>QFCE01002788.1_pt1 | contig 840896 bp, 823 predicted proteins | sample 5346091 | NCBI WGS metagenome assembly QFCE01 (sample SAMN09062252, study PRJNA434731) | Human gut metagenome, whole genome shotgun sequencing project. | isolation source: stool timepoint A chromium assembly | host: Homo sapiens | collected 2015
TTGTGGGACAAAGGGAATACCGTTGAGACGGTTGTACTTTTGTCCAAACTCAAAACTAATAAACATCTTAGATAAAAAAGAATTACAGGATATGGATATTTGATTAATTAAAATGCATAGGAAGGTAAAAAGCTATTTTTCCTAAAGTAATCATAAGGCACTGCATTGTTTACTTAATTCGTAATGTATTACCTAGTAATGATTACGAAAAGTTCACGCAGGATTTAAAGAAAATATATGAGGTAGTTAATTTAAAAACAGCGAATACAAGGCAATTGAAATATTTGTTAAAGACAGTAACGGTAGATAGTTAGAAAATAAATTATTAATTTCCATAACGATTATGCGGTTACGAAAAAAGGCGCATTTACAAAGGAAATCGCCTTATTCAAATTCTTATTTTTAATATGTAAAGAACTTGAGGATCAATACATTCGTTTGTCCTCAAGTTCTAAATCAACTAATGGTAAATCCTTTAATCTCTCAATATATTGAGAAGTATTTAAGATAAATCAGTTATTTAACAATTATTTACACATTTAATCAAATTAATTTGGTTGTGCGATTAAGAATAAGCAATCACGTTCATTCTCAACGCCCATATTTTCAAAAAAGTCATACATTGTCCAATTATAGAAGAAACGTTCTGCGCCGTATACTCCATATCCGTCTTGATTGTGGTCAGTAGTATCGTAAGAATCTGCTACAATAATAACATCATCTTGCGTCGTTTCTGTTCCCATATTATCATATCCGATAATAACTTGCCAATGGCCACCCCAATCATTCCAAGCAACAATCATGGGATTTCCTTCTTTTAATGTGGATTCAATCATTTCTAAACTAATTTCATCCATTTTATCGGCATAATCAAATGTTGATATTGTTTCGAATCCTCCAACTTCATCAAAAATCTTTTCGATAGATGCTAATGAAGTAGCTTCCGGTTCTAATTTGTTATAACGCATTTCAGCTAAAGACTGTTCATTGAATTGATCTAATTTATCAAAGTAATTCATTACCATTAAAGATGCTGTTACTCCGCAACTCCACTCGGATGTTTGCTGCATCGTTTTAAATTTCGGTAAGATTGTCAATGTATCCGTAGATTCTAAATTATAAAAATCAATTTGACTGAAGTATGGACTTCCGGGATGATCACCATCACGTTCTACACTATCTGCACCGTCTTCTTCTGATAGATCCACTGCATAGGAAATTTTCATTTCATCCGTATAATTTCCTTGAACCTTTTCATTTTCATTAGTTCCGTTTGTAGAACAAGCGCACAATAAAACTGTGCAGCAAAGAATTGCTAACCATTTTTTCATTAACATTTTCTCCCTTCATATTAATTCATAGAAGGTACTTGCTCATCCAACCTGCATAGACTGTTGATATGTTCTTATTCCGTTATCTTTTATTTTACAGATTGTCATTGAGTCTATATAGTAACGTCTTACTTTTACTACTCTTATTGATTTCACAAGTACACACTTATAAAATTTAAGGTTTTACCCTTCAACAAGATGACACAGTCATCATAATCGGCATTTGACCTGGCTGTCCGTATGGCCTTTTTTCGATGGGTCAAATTGTAGAGTATTTCGCTCTACCAGTCAATTGTAATGATGTGATAAACTCAATTCCAACCTCCTTTTCAATATCACGAAAGAATTATAATTTAATTCTAATGAAAATACAAGTAATTCCTAAAAAAATATTTTTTTAATATTTTGTATTTATCATCCGGCAAAATTCTTCAGGTGATAAATCAAATACCAAAAGAGTTGTAGTTACTTTAGCTAATCCGTATTAGAAATCTTTGATTATACTGATATCCATATATCAAACCGCGCGTTTGATAGTCATTATGATTTATATTGATTTTGAAAAAAGAATAATCGGAAAATTTGATTATAACTAAATTTTAATAGAAAATATGTTGTGTACAAAAAGACTATAAAAAAATCTAATTTTAACAAATATGAAAAACATATCAGTTACATTTTGCAAATATAAAGGTATATTAGACGTTATCAGACAATAGTTAAATATGTTAATTACTTATGTTTTTATGATAGATACAGTGTTTTTGTTAAAAAACTATAGTATTTTATTTTGATTATACTATGAAATATATTGTTTTGATTTTTAAAAACAACAAAATACATATTATTTTGTTGTCAATAAATAAACAAAGAGTGTCAAAATTATATCATATTTGGACGAATTAACGGATTTGATGTATACAATATAAAAGTGTTTGTAAAAAAGTACTGTACAAATGGATAAAAATATGTTAAATATTAAATATAAGAGTGAACAGATTATAAGAAGGAGAAATTTATATGGAATATAATATTGATTCAAATAACAGATACCTCGGCATTTATAAGGCTAAACTCAGAAGTCCGGAGGAAATAGCTGAATATATAGAAGATGATTTTGTATGCGCTTGTCCTACATGTATGGCTGAACCGAAAGCAATCGTTCATGCTATCGGTGAAAGAGCAAGAAGAGACGAAATAACCAACGTACAGCACCACAGTGTGCTTTCTCCGGGAGGCGGAGATTATCTTGATCCGGAACTTGCTGGAAAATACTACCATGTATCTTGGTTTACAACTGCCGCTTCAAGAGCAGGCGTTCAGGAAGGACGTTTTGACTATATGCCGGCACACTACAGCCAGATTCCTATGCTTTGGAGAGAAAGAATACCTAGAGTAGACGTATTTTATGCAACAGTATCTCCTATGGATAAACATGGATTTTTCTCATTCGGACTTGTTGCGGCGGAGACTCTTGCTCAGTTGGAAAGAGCTAAGTATGTTTTCCTTGAAGTTAATGACCAGGTTCCTAGGGTAATGGGAACACATGTTGTACATATTTCTCAGGTTACAGCCGTATGTGAAGCTTCATATCCTATGCCTACATTGGAAGAACTTCCTTTATCTGAAAACAGTAAAAGAATGGGCGCTATGATAGCAGAGTTAATTCCTAACGGCGCCACAATACAGTTTGGTATAGGTGAAGTTCCCAATGCTGTCGGAAAACTTCTTCTTGAAAAGAAGGATCTTGGTATACATACGGAAATGTTTACTGACAGTATGGTAGACCTTATTGAGGCCGGAGCCGTAACAAACATGAAAAAGAATATCGATGTAGGTAAGACCGTTGCGGCATTCTGCTGGGGCTCACAGAGAATGTACGACTTCCTTGACGACAACCGCTCGGTTGAACTCCACGGAGTTGATTACGTTAACGACCCCTATGTTATAGGAAAACTTGATAACTTTATCTCCATTAACGCAGGTCTTGAAATTGACTTCCTCGGACAGGTATGTTCCGAATCTATCGGTTATAAACCATACAGCGGAACCGGCGGACAGCTCGACTTCGTAAGAGGTACCGCTATTTCTAAGGGTGGAAAGAGCTTCATTGCCATGAATTCTACGGCAAAAGGCGGAACAATAAGTAAAATTAAACCTATACTTACTCCCGGTGCGGCTGTTACAACAACAAAGAATGACGTTGACAATGTAGTTACGGAGTACGGTATTGCAAGACTCAAAGGAAAGACAGCAGGACAGAGAGCAAAAGCTCTTATAGAGATAGCGCATCCTAAATTCAGAGATGAACTTCTCTATGAAGCAAGAAAAATGAATTTAATGGTATAAGCCAAAGCATAATCCCCAAAAGCTTTGTTCAAACCGCCGATTTATTATCGGCGGTTTTTGTGTATAAAAATATATTTAAAGTACTCAGCAAATGATGGTTGAAGTTTTATTTGATATGTTTTGAATGAATTATAATTTTATTAGTATTGACATATACGAGGGGCATTTGTAAAATAAAGCAAAATACAAAACGGAGGTAACAACATGCAGGATACTAAAATAAATTTCAGCGGAAGTAACGACTATGTAGCTTCCGAAGAATTAATGAGAGCAGTTAATATAGCCATTGCTCTTGAAAAACCGCTTCTGATAAAAGGAGAACCGGGAACGGGAAAAACTATGCTCGCTCAGTCTGTGGCAAAGGCTTTGGATAAAGAACTTATTATCTGGAATATAAAATCAACAACAAAGGCGCAGGACGGACTCTATGTATACGACGTTGTTCAGAGATTATATGACAGCCAGTTCGGTACAGACGGAGTAGACGATATTAAAAAATATGTTAAGCTTGGCAAAATAGGAGACGCTTTCAGTTCTGAAAAGCAGGTTATTCTGCTTATTGACGAGATAGATAAGGCTGATTTGGAATTCCCCAACGACCTACTTTGGGAACTGGATAAAATGGAGTTTTATATACCCGAAACAGGGGAGACTGTAAAGGCAAAAAAACGTCCTATAGTTATAATTACATCAAATGCCGAAAAAGAACTGCCTGACGCCTTTTTAAGAAGATGTATTTTCCACTATATAGAGTTCCCCAATGAGGAATTGATGAAAGAAATAATAAAAGTACATTTTCCTGATTTGGAGGACAATATAATAAAACAGACAATAGCTGCTTTTTATTATGTGAGAAGTCTCAGAGATATTCAGAAAAAACCCAGTACTTCCGAAATAATAGATTGGATACAGGCGCTTACAATAAGCGGAATGCCTGTTGAAAAAATAACGAAGGAAATACCTTTTGCAGGCGTTATTTTAAAGAAAAACGAGGACATTGACGCTCTTGAGCGTTCTAAGAAAAGATCGACTTTCCCATTTAACTGACGGGAGTGAATATTTATGTTTAATTCTTTTTTATACCTTCTGCGTTCAAAAGGACTTAACGTTTCACTGAACGAATGGCTCTCTCTTAACGAGGCATTGGATAAGGGACTGGCGTATTCGGGATTTACAAGCTTTTATTATTTGTGTCGTTCTGTGCTTATAAAAAGTGAGACGGATTTTGACAAGTTTGACGGCGCTTTTTTGGAGTTTTTTAAAGATATAGATTTTCTTAACGATATTCCCAAAGAGCTGATGGATTGGCTTAACAAGCCGAAAGAAACGCCCGGAAACTACGATGAAGAAACCGCAAGAAAAAACATGGAGCTTGACTATAAAAGAATAGAGGAAATGCTTAGGGAAAGACTTGAAGAGCAGGACAGCGAACATAACGGCGGAAAATATTGGGTCGGTACAGGCGGTATGTCGGTATTCGGAAATAACGGAAACAGTCCCAAAGGAATAAGAGTCGGAGGAGAGAGCGTTCATAAAAGAGCTTTCAGAGTTGCCGGGGAGAGACATTTTAAAGAATTTGACGAGTCTAATATAATTGATATTCGTCAGTTCCAAATGGCTTTTAGAAAACTCCGCCAATTTTCTTCAAAGACAGACGAGCCTAAGAGTGAGCTTGACCTTGATAAAAGCATAGACGAAACCTGTAATAATGCGGGAAAACTGAAACTTGTATATGACAGACCGAGAAGAAACACCGTTAAGGTGCTTATGCTTATAGACAGCGGAGGTTCTATGGATTATTACAGGGATTTATGCGGACGTTTGTTTATGGCAGTAAGAAAATCAAATCATTTTAAGGATTTGAAAATATATTATTTTCATAATGCTATTTATGAAAGACTTTATACCGATGCAGAATGTATGCCCGGAAGATGGATAGAAACCGAAACACTGCTTCGCACATTAGGTAGCGACTATAAAGTAATAATAGTCGGCGACGCGGCTATGGCGCCGTATGAGCTTGTCGGAAGTAGCAATTATTTTTTCAGTTACAGTCAAATGGGCGAAGGCAACGGACTTGAATGGTTCCGAAAAATAAAAGGGCGATTCAGCCATATAGTATGGTTAAATCCGGGAAACATGAATTATATTCCTGGAAACTACTGGAGGGAAACACTCGGAATTTTGCAGGAAGAATTCGATATGTATCCGTTGAGCGTAGGAGGACTGGAAACTGCTCTTAAAAAGCTTATATCGGCGAAATAAATAAGGCTATTATATTACGGAATCGTAAGCATGATTTGAAATAATTATCGTGTGGAGCAATTAGAATAATTTTTTATCAAGGCAGTGGAGAAAAATGCATTATGTAGCGGCAAAGAAAATACTATCGGCATCTAACGGTATGAATTTATATAGAGGCTGTACGCATGGCTGTATTTATTGTGATTCAAGGAGTAATTGTTATCATATAGATCATAAATTTGAAGATATTGAAGTAAAACAGAATGCCGTTGAATTGCTGGAAGATTCTTTAAAAAGAAAACGTAAGCGGTGTATGATAGGTACAGGATCGATGACCGATCCATACATTCCTCTGGAAAATGAATTGGGATATATGAGAAAATCACTATTGTTGGCAGAGAAATACGGATTTGGATTCACATTGATTACAAAATCGGATAGAATACTCCGCGATTTGGACATATTAAAGAGAATAAATGAAAAAACAAAATGTGTGGTACAGATGACGATGACCACTTATGATGAGCAGCTATGTCGGAAATTAGAGCCGAATGTAAGTACAACAAAAGAACGATTTGAAGTTTTGAAAATTTTGCGTAGAGAGGGAATTCCTACCGTTGTTTGGTTATGTCCGATATTGCCATTTATTAATGATACTGAGCAAAATCTGCATGGTTTATTAAACTATTGTATTGAAGCGGAGGTATATGGAATTATAAATTTCGGTATGGGTATGACTTTGCGTGATGGAAACCGTGAATATTTCTATAGACAATTAGACAGATTGTTTCCCGGACTGAAAGAAAGGTATATTAATTATTATGGAAATCAATATATCTTATTGAGTCCAAACGAAAACAGGCTGTTAGAAATATTTAACCGAGTGTGCGACAAGCATAATATCGTTCATAACAATGAAAAAATATTTGAATATCTACGAACATTTGAAGAAAAAAGCAATAATGCACAGTTGTCTCTTTTTGATTTTATGTAGGCAAATAATATACTGGCATTTATTTTACGTTTTTAACTGTTTTAAAAGAGTATTCTATAAAACAATAAAACATTTACCCCGAGGACTTGAAACCTCGGGGATTTTATTTTATCGGCAGACTTTTATGCTCCGAAGTTATCTTTTATACGATTTATTATTTTTTTCTCCATCCTTGATATTTGTACCTGAGATATACCTATTTCCTTTGCGGTTTCGCTTTGGGTCTTGTCTTTAAAGTACCTTAGATATATTATCCGCCTTTCCTTCGGTTCAAGCTGCATAAGCATTTGCTTAAGCGTTATGCTGTCGGTTATATCGTCGGGATTGTTATTTGACAGCAGGTCTATAAGATATACAGGGGAGCCGTCGTTTTGATAGACAGTCTTAAAAATGCTTTCCACATCTTTACATGACTCTAATGCTTCCACAAGATTTTCGGGTTCTATGCCCATTTCTCCTGCCAACTGCATAATTGTAGGTTCATCGCCGTTTTTTTTAGTGAGTTGTTCTCTTACCGCTTTTGCTTTTGCGGCGGTCTCTTTCAAAGGGCGGCTTACTTTTATCATACCGTCGTCCCTTATAAAACGCCGTATTTCACCCATAATCATCGGAACCGCATAGGTTGAAAATTTTACATCGTAGGACATGTCGAATTTGTCGATACATTTTATAAGACCTATGGCACCTATCTGAAATAAATCTTCGGCCTCATAGCCTCTACCTCGAAATTTTCTGACTATACTCCATATAAGACCGCTGTTATCGACTACAAGTTTTTCCATTGCTGCGGAATCACCGTTTTGTGCCGCTTCTATAAGTTTTTTTGTCTCATCCAATAATAACCCTCCAAAGTCAGTCTGTTTTAGACAGCTTTTTAGCCATTGTTATTCTTGTTCCCTGACCGCAAACCGAATCGACCTTCAGGCTGTCCATAAAGGTCTCCATAACGGTAAAGCCAAGCCCCGAACGCTCTAACTCCGGGCGTGAAGTGTAAAGGGGAGTCATTGCTTTCTGTACATCACTTATGCCTTTTCCTCTATCTGAAATTTCTATGTAAACGTCTCTTCCCTCGTATGAACACATAAGGCTTATGTCGCCGAAACTGTTTTCATATCCGTGGATTATGGCGTTGGTAACAGCTTCCGATACTGCGGTTTTTATATCGGTTATTTCCGAAACCGTCGGATCAAGAGGCAGTAAAAAAGCCGCGACGGCTGTTCTTGCAAAAGCTTCGTTGACGGATGAGGAAGAAAAAGTCAATGTCATACTGTTTTTATCTTTCATCAATTATGTACCTCCTGATTTATTCCCAGAACAGCGTCTTCTACGGTTTTGTAGGAATTTATTATTCTGTATATGCCCGATATGGACAGAATTCTGTCGGCTTCTTTTGACGGTGAAGCTATCGACAGTTTGCCTCCGAGGGCGGAAACGGTTTTATATCTTCCTATAATAAATCCTATACCGGAGCTGTCCATAAATTTTACCGCGCTCATATCAAGTACAAGATTATCGGCGCCCGATATATATAATTCCCTCTCTGTAAGACGGCGTATTTCTTCTGCAAATCGGTGGTCAATATCTCCTTCTATTTCGGCAATAACTGTTTTACCGTGCTTTTTGAAATGAATATCCATATTCTTGCTCCTTTCCTATGCCAATAAGGATACTATAATATAAATTATTACCGGTTAATACAAAAATAATTCGCAAATTATTTCAAAAAAATACCCCGGTTTCTTTATGAAAACGGGGTCGTAAAATCAGCACTTTTCAACTTCGGGATATTCTGTTCCGAAAGTATCAACTGTTACTTTTTTCATTTTCTGTTCTTCAAGAGGTTTGTCGGAGTAGTTTGTTTTAACAGCAGCGATGGCGTCAACAATATCCATACCTTCGATTACTTTGCCGAAAGCAGCGTATTCGCCGTCAAGATGAGGCGCGTCCTGGTGCATGATGAAGAACTGAGAACCGGCTGAGTCTTTCATCATTGATCTTGCCATTGATAAAACTCCTCTTTCATGCTTAAGAGTATTCTGAGTAAAGCCATTGTGAGCAAATTCTCCTCTAATACGGTAGCCGGGACCGCCTGTACCCTGACCGAGGGGATCTCCGCCCTGTATCATAAATCCGCTTATTACTCTGTGGAATATTATTCCGTCGTAAAAGCCTTTGTTTATGAGTGAAATAAAGTTGTTAACCGTATTAGGGGCATATTCGGGATAAAGTTCGGCTTTAATTATTCCGCCGTTTTCCATTTCGATTGTTACAACAGGGTTTTTCTTTTCCATAAGTCATTAATTCCTTTCTTAAATAAAGTTACCGAATAAAAAGATTTTGATATTATTTTTGCAATTCGGTAGATTTTTATAGGATAAATTATATCATATTTTTTAAATATTGCCATTATATCATGTTTTTTATTGATGATTATTTTCCCATGTATGGTTAAATCGCTCCTTATCGGAACGGTAATCATTACCACTGTTATTAGTTTGCTCATATTTTGAACGCTTGTCGACATAATCCATTTTAAGTTCTTTATAAATAAGAGCTGAAGCCGAGTAATAATACGGAAGAACATAAAGTCCGGCAATACCGAAAGTTATATATGTTAATAAAAACCACCCGATAAAGCTTAAATCAAATAAAAACAGGTCAAGTTTTCTTCCGTTGGTCATTTTTTTACTTATTCTTATGGCGTCAATAGGAGCCAAATCCGGACTTTCGGCAAGTATGTAAAAAGCCATTTTGTATCTATAAAAGGCAACTATTCCCGGAACAATAAGAAGAAATGACCACAAAATTACAAATACCGATACTAAAACGTTTAGGATAATAGCTTTAAAAATATGCTCAAATCCAAAAAAGAACGTCTGTAAATCGTTTTCCTTTCTTCCCGTCATTGATATGTAGGCATGAGCAAGACTGAGCATAAATCCCGAAGACAGCACAAGCAAAGTTATCCAGTAAATATAATTTATAATATGAGCCTGTCTTCTGAAAAGATAGAACAGATTATTTACCGAATATGTAATAAACGGAATAGAGTATATAATTATTGCCGCTGATACAGCACATAAGCCTTTATTATTTCCGACGGTTTCCTTTGCGCTTTTTTTCAATTTTATCCGCGAAACCATTTAATCACCTCACAATTGCAAAATTAATTTTATCATAGAGATTATTAAAAGTAAATCAAAGCGAAAAGTTATAAGAGAATTGTAATATATAACTAATAAACATACACGTTTTACCGTAAATAAATTTTTAGACAAAGCCGTTTATTGACACTGTCCGTTAAAAATGATACGATATTTACAGTAACCAGTAGTATTCTAGCTCATTAAAGGAGACCTTTTTATGGAAGCAAATGAAATTTTGAGCCATATAGACCATACGCTTCTCAAAGCCGTTTCTGATAAAGACAGTATAATGAGACTGTGCAAAGAGGCTGTAGAATATAAAACCGCATCCGTATGCGTACCTCCGTCATATGTAAAGATGATAAGAGAAAACTTTTCGGAACTTAAAATATGCACTGTAATAGGTTTTCCCCTCGGATACTGTACGAAAGAGGTTAAGGTTTTCGAGACGGCGGACGCCGTAAAAAACGGAGCGGATGAAGTCGATATGGTTATTAACCTCGGCGATGTTAAAAACGGTGAGTTTGATAAAATAACAGATGAAATAGCAGCTGTGAAAAAAGCCGCTGGAGATAAGATACTTAAGGTAATAATAGAAACATGTTATCTGACTGAGGATGAAAAAGTATCGCTATGCCGCTGCGTTACAGACGGAGGAGCGGACTATATAAAAACATCTACGGGATTCGGAGATGCCGGAGCTGATATAAACGATATAGAACTGTTTAAAAAGCATATCGGACCAAATGTAAAAATAAAGGCAGCCGGAGGAATAAGAACAAAAGAAGCAATGGAAGAATTTATTAACGCCGGATGTGAAAGAATAGGAACAAGCGGCGCTAAAAATTTGATAAACTGAAATTAAGGGAGGAATATAATTATGAACAATACGCCTACACCGCACAATTCCGCAGTAAAAGGAGAAATAGCAAAAACGGTTTTAATGCCGGGTGATCCTTTAAGAGCGAAATTTGTAGCAGAGAATTTTCTTACAGATGTAAAACAGTTTAACAGTGTAAGAAATATGTTTGGATATACAGGAAAATATAACGGAAAAGAAGTTTCCGTTATGGGAAGCGGAATGGGTATGCCTTCAATAGGTATATACTCATATGAGCTTTTTAATTTCTATGACGTTGAAAATATCATAAGAATAGGTACGACAGGCGCTATACATGATGACCTTGATCTTGGAGACCTTGTAATAGCACAGGGTTCATGCACAGATTCAAACTTTGCAAAGCACTTCAATCTTCCGGGAACATTTGCACCGATAGCAAGTTTTAAGCTTTTAAGAGGCGCTGTAGACGCCGCTGAAAAACTCGGCGTAAAATATATGGTAGGAAACGTGCTTTCAAGCGATGTTTTCTATAATGAAACGTTTGACAGCTTTATTCAGTGGAAGAAAATGGGCGTTCTCTGTGCCGAAATGGAATCGGCAGCTCTTTATATGAATGCAGCTCAGGCAGGGAAAAATGCGCTTTGCGTATTGACTGTTTCAGACTGCCCGATGAAAGGAACGGCTACAACTGCCGAAGAAAGACAGACAGCATTTACAAATATGATGAAAGTAGCTCTTTCACTTGCATAAGTTAGAGCATATCGGTCTTAAGGCGTACAGAGGAAAATATATTTGATATTTTCCTCATATTACGCCGAAAGACCTCTTTTTTTATAAAAAATAAGGAGGGAAAACTATGACGGACAGAGAATTGGTAGCGGAGGCTATTGAGGCAAGAAAAAAATCATATTCGCCGTATTCCGGATATATGGTAGGCGCGGCGCTCCTTACGGAGGACGGCAAGGTTTACAGGGGTTGTAATATAGAAAATGCGGCTTACTCTCCGACAAACTGTGCGGAGAGAACGGCATTTTTTAAGGCTGTATCGGAAGGTGAAAAAAATTTCTCGGCTATTGCGGTCATAGGCGGACATAAAGACGCTAGACCTGAGGAGTTCGGTTATTTTTATCCGTGCGGAGTATGCCGACAGGTAATGATGGAATTTTGTAAACCCGATGATTTTAGGATAATAACTGCCAGAAGCGAAAACGATTTTAAAGTACACAAATTAAAAGACCTCCTGCCGGACGGGTTCGGGCCTTCTGATTTAGAATAATGATTTGGGAGAAACTATGAAGAATTCAACGCTTTGCTATATATATAAAGATGACGAATGTCTAATGCTTCATCGCACAAAAAAGGAAAATGACCAGTCCCATGATAAATGGCTTGGAATAGGCGGAAAATTTGAAGATAAAGAAAGTCCTGAAGACTGCGCGTTAAGAGAGATAAAGGAAGAAACAGGTCTAACCGTTACAGACTACAGATACAGAGGAATTGTAACATTTGTATCTGACGAGTGGGAAACGGAATATATGCACCTTTTTACAGCAGACAGATTTATCGGAAATATAATTGAGTGCGATGAGGGAGATTTGGAATGGGTCAAAAAGAAAGATGTTCTTAAACTGCCTATGTGGGAGGGAGACAGAATATTTTTAGACCTTATTGAACGAGATGATCCTTTTTTCTCATTGAAGCTTGTATATAAAGGCGATAGACTTATAGACGCAGTTCTTAATGGAAAGCGGATAAATAGGCAGGAGGGGCTATGGAAAATATAATTGTCAGCGCATGTCTTTTGGGAGTATCATGCAGATATGACGGAAACAGTAAACCGAATGAAAAAATAATTAATCTTAAGGAAAAATATAATCTGATACCGATATGCCCGGAAATAATGGGCGGACTTCCAACACCGAGAATGTCAGCGGAAATAAAAGACGGGCGTGTAAAAACAGAAAACGGTATCGACGTTACGGAGGAATATAAAAAGGGAGCTGATGAGGCGCTTAAGCTTGCGAGGCTGCTTGGGTGCAAAAAGGCTATACTTAAGGAGAACAGTCCTTCATGCGGTTGTGGAAAAATATATAACGGAGAGTTTACAAGAACTCTTAAAGACGGAAACGGTATAACGGCGGAACTTTTTATAAAAAACGGAATAGACGTTTTCGGAGAAAACAGTGATAAGTGTATTTAAGAAAATAATTTGTACCGAAAAATATTAGATAAGTACAGAAAAAAGGAGGACGGAAAGACTGTGGGTCAAACCGAACTCCTTTTTATGATTTAAAATAGTTTATTACTTTAACTTTGAATTTATATAGTTAAATATTATGGGCTTTAATACTTTATAAACGGTTTCAAAAAATAATCGATAACCCTCGGTACTTATATGTATGCCATCCCACTGAAGAAATTGCTTAATGTTGCCATTGTCGGCTTTTAAGAAAGCTTCGTTCATATCTATAACGGGAATATCAAATTTTTTACCTTTAGATTTTATTATATCACAGTATTTATCCAATACTTCATTGTCTATAAACGGCATTTCTTCGTCTTCTATTACAGGAGGAGGCGTAATCAGTACCATTTTTACACCTCTGTTTTGCACTTCGGTTATTATTTCATCGTAATTACACGAAAATTCATCAAGACCGACATGGTACCATAGGTTATATGCGCTGTCATTTGAACCGAAAAGCATAATAACGATATTCGGATTATATGATTCCAGTTCATTATCCAATCTTGCAAGACCAGCTCTTGAACTTTCGCCGTTTACGCCTCTGTTTCTTATTACTATATCATATTCCGAAAAATCCTCTTTAACCTTTTCCTTTAAAAGCGAAACATAATCTTTTCCGTACTCACAGCAATAACCGTATGTTATGCTGTCTCCGAAACACATTATCGTTAAATCAGCCATATTTATCACTCCGTTAAAGATTTAAGAAGGTCATAATATTCAGGGAACGATATTGACGCACATTCGGAATTTTTAATTTCCGTTTGTCCGTCGGCGCCGAGAGCAGCTATCGATAAACTCATTGCAACCCTATGGTCATTATAGCTTTCGCATACGGCTCCGTTTAATTTACCTGTACCGTTTATTATCATTCCGTCGTCTGTAGATGTAATATCAGCGCCCATTCTGCTGAGTTCGGTAACCATTGTGCTTATACGGTCGGATTCTTTAACCTTTAATTCCTGTGCGTCCGCTATAGTGGTAGTTCCGTCGGCATAGCAGGCAACAGCCGCTATAACGGGTATTTCATCAATAAGTTTAGGAATTATATCGCCGTTTATCACTGTTCCGTGAAGATTGCTTGTTTTGGCTGAAATATCGGCAATCGCCTCTCCGCATACGGTTCTTTCGTTCAAAAGTTCTATATTTCCGCCCATGTTTCTAAAAGCGGTTATAATTCCGGTTCTTGTAGGATTAACACCGACATTTTTTATTATGACATGCGAATTTGGACATATAAGAGCGGCAGCTATAAAATATGCCGCAGAGGAAATGTCCCCCGGAACCTGTATATCTCTTGCCGTAAGCTCATTTACTGGATTTACGGTTATAGTATTACCGTCTCTTGTTATATCGGCTCCGAGATAATTAAGCATTATTTCGGTATGATCCCTTGTCTGTTCGGGTTCGGTTATTTTCGTTACTCCGTCGGCATAAAGACCTGCCAAAATAAGCGCGCTTTTTACCTGCGCACTGGCTACGGGAAGGGTATACTCTATAGAATGAAGCCTGTTGCCTTCAATAAACAGAGGGGCAGTCAGCTTTTCTCCTTCGGATGAGATTTTTCCTCCCATCATTTCCAAAGGAGCGGCAACCCTGCCCATAGGTCTTTTTTGTATGGAGCTATCTCCTGTTATTCTACTTGAAAAAGGCTGTGCAGCCAGAAGACCGCTCATAAGTCGAAGCGTAGTTCCGCTGTTTCCGACGTCCAATGTTTTTGTCGGAGAGGAAAGACCGTGGATACCTTTGCCGTATACGGTTACATTTGTACCGTCTATTTCTATATTTATTCCAAGCTCTTTAAAACAACCGATTGTGGAAAGGCAGTCTTCGCCTGTTAAAAATCCGCTTACATGGGTTGTTCCCTTTGATATTGCTCCGAGCATTACCGAGCGATGGGAGATTGACTTATCTCCGGGGACGGTTATTGTTCCGTTTATTTGTTTTGCCGGATTTATTACTGTATTCATAAGATCATTCCTTTACAGTTACATCATAATTCATATCTCTAAGCAATTCTACGCTGCGCTGTCTGTCCTCTTCGGAATCAAAAGCAAACGTAAGGGCGCCGCTGTTGTTTTCTCTGCTGTTGACGATGCCCATGTTTTTGATATTAATACCGTTACTGGAGAACAGAACGGCAATAATAGCAATGCTGCCGGGGCGGTCAAGAACATCGACGTCTATTTCATAACGCTTAACAAAGGCTTTGGGTGTGGCGGTGTTGAATGAGTTACGATATTGCTGCGCTCCGAGAAAATAATTATATACATTTTCTTTTTTATTTGTAATTATATCGTTTTTTATCTCGTCGATAACTTCGGAAAAAGAGTCCAGAACAGACAATATATCGTCTTTATTTTCAAACATAATACTTTCCCACATATCTGCGCTTGAGGACGCTATCCTTGTTATGTCTTTGAATCCGCCTGCGGCAAGAAGATGCATATATTCTTCCTTTGAATCCAGCTTTTTTACATTATTAACAAGGGCGGCGGCTATTATATGCGGCACATGACTTACGGAAGCAACGGCATAGTCATGTTCGTATGGTGAAAGTATTATAGGTATTGCGCCTATTTTCTCAACCATTTGTTTAAATTCGGCTGTTTTCTGCTCGGGAACATTTTCGGAAGGCGTAATTATGTAGTAGGCGTTTTCAAACAAATGCTCTTTAGACGCATTATATCTGAAACGCTCGCTTCCTGCCATAGGGTGTCCGCCGATGTAAGTAATGGCGTCGCCGAGCGTACTCATTTCGTCATATATACGTCCCTTTGTGCTGCCGACATCGGATATAATACAATCTTTGCCGACTATGGGGGCAAGTTGTTTGGCATAGTCAAATATTTTGTCTACCGGTGTACATATAAAAACTATTTCGCAGCCTTTGAATATATCTGTAATTCCGAGACAATAATCGTCGATTACGCCTTCTGACTTAGCGGAAATAAGAACGTCCTCGCTTCTGTTTGAGGCTACTATTTCTTTGACGTTACAGCGGCTTCTGAGAGCCTTGCATAAAGAGCCGCCTATTAAACCGAGACCGACGACTCCGACTTTTTTATACATCAAAACTTCCTCCCAACAAGATTTACAAACGGACGAAGTGAATCCGTAAGATCTTTAAAATCTTTTGGATTAAGGCTCTGTGCTCCGTCGGAAAGAGCTTTTTCGGGGCATGGATGAACTTCTATCATAAGACCGTCCGCTCCTGCCGCAACAGCCGCCTTGCTTAAAGGAGATATATATTCTCTTACGCCTGAAGCGTGGCTGGGGTCTACGATTATCGGAAGGTGGGACTTACTTTTTATTACGGGAACGGCGCTTATATCGAGAGTATTTCTTGTGCTTGTCTCAAATGTCCTTATTCCTCTTTCACAAAGTATTACATTTTCGTTTCCTTCGCTCATTATGTATTCTGCGGCATTCAGCCATTCGTCTATCGTAGCGGAAAGACCTCTTTTTAACATTACCGGCTTATTTACTTTTCCCGCTTCTTTAAGAAGTTCAAAGTTCTGCATGTTTCTTGCGCCTATCTGGATAATGTCGACATAGTTTACGGCAGCTTCCAAAGCATGTTCGCTTGTTACTTCCGTTATTATTTTAAGACCTGTAGCTTCTTTTGCGTCAGCCATATATTTAAGACCTTCGACCTCAAGTCCCTGGAATGAGTATGGAGAAGTACGCGGTTTGTATGCGCCGCCGCGGAGTATCTGTGCGCCTCCGTTTTTAGCTGCAATAGCAGTCTCCATCATTTGTTCATGGCTCTCTACAGCGCATGGGCCTGCCATTATTACAAAGTTGTCGCCGCCTATTTTTACTCCGTCTACATCTATTACAGTCGGTTCTGTTTTGAACTTTTTGTTTGCAAGCTTATATGTTTCGCTTACCTGTATAACCCTGTCTACATCGGGAAAAAGATCGGGATTTTTTTCAAGAAGTTTTCTTTTATCACCTACAACTCCGATAAGCGTTGTGTGTTCACCTCTTGAAAGATGAGCTGTTAAGCCGAGATTGCCGATAGTATTTATTACGTTGTTTAAATTTTCTTCGGAAAAATTTTGTTTCATTACTATAATCATGACGTTACCCCTCCGTTGTTTTTTAAAATTAAGTATTATCATAGCTCAAAAGGAACATAAAAGCAATGATTTTTTTGCAATGCAAAGCGTTAAAGTAAAAATATGTCGATATATAAAAAATATAGGTCGGAATTAATTGGATTAATTAAAAATATTATTAATTTAGAACGGGGGAATAGACATGCTTAAGACAAATATAACAAATTGTTTCGGAATTGAAATGAAAAAACTTCTGACAGTTTATGACTGGCAGGAAATAAATGAAATACGTATAAGAACGGACAAACCTCTGATTTTAAAAAGCGGAGCAAAAGAATATTTTTGCGATATAAACGGCCGGCCGAGCAAAAACATAGAAAAATCGTTCAGACCGAAAAAGAAAGATATTGAAGAAATAGTGAATATGTTAAGCGATTATTCGCTGTATGCGGTTCAGGAACAGCTTAAATTCGGATTTATAACTGTCAAGGGAGGACACAGGGCGGCTATAGCAGGCAGAGTAATTACGGAAAACGGAAATATAATGACTGTTAAAAACATAAGTTCCATTTCTTTAAGAATTGCGTCTGAAAGAAAGGGATGTGCAGACAGTATCGTTAAAATAGCAGTAGATGAAAAATTAAATAATACGCTTATTATTTCGCCGGTTTGCGGTGGAAAAACAACAATGCTCAGAGATTTGCTAAGAATTTTAAGCAACAGGGGATATACAGTGGGAATATCGGACGAGCGAGGAGAAATAGCGGCATGTTATATGGGTGTACCGCAGCTTGATGTCGGTGAAAGAACAGATGTGCTTGACTGTTGTCCAAAGGATAAGGGACTGTCTATGCTTGTAAGAACGATGTCTCCGGATATTGTAGCCGCTGACGAGATAGGAACGGAAACAGATATAAAGGCATTAAAAGAAGCAAGACTTTCGGGCGTTACGGTTATATGCACAGCGCATGGAACGTGTATGGATGATGTTGGAAAAAGACTTGCCGATACACATATTTTTGACAGATATATATTTCTTGAGGGAAACAGATGTCCGGGAAAAATAAAAGAGGTATTTAACAGTAAGGGGGAGAGAATGTGCTTATAAAAACCATAGGGGCAATCATCGTATTTTTTTCATGCACGGCAGCAGGACTTTTTATGGCGGCAAAGGACAAGTTTAGGGCGGAAGAACTGGTAGAGATGAAAAGAGGTCTTATACTTCTGAAAAGTGAAATAAGCTATTCGTCAAAACCTCTTTATGAGGCGTTTATAGGAATAAGTGAAAAGCTTTCGGACGTTGCTTCGGAAATATTTGAGGATTCGGGAAGAATGTTGAAATCAAAAAAGGTTTCATCAGCGTCTGAAGCATGGGAAAAAACATTGAAAGACAGAAAGGATAGGTCTTTTTTTATAAAAGAGGATATGGACGCTTTTGCGGCTCTCGGACAAACCTTCGGAGGAGGAGACAAAGACGGTCAGATTTTAAATATAGATTTGTCTATAGATTATATTGACCGCAAAACAGACGAGCTTATGAAAAAATATTCTAAAGACGGCAGACTATTCAGAAGCGCAGGAGTATTGGGCGGTATTCTGATAGTGGTTGTCCTTTTCTGAGAAGCAGGAGGTAGGATATGGAAATAGACATAGTATTCAGAATAGCGGCAGTCGGTATTTTGGTTGCGGTACTTAACCAGGTACTTGTAAGAGCAGGACGAGACGACCAAGCTATGCTTACAACCCTGGCAGGACTTATAGTCGTACTTTACTGGGTAATAGGATACATAAGCGAGTTGTTCAGTACAATACAAACACTGTTCCGCTTTTAGGAGAGACAAAAATGGATTTGATAATAAAGATAGCGGCTGTTGGGATAATAGGTTCCGTTTTGGCTGTTACGGTAAAGGAGTATAAAAAAGAGTTTTCTCTTTTTATAGGAATAGGCACCGGAATTGTAATCATATATTTGCTGATGGACAGCATGATACAAATAAAAAATTTGTTTGGAAATATGATTACGGCGGCAGGCATAAACAGCGAGTACGTTTCGGTTATGGTTAAAGTAATAATAATCGCATATATATGCGAATTTGCGGTACAGTTTTGTAATGACGCCAATGAAAAAGCCATAGGGGCAAAAATAGAGCTTGCAGGACGATTGCTTATACTAACCGCTTCTTTACCGATAATTGAAAATCTTTTTAATCTTATAATAAACCTGTCGTTTTGAGGTGAAGCATATGATAAAAAAAGCGTTTGTATTGGCTCTTGTTTTGTTAGGATGTTTTTTTCCGCAGGAAGTACTTGCCGAAGATACTACCATAGAAAGTGTTGTAGATATGTTCAACATTTCTGAGATTGACGGGGAACTGCAAAGTATCGGTGAAGAATATGGTATGGAAAAATTCAGTCTTAGGGATTCTGTATTGAAAATGGTAACGGGCGAATATGATTTCAGTTTTTCGGAGATTGTTAAAGCTGTTTTGGGAATTATAGCAGGACAGGCAAAAGACGTTATTTATATGATGAGACGCATAATTATACTTATTCTTCTGTCGGCGGTTTTGGAAACAATGTCATCATCGTTTTCATCGGAAGGAGTAAGCAAACTGGGTCAATATATATGTTCGGCAGTATTGATAATAACAATAATGCAGTCGTTCTCGTATGCTTCCGGAACAGCCTCGGAAGCTGTGGATAAGATAGCGGATACATCAAATACTTTACAGCCGTTATATATGCTTATTATGACCGCCGAAGGTAAGGCGGCAAAAATGTCAGCTGCTGTTCCTGTATTGTATGCGTCTACCTCTTTACTTAATCGTATTGTGCAAAATATTGTAATACCGGGAATACTTTTTGCGGCTCTAATAACGTTTATAAACAGCATATCCGAAAAGGATATACTTATGGAATTGGCTGAACTGATGAGTTTTTTATGCAAATGGAGCGTCAGAATTTGCGCAGGAGCATTTGTATTCATTATGTCTGTTATAAGGATAGGAGTACCTGATGTGGCGGTAATAGCGGGAAAGACTATAAAAACGGCGGCAGGGGCAGTACCTGTTGTCGGCAGTCTGATGTCATCGGCGGCTGAAACGGCGGCTGCACTGACAACGTCGACCGGAAACGCCGTTACTGCGGCAATAATGATTTTTATAGTGATAATGAGCATAATGCCCGTAATAAGGCTTGCCGCAATTATGGTTATATACAAATTTACCGCTGCCGTAACAGAGCCGATAGCGCCGAAACGCATAGTAAAGTGTATAGGGAGAGCGGCTGACTATACGGCGATACTTACGGGAGTTGTTTTTACTGCGGAGATAATGTTTATAACTTCAACTGCTATTATGTTGACTGTTTAGAAAGGAATAGGGGTATGTTTGCAGCTATAGGAGCATATATAAAAAATATAGCCTTGCTTATGCTAATAGCTATATTTTCCGAACTTCTTGTACCGGATGCTAAAATAAAGAAATATGTATCGGTTATAGTCGGAATGATTATGATTTTTACAATTGCGGGGGGACTGTCAGATATAATTTTATCCATATCGGGAAAAGAAATAGAAGTTACGGCATTTGAAAATATACATACGGAAATACCGCAGACGGAAAATGTAAGGGAGCGCCTTACGGGAATTTTATACGATGAGATGATACGGGAAGATAACGTCGATAATTATGATGAAGGTCTGAACATACATGTAGAGGAAGTTGCTCCTTATAACTAATATACAAATGGGGAAGTGAATACATGAAAATAAACGATATGCTTAAGGAACGGAAAGGAAAACTTATAGGAGACATAGCTATAGCGGTATTTTTCGGAGTGATGTTGATACTTGCCGGGGATATGGTTTTCGGAGGAGGAGAGAATGCCGAGACCGAGAATGAAACTGTCAAAAACAATGTTTCGGATAATGACTATTTATCCAAGTTGGAGGAAAAAACAAAAGGTCTTTTATCACAGGTAGACGGAGCGGGAAACGTAGATGTTATGATTACGCTTAATTCAGAAGGTGAATCTGTATATGCGAGAGAAAACAAAAAAAGCGCGTCTCAAACGGAGGAAAGCGCACAGCAGGGAGATAGCAGAGGAATAGAGTCTAAAACGGAAGAAAGTACGGTAGTAACTGTAAATAACGGGGACGGAAGTACGTCTCCGGTTGTAATAAAAGAAATGACAGCGGAGATTTCCGGTATAGTTATTGTTGCGGAAGGCGGTGATAATGTATTAGTTAAAGATTCTCTTATACGTGCGGCTCAGGCACTTTTCGGAGTGCCGGCAAATAAGGTTGAAGTATTTAAAATGAGATAAAACAGGAGGTTTAAATATGTTTGCTGTTAAAAGAAATCAGATTGTAGTTACGGCTCTTGCCGTTATGATTGCTGTGGCCGGGTATTTGAATTTTACGGAAAGTAAATCATCGGGAAATATAGAAAACGTAGACCTTAACGACCCGACAAGCTACCAGGCTTTGTTGAATGACGACGGCTCCATAGCAACTGTTGCCGATGATGCCGACGGGCTTGAATTGGCGTTGGGAGAGACTGCCGAACAGGCCGAGGAGACTCAGCAGGTATATGACGATACAGGAGCGGCTATATACGTAAGTTCAACGCCGGATACATATTTCGTTCAGGCAAAACTGGACAGGGAACAGGCAAGAGCAAGTCAGAAGGATATGCTTACGGAAATGATTAACAATGAAAATATAGACGAGGCTAAAAAACAGGAATGTGCGGATAATCTTTTAGAAATACAGCAGAGAATAGAAAAAGAAACCGCAGCCGAGGCTATGATTGAATCCAAGGGATTCAGCGAAGTGTATGTAAGAATAGACGACGATACGGTGGACGTAGTTGTGAATAAGAGCGAACTGTCGGATTCAGAACTTGCACAGATTATGGATATAGTAACAAGAAAAACGGGAATGAAAGAAAGTCAGGTAAGAATAAGTCCGCTTAAAAATAATGAAACAAAAGGAAAAAGCGACAAATAAAGTTTAAAATCCCCGATAACCGATATGTATGACCTATAACTAAGTCAAATATATGTGTCGGAGTCGGGGACTTTTTAATTATATATTTTTTTGATTTCATCAGACCATATTGAAATCAGTTTTTCCAGAGAAAAAGCTGCATTTGCGGGACTTGTTGACGGAAGCTTTACAGCCTCAACCTTTGTATTTGGATAACAATATTTCATATAAAGTTTGTGAGATGTTGCTCCGTTGCAAAAAATACCTTTAATATTTGCTGCGGACAGCACCATATTTATATTTGTCGGAACTGCGTTTTTTATGCTGCTGTCGCTAGAGCCGATAATATCGCAGCTATCTATCGTATCCCATAAGGCTATTTTGTTTTTAATAAGAAAGTTTGTTTTATCCTCGATTGTATTAAGAGAAGGAGCGTTATAAACTGCCGATATTACTTTCCAAAAACGATTTTGCGGATGACCGTAAAAGAAATTAGCTTCTCTTGATTTGACTGAAGGAAATGAACCGAGTATTAATATTTCGGAGTTTTTATCATATATCGGACCGAACGTTCTTTTTAAGTGTTGATATTCACCTTTTTTATCCATAGCACAATACCTTTCTTTGAATAAAATAATGAAAAAGTCCTCTGTGGATAAATCACAGAGGACTCAAGCTAAAGATGGGACTCGAACCCACGACCTGCTGATTACGAATCAGCTGCTCTACCAACTGAGCCACTTTAGCAAGCGAAAATTATAATATCATATTTTTATTATAAAATCAACATATATTCGGATTTTTTTGAATTTTTATTTTAGCATGTAAACTTTAAGTTTTTTAGGCAATAATGTCGTTCCGTGATATTTGATATAAAACGAAAAATTTTTTTTGCAGATTGTATATGAAGCTTTGGAATTATAAGATACAAAATAAAAAACGCATAATTTTTGAAGCTTATTCGATGCTGATTTATGTAATATATTAATATAAAATCGATATAATTGCATATATTAAAAAAAATCAACAAAATATTTTTTGTTTTATAAAAAAAGGAGGATAGTTCTTACAAATGTTGAACTTAATATTTATAAGTTAATTTTTGAGTTTAACTTGTGTTATACACAGTTAATATATGCGGTAAAAATAAAAGGAGGAATGGTTTTATGAAAAGTTACACATCTAAAGAAATCAGAAACGTCGTTATGCTGGGTCACAGTGGTTCTGGTAAGACAACAATAACAGAATCGTGCCTTTTCAAATCAGGCGCAACAAAGCGCTTTGGCAAAGTTGACGAGGGCAACACCGTCAGCGACTATGACCCGGAAGAAATCAAACGCCACGTTTCAATCAATTCATCAATTCTTCCGGTAGAATGGAAAGATACCAAAATTAACTTTATAGACACACCGGGTTATTTTGATTTTGCTGGCGAGGTTATGCTTTCCACAAAAGTAGCGGACGCCGCAATAATAGTTGTATCAGGTAAAGCGGGAGTGGAAGTCGGTACGGAAAAAGCTTGGGAATATGTTGAAAAATTTGAAACTCCGAGAATGTTCTTTATGAACTTTATGGATGATGAGCATGCCGACTACAGCAGAGTTCTCGGAGAACTTCGCGATCACTTCGGAAAGAGCGTAGCGCCTGTACAGATTCCTTTTTATGACGGTGAAAAAATCCGCGGATTTATAGACGTAATAACAAGAGAAACAAAATACCTCGACGCTACCAGAACAGGTTTTGAACCCGGACCTTTCCCCGAAGAGATGAGAGATGAGGTTGAAAGCCTCCGTCAGATGATTATTGAAGTAGCAGCAGAAAGCATTGATGAATTGCTTGAAAAATATTTTGCAGATGAAGAGCTTACAATAGAAGAGATATACGAAGGTCTCAACGTAGGTGTAAAGGAGAGAAAGATAGCCCCTCTTTTCACAGGTGCGGCTAACTACGGTCTCGGTATTATGCTTCTTATGAATTCCATCAAAAATTTCCTTCCTCCTTCAGTTGAATGTAAACCGGAGTTTGAATGTACAGACCTTAATACGGGTGAAATGGTTATAAGAAAGAATGATGAAGGCGACCATTTCGCAGCTTATGTATTTAAAACAATTTCAGACCCGTACATAGGCCGTTTGAATATTTTCCGTGTTCTTTCCGGAAAGCTTACAAAAGATAAAGTTATTTATAATCCGGAAAAAGATACACAGGAAAAAGTTGCTCATATTTATGTAATAAGAGGAAAAGAGCAGATAGAAGTTGACGAACTTGAAGCAGGAGACATAGGCGCGCTTGCAAAACTTCAGAATACCGCTACTCAGGACACGCTCTGCTCAAGCGTTAACCCCGTTCAGGTAAGCAAGATAGAACTTCCTACATCGGTTTATTCAAGAGCAATTGTTCCTAAGGCAAAAGGCGACGATGATAAGATTGCGGCTGCTCTTGTAAAACTCAGAGAAGAAGACCCTACGATAAAAGTTGAAATCAATAAGGAAACGAAACAGACAATACTTTACGGAGTAGGTGATCAGCAGCTCGACGTTCTTGTATGCAAGCTGAAAAACAAATATAAAACAGACGTTGACCTTGTTGACGTTATAATCCCCTACAGAGAAACAATAAAATCAAAAGTTAAGGTTCAGGGAAAATATAAGAAACAGTCCGGAGGCCATGGACAGTTCGGCGATATTTGGATGGAATTTGAACCGTCGGGCGATATGAGTAAACCTTATGTATTTGAAGAAAAAATATTCGGAGGTTCTGTACCTAAACAGTATTTCCCTGCTGTTGAAAAAGGACTTCAGGAATGTGTAAATACAGGAGTGCTTGCAGGATATCCCGTTGTCGGTCTTAAGGCTACCCTTGTAGACGGCTCCTATCATCCTGTAGACTCGTCCGAAATGGCGTTCAAGATGGCTACGTCTCTGGCATTCAAAGACGGTACGGCAAAGGCTAAACCTACAATTCTTGAGCCGATAGCGCATATGGAAGTAGTTATTCCCGAAAAATATATGGGTGACATCATGGGCGATATTAATAAGCGAAGAGGAAGAATCCTCAGTATGGACGGAATAGACGGAGGAAAGAAATGTATTGTTGCGGAAGTTCCGCTTTCGGAAATATCCAAATACAGTATTGACCTTCGTTCAATGACACAGGGAAGAGGAAGTTATAGTTATAACTTTGAACGTTATGAAGAAGCTCCTGCGGATGTTCAGCAGAAGGTTATTGCGGCAAGAGCTAAATAAATATTAAAAATTAAGTCCCGTAAACAGCAATGTTTTCGGTTACAAGGAAGTAGTATATTTTTCAATTTGGCGGTATAGCCCCGTTCAAGGGCTATGCCGTCTTTTCCTGTTTATTAGCTTCTTTCGGTTACGTCTGTGGGTCAGTCGGCAAATGGATTTCTCCCACAAAGAAGTTAAAGACAATATCCACTTTCTGAAAACGCTTGTCGTCTATCTTCTCCGGTGCATTTAAGATATTTATAAACATTTACACGAAAATAACTGAGGAACTTATGAGATACCGGTAGAATGATTATCTAATATCAGGAAGGATAAATAACAAAATACGAAAAAGATAAGGGGTGTTCTAAAAGCCATGAAACAATTTAAGGAATACCTTTAATTTTTATAACCACAATAAAGTTATAAAAATTAACCTTGTTGGGGTTTATTTATGTGGCTAAATATGGTATACTTAAAAACAAGAGGAAAGGAGGCAGAAAAATGTTAACTGAATTTGGAAAAGCAATCCGAAAAATACGTCTGGACAAAGGCGAAATATTAAAAGATATGGCGAAGCGGCTTGGTATTTCCTCAGCGTTTTTGTCAGCTGTGGAAAACGGAAGAAAAAACGTGCCGGAAAAATGGATTGATCAGATTATAGAATTTTACCAACTAGATGAGGAAGGACAAAAAAAATTAAAGCAGGCATATTTTGAGACAAAGGACAGTGCTGCGATTTTCGGATTGGAGAACATGGCAAAATCAAGCGATACAAAAAGGAAAGCTGCGCTTGTATTCACTAGAACTTTTGAAAATATGTCGGACGAAACGGCGGAACAAATCCTAAAAGTATTGCAGAATAATGCGGCAAGAGAAGAGAAGAAAGGAGAATAAATGGTACAATATATTTCGCAGCCGTTATCACGGTATAATTTAAGAAACTATGCTTTTCAGTTAAGAAAACTGCTGAATGTGGAAAAACAGCTTTATTTTCCGGTGATGGAGTTTTTGGAAGTATTGCCAGACATTTTCTCTCAACTGTCATGGGAAATAGTGGAAGATACAGAATTTCCCCAATTTGTTCATGGAGAAACAGACGTTTTAAATCATTATATTAAAATCAGACAAAGTGTTTATGACGGCGCATACGAAGGGAATGGTCGTGATCGAATGACGGTAATGCATGAAATTGCCCACTATTTGCTGCTATGTGTGAATGGAGTAAAGCTACAAAGAAATTTTAACAAGCAAGTGGTAAAAGCATATTGCGATCCGGAATGGCAGGCAAAATGTCTTGCAGGGGAAATTATGATTCCGGCACATTTAGTAGCAGGAATGGATTTATTTGATGTAATAGAAAAGTGTGGTGTATCATGGGACGCGGCAGTTTATCAGATGCGCCATATATCATAATCTCATGATGATCATACAAGATCATGTTTTTGGAAGGAGGAATGTTAATTGAGGGTAGAAAATAATAAAAAGAGAAAAGTATGCTTCAAACTGTTGGCGCAGTAAGAAACATACTTTCAGATAAAGCCACGCATATAATGCGTCCTAACAAACTCATTGTAGCATGGCTTTATCCGATTTTCAAGAAAATAGATAAACTTTTTATAAAGGAGGAAAAACTATTATACAATGAGTGATACAAAAATTATATATGATGTTTTCAAGGCATGGATGGTAGAAGGAGCGCAATTTGACGGAAAATATGAGTTTCCGTTTATCAGTGACAGCGGTATAATACCTGAAAAGTTGCTCCCTTTTGATAAGGCAATGGCAAACAAGGATTATGCTCAGTGGGTTCATTTTTATATCCATGACAGGGATTTTGAACGGATTTGGAATCATCCCAACAAATATCTTGAGATATTAAAGCGATATGAAGGAGTTATTACGCCCGATTTCAGCCTGTACAGAGATATGCCTCTTTCCATGCAGATTTGGAATACATACCGCAACAGAGCCATTGGTTACTGGATGAAGAAAAACGGAGTTCCTATTATCCCCAATTTCTCATGGGGTGATGAAAGGACATACGAATTTTGCTTTGACGGCATAGAAAAGCACAGCATCGTTGCGGTCGGCACACATGGTACAGCAAAAAGAAAGCTCGACAGATATTATTTGGAACAGGCATTGGACAAGCTGCTAGAAAGGATTGAGCCAAGGCACATCGTTATTTACGGGACGGTCTATGATAAGCTGGCAGATGTGATTTCCTCTGCGAATGTATCATACTCCCAATTTGACTGTAACACTTTTGAATACAAAAAGAAGGTGACAGCCTAATGGGAAAAGGTGGAGGCGGTCATTTCAGCGGAACAAAAGGTAGTAGAAATTCAATTCCTTCAGAAAGGTCTGTTTCAAAACACATTTTTAGGAACAAAAAAGGTCATTTATCTGATACTGTTGAAAATAGAAAATTGTTAGAAGATACCGCAAATAATAAGAAAAATTATCTTGGTAAAGATAAATATGGTAATGAATGGTATCAAAAAAATTTAGAAAATGGAAAACAAGTATGGGTGGAAGTTAGAAATGGAAAAATTATAGACGGTGGATTGAATAATATTCCAAAAGAGTGGAATCCTTTCACAGGATTAAAAAAATCTTAGGAGGTTATGTAAATGATTCTTAATAATAAAGAGAGCTTTTATTCTATGTTTTATATATTAGATGAAGTTTACCAAAATGAAAATTCTGACGATTTGGGAGCAATTTTAGGCATTATGAATCCAGAGCTTTTAGTTGATTATGAGATTGTGGATTCTGCCATTTACGATGATTGGGAAGAATTTATAAAGAATAAGCTGGTAAATGGCAATAATTTAATAAATCTTGTTGAAAAATTTATAAACGAATATGCGAATGACTTTGGATTCGATATAAGTCGCTCAATGAAAATATTAAAAACTAATATAAAGCAAGAAAAAATATTGCAATGTATTCAAAGAGGATGTGACATTGTAAAAAATATAGAAAATAAATGATAAAATAGTTTCATTATATAATTGCAATACATATAAAAATATCAATGTAAACATATATAGACATGATATGGAATTCGCAGGCTATAGTGACTTTATGAAAGATGTAAAGATTGGGGGAGTATCATTATTTAAAATATGGAGGAATGTAGAAGATATGTATATTTTCTAAACTCAATAAAATATTGAGCCAAGGCATAGCGTTATTTATGGGGCAGTTTATGATAACCAGAAAGTAACACTTTTTGAAAAATACCCCTACGCCAAGAGACAACGAGCTTCATAGGGCATACTTTTCACTAAGTCATGATGGGATGAGTAACCGAAAATAACAATATTTCATTAACCAGTTATTTTTATAGCATAAAAACAGTAGTTTCAAAAGATGACGATATATTGATTATATAATGTAAGAATAGTAAAAAGCAGTGAGAACTCGTTTTCTCGCTGCTTTTTGTTAATGAATACAATAAAAACCCCATAACTACACAGGGTAAATCAGAGAGCTTCAGCTTCAAGAAAAAACCTCCTATGCCATAATTATCTTGAGTCTGCCAAGACGCAGGAAAGCATAGGAGGTTTTTAATAGTTTAACATATACGAGCGAGAGATATAAGGTATTGTAGAAAAATAATGAGGAATTTATAAAACCATTCGGCAAATTAAATTACTTGATAAAAAGGTTTGATCTATAAGAATTACCGGTCAAACCGTTTTTTATATTACAAATCGATAACCAAGACCGCGAACCGTTTGAATATATACGGGAGAAGTTGGGGTATCTTCTATTTTCTGGCGTAAGCGGTTGATATAAACCATGATGGCATTTTCATCAATCATTGACTCTCCCCATACAAGGTCATAGATTACATTTTTGGGGAAAATGCGATTTACATTATCCATGAAAAGTTTCATAATTGCATTTTCTTTTGAAGATAAAGGGATTTCTATCCCGTTTTTATAGAAACGAAGCGTGCTGGTATTATATTGAAAAGGTCCTGCGGTAATGACTGCGTCTGCTCCGGGAAGATGAGCTTTGCTTCTTCGGATCATTGCCTTAACCTTTGCTCCTAAAATGATGGGATTAAAAGGTTTAGTTACATAATCATCGGCGCCGATATCAAGTCCGTACAATGTATCATAGTCCTCCTTTCGCCCGCTGACAACTATAATGGGAGTTTTAATGCCGTTGTTTCTTAAGGTTGTTATTACCTGAAACCCGTCCATACCGTTCATATTAATATCCAACAGGATGACGTCATAGGTGTTTTTTTGATCATTTCCAGTGCCGTCTCGCCGCTGGAGGCGGTATCTGCATTAATTCCGTTGCTTTTGATAATTTTGTATAACATGGTCTGAACAGAGGCGTCGTCATCTACAATTAAAACAGTGTCGGTCATTTTTATTAATCCCCTTTACATCAATTTTAAAATTGGATATGATACTGCTAGTATAAACAAGTATGGTTTCCTTGACAAGGGGGAGATACAATTTGAAATATTTAATATTTATAATGTGCGCTGTTATTATTTTGCTGACTGCTACGGTAGTCTTTCTTTTTTGTCGGCTGAGAGCAGTTAAGAAGAAAACGGATACCCTTCAACGGGATCGGGAACTTATGGAACAGCTTAATGAACAGACGCAAAAATTTGCACACCATCAGAGGTTGCAAACGATTGGTACTTTAACTTCGGGTATTGCCCATGAATTTAATAATTTGCTTACTCCTATCATGGGATACAGTCTTATGGCATTGGAAAAAATTCCTGCCGAAGAAACGGAAATTTATGACGGCATTTTGGAAATTTATAATGCATCCCAAAAGGCCAAAGAGATTGTTTCAAGGCTATCCGATTTATCCAGAAAGAACACTGAAGCGTCATATACGCGGGTATCTGTAGATGAGGTGGTTAGAAAAACCTTAGACCTTGCATCTACGGTCAAACCTAAGACAATAGCGGTACGATTGAATTTAAACTGCTGGGATCAAAGGATTCAGGCAAATGAAACTCAGCTGATGCAAATGTTTTTAAACCTGATATTAAATGCCTTTCAAGCCATGGGAGATAATGGTGGACTTCTTAGTATCAATACAACGTTTGATGAGAAAATGATTCAAATCAGTATTACGGATACCGGTTGCGGCATTCCGGCAGAAACTGTGCCTCATATTTTTGAACCGTTTTTTTCCACAAAGGAGATTGGAAAAGGCACAGGTCTTGGACTTGCCATTGTGGCTCAGATTGTGGAAACCCATAATGGGGAGATTGAAGTAGAGACGGCAGTAGACCGGGGAACGACGTTTTTGATCCGTCTGCCAAGAGAAATTCTTTTGCATCCTTAATAAATATTTAGGTTGTATCAATACTAAGTTAAGAATAGGGTGATATAATTATACGGGCTAAGGAGATAGGCAGATTATTAATAATTGTTTAAAACTAAATTTACTAAAAAGATGACATTATCGCAATTGTATAGGCAATTCATATTGTCATTGCCGCTCTCCTTTAGGAAAAAAACGATAGGACAGGAAGTAAAAGTTCAGATTTTTAATACGTCAGTCTTATATAAGAATGTTTACCTAATACAAAGGAAATCATATATGTGAATGATGTCAATACTGCAAGTGTTTCTACAGGAACACTGAAAGTTCAATTCTAGCTGAAAAATAACTATGACAGGCTGTGATTATTTTCGATTTGTTGAAAATAAACAGATAGATAAAAACAAATGGAGGATTAATGAATGAAGAAACAATTGATGTGTATTCTTGCACTGACGCTGGGTTTAGTTTCCTTAACAGGATGCGTTGGAACACCGGTAGTTTACGGGCCTGCTATGGAGCAGGAGACTTCTCAGGAAGATGAAACTAATAGTAATAAAACAAGTGCTGCCGAAGAAGGAGATCTCAAGACCGGTTTGGCAGTAGTTACCAATGTGGCAAACAGTGAAAGCGCTAAACAGGCGGAATATGACGTTACACTTGTAGCAGTACTGGTAGATGACCAGGGTGTGATTGCCGACTGTATCATTGACGGTGTTAAAACAAATGTTGCATTTGATGAAACGGGTACCATTACTTCGGATTTGACAGCAGAAATCTCTTCTAAGAATGAATTAGGAGATAACTATGGCATGGTAGCCTATGGCGGAGCTAAGTATGAATGGAATGAACAGGCAGACGCACTTGCAAAATTTGCGGTAGGAAAAAACGTTGAGGAATTGAAAAACGGAGCGATTGACGAAACAGGAAAGGCTCCGGAAGGTTCTGACCTTGCTTCAACTGCAACTATTTATTTAGGCGGTTATGTTTCGGCAATAGAAGAAGCGGTAAATAATGCGGATTATATTGGCGCGCAGGCAGGAGACCAGTTGAAGTTAGCATCTTTAAGCTCAATCGATTCAAGCCAGAATGCAAGTGAAGAACAGGAAGGTACAGCACAGTTAGACTGTGATGTTACGGCATTGACACAGAAAGACGGCGTTATTACAAGCTGTGTGATCGACAGCGTACAGGCAAAGGTAAACTTTGACCAAACCGGAACGATTTCTACGGATCTGACAGCGCCGGTACAGACAAAAAATCAGTTAGGTGAAAATTACGGTATGGTAGCATGGGGCGGCGCCATTGCTGAATGGAATGAGCAGGCAGCATCTTTTGCGGATTATGTTACAGGCAAAACAGTTGATGAAGTGCAGACAATTGCCGTAAATGAAAAAACTGCGCCTACAGAAGCAGATCTTGCAAGTTCTGTAACTATAGCAATCGGAGGTTTCCAGGAGCTTGTTGCGAAGGCGATGCAGCAATGAGACGATTCCTTGCATTTTTTCTCGGCATTTCCGTTTTTTTAACCGGGTGTGCATCTGATAATGTAGAGGTTAAGAGAAAACAATATACGGCAACTTTTTTGGATCTGTTTGATACGGTAACAAATATTACTGGTTACGCCGATAGTGAAGAAGAGTTTCATGAAAAGGCGCAGGAGATTCATGACAGCCTTCAGACATATCATCAGTTGTTTGATATCTATCACGACTATGAAGGAGTCGCAAACTTGAAAACAGTCAATGATCAAGCCGGAATTGCACCGGTAAAGGTAGAAAATATATTGATTCGTTTTTTGAAAGACTGTAAGACGTATTATGAGACTACGGGCGGCAGGGTTAACGTAGCCATGGGAAGTGTGCTGGCTTTATGGCATGACGCAAGAAGCCGTGGAAGAGATGACCCGGCCAATGCCCGTCTGCCGGAGGATGATAAGCTAAAGGAAGCCGATAAGCATACGGATATCAATGCATTGGTGATTGACGAGGACGCGTCTACCGTGTATATTGCAGATCCGCAGATGAGCTTGGACGTAGGCGCTATTGCAAAAGGCTGGGCAGCCAATGAGGTTTCTGAAAATGCTCCGGAAGGACTGCTGATAAGCGTAGGAGGCAATGTGTGCGCTACAGGCGCAAAAGATGAAAATGGAACTCCTTGGGTTGTAGGAATCCAAAATCCCGATGATCCCGAAAAATATCTGCATACAATTGAGGTAACTGACGAGTGTGTAGTAACCAGTGGGGACTATCAAAGAACTTATATGGTAGATGGGAAACTGTATCATCACATTATTGACCCGGAAACTTTGTATCCGGGCACTTACTGGCGTTCCGTAACTATTGTGTGCAGAGATTCCGGTGCGGCTGACGCACTGTCTACGGCATTATTTATAATGTCGAAAGAGGAAGGACAATCTCTGCTGGAAAAATATGATGCCGAGGCTTTATGGGTTGACCGAAACGGCGATATTCAATACAGTCCCGGATTTAAAAAATTAATAAGAACATAATTGAGGAGGAAGAAATGAAGAACTTGTTTTTTGGCGGTATTCATCCCAAATATAATAAAGAGATGTCAACAAAAGAAACAAGCTTTCGCACCATCTCTCCCAAACAGGTAGTGATTCCGATGCAGCAGCATATCGGAAATCCCTGTACTCCGCTGGTCAAAGTAGGAGACCATGTATTATGGGGACAGAAAATCGGTGATGGAGAAGGTTTGTGTGTGCCGGTACATGCGTCTGTTTCCGGTACGGTTGTTGCCATAGAGCAGAGACCGCATCCTACTTTAGGACAGTCTCTGGCGGTTGTGATTGAGAATGACTTTCAGGATACAACAGCTGACCCTAATGAATTACCTGAGACCGCAGATGAAATTTTAGATACTATTCGAAATGCGGGAGTTGTAGGCATGGGCGGAGCGGCATTCCCGGGAAACGTGAAGGCGCTTAACAGTATCGGAAAGGTTGACACTCTCATTGCAAACGCCTGTGAATGTGAGCCGTATATTACAGCAGACGATTCCTTAATGAGAACTAATCCGGAACAGGTGCTGGAAGGCATGATGATCCTCTGTAATATACTGGAACCAAAGAGAGTTGTGTTGGCGGTAGAGGACAATAAGTCGGAAGCAATCGAAAAGATGAATAAGATTCTTGGAGATTTTCCTAAAATCGAAATGGCAATTTTGCCGACACGGTATCCTCAGGGAGCGGAAAAACAGCTGATTTATGCTCTGACAGGAAGAGAAGTTCCCCCGGGACAGCTTCCGGCAAGCGTTGGATGTGCGGTGTTTAATGTATCGACTTTTGCGTCCATTTATCGTGCAGTTCGTTTCGGAATGCCGTTGACACAAAGAATTGTAACCATTTCCGGTGAAGCCATCGTACAGCCTCAGAACTTTATTGTGCGTATCGGTACAAGCTTTCAGGATTTGATAGAAGCGGCAGGCGGAATTAATGATAAGACGGAAAGAGTCATCAGCGGCGGTCCTATGATGGGAATTGCTCAGAATGATTTGAGTGTTCCGGTTGTAAAAGCGACCAATTCTATTTTGTGTCTGATGAAAGATCAGAATGCTGCTGCGCAAAATCCCGTGTGTCTCCGCTGCGGAAAATGTGTGAGCGTATGTCCGATGAGATTGCAGCCGCTTTATATTTATCGCTTCGTAAAGGCTAATCGAGTAGATGAACTTGAACGTCTGAATGTAAATGACTGTATCGAATGCGGATGCTGTTCTTATACATGTCCCGGTAAGCTTTCCATTGCGGAGCAGTGCCGCGTTGGTAAAAAAATGTTAAAGGAGGCAGGAAAAAAATGAGAATGACAGTTGCTGCTTCTCCTCATATTCGAGGTGATTTTCGTACCAATCGAATTATGTTGGATGTTATTTTGGCTCTGCTGCCGGCATGGCTTGTCGGCGTCTGGAGATTTGGCATTCGTGCATTAATTGTTACGCTGATATGCATTGCCTTTTCTTTGGCGGCAGAATACTTATATTGTGTTTTTACAAAATCAAGAAATACGGTTATTGACTGTTCTTCCATGGTAACGGGAATGCTTCTTGCGATGACGCTGCCTGCGTCGGTGCCTTACTGGCAGGCTGCTGTCGGAAGCGTATTTGCAATTATCGTGGCAAAGATGCTTTGCGGCGGTTTGGGACAAAACGTTTTCAATCCGGCGCTTCTTGCAAGAGCGTTTATGCTTTTAATATATCCGGTTGGAGTAACACGCTATATGACAGGCGGAGTGGACGGAGTTACCTCAGCGACGCCATTGCACCATATGGTTATGCCGTCTTTGCCACAGGAAAGTGTTTTAGATATGTTCCTCGGAAACTGTCCCGGTTCCATTGGAGAGATTTCGGCGCTTGCGCTTTTGATCGGCGGCGCATACCTTATTTACCGCAAGGTCATTTCAATTAGAATTCCGGCTGCTTATCTGGGAACAGTCGCAGTTCTGACTTTGATTTTTTCCAAGACGGGAGAACCGTTTTTATGGATGCTTTACAGTCTGTTTTCCGGCGGTTTAATGTTAGGCGCTATTTTTATGGCAACGGATTACACTACGTCTCCGGTAACCGCTAAAGGGCAGCTTCTGTTCGGAGTTGGATGCGGAGTACTGACTGTAGTATTTCGTTATTTCGGACTTTTCCCGGAAGGCGTTACTTATGCCATTTTAATTATGAATGGTTTTGTTTGGGCAATCGACCGACATACGGCGCCTAGAAGATTTGGAGTACAAGGAGGTAAAAAATAATGAAAAAATCAATTCTTGTTCCAATTCTGTCTACGGTTTTAGCTGCGCTGATACTTTTTTGTGCGTCTGCGGGACTTCGCGGTGTAGAAGAAAAAAATATACAGACTACCCGAAACAAACTTATGGAGATTGTTTTGCCAAGCGGAGAAAACTTTGAAGAAGAAGCTTATACAGGAGAAGACACAAATATTCGCTCTGTGTATAAGGCAGAAAATGGATTTGTTATCGAAACAGCCACTTACGGATATGCCGGTGAAATTTCTATGCTGATCGGCGTTTCCAAGGACGGTTATGTTACCGGATTGGTAGTTACCGATGAGTCGGAAACTCCCGGATTAGGAGGCAGAGTCCTGAGAGATCATAAGTTTTTATCTCAGTTTTTAAATACGAACGGTGGGGTTGTAATCAAAGGCTCTGATACAGAAGGAACTACTTATGTAGATGGAATCGCCGGCGCTACGGTGTCCTCAAAAGCGATTGCGCGTTGTGTGAATTCCGCAGTGGCTTATGTAACAGGCGCAGATACACAGACCGGCGCTACTTCTTGGGGAGGTTGACATATGAGAGAAAAAAAATATTTCTGTAATACAATGCTGACAGTCATCCTTGGAGTGGCGCTGCTGATTAATGCGGTTGTGCATGCATTTGCTCCGGCTGTTGTTTTACCGGATCTTAATATTCCGAACATAGTACTGATCAGTTTACTGGCAATGTTTTTGGAAAATTATCTGAAAGCGGATAAAGAACGATCTTATCCCGGAGTTTTTTTGCTGGCAGCATTGTCTTTTGGAGTACTGACATTTGCCGGAGGAGTGGCAGAGGGAATAGAAATTTTAAGTTTTGCGGTTATCGGAGCTATTGTATTTACGGTAACTGCATGGATTTTTGATTCGATTGTGGATAGAATTTCTACAGGTCTGTCAGGAAAGCTGACACTTGTAATATGTGCTTTTGGCATTTACTTAGCAGCTCAGGGATTTGCGGGAATTTTATTATAAACGAGTATAAATTAAATTTAAGAAGCAAAAGAATTATGTGAATCGATGATCTAAACATGATTTTTTGAAATTTTGAACAGGTAACGGCAAAAATGCTGTTGCCTGTTTTTATGTTACGCTTTAGCAAGACAAATCCCCCTGTTATACAGAGGGATTAATGTAGTACAAAATATAAATCTAATTAAATCAAATTATCAATAAATCAGAATCCTGTTCCTGTTTGAATCTGAATTTCATATACACTATCTCTGAAATTTGTAAAATTATCTTCATATTCATTGGCCAATACTATTGGAACCGTATTAGTATTTCGGAAATATTTATTTAGAGAAGGCATTTCAAATGTTTCAGATAAAATACGGTTTTGAATACACAAATATGATCCATTCGGGACTGTGATTAAGTTAGGGTGTTGTATTGTTGGCTGCTCACGTAGATAAACAAAGTAATGCGTCGGAAATATTCTCCCTTTCAGCAGTGCTGAGAAGTTTAGAAGATAGCCGTGGCAACGGCGGAAATGAGTGTCGGTAAATATTGAGCTATGCTGCATCTGTGTCAGACGCTTACCGGCTGAACCGTAAATATCCTCACCGGGGTGGATTTGTTCGGTTAACAGATAGCGTTCAGGCTCTTGCTGTATATAAGGTACTCCTTTGTAGTTATGGGATTCAAGATAGCCATAATAGTCAATATACCAGTCTAAATCTTCAAGTAAGCTGGTTATACGCTGAGCTTCAGCCTGAAGAACTTGCCGTTGCTGTTGTAAAAACGTACGAAAAAAGTGTGTGTCATTGGTAGCGAGCGCCTTTTTTATACCATCTAGGCTAAAACCGAATTGTTGGAGATATTTTACTCGGCTAATATAGCTTATTTGATCGTAACTATAATAACGATATCCTGTCTTTGGATCTGTGTAATGAGGAATTACAATTCCGTTTTTATCATAAAAACGTAAAGTTTGTGGGGAGATATTGAGCAATGCGGCTACTTCACCGATGGTATATTTATCTTTCAATATCTACGCCTCCTTTGTATGCAATTGGTAAACATTGGACTCATTATAGAAATTTTTATTTTAAAAGTCAATACCTAGCTATAAGGTTTTTTATAAATGATTATGCATATAAAACAAAAAAACAGGAAGGATTATTGTCAATTTATTTGCATTTTGACAAATGACTTTGTTGAGAAGTTTAATGTTATGATGATTACGTAAATAATACAGACCTTATCGCTTCGATAGACAATGCTATACAAGCTATTAGAAAGGTATGTATAAACTATAATTAAGGAAGGAGATAAATATATGCAGGAAATTATCAGTAACATCGGTTCATTTTTATGGGGACCTCCAATGATTATAGCCATCATGGGGTGTGGTATTTTACTTACAATACGTTCAAAGTTTTTTGTATTTCACCATTTTGGCCTGATTTTTAGGAAAACTATCGGTTCAATAAAAAATTCCGATCGGGAACAGTCAGGAAATATTTCACCGTTTGAGGCTATATGTGTAGCAGTTGGAGGCGCTGTAGGAGTTGGTGCGCTGGGAGGCGTAGCTGCAGCAATAGCGGTTGGCGGGCCCGGAGCTTTATTCTGGCTTTTAGCATGGGCGGCTTTTGGCATGACTGTCAAAGTAGCGGAAGTTTCATTAGCGTGTTATTACCGCTGTAAAGATTCTCATGGAAACTACTATGGAGGACCTTCTTACTACATTGAGAGAGGTCTTGGTGAACAAAAAGGTTTCAAAGGAGCAAAAATTTTGGCATGGTGTTTCGGTTTGTCATTTATTCTGGCAGCTTTTTCCGGAAATCAGGTTTTTACTATTGCCGAAGCGCTAAATACTACATTTAATATCCCAATGATTCCTTTCGCTTGTGTTTATTCTTTGTTTGTATTTTATATAACTTGGAAAGGAACACCTCGTATTGCTAAGTTTGCAAGTAAATTGGTTCCGTTTATGTGCCTTATTTATTTCTCCGGAGCAATTATACTTATTGCGGTTAACTATAGGGCGCTTCCGGGGGTAATTCAAGCGGTAATCCATGATGCATTTAGCGGTTCTGCGGCAATGGGAGGTTTTGTAGGCGCTGGCGTAATGACTGTTATTCGAACAGGTATCGCTCGTTCTATCAACTCAAATGAAGCAGGACAAGGATCTTCTCCGATGATACATGCAGCCGCAAATACATCACATCCGGTAGAACAAGGATTGTGGGGAGCTATCGAGGTGTTTGTAAGTACAGTATTAGTAAGTGCGGTTACGGCCTTGGCTATTCTCAGTTCCGGCACTTGGACAAGCGGTCTTACGTCCGTTACATTAACTATTACGGCTTTTCAAAGTGTATTCGGTAAGATAGGTCTTTACTTTATCGGATTTATAGCTTTATTATTTGGTATTACAACTACTACCGGATGGTTTACATACTATTGTTCTCTTATTGCCCACGGTTTCAGAAATAATGAAAAACTTAGGGACAAATTAATATTGATCTTTAAAATAATATTCCCTTGGCCTAATATCATTGTGGTAGCGGCAATTGTTCTGTCAGGTAAAGGACCGAATTTATATTGGGCTATGATTGATGTGATAACTGTATTACCTACTTTCTTCAATGTAATTGCGATTATATGTCTATCTGGAATATTTATTAAGCTCCTTAATGATTATAAGGCGCGCTATTTAGGAATTGGAAAAGTGGATCCGTCTTTCAAAGTTTTCTATGAAGATGAGCAACAAGACACATCTGAAAAATAATTATTATGTATTGTAGAGAAAGGAGTATAAGTATGGAATTTTCATATATTACCGAGGCATTGTACAGTGGTGAAAAAGTACGAGGAATGAATATGGCGCCGGAAACTATACCTTGCTTTATGACCACTGCATTTACTATGAAAGGATTTAAGGAGGTACAAGATACATATGCTACCAAAGGTTATACCTATGTACGTACTCGCAACCCTAATCGCACTGCTCTCGGAGAAGTTATTTCATGTTTGGAAGGCGGAGAGATGTCGCTGATTTTTTCTTCCGGAATGGGCGCTATTACAAGTACGCTTATAACACTATTAAGTAAAGGAGATCATGTCATTTGTAATTCTAACATTTATGGTGAAACATTTTCTGTAATGACAGAGATATTACCTAAATTCGGTGTGGAGGTTACATTTGTAGATTATCAGAATACAGAAGATATAAGAAAAGTTGTACGCAAAGAAACAAAACTTATCTACTCAGAAGTGTTTTCTAACCCTACATTAACATTAGTTGATATAAAGGCAGTAGCCGATATTGCTCATGAGAATGGAGCTCTTTTGATGGTAGATAATACTTTTACTACACCGATAGCTATTCGACCGATAGATTTTGGCGCAGACATTGTAATTAATAGCCTTACGAAGTTTCTCAACGGACATAGTGATGCTATTGGCGGATCTATTACAACGACTGCAGATATATGTGATAAAATTCAACCAGTGGCTATGCTGTTGGGAACGCCGGGAGATCCGTTTAGTTCATGGCTGATTCATCGAGGAATTCATACAGCGTCCCTCCGTTTACCGCAGGCGATGCATACGGCGGAAAAACTGGCTTCAACATTGGCTATGAATCCTCATGTTACACATGTGAATCATCCCAGCTTGCCTGACTATCCACAAAAGAAACTAGCTGACAGAATGTTTGGCGAAAATGGCTATTGCGCCATGTTGAGTTTTATTGTACCGGAAGATTTAGAAAAAATTGACCGTTTTATGATGGCACTACGCTTTCCAAAATATGCACCTACTTTAGGAGGATTACACACAACGTTAAGTCATCCTGTTACTTCTTCTCACATGGGGGTACCTGATGAAATTCGTAGGAAGATGGGAATTACTCCCGGATTAATTCGTGTTTCCGTAGGAATCGAAAATGCCGATGATTTAGTTGCAGACTTCGAAAATGCACTGAAGGTATTTGACTAATATCCCAATCTGTTAATTGATGTAATGATTGTTGAGCTGTCAAATGAAACAATCAGCTTTATAGTTAATACTTTTGTCGGAATGATAATAGTGTGAATAACTAAAAATAACAAAAAAGCAGTTTCAGAACATAACAATATGTTAATGCAAGAAGAGTAAAAAGCAGTGAGAAAATAAAGTCTCGCTGCTTTTTATATTATTACTTTAGTGTAGAAGACTGCGAAGCAGGCTTTAACAACCGCCCGCTCTGCGGGTGAGATTAAAGCTTAAGCAAAAAGCATCGTCCTTGATGTAAAATAAAGGAGTTCAAGCCTAAATATTTTATAAAAGAAAGGACGATGCTTTTATGGCAAACAGTTTAGCACACACAAAATGGGTATGCAAGTATCATATTGTATTTACACCAAAGTATAGGAGAAAAATAATATATTACGAATTGAGAGAAGATATTCAAAAAATAATAAAAGATTTATGTAAATGGAAAGGCGTAGAAATTATAGAAGGTCATATGATGCCGGATCATATCCATCTACTGGTAGAGATTCCGCCGAAAATGAGCGTCTCGCAATTTATGGGATACTTAAAAGGGAAAAGTGCGATGATGATATTCAATAATCATGCAAACCTAAAATATAAATTCGGCAATAGAAATTTCTGGGCAACAGGATATTATGTGAGTACTGTCGGATTAAATACAGCAACAATTCAAAAATATATTAGAGAACAGGAAAAACAAGATCAAATAGAAGACAAGCTGAATACAAAAGAGTATGAAGACCCTTTTAAGGGTAGCAGATAATCATACCACCGAGGCTTGAACGAAGTGAAAGCCAGCGTCATTAAGGCGCTGGCTCTTAATAAGCCCTTATAGGGCTAGTGCAAACCACGTCTTTTAGGCGTGGTTATGATTTATAGTTTTACTATGACAAAACGATATATTTAAATTATATAAATTAAAATACCCGTTGACTTTGACGTTACGTAAACCGATATAATATAACTATAGTTAGGGGGATGGCAAAATGGAGTATAGTATAAATAAATTGTCAAAATTATCGGGAGTCAGCGCGCGCACTTTACGGTATTACGACGAGATAGGGCTTCTTATTCCATCTAGGATAAACAATGCAGGCTATCGTTTTTACGGAGAAAATGAAGTCGATATGCTGCAACAAATACTGTTTTATAAGGAAAGGGGTTTATCACTGGAAAAAATCCGTTCTATACTATATGATGAAAAATTCGATATGCTGTCAGCTCTTTGCGAGCATTTAGAAGAGCTGGAGAAACAGAGGAAAAGACTGGATAAACTGATTGATACTGTAAAAGATACTATATCGTCTATGAAAGGAGAAATTACTATGTGTGATTCCGAAAAGTTTGAGATTTTTAAAAAAGACATTGTAAATGAATACAATAATTTGTACGGAGCCGAGGCAAGAGAAAAATACGGTGATGAGGACGTTGATATAGCGATGAATAAAATACTATCAATATCCGAAGAGGGTTATGAAAAGTTTAAAAATCTCGGAAAGAAAGTAAAAGAGGCGTTAAAAGCAGCGGTTATTTCTGGAGCTGAACCAGAAAGCGAAATAGGACGAAGCATAACGGCGTTGCATAAAGAATGGCTCGGTTATTCTTGGAAAGAATATGACATACAAAAACACAAAGGCGTCGTAAGCTTGTACATGAATGACGAAAGATTTAAAAAATATTATGATGCGGAACAGGAAGGATGCGCCGAGTTTCTATTAAATGCGGTAATGTTTTGGTCTGGAAAAATTTAATTGATAAAATAAAATTTTTGAAAATGAAGAGAACGTATAATGCGTAATATAATAGGTAAAAACACTGGGCGGCATAAATCAAAATATGCCGCCTGATGTCTTTTTTGACTTACAACTGCAAGGTAATTGTGGGCGTAATATGGATTTTAATTTTTTATATTCAACATTTTGCCATCTTACATTAGTAATAAATAACTGCCGTTATATAAAAAATTATAATAAACAATATTTTTAAAAAGAATAATTGACGACTGATGTTGAAAATGCTCAAATAATTGAATAGTAACAAATATATTTTATGTACAATGCTTTTTATTCGTAATGTGGTTTGCCACGGTTGACAAAAGGTTGCGATAAATGTTAAAATGTCAAACGGTATAAATTTGAGGGAGGAGCAAACAATGAGAAACGCCGGTTTTACAAAGGTATATCGTTCAGCTAAGTACCCTTATTTTTTACTTTCTTTTTTTAGTTCTACTAATACAAATTATATTTTTTTCCCGGTGGTGCAGTAGTCTTTAGCTATTGTGTTTGCCGGCTTTTTTATTATAGAAAGGATTAGGCTTATGAAAAACGATTTTAACAGAAAAATAGTCCTTGAAGATGGAAGCGAATATTTTGGATATGGTTTCGGTTACCATACGGACAGAGTTTGCGAGATTGTTTTTAACACATCTATGATAGGATATCAGGAAATAGTTACCGACCCGTCCTACACGTATCAGATGGTAGTTATGACATATCCGCTTATCGGAAACTACGGAATTACGGACGAGGATTTTGAAACAAGAATACCTACCATAGGCGGACTTGTTGTAAGAGAGTATAACGACCTTCCCAGTAACTTCCGTTATACAAAAACATTATCGGAAATACTGGAAGAAAATAAAATTCCCGGAATATGGGGAGTAGATACGAGAAAGATTACAAGAAGCATAAGAGACCTCGGAAGCAGAAAGGTATATATAACAGATATTGATACTCCGAAGGAAGAGGCTCTCAGAATTATAAAAGAAACAGAACTTCCCAAAGACGCCGTTGCACGTGTAAGCTGCAAAAAAAGATGGTATAAGAGGACGTCAAATCATAAATACAATGTTGTAGCCATTGACTGCGGAATGAAGCTTAATATAATAAGAAGCCTTAACAACAGAGGCTGCAACGTCGTTATCATGCCATGGAATTCAACAGCGGAAGAAATAGAAATGCACGAGCCCGACGGAGTATTTATTTCAAACGGCCCCGGAGACCCCGAGGATGTAAAGAATGTTACGGAGCTCATTAAAGAACTTAGAGGAAAGTATCCTATTTTCGGTATATGCCTCGGACATCAGCTTATAAGCCTTGCATACGGCGCTAAAACATATAAGTTGAAGTTCGGACACAGAGGCGGAAACCATCCTGTTAAAAATCTTGAAACAGGAAAGATAGAAATAACAAGCCAGAACCACAGTTATGCCGTCGATATGGAGTCCCTCAAAAATACGGATCTTACAGCTACGCATATTAATATTCTGGATAATACCGTTGAAGGCGTTGAATGTAAGAGAGACAAAATTTTCAGCGTACAGTATCATCCCGAAAGTGCGCCCGGACCACAGGACAGCTCATACTTGTTTGACAAATTTATAGATATAATGAAGGAGTGTAAGGAAAATGCCTAAGAGAACTGACCTAAAAAAAATACTGGTTATCGGATCCGGACCGATTGTTATCGGACAGGCCGCAGAATTTGACTATGCCGGTACGCAGGCATGTCTCGCTCTTAAAGAAGAAGGATATGAAGTAATACTTGCGAACTCAAATCCTGCTACAATAATGACGGATACGACAATTGCGGATAAAGTATACATGGAGCCGCTTACACCCGAATACCTTGCTAAAATAATCAGAATGGAAAGACCCGACGCCATTGTACCAGGTATCGGAGGACAGACAGGTCTGAACCTTGCAATGGAACTTTCAAAAAACGGAGTGCTTGAGGAATGCGGCGTTGAAATGCTCGGTACAAGCAGGGAAAGTATAGAAAGAGCAGAGGACAGAGAACTTTTTAAAGAATTATGTATTTCTCTGGGAGAACCTGTACTTCAGTCGGAAATAGCTACTTCAATAGAGCATGGACTTGAAGTTGCGGAAAAAATCGGATACCCCGTAGTTCTTCGTCCTGCGTTTACTCTCGGAGGAACAGGCGGCGGATTTGCCGATAACGAAGAAGAATTTAAAGATATAATGAAAAATGCTCTTCAGCTTTCACCTGTACATCAGGTACTTGTGGAAAAGAGCATAAAAGGCTACAAAGAGATAGAGTATGAAGTAATGCGCGATGCAAATGACACTGCCATTACAATTTGTAACATGGAAAACATAGACCCCGTAGGTATCCATACGGGAGACTCCATAGTAGTTGCGCCAAGCCAGACTCTTACAAATAAAGAGTATCACCTTCTTAGGGACAGCGCCCTTAAAATTATCAGAGCGCTTAAAATAGAGGGAGGCTGCAACGTACAGTTTGCCCTCGATCCCGAATCATTCAGCTATTATCTTATAGAGGTTAACCCCAGAGTATCACGTTCATCGGCGCTTGCTTCTAAGGCGAGCGGTTATCCTATAGCGAGGGTATCCGCAAAGATTGCCGTAGGTATGCACCTTGATGAGATAAGATTGGCAAATACGCCTGCAAGTTTTGAGCCTGCTCTTGACTATATAGTTACAAAAATGCCGAGATTCCCGTTTGATAAGTTTGCAACTGCGTCAAACAAACTCAGCACACAGATGAAAGCCACGGGAGAGGTAATGAGTATCGGCAGAACGCTTGAAGAAAGTTTACTTAAGGCTGTTCGTTCTCTTGAGATAGGCGTATGTCATCTCTATATGCCTAAGTTTGACAATATGTCTACAGAGGAACTTCTTAAATATATTACTATAGGAACGGACGACAGAATATATGCCATTGCCAAGCTTCTCAGAGACGGCATAGACGCAGGAATGATATGTAATGCAACACAGATAGATATGCTGTTCCTTGAAAAGATAAAGAACATAGTTGATTATGAGACTGTACTTGCAGAAAATAAGGGGAATATCGATGTTCTTTATAAAGCAAAGAAGATGGGATTCTCAGATAAATATATCGGTATTCTTTGGGGAATGAGCGATACGGATATCTATAATATAAGAAAAGAACATAATATGTTCCCTGTATATAAGATGATAGATACTTGTGCTTCGGAGTTTGACAGTTATATCCCTTACTTCTATTCAACTTACGAGGAAGAAAACGAATCTGTCGTAAGCGATAAAAAGAAAATAGTAGTTCTCGGCTCAGGCCCTATTCGTATAGGTCAGGGCGTTGAATTCGACTATTCAACAGTTCATGCCGTTAAGACAATAAAGGAAAACGGATACGAAGCAATAATTATAAACAATAACCCAGAAACGGTATCAACAGATTATACAACAAGCGATAAACTCTATTTTGAGCCGCTTACTCCGGAAGACGTAATGAACGTAATCGAGTTGGAGAAGCCTATAGGAGTTATTGCCAGTCTCGGCGGACAGACAGCGATAAATCTTGCGGAACCTCTTATGGAAAGAGGCGTTAAGATAATAGGAACTGACAGCGAAGCGATAGAAAGAGCCGAAAACAGAGATTCATTTGAAAAGGTAATGCAGGAACTTAATATACCTCAGCCTAAAGGTGTAGCTGTAACAAGCCTTGAAGCAGGATTTAAAGCGGCTGAAGAAATAGGCTATCCGGTTCTTGTAAGACCAAGCTATGTTCTCGGCGGACGTGCAATGCAGATAGTTTCTAAGGAAGAAGACCTCAGAGAATATCTTAAAACGGCTGTTGAAGTAAACGAGGATCAGCCTGTACTTGTAGACAAATATATTGTCGGTAAAGAACTTGAGGTTGACGCTATTTGCGACGGTACTGACGTATTTATCCCCGGAATAATGGAACTTGTTGAGAGAACAGGTATCCATTCGGGAGACAGTATAAGCGTATATCCTACGTTTAGCGTATCACAGAAGGCAAAGGACAAAATTATTGAGTATACAAAGAAACTCGGTCTTGGTATAGGAATTGTCGGTCTTTATAACATACAGTTTATTGTTGATAAAAATGAGGACGTTTATGTTATAGAGGTTAATCCACGTTCATCAAGAACAGTTCCTTTCCTTTCAAAGGCTACGGGCTATTTCCTTGCCGATATAGCTACTCTTGTAATACTCGGCGTAAGCCTTAAGGAACAGGGATTTACAGAATGCTATGCAAAGGAAAAGAGCACATGGTATGTTAAAGCTCCGGCGTTCTCATTCTCAAAAATAAGCGGTCTTGACGCATACCTTTCACCTGAGATGAAGTCAACAGGCGAAACAATCGGCTATGATGAAAAGCTTACAAGGGCTATGTATAAGGCGCTTCAGGCTTCGGGCATAGCGCTTACAGACCACGGAACGGTTCTGGTTACGGTTGCCGACGAAGATAAAGAGGAGACTTTCCCTCTTGTACAGAGATTCTACAAACTCGGATTTAATATAGTTGCTACGGAAATGACAGCAGACTATTTAAAAGAAAGAGGAATAAAGACAAGAGTATACGGAAAAATATGTGAAGGCAATGATGAAATACTCCGTGATATAAGAAGCGGAAAGATAAATTATGTAATAAATACAAGAGCTATACTTTCCGGCAAGCACTATGAAGACGGATATATAATAAGAAGATGTGCCGTTGAAAATAATGCGACAATGTTTACTTCTTTGGATACAGTAAGAATGTTACTTGAAGTTCTTGAAGAAATGACAATCGGAATTTCAACAATAGACGGTAAATAATTTAAAAGATAAAAGTCCCTGAAATTTGTGTTTCAGGGACTTAATTTATAGTTTAATTTATTTTCAGTATGTAAAGAACTGACTCCAGTAATATGTATTTCCGCTCTTATAGCATCCGACGCCTATTGTCGTAAAGTTTCCGTTCATTATATTAGCTCTGTGTCCCGGAGAGTTCATCCATGCGTTTACGACTTCCTGAGGAGTTTTCTGTCCGTAGGCTATATTTTCACCGGCGCCTAAATATTTTACTCCTACATCTTGAAGAGCTGTGAAACATTCCGAACCGTCAGGTCTTGTATGGGAAAAATCAGTTACTATTTCCCGCGCTCTTATCTGTGCGGCTGACTGCACAGTACTGTCGCTTTTTAATGGGGAAAGACCTTCCTTATTTCTTTCAATGTTTACAAGACGAACGACTTCTGCGGCAAAGCGGCTTTCTGAGGTGTTTTCATTTTCGTTATTATCGCCGGAATTGTCTTCATTTGGTTTATTCGGTTTATCTTCATTAGGCTTTTCCGGTTTTTCAAAGTCAGGCCTATTGGGATTACAGTTGCCGTTATTACCGTTTATGCATTGCCATATATTGGTACAATCAGGAAAGCAGGAGTTTAATAAATCGGATATATCTGAATTTTCGATACAGTTATTATTGTTAAAATTTGTATCATATCCGTTTAAATATTTAACGGCAAAACGGTTAAAGCTATTATTTGAATATCTGTCCGAGGAATAGTTTTTTGTTGAGGCAAGGGCGTTTGTAGAAGATAAAATCATCATTGCCGCCGTAAGGCTTACTAATACTTTCTTTTTCATAGAATCACTCCTAAATATTAAATTTATATTACATTTTTGTTACATACATATAATAACGCTTCCTTTCTATGTATTCAATGGTATATTATGGAACATATTAGAAGCCTAAAAATAAAAAATTACCTCAAAATGCCGATATTACTGGGTTTTGGAGAAGATATTACGTAAACAAAAAGAAACGTGGCAATATATTCCTGATGATTGTTTACGAAATAGAGTAAACATGATATTATAAAAGCGGAGGAGAGGAGATATTTTGGTAGAAACAATAACATTTGATAACGGACTGAGAGTTGTTCTGGAGGATATTCCTTATGTCCGCTCTATAGCTTTCGGAATTTGGATAAATACAGGGACTCGCTGTGAGAGAGCTGATGAAAACGGTGTTTCCCATTTTATTGAGCATTTGATGTTTAAAGGTACGCAAAAAAGGACGGCTAAAGATATTGCGGAAGAAATGGATGCAATGGGCGGTCAGATAAACGCCTTTACAACAAAAGAATATACATGCTATTATACAAGGACATTGGACAGGCACTTTGACCATGCTCTTGATGTTTTAAGCGATATGATTTTGCATTCAAAGTTCGATGACAATGATATAATAAAGGAACGTGAAGTAATAGAAGAAGAAATAGATATGTATCTTGACGCTCCCGAAGAACTTGTTCACGACGCATTGGAAGAGGCTGTATGGAGAGAGACAAGCCTCGGTATGCCAATATGCGGTACGAATGAATCTTTATCGAAAATGGATAGCAGTGTAATAAGAAACTATTATAACCGCACATACAGACCTCAAAATGCCGTAGTTGCCGTAACCGGAAATTTTGATAAAGAAGATATGATAAGAAAGTTGGAAAATGTTTTCGGAAAATGGGATAGCAGCGGATATGTTGCGGCTGATTATTTGCCTGCGACATATGTTCCGACAGTGCTTACGATAGACAAAGATGTAGAGCAAATACACATGTGTTTTACGTTTAAAGCGCCTAAAAGAGACAGCAAACACAGATATTCATTGGCGGTGCTTAACACTTTGTTCGGCGGAGGAATGAGTTCAAGGCTTTTTCAGAAAATAAGGGAAGAAGAAGGACTTGTATATACGATTTACAGTTACACTTCGGCATACAGCGATACGGGAATTATGACTGTATATGCGTGTTCAAGTCCGCAGAAAGCGGAAAATGTTATCAACAGTGTGTTTAAGGAAATAAAACGTCTTAAAACAGAAAAAATAGAGGACAAGCTTATAGAAGTAACAAAGGAACAAATAATAAGCAACTATATTATAAGCAGCGAGAGTACGGCAAGCCGTTTGAGCAGCAACGGAGGCGGTATGATTTTATCGGGAAAAGTGCTTCCGATGGAAGAAATATTGGAAAAAATGGAATTAGTAGATTACGACGCTGTAAAAGAAGCTATTGATGAAATATTTATTGCCGATAATCTCAGCTTTTCGGCAGTCGGTAACATAAATAATATTGACTTTAGGGGATTAATAGAAAATGGAAAAAAATTTTTATATAACAAGGACTGATGACGCTAAGGATTTACCTCTTCCGCAGTATATGTCGGAAGGTGCGGCAGGAATGGATTTATATGCCAATATACACGAAGATATATTGGTTAGAAGAGGCGAAATAAAGCTTATTCCCACGGGAATAAAAATAGCTTTGCCAGAAGGATATGAGGCGCAGATAAGACCGAGAAGCGGACTTGCACTGAAAAACGGCATTACACTGGTTAATACGCCGGGAACCGTTGATTCCGACTATAGAGGAGAAATAGGCGTTATATTGATAAACCATGGAGTTACGGGTTTTCTTATAAAAAGAGGAGACCGCATTGCACAAATGGTAATAAACAAATATGAAAAAATAGAGTGGACGGAATGTGAGAATCTGGATGAAACTAAACGTGCCGACGGCGGATTCGGACATTCGGGAATATAAAAATATTTATAATATGGACTGTTTATTATAATATAATAAAAACAGTATGCGATTTAGAGCTGAATTTATTTTTATTGTATTTTAATAGAAACAAGAAAAACCGACTTATAATTAAAATAAGTCGGTTTTTTGCTATGTGTAATATTAAGAAAATATATTTTATCCAAGAATGTCTTTAAGGACATCTTTCATTGTATAAAATCCCGCTTTACAGCCTGAAAGGTATTTTGCGGCTTTTACAGCACCTACAGCAAATATTTCCTTTGAAGCCGCGTGGTGGTTTATTTCTATTATTTCATCTTTTCCTGCAAAAATAACATCGTGGTCTCCGACTATACTTCCGCCTCTGACAGCATGTATGCCGAGTTCGTTTTTATCACGTTTTTCTCGTTTCTGTGAGCGGTCGTATACATATTCGTATTTATTTTGACACACTTCGTTTATCGCATCGGCAATTGCAAGAGCGGTTCCGCTTGGTGCGTCGATTTTCTGATTATGGTGTTTCTCGACAATTTCAATGTCAAATCCCGAGTCGGCGAGAGCGAGAGCCGCCTTTTGTACAAGAGAGAACAAAAGATTTACACCTACGGACATATTTGCGCTTTTTAATACCGCAACATTTTTAGATGTACTTATAACTTGCTCGTTCAATTCGTCCGAGAAGCCTGTTGTGCATAAAACAACGGGTATCTGTTTTTTTTCAGCATACTCAAGAAGAGCGGGAACAGCGGACGCAGTTGAAAAATCTATTATAACATCGGCATCCACATCACAGTCGAATACAGATTTAAAAACAGGAAAATCAGCGTTTTCACCAAAGGGGTCTATTCCTGCAACAAGTTCGCAGTCGGGATCGTCATTTACAAGCTGACACACTACTTTTCCCATTTTCCCACAACAACCATGCATTATAACTTTTATCATATTAATTACCTCATTTTAAAAGACCGAATTTTTTAAGTTCACTTTTTACATATCCGATATGCTCTTCGCTTATACCTACTAACGGAAGTTTGCATGGACCTACGCCATAGCCGAGTATATTCATCGCTTCTTTAACCGGCATAGGATTTACATCGCAGAACATAGCGTCAAAAATACCGAGAATATCCAACTGTATTTGACGGGCTTTGTCATGATTACCGTTGAAATAGGCTTCGCATATATCATGCATTTCATCGGGAATTATATTAGCTGTAACTGAAATTACGCCTTTTCCTCCGAGAGAAAGTATCGGAAGAGTCTGATCGTCGTTTCCCGAATAAATATCAAAAGAAGAACCGCATAAAGCCGCTGTTTTAGCTACTGAGGATATGTCGCCCGTAGCGTCTTTTACGGCAACAATATTCGGAATTTTTGAAAGTTCGGCACATGTTTCAGGAGCTATTTTCATTCCTGTTCTTCCGGGTACATTATAAAGAATTATCGGAATATTAACGGCTTCCGCAATAGCCGTATAGTGTGCTATAAGACCTTTCTGGGACGTTTTATTGTAGTACGGAGTTACAATTAAAAGTCCGTCGGCGCCTGCTTTTTCCGATTCTTTTGCAAGACTTACGGCATGAGCGGTATCATTGCTTCCGGCGCCGGCAATAACCGGCATTCTTTTATTTATATGTTTTGCCGCAAGTCTAACACATTCGATTTGATCTTTATCGTCAATTGTAGAAGCTTCGCCTGTTGTACCGCATATTAATACAGCGTCTGTTTTATGCTTCAGATGATAGTCCAAAAGCTCGATAAATTTATCGAAATTTATTGAACCGTCATCATTAAACGGTGTAACAAGCGCAACACATGAACCTGTGAATATAGACATATTTATTACCTCCAAGTCTGTATATTTGTTACCGACAGAGAATTATTTGATTGAATCAATAAGTATTTCCGCTATCTGTACTGCGTTTGTAGCCGCGCCTTTTCTGATATTATCGGCAACTACCCAAAGGTTTAAGCCGTTGTCAACACTCTCGTCTTTTCTTATTCTTCCTACATAAACGCTGTCTGTTCCGGCCGCATCAAGGGCAAGGGGATACTCGTTATTTGCAGGGTTATCCACAACAACAACTCCGGGGGCTTCCGCAAGAATTTTGCGAGCTTCATCAACGTCAACAGGGTTTTCAAACTCTATATTGATGGCTTCGGAATGGCTGTTGAATACGGGAACTCGAACGGTTGTAGCAGTAACCTTTAAATCGGGGTGATGAAGGATTTTTCTTGTTTCCCATACCATCTTCATTTCCTCTTTTGTATATCCGTTATCAAGGAAAACATCTATATGAGGGAGGCAGTTTCCGGCTATCTGATGAGGGAATTTCTTAGGTTCTTCACCTTTAAGACCATTTTCCAGGTCATTCCAGCCTGCAACGCCTGCTCCCGATACAGCCTGATATGTAGAGTAAACGACACGTTTGATTTTATATTTATCGTCAAGAGGTTTAAGAACTGCCATAGCCTGTATTGTAGAGCAGTTTGGATTTGCGATTATTCCGCTGTTCCATGCAATATCCTCGGGGTTACATTCGGGGACTATAAGAGGAACCTTCGGATCCTGTCTCCATTGAGCTGAATTATCAACAACTATGACTCCGTGCTCGGCAGCTATAGGTGCATATTTTTCACTCGTAGAGCCGCCTGCGGAAAACAGCGCTATATCTATCGGCTTATCGAAGGAATGTTCAGTAAGCTCCTCCACTGTATATTCTTTGCCGTCATATTCGACTTTTGTTCCGGCTGAACGTTTTGACGCCATAAGATAAAGGTTTTCAATAGGAAAATTTCTTTCTTTAAGCACTTTTAAAAATGTCCTGCCGACCATACCTGTTGCTCCTACAACAGCAAGATTTACTTTTTTCATCAAGAACACTCCCTTTTATGTTATTTATACATTTTTTAGAATTGATTAACAAATGTAAATCAGATATTTAAATTATAACTGAAAATAGAGAAAAATACATGTCTGAAAACTATATTGTCGAATGTATTTTTATTTATGCAGGCTTTTCACATATAAGCGGATAAGCCTTGTAAAAAGCAAAAACAGCGTTATAAAAGCATAAATTATAATTTTGCTTTAACCTCTTATTTCATTATAAATTAAATATAAAATAAGCTATTTTAAATTTTGTTTTATATACTATCACCAAAACATTATACTGTCAATAAATTTGAAGTTTACAGCTTATAAATATGCAATTATGTGTAAATACTAGTATAAATAAAAATAAATTTGGGAGTGTTTATTTATGAAAACAGATAAAAAGAAAGATAAACCTTTGTTTGACCTGACAACTGAGGTCGGAAGATTAAAATTAGAAATAGCGGAAGAACTTGGACTGAAAGAAAAAATCGAAAAAAACGGATGGAAAAGTTTAACATCCAGAGAAAGCGGAGCCATGGGTGGGAAACTTTCGGGAAGAATGAGAAAGAATAAGACGAAAGAAAATTGATAAATTATGTTGAAAATAATCTGTAAATTACGTATAATTATTTAATTGTGAATGTGTCTGCTGAAATTAATGTATTTAGATAAAGAAACGGTGATATTATGGGCGCATATGAAAGCTTTGCATCTGTATACGATATGTTTATGAGCGATGTCGACTATGACAGATGGGTGGAGTATGTAGAGGAAATATGGAAAAAGTTTAATATAGATCCTAAAATAGTGTGCGAGCTTGGCTGCGGTACGGGAAATATAACACTGCGTTTGGCTGAAAACGGAAGAGATATGATAGGTATAGATCTTTCCGCGGATATGCTTTCGGAAGCAAAGAATAAGGCGTCTGTACAAGGTCTGGACGTGCTTTTTCTGTTGCAGGATATGAGAGAGTTCGAGCTGTACGGAACCGTAAACTCCATAATTTCTTTGTGCGACAGCCTTAACTATATCACCGAGGACGAAGATATGCAGCAGGTTTTTAATCTTGTTAATAATTACCTGCATCCCGGGGGACTTTTTGTATTCGACCTTAATACCGAATATAAATTTAAAAATATTTACGGTGAAAACACATTTTCAGAGGTTGATGACGACGCTGTTTATATATGGGAAAATTATTACGATGAAGAAGAAAGGATAAACGAATATTATCTTAATTTCTTCGTAAAAAACAGCGGCGGTACATATGACAGAACTCAGGAAGAACATTACGAAAGAGCATACAGTCTTGATGAAATTAAGAAATTTATAAAAAACAGCGGAATGAAATTTGAGGCCGCCTATGATGCGTTTACTTTTGAGCCTGTAAGAGAGGATAGCGAACGTATATATGTGGTGGCAAGAGAAGTGCTTAAAAAGGAGAAATGAAAATGGGAGACTATATACTTAGGGCAACAGCAGCCAATGACAGTATAAGAGCCTTTGCGGCTACAACAAAGGATACTGTACAGAAAGCAAGAGAATTACATGACACTACGCCTGTGGCGTCAGCGGCTCTGGGCAGACTGCTTACGGCAGGAGCAATGATGGGCGTAATGCTTAAAAACGAAGATGATTTGGTAACTCTTCAGATAAAAGGAGACGGACCTCTTGAAGGAGAATTGGTAACAGCCGACTGCAAAGGACGGGTAAAAGGATATGTCTTTAATCCTCATGTAGATATACCGCCTAAATCGCCCGAAAAACTTGATGTAGGCGGAGCGGTAGGAAAAGGTTTTCTGACAGTTATAAAGGATCTGGGACTTAAAGAGCCTTATGTCGGTAAAACAGAACTTATTTCCGGCGAAATAGCTGAAGATATAGCATATTATTATGCCACAAGCGAGCAGGTAGCTTCTGCGGTTGCTTTGGGAGTACTTGTTGACAAAGATACTTCCATAAAAGAAGCCGGCGGTTTTATTATCCAGCTTATGCCAGGTGTCAGCGAGGAAATAATATCAAAGCTTGAATTCAGAATAAATACAATACCTTACATTACCGAACTGCTTTCAATGGGAGATACTCCGGAGTCGATACTTAATCTTATTCTCGGGGATATGGACTTAAAGATAATTGATAAAATACCGACTGAATATTTTTGCGGATGCAGCAGAGAACGAGTAGAGAAAGCGCTTTTAGCAATAGGGGAGAAAGATTTGCAGCAGCTTCTTGAAGAGGACAAAAAAGCGGAACTTTCATGCCATTTTTGCAATAAGGTTTATAACTTTGATGAAAATGATCTTAAAAGGCTTCTTGATGAGGCAAAGAAAAAATAATATTCATCGGGGGTATTTTAATGAGGTACGGCTTTGCTTTAACGGCTAAGGCGCTTATTATAAAGGGAGATAAAGCTCTGATTCTAAGAAGGAGCGAAAAGGAAATCAAAAGCAGTTATTTTAATAAAAATGAGCCTTGGGACCTTCCGGGCGGAAGCGTGCGTTTTTATGAAAACTGCATGGAGGGGCTTTTAAGAGAAATCGATGAGGAAACGTCTCTTAAAGTAAAGGTTATAAAACCATTACGTATATTTGATATAATAAAGAATCATGTACACATGACAATATTTACATATCTCTGTACATATCGTTCGGGTAACGTTATCTTGAGCGACGAACATGAAAGCTATTATTGGCTGACTCTTAAAGAGGCGGAAGAGATGAAACTTCCTCCATGGATAATAAAAGATATAAAGTCAGCTTTTAACGAAATAAAAAAACAGTGATGAAAATAAAATTCATCACTGTTTTTTTATTATTCGTTAATACTTACTTCGGAAACAGCTTTTTCGGCAAAACTGTTGTCGACAAATTCATCAAATTCAACACGTTTGGAAAGCTCTCCGCCTTCTTCCATTATATCCTCAAAAAGATTGAGACTTTCTTCACTGTATACAGGGTCTGTTTTCCAAGTATCCTGAGACTTGTATCTTTCAACTATGCCTGTAAGCGCTTCAACGTCATTTTCGGGGAAATACGGCTGTATAAGTTCTGCAATTTCAGATGAAGTATGACTTTCTACCCAAAGCTGACCTTTGTAAATTGCATTAGTAAATTTCTGGATTATATCGGGATTGTTATTTATATAGTCGGAAGTCGCCATGTAAACAGTATAAGGCACAAATCCCGATTCCGTTCCGAGAGACGCCGTTACATGTCCGATACCTTGCTGTTCAAGGGAAGTCGCGGTAGGCTCAAATTCAACTGTATAATCTCCTACATCGGCGGCAAATGCCCCGGCTGTAGATTCAAACGAGATATTGTTTATTATTTCAACATCTTTTTCTATATCGAGACCGTTTTCTTTTAAAACATACTCAAGAACAAGCTCCGGCATACCGCCTTTTCTTCCGCCTATTACGGATTTTCCCTTTAAATCAGTCCATTTAAAGTCTGGCTCTTCATTCCTGGAAACAAGGAAATTACCTGCCCTTTGCGTAAGCTGGGCAAAGGTTTTTACATGACCTTCTTTACCTTCGTTTATTATATAAATTCCGGCTTCCGTTCCGAGAAGGGCTATGTCTGCCGAGTCAGACAGTAAAGCCGTCATGCTTTTATCGGCGCCCTGACCTACGGAAAGTTCTATTTCCAAGCCTTCTTCCTCGAAATAACCGTTTTCAAGTGCGACATACTGCGGTGCATAAAAAACGGAATGTACAACCTCGTTAAGCCTGACTTTTTCAAGCTGACTATTGTCAGAAGACGAGCAGCCGCTTATCAAGCCGACGCATAAAATTGACGCAGTAAGTACTGAAATTATTTTTTTCATTTATTTCCTCCGAGTTAACCATATACGCTTTCAATATATGAAAAAAATAAATAATGTTGCATTGTCCTTGTGTTTTTTAATAACCGTTCTCCAATTTGATTTCGTACTTATGTACAGGATGAGCTTCTTCAACATTTCCGTTTTCATCTGTCTGGCTTAACTCTTGAGCCGTAATTATAAGTGATGATCCGTTATACGTTATTGATACTTTTGTGTTGGCTCCTATTTCCATACCGTCAAGGTTTTGCAGTATAATATCTTCCGAACCGTCAAAAAGCATTCTGTGTACTCCTTCTAAATCACCGAGGGTTATGTAGTAAACGTATCCTCCTGCGTTATAATATGCCAATGCATTTATCTTTTCCATATAGCCGTCAACCATAGGATGTCCGTTATCATCGGGAAAAGAAGAACGGATTTTCAAACTGCCGTCTTTGTCATATTCTGATTTACAGTCTGTTATTTTTTCCATATCGGATAGGCTTATCATAACTCTGTCGTTGGAAATATACGGAATATTAGATAAGGATACCGTTTCTTTATTTTTTAAAGCTTCTGAACTTCCCGAACAAACTTTTATTTCTGTAGTATCATCGGAAATAACTACATAAGGATTTTTCCATGACACAGTAAATCCGAGACCCTCCGCAACGGCTCTTAACGGAACAAATACTCCCGATTCGTTTTGTACTGTCTCCGATTCAACGTAAGAATTGTTTACATAAAATCCTGTTTCGTCCGCATAGGCAGGGAAGCAAAACAATAAAGAAAAAGCTAATGCAGTGAGTTTAAGACGTTTTTTCATAAAATTACCTCCCGTTTTTAATAGATTATAGGTTATCGATACTACAAATTTTGAATATACAGCTGATGTTTAATATGAGTTTTACATAGCGCTCAGGAAATATAAGAGGGTCATTTCCAGTGTTTTAGCTGCGAAAGATATAAATCAAATTGGTTTCTGCGTTCATCGGCGTTAATATTTTCGGGATTAGGAATACTGTTAATAAGAAAATCGAGTAAATGCTCTTTGGTCTTATAGACAAATTCACCGTTTGTATAACACCATTTACAATAATCTTCATTATAGCTTCCGTCGTCCTCTCGGCTGATTAAACTATCTTCATTTAAAGGCATTCCGCAGCACTGGCAGATAAGTTGTCTCGGAGAGCCGAGGAGAGTATTGATTGACACATTAAATTCACGAGACAGTAATTTCAGCGTTTCGATGTTTGGCTGTGTTTCGCCGTTTTCCCAACGGCTTACAGCTTGCCTTGTAACCATCAGGCGTTCTGCCAATTGACCCTGAGTAAGATTATTAGCTGTGCGTAATTGCTTAATTATATTATTTATTTCCATTTCTAATCCTCCTGATAAACAGTATATTTTTATTATGTGTTTAAAATCGGTTTATGGCAAGCAACCTTTTGTTGCTGTCGGACATAAATAAAACTTGTTTAAAGAATAGAGGAAGCTTTATTTATAAGACATAATAACAATAGAATTAGTTGTTACTTTAAAATAATAAATTCATACATTTTTTAAAACAATTACAAATCCTGGGTATACTAAGCCGATAAAGCCGCCGATTATGATGTTTACAGTCAGACAAATTAATAAAAAAGTAATGTTATTGACTGAGAAATAGTGTATAATAAATATTGGCTTATAATGTGAAATTATAGATTTCACTATTATGCAATTATATATAAATACAAATTTTGGAGGATTTGAAATGCCCGAAAAATTGATGATAATAGACGGAAATTCAATTGTAAACAGAGCGTTTTACGGAGTACCTCTTCTTTCCGATTCTGACGGAAATTATACAAACGGCGTTTACGGATTCCTGAATATATTTTTTAAACTTTTTGATGAAGAAAATCCGGATTATGTGGCGGTAGCTTTTGATGTTCATGCTCCGACATTCAGACATAAAATGTTCTCGGATTATAAGGGAAACAGAAAAGGTATGCCCGAGGAACTGAGAGGGCAGATGCCTATACTTAAAGATGTACTGAAAGCAATGAATATAGCCTGTTTTGAGCTTGAAGGTTATGAGGCGGACGATATTTTGGGAACTCTTGCTAAAAAAGGCGAAGAAAAAGGTTTTGTCAATACGGTTGTTTCAGGGGACAGAGACCTTTTGCAAATATGTTCGGAAAGTACGACTGTCAGAATACCGAAGACGTTAAAAGGGAGAACAGAGACAGAAAGCTATAAACCGAAAGACGTAGAGGAAAAATACGGAGTTACACCAAAGGAGTTTATAGAAGTTAAGGCGCTTATGGGAGACGCGGGAGATAATGTTCCGGGTGTTCCCGGCATAGGCGAAAAGACGGCCGTAAAAATAATTCAGCAGTATAAAACCGTAGAAGCCGCCATAGCCGAAAGTGAAAATATAAAGCCTAAAAAAGCTTCCGAAAATTTAAAAAACTTTTCGGAACAGGCTAGACTTTCAAGGACTCTTGTAGAGATAGATACCGATGTCCCTATAAATTTTGATTTTGAAAATATGAAGGCAGACAGACCGTATTCCGAAGAAGCGTACGGAATGTTTAAAAAGCTCGGTTTTAAAAGTATGCTGGAAAGAGTGAAGACAGACAGCAATTCCGACAAAACTCAGATTTTGATTTTAAAAGACAAAACCGATACGGAAAATTTTATAAATAAGCTTAAAAACGAGACCTCATACATAATTATATCTGAAAATAATAAAATATCAGGCGTAGCTTTAGCTGGAAAAGATTTCGGAGCTTGGGTTGAAACAAACGAAAAGTTTACAGATAAGGATTTGGCAGAGGCTGTAAAACCGTTTTTTGAGGGAGAAGTAAACAAAATAGCTCATAACGGTAAGGATGATATAGCCGTTTTAAGAAAATACGGTATAACTTTTAATAACATGACGTTTGATACGGCTATTGCGGCATACGTGTTGAACCCCATGAAAGACAGCTATAATTATGACGATATATCTGCGGAATTTCTCGATGAGATTTGCCAATCGGAGGAGGAAATCCTAGGCAAAGGAAAGTCAAAAATAAGCCTTTTTGACCTAAGTGTTGAAAACAGAGCGGAATTTGCCGCAAAACAGGCAGTCATAAATTACAGGGCAAAATATGTAATGGAAAAAAGGCTGGAAGAAAACGGACAGATTGATTTATATCGCAATATAGAAATGCCGTTAATATTTGTATTGGCAGATATGGAAAAGTACGGTATAAAGGCTGACAAAAACATACTTACCGAATACAGAGAACGCCTTGAAAAAGATATAGAAAAAACTGCCAATGAAATATACGATATGGCAGGGGAGGAATTTAATATAAATTCTCCTAAACAACTCGGAGTTATACTGTTTAAGAAAATGGGACTTCGTGGCGGGAAGAAAACAAAAACGGGATATTCGACGGCAGCGGAGGTATTGGAAGGACTTAAACATGAAAATCCCATTGTGGAAAAAATATTGTACTACAGGCAGATAGCAAAGCTTAAAAGCACTTATGCAGACGGACTTTTGGCTGTTATAAACGAAAGCGACAGCAGGATTTACTCCACGTTTAACCAGACTATAACAGCTACGGGAAGAATAAGCTCAACGGAACCGAATCTGCAAAATATACCCGTAAGACTTGAAATGGGAAGAGAATTCAGAAAAGTATTTATTCCCGATGACGGATATGTATTTGTCGACGCCGATTATTCTCAAATAGAGCTTAGGGTACTGGCGCATATGGCTGACGATAAAACGCTTATCAACGCCTTTAAAGACGGACAGGATATACATCGACTTACGGCTTCTCAGGTATTCGGCGTTCCGTTTGAAACGGTAAGCGCAAAACAGAGAAGCGACGCAAAAGCCGTTAATTTCGGAATAATATACGGTATGGGAGCCTTTTCTCTGGGAAAAGACCTGGGAATTACAAAGAAAATGGCTGAGGAGTATATAAAAGGATACTTTGCAAAATATCCTAATATAAAGAAATATATGGATAAAACAATAGAAGCGGCGGCAGAAGACGGATATGTCAGCACAATATTCGGCAGAAGAAGACCTGTACCTGAAATAAATTCGGGAAATTTTAACAGGAGAGCTTTCGGAGAAAGAGTTGCCATGAATATGCCAATACAGGGCAGCGCTGCGGACATAATAAAAATAGCCATGATAAACGTACATAAAAGGCTGAAAGAAAGCAACATGAAATCAAGACTTATACTTCAGGTACATGACGAACTTCTTATAGAGGCCGCAAATGATGAGGTCGATGAGGTAAAAAAAATGCTTAAATATGAAATGGAAAACGCCGTTTCGCTTAATGTGCCTATGGATGTTGACGTACACAGCGGTATGAGTTGGTTTGAAGCAAAATAAGGTGATAATATGAAGATTATTGGTTTAACCGGAGGAACGGGAAGCGGAAAAGGCTTCGTTTCCGAAAGGCTGAAAAAGAGAAACGCTTATGTGATGGACGCCGATAAAATTGCCCATGAAATAATTGAAAAGGATAAACCTGCTTATAAAGAAATAGTGGATTATTTCGGAAGATCTATACTTGATGAAAGCGGATGTATAATAAGAAGAAAGCTGGGAGATATAGTTTTTTCCGACAGTGAAAAGCTTGCTTTTTTAAACAAATGTACACATAAGTATATCAATATGGAAATAATGAGAATAATAGATGAAGTAAGACCTCAAACGGACAAGTACACAGCAATTGTTATTGACGCGCCTCTTCTTGCCGAGGCAGGGCTTACAGACATATGCGACGATATATGGGTTGTCTATGCAGACAGCGAGGTAAGAGTAAAACGCATAATGGAGAGAGACTCCATAACGGAGGAACAGGCAAGAAGCAGAATAGCGTCGCAAAAAACATGGGAAGAATATAAGGCGTTGGGAGCTGTAATTATCGACAACAGTTCCGATGATGAAAATGTTGAAAATCAGCTCGATGCGCTGATATAAAGATTCGGGAGTTGAAAATGAGAAAAAGTGTAAAATTGGCTGCGACAGCGGTTATTTTACTGCTGTTGGGATTGCTTTTATATAGATTTTATGTTATTCCGAAAGTGTTATACCCTACAAAATACAGTGATTTTGTTGAAAGATATTCGGAAGAATATGAACTTGAGGAAACAGTTGTTTATGCGGTTATTAAAGCCGAAAGCGGATTTGACGCTTCCGACAGGTCGCGGACGGGAGCAAGAGGTCTTATGCAGATAATGCCGGAAACGGGAGAATGGGCGGCAGAGCTTATGGGCATGAGCGAATATGACTCGGAAATGCTATATGATCCCGAAACAAATATACATATCGGATGTTGGTATTTGAGATATTTACTGGATATGTATGAGGGTAATCTTCCGACAGCGCTTGCCGCATATAATGCCGGTCTCGGAAATGTTTCAAAATGGCTTGTAAATCCCGAATACAGTAAGGACGGAGAAAACTTGGATTCTGTGCCGTATACGGAAACCGACGGATATGTCAAGAAGACGCTTAAATATATGGAGAAGTATGAGAAATACCATGAAGAACTTTAATTTAAAAAAAATAATACCTGCATTATTTACAATTTCGCTTTGTATAACCGGTTGTTCATCAGAGGCAGAGGTAAAAACTGTTGAAGGAGACATAAAGGAACATAGCGTATCCGTAGATAAGGAAGACAGAGATGACATTGTAACAATTTCCATGAGTATGGCAAAGACGCTTAATCCTCTTGTAAACTCCGATGAGTCCGTTGATAGGGTGCTTTCGCTTATGTATGAAAAGCTTATAAATATAGGAGCCGACGGGAAAGCCGAGCCTAACATAGCGGAAAGCTGGACCTTTAACGAAGACGGAAGCGTCGTAAATATAAATCTTAAAAACAATATATGCTTTTCTGACGGAACAAGACTTACGGCATACGATGTGGCATATTCGCTGAAAACAATTGATAATGCGGAAAATTCTTTTTATAAAAACTGTGTTGAAAATATCAAGACTTGGTCTGTTACGGGAGATTACAGTATAAGCATAACGTTTTATGAATCCGGCGGAAACAATATATATTATCTTTCCGTGCCTATAATAAGCAGTACGTTTTACGGAGGAGATTACGCAGATGAGGACGTGAAAACGGATGTTGCACTCGGAAACGGTTTATATAGATTTGAAAGCTATGAAAAACCGGATAAACTGACGCTCATAGCTTCTCTTAACTGTTTTAGAGGCTCCGCCGGGATAAACAGTATTGAAGTAATAATGACAAAAGACAGCGAAACGGAAATAAATCTTTTTTCACAGGGAATAACCGACATACTTGCCGCAGACAATACTGATGCATCAGAGGCAGGCAACTCATCCGGCATAAAAAGTATGCCGTATACAACGGGAGAGTATGATTTTATCGGTTTTAATTTCGATAATCCGATATTAAAGGACAGGAATATAAGACAGGCAATAGCCTATGCCATTGACAAGGAAGGAATAATAGAGGGAATATATCTTAATAATGCCGAAGAGGCATATTCGCCCATAAGTTCGTCATCGTGGCTTTATGACAGTTCTGTATACGGTTATGATTATGACCTTAACGTTGCAAAAATGCTTTTGGAACAATCGGGATGGAGGTACAGAAGCGGAAGCGACAGCGTAAGACAAAGTACAGGCGAGACTCCGCGAAAGCTGGAACTTCGTATCTTGGTAAACGGAGAGAATGACGAGAGAAAACAGGTCGGAGTAAAGCTTGCGGAAACACTTGAAGGCATAGGATTTGACATTAAGCTGGAAACGGTAAATTTCGCTTCATATAAAGAGCGGTTGGAAAGCGGAAACTATGATATATTTATAGGCGGTTGGAATATATCTCCCGTAAATGACTTTACGTTTATGTTTGGTTCAACCGAACTTAACGGAGAAAGCGGAAACATAATAAACTATAACAGTGCAAAAATGGACGAATATCTGACGGCGTGTAAAAACGCAGTTACCGACGACGATATGAAAGCGGCCTATTCAAAGCTGCAAAAATATATATCACAGGAACTTCCGTATATCAGTCTTGTATTCAGGGAATCAAAAATATACTGGAGCCGTGATATAGACGGAGAAATGACGCCGTCTCTTCACAATGTATACGGAGGAATAGAAGATATTTCTATTAAGTAATAAGGAGAATTAATATGAAACTGTGTATTGTTTCGACTCTGTGCAAAGTCTGAAAGGGCGGGTTGCGCAGAGTAAGGGATAACGCCCTTATGACTTTGCTTATATTAGAAAATATAAAGGAGCAAAGTCGATATGAATAAAATATATGATATAAAGAAATTTTTACTTTTATGGATAACACAATCTCTTTCAACACTCGGAAGTTCTATGACAAATTTTGCTTTGGTTATATGGTCGTTTGAAACTGAGGGTTCAGCGTTTACGACAGCGCTGTTATCAGTCAGTTCTTATGCGCCGTATGTGCTTATAAGCATATTTGCAGGGGCTTTAAGTGAAAAGTGGAACAAAAAGAAGATTATGCTTGTCGGAGACGCTTTTGCGGCTTTATGTACCGCATGTGTTCTTTCACTGATGAAAACAAATCATCTTGAAATATGGCATTTATATATTATAAATGCGCTTAACGGTCTGATGAATACATTTCAGCAGCCTGCGGCAGATGTTGCGGTAAGCCTTTTAACACCGGAGGAATATTATCAGAGGGTAGGAGGATTGAAAGCTTTTTCATATTCTGTAAACAGTTTTTTAGCTCCTGTTTTTGCCGCTGCGCTAATGTCTACGGCAGGAATGGAATTTGTAATAGTGTTTGATTTATTAACTTTTACAATAGCTTTTTTAACGCTTGCGTTTTTTATAAAAATACCGAATAAAAACGTTGATGAAGAAATAAAAGAAAGCATTCTAAAATCTGCGGGAGACGGAATTAGATTTTTAAGAAATAATAGAGGAATACTGGATTTAATATTATTTTTGGCTGCTATAAATTTTACGGCATCTGTATTTAATGCAGCTTTGCCGGCTCTTCTTTTAAATGTCGGTGGCGAAAAAGCATACGGATATGTAAACGGAGTCTCCGGAATAGCTATGCTTGTCGGCAGTATTATAGTAACGGCCATGCCTGAACCCAAAAGCAGAATAAAAGTAATATGCAATTCTTTGCTGTTGGCAATGAGCACGGAGAATTTTATATTGGCATTGGGAAAGGGAATACCGGTATGGTGTGCAGGCGCTGCGGTTGCGTGGATAGGAATACCTGTAATGAATGCAAATATGGACGTTGTGCTTAGAAGAAATATACCGCTTCAAATGCAGGGGAGAGTTTATTCGGCAAGAAATACGCTTCAGTTTTTTACAATACCGCTCGGATACATAATCGGAGGAATTCTAGTAGATAGGGTATTTGAACCTTTTATGACCGGAATGCCAGATAATTCGGTTTTAGCATTGATTTTCGGTTCGGGAAAAGGCTCCGGAGCGGCATTTTTACTTCTGTTTTTGGGTATAATCGGTGTTATTACATGTGTTATATTCAGAAAAGATAAACATATATGGGACTTAGAAAAATGATATGGGATGGAAGTGATACTTTTGTCAGAATTAAGGCAGGACATATTTACAGGAGAATGGATAATATTCGCCGGAAACAGGATGAAAAGACCATACGACTTTATTAAAAAAAGCGTACCCAAGACGTTTGACAGCAGTGAATGTCAGTTTTGCCCGGGAAATGAGAAGCTTACTACAGAACCGCTTTATCAGGACGGAAGCAACGGGAACTGGAGGATAAGGGTTTTTCCTAATAAATATCCTGCTGTCAGCGACAAAAGCGACGAAGCGGACAACGAAGGCTTTTATCGGGCAGAAAGTGGTTTCGGAATACATGAGGTAGTTGTGGACACTCCGGATCATACGGCGGTTTTACATGATTTTTCCGTCGAAAAAATAAGAGATATACTGAAAGTTTTAAAAGCGCGGTTTATCGCAATATCCGAAAATGAGAATATTAAATATGCACAGATATTTAAAAACTGCGGTCCTGACGCAGGAGCTTCGATAATGCACTCCCACTGGCAGATAATAGGTGTGCCTGTAATACCGTGCGAGCAGACAAATATAATTAAAAACGAAAAAAAATATAAAGATGAATTCGGAAAGTGTATGATATGCGATATAATAAAACATGAGTCGGAGAAAAAAATCCGTATTGTCTATGAAAATCAATACTTTATCGCATTCACGCCTTATGCCTCAAAGATGTCCTATGAGTGTATGATAGCGGTAAAAGGCCATATTCCGTCAATAAGCGGATTTAATGAAGAAATGCTTTACTGTCTTGCAGATGTTATTAAAGCCGTATTATCGGCTGTTAAAACGCTTAGAGAAGGTATATGCTATAATCTTTGTTTTGAAGACACACCAAAGGGACAGGACGGACATTGGTTTATGAAAATACTTCCGAGGATGGGCAATCCGGCCGGGTTTGAGTACGGGACAAACAGCTATATAAATCCGATATTGCCGGAAAAAGCCGCGGAATATATGCGAAATAAAATTAAAGAAAACTATAGAGGTTGAAAATATGGCAAAAGAAACGAAACTATATGAAATTGAAAAACCTGCCGAGAGGGTTATACTTATTGCCGTTGATGAAGACGGCGGAGCAGACGACGATTTACTTAACGAACTTGAAGAACTTTCCGCAACCGCAGGGGCTGTAACGGTAGGAAGAGTTATACAGAAAAGGGAAAAGAGACATCCCGGGCATTATATCGGCAAAGGAAAAGTTGAGGAAGTAAAAATGATGATAACCGCCCTTGACGCAACAGGAATTATAACCGATGATGAGCTGACGCCTGCTCAGATGAGAAACCTTGAGGATATGCTCGGAACAAAGGTAATGGACAGGACTATGGTTATTCTTGATATTTTTGCCTCGAGAGCGTTATCTAACGAAGGCAAGATACAGGTTGAACTGGCGCAGTTAAAATACAGTCTTACAAGACTTTCGGGTCAGGGTACGGCTCTTTCCAGATTGGGCGGCGGTATAGGAACGAGAGGTCCCGGAGAGAAAAAATTGGAAACTGACAGAAGATATATAAAAGAACGTATAGCCGAACTGGAAAAGTCGTTAAAGGATATAGGAACCCACAGGGAACTCCTTAGAAACGGAAGGGACAGAAAGAGTATAATAAACGTCTCGCTTGTGGGATATACGAATGCGGGTAAATCTACATTGCTGAATAAGCTGACAGATGCAGGGGTACTTGCGGAAAATAAGCTTTTCGCTACACTTGATACAACATCGAGAAATCTGAAACTTCCGGGAGGAACGTCAATTGTGCTGACGGATACCGTAGGATTTATAAGAAAATTACCTCATCACCTTATAAAGGCGTTTAGGGCTACCCTTGAAGAGATGAAGTATGCTGATATACTTATTCATGTTGTAGATGCGTCCAATGAGGAGAGAGCGGAACAGATGTCGACGGTGTACTCAACGCTTAATGATTTGGGATGTGCCGAAACGCCTGTTATAACAGCTTATAACAAAATGGACAGGGATGTGGAACTTCCTCTTCCAAAGGACAGCACGGCAAGGGACACTGTCAAAATATCGGCGGCAAACGGAGACGGCATAGAAGAACTTTTACTGTCTATAGAAACTCTGATAAAAAGTTTTAAAAAGCATTTGAAGGTACTTCTGCCATATTCCGAGGGAAAACTTACAGCCATGGTGTATTCAAGATGCGAAGTCGTAAAAGACGAGCATTTGGATAATGGGGTTTTGATAGAGCTTTTTGCCGATTCGGAAATGGAAAACCGTTTAGAGAAATTTACCGTAATAAAAGAAGTATAATTATTGAGTCCGTCTGTTTTACAGACGGACTTTATATATATTTGGAACAATTTCAAAACAAATGGATTTTATTAAACAGATGGTCGTTTATGTACATAATATGTCGAGGTGTTTACGTTGATAATACATTAATTTTGTCCGATAATAAAACTATAAACAGTTACGGGGGAATATGTATGGACTTTAATAAAATTTTGGTTGGTAAAAGCGATGACCGATTAGAAAATAAATATTTTTTGACTGAACGCCAAGTTGACGGCAGATACATATACGGCGTTATGATAACAAATAAAACAGATGAATGTTGCATATATGGTATTTTTAATGACAAATCGGAAACCGAAAAGTTTTTGGAAATACTTATAAAAAACAATGTAACGCCACTCAGCCTTGACTATATTGCAGATGATTATATAGGAAAGCGTGAAATGGCATATATATGACAAACTACTTGTTTTTGCTCCGATAAGATGTTAAATTATTAATAAAATGATTATTGGAGTTGATAGATTTGGATAAATTAAAATGTAAATATATATTGTTTGACCTTGACGGAACTCTTACGGAATCTCATCCCGGAATTACAAGGTCAATTAAATATGCCCTTGAAAAACATAATATGGAGTCTCCGTCATTGGAAGAACTTAAAGTGTTTGTCGGACCTCCGCTCGGAGAGAAATTTATGGAGGTTTTCGGATTTACGAAAGAGTTTGCAGACGAAATGATTTTGACATACAGAGAAAGATATACGACTGTAGGAAAATTTGAATGTAACGTATATGACGGGGTAAAGGATACTTTGCAGAAATTGAAAGATATGGGAAAGGTTTTATGCGTCGCTACTTCAAAGCCTGAAAATTCGGCAAAGGAAGTATTGGATCATTTTGATTTGACAAAATACTTTGATTTTATCGGAGGAGATACGCCTGATCATGCAAGAAAGAATAAAACCGCCGTAATTAACTTTGTTATGGAAAGCATGGGTATTGAGAATAAAGATGATGTGATTATGGTCGGGGATACTCAATATGACGTGCTGGGAGCGGCTGAAAGCGGCATAAAATGCATAGGTGTTCTTTACGGATACGGTCAGAAAGATAAACTGGAGGAGGCAGGAGCGTACATATTGGCAGAAAAACCTTCCGATATAGCGGAAATATTTTAATATGTAATGTCAGGCTAACTTGTTATTTTATTGCAAAACGGGTTGTTATATTTTAAAGGGGAGTTATAAAAGAAATGGAAATGCATAATCTTGAAAAAAATAATTCCGAAAAAATATCCGTAGGAGTAGATATAGGCGGAACAGCCGTAAAAATAGGATTGTTTTATGAAAACGGAAAAATCATAACAAAAACCGAAATCCCAACAAGACAGGACGATAATTGCGCATACGTATTGAGCGACACGGCAGATACTGTTAAGAAGCTGATTAAGGAAACTGAAGTAGATATAAATAATATCGTAGGCATAGGGATAGGGGTACCGGGACCTGTAGCAGACGGCATTGTTAAACACTGTGTAAATCTGCATTGGGAAAACAGCGTTGATGTTTCGGGAATAATGGAAAGACTTACAGGATTGAAAGCCGTAACGGTGAACGACGCCAATGCCGCTGCCGTGGGAGAGCTGTGGATGGGCGGCGGAAAAGAACGCGGAAGTATGATTCTTGTTACGATAGGAACGGGAATAGGCGGAGGAATAGTAATAAAAGATAAAATATTAGATGGGTACAACGGCTCCGGCGGAGAACTCGGACATATAACCGTAGAATATGAAAGCGAAAGAAAATGTAATTGCGGACGAAACGGATGTCTGGAGACATACGCCTCCGCAACGGGCATAGTGCGTACCGCAGTTGAATTACTGCAAAACAGTGATGAACAGTCAGCGCTTAGAAGTACCGAAGTGAGCGCTAAGTCTGTATTTGAAGCCGCAGCGGCAGGAGACGCTGTAGCTGTTAAGACGGTAGATATATTCGGGAAATACTTAGGAAGAGCGTTGGCAAATGCCGCTTCTACCGTTGACCCCGAAATTATCGTACTTGCAGGCGGAGTTGTAAGAGCGGGAGAAATAGTCAGAAAAGCGGTAGAAAAGTATTATAGGATTAGCGCATTTAAAACGGTAAAAGATACGAAAATAGTTCTTGCACAGCTTGAAAATGACGCCGGTATATACGGCGCGGCTAAAGAGGCGTTTAAATTAAAGGATAATTGAGCCAATTAGCGCATATAACGGTACTTTTATTTAAGATTTAAGAACAATATGACGTAAAGGGCAGCGGCTTTTTAAACTTTTTTGTAAGAAGTAAAGCCGCAGTCTGTCGGATAATCAAGTATTATCTCATCTCTGTGTATAAATGCAATGACTGAATTTATAATGTCGCTTCCGCAGCCGAATGCATTGAATACAGAAAGGTAAAGAAGCAGCGTACTATGTATAAGTACTGATATTACAGCGGGTACGACGCTCATTATAATAAGCGGCAGAAGAGAGCCTATCGTATATTCAAAAAATCGTAGAGGACTTCCGCAATGGCAATATGCGTCTGAAAGACCTGACGGAATGTATATAAATATATTTTTTCTGTCAGTTTTAGAGGAAACAGTCCAACCGACGGCATGAAGCAATTCGTGTATCGGTGTCGTTATAAAAAGCAGGAAAAGACATAGCAGGAAATATTTTGTTTCAAATGCCGGTATTTCACCTGTGAAATAGATATAAACAGGTATTGCGGCAAATGCAGGAAGACCTGCCGCCGCAGAAAGTAAGTCATGGACAAGTCCTTTTCTGACGCATGAATATTCACAATAGCCTTCGTCTATATATTTTTGTCTCCGGTTTTGATATACTTCAATATTCCTTTCAATATCAAAATTACCTTTTATTATTGGCATTATTTGTTTCCTCCGATTTATTATAAATAAATAGTAACAGATAAAGTTTTATATAACAATATAAAAACTGTTGCAAAATTAAAAACGTAAATGTAAACTATGATACAGGTGATATTTATGTTAAGAGCAATAAACTATTGCGGATTGCGTATAGAATACAGACTTTCAAAAAAAGATGTAAAAAATATTAACATCAGGATAACTCCGGAGGGAGATATTTCCGTTTCCGCGCCATCCAGAATGCAGGTAAAAGAAGTAGATTCATTTGTTGAGAGTAAAGCCGAATGGATTTTCAGAAAACTGGCGGAATTGGAAAAGAGACGTGAAAATATGCCCGACGGCGATATGTATGATGGGAAAATATTGTACTATCTGGGAAATGAATATGAGCTTAGGCTTGAAAGCGGCGGAAAGTTTGAGGTTGATATAACGGGTGATGAGATAATCGTCAGTTCAAGGGAAAATGATGATAATATAAAGCCAAAATATATTAATTGGCTTATCAATCAGGCAAAGCCGATATTTGAAGATTCTCTTACAAGAATGTTGGAACTGGCAGAAGAGTATAATATAGACAGGCCTGAAATTTATATAAGAAATATGAAAAGCAGATGGGGAAGCTGTAATAATCAGAAGAAAAGAATAGGACTTAACGTTCAGCTTATAAAATCAGATATAAAATGCATAGATCAAGTTGTGTTACATGAACTGGCTCATTTTGTATCATACGATCACAGTGATAAATTTTATGCTGTTCTGAATAAATTAATGCCGGATTGGAAAGAAAGAAAGGAAATTTTGGAAACGAAATATAACGACGGTATAAGATAAAAAGACCTGACTTACAAAGTCAGGTCTTTAGTGTTTTTAAGCAACTTCTGTATTTTCAACGGGAGTTTCGATTTCCGTTATTTCGACAGCGGGTTCTTCAGCTGCATTTTCGGATACTTCCGTTGCTTCAACTGCGGTTTCGGTAACCACAACGTCTGTAGCAAGATTATTCATCATATCGTTGAGAGAAATAACTACTGCTCCTTCGGGAAGCGTTAATGCAGGTTCTTTAGCAGAAGCCTCATAAGTTGATTTGAATTCCATATAAAGTTTCATAAAATCTGCTATATCCATAGTAAATGACATTGATGAGTTGAAATCTTTATCTGTTGATACTGTCATATCCATTTTTACGCCGTCAGCAGACATTTTCATAACAATTGATATTGAGTTGACTTTGTCTCCCTCTGAACCGAGAGTTGTTACATATGTAAGTTCTGTTCCGTCTTCGTTGAGAGCATAAGTAGACGTATACTTGTCTCCGTCCTGTTTGAATGCCTTATCGCCAAGCATTGCGGCTACAGCTTTATAAGATTCATCTATTTCTTTATAGCTGTTTACACTGTCAACAGGTATGCTTTTAAGCACTTCAAGAATGTATCCTTCGATATCTCCTGTTTCGGCAAGGTCAAGTATTGCATTCATGTCAAAACTGCCTGCACCGCTCATGTTCATAAATGCATTTAAGTCAAGGCTTATCCATGCGGCAGGATCAACGCCGAAGGCAGAGAACATAGAGGAATTCATATAGAATATTCCTTTTTCCATATCGTAGATATATTTTGTTTCGCTGCTTTCAATTGCTTTGAATATCGTATCCATAACGGCTTTTTCTGATTCGTCCATTTCTTCTGACTGAAGCATAGTCTTTACTTTTGAAAGATCCATATTGAGCTTCATTGTAGCTTCTTCACCTTTTTTGGAAGCTAATGAGTCGACTGTTCCGTCATATGCAATTGTCAAAGGCGCTGTTTCATCAGCTACTTCAACGCTGCCTTTAAATTCGCCTGTTGTCTTAAACGTATCTCCCATTGACTTAGAATAGTCCATATATTTTTTGAGAAGATCGAATGTAACGTCATTTTCCTTGGCTACATTATTTACATCAATAATAATTGCTGTTTTTTCAGCGTCATCCCAACCGAGCATGAGATCCAAAGCATCGGCTACGGCTCTGATTGATATGAGATTTTCATCGACAACAGCTGAATCCAAAGCAACCTGTTTTCCGTCAACAGTTAATGTTGCCTTGCCGTCTTTTACAGAACACTCAACTCCGAAAAGTGATTTGATGTTTTCCGCTTTTACATAAGTCGCACCGTCTGCAAGCACAGCCGGGTCTTTTGCCATAACTCCGTTTACCTGAATTTTTGCAGTTTCATATTCAGGCGTCTCGTCTGCGGCAAACGCAGGTATACATACGGAAAGAGACATTACGGCAGAAAGTGAAATTGCACATAATTTTTTACTGAATTTCATTTAAAATCCTCCTTTAAATTTAAGTCGGCGAGATACCGCCTATAATAATACCCGTCAGAATCCTATATTTTCGTTTACAAGAACTACTTTTATTCTTTCGGGAATCATTGACATTCTTGTGATAAGTACCTGTCTGCAAATACAACCGTCGCTTGTGCAGTTGCCGCATTTACCGGTTATCTTGCATGGAGTTTGATTTTCGGGAAATCTATGGATGTTTATGGGAGCGGCAACGTTGCGTGCGCGTTCTATGGCGGCTTCTTCCGAATGCATTACCTTATTTATTCCGGCAACGACTATTACCTGTTTCGGGCCGTAGCAAAGAGCGGCAACACGGTTTCCGAGACCGTCGATATTTACAAGCTCTCCGTCGTCTGTCATTGCGTTTGTGCCCATAAGGAATGTGTCGCAAAGCAGAGCCTGTCTTTGTATTTCGCGCATTTCTTCTGTAGATTTTGCTTCGTCACGATCCATGACGTTATATTTTCCGCAGTCCTTTATTGCTTTTGTCAAGCCGCTGTCGCGTATTGACATGGAACCGCCCCATGATACCGAATCGCCCTCGGGTATAAGGCTTAAAATAAGATTATTAGCTTCTTCAATAGTTTGACAGAAATAACCTTTCATATTTCGTTTTTTCAAACCGTCAATAACTCGGTTAGCTACTATTTCCGTTCTGCTGTCGGCTATCATTTTAGCTGTAATAACTTTTTTGTAGTTGTCAATATTCTGACCCATTACAATCACCCCTTATAAAATTTTATAATATTTTGAACTTTAGACGACATTGACCTTATAACCATATCCGCCAAAGTAACAGCGCACATTGCTTCTATTACAACTATTGCCCTGGGCACGATAATAGGGTCATGCCGACCTTTTATTTCTATTTCGGTATTTATACCGTCTTTTGTAACGGTATTCTGCTTAATTGATATAGAAGGAGTCGGCTTAAAAGCCGCTCTTAATATAATATCGCTTCCATCGGAAATTCCGCCGAGAATACCTCCTGAATTATTGGAAGTTTTCACAACTTTACCGTTTTCGGAAATGAAAGGGTCGTTGTTTTTTGAACCTTTCATCGATGAAACTTTAAAGCCGGAGCCGAATTCAATAGCTTTTACCGCGCCTATAGACATTACCGCAGAAGCAAGAACAGCGTCTAATTTATCAAAGACGGGTTCGCCTATACCGGTGGGAACTCCGCTTATTATACATTCGGCAGTACCGCCCGAGCTGTCGCCTTCCGACATACATTTATCCAGATATGCGGCGGCTTTTTCAGCGGCTTTTAAATCCGGCATAACAAGAGGATTATTAAAGCGTTCATCAATATTTATATGTTCTGCAGATACAGGTCCTATTGAAGTTGTATATGCCTTTATATCTATACCGAGTTCGGAAAGGAATTTTTTTGCCACGGCGCCGGCGGCAACTCTGCATAATGTTTCCCTTCCGGAAGAACGTCCGCCGCCTCTGTAGTCTCTGAAACCGTATTTACAGTCAAAACCATAGTCGGCATGACCCGGTCTGTATTTATCGGCTATATTACCGTAGTCGGCAGAATGATGGTCTGCATTGTATACAATTATTGTTATAGGAGTACCTGTTGTTTTTCCTTCAAATATTCCGGAAAGAATAGAAGCTTTATCGCTTTCCTGTCTTTTTGTTCCGTATGGATTAGAACCGGGTTTTCGCCTGTCAAGCTCTTTTTGTATATCATCATCGCAAAGGCTGATTCCGGCAGGACAGCCATCTATTGTTACTCCAAGAGCCGTTCCGTGGGATTCACCCCAAGTCGTTATTTTAAAATTTGTACCGAAAGATGACCCTGCCACAAAAAACACTCCTGACTGTTATTTTAATTTTTTAATTATATCATAAATACAGACTGATTTATATAAGTTTTTGTAAAAAATATTTTCCGTTTGATGTGATAAAGTTCATATTTTGTTCAAGCATATTTTTATTGGTTTTATATATTCAAAGAAAGACAAAGTCATAAATAAGAAATATAGTTCGGTATTTCATATAATTACTATTTACAAGAATATATGTTTTTATTATAATATCTTATATAGAACATATTTTCTAAATTATACGAGGAGCGGGTGTTATAAATGGTTCGTAAAAAAGAAAAGATATATATAGATATGACTATGCTTTGTTCCAAAAACGGCACTATAAGTCCTATTGCATTCGCATGGAAAGACGGAACTATGTATCATATAGAAAATGTGTTGGAAAGACAAATATGGAGAACAGACGACAAAGGCAGGAATATATACAGATTTAAGTGTAAAGTCAAAGGCAGGATAAAATATTTATTCAATGACGACGGTAAATGGTATGTAGAGGTATAGTATGCCAAGGAGATGTATTTGATATGTCCGATACAAAAATATACGCATGTATAGATCTGAAAAGCTTTTTTGCTTCCGTGGAATGTGTGGAGAGAGGCCTGGATCCATTAAAAACAAATCTTGTCGTTGCCGATAAAGCAAGAGGAAACGGAGCTATTTGTCTTGCGGTCAGCCCCGCGCTTAAAGCTCTTGGCGTAAGAAACAGATGCCGTATATATGAAATACCGAAAGATATTGAATATATAACGGCTTTACCGAGAATGAAACTGTATATCGAATATTCTGCGAATGTTTATGAAACGTATTTAAAATATATAAGCAAAGACGATATACATGTATATTCTATAGACGAGTGTTTTTTAGATTTGACGCCTTATTTGAATCTATATGAAAAGACGGCCAAGGAGCTTGTGTTAATGCTTATAAAAGCTGTTTTTGATTCTACGGGGATTACGGCAAGCGCAGGATACGGAACAAATATGTTCCTTGCTAAAATAGCGTTGGATATAACGGCGAAACATACGGAAGACAATATAGGATATTTGGATGAAAAAGAATTCAGACGTACAATTTGGCGCCACAGACCTATAACAGATATATGGAACATAGGAAAGGGCACGGCGCACAGACTGGAAAAATACGGAGTGTATGATTTATACGGTGTAACAAAATTACCGCAGAAAATATTATATAAAGAGTTTGGAACAAATGCCGAATTTTTAATAGACCATGCAAACGGGTATGAACCGTGTACCATAAAAGAAATACATGAATATACGGCTAAAACAGCTTCTCTGTCAAACAGTCAAATATTTTTTGAGGACTATAATTTTAAAGACGCTTTTGTCTGCGTTAAAGAAATGATAGATTTATTGTCATTGGAGCTTATAGATAAAAATCTGGTTACAGACTCGATTTCGCTGACCGTAAACTACTCTAAAAATATACATAGTTCTACGGGAGGCACAAGAAAACTTTCCGATTATATAAATTGTTACACTTCCCTTGTAAAAGCGTTTAAGGAACTATATGAGGAGACAACGCTGAAAGAATATCCTATAAGGCAGGTAAGCGTTTCGGTAAATAATATTACGGAGGAAGAATTTATTCAGATAAGTTTATTTGAGGATAATAAGCTCAATGAAAAAGAACGCAAGGCACAGGAAGCGATAATAAAGATAAAAAATAAATATGGTAAAAATTCTGTTGTAAGGGGTATCAGTTTGGAAGAAAAGGCAACAGGCTGCCAAAGAAATAAAATGATAGGAGGCCATAACGGTGGGTAACAGAGCAGTTCAGTTTTCACCTTTTGCCGCATTAAAAGGGTATTACAGCTGTATAAAAGAAAAGGAAAAAATCAAAGAACCCAGACGGATTATTTCGGAAGAGGACTCTGAAATTTTGTCAAAAAAACTTAATTATGTAGAGAGGGACAACATAATTAAAGTTGTATACTACAATATAGACCATTATGAAGAAGTTGAGGGCATTGTCAGTGATATTGATTATGATTTTCATCAGCTTACAATAATAAAAACAGTTATTAATTTTGAAGATATTTATCGGATAGCGGGAAATGATATTTTTGACGGATTTTATGAATGAAATTTGACTGTCAGTATATTAAACAAACATGAAAGATATAAATTATGCTTTACACAATAAATCACTGTATCAAAATTCGTTAAAGTCTGGTAAAATAATCGGTATATGACGAGGTGGTTTATAATGATAGAAAGTTCGCAGAATAAAATTATAAAGGAAATAAAGTCTCTTTCCGAAAAGAAATACAGGGACAGGACAAATACTTTCATAGCCGACGGTCTTAGATTTGTATCGGAGATTCCGGAAAGTATGAAAGTTGAAAAAATGATATTTTCAGATGGATTTGCCGCAAAAAACGACATATCAAGATATATGAAACGTTGCGAGTGTTATGTAGTGAGCGATAGGCTTTTTAAAGAAATAAGCGAAACGGAAAATCCTCAGGGAATAATGGCAGTATGCCAAAAAATAAATTTTGACGCAGAAGAAATAATAAAAGACGGCGGTTTTTATATAATTGCAGAAGAAATGAACGACCCGGGAAATCTCGGAACAGTCATAAGAACGGCATATGCGGCAGGGGCGGACGGAATAGTATTGTCAAAGGGCAGCGTTGACCTTTATAACCAAAAGGTTCTGCGCTCTACAATGGGAGCGGTATTTAAAATACCTATTATACAAAATGCAGACCTTGAATATATTACGTCTGTTATGAAAAGCAAAAATATAAATGTTTATGCGGCTCATTTAAAAGGAAATACATATCATTATGATTTGGATTTAAAAGGCGGATGCGCATTTATGCTAGGAAATGAGGCAAGAGGTCTTTCCGATAAAGCTGCAAAAATGTGCGATAGGCTTGTAAAGATACCTATGCCAGGAGGAGCCGAATCTTTGAATGCTTCCGTAGCGGCGGCAGTACTTATATATGAAGCCGTAAGACAGAGACATGAATTTTAAAAAAGGATTGAAACTTGGTTTCAATCCTTTTTTACGTCAACAGCATTGTAATTCCTCCGTTAAAGAAATATTTGACGCAAGTTCGTTTTCTATATATTCCGGAACATCTTCATACTTAATATCAAGGGCAACAGCAAGCTCTCCGTTAAGCAACTCCTCCGCGCGTTTCATATAGCGCTGATCTGTCTGGCTTGGCTTTTTACCTTTTTCAGCCTGCTTTTTGCTTTTAAAATATACTGTTTTAATAAGTCTTACAAGATCTTCGCAATCATGCGAAAACAAAGAAGACTGGTATTGTTCCGTCAGCTGTTTTTGATTGCAATTATTTAATTCTTTACTTTCTATTTCGGGTATTTTTGATATGAGATTTAAAGCTTCGGTTTTTGTAATTACAGGACGCATAAATACTTTGGTGTCAACAGGTATAAAGATAGAGCCTTTTCCGTAAATGGGGGACAGCTTGTAATAAAGTCGGTCGCTGTTTGTCATTTCTTTAAGCGGACAAATATCGTCTACACGGCATACGCCTTCGTTGTTATAGATTATTAATTCGTTCTTACTGAACATTACTTCACCTCCGTAGTTATATGACAGGTTTTAATATATCGAAAATAACAGCTGATATATATAGTTTAACATAATTTTGACAATAATATAAGGAAAATATTCAAATTAAGCCAAAATAGTGATAAAATATAACTTTTTATATTTTTTACTCATTTGTATGTAACAAATAAAGTTGAACTGAGATTTTATTATAGATTTTCAGTAAGATAATACTGTTTTCATTGAAGAATTTACCGTTGAATTAAATCTATTATTTTCCCAAGGCAGTAACAATAAAACAGATACACAGATAGCATATATATTTTTTTGTCTTAAATTATTCCATTTCAGACAAACTAAGGCGATAAAAATCTATTATTTTGATAAACAGGCGTAAAAACGTGATTTTTAACAAAAATACATTTAATTTTGTTAAAATTTTAATTTTTAATTATATAAATTGTGTATTTAGCCGTGTCAGATAAAAAAATGTCCATGATAAAAAGACAAAATGGCTTGTTTTAGACATAAAAAGATGATTAGTTCACTGTAGAAACACAAAGAGGAAAATAATTTTGTTGACTAAAATATTTTTTATTCTTATAATGTATTCAGAAAGAAACAATGTTTATATAAAAACTTTAATAAAGACAAATATCAGAGGAGGAAAAATAATGGTTTCATTGGAAATGCTTTTTGATGCTCAGAGAGTTTTAAGAGAAGTGGCAACTGTTACGCCGGTAATAAAGGCCGATAAAATAGCTGAAAATATATATTTAAAATCAGAAAATTTTCAGCTTACGGGATCTTTTAAATTAAGAGGCGCGTACTACAAAATATCAACTCTTACTCCTGAAGAAGCCGCAAAGGGCGTTATTGCATGTTCTGCCGGCAATCATGCCCAGGGCGTTGCGCTTTCAGCTACCAGAAAAGGAATAAAATCCGTAATATGTATGCCTGCCGGAGCACCTATTTCTAAAGTAGAAGCTACAAAAGGATACGGCGGAGAAGTTGTTCTTGTTCCCGGAGTATATGACGATGCCGCTAAAAAAGCGGAAGAGCTTATGCAGGAAGAAGGATACACTTTTGTACATCCTTTTAATGATGAAAAGGTAATAGCCGGTCAGGGAACTATAGGTCTTGAAATTATACAGCAGCTTCCAGACGTTGAAGCGGTTTATGTACCTATAGGAGGCGGCGGACTTATAAGCGGCGTTTCATACGCTATTAAGGCTCTTAAACCCGACTGCAAGGTTATAGGAGTACAGGCTCTCGGAGCGCCCAGTATGTATGAATCTAGAAAAAAGGGTGAAGTTATAGAGCTTGAAAAAGTAGCGACTATAGCCGACGGAATCGCAGTAAAGAAACCTGGAGATTTAACATTTGAGATGTGCCAGAAGTATGTCGATGAAATCGTTACTGTATCCGAAGAGGAAATAGCAACGGCAATACTTACTCTTATGGAAAAGCAGAAGACTGTTGCAGAAGGTGCGGGAGCTACGGCGCTTGCTGCGGCAATGTTTGATAAAGCGAACCTTAAGGGCAAAAAGTCAGTTTGTATTGTATCAGGCGGTAATATTGACGTTAATACGCTTTCAAGAGTAATTACTCAGGGACTTAATAAAACAGGAAGAATAGCAAATATAGAGACAAAGGTTGTTGATAAACCCGGTCAGCTTATTTCTCTTCTTCAGCTTATTTCTCATACAGGAGCAAATATAATAAGCATAAGCCATGAAAGAGAAGATTTAAGATCGGAAGTAAATTCATGCGTTGTTACTATGGTTCTTGAGACAAGAAACACGGAACATGTAAACCAGATAAAAGAACTTTTGGTGTCCAACGGATACGAAATTCTTTAATAAAAAAATTTTAATGAAAAGGAGGATAGCCAAAAAACAATGTTTTTTGGCTGCAACGAAGAATGTCAAAAAAGAAAATAGGACTTCTCCCAAAACTTATTATTGCTATAGCCCTCGGTGTCGCTGTAGGAATGGTAGCCCCCGAAAAATTTATAGCGGTATTTGCAACTTTCAACGGAATATTTAACCAGTTCCTTAATTTCGTTATTCCGCTTATTATTATCGGATTTGTTGTTCCCGGTATTGCCGATCTCGGTACAGGAGCGGGAAAGACATTGGCGATAACAGCATTAGTAGCTTACTTATCAACGATTATTGCCGGAAGCGTAGCTTATTTTGTAGACAGCGCAACATTCCCTGCATTCCTTGAGGTAGGTTCAATTGTTCTTGATAATGCCCAGAATGCCGAAGAAACTATGGTTGCGGGATTATTTACAATAGAAATGCCTGCAATAATGGGTGTTATGAGCGCACTTATACTTTCATTTACTCTCGGACTTGGAATAGCAGTTACAAATGCGGAAAGACTTAAAGGAATCTTTAACGAATTTCAGGCAATAATATCAAAGGTAATCGCTAGTATAATAATACCTCTTTTACCTTTCCATGTATTCGGTATCTTCTCAAACCTTGCGTTCTCCGGAACTGTATTTGAGATAATGAGCGTATTTATAAAAGTATTCGGAATTATTTTACTCCTTCATATAGGTATACTTGTATTACAGTATGTTATAGCAGGAGCAGCTTCAAAGCAGAATCCGTTTGTATTACTTAAAAATATGATACCGGCATACTTCACTGCTCTCGGTACACAGTCTTCTGCTGCTACTATACCCGTAACGCTTGAGCAGACAAAGAAAAACGGAGTAAGAAATGAAGTTGCTGACTTTGTTGTTCCTCTTTGCGCAACAATACATCTTTCAGGTAGTACAATTACTCTTACAAGCTGCGCTATTGCAATAATGATGCTTAACGGAATGGAAGTAACATTTATGGCAATCCTTCCTTTCGTTCTTATGCTCGGTGTTACAATGGTTGCTGCCCCCGGTGTTCCCGGAGGAGCTGTAATGGCTGCACTTGGAGTGCTTGAAACAATGCTTCACTTCAATCCGATGATGCTTAACCTTATGATTGCCCTATACATTGCACAGGACAGCTTCGGAACAGCATGTAACGTAACCGGAGACGGAGCTATTGCGGTACTTATTAACAAAATTACATCAAAAGATAAAGCTAAAGAATAACATATAATCTTAAAATAAACGCTCTGTCGGTATATCTGTCGACAGGGCGTTTTTATATTGCACTTTGGTAAGATAAAATCCCATGTCATACAGGAAAGTTAAAGGATTTAGCTTTAAGATAAAATCATCTGAAGTATAAAGGATTCAATAGGAAATATATTTTGACACGTTTATACCCACAATAATACTCATATAAATAGTGAAATAATAGAGAATTTTGTATATGAGTGCTATAATCAAAGCAAACAAACCATGATTTTGCAAAGGATGATAATATGATAAAAAAGTTCAATAGGATTGATGGTATATGCGTTGAAAAAATATATGGACAAGATAGATTCGGATATTCTCGGTCTGATTTTGATGATTTGTATGATCTTATAAAGTGGGCGGAACAAGGAGGTTATCAAGGTTCTGAATTAAAGTTTTATGATTTTTATACAGGAGATGTATACAAACCTTTTGATAAGAAAAGAAATGTTGCATATGGTGAACCTGTATATGTAGAAAGTTATTTATATTTTCTACAGGGAGATTATGGTAAGAATATAGTAACTTTATATAGATATCTCCCGGAAAAAGTGTTGGAAACGGTTGTAGAGTTTAAAATAGAAGAAGTTAATTTGTACAACTTGAAAATCATTGGCAATCCTCTTTTTATTATCAGTCAGGATAATGAAGATGGGTTTAGGTGTTATTATCCTAAAAAATTTTCATTTCCGCTTCAAGAACAAGAGTCTGTTATTTTAATAGAGGATGAAAAGATTTATTTAGAGAAATGGGTAGAAGAAGGTTGGGATGATGAAAATGATTGTGCAACAGATACATATCAATACTATAATAAAATTATTATAAAAGATTTTGCAGGCAATACAATTTCAGAAGAGATTGGATGTTTAAACCAATCTGAAAACGGAGATTGGTGGATTTCGTAACCTCAGGTTTTGGTATTTATTAGTGTTTATAAGCGATTCTTAGTATTAAAAAATCCCCACATAATGTGGGGACTAGATTTTTAAATCTTATCATTTTTACTCATTTTTACAACAACTCCGCTCAAAGCAAGAAGAGCAAGAGCGTTTGGTATAACCATAAGACCATTGAAAAAGTCCGACAGCTGCCAAACAAGTTCAAGCTTAAGAGTTGAACCTATGATTATAAATGCAACTACGACTATAGAGTAAATAATTCCGAATTTTTTTCCGAATAAATATTCAAAGTTGATTTTTCCGAAGAAATGCCAGCTCAGAATAGTTGAGAAAGCAAAGAAGAGCAGACATACTGCAATGAAAATATCTCCCCAGCTTCCGAAGTTAGATACAAAAGCGTACTGTGTAAGTTCAATACCATCGCAACCACTTGACATAGCGCCTGTTGTAAGAACTGAAAATACAGTAAGGTTGAGAATTATAAATGTATCGATAAATACCCCCATCATTGCCGTAAGACCCTGTTCGTGAGGATTTTTAACAACCGCTCTTGCATGTGCATGAGGAGTTGAACCCATACCGGCTTCGTTTGAGAAAAGTCCTCTTGCAACACCGTATCTTATGGCTTCTCTAACTCCGATACCTGCGGTAGCTCCGAGAACGGCTCTGGGATTGAAAGCCGCTTTAATTATTGTAACAAACGCAGCGGGAACTTGTCCGATATTCATAATAAGAAGAACAAGGCTTCCTACTATATAAACGCATGCCATAATAGGAACTATTTTTTCTACAACGGAAGCAAGTCTTGTTGTTCCGCCGATAAATATTACAGAAGCTATAACGGCTAAAACAATACCTATAGCTATAGGAGGTATATTTATGTCCCTTGCTCTGAAAACGCTTGAGAAAGCGGAGCCGATAGAGTTTGACTGAACCATATTACCCATAAATCCGAGAGCAAGTATAATAAATACGGCAAATAACGCTGCTAAAACCTTTCCGAATTTTCCTTTAAAAGCTTGCTTTATGTAGTATACGGGACCTCCGTTTGTAACGCCATTTTCAACTACTTTATATTTCTGTGCAAGAGTTGCCTCTGCATATGTTGTTGCCATTCCGAAAAACGCGCTTAACCACATCCAGAAAATAGCTCCGGGACCGCCGCCTATAAGAGCCGTAGCAGCACCTGTAAGATTTCCCGTTCCTACCTGAGCGGCAATAGCTGTAGCGAGAGCTTGGAAAGAACTCATTTCGCCGTTTTTTGATTTTTCACCTTTAAGTTTGATGTTGCTGAAAACAAGCTTAAATGCTTCGCCGAACTTACGTACCTGTATAAAGCGCAGCCTGAATGTATAATATATTCCGGTGCCGCACAGTATGACAAGCAGAAGAAAGTTCCACATCAGTCCGTTAGCTGATTTTACAAATTCCAATAAAGTTTCCATATTCTTTTCCCCTTTAATTTATTTATTTTGTCGGCGCTGTTTTGCGCTGAACATAAAAATAAGAGCTTCCGCTTTTTTGCGGCAGCTCTCTAAAGAGTAGAACAATTGCATTTATTATGCCCTGTCCTTTTGCCTGAGAGATAGACGGAAAAACCGCCGTACACCTTCGGCGCTCCTCAAGGGAGACTCTCCAGAGTTACCTTATTTGATAAAGGCAGAATTTAATATAACATATACACAACAAAAAGACAAGTGTTTTTCATAAAAATACAAATTTATTAAATTATAGGTCGTAAGTATTGTTTCTTCCGAGTTTGTATGCCGTCTTTATAATGGCTTTTTCTTCGGAAGTTAATTCTCTTTCCAATGATTGGGAAAAGTATTTAAACATGGATTTGGTATTTATTCTTTTGGCTTTTATTTTTGGTTTTACAGATTTAATATCCGACGGCTTAAAACGTTCTGTAATGAGAATTTCAGGTTTTACGATTCTAAAAACTTCAGCTGTATATTCGGCATCGTTAAGGGCATTATGGAAATCCGAAGCTATATTTATATTCAGCATTTCAACAGCTGTTTTTAAACCTATTGCCTTTCCGGGTTCATAATGCAGATATGATGTTGCGAAACTTTGTATATTCATATATCTGTCGGGTATTTTTGACGATGGGAGACTGTGATATTTTATATTTCTGTAAAGTGATTTTATGTCGTCTGCGCCCCATGAACAAAGTATATCATCGGGAGAAACAAACTCGCATAAATCACGGAAGACCTCGGCAAAAGGAGCCCCGTTTTTAAGATCGTCCTGAGTTATAGCCGTTATTTTTTCTACATACGGATGTATACGTTTATATATTACAGGTTTTATATAGCGGTTGAAATGTCCTATAGTCTCAAAAGAAGAGTTAAGTTTGACCGCGCCTATTTGTATTATTTCAAATGGACATTCTGGGTTGCTTTTAGCTGATGAACCTGTTTTAAAATCAAAAGATTGGTTAAATTCCAGGTCAAAAACTATATAATTCATATAAAATCCTCCGGATAATAAGGAACTGCACATAACAGAACCTTGAAATTGTTTTGAATAAAGAAGAATTTAACGGCGTTTCGAAAATTTTTCTATATATGTTTGATGTGTTAAAGTACTTAATAAGTATATCATTTTTTTGAATAAGTACAATATCATTTTTTTAAATATAATAAGGATATAAAAATCGGTTGTATAAACTTTCTTTAGGTGGTAAAATTTTATTATCGGAGGTGCGCATGATGAAAATATATTTTACTGAAGAAGATAAAAAGGAAGAATTTAATAAAATAGAGTTGGAAGGCGAAGACGTAATACTTATAGGCGAATACATAGAGCCTGTCGAAAATGAAGAAAATACTTATACTATAGTCGGAGATGCCGTTATAGAGGGAGAATTGTATCACGAGTTCGTTACGGTTTTTTCGCTGTTAGACGAACCGGAAGAAATGAGCGCAAGAGCTATAGCCCGGGCTGAGTGGGACTGGTTTGATTATGTATGTGATTAAACTAGTGTAAAATGCTGAATAATAATAAATGTACAGAGCTATGTTCAACAAAAATAGACAGGAAAATATGTACATATTTTCGGTGAATATAAAAGAGGATTTATAAAAGTTTTAAAGAATTATATAAAGTATAAGAAAGATTAATTTAATAAACTTAAATAACCACAACAAATAAAGGGGGAATTACCATGATTCAGATTCTTGCAGGTGAAAAAGGACAGGGTAAAACTAAAAGACTCATTGCAATGGCAAATGAGGCTTCCAAGACTATTGACGGAAATGTTGTTTTTATCGATGACGATAACAGACACATGTACGATCTTCATTACGGAATAAGATTTGTTGAGACTTCGCATTATAAAATATGTGATTATGAAGTTTTTATAGGATTTATTTATGGCATTCTTTCTCAGAATGGCGACATTCAGAAAATATTTGTTGACGGTTTGAATAATATAATAGAGTCCCTCAACTCTGATGATTTTGAGAACTTATGTGGAATTCTCGATAGAATTTCCAACAGCTATAATGTAGACTTTACGCTTATCTACAGCGCTCCTTTAAGCGCTGTTCCGGATCAGGTAAGAAAGTACATATGCTGATTTAAACTGAATAAATAATACAGCCGGCAGAAGCTGTATTTTAATGATTACATCCCGTCTTGTTTATAGACGGGATGTTTGTTTATATATAAAATTTAGAAGTGTTTTTTAAAGCAGACTGTATTGAGTAGGGTTGACACAAATGTTTTAAATATTGTAAAATTTTAAGCAAAAACTATATTGATAAGGAATTATATTATGGAAGAAAAAATATTTGATTTATCTGACAATAAATGCGCGGCTATATCCGATATAATCAGAGGAGAGAAGCCGAGTCTTTCTTTTGAGGTTTTTCCGCCGAAACAGGAAAGCAATTACGAAAGCGTAAACGAAGCCGTTAAAAAAATAGCCGAGCTGAAACCAAGCTATATGAGCGTAACATACGGAGCTGGAGGAAGCACGTCAAAACATACCGTTTCTATAGCTACGGAAATAAAAAATGATTTCGGAGTTACTCCGTTGGCGCATCTGACATGCGTTGCTTCAAATAAGAAGGATATCATAAACCGCTTGAAGCAATTACAAGAATGCGGAGTAACGAATGTTTTGGCTTTGAGAGGGGATATACCCGAAGGATTTGATTCCGATAACGGAGACTATAAATATGCCGCAGAACTTATAAAGGACATAAAGGATTTCGGAGGATTTTGCATAGGAGGAGCATGCTATCCCGAAGGCCATCCGGAAAGCGGTACATATGAAAATGATATTAAATATTTAAAAGAAAAAGTAGATATGGGATGTGAATTTTTGACAACCCAAATGTTTTTTGATAACAATATACTTTATAATTTTATGTACAGGATTCGTGAAGCAGGTATAAAAGTTCCCGTAATAGCGGGTATAATGCCCGTTACAAATTCAAAACAAATAAAAAGAATATGCGGAATTTCGGGAACATTGCTTCCGCAGCGATTCAGAAGAATAGTAGACAGATACGGAAATAATACGCTTGCGATGAAGCAGGCAGGCATAGCGTTTGCTACGGAACAGATTATCGACCTTTATGCAAACGGTATTAATGCGGTTCATGTTTATTCGATGAATAATCCCGAAGTTGCCAAACAGATACAGAAAAATATTTCGGAGATAATAAAATGACGATTATAAGAGAATCGGTTGACGTTCCGAAAATAAATATGAAAGAAGTATACAGATATATGGGCGTAACAGGAAATCCTGAGGAGTCTATAGTAAAATTAGCATATGAAGCAGCCGAAAAAATAACAAGGGCAGCCACGTGCAGAGTTTGCTATACAAGATTGGAAATAGAAAGACCGGATAATGACACGATAGTAATAGGAGACATAAAAACAAACAGCATTTTTTTAAATAAAAATCTGCATGATTGTAAAGAGGCATATTTGTTTTCGGCAACAATCGGAGGAACGGTTGACCGACTTATTTCCGCGGCAAGAACGGCGCCGTCAAAAGCGCTTGCGTTGGACGCAGCGGCTTCAGCTTTGGTTGAGGCGTTGTGCGATGATTTGAACAGCAGACTGAAATCTAAAGCAGCTGATGAAAAAAAGTTTTTAAGACCGAGATATTCGGCAGGATTCGGTGATTTTACACTTGAATATCAGAAGCTGTTTGTAAAAATGCTGGACACTCCCAAAAATATCGGGGTTGTCCTCAGAAACGGCTCAATGCTGTATCCTACTAAATCGGTATCCGCATTAATAGGCATTTCTGATACGGAAAGGAATTTATAAAATGAACTTTAGTGATAAGCTTAAAAATTCGAGAATAGTATTGGACGGAGGAATGGGAACTTTACTCCAGGAAATGGGATTAAAACCGGGAGAAGCCCCCGAAATATGGAATATTACAAATCCCGATAAAATTACGGAAATTCACAGAGAGTACTATAACGCGGGAAGCAATGTAATAAGCACGAATACATTCGGCGTTAATCCGCTGAAATATACGGATTCGGAAGTGGAGAAAATGATTGAAGCTGCGTTTTTATGTGCAAAAAAGGCGGCTGAAAACTTCGAAGGAGACAGATATATAGCCCTTGATATAGGCCCTACGGGAAGACTTTTGAAACCGCTTGGAGACCTTGCTTTTGAAGATGCGGTTTCGGCGTTTTCAAAGGTTGTAAAGGAGGGCGTAAAAAATAATGCCGACCTTATTGTAATCGAAACCATGAACGATTCCTACGAAACAAAGGCGGCTGTTATAGCTGCCAAGGAAAACAGCGAACTGCCTATTATAGTTACAAATGTGTATGATGAAAGCGCAAAACTGATGACAGGCGCGGATATAGAAGCGATGATTGTAATGCTCGAAGGACTGAGTGTTGACGCATTGGGAATGAACTGTTCACTGGGACCTGCCCAGATGAAAGAATTTGTTCCGGAGTTTATGAAAAAGTCATCCATTCCCGTTGCGGTAGTACCAAACGCAGGACTTCCGAGAAGTGAAAACGGAAAAACGGTATTCGATATAGATGCAGACGAGTTTTCCGATATTATGGCCGATATAGTCGGGCAAGGCGTGAGAATAGTAGGCGGCTGCTGTGGAACAACTCCCGACTATATAAGAAAGACTGTACAGAAAATAAAAGATATTCCCCTTAAAGAAATATATGATAAGGGGATAACTGCCGTTTCATCATATACGCATGCCGTAAAAATAGAAGACGAACCGATACTTATCGGAGAGAGGATAAACCCGACGGGTAAAAAAAGATTTAAAGAAGCTTTGAGAAACCATGATATGGAATATATCCTAAGCGAGGGAATATCTCAGCACGAAAAAGGCGTACATATACTTGACGTAAATGTCGGTCTGCCTGAAATAGACGAAAAAAGCATTATATGCGAAGTAGTAACGGAATTGCAGGTCGTATCGGATCTTCCCTTGCAAATAGACACCGTTGACGCAGAAGCTATGGAAGCGGCTATGAGGCTGTATAACGGAAAGCCTATGGTAAATTCCGTAAACGGAAATCAGGAAAGCATGGATAAAATTTTCCCTCTTGTAAAGAAATACGGAGGGGCGGTAATAGCGCTTACAATGGATCACAACGGTATTCCCGATACCGCTGAAAAAAGGCTTTTAATAGCCGAACGAATAGTAAAAGAAGCAGAAAAATACGGAATAGGGAAAAAAGATATAATAGTAGACCCGTTAGCCTTGACAATATCATCGGACAGCGAAGGTGCAAACATAACTCTCGAGTCTATAAAACTTATAAAAGACAGGCTCGGTGTTAAAACAAGTTTGGGAATATCGAATATTTCTTTCGGACTGCCTAACAGAGACTTTATAACATCGGCTTTTTATATAATGGCTTTGGAAAACGGGCTTAACTGCGCCATAATGAACCCATATTCGACTGAAATGATGAAAGTATACAATTCATATAAAGCGTTGAGAGGTATGGATAAAAACTGTGTGGAATATATCAATTTTGCTTCTTCGCTTACGGTTGAAACGGTTTCATCCGCAACTGTAAACACGGCTTATAATGCTGACGAGCCTTTGAAACATTCGATTATAAAGGGACTTAGGGAAGCCGCGGCTTCATACGCCGAGGAAATGTTGAAAAACTGCGAACCTCTGGAAGTTATAAATAAGCACATTATTCCTGCTTTAAATACCGTGGGAGTAGGCTTTGAAGAGAAAAAGATATATTTACCTCAATTGCTTATGAGCGCCGAAGCCGCTACGGCAGCCTTTGAAAAGGTAAAAAACGCTATGCCGTCAAACGAGGGGACAAGTTGCGGAGATATTGTAATTGCAACTGTAAAAGGCGATATACATGACATCGGCAAAAACATTGTTAAGGTACTTTTGGAAAACTTCGGTTTTAATGTAATTGACCTTGGACGAGACGTGGAACCGGAACTTATTTTAAAAACAGCTGAAAAAATCAATTGCAGATTGGTTGGACTCAGCGCGCTTATGACTACTACGGTTCCGTCTATGGAGGCTACAATAAAAATATTAAGAGAAAAAATGCCCGATACAAAAATCGTTGTCGGAGGAGCCGTTATGACAAAGGAGTATGCCGATATGATAGGGGCGGATCATTATGCGCCGGACGCAATGGATACGGTAAGATATGCGCAGGAAATTTTTAACGTAAAATAAATTCGGTATCGGCGGCTTTTTATCGGTGTTCCGAAATTATGTTTCGGATTAAAAATAATTGAAATCCGAAAAGAGGTAACAGTATGCAGACGATAGACGAGGCTCTTGAGAAGCTTGAAAAATCGGAATTCAGAAGCAAATTTTGTTTAGATGAAAAAGAAAAAGAGTATGTGCGTAAAAACGGCATGGAAAAAATACGAAATCATGCGGAAGAATTTATCAGAACGAGGATATCGCCTGCCGTAATAAAAAACGATGGAAAACAAACGCCTATGAGAGGACATCCTGTTTTTAAAGCGCAGCATGCGACGGCATGTTGCTGCCGAAAATGTTTAAATAAGTGGTACAAACTGCCTATGGGAATACAGTTGACGGATATTCAGCAAACGAAAATAGTAAATCTGATAATGGCATGGATAGAAAAGCAGATGAATAAATAGTGTAATACTGTATAAATTACGGATAGGGTGAAACTGACGTTGAAATTTAAACAGTAAGCTGATTGGATATGAATTTTATAAAAAATGATAAGGAGGATTTTAATGGAACGGTTTGGAAAAGTTTTTAAAATTTTGTTTATAATCGTATCAATACTTACGGTACTTGAATATATGTTTGTTACGGGAATGTTTACGAGCGTTTTATGTTTGATGCTGGTTGATATTGTCGGTGTAGTAAATGTTATTGTTTCGCTGAAAGAGAAAAAATTTAATGAGGCTTTCTTGTACTTAATAGCTTCAATCGGCATAAGCATGGGTTACTGGAAACTGATGTTTTAAGAAAGAGGTATTCACATGTACTTATCAAAGCAGATGATAGTAATGCGCAGAGACTTAAAAATGCGTAAAGGAAAGATAGCGGCTCAAGCCGGACATGCATGTGTTACGGCTGTGCTTATGGCTCTGGAAAAGGAAAACAGGCTTAATCAGATAAGAACGGATGGAAACGGAATATACTTGGCGCCGTCAAATATGGACGCTACTGCGTTAAGCGAATGGTTTGACAAGGGCGTAGCAAAAATATGCGTTTATGTCGATTCCGAAGAGGAACTTTTGGAAATAGACAGAAAGGCAAAAGAGGCAGGTATAATATCGGCTTTGATATGCGACGCCGGATTAACGGAGTTTCATGGAGAGCCTACATATACATGCCTTGCTCTGGAGCCTAAGAGCGCGGAGGAAGTTGATAAAATAACAAAGGAGCTGCCGCTTTATTAAGCTGTTTTGACAAAAATAAATGCAGCTGATATAATGGCTCATAATTGAATAATACGGCTAGGTGCCTTATTTAATATAAGGTTAAAAGGGAAACAGGTGGAAATCCTGTACGAACCCGTCACTGTAATTTGGGAGTAAATATCGATATGCCACTGTATTCGGGAAGGCCGATATGCGCTATGATCAATGAGTCAGGAAACCTGCCTGCCGATGTATATGGGTGTATACCCCTGCCACGAGGTCTTGGCTGTTAAGGATATGGATTTTTTCATATTTTATTTGTATGTTTATACTTTTTCAACAATAGGCTTTTAATATGTAAAATATATAGGAATTTTATCTGAAGCTTAAATTTTTGCATATAATAAAAGATGATGTTTATACGGAATGAGTAAATTTATGCAGTAAATATGGTAATGCGCCGAAGTTGGTAAAAACCTCTTCGGCTTTTTTATATTTTGTGAGAGGTAAAATAATGGAAGAAAATTATAAAAAAACAACGGAAAAGGAAATATTGGCTGTAAGCTTCGGTACAAGCTACAATGACAGCAGGGAGAAAACTATAGGCGCCATAGAACTTGAACTTATTAAAGAATATCCCGATTATGAAGTATGCAGAGCTTTTACAAGTCAGGTTATAATAGATAAGCTGCAAAAAAGGGACGGTACAAAGATAAATAATGTTACGGAAGCGTTGGAAGAAGCGTTTTCAAAAGGAGTAAAAGAGCTTATCATACAACCTACTCATCTTTTAAACGGATACGAATATATGGATTTGGCTGATGAAGTAAAAAAATATAAGGATAAATTTGAAAAGTTATCTCTGGCAAAACCGCTTTTGACTGACGAGTCTGATTTTGTAAAAGTAGCCGATGCAATTATCAAAATGACCGAAGTATATAATAAATATGATACTGCAGTATGTTTTATGGGGCATGGAACAGGCGCTGCCGCAAATGACGTATATGAAAAACTACAGCATATACTGTTTGAAAGAGGATACAAAAACTATTATGTAGGAACGGTTGAGGCAAAACCCGATATAGATGATCTGATAAAATGTGTGAAAAAAGGAAGCTATGGTGAAGTTGTGCTTCTGCCGCTTATGATAGTTGCGGGAGACCACGCAAATAATGATATGGCAGGAAACGATAAAGAATCATGGAAAAAAAGGTTTGAGGAAGAAGGCTATAAAGTAACGTGTATATTGAATGGATTGGGAGAAAATTCCGATATACGCAAAATATTTACGGAGCATACATACAGTGCAATAAGAAGTTTTAAGAACTGAAATATTTTGTTAATATGAAATAACGGCTGTGTTTTATATACAGTCGTTGTTTTTTTATAAAAATAAAAATAACTTTTAAATTTTTATGGTATAATTATATTCAAAGAGATATATAACAGGAGGCGCGCTATGGAGAAAAATATTCTTTGGGGCTGTATAGCCGACAATTTTGAAGGAGCTGCCGAAGCCGCTTCTTTTTTTAAAAAGGGCGGACTTGAAACAGTAATTTACAGAGGAATACCGAAAACAGGCGTTAATGAAAGTTTTAACGCAGTTGTTATAGACTTGGAGACAGAAAATCTAAAATCGGATAAGGCTGTCGAATTATCGCTGTCTGCTATAAAGTATTTAAAAATGATAGGCACACAAAAATTTTATTATAAATACAGCTCAAATTTTTACAGGGCGTTAAAAAATAACGTCGGTCAAATATCAAAGGCATTAATGGACGAACTGGGAGTAAAAAAGACAATATTGTGCCCTGCGTTTCCGGAAAAAGGATACACGGTAAAAATGGGGATTGCTTATATAAACGGAGAGCCGATTTCCGAAAATAAAGAATACAGTTTAAATAAAAATGAAAGTGAAATAGCGGAGCTTATGACAGATATAAGTCCGTATCCGTGCATTAACGTTGATTTGGAAGAAATGGAAGAGGACAATGAAGAGATCTGGAACAGGCTCAATGAATTTGAAAAAATCATGGGAGCTTATTATATTGTTCCTGACTTTGTTTCGGAAGAGGATTCATACAGAATAGCCGATATATTCGGTAGTCTTGATTTTTTAACGGGCGGAGCAGGGATTATAGAGGCGCTGTCCGAGCGAAGCGGTATAAAAAATAATAAATTTGAAGGAACTGACGGAAAGGCAATTATAATTTCCGGCAGCTGTTCAAAGTCTTCTCTTGAACAGATAAATAAGTTTATAGACAACGGAGGTAAAGCGTTTAAAATAGACGCAATCAGACTTTTATATGAGAAGCAGACGGTAGGGGATTTATGGAACTTCATGGCTGAAAACGGCGATGAAACCGTACTGATATACAGTTCCGATACAGAGGAAAATGTTAAATATAATCAAAGACACGGTGCGAAAGAAATATCCGAAAGCTTGAAAAATGCAGCTGCAGAGCTTGTTGAAACAGCGGTTATGAATGATTATAACAGAATAATAATTCTCGGAAGCGAGACTGCCGACGCCATAACGGATAAGCTGGGATTCGACTCTTATATAACGGGAGGTTCTGCTGCAAACGGCGTACCTGTTATAATACCGGAAAAGAACAAAAAATTAAGACTGGTTATTAAGTCTGGTGATTCCGGCGATGAAAACTTTTTGCAAACAGCTGTTAAAATTACGAAAAAAATTTGAACATATAAAATAGACAAAGGCGAGACATAAAAGTCCCGCCTTTTATATGTTATTTCCGATTACACAAAAAAATATCAGTTGGACTTTTTAACAGGTATCCATACCTCGAATTTTGCATTTTGGGGGTCGGGTTCAAAGTAAAGCTCTATATCCAGACCGTTATCATATTCATATCCGGATGACGGAAGCCAGTCGGTATATATGTCTTTTTCAAGATTTTGTATTGCCGACGGACATTTGCCTTCTCCGTAAAATACAGCCCATGTACGTTCCGCAACAATATATTCTTCCATATCTTCCGGAATATCGGAATGGGAGTTTACAGCTATAAAGTATTTCATATTATTCGGTGAAGTGCAGTCGCATACACCCATCATTCCTTTAATATCTCCGTTCATCACGTGGCATAATTTTTCTATTGTACCGTCAACTGCTGCCTTGTTCCAAAAGCTCGGTATAATCTCCATATTTTTTTCGATTTCCCCAAACATTGGGATAGATTTTCCGACAATTCTAAAACAAGTTCTTTTTTCGATTCTGTAATTCATTTCTTTCGCTCCTTTTATAGTCAATTTGAAGCTGATTGGCGGATATGATTTTACTTTAACAGACGATGCTTTTAATGACGACGGAGGCGTTTGATGGACGCTTTGGAAAGCTCTGTTAAATGAAGTAGGTGAATTATAACCGTATTTAATGGCTGTGTCCAATATTTTTTCACCGTTTTGTATGTCCACGGCAGCCATGGACATTTTTCGCTTTCTTATATATTCCGATAATGTCATTCCAGACATATATGAAAATATTCTTTGAAAATAATATGGGGAACAGCAGGCTTTTTTTGCCGCTTCTTCCATATTTATTTCATCAGTCAGGTTATCCTCTATATATTTTAATGCCAAATTAAGTCTGTCAATTAAATCCACTATTATCAGCTCCTAATGAAATTATAGAAGTAAAAGAAATATAAATCCTCGCAATTTACTGACGAGTTTGTAAAGCTTATAACAATTCTAATATGTATATTGATATATGGCAATAAAAAGACGTTTTGAATAATTTATGGTTTTTTGCACATACTTCATTCAACGGAGGTGAATACATGGACATATTTATAAAACCTGTTAAAAAAGCAGTCGTAACGGGAAGAAGAGCTGTTATGCTGAAGGACATTGCCGAGGTATACTGCCAAACCGATAAGTCTCTGAATGTAGGCGATATTATCGTATTTAATATACCTTCCGACAGTACCGGAAAGTCATATCTTGTGTCGGCTATGGATATAGTTAAAGCTATCGGACATAAAATACCCAACGCTTCGATAAATAATCTCGGAGAGATGGATACCGTTATCGAGTATTTCCCTAAGCCTAAAAAGAAAAGTAAACCGTTTGAGATAATAAAAATAGCTTTTGTAACAGTAGTGCTTTTCGGAGGGGCTATGACCGCAATTATGAGTTTTCATTCGGATTCCCAGATGCCGGCTGTGTTCCAGACGATGTACAGGATTTTCTTCGGAGTAGAGTCGACAAAACCTTATATAATATATGTTCCGTATAGTATAGGACTTGCCGCGGGGATAATTGTGTTTTTTAATCACTTTATGGGAAAAAGCATAACAAATGATCCGACGCCCATAGAAGTACAGATGTCAACATATGAGAAGGAGTCGACAGACAGCGTTATCGACAGACTCAATAAGGAGAAGGAAAATGAGCGTAGTTAAATATATTGCTTTGATATTGTTCGGATTGGGTTCAGGGGTCGTTGTTGCCGCCGGCGTTTTTTCGCTTATAGCAACTATAGGCATTGTCCCGAGAATGGCGGAAAAGACAAAAACAAAAGACAAGATTATCATTTATGAGGATGCGATAACATTAGGAGGAATATTGGGGACTGCGGCTCTGTTTATAAATTTTTCACTTCCTATCGGAAAAGTTGCGGCAGCATTATTCAGCCTATGTATAGGAATATTTTTCGGTGAACTGGCTGTTTCGATAGCCGAAGTTTTAAATGTATTTCCCATATTTATGAGGCGTATAAGGCTGAAAAAAGGACTTCAGTTTTTTATTCCGGCAATTGCCTTGGGTAAATGCGTCGGTTCGCTTATGTATTTTATTATTAAAGGATTTTATTCTTTACTTTAAGGAGGACAATGTTTTGAACAGCAGTGAGAAGTATAAAAAACAACAGGAATATGACAGTATGGTAAAAAAAGCTTCACCCAACAGTCCATTGCTTTCGGATTGTATAAAAGCTTTTGTTTCGGGAGGGCTGATTTGTTCTTTTGCGCAGGTCATGAGGAATTGGTTTTTGTCAAAGGGACTTTCGCAGGACGATACGGGACTTGCCGTTTCGCTTATATTAATCGGTATTACGGTTCTTTTAACCGGCTTCGGATTGTTCGGTAAAATAGGAAAATTCTGCGGAGCCGGGACTGTAGTGCCTATTACCGGATTTGCCAATTCCGTTGCTTCACCTGCCATAGAATTTAAGAAAGAAGGTTGGGTATTCGGCTTGGGGGCAAAAATGTTCCAGGTTGCAGGACCTGTAATTGTATATGGCACTGTAACGTCGTTTGCGATGGGAATAATTTATTTTATAGTTGGGTTGGTGAAATAATGATTAAAAGAATAGGAAAGCATACGGCAAGACTTGAAAATCCCGTTTATATAATATCGGCTTCATCCACGGCAGGGAAAAAAGAGGGTGAAGGCCCTCTGGGAAAAATGTTTGACAAGGTATTGGATGACGATATGTTCGGTGAGGAATCTTGGGAGAAAGCGGAAAGCAAACTGGTACGGGAAAATTTTGAAAACGCCATAAAAAAATCGGGAATGACGGCAGATAACATAGATATATGTATTGCGGGAGACTTACTGAATCAGGTAAGCGCTACTACGTTTGGAGTTAGGGATTTTAATATACCTTTTATGGGGATATACGGAGCTTGCTCCACAATGGGAGAATCTATGGGAATGGGAGCTATGTTTATTGACGGAGGATTTGCGGAAAATATACTTGCGGGAGCTTCCAGTCATTTCTGCGCTGCGGAAAAACAGTACAGAGCTCCGCTCGGAATGGGAAACCAAAGACCGCAGACAAGTACATGGACAGTAACAGGGGACGGGGCTGTTGTTTTAAGTAAAAACAAAAAAGCCAATGCGCCTGTTATTACGGAAGTGCTGACAGGCAGTGTTGTGGATATGGGTGTAAAAGATCCCAATAACATGGGAGCGGCTATGGCTCCGGCAGCGGCTGAACTTATGATTTCTTATTTTGAGGAAACAGGCAGAACGCCTGATTATTTTGATGTAATAGCGACCGGAGACCTCGGATATGTAGGTAAAACTCTTACAATAGAGCTTTTGGCGGCGGAGGGATATGTTCTTAATGATAGCTATACAGATTGTGGAATAGAGATATACGACAGGGAAAAACAGGACACGCACAGCGGCGGCAGCGGATGCGCCTGTTCTGCTCTTGTATTTACATCTAAATTTTATAAAATGCTTACGGAAGGTAAAATAAAGCGTATGCTTTTAATGCCTACGGGAGCGTTAATGAGTCCCACAACAAGTCAGCAGGGTGAAAGCATTCCGTCAATTGCCCATGGAATAGTAATTGAAAGCAGGTGCTGAAATGGATTTGTTTAAAGATATTTTTAATGCGTTTTGGGTCGGCGGACTTATATGCCTTATAGGACAAATATTGATTGATAAAACTAAATTACAGCCGGGAAGAATACTTGTTTTGTATGTATGTCTCGGATGTATTCTGGGAGGAATAGGAATATATAAACCGATTGTGGAATATGCCGGAGCGGGCGCTACCGTACCTTTGACGGGATTCGGATATAATCTTGCAAAGGGCGTAATGTCCGAAATAGATAAATCGGGATTCCTGGGAATATTTACAGGCGGACTTAAAGCGGCGGCAGGCGGTATAGCGGGAGCTATTGTATTTTCTTGGCTGGCGGCAATTATATTTGAACCTAAAAGCAAGTAAAAAAGACTGTCCTTAAGGACAGTCTTAATTTTTTAGTTTTCTTCGGAAGATTTATTTTCTTCGATGACTTCGGCATTTTCAGCCTGAGCGTCAGCTTTCTTTTTCTTTTTGCCGAAGAGACCCTTCTTTTCTTCTTCAACGGGTTCTTCGATTTTGTTTGAAAGGTTAGGCTCTTTTACATAAGCTATTTCACTTTTTAAAACAGGAACTTTTATTCCCTTATTCATACCGAATTCAATGATATAGCATTCTGCTGTAATATCAACAACTTTTCCGTACATACCTGTGTTGCAAAGAACGGAATCGCCGGGTTTTATTTTACTTCTCATTTCTTCCATTTCTTTCTGTCTCTTTCTCTGTGGTCTGATAGAAATGAAATACATAACGGCGAAAATAACTATGATATAGATGAAAATCCATGACATTGACATTCCGCCTCCGGAAGCAGCCGCTGTGTTTGTGGTGGTTGAAGCTGCTGCGTCGCCTGAACTTACAACAGTGTTTACCTGAGCAAGAAAATAATTAAACATTTTGTTCTCTCCTTTAAATTGTAAAACTCATTATCCGATTATGGATAAAAACGCTGAATACAATTATATAAAAATTTGTATATTTAGTCAAGGTAATTAGATTTTTCTAATGTATTACTTATTTTGCTTAAAGCCTTCAAGCTTAGACTTTTTATAACTTTCAAATCTGTCTTCGTCCAATGCAAGTCGTATTTCTTCCATCATTGTATTAAAGAAATACAGATTGTGCATAACGCAAAGACGCATTGCAAGCATTTCTTTTGCCTTAAAAAGATGTCTTATATATGCCTTTGTATATCGTCTGCATACAGGACAGTCGCAGGTTTCGTCTATGGGCGTATCGTCAAGTTCATATTTAGCGTTCATAAGATTGAGCTTTCCGGCATTTGTATATACATGGGCATGTCGTCCGTTTCTCGCCGGAAGAACACAGTCAAAGAAGTCTACGCCTCTTTCAACTGCTTCAAGTATATTTTCAGGTGTTCCTACACCCATAAGATAAGTAGGTTTCTCCTTTGGAAGATATGGTACGACTTCTTCGAGAATGTGATACATTTCCGCATGGGTTTCACCTACGGCGAGACCTCCTACGGCATATCCGTCAAGGTCAAGTTCCGATATGCGTTTAGCATGCTCTATACGAATATCGGGGAATATAGCGCCCTGATTGATACCGAAAAGCATTTGTTTTTTATTGATTGTATCATCAAGAGAATTCAGTCTGCCCATTTCCGCTTTACATCGGTAAAGCCATCTTGTTGTCCTTTCAACCGAATTTTGTACATAGTTTCTGTCGGCAAGAGCAGGTGAACATTCGTCAAATGCCATTGCTATTGTTGAAGCCAGATTTGATTGGATGCGCATACTTTCCTCGGGGCCTATAAACAGTTTTCTTCCGTCTATATGGGAATTGAAATAAACGCCTTCTTCCTTTATTTTTCTGAGAGATGATAAAGAAAATACCTGAAATCCGCCGCTGTCAGTAAGTATAGGCTTGTCCCAAACCATAAATTTATGCAGTCCGCCCAGCTTTTTAATAATTTCATCACCCGGACGGAGGTGAAGATGATAAGTGTTTGAAAGCTCTACCTGGCATTTCAGATTTTCCAAGTCCTCTGTGGAAAGGGCTCCCTTTATGGCTGCAAGTGTGCCTACGTTCATAAATACGGGAGTCTGTATAACCCCGTGGGGCGTGTGAAATTCTCCGCGCTTTGCGCGTCCGCTTGTTTTCAATAATTTGTACATATTATATCTCCGTTTTTTTATTTTAAATACCGAATAATATTTTATATTGAAAATAATATATTTTCAAGGCGAATAAGGCAATTTTATGATATACTTATCAATATATACATATTTTAAGGAGATAAATTATGATAAATTATATTGCTACAGCCACATTCGGACTTGAAGCCTGTGTAAAAAGAGAGGTCATAAAACTCGGATTTGAAAACGTGCGTACGTTTGACGGACGTGTGGAATTTACGGGAGACGAGAGCGCCATTCCCAGAGCAAATCTGTGGTTAAGATGTGCGGGGCGTGTTTTTGTAAAAATGGGAGAGTTTAAGGCTACATCATTTGAGGAACTTTTTCAGGGTACAAAGGCTCTTCCGTGGGGGGATTGGATACCCGTGGACGGAAAGTTTACGGTTGTCGGAAAAAGCGTAAAAAGCACTCTCCATTCCGTACCGGACTGCCAGGCTATAGTAAAAAAGGCTATAGTGGAAAAGCTGAAAGAAAAATACGATGTCGATTGGTTTGACGAGACGGGAGCGGAATATACGGTACAGGTTGCGCTTTTGAAAGATATGGCTACGCTTACTATTGATACAAGCGGTTCGGGGTTACATAAAAGAGGATACAGGGCAAACGCCTTGGACGCTCCTTTAAAGGAAACGTTGGCGGCAGCCATGGTTGAGCTGAGTTATTGGAATAAGGACAGGATTCTTCTTGACCCGTTTTGCGGTTCGGGAACAATACCTATTGAAGCTGCTCTGATAGCAAGAAATATAGCGCCGGGGCTTAACAGACATTTTGCTTCGGAAAAGTGGGAGAGAGTGCCGGAGAGCCTTTGGAAAGAAGAACGCCGCAAATGTTATGAAGCCATTGATTACGATTGTATGCCCGAAATATACGGAAGCGACATTGATCCTGCGGCAATAGAACTTGCAAAAGCCAATGCGGAGCTTGCAGGCGTTGACGATTGTATTACTTTTGAAGTTAAACCTGTACAGGAAACGGAATTATACGGCGACTATGGCTGCCTTATAACCAATCCGCCTTACGGGGAACGTCTCGGGGAGGTAAAAGATGTAGAAAATATGTACAGATCCCTCGGAGGAACGATGCATGGAAACGAAACATGGTCTACATATGTTATAACGTCTATGGAATACTTTGAAAAGCTGTTTGGAAAAAAGGCGAGCGCAAAAAGAAAACTTTTCAACGGAAGGATTAAAATCGATTATTATCAGTTCTACGGTCCTAGACCTCCGAGAAAAAACGAAGGCGAATGATATGGAATGGTGTGATAAATACGGAGAACATGAAAAGCCTGAAATGAAAATGATAGCTGATTTTGTGAAAAGCAGGCTATGGAACGAACTGTGCGATTTTATTGAGAACAGCTATAAGGCTAAACCCAAAATAGAATACAGCGGATGTTCCATGCAGAAAGGCTGGAACTTAAAGTATAAAAAGGGAGGAAGATCCCTGTGTACGTTATATCCGGAAGAGGGAAGCTTTCTGTGCCTTGTTTCAATAGGTAGAAAAGAAGCGGACAGAGCGGAATTTATACTTCCGTCATGCAGCGATATAATACGGCAGCTATATGACGAAGCAAAGCCGTTCAACGGTTCCAGATGGCTTATGATACCGATAACAGACGTTAAACTGCTGGAAGATGTTAAAAAACTTATAGCAGTTAGGGCACAGAGTAAGTGATTAAAAAAGGTATTGTTTAAGGTGATACGCATGGAAAATAAAAAAGTATACGCCATGAAATTTTCTAAAATATATCCGCTGCTTATACAGAAAGCGGAAAGAAAGAACAGATCAAAGGATGAAGTTGATGAAATAATATATTGGCTTACAGGATATGATAAAAAAGGTTTGGAAAACCAACTGGAAAATGACGTTGATTACGAAACCTTTTTCGGAAACGCACCGCATATCAATCCGGACATGGCTCTGATAAAAGGGAAAATATGCGGAATCAGCATTGAAAGTATTGAAGAACCGTTGATGCGAAAAATCAGATGTCTGGATAAGATGATAGACGAATTGGCAAAAGGAAAATCTTTGGATAAAATTTTGAACAGACAGTAGACCGCAATACAGAGTATTATGGAATACTTTGAAAAGCTGTTTGGAAAAAGCGAGTGCAAAAAGAAAACTTTTCAACATAGGAATTAAAATTGATTACTATCGGTTCTACGAGCCGAGACCTCCGAGAATGGATAATGAAAAATAAAACATTTTCGGTATTGGGATGTTGTCAAGTAAAGTATTAAAGCTATCGGCATACTTATTTATAAATTCGTTATTGCAGATACTTTACTTAATATAACGATATAATAAAATTTTTAAATACGCCCTCTAAAAATAATACCGTTAAGCGTTTACATATAAAACGCTGTGGAATTTATTTTTTAGAGGGCGTTAAATAAGAAATATGGAGAGAAATTTAACACAAGTTTAATGAGATTACCGAATTATTTCGCTAATTCTCGTGCAATTACCATACGCTGAATTTGATTGGTTCCTTCAAAAATTTGGAATATTTTAGCGTCTCTCATCATTTTTTCAACAGGGTAATCTTTGCTGTATCCATAACCGCCTAAGACCTGTACTGCGTCAGTTGTAACTTTTACCGCTGAATCCGCGCAGAATGTTTTTGCCATTGAAGCAATTTTAGTTGTAGGCAAATTCATATCAAGCGCATACATTCCGCTTCTTACAAGCTGGCGGGAAGCCTCTGTATTTATAGCCATGTCGGCAAGTATCATCTGTACTGCCTGATGTTTTATTATAGGAATGCCGAATGTTTTGCGCTCTTTAGCATATTTAACGGCTTCATCGAGGGCGGCTTGACAAATACCTGTTGAAATACATGCGTTATGAAGACGACCTTCATCCAAACCCGCCATAGCTATATTAAAGCCCTTTCCCTCTTCGCCAAGTAGATTTTCCTTTGGTATACGGACTTCTTGGAAAGCAACATCGCATGTATTTGAAAGCCTAAGACCCATTTTGTTTTCATGAGAACCTACCATCACGCCGTTTCTATCTTTTTCAACTATGAATGCAGATATGCCTTTAGGACCGAGTTTTTTATCTTTAGTAGCAAAAACAATGTATACGTCGGCAAATTCTCCGTTTGTAACAAAACATTTGCTTCCGTCAATAATATATCCGTCTTTATCTTCTCTGTAAGAAGTCTTTAAACTTGCCGCGTCCGACCCGGCGTCTGCTTCGGTCAGACAGAAAGCTCCGAATCCGCCTTCTCCTATAAGATTTGAAACTCTGGCTTTTTGCTCGTCTGTTCCGCCTATTAAAACGCATTTTAATGCGAGAGCGCTGCAAAGCATAGTTATTGCAAAGCCGGGATCATAATATCCCATTTCTTCAAGAAGTATGCCGACAGTTTGATGGTCGAGACCACTTCCGCCGAACTGTTCGGGTATTTCGAGCATGTGAAGCCCTATATCAAACGCTTGTTTATAAATATCTATGGGGAATTCTCCGCTTTCATCGATAGCTGCAAGATGCGGCTTTACTTCTTTTGACATAAAATTTGCAACCATTGACTTTAAATCTTTTTGTTCATCTGTGAGTACATAACCCATTTAAATCACGCTCCTTTACGATTTTAAATAATGTTTTCATTTCTTAATTTTGAGATTTCTTCATCTGTAAAACCGACTATTTCTTTAAGAATTATATCTGTATCTTGACCTATGACAGGGGCGCCTCTCCATACTTTTCCGGGAGTATCGCTGAGTTTTGGACATATTCCGAATGCAGTAACTTCGCTTCCTTTTGTTTGATCTACATATGTTATAAAATCATTTCTGTCTATGAAATGTTTATTTTTAAAACAATCCTCAGCATTATTTACCTTTGAACAAGGAACTTTAAATTTAGACAGCTGTTCGACTATTTCATCGGCAGTTCTTTCGGAACACCACTGTATAATTTTTTTGTCCAGTTCCTGTCCTTTTTCTGATTGTATAGCGCTTTGACCTGATGAGCAGCTCTTAAAGTCAAAATAGTTTATATCCCAACCTACAGCCTGTATGAATCTTTTATATACCGACGCGCCGAATGCCCCTATGGCGACATAGCTGCCGTTTTTATCATGGAATATACCGTATGGCTGGAATGCAAGAGATTTTGAACCGCTCCTGGAAGCTATTTTATGGTTTTCACTGTACGTTACAAAAGTATCGCACATTATTCTTGCGCAGGCTTCAAACTGTGCTACATCAACAACTTGCCCTTTGCCTGTTTTAAGTACATTGAAATAGGCTGCCAGCACGCCGAACAGACAGTGAAGCCCTGCGATATAGTCATTCATCCAAGGTTTCGTTACAGAGGGCGTTGGATTTTCCGGATCGCCATTCAAATACATATAGCCGCTGAACGCCTGACCTATCATGTCATAGGATGCTCTGTTACATATCTCCGGATCACCGCCGAATTCAGGACGTCCGTATCCGCTTACATGGGCAATAACAAGTCTTGGATTTACTTTAAGAAGTTCTTCATCGCTTATTCCGAGCTTATCAAGCCATACAAGATTTTCCATGAAAATATCCGATTCTTCTATTAATTTATAAAATATTTTTTTAACATCCGGATTGTGTAAATCCAATTCCAGAGTCAGGCTAAGTCTGTTTCTTCCTTCCTGAGCCCATGACGTACTAAGAGGTTTTTCTGATTTTTCCGAAAATGGAGAAAGAACTCGAAATGTGTCGCCTACACCCGGTCGTTCTATATGTATTACTTCAGCTCCGAAATCAGCTAGCATGGCTCCGGCGTGAGGCATGGCCACTAATGATCCGGCTGATAAAACTCTCATTCCCGAAAATGGACCAAATTCAGGTATTATACTTTTACTTTTTCCCATTACATTTTCCTCCTTGTCCGTTAGCAGCATGATTTATATAATAATTATATATTGATGCGGCTTATAGTCTGTTTGTATGTTCAATATAGCATTGGTTTTCTAAAATAACAAATTGATTATTTTAATAATTTGATAGATTTTATCTATATTTATGTGATAATATATAAAAATATAATAAAAGACATCGAGGCGATTATTATGAACTTAGCTCATTTAAGATACTTTGTTGAACTTGTGAATACTCGTCATTATACAAAAGCAGCCAAGCGACTATGCATAACCCAACCGAGTCTTAGTTATGCTATTTCTCAGCTGGAGAATGAATTGGGAGTTCCGCTTTTTGAAAAAGACGGAAGAAATCTTTCCGTAACAGAATTCGGACAACAATTTTTTGACTATGCACAAAAAGCTTTGGTGATTTTAGATGAAGGAATACAGGAAATCCAAAAGAATAAAGTGGAGGAACGATTGATAAAGCTTGGATTTATACTGCCTCTTGGAGTTAAATTTATACCTGAAATAGTGTCAACATATTTAGAAGAAAATCCAGGGTTGAACGTAAGATTTTCATTTGAAAACGGTATAACGGAAAAGCTTATAAACGGACTGATTTCAAAGACGTATGATGTGGTATTCTGTTCAAAGCCGCCCGAAAACCTTGGGCTGACGGCTGTGCCTGTGATAAATGAGAATCTTGTATTGATTGTATCGCCTAAACACCCGTTAGCAAATCGCTATACAGTTTCTCTGAAAGATACTTTAGAATATTCTTATGTTTATTTTTCAAAAGGGTCGGGAATGAGAGATCTTACCGATAATATTTTTAGCAGTTTAGGCTATAAGCCTAATATTGCATATGAAGTCGAAGAGGATCGTATAGTTGCGGGTTTGGTGGCAAAAAATTTTGGAATAGCTATTGTATCATACTCGGAACTCCTTATACGCCTAAATGTTAAAATAATACCGATTGTTGACATTGAAAGCGAAAGAAAAATATATATGGTTAATAACAGTAAAACTTTCATAAATCCGTCTGTTCAATCTTTTTATAATTTTGTAATTAATAGAAGCGGAGAAATATGGCATGGCTTAATTCAATAGAAATTTTTTATAATACAATAAAAAAATTCAATGATAAATATATCTTTTTCATTGATTAGATTTTACATAAAACAACCTATGAGCCGATTAAACTAAAACCTAAATAAACAAATTTGATATGGCACACTGTAAAAGGATAAAATTTAAGAATCTTTTCACTTTATAATATGCGGAACATGTCTGATTTTAATGGGGTGTTTACTATGGACAAAGATAAGGTTCAAAAAAAGCTAGACGAATTGCCGGATTTCTTCAGATGGGTCATACGCGGTGGAGCAGTTGAAATTCTTTGCATTTTTTCATTGTTTATCCCTGATATAGCTGCTGTAATTCTGATGTTGATACATATTTGTACCGTAAGCGTGTTGATTTATACCGACTTAGATTTGAGAACGGATTTCGGTCAGCCTTTGGAAGAATACAGAAAATCGTTGAAGTTGGAAATTATACTATGTAGTTTGGTAATAATAGTTTGTGTAGTTTTATAAGGAAGAAATATAGAATTAAACACCCTCCTTTCAGCGTTAGATGGAGGGCGTTTTGCCTTTATTGATATAAACTTTCTACGGTTTCTTTTGTATATTCAATAAATTTTTTAACTGTATTAGTAGCATATTTATGCGACTGTATGGCAATGCCCAGTTCTCTGTACATTTTCGGTTTTGTATCCATTATTTTTATATTATCGTTACGCCCCTTAAGAAGAAGCTCCGAAAGTATGCTCATTCCGAGACCTCTTTCTACCATTGAAAGTATAACTACATAATTCATATGAGAATTGCTTATATCGGGTGTAATTCCGTATTTTTTAAATACACGGTAAATATCTTTATTTAAACCGTAAGACGGCATAAGAAATTTTTTCCCGTTAAAGTCAGTCAACGGAATTTGTTTTGCGGTATGGCTGTCATCGGGAGGCATAATAGCAAGGAGAGGATCTTTTTTTAACGGTATCCACTCCGTTTTATATTCTTCCTGACGGCTTAAAAAACCTATGTCTACCGTTCCGTCCATAACCCAACCGTATATCTCGTCGGCGCCTCCGTCTTTGATTTCAACTGTTATATCAGGATAATCCGTATTGAATTTTTTAACTGCATCGGATAACCAGTGCATTATAATGCTTGTATATGAACCGATTCTGATTACGGAATCTTTCATTGTGTTTACTCTTTTTATTTCAACGTCAAGGGCTGTATTTGCTTCGACAAGTTTCTGAATATACGGAAGAATTCTGCTGCAGTTCGGGGTAGGCTTTACACCATGATGACCTCTTATGAGAAGCTGAAATCCAAATTCCTGTTCAAGTCCGTTCATCATGTGCGTCAGTCCGGATTGAGTACAACCGAGGATTTCGGCAGCCTTTGTGAAGCTGCCCATATTTATGGAAGCCAAAAGGGCTTCGTATTTTTTTGTATCCATATTTATTTCCTTTCTCATAAAACTATGATGATTACTCATAATATTATAAGACCGGATATTAATAAAATCAAATATTGTTTTCATAACATTAAACGGAAATAGTACGGAAGTTGAATAAAGAGATAAAAAAGGTTATTATATTGGCGTAGGGAGGCGTAAATATATGTATATAAAAACCGTAACCGAAGACAGAAAAGAAATTTTTACAATATTAAAAGCATTTACGGCAGGAAAGTACGAGGCTGAAAAACTTGTATATAACCATGTTTCCTTTACGCCGATAGAAAACTCCAGATACAATGTATGCGAATACGAAGACGAACTGTTCTTTACGAAGTCGGGAAGACTTTGGCTAAACAGACTTACAGAGACTTTTACAAGCGATTTTGAAAAAGAATCTATGGAAAATGTAAAGAAGAAAATAACTCAGGGGTGTATAAAGCCCGATAAGTACATAAAAGAGATTTGCGAGTTTCCGATAAACGGCGAATTAACCGTTATTAAATATGCGGACTGAGGCAATAATTAGGAAAGGATTAAATAATGTTGTTTATGCACGTATGATGTATAAAATTTGTATAATTCAATTGCAAAGTGGAAAAAATCTGTTATAATGGTGAATATAAATATGGGTAATAAGATATGGAGGATGATATAAATGGTTGAATCTAAAGACGTAAACGGACAAATCCAGATATCCGATGAAGTAATAGCAATTATAGCGGGAACTGCCGCAGCTGAAACGGAGGGTGTTTCGCTTCCTTCATCAGCGCCTGTAAGTACGGTTAAAGGTTTTTTCGGCAAAAAGAATCAGTCAAAAGGAGTAAAGGTTACCGTTGAGGAGTCCAATGCTCTTGTTGAGGTGGAAATTTCCGTAAAATTCGGAATAAATATTAAAAAAGCTTGTGAGGAAGTTCAGCAGAAAGTTAAAAATGCTGTTGAGACGATGACAGGCCTTACGGTTACGGGTGTAAACGTAGTCGTATCGGAAGTTGTTGTGGAAAAAGAAGTTGCAGCTCCCGTAACAACGGAAGCCGAAGACGCAACGGAAGAGTAAGAAATAGACAATATTACGGCTGCAGCTTAGGACGGCACGGAAAAAGGCTTTCGGTTCTTTGACGGTGCTGTTTTAAAGGCAGCCTTTTTAAATGTTGGGAGGACAAATATGGGCCGCAGAAATGCAAGAAAACTGGCGTTTTATTTACTGTTTCAATATGATTTTGTAAAAGACGGAAACTTTGATGAAATTAAGGAAACTTTCCTTACTCTTAATGATGAGGAAATAACCGAAAACGATAAAAATTATATATTGTCGAAAACAGAAGGAACTATGAAAAATCTTGAAGAAATAGACGATTTGATCGGTAAATACGCAAAAGGGTGGAGCGTAGAAAGAATGTCAAAGGTTGATAAAGCTATTTTAAGACTTGCGACATATGAGATAAAATTTGCTCCGGACGTTCCGGACGGAGTAGCCGTAAATGAAGCGGTTGAACTGGCAAAAACATACAGCTCTGACGAGGCGCCGGCATTTATAAACGGAATATTGGGTAAACTGACCGATAGTGGAGAAAATGCTTGAACCTAAAATTTATTCTGTATCAAAAGTAAACGGATATATAAGAACGCTGCTTGAAAAAGATTATGTTCTGGGAAGTATTTGGGTAGCCGGAGAAATTTCAAACTTTAAAAAACATAGTTCTGGACATATGTATTTTTCGATGAAGGACAGCGAAAGTTCTATGAAATGCATAATGTTTAAGGGAGACGCCGATATACTTCCGTTTATGCCGGAGAACGGAATGTCTGTAATTGTATGCGGATATATAACCGTTTATGAAAGAACGGGAGAATATCAGCTTGTCGTTCAGCTTATGAAGCCGGACGGAGTGGGTGCGCTGACAATAGCGTTCGAACAGCTTAAGCAGAAGCTGGCGGAAGAAGGTCTTTTTGATCCCGACTATAAACGGGAGATAGAAAAACATCCTAAAAACATTGCCGTTATAACTTCTCCTACCGGAGCGGCGGTAAGAGATATTATAAAAATAGCCGGAGCGAGAAATAAATCTGTATCAATTACCGTTATACCTGTACTTGTACAGGGAGAATCCGCTGTTGACTCTATAGTTGAAGGAATCAGGCTTGCCAACAGGCTTAAAAAGGCGGATACGATAATATTGGGACGAGGCGGCGGAAGTATAGAGGACTTATGGGCTTTTAATGAAGAAAAGGTAGCAAGGGCAATATTTGCATCGGAAATACCCGTTATTTCGGCAGTAGGCCATGAGACCGATTTTACAATAGCTGACTTTACAGCCGATTTGAGAGCGTCCACACCGTCAAACGCAGCCGAATTGGCTGTAAACGATATATATGAGGACTTAAGAAAAGCGGAAGAGTTATCGGACAGAATGAAAATTTCGACAGCCAATATATTGAATCGTATTTCTGATAAGTATAAAAGACTTGTTGAAACAAGGAATTTCAGAAATCCAACGGCAATTTTTTATCCTATTGAGATGAAGATGAACAATATGGCTGAAAGAATAAAGCTGTTGGCTGAAAAAAGCATTATGGGCAAGAACATGGCGTTTTCCAATGCCGTTTCTGCGTTGGAGGCACTTTCTCCGCTTAAAGTACTGACAAGGGGATATTCTTATACGGAAGACAGCGACGGAAAAGTAGTTTCTTCGGTTAAAGATATAGAGTGCGGAGAAATAATTTCCGTTACTTTCGTTGACGGAAATATAACGGCACAGGTAAAAGATAAGGTGGATTTTGATGGCAAAAAAAACTAAAACTTTTGAAGAAGCCCTTTCCAGACTTGAAGAAATAGTAACTCTTATGGAAAAAGGTGAGCTTTCTTTGGACGATACGGTTAAATTATATAAAGAAGGCGTTGAGCTTGCATCATTTTGCGGAGGAAAACTCACTGACGCAAAACAGCAGGTTACAATTCTTTCCGTAGGTCTTGACGGGCAACTTTCAGAGAAGCCGTTTGATATTAAGGAGGAAGAGTAATGGATTTTAAAGATGAACTGTCAGAGCGTGTTAAAATAGTTGATGAATATATGGAAAACTTTCTTCCTTCCGATAAATATCCGAAAGAGATATTTGAAGCTATGCGTTACAGTGTATTCGCAGGAGGAAAGCGGCTCAGACCTATTATGGTAATGGAGGCGTGTAATGCGTTCGGAGGAGACTGGAAAGACTCTATGAGTTTTGCCTGTGCAATAGAAATGATACACACATATTCTCTTATACATGACGATTTACCTGCACTTGATAATGATGATTACCGTCGTGGAAGGTTGACAAGCCATAAAGTATTCGGAGAAAACATGGCTATACTTGCAGGCGACGCATTGCTCCACCATGCCTTTGAAACAATGGCGCAGGCGTGCGTTAAATTTAACGACATAAAATATACGAAAGCTATGCTTGATATTGCTCATGGCGCGGGCGTATACGGAATGGTAGCGGGACAGGTTGTCGATGTTCTCAGTGAAGGAAAAGATATAAATAAAGAAACCCTTGATTTTATACATGAGAATAAAACGGCTGCAATGATAATAGGCGCATTGAAAGCAGGTGCGGAAATAGGCGGAGCGTGCGAAGAAGATATAGCGAAAATTGAAAGAGCGGGAAAGCTAATCGGAGTTGCATTCCAGATACAGGACGATATTCTGGATGTTATAAGTACGTTTGATAAACTCGGAAAGCCCATACACAGTGATGAGAAAAATAATAAAATTACTTATGCGTCTATGTTCGGGGTAGAACGAGCTTCGGAAATGGTTTCGGAAATGTCAGATGAAGCTGTTGAGATTTTGAAAAGCATGAACGCAAATACGGATTTTCTTGTAAAGCTTACAAATTATCTGATAAAAAGAGACAGCTGATGTTTTATTGGAAAGCGGTGTTGATTTGAAAAGGTTGCTTGATTCGGTTAATTGGCCAAAAGATATTAGAAAACTTAATATAAGTCAGTTAAACAGGTTGGCGTTGGAACTGAGAGCCTTTCTTTTGGAAAATGTTTCAAAAACGGGAGGGCATCTGGCTTCAAATCTGGGTATTGTGGAACTTACACTTGCGTTACACTATTGTTTGAATACGCCGGAGGATAAAATTGTATGGGACGTAGGTCATCAGGCGTATATACATAAAATAATAACTGGAAGAAAAGATGAATTTTCCACTCTGAGACAGTTGAACGGTATTTCCGGTTTTCCGAAGCCTAATGAAAGCGAGTATGATACTTTTACCGCAGGACATAGCTCTACGTCTGTTTCCATAGCGTTGGGTATGGCTTGCGCAAGAGATTTATCAGGTGGTAAAGAGAAAATTGCAGCTGTAATAGGCGACGGTTCTATGACAGGCGGAGTTGCTTTTGAGGCCTTGAACAATGCTGGAAGGTCAAACAGAAATTTACTTGTTATATTAAATGATAACCAAATGGCAATATCCGATAATGTAGGGGCTATAAGCCGCCATCTCGGAGAATTGCGTACGGAAAGAAAATATTTGGAAGCCAAGGACGGCGTAAAGAACTTTTTAAACAGGATTCCCGCCGGAGCGCCAATGGTAGATACAATAAAAAGAACAAAGAAAAGAATAAAGTATATGTTTGTTCCGGGAGTAATATTTGAGGAATTTGGTTTTAAATATATAGGACCTGTCGATGGACATAATCTGGAAGAACTGATAGAAAATATAAACAGAGCGAAAGAAATATCCGGACCGGTAATACTGCATGTCAGAACGATAAAGGGAAAGGGATACAAATTTGCCGAACGAAATCCGGCAGATTATCATGGAGTTAATGCATTTGAATTGAGAAGCGGCAAAACGATTAAAAAATCACAGCTGCCGAGTTATTCGTCGCTGTTTGGAAATACTCTTGAAAAACTTGCGGAAAACGATAAAAAAATTATCGCGGTATCGGCGGCGATGTGCAGCGGAACAGGTTTGAACGGGTTTGCAAAAAAATATCCGGAAAGATTTTTTGACGTAGGAATTGCCGAACAGCATGCGGTTTCGTTTTCCGCGGCAATGGCAAAAAGCGGATATAAGCCCGTATTTGCCGTATATTCGACTTTTCTTCAAAGGGCGTATGATGAGATAATGCAGGATGTATGCCTACAGAACCTTCATGTTGTTTTCGGTGTTGACAGAGCCGGTATAGTCGGCAGCGACGGAGAAACTCATCAAGGTATATATGATATTTCATATTTCAGACACATGCCGAATATGACTGTTATGCTGCCTAAAAACGGATATGAACTTGAGCAAATGGAAGAATTTGCTTTGATGAATATGGACAGTCCAGTTGCAATACGCTATCCGAGAGGCGAAATATCAACTGTATTCAGCGATATTAAAACGCCTATAGAAATAGGCAAATCCGAAGTTATAAAGGACGGAGAAAAGATTGCCGTCATATCGGCAGGAGCTGTTATGGAGCAGGCTGCAGGCACAGTCAGACTGCTTGAAAAAGGCGGATATAGGCCTATGCTTGTAAATCTGAGATTTGTTAAACCTTTAGACGTTGAAATGCTTAAAAATGTATGTGAAAAATGTTCTTATATTTTTACAATAGAAGATAATGTTTCAGACGGCGGAGCAGGAAGCGGCATTTTGGAAAAGCTGGCGGATGAAGAACTTATAAAAAATATTTATTTCCATTCTTTTGCTTTTCCGGATAAGTTTATAGAACATGGAACAAGAAAAGAATTATTTGAAAGATATAGATTGGATTCTGAAAGTATTTACAGTGAAATAAAGAAACGGGTTGAAAATAATGGCTGAAAAAGAAAGGCTTGACGTGCTTATAGTAAACAAAGGACTGGCGGCGTCAAGGGAATTGGCAAAAGCATATATTATGGCCGGGAACGTTTATGTGGACGGTAACAAAGAAGATAAAGCAGGTACAAAGGTGGAAGTCGATTCCGCTATAGAAATCAGAGGCGGTCAAATGCCGTATGTAAGCAGAGGCGGATTTAAGCTGGAGAAAGCCATGGAAGTTTTTCCTGTAAGCCTTGACAGAAAAATATGTATGGATATAGGTGCCTCTACAGGCGGTTTTACAGACTGTATGCTGCAAAACGGCGCTTCAAAAGTTTATTCCATAGACGTCGGATATGGACAGCTGGCATGGAAACTGAGAAATGACAGTAGAGTCGTTTGCATGGAAAAAACAAACGTACGTTATATAACAGAAGAAGATGTTCCCGATAAACCCGAATTTGCTTCCGTAGACGTTTCGTTTATATCACTGACAAAGGTTATACCGCCGGCAATCAACGTTATGGCACAAGACGCTCAAATGGTATGTCTTATAAAACCTCAGTTTGAGGCGGGACGAGAAAAAGTCGGTAAAAAAGGCGTTGTCAGAGAAGAATCAACACATAAAGAAGTGCTTCTTAAAATAATAGATTTTGCCTTTGAAATAGGACTGAATATTATAGGAATAGATTTTTCTCCCATTAAAGGACCGGAGGGAAATATTGAGTATCTTATAATGCTTGACAGAAAAAATACAGGGTTATCCAGGGAAGAAGCATATGATACGGCAGACAGAATTACAGAGCAGTCTCATGAGCTTCTTTAAGGCGGTGATATTTTGAAAACAGTAGGAATAGTACCTAATCATGATAAAGAAGCCGCAATGAATTTTGTCGGAGAGCTTGTATCATTCCTTAAAGAAAAGGACTGTAATGTTGCTTTGACTTATAAAATAGCGGAAATAACGGGATTTGAGGAGTTGGGCGTTACAAAATACGAATTGTACTCAAAGTCCGATTTTATAATAGTCCTCGGAGGCGACGGAACTTTGCTTGACACGGGACGTAAGGCGGCAAAATACGGAACTCCGCTTTTGGGCATAAATATGGGGACATTGGGTTTCCTTGCTTCTGCCGACGTTTCGGAGGTACGCGAAACGATAGAGAGAGTATTGGACGGAGATTATAAACTGGAAAAACGTCTTATGCTTGAGTCGGAAATAGTATCGGAAACGGATTCTCCTAAAAAATATAATGCAGTAAACGACGTTTGCATTACAAGAGGCGTGTTCACAAAGATAACAGGTTACAGTATCTATGTAAACGACGAATATCTTGCCACTTTCAGGGCGGACGGGGTAATAATATCAACACCGACAGGGTCAACCGCATACAATCTTTCAGCGGGCGGACCTGTTCTAAAACCGGATATAGGCTGTATGGCGATAACGCCTATATGCGCCCACTCTCTTCATTCAAGAAGTATTGTCATATCAGCCGACGATACTGTCAGAATAGAAGCGGATTTCGGTTCTAACGGTGATGTTATAATGTCCATGGACGGACAGACAAGCGTAATACTGAACAACGGAGATACAATAAATGTCAGAAAATCTGCCAACAGTATGAATATTATAAAAACAAATATACGAAGTTTTTACGAGATATTGAGAAAAAAATTAATATCTAAGGGGGAATAGCAGTTGAAGGTATCCAGACACGCCAAAATTTTGGAATTAATAGAAAAGTATGATATTGAAACGCAGGATGAGTTAGCTGAAAAACTCAGACAAGAGGGATTTGACGTTACACAGGCTACAGTTTCAAGGGATATAAGAGAGATGAGGCTTACCAAAATTTCGGTTGAAAAGGGAAAGCAAAAGTATACTGCGATGGCCAGCAGCGATAATGAAATATCCGACAGGCTTATAAGAGTATTTAAAGAGGCTGTTGTAAAAATGGACTATGCCGGAAATATGGTCGTTATAAAGACGCTTGAAGGTATGGGAATGGCAGTCGGCGTAGCGCTTGACAATATGCAGAACAGCGAAATACTCGGTACAATAGCGGGCGATGATACGGTTTTCTGCGTTATCAGAGGCAATCATCAGGCGGCTGAACTTATAGAAAGGCTTTATCGTATTATACATAGCTGATAGGGGGCGTAATTTATGCTCGAATATATTAACATTAAAAATGTAGCTCTTATACAGGAGTCAGAGGTTGTTTTCGGAAAAGGCTTAAATATTCTTACAGGAGAGACGGGAGCGGGAAAATCTCTTATCATAGATGCGCTTGGATTTTCTCTCGGAGGCAGAGCTAATAGGGAAATTGTGCGCCATGGAGAAGAACAGGCTGTTGTTGAAGCGGTTTTTTCCATAGAGGATAAAAAGATAGAGAAAATATTGGACGACATGGGCATTGAACATGGCGAAGACAAGGCACTTATTATACGCCGAACACTTCATATGAACGGCAAAAGCGTTTGCAAAGTAAACGGTACTACCGTTACGGTCGGACAGTTGAAAGAACTTTCGTCATGTCTTGTTGACTTCCATGGTCAGCATGAGCATCAGTCTCTGCTTAACGCCAATAAACATATTGAACTCTTGGACAAGTTCTGCGGAACGGAGCTTGACGCGGAGAAGGCTAAGCTTGCAGAATTTCTGAAAAAATATAAAACTACAATGAAAGAAATGAAAGCAATTGCCGGAAATGAGTCCGAAAGGGAAAGAAGAACGGAAATACTTTCATATCAAATAAGCGAACTGGAAGCGGCAGATATAAAACCGGGTGAGGAAGAAAATCTTACCGAACGTAAGAGAATACTCCAAAACGGAGAACGCATGAGAGAGATGGCGGGGAAGTGTATTAATATACTTTATAACGGCGTTAACGGACTTCCGGCAAGCGATATGGTTACAGAAGCTGCGGATACGCTTTCTCAGCTTAGTGAAATAGACATTTCCGTGAAACTTATATACGAAATAGTAAATTCCGCAGCCATACAGATAAATGAAGCCGAGAGAGAACTCAAAAGATACTTTGACGGACTCGACGCAGGGGAAGACGAAATAGAAAAAATAGAAGAGAGATTAAGTATTATTTATGCTTTTAAAAAGAAGTATATTTGTACATCCGATTCATTGGCAGATAAACTGGAAAGCCTAAGAAACGAATATGATATGCTTATGCATTCCAGAGAGAGATTGGAGTTATTGGAGAACGAAAGAAAAGAGCTTTTCAAAAATATGGTAGACGTATGCAAGGTTATGACGGACATCAGGAAGAGAAAAGCCGAAGCAATAGAAAAAGAAATAGAAACCAATCTGCATGAACTTGAAATGGAAAAAGCTAAGTTTAAAATAAGGATAGATCAGAAAAACCAGCTTGGAGTAGACGGTTGGGACGACGTTGAGTTTATGTTTACGGCTAACGAAGGAGAAGACATAATGCCACTTGCTAAGATAGGCTCGGGAGGAGAACTTTCAAGAGTTATGCTTGCCTTAAAGGTTGTATTCGGAAATGCAGACTCCATAGGGACGTTTGTTTTTGACGAGATAGATACCGGAATAAGCGGAAGAACTGCCCAAAAAGTAGCGGAAAAAATGTATAAAGTTGCAAAGACAAAGCAGATTTTGTGTATTACACATTTGCCGCAGATAGCAGCTATGGCTGACAATCACTATATGATAGAAAAAGTCAGCCAGAAAGGCAGAACAAAAACAAATATTAAACTTCTGAAAAAGAATGAAACCGTAAGAGATATAGCCAGACTTATGGCAGGGACAGAGGTTACGGAAATGTCCGTAAACGCAGCCAGAGAAATGAAAGAACTTGCTAATAAATTTAAAAATGAAAATAGATAAACAATAATGGCAAAGAATGAAGATATCTTTTTATGACGACTTATTCTTTGTCATTATTTGTATATGCATTTTCTCTGTTATCAGCCACCATTGACAATTTTGACGTTAAAGAGGACGAGCCGTCTTTAAGTTTTCCATCAGAGGAATAGCGCTTTACTGTAATGCCGGCTTTATCAAAATCTATAAGGTTATTTTGTATATCAAGGTACTGTTCTGCTTTTGATATAAGAGACTTCCTGCAATCTCTGTTTAAACATGCGGCATAAGAAATCAATTTTGTAATATCATCATTGTCGGGTTCACTATTATCGGATATGCCTATAAGATAGTCCGGCGACACATTAAGTATGCCGGATAGTATTATAATATCGGTAAGTTTATAAAATTCGGAAGATTTTAAATGTTCGGTTATTTGAAACAATTTATCGGCTTTGTTGTCAAAACCATTGGTACTGACGTATTGTGTAATAAGATTTTCCAAACGTGAAAAGTCCAAATTGTAGTTAAACATATAGAATACCCCCCCTTACTTAAACAGTATACCATAATAAGTGTGAAAATTGTCATTTTTTATCGAATAATGACGAATTAAGAATGGGTAAATGATAATAATTTTTATTTAATAATTATTTTTTCTGGATTTATATTGACACAATAGTGGCTAGATGATATATTATGTATATCCAACCTATTTGGTAGGATTTACGGATAAAGAAATTATAAAAACGGAAGACTAATCTAAATTATATATAAAAGGAGTCAGTTTTATGAAAGAAATAATTTACTTTGATAATGCGGCTACGACGCCTGTAAGACCTGAAGTCTATGAGGAAATGAAGCCTTATATTGAAAAGTATTACGGGAATGCATCAAGCGTTTACGCTATTGCAAGAGAAAGCAAAAAAGCTATAGATAAAGCCAGAGAACAGGTAGCGTCGGCAATCAATGCAAAGCCTGAGGAAATTTTCTTTACGGGTTGTGGTTCCGAAAGTGATAACTGGGTTCTCAAAGGAGTTGCAAATGCGCTTAAGGATAAAGGAAACCATATAATTACAACATGTATAGAGCATCACGCTATACTCCATACATGCCAGTTCCTTGAAGAAAACGGATATGAGGTAACATATCTTCCTGTTGACGAATACGGAAAGATAAGCATTGACGATCTTTTAAATGCAATAAGACCGACTACAATACTTGTAAGTATAATGTTTGCAAATAACGAAATAGGAACGATTGAGCCTATAAAAGAAATAGGTAAGATATGTAAGGAAAAGGGTATTTATTTCCATACAGATGCAGTGCAGGCTGTCGGACATGTAAAAATAGACGTGCAGGATATGAACATCGATTTTCTTTCACTTTCCGGACATAAACTCGGCGCACCTAAGGGAATCGGAGCTCTTTATATAAGAAAGGGCTGTAAGATTAAAAACCTCATTCACGGCGGACAGCAGGAAAGAGGAAGAAGAGCCGGAACTGAAAATGTAATCGGTATAGTAGCTTTGGGAAAAGCAATCGAGCTTGCCGTTAATGAAATGGAAGAAACAACAGCCAAACTCACATACTTAAGAGATAAAATAATAGACAACGTGCTTAATAACGTAGAGTATTCAAGATTAAACGGACATCGTACAGACAGACTTCCCGGCAATGTGAATATCTCGTTTGAGTTTATAGAAGGAGAATCAATGCTTTTACTTCTTGATGCAAACGGTATATGCGCTTCAAGCGGTTCTGCTTGTACATCAGGCTCTCTTGACCCTTCACATGTACTTCTTTCAATAGGACTTCCTCATGAAAAAGCACATGGATCACTGAGGATATCATTAGGTTATCAGAATACCGAAGAAGAAGTTGACAAGCTGCTTGAGGTACTTCCTCCAATCGTTCAGAGATTGAGAGATATGTCGCCTCTTTATGAAGAGATAAAAAACAAGAAATAAGAAAGTAACGGAGGAATTTATTATGGAATACAGCGAAAAAGTAATGGATCATTTCATGAACCCGAGAAATGTAGGAGAAATTGACGATGCCAGCGGCGTCGGTACTGTCGGAAACGCAAAATGCGGAGATATTATGAAAGTATATCTTAAAATAGAAGACGGTGTTATTCAGGACGCGAAGTTTAAAACTTTCGGATGCGGAGCTGCCGTTGCAACAAGCAGTATGGCTACGGAACTTGTTAAGGGTAAAACAATACAGGAAGCTCTGGAGATAACAAATAAAGCCGTTATGGAGGCTCTTGACGGTCTGCCACCGGTAAAGGTTCACTGTTCATGTCTTGCGGAGGAAGCTCTTCACGCTGCGTTATGGGACTATGCGGAGAAAAACCATATCGTCATCGAAGGTCTTAAGAAACCTGTAGATGATATCGGCGAGCTTCATGAGATACCAGAAGAATAATGTATAAAGGTAAAGTAGTTGTAGGTATGTCGGGCGGAGTTGACAGCTCCGTTGCGGCATATCTGCTGAAAGAACAGGGGTATGACGTTATCGGCATTACAATGCAGATATGGCAGGAAGAAAACTGGCAGGATATATCCGATAACGGCGGTTGCTGCGGACTTTCGGCTGTAGATGACGCAAGAAGGGTTGCAAACAGCATAGGCATACCGCATTATGTATTGAACTTCCGCAGAGATTTTGAAAATAGTGTAATAAAGTATTTTGTAAATGAATATAAAAACGGAAGAACGCCTAATCCATGTATAGCATGCAATAGATATGTTAAGTGGGAGGCGCTTTTGTCGCGTGCAAAACAAATAGGAGCAGACTATATTGCCACAGGTCATTACGCAAGAATAGCCGAATATCCGAAAACGGGAAGACTGAGTATTTGTAGTTCGGTAACGGCTGCCAAAGATCAGACATATGCTCTTTATAATCTGACACAGGAACAGCTGTCATCAACTCTTATGCCAATAGGAGACTATACAAAGGAGCAGGTAAGAGAAATAGCCCGTAAAATAGATTTAAATATTTCATCAAAGCCTGACAGTCAGGATATATGTTTTGTCCCTGACGGAGATTATGCCGGCTTTATTAAAAAGTACGATGGTACGGATTTTAAACCCGGAAATTTCGTCGATATGAACGGGAACGTTCTCGGAAAGCATAAAGGAATAATCAATTATACGGTCGGTCAGAGAAAAGGACTCGGACTTGCTCTCGGCAGGCATGTATATGTACATCATATAGATTCAAATAAAAACGAAGTTGTGCTTTGCGATAATGAAGAGCTGTTTTATAAAGAAGTTTATGCCGGCAGCGTAAATTTTATGTCTGTTGAAAAAATAGACGAACCGTTGAGAGCAGAGGCCAAAATACGATACAGCCATAAGAAGGCGCCCTGTACCGTAACGGTTGAAAACGGACTTTTAAAATGTGTTTTTGACGAACCGCAGAGAGCCATAACTCCGGGACAGTCGCTTGTTGTATATGACGGTGATTTTGTATTATGCGGAGGAATAATAATATAAATTTTGAACGACAGACCTCAAGAAGGTCTGTCATTTTGGGTAAAGGGAGAATTAAAATGAAAGCTGTAATTTTTGATATGGACGGTGTGCTTATAGACAGTCAGCCATATCATTACATTGCCGATATGGAGACGCTTAAAAAATTCGGTGTAGATAAGGACGAGAAATTTTATGAAAGTTTTGCGGGTACAGTAACGCCGGAAAGAATGAAAACTCTTAAAAATATGTTTAATATAGAGGCTTCATCGGAAGAAATGACGGAAGTCAGAGAAAATATGATACTTGATATAATCGGTAAAGAGGACATTACTCCTGTAAGAGGAATACCGGAGCTTTTGAAATCTATAAAAGACAGCGGATTAAAAACAGCGGTAGCTTCGTCTTCGGGATACAATCTGATAAATATGATACTTGAAAGAACCGGAATAGATAAATATTTCGATTCTGTTACGTCCGGTGAAGACGCGGAACACGGAAAGCCCGCGCCTGATGTTTTTCTCCTTGCGGCAAGAAGGTTGGATGTAGACCCTAAAGATTGTATTGTTATCGAAGATTCAGGCCTGGGAGTTAGGGCGGCAAAGGCTGCCGGGATGAAGGCGTTGGGATATATTAATCCAACCAGCGGTAAGCAGGATCTCAGTCCTGCGGATATGATAATAGATGATTTTTCCAAAATAAATATAAACAGCATAATTATGGAATAAAAAGTGAAAAAAGGGATACTATTTCATGTAGTAGCCTATTTTGCAGGAGGTTAAAATGCCATACGTTATAATTTTATTGGTAGTATTAGCGGTAATTTTCGGTGTTATCCAGACAAGAAAAATGCATAAGGCAGAAGAAAATAGCGATAACGGCTGTAATGGAGGCTGTTCAAGCTGTCCTCATCATAATTTATGCGGACATGACGAGAAAAAGTGAGAAAACAGGAGAAAAAAAGACTTAATATCATAAATAGCATAGCAAATTCCTGAAATTACCTTGATTTAGGCTGAAATGGAATTTGCATATATTTAGTTCAATAAGTAATATATAGACAATGATTAGCACTCAAACATTATGAGTGCTAACAACAAGATTGGCTTGTATAAGGAGGAAATAAATTATGAAACTTGTACCACTTGGAGATAAGGTTGTAATTAAACAGTTAGAAGCAGAGGAAAAGACAAAATCAGGTATAGTTTTACCTTCACAGTCAAAAGAAAAACCTCAGATGGCTACAGTAATAGCTGTCGGACCCGGCGGAATGATAGACGGCAATAAAGTTGAAATGACAGTAAAAGCAGGGGATAAAATAATTTATTCAAAGTACTGCGGAACAGAAGTTGAGTGCGACGGAGAAAAATTACTTGTTGTTAAGCAGGGAGACATTCTTGCGATTGTTGAAGACTAATATAGATTGTTGGAGGTAATGTAATTATGGCTAAGGAAGTAAAGTATGGAAACGACGCCAGAAAAGGTCTTGAGGCCGGCGTTAATAAACTTGCAGATACAGTAAAGGTAACACTCGGACCTAAAGGACGTAATGTTGTTCTTGACAGAAAATACGGCTCACCGCTTATTACAAACGACGGTGTTACTATTGCGAAAGATATTGAATTTGAAGATCCCTATGAAAATATGGGAGCTCATCTTGTAACAGAAGCCGCAACACAGACAAACGATGTTGCAGGCGACGGTACTACGACAGCTACGGTACTTGCACAGGCAATGATACAGGAAGGTCTTAAGAATATTGCAGCAGGTGCAAATTCAATCATACTTCGTAAGGGTATGAAGAAAGCAACTGACAAAGCTGTCGAATGTATCAAAGGCATGAGCCAGGTTGTTTCGACAAAGAACCATATTGCCAGAGTAGCGGCTATTTCATCAGGCGACGATGAAGTCGGAGAAATGATTGCCGACGCAATGGAAAAGGTTACAAACAACGGTGTAATTACTGTTGAAGAATCAAAGACAATGAATACAGAGCTTGAAATGGTAGAAGGTATGCAGTTTGACAAAGGTTACCTTTCAGCTTACATGTCAACAGATATGGAAAAGATGGTTGCCGTACTTGACGATCCGTATATCCTTATTACAGACAAGAAGATCAGCAATATACAGGAAATACTTCCCGTACTTGAACAGCTTGTACAGACAGGCGGAAAACTTCTTATAATTGCCGAAGATGTTGAAAGCGAAGCGCTTGCAACTTTAGTTGTAAATAAATTAAGAGGAACATTTACATGCGTAGCAGTTAAAGCTCCCGGTTACGGCGACAGAAGAAAACAGATGCTCGGCGACATAGCTGCTCTTACAGGCGGTACTGTAATTTCCGAAGAAGTAGGTATCGACCTTAAGGATACGACACTTGATATGCTCGGACGTGCAAGAAGCGTAAGAGTTGAGAAAGAGCTTACAATCATTACTGACGGAGCAGGAAACAAAGAAGATATAGAAGGACGTATTGCCCAGATTAAGATGGCTCTTGAAGATACAACAAGCGATTTCGACAGAGAAAAACTTCAGGAAAGACTTGCTAAACTTTCAGGCGGTGTAGCTGTTATTAAAGTAGGCGCAGCTACAGAAACAGAAATGAAAGAGAAGAAGCTTCGTATGGAGGACGCCCTTGCAGCTACAAGAGCAGCTGTTGAAGAAGGTATCATCGCAGGTGGCGGTACAGCTTATATCCATACTGTAGAGAAGATTAAAGATATGCTTTCAGAACTTACCGGAGATGAAAGAACAGGTGCTGAAATAGTTCTTAAGGCTCTTGAAGCGCCTATGCGTCAGATTGCTACTAACGCAGGTCTTGAAGGCTCGGTTATAGTAAATAAAGTTAAAGAGATGGAAGATGGTACAGGTTTCGATGCACTCAACGAAAAATATGTTGATATGGTTGACGCAGGTATTATCGACCCTACAAAGGTTACAAGAACAGCTCTTCAGAATGCTACATCAGTGGCTTCGACATTCCTTACAACAGAGGCAGTCGTTGCAGAACTTCCCAGCAAAGATCCTATGCCTGCCGCAGGTATGAATGGCGGCATGGGCGGTATGATGTAATTTAAAAACCATGATAATAAAACAGCATTATCTCATCAGAGATAATGCTGTTATTTGTTTATTTTCTGAATTTTTTGAAATCTATAATATTTATAAGATCTTTGCCTTCGGCATAGTTTTTAAGATTTTCCGCACATATATCAAATATTTTATCTGTTATTTCCTGAGAATGTCCGAAGCTTTTTCCCGATATGTGCGGCGTAATAATCAGATTATCGAGTTTCCAAAGAGGGCTGTCTGACGGAAGCGGCTCCGGCACGGTAACATCTATGGCTGCTCCGCTGAGATGACCGCTTTGAAGCACATCTATAAGATCTTCCTGCACAACAAGACTTCCTCGTCCGACATTCACAAATATAGAGTCTTTTTTCATAAGAAGAAATTTCTCCTTATCAAAAAGATGATATGTATAGTCTGAATTTGGGATACAGGCTACAACAACATCCGCAAGCGGCAGCTGGTCATTAAGCTCGTCCAGAGTATGCATTTCGTTAAAACCGTTGGGAATATCATTTATATTTCTTCTTATACCGACATTAAACGTATCGAATACGGACAGTTTTTTAGCAACAGAACTTCCTATATTTCCCGCGCCTATAATGAGAACCCTTTTTCCCGATAAATTAATTTCCAAACCGAGATCTTTCCAGAGACCTATTTTTTGCTGGTCTCTGTACAAATTAAATTTATGACAGATATTAAGTATAGCGCCTATAACATACTGTGATATTACACCGCCGAATGCACCTGAAGCATTGGCAAGAATGACATTTTTAGGATAATCATCACTTAATGTATATTTATCAGTACCCGCCATTGTAAGTTGAATAAATTTTAAATTAGGGGCATGCTTAATAAGGTCAATATCAGGCTCTCCGACAATTATTTCTGCTTTTTGTACTGCTGTCTTAAGAATTTCCGGTGAAGCTTCGGGATTTACATATTCAAAAGACAGTTTGTCGGATGACGAAGCCAGCTTATTTTTATAAATTTCGTTACAAGGTGATAGAACAAGAACATTTATCATATATAACAACCTCCGAATATATTAATATTTAAATTTTATAACAATAATTGTAATCTATCAAGACATATTACACATACGGATTTTCTTGGTAATGCAAGTATATAGTTGGATATTATAAAAGAAAGTTTGCTATGAAATATAAAATATGTTAAAATAATTGAAAATATATTTGCTGAAAGGAAGATAATTATGGCTTGGAATCCCGAATATACAGAGGAATTCAATTCTCTGATGGAAAAATGGGATAATGAAATACATGCGGAATTGGAAAAATCGGCTCCTACAAGAGGTTTGGCTGCCGGAAGTAAAGGCAAAACAGATATTATTAATGAAAAATATAAAGCATTGTTGACGGAGCTTAAACAAAAATACGGAATGATTTGACAGGAGGTGTGTACAGATGGCAGTTCAGAGACTGTGTACTATTGAAGATAAGCCTTTTTTAAGGGCGCTTTGGCAGAGATGTTTCGGAGATACCGACAGCTTTTTGGATTATTATTATGACAATAGATTTTACCCGGAGTATACTGTATGTACTATTGAAGACGATAAGCTTGTGAACGCCATGTATTCATTTCCGGTAAATATGTATATAAGAGGAAATATTGTACCTGCCGCAATGCTGGCCGGATTTTGTACCGATCCCGACTACAGGGGAAGAGGGTATATGTCTAAAGCATTTGAGATACTTATAAACAATTTGGCGGACAGCGGTATTACAGTAGGTCCTCATACGCCTGTAAAGCATGATAACTATATACGTCAGGGCAACTATACGGCTACGGAAACAAAATTTATTACGGGAATTGCGGACAAGCCGAAAATTATGCCGTCATATATTAATTTCGGAAGAATGTCGGAGATAGGAAAGCTTTACTCTGTGTATACGAAGTTTTCCGAAAAATATTCAGGTGTTTTAGCAAGGTCTCTTTCTGATTTTAAAATGAAATTTATGGATCTCATCTCTGACGGCGGAGAATTCATAATTTTTGAAAAATATGGCATTGTGGGCGGATATGCGCTTTATTTTAACGGGGTTGACGGTTTAAGTGCAGTTGAAGTTGTTTATGACAATGAAGAAACTGAGTTGAATTTGGTAAATGCTCTTGCCTTTATAGCTGATTGTAAACCGTTGAAAATAAAACTGCCCCCTGATAGTGCGGCTAATCTTGCAGGCTGTGAAGAAAAAACTATACCGCACGGTGTGGCGGCAGCTGTTGATATTCAGAAGCTTATGAGAATGGTATTTAAAGAAGATAACATAGTAATCGAACTTAAAGATCATGTATGCAAGCTTAATAACGGAATATTCCGCATGAACGGTGAGAAGGAAGAAAATAAAAATCCCGATTTAGAGATGGACGCAGGACATTTCATGCAGTTTGCAGAAGGCTATAAAACTATAGAAGAACTTTTAGAAGAAGGAAATGCGGTTGTAAATAATAAGACTGCCGCAGAATATCTTGATAAAAAATATCCTAAATGTATTTGTTATATATGTGATGAATACTGAAAATTAAAACAGACAAAGAAGAGCGGAGACACACGAATTCTCCGCTCTTTTTGGAGTTTTAGCGACAATAAAATCACTGGTTCTACCAAGGGTGAGATAAAGAAACTTTAGTATAGGAAAATAAAACATCCGTGTTACAATGATGTTGGTTTGGCGACCGCATCACTTAGATGTAACAGGAGGTTTTAGACAATGAAAAATGAAATAAAACACATAGCACAATCCAGCTATCGCTACGAATATCATATTGTATTTGCAACTCCACTTTGTATGAGATAAACTATGTAAGTCATCTGAATATTGTTTGTTCACTTAACACTCCTCCATGCTATTCCTTTTGCAGTTGGTAGCCGCAATCCTATTATAGTATGGAGGTTTTTCATTATCTCTCCGCTAAAGCTTTCCCTGACCCCAATACAATCTGGGGGTTTTTGATATACAATAAATAAGCCCATGGTAAAACCATGGGCTTAAAATACAATTACGCAAATTTTTCAAGAGAAACAGGCACGTTTACAAATCCGGCAGCATATGGAGCAACGGAGTACAGTTCGGTAAAGAAAACTATATTTTTGTCTTCCAGATAAAAATCAACTGTTTTGAGTGTTTCGTCAAGATTTTTAAGAGCGTCTGTAAAGAACGTTTTATTTTCAGTATCAGCTTTTATTGCTTCCGTATAGGCGTTTTTGATAATTTCCATAGCTTTATTTTCGCTGACGTCTGTTACATCGGAAAGCATAAGTTCTTTTCCGCTTTCAAGGCCGTATGTATATCCGTTACGATATGTCATAGGATGAGCGCCGTTGAAGTTGTAACTTAAATCAACATAGAATGAAAGAGTACCACTGTTTTCAAGAGTAACTTTGTAATCTCCCATGACTGATAAAGGCATAAATTTTTCTTCCGTCTCTTTAGATGAGTTATAGAGTTCTTCAGCAGCCTTTTTTATTTCTTCCGAACCTGCGGCAACTGATTCTTCTATTGATTTTTTAATGGCTTCGTTGACGGCTTTTTTTCCTGCTGCTTCACATTTGTCCTTAAGTACGGGATATTTAACATCAATAGTATAAAGAACAGTTCCGTCAGCTGCTTTTACTTCGTTTGTTAATTTTGCAGCTTCAACCATGGTATTTGCTATTTCGTCGGTTATAGTAACCGTCTTTGTATCGGCGTCCCATGTAACTTCAGCGCCAAACGACTCTGTAACAGCTCGAAGAGGAATCATAGTACGATCGTTTATTATTTCGGGAGCAACATCAAGGTTTATTTCACCTTCAGCTGTTTTAAGAGTTGTTTCGCCTATTTTAAATAAAGCGTAGCTGTCTCCTCTTTCAGCTGTAATGCTTTGTTCCTCGGCGTTCCATACAATATCAATTCCCATTGTTTCCAATACGCCTCTTAAAGGAATCATGGTTCTGTCATTTTTGATTATGGGAGCTTGATCTGTAAAAATAATCTCTTTTCCGTCGACAACAACTTTAATGGAGTCATCTGTTTTAACCTGAGTTTCCTCAGTGGCTTTTTCTGTTGATACAACAGCTTTTTCAGCGCCGTTTTCCTCGGCAGCTAAAGCTGAAACCGACATAGAAGCAGCCAATATGCATGACATTGCTGCGGCAGATAATTTCTTCATAAAAAAGTCCTCCTTAAAATTCATATTTTCTCATAAAGTATAACATATTGATAACAACTTATAAAACGAGGCTTTTACATATTATTGTAAAATTGATATGCCTCTTTTTTATTTCTCTATCCTTGGCATGTTCCATTTATATTTTGTTGCTAAAAGCCGTATGGCAATAGTAATGCCTACTCCCGCAACCATTGATATTTCTCTTCCGATGCCGAATTTAAACATATAGTAATAGAGCGCTCCTCCGGCTATTGTGGCGAGAGCATATATCCTTTTTCTTAAAACTGCGGGCAGTTTCTGGCAGAGCAAGTCTCTCATTATACTTCCGCCGATACATGTTGTCATAGACATCATAATGCAAAGAAAAGTATTATCGCCGTAGCCGTACTGTATACATCTTTGCACACTTGATACCGCAAAAAGTCCTATTCCGACGGCATCAAATACGTTTACAATCGCATCTATTTTGTCAATATTATTATAAAATCTGTCTTTATCGGCATAGGCTGTAAGAAATACAATAAGAGAAGCTATTATGGATGTAACAGCATAGATTTTATAGGTAAACATTATCGGAGGAAAAATACCGAGAATTATATCCCTTATAACACCGCCGCCGAGCGCAGTTATAACGCCGATAAAAACAACACCGAAGACATCCAGTCCCTTTTCTATTGCCGTAACTGCTCCCGAAACGGCAAATGCAACTATACCGAGTATTTCCAGGAACAAAATTATTGCGCCTTCCATAAATTATCCTCCTTATAAAACGGAAATCACATGATTATCATAGTTTATAAAATGTTTTTTTGCAATAAAATGTGAAGCATTTATATTTGTAAAATGTGTTTTTCAATTCATTTCAATTGAATTTTTGAAAAAAATAAAATTTCAATTGAACAAATTTGATAGAAATTTCTAACCTGCTAATGTCTCTATACTTTTAAAAATTTTAATGATATTCTGCTGAATGTGATATGAATTTTTCAACAGAATCGGAAATGAATTTAAACAAGAAAGAAGGAAAAGAGAGATGTTTGAAACTAAAGGCAAAAAAGCTAAAGAATTATTGGCCTACTATCAGGCTAAACTCGATGAGGAAGCCAGACAGGCAAAGGCAGAGGGCAGACTTGTATGTTGGTCGGCATCGGTAGCTCCTCCTGAAATGTGCGTCGCTATGGATATAGCTATGGTATATCCCGAAACACATGCGGCAGGTATCGGAGCAAGAAAAGGCGCGCTTGACATGATAGACGTAGCAGACAGCAAAGGATACTCAATTGACTGCTGTTCATACGGAAGAGTTAATATCGGATATATGGAACTGCTCAAAGAAGAAGCTAAAACAGGAGTTACTCCCGAAGCGCTTAAAAATTCTCCGGCAGCCAGAGTTCCTCTCCCTGATCTTGTTATTACATGCAACAATATATGCAACACACTTCTTAAGTGGTATGAAAATCTTGCAGTTGAACTTGATATACCTTGTATTGTTATAGACGTTCCGTTTAACCATACAATGCCTATACCTGAATATGCAAAGTCTTATATTGCAGACCAGTTTAGAAACGCTATTTCTCAGCTTGAAGTAATCTGCGGAAGACCGTTTGACTATGATAAATTCCGTGAAGTAAGACAGCAGACACAGAGAAGCGTTTATCAGTGGAACAGAATAGCAGCTATGTCTCACTACAAACCGTCTCCTCTTAACGGATTTGATTTATTTAACTATATGGCTCTTATTGTTTGCGCAAGAAGCCGTGATTATGCTGAAATTACATTTAAGGCATTTGCAGATGAACTTGAAGAAAACTATAAAAAAGGTATATATGCGTTCAAGGGAAATGAAAGCACACGTATAACATGGGAAGGAATTGCCGTTTGGCCTCATCTGGGACATACTTTCAAGTCTCTTAAAAATCTTAACTCGATTATGACAGGTTCTGCTTACCCGGGACTTTGGGATTTACACTATGATGCCAATGATGAATCACTTCATTCTATGGCAGAAGCATATACAAGAATATACATAAATACATGTCTTGAAAATAAAGTTGCGGTCCTCCTTAATATTGTAAATAACGGACAATGCGACGGTGTTGTATATCATCTTAACAGAAGCTGTAAGCTTATGAGCTTCCTTAATGTCGAAACAGCCGAAATAGTTAAAGAGAAAACAGGAACACCATATGTAAGCTTTGACGGCGACCAAACAGATCCGAGAAGCTTCTCGCCGGCTCAGTTTGATACAAGAGTGCAGGCGCTTGTAGAGATGATGGAACAGCAGAAAGACGAACAGGCAGAATAAGGAGGAAAGAAAATGAGCAGAGTAGACGAATTGTTAAATCAATTAAAAGATGTAGCCTCCAATCCTAAAAAGGCTATGGACGATTATAAAAATGAGACAGGAAAAGGAGCAATCGGTATAATGCCGTTATATGCTCCGGAGGAACTTGTATATGCAACAGGTTATCTGCCTATGGGTATATGGGGAGGACAGAAAAAAATCTCTAAAGCAAGAACTTACCTTCCGGCATTTGCCTGTTCGATAATGCAGCAGGTTATGGAACTTCAGTGCAACGGAGCATACGATGACCTTGCGGCTGTTATTTTCTCTGTTCCGTGCGATACATTGAAATGCCTCAGTCAGAAATGGAAAGGAACATCTCCTGTAATCACATTTACACATCCACAGAACAGAGGACTTGAATCTGCCAATATGTTCCTTGTTGAGGAATATAAAATTGTTAAGGACAAACTTGAACAGATTGTCGGAGAAACTATTACAAATGCAGCCATAGAGAATGCAATAACTATTTATAACGAAAACAGAGCTGTAATGAGAGAATTCGTTAAAACAGCGGCAGATTACCCTCAGGTAATAGATCCGGTTGCAAGACACGCCGTATTCAAATCAAGAATGTTCATGGACAAAGCTAAGCATACGGTAATAGTTAAAGAGCTTATTGAAGAAATTAAAAAAGCCGATATTAAGCCATGGGAAGGCAAAAAGGTCATACTTACGGGAATACTTGCAGAGCCGAATGAAGTTTTGGATATATTTAAAGAAAACAATCTTGCTATTGTAGCCGACGATCTTGCTCAGGAATCAAGACAGATAAGAGTTGATGTTCCTTCGGGCGAAGCCGCTCCTTTATACAGACTTGCCAAGGTATGGCAGAATATGTACGGATGCTCGGTTGCAACCGATACAAAGAAGATCAGAGGCAAAATGCTTATGGATATGACAAAGCAGACGGGCGCCGACGCTGTAATAGTATGTATGATGAAGTTCTGCGACCCTGAAGAATGGGACTATCCCGTATATTACAGACAGTTCCAGGAAGCGGGAGTTAAGAGCCTTATGATAGAGATAGACCAGGAATCTTCATCGTTTGAACAGATTAGAACAAGAGTACAGAGTTTTGTTGAAACTATGGACTGAAACTTTAAAATAAAATAATTCTACCCCAAAATACTTCTAAAAAAGCCCTGTATTTTTGAAAATACAGGGCGAATTTTATTGTATTGAAGTTTTATTTTTACTTGGAAGCTGTGTAAGTATAACTGCGGCAAATACCAATACGCATCCGAAAAGTTCTCTGCCGCTGAGCTTTTGGTTTAGGATGATCCAACCGAAAAGTACGGAAAAAACCGATTCAAGTGAACATATAAGTGAAGCGACAGTCGGGTCTATATCTTTTTGGGCTATTATCTGTAAAGTATATCCGACACCTGAGGACAATGCGCCTGCGTATAATATCGGAGCCCATGCCGCTAATACATCGCTCATATGAGGTTTTTCAAATATAATCATAGGTATAGCCGAAATTGCCGCACATATCCAAAACTGAATACAACTCATTTTAATGGCGTTTACTTTAGGCGAAAAATAATCAATGACCAATATGTGAAGAGCAAAACCGAGAGAACATATAAGAACAAGAAAATCACCTTTATTTATTCCCGCTTCACCGTTCATACAAAGAAAATACATACCTATCAATGCTATAATTACGGAAATCCACACTTTTTTCGGAGCCTTTCTTCCGAGAAGAATTCCTATTACAGGGACGAAAATCATATAAAGAGACGTTATAAATCCCGCTTTTCCGACAGTGGTATATTTAATACCGATTTGTTGGAATATTGAAGCAATGAAAAGCGCCGCTCCGCAGCATATTCCGCCGATTATAAGTGTTTTGCCACTGTTTTTATTTGCGCTGACATTGCTTTTGGGGGTAAATTTAAGCAGAGGAAGAAGAACTATTCCTCCTATTGCGCTTCTTGAACATAAATAGGTAAACGGCCCTACATAGTCCATACCAACGCTTTGCGCCACAAAGGCAGCTCCCCATATAAGTGCGGTAAATGTAAGCAGAAGACCTGCTCTTAGCTGTTTTGACATTTTTGAATACCTCCGTTGTCAAATATAAAGATGAAAACGAGTATACTATAAAAGGCGAAAAATGGCAACTCACAAACTGAAAAATAACATACTGTTGAGATTGTGAAAGTTAAGTGTTAAAATAAACTTATTAAAAATACATATTTTGAATTTTTTTATTTAGTATAATATGAACCACTCAATATAAAAACTTATAAACCGAAAAAATAATTAATAAGGAGCTGATATTAAATGAAAGTACTCATGATTAATGCAAGTCCGCATGAAAAAGGCTGTACTTATACGGCTTTAAGCGAAATAGCGGATACCCTTGAAAAAGAAGGAATAGAATCCGAGATAATTAATATAGGAAAGGCAATGAAGCATCCTTGCGTAGCATGTATGACATGCGCAAAGACAAAATCCGGAAAATGTGTTTTTGATGATGACCCTGTAAATGAATGTATTGAAAAGATAAAAGAAGCCGACGGATTTATAATAGGAGAACCCGTATATTACGGAGGACCTGCTTCACAGGCGCAGATGTTTATGGACAGAGTATTTTACAGCGCAGGAAGTTCTTTCGCATTCAAGCCGGCTGCCGCTATTGCAAGCTGCAGAAGGGGAGGACTTACTCCGACAATGGATAGAATGAACAAATATTTTACTATTTCTCAAATGCCGATAGTATCGTCAAACTATTGGAACGGAGTACACGGAAATACGGCGGAAGAAGTTAAAAATGATTTTGAAGGATTACAGACCATGAGAATTCTTGCAAGGAATATGGCATGGCTTATCAAGTCTATCGAGGCGGGAAAAAAGGCAAATATTACTTATCCCGAACAGGAAAAAAAGATAAGGACAAATTTTATAAGATAAAGAAAATCCCTGATTTTATAAATCAGGGATTTTTTCACGGACGGATAAATCTTCGACAAGCATAAAACATACATTGTCGTTGTCAATGAATATAAACGTATTTTCGAAATCAATAAGGAGATTGGCAAATATAATTCGGCTGTTATCTTTAGGGTCAATATTATATATACCATCGCAATAAAGCTTTATATAGCCTACATTTTTTTCGCTTATGGAGATTTCCAATTTACCATTGTGGGCGCGGGCGTATTTTTTTAAGTCGACGCATACGTTATCAAATCGTCTGCGCTTTTGTTCATCCTGAGGAGCAACTGAAATTGCAACGTCATCATTTGATTCATATAATTTTGAAGCTATTAATTTTGGCTTTTTATAGTCATATTTTTTATACATAATTACACCTACTGACTCCATATAATAAATAAATCAATTATATATTAATATTTAAAATATTAAATTTCAATAAGTTTTAAATAAATATATATTTAAATTATCTGAATACTGATATTTATGTAATAAAATTTATTTATGAAAGGAGGATGAAGATTTGGATAGAAAATTTATCGGAGACCGTATTACAAGTCTTAGAATAGGCAGAGATATATCGGAAAGAGAGCTGAGCAATACAATAGGAAAAAGTGATAATTATATAAACAGCATAACAACAGGAAGAACTTTCCCAAGTATTGAGAGTTTGCTGAGCATTTGTGATTATTTTGAGATTACAATTTTTGATTTTTTCTATCCGAGTGTTCAAAATCCTGAATTGCTAAAGAAAGCTTATGATGAAATTATAAGGATAAGCGCAGATAACTTGGAAGAGTTTATTCTGATACTCCAGAGTATGAAACCGTCTGACTTTGAGGGACTTGTTTCATTTATGAACAGATATAAATGGAATAAAAATCAAAGTTTAATCGAATCAAAAACAAAGCCATTTTAAAAACCGCAATTAAGCGGCTTTTTTTATATTTATAATTAACTAAATAAAGATAATTTGATTGTGTAAAATAAACAAAGTTTTTTGAAAATAGAAAATAATATTGACATATTTATCTATGGTAGTATAATTAAAGTTAATGAGTGCATCATGTATACATCATACTAAATGCCCTTTGAGGTTATTAAATAAAAATGGAGGCGTTGTTATGAAAACAATAAAAATACCTTATTATAAGGAAACTATTGATATTCATGTTGCTGAAGAAAATTTAAAAGCTGTCATAACGGCTAAAATGCATGAATATAAAGCAGAAAAGGGAGAAAAAGAACTTGTTGAAGACGCTTTGGCAAACCCTATAGGAAGCAAGAAGCTTTCCGAGCTTGCCGTTGGAAAAAATAAAATCGTTATTGTTACAAGCGACCATACAAGAGCTGTTCCCAGCAAACTTACACTTCCTATTCTTCTTAAGGAGATAAGAAGCGGAAATCCCGACGCTGATATTACAATTCTTATAGCTACAGGCTTGCATAGACCTACAACAGACGAAGAACAGAGAAATATGTTCGGTGATGAAATAGTTGATAATGAGAAGATTGTCGCAAACAACGCTTTTGATCCGGAACAGTTTGTAAAAGTAGGAGACCTTCCTTCAGGCGCAGAATTTTTCTGCAACAAGCTTGCAGTTGAATGCGACCTCCTCGTTACGGAAGGATTTATTGAACCTCACTTCTTTGCAGGATTCTCAGGAGGAAGAAAGAGCATACTTCCCGGTATATGCAATTCAACAACAGTAAACGAAAATCATTGCTATACTGCTATTGCAAGTCCTTATTCAAAAACAGGCGTTCTTGAAGGAAACCCCATACATAAGGATATGGTAACGGCTGCTAGACTTGTAAACGTACAGTTTATTTTAAACGTAGCGCTTGACGCCGAAAAGAAAGTAATCGCCGCATTCTCCGGAGACCTTGAAAAGGCTCATGAAAAAGGCGTTGAATTTATCAGAAGCCAGTCTCAGTGTCCTGTTGTAACAGGAGATATAGTTGTTACTTCAAACGGAGGATACCCTCTTGACCAGAACCTTTACCAGAGTCCTAAGGCTGTTGCTACAGCTGAAGTATGCGCAGGCGAAGACGGCGTTATAATTATGTGCTGTTCATGTTGCGACGGTATGGGAGGATCTAACTTCGAAAGACTTATAACAATGGGAACTCCTGAAGAAATAGACGAATATCTTTCAAAGATACCTTCAAAAGAGACTATAGCTGAACAGTGGTGCCCGCAGATTTATGCGAGAATACTTAAGAAACATAAATTAATACTTGTAACAACTTTCCTTGACCATGAAATGGTTAAAAAAGCAAACATGATACCTGCTTCAACACCTGACGAAGCCCTTGAAATAGCTTATCAGCTTAAAGGAAAGGATGCCAGCGTTGTAGTTATTCCTGACGGTGTCAGCGTTCTTGCTGTAAAGGAATGATATAAAAAGAAAGGAGAACTAAATATGAGCCTTAATTTAGCCCTTAAAGTAAACGACCTTGATAATGTTGCCACTATATTTGCCAACGGCATAACAGACGGCACTATTATTGAGGTACGTGATAAGAAAGGCAATTCTGAAAATGTTAAAGTAATAGGAGATGTCCCTTACGGTCATAAAATTGCTGTAAAAGACATAAAGAAAGACGAGATAATCACAAAATACGGTGAAGAAATCGGAATTGCAACTGCTGATATAAAAGTCGGAGAATACGTACATGTGCATAACTTAGACAGTATGCGCGGACGTGGAGACTGGAAATAATAATTGTTGGAAAGGGGAAATAAACATGGAATTTATGGGTTATGTGCGCCCGGACGGAAAAGTCGGAGCTCGTAACTACGTTGCGGTTATACCGAGCGTAACATGCGCTAACGACGTAGCTGCCGCAATCTGTCATCAGGTTATGGGCACTGTTACATATTTACATCATCAGGGATGCTGTCAGCTTCCTCCCGATTTGGAGAGAGTTACAGATACGCTTATCAGTATAGGATGCAGCCCTAACTCAGCTGCTGTTCTTATTGTCAGCCTCGGCTGTGAAGGAACAGACCATGAAAGAATGGTTAAAGAAATTTCCGCAACAGGAAAACCTGTTGAAATTATCCATATACAGGAACTCGGCGGCGTAAGCAAGGCTATCCAGGTAGGTACAGACATTGCAAGAAGACTTGTAATAGAAGCTTCCGGAATCCAGAGACAGCCTGTAGATGTATCAAACATCGTTATGTCAATCAAATGCGGCGGTTCTGACGCAACTAGCGGCATGGCTTCAAACTGCGTAATCGGATATGTTGCCGATAAACTTGTTGACTTAGGTGCTACAGTAATATTCGGAGAGACTACGGAATTTATCGGCGGCGAGCATCTTCTTGCTAAAAGAGGAGCTACAAAAGAAGTCGGAGATAAGATTTTCCAGATTGTAAACGAAATGGAAGCAAGAGCAAAATCACTTGGCTGCGATATGAGAAAAGGACAGCCTACACCCGGTAATATTGCCGGCGGATTAAGCTCAATCGAAGAAAAATCACTTGGCGCTATTATGAAATCAGGAACAAGACCTATCCAGGGCGTAATGGGATATACTGAAAGAGTTACAAACCATAAGGGTCTTTGGATAAAGGATACACCTGGACGTGAGCCTGAAATCCTTACAGGTATGGCAGCTACAGGCGCTCAGTGTATGATGTTCTCAACAGGAAGAGGAGCACCGCAGGGATTCCCCAGCATGCCTGTAATCAAGATTTGCGGTAACCCTAATACATATGAAAACATGAAAGAGGATATGGACATCAATGCCGGAGCAATCCTTCTCGGAGATAAGACAATCGAGCAGGTAGGAGAAGAAGCATTTGCAAAACTTATCCGTACACTCAGTGGTGAGATGACAAAGAATGAAGCTATTCAGTATGTAACTTCAATCGATATCCAGTGCCTCGGACCTGTTATCTAATTATTTTAAACATAATGACAACTGTGTGCAGTTGTTTTTGAAACAAATAATCCCCTGTATGGCTTAAACCATACAGGGGATTTATTTAAATGAATAAAATAATTGACTTGCGGAGCGCTGAATTTTCACTATAGCTTTATTAAGTTAAAAAATCATAGCAATTTCCTTTGCTACATGACAGAATCGGTATCGATTTTTTTCATATATAATAAGGGGTAGGCATTTCCCTGTTCGTCTAACTCTGTCCTTTTATAAACTCTAAAACCCATATGTTCATAAAATCCCTGTGCGAGGGGGTTCTGCTCGTTGACTGTAAGATTATTTACGGAATAATTTTCCATTCCATAGTTCAGTAACATTTTTCCTATTCCAAATCCTCGGCTTTTATCCTCAATAAACAGCATTTCAAGCGATTTGTCTGAAATCCCCATAAATCCGATAGGATTGCCTGCTTCATTTTTTGCAACGACTAAAATAGGAATTTCAAGTATTGCCCGCGGCACATACTGTTTAATGTTTTTTATTTCATCATCGGATAAAAATAAATGCGTTGCTTTAACGGAACTTTCCCATACATTTAATAAGTTTTGTATTAGAGTAGAGTCCTTTTCTTTTATTTCAAGTATTTTCATATTTTACCTCACAATTTAATTTAGCTTGCAATACAGTCACATTATAGGCTGATAACTTATAATGCCGTATGCGTATTTTACTTAGACGTTATACGCTAGTATAAATATCCAAATATTTTTCCGGTTTATTGTTAAATTAGCGTTTGTTGACAGTATCATCGTATGTAATATAAAAAAGCAGATAAAATAATTATCCGCTTTAAGTGTGTAAAATTTTATTCGTTTTCCTGTTCTTCCTCAACAGCCTTTTTGGATTCAAAGTGCTGAATTATTTCTTCTCTTGCCAATGCAAGATGGATTTTGTTTACTCTGTCGGCTTCTTTCCAGTTGCCTGAGCATATGTTTTCTACTATGCTTCGATGCTCAGTAACGGAATCGTCAAAACGTCTTTGCGTAGTCAGCGAGTATATTCTGAACTGCTGAGATTGAGAATAAATTCTTCTGTATGTATCAACGATGAGACTGTTGCCGCCAAGATTGATTATATACTGGTGAAGCTGCGTATCTACCTCTATATAATGCGTCAAATCGTTCTTTTCATAATATTTTACCAAGAGCTGAAGTGTTTCCATAAGCTCCTGAATATTCTTGCTTGTAAGCGTTTTAACGGAATTTTTAATAGCGTAGCTCTCTAAAAGAATTCTGACATCATAAATTTCTTCAATATCTTTTACGGTAAATTCTTTTACAAATACGCCTTTATTCGGATATTCTATTGCCAAACCTTCATCCACAAGCTGTTTTAAAGCCTCCCTTACGGGACTTCTGCTTACGTTAAGCTGTTCGGCCAGTTCTTTTTCCTGAAGCCATTGACCGGCAACATAGTTTCCGTTACATATTTCTTTTTTTATTATTTGATAAATCTGATGTTTCATCGTCATTATAGGTCGTTTGACTGATGGCATGGTGGATTTCTCCTTTACTTAATATCATATACAGATTATAAGATGAATTTATATAAAAGTCAAAAATAATTTCATTTATAACCGAAACAATGAATAAAAAACGAAAAAACTATTGACAGTGAAATACGCCTGTGGTAATATCACATTAAATTCAGTGAACAAAAATAGTACTCTTCATATATATGTTTCAGAGAGCCGCCGTCGGTGGGAGTGCGGTACAGAGATAGTTGAGGAATGGGTTTGGGAGATGCCGTGGTGAAAAGTTTATTAACTGCGGACGTATACCTGCGTTAAAGGTTAGGATATGTTGGTATCTGATTAAGGCAGACGGCAATGTCTGCAAAACGAGGTGGCACCACGGAGTATATTCGTCCTCGATAAGCAATTGCTTATCGAGGCTTTTTTATTCTGAGAGCGCACAGACTACTGACATATGTCGCTTTAATATATTTTATATGAAAAGGAGATATGTATAATGAAAAAAGGATTTAAAAATGTTTTGGCTTTAGCTTTATCATCATTTATGGTTTTAGGAACTGCGGCATGCGGCTCTTCATCATCTGAAAGTGGGGAAACATCACAAGAAACCGATAAAACACAAATTGGTATAGTTCAGATGGCGGATAACGGGGCTTTTACGGATATGCGTGAAGGATTTATAGCGGAAATGAATGAAAAAGGATATGATGACAGTAATACGGAGTTTATTTATAAAAATGCTCAGGGAGACGCGTCAAATCTTAATACTATTTGTCAGCAGATGGTTTCGGACGGAGTTGATCTTGTTGCGGCAATAGCGACGCCTTCCGCGCAGGCAATGGTAAATATGAAAAGCGACATACCTGTAGTATTTATATCCGTATCAAGCCCTCTTTCGGCAGGGGTTGTTACAGATATGGAAAAACCGGATTTAAACGCTACGGGAACATCAAATCCCATACCTGTAGAGGAAATTATCGAGTTTTCAAAAAAAGTCGATACTGATGTAAAAAAATACGGAATACTCTATACGTCAGGCGAGGTAAATTCCGTAAATACGGCAGACAAAGCGAAGGAGTATATTACGTCAAACGGGATGGAATATGTGGAAACAGTAGTAACAAATTCATCAGAGGTTCAGCAGGCTGCACAACAGCTTTGTTCAGAATGCGACGCTGTTTTTGTTCCAAATGACTCGGTAATTCAAAGCGCTATGCCCGTTGTTGCGGCAGCTGCAAAGGACGCAGGAGTTCCCGTATACGGCAGCTCGGCAGTTATGGTTAATGAAGGAGCTTTTGCTACAATAGCAATAAGCGATACTGAAATCGGAGCAATAAGCGCAGATATGGCGGTTGAAATACTTAACGGTAAATCTGTGGCAGATATTCCCGTATTAGAAGTACCGGGCACGGAGATTGTTGTAAATAAGACAACAATGGAAGCTTTAGGAATCGAAATCGATGATTCTCAGGGAGTAACTTTTGTAGAATAATGAAATGTTTTTAAAAGAGACCTTGATAATTTCAGGGTCTCGGCTTTTAGGTGAAAGACTTGTCGATAGGGGGATTTTTATGGTTCTGTTTCTCGGATCCTTACAGCTCGGACTGCTGTATGGGATACTGGCTATGGGGGTATACATATCGTTTAGAATATTGAATGTTCCCGACCTTACAACGGAAGGAAGTTTTGCATTCGGAATGGCTGTTTCGGCAATGTTCGCAGTCAACGGACACTACGGACTTGGAATTGTAATGTCAATTGTTGCGGGAGCTTTGGCAGGAATAGTTACGGGAGTGCTGCAAACAAAGTGTAAAATTCATCCGATACTTTCGGGAATAATAACAATGAGCGGATTATATACGGTTAATCTTGCGGTGATGAAAAATGCGGTAAATGTTTCACTCATCGGAAAAGATGAAATTTTCGGTAAAATAGTAGCTATGCTTGAGACAATCGGAAAAGAGCCTGCAAAATGCGTCGGCGCATTATGCTTTGCGCTTGCAGTATGTATTATTTTGATTATGTTTTTTAAGACTCATATCGGTCTTTGCATAAGAGCAACAGGTGATAATGAAGCAATGGTATCTTCGTCGTCCATAAATGTCGACAGCACAAAAATACTTTCTCTCGCCGTTTCAAATGCTTGCGTAGGACTTTCGGGAGGACTTTTGGCGCAGTATCAGGGATTTGCGGATATAAATTCATCTGCCGGAATACTTGTTGTCGGTCTGGCGTCCGTAATTATCGGTGAAGTTATAATGGGAAGAAGAGGAGTTACTATCGGAATAATATCCGCTGTGGTAGGCTCGATTATTTACAGATATATTATGGCTTTGGCTACTGCGACTCATATATTCCCGGCTTTTGCGTTGAAACTTGTATCGGCGGTAATAGTAGCCGTTGCATTGTCCATACCGGCTATTAAACAAAATATCGCTCTTTCCAAGATAAAAAAGGAGGCTCGTAAAAATGCTTAAAATTGATAATGCCGTAAAAATATTTTCACAAGGCACACCGAATGAGCATAAGGCGCTTAACAGCCTAAGCCTCAATCTGAAAAGAGGGGAGTTCGTAACTATAGTCGGTTCAAACGGAGCCGGAAAATCTACGATGTTCAATGCAATATGCGGAAACTTTCTTTTAGACAGCGGAAAGATAGAGGTTGACGGAAAAGATATTACTTTTATGAAAGAACACAAAAGGGCGGCTTTTATAGGCAGAGTTTTTCAAGACCCGATGAAAGGAACAGCCCCTAATATGACAATAGAGGAAAACCTTGCGCTTGCATATTCCAGAAGCAGAAGGGGTCCTCTTGGAATGGCTGTAAAAAAAAGTGAAAAAGAAATTTTTAAAAGCGCTCTTGCAGAGTTCGGAATGGGATTGGAAGACAGGATGAAAACAAAAGTCGGACTGTTATCCGGAGGACAAAGACAGGTGGTTACGCTTCTCATGTGTACTATCGTAACGCCTAAGCTTCTGCTTCTTGATGAGCATACCGCCGCGCTTGACCCCGCTACGGCTGAAAAAGTAATGGAGATAACAAATAAAATAGTCAAGAGAAATGAACTTACAACTTTGATGATAACCCACAATATGAATTCGGCTTTAAAAACGGGAAACAGAACGATAATGATGGATTCGGGAGAAATAATACTTGATGTATCGGGAGAAGAAAGAGAGAAAATGACTCTCGATGATTTACTGAATATGTATTCCCTTAAGAAAAAAGAAGAGTTTGCCAACGACAGAATGCTTTTAGGATAAAAGGTGAATTATAATGATTAAACACTTGGTCATGTTTTATTTTACCGATAAAGTTACTGATGAGAACAGAGATGAGAGTAAAAGACTTATAGCCGATTCGGTTAAAAAAATAAAAGATGCCGATATAAAAGGCGTATCGGAGCTGAAGGCCGTTTTCAATATTGCAGACGGTATGCCGGAAGTCGGTCTTTACGGAGAATTTGAAAATGATGAGGCTTTGAGAAATTATCAAAGTCATCCGGAGCATAAAAGACATGTGGAACTGACAAAGGATTTTTGTAAAGACAGAATTGTTTTTGACTGGGAATAACAACATCGGTCGATAAAATTATCGACCGATGTTATTTATGTGTTAAATAAAAATTAATCGGCGGTTTTAGGCGTTATACCGAGTTCTTCGGCTAAAGTTTCAACTGTAAATTCTCTATCGGCAACTATACCTTTTCCGTGTATTTTATCTCCATTCGGAGTTTCCCAGGAAAACATTGTGGCTATAAAATAAAAGCCGTTTTTCAGAGGAACGGTATTTTGACCTATACCTTTTCCGTAGGTAGTTTCACCTAAAAGAACAACGTTATCAAGATTGTCATTTAAAGCTCCTATGAGTATTTCAGATGAAGAAGCTGTGTTTTCATCCTGTAAAATTATTATTTTTTCAAAATTGAATATAGGAGCATTTTCGGATATATTTGTCCGTGATAGAAATTCCATTTCAGACGTCTCACGCGATATAACATCCCCTTTATCCAAAAACATATCGGCTATTGATATGGCAGACGAGATATATCCTCCGGGGTTACTTCTCAAATCTAATATAAGAATAGGGTACCGAGAAATTTTTTCTGCGTTTTCAAATACAAAATCAGCCGATTCATCTGTAAAATTTCTTATTGAAAGATAAGCGGAGTTATCCGTAAACTCAAACCACTCGCAGCTGTTGCCTATTTCTTTGTCATTTGTTATTTTTGCGGTATATTGAGCGGGAAGGTATAAATGACTGTATACATCTCCGTTTTCCTCATGAAGTCTTTCCATAAAAATATTAATTACGGCGTCGTCAAAATAAGTCGCTATATCGCTTTCTGACTGTTCGGTTTCACTATCTACAATATTTTGTAAACTGTCCTCATATAAATAACCCTTTGTCATTATATTTTTAAATATCAAGTAGTCATAATTATCATATACTACTGCCGCAAGAAGCAAAGCCGTCAAAACAAGTATTCCGAAAAGAATAACAATAATACATTTTTGACGTTTTGCTTTTTTTATAAGACCGTTTAATTCATCATTTGGTTGCATATTGTTTTCCATTATGGTTCACCGCCTTTTTATGCGGTAATTATACCATTAAACCGTATATTTTGCATTATAAATTAAATGCCACTAATAAACATTATATAAACAAAGAAAAAAGCAGTAATTTATTATCACTGCTTTTTATATAAAGAGAGTATTTTCAAATTACAAGGGACGGAGCGGCATATACACGCCCTGCAAGTTCCTGGTTTAAGAGATATAGGCTTTTTGGGTCATCACCGAATATTTTAAACTTATTTACAAGGGCGTCTGCGTTTGCCTCTTCTTCACCTTGCTCTTTGATAAACCAGTCAAGGAATTGCATTGTTCGGAAATCCTTTACATTGTATGCCGCTTCATAGATATTATTTATAAGGCTTGTAACATATTTTTCATGGTTAAAAGCTATGTCCAGCGGCTCCGCAAAATTTTTAAATTCTTCACATGGTTTATCTATCGCTTCAAGAGTTACTTTTATACTATTGTTTTGAAGGTATTTGATGAAGAGGAGGGCGTGATCTCTCTCTTCCTGAGCCTGAATGTTATACCAGTTGCCGAATCCGTCAAGATTATTGTCAATATAATAATTTGCAATATCGAGATAAAGGTATGCGCTGTAAAATTCTTTGTTTATTTGTTCGTTTATGAGAGAAGCAACTTTTTGATCCATTGTTAAAATCCTCCTTTTGCTTTAATAAAAAACCGCCGTTTTATAAAACGGCGGCTAAGATTTTTAAATTACTTGAAGTATCTGTTGTAAAGTCCTTCGAATGCTTTTCCGTGTCTAGCTTCGTCTCTTGCCATTTCATGAACTGTATCATGGATAGCGTCAAGGTTAGCAGCTTTAGCACGTTTTGCAAGGTCAAACTTACCTGCTGTAGCTCCGTTTTCAGCGTCGATACGCATTTCAAGGTTTTTCTTTGTAGAATCTGTTAATACTTCGCCGAGAAGTTCAGCAAACTTAGCAGCGTGTTCTGCTTCTTCATAAGCTGCCTTTTCCCAGTAGAGACCGATTTCGGGATATCCTTCTCTGTGAGCTACTCTTGCCATAGCGAGGTACATACCAACTTCTGTACATTCGCCTTCAAAGTTTGCTCTTAAGTCTTTCATAATATCTTCGCTTGAACCCTGAGCAACGCCTACAACGTGTTCAGCAGCCCATTCGCGTTCGCCTGTCATTTCTTTGAATTTATCTTTAGGTGCTTTGCATACAGGACAGAAGTCGGGAGCTTCGTTACCTTCGTGAACATAACCGCATACAGAACATACAAATTTTTTCATATTAATTTCCTCCTTGAATATGTATTTAACAATTTATTTTTTTGTTTACGATAATTTGTTTTATCTGATAATCATTATAAATTAGGAAATGAGATTTGTCAACATATTTTTTATTAAAATTTAAATAAAATGAATTTGCCAATACGATTGGTATAAACTATAATAACATTGATTGGAGGTTATATATATGAAAATAAATATTAACGATTGTATCAGCGGATTTACGCTTATAAATAGGGAAGAAATAGATGATATAAATTCAGAAGGTTATCTTTTTTTACATAAAAAAAGCGGAGCCAGATTGATGTATATAGAAAATGACGATGATAATAAAGTCTTTTTTATTTCATTTAAAACTCCTCCGGAAGATGACTGCGGTACGCCTCATATAATAGAACATTCTGTTTTATGCGGTTCCGAGAAATATCCGGTAAAAGACCCGTTTAATGAATTGGCTAAGGGTTCGCTTAACACATATCTGAATGCGCTGACATACAGTGATAAAACCGTTTATCCTATAGCAAGCAGAAATGATAAAGATTTTTCAAATCTTATGGACGTATATCTCGACGCTGTCTTTAATCCGATGATTTTGAAGCATAAAGAAATATTTATGCAGGAGGGGCATCATTTCCACATGGAGAATGCCGATGACCCGTTAGAAATAAAGGGCGTTGTATACAATGAAATGAAGGGTGCATTTTCGGATCCCGACAGATATTTAGACGGCGCCGTAAATACGGCTTTGTTTACGGATTCGCCATATATGTTTGAAAGCGGGGGAGATCCCGATAAAATTCCGGATTTAACTTATGAAAAGTTCATAGACTTTTATAAAAAGCAGTATCACCCGTCCAACAGCTATATTTATCTTTTCGGAAAAATGGATATTGCGGAAAAGTTGGAATATCTGGATAAAGAATATTTATCGGCGTTTGACAGACAGAATTTTAAAAATGACATAAAAGCTCAGAAATGTCAAAACAAAATAATAAGAAAAGAAGAATATTACCCTGTAATTGAAAAAAATGAAAACGAGGCTATGTATGCAGCCGGCTTTATAACAGGAAAATCATATGATGAAGAAACAAGCCTCGGATACTCGATACTTTCATATATACTTATGGATACAAATGCGTCTCCTGTCAGAAAGGCTCTTATTGAAAGCGGATTTTGTTCGGATACGGAAGGCTGGTTCGATTCGTCTACTATGGACACTGTATTTTCGATAATAGCAAAAAGCGCGAAGGAAAATGCTTCGGAAGAGTTTGAAAATATAATAAGAAACGAATTGGGAAATATAGTTAAAAACGGTTTGGATGCGGAACTTGTAAATTCGGCTGTAAATGCCTTCGAGTTTATGCTCAGTGAGGAAAATTTCGGATATAAACCGAGAGGATTGTATTACGGACTTAAAGCTATGAACAGTTGGCTTCATAAAGAAAACCCGTTTGAAAGCTTTAGATTTAAAAAACATATTTCATCTATAAGATCTAAAATTAACGACGGATATTTTGAAAGCCTTATATCAAACGGTATGTTGAATAATAAAACAGCCGTATATGTTTCGCTTCAGCCTAAAGAGGGAATGCAGGCGGAAATAGACGAAGCGGAAAGAAAAAGACTGCTTAAAATAAAGGAAAATCTTTCGGGGAAAGAAATAGATAAAATAGTAGAGGAAACAAAGCAATTACTTGCTTTTCAGTCTGCCGATGAGGATTTATCCGTCATGCCGTCTCTTAAATTAAGCGATATAAATAAAAATGCGGATATTATCGAGAATGAAATTGTGGACGGTATTTTTTATGTTCCTGGAAATACAAACGGCGTTATTTATTCGGAACTTTCGTTCAGTACAGACAGTATAGACGAAAAGGATTACGGATATGTAGGACTTATAAGCGATTTAATAGGAAGATTGGATACACAAAAATATGATTTTAATGAGCTTCCTACAAAAATTGACTTGTATACCGGAGGAATAACGTCTTCTTGCGCAGCATACTATACGACGGACGGGAAAGTTAAAAAAGTGCTCAATGTCAGTGCAAAAGCTCTTTCGAGAAATGTGGAGATGATGAAGGAGCTTGTTGACCAGACAACCGATAAAATGGATTTTGACAAGGCGGAAAGCATTAGACTCATAATAAAAGACAGGATTTCGAAACTTGAAAATTATCTTAATCAGAACGGGCATATTACTGCGTCTAACAGAGCTTTAAGCTATTTTAATGAAGGATATAATTATAAGGATAAAACAGGCGGAATAGGATATTTTAAATTCCTTTGCGAACTGGATAAAAATTTTAATGATGAAGCGTTGGCTGAATTAAAAAAGACGGCTGATATTATATTTGATAAAAATAAGCTGACTGTCGGAGTAAGCTGCGAAAAAAATGATTTCGATAAAATAAAAAATATAGGTCAAATTTTTGACGCTAAAGATATAGGAAATAAAAACGGCATATCGAAAAAAATAAATATTGTTTCGGAAGGAATAATTACTCCCAGTAAAATACAATATGTGGCAAAAGCGGCTGATTATAAAAAGGCAGGGTATGAATACAGCGGAAAACTGTTGGTTCTCAAAAACATCCTTGATTTGGAATATTTGTGGAACATGGTAAGAGTACAAGGAGGAGCATACGGCTGCGGATGTAATTTCATAAGAAGCGGCGGAATGTATATGTATTCCTACAGAGACCCGAACTTAAAGAGAACAATTGGCATTTATAATAAAACAGGAGAGTTTTTAGAGAATTTTACTGCCGATGAAAAAGCAATGACGAACTATATTATAGGCGCTGTCAATACTGTAGACAGACCGTTAAATATGGAGCAAAAACTGAAAACCGCTTTCATAAGACATATAAGCGGAATAACCGATTGCTTACGTCAAAAAGAACGTGATGAAATTTTATCGTCTTCGTGTGAGGATATGAGAAGCTATGCCCAAATGTTTAATTATTTTGCCGAAAGTCCTCATATATGCGTAATAGGAAACGCAGACAATATTAATAATGAGAAGAATTTATTAAATACGATTACGGCAATGAAATAAAGTATTGCATTGGCGAGGTTTATATTGTATACTAGCACAGGTATTTATAAATCTATCAGGAGATGTTCCTTGCTTAACCATCTCCAAAATAAAAAACAGGGGGAATTGATATGAGAAAAATTAATACCGAAACAGTTGCTTTAACAGGAGTAACAGCCGCAGTGTATATGGTCGCTACGCTTGCCGTCTCGCCCATAGCTTTCGGCGCCGTACAATTCAGGCTGTCGGAGGTAATGGTGCTTCTGGCATGGATTAATCCGGCTTTTGCGCCGGGACTTATTTTGGGTTGCGCGCTTGCAAACATGTTCAGTCCGTTGGGAATTATTGATGTTCTTTTCGGAACATTCCATACTTTTTGTTCGGTAATGCTTATCAGCAGAACAAAAAATATGTATGTGGCTTCTATTTGGCCTACAGTATTTTCCTTTATAATAGGACTTGAGCTTTATCTTGTTTACAAAGCTCCGTTTATAGCCTCAACAATATCCGTAATGATCGGAGAGCTTATATGTATTACGCTTATAGGCTGCGTTATTTTTACTTTTATCAAAAAGAACGGTTATATAATGGCAAAACTTCAGAAATTTTAATGCCCGCTTTAAGCGGGTTTTTTTATTGCATGTAAAGCACATTAATAATTAATAAAGCGCAGAATATAATATAAATACAAATATTATTAAGGAGAGGGTATGCGCGTCTGTAAGACAGTATTTACAGTAATAATATTAATTATGCTTTTCAGTCTTACGATAATTGTATCGTGCATACCGGGAAAAATATTAATGGAAGAGTTTGCAAACGCCAATGAGGCAGGAAACAAAATAAAGATTGCCGAAAAAGTGCTGGTATCGACAGATAGAACGGATATGTTTACTCCGCAAGAGGCGAGAAATATTAAAGTCGACTACGCAGAACTGACAAAAATGGGCGTACAAGACGCATTGGTAACAGTAGATTTCGGACCCAAGGCTACGGTAATGGCTGTTTATACTCCCGTTAACGACGGTTATGAGTATGTCGGAGAAGTAGGATATTTTTATGATGTTGATAATATTGCTTTTATAAGACCGGATAAAAGCGGACTTGAAGTTATTACATTTAGGGAGAGGAATAATCAATCCATAGGAGCAATGGAGAACGGAAGCTTTATCAGAGGGTATACATACAAGGAGAAAGATTTTAAAAATGTAATAAACATAGATGAGAATACAGAGGCATGGTGGAACGATGTACAATCCGGAGCTGCCGAGCCGCATTGGCATAAAATAACCCAGCAGAGTAACGTTAAAAAAAGCGATGACGATAGGCGGATAGAGGCCGTTAAGACTCAGATTTACAGCACAGCGGAAAATACAGGAAGCATGACGCGTCCGGATGACAGTGAATTTAATGAAAAAAACAGAAGAACCGTTGATGAAAATTTCTACTGGAACGATGGCTGGCAGAGTTTCATAATTGATGAAAAAACAGAAAAATCAACAGGAGAAAAGGTAGCTGTTCTTAAGGATTTTGGAACATCTCCTTATGTACTTACGGGAGATGAATTTGATAAGTACAGAATACTGAGGGAAGACGGATCGATAGGTATTGTAAATTATGATGAACTGAGCGCCATATAATAGGACGTCAATATTAAATATAAAAAAATATCCTGCCTTGGCGTGGCAGGATACGAAGATGGAAGGATTTATGAAGAAATTTTTATCAGTTTTCCTACTGATAGATATATTCTAAAATATCCTTATGAACTGTGTATATATAAGTTGTGAATATTTTGTAAACAAAAATGAGTAAAATTAAATATATGTAAAATGTTTATTTTGTTGAGTTTAAACATTTTTTCTAAACGCGGTTATATAATAAAAGCAGGATAATCCCAAGTGTGATTTATCCTGCTTTTATGTCTGAACCTAAAATCGGCTGTTGGCGAAAAAGATAGTATTTATTTGCTGTTTAAGAGTTAAGTTGTAGAGCATATATATGATTCATATAGCCGTTGTAAAATATCATATTACAATATGCTTTTGTGAGTATCTTTTTGTTGAAAATAGTGGTATACTTCAAATATAAATATTCATAATCGTACATTGACGGAGGTGTTAGTATGAAACTGATATTTTGCGGAGCCGCTCACGAAGTTACCGGAAGCTGCCATTATATAAACGTATGTGGCAAAAATATACTTTTGGATTGTGGAATGGAGCAAGGGACTGATATTTATGAAAATCAAGAAATACCTGTTCCCGTATCGGAAATAGATTATGTATTTCTCTCACATGCGCATATAGACCATTCCGGATATTTGCCTTTGATATTTAAAAACGGATTCAGAGGAAAAATATTTACTACAAAGGCAACGGCAGACTTATGCGACATAATGCTACGAGACAGTGCGCATATACAGGAATTTGAAGCTGAATGGCGAAATCGTAAAGCAAAGCGTTCATTGGAAAAACCGTTTGAACCTTTATATACAATGAATGATGCGGAAGGAGTCATACAGCTTTTGATGCCTTGCGATTATGATGAAATAATAAACGTATGCGAAGGCGTTGATATTCAATTTACGGATATAGGGCATTTGCTTGGATCATCAAGCATAAAACTTTGGCTTAGCGAAAACGGCATAAATAAAACGATTGTTTTTTCGGGAGATATAGGAAACACCGATCAGCCTCTTATTGAAGATCCTAAGTATACGGATGAAGCCGATTATGTAATAATGGAGTCAACATACGGTGATAGGTATCATGGCGAAAGACCGGATTACTATACGGCTTTGGCAAATATGATTCAGACAACGTTGGACAGAGGGGGAAACCTTGTAATACCTGCATTTGCGGTTGGAAGAACTCAGGAAATACTTTATTTTATACGTAAAATAAAGGCTGACAGAATGATAAAAGGACATGACGGTTTTAAAGTATATGTAGACAGTCCTTTGGCTGTTGAGGCAACGAATGTATTTAATAAAAATACATTGGATTTCTATGATGAGGAAGCTTTGGATTTAATAAAAAAAGGTATAAATCCGATTTCGTTTGAAGGTCTTGAAGTTTCCGTAACAAGCGACGATTCCAGGGCGATTAACTTTGACAGTGAACCGAAAGTAATAATATCCGCTTCCGGAATGTGTGAAGCTGGAAGAATAAGACATCACTTAAAGCATAACCTTTGGAGACCGGAATCTACAATTCTTTTTGTAGGCTATCAGGCGGAGGGCACTCTCGGCAGAATGCTTTTGGATGGGGAGACTTCTGTAAAGCTTTTCGGGGAGAAAATAGGAGTTAAGGCTCACATAGAAAAACTTGACGGAGTAAGCGGACATGCAGACAAACAAGGACTTATAGACTGGATAAACGGATTTAAAGAAAAACCTAAGAGAGTTTTTATAGTACACGGAAATGATGAGGTAACAGACGATTTTGCCGAATACCTCAGAAAAGAATACGGATATGAAACATTTGCTCCGTATAGCGGCGCTGAAGTTGACCTTGCCACAAACTCAATTATAAGTCAGGGAGTAAGAAAGCTTGTTGAACAGCATGAAGAATATACTGCTAAATCAAAAGGCGCAGTCAGAGGTGAGAATCTCTACAAAGAACTTGAAAAAGCAGCTGCAAGACTTAAAACGGTTGTTTCTCATAACAGGGGCGGAGCTAATGCGGACCTTGAAAACCTTCTGAACAAAATCAATGCCTTATGCGACGAGTGGGATAGATAAAAGCTTTTGTATGATAGTGATTTAAACTGACATAACAATATTGTTTGACATATTGTAAAGCTTTGATTTTATGAAAAGTTTTAAAATTCCGAAAACACGGAATTTATTTAATATGGCAAAATATCAAATTATTAAGCCGCATATAAATTTTATATGCGGCTTTACTGTATTATTATTTGTTTTTTCTTATGTATACTATACCTGCTGCGCCTACTCCAACATAAGTGCCTATTGTTGGTCCGATATTAAGAAGAGGCGCTCCATCCAAGTCAAATCCTTTTTCCGATATTTTTTCAAGCATAATTTTAGAATTTGAAGGATCTCCGGAATATATAGGGAATACAGGATATTTTGTATCAATACCCTCATCGATTACAGCTTGAGCCATGTAATCTATACTGCGCTTAATGCCTACTCCTTTATGGCATACAAAAACTTCGCCTTCGGAGCCGATTGTTATTACAGGCTTTATTCTTGCCAAAGTAGCTGCACTCGCTTCAAACCTAGAAAGGCGTCCGCCTTTGACAAGATATTTAAGCGTCGGAAAAGTAGCGTATAAACGAACTCTTTTTTTAAGGCTTTCTGTCTCGGATACAATTTCATCAGCGCTTTTTCCTTCATCGCGTAATTTGACTGCGTTATCGACAAGAAGTCGCATTCCGACTGTGGCGGAGATAGAATCTATAATATGTATTTTATCATAACCAACGGTTTCTTTGCACAAATGCATTGTCTGAAGCATGCCGCTTAATGAGCCGGAAAGCATTATTGCTATTACTTCATCACCGTTTTTCTTGGCTTCTTCAAAATAATCAATAAATACCTGAGGAGATGGCTGGGCTGTTTTCGGAAAATCATCGCCTTCTTCCAAAAGCGCAAAAAAGTCGGCTTTGCTTAAATTTACGCCCGAAAGATAGTCTCTTCCTTTAAACGTAATCGGTATAGGAATGACGTCAATATTTTTTTCATCTATTTCATGTTTTTCATAGTCAGAACCGGAGTCTGTAAGAATTTTGATTGACATTAGTTCACCTCCATTGATTGTAATGTCAATATATATAAAATATTACTATTTGCGAATAGAATAGTCAATATGTAAGGTTTTGAAAAAGACATTGTGTTTACTTTTTAATGGTAATCTAATTGTTTTGGTATAAATAGGTTTACTCTTTTTTACACAGACGTTTTGTGATAAAGTATAAATAACAAAAGTTTCGGAGGTATAAAATTGAAGAACATCAGATTGATTGCAACTGATCTTGACGGAACGTTTTTTACAGACAATAAAGATATTTCCGTAAAAAATATGAAAGCGGCATCGGACGCTTTTGAAAGAGGTATACTTATAGTGCCTGCGACAGGGAGATCATTATATACGATCCCGAAAAAGGTTTTAGAATTAAATTGTATTCGTTATGTTATTACTTCAAACGGCGCGGGAATTACCGACTTAAAAACCGGTAAAAGTATTTATAAAAATCAGCTTGATTCACAGACCGCATTTAAAGTAATAGATATTGCCTTGAGCGTGGATATAATGGTTGAAATATTTACCGAAGGAAGAGCCTATATACTTAAAAAATTTGCGGATAATCTTATTAATTACGGTGTGAACCCGAAATTTAAAGACTGGATACTGGATACGAGAAATACAGTGAATAATTTTTCTGAAATTTTATCCGAAACAAGCACAGTTGAGAATATAAATCTTATTTTTACGGACTTAAACAAAAGAGAAGAAATATATAAATATATTATAAATAACCTAAATGTTGAAGTAACGAACTCGCTGGGAAATAATCTGGAGATAGGCAGAAAAGGCTGTTCAAAGGGAACGGCGCTGGAAAATCTAACTGCATTACTAAATATGGATATGGAAAATACTATGTGCTTCGGAGATAATGAAAATGATAGAGATATGATAATTAAGGCAGGAATAGGCGTAGCTATGGCAAACGGAGAGGAAAGCGTTAAATCCGTAGCCGACTACATAACAAAAAGTAATAATGACGACGGTTTTGCGGAAGCTGTATATAAATTTGCGGTAAAAAGATAAGAAAATTTTTATTATTATTTATATGATGCGGAAAACCGTAGTAAGATAAAGTATAAATTTATTTTGAAGTTGTATTATTTTAAATTAACTTATAAACTTTGAATAATAACATATAAAAGAATATAAATGACAACTGTTAAAAAATGGTTGGCAATATAGTACAAAATCAAGCGTCTTAAAAGGCGCTTTTTTTATTAATCATATAACTTGTATATATGTATAGACGAGTTATATAATTATATTAAAAAATACTGCAAAGAAGGTGCTTGTTTGAATATAAATGACAAGGCAAAGTATATAATTTTAATTGACAGTATAAAAAATGACATAATTAGCGGCAAAATAAAACCGGGAGATAAGCTGCCTTCCGAAAATAAGCTGGCTGAAAAGTTCGGGATGAGCAGACATACTGTGAGGAAAGCCCTTTCTATACTTGAGAATGACGGCTATGTTTCAGCTGAACACGGAAGAGGAACTTTTTGTACGCTTAAATATAAAACAAAAAACGACTCAAAAATCATAGCTGTAATTACTACATATATATCCGACTATATATTCCCCCATGTAATAAACGGAATATATGACGTTATGAGCAAGAACGGATATAATGTTCTGCTTAAAAACACGGGAAACGATATTTACACAGAGAAAAATTGCCTTGATGACGCATTGAAAGCCGGCGTGTGCGGTCTTATTATTGAGCCAAGCAAAAGCCAGATATTTTGCCGACATACGGAATTGTACGAGAGACTTGATAATGAGGGTATACCTTATGTATTTATACAGGGACTTTACAGTTGGGCAACCGAAAAACCTTATGTCATTACAGATGATGAAAAGGGAGGATACTTTGCTGTAAAACATTTGATAGACCTCGGACATAAAAAAATAATCGGGATTTTTAAAGCCGATGATTCCCAGGGATACCAAAGACACAAAGGATTTGTAAAGGGATTAAATGAGGCTGGAATAGCATATAACCCTGATTTAATAGTATGGTATCACACTGAAGACAAAGGAATAAAGCCGTCGTCAATGATAAATGAACTTATAAACAATGATAAGGATATAACCGCGATTGTTTGCTATAACGACCAAATTGCCATATCAGCCATTAAAGAATTGAGTAAAATGGGGTTATCTGTTCCGGAAAATATTTCAGTAATCGGTTTCGATAATTCAGACATAGCTTATGAAACAGGACTGACATCAATAACACACCCTAAAGAAGAACTCGGAAAGAAATCTGCCGAAAAACTTTTAAGTATTATAAACGGAGAAAAGGTTTCAGGCGAAATTATGGACGTGGATATTGTTGTAAGAAATTCTACAAGGAAATTGTGATTTCTATAGTAAAGACAGTTTATATTTGTGAGAGAACATTATAAGTATTGCTAAGAATATAGATGAAATCAACTTTATTGATAAGGGGGAGAAAAATGAAATATTACACAATAGGAGTTGACTTCGGAACACTGTCAGGGCGAAGTGTATTGGTAGAAGTTGACAGCGGAAAGGTAATTGCTTCTGCTGTAAAAGAGTATACGCACGGCGTAATGGACAAACAGCTTCCGGATGGAACAAGGCTCGGAATAGATTGGGCGCTTCAACATCCGATGGACTATATTGAAGTGTTGTTTGAAACCGTGCCTGAGGTTTTGAGAAAATCGGGAGTGTCAAAGGATTGCATCATAGGAATAGGAACCGATTTTACAGCATGTACAATAATGCCTTTGGATAAAGACGGAAAACCTCTCTGTTTTGATGAAGAATACGCAGGTAATCCCAACAGCTGGGTAAAGCTTTGGAAACACCATGCCGCGCAGGATCAGGCAAACCGTCTCAATAAAAAGGCTGAGGAAACGGGAGAAAAATTTTTAAAGAGGTACGGTGGTAAAATATCATCGGAATGGATGATTCCGAAAGTTATGCAGATTTTAGAAGAAGCTCCGCAGATATACGAAAACACATACGCCTTTATGGAAGCGGCTGACTGGATTATTATGGAGATGACTGGAAACTGGGTAAGAAACAGCTGTACGGCAGGATATAAAGCAATCTGGCATAAAAAAGAAGGATACCCGTCAAAAGAATTTTTTAAAAAGCTTAATCCCGCTCTGGAGAATATAACAGATAAATTCAAAGGGGAAATATTAAGCGTCGGACAGCGTGCAGGTGTGCTTAAAAAAGAAATGGCCGAAAAAATGGGATTGAATGAAGGAATAGCGGTTGCGGTAGGAAATGTAGACGCACATGTTTCTCTTCCGGCTGTCGGCGTACATGATACGGGAAAAATGCTTATGATAATGGGTACTTCTACATGCGATATACTTCTCGGAGATGAAGAAAAACTTGTTCCCGGAATGTGCGGAGTTGTCGAAGACGGAGTATTGCCCGGATATTACGGATACGAGTCTGGACAGTCATGCGTCGGTGATCATTTTGACTGGTTTGTAAAAAACTGTGTTCCGTATGAGTATAAAAAGGCTGCTGACGAAAAAGGAATGAACATACACCAATATCTTACGGAAAAGGCTTCGGCGTTTGCTGTCGGAGAGAGCGGACTTATTGCGCTTGACTGGTGGAACGGTAACAGGTCATGCCTTGTGGACGTCGATTTGACAGGGCTTATGATAGGCATGACTCTTCTTACAAAGCCGGAAGAAATGTACAGGGCTCTTATTGAAGCGACAGCCTACGGTAAAAGACTTATAATAGAAACTTTTGAAGAGAGCGGAGTTCCTGTAAACGAGTTGTATGCCTGCGGAGGTATTGTAAAGAAAAATCCGATGATGATGCAGATATATGCGGATGTTACGGGAAAAGAAATATTTATAGGAGCTTCCGACCAGACTCCCGCTCTCGGATCGGCAATGTTTGCCGCCGTTGCCGCAGGAAAGGATAACGGAGGATATGACACAATATATGAAGCAGCCGAGCAAATGGGCAGAGTTGAGGATTATACATATAAACCGAATCCTAAAAATAAAAAAATATACGATAAGCTTTATAATGAGTTTGTAACTCTCCACGATTATTTCGGAAGAGGGGAAAACGATGTTATGAAAAGGCTTAAGGTGATAAAGAAAGAAGCCGAAAACGGAAAGAAGGGTACAAATGCTTGAAGAACTGAAAAAAAGTGTGCTGGAAGCTAATTTGGAGCTTACAAGGAGAGGACTTGTAATGTACACATGGGGAAATGCAAGCGCAATAGACAGAGAACAAGGGCTGGTTGTTATAAAGCCAAGCGGAGTTGATTATAGCGTAATGAAGGCTGATGACATGGTGATTGTCGACATGGAAGGAAACGTAGTTGAGGGAAAATTGAGACCGTCGTCTGATACGCCTACTCATATTGAACTGTATAAAGCTTTTGAAAATATAGGCGGCGTCGTTCATACCCACTCAACTTGGGCAGTGGCATGGGCGCAGGCAAGAATCGCTATACCATGCTATGGGACGACGCATGCGGATTATTTTTACGGAGAGATTCCATGTACAAGGACATTGACGGCAAAGGAAACGAAAGAAGCCTATGAAAGAAATACGGGACTTGTGATAAAAGAGGCGTTTAGGGAAATTAATCCGGACTATGTTCCCGGCGTTATATGTGCAAATCATGGACCGTTTACATGGGGAAGAGACGCAATGGAGGCGGTATACCATGCGGCAGTGCTTGAAGAAACCGCAAAAATGGCTGCTTTAACAAGGATGATTAACCCGAGTGCTGTTTCGGTGCCGACTTATGTGCTTGAAAAGCATTTTATGAGGAAGCACGGAAAAAACGCATACTACGGACAAAAATAAACGGCAGCCATATTATGACTGCCCCAAGTTTAAATTTTTGAAAATTTTATTCTGAGCTTGTTCATATAATTATTGAATACAAAATATGTAATGATTGTCGTTATGACGTTTGACACTGCCTCGGCGGCATATACTCCCCAGACGCCTACAAAGTGCGGAAGTATGAAAGCCAACGGAATAAGCAGAAAAATCTTTCTCATCAGTCCGAATAAGAATGAGTATTTAACATTGCCCATGGCTATAAATGAATTTTGATTTATCATCTGCATACCTATTACAAATATAGTGGAAAAAGATATGCGTATGGCAACGGCAGCTATTTCGGCAAGCTGTTTGTCGGGGGCGAAAATTGAAGCGATAGGTTTCGAGAAAAATACAAATATAAACCAAAGAACGGAAGCGCAGGTAATTGATAAAGCTCTTGCAGATATTATTGTATTGTGTATTTTCGGATAATCTTTTGCGCCGACGCTGTAGCTTATAATGGGCTGAGAACCCTGCACAAGTCCTTTAAGAGGCATGCAGAAGAACTGTTGCATGGTTGCTACAATTGAAAGGGCGGCTATGTGCATATCGCCCAATCCTGTCGGACTGTATTTAATAAGAAGCCTGTTTAAAACTATTACAACAACGCTTTCATTTATTTGGAATATAAAATTCGACAGACCTAGAGCGCAGCCGTTAAGCATTAGAGAAAAGTCCGGAACAAGTTCTTTAATATTAAACCTGAGAATAGGTTTTTTTCCGCAGAGGAAAACCATTACCCAAACGGCTGATATTAACTGAGATACCACTGTTGCGATAGCCGCGCCTTTTATGCCCATATTAAATCCGAAAATGAGTATCGGGTCTAATACTATGTTGGCAATAGCTCCGCAAAGGACGGATATCATCCCTACACGAGCATAGCCCTGGGAGTTTATGAAGTAGTTCATTCCGAGGCTGATTTGTCCGACAACTGTGCCCAGAAGATAAATTTCCATATATTCAACGGCATAGGGAAGCGTATTATTACTGCCCCCGAAAAACATAAGCATCGGAGACAGAAACAGATACATTACAGCCATAAGTATAATACCGGTTACAATGAGCAGCGTAAAACTGCCGTTTAACAGTTTCGAAGCGTCTTTATTATTGCCTTCACCCATTTTTATTGTTGAGAGAGCAGAAGAGCCGCTGGCTATAAGAATACAGATTGCGGTGTTAAACATAATGAGAGGAAAGCATACGCCGAGGCCTGCAAGTGCGTCGGCGCCTATATTGTGTATACGGCTTATGTATATTCTGTCAACAACGCTGTATAAGGCGCTTACCATTTGCGCCGCCGTTGCAGGAAGCGATAGCTTTATAAGAAGCTTTGTTACGGAAGTTGTATGCAGTTGTTCTTCAAGAGACACATATTTCATGATATGACCGTCTTTCTTTTTAGAGTTTACTTATTTTTTATGATACACTGAAAAGTTTTTCTGTGTCAATAAGGATAAAAAGTGTGGTTTTTCATGACAGAAATAAAAAATTTGCCTCAAAATAAAGAATATGATGTTAATTATAAAAATAAACTATAAAAAATTAATAATCTAAAATACATATTGATAAATTTTTGCAACGTATTGCACATAAATATTGCTTTAAAGCTTGACAACATGTATGTACAACTATTATTATAACATATATAGTATAAAAAAGTAAATTTGTATGTTTTTATATACAATTAGCACAGAGTAAGGACTATCGTGATGATAATATAGAACAAAAAAATATACTTTTTTACTATGTTTTAAGGAATTTCAACAAAGGCTGTCCCGAATATGACAGCTGAAAAGGAGGAAAAGGGGCTATGTTTCTACAGCAAATTGTCAACGGTTTGACAATAGGAAGTACCTATGCGCTTGTTACTATAGGATTTAACATGGTTTACGGCGTACTGGAACTTACCAACTTCGCCCACAGTTCGTTTTATATGCTGGGAGCGTATATTTCGCTTTTCACAATGACGTCTTTGTGGGGAAGAGTTACAATACCGGGATTTTTTATCGGTCTTATAAGCAGTATAGTAATAACCGGTGTTCTCGGCGCATTGATGAATAAGGTTGCGCTTGAGCCTATCAGAAAGAGAAAAGGTGCCGATATAACTGCTCTTTTAAGTACAGTCGGTATTCAGACGGCTATAAACAACTCTGTTCTTTTGATTTTCGGAACAGTTCCAGTAGAATTCCCTGATGTATTCCAGCTTGGAAAATTTTACTTGGGAGAAAATACAGTTGTTCAGAGAATACAGATAGCTATATTTGTTTTAGCAATTGTTCTGATGATTTTATTAAGTCTTCTTGTTTATAAAACGAAACTCGGTTCCGGAATGAGGGCAATTTCTCAGAATGCCACGGCGGCGCAAATTATGGGTGTAAATGTTAACCGTGTAATTACGCTTACATTCTTTATAGGAACTGCAATTGCTGCAGTTTCCGGAACAATGGTTGGAATATATTATCAGCGTGTCGATACGCTTATGGGAGCCAGCGTAGGTCTTAAATCGTTCGCCGCGGCAGTTCTCGGAGGAATGGGTTCCGTACCGGGAGCGGTTTTCGGAGGATTCGTTATAGGCTTGCTTGAAACTCTTTTTGCAGCTTACATAAGTTCGGGATACAGAGACGCAGTGGCGTTTGTAATATTAATGGTTGTTCTGATCGTAAGACCTTCGGGATTCTTTGGGCAGAAATCCATAAATAAAGTGTAAGGGGTGATTGGAATTATGGGTACAGCTCCTGAAAAAGAGAAAAAAAGCGCTTTCAGCGGTATATTAGAATTTTGTGCAAAAAACAGTCTTATTTTATCGATAGTATTTTTAGTATTGGCAATAATTTTTCCTGTTGCATTTAATAAACAGTATCTTATAACTATAGGAATAAACTGTTTAATGTTTTCTGTATTGTCGCTTTCACTTAACCTTATAACGGGATTTATGGGAATAACATCTCTCGGACATGCGGCATTCTTCGGTGTAGGCGCATACACAGCCGCAATACTCTCCACAAGAATAGGGCTTACGTTTATACAGACGGCAATATTAGGAACAATAGTGGCAGCGGTTTTCGGAATACTGCTCGGTATTCCCACGCTTCGTATTAAAGGAAGATATTTAGCGATTGTTACACTTGGTTTCTGTGAGATAATGCGTATAATAGAACTTAACTGGATGAGTCTTACAAGAGGACCTCAGGGTATTTCGGGTATTCCCAAAATAAGTGCGTTCGGTTTTGTCTGTTCAAAACCTATACATAAATATTACGTTGCACTTATATTACTTGTTATTACGGTACTTTTCATAAAAGCAATTATGAACTCCAGAATGGGCAGAGCCATAAGCGCCATAAGAGACGACGAGACAGCTGCCGACGCAATGGGAATAAACGTATTTAAGTATAAATTAATGGTATTCGCAATTTCATCGGGACTTGCAGGTTTGATAGGCGCTTTCTATGCTCATTATATGGGATTTATAGATCCGAACGCCTTCAACTTTGACCAGTCAATACTTATATTATCAATGACTATTATGGGCGGTATGGCGTCTATACCGGGAAGTATTTTCGGTGCTACGGTTCTCAGCGTACTTCCCGAGGCGCTCCGTGCGGTAAACGACTACAGACAGATAGTTTACGGTATTCTTTTAGCAATAATGGTTGTTTGGAAGCCAAACGGTCTTCTCGGAGGATTTAATCTTAAACATATCAAACAGAGAATGAATCTCAGAAAAGAAATGAAAGAAAGAAACAGCATTGACGAGAAAGGAGCTGATGAATAATGTCTGAGGTAATTTTAAAAGTAGAAAATGTTACTCAGAGATTCGGAGGACTTGTTGCGGTTAATGCGGTTAATTTTGAGTTAAGAAAAGGCGAGATTGTCGGTATTATAGGACCTAACGGCGCCGGAAAAACAACCTTTTTTAATGATATAACCGGTGTATATACACCTACGGAAGGTAAAATTTTATTTAAAGACCAGGACATAACAGGTAAAAAACCGTTTGAGATTACAGCATTGGGAATGGCAAGAACTTTCCAGAATATAAGGCTTTTCTACAGAATGACTGTTCTGGAAAACGTTATGGTAGGTATGCATACAAGAACAAATTCAAACCTTGTTGACTGTGTATTCAGGACGCCAAAACATAAGAAATCCGAGAAAGAAGCGGAAGCCAGAGCGCTTGAAGTTTTGGAGATGACAGGTCTTTTGGATTATAGGTATCACTACGCTACTTCGCTTCCATACGGTTTACAGAGAAGACTGGAAATAGCCAGAGCTATGGCTACAAACCCTGACGTACTTCTTTTCGATGAGCCTGCTGCGGGTATGAACGAGCAGGAAACAAGCGACCTTATGGAATTTATCAAAAAGTTAAAAGGAATGGGATATTCCATACTTCTTATAGAACACGATATGAGACTTGTTATGAATATTTGCGAACGTCTTTATGTGTTGGATCACGGCAATTTAATTGCACAGGGTCTTCCGGAAGAAGTAAAAGCTAACCCTCAGGTTATTGAGGCATATTTGGGAGCTGGAGGTGTTATTACCGATGAGGATGCTTGAGGTAAAAAATCTTGAGGTCAACTACGGAGCGATCAAGGCCGTACAAGGTATAGACTTTTATATAGACGAAGGCGAAATAGTTACGCTTATAGGCGCCAACGGAGCCGGAAAGACAACGACAATGAATACAATAATAGGCGTTGTTAAGGCTGCCGGTGGAGAAATACTTTTTCAGGGAAATGATATAAGCAAATTAAGCTCTTCGGCTATAGTTAAAAACGGAATAGCGCTTTCGCCGGAAGGTCGACAGATATTTCCGAAAATGACCGTATATGAAAATCTTGAAATGGGAGCTTATTCCATAAATAAAAAATATATAAAAGAGGGCGTGGAGCAGGCATACGATTTGTTCCCCAGACTTAAGGAAAGGGAAAAACAAATTGCCGGCACACTTTCAGGCGGTGAGCAGCAGATGCTTGCCGTTGCAAGGGCGCTTATGTCCAAGCCGAAACTGCTTATGTTGGACGAGCCTTCACTCGGTCTTGCACCGATAGTTGTGGAAGATATATTCAGACTTATTCTCAGAATAAGAAAGATGGGTACTACCGTACTTCTTGTAGAGCAAAATGCGAGAATGGCTCTCAGTATATCAGACAGAGGATATGTTTTGGAAACGGGAAAAATAGTTTTAACTGGCAAATCTAAAGAGCTTTTGTCCGACCCTAAAGTAATAGACGCTTACTTTGGCGGACTTGAATAATTAAATTGAGAGGAGCTGGAAAAATGGAGTATAAAAACGAGGCAAAAATTGTAAATCCTGTTGTAAACGGATTAAGAGACATATGCGCAAGGCGTGCTTCAACAATAAGCTACATGATTGATGAAGCCAAAAAAAGAGGTCTTGACGATACGTTTGCAAGAGAAGCCATTTATAAATATGGCGAGGATATCGGAAAAGAAATGTATAATGATATGAAAGATCCGACGGATATGGTTGAGTTCTCGAAACACTTCGGAACAGGACATCATACGGATATATATGAAATGGAAACTGTGGCAAGCGACGAAGAAAAACTCTATATAGATTTCCACTACTGTCCTTATGTTGCGGAGTGGATTAAACAAGGAAGAAATCCCGAAGAAATGGCAACGCTTTGCGAAATTGCCATGGAAGGCGACAGAGCCATCGGAGAGACGTTTGACGCATTTAAGTTTACACTCGGAAAAACTATCGCACAGGGGCATGATGTTTGCCAAATCAGATTTGATAAAAAGAAATAATTAGGTCAAATGATTTTATTCAAATTTATAGTGGTTTTTGTTATATAAAGGAAAATATTTTGACATTTATATGCTGAAATTATTTATGTAAAATTAAAGGAGGCAGCTATGAAAAAAATAATTAATAATCCCGAGAACTTTGTTGATGAAACAATGGAAGGCATTGTTCTTGCGTATGGGGATAAAGTAAAATTTTTAAACGGCGACAAGAGGGTGCTTTTAACAAATCAGCCTGTAAAAGAAGGTAAGGTAGGAATTGTAACGGCAGGAGGTAGCGGACATCTTCCCACATTCCTCGGCTATGTTGGACAGGGACTGCTTGACGGATGCGCAGTAGGAAATGTTTTTGCGTCACCATCCGCACAGAAAATGGCAGATATGATAAAAGCATGCGACTACGGCAGCGGAGTACTTTGTCTTTACGGAAACTACGGCGGAGATACTATGAACTTTGAAATGGCATGTGAGACTGCTGAGTTTGACGATGTTACAACAGCCCAGATTAGAGTACGCGACGACATTGCGTCAAGTTCTGTAGAAAATGCAGACAAACGCCGTGGTGTTGCCGGAATGTTATACGCTTTTAAAGTTGCCGGAGCAGCAGCTGAAAAAATGATGTCTCTGGACGAGGTTGTTGCAGTAACGGAAAAGGCGCTTAAAAATATAAAGACAATGGGCGTTGCAACAAGTCCTTGCATAGTACCCGAAGTTGGAAAACCTACATTCTCTATTGAGGATGACAAAATAGAAATAGGTATGGGTATCCACGGCGAACCCGGTATTGAAGTAAGGGACATGATGACAGCAGATGAGATAGCAGAACTTACTTTAAGCAAGATAACAGAAGAAATGCCGTTAGCAGAAGGTGATGAAGTATCTGTTCTCGTAAACGGACTCGGCGCTACCCCTCTTGAAGAGCTTCTTATAGTATATCGTAAAATACATATGATGCTTCAGGAAAAAGGCGTAAAAGTAATCATGCCTCATGTAGGAGAATATGCTACGTCAATGGAGATGTCAGGTCTTTCACTTACAGTATTCAAACTTGATGAAGAGTTAAAAGAACTGCTTGTGAGTCCTGCTGCATCACCTTTCTATACAAACTTAAATAAATAAGGAGCGAGATGATAAAAATGAATTACGATTCGTTATGTAAAATTATAACAAGTATAAGTGATATAATGACGGAGAATAAGGACTATCTTGTATCTCTCGATCAACAGAACGGCGACGGAGATTTAGGAATATCTATGTCATCGGGATACGAGGCTGTTAAAAATTATGTAATCGCTTCGGAAGAACGCGATCTCGGAAAGCTTCTCATGAAATGCAGTTCTGTATTTAACGAAGCCGCTCCCTCATCATTGGGAACAATTACAGCATTCGGATTTATGGGAATGGCAAAAGCCCTTAAAGGCAAGGAAGAAGCTACATTTGCCGAGTGTGCGGACGCTCTTGACGCCGGATTAAATAAGATTATGGAAAAAGCTAAATCAAAACCAGGTGAAAAAACAATCCTTGACGCTTTGTATCCAGCTATAGAAGTACTTAAAAACAGCGATGGCAGTGATAAAGTTGCAGCTTTAAAATCTGCGGCAGAAGCTGCTGCCGAGGGTAGTGAGAATACAAAAAACATGAAATCCGTACATGGAAGAGCCGCTTATTATGCAGAAAAGAGCATAGGCACTCTTGACGGAGGTTCTGTTGTAGGAAAACTTATATTTGAGGCTATTTATAAATGTTATTGTTAAGGAGGCGGTCTTAGTGGACAGAAGTCTCTATGAGAATTATCTTGAAATTCTCTCAAGTGAGTTGATACCGGCGCTTGGCTGTACCGAGCCTATTGCGATAGCGTATGCAGCTGCTAAAGTAAGAGAAGTGCTCGGCTGTATGCCAGAATCCATAAATGTTGATTGCAGCGGTAACATTATTAAAAACGTAAAAGGAGTTACTGTCCCAAACTCCGGAGGATTAAAAGGCATTGACGTGGCTGCGGTACTTGGCGTAGTAGGCGGAGAAGCTGGAAAAAAACTTGAGGTTCTCAATTCTGTTACTGAGAAGGATATAGAAGAAACAAAGAAATTGGTAGCTGAAAACTACTGTACATGCGGTATTTTGGAAGGCGAGGAAAATCTGGACATAATAGCAACCGCAAAATCGGGAGAGCAGACTGCTCTTGTTGAGATTAAAACATATCACACTAATATAGTAAGAATTGAAAAAAACGGCGAGGTTGTTTTTTCAAAAGAGGATTCCGGTAATAAATCAAACACAGTAGATAAGAGCAGACTTAATGTAAAAGATATACTTACATTTGCCGATGAAGTAGCTATAGAAGATATAGAACATATCATCAAACATCAGATTGAAGTAAACAAAGCAATATGTGACGAAGGAATAAGAGAAGAATTCGGAGCACAGGTAGGACGTACAATCCTTAAATACAATGATTCTTCCGATGTAAGGGTAAAAGCTAAGGCATTAACGGCAGCAGGAAGCGACGCCCGTATGAACGGATGCGCAATGCCGGTTGTAATCAATTCCGGAAGCGGAAATCAGGGATTAACGGTATCAATACCTGTTATTGTATATGCGGAAGAGAAAAAGTGCAGTGATGAAGAACTGTACAGAGCCCTTGTTGTTTCAAATCTTATATCTCTTCACCAAAAGAGATATATCGGAAATCTTTCCGCATATTGCGGAGCTACAAGCGCAGGATGTGCGGCCGCATGTGGAATAGCATATCTTGAGCATAGTTCGTATGATGTTATTTGCAATACTATTATTAATTCTATATGCACTATAGGCGGAATGGTATGCGACGGAGCAAAGAGTTCATGTGCAGGTAAGATAGCTTCGGCTGTTGAAGCGGGATTGCTTGCATACAGTATGGCAAAGGACGGTAAGGTTTACGGAGAAGGCGAAGGTCTTGTAGGTAAGGATATTGAAGATACTATAAGCAATGTCGGAAGAATGGGTAAGGATGGAATGAAATCCACTGACTTGGAGATTCTTAACATCATGATTGGAAATTAAAACCCGTTATCACTATGACTTATAATGTGGTAGAATACCATAAGGTATTTTATATAACAAACAAAAGGAGGCAATATCTATGAAAAAATTTTTATCATGTCTGCTTGTTGCATCTATGTGCTTTGGCGTTTTAGCAGGATGCGGCAGCAGCGAGAAACCTGCTGAAGGCGAAGGAGAGCAGACAACTGAAGGTGAAGGAGAAGCTTCAACTGATCCTATCTATTTCGCATGGTACGGACCTATGACAGGCGACAGCAAACAGTATGGCGATACTGAAAAAGTAGCTGTAGAGCTCGCGCTTGAAAAAATCAACGGCGAAATGGGCGGACTTCTCGGTGGTCGCGAACTCATTGTTGATTTCTATGATGACAAAAACGATCCGAAAGAGGCTGTAACAATCGCAAACAAGATTGTCGGAGAAGAAAAATACGTTGCTTCAATCGGAGGATTTGGTTCAACATCTTCAATGGCAGCTGCACCTATTTATGAAGAAGCGCAGATAATCAACTATTCACCTACAGCTTCACATGCTGACTATTCTGCAATCGGTGATTTCATTTTCAGAAATACACCTACACAGTCTCTTGAGACAACAGCATATGCTGACTATGTTTATAATGAACTCGGAATAAAAACAGTTTGCATACTTAATGTAAACGATGACTGGGGAAACAATATTGCTAAAATCTTTACAGAAAGATTTGAAGAGCTCGGCGGACAGGTTCTCAGCACAGAGTCATATCTTCCTAACCAGACAACAGACTTTACACCTATGATTTCAAAGGCTAAGACATTAAATCCCGAAGCTTTCTTCCCTATAGCTTATTATCAGGATTCAGCAAACATTCTTAAACAGGCAGATAGTCTTGACTTTGATGTTCAGATGATACTTTCAAGCTCAACACTTAAACAGGAACTTCTTGACCTTGCAGGCGAACTTGCAAACGGATGCTTCTTAATGAACTGCTATACACCTGATATTGATACAGAAAGATTCAAAGAAGTAATCGGAGAATATGAGGCTCGTACAGGTAAAGCGGGAGACGCTTTCGTAATGCAGACATACGACGTAGTTATGCAGCTTGCTCAGGCTGTAGAAGAAGCAGGTACAGATGACCCTGTAGCTGTAAGAGATGTACTTGACGGCATGACTTATGAATGTCTTGCAGGAGAATATACAATGAACGAAATCGGCGACGCAGTAAGACCTTTACAGCCTATAAAAGTTATTGACGGTGCATTCGTTAATATATCTAACGGAGACCCTACAAAAGCTGAATAATTAAAATAAAAAAAGCGGTTCATATGAACCGCTTTTTTTATATGGTATAAAATAATGCACTGCAATTGAAGATATAATAAAATCAATTGAGTGTAAATTTGTTTTTATTAAACACAATTAAACCTTCGTCCCTCATTTTACACAGTTCCTTTGACATGGCGCTTCTATCAACAGACAAAAAATCAGCCAATTGCTGACGGTTCATAGGTATGGTAAATGAATTGCTACCTTGTATTTTTGCCTGATCGGATAAATATGAAATAAGTTTTTCACGAGTTGTACGCTTTGACATATATCCAAGCTTCTGGACAAGTAATTGATTTTTCTCCGATACGGCAAAGTAAAGATTTTGGACAATATATGAGTGAAATTGACATGATGACGAACATATGTTAAGAACTTTATCGATGTTAAGAAAAATAACAGAACTGTCTTTTATTGCCGTAACATCATTTAATATCGGCTTGCTGTCATGGGCGGTATATGCCTCGCCGAACATTTCTCCGATGTTTACAATATTTACTATGCTTCGATTTCCCCAGTAGTCGTCTCTTTGAATACATAAACAACCATCAAGTAAAATCATTATATTATTTATTATGTCTCCGTGACGTATTATATATTCTCCTTTTTTATAGTGCAGAACTTTTGCCTGAAAGCAATTTAATATTGAGTAGATATCGGATTCTTCTGTACCGTGAAATAATTTTGAGTTTTTTAAAACAGAAATATATTTTTTCATATAGAACCTTCTTTGTTGTAAAAACAACCGAAATTTTATTGCTATTATATTATAATATGCCCATAAAGTCAAAAAAGAGAGTTCAAATAATTTTAAAATATATCATAAAAGGAGAATGAAATATGATTAGGAGAATAATAAAAATAGAAGAGAGTAAATGTAACGGCTGCGGATTATGCGCAGAGGCATGCCATGAGGGGGCAATTGAAATTTTAGGAGGAAAAGCAAGACTTACTCGTGAGGACTATTGCGACGGTTTGGGAGACTGTCTGCCTTCATGTCCTATGGAAGCTATATCTTTTGAAGAAAGAGAGGCTCCTGCCTATGACGAGGAGGCAGTATTATCTGCAAAATCCAAAAAGGATAATAATAAACTTCCATGCGGATGTCCGGGAACAAACTCTAAAACTATTGAAAGAAATTCAGACAATCATGTTATTGGTACAGTTATTGAAAGCCGTCTTGCGCAGTGGCCTGTACAGATTAAACTGGCACCGATTAGGGCTTCTTATTTCGAAAATGCTAATTTGCTTATAGCGGCTGATTGTACGGCATATGCGTATGGAAATTTTCATAATGATTTTATAAGAAATCGTATAACACTTATAGGCTGTCCAAAACTTGACGAAGGAGACTATTCCGAAAAACTTACGGAAATCATAAAAAGCAATAATATAAAAAGCGTAACGATTGTAAGGATGGAAGTGCCATGCTGCGGTGGTATAGAAAACGCAGTGAAAAGGGCATTGCAGAATAGTGGGAAATTTATTCCGTGGGGAGTTGTAACCATTTCAACGGACGGGAAAATTATAGAATGAGTTTTTTTAACGATGAAGTTAAAAATTAACACCGAGAAAATAATAAGCGGCAGAAAGCTCTGCCGCTTTAACACGTTTGTAGCGAATGTATCAGTCTGAAAATATACGGCTGTGATCGCTAACAGCCTTTGAAATTTCAAATCCTGCGCAATGGATAAGACGATATAAATCCTCATCAAAGTTTTCTTCATTGTATGAGGAAAAAATATTTATTATTGATTCTTTGAAGTTGTTATTATATACATAAAGAGCTTTTTCCAACAAGCCGCCTTTTGTGGCATGACATGAATTATTGTATTCGATTTCTTCTTCGGTAAGAAGCTGAGCAGATTGAAGGAATATATCAGTCTGAGGGATAACTATTTCTTTTCCAAGTTTTTCACCTAAGGATTGAGTGGAGTAAAAGTTAATCATTCCGCTTATCCACTCGTCAAGCATGTGTGATAAAACCTTATTCAAACGCTTGTCTTTCAAAAGACTGCATTCAAGAGAGCCATTAATATGTCTTCCTTCTTTATTGAGTAGATGAAATCGCATTGCGCCGGCTATTTCACTGTATGTAACATTGTGCAAAGCTAATTTTAATCCTCTGCTTACGGCTATTGCTATTTCTTCGCTTATGTGGCTTGCGACAAATCCGCCAATCATTGTATTAAATAAGTTTGACGGGACAGTAATTGTATAGCCTATAGGTGAGAAAAAGTCGTCAAGACGTTTATAATTATCTTCCGGCCACTGATGGTTTTCGGGGAAATTAAATATTGTATAACTCTCCTGAGAAATATCTCTGTCTTTAAGGGATGACGCCATATTCGGAAGTATATTTACAACATTTATATCCTTACCTATCGTTTCAAGATAGAAATTTCCGTCAGGGTTTGGAGGAAAAGCATAAAGATCGGGGAGAACTTTACCTTCTTCTCTCACTTTTGAGTAATAAGGCGTAAGAATTTCTTTTGCCATAGCTTTTGCGGCAGATGGTGGAGGCGAGAAGAAAATTAAATCGGGTTCAAAATTAACAAGCATATTAAAATAATCTCCGCATTGAACAGGAAATCCCATAGCTTTGGACTTTTTTTCCGTTGTAGAGGCGGTAGCGGTTGAGGCAACAATATTTTTGCTCAAGTCATCGCCTATGACATGGTGATAACACGGTTTAAGATAACTCATAAGAAATCCCATACCGATAATTGCTATTTTCGGTTTATCCCACATAATTTATACCTCCTGTTATTTTAATATATGATATAGCATAATATGGGCGCAACAGCTATTGCAGGCAGCATATTTGCTATTTTCAGCTTGGTTATATCAAGAAGATTTGTACCGAGTCCGATTATCATTACAGATCCTACGCATATCATTTCGGCAATAGCAGCATCGGTTAATATAGGTGAAATAAATACGGCAGCAAGTACTAACGCACCTTGAAAAACAAATACAAATGCGGATGAAAACAATACGCCGATACCGAGACTGACGGATAACATACATGCTGAAAAGAAGTCCAAAGTAGATTTAGTAAAAAGCATTTCGTTGTCGCCTGTAAGACCTGCATTAAGAGAGCCGACTATAGTCATAGCACCTATGCAAAATAATAAAGAGGCTGTAACAAACCCTTTGCTTACAGAAACTTCGCCTCTGCCTTTATTAAATTTCTTTTCAATAAAATTACCGAGAGTGTTGATTTTATCATCTATATCTATAAGAGTACCAATCGATATTCCTATTACCATTGAAATTATAAGAATTAAAGTATTTTCGCCTTTTAGAGAACCTGAAATTCCTATATACAGAGTACATAATCCTATACCTTTCATTATAGCAGAAGTAACCCTTTCCGGTATACCTTTTTTAAATAAAAGACCTATTATACTGCCGACAATAACAGTAAATGTATTAACAATTACACCTAACATATTTTACCTCCGATAATGTAGTATACTTATATTACCAAAATACTTCTTTGATGTAAAGTGATAATATAATAAAATAGGACGTTTAATAAAAATTTTTTATTAAATAATGAAATGAATGATATTAGTTAAAAAGAGTGTAGTTTGTAATTATAATAGAATTAGAGGAAAATAAACGATATAATTAGAAATAATTAAGTTTAAAAAGAAAGGATGATGAGTATGAAAAAGTTTTTGATTATGATATGTTTTGCTTTGATTTCTGTTTGTTCCGTCGGGTGTTCAGCTGAGAATTCGACGAAAATGTATATTGAGACAGCCCAGCTTACTGATGAAGAGAAAGGCATAACCGAACTTTTAGGAATTGATAAAAATTATGATATATATGATTTTAAACTGGATGATAATGTAAAAAGTATAAATATAAATTTGTATGAACTTGTCGACGGAGCGTGGGAAAAATTATCGGGAGGAGGATATTATGCATTTGATAATTCTAAGGGACGAATTGCACTTGGGTTTGACAGAATCGGCGATGGAATGACAATAGCTATACAAAGCGAAGATGGAGTTTCATCAACAAGCCATGACTCTGATATCGAAAATGAAGATAATCTCGGATTGACTACATCAAAATTGTCGGAGAAAAAAGAAATAGTGTATGAAGAAGAGATACCGTTGGCAATACAAATAGCCACATCTAAAAATGAGATAAGCTCGTATGTTGTAGATTATTTTTATCAGCCTGAAGAGTATGAAAAATTTGATTACGAACACGTATATGCTATAACGGTTGAGTTTAGCCAAAACACAATAGAATAGGTATTTAATGTAAATAAAAAAACCGCGGATTATAATCCGCGATTTTTCTTACTTTTTCTCTGCTATTTCTATATTTACTTTTTTACCTTTTATCTTATTGTTTTTCATTGCAACTATTATGTCTTTGGCATATTCGGCAGGAACGTCTACAAATGTATAATCGTCATAAATATCTACATGACCGATTGATTTTCCGGGAATACCGGCTTCTCCCGCAAATGCGCCGACTATATCTTTTGCTCTGATTTTATTTTTCTTTCCGGCATTTACGAACAGTCTGATTATATCGTCTCCGGCATCGCCGTAAAGTTCGGAATGATTTATATTAATATCGTCTATATCGGAAGATATTAAATCGCTGAGACTTAATTTCAGAAGCGCCGCCGCAATATCTGTTGCTGCTACATCGTCCTCATTTACCATATTGTCAACCATATCTATATATTTGCCGAGAGCTCCCTCGTCAATTACCTCTTTAACGCGCTCGAGAAAGTTGGCTGTTTTTATTTCTTCTATGTCGCTGAGAGTAGGCAGTTTTTTCTGTATTATTTTTGTCTTTGTATAACGCATTATGTCGCGAAGCTTATAGATTTCCTTACCAACACAGAAAGTAAATGCTTTTCCGCTTCTTCCGGCACGTCCTGTACGTCCTATACGATGTACATAGTACTCGTCGTCCTGTGGTACGTCGTAGTTGAATACTATATCGACGTCGTCGACGTCTATTCCTCGTGCGGCAACATCGGTAGCAACAAGTATTTCTATCGTACCGTTTCTGAATTTCTGCATTACCTTATCTCTCTGCGGCTGTTTAAGATCGCCGTGAAGGGCTTCCGCAAAATATCCTCTTCCCTGAAGCTGTTCGACAACTTCGTCAACTCGCTTTTTTGTATTGCAGAAAACGATTGACAATTTGGGATTGTACATATCGATTATTCTGCAAAGCGCATCGGGTTTTGTTTTTTCCTTAACATCAAAATACGCCTGCTCTATACTTGGAACCGTAAGTTCTTTTCTTGTTATTTTAATATACTCGGGATTTGTCATATATCTTCTGGAGAGATCAAGTATATCCTGACTCATAGTTGCGGAGAACATGACTGTCTGTCGTTCTTCGGGAACTTTGAGCATTATTGTTTCTATATCGTCTCTGAATCCCATGTCAAGCATTTCATCGGCTTCGTCAAGTACTACATATTTGACGGAATTCATTTTTATGGTATGGCGTCTCATATGGTCCATTACACGGCCCGGAGTTCCTATTATTACCTGAACGCCTTTTTTGAGAGCTGTAATCTGTCTGTCGATTGGCTGACCGCCGTATATAGGCAGTACTTTAATGTTTTCCTTATATTTTAAAAACTTTCTGAATTCTTCGCTTACCTGTATTGCAAGCTCTCTTGTAGGGCAAAGAATCAATGCCTGCAACCCCTTATTGTCTGGGTCTAGCATTTCAAGACAGGGGAGACCGAAAGCGGCTGTTTTTCCCGTTCCTGTCTGGGACTGTCCTATAATATCTTTGCCTTCCATAATTACGGATATGGCTTGAGACTGAATAGGCGTAGCCTCCTCAAAACCCATATCTTTAACTGCGCGTACTATATCGTACGATAAATTCATTTCCTCAAATTTAAGATTTTCCATATTAATCCTTTCATATCTGTATACACCATCTAGCAAATGAACCTATTATAACAGTGGGAAAAACAATTTGCAAGAAGAAGATTTTTAGTTTATAATATTTCCAATAGCATATTTTGTAATAATATGATGTTTTAATGCAGAATAAAGCTGTTCGGATTAAAATAAGTGCAGTTTATTATATGTACGGATTTGCTTTCCGATACAGGCTGGTAATTCAGAAACGGAGAAATAATATATGGATATTTTAAAAGCGATGTTTCTTGGGGCAGTTCAGGGGTTTTCGGAGTTTTTCCCCATAAGCAGTTCCGGTCATTTACATTTCTTTACTAACCTTTTTAATATAGGGGAGTATACTGTTTCATTTGACATTTTAATTAATGCGGCGTGCTTGATTGCGTTGGTTTTTGTGTTTTATAGGGACTTGATTTATATGTTTAAAAACCCGACATCACATTTTAATAAAATGATAGGTATAAGCTTACTTCCTATATTTGTAGTATCTGTATTGTTTCAAAATAAGATAGACGAATTTTTTTATAATTCAAAAGCGTTAGGAGTATGCTTCATTTTCACGGGAGCCGTTATATTTTATGAAACTATGTACAGACCGGGGAAAAAGCACATCAAGAATATGAATATAAAGGACTCTCTTATAATAGGAGGATTTCAAGCGGTTGGAGTTGTTCCTGCCGTATCGAGAAATGCGCTTGCCCTGTGTGGAGGATTGCAATCGGGGATGAATCCGAAGGCAGCTGTTAAGTACGCGTATATAATGTCAATTCCCGCTATTCTCGGAAGGATAGTTTGGGACTTAGTAAAGATATATAAGACAACGGGAACATCTGTAACCGATGTATTCGGTGTTGTTCCGATGATATTTGCGTTTATAGTTACGCTTATATGTGCAGTGGTTGCCATAAGGGTTATGCAGAGACTTGCCGCAAAGGGAAAATTCAGAGGATTTGCATACTATCTCTGGGCAATAGGTCTTATAACTCTGATTGATATGCTGGCAGTTAATAAAATTTTTTAATAATTTCTTGACATATAAATTGATTGTGATAGAATTATTACCATATTATATTAAAACAGCTGTGATGGCGAAAAGTAGTCTGAATATTTTTCACAGAGAGAAAGCGTCGCTTTTAGAAGTCGGCTGGAAACGCTTTTGTTATAAATGTTTTGATGAAGTTCACGCCGGAGCTTGTCTGCTGAACAATACAGTAGGCGGATACGTCAGCCGCTCGTTACGCGGACGCACTGTGTAAGCAGTGTTGTTGAGTGCCTGTACAGTCAGGAACTAGGGTGGTACCGCGGATATGTTACTCCGTCCCTTTTTGGGACGGAGTTTTTTTGTTGTCTTCAGCTGGAAATGTGAAAGGAGTAGCTTTAAAATGAAAGAACAGCTTAATGCAATCTATGAAAAAGCCATCGAAAGTATTAAAAATGCAGAGCAGATGAAAGATATTGATGAGCTTAAAGTAAAAATACTCGGAAAAAAAGGCGAACTTACAGGAATACTTAAAGGAATGGGAAAACTTGCTCCGGAAGAAAGACCTGTTATCGGAGAGCTTGCAAACAAAATAAGAGCCGATATTGAAAATAAAATAGACGAAACAAAGAAAGAATTTGCCGCAAAAGAACAGCAGAAAAAGCTGAACGAGGAAACAATAGACGTAACGATGCCCGGAAAAAAATGCGAGTGCGGACATAAGCACCCTATGAGTATTGTTATTGACGAAATAAGCGACATATTTATCGGTATGGGTTATGAAATAGTAGAGGGTCCCGAGGTGGAACTTGACTACTATAATTTTGAAGCTCTCAATATTCCGGCAAATCATCCTGCAAAAGACGAGCAGGATACATTTTATATCAACGGGGATATTCTTTTAAGAACGCAAACATCGCCCGTTCAGGTAAGAACAATGGAAAGAGGAGTACTTCCTATAAGAGCAGTATGCCCGGGTACAGTTTATCGTGCGGATGAAGTAGACGCTACACATTCGCCTGTATTCCACCAGTGCGAGGGTATTGTTATTGATAAGGGAATAACAATGGGCGACCTTAAAGGCGCTTTGGAGGTCTTTGCCAAAGAGCTTTTCGGAAAAGATATAAAGGTTCGTTTCAGACCTCACCATTTCCCATTTACAGAGCCGTCTGCAGAAATGGATGTAACTTGCTTTGCATGCGGCGGAAAAGGCTGCCGTGTATGTAAGGGAGAAGGATATATTGAACTTCTCGGCTGCGGTATGGTTCACCCTAAAGTGCTTAAAATGTCGGGAATAGACCCCGAAGTATACAGCGGCTTTGCTTTCGGTATGGGACTTGAACGTGTTGCAATGCAGAGATACGGTATTACCGACCTGAGACTGCTTTTTGAAAATGATACAAAATTCCTTAAACAGTTCTAATAGAAAAGGAGTGTGGACTTAAATGGATTTATCAATGTCATGGTTAAAGGACTATGTAGATATAGATGTGGATATTAAAGACTTTGTTGAAGACATAACGCTTACAGGGTCAAAAGTAGAAGGATGGAGCGAAATAGGCGGAGAACTTTCCGGAATAGTAACCGGTAAAGTACTTAAAATCGAAAAACACCCGAATGCCGACAGACTTGTAATATGTACAGTTGATATCGGAAAGGATGAACCTCTTATAATTGTAACGCATGCGCCCAATGTATTTGAGGGAGCGTATGTATGCGTTGCGCTTGACGGGGCTACGCTTGCAGGCGGCATTGAAATACATGATACCGATTTTAGAGGCGTTATGTCATACGGAATGATGTGTTCTGTTGAAGAAATGGGATTTGACAGACACGATTTCCCTGAAGCCCCCGAAAACGGTATATATATATTCGAAAATGAAGTTCCTCTCGGAAAAGACGTTTGCGAGGTAATGGATCTTAAGGATAAGGTAGTTGAGTTTGAGATAACATCAAACAGACCCGATTGTTTCAGTACAGTTGGACTTGCAAGAGAAGTTGCGGCTACTTATAATAAAGAATTTAAGTATCCTGAAATAGCAGTAAAGGAAGAAGCTGACGGAGACATCGAAAGCATGATACAGGTTGAAATAAAAAATCCTGAATTATGCCCCAGATATACGGCAAGAGTTGTAAAGAACGTAAAGGTTGAACCGTCTCCCAGATGGATGAGAAAGAGACTGCGTTCAAACGGAATAAGACCTATAAATAATATAGTTGACATTACAAACTATGTTATGCTGGAGCTGGGACAGCCTATGCACGCTTTTACAATAGGAAATATTGACGGAAGCAAAATTGTTGTAAGAAATGCAGAGGACGGGGAAAAAATTACTACTCTTGACGGAAACGAAAGACAGCTTGATTCATCAATGCTTGTAATAGCCGATTGTAATAAAGCCGTAGCTGTAGCCGGAGTTATGGGCGGAGAAAATTCAAAAGTAAACGGAAGTACAGATACGATACTTTTTGAATCTGCAAACTTTAACGGACCTAACGTGCGTGTAACGGCTAAAAAACTCGGCTTGAGGACAGACGCTTCCGCAAAGTTTGAAAAGGGACTTGATCCGAACCTTACAATGGACGCAGTAAACAGAGCGGTGCAGCTTGTTGAAATGCTTGGCTGCGGTGAGGTTGTAAAAGGCTGCGTAGACTGCTACCCTAATAAGAGAGAAAGCTGGTCTTTGGAATACAGTCCGGAAAAAATAAACAAACTTCTCGGAACGGATATATCCGAGGATGAAATGATTAAAATATTTGAAAAGATAGAGCTTGTTGCAGACAAGGCTTCAAAAACCGTAAAAATACCAACTTTCAGACCTGATCTTGAAAGTATGGCTGACCTTGCCGAGGAAGTAGCAAGATTTTACGGCTATGATAAAATAACTCCTACGCTTGCAGCCGGTACTCCTACAGTCGGAAAGAGGACCTATGCTCAGACTATTACGGCTATGATTAAAAATTCTTTGATTTCAAACGGTTTGTGCGAGGCAATGACGTATTCGTTCGAGAGTCCAAAGGTTTTTGATAAGCTTAATATTCCCGAGGGACATGAATTGAGAAAAACTGTTGTTATATCAAACCCTCTCGGAGAAGACTACAGTATTATGCGTACAACTACGCTTAACGGTATATTGACTTCCCTTTCTACAAACTATAACAGAAGAAACGAAAATGCTGGTCTTTTTGAGATAGCGAAGGTTTATATACCTAAAGCCGTTCCCGTTACGGAACTTCCGGACGAACCTGTAAAGATAACGATTGGAATGTACGGAAATAATGTTGATTTCTACGCCGCAAAAGGTATAGTGGAGCATACTGTAGATACGCTCGGAATAAAAAATGTTGAATTTTTACCTGCAAAAGATATTTTCTGGATGCACCCGGGAAGAACAGCCAGAATAGAAATAAACGGAAAGTATGCAGGATATGTCGGAGAACTTCATCCTAAGGTTGCGTCTAATTACGGAATAGGTACAAGAGTATATATTTCGGTAATAGACGAAAGCACATTAATTGAAGCGTCAGATTTAATTACCGTATACAAACCTCTTCCCAAATATCCGGCTATGGCAAGAGATATTTCTATGCTTGTAAAAGATGAAATTTATGTAAGAGATATCGAAAAAGAGATAGAGGCTAACGGTGGACAGCTTTTAGAGAATATTACGTTATTTGACGTTTATAAAGGCGGGCAAATAGCGGAAGGGTATAAGTCTGTTTCATTCTCAATAACATTCAGAGCGCCTGACAGAACACTTACAGACGACGAAGTAAATAAAGTAATGAATGATATACTTGATTCACTTGAGAAAAAATTCGGAGCTGTACTTAGGGATAAATAAAAAATAGTAATAATAACGATTTTTTTGAACAATTCCTCAAAATTGTCTCGAAAATACAGCTTTTATAAACTTAAAAAAAGTACTGATTTCTATAAATCGGTACTTTTTTATTTGAGAATAATTTTTGATATATAACCTGTAAAAGGATTTAGTAACAATTTATGGAATGTTTTGTCAGACAAAATGACTAATTATACTTACTATATGCTCTATAATGTAATGATGTAGTGATATAAAATTAAAGAAAAACATGCTTTTCTTGTCAGACAATAAGGGCTGAAATATATGATAATAATCAATTATACGGTTTGCATAAAACCTAAAAAGCTATGTTTATGTTAAAAATGCATAAATAGAAGCGTGAATATTATGTGCTGGATATAATATCCGTGCAATGTTTTTACAAAAAAACCTTGAAAATAATAAAATTTGAGTTATAATGTAATAGTGTTGTGATGTTAGAGAAATAAATCTTATCATTTAAAACACAGCAATGCTAATTCTGTCTTGGGAGGGAGAATTAAAATGTTTAAAGATGATAAACGTATAAGAATGTTTTGCGGACATTATGGAAGCGGAAAAACAGAGTTTGCTGTAAATTATGTTACAAAACTGAAAGAAGAAGTCGGTCAGGACAAAAAGGTTGTTATATCCGATATGGATATAGTAAACCCTTACTTCCGTTCCAGAGAAAAGAAGGCGGAGCTTGAAGACAAGGGCATTGTAGTATACGGTTCATCGTATAATAACGATGCGGATATTCCGGCGGTTCCGGCTGAAATGATGGGACCTTTTATCGACAAAAAATGCGACTACATTATTGACCTCGGCGGAAATGATGTCGGAACAATTGTTTTGGGAAGATATAAAGAACATTTCGATCCCGAGGAAATAGATGTATTTATGGTTGTTAATACATACAGACCCGACACATATGACGTTGATTTGGTAATAGAACAGATGCATGAACTTGAAGCAGGCATCGGTCTTAATATTACAGGTTTTGTAAATAATACAAACCTTGTCAGAGAAACATGTGCCGATGATCTTCTCAGAGGAGAGGAAATATTATCGGAGGTAAGCAGAAGAACGGGAGTCCCGATAAAATATACTGCTTACGTAGAGGAAGTTGTTAAAGACATGACTCCAGAAGTGAAAGCTAAGCTTTCAGGAGAAGTCGTGCCTCTTACATACTATATGAGAGCATCATGGATGTAATTTTTCAACTAAATAAGGAGGTGCACTTAAATGGCAAAATTCACATTATCATTCAACAAAGAAAACTGTAAGGGCTGCGAACTCTGTGTTAATGCATGTCCGAAAGGACTTCTTGCGCTTGACAAGAATGCTACAAACGACGCAGGCTATTATCCTGCAGGCATAACTGATCAGGAAGCTTGCATAGGATGCCAGAGCTGTGCAAGAATGTGCCCCGATTGCATAATCACAATCGTAAAAAATGATTGATTAAGAGAGGAGGATAATAATAATGGCTAAAGTTATTATGAAAGGCAACGAAGCTATCGCTAAAGCAGCTATCGTTGGCGGTTGCAGATATTTCATGGGCTACCCTATAACACCCCAGAATGAAGTACCTGAATATTTATCAAGAGAATTACCTAAGGTTGGCGGAACATTTATCCAGGCTGAGTCTGAAGTTGCCGCTATAAATATGGTTTACGGTGCAGGCGCTGCAGGTGGAAGAGTTATGACATCATCATCTTCACCCGGAATCGCACTTAAACAGGAAGGTATCGGATACCTTATCCACGGCGAAGTTCCCGCTGTTATCGTTTCTATGATGCGTGGAGGCCCGGCGCTCGGTACTATCCAGCCTGCACAGAGCGATTATTTACAGGCAAAATACGGCGGTTCAAACGGTGATAAACATCTTCCCGTTCTTCTCCCCGGAAATATCCAGGAAGCCGTTGACGATGTTAAATATGCTTTTGAAATGGCAGACCACTACAGACATCCTGTAATTGTATGCTGCGACGGTCTTATCGGACAGATGATGGAGCCTGTTGAATTTGATCATCCTGTAGAAATCAAATCAAAGGCAGATCCTGCTGACTGGGCTCTCGGATGCTCAAGACCCGGCGAAAGAAACTTCATCTACGGTATTTCTGATGACGCTCCTGACTGCGAAAGAAGAAATATCAGAAACTTTGAAGGAAAATACGCTGAAATGGCTGCAACAGAAGCAAGATATGAAGAATACATGATGGATGATGCAGAGTATGCAATGGTTGGTTACGGCACAACAGCACGTATTCTTAAGACAGCTGTTATGGAACTCAGAAAAGAAGGCTACAAAATCGGTTTAATCAGACCTAAGACAGCTTGGCCTTTCCCTGAAGCTCCTTTCCAGAACAAAAACATCAAGAAATTCATCGTTGGTGAGATGAGCATGGGCCAGATGGTTGATGACGTTATTCTTGCTTGCGGAGACAAAACAAAAGTAACTTTCTATGGCAGATGCGGCGGTGTTATTCCTACACCTGAGGAATACATTGAATATGGCAAGAAAGTAATGGGAGGTGCAGAATAATGTCTACTGTAGTATTCAAGAAACCGGAAGGTATGACTGATCGTAAATTACATTACTGCCCCGGCTGTGCTCATGGTATTGTACACAGACTTGTAGCAGAATGTGTTGCTGAACTCGGACAGGTTGATAACACAATTATCACAGCTCCTGTAGGCTGTTCAGTATTTATTCCTAACTATTTTACATATGACACAATCCACTGTGCTCATGGTAGAGCTCCTGCCACAGCAACAGGTATTAAAAGAGTTCATCCTGATAAATTAGTTATTACATATCAGGGAGACGGAGACCTTGCTTCTATCGGTACAGCTGAAATCGTTCACTGTGCTGCAAGAGGTGAAAAACTTACAACAATTTTCATCAACAACGGTATTTACGGTATGACAGGCGGACAGATGGCTCCCACAACACTTCCTGGAATGAAAGCTACAACATGCCAGTCAGGTCGTGATGTAAGTGTAAACGGTAACCCTATTCGTGTATCTGAAATGTTAGCAACACTTGACGGTCCTGTTTACATTGAGCGTGTATCTGTTGACTCTGCTCCTAACGTAATCAAGGCTAAGAAGGCTATTAAAAAAGCGCTTGAATGCCAGATGAAAGGCTTAGGCTACTCATTTGTTGAGGTTGTTTCAAGCTGTCCTACAAACTGGGGCATGACACCTGTAAAGGCTATGGAATTCGTTAGAGAAAAAATGATTCCTTACTATCCACTTGGAGTATACAAAGATCTTACAGAGGAGGCTAAATAATTATGGGAAAAACATATAAAATTAGCTGCGCTGGTTTCGGTGGACAGGGCGTTATGACAATGGGTGAGCTTATAACTTTTGCCGGCATGGATGAAGGCAAGGAAGTTGCATGGGTTCCTTCATACGGTCCTGAAATGCGTGGCGGTACAGCTAACTGCTCAGTTACAGTTTCAGATGAACCTATCGGATCACCTGTATTTGAAAACAATATCGACATTGTTATCGCTATGAACCTTCCTTCATACCTTAAGTATGTTGATAAAGTTGCACCCGGCGGATGCCTCTTCCTCAACTCATCAATTATTGAAGAAGAAGTAAAGAGAACAGATATCAATGTTTACAGAGTTCCGGTTAATGATATAGCTGATGAGCTTGGCAACCAGAAGCTTGTTAACATTATCATGCTTGGCGCTGTTATAGAAGTTACAAAGATTGTTTCTCCTGAAACTATCCTTGGTTCAGCTTTCATCAACCTCTTTGGTGAAGCTAAGAAAAAATTAATCCCTGCCAACACAGTTGCTCTTGGCAAGGGTGCCGAATCCGTAAAGGATCAGATTAAGTAAGAGTGAATTTTGCTATGCACTATTAATAGATTGCGCAGGCTTTCATGCCTGCGCTTTTTTGTTTCTGTATAAGTATTTTTAACGACTTATTTTGACATGAATTATAGAAAATAGTGAATATTACCAGAATAAGAGTTGATTTTTGAATTTAATTGTTATATAATACACTTAGCCTCTATATATAAGAGTTCTTTTGTTGATAATTGAGAGCTTTTGTATATAGAGGCTGAGAGTTAAACAGTTTTAAGGAGGAGATTTATTATGAAAAAGAAACTTGCAATTTTACTTACAGCAGTTATGACTATGGCTGTAGCAGTACCTGCATTTGCTCATCAGGTAGTAGTTGTTGACCCTTCAAAGGAAGCAGCAGTTGAAGAAACAGAAAAGAAGGAAGAAACAGAGACTAAAGAAGAAACTGTTACAGAAGCAAAAGAAGAGACAGCTACGGAGACAAAAGATGAAGCTGCTACAGAAGCAAAAGACGAAGCTGTAGTTACAGAAGAAGTAAAAGAGCCTGTTGTTGAAGAAGAAACAAAGACAGAGCCTATTGTAACATCACCTAACAAAGAAAATGACCGTGTAGTAGTTTCTGAAGAAGGAAATAAGACTACATATTCTAAGGTTAAAGAGCCTAAAACTATATACAACACAGCTCCTTCAGCAGAACAGCCTTTCACAGACCTTACAGGCGCTAATGCTGATTACGGTAAAGCAGCATATGCTCTCGGAATGACATGGGGAGTTACAAAAAACGGAGTATTTAATCCCGATGCTAACTTAACAGTAGAAGACGCTGTTACATTCCTTTACAGACTTAAAGGCGGAGAAGGTAAAGATGGTATAATCATTGCAAAGATGTCAGAGGCTAACGGATACGCTCAGAAACCTCTTACATGGGCAGCTGGTCTTGGACTTTGCGAAGGTTCTGTAGAGCCTAAAGCAGAAATCACAGTTGGACAGCTTGTATCAATGATTGATAAACTTGGTTACACAGCAGAAGGTGTTGTAGCTACAGATAACACAATCACAAGAATTGACGGACTTAAACTTATCCTTGATTCAGTTATCGACTAATTTTGATATAATTTTATATTATTAGAAAAAACGGACTTATATAAGTCCGTTTTTTTATGCCATACAAGTATTTGAAAAATATGTTTGATAATTGATTAATACCGCCGTTTCAGTACATTATTTTTAAAATTTACATATAAATGCAGCTAAAAGCAACCGTATATTTAACTTGACAAAATCATACTTATTATATAGAATTTACGTTATGCGAGACTAACAATATGTTTTATAATACTACATCAGAGGTGTTTTTATGACTCTTAATGAGCTTGAAATAGGTGAAAGAGCAATCATAAAAAAAGTCGGTGGAGAGGGAGTTTTAAGACGCCGACTATTGGATATGGGACTTACTCCGAAAACAGAAGTTATGATAAGAAAAGTGGCGCCAATGGGAGATCCGATAGAATTGCATTTAAGAGGATACGAACTTACGATAAGGATAGACGACGCAAAAAATATTGATGTGGAGAGGGTGCCTAAAAAATGATATTTGCTCTTGGAGGCAATCAGAACTGTGGTAAGACTACACTTTTTAATCAGCTTACAGGTTCAAATCAGCACGTTGGAAATTTCCCCGGGGTAACGGTTGAGGGAAAAAGCGGAACGGTAAAAGGACATCCTGAAGTTACGGTTGTTGATTTGCCGGGTATATATTCATTATCTCCGTATACTTCAGAAGAAATAGTTACAAGGGATTATCTTATAAACGAAAAAATTGATTGTATAATTAATATAACAGACGCAACTAATATAGAAAGAAATCTTTATTTGTCTCTCCAGCTTATGGAGTTGGATATTCCTATGGTTATTGCCCTTAATATGATGGACGAAATGAGGGAGAACGGAAATACAATTGAAATCAAAAAAATGTCCGAATATTTGGGCGTTCCTGTTGTTCCTTTAGCTGCAATTAAAAATGAAGGCGTTGAGGAACTTATAGAAACAGCTGTTTATATAGCCCAGACTAGGCAAAAACCACTTGTAAAGGACTTTTGTTCCGGAGCGGTCCATAGGGCTATACATTCTGTGGCGCATTTGGTAGAGGACCATGCTGACAGAATAAATGTACCGCCGAGATTTGCGGCTACAAAGCTCATAGAGGGAGACTCTCCTATGCTTAATTCGCTTCAACTGTCTGAAAATGAAAAGGACATGCTGGAGCATATTGTAACCGAAATGGAGACAGAACTCGGTACAGACAGAGAAGCTGCTTTAGCCGATATGAGATATGATTTTATTGAGAGAGTATGTTCAAAATCGGTAATTAAAAACGGAGAATCAAAAGCTCATGCAAGAAGCGTTAAAATAGACAGTATACTTACTCACAGAATATGGGCAATTCCGATATTTATAGGAATTATGGCAATAATTTTCTGGCTGACGTTCGGTCTTGTAGGCGCGTTTTTATCAGATGGATTTACAGTAATTATTGATTCGCTTATTGCACTTATAGACAAAGGGCTTACATCATACGGAATAAATCCTGTTGTACATAGTCTTATAGTTGACGGCGTATGCGCCGGAGTGGGAAGTGTTCTTTCGTTTTTGCCTACTATAGTGGTGTTGTTTTTCTTTTTGTCGATGTTAGAGGACAGCGGATATATGGCAAGAGTAGCATTTGTAATGGACAAGGCGCTCCGAAAGATAGGACTTTCTGGAAGGTCTTTTGTACCAATGATAATAGGATTCGGATGCTCTGTACCGGCAATAATGGCAAGCCGCACTTTACCTTCGGACAGAGACAGAAAAATGACTATAATGTTGACTCCGTTTATGAGTTGCTCTGCAAAGCTTCCGATATATACAGTTTTTGTACAAGCCTTCATTCCTCAGCAATTTCGCGCTCTTGCAATGATAGGATTGTATGTATTCGGAATGGTAATGGGGGTAATTGTTGGACTTGTCCTTAAAAAGGCTGTTTTTAAGGGAGAACCTGTACCGTTTGTTATGGAACTGCCGAATTACAGAATGCCGGGATTTAAGTCTGTTATGATGCTGATATGGGATAAAGCAAAGGACTTTATAACAAAAGCATTCACTGTTATTTTTACGGCTTCTGTTATAATTTGGTTTTTACAGACGTTTGATACAAGATTTAATGTTGTTACAGACAGCGCAAACAGTATGCTTGCAATGATAGGACAGTTTATAGCTCCGATATTCAAACCGCTTGGCTTTGGAGACTGGAGAGCGGCAACCGCACTTATAACAGGATTTTCCGCAAAAGAAGCGGTTATAAGCACGTTGACCGTTCTTGTCGGAGGAAATGTATCTGTAATAACGGAGATGTTCAGTTTACAGGCCGCAATAGCCTTTTTAGTATTTACACTTATATATACACCGTGCGTTGCGGCCATAGCGGCTGTTAAACGAGAACTTAAAAGCGGGAAGTGGGCGCTGATAGTTGCATTCGGACAAACGGCATTGGCTTGGGTTATATCATTTGTTATCTACCAAATATTGATGTTGATTTAAAAGCGGGGAGTGAAAAATGGGATTTTTAGATTGGATTCTTTTATTTGCCGTTTTAATCGGACTGTTTTTTGCTGTAAGATATATGATAAAAAATAAAGGCGGATGTTCTTGCGGAAGCAGTTGCAGCGGAAATTGCTCTAAATGCAGTAATAAATATAAAAAATAAAAAACAGCTCTGTATCTATTATGATGCAGGGCTGTTTTTAGAATATTGTATCACAGTTATTATATTTGGATTTTATATAAAAGTTTAAATGATAAATTCTTAAATCGGTAAAAATATATTTACTAAAGCTTTATTGATTTCTCATAAAAAGGGCATGGAGAACATGTTAATGTTTCTCTTCTGCCTAAATATTTTATTCTGCATCTGCCGTTTTGTTGATGCGTGCAATTTTGTCTGCATTCTATATTCATTACTTACACCTCCTATATTATATTTTTCCTATTTTATTAATCTTCAAACCGAATTTTATTAAGTTTTATAATTATTAAAAGATTATATATAACCCAATCACAAAATAAAAAGAATAAAAACTATATAAAGTAAAGTATACGGGAAGCTGCGATCAATACTTTAATAATTGTAAACATAATTTTGGTGTACTTATATTTTGAAGCCGTGAAAATAAAAAAATTTTAACGCCCTACATATTTTATTTCACCAACTATCTCAACATTGTATTGTGCATAATAAATAATTATAATAATATTTTAGAAAACATGAGAATTGATTATATGGATTTTTAAGGAGTTTAATTATGAACAGAATTTTGATTATAGATGATGATAAAGAACTATGTGTGCTGATTAAGCAGAGTGTGCTGTCAGAGAACATAGAGGCTGATTTTTGCAATAACGGAAGAGAAGGATTACAAAAATTAAAAGAAGCAGAATATCAGCTTGTTATACTTGATATCATGATGCCTGGAATAGACGGCTTTGAGGTATTGGGAGAGATCAGAAAGGAAAGCAGACTGCCGATTTTAATGTTTACATCGAAAAATGACAGCGTTTCTAAAGTGCGAGGTTTGAGAGCAGGAGCTGACGATTATTTGACTAAGCCTTTTGATATGGAGGAACTAATAGCCCGTATCATTTCTCTTATACGGCGTTATACACGTTTTAATCAGCCGGATGAAGTGGTGCAACAGCTTGAATTTGACGGATTGCATATAGACATTGAAAATCGCTCTATTACTACAGGAAACGGAACATTTGAACTGCCTCCAAAGGAATTCGACCTGCTTTTATACTGTGCTGAAAATCAAGGCAGGATTTTAACAAAACGTCAGATTTATGAAAAGGTTTGGGATGAGGAATACTTCTACGATGACAGTAATATTATGGCGATTATCAGCAGACTTCGTAAAAAATTAGAAGCTAATCCTTCAAGTCCAAAGTATATACAGACGATCAAAGGAATTGGCTATCGCTTTAATAAGGAGGTATAACTTTCATGAATATTATTGCTTCTTTATCAACCATAATTGCCGTTTTGTCTGTTATTACATCTTACTACACTGTATATCGAGTAAAAAAACAAATATCGGAAATTACAGATGCCTTAGTAGATGTAAAAAACGGAAACGGCAATAGGCGCATTTTATCCGCAACAAATGAACTGACAGCTCCGATTGTTTTTGAAATCAATGAAATTGTGGTTGCCTATGAAAACAGACTTTCTTCTGTTAGGCATACAGAGGAAGCAAATCGCCGTCTTATGACGAGCCTTTCCCATGACGTTAGGACACCTCTTACAACCCTCATTGGGTATCTTGATGCAGTTAATAAAGGAATTGCCAAAGGAAAAGAACGAGATGAGTATATTGAAACAGCTCGAAGAAAAGCGCATGATTTGAAAGAATATATAGATGTTCTTTTTGACTGGTTCAAATTAAATTCTAATGAGTTTGCTATGGAGATAAATGAAATTGAGGCTACGGAACTGACAAGAAATATTTTGATTGACTGGATACCTATATTTGAAGATAAGCAGATAGACTACAATATTGATATTCCCGAACAACCCTTACGGGTAAAACTCGATATAGACGGTTATATGCGTATATTAAACAATCTTATTCAAAATATAATTGCCCATAGTCATGCGGATAAAATAGAAATATCCTTGTCGAAGCAGGGGAACAGTATGCGTATTTTATTAAGGGATAACGGAATAGGTATTGAAAAAGAAGATTTGAAACATATTTTTGATCGGCTTTATAAATGTGACAAAGGTCGTTCTGAAAAAGGCAGCGGACTTGGACTGTCTATCACTCGTCAGCTTGTAGAAAAGATGAACGGTACAATAACAGCAGATAGTGTAAAAGGAAAAGGAACTGAATTTATTTTACTTTTTCCGTTGATAGATTAAGGCTTTTCCGTCTTTATGGCGGGAGCCTTAATTACTTTCGGAAACCGTATTTGAAATTGCAAGGTTAACGCAAGGTTACGGCAAGGTTAATGCAAGATTGGAGTGATAGAATACTTTACAGGACAGGAGGTTTGAATATGGGCAAAAATTATATAATCGAAACAAAAAATCTTACAAAGCAGTATGGCTCACAAAAGAGTGTTGCTGACTTAAATATCCATGTACAAAAAGGAAAAATTTACGGACTACTTGGAAGAAACGGAGCCGGAAAAACAACCACTATGAAAATGCTGCTTGGATTGACAAAGCCGACTTTTGGTGAGGTTAGAATATGGGGGAAGTCTTTACAGGGGAATGAAAAGAAATTACTTCCTCGTATTGGCAGTCTGATTGAATCTCCCGGATTCTACCCGAATTTGACTGCTACGGAAAATTTGCGTATTTTTGCGACTCTACGAGGCGTGCCGAACAATCATGCAATTAAAGACGCTTTGGATTTAGTCGGATTGCCTTATAAAGATAAAAAGCTGTTTTCGCAGTATTCTCTCGGAATGAAGCAAAGACTTGCAATTGCACTTGCCATTATGCACGACCCGGAGCTTCTGATTTTAGATGAGCCAATCAACGGACTTGACCCAATCGGTATTGCAGAGGTACGTTCATTTATTCGAGAACTTTGTGATATAAAGGGTAAAACTATTTTGATTTCCAGCCACATTCTTTCGGAGATTTCTTTGCTGGCTGATGATATAGGTATTATTGACCATGGCATATTACTGGAAGAAGAAAGTCTTGCTGAATTGGAGCAAAAAAGCAGTAGGCATATTAGATTTACTCTTTCAGATACAGCACAGGCAGCAAGGATTCTGGAATGTAATTTCCATGAAAATAATTTTTCTATACAGGACGATAATAACATGCGACTTTATAACCTAGACTTACCTGTCGGAAAAATTGTAACTTCATTTGTAGAAAACGGATTGGAGGTATCAGAAGTTGTAATCTCAGAAGAAAGTCTTGAAGAGTACTTCAAACGTGTTACCGGAGGTGAGGGAATTGCTTAAACTGATAAGGTGTGAATTTTTTAAATTGAAACGAAAAAAGTTTATTCCATTGGTTATCGTATCAGCCTTTATGTTTCCTATCCCACTGACTTATTTAATGACAACGCCCTCTATGATGGAAAGATACACAGATAAGGCAGATGCATTTGACGGACTTTTCAATATGGTACTTGGGTACGGAATACAATTTTTACTTCCTTGTATTATCGGTATCCTTGCAGCTATGTTGTTTTTTATGGAACGGGACAATGATACATTCAAAAATTTGCGTACCATTCCTGTAACCAGTACCCAAATGGTAGTTGCTAAAATACTTGTACTGTTTCTATTCGGCATTATATTTTGCGTAGCGTCCACGATTGTTACTATTCTTTGTGGTTTTAGAACATTAGAGGTTTATGGGATTGGTTACAAATTATTTTTAGCCGTTGAAACAGGGATTTTAATCACGGCAGGTACATTACCGCTGATTGCGCTTGTAGTCTTTTTTAGCAAGACCTATGTGTTTTCAATTTTGCTATGTGTTTTTTATAGCGTATTGAATATGAGTGCAACCGCATTGTTTGACGCACTTCCCAAAACAATATTGTGGCTCTTACCTACACCGCTGACTACATTTTGGAGTGCCGGGAATATGGCTTCACATGGAATAAAAATGGATTTGGAACAAATGACAGGACTTATTCCTTCAACATTTCAAGTCGTAATGATACTTGGGATTATGGCGATTATTTCATTTTTGTTGATTGACCGATTATACAAACAGAGGGAGGAATAATTGTGGTTCGTATCGTGAAAACAGAATTTTACAAACTAAAAAGATATCATATCCTTTGGTCTGGGGTTGCGCTTATGTTTTTATCTGTTATTCTGACTCTATTTACATCTATGGCAAATGATGGTTCAGTATGGGATTTTGTCTATTTCACAGAACAGGTTATAAAAAACAATATGTCCATGATTTTCCCTGTGTGTATTAGTCTGATTGCAGGATATATGATTTCCCGCGAACAAACAGACGATACCTTGAAAAATATTTTAACTATACCGATTTCATTTAAACGGTTATTGACCGGTAAATTGATTGTATGCGGTGTACTGTCTGTTGCTTTTGGTCTGATATGCAGTCTGTTTATGATTATAGCAGAAATGATTGTAGGATTTCCGGGGTTTCAAATATCCTTAGCCTTAAAAGCAATATTGCAAATAACCGCAGTCAATTTCTTTTTGTATCTTGCTGTTTTGCCTATTATTATAATTACTTGTCGTAAAGCAGGCGGTTTTTTAGTCGGTGTTATTATTGCCTTTGTTTACGGATATGGAGGTATGTTTGCCGCAGGAAACATGACATTAGCAAATATTTATCCGATTACGGCAAGTCTTGGAATAATTGGCTACCGCAGTTATGATACCGCAGTCAACTGGAGCAGAACAACTTGTATTTTCAGTCTTACGGCTGTTGTTGTCATTTCCGTAGTTTTGATTATTTGCATGAAGGAAACCGGACCAAAACAGGTAAGGAAAAAAGAGAAAAAGACGGTGCCAAAGAAAGGCTGGTAGGAATTTTTGTGAAAAAATAGTTTTATAATTATAATAATTCTTTTGTGAAAGTATGTTTTTTTACCGCTGTACAAGAGATTAACCATTGTAATACTATTGTATAATAACTATACAGTGAAAACTAAAGTCGAATATGATGGATTTTTGTATACTGCTTATTTGCTATACAGAACTTCGATAGAACAAAGATAAAGATATATCCGCAAGCTGTACTTGAAAATTACATGCGGTATTGCAAAAGTATTTTGAGCGCAAGTAGATGATCGTGAGAATATAACTTTGATTAAAATAATATGGAACGTATAACGATGACATTATATTTACTGATAGTAAAAATTGGGTAGATAGTTATTGTTTTTTACCGGATAAATTGATAAATATAAGGATTTACATACATTAATTACAGATATTAAAAAATATAATGCAGTATAAGGTTGCAATATATTAATATTTGTCGTACAATATAGAACGTTGGGGATAAACATTTGTTGAGGTTATCTGCGGAACGGGGGTAGTATAATTCGGAGGATAATATGTGTTATTCATTATGTAAGGATGTTGGAATTTCGGAGAATGGAGAGGCATACCTAACATACGGAATAAAAGTCTTCTGTAAAGAAGGGGTTAAACTTATAGAAGACGTCTCAACAGATTATTATTTTGTAAAAAGTATAGTTGACAAATTTACGAAGCTTAAACTCGATCCTGTTCACATATATGAAGCGATACAGGATGCTTTTGCAGAATTTTAATTTGAGCATTGACCGGCAGTCTTTTTGACTGCCGGTTTTTGCATATGGTTATATTTTTAAATATTAAAAAACAGCGGTACAGTAGTAGAACAAATAAATTGCGGATAGAGCACAAAATTTTAAAAATAGAGTGAAAAATAGTCTGGTAAAAAATAGAAAGCTTAAAATTTCTTTAATTATTAACAAAAAACAACTTTTTGTGTTATAATTATCAAACGATTGATACTATTTTCGAGGTGTTAAAATGAAGATAAACAAACTTATTATTATAACAGTTTTAACTACCGTACTTATGTCCGTGAATGCTTTTGCCGAGACGGTAAGAGCGATAAAATTAAATTTGACCTATGACGGAAAAACGGTAGAATACAGAGAAAAAGAAGTTAAGGTTTTTGTAGACGGGGAACAACTGGAAAATCTTGATATGCCGGCAGTAATAATAGATGGCAGGACTCTTGTACCATTAAGAGCTATTTTTGAAAAAATGGGAGCAAAAGTTAAATGGGATCCGGATTTGAAAATGATTACAGCTGAAACGGAAGATAAAAATATTGTTATGTTTATTGATAACAAGGCTGGGGTTGTCAACGGAAATGCTTTCAATATGGATGTTGCTCCTAAAATTATAAACGACAGAACGATGGTTCCTGTAAGGGCTATAGCTGAAGCTATAGGTGCAAGCGTTCTTTGGGATGATGAAACCAGAACCGTAAGAGTAGAGACTTATGTTATCGGTGGTGAAAGCGGAGAAGATACAGACGTAAATAATAATGAAAACAATGGAGAAACTTCTGAAAATACAGATGTTTCGGAACCTGATTCACAAAAGGTTACAGATCTTTCACATGTGGATACTTCGGAAATAGACTCTTCTGCTTCGGGCAACACGAAAAATGAAGTAAGCGTTACCGCTGTAAATATTAACGGAAACGACAGTTATACCATTAAGACATCAGGAAAGATATGGCAGTATAAGTATGCGACAGTTCTCGGATCTAAAGTGGCAGTTGATATATACGGAGGTTCTCTTGCGGTATCTTCAACAAATATTGCCGTAAATGATGACCCTGTTGAAAAAATAAGAGTTGCTCAGTATGCGGTTGAACCGTATAAAATTGTACGCGTAGTGTTTGACCTTAAAGGAAGCGCCGGAGACTATACAGTTACAAAATCACCTGACGGAACAAGCATAAATGTAAACTTTGGTACGAACACTGTGCCTCCTACAGAACCCGAAGAACCGGACACCCCGATAATCGGTGAAAATAATAACGGTAATGAAGGAGAATTTGACGACGGATTGAATAACGTAACGGAAATAGCGTATAAACATAAAGAAAATTCCGATGTTGTTACGATTTACAGCGAGGAAAAACCTGATTATGACATATTTACGCTTTCTAACCCATACAGAATAGTTATTGACATTGATAAATCAATAAAAGATATAACAGAACTTCCTGATTTTGATGATGCTGAATATATCAAGAACATAAGAGCCAGTCAGTTTACGGAGGACAGTACAAGAATAGTAATAGATGTTAAGGATGACGTTGAATACAGCAGTGATGAGGGGAATGATTATATAAGACTGACAATAGAAAAGCCTGCTGTTGCGGTAACGGAAAGCCTGATAAATGACGGAAAAACAATAAGATTTACAAAGGCAAGGGGAATGGATGTCTCTAAAATGACAAAATCTTATGATCCATACTCAGGCAATACTGTTATAAGTCTCGGTGGAGATTACAGTTCGGTTTACGGAGCGAAAACGTTGTCTCATTCCAATGATGATGCAACAGCTTCGTATATAAGCTCTGCAAAGTTCAGTACTTCAAACGGAAATACGATAATTACCGTTACGCCGAGTTTGATAGGTGAGTTTAATATATATGAAAACGGAGACTATATCTATATAGATTTGATTGACCCCAAAACAGTATATGACGCAGTTGTCGTGTTGGATGCAGGACACGGAGGAACAATGCCGGGAGCGGTTGTGAACGGAGTATATGAAAAAAATATTACCCTTGATATAGCAAAAAGGGTTTACAATCAGCTTAACGGCGGAAAAATAAAGGTATATGTTACAAGATTTACGGATTCCTATGTTGATAACTATAAAAGAGCCTATATGGCTAACTACGGAGCCGATATGTTTGTATCAATACATTGTAATTCAATAGCCGGGGATGTCGAAATATATGGAACAGAAACATTATACGCACCTCACAGCGGAGAAGGAAACGGTGATCTTACAAGCTATACTTTAGCAAGTACTCTGCAAAAATATGTAACCAATGTAGTAGGAACATATAACAGAGGAGTAAAGAACCGTTCTGATCTTATAGTTCTTAAACGTACTACAGTTCCGGCGGCTTTAGTAGAGACAGGATTTATGACTGACAGCAAGGACATGTCGTTGCTTACCAGCGAGAACGGAAGACAACAATTTGCCAATGCTATAGCGCAGGCCATAAAAGAAGTAGTAAATCAGTATAATTTTAGATGATAAAAAGCTTCGGCTGTTTTGCCGAAGCTTTTTTGACTGATTATTATTGAATACAGAAAGTATTTTGTTTTTATATTAATTGTGATAGAATAAGTAGACTGTAATAAATAAGCGCCTTAATAATTAATGTTTCACAGAAAAAAGTATATAACTGCTTTATGTAAAATGAAAGGTATGATTGACTTATGAAAATAGGAAGTATAGAATGTGATAAAAATGAAGAAATAGTATATAAAATAGCAGACAGCTACTGTTTCCGAATTGAAAATGTATATAAGGATGAGAACAGGGAATTTAACAGGGAACACTACATTGTATATTTTACATATTTTGTGTTTGTTGCAAGGGCGGCTATAGGAGGACTTACTAAGAAGATTCTCGATACAATGGGAAATCTTGTTGGGCAGAAGGTCGGTAACGGAGATTATTTGGATACGTTTATAGGAAAAAGAGCCTATGTGGATTATATGAGAAAGTTTACCGATATGACCGGTGAAATCCTTAACGCAGATAAAATAGGAAATATTGTAATGAGCATTGAGGAAGAGTTCGGAGGGAAAAAAGAAAATAAATCGGCTTCTGCTACGGTCGGTTTAACGATAGAAATATTTAATAACATTACGGAATATTTTAAATAAAAACTGCGCGGAGATTATAAGACTCCGCGCAGTTTTAAGGTTTTAAAAGCTTTAGGTCTTTTTTGTTTAACGCACCCATTGCAAAGAGAAAAATTATGTACATAATAAGCATAAATACAGCTGTAAGTATATATACCAATCTTGACGGAACGAGGTAATTCAATATACATTTTGCACTTAAACCTCCCGCGGCGGCAGATATAACAGGTTTAAATATCCATTTGGAAATATCAAATTTTACGTTTGTCAGCTTGATTACTTTATATATGCTAAGTCCTACTGATACAAACATGCCGGCACACCATCCTGCTATATAAGCGTCTGTACCGTAAAGAGGCATTAAGTAGCATATAAAAATAATGTTTATAACCGATGATATTATATTGTTTCTGAAAATAAAAACATGCTGACCGAGACCGTTTAGTATACCGGAAAGTATTATATTAAGATATAGCAACGGACATGCAGGGACAAGTTTTATAAGCAGTTCGCCAAGTTCGTACCTGTCATATACGGCTACGGAAAGTTCGTGCGGAAAGACGGCGAAAAGACAAGCAGCACCTATTCCGATGATAGCTGTAAACATAATTGAAACAGAAATCATGTCGGATATTCTTTTTTTATTACCTATGGCAGAGGCTTCCGTGATATTCGGAATTAATGCGGTTGATACCGCAACAAGAAGTGCGGATGGAAGCTGCATAAGGGGTATAGCCATACCGGTAAGATTTCCGTAAATACTCATTGCCGCCTCACCGGTTTCACCGAACGCCTGAAGTTTTTGAGGTATAAGAATATTTTCAAATGTCGACAGCAATGAAGAACTTATTCTTGTGGCAGCAAGAGGAATAGACATTGAAAGTACCAATACTATACATTTTGCGGCAGAAATATTACGGCTGTATGCAGCGTCTTTTCTTAACCCGTTGTAACTGATAACAGTAAAAATACATGATACGGCTTCACCGAGAAGTACGCCTGTAATTGCGGCGGCACATGCGTATTCTAACCCTTTTTCAGCAAACATAGGAGCAAGGACAACTATAACAACAATTCTTACTGTCTGCTCTATGACTTGAGAAAGCGCCGGAACACTTTGCCGTTGTATACCTAGAAAATAACCTCTCACGCATGAACCGATTGCCATGAAAGGTATAGCAAATGCAAGTATTTTAAGTGATAGCGCAGTTCGATAGTCCTTTATAATCTGCTCGGCTATAAAATCAGCTCCGAAAAACATTGCAAGAGAGGTTATTATACTGACAGCCATGCAAAGAAAGACGGAAACCACTACAATCCTAGTTATATTACCGTATTTTTTTTTAGCGTTTTCGGCAGCTGTCAGACGGGATACGGTAGTGGAAAATCCTGAACTTGTTATGCTCCAGCTTAAAAGATAGATAGGCATTACAAGCTGATATAGACCTATACCCTCGGAGCCTATTGTATCCGACATATATATCCTGTAAAAAAATCCCATTATTCTTGTAATAAGATTGGCGGACGTCAGTATCACGGCGCCTTTTATTATGCTTTTTTTTCGCATGAAAATGAAACTCCCAAAAGTTTTTCATTATTAGTTTATTTGTGTTATAATGGCTTTATACTTATAAACAGAGGAGAAACTATGTTTGATTTTAATGAAGAGCTGAAAAAACTGCCTGACAGACCGGGCGTTTATATAATGCATGACTCATCAGATGAAATAATATATGTAGGCAAAGCCGTTAATTTGAAAAACAGGGTCAGACAATATTTTCAAAACAGTAAGAATAAATCTCCTAAAGTCTCGGCTATGGTATCTCATATTGCATATTTTGAGTACATTGTAACCGATTCGGAAATGGAAGCGCTTCTTTTGGAATGTAACCTTATAAAGGAACATCGTCCTAAATATAACGTAATGCTTAAAGACGACAAAACGTATCCGTATATTAAGGTTACAACAAACGAGGAGTTTCCGAGGATTTTTATTACGAGAAAATATGTTAAGGACAAAAACAGATATTTCGGACCTATAACGGACGCTACCGCCGCCAAGGAAACGGTTGAACTTATAAATAAGCTTTTTCCTATACGCAAATGTAAAAAGAAATTTCCAAGGGATATAGGCAAAGAGAGACCATGTCTTAACTATCATATAGGGCAGTGCTTGGCACCGTGCGATAATATGGTTACAAAGGAAGAATACGCAGGTATAGTAGATGAAGTTTTAGCTGTGCTTGAGGGTAAATACGACTATATTATTAAATATCTGGAGGGGCTTATGTACGCTGCTTCCGAAAATATGGATTTTGAAAAGGCAGCGGCATATAGGGACAGAATATCAGGTATTAAAAAAATCATGGAGAAACAGAAAATCACAAACACAGGCGTAGGCGACAGCGATGTTATAGCGTTTTCAAGAGCTATGGACGAAGCTCTTGTTCAGGTGTTTTTTATAAGAGGCGGAAAGCTTTCCGGAAGGGAGCATTTTTTGATAAATGCCCCTGATTATATAGACAGAAGCGGTATAATGACCCAGTTTGTAAAACAGTTCTACAGCGGAACGGCATATATACCCAAAGAACTTATTCTGGAAGAAGAGCTTATTAAGGAGGAAGAGACCGCTATTTTAGAGCTTTTGGAAAGCATGCGCGGTTCAAAAGTAACTATAACTGTCCCTCAAAAAGGTGATAAACATAAAATGGTTGAACTTGCCGCAAGAAACGCCGCTATAACATTTGAAAGAATAGGAGAAAGAATAAAAAAGGAACAGAAGCAGACAATAGGCGCGCTTAACGAGATAAAAGAGGCGCTCTCTTTGGAAAAAATACCGCTGAGAATAGAGTCGTACGATATATCAAATACTCAGGGATTTGAATCTGTAGGTTCTATGGTAGTGTTTGAAAACGGAAAGGCAAAAAACAGCGACTATAGAAAATTTAAAATAAAAACAGTAATAGGAGCAAATGATTTTGCTTCAATGAAAGAAGTAATAACAAGAAGGCTTTTGCACTATATAAAAGAAAAAAATGAGACGGGAAGCTTTGCCAGACTGCCGGATATGATTTTTGTTGATGGAGGAAAAACACAAATTACAGCTGCGACCGAAGCCATGGACGAGGTTGGAATATTTATTCCAGTATGCGGCATGGTAAAAGACGACAGGCATAGAACCAGAGGGCTGCTTTATAACGGTGAAGAAATTGAATTGAAATCCAATTCGGAAGGATTTAAGCTTATAACAAGAATACAGGATGAGGTTCATAGATTTGCGATAGAATATCATAGAAAACTGAGAAGTGATAAGCAGGTTCATTCGATATTAGACGATATAGAAGGAATAGGACCTAAAAGAAGAAAAGCGTTGATGATGCATTTCGGAGATATTGAATCCATACAAAATGCAGAGGTAGAAGACTTGCTTGAGGTGGAAGGAATGACTATAAAAGCTGCCGAAAGCGTTTACTTGTTTTTTCATAAAGTACAGTAAAGGAGATTGTATATGGCTTCACTTACAAAAATTGCATTAGAAAAATTTGTTAATGAATTTGAACTTGAGAACATGACGCCTGAAATAGATCTTAAAGATAAGATGCTCACGCAAAAGTTTGTAAACAGACCTGCTCTTCAGTTAACGGGATTTTTTGACCATTTTGACAATTCACGAATACAAATAATAGGCAGAATAGAGCATACATATATGAGAAGGCAGACGCCGGAAACAAGAATGGAGATTTTCGATAAACTCTTTAGATTTGAAATACCTTGTATTGTATTCTGCAAGTCATTGGAACCGTTTCCTGAACTGTATGATATAGCCAGAAAATATAAGGTTCCGATGTTCAGAACATCAGACGGAGCGTCGGAGTTGTACAGTGAAGCTACAAAATGGCTGAATACGGAGTTTGCCGAAAAAATAACCATGCATGGCGTACTGGTTGACGTATACGGCGAAGGTCTTTTGATTATAGGCGAAAGTGGAATAGGAAAGAGCGAGGCTGCATTGGAACTCATAAAAAGAGGACACAGACTTGTTGCCGATGACGCTGTTGAAATTAAGAAAATATCGCATAAGGTGCTTATGGGTACATGTCCGGAATTGATACGTTATCTTATAGAGCTTCGAGGAATAGGAATTTTAGACGTACATGAATTATACGGAGCCGGAGCGGTAAAGGCGTCCCAGAATATAGATATTGTAATAAAACTTGTAAACTGGGATCAGAACGAAATATATGACAGGCTAGGACTTGAGGAAGAATATATAGAGATATTGGGAAATAAAATCGTATGTAAGACCATACCGCTGAGACCCGGACGAAATGTTGCCGTAATATGCGAATCTGCTGCAATAAATCACAGACAGAGACGTATGAACTATCCGGCAAACAATATAAAAGACAGACTTAATTTATAATAGAGGTGTTTTATGTATATTGATAAACTTAAAGAAATATTTAATACCGTACTTGTTTCGGAACCGATGAAACTGCATACGTCGTTTAAAACAGGCGGACCGGCAGATGTTTTTGTTAAAGCTGACGGTACAGATAATATAAAACAAGCTATTATGGTGTTGAGTGAAGAAAATATCCCGTATTATATAATAGGAAACGGTTCAAACATACTTGTTTCCGACAGAGGAATAGAAGGAGTAGTCATTGAAATAGGTTCGCTGATGAATAAAATAACCGTAAGCGGTGAAAAAATATATGCCGAGGCAGGAGCTATGCTGTCGGCAGTTGCGGCTGCCGCAGCGGATAATTCACTTACTGGTATGGAGTTTGCTTCGGGAATACCGGGAACTATCGGCGGAGCAGTATTTATGAATGCAGGAGCATATGACGGAGAAATAAAAGACATAATCAATTATGCCGATGTTATTGATGAATACGGTGAAATAAAGAGAATGACAAAAGACGAGCTTAATCTCTCATACCGTCATTCTTTGGCTCAGGAGAAAAATTTGATAATTGTCGGAGCGGAGTTTAAACTTAATCATGGTTGTAAGGATAAGATAAGAGAAAAAACAGCTGATTTTGCAGCCAGAAGAAGAGATAAACAGCCTCTTAATTTTCCGAGTGCAGGAAGCACATTTAAGCGTCCTGAGGGACATTTTGCCGGAAAGTTGATAGAGGACTCCGGCTTAAAGGGTAAAAGCATCGGCGGAGCGCAGGTTTCGGAAAAACATGCAGGTTTCATTATAAATACGGGCGGAGCTACAAGCGACGATATATTGGCTTTAATAGACTGCTGCATTGAAACGGTGTATAATAAGTTTAACGTAAGGCTTATGCCGGAAGTGCGCATAATAGGCAGAAAATAGACATAACTAAATGACATTAGAAGTATGAAGGGGGAGAGAGTATGAAATTTGTTATTGTTACCGGAATGTCCGGAGCGGGAAAAACAACAGTGCTTAAATTCCTTGAGGATATAGGTTTCTTTTGCGTAGATAATCTTCCGCCGGCTCTTATAACGAAGTTTTCCCAGCTTTGTTTTGAGCAGGACGGTTCGATTGATAAGGTTGCCCTCGGGATAGATATAAGAGGAGGAAAACTGTTCGGAGATCTTTTTGAGGGACTTAAAGAGTTAAAATCCGAAGGATATGACTACGAAATACTTTATCTCGACGCCTCCGATTCTACTCTTATAAAAAGATATAAAGAGACAAGAAGATCTCATCCCCTCTCCAGAGGCGGTTCATTGGAAACGGGTATAGGAAAAGAAAGAGCAATGCTTGCTGATGTAAGACAAAGAGCGACTTATATAATAGACACAAGCAGTATTCTGACAAGGCAGCTTAAGGAACAGATAAATAAAATATTTAAAGATAACGGAGCGTTTGATTCTTTAATAATTAAAGTGTGTTCATTTGGATTTAAGTACGGAATACCAATGGATTCCGATCTTGTTTTTGACGTCAGGTTTTTACCGAACCCGTACTATATACAGGAACTTAAAGAGTTTACCGGAAACGACATTCCCGTATCGGAATATGTTATGAAATTTGAGGAAAGCAGAATGTTTTTAGACAAACTTACGGACATGCTTGAGTTTTTGATTCCGAAATATATAAAAGAAGGAAAAAACCAACTTGTTATATCTATAGGATGTACAGGCGGAAAGCATAGATCCGTAACGCTTGCCAACGAACTTTACAAGAGATTAAAAAACAGCCACAGCGTTATAATAAGCCATAATGATATAGAAAAAGATTCCAAAACAAAGAGGCTGTAGTTGTATATACATGTTTTAATAAAAATACATGTGGGAGGATAAAACTTTGTCATTTTCATCTAATGTAAAAAGCGAGTTATCGCACCATTTTGGTAACGCAAGACATTGTAATATCGCAGAACTTGCCGCAATATTAAATATGTGTGGACATATCGCTTATAATAGGGACAAAATTTGTGTAAAAATACAAACCGAAAATCCTGCCGCCGCCAGAAAGTACTTTACATTGCTAAAAAAAACTTTTAATATAGACAGTGAAGTTTTGACTAGGAGAAACAGTCAGCTTAAAAAGAACATGGTCTATATGCTTTTTGTCAATAATGACGAACAGGTAAGAAAAATGCTTCAGGCTTGCGGACTTCTGTATTATATCAATGACAGGATGTATGTCGAAAGAAGAATGGACGAGCTTGTTGTAAACAGCGTATGCTGCAAAAGGGCATATATCAGAGGAGCATTCCTTGCCGGCGGTTCTATATCCGATCCGGAAAAAATGTATCATCTGGAATTTGCATGTTCGGAAGAACCTTACAGCAAAGACTTAAGAGATTTAATAAACTCTTTCGGCCTTGATTCTAAGATTGTAAAGCGTAAGGAGCATTACATAGTTTATTTAAAAGAAGGAGAGCAGATAGTTGACTTGCTCAACATTATGGAAGCGCATAAGGCTCTTATGGATTTGGAAAATATACGTATCCTAAAGGACATGCGTAACAATGTGAACCGCAAAGTTAACTGTGAAACCGCTAATCTTAATAAGACCGTCAATGCCGCTGTAAGACAAATAGAAGATATAGAACTTATACTAAAAAGAATGGATTTATCACAGCTGCCGCAGTCTCTGAGTGATATTGCCAGTTTGAGAATGGAGTTCCCCGATGCCAGCTTGAAAGAGCTTGGACAAATGCTTAACCCACCGGTGGGAAAGTCGGGAATTAACCACAGGCTGAGAAAATTGGCAGACATTGCGGATTCTTTAAGAGAGGAAATGGGTGAAGAAATTGGTACGCAGAACAATAAAGGTTAAAAATACTCTTGATACAAGACAGATCGCATATTTAGTACAGTGCGCCGGTCAGTTTAAAAGCGATATACGTATTGAGGAAGATGAAAAATTTATCAATGCCAAGAGCATTATGGGAACAATATCATTGGCTATTAAAGAAGATGATACAATTTCAATCGTTGCCACCGGAGAAGATGAAGATAAAGCTGTTGAAGAAATCTGCAAAATTTTATGCTGATTAAATATTGAATTACTAAGGGATGAATTTCATCCCTTTTTTGTTTGCGATTAAAAAGCTCGCTTTTGGCATACATAGATATATTTTGACGAAAACTTTTTTATATTTAAAATTTTGTGAATGTTATAATGAATCTGTAAAAAAATTACAGGAGATAATGTTTATGAAAGTTTTAAAAAGAGTGATTTTTATATTGATTGTTCCTATGATTACATTCAGTGTAAGCGGCGAGACTTTGGAAGAACTTAAAGACGAGTATAGTACGCTTATTGATAAGCAGGAGTCAAAAATGACAATGCTTAATGAAAATTATTCTATTCAAGATGAGATAAAAAAGCAAATAGCGGATATTGATAACAGGCTTTCAGACGCTCATGTTGATATTGATAAAATTGACAGTCAAATGATGGAAATTATAATGAAGATAGACGATGCAAAAAAGGCTTATGATGAAGCTGTGAAAAATAGGGAAGAACAATATAAAAAGGCCTCAAAAAGATTAAGACATATATACGAAAATAAAGATCAAAATTTAAGCATTGATATTATTTTCAATATTGATAATATAAGTGATTATTATATTTATAAGCAGTATGTTGCCGATATTATGGAATATGACGCAAAATTAATCAATGATTTAAAAGAGACAGAAAATGTGATGAAGAAAAAACTGGATGAAATAAAAGAAGGCGAAGAAGCTGAAGCAGCCCTTAAAAATTGTCGAACAGAGAAAGAGTTTGAAATGATAGTCATGTATGACGAAAGAAATAAACTTCTTGAAGAGTACAGGAGTAATGCCGACGCTATGGAAGCTGAGGTTGATGAAATAAAATCGGCAAGTGAGAAGGTATATGAAATTATAACCGGTATGGAAGATAATATTGATTTTGTAAACACATATACAGGAGGAGAATTGGAGTGGCCGGTTACAGGAAGATATTATGTAAGCAGTGATTATGTAGGCAGGATAAGCCCTGTAGGAAACGGATATGAATTTCATACAGGTATAGACATACCGGCACCGGCAGGATATGAAATTTCCGCTGCGGAGGACGGAATAGTAACAACCGCAGGTTGGATAAACGGATACGGCAATACTGTAATAATAAACCATGGAGGCGGATTATCTACACTATATGGGCATAATTCGGAAATAACCGTCAATCAGGGAGATAAAATAAAAAGAGGCGATACAGTTGCGCTGTGCGGCTCGACGGGGTATGCTACCGGCAGTCATTGCCATTTTGAAGTCAGGATAAGTGGTGAACATACAAATCCGTGGGAATACCTTAAAAGAAAATGACAAACAAAAATGAATTTGAATGTTGCACAAATTTATGGAAAATAAATATTAATTTTTTCTGATGATATTATATAAAATGATGATATAATACCTATGTGTTATGCAGACGGCTTTTACTTTGATATATTTATGTTATAATAGACAAAGATGATATTTATGACAGGGGTGATGATTTTGGATAAAGAAATAATAAATTGGAAAGAACTGCTTTATCCATATGAACAAACGGTGGATGAACTTATGCTGAAATTTAATTACATAAGGAAAGAGTATATTCGCCTTGGTTTGTATTCGCCTATAGAGTCTGTTGAAGGTCGAGTAAAATCTGCCTCAAGCATAATAGAAAAAGTTAGCAGAAAAGGTATACCAAGAGATAGGATAGAAGAAGATGTCGAAGATATAGCGGGAATAAGATTGATATGTCAGTTTGTCGAAGATATACCTAAAATTATAGATATAATACGTCAGAGAGACGGACATGACATAAAAATAGTTGAGGAAAGAGACTACATAACAAACAAAAAAGAGAGCGGATATCGCAGTTATCATGTGGTTATAAAATACGGATTGAATACGGCTTTTGGTTTTAAAGAAGTTCTTGCCGAAATACAGATAAGAACTCTTGCTATGAATTTTTGGGCTGTAACAGAGCATGAGCTTAATTATAAGTACAGCGGGAATCTCCCTGATGATTTGAAAGCAAGACTTAAAGCCTGCTCGGAAGCTTCGTTTAACCTTGATAAAGAAATGTCTACAATTCGTGAGGAATTGATGCAGGCTGAAAAAATGAGTGAACTTAAAAGCAGTCTTGTAAATAATATACTTGAAAATATCCAAAATCTTTATTTTAAGCTGCATATGGACGAAGCGGATAATATTAACAGAAGATTTATTAATTTATATGAAAACGGCGATATTAATGAGCTTAAGGATTTCAATGAACAGCTTAATATAATAGCCGAAATGTACAGAGTGTAAAGTATATTTGGGTGTTGCCTTGCTGAGATTTGTTACTATACATCAAAAATTATACAACTGTAAATATTTTCGGATTTTTTGTATCGAGACTTTTAAAGCTCCCGTTTAAGGGAGCTTTTTATAATCTTATAATGTCGCATTTCGTTTATTTCATACAAGACGGTATTATATATGAAAAAGCCGTAAAGGCACGTTGTCAATGTCATATACTATACTGACAGTTCTGATGATTATATGCAGCAGTTATTCCTCAAGGGCTCTTTCCTGATAGTTGAATGTTGATTTCATAAGTTTTTCTATGTCAATAAGATGACCGATAGTTTCTCCTGCCTTAAGCTTATCAGATACATTTGTTTCTGTTTCCATCATCTGTTTAGTTTTTTGATATACGGTTTCAAGATCATCATAAGGGATTACAACGATACCGTTTCCGTCTATAAGAACTACATCGTATGTATTAACTTGTATACCACCGCAGGATATTGGTGTTTTGATTGCTCCGTATCCGCTTATCTGTCCTACATTACAGCATGTTCCTATAGAATAAATAGGGAAGCCGAGTTTTCTTATTTCTTCTATATCTCTGCATGCGCCTTCCATTATGGCGGCCGATACACCTTTATTTATTGCCGAAAGACAAAGATTTTCTCCCCAATATGCGGAGTTTTTATAGCCATGGCTGTCAACTACTATTATGTCTCCTTTCTGAGCGTTTTCGATAGCGTAAATTACAGCTGAAATATCTCCGCCTACAGTTCTTGCTGTAAGGGCACAGCCTGCCATACGCACTTCTTTGCTTTCGGGTCTTATTTCAGGTGACATAGAATTTGCTCTACCCATACAGTCGCTGGCAGCGCATGTAACTGAATCGAATCTGTCGATTAATTCCTGAAACTTATTAACATATTCCATTGACGTTTCTCTGCTCTTTGCCATTGATTTTTCCTCCTTTTTGATATATACTTTATCTGCTTTACTATAAAAAGATTATATTATGAATAATCTATTTGTTCAATATTTATGATAAATCTTCCTATGTACATAAATTGTATGATGACTTATATATGATTTTTATAATAAAAATGACTTGAGGTGATAAAAGTGGCTCTTTTTGCCATAGCCGATCTACATTTGGGAAAAGGAATTAATAAAACAATGGATTTGTTCGGAGAACCTTGGATAAACCATATGGATAAATTGATATACAATTGGAAGAATACGGTTGGCGAAAATGATACGGTTTTAGTACCGGGAGATATATGCTGGGCAAAAAAATTGGTCGAAGCTAAAACCGATTTGACAATACTTAATGAACTGCCGGGTAAGAAAGTACTTTTGGAAGGAAATCATGATTATTGGTGGAGTTCTCAAAACAAAGTTGTCTATGCTTATCCTGATATGTTCTTTCTGAAAAATAATTTCTTTGTTTATAAAGATATAGCCATATGCGGAACAAGAGGCTGGCTTTGTCCAAACGATACAAAGTTTGATGAAAGCGACAAGAAAATATATGAAAGAGAATGTATCAGGCTTAAACTTTCTTTGAACGCAGCCGTAAACGGAGGTTATGAAAAAAATATGATTGTAATGCTTCACTATCCTCCGATGAACGATAAGCATGAAGAATCAGGATTTACAGACATTATAAAGGAATATAATGGGGTAAATACGGTTATATACGGCCATCTGCACGGAAGGGAAAGTATAGACGGAAGGTTTGAAGGAATGTTAAACGGGGCTGAATACAGACTGGTATCGGCGGACTATTTGAACTTTACGCCTGTTAAAATAACAGAATAGGGAGGAACAAAAATGTTTACATTTAATCATTTTAATTTTAATGTGCTTGATCTTGAAAAAAGTATGGAATTTTATGAAAAAGCTTTGGGATTTAAAGAAGTCAGAAGAAAGGAAGCTGAAGACGGAAGCTGGATACTTGTATATCTCGGCGATGGAAAGACTGGTTTTACTCTTGAACTGACATGGCTGAGAGACAGAAAAGAAAAGTATAATCTGGGTGAATGTGAATTTCATTTGGCTGTAGAAGCTGAAGACTATGATGCGGCTCATGAAAAGCATAAGGAACAGGGTTGTATATGCTTTGAAAATCCCGATATGGGAATATACTTTATTATTGACCCCGACGGATACTGGATTGAAATAATACCGCCTAAAAAGTAATTTCGGGAAAATGCATTATATACTCTAAACGGAAGATAAAAGCAATATAAAATATTGGAGCTGTTATTTTTTGTAAAATACGAAGGAGACGATTTTACATGCAACATACGCCGCACAAAAGAAAAAATTCAAAAAATATCAGAAAAAAAAGAATGTTTAACCGTATACTTACAGTATTGCTGCTTTTGTTTTTATTAATATTTGTTTTTTCATCAACAATGGCAGTAAAGGAATGGCTGCAAGGAAAAAGAGAACAGGAAACTTTTGAAAAACTTTCGTCAACAATAATAGACGAGGAAAATAAAACAACCGATGTTTTGCACGGACAGGATGAAGAATATACGGCTTATACTGATTTATATGAAAAAAACAATGATTTTGCGGCTGGATTACAATACCGAATACGAATATAGATTACCCCGTTATGCTGACGCCAAATGAACCAGATTATTATTTGTACCGTTCGTTTGACAAAACAGAGTCGTCCAGCGGAACTCCGTTTATCGGAGAGGGCGGAGACATTAACAGCGATGTTTTTATTATTTACGGTCATAATATGAAAAACGACACAATGTTCGGAACTTTGGATTTTTATGCAAAAGAGGAGTTCTTTCATAAAACGCCGGTTTTTACTTTAAATACAGTTAATGAAAAAAGAAAATATGAAGTGTTTGCGGCTGTTGAAACAAGAGTGTTGTATCAGAATGAGGAGGGTTTCAGATATTACGAACAGCTAGGGGAACTATCTGAAAAAGAATTTGTCGATTTAGCAGGATGGCTTAGTGAAAACTCTTTATATGATACCGGAATTACATCCATATACGGAGAGCAGATTTTAATATTATCGACATGCAGTTATAATACGCAGAACGGAAGATTTATTGTAGCAGCAAGGCTGGCTGAGTGATAAGTGAAAAAGCCGAATAGAATATATTCAAACAAAAAGCAACGTAATAATTTACGTTGCTTTTTGTTTGAATATAACTTTAAGTAATATCTACTGATTAAGTCCGCATAATTAAAAATTCATATAAAATAGATACCTGAAATCAATAGAACCTGTATAGAAGATAGTTATTTATTATACTGTTATTTAAAAAATGGGTTGAGATTAAAAGATCTATTAATCTTCGTATTCAAAAACAGCCGATTTTATTTTGTCTTTAAGATCGTCCGAGTCAAATTCATTTATGTCCAGCTCCGTTGAGATTTCCTCAAACTCATCATCTTCAGCTACATATGAAGCCTCAAAAGGACAGGCGATGTCCTCGTCATAAATAATTTCCCCCTCGATTGCCCAAGAATCCTCTGATTTGTCAATACTGATAATACATACTTCGTCTATTGGAATCACTTTTTTACACCTTTTTCCTTCCCTTTATATTTTTTGTTCTTTTTCTTTCTGACTGAGTAACCAAAACTTCCGACAGGTTTGCCAAGACCGTAGTACTCTCCATGAGAATAGCATATAGGCTTTGTGCGTTCAAAATGAAATTTGCCGGTTTCGTCAAAATATTTGTCATCAACTGATACGGATACCACCTCGGCTATAAAAATATCATGGGTGCCACCTGTTTTAATAATCTGAACAACTTTACATTCGATATTTACAGGACTTTCCTCAATGGACGGAGCCGAAACATTAACGCTTTTTGAGGCGGTTAGCGAGCACTCTTTAAATTTATCAACATCTTTTCCGCTCTTTACTCCGCAGTAATCGACTGAGTGGACAAGCGCTTCCGTAGTCAGATTAATAACAAACTCCTTACTTTCTTCTATAATTTTATAGGAAAAACGTTCAGGTCTTATCGATACATATGTCATAGCCGGAGAAGTACATAATGTTCCGCACCATGCCACGGTTATGATATTCGGTTTTTCGATGGTACCGCATGATACCATAACGGCAGGAACCGGATATAATACAGTTCCGGGACGCCATACTGATTTTGACATTGGATTTTCCTTTCTCTATATATTATGATTAATACGAAAAATATATTATACTAGCGCTATGTAATTGTAAATTGGTATTTCTAACAAATATAGATGTTGTAATATCGTCAAAAATCTAGTAGTATTAGAAAAGATAAATAAAAACATTAAATGTCAAGCGGAAAGGGAAAAATTTATGAATCTGCCTGAAGAATATATTTTAAAGATGAAATCGCTGTTAAATGAGGAGTATGACGAGTATATAGCTTCATTTGACAATGAAAGACTTTATGGAATAAGAGTTAATACTTTAAAAATGCCGGTTGATGAGTTTTATAATAAAAAATTATATGAACTTTCGCCCGTGAAATGGTGTAAAGAGGGCTTTTATTATAACGGAGCAAATGTAAGACCATCGAAAAATCCTTATTATTACGCTGGATTATACTATTTACAGGAACCGAGCGCAATGTCAACAGGAGCGGTAGCGGATGTAAAGCCGGGTGAGAGGGTATTGGATATATGCGCCGCACCGGGAGGCAAAAGTACCCAGGTCGGGGCAAGGCTGAAAGGGGATGGAATACTTGTTACAAATGATATAAGTACTTCAAGAACAAAAGCTTTGCTGAAAAATGTCGAACTTTTCGGTTTGACAAACGCTGTTGTCCTTAATGAAACGCCTGACAAAATAGCAAATAGGTTTACAGACTTTTTTGACAAAGTAATTATAGACGCACCGTGCAGCGGAGAGGGAATGTTCAGAAAAGATCCCGACATAATAAAAGCCTGGAATAAAAAAATGATTGATTTCTGTCTTTCGGCACAGTATGAAATATTGGAGGCGTGCGCAAGAGCTGTATGCGTAGGCGGATACATAGTATATTCAACGTGTACGTTTAATCCCGATGAAAACGAGAGACAGATAGAAGCGTTTTTGCAGCGACATCCTGAGTTTGAACTTTGCGATATACCCGAAGAATTCGGACTTGATCACGGAAGACCCGAATGGACAAAAAGCGGCGATAAAAAGTTTGAAAAATGCGGAAGACTATGGCCGCATAAAATAAGCGGAGAGGGGCATTTTGTCGCAAAGATGGTAAAGACATCCGGTAAGGAAAGAACAGACTATAACGGACATGAAAATAATAAAATAGACGGATTTGAATATTTTGAACAATTTTTAAATGACAATATCAGCGGAATCGATTTTAACGGAGATTTTGAGACATTCGGAGAAAAGCTGTATATGCTCCCGAAAAATCTACCTTCGTTTAACGGAATAAGAGTTGTCAGAAACGGCTGGTATCTTGGAGATATAAAGAAAAAGAGATTTGAGCCGTCTCAGGCATTTGCAATGGGACTTAAAAAAGAAAACGTAAAGTTAACCGAAGAACTTAAGGACTATGATACTGCCGTTAAATATCTAAAGGGAGAGACTTTGGAAACCGAGCTTGAAAAAGACGGTTGGGTACTTGTAAACTTTGACGGACTTTCGCTCGGTTGGGCAAAAAGCCAGAAAGGACGTCTTAAAAATAAATATCTTCCCGGTTGGAAGTGGGAATAAGAGAGGTTAAATTATGCCGTTTTTACCGGTAACAAAAGAAGAAATGTTAAAACGCGGTTGGGATAGACCTGACTTTGTTTATGTATGCGGAGATGCATATGTAGACCATTCGTCTTTCGGAGCCGCCATAATATGCCGTGTTTTGGAAAGCCACGGTTATAAGGTGTGTATGATAGCTCAGCCTGATTGGCACAGCACCGATGACTTTAAAAGATTCGGAGAGCCGCGACTCGCTTTTCTTGTAAGTGCGGGAAATATTGATTCTATGGTAAATCACTATACCGTTGCAAAAAAAAGACGTTCAAAGGACGCTTATTCACCGGGTGGAAAGGCAGGGCTTCGTCCCGATAGGGCAACTATCGTATACTGCAACAAAATAAGGGAGGCATATAAAAATGCAGCCATTATAATAGGCGGAATAGAAGCCAGCCTAAGGAGACTTTCACATTACGACTATTGGGATAATAAGGTGAGGCGCTCAATACTTCTTGATTCAGGAGCAGATTTGCTGCTGTATGGAATGGGCGAGCATCAGATAATAGAGATGGCTGACGCACTGGACAGCGGACTTCCAGTCAGTGAATTGACATTTTTAAGGGGAACGGTTTATAAAACAAGGGACAGGGAAAGGATAGGAGACTGTATTTGGTTGCCGAATTATACGGAAACTGCTTCGGATAAAAATAAATATGCCGAAAGCTATATGATACAATACGGAAATACGGATTTTGTAACCGCAAAGACTTTAGCTGAGGAGTATAGGGAAGGTATAGTTGTACAGAATCCACCTTCGCCGCCTCTTACGGAAGAAGAACTTGATAGGGTGTATTCATTGCCTTATATGAGGACATATCATCCTATGTATGAAAGTATGGGAGGCATACCTGCTATCGAGGAAATAAAATTCAGTCTCTCTGCAAACAGAGGGTGTTTCGGAAGCTGTAATTTTTGTGCTATAACATTCCATCAAGGAAGAATTGTTACTGCAAGAAGCGATAAATCGCTTGTGGAAGAAGCCGTACTGATGACAGAAGAAAAGGATTTTAAGGGGTATATCCATGACGTGGGAGGACCGACTGCAAACTTTATGCAGCCTGCATGCAAAAAACAGCTTAAGGCAGGAGCATGTAAAGACAGACAGTGTTTGTTCCCTGAAAAATGTCCCAATCTTATCGTAGACCATAAAAGATATTTAAGAGTCTTAAGAAAGCTGAGAAATATACCTAAAGTAAAAAAAGTATTTATCCGTTCGGGATTGAGATACGATTACTTGATTTATGATAAGGATGAAAGCTTTTTCAACGAGCTTTGTAAATACCACATAAGCGGACAGCTGAGAATAGCTCCAGAACATGTATCGGACAGAGTGTTGGAAAAAATGGGAAAACCCAAAAAAGAAGTTTACGACAGATTTGTTAAAAAGTTTGATGAGATAAATCGAAAATGCGGACTGGACCAGTATTGCATACCGTATTTGATGTCGAGCCACCCCGGAAGCGATTTAAAAGCGGCTGTAGAGTTGGCAGAGTATTTGAGAGATACGGGTCATATGCCGGAGCAGGTGCAGGACTTTTATCCGACGCCGGGAACAATGTCGACATGTATGTATTATACGGAAATTGACCCGAGAACGGGAAAAAAGGTTTATGTACCGAAAAATCCGCATGAAAAAGCAATGCAGAGGGCGCTAATGCAGTACCGTGTTCCAGCAAATTATGACCTCGTAAAGGAGGCTTTGATTAAAGCCGGAAGAGAGGATTTGATAGGTTTTACGCCGCATTGTCTCATAAGACCGCAAAAGCCGATAGAAGACGGCAGACGAAATAGCAAAAATAATCAAAATACTAAAACAAAAAACACAGCTAAAAAGAAAACTATAAGAAATACGCATAAAAAGAAAAGATAGTCAGTAAAACCGCCGATTTTTTAAATCGGCGGTTTTACTTGTACTTAATTGACATTCTTTTCTACATCCTATATAATCAAAATAATTTGAAGGTGAAGGGTGATAATATGAAAGATATTACATACATAGGAACCAGAAACAGAAACTACAGGCTTAAGGCATCGGAGGCTATACTTAAGGGGATTTGCCCTGACGGCGGCCTTTTTATACCTGAGGAAATGCCTGTTATGGAAAGAAGCATAGACGAGCTTTCCAAAATGAACTACAGAGATTTAGCTTATGAAGTTATGAGCCTGTTTTTTACGGATTTTACAGAAGAAGAACTGCGTTCATGTATAGACAAAGCTTATGATGAAAAATTCGACACCGATGAAATAGCGCCTGTCGTAAAAAAGGACGATGTATATTTCCTTGAACTCTTCCATGGAAAAACTATCGCCTTTAAAGATATGGCTTTGTCAATACTGCCTCATCTTATGAAAACTTCGGCGAAAAAGAACAATATTAAAAAAGATATAGTTATACTTACGGCGACATCGGGAGATACCGGAAAAGCAGCTCTTGAGGGATTTGCAGATGTTGAGGGAACAAGAATAATAGTATTTTATCCCGACGGCGGAGTAAGTCCCGTACAGAAACAGCAGATGGTTACACAGAAAGGCAAAAACGTATGTGTAGCCGCTATAACAGGAAACTTTGACGACGCACAGAGCGCGGTTAAATCAATATTTACCGATTCCGAAATGATAGATGAACTTGACAGAAAAGGTTTCATGTTCTCTTCAGCCAACTCCATAAATATCGGAAGACTTATACCGCAGGTTGCTTACTACTGGTATGCTTACTGCCGTCTTGTTAAAAACGGATATATAAATTCGGGAGATAAAATAAACTTTACAGTCCCTACAGGTAACTTCGGAAATATTCTTGCAGGATATTTTGCCAAACAAATGGGACTGCCCGTCAACAAATTTATTTGCGCTTCAAACAGCAATAAGGTTCTTTATGACTTCTTCCGTACGGGTATTTATGACAAAAACCGTGAGTTTATCTTGACCGTAAGTCCGTCTATGGACATACTTATTTCCAGTAATTTGGAAAGACTCGTTTGCATGTTGACGTCTCAGGAGGAAAATGCGAAATTGATGAAGTCTCTTGCGGAAAACGGCAAATACAGCGTTTCCGTTAAGGCAGATGATATTGTCGGAGAGTATGCCGATGAGGAGGAGACATTTACTGCCATAAGAACAATGTACGCAAATGCCGATTATGTAATTGATACTCATACGGCTGTAGCATATGCTGCCTATAATAAATATGTAAATGAAAGTAAAGACGAAACTCCGACTGTAATTGTCTCAACGGCAAGTCCGTATAAATTTGCAAAGGACGTATGTACGGCTATAGACGAAAAATACAGAAACGTAGACGCTTTTGAACTTATGAACGAGCTTGAAAAAATAAGCGGAGTTAAAATTCCGGCGCCCGTGAAGGACATAGAAAAAAGAGAAGTGCTTCATAACAATTTGTGTGAACGTGAGAAAATAAAAGATTTTGTTAGAAATCAGCTTAAATAACGACGGTTTATGATAAGAAAAAGCTCCTGCGGATTTAATCCGCAGGAGCTTTTTTAAAACTCGATTTTTCCAAGAAAACTTTCCATATCTATATTGTATTCATTACAGATTGTACGCATTTCTTTGATAGTATTTTCGTTTACGGGTATACCCTCTTTAAGTATCCTGTCGACTGCCTCGGCTTCTTTTTCGCCGTGGGTATAAATACGAGTCTGACCATCGGCTTTCGGAGAATTTCTAAGTTCTTCAAGGAATGTTGAGAAGTTATTTTCGATTTCTTTCGGGTCTCCGAAAAGATTTGGATTAATAGCTATGAAACCATGGCATGTGCCGCCTGTCGAACCGATATTAGTATGGTTTGATGTAAGACCGAGAGATAAAATAGACGAGAAGATTTCGGCAACCATTCCATAACCGTATCCCTTATGACCGCCAAGCTGTTCCGTTGCTCCGCCGAGAGGAAGTATACCGCCTCCTTTTTTCTGCTCTATGCTTGAAAGTATTTCGGCGGCGTCTGTTCCTACGTTTCCGTCAGCTCCAACTGTCCAGCCTTCGGGGAGAGGAGAGCCTTTTTTGTTGTAAACCTCAACTTTTCCTCTTGTAACAACCGTGGTTGACGCGTCAAAAAGAAAATCGTAAGGTTTTGCCGGGAAAGCAAAAGCAAGAGGATTTGAACCTATCATTGCAAGTCTTCCGTATGTAGGAACCATTATGGCTTCGCTGTTAGTTGTGGCAAAACCGAACAAACCTTCATTAGAAGCCATTTTTGCATAGTAGCCTGCTATTCCGAAATGATTGGAATTTCTGACCGTAACTATGCCGACACCGCTCTTTTTGGCTTTTTCTATAGCGAGATTCATTGCGTAATGTCCGAGAAGCTGCCCCATACCGTTATGTCCGTCTATAACTGCGCTTAATGGCGTTTCATGCACAATTTCTTTTTGCGCGCCTATTACAAGACGACCGTTTTTTGCACTTTTATAGTAGCGAACCATTCTCTGCATACCGTGGGATTCTATTCCATAGAGATCGCTTGTTAAAAGAACGTCCGATATAATTTCGGATTCACTGTCATTAAAACCCATTTTTTTAAATACTTCCAAAGTAAATTTCTTTAACGCTTCATACTGAAATGTAACATAAGCCATAAAAATTCCTCCTAAAAAATAAGCTAAAAACATTTTACAGTAATTTGTAACTATATTCAATATTTATTTAGCCGTAGGAACAACTATTGCGAATATTGAAGGATTAAGGTATAATTATTAATATTTTAACTTATGAGGTGAATAAAATGTCTAAAAAAGTATACGGAATGTATTTCAGCGGCACGGGAACTACAAAAAAAATGGTTACATATATAGCTTCCGAGCTTGCTAAAAAGGTAGGTTATGAATATGAAGCTTATGATTTTACTCCTCCGGCTGTAAGAAAAGAAGTAAAGTCATATGAACAGGGAGATATTGTTGTTCTCGGAACACCAGTAATTGCAGGACGTGTGCCTAACCTCCTTCTTAAATATCTTGATACTGTTGCAGGAAACGGAGCGTACGGAGTTCCCGTTGTATTATTCGGAAACAGAAATTTTGACGACGCGCTTATTGAACTTAGAAACATAATGGAAAAAGACGGTTTCCATACAATAGCAGGAGGAGCTTTTGTAGGTGAACATTCATTCTCTAAAACACTCGGACAGGGCAGACCTGATGCCGAAGATATGAAAGTAGCAGCTGAATTTGTTGAAAAAATTGCCGAAAAAATAACAAGCGGAAATATCAACGAAGGACCTATCCAGGTAAAAGGCGAAGACCCTATCAGACCGTATTATACTCCGAGAGACAGAAACGGAAACGGAATAGACATTCGTAAGGTTAAGCCGAAAACAGATCTCGATAAATGCGTAAACTGCGGCTTCTGCGCAAAGAACTGTCCTCTCGGCTCTATTAATCTTGAAAATGTAGCAGAGGTTACAGGAATATGTATGAAATGCTGCAAATGCGTTAAACTCTGTCCAAAGGGTGCAAAATACTTTGATGACGAAGGATTTTTATACCATAAAACTGAGCTTGAAGAAATGTACGGCATAAGAAGAGCCGAAGATGAAATTTTCTGTTAATTAATAGCAAAACATTTACAGAGCCGGATTAACCGGCTCTTTTTTGTTTGAAAAAGGCTGATATATTTGAGGTATTCTGATTATGTCTTTTTATAGGTTGAAATACTGGGTTTAATATACTATAATTTTTGAAGAACATAGTAGTATTTATTGAAGAAAATAGAAGGAGGATTTTATTATGAAGAAACAAATGCTGGCGTGTTTATTGTCAGCAACGCTTATTGTCGGGCTTGTGCCTGCAACGGTATGGGCGGACGACTTAATACAGCCGCCTGTAACTGATGCCAATGAAAATACAGATTGTGCTGATGACGTTACAGATTCTGATAGAGGCACATCAGAAGGTGTTGATGAAGATCCTGATGATAATGAATTTTTACCTACAGACAAGCCCGAAGAAGAGACAGTTGAACAGTATGAATCGGAAGATAAAGTTTCAACAGAAGCGGTCAAAGTAACTACAGAGGATGAACTAAACGAACAGATAGAATCTGGTACTGAATACATAGAGCTTGTAGATGATATTAAGTTAACAAATGCATTAACAATTGATAATCCTGTTACTATTGATGGTGCAGATGAATTTACAATTAAAGGCTTCATTAAATTGCAGAACGGAACTCTCCAAAACGTAACAATTGAACCTGATATGGTTAAATTCAAAAAATTATTCTTAACTATTGGAAGTTCTGAAATAAATACCATTAAGATGGAAAATGTTACAGTTAATTTTGATGTTAACAGCCGTAATAGCGGAGCCGCACTGGTAATTAGCGGTAATAATTCTGATATTACTATAAACGATTGTTTATTTAAAAATGATGCTGTAAATGATTCGGTTAATGGGGCAACAGAATGGTCTTACGGTTTATATATGAACGGTCAAGGTGATGACGGTAGCTTTACATTTAAAAATAATGAATTTAACGGCGCTTTCCGTACTATGCTGCCTAATATAAACGGAACGGTTATCATTGAAGACAATAAGTTTACAAATACTGTAGCCGACGTGGTAAATGGGCCTACCGGTGGTTCCGGCGGTCAGGCAACGTGTATTACATCCGCAGATATTAATGCACATGATTTCACAATTACCGGGAATACATTTGATAATGCAGGTGCATTCTATTTCCAAAAGACTGAAAATGCGAAGGTTAAAGATAATACATTCAAATTTGATAAAGTTGATGGACATTATATTCAGGTTGCGGGAAGAGCAGGACATTCACTTGATTTAACAGATAATACATTTGAAGTCGGGGAAAACAATCTTGTAGTTATTGATGTTACGGCGGCGCCTGTTATTTTACCGGCAGGGCAACGTGCAGTAACATACTGGCCTTGGGATGAAACACCTGAAGACAAAAAACCTGACGATTACACATCTTATCAGTATGCCTATAACGAGGACGGTTCAAAAACATTTTATCCTGCTTCTGAGGGCGCGCTTGATGCGTTTATAAATCCTAAAGAAGGCAACAACGGAGCAGAAGAAAATGACATAATTGTTCTCGACAGTAACATTGAAATTAGGGAAACAATCGCTACTGACAAAGATATTACTATTGATTTAAACAACAAAACTATTACTGGTAATGATGTCAGAGTTTTCCACGTTACTGATGGTACGCTGACTCTTACGGGAGAAGGTACTGTTACAAGCCATAGGGAAAGCAGTCTTGACCAAAGCAGTTCTGTAATTCGTGTTGGCGATAACAGCACAAATACAAGTCCTAATCTTGTCATTGATAAAGACGTTACAATTGACGCACCTGACACATACGGTGTAACAATATTCGGTAAATCAGATAAACAAACTGCTACAATAAATGGTAAAATTATCACTGATTCAAGTTCTGCACTTTCCGGAAACGGTTCAAATGAATTCGGCGAAACAGAAATTACTATTGGCTCGAGTGCGGTTTTAGAATCAAAGAATGCCGTAGCAATTTATCAGCCGCAGAGAGGTACTTTAAATATTGAAGGCGCTACCGTTATTGGAAAAGGCGGTATTGAGGCTAAAGCCGGTACAATCAATATTTCCGGTGATGCGAATATTACGGCAACAGGAGAACCTTCACAAGTGCCTAATGGTAATGGCACATCTACATCAGGCTATGCAGTTGCAGTTGTTAATACGCAAGGTGGCTATGATGGCAGTCCGATAGTAAATATCGAAGACGGTACAGTAAATGGTGATGTGGCTATCCTTAATGACAGTACAAATCCAATACCTGAAAGAGAAGGAGATATTAACATTACAGGTGGTACTTTTACGCCTGTAACAAATGAACATGATATCAAACCGTTTTTGCCTGAGGGACATTCTCTGAAAGAAGTAGTTGATGCTAATGGAAATAAACATTATATTGTAGACACTATTGAACACAATTCATCTGAAGCTAAGATCGGAGATAGGTTCTATAATACATTACAGGAAGCAATTGACGATGTAGAAGACGGAGAAACAATCACAGTTTTGACAGACAATTTATTTGCAGTAGTAAGAGGTAATAAGACTTTTGCAATTGAAAAAGGGGTAGGCGTACATGAAGTAAATTTAAGTGCAGCCGATGGTTATAAACTGTATGACAATAATGATGGCACTTATACGGTAAAGAAGAATAAATCTTCTTCGTCCGGCAGCCACTCGCTTAGTTATGGATATAAGATAATAATTGCTGAGAATATTGAAAACGGCAAGATTAAGGTAAATCGTTCTAACGCAGAAGAAGGCGATACGGTAGTTATCACTGTAACACCCGATAATGGCTATGAAATCAATAAAGTATATGTAAAGGATTCAGACGGCAAAAAGCTTAAACTTAAAGATATCGGCAATGGCGAATATACCTTTGAAATGCCGGACTCTAAAGTGGAGGTAAAGGCAACATTTATCAAAGCAGAAGAAAATTCTATTATGCCTGAAGAAATTCCATCGGAGAAAAAAATCATTTTAACTATCAATGAAAAGGTTGCAATGGTATTCGGTAATGTAGTAATGAATGATGTTGCTCCGATTATCCGAAATGACAGGACTATGCTTCCTATTAGATTTATTGCGCAGAGTCTGGGTGCAACTGTAACTTGGGATGAGCAGTTCCAGAAAGTTACGATTATGAAGGATGATCTCAAAATAGAGATTATTATTGGTTCTACGACTGCATTTATAAATGGCGTGGGAATTGAATTGAATTCTCCTGCTTTCGTTGAAAATGACAGAACTTACCTGCCTTTGCGTTTCGTAGCAGAAAATCTGGGGGCAACATTAACATGGGATGCACAATCTAAACAAATAACAATTATTCCCGGAGAGTAAGATTTGTGATTATACAAGACGGCGGTCTGATAAATCAGACTGCCGTTTTTATGTTACGCTTTAGCAAGACAAATCCCCCTGTTATACAGGGGGAGTAAAGAAGCTTTAGCTTTAAGAAAATAATCCTCAATATTATACTAAAAGAGTCCGGCAAGACGCAAGAAGTATAAAAAAGGAGGATTATCAATGAACAGTTTAGCACACACAAAGTGGGAATGTAAATATCATGTTGTATTTGCACCAAAGTATAGAAGACAAGTAATATATGGAAAGATAAAAGCGGATGTAGGAAAAATATTAAGAGAAATATGTGAAAGAATGGGAGTAGAGATAATAGAAGCGGAATGTTGTAAAGATCATATACATATGCTCTTAAGAATACCGCCCAAATATAGTGTATCGTATGTAATGGGAGTATTAAAAGGGAAAAGCTCATTAATGATATTTGAGAGACATGCAAATTTAAAATATAAGTACGGAAATAGGAATTTTTGGTGCAGAGGATATTATGTAGATACAGTAGGAAAAAATAGTAAGAAAATACAAGAATATATTCAAAATCAGCTAAAAGAAGACTACATGGCAGACCAAATAAGTCTTAAGGAATATATTGACCCGTTTACGGGTGAAAAGTAAAAGAAAACGGAAAAGAAGCCGCATTAGGCGGCAGTTGAGAAAGTAGTGCGTCTGTCGGATGTTCAGTATGCCTTCAAGGCATATGCAGGTAAAGGACCCTTATAGGGTCAAAGTCAAACCACCGGCTTAGCCGGTGGTTATGATTATATAAACTGAAACTCGTTAATAACTTAATTATTATAAAAATTATCTTGAATTTTATGTGATAATGTGATAATCTATACCAGTATATAAACAAAAGACAAAGATAAGGATTAGTAAATAAATCAGCTTTTTCAGAGAACCGTCGGTCGGTGCGAGGCGGTAACAGCTGTTTGTTGAACTCGCCTTGGAGTTCCGCTCTGAACTAACAGTAGGAGACGGCGTGTGTTCCGCGTTAAGGACGTAAGAGGTGTACCGCCGGGCGGTAAACTAGAGTGGTAACGCGAAGATGTCCTTCGTCTCTAACGAGATGAGGGCTTTTTTATGTTTATACAGAAATTATTTTTAGGAGGGTTTTAAATGAGTTCACGTTATGAATTCCGTGAAATTGAGAAGAAGTGGCGTGCCGAGTGGGAAAAAAATCCCATAAATGTTGAAAAAGACGGCAAGCCGAATTATTACTGTCTTGATATGTTTCCGTATCCTTCGGGAACCGGTCTCCATGTCGGTCATTGGAGAGGATACGTTCTAAGCGATGTTATAAGCAGATATAAAGTACTCCAGGGTTATCATGTGCTTCATCCGATGGGATGGGACGCTTTCGGTCTACCGGCTGAAAATTTTGCCATTAAACATAATATACATCCTGCTATTTCTACAGCCGAAAATATAGCCAACGTAAAGAGACAGCTCCATGAAATAAGTGCGATTTACGATTGGGACAGAGAGGTTAATACTACAGATCCGGGATTCTATAAATGGACTCAGTGGATATTCGTACAGATGTTTAAAAAAGGTCTTGCATACGAAAAAGAAATGCCTCTTAACTGGTGCCCCAGCTGTAAATGCGTACTTGCCAATGAGGAAGCTACAAACGGAGTATGCGAAAGATGCGGTTCTCAGGTAACAAAGAAAAACCTTCGTCAGTGGATGCTTAAAATAACCGCATATGCCGACAGACTTCTTGAGGATCTTGATCAGCTTGACTGGCCTGAAAAGGTAAAGAAAATGCAGACCGACTGGATAGGAAGAAGTTACGGTGCGGAGGTAGCTTTTAAAGTTGCGGATACTGATAAAGAGTTAATAGTTTATACGACAAGACCCGATACCCTTTACGGCGCAACATTTATGGTAATTTCACCTGAACATAAATATGTTAAGGAAATCACAACTGCGGAACAGAAAGAAGAAATGGAAGCATATTGTTTTGCGGCTTCAACTAAGTCTTCTGTTGACCGTATGTCAGATAGAGAAAAAACAGGCGTATTTACAGGAAGCTATGCTATAAATCCTTTAAATAAAAAGAAAATACCTGTATGGGTGTCTGACTATGTACTTGCCGATTACGGTACAGGAGCTATTATGTGCGTACCTGCCCATGACCAGAGGGACTTTGACTTTGCGAAGAAATTCAATCTTCCTATAGTTGAAGTTATCAGACCCGAAGGTCAGGAGGAAACTGAGCTTACAGAGGCTTATACAGGAGACGGCGTTATAGTTAATTCTCCGTTATTTGAAGGTATGACAGCGTTTGAGGCAAAACAGAAAGCGCCTCAGATGCTTGAAGAAATGGGAATAGGAAAGAAAACGGTTAATTATAAACTTCGCGATTGGGTATTCTCAAGACAGAGATATTGGGGAGAGCCTATACCAATTGTACATTGTGAACATTGCGGCGCTGTTCCCGTACCCGATGATCAGCTTCCCGTACTTCTTCCCGAAGTTGAAAGCTATCAGCCTACAGATACGGGAGAATCACCGCTTTCGGCAATCGACAGCTGGGTGAATACTACATGCCCTGTATGCGGAAGACCTGCAAAGAGAGAAACAAATACAATGCCTCAGTGGGCAGGTTCAAGCTGGTATTTCCTTCGCTACACAGACCCTCATAACGATAAGGAACTTGCAAGCAAGGAAAACCTTAATAAATATGCGCCTGTAGACCTCTACGTCGGAGGCATCGAACATGCCGTTCTCCATTTGCTCTATGCAAGATTTTACACAAAATTCCTGTATGATATAGGGGTTGTGGATTTTGAAGAGCCGTTCCACAGACTGTTTAATCAGGGAATGATAAATAAAGACGGAGCAAAGATGAGTAAATCAAAGGGAAATGTAGTTTCACCCGATGAGCTTGTCGCTAAGTACGGTTGTGATTCACTCAGAATGTATGAGCTTTTCGTAGGACCTCCCGAACTTGATTCCGAATGGGACGACAGGGGAATTGACGGAGTATTCAGATACCTTAACAAAGTATGGAAGTTCTATGACGAGTATAAAGGCAAGCCTGCCGCTCCGACAGAAGAAAGTGAGTTTATTAAAAATAAGCTTATTAAGGAGATTGATACGAGACTCAATGCGCTTACAATGAATACTGTTGTCAGCGGATTTATGGAATATACGAATAAAATGATAGACGAGGCAAAGAAGAATAACGGTATTGATAAAGAATCCATAGAGACTCTTGTAATACTTCTTGCTCCGTTTACGCCTCATATAGCAGAGGAAATGTGGCATGGACTCGGACATGAAACAAGCGTGTTTGAAGCAGGCTGGCCTAAATGTGATGAAAGTAAGCTTGTTGAAAATACGGTTTCCGTCGCAGTACAGATAAACGGCAAAGTCAGAGAAAATATAAAAATATCAAAAGACGAGACTAAAGAAAATGCTCTTGCAAAAGGAAAAGAGGCTATTGCGTCAAGACTTGAAGGAAAGACAATAGTGAAAGAAATTTATGTTCCGGGAAGAATCATAAATATTGTTGTTAAATAATATACATTAAGCAGGACCGGTTTTTGCTATATGCCGGTTCTGCAATTTAAGTCTTTTTTAATCAACAGACCATAGTAAAATTAAATTTATCATAATGTTAAATTCATTAATGATTTTAAACAGAAAAATTATTATAAATCGACAAATAATATGCCTATAATTTAATTATTGCGGTTTTAAAATTTAGATTGCATTAAGGTAGGATTATTTTTTGCATAATCAATTGACATAATGTTTTACTTTTTTTATAATATACCTAACAGTTTTGCAACTTTTCCGAGCGCAAAAGACTGAGGATTTTAATTCTTTTGTGCTTTTTTTACGCAGGATGGGGAGTAAAACTGATGAAATTTCTAATTGCAGAAAGGAAGTTTTGAAATGAAGAAAAAATTATTAGCTTTATCATTGGTAGCAGCAATGGCTGTAGGAGTATTTGCAGGATGCTCATCAAGTGAAGAGCCTGCTGAAACAACAGAAGGAACTGAAGAAGGTGCGGAAGCAACAGGCGAAAAGTACATAATCGCTACAGATACTGTTTTCCCTCCGTTTGAGTTCACTAATGAAGACGGCGATTTCGTAGGTATTGACGTTGATATCATAAATGCGATTGCCGAAGACCAGGGTATTGACGTTGAAATCCAGTCTCTTGGCTTTGACGCGGCTCTTCTTGCTGTTCAGTCCGGACAGGCTGACGGTGTTATCGCCGGAATGTCAATAACAGATGAAAGAAAACAGAGCTTTGATTTCTCAGAACCTTACTTCGATGCTGACGTAACAATGGCAGTAGCTAAAGGCTCTGATGTTAAGTCATATGAAGACCTTGCAGGTAAGACAGTAGCTGTTAAGACAGCAACAAACGGTGCCGATTTTGCAAAATCAATTGCCGATGAATATGGATTTACAGTAGTTGAGTTTAAGGATTCTCCTACAATGTATCAGGACGTAATTGCAGGAAATACAGCAGCTTGCTTTGAAGACTATCCTGTAATGGCATACAACATCCAGCAGGGCGCTGAACTTGAAATGCCCGAAGGAGCAACAGCAGCCGGAACACAGTACGGTTTTGCAGTAGCAAAGGGACAGAATGCAGAACTTCTTGAAAAGTTCAACACAGGTCTTGCCAATATCAAAGAGAATGGAAAATTCCAGGAAATCGTTGATACTTACACAAAATAAGCTTTTAACCTCAGGTCTGCGGAATACATTCCGCAGACCATTAAAATGAGTTTCAATGATTTGCCGGATGCTTATAAAGTTCTAACAATATTAAGATTTTATAAACAGCCGGCAACATTAAAAAATGAAATTGGAGGCGACCGGAATGGAAAAACTAATATATATATTACAGACATATTCGGGCATGCTGCTGGAATCACTCGGTCAGACTATGCTTTTGACCCTTTTGTCTTTGATATTTGCATTTATAATAGGTCTTGTTTTCGGACTTATGAATGTAGGAAAAAATAAAGCTTTAAATTTTATAGGTACGGTTTACGTTGACGCAGTACGAGGAGTTCCTCTTATAGTACTCGCTTATTTTATTTATTTTGGTGTTCCTGCGGCTATTAAGGCGGCTGGATTTACAGATTTCAAACTTACGGCTTTACAGGCCGGTACAATTGCTCTTTCTATGAACGCCGGAGCATATATGGCTGAAATTTTCAGAGCAGGTATACAATCCGTTGATAAGGGACAGATGGAAGCGGCAAGAAGCCTTGGTCTGGGATATGGAAAAGCCATGCAGAAGGTTGTTCTTCCTCAGGCTATACGAACAATGGTACCGTCGATAATTAACCAGTTTATCATTTCACTTAAAGATACATCCATACTTTCCGTAATAGGTTTCCCGGAACTTACAAAAGCAGGTAACATTATAGTAGGTAATACTTTTGCGGTTGCACAGGTATGGGGCGTTGTTGCAATCATGTACATGATTGTTATTACAGTATTGTCAAAGATTGCAAAACGAATTGAGAGGAGGCTTAACGTTGGTAAAGAACGATAATGTAAAGGTTCATGTTAAGAATCTTAAAAAAAGCTTCGGCTCGTTGGAAGTACTTAAAAATATAAACGCCGACGTTTGCGAAGGAGAAGTTGTAGTTCTTATCGGTCCTTCCGGTAGCGGAAAATCAACATTCTTACGTTGTTTAAATCGTCTTGAAGAAATAACAGGCGGAGATGTAATAATAGACGGCGTAAATATAGCAGATAAAAAGACAGACTTGAATAAAGTACGAGAGAATATCGGAATGGTGTTTCAGCACTTTAATCTGTTCCCACACATGACAGTTTTGCAGAATATTATGCTTGCTCCTGTAGAACTTAAAAAAATGACTAAGGAAGAAGCGGCTGAAAAAGGGCTTGAACTGCTCAGAAGAGTCGGGCTTGAAGATAAAGCAAAGGTTTATCCGCCACAGCTTTCGGGAGGGCAGAAACAGCGTGTTGCAATTGCGCGTGCTCTCGCTATGAATCCTGATATTATGCTTTTTGATGAGCCTACATCTGCTCTTGACCCGGAAATGGTAGGAGAAGTATTAAGCGTTATGAAGCAGCTTGCGGCTTCCGGTATGACAATGATTATTGTAACACACGAGATCGGGTTTGCCAGAGAAGTTGCCGACAGGGTAATATTTATGGATGGCGGCTATATTGTTGAGGAGGGCGCTCCCGGAGAAATACTTGTTAATCCAAAAGAACCGAGAACAATAGATTTCCTTAATAAAGTTCTTTGATAATAAGGCTTATTAAAAGGGGGATTTCAATATGAAGAAGATAATTACAATCAGCCGTGAATTCGGAGCCGGAGGCGGAGAAATCGGTGCAAAAGTAGCGGAAGCTCTTAATTGGGAATATTACCACAAAGAACTTATACTTCGCGCCGCAGCGGACAGCAATATAGATGTCAGCAATCTCCTCGAATGGGACGAGAAAGTTCCAGTATCATTTGGATTTACTCAGAGCCTTTTTGATTTTTACAGCAGACCGATGAGCGAACAGGTTTTTGAAGCTCAGAAAAAAGTAATACTGGAGATAGGTCAAAAAGGAAAATGCGTTATAACAGGCAGAAATGCAAATATGATTTTAAAAGAGTTTGACGGATGTCTTAATATATTTGTTCATGCCGATTTCGATTGGCGCCTTAGAAGAATGAAGGAAAAGATGCCGGACTTTACAGAAGAACAGGTTGCGGCTGAAATAAATGCCATTGATAAGAAACGTAGGAAATATTGTACGTTTTTTACCAAGACTGAGTTTGGACATTCTGATTTTTATGATATATGCTTGGATACGTCAAGGCTTGGAATTGACACATGCGTAGACATAATTACGCATGTAGCGTCTAAAGAATAAACTAATTTTAGGAAGCGGAGAATTTATTTCTCCGCTTCTTTTTTTGCAAAAAATGTTTTCAAAATTTTGATTGCACGGGTATGAATTTTGTGGTAGAATAAAGACAAATTTTAATAAATGTTTTTATTTTAGGAGAGTAAATAATGCCTAAGGTTGCATATTCGGAAGAGGAACGCAAAAACATACGCAATAGTTTGATAGAAATCAGTCTTGAACTTATGTCTAAACAAGGCATACAACATACGACTGTTGAACAAATTTATAAAAAAGCGGGAATATCACGAACGTTTTTCTATTCGTTTTTTCCTACAAAAGAAGACCTGATTGTAGAAACATTATACCTACAACAACCGATAATTATAGAGTATGTAAAAAAATTGATGGATGACCCCAATTTGAGTTGGCGTGATGGAGTAAAAAAATTTCTGTATGCATGCTGTTATGGGAATGGTATAGCTGTTTTATCAATTAAGGAGCAAAAACTTATCTTTGACAGGCTTTCGCCCGAAAGCTATGAGGAGTTCAGGAGAAAGCAGATACGTTTATTTGGAGATATTTTAAACGGATTTGGCGTAACCGCAGATCAGTCAACAGTAAAAATATTTACAAACCTGAGCTTGACTGTGATGATTATCAGAAAGGCTATACCAGATAATTTACCGCTGTTTTTTCAGGAAGCGGCAGACGAAACGTTAGATTTTCAGATTAACGCCATTGTAGACTTGCTTGAAAAAATGAAAAAATAAGATTTGGACAAATCAATAATTGCCTTAAGGAGGAATGTAATATGGGTTTATTCAGCAAATTATTTAAAGGTCCGGAAATTGATATGGACAAAAGCAGAGAAAATTCAAAAAAAATGAGAACACTTTTTAACGCAGTAGTTGAAAACGGCGATGATTATAAAATCATTTTCGGATATACCGAAGATGTAAGCCGCTTTAACTATGGATTTGTTCATGGAAGCAAAACGAAAATAGGCAATCTTATAGTAGGATGGAATGAGGAGAATGAAACAGTTGTCGCCGTTCCTACTGTACCTGATCTTTCAGGCTGCGGAGAAGCTACATATTATAGGCGTGCCGATATCCTTAAAGCATACAGAAACAAATATCCCACTGATGCATTTATTATTTATCCTGACAAGAAGAGCTATATAGGTATAAATGCCTATGACTGGCTGGAGGATGAAAAACTTTATGTTTATGTATCGCAGCCTGATGAACTTGCTGAATTCACAGAGTTTTTTACAAACCGTTTTGCTAAAAAGTGAGTGATTAAATGGGTCAATCAAACATTTTAATAATTTTTATTGTCCTTGTGATTATTGTTATATTAGGCAATACATGGTTTAATATTGTTGAATCTATTTTAGAGAAAATAAAGAGCTTTTTTACACGCAATAAGAAATCTGAAAAATGGTATACGCTTGATAACAAAGAAGATAAAGACTAACAAAAGACAGCCGCATCTATGCGGCTGTCTTTTAACGATAAGAAAATTGATAGATTATCATTTTATAAATTTTGCGGCAAGCTTCTCAAATGCAGGGAATGAATTTATAATAGTATCGTGAGAAACGCAGTAGCTGAGTCTCATATGACCTTTACAGCCGAATCCTGAACCTGGTACAAGTAAAAGGTTAAACTCTTTAGCTGCGTTGCAGAATGCCACGTCATCTTCAATCGGTGTTTGAGGGAACATATAAAACGCTCCCACAGGTTTTACACATTTAAAACCAAGATCTGTAAGCTTGTTATAAAGGTCTATTCGGTTTCTGTTATAAACTTCTATGTCTACTTTACAATCAAGACAGTAAGGTATTACCCTTTGGAAAAGAGAATTTGCATTGACAAATCCCGCTACTCTGTTTGCTACATTAAGTGCAAACATCATCTTTTCAAAATCTTTCATTTCGCTGTTGGCAATAAGATAACCTATTCTTTCACCGGGGAGAGAAAGGGATTTTGAGAATGAGTAGGCTACGAAGGTATTTTTATAATATTTAGAAACATAGGGTACTTCTATATTTTCATATACAAGCTCTCTATACGGTTCATCGGATATTAAATATATGTCGGTGCCGAATTCCTCCTGCTTGGCATCCATGATTGCGGCAATTTTTTTGATTGTTTCTTCGGAATATACTACTCCCGAAGGATTGTTAGGCGTATTCATAAGCACGCCCTTTGTTTTCGGGCTTATTAGTTTTTCAAACTCTTCAAAATTGACTTCGAATGTTTCCGTATTGGCAGGAACTACTGTAAGGGTACAGCCGTAACTTGAGACATAATTTCTGTATTCTGTAAAAAATGGCGCAAATGTTATGATTTCATCACCCGGGTTGAGAATACATCTGAAAACAATGTTTAATGCAGCCGCAGCTCCGTTAGTCATTACAACATTTTCAAGACTGAAGTTTGTACCGAATTTTTTATTTGTATATTCCGCTACTGACTGTCTTACATCCTCAAAGCCGGAGTTATTTGTGTAACCATGTACATAATTAGGTTCTTCGGAATTTAATATTTTGATGATAGCGTCCTTTACTTCTTTGGGAGGCTCTACGGAAGGATTTCCGAGAGAATAGTCAAATACATTTTCTGCTCCGTATATCGAGGCGAGTTTTTTGCCTTCTTCAAACATGGCTCTTATGGCGGAACTTCCGTTTACCAGCTTAATCATTTCATCTGAAATCATTTATAACACTCCTTTACAAGAATAAATAAAAGATAAAAATCATTGTAAAAATACTATTTAGAATTTTAATACAATTAAAATAAAAATGCAATATAATTTATAACTTTAAATTGATAAAGAAACACGGTTTGCTAAATATAATAACAATATGGTATACTGATAAAAGTTTTATTTTTTCGGAAGGTGGAAAATATATGGCTAAACTAAATGATAACCAAATAAAAGCCATAAAACATTTGGATGGACCGCTGCTTGTAATATCGGGTCCCGGAAGTGGGAAAACAACTGTTATAACGCAAAGAATAAAATATATGACTCAAAAATACCATATTTCTCCGAACGATATACTCACAATCACTTTTACAAAGGCAGCGGCTATAGAAATGGAAAGAAGATATTTGGCGGCAGGCGGAGAAAAAGGCGTTAATTTTTCCACGTTTCATGCATTATTTTTCAGAATATTGAGGGAATATTTCGGTTACAGTCTCGGTATGGTCATTCAGGAAAGTGAAAAGAGAAATTTTTTGATACATACGGTTGAATCATATAATATTGAAACTGATGATATAGAGCAGACTGTCGATACGTTTTTGCTTAATTCCGGACTGATAAAAAATGATTTACAGACATCGGAAACATTTGAGCCTAGGGATATGCCAAAGGAGGAGTTTTGGACTCTTTTCAAAATCTATGAGGCGCATAAAGAAAGAAATGAAAAAATAGATTTTGACGATATGATGATAGGCTGCTATAATCTGCTGAAAAATGAAAAAGAAGTTCTTGAAAAATGGCAGAAAAAATATAAATATATACTTATAGATGAGTTTCAGGATATAAACAGAGCACAGTATGAGTGTATAAAAATGCTTTCGGAAAAGCATAATAATGTATTTGCGGTAGGGGACGACGACCAAAGTATATACGGTTTTAGAGGAGCAAGGCCGGAATTTACAAAAAATTTCCTCAAGGACTATAAAAACTGCGGAACGGTTTATCTTGATATTAACTACAGGTCAACTGAACAGATAATAGCTTTAAGTAGAAAGCTTATTTCAAAAAATAAATTGCGGTTTGACAAAAATATTAGGGGAACGGGAAGAGCTGGGGCAGTTCCGTCGTTCTTTTTTTGCAGGGACACGGAGGAAGAGGCTGACAGGATTGTAAAAACAATTTGTATGCTTCATAACCAAAAAGGAGTCCCTTATAAAAATATTGCCGTAATATACAGAAATAATATTGCCTCCAATCCATTTGCCAGACGCTTTGTAAAGCAGGGGATACCATACTTTCTTAAAGATAATACATACGATATTTACGACCATTGGATTGCCAAAGATATATGTGCATACATTGATTTTATATATGATACTTCCGATGACGAGGCGTTTGAACGAATTGTAAATAAGCCTGCCAGACGTGTAAGCAGAAAGGCGATAGAACAGGCAAAAAGATTTGGAATGTCATTGTTTTACGGAGTTATGAATTCGGAAATGCTCGGACGTAAAGGAAAGGAAGAACTGGAACAGCTTTATAACGACATACAAACAGCAAGGAAGCTTAACGGAAGAAAACAGGCAGAATACATATATAAATATTTGGGTTATGATAAGTATCTTGAGGATTATGCCGCATATAAAAAATGCAGCTCGGTATTTTTAAAGCAGATAGCATATGAAATACTGGCGGTGGCAGCTGAAACTGACGATATAAGGAATTTAAGAAGTTTATTGGCTGATTATAAATATCAAATAGCAAATGCTCCTATACCGAAGATAGGTGATGACGCGGTAACACTGACTACGATGCATTCTGCAAAAGGGCTGGAATTTGGAACTGTTTTTGTAACGTCTCTTGTAGAAACTATAGTTCCGTACGGAAATCCGAAGATAGAATCAGAAGTGGAGGAAGAACGTCGATTGTTTTATGTTGCGGTAACCAGAGCCAAAGACAGACTGATATTGTCGTCTTTTGCATCTATGGGTTACAATACCGATGTTAAATTATCAAGATTTTTAGGTGATTTAGGTATAAGAAAAAAAGAGTGATGGTTTGAAAAATAATAATATATATAATGAAAGTCTCTGTAGCTTCGTCTATGGAGATTTTTGTTATATGTACAAAAAATCGAAGAATTTTGACAAATAAAAAAGTACGATGAATATATTACCACCGTACTTTTGTTTTAGAATTATTTATTTGTTTCCGTTGGCTGATTAGGCTGAACGTACTGTTCAAGTGCGGCGTCAATAAATTTTACATAATCTTCTCCGCTGTATACGCCTTCATAGTATCCGCCCCTTGCTATACCGTTTTTATCTACCATAGTAAATGCCGGGATAGTTTCAAAATTATTCTGTATAAAGCCTGCAAGGTTACTATCCAGCCTTATTACGTTAAACTCAGCTCCGGCTTTATTAAACGCCTCTTTTGCGGATTCGACCAAAGCTTTTGCATCTTTGCTGTTGTCGAGTTTTGATGTCGGAGTATCAATGCACAGTGCAACTACATTCACATTGCCCAGTTCTTTTGCATGCTCATAGGCTTCCTGTAGTGCCGCTATATTATCAACTTCGGGGTAAATATATGTACCCCATACATAGAACAACGTCAAATCGTAATCCCCGAAAATACTGCTGTCAATTGCTTCTCCATCCAGAGTTTCACTTGAGAAAGAAATTGTATTTTTTTCTGCATATTTTGACTCGACATAGGCGTCGACATCAAAATCGGTAACAGTTACAGATTGAGCAAGCTCATCTATAACAGAACATATATTGTCATATATTTCAACATCTTCATCGCTCATTTTTCTGACAGAGCCTACATAATCGGAAAATAAATAATAACTTACTCCGTTATTTTCCTTAATAAGTTCTCTTGAAGAAAATGTTGTATAAAGACCTGAGGTTTTAAGCTTAGAAGCATTTTCCGTCTGAACCACAACAATCTCGCAAATCGGATAAAGGTAATCGTCTATTACAAAACCGTCTTTGGCATTGGAAATAGTTTTCCAGTCAGTTGGGGTAATGTAATTGTATCTTATATTTTCTATTGTAAAATCTTCGGTATATGTAAAAGGATATATGTTATTTTTTTTAGTATATTCCTGCCAGCTTTCGGGAGTTGTATATTTCAATCCGATTTCGGAAAAATCAACTTCTCTGCTGTCAAGTATTTGCTGCTCGGAGTTTTCTGATGATGAGCATCCCACAGCAAATGTTCCGAACGAAAGAATAGCTGCCAGCGTCAAAGCAATATATTTAATTTTCATTATTATAACCTCCTAAACAATAAATTACATTATACTATAAAGAAAGGTTTCAGTCAACAAAACCATATAGGCGACGTTCTCCGTAAAACATTTATTATAAAAACTAATCTTTTTCTAATAAAGTGTAAATGTACAAGCATGGAAAAAATCTATATATTATAAATAGACAGAATTTATTGTGAAAATATAATTGTAATTAATGGTCTTTATGCTGAATTATTTATTATTTTTCACTAAATCTTTAAATTTAATCAAAATTATAATATTATAAAATAAGGTACAGTTATATGAGAAAAGAAGGGATTTTATTATGAGTAAGAAAATTCTTCTTATAGAAGATGAGGTGAAGCTGGCAAGGTTTGTCGAGCTTGAATTAAAGTATGAGGGTTATGATGTAAAAGTATGCCATGACGGACGTGATGGATTTGAGGAGTTTCAAAACGAAAACTATGATTTGATACTGCTGGATCTTATGCTGCCCGGTTTGAACGGAATAGAAATTTGCAGAAGAATAAGAAAGCTTAGCGATATACCTATTATTATGCTTACGGCTAAAGATGAAGTTATAGATAAGGTAGCCGGTCTGGATTCCGGCGCAGACGATTATGTAACGAAGCCGTTCGCCATTGAAGAATTATTGGCAAGGATGAGGGTAGCTCTTAAAAGGGTGAGACCTGAACCCGTGGTCAAAAATATATATACATGCGAAGATCTTGTTATCGACGATGACAAACATCTTGTTAAGGTCGGAGAAAACGTAGTCGATCTCACAAAAAAGGAATATGACCTTCTGTTATATCTCCTTAAAAGTAAAAATATCGTTCTTTCCAGAGAACAGATACTTAATCAAGTGTGGGGATATAACTATATCGGTGAAACAAATGTCGTTGATGTATATATAAGATACCTTCGTTCAAAAATAGACGAACCTTTCAATAAAAAATTTATCCATACTATAAGAGGGGTAGGATATTATATAAAAGATGATGAACAAGATTAAATCTAAATTTAATAAAATGCCCATAGCAAAAAAAGTAATGATAATGTATGCGTTTCTTTTTACAATTACGATTATAGTAATAAGCGCTATACTTTTATTTACAGCCAAAGGTATGGGCGTTGGAATAACATTTACAACATTACAAAATTGTTCCGAAAGCATAGAAAACTATATTTTATCGGGAAATAAGCTGACTGAAGAAAATATAGAGACTATTGTCGGAGAAAGCTATATTGATTATATAATAGAAGACAGAGTCAGTAATAAAGTTTATATCAGTCAGAATTTTCTTCCCGATAACAGTACGGCTCCGATGGAAAGAGAGGATTTTTCCGATAATATTGAAGAGGACTTTAATCTGCGTGAAAAATCAAGCAAAAAACCGTATTTTAAGATTCTCGGAAACTATGACAGCTATAATGTATATACAAAAAACGGTCATGAGTTCATAAGTATAGAAAATGAGTTTGAATGTAACGGTACAATATATACGGTTAAACTTTTTAAAGCTGTTCTCGACAATATGTATTATGTAAAATATATTGCTTTAAGACTGTTTTATGTGAATATACTCGGAATTATATTGGCGGCGCTGATGGGAAGTTATATAAGTAACGTTATGTTAAAGCCCATAAGAAAAATCAAAGAAACGGCTAAAAGGATAAGCGTTGAGGATCTAAGCCAAAGAATAGAAATAGACGGTCCAGATGACGAAATAAAAGAGCTGTCCGTAACATTTAACTCCATGATAGACAGACTTGAGGAATCGTTTGAACAGCAAAGCAGATTTGTATCAGACGCTTCCCATGAACTTAGGACGCCTATATCTGTCATTAACGGTTATGCAAATTTAATAAACAGATGGGGTAAGGACGATCCCGAAATATTGCAGGAGGCAGTAAATAATATCCTTGAAGAAACAGATCATATGTCCGTAATGATTAAAAATCTTTTGTTCCTCGCAAAGAGCGATCAGAATAGGAATCACGTTCAAAAACAGCCGATGTCAATTAACGAAGCCGTATATGATATAGCCAAGGATTTGAGCGTTACCGATGAAAGGATAGAAGTTATAACAGAGGTATGCGACAAAGAATTGATTATAAGCGGCGATCCCGATTTGATAAAGCAGATGTTATGGATATACACGGAAAATGCCGTAAAATACAGCGGAGATAAAAAGGTTATAACATATAAAGTATATACGGAAGGAGATTATGCCTGCGTAAGCGTTAAAGACAACGGATGCGGCATAAGCGAGGAAGATATACAGCATATATTTGACAGATTTTACAGGGCGGACAAATCAAGAAACAAAGAAATACCCGGCAACGGTCTTGGATTGTCCATTGCAAGCTGGATAATTAATACGCACAACGGAAAGGTTGAAGTCAAGAGCGTTGTAGGACAAGGAACTGAGTTTATAAGTAAATTCAAACTGGAGTAAAGAAATTAGATTTTAAAATATGTGGCACAGTCATATTTTGACTGTGCTTTTTTCATTAATAAAACATATTTACATGAAAAACGAGCAGTCAAAATTCCTAATAGTGATTGTCTAATATTTAATTAATTAAAATATTTGCTAAATTTTTTACCGGCTTAGTTTATAATGTATACAATCTATAGAAGTTTTTTAAGTTGATAAATTTTATATTGATTTACTGTTTTTTACTGTTTAAAATTAATAATTAAGCTACATAAATTTAATTCTCTTGTGAAAGGGGAGCGATAATAATGCAGAATCAAAATATTAAAGAATTTAAGAGAGTCCTTGTAGCCAACAGAGGAGAAATTGCCATAAGGGTATACAGGGCTTTAAATGAATTGGGAATACAGTCCATAGGTATTTTTTCAAAAGAGGACAAGTATGCCGCTTTCAGAACAAAAGCAGATGAAAGTTATATACTCAATCCTAATAAAGGACCTATAGACGCTTATCTTGATATTGATGAAATTATTAAAATAGCAAAAGAAAGAAATGTAGACGCTATTCACCCCGGATATGGATTCCTTTCGGAAAATCCGGAATTTGTCGAGGCGTGTGAAAAGAACGGTATAACATTTATAGGCCCCACAGTAAAAACAATGAATGCCATGGGGGATAAAATATCCTCAAAGCAGATAGCTATTAAGTGCGATGTGCCTATTATACCCGGTGTAGATCATGCGCTTAAATCGCTTGAAGAGGTAGTGGCAATAGCTGACAAAATCGGATATCCCGTTATGCTGAAGGCTTCTAACGGCGGCGGCGGAAGAGGAATGAGAATAGTAAATTGCGCCGAAGATATGCCTAAAGAATTTGAAGAGGCTAAAAACGAGGCTAAAAAAGCTTTTGGTGATGACAAGATTTTCATAGAAAAATATCTCAGAAGTCCGAAGCATATAGAAGTACAGGTAATGGGAGATAAATACGGAAACGTAATACATTTGTTTGACAGAGACTGTTCCGTACAGAGACGTCATCAGAAGGTAGTGGAGTATGCTCCTGCCGATTCAATAAGCATTGAAACAAGACAGAAAATTTTTGCAGACGCCGTAAAGCTTTCAAAGTTTGTGGGATACAGCAATGCAGGCACACTGGAGTTCCTTGTTGATGCAGACGAGAATTATTACTTTATAGAAATGAACCCTCGTATCCAGGTAGAGCATACCGTAACGGAAATGGTTACGGGAGTCGACCTTGTTACAACGCAGATACTCGTAGCGGAAGGCTATAATCTTTTTTCTGAAAAAATAGGAATATTATCACAGGAAGATGTTCATTGCAACGGACATGCAATACAGCTTCGTGTTACAACAGAAGATCCGACAAATAATTTCCTTCCCGATACGGGAAAAATAACCGTATACCGTTCTCCTGCCGGAAACGGAATACGTCTTGACGGAGGAAACGTATTTACGGGAGCTGAAGTAATGCCTTATTATGACAGTCTCCTTGTAAAAATAATCGCTTATGACCGTACGTTTGAGGGTACAGTCAGAAAGTGCGTCAGAGCGTTGAAGGAAACGAGAATAAGAGGCGTTAAGACAAATATACCGTTCCTTATAAACGTTGTTCAGAGCAAGACTTTTGAAGAAAGAAAATGCACAACAACATTTATTGAGGAAACTCCTGAACTTTTCAATATCGCGGAGTCAAAGGACAGAGCTTCTAAAATAGCAGAGTTTATCGGAAATAAAATAGTAAATGAATCTAAGGGAGATAAGCCTGATTTTGGCCCTATAGCGCCGCCTAAATATGACAACGGCATTGAAGTATATGGCGCAAGAGACGAATTTCTTAAGCTCGGTGCAAAAGAGTATACACAGAAAATAATGAAAGACAAGAAGCTTTATGTTACGGATACGACGATGAGAGACGCTCATCAGTCTCTTGTGGCTACAAGATTCCGTACAAAAGACCTTGTTACTGCGGCTCCTGCAACAAACACAATCCTCAGAAATGCATTTTCCGTAGAGGCATGGGGCGGAGCTACATTTGACGTTGCTTACCGTTTCCTTAAGGAGTCTCCTTGGGTAAGACTTGAGCAGCTGAGAAAAGCAATGCCGAATACTCTTATCCAGATGCTTTTAAGAGCGTCAAACGCTGTAGGATATAAAAATTATCCTGATAACGTAGTTAAAAAATTCATAGAAGTTTCAGCTGAAAGAGGCGTAGACGTATTCCGTATATTCGATTCCCTTAACTGGATTGAGAATATGAAAATGCCTATTGAGGTTGCTCTTAATACAGGAAAAATAGTTGAGGGTACAATCTGCTATACAGGAGATATAATGAACCCCAATGAAACAAAGTACACAATCGATTATTACATCAAAAAGGCAAAGGAAATAGAAAGCCTCGGATGCCATATATTTGCTATAAAGGATATGGCAGGTCTTTTAAAACCCTATGCGGCTAAAAAATTATTTACAGAGCTTAGAAAGGAACTTCATATTCCTTTACATCTCCATACGCACGATACGACTGGAAACGGAGTATCTACCGTTTTGATGGCAGCGGAAGCAGGCGTAGACATTGTTGACCTTGCAATCGAATCAATGTCTACAATTACAAGCCAGCCTTCTATGAACTCGGTTGTATATGCGCTTAAGGGAACGGAAAGAGATACAATGTTAGATCCCGATGAGCTTAAAGAGTTAAGCCGTTACTATGAAGACGTAAGAAAAGTATACGGCGGCTTTGAAAGTAAAATGCATACTCCAAGCACGGAGATTTATAAATACGAAATACCCGGAGGCCAGTACTCCAACTTACGCTTCCAGGTAAAAGAAATGGGTTCGGCAGACGAGTTTGAAACCATAAAGGAACTTTATAAGCAGTCAAATGAGCTTTTCGGAAATATTGTAAAGGTTACGCCTTCTTCAAAGGTAATAGGCGACTTTGCGATATTTATGCAGAAAAACGGGTTGACAAAGGATAATATATTTGAAGTCGGAAAGGATCTCTCTTATCCAGAATCCGCGGTAGAATACTTTAAAGGACTTATGGGAAGACCTGACGGAGGTTTCCCCGAGGATATATCAAACATCGTTCTTAAAGGTCAGAAGCCTATATCGGGCAGAGCAGGGGAACTTCTTGAGCCCGCTGATTTTGATGAAATCGGAAGAGAACTTATGGAGAAGTTCGACTTCGATAAAGTTAATATAAGAAATATTCTCAGTTATGCGCTTTATCCGAAAGTTTATGATGACTACTGCGCTCATCTTCAGCATTATAATGATGTTTCACGTCTTGACAGCCATGTTTATTTCTACGGACTTAAAAAGGGAGAGGAAACTGTACTCAGAATAGGCGAAGGAAAAGCTATTACAATTAAGTATATAGATATGACTGAACCTAATGAGGAAGGATACAGAAAGCTTACGTTTGAAATAAACGGTATTATGCGTGAAATAACCATTCTTGACAAGAGTCTTGAAGTTAAGAGCGACAGAAGACTTAAGGCTGAAAAGAATAATCCTGCCCATATCGGTTCTCCTATACCTGGAACAGTAGGTAAGATATTTGTAAAAGAGGGAGACAGAGTTGAAAAGAATACGGTTCTTATGACTGTAGAAGCTATGAAAATGGAAACATCTGTTCTTTCAAAGATTTCAGGTGTTGTCGACAAGATTTATGCTCGTGAGGGAAGCTCCGTAAGCCAGGAAGAACTCCTTGTATCATTCAAAGTTGACGAAGAAGCTAAATAAACATTATGTATCGGAAGCACATCTATTAGATGTGCTTCTCTTTTGGTTGAAATAATCGTCTTAATTAAGTATAATAATCCTATTGTGGTTTATGTTTTGTTCTATGAAAGGAATTATTATGATTTCATATATTAAAGGAGAAATTTTATATAATAACGGAGACAGCCTTGTTGTGGAAAATAACGGTATCGGCTATGAAATTATAGTTCCTGCTTTTTCTGCTCAAAAATTATGCGCCCAAAAGGGTATTGTAACTGTATTTACATATATGAGCGTAAGGGAAGACGGGATAACGCTTTTTGGATTTGCAAGCCGTGAGGAAAAAAATATTTATGAAAAATTGATTTCCGTATCCGGAATAGGACCGAAAGCTGCTGTCAGCATTTTAAGTGTTTTGACAACTTCTCAGCTTATTACCGCCATAGTATCGGGAGACGCAGCGGCATTATCAAGGGCGCCTGGTATAGGCAAAAAGACAGCGCAAAGAGTTATACTGGAGCTGAAAGATAAAATAGTGAATGAGGATATTACAGAGGCATTCGCTATGGATAACGACATTGTATTAACGGACGGAATAACGATAAATGATGACAGATCGGAAGCTGTAGAGGCGCTTACATCTTTGGGATATACAAGAAGCGAAGCTGTTAAGGCAGTTAGCAAGGTTTATAACGACGGTATGGATGTTCAGAAAATATTATCGTCCGCTTTAAAAGAACTCAGCAGATTATAGGGAGTATTTTAAATGGAAAAGAGAATTATTACAACGGCGGCAATAGAGACTGACAATGAAATAGAACTGAATTTAAGACCTAATACGCTTGACGACTATATAGGTCAGGACAAAGTTAAAAATAATTTAAAGGTATTCATAGAGGCGGCTAAAAGAAGAAAAGAGCCTTTAGACCATGTGCTTCTTTACGGCCCCCCCGGACTGGGAAAGACAACCTTATCTAATATTATAGCCAATGAAATGGGCGCAGGCTTCAAGACTACGTCCGGCCCTGCAATAGAACGCCCCGGCGACATGGCTGCAATATTAAACAGCCTGAACGACGGAGATGTGCTATTTGTCGATGAGATTCATAGGCTTAACAGGATAATAGAAGAAATACTTTATCCCGCTATGGAAGATTTTACAATTGACATTGTTATAGGAAAAGGCGCCGGAGCAAGAAGCGTCAGGCTTGAACTTCCTAAATTTACGTTAATAGGCGCCACAACGAGGATAGGTCTTCTGACTGCTCCGCTAAGGGATCGTTTCGGGGTTATAAATCATCTTGAACCGTATAATATCAAAGAACTTTCCGATATTGTTATAAGGTCTGCGGAAGTATTTGATACGGAAATAGATTCGGGAGGCGCGGCTGAGATAGCCAGACGCTCCAGAGGGACGCCGAGAATAGCCAACAGACTTTTGAAAAGAGTAAGGGATTTTGCCCAAGTGCAGTATGACGGGAAAATAACATGCGATGTAGCCTCAGCCGCTTTGGACCTTTTAGAAGTTGACAAGAACGGATTGGACACAACCGACAGGAAAATACTTTTGACAATGATAGACAAATTCGGAGGAGGTCCTGTCGGCCTGGACACAATAGCGGCTGCCGTAAATGAAGAAGCTGAGACTATTGAAGACGTTATTGAACCGTATCTTATACAGCTTGGATATATAAAACGTACTCCCAGAGGAAGGGTAGTAACTCGCGGAGGATACAGCCATTTCGGGTTGAAACCTGCAAAGGAAATAGACGATTCGGATCAGATACAATTGGATATATAAATAAAAGCCATGCTGAAGCATGGCTTAATTTAAACATACTATCTTTTGGCTCTTTCAATACAGGCGTCTGCCGCTCCGAGGATAATTTCGCCTGCGGCAGCATGTTCTGAATCAAGGTTTATATTATCGGTGGTTTGAGATGATAGTATTTGAGCGCAAATTTCATCGGCAGTGGTTTGCACAAGGGGATAAAAAACTTCTAAAGTAGATGAAGTGGGGATGAAGTCAATATTTGTGATTTTATTTTCACTGAAAGTAAGACTTAAAGAAGCGGTTTCATCACCCATTGAAACATTGGTTGTATATGTACCCGACTTATATTGTGCGTCAGCGCTTTTGGGGATAAGTACTATTATCAAAGCTATTATAATTGCTGCGCCGATAATAGCAAATATTATAGTTTTGATAAGCTCCTTCAATTTTATTACCATGAATTTAGTTTTACTCATCAGGCGGCCCTCCGAATGATATTTTATTATATATTTTATTTTAGCATTAGTGATTTTATTACAAACGGGTGGTTTTTATTATGGGATTGAGATTTATTATAGGAAGAAGCGGAAGCGGAAAAAGTACGCTTTGCCTTAATGAAATTAATGAAAAGCAAAAACTCGGAAAAAGATTAATATATATAGTGCCGGAACAGTATTCGTTACAGGCAGAAAGAGAACTTGTGGCTATTTCGGGCGGAATAGTATCGGCTGTTGTACTCAGTTTTCGCCGTCTTGCGGAAAATATTTTTTCTGAAAAGGGAGGGATTACGGGAAAACATTTAAGTGAAACGGGAAAATTGATGATACTTAGGCGAGTGCTGATGAAAAACAAGGATAATCTTAAGTATTTCGGAATAGTATGCGGCAGAACGGGATTTGTAACAAAATTCAGTGAAACGGTAAGTAACTTTGCGGGAAGCGGTATAAGCGCTGACGATATAAGAAAGTGTGCGGAAGTATTTGAAAAAGACAGCGCCGTTTATCAAAAACTTATAGATACCGCTCTCATATACGAACAGTATTGCGAGTTTATAAAAAATGAATATATATCCTCTGACGATGTGCTTTCTGTTGCGGCCGGAAAAATGTCCGAAGCCAAATATACATCGGGGGCAGAAGTATGGCTGGATGGATTTTACGGATTTACGGGACAGGAGTATGATGTTATTGAAAAGCTTCTTATGTCGTGTGAGAATGTAAATATAACTTTGAATATGGATAAAAGAAGTTTTCTTTCAGATAAGATGACTATTGAAGACGACTTCTTTGAACCGTGGGATACAATGAGACGCTTAAAAAAAATGTGCGCCGATAAAGGCATAAACATAGAGAAAACTGCATTTCTTACTGAAAACAGATATAATACGGACGGGTTGATATGCCTTGAGAAAAATTATTTTAAATGGAAAGTAAACGAGAATAACAATAGTGCAGGAATAAAAATAATGGAAGCTGACACTATTGAGGATGAGATAAACATGTGCGCTTCCGAAATTATACATCTTGTACGAGATAAAGGTATAAGATACAGAGACATTGCGCTTACTGCCAGAAACCTTTCCGATTATGAAGAATATGTAAAATTAATATTTTCACACTACGGAATACCTTTTTTTATGGACTCTAAAAGGTCTGTAATGGGACATCCATGTACTGAGCTGATAAGAGCGATTATAGAACTTACCGCAAATAATATTTCTTATGAGTCTATGTTCAGATGTCTTAAAACGGAACTTACAACCGTATCGAGAGATGATAGGGATATGCTGGAAAATTATGTGGTGAAGTATGGTATTAAAGGTTCTGAGTGGTTAGAGGAACGATGGAAAAGAGGCTTTGATAATGACGAAACAGAAGAAGCGGAGAATAAAATAAACGAAATAAAAGACGAGGCTATAAAACCTTTTCGAGATTTTTACAAAAAATATAAAAACGGTAAGCATAATATAAAAAATATAACAGTTGACCTGTACGGAATACTGGAGAACTTGGAAATAGCCGAAAAGCTCGGAGAAAAGGCCGAAATTGCGGAAGTTGAGGGAGATATAGACAAAGCGCAAGAACAAATACGATGCTTCGAGCTTATAGGCGAATTAATGGAAAATATGGCTTCTCTGTTAGGAGATGAAGATGTAACAATAAAGGACTACGGAGAAATATTGGAAGCTGGGTTAAGCGGTTTGAAAATGGGCATTATACCGGCTGCTATCGACATGGTTACAATAGGAGATATTGAAAGAACAAGGCTTCCTAATATTAAAGCTCTATTTACAGTGGGAGTAAATGAAGGTGTGCTGCCGGCAGGAAATACGGAAGATACGGGTATTTTTTCCGACAGAGAAACGGAAACCCTGGAACAAAACGGGTTGGAGCTTACTCACTCCGGGGCAAGAACAGCTTTTGAAGAACAATATCTGATTTATATGGGAATAACAAAGCCTTCCGATTACTTATACTTATGCCGAAGCGTACGGGACGGAAGTGGAAGGGAAACAAGACCCTCTCCTTTAATAACTAAGATAGAGAATATGTTTTCGAATGTAGAAAAAACTTCATTTCGGTCGGGAGACATAACGTCCGTAGACAGACCTGTACCTGTATTGCACAGACTTGGAGAAGGTCTGGTCAAGAACAACCGTATTTGGCAGGAAGCTGCCGAGTGGCTTTTGAATAATGAAAAATATAGAAACAGAGCTATGATTATAAAAAAAGGTTCTGAATTGAAAAATATAGAAAAAAATCTCAGCACAAAAAATTTGAAAAGGCTGTACGGCGGCAAAATGTACACAAGTATATCGCAGCTGGAAACATTTTCTTCATGTCCGTTTTGCTATTTTTCACGATACTCTCTTAAAGCGAAACCGAGAAAAGTATATGAAATACGGACGCCTGATTTAGGCTCTCTTTATCATGCTGTTTTGGAAAAAATAACGGAGATGATGAGAGACAGAGGCTTAAAATGGCAGTCTATAGACGAAAACGAAATTAAATGCATGATAGATGAGGCTATAGACGTTATAGTTCCCGATACGGCAAACAAAGTATTGCTTAGTACGGCGGCTCATGTATATATGATAAAAAGAATAAAGAGAATAAGCGCAAGGGCATTATCCGTATTGAGAAAACATATGTGCAGCGGAAAATTTGAAACGCTCGGCAGTGAGATAACATTTGGTTCGGGTGAACTGCCTGCAATAGAAATAAAAATGCCAAACGGACGCGAACTGCTTTTAAGAGGCAAAATAGACCGTGTTGATATATATAGAAAAGACGGAAGCTGTTACGTAAAGATAATAGATTATAAATCCGGGAAAAAAGATTTCAGCCTTTCCGACATATACTATGGTTTGCAGCTTCAGCTTTTGCTATATATGGACGCATTTTTAAAAACTGGTAAAATATTAACGGAAGATGAGCCGGATGTGGGAGGTGTTTTCTATTTCCGAATTATGGACCCGATAATAAAGGCATCGGAGCTGAAAGAAAACAGTCCGGAAACCGCTTTATATAAACAGTTCCGTATGACAGGGTTGGCATGCAGCGACGCGGATATTCTTGAGGCGCTCGATACAGCTTTAGAAACGGGAGCAAGATCGGATATTATAAATATATCAATACGCAAAGACGGAAATATAAGCGGTTCGGCAGTAGGAAGAAGCGAGTATGAAAAAATTATGGAGTTTTCTGCGGATAAAGCAGGCGAACTTGGGCAAAATATATTGGAGGGAGATGTCAGTATAAGTCCTGTTATCAACGGCGGAATAATGACATGCGACTATTGCGAATATAAATCTGTTTGCTGTTTTGACCCGAAAAACGGTAATGAAGCGAGAAAACTGAAACATCTTTCATCGGATGAAGTTTGGGACAATATTTTGTCTGGCAAAAAGTAGCGATAATATAGATAAAATCATATCGATTGGACAATTTGTATAAAAATTAACACAATCGTTGTTTGTTTGTTACAAAACTAACACATAGTTTTATTGGTAACAATGAATATAAATATATCTAAATATTAAATTTAATTTGTGATGTATATAAATTATGCTTAAAAAAGCCTAATAAAATCTCTATAAAACAAATTAAATATGTTAAAAAGTGATATAGAAGATAAGCCTTAATAATGATATACTAACATCATCAAATGAAACAAACACTTCAGATGTTTTTAAGTGTGTTTGGAGGCGGTAAATATGAAAAATATTTCAAATATATTAATACTCATAATCTCTCTTCTTTTTATTGTGACAGGAATAATGATTATTCCGATGGCATCAACAGCTCAAAATCTTGCATTTGTTGTTATGTTGCTTATAATTTTAGGATTATTCGGTATTATCAGATTCATTGCCCATAGAACGGCTATGAGATAACTGTCACTTGAAAAATTCAAGGTCTGTGTTTTACACAGACCTTTTTTCTATATGAATTTTAATTCACACAGTTTATAGTTTTTGGTAATTGATATTTATACTGAATTTGATATAAATATATTATAGGTTTTTTTAGTTAATAGAGTTATAATTAACAAAAAAATGTGGTACTACCAATATGGTATTTGATAAAAAGTATATATCCAATTGATGTATATATATATTTTACATAGTTTGATGTGCGGTTATAGGTGCTTTGGGTGTTATTTATAACAGTTTTGTTTCTGAATCAAAAATATACTTTGTATACATCTTATAGTAAAATTTGACATATTAGTTGTTTGTATGTATAATTTTATATAATAAATAGGCAGTACCAATATGGTTTTAAAAGAATTGAAAACGGATTAATTTATTTCAAATAATTTCATATAGCCGTTTCAATATATTTTTTGATATTATTAGGTTCTGACACCTATAATATATAAAAAGTCTATGCAAAAGGGGTGAGAAAAGGATGGCGTTAGACATTATAAAAAATATTGTTGAGGCCGAAGCCAAGGCGGATGAAATGATTAAAAACGCAGAGGCAGAGGCGGCGTCACTCAAAGCAGAGGCAGAGAAAAAAGGAGAAACAATTCTCGCTGAAGCAAGACTGAAGCTAAAGGCCGAACTGAATTCGGCGGCCGACACCGCAGTAAAAGAAAGTGAAAACGCCGTTGCCGAAATAGCGCGGCAGGCTGAAATAGACTGCGGCAAGGTAAGAGAGGCAGCTTCTCTGAAAAAAGAGGAAGCCGTACAAGCTGTAATAAGAAAGGTTGTGGGAACTGATGGCAATAGTTGAGATGAGTAAACTATCTGTTATTTGCCTAAACAGCCGGAAGAAAAAATTTATTAAAGAATTAATGGATTTGGGTGTTGTTGAAATAAGCAAACCTATGTCCGGTTCTGAAGAAAACGTTATCCCTGAAGGTACATTTTTAGCAAATAACAGTGCCGAGGTATCTCATCTTGATGCACAGATAGCGGCATACGGCGCGGCTATTGATATTTTGGATAGCTATTATGACGGTAAAAAATCACTTTTCAATACAAGAAAAGAAGTAACTGAGGAAGATTTTATCAGAAATGTAGAACAAAATGAAAGCTATGTAAAAGAAATAGCGGAAAAGATTTCTGTATTGCAAAAAAAGATAAATGACAACAAGGCGGAAATAAACAGGCTTTCTATTCTGATAAAAGGACTGGAACCGTGGAGAGACTTTGATTTACCTCTTGAAAATACGGGAACCAAGACTTCAACGATATTTACCGGAGTTGTTCCGATAAAAACAAATACGGACAATCTTTTAAACGCCGTTTTAGAAGAAGCACCTTCGGCTGTAATACAGAAAGTAAGTTCTGATAAAATTCAGAATTATTTATGCTTTATCTGTTTAAAAGAAGAGAAACCAAAAGTTTTGGAAACTTTAAGACAATTTAGTTTTACATCCGTTGTTCTTAACGATAACAGCGGAACTGCCGCAGAGGCAATATCAAAATACGAAAAAACAACGGCAAGGCTCAACGAGGAAATCGAATTGAGTGTGTCGGAATTGAAAGAATTATCAAAAGACATCGAAAAAATAGAATATATATATGATGATCTTTTGATAAAAAGGGATAGGGCAAAGGCTGTCGGAGACTTCATTAATACTAAAAAGGTATTTTGCTTTGACGGATGGCTTCCTGTGGACTCTATAGAGAAAGTAAAGCAGGTGCTTGATAAAAACGAGTGTTATTATGAAATAAGCGAGCCTATAAAGAATGAAGAAACTCCTATAATGCTGAAAAATAATAAGTTTGCCTCTCCTTTTGAGGCTGTAACCGTAATGTACAGTATGCCACTGGCTACTGAGGTTGACCCAACGCCTATAATGGCGCCGTTTTATTTCCTGTTTTTCGGACTTATGCTTTCTGACGCAGCATACGGAATTATACTTTCATTGGCATGTTTTGCATTGCTGAAGAAATTTAAGCTTGAAGGAACAATGAAAAAAATGGTTACAATGTTCTTCTGGTGCGGAATATCCACTTTCTTCTGGGGAGCATTGTTCGGCGGTTGGTTCGGAGACGCGGTAGCGGTATTTTCAAAGACATTCCTCGGAAGAGAGATAGTAATAAATCCTATATGGATTGACCCTCTTCAGGAACCTATGACGCTTCTTATATTCTCATTGATACTCGGAGCGATTCATATGTTCGTAGGTATGGGCATGCAGGCATATATGCTTATAAAGAACGGAAAAGCGTTAGACGCTTTGTTTGATGTAGGATTATGGTATATGCTTCTCATAGGTCTTGTGCTTTTCGGCGTAGGCTCTATGATAACTCCCGCATTATCATCGGTAGGAAAATGGATGGCGCTTATCGGAGCGGTAGGAATTGTCGTTACAGGCGGAAGAAACAAAAAAGGATTCGGAAAAATTACAGGCGGTTTCGGAAGCTTGTACGGTATAACAAATTACCTTTCGGATGTACTTTCTTATTCCAGACTTCTTGCTTTGGGTCTTGCTACGGGAGTTGTTGCAAAGGTTGTAAATATACTCGGTTCGCTTGCCGGAAGCGGAGTTGTAGGAATAATTGTGTTTATAGCGGTATTCCTGTTTGGTACGGTATTTAACCTCGCTATTAATGCATTGGGAGCTTATGTACATTCATGCCGACTTCAGTATGTAGAATTTTTCGGAAAGTTTTACACAGGCGGCGGCAAGCCGTTTGAACCGTTTGTCGGCAAAACTAAATTTGTTAAAATAGTAAATAAGGAGGATAAATGATATGGTAGAGACATTATTAAGCGGTGGAGTTTTAGCATGTTTGGGAGCTGCTTTTGCAGCCGGTCTTGCGGGAATAGGAAGTGCAGTCGGAGTCGGTATAGCAGGTCAGGCAGCGGCAGGCGTTGTTTCTGAGGATCCTAACAAGTTTTCAAAAGTTCTTGTGCTCCAGGTTCTTCCCGGTACACAGGGTATTTATGGACTTCTTATTGCTTTCATTATAATGGTTAAAATAGGACTTCTCGGCGGAGACGGAATGGTTGACCTTACTGTAGCGCAGGGTGCTTCTATATTCGCAGCTTCTATCCCCATGGGTATTGTAGGTCTTATTTCAGCTATATATCAGGGAAGAGCCGCTGCATCAGGCATTATGCTCGTAGGAAAGAAACCGAACGAACTTTCAAAGGGTATGCTTTTCGCTGCTATGGTAGAGACATACGCCGTTCTTGCATTGCTTGTTTCATTCCTTATGATCAACAGCATACAGTTATAATTAATGAAAGAAGGAGGATACTCCTATGAATGATGGCAAAATTATCATAGACAAGATTATAGCCGACGCCGATGAAGCGGTTAAAAAAATAATATCGGAAGCTAAAGAAGCAGCGGATATTACAATCGGCGCGGCTGAAGATAAAGCGGCCAAGGAAAAACTTAAAAACGATAAATTGGTTGCGGAAGAAAAAGAAAAGGCAGCCGCAAAACAGATTTCGGGAGCTGAGATGCAGGCAAAGAAAGCGGTTCTTGCAGAGAAACAGGCTATACTTGAAGAAGTTATAGGCGAAGCTCTTCACAGGCTTACAAATCTTCCCGATTCGGAGTATACGGAAACTATCGGAACTATGCTTGACAGCATTGATAAAAATCTGGGAACGGAGATAATTGTGTCCGAGCGCGACAGAAAACGATTAGCCGATGTCATAACCGAAAAGGGATTTACGCTTTCTGACAGGACAGCCGATATAGACGGAGGCTTGATTGTCAGAGACGGAGACATAGAATACAATTATTCCTTTAGTTCAATAATTGCTATAGAAAAAGAAGAAATACAGCAGATTGCAGCAAAAATACTTTTTGAGTAAGGAGGGGTATCAATGTCAAAACAGAAGATTTACCCTTTTGCTGTTGCGGTAGTACGCTCCAAAGAAACAAATCTTATTTCGAAGGATAGACTTATGCAAATGGCAGATGCTCCGACTGCTGAAGAAGCGCTGAGAGTAATAACGGAAAGCGGATACGGTGAGCTTCCGGTAAGTGAGATACATGATTTTGAAAAACTTTTATCAGCTCATTTGACGGATGTATACAGATCCCTTTCAGGACTTATCCCCGATGAAAAAATTATAGATGTATTTCTTTACAAAAACGACTATCATAACATAAAAGTACTTATAAAGCAGGAAGTTTCGGGCATTGACGGAAGCAACTACCTGTTGGACGGCGGAACGGTTCCTCTTGACGAGTTGAGAGAAGCTTTTGTAGAAAGAAAATTTTCAGCTTTACCGGAAATCGACGGCAGACTTATAGATGAAGCTATGGAAGTCTATGCAAAAACAAAAAATGCCAGATATATAGATTTTATACTGGATAAAGCTTGTTTTGAGACTATGACAAGAGCTGCCGAAAATACAAAGAACGACTATGTTATAGGCTATGTTCAAAAATTAGCTGATATTACGAACATAAAAACCTTTGTAAGAGTAAAGCGTTCGGGAAGAGAACTTAAAACTTTCGAAGACGCTTATGTTCCGGGAGGAAGCATAGGAAAAGACATATTCTGTTCAGCGTTTGAAAGCGATGATCCTGCTTCCGTACTCAGCGGTATGGGATATAAAGAAGTATGTGACGGGTGCATGTCAGCAGGTTTTACGGAGTTTGAAAAGGCATGCGATGATTACCTGATGTCGTATGTAAAGGACGCTAAGTATAAAGCCCTTACGGTAGAACCGATAGTCGGATATATACTCGGCAAAGAAACAGAAGTAAAATGTGTGAGAATAATAATGACATGCAAGCTTAATAACATAAGCTCCGACATAATAAAAGAGAGGGTGAGAGAGGCATATGTCTAAAGTAGGTGTAATAGGCGACAAAGACAGTATAATGGGTTTCCTCGCTCTCGGAATGGATACGTTTCCGGCATACGAACCTGATGAGATTAAGAAAACAATACACAGAATGGTAGAAGACGGATACGCTATTATATATATAACCGAACAGGCAAGTCTTCTTGCAAAAGATTTTATAGCCAGATATAAAGATAATCCTCTTCCGGCTATAATAGTTATCCCCGGTATAGGAGGAAGCATGGGACTTGGCATGAATGAAATCAGAGAATCCAGTAAACGTGCGATAGGCGTGGATATTCTGTTTAATGACTGAGAGTGAGGTTGAAGATAAATATGAAAACAGGTACAGTTGTAAAAGTATCAGGTCCCCTTGTTATTGCCGAGGGGATGAGAGACGCAAATATGTTTGACGTTGTACGTGTTTCCAAAAAGCATCTTATAGGAGAAATAATAGAGATGCACGGAGACAAAGCGTCAATACAGGTATATGAGGAAACAAGCGGACTCGGCCCCGGAGAAGAAGTAGTATCTACTGGAATGCCTATGAGTGTTGAACTCGGACCGGGACTTATTTCCACCATATATGACGGTATTCAAAGACCATTGGAAGGTTTATATAAAGCAAGCGGCACAAATATTCAGAGAGGCGTTGAAGTGCCGTCTCTTGACAGAGAGAAAAAATGGGACTTTGTACCTAAAAAGTCTGTCGGAGATAAGGTTGTTGCCGGAGATATTTTCGGCGTAGTTCAGGAAACGCCCGTTGTGGAATGCCGTATAATGATTCCTTGGGGAATAAGCGGAACAATTAAGGAAATAAAAGAAGGAAGTTTTACCATTGAAGAAACTGTTGCCGTCATAACAGATGAAAAGGGGAATGATATACCCCTTACGATGATGCAGAGATGGCCTGTTCGTAAAGAAAGACCCTATAAAGAAAAAAGAACGCCTGATACTCTCCTTGTTACAGGTCAGCGTGTAATAGATACATTTTTCCCTATAACAAAGGGAGGAGTTGCAGCTATACCGGGACCTTTCGGAAGCGGAAAAACAGTTACGCAGCATCAGCTTGCAAAATGGTCTGACGCTGATATAGTTGTTTACATCGGCTGCGGAGAACGTGGAAACGAAATGACGGACGTTCTTAATGAGTTCCCCGAATTGAAAGACCCCAGAACAGGCGAGTCTCTTATGCAGAGGACGGTTCTTATAGCAAATACATCGGATATGCCCGTTGCAGCCCGTGAGGCTTCTATATATACCGGTATAACAATAGCCGAATATTTCAGAGATATGGGTTACAGCGTAGCGCTTATGGCAGACTCCACATCACGTTGGGCAGAGGCTCTTCGTGAAATGAGCGGACGTCTGGAGGAAATGCCCGGTGAAGAGGGTTATCCTGCATATTTGGGAAGCCGTTTAGCACAGTTCTATGAAAGAGCAGGACGTGTTTATTGTCTCGGAAATGATACAAGAGAAGGAACACTTACGGCAATCGGAGCGGTTTCTCCTCCGGGTGGAGATACATCTGAGCCTGTTTCTCAGGCGACTCTCAGAATTGTAAAAGTATTCTGGGGTCTTGATGCATCTCTTGCGTACAAACGTCATTTCCCTGCTATTAACTGGCTTACAAGCTATTCGCTTTATCAGGATAAGGTTGACGCATGGGCAGATAAGCATGTAAATGAAAATTTCTCCGAACAGAGAACAGAAGCTATGAAACTGCTTCAGACAGAGGCAGAACTCCAGGAAATAGTTCAGTTGGTCGGCGTTGACTCGCTTTCCGCTCCCGACAGACTTATTCTCGAAGTAGCGCGTTCAATACGTGAAGACTTCCTGCATCAGAACTCTTTCCATGAAGTAGATACATTTACATCCCTGCTTAAGCAGTATAGACTGCTTGAACTGATATTGCATTTCTATCACAAGGCAGGAAAAGCCATAAAATCTAATGTAAGTATCAACAAGCTTATAAAGATTCCTGCTTTGGAAAAAATAGGACGTGCAAAATATATAAGAGAAAGATATGTAACAAAAGAATATGACGAAATACTTGACGAAATAGATTCACAGATTGACGAACTCATAAAAGAGGGGGCTGAAGAGTTATGATAAAAGAATACAGATCCATTCAGGAAGTAGCCGGCCCTCTTATGCTTGTTACCGGAGTAGAGGGAGTAACATACGACGAACTTGGCGAGATAGAACTTTCAAACGGGGAAACAAGAAGATGCAAGGTGTTGGAAGTAAACGGAGACACTGCGCTGGTACAGTTGTTTGAAAGTTCAACAGGTATAAACCTTGCTGAAAGTAAGGTAAGATTTTTGGGGAAATCACTCGATTTCGGCGTATCTCCCGATATACTCGGACGAGTATTCAGCGGAATGGGTAAACCTATCGACGGAGGTCCGGAGATTATACCCGAAAAGAGAATGGACATTAACGGCGCGCCTATAAATCCGGCTGCGAGAGAATACCCTGCCGAGTTTATACAGACAGGAGTATCTGCTATAGACGGTCTTAATACGCTTGTAAGAGGACAGAAACTTCCTATATTCTCTGCGTCAGGTCTTCCGCATTCACAGCTTGCCGTACAGATAGCGCGTCAGGCAAAGGTAAGAGGCACAGACTCGAAATTCGCAGTTGTATTCGCAGCTGTAGGTATTACATTTGAGGACGCCGAATTCTTCATTGAGGACTTCAAAAAAACAGGAGCTATCGACCGTTCGGTAGTGTTTGTAAACTTGGCGAACGACCCTGCCGTAGAACGTATATCAACTCCTCGTATGGCTCTTACGGCGGCTGAATATCTTGCCTTTGAACAGGGAATGCATGTACTTGTAATTATCACGGATATTACAAACTATGCAGAGGCGCTTCGTGAGATTTCAGCGGCTAAAAAAGAAGTACCGGGAAGACGAGGCTATCCAGGATACCTTTATACAGACTTAGCTACAATGTATGAAAGAGCGGGAAAGATAAAAGGCAAAGAAGGATCTATTACAATGATTCCCATACTTACAATGCCGGAGGATGATAAAACTCATCCTATACCCGACCTTACGGGATACATTACAGAGGGTCAGATAATATTATCAAGAGATTTGTATAAAAAAGGCATACAGCCTCCTATAAATGTACTTCCTTCTCTTTCCAGACTTAAAGATAAAGGTATAGGCAACGGAAAAACAAGAGCCGATCATGCTGACACGATGAATCAGCTGTTTGCGGCATATTCAAGAGGTAAGGACGCAAAAGAGCTTATGGCTATCCTCGGAGAGTCGGCTCTTTCCGATATTGATATACTTTATGCAAAGTTTGCCGACGAGTTTGAGAAAGAGTATGTTTCACAGGGATTCAGAACAGACCGTTCTATTGAAGAAACTTTGGATATAGGTTGGAAACTTTTAAGACTTCTTCCTAAGAGCGAGCTTAAACGTATAGGCGATGAATATCTTGACAAGTATTATTCCGAAAACGAATAATATATCGCTTTTGGAAAGGAGTGATAAACTTTGGCAAGAATTAATGTTAATCCGACGCGTATGGAGCTTGCAAGACTTAAAAAGCTTCTTGCTACCGCAACAAGAGGACATAAGCTTCTGAAAGATAAACTGGATGAACTTATGAAACAGTTTTTAGATATAGTCAAGGAAAATAAAAGACTCCGTGAGGAAGCTGAAAAGTCCCTTGACGAAGCATACAAAAGCTTTATAATAGCCAGAGCTGTTATGAATGAGGCAAACATAGGCGAGGCTCTTATGATTCCCACATCTTCCGTAGAAGTTGAGGTAAGCGAAAGGAATATAATGAGCGTTCATGTTCCTAACTTTAAATTCAGTTCAGATGAAAACGGTGGGGGAGATGTATGTCCCTATGGATATGCTTTCACCTCGGCTGAACTTGACAGTTCCGTTAAAGCGTTTTCAGAAGCAATGAAGCCGTTGCTTAAATTGGCTGAAAGTGAAAAAAGCGCACAGCTTCTTGCTCAGGAAATAGAAAAAACAAGAAGACGTGTAAATGCTCTTGAAAATGTTATGATCCCCAATTATGAGGAGACAATAAAATATATCAAGATGAAGCTTGAAGAAAATGAAAGAGCAGGAACAACAAGAATGATGAAAGTAAAAGATATGATTGCCAAAAAAGCAATAGAGGAAAGAAAAAGACAGGATGAGGCTGCGCAAGGCAAGAATCCTGTGGCATAGCATAATAATTTGGCGATAATAAAGAAGATATCCAATTAAAAACGGATATCTTCTTTTTATAATATTAAAATTGAATTTACATATTTTGCGGATTGTTATATAGATTTGCAATCAAACTCCATGTTGCGGCTCCCACAGTTCCTGTAACGGGTATACCGAAGAATTCTTGCAATGCTGATACTGACGCTGCCGTTGTGGGGTCATATACGCCGTTTATTTCAACATTCGGAATAGAAGGATTTACGGCTGAAATACTCTGTAAAAGCGTTTGGAGCCGTTTAACATCATTATTTTCCAATCCTTCGGAAAGTATATATCCCGGATATATTAATGAAGTTTCCGTTTGATATTCGGGAGGTATGGTTTTTAACACAGTATTATATGCGTTTGTAAGCGATCTCCATGTGTCGCGCCCGACTATACCGTCAACAGTAAGTCCTTGTAAATTTTGGAAAGCCATAACTGCTTCCTTTGTTTTTTCTCCGAAATAACCGTCGACTGTTATATCCGGGATTTGAGGATAAAAATATGCCACAACATCTAAATAATATTGAAGCGTTTTTATATAGTCGCCTGACATACCTTCGGTCAAAAGAGACGGATACATTGGCGATACGTCTTCGTATGTCAGTCTGTCTGCCGTCAGCTCGGCAAGACGGGCTATTCCGTTAAATACATTTTTTATTTTATACCATGTGGCTTTTCCTACGATACCGTCCTGTGCAAGGTTAAAAATGTATTGAAACTGTCTCACGGCGTCTTCGGTTTGAGTACCGAATATTCCGTTTAAGTTTGTTATTTTCGGAATAGAAGGATAGTTGTCAGATATTCTGTTTAATTGCCTCTGTATTGTCAGAACTTCGTTTCCGCTACTTCCGAGTTTCAGAGGAAACCCGGGATATGATTCTACATTGGAGGATATGGGGGCGTTTTCGATTATATTTATATCGTTTCCGTAGTAGTAACGAAGTATTTCGTATGGCGTGTATCCTTGATTTGCCAGGTCAACAGTACCCCATTGGGACAGACCTGTGCATGTGCTTGTAGTTCCATTGCAGTATGATGCAAAAAGAGGAACTATACTTCCCTGACGAACTATATAGTCGTTAAATATTTCATCGACTATTTGAGAAACATTCTCAAAAATTTCCCTGTCTTTTACAAAATAATGGTCATACTGAGTACTGTTGGTTATATCAAAATCATAACCTTTACTACGATACCATTCGGTATATATTCTGTTTAACGTATATGATATTTGCGCATATATATTTGCCCTTACGGCATTTTCCGGCCATGTTGGATATATTTCGCTTGAGGCTACGTTTTTTATATAATCGGGAAAACTAACGGTTACATTTTCGGCCGGACTGTCCGGCGGTCCGAGGTGTACGGTTATCATTTCCGGTACATAGGGCAGGACTTGTGTCGACATTATTTACCTCCTTTTATAAGTTGTTAAAACTTCTTTCATTAATAGGATTGTCATATTCTATATTTACAGCGCCAACATCGGGTTTTAAAGAAACCGGCTGAAGGGAAGTTATGCCTTCAAAAACAGGCACATCATAAAAATATTCGGTTAAGTATCCGTCGGCTGAAACAGATATATCATATGTTGAGTAAGGTTTATAACTGCCGGGAGAAAGAGAAAGGCTTTTATCAGGCGCAGGAAGCGGAATTTCGGATGTTTTGCCGTTAATATCCGTTAGAAGTGTTTTACCGATGTACATATTATCCCCGATATTTTTACTTACGGTGATTTTGGCATTTGGAATCGGAATTGCTCCGGAAGATACTTGAAAAGTTAAATAGCCGCTTTTAGGATTTTCGTATATATAACCGTTCATTAATGATGAAAAGGTATTTTTACTTTTTTCTTCATTCTGTTGTGCCGATAAATTTTGATTGGGAATTGAATACGGGTACATTTATATTCTCCTTTTAGACGTTATTACATATTATTCATATAAAGTATTTTAGCTTCATATTTTTAGAAATTTGTAAGAAATTTATAGTACCAATATTAAATATATGGTGGTAGTATAAAAACATAACGAAGAGTTTTGAACAGAGGAGGTTGTTGAAAATGAAAAAGTTTTTATTAGATATTTTAGCTTTGGCGGGAATAGCACTGGTTTCTCTCTCTTCAGTATCACATGTTGCTTTTGCTGCGGAAGTGATAGAGAAGCCGGAATACAAAGCTGTTGTTAACGGAATTGAACTTGAAAACCAGACATACGAAAATATTGACCATGCACATATGTATCCCGTAAGGGAAATGAGTGAAATACTCGGTTATACAGTAGAATGGAATGACGAGGAAAAATCATGTCTTGTTTCTTCCGAAACTGTGCCGAGCGTAAAATTTTACATAGGAGAGGATAAGTACATTTATGGATCCGATGCCGTGGCAGAACTCAAGGCTGTTCCGGAAATAAAAGACGGACGTTCTTATGTACCGTCAACATTTTTCAGCAAGTTTTTTTCATTGGATATGAGAAATATGCCTGACGGCACAGTAAATATAACATCTCCTGTTGAAGTACAATTAAAAGAGAATGAAGCTAATATTGTAAAAAGCGGAGATTTATTTTCCGTAAAGCTTGAGGAAAATGCAAGCACAGGATATGCTTGGACTGTTGAACACGACGATGATGTGCAGCTTATAAAGACCATAACAGATCAGGCTATGAATAACGAAACAGAAGAAATCGTAGGAGCGCCGAGTATGAAAACATGGATTTTCAAATGCGATGAACCGGGAGAATATAAAATAAAATACACATACGAACGTAGTTTTGAAAAAAGCAGCGCAGCTGAAACACATGAATATAAAATAACAGTTGAATAAAACTTTGAAAAATAATAATAAAAGCCGCTGATATAATTTAGGCAATAACTGAAATCGGCGGCTTTTGCTCTTGGAGGAATTTTATGAATTTTAAATTCAATACAGAATATAATTTAACTGCTCTGACCGCAATGGCAAAGACCCTCAGAAAGACCGTGAGAAAAAGGAAAAATACAGCGTCCCGTATATTCGGATGTGTAGTTATAGTCTTGGCGCTGATTTTAATTATTCCGTTTGGAGATGAAAGGTTTGTTCTTAATTTCAATAGGATTATAACTTTAGCCGCCGCCATTGTTATTTTGGCAGTACTCTTGTTTGAAGATAAAATAAATGCTTATTTTGCTAAAAAACGTATGATAAAAGGAACGGATACTGCGGAAAGTATTTTTGAAGAGAATGAATTCATTTCGGAAACAGAACTGGCAACAAGCAGATGGCAGTATGAGAGCATAAAAATAATAGCTGAAACAAATAATTATTTTGTATTTGTATTTGATATGAATCATGCACAGGTTTATGATAAAAAGTGCTTATCAGAAGAAAAAACGAATGAGTTTCGTGAATTTATATCCGAAAAAACAGGTTTAAAAATATTAGAAATAAAATAATTTTTAAATAACGCGCATATTTAAATATGCGCGTTTCTGCTATTTTGTGTATATTTACTCGCTGACAGGACTTTCAATACTATCTTTCCATATAAATTTATCGAGTTGTTCTCCGAAAAGTTTTCCCGACCATTTGACCGACCTTCCGACTAAAACGGCATGTATTATAGTGCCTTCTCTTATACCGTAAAGTGTACCGAAATAGGCAAGGGAGAGTATTATTGATATTGTAACTATAGTTATATCACATATATTTTTTGCCGTCGGAAAGGGAACTTTAAACCTCTGCGCAACAGCCTGCGCCAATCCCTCTGCCGGAAGAGCCATAAGTTTAGGGGTCATATATATTTTTATGGCGGCGCCTAAAAGAAATGCGCTTAAAATTGTATATATAATCTGAAGCGGATATGTGTCGCATGGAGGAAGTATATAATTTACAAGAGCTACAGCCGAATTTACAAATACTCCGTAGATTATGGCAAGAAATACTTGTACAAAGTTTATAATTTTAAAGTCGTTTCCAAGCAGCAGCCATTGTATGAATACGAATGAAGCAAATACAATCGATGTTATCAGACCGAGATTTGCGTCAAGTATAAGACTTATTTCGTTTGGCAGAGAAGAATTCGGAGAAATGCCGAGGGGCGTCATTTTAGAAATGGCGATTGCAACGGCGGTAAGATATATACCGAGCATATATACAGAAAGACGTTTAATAAATTGAGAAGTTGATGTTTTCATGTTTAACTCCTTTATGTAATGATATAGAAAATGATTCTATATTATACAATAACATTCTTGTGTTAACAAGATTTTTATACCGATTATGTCATTTTTTTGATATAATACGCCTTTTTCTCATTACAGATTATTTTTGAGAGTATCAACCTTACAAAAATAAAAATTAGTTAGATTACCTTAAAATTAATTTTGTTAAATATTAATAGTTTTTTTATAATCTGATTATTTAATTTGTCTATTGGGGATATTGGCTAAGATTACGGCAAATGATACAATAAAAATGAAAATGTGAGGTTTTCCGCAACTGACGGAGGCATGGGGCGTACCATGGGGAAACGGAAAATAATATTGATATGTCGACCGTCTGGGCAGGTTTTATCATATTAACAAGGGATAGGACTGCCCTTTTTTAGTTTCGGTAACTTATATTTGCTAATATTTTTAGTGATTTACGGAGGTAGATTGTATGAAAAAGGTAGCTATTATTATGGGAAGCGACAGTGATTTACCTGTGGTTTCCAAGGCGTGTGATAAACTTGACGAGTATGGAGTACCGTATGAAGTACACGTTTATTCGGCGCACAGAACTCCTGTTGAAGCAAAAGAGTTTTCTTCAAGCGCAGAGGAAAACGGTTTCGGCGTAATTATTGCGGCAGCCGGAATGGCGGCGCATCTGGCGGGAGCTATTGCTGCCAATACAACGCTTCCTGTTATAGGAATTCCCGTTAAGGGCGGCGCAATGGACGGTATGGACGCTCTTTTATCAACAGTACAGATGCCAACAGGCATACCCGTAGCAACGGTAGCCATAAATGGTGCGGCAAATGCGGCGGTTCTTGCAGTACAGATACTTGCCGTTAACGAAAAAGAACTGTCGGATAAACTTAAGGCTGACAGAAAAGCTAACAGGGAAAAGATACTCGAAAAAAATGCTGCTGTAGAAGCTAAATATAATAAAAACTAATTTCAAAAATTCAAAGGAGAATATCGAAATGGAAAAAATGGAACAGTTATACGAAGGCAAGGCAAAGAAAGTTTATAGTACGGAAAACCCGGAATTATATATCGTTTCATATAAAGATGACGCTACGGCGTTCAACGGAGAAAAGAAAGGAACTATTGTAGGCAAGGGTTCAATAAATAACAGAATGACAAACATGCTTATGCAGGTTCTTGAGAAAAAAGGTGTTCCGACCCATTTTGTTGAAGAAATAAACGACAGAGAGACTGTTGTTAAAAAAGTAAGTATTGTTCCGCTTGAAGTAATTATAAGAAATATCTCGGCAGGTTCATTTGCTAAACGCTTCGGTGTTGAAGAAGGAATTGTATTTGAAGAGCCTACAATTGAATTTTCATATAAAAATGATGAACTCGGAGATCCTCTTATGAACGCATATCATGCAATAGCTCTTAAGCTTGCCACAAGAGATGAAATCGAAACCATCAAAAAAATGGCTTTTACCGTTAATGATACGCTTAAAGAGTATTTCCTCGGACTTAACATTAAACTTGTTGACTTTAAAATAGAATTCGGAAGATTATCCGACGGAACAATTGTACTTGCAGACGAGATTTCACCCGATACATGCCGTTTATGGGATAAGGATACAAATGAAAAACTTGACAAAGACCGTTTCAGAAGAGATTTAGGCGGCACTGAAGAGGCGTATCAGGAAGTTATGCGCCGATTAATGGGGGAATAATTTTATGAGTTCATTAAGAGAAGAATGCGGTGTGTTCGGAGTTTTTTCCAATGAAACAGCTGATTTAGGACCTATGGCGTATTACGGGCTTTTCGCCCTTCAGCACAGGGGACAGGAAAGCTGTGGTATTGTAATAAATGACGATGGATTATTCAGTTCACATAAAGACGTAGGCCTTGTAAACGATGTGTTTACGCCGAGAGTTATGGAAAGCCTCGGACTTGGAAATATGGCTGTGGGACACGTTCGTTACGGAACTACGGGAAATAACGACAGAGCAAACGCCCAGCCTATAGTTGTCAACCATATAAAGGGAAGAATGGCATTAGCTCATAACGGAAATTTGGTAAATTCCATGGAGCTTAGAGAAGAACTGGAAACAAACGGATGTATTTTCCATACAACAAGCGATACGGAAGTTATCTCATATATTATAACAAGAGAACGTATTAATTGCTCGTCTATAGAAGAAGCGGTAAACAGGGCGATGTATAAAATAAAAGGAGCGTATTCACTCGTTATTATGTCCCCGTCAAAGCTGATCGCATTGAGAGATGAAAGAGGGTTCAGACCTCTCTGCTACGGAATCACGGAAGACGGAAAATATGTAGTTGCCAGCGAAAGCTGTGCGTTAGACGCAGTCGGAGCCAAACTTATCAGAGACTTAAAACCCGGAGAGATAGTTGTATTTGACAAAGACGGGGTAAGAACAATAGAAGACCACTGTGGAAAAGCAGACCCTTCTATGTGCGTCTTTGAATATATTTATTTCGCGCGTCCGGATTCGATTATAGACGGACATTCTGTTCACAATGCAAGATTAAGAGCGGGAACGTTTCTTGCATTAGAGCATCCTGTTCAGGCGGATATAGTAATAGGAGTGCCTGATTCGGGTATCGATGCGGCAATCGGATATTCAAGACAATCCGGTATACCATATGGCGTAGGCTTTATAAAAAACAAATACATAGGCAGAACCTTTATTGCAGCTGGACAGAAATCCAGAGAAGATAAAGTTAAAATAAAACTTAATCCTATTTCAGAGGTTGTAAAAGGAAAAAGAGTCGTTCTTATTGATGATTCGATTGTAAGAGGAACAACAAGCAAGAGAATTGTGCAGCTTTTAAGAAATGCAGGAGCAAAAGAAGTACATATGAGGGTTTCCGCACCTCCTTTTACAAATCCATGCTATTACGGAACCGATATAGACTCAAGGGAAAATCTTATAGCAAATCACCACACAGTTGAGGAAATAGCCGAAATTATCGGAGTAGACAGTCTCGGATACCTTAATACGGAATACGTAAGCCTCCTTGCGGGCGGAAGCCATTGCGGCGGATACTGTGCGGCTTGCTTTGACGGAAATTACCCTACGGAAGTACCTAAGAAAGCGTCAAAAAGCAGATTTGAACAGAAGATAACAGAGGGAAAGAAGGCGAAAGAAAATGAAAAGCATGAGTGAGAGTTATAAAGCGGCAGGCGTTGATATTACGGCAGGTTATAAAGCTGTTGAGCTTATGAAACAGCATATAGCAAGAACAATCACGGCAGGAGCCGCATCTGATATAGGAGGTTTCGGCGGACTTTTTGAACTTGATATTACGGGGATGGAAAAACCTGTTCTTGTAAGCGGAACCGACGGAGTAGGAACAAAGCTTAAACTGGCGTTTATTATGGACAAACATGATACTATCGGAATTGATTGCGTAGCTATGTGCGTAAACGATATTATCTGCTGCGGAGCTAAACCTTTATTTTTCCTTGATTATATTGCGTGCGGAAAAAATGTTCCGGAAAAGATTGCTGAAATAGTCAAAGGAGTGGCAGAAGGATGCGTTCAGTCGGGCGCTGCCCTTATCGGAGGAGAAACGGCTGAAATGCCGGGATTTTACGGAATAGACGAGTATGACCTTGCCGGTTTTTCAGTAGGAGTTGTTGATAAAGCAAAGGTTTTTGATAACAGCAAGGTAAAAGAGGGCGACGTTATAATCGGACTTCCTTCAAGCGGAGTACATTCAAACGGATTTTCTCTTGTAAGAAAAGTATTTGATATAGAAAATGCAGATATAAAAGTTCCTATGGCTGAACTCGGAGGCAAAACTCTCGGAGAAGCTCTTCTTGAGCCTACTAAAATATATGTAAAGCCTGTATTGGCTCTTGCCGATAAAGTTACGGTAAAGGCAGTTTCCCATATAACGGGTGGCGGATTTTACGAGAATATTCCGAGAAGCATACCGAAGGGATTCGGTGCAAGAATTGTAAAAGAAAATATTAAGGTTCTCCCCATATTCGATTTGATTGCAAAAGTAGGAAACATACCGGAAAGAGACATGTTTAACACATTTAATATGGGCGTCGGAATGAGCATAGTAGTTGACAGCAAAGACGCGGACGAGGCTGTAAAAATACTCAGGGAAAACGGCGAAGAAGCATATATAATCGGAGATATAGTAAAATCGGATGAAGGCGTGATTATTGCCTGACGGAGGCGATTATGAATAAAAAAGTCAGAATAGCCGTTTTGGTATCGGGCGGAGGAACAAACCTTCAGGCGTTAATCGACGCTCAAGCCGACGGAAAGTTATCAAGCGGTGAAATAAAACTTGTAATAGCAAGCAACAATGAAGCTTACGCATTGAAAAGAGCTGAAAACAACGGAATAAAAACAGCCGTTGCAGTTAAAAAAAATTGTCCTCAAGACGAATTTGAAAAGAAAATATTAGATATTTTGGATGAAAACAATATTGATATGATAATTCTTGCTGGATTTATGTGTATTTTAAGCGCTGATTTTATTTCAAAATGGTCAAGAAGAATAATAAACGTACACCCTTCATTAATACCGTCATTTTGCGGAAAGGGCTGCTACGGACTGCATGTTCATGAGAAGGCCCTTGACTACGGAGTAAAGGTAACGGGCGCAACGGTACATTTTGTAAATGAAATACCTGACGGCGGAGAAATAATATTCCAGAAAGCGGTTAATGTTGAAGATGGAGACACGCCGGAAATTTTGCAGAAAAGAGTTATGGAACAGGCAGAATGGATAATACTTCCTGCCGCTGCGGAAAAAGTGGCGGCAGAGATTGCGGAAAAAGGAGATAACTATGGACGTTTATAAGATACATGACATAGGAGAGCTTGTAAAAGATAATGAATATGTCGGAAGAGGTATTGTAATAGGTAAAACTCCGGACGGAAAAAAGGCTGCAACAGCTTATTTTATAATGGGAAGAAGTGAGAACAGCCGTAACAGAATTTTCAGTGAAGAAGACGGAAATGTTAAAATATACCCATACGACGAAGCAAAGGTGGAAGACCCAAGCCTTATAATATATTATCCAATAAGGAAAACGGAAAATAAGCTGATTGTTACAAACGGTGATCAGACAGACACAATTTATGAATTTATAAAAAAAGGCTCGTCATTTATAGAAGCACTTAAAACACGTCAGTTTGAACCTGATAGTCCTAATTTTACACCCAGAATAAGCGGAATGATTACGTTTAACAACAATGATTTTACATACGAAATGAGCATATTGAAGTCTATGGACGCAGAGGGAAGCCAGTGCGCCAGATACCATTTTGATTACAATTCAATAAACGGTTTAGGTCATTTTATCCATACTTATGAGTGCAACGGAAACCCGATTCCGACTTTCCAAGGAGAACCCGAAAGAGTAAGTATACCTGACGATATTAACGAATTTGCCGAAAATATATGGAATAACCTGAACAGTGACAATAAAATTTCTCTTTACGTGAGATATATTGATCTTAACGACGGAAGCGAACAAAACGTAATGTATAACAAAAACCTTATGTAATGTGAAAAAAGGAGAAATAAAAATGAAAGAATTTGAACTCAAATACGGCTGTAATCCTAATCAGAAACCCGCAAAAATTTATATGGCTGACGGAGCGGAACTGCCTATTGAAATATTAAACGGAAGACCCGGTTATATTAATTTCCTTGACGCTTTTAACAGCTGGCAGCTTGTAAAGGAAATAAAGGACGCGTTGGGATTATGTGCGGCCGCTTCTTTTAAACATGTCAGTCCTACTTCTGCGGCAGTAGGAGAAAAATTGAGCGATAAGCTTAAAAAAGCTTGTTTTGTCGACGATATAGACGGCCTTGACGATTCTCCCCTTGCTTGCGCATACGCAAGGGCAAGAGGTACGGACAGAATGTCATCATTCGGGGATTTTATTGCTCTCAGCGATGTTTGCGATAAAACTACAGCTTCCATAATAAAAAGAGAGGTTTCGGACGGAATAATAGCTCCCGGCTATACAGATGAAGCACTTGAAATACTTAAATCAAAAAGAAAAGGAAGCTATAATATTATTAAGATAGACCCGAATTATGTCCCTGACGAGACTGAAATAAAACAGGTTTTCGGTATTACATTTGAGCAAAGAAGAAATAATTTTAAAATAGATAAAGAACTCCTTAATAATATTGTTACAAAAAATAAAGAAATTCCTGAGTCTGCCGCAAGAGATTTGATTATAGCGCTCATTACGCTTAAGTATACTCAGTCAAACTCGGTATGCTACGCAATTGACGGACAGGCTATAGGAGTAGGCGCAGGACAGCAGTCCAGAATACATTGTACTCGTCTTGCGGGAAATAAGGCCGATATATGGCATCTCAGACAGCATGATAAGGTTCTCAATCTTCCGTTCAAAGCTGAAATAGGCAGACCCGATAGGGATAATGTTATAGACCAGTACATATCTGACGTTGACAGTGAAGAACTTCTTGAAAACTGGGAAAAGTTTTTTACTGTAAAACCCGAACCGCTTACACCAAACGAAAAGAAAGATTATCTCAAAGGAATCAGAGGGGTTGCGCTTGCCAGCGACGCTTTCTTCCCGTTTGATGACAATATTGAAAGAGCCAGAAAGAGCGGAGTGGATTATATAGCTGAACCGGGTGGATCGGTAAGAGATGACATAGTTATCGATTGCTGTGATAAATACGGAATAGCAATGGCGTTTACTGGAATGAGATTGTTCCATCACTAATAATCCGGAGGTTATATATATGAAAATAGCGGTAGTTGGCGGTGGAGGAAGAGAACACGCCATAATAAAGAAACTTAAAGAAAACAAAAGCGTAGAAAAAATATATGCGCTTCCCGGAAACGGCGGTATAGCGGCTGATGCAGAGTGTGTTAATATAGGCGCAAAGGATATTGAAGCAATAACAAAATTTGCGGTTGACAATAAAATAGATTATGCTGTAGTAGCGCCTGACGATCCTCTTGTACTCGGAGCGGTCGATAGCTTGGAAAATGCAGGAATACCTTGTTTCGGACCGAGGGCAAACGCAGCCATAATTGAGGGCAGCAAAATATTCTCTAAAAACCTTATGAAGAAATACAACATACCGACAGCCGAATATGAAGTGTTTGATAATGCGGAAAATGCCATTAAATATCTTTCGGACTGCAAATATCCCGCGGTAATAAAAGCTGACGGACTTGCTCTCGGAAAGGGCGTTATAATTGCTCAGACAAAGGAAGAGGCTGTTGACGCAATACATTCTATGATGGAAGATAGGGTGTTCGGAGACAGCGGTACAAAGGTTGTTGTTGAAGAATTTCTTACAGGACCTGAAGTATCTGTTCTTTCATTTACCGATGGGAATACGGTCGTTCCGATGGTTTCATCCATGGATCATAAGAGGGCGCATGATAACGACGAAGGTCCTAATACGGGAGGCATGGGAACGGTTGCGCCGAATCCATACTATACAAAGGAAATTGCCGAAGAATGTATGGAAAAAATATTTTTACCTACGATTAAAGCAATGAATGCCGAAGGCAGGACATTCAAAGGATGTCTGTATTTCGGTCTTATGCTTACGGAAAACGGCCCTAAAGTAATAGAATATAATTGCCGTTTCGGAGATCCGGAAACTCAGGTTGTATTACCTCTTCTTGAGAGCGACTTGCTTACTGTAATGCAGGCTGTTACAAACGGAACTCTTGCCGAAACGGAAGTTAAGTTCGGCAACGGAAGCGCATGCTGCGTTATTCTTGCTTCAAAAGGCTATCCCGTTAAATATGAAAGCGGATATGAAATTGTGCTTCCCAAGACTGATGAAAACGAAGTTATATATGTGGCAGGAGCTAAAAAGGACGGAGAAAAATTACTGTCGGCAGGCGGACGTGTTTTGGGCGTTACCGCAACTGCGCCTACGCTTGAAGAGGCAGTAAAAAAAGCTTACGAACTTACGGACAGAGTTAAATTTGACAACGGCTTTTGCAGAAAAGATATAGGCAGACGCGCACTTATGAGAAAGTGAGGATTTACAATGGTATATAGAATTTATGTTGAAAAGAAGAAAGAACTGGCTAATGAAGCCAAAGCTCTTTTAAGCGATATAAAAACGTTTCTCGGAATTGACAATGTTGAGGACGTGCGCATTGTAAATTGCTATGACGCTGAAAATATTGACAAGGAACTTTTTGACTACTGTAAAACAACCGTATTTTCCGAGCCGCAGTTAGACAATATATATGATGAACCGGATTTCGGAAACAGTTTTGTATTTTCCGTTGAGTATTTACCTGGACAGTTTGACCAGAGAGCTGATTCTGCCGCACAGTGTATACAGATAATATCTCAGAAAGAAAAACCGATTGTAAAAACAATGAAGATATATGCTCTTTACGGAAATATTTCCGAAGAGGATATACAAAAGATAAAGAAATATGTAATAAATCCCGTTGAAGCAAGGGAAGCTTCTCTTATAAAGCCTGAAACTCTTAAAGCCGAATATGAGATACCGACGGAAGTTATGACGGTTGAGGGATTTACGGAACTTGATGAAAACGGATTAAGCAATTACATAAAACAGAACGGTCTTGCGATGGATTTGGGAGATATTACATTTGTTCAGGATTATTTCAGAAACGAAAAGAGAAATCCGACAATAACGGAAATAAAAGTAATAGATACATATTGGTCTGATCATTGCCGTCATACGACTTTTTTAACAACTATTGATAATGTGGAGTTTGAAGACAGTCTTATAAAATCCGCATATGATGAATATATGGCTGACAGAAAGGCTATAGGAGATAAGAAACCTGTATGTCTTATGGACATAGCTACGGTTGCAGTAAAAGTTTTAAGCAGAGAAGGTAAACTTGAAAAACTTGATAAATCCGAAGAAATAAACGCATGTTCCGTTAAAATAGACGTTAATGTAGACGGACATAATGAGAAATGGCTTCTTATGTTCAAAAACGAAACGCATAACCACCCTACGGAAATAGAGCCGTTTGGAGGCGCTGCGACTTGTATAGGCGGAGCAATAAGAGACCCGCTTTCGGGAAGATCATACGTCTATGGAGCAATGAGACTTACAGGTGCGGGAAATCCTCTTCAGCCTGTAAATGAAACTATAGAAGGAAAGCTTCCGCAGCGTAAGATTGTTACAACCGCAGCGGCAGGATACGCTTCATACGGTAATCAGATAGGTCTTGCTACAGGCATTGTAGATGAAATATATCACCCGGGATATGTAGCGAAAAGAATGGAAGTAGGAGCTGTTATAGCAGCGGCTCCCATAGAGAACGTACGCAGGGAGAGACCTGTTGATTCGGATATAGTTATACTTCTCGGAGGTAGAACGGGAAGAGACGGCTGCGGCGGAGCTACAGGCTCATCCAAGGCGCACGATGTAAAATCATTGGAGTCATGCGGCGCGGAGGTACAGAAAGGAAATGCGCCCGAAGAAAGAAAACTTCAGAGACTTTTCCGTAATCCCGAGGCGTCTAAACTTATTAAGAGATGTAATGACTTCGGAGCAGGCGGCGTATCGGTCGCCATAGGAGAACTGGCGGACGGACTCGAAATAAACCTTAATGCGGTACTGAAAAAATACGAGGGTCTTGACGGAACAGAACTTGCAATAAGCGAATCTCAGGAACGAATGGCTGTTGTTGTCGCAAAAGACGACGCCGCTAAGTTCCTTAAACTTGCGGAAGGCGAAAATCTCGAAGCTTCAATAGTTGCGGAAGTAAAAGAAAATCCACGTCTTGTAATTAAATGGAATGGTAAAGATATAGTTAATATTTCAAGAGAATTCCTCGATACAAACGGAGCGGAAAAGCATATTTCGCTGAAATGCTGTACTCCTGCCGAATGGGAAAAGGACACAACGGGAACATTCCCGGAATTATATGAATCACTTGCAAATGATATCAACGTATGCTCTAAAAGAGGGCTTTCAGAACGTTTTGACTCAACGATAGGGGCAGGAACCGTACTCATGCCTTTTGGCGGAAAGAACCAGATGACTCCTATACAGGCAATGGTTCATAAAATACCCGTATTGAATGGAGAAACAACTACATGCTCGCTTATGAGCTGGGGATTTAACCCCTATATTTCAGAAAAAAGTCCATATCACGGAGCATACCTTGCCGTTGTTGAATCGGTTTCAAAACTTATAGCATGTGGGGTAGAATTTAAAGATATTTATCTTAGCTTCCAGGAATATTTTGAAAGACTCGGAGACGACAGTGAAAAGTGGGGCAAACCTTTTGCAGCTCTTCTCGGCGCTTATAAGGCTCAGAAAGAATTGGGAATAGCCGCCATAGGCGGAAAAGATTCAATGAGCGGAACATTCGAACATATACATGTACCGCCTACATTGATTTCTTTCGCCGTTACTACCGGAGAAATAGGACAGATAGTATCAAACGAATTTAAGAAAGCCGGACATAAGGTTGTCTTTGTAAAACCAGAGACAGATGAAAACGGACTTCCGAATGTTGAGTCATTAAAAAATGTATTCAGACAGGTATATGACCTTTGTGAAAACAAAAAGGCATGTGCCGTTTATGCTGTAGGCTGCGGTGGTATAGCGGAAGCTGTGCTTAAAATGGCTGTAGGTAATATGATAGGTTTCAGATATGACAGTCTTGTTCCGAAAAATCTTATATTTGAGTACAATTACGGCGGATTTGTAATTGAACTTAATGATGATACCGAAATAGGAATAAAACTCGGATATACGACAGCAGATCACGTTATTGATTATAAATGCGATACGGTACTGCTTGACAAGCTTACGGATGATTATGAAGCAAAATTGGAAAGCGTATATCCATGTAATATAAAGTCAGATAACAAAGAAATAAAGAAATTTGAGTATAAGGCTACATCATACCCTGTTCCCACTGTAAAATTTGCTAAACCGAGAGTGCTTATTCCAGTATTCCCGGGAACCAACTGTGAATACGATTCTGCGAGAGCGGTTGAGAGGGCGGGAGCTTCGGCGGAAATATTCGTTATAAACAATCTTTCTCCGTTGAGTATTTCAAATTCAATCAAAGACTTTGCCGAGAGAGTTAAGCAGTCTCAGATTATTTTTATTCCAGGAGGATTCTCCGGCGGAGACGAACCCGACGGTTCAGGAAAGTTTATAACCGCATTTTTCCGAAACGGAATGATAAAGGAAGAGGTTACAAAGCTTCTGGAGGAAAGAGACGGTCTTATGTGCGGTATTTGTAACGGTTTCCAGGCGCTTATCAAACTCGGACTTGTTCCTTACGGAAAGATAATAGACACAGATGAAAACTGCCCTACTCTTACTTTTAATACAATAGGCAGACATCAGTCGAGAATTGTCAGAACAAGGATTGCGTCAAATAAATCTCCATGGCTTATGAATACACAGCCTGATGAGGTATACACAGTTCCTATCTCCCACGGTGAAGGAAGATTTATTGCTTCTGACGAGCTTATTGCAAAATTAGCGGGAAACGGACAGATAGCTACGCAGTATGTTGACTTGGCAGGAAATCCTACGGATGATATAAGATTTAATCCAAACAATTCGGCGTTTGCAATTGAGGGCATAACATCGCCGGACGGAAGAGTAATAGGAAAGATGGGACATTCTGAAAGATGGAATAACGGACTTTACAAAAATGTTGAAGGAAATTATGACATCGGAATGTTTAAATCGGCGGTTCAGTACTACAAATAAATAATTGATAGAATGAAACACGGAAAATTTGAAAATGATTTTCCGTGTTTTGTTATATTGTATATTAGCGAGCATATATATTCCAATAAGGAGGGATAAGTATGCGGAAATACAACAGAATATTTATTCTGCTAAACAGCAGAGGCGAAGGAATAGGACTGAATCTGAACGGGAGCTGCGATATAGAAATAATTAACGGAAAAGGAAAGCTTTATGCATATATCGGCGGTATGGGAAGAATGAAGAATAAACCGAGAAATTTGTATCTTCTTTCTGCCGGGATTGTAGGAACTACTGCGGTATCAGCCGGAGAATTTGAAATTAAGGGAAGCAATGCTGTTTTAGAAACAAGCTTTGACCCCGATAACGTGTTCGAAAGCGGTATGACAATAGAAGATATAAATACAGCGGCGGTATGGAATCCACACGAAGGAGCAGAAAGAGCTGTTTTAGAAGGTTTTGTTTCTCAGAAAACATATTGGACGAAAAATTTAGACATATACGGAGAAAATAAGGAGTATGAAATAAAAGAAAACTGTGTTTCAGAAGAAATAGACAGGCTTCTTTCTGATAAGAAGTTTGAAGAGATAGAAAAAGAACTTGATGATGCGGTTGATGAAAATGCAAATTTACAAGCTGCTGAGACTGCCGTACCGATTGATTTTAAAGCACATGACACATTTCGTTCTATAGCGGAAAAATTCAGAAAAGAACTTGAAATGTTAGATGAACTGGGAATTATAGACAAAAACAGTATTTTAAAAGGTGGCACGGAATCTTACGAGAGTACGGAATCACGTTCTGATAATATCTTGGAAAGAGAGAACAATGAGAGAGCGAAAATCACATCAGAGGCTGATGTGCTGTTTGAGAAAAATGAAAAAATGCCGTCATCAGGCAGAAACGAATGGATAAAAGCAGATTATAGGGAAGCATATATGATACCGGAAGCGATAGTTGATTTAAGGCGACTTTTTGTGAGAAACTGCGCAAGAAAAGGCAGACATGTGATTTTAGGCAGAAATGATAAAAAATATTACATAGGTGTTCCGGGAAATGAAAATCAGAGAGAAGAGGCTAATACAAACGGTTTTCATGACTTTATGACTATAGGAGATATGAACGGAAACGGTTACTGGATAAAAGACGTTTAAAATATAATAGTATGAAAAGACCCGTATTAATTTAAACGGTAGGAAAATCTATCGCTTAAATATTTTATATTCGGGTCTTTTTACAGATTTATTTTTAAGGATAAGAAAATAAATCTGTTTTTTTAACTGCGTTTGTGATAAAATTAAATACAAATGATAAAGTCTAGGGGGAAGAATAAATGGAGATAAATTTTGCTGAAAGAATGAATCACTTTAAAGACGGCATTTTTTCTGTGCTTAACGCAAAAAAAAGACAACTTATAAACGAGGGAAGAAAAGTATACGACTTTTCTGTAGGTACTCCCGATTTTAAACCTGAGGAGTCGTCTATGAAAGCCCTTATGGAGGCTGCAAAAGATCCCGATAAGTTTAAGTATGCTATTGCGGATCTTCCCGAACTTACCGAATCGGTAATTAAATGGTATAAACGTCGTTACGATGTTGACCTTAATGCTGATGAAATCACTTCCGTAAACGGTTCGCAGGAGGGATTGGCTCATATAGGTCTTGTGCTTTTTAACCCCGGTGATATATGCCTTGTTCCGGCTCCTTGCTATCCTATATTTGAAATAGGTCCGTTTTTATCGGGAGCAAAGGTAGAATACTATCATCTTAAAGAAGAAAATAATTATGAATTAGACCTTGACAGCATACCGGAAGAGATTGCAAGAAAAGCAAAAGCGATTGTTGTTTCATACCCTGCAAACCCGGTATCAGCTTCTGTTAACCCGGAATTTTATCCGAAACTTATAGCATGGGCAAAGAAATATAATGTAATAATTATACATGATAACGCATATTCCGAGATGACATTCGAGGGATTTGAGGGAACATCATTCCTCTGCTTTGAAGGCGCTAAAGATGTCGGCGTAGAGTTTAACTCGCTTTCAAAGGCGTATAATCTTACGGGAGCAAGAATATCTTTCTGTATCGGTAACAATAAAATAATTTCAGAGTTTAAGAAACTTCGTTCTCAGATTGACTACGGCGTATTTTTACCTATCCAGTATGCAGCGATTGCCGCTTTGAACAGTCCTATGGATAATATTGATAAGAATAGAGAAGAATACAGAAGAAGAAGAGAAGTTTTGAGCGAAGAATTTGGAAAGGCAGGCATTCCTGTAAAACTCAGCACGGGAAGCATGTTTATGTGGACAAGACTTCCAGAAGGATATACAAATTCAGGAGAGTTTGCAATGGAGCTTATTGAAAAAGCCGGTGTAATTGTTACACCCGGTTCGGCATTCGGAGAGGATGGAGAAGGCTACATACGAATTGCGCTTACGAATACCGTTGAAGAAATAAAAGCGGCGGCACAGGCTATAAAAGACAGCGGTATGTTTAAGTAAAAGATAAGATATATTTTTAAAATCCTGCTTTTTAAGCAGGATTTTTTATTTGCAGATGACACCGATATATTTTACTTTTACGACACTTTTTGCTAAAATTGTCATATTACAAGATTTAAAAAGGAGTTATGGGAATGTTCGCAGCTGATTTACATATACATTCAAAATACGCCAGGGCTACAAGTAAAGATTGTGTGCCTGAATGTCTGGATATGTGGGCAGGGAAAAAAGGTCTGGATTTGATAGGAACAGGAGATCTTACACATCCGATATGGAGGCAGGAACTTAGAGAAAAGCTGAAACCTGCGGAAGACGGTTTATATGTTCTTAAGGAAGAATACAGACTTCCCGAAGCTCAGAAATATAGACAGACAAGATTTGTTATGACAGGTGAAATAAGCTCTATCTATAAGAAGAACGGAAAGGTAAGAAAAGTACATAACGTAGTCATTTTCCCAAGTATGGAAGCTGCTGACAGACTTTCTCAAAAGCTTGAGTCAATAGGGGCAAATATTCATTCTGACGGTAGGCCGATAATAGGCCTAGATAGCAGAGATTTATTGGAAATGACACTTGAAAGTGATGAAAAGGCGATATTTATACCGGCTCATATATGGACTCCGCACTTCTCACTTTTCGGAGCTTATTCAGGTTTTGACACAATAGAAGAGTGTTTTGAAGATATGACTCCTTATATACATGCGCTTGAGACAGGATTATCATCTGATCCAACTATGAACTGGCGAGTATCCGCTTTAGATAAATATATATTGGTATCAAATTCCGATGCGCATTCTCCCGGGAATCTTGCCAGAGAAGCCAATGTATTCAACACTGAGATTTCATATCGGCAAATTTACGAAGCCCTGGAAAATAAAAATTCCGATAAGTTTTACGGAACGCTGGAGTTTTTCCCGGAAGAGGGAAAATATCATTTTGACGGACATAGAAAATGCGGTTTAAGCTTAAAACCGTCAGATACGATAAACAACGAAGGTATATGTCCCGTATGCGGCGGAAGAATAACAGTAGGCGTTTTGCATAGAGTTGAAGCTTTGGCAGACAGACAGGAAGGGTATACGCCTAACGGAAGTAAAGCTTTTGAAAGAATTGTGCCTCTGACAGAGGTAATAGCGTCTGCTATGAATTGTTCTTCATCAAGCGTCAAAGTAAAAAGAGAATACGAGAGGTTGATTTCAGATATAGGGTCGGAACTTTATATACTTAGAAATGCCTCTTTTGATGAGATAAACGAGAAAGCAGGAATACTTATAGCCGAAGGAATAAAAAATCTTCGTAATAATAATGTAGAAACTATACCCGGATACGACGGTGAGTATGGAAAAGTAAATGTAATATCACAAAAGGACAGGGACAGAATTTTCGGGCAGATAAAACTGTTTGATGATGAAAGCAGTATAACTGTTAAAAACAAAAATTCTGACGTTAAGAAAATTTTGCATACTATTAAAGAAGAGAAACCGACAGAGATAAATGAAGAAAATTACGGATTGAATGAAGAACAGTGGAATGCGGCTTCATCAACGGACAGGGCGGTTGAAGTAATAGCCGGGCCCGGCACGGGAAAAACAAAAACTCTTGTATCAAGGGTAGCGTTTCTTATAGAAAAGATGAATATTGACCCAAGTGATATAACGGCAGTAACTTTTACTAACAAAGCTGCAAAAGAAATGAAAGAAAGACTTGAAAAGCATTTTAACGTAAAAAGCACTGCAAAAAAAATAAATATAGGCACATTCCACTCCCTTTGTATAAAGAATTTTAAAGATGTAAATATAATCGATGAGGCAGAGTCGCTGGATATAGCGGAGGAGATAATTAAGGAGACGGAAATTCCTTTAAGTCCTAAGAAGTTTTTAGGATGTGTTTCTATGATTAAAAACGGAGCCGGTTCGGATGAACTCAATGAAACTGCATTTAATATGTATCAAAACAGATTAAAAGAAAGAAGATTTATCGATTTTGATGATATACTGTTGGAAAGTCTTGATAAAGATAGGAAATGCAAACATTTGCTTATAGATGAATTTCAGGATATAAACGACTTGCAGTTTAGATTGATAAAGAAATGGGGAGAAAGTGCGGAAAGTATATTTGTAATCGGAGATCAAAATCAGGCGATATACGGATTTAGAGGAGCGGATGACAAATGCTTTGAAAAATTTGAAAATGAATTTGCACCGGTCAAAAGAATTAAACTTGTAAAAAATTACAGGTCTTCTCCCGAAATTATAAGTTGCTCGGCAAGCATATTGATAAATGAAGAAAATGTACCTAAAGCAGTTGGCAAACCTGCTTTGCCGCCAAGAATAGTATTATCCGAAAGTTCTTTTACAGAAGGAATATTTATTGCAAAAGAGATTGCACACATGGTAGGCGGTATTAATATGACAGATACCGACGGAGGAAGAAAGCACGGAAAAAGAGAAACAACCATAAGAGGTTTCGGAGATATAGCGGTTCTTTATAGGACTAACCGACAGGCAGCATTAATAGAGGAATGTCTGGAAAAAGAAGGAATACCGTACAAAGTGGTCGGTAAGGATGATCTCCTAAATAAAAAGAATGTCAGAGAAGCTGTAAAACTTTTAAGAAGCGTGAATACGAAAGGTAAACCTTCGAATGTTATTCTTGAATATATGTCGGAAAATAATCTGATTGAAGATATTGACGTGCAGAAATTATACAATATGGCTGTTATGTATAAGAATGTCGGAGATTTTATGCAGGCTGTTCTTATCGGACAGGAAGCTGATATTGTAAGAAGCGGAAATAAGGAGTACAATCCGGACTGTGTAACGCTTATGACTCTTCATGCCTCTAAGGGACTGGAATTTCCGGTTGTTTTTATAGCAGGGGCGAAAGAAGGGCTTATTCCGTATCAAGGCTTTAATAATGTCGGTAATGCCGATGAGGAAAGAAGATTGCTTTATGTGGGTATGACAAGAGCAGAGGAGGAATTATTGATAATTACGGGAAAGTATCCGAGTGGTTTTGTAGGTGAAATACCTAAAGAAACAGCCACAACAGAAAAAGCGAATGAGTACAAAAGCGGCAAATCTGTACAGCTGAGCTTATTCGATTGAGCGTGCTTGACAACAGATATACCGCTGATATAATAAAGTTAAATGTATAGTATGATACTATTATGTACTGGAGAAGTTCGGTGAGAATCCGACGCAACAGCCATTACTGTATTTAAGCAAACGCTTATAAGTCAGGTCGCCGGCAGTATCGTATTTGGGTAGGCTTTTGGGCAGAGAAAAGCATGACCGTATTTACTTAAAATGCGCTTCTGTCAGTTTTTGCAGAGGCGCAATTTTTATTATCCTGAATATGGGGGTTAATATATGATAAATTTTGTCGGAGCAGGTCCAGGTGCAGTCGACCTTATTACAGTAAGAGGAATGAATTTGCTGAAAAAAGCGGATGTTATTATATATGCCGGATCTCTTGTAAATAAAGAACTGCTTAATTATGCAAAGATGAATTGCAAAGTCTATAACAGCGCTGAAATGACTTTGGAAGAAATAATCAACGTAATGAAAGAAAGCGAAGAGTGTGGACTTAATACGGTGCGGCTTCAAACAGGAGACCCGTCTGTTTACGGAGCAATACACGAACAGTTGAGAGAACTTGATAAATTGAATATAAAATACGAATTATGCCCGGGTGTAAGTTCTATGTTCGGCGCGGCTTCTGCACTTAAGGCTGAATTTACTCCGCCGGAGGTCAGTCAAAGCGTAATAATAACAAGGGCGGCAGGCAGAACTCCCGTGCCGTCATCTGAAAGTATAAAAAGTTTTGCGGCTCATAATGCTACAATGGTTATTTTTCTTTCCGTAGGAATAATAGAAAAAGTAAGAAATGAGCTTATCGAAGGCGGATATAAAACTACCACTCTCGCGGCTATAGTTTATAAAGCTACATGGCCTGACGAAAAGATTATGATTACAACAGTCGGTGAGCTTGTCGAAAGTGCAAAGAAAAATAAAATAGAAAAAACTGCTTTAATCATAGTAGGGGACTTTTTAAAAAATACAGAAAATAAATCTAAACTGTATGATAGGAATTTTACCCATGAATACAGAAAGGGTGAATTCGATTGAAAACAGCTGTTATTTCATTTACTGACAGGGGAAATAACTTAAATGACAAAATATGCTGTTTCATAGACGCCGACGGCTATAAAAATGCTAAAAATATTATAAAGTTAACCGAAAAAATAATTAAAGAATATAAAGCAATTGTATTCATAGGCGCTGCCGGGATAGCAGTAAGGTCTATAGCTCCGTTTATAAAAAGCAAAGATGTCGATCCTGCCGTAATTGTATGCGATGAGCATGGTAAATATGTTATTCCCATATTATCGGGACATATAGGAGGAGCCAATAGTATGGCGGAAATGTTAGCGTTAAAAATAGGCGGTGAAGCGGTTATAACTACAGCCACGGATATAAACGGGATTTGGAGTGTGGACAATTGGGCTGTAAGATGCGGTTTTACGATTGCCAATAAAGAAAATATAAAATATGTTTCGTCTGCTCTTCTAAGAGGAGAACCGATAGGATTGGAATGTGATTTTAAGATAGATGGAAAGTTACCTGAAAATGTTGATTTTGAAATCCATGAAACAGGTTTTACAATATCGCCATATTTAAAAAAGCCTTTTAAAAATACCCTCAATTTAGTTCCGAGGTGTATAAATTTAGGAGTTGGATGTAAAAAAGGCGCAAAATATAAAGATATGATAGAGTTGTTTGATTCTATGGGAATAAGTGATAAAGCGGTAAAAAGTATCTCTACTATAGATATTAAAATGAATGAACCTGCTATATTAGCGTTATCAGAGTACATTAACGTTCCGATATATACATACAGTTCGGCTGAACTTAACAGCCTTGAAGGTGAATTTTCATCGTCCGAGTTTGTAAGACGGATAACAGGCACAGACAACGTATGTGAAAGAGCTGCAGTTATGTCAGGCGGAAAACTGATTATTAAAAAAGTGTCGGCAAACGGGATTACAATGGCTGCTTCAATGAGCAATATAAAAATAGATTTCGGAGTGTAAGATTATGAAAAAAATATATATAGTAGGAATAGGCCCGGGTGATTTATGTCAGATGACAAATGAAGCTGTTTCGGCTATTGAGGAAAGCGAAGCTGTAGTAGGTTATACAAAATATATAGACCTTATAAAAGATTTAACGGCAAACAAAAAGATTTATATGTCAGGCATGAAACAGGAAAAAGAAAGGTGTCAAAAAGCTATAGAATTTGCAAATGAGGGGAAGACGACATCAGTTGTATCAAGCGGAGATGCAGGAATTTACGGAATGGCAGGCCTTATTTATGAGCTTGCTGAGCAATATCCGGATATAGAAATAAAAGTAATACCGGGTATAACTGCGGCAGTAAGCGCGGCGGCAGTTCTCGGCGCGCCTATAATGCATGACTTTGCGGTAATAAGTTTAAGCGATTTATTGACGCCTTGGGAAAAAATACAGAAAAGGATTGAAATGGCGGCAAAGGCTGATTTTATAGTATGTCTGTATAATCCGGGTAGTACGAAAAGAGCCGATTATTTAAAAAAAGCGTGTGAATATATGCTTATGTATAAATCAGAAGATACGCAGTGCGGCTGGGTAAAAAATATATCCAGAGAAGGGCAGGAAAGCGGTATATGTACGCTTAGAGAACTGTCAGATTTTAAGGCAGACATGTTTACTACAATTATCATAGGAAACAGTGATACAAAGGCGGTCAACGGTAAGCTTGTAACACCGAGAGGGTATGATATAAAATGAAAGTGGCAGTATTTGCAGGCACTACCGAGGGAAGAGAAATATGCGAATTTCTTACATCAAAAGGCATATGTTTTACAGCTTTCACGGCAACCGAAATGGGTGGAGAGCTTATTTCAGCCAAAGCAAATATACATGTAGGACGTTTGGGACAGGACGAAATGATATGTGAGTTGAATACGTTTGACTTAATAATTGACGCTACCCACCCATATGCAACGGAAGTTACGGAAAATATAAAACACGCATGCAACATTCTCGGTAAAAAATATATAAGACTTTTGCGAGACGAAAGTACAGTGAGCGGTGCTGTTTATGCGGATAGTATAGATGAAGCGACAGAATTTTTAAAAAATACGGACGGGAAAATCTTTGTCAGCACGGGAAGTAAGGAAGCGGAAAAATATACGGTTTTGGATAATTTTGAAGAGAGAATTGTAATAAGAATTCTCGATGCATTAGAACCTATAAATAAATGCCGTTCACTCGGATATAAAAACATAATTATCGGAAAAGGCCCTTTCAGCATTGAACAAAATTTAAGCGATTTTAAAGGCTGTAACTGGCTTGTTACAAAAAGTTCCGGTACAGCCGGAGGTTTTGATGAAAAAATACATGCCGCTAAAAAGTTAAACATTAATATTTTAGTAATAAAACGCCCGAAAGAAGACGGATATTCAATGGAGCAAGTGAAAAACATGATTAATAAAAATATGATAACGGAACCTTCCGAAATAGAGAAAAAAAGTTTTGAGATAATAGAAGAAAGGCTTGCAGGGAGAATTTTTCCCGAAGAGTGCAAAAGTGTAATAAAGAGGGTTATACATACAACTGCTGATTTTGATTATGCCGATAATCTCGTATTTTCCGAAAATGCCGTTGAAACAGCCGTAAATATACTGAAAAATGGAGTTACTATAGTAACCGATACCAATATGGTTTTAGCGGGCATAAATAAAAAAATATTGGAATCACTCGGATGTAATGCCGTATGTTACATGGCTGATAATGATGTGGCAGACGAGGCGAAAAGAAGAGGCGTAACGAGGGCGACAGTTTCGGTTGAAAAGGCAGCAAAACTTGGAGGAAATGTTATGTTTGCAATAGGTAACGCCCCGACTGCACTTATTGCGTTGGACAGGCTTATAAAGGAACGGAAAATAAAGCCGTCGTTTATCATAGCGGCGCCTGTAGGGTTTGTGAATGTTGTAGAATCCAAAAACTTAATAATTAACGGAGAAATACCGTTTATTGCGGCTAAGGGGAATAAGGGAGGAAGCAATGTAGCTGCGGCTATAGTTAACGCTCTCCTTTATAAAATAAGAAGGTAAGCGGATATGTTAAAGTACGGATTCACTACGGGAAGTTGTGCGGCGGCTGCTGCAAAGGCAGCGGCAATAATGGCAATGACGAAAGAAAAAATTGAACATATAACTATTTATACGCCTAAAGGATACAGGTTTGAAACAAAATTGTTTAATACGGACATTTTTGACATAGGCGCAGTTTGCGCTGTGAAGAAATTTTCCGGCGACGATCCTGACGTAACAAACGGAATTCTTATATTCGCCGATGTTAGATTGACTGATGATGACGTCATAGAAGTTGACGGCGGATACGGAATCGGAAGAGTTACTAAGCCGGGATTGCAAATACAAGTAGGAAAAGCGGCTATAAACAGCGTGCCAATGCAGATGATTGAAAATGAAGTGCGTAATGTATTTAAAATGTACGATTACCTAGGAGGCGCAAAAATAACAATAAGTGCGCCTGAGGGGAAAGAAATTGCGGAAAGGACTTTTAATCCGAGACTTGGTATTGTCGGAGGTATTTCTATTCTCGGGACAAGCGGGATAGTTGAACCTATGAGCGAAAAAGCCCTTATAGATACGATAGAAGTTGAGATGAATGTCAAAAAAGCCGAGAATCCTAACATATTGATTATGACGCCGGGAAATTACGGAGCTGACTTTTTAAGCAGATATTATGGGATTGACATAGACAGAGCGGTAAAATGCTCAAACTTTATAGGAGCTTCCGTTGATATGGCGGTAAAAGCCGGATTTAAAAAGATTTTGTTTATAGGACATATAGGCAAACTGGTAAAGGTTGCCGGGGGGATAATGGATACGCACAGCAAAAACGCCGATTGCCGTATGGAAATAATGATAACAGCGGCTTTAAAGTTTACGGAAGATATAAAACTGTTGAGAACCGTAGCAGAGTGTTCTACAACGGATGCAGCCATTGAATTATTAAAAAGTAACGGCTTATTGGAGCCTGTGATGAGCGAAATAACAAAAAAAATCGTGTTTTATTTAAACAAAAGAGCCGATAATAAGACGGAGATAGGCGTTATAGTTTTTTCCAACGAATTCGGAGTACTTGGAAAAAGTGAAAATGCAGAAGGAATTTTAGAAGAGGCGAAAGGGGTATTGGCTTGAAAGTTTATATAATCGGAGGCGGCTGCGGCGGAAGCGAAATGATGACTGATAAGGCATATACCGCTATCAACAGATGTGAAGTCATTATCGGTCCCGAAAGAATGATAAACCTGCCGTTTGTAAATAAAAAAGTATTTAAAGAATATAAAGCCGAAAACATAAAACAGATTATTGACTGTGAAAATAAAGATACGGCGGTAATTATGGGAGGAGACAGTGGATTTTACAGCGGTACAAAGAAACTTCTTGAACTTTTAAAAGGGTACGATACAGAGGTAATACCGGGGATTTCTTCAATATCATACTTTGCGGCAAAATTAAAATTGAACTGGGAAAACTGGAAAATTTCAAGTCTCCACGGGATAAAAAATAACATAATAGGCTATGTAAAAGAAAATAAGTATACGTTTACAATATTAAGCGGCAGCGATGATATAAAAGATATATGCAACAAATTGATTTTATATAAAATGGATTATGTAACTCTTTATGTTGGAGAAAATCTCTCCTACGATGATGAAAGAATAGAAAGAGGTACAGCCGCAAGCATATCAAAAATGAGCTTTAAAAAATTAGCGGTTATGCTTATTGTAAATGAAAAAGCAGAGAAATCATACGGACTGATTCCCGATGATGAATTTATAAGAGGAAAAGTGCCTATGACAAAGGCTGAAATTCGTTCGGTTTCTTTATTAAAATTGGGTCTGAGAAGCAATGCTGTATTTTATGACGTCGGTTCGGGAACAGGCTCTGTTGCAGTTTCGGCGGCACTATTAGACCCTGAAATAAAAGTTTATGCCATTGAAAAAAAGAAGGAAGCTTTGGAACTCATAGGCTTAAATAAAATAAAATTTGCCGTAGATAATTTGGATATCATTGAGGGCAAAGCTCCCGATGTTTTGGAATATCTCCCGTCACCTACTCATGTATTTATAGGCGGAAGCGACGGTAATACAAAAGAAATTATTGATTGTGTCAAAGAAAAAAATAAAAACGTAAAAATAGTTATAAACACTGTTACAATGGAGACGCTTTGTGAAGTTAAGAAATATACAGAGGAACATTCAATAGCAGCCGAATTTGTACAGATTAATTCATCAAGAGGAGAAAACATGGGAAAATATACGCTGATGAAAGCGTCGAATCCCGTGTATATCATATCTTTTTAAGGCGGTGAATAAAGTGAAGAAACCTCGCCTGATAATAGGAGGAGCAGGAAGCGGAAGCGGAAAAACAACGGTTACATGTGCGATTATTAAAGCGTTTGCAAAAAGAGGGCTTAAAGTAACGGCAGGTAAATGCGGTCCTGACTTTATAGACCCGATGTTTCATGAAAAAATACTGGGTGTGTCATCAAAAAATATAGATTTATATTTTCAAGACAGAAACACGGCAAGGGCGCTCCTTAACGAACATACAAAAAATTCCGATATAACTGTAATTGAAGGCGTCATGGGATACTATGACGGAATGTCTTTTGATTCCTCTACGGCAAGTACGTATGAAGTCGCTTTTGAAACGGGTACTCCTGCGGTATTGGTAGTAAACGCATCCGGAATGTCGCTTACTCTGTCAGCTGTTATAAACGGCTTAAATGATTTTCGTGAGAACAGCATGATTAAAGGCATAATACTCAACAATATCAAAGCGGGAACTTATAAAATGCTTAAACCCGTTATTGAAAAAGAAACAGGTTTACCGGTTGTCGGATACTTGCCGAATAATGCCGATTTTGTTTTTGAAAGCAGATACTTGGGATTGAAATTACCGGATGAAGAAGTGCTGAAAAAAATCGAACTACTTGGAAAAACTGCTGAAGAAACCATAGATATTGATAACCTTTTACTCATAGCGGAAGGCTCAGACGAGATATTTTATGAAGATATGAATATAAACTGTGGTTCTAAAGTTAAAATAGCTGTAGCTATGGATAAAGCTTTTTGTTTTTATTACAAAGATAATATTGAACTTTTAGAAAAAATGGACGCCGATATAATATATTTCAGTCCTATAAATGACAGCAATCTTCCCGACGATATAAGTGGAATTATAATCGGAGGCGGATATCCTGAGCTTTATGCGGAAAAACTTTCCGCAAACAAAGAAATGCTGAGGCAGATAAAATATAGTATAGAAAGCGGTATGCCATGCCTTGCGGAATGCGGCGGATTTATGTATCTTAATAAGGCTATAGACGGATATGATATGGTCGGGATTTTTGACGGAAATGTTTTTAATGCGGAAAAACTGACAAGATTCGGATACATTAGTCTTAAATCGAACGATAGTTTTTTGGACGGCATAAAAGGACATGAATTTCATTACTGGGATACGGATAATAACGGAGAAACCTGTCTTGCCGTAAAGCCGTCTGGTAAAAGGAACTGGAAATGTATGAGAAAATATAAAAATACCTTAGCCGGGTTTCCTCATCTTTATTATTATTCAAAACCTGAATTTGCCGAAGAATTTTTGAATAAATGCAGGGGGTATAAAGCATGACGGTTTATATAATCGGAGGAAGCGGAAGCGGAAAAAGCGAGTTTGCCGAAAAAATTGCCGTAAGCCTTAACGGTAAAAGGCATGTATACATAGCGTCCATGATACCGCGTGGAGACGAAGGTAAAAATAAGGTAATTAGGCATAGAACCATGAGACAAAATAAAGGATTTATAACAATAGAAAAATATTTGGATTTGGAAACGGCTGATATATATGAAAATGACTGTGTGCTTGTGGAGTGTATGTCCAATCTGCTTGCCAATGAAATGTTTGAAGATAACGGTTCGGGAGAATATGCCGTCGAGAATATAAAAAAAGGCATAAAACATATATCCGAAAGCACAAAAAATTCTGTTTTTGTATCTAATGACGTTTTTAGGGACGGATACCAATATGACGAGGAAACGGAAAAATATATAAAAAATCTTGCCGAAGTAAACAACTACATAATATCAAAAGCTGATGCGGCGTTTGAAGTTGTATGCGGTATACCTATTGTTATTAAGGGGGACGTAAAATGCTTAAATCACTGGCAATAGCGGTTTCAATGTACAGTCGCATTCCGGTACCTAATTTTAGTTGGGATGATAAATCTGCAAAATATGCATTATGCTATTTCCCCTTTGTCGGACTTATAATCGGTATAGCCGAATTTGCGGCTTTTTTTCTGCTTTCCTATATAGAAACAAATATTCTTAAGTTATGTATAATGTGCACCGTTCCGCTGATTATAAGCGGAGGAATACATATGGACGGATTCATGGATACGGTGGACGCATTAAGTTCATATTCTGACAAGGAAAGAAAGCTTGAAATACTTAAAGATCCTAATACGGGAGCGTTTGCCGTAATTGCATTCGGTGTGTATATGCTGTTTTATATAGGTCTGTTAAGCGAGTTAAAGTCTGGCGTTATTATAATCTTTTGTCTTGGATTTGTTTTATCAAGAGCTTTAAGTGGCATTTATGTGCTTTCTTTTGACAAAGCAAAAAACGGCGGTTTGGCGGCGCAATGGAGCGGTTTTACGGATAAAAAAAAAGCTGTAGCGGCATTATCTGTACAAACTTTTTTATGTATAGCCGTTATGCTTTTTTTTGATATGATTACAGGTATAATCGTTATTTTGATTACTGCTGTAACTTCAATTTATCATTATAATAACTGCAAAAAAAATTTCGGAGGGATTACCGGAGACTTGGCAGGTTATTTTCTTCAGCTGGAAGAAATAGCAGTCCTTTTGTCTTGCATAATCGGAGGTAATATATGATATTTGTAATCGGAGGTAAAAAACAAGGAAAAACTGAGTTTGTAAATATAAACTTCCAAGGAAAAAAAGTTATAAATAAATTTCACGAAATAATGCGTTTTGAAATAAAAAAAGGTAAAGACGTTGATACGATAGTAAACGAAGCGATTGATAATGCGGATGTAATAATATGCGATGAGATAGGCTGCGGAATAGTTCCGCTGGATCCGTTTGAGAGAATATGGAGAGAGGAAACAGGCAGGGCAATGTGCATATTAGCCGCAAAGGCAGACTTCGTATATAGGTTATATTCCGGTATAGCCGTAAGAATAAAGTGAGGAAACTATGCTATCTTTATATGCTGTACTTATTGGATTTTTGCTTGACATGTTATTCGGAGACCCCGATTTTAAACTGCATCCGATAAGAGTTATAGGAATGTTAATCAAAAAAACGGAAACTGTTATAAGGCAGGTTTTCCCTAAAAATAAAATGTGGGAGTTATTGGGCGGAACTCTAATGACAATTTTTGTATGCTTTATATGCTTTGCTTCGGTATTTATATTTTTAAAATACGCCTATCATTTTAACATTTTTTTCGGATTGATTTGTGAAAGCATATTTTGTTGGCTTTTTACAGCTACAAAGTCTCTAAAGACAGAAAGCATGAAGGTATACAGCCAGCTTAAAAAAGGAAATATCGAAGGCGCAAGAAAAGCCGTTTCTATGATAGTCGGAAGAGATACGGAAAGACTCGATGAGGACGGAATTATAAAAGCTGCGGTAGAAACGGTTGCCGAAAACACTTCCGATGGAGTTATTGCCCCTCTTATTTATATATTTATAGGAGGAGCGCCTTTGGGGGCTTTGTATAAGGCGGTAAATACGATGGATTCTATGGTAGGCTATAAAAATGAAAAATACCTTTATTTCGGAAGATGTTCAGCCAGACTGGATGATGTTTTGAATTTTATACCGTCAAGGATAAGCGCTATTATGATGATAGCTGCGGCAGGTATGGCAGGTATGGATTTTAAGGGGGCAGTACGTATTTTCAGAAGGGATCGCCTTAAACACAAAAGTCCGAATTCTGCCCAGACTGAGGCTGCTTGTGCGGGAGCGCTTGGAATAAGACTTGCGGGAGACGCATGGTATTTTGGAAAGCTTTATAAAAAAGACTATATTGGCGATCCGATAAAACCCATAAAATGCGAAAATATATTGGAAGTCAATAAATTGATGTATATTTCTGCATTTATTTCTATAGTTCTTTTTACGTCGCTTAAATTAATTATTCTCGGAGGTATGTAATGGAAAAAGTACATGGTGGAGATATATATTCGTATGATACTGAAATGATTGATTTTTCCGCTAACATCAATCCGCTGGGAATGGCTGAAAATATAAAGAAACATATTATTGAAACATTGGATTACGCTGAAAAGTACCCGGACACGGAATACAAAAAGCTGAGAACAGCCATTGCCGAAGTTGAAAATGTTGATTGTCAAAACATTATATGCGGTAATGGTGCGGCAGAACTTATTTTTAACATAGTATCAGCTGTTACACCCCAAAAAGCTGTCTTGATAAGCCCGACATTTGCGGAGTATGAAAAGGCGCTGGATACAGTAAACTGCAAAAAAATATTTTATGAGTTGAAAGAAGAAAATAATTTTGAGGTTTGCAGTGATTTTTTAGACTTTATAAAAGAAGATACGGATATGGTTTTTATATGCCAGCCTAATAATCCGATAGGGAACATATTGACTTATGATTTTATGATTAACATTATTGAAAAATGTCGTAAAAATAATGTTATAGCTGTAATTGACGAATGCTTTTTAGATTTTACGGGTAACGGAAAAGAATATTCTATGGTAAAGCATATTGACGAATATAAAAATATTTTTATTTTGAAAGCATTTACAAAAATGTTTGCCATCCCGGGACTCAGAATAGGGTACGGTATATGCGGAAATATGAGTCTATTGGAAAATATATATTCCGTAAGACAGCCGTGGAATATATCTTCGGTTGCGGAAGAAGCTGCTTTGGCGGCTTACGGCATATATGATGAAACAGTTGAAAAAACCGTTAAATTCATAAATTCCGAAAGAGAATATTTGCTTAATGAATTGGAAAGGCTTGGAATAAAATGTTTTCAGCCTAAAGCAAACTACATATTTTTTAAGGCTGATGAAGGACTTAAAGAGAAGTTGGCTGAAAAACGTATACTTATAAGAAGCTGCGGAAATTATAGGAGCCTCGACGGAAGGTATTATCGTGTAGCGATAAAAAAACATGAAGAAAATATGAAATTGATTTTTGCTTTGGAGGAATGTGTGTGGCAAAGGCAATAATGATACAGGGCACAATGTCGAATGTGGGAAAAAGCCTTATTTGCACGGCTTTGTGCAGGATATTTACACAGGACGGATATAAAGTCGCTCCTTTTAAATCGCAGAATATGGCGCTTAATTCATATATAACGGCAGACGGTATGGAAATGGGCAGGGCGCAGGTTGTACAAGCGGAGGCGGCAGGAAAACAACCTGATGTATGTATGAATCCTATACTTTTAAAACCGACGAACGATAATGGTTCCCAGGTTATTGTTATGGGCAAATCAATAGGAAACATGAGAGCGGCTGAATATTATAAAAATAAACGCAGTTTTATTCCGTATATAACTGAGGCTTATAAAAAACTGGATGACGAAAACGATATTATAGTAATAGAAGGTGCAGGAAGTCCTGTAGAAATCAATTTGAAAGAAAATGATATAGTAAATATGGGACTGGCTAAACTTCTACGTTCTCCTGTGCTGCTTGTAGGCGATATAGACAGGGGAGGCGTTTTTGCCCAACTGGTAGGAACCATGGAACTATTGGAGGCTGAGGAAAGAAATTATGTTAAGGGTATTATAATAAACAAGTTCAGGGGAGATGTAAATTTGCTTACTCCGGGGATTAAAACGCTTGAGGAACATTGTAAAAAGCCTGTTTTCGGTGTTGTTCCGCATATTGAATGCGATATAGACGATGAGGACAGCTTAAGTGAAAGACTGTTTAGAAATGACATAGACGGAGTTATAGACATAGCTGTAATTAAGTTAAAAAGAATATCAAATTTTACGGACTTTGCGGCTTTGGAGCGTATAGACGGAGTAAGTCTGAGATATGTTGATAAAGCAAGTAAAATAGGAGAACCTGATATAGTAATAATTCCGGGGACAAAAAATACGGTTGGAGACATGCTTCTGTTAAGACAAAACGGTATAGAGGAGCGTATAAAACAGTTGGCTGAAAAAGGAACCGTGATTTTCGGAATATGCGGAGGTTTTCAAATGTTGGGAAATACTATAGTCGACAGCGAAGGTATCGAAACCGCAGGAACATATCGAGGATTCGGACTTATAGATATGGATACCGTATTTGAAAAAGAGAAGAAAACGAAAAGAGTATCGGGAAGAATAAACAAATTAGACGGAATTCTTAAAAATTTGTCGGATATGGAATATTGCGGATATGAAATACACATGGGAAAAAGCAAAAACGATGATGTCATACTGAGTGGGATAAAAAATGTATACGGAACGTATATACACGGAATATTTGACAAAAAAGATATAAGCGAAGGATTAATAAAATCTGTTGCCGAAATAAAAGGTATCAAAGATTTTAAGGTTCATTCGTCGGATATGGATGAGTATAAAAATCAGCAGTATGATATTCTTGCCGACGGAGTAAGAAAAAGTTTGGATATGAACGAAATATATGGAATTATACGAAACGGGGTATGATGTTGAAAGGACTTGTACATATCTACTGCGGAGATGGAAAGGGAAAAACAACGGCAGCTATCGGTCTTGCCGTAAGGTGTGCAGGCGGCGGGGGAAGAGTGCTGTTTGTTTCTTTTTTGAAAGATAATAAAAGCGGAGAGAGAAATGCGCTTAAAAATACAGAGAACATAGAATTGATTGAAAATCCCGAAAATGTCCCTTTCTATAAATTTATGAACGAGAAAGAAAAGAAATGTTACAATAAATATTGTGCTGATGTTTTATCTGATGTTTCTGAAAAAGCAAGCAAAGGCATATATAATATGCTGGTACTTGATGAAATTATTCCCGCAATGAATAACGATATTATACCTGAGAATTATGTATTGGATATTATAAAAGAACGACCTGATGATTTGGAGATAATTCTTACAGGCAGAAATCCTTCGGAGAATATTATGGATTCAGCTGATTATATAACGGAGATGAAAAAAATAAAACATCCGTATGATAAAGGAATTACGGCAAGAAAATATATAGAGATGTGAAATTATGAGTATAAGAGAATTGGAAAATATAAAACCATTGGATGAAGAAGCGATGTCCGAAGCGGAAAAACGTTGGCTCTCTGTTGTTAAACCTTTGTTTTCTCTGGGCAGACTGGAGGAAACAATAACCCAAATAGCAGGTATAAAGGGTAAAAGCGACTTTACATTGGATAAAAAAGCTCTTGTTATAATGTGCGCTGATAACGGTGTTGTTTCCGAGGGCATTTCACAGTGTGGAAGCGAGGTAACGGCTACGGTTGCCAAAAGTTTTTTGGAAAAAAAATCTACCGTATGTATAATGGCTGAAAGAGCAAATGTAGATATACTGCCGATAGACGCCGGTATGGCTTCCGATGTGAATGACATACCCAAAATAAAGGTATCATACGGAACAAAAAATATAGCTACAGGGGCTGCAATGAGCCGTGAAGAATGTGTAACAATAATAAAAAGAAGCATAGAATTGGTCGGAAAGCTGAAAAAAGACGGATATGATTTATTATTGACAGGTGAAATGGGAATCGGAAATACAACTACGGCAGCCGCTTCGGCTGCCGTTCTTCTGGAGGCAGAAGCGGAAAAAGTAACCGGTAAAGGTGCTGGACTTGATCATAAAAGATTAATAAAGAAAATAAATGTTGTTAAAAAATCAATTGCAATCAATGCACCTGACCCAAATGACCCTATTGATATAATATCAAAGGTAGGCGGCTTTGACATAGCGGCTATGACAGGGCTGTTTTTAGGAGGAGCAGTACACCGTATACCTGTTATAATGGATGGACTTATATCTTCTGTTGCGGCTCTTTCGGCTGTAAAAATGAACGGATATGTTAAAAATTTTATTATACCGTCGCATCTTTCTAATGAACCTGCCGGAAAAATGATTATGAATAAGCTTGGAATGGAACCTTTTTTAACATGCGGAATGTTTCTTGGCGAAGGAAGCGGAGCAGTTGCGGTAGTCCCTGTTCTGGATATGGCTTTAGATGTCTATAAAAAATTGGGGACTTTTGATAAATGGGAGCATGAAGCTTATAAAATATTGAGGTAAAAAATGGAAGCAATACTTATACGCCATGGAATAACAAATGGTAACATAGAAAAAAGATATATAGGAACTACTGATGAACCTCTTATTGACAGTGAAAAAGAAAGACTGAGAAAAAATATATATCCTGATGCTGACATAATAATCATTAGTCCGATGAAAAGGTGTATACAGACCGCCGAAATCATATATGGCAAATATGATGATATTTTCGACGGACTTAAAGAATGTGATTTCGGAAAGTTTGAAAATAAAAATTACATTGATCTTAAAGATGATGTATATTATCAAAAATGGATAGACAGTGAAGGTAAGCTCCCGTTTCCGAACGGTGAAAATATGAATAGCTTTTCAAAGAGATGTGTTTCAGCTTTCGACAAGGCAGTAAAAAAATATAGCTTTGCCGAAAAAATAGCTTTCATTGTACATGGAGGTACAATTATGTCTATAGCAGAACATTATCTTGGCGGCGAATTTTATGATTATCATTTAAAAAACGGCGAATATATGATAATATCATTATAAAAGGACTTTTTATGGTGATTTGGGGGAATAAGATGGATGAGTTAATTATAAGAAAAGCTGTTGAAACCGATATAGATGAAGTAGAAAAAATATATAATGCTGTTTTAGATAAAGAAAAGGATAGCGGCAAAGTATACACCAACTGGCAAAAAGGTCTGTACCCAACAAGAAACGACGCTGTGAAAGCATTTAAAGACGGTACGCTTTATGTCGGTGAGATAAACGGACAGGTTGCGGCATGTGTAAACTTAAACCATATACAGCCTGAAGAATATTCTAAATTGAACTGGTCGATTAAAGCGGACGGAAAAGAAGTTCTTGTTATACACACGCTTTGCATATCTCCTGAGTTTGCCGGCAGAAAAATAGGTGAGAGATTCGTTGCTTTTACCGATAAGTTGGCGTCTGAACTTAAATGCAAGACTATAAGACTTGATACATATGAAGGAAACATTCCGGCAGCTTCGTTGTATAAAAAAATGGGATACAAATATGTAGGAAGCGAGAAATTCAATTTTCAAAATGTTATAATGGAAACGCTTATCTGCTTTGATAAAGCGGTTATATGAGAGGAGTTTGAATATGTCAAAAAAAGTAATTCTTGACGTAGATACCGGTTCGGATGACGCCGTGGCAATAATGACTGCGCTTGGCTGTGAAGAACTTGACGTTGTCGGGATATGCTGCGTATGGGGAAATCTTGATGTTGAGGATACGACTGAAAATACTCTCAGGCTTGTTTCAGCATTGGGAAAAAGTACGCCTGTATATAAAGGCGCGCCTACCGCTATAGCAAAGTATCTTGAGAGAGCAGTCAAGGAAGAACTACAGCCTATATATAGAAACGGTAAAGAATACCGTATACATTATAAAAGACTGGAAGGACTGGAGAACCCTACCGATAAAAAAGCCGAAAGTACAGACGCAGTATCTTTCTATATAGATTATCTGAAAAAAACTAAGGAGAAAGTTACTGTAATTACAGTAGGACCTATGACTAATATAGGACTTGCATTGTCAGCAGTTCCGTCCATCTCGGAAAATATAGAGAAACTTATAATAATGGGAGGAACGGACAAGCTTGGTAATGTATCACAATGTGCGGAAGCAAATATATGGCACGACCCGGAAGCTGCCCAAATAGCTTTAAATTCGGGAGTTCCGATTACATTTGTATCTCTTGACGCTACTCATTCTGCGGCGTTGACATTAAACGACGCCAATGAATTAAAAGGACTCGGAACGTTTTCGGGTAAATTTACTGCCCGTATAATAGAGCAAAGAACAGAATATGACGGGGCTGTCGTCGGAAAAGAATTAGACAGTACTCCTGTACATGACTCTCTTGCAGTTTGTGCGGCAATAGACAGCTCTGTTATAACAGAGTATGAAATGTGTAATGTAAAGGTCGCTCTTTCGGGATTAGCCGAAGGAAGGACAATTATAGACAGAAGATCTGTGCCTGAAAAAGCAAACTGTAAGTTTGCAATGAAGGCTTCGCATGAAAAATATATGGAAATGCTGAAAAAATATTTATCGTAAGGTGTGATTGAAATGGCTGTAAGACAGCTCAGATTTAAAAATGATGAAGCGCTCAGAAAAAAGGGCAGGGAAGTTACGGAAGTTAATGACAAAATACGTATGTTATTAGACGATATGATGGATACGTTGCATGCAAGCAATAATGGAGCCGCATTGGCGGCAAACCAGATAGGAATTTTAAAAAGGCTTGTGGTAATTGATTATGAGGGAGACTTTTTAAAGCTTGTAAATCCTGTTATAGTGGAACAAATAGGAGAGCAGGATTGTATTGAGGGGTGTCTCAGTTTCCCGGGTATATTCGGAAAGACAAGAAGACCTATGAGAGTAAAAGTAGAGGCTTTAAATGAGAAAGGTGAGAAAATAATTCTTGATCGTTCGGGAGAAATGGCCAAATGTCTTTGCCATGAAATAGACCACTTGGACGGAATAGTTTTTACTGACAAGGTTACCGAATATCTCGACTGAAGATAAAAGTTTATTAAAATTGAAAGGGGAAAAAATATGATTAGCAAAAAAAGACTCGGCTTAGGAGCGGCTGTGGCTTTTTCGGCTGTTATGCTGGCATTTACTTCTACAGCGTTTGCCGGTGGGGCCGATGGGGAGACAAGCAGGATGTATGCGACTTTTTGGTCGCTTGTGCCTCCGCTTGTGGCTATTATTCTTGCTCTTATTACAAAAGAGGTATATTCGTCGTTGTTTGTAGGTATAGTTGTCGGAGGTTTGTTTTATTCCAATTTTAATATAAAAGAAGGGTTTTTGACAATTTTTACAGATAAGACGGACGGAGGCTTGTTAGCAAAGTTGTCTAACAGCGGAAATGTGGGAATTCTTATTTTCCTTGTTGTCCTGGGAATTATGGTTGTTTTGATGAACAAAGCCGGAGGTTCGGCAGCATACGGAGAATGGGCGAAAAAAACTATAAAAACAAGAAAAGGCGCTCTTCTTTCAACTTTCGTACTGGGAGTATTGATTTTTATAGACGATTACTTTAACTGTCTCACAGTCGGAAGCGTTATGAGACCTGTTACGGATACGCATAAAGTATCCAGAGCCAAACTTTCTTATATTATAGATTCTACCGCCGCGCCTGTATGTATAATCGCGCCTATTTCTTCATGGGCTGCCGCAGTAGCAGGTATTGCAGCCGATATACCCGGAATAAACGGGCTTGAACTTTTTATTAGGGCTATACCGTATAATTTCTATGCGTTGCTTACAATCGTAGCTATGCTTACTCTTATTTTTACAAATACGGATTTTGGACCGATGCTTACTCATGAGAGAAACGCTCAATTAAATGATGATATATTTACTACGGAGTCTAGACCGTATGAAGAAAACACCACGGCCGTAAAAGCCAACGGAAAAGTTATAGATCTTGTATTTCCCGTAATAGTTCTTATAATAAGCTGTATTATCGGAATGATTTATACGGGAGGCTTTTTTGAGGGAGAAAGCTTTATAAATGCATTTGCTAACTGCGTTGCGCCTGTCGGACTTCTTCTGGGTTCTGTTGCTGCACTTATAATTACATTTGTTTTTTATATGATAAGGCGAGTACTGACTTTCCAGGAATTTATGTCTTGTTTGCCAGAAGGATTTAAAGCTATGGTTCCTGCAATACTTATACTTACATTCGCATGGACACTCAGCGGAATTACAGGTCTTCTTGGAGCCGATGTGTTTGTAGCCGGACTTCTTGAAAACAGTAAGGGTGCGGTTCAAATACTTCTTCCTGTTATTGTCTTTTGTATTGCGGTTTTCCTTGCCTTTGCTACGGGAACTTCCTGGGGAACATTTGGCATACTTTTACCGATAGTTGTGCCTATACTTGATCCATCAAGCGAAATTCTTATAATAACCGTTTCGGCAACTCTTGCCGGAGCTGTATGCGGAGACCATTGCTCTCCGATTTCGGACACTACTATTATGGCTTCTACGGGAGCTCAATGCGACCATATAAACCATGTTTCAACTCAGCTTCCCTATGCGATACTGGTAGCGGCAGTATCAGCCGTTAATTATATATTGGCTGCGGTTATACAAAACTGGCTGATAAATCTTCCGATTGCTATTATCTCTATGATTGCGGTAATACTAATCGTAAGAAGGATAAATATTTCAAAAGAAGTTTAAGAAAAAACGGTTTATCATTAGATAAACCGTTTTTTTATACCGAGTGTTTAAAACTTTTTATACATAATTAAAGTCTATATTATAAAAGAGATTCATCAAATGAAGCTGAAAGGAGTGTTAATAGTTATGAAAAAATTTCTCTCTTTTTTAATCGCCGCTACTTTGGTGCTTTCAAGCGCTGTTTCTGTATTGGCTGATAAAACAGTAAATAAAGTCGGTATTCGTGAATATGAACAGACAAAGGGAAACAACGTTAAATGGAATGAAAATACAAAAATAATAGCTGTATATGATGATAGTGAATTTTTATATTCGGTCAGTATAGGAGACAGCACTGTAAATATGAAAGATTTTTTACTTCAATTAGACTATAACATTGAAGCTGAAAACGGTGTAGCTTATATAGAAAAATCTACGCTCGATTTTATAAATGATATGCTTGAAAAAAATAAAAGTTATGACAAAGCAGGCTTATATAAAATTGTAGAAAAGTCATATGAGAGCGAAGATAAAAACATAGTTATAAATTATCCTCAAATAGAGAACTATAAAGGTGAACTTCTCCAAAGTTATATGAACCAGAGTATATCACAAATAGTCAAGAAGTATTCGCAGAACAGTATTTATAAATCGCTTTCGTTAGATTATTCTATTGAGAGAAGCGATGAAAAATATATCAGTATTTTGTTCACAGGAGAAGCAAAAACAACACTGTTTAATGATACTGTAAAAATTATGGATTCAGTAACTATGGAATTGGATTCAAGCCAAGTATTAACAGTTGAAAATTATATAAAAGATAAAGAAAAGCTTTTTGATATTTTGAAAAATAGTACTTTAAAGCCTCTGGAGTATGAAAGCTTGAAATTCTATTTTGACGATGAAAACATTGTGTTTTACTATATGCCGTCAGATGACAGTAATAGAGAATATAATGCCATTGAGTTGAATTTAAGTGAATTGGAGAATATTATACATGAATATATAGGCGAAAAACCTGCAAGCTAAAATAAAATTGCTTTGATATATTTCGAAAAGCGGTACGTAAATATTTACGTACCGCTTTTTAACTATTTATTTTGATTTTCCAACTGTTTTAGGTAATCGTTGCTATCATCTTTTGGACTTGGAACAAGGCTGTTTACAAGAACGCCTTTGCCCTTATGTTTTAGATAAAAGTAACCTATAACAGAGAATGTAACCGCTCCTATAAAATTGACTATGAGATCTTTCATCGTATCTATTAAACCTATGTCCAGATATCCGCCTATATTAAGTTCGTTTCCGTTTACAATAGTTGACGTAATATTTTTTATATGAAACGGAACATTTATGTTTTCGGGATTCAGTAGGACAGAATTTATATTATAAATGATTGTGTCTTTCTGTGTATCCATAGCAAAATTTGTATCCATAAAGAACTCATAAAATTCCCAAAGCACGCCTATTGTCATGGAGAAACAAAATGCCACTACAGCAACAAAAAACGGAGAAAGATTAAACGAAAGACGCTTATCTTCGTTCAAAAGATTTACAAGAGAGAATCCTATAGCCGCAGCCAAAAAGCCGTTTAGTGTATGCAGCATTGTGTCCCAGTTGGGTATTTTTATATAAAATTCATTTACTTCTCCAAGAATTTCGGCGGAAAAAATAAACATAAGTATTATAACTTCTAGGGCGCTTGGTATTTCTATTCTGAACGTTACCTGAACGAGGCTCGGTACAATTAACAAAAGCAAAGTTAGACCGCACATGAATACGTTTTCATAGTTTCCGAGAAAAATTTGCCTTATCAACACAAGTATAACGATTGCCCTCAGTATAAAATAAACTGCGGCAGGTACTTTGTTCTGACGTATTTCCATTTTTATAGCCTTAAAAAAATTATTTTTTTGTCGCTTTTTCATTACCATATTATGTCTCCTTATGTATAGTTATATTGAAAAAGGTCATTTTTTGTGATAACCTTATTCTTATTACAATAACATATATGAATTGTATATTCAAATTAAAAAAGCCCTATTATGAAAAGAGGTAGTTTGGTATGAAAACAGGACTTGTACTTGAGGGCGGAGCTATGAGAGGAATATATACAGCCGGAGTCCTTGATATTTTTAATGAAAATAAAATAAAAGTTGACGGAGTAATAGGAGTATCGGCAGGTTGCGTTCATGGTGTAAACTATATTTCCGAACAGAACGGAAGAAGTATAAGATATACGCTAAAATATAGAAATGATAAACGATATATGAGCGTTAAATCTTTGCTTAAAACGGGAAATATGGTGGAAACGGATTTTTGTTACCATGAGATACCGGAAAAACTGGATCCGTTTGATAATGATACATATATGAAATCGGGAATAGATTTTTATACGGTAAGCAGTAATGTAGAAACAGGAAGAGCGGAATATTTAAAATGCAAAGATGTTTTTAAGCAAATAGATTTAATAAGGGCTTCGGCGTCAATGCCTTTTGTTTCGCAAATAGTGGAGACAGAGGGATTTAAGCTGCTCGATGGAGGAATATGCGACAGCGTTCCCGTTAAAAAATTTATGGAAATGGGCTATGACAGAATTGTTGTTATTCTTACAAAACCGATCGGATATATTCCGAAACCGAACAACGCGTTTCTTTCTAAAAAAATGTACGGTAAATATCCTGAGTTTGTTGACGCCTTAATAACACGGCATTTAAGATACGTTGAAAATCTTAATTATGTAAATAAACTTGAAGAAGAAGGGAAAATAATGGTTATAAGACCATCGCGAACAGTAAATATATCGAGGACAGAAAAAAATCTTGCCAGGATATGGGAAATGTATGAACTGGGCAGAGAAAATGCAGAAGAAAGACTGGAAGAGGTGAAAGAATGGCTGAAAAACCAGTGATAGGAGTAATGCCTCTCTATGATGAAAAAATGGACAGTATATGGATGCTGCCGGGATACTTAAACGGTATATATGACGCCGGAGCTATTCCGATAATACTGCCGATGAATTTGAAAAAAGATGAAGTGAATAAAATAGATTCATTTTGCGATGGATATTTATTTACAGGCGGACAAGACATAGACCCTATGCTGTACGGAGAAAAAAACAAAGGCAACTGCGGTTTTATATGCAATGAAAGAGATTCTATGGAAAAACTTATATTTGATACCGCATATAAAAATGATAAACCTATACTGGGCATTTGCAGAGGACTTCAAATAATAAACGCTTTTCTTGGAGGAACACTTTATCAAGATTTGCCTTCGGAAAGACCTACGGATATATGCCACAGTATGAAGCCTCCGTATGACAGAGAGGCTCACAGTGTAGAAATAGATATAAACTCATCTTTATATAAATTACTCGGAAAAAATAACATACCCGTAAACAGCTATCATCATCAGGCTGTAAAGAACCCGGCGCCGTCATTGTCTGTGATGGCTTTGGCAGCCGACGGCACAATAGAAGCGGTAGAAGATAAAAGTAAAAAGTTTTTATGGGCTGTTCAGTGGCACCCTGAGTTTTTATATAAGAGTGATGATAATTCCTTTAAAATACTAAAAAAGTTTATAGATGAATGTAAAAGAGGGTAATTTTATGAATATTTCCGTAAGGAAATTTGAAAAAAGAGATCTAAAATATATGACTGAGATATGGAATGAGGTAGTTGAAGACGGCATAGCATTTCCTCAAACGGATACTCTTGACGTTAATGACGGAGACATATTCTTCTCATCTCAAACTTACTGCGGAGTTGCATGCTCGGATAACGGGGAGGTTTACGGCTTATATATTCTGCACCCTAATAATGTAGGAAGATGCGGACATATCTGTAATGCCAGCTACGCTGTAAAATCTACGGCAAGAAATATGGGAATCGGAGAAAAGCTGGTCAAAGATTGCATGGAAAAAGCGGCGGAAAACGGTTTTAAAATATTACAGTTTAACGCTGTTGTAAAAACAAATTATTCAGCGAGACACCTTTATGAAAAACTTGGATTTAAACCGCTTGGAGTAATACCGGGAGGATTTCTTAAAAAAGACGGTGCGTATGAGGATATAGTTCCTTATTACCATGAACTGTGAGGTTTTTATGGGAGATTTAAGAAAAATACCGGGAGTTGGAAAAGAAGCGGAAAAGGATTTGATAAAACTCGGTTATAATTCCATTGAAGCGCTGAAAGGCGCCAATCCGGAGGAGATGTATGAAAAAATTTGCCTTATGAGCGGATGTAAGGTGGATAGGTGCGTTTCATATGTTTTCAGATGTGCCGTATATTTTGCTGAAAATGAGAAGCACGACCTTGAAAAATTAAAGTGGTGGTATTGGAAAGAAAACTAGGTCTTTGTGAGGAATTTAATATGAAAAAAAATAACAACAGAAGATGATCTGATGACTGTTATAAATATATTAAACGGTATGGGAATAGAGTTTTGGATTGACGGCGGATGGGGAGTAGATATTCTGGCAGGGAAGATTTCCAGAGAACACAGGGATATTGATATAGATTTCGACTCAAACTATACAAAAGAACTGTTGGAAATTCTTTTCAAATACGGGTACATAACAGAAACGGACTGGTTTCCTGCGAGAATCGAATTATATAGCGAAAAGTATGGTTATTTGGATATACATCCGTTTATACTGAATAAAGACGGTACGGCAAAACAGGCTGATTTAAACGGTGGCTGCTATGAGGTTGAAAAAGATTACTTTGGATATGCTGTTTTTAACGGCATAAAAATACCATGCATATCGGTTAAAGGACAAAAAATATTTCATATAGGTTATGAATTAAGGGAAAAAGATAAACATGATCTCAATATTCTTGAAAATATTAAGATTAAATAATTAGATTTTATAAAAAATAGCGTGATGTAAAAAAGCCTTTATATGATATTAAAGTCATACAAAGGCTTAAAAGGGCTGTTAAATAATTTTATTCCTTAACCTCAAATTCATCCTTGCTTACACCGCATAAAGGACATTCGAAATCAGCGGGAAGATCTGCAAATTTTGTTCCGGGAGCGATTCCGTGTTCCTGATCGCCTTCAGCCTCATTATATTCGTATCCGCAAACTGAACATACATAAATCATAAGTAAATTCCTCCTTATTATTAAGTAATAATAATTATTATTTATGAGCCTATTATAATATATAGTATATCAAAAATCAATAGTTTTATTTTATATTTAATAAAGTTTCTTAAGAATATGTTTGCTTGACAGTTTATAGCTGATTTTGTAATATCAAACTATAATAAAAAAATATGGAGGTAAAAAATATGGTTTACTATAATTATCCGAGTGCATTTGACTATATTTTCGGTGCATACACAATATCTGTAGCGCTTTTCGGGCTTATTTTATCGATATTGCTTGTTGTCGGAATGTGGAAAATGTTTTCTAAGGCAGGAGAACCCGGTTGGACTTCATTAATTCCGTTTTTAAATGCCTATAAACTTTTTAAAATCGGCTGGGGAAGCGGCTGGCTTTTTCTTCTCGGTTTTATACCGATTGTAAATATAGTTGTATCGATTATGCTTGGCATAAAACTGGCAAGAGCATTTGGAAAGGGTACGGGTTTTGCAGTTGGACTTATACTTCTGCCAAGTATATTTTATATGATATTAGGTTTTGGAGATTCCGTATATTACGGACCGGTAGAAAACTAAAAGTTTGCACTCAGGGAGTTTTTCCTGAGTGTTTTTTATTGTACGAATTCTATGTAAAAAAGGCTTTATGTTTATAAATGTATATTAAAAAATTTAAGATAATCTATCGTTACTGATATACTTAAATGAATAAATATAATTTATAACATAAAAATGTTCTCTGGTTTAAAATAGTATTTTATTTAATATTTCCAGTGGGATAGGTATATATATACTAATTGCACATGATATATTCATTTGAATAAATAATTTTGGATAGATTTGCATTAATATACATATTGCATTTTTATACATATAGAGTTATTATTATGCTTAATTTAATGAAAGTCATCAGAGGTGAAATAGTATGAAAAAAACAAGAGTTTTTATTGATGGAAAAGAAGGCACGACGGGATTAAAAATACATGACCGTTTGAAATATATAAAAGATATTGAGCTTATATCGCTTAATGAAGCGGACAGAAAAAATATCAATAAAAGAAAAGAAGCTTTAAACAGTTGTGATATTGCTTTTCTATGCCTCCCTGACGCAGCGGCTGCCGAAGCAGCCGATATGATTGAAAATGATAACGTAATACTTATAGATACGTCGACAGCGCATAGAACAGAACCGGGATGGACATATGGATTTCCCGAACTCGGAAAAGAACATACCGAAAAAATAATCAATTCAAAACGTATTGCCGTACCCGGATGCCATGCCAGTGGATTTATAGCACTAATTTATCCGCTCATTGAAAATAATATAATTTCAGAAAGAGCCGGATTAACAACATTTTCAATTACCGGTTACAGCGGCGGCGGAAGGAAAATGATAGCTGAATATGAAAGCTGTGAAAGAGACAAAAAATACGGTTCGCCAAGACAGTATGCAATTACTCAAAAACATAAGCATTTAAAAGAAATGATTTCCGTAACGGGATTGAATAGGGAACCTGTTTTTTGCCCGATAGTTGCTGATTTTTACAGCGGAATGGAAGTTACGGTAGCTTTATTTAAAGAGGATTTACTTAACGGAAATACGGTAGAAGATATAAAAAGTATATATAAAAATAAATACAACGGAAAGATTGTAAAATACGTAGAAAACGATGATGACAACGGATTTTTGGAAGCCGATTATATGGCGGGATTTGACAACATGATTATATCCGTACATGGAAATGACGAAAGAATATTACTGACTGCAAGATATGATAATCTGGGTAAAGGGGCGTCGGGAGCCGCTATAGAATGTATGAATTATAAACTTGGAAAAGATATAACGGACGGTTTGAATATAAAGGAGTGTTTGTAATGATAAAATATATTTCAGGCGGCGTTTGCGCCGCAAATGGCTTTAAAGCGGCAGGTATACATTGTGGTATAAGAAAAAATACAGATAAAAAAGACTTGGCTTTAATTGTAAGCGATAAGGAAGCAACGGCTGCTGCCGTATATACACAAAATCTTGTTAAGGGAGCGCCGATTACAGTTACAAAAAAGAATATAGCCGATGGAAAAGCAATGGCTGTAATATGTAACAGCGGCAATGCAAACACATGCAATGCCAACGGAATCGAGATTGCAGAGCAAATGTGTGAATTAACGGAGAAATATTCAGGAATAAAAAAGAATGACGTTATAGTTGCATCAACAGGAGTTATAGGTCAGCCGTTAAGCATAGAGCCAATTGCAGACAAAATGGATGAACTTGTAAAATCACTTAAGTATAATAACAGCAATGAAGCGGCTACAGCAATAATGACAACAGATACCGTACAAAAGGAAGCGGCTGTTTCATTTGAAATAAACGGAGTTGAATGTAAACTGGGCGGTATTGCAAAAGGTTCCGGAATGATACATCCCAATATGGCTACAATGCTTGTTTTTATAACTACAGATGTGGCTATATCTTCCGATATGCTTCAAAAAGCATTGAGCGAAGATGTAAAAACTTCATTTAATATGATAAGCGTAGACGGAGACACGTCAACGAATGACATGGTAAGCGTACTGGCAAACGGAATGGCAGGAAATAAAGAAATAACAGAGGAATGTGATGAATTTAAAATTTTCAAAAAGGCATTAAACACTGTTACGGTTAATCTTTGCCGTAAAATTGCCGGAGACGGAGAGGGAGCTTCTAAACTTCTTGAGTGTATCGTAACAGGTGCAAAAAGCGATAGTGAAGCGAAAAATTCAGCTAAGTCCGTTATATGCTCATCACTGTTAAAAGCAGCAATGTTTGGCGCAGACGCTAACTGGGGAAGGGTTTTATGCGCTTTAGGTTATTCAGGTGAAGATTTGGACGTAAATAAAATAGATGTCGGCTTTAAATCGGAAAAAGGTGAAATCCTTGTATGCAAAAACGGAGCAGGAGTTGACTTTTCAGAGGAAAAAGCAAAAGAAATATTACTTGAAAAAGAAATAAAAATACTTGTAGACCTTAATGAAGGCGAATACAGTGCAACGGCATGGGGATGCGACCTTACTTATGATTATGTAAAAATCAACGGCGATTACCGTTCTTAATAGGAGGTAAAATTATGACTCTTACAAACTTACAGCGTGCGGAAACAATTGTACACGCACTTCCTTATATACAGAAGTACTACAATAAAGTTGTTGTTATAAAATACGGCGGAAACGCTATGATCAATGAAGAACTTAAACAGGACGTAATGAATGATATTGTTCTTCTTTCTCTTATAGGAGTAAAAGTCGTACTTGTACACGGCGGAGGGCCGGAAATTAACGATATGCTTAAAAAAATAGGCAAGAAAAGCGAATTTGTAAACGGTCTGAGAGTAACAGATCATGAAACGATAGATACTGTTTTAATGGTACTTGCAGGAAAAGTAAATAAAAGTCTTGTAAATTTAATTGAATGCATAGGAGGAAAGGCAGTCGGCCTTTGCGGTATTGACGGACATTTGATAGAAGCCGAAACTTTAGACGAAAAGCTTGGCTATGTGGGAAAAATTACAAATGTCAACATAGACCCCGTAGTGGATCTTTTAGACAAAGGGTATATACCTGTTATATCAACATTAGGATGCGATAATAACGGAAACGTATATAATATAAACGCAGATACTGCCGCAGCTGAAATAGCAGGCAAAATGAAAGCCGAAAGCCTTATTTCCATGACGGATATATGCGGAATATTAATGGACAGAGATGATCCGACAACACTTGTTACAAATATTACTCCGTCAAAAGCGAGGGATTTAATGGATAACGGCGTTATACAGGGCGGCATGATACCGAAAGTCCAGTGTTGCTTAAATGCCATAGAACTGGGAGTAAATCGTGTATTCATTTTGGACGGCACAAAACCTCATGCAATTCTTATGGAAATGCTTACAGATGAGGGAGTCGGCACTATGTTTGTAAAGGAGGAATAAATTTATGGGTATTATTGACATTGATAATAAATATGTGGCTCATTCATACGGACGGTATCCCGTATGTATAACCCATGGAAAAGGCTCTGTAGTTTACGATGAAAATAATAAAAAATATATTGATTTCGGTACTGGAATAGCAGTAAATTCATTTGGAGTTTCCGACGAAGTATGGAAAAATGCGGTAATTGACCAGTTAAATAAGATACAGCACACATCAAATTTATATTATAACGAACCATGTGCAAAGTTGGCAGAAATGCTTTGTGAAAAAACAGGTATGAAAAAAGTATTTTTCTCAAACTCAGGAGCAGAAGCTAACGAATGCGCGATCAAAGCCGCAAGGAGATATGCCTATAATAAGTACGGAGACGGACATTCAACAATAATCACCCTTAAAAACAGCTTTCACGGAAGAACTATAACGACTCTTTCCGCTACGGGACAGGAACATTACCATAAAGAGTTCACTCCGTTCACAGAGGGATTTGTGTATGCGGAACCGAATAATTTTGATGATATTAAAAAACTGTCGAAGGAAAATAAGTGTATTGCTGTAATGATAGAAATTGTTCAGGGAGAGGGAGGAGTATGTCCTCTTGATAAGGAGTATGTACAGCAGATAAGAGAATTTACCGAAAAGAACGACATGCTTATGATAGTCGATGAGGTACAGACAGGAAACGGAAGATCGGGACAGCTTTATGCATATATGAACTGTGATGTTGTCCCGGATATAGTTACTACTGCAAAAGGTTTGGCAGGAGGTTTGCCGTTGGGTGCAGTACTGTTTGGAGAAAAAGTAAAAGACATATATACTCCGGGGACACATGGTTCGACATTTGGAGGAAACCCCGTATGTTCGGCGGCGGCGATAAGTATTTTAGATAGGATAGACGAAGAACTGCTCAAGGAAGTAAGAGCAAAATCGGACTTTATTTTTAAAGAACTTATTGGTGCAGACGGAGTTGAAGATGTGAGCGGAATGGGATTGATGATAGGAATAACGACAGTAAAACCTGCATCCGATATTGTAAAGGAATGTATGGAGAGAGGACTGCTTGTTCTGACTGCAAAAGATAAAGTTAGACTTCTTCCGGCTCTTAACATAAAATGGGATGAACTTACAGAAGGAATAAACATTTTAAAATCGGTTATTGCATAATTATTAAAAAGCGCATGGATTATTAAAAATTGTCCACGCGCTTTGTCATTTATTTTACTATTTTTGATATTGTTTTAAAATGAGGTGTTCCCGCAGCAAATGTAAGTTCAAAAAGAACGGCTTCGGCGCTTGTTATGTAAGCTCCTTCGCCCATAGCTCTTTTAACAGCCGTTTCTTTATCGCTCATTTTTCTTGAAGCTATACAGTCTTCAACGAGGAGCACATTATATCCGTCTGCTTTAAGATCGATAACGCTCTGGAGAACGCATACATGCGCTTCAACTCCACACACAAGAATGTTTTTCTTTCCAAGTGATTTAACAGCGGCTTTTATTTCTTCGGTGCAAAGACCGCTGAACGTCATTTTTTCGTATGGCTTATAACTATCTCCAATGCACTCTGTAATTTCTTCAACAGTATGTCCGAGACCTTTGGAATATTGTTCCGTAACTATCATAGGTATATCAAGTTCTTTAAGACCTTTAAGCAGTTTTTTGGAATTGTCCATAAGACCTTCCAGTCCGCTCATAGCGGGAAGTAATTTTTCTTGATAGTCAACTACAAGTACAGCAGTATCGTTTGCGTTAATTCTCATACAGTCATCTCCTTTGAATTGGTAGGACAATTATAGCATAATTATAAAAAAATTACAATATAAAAGGACGGTTTCAAACCGTCCTTGCAATTAAAATTTTCCTTTTGCCAAAGCTGCTTTATTTTTTAAAGTTGAAAGTCTGTTTAATGCTTCATAAAGAGTATCGTCGTTCTTAGCAAAATGTAGACGTATATAATTATTTACATCTTCACGGAAGAAACTGGAACCGGGAACAGCTCCGACGCCGACTTCCTTTGCAAGCCATTCGCAGAATTTTACATCGTCTGTAACGCCGAATTCCGATGTGTCGACAAGGACATAGTAAGCGCCCTGAGGATCATTATATTTTAATCCGAGATCTTTTAAACCATTAACGAATATATCCTTTTTACCCTGATATACATTAAGAAAATCCTTGTAATAGTCGTCTCCCAGCTCAAGCGCCGCTACAACGGCTTCCATAAGAGGATGGGCAGCGCCTACCGTTAAAAAGTCATGAACTTTCTTTGCCACATCAACTATATCACGGGGACCCAGTATATAACCAAGCCTCCATCCTGTAATAGAATATGTCTTAGACAGAGAACTGCAAGTTATTGTTCTTTCAAACATTCCCGGAAGACTTGCAAAATGTATATGTTTGTTAGGAGCATAAACGATATGCTCGTAGACTTCATCGGTTATAACAAATGTATCGTATTTTTCGGCGAAGTCTGCAATTATTTTAAGTTCGTCGTATGTAAAGACCTTTCCGCAAGGATTGGAAGGATTACATACTATTATTGCTTTCGGGTGTTGTTTAAACGCAGCTTCAAGAACTTCCGGATCAAATGAAAATTCCGGAGGATTCAGCGGAACATATATAGGGTCTGCGCCTGTTAAAATGGCGTCTGCACCGTAATTTTCATAAAACGGCGAAAATACTATTACTTTATCGCCGATGTTGCACACAGTCATCATTGCACACATCATAGCCTCTGTGCTGCCGCTTGTAATAAGTATATTTTCATTGGGATTGAGCTTTATACCCGTAAAATGTTCGTGCTTTTTGGCAAGAGCCTCTCTCATTCGCTGAGAACCCCAAGTTATTGCATACTGATGATAATCCTCATAAGCAATCTCTGCCAATCTGTCCATAAGTACCTTGGGTGGATCGAAATCAGGAAATCCTTGAGATAAGTTTATGGCATTATTTTCAAGAGATATGCGAGTCATCTTTCTTATGAGAGATTCTGTAAACGTATTTGTTCTTGTACTTAAGCTGGGCATAAAATAGCTCCTCCTTGTTGTAGCTGAAAGTTGATGTATTACCGTTTTATAAGCGGCATGATAGATATATTATCATAATTAATATATCAAGTAAAGTAATATATTCAAAAAACAGATAACCGGATATAGATAAAACAGATAACAGCTTGGATTATATTACCTAAACACAATTAAACAGATAAATTTGTTAATTTTAAAAAAATATGATATACTTTTCATTATAAATCAATAATAAAACAATATTCGGCAAAAAAAGCTGAAAAACTTACTCCTTAATGGATTAATTATAAGGAAGTTTGTGTTTCGACATATGTAGTATATTCGTAAGAAATTCTTAACTTTTTGCTAATTGTTCTCTTATTGATTATTTAAGTAAATTTTATTAAGATATAAGAGTAAAGAATTTATTTTTTTATATTTAAGGGGGAAATTATTGTGAAGAAATCATTTTTAGCTATATTTTCCGCAGCGGCAATTGCTGTCTCCGGAATAGGAGGAACAACGGCATATGCTTCGGTTTTCGCAGACATTAATAATGTGCCTTGGAGCGGTGCGGAGAAGTATATCGATGAGGCGTATAACCTCGGTCTTATGGCAGGTTATGTTGAAAACGGACAGCGTTATTGTAAGGCAAAGAATAATGTTACATATTGTGAGGCTGTACAGCTCATGTATGCTATTATGAGCGGTTATTCGGGAACAACTGTAAGTTCCTCTGTTGTAAGCAAATGGACAAGCACAATGGCTGCAAACAACATCCCTTCATGGGCTTATAATGCAGTTGCATATGCACTTGAAAATTCAATACTTTCTAAAAACGATATTTCAATTTTCATGTCTTCAAGTTCTGCCCAGAATAACGCAAGAAGAGAAGATGTTGCGGTTATTTTCGGAAAAGCTTTATCAAAAGTATATACACTTGCTTCAAACCCGACTATACCATATAAAGATAAGGATAAAGTAGCTACAACTTCCGTTCCTTACCTCGAACTTCTCAACAGACTCAATATAATGGTCGGAGATTCCAATAACAATTTTAATCCTAAAGTAAATATTAACAGAGCTGAAATGTCAGTACTTGTAACAAAGACTTATAATACTCTTAAAGGAAGCGGCTCGAATAACAAACCGAGTACAGGCGTTGTTCAGTACTCCGGAAAAGTTACCGAAAAGACAAGTTCCGGAAGCGGATATACAATTTCTGTCGTAGGTAACGGTGTAACAAATAAATTTACGGCAAATGCATCTACCAGCGTAACAGACGGTACAGGTAAATCATCTTTAAGCAAAATAAGTACAGGCGATTCAATCGTAGCTGTATGTAATAACGGAGTAGCTTCTTCCATTATAATAATGTCTCAGGGAGATTCATCTGTTGAATCAACAGAAAAGGGAACTGTTAATTCAATTTCAAGTTCAAAAATAAGTCTCAAAGTAGGAAGTAAAACAAAAGATTATGATATAGCTAATGAGGATATAGAGGTTACTATTGATGGCAGCAAGAGTTCTCTCTCCAGCCTTGTAAGCAAGTTTAAGGGAAGTTCTAATTTTACGGCAACAATCAGTCTTAATTCTGATGATGAGGTAGTTAAGATTGAAGCTAAAAGAGGAACAAGCGATGATGATTACGATGATGACGCTATTGTAAGCCTTTCTAGATCAAAAGTAACACTTAACAATGGTGATAAGCTGGATTTCCCAGATGATCCCGATGATGTTTCGATAAAAATCGACGGAAAGAGCGCAGATGATTATGATGAGCTTAAAGACGCTTATGACGATCTCGATGACGATGAACAGATGGTAGTTGACGATTATGAGCTTGACAAACACGATGAACTTGAGAGCTTAAAAGTTAAAATCGAAGATAAAAAATCAAGCAGTTCAAGTTCAAAATCCGATGACAGCGGACTTATCAAATCCATAAGCGATACGAAAATTCGCTTGGAATCCGGAGATTCTTTTAACTTTGCGGATGAAGATGACATAGATAAGCTTGAGTTTGACGATGAAGATTATGATGAAGATATTGAAGAATTTGTAAAAGATATCGATAAAGCTTTAGATAAAGATAAAACTGTTTATGTAGAACTTACTGTTAAGAGTAAAGAAATAACAAAAGCCATTGCTTATACATGTGATGCTGTAGAAGACGAAGAAATAGAATCAATCAGCAAATCTGACAAAGAAATAGAAGTCGACGGAGACACATATAAGTGGACAAGTTCAACAACTGTAAAAATTGTTGACGGAAACGGAAAAATAGAAAGTACGTCCAAGCTTGTTGACGCTATAGATGATGATGAAAAAACAATTACAGTTACTATAGTTTACAATGATGATGACGAACTTATTTCTATAAATGGATATGTTTCGGAAATAGATGATACTGATATTAAGGATTTCAACTACGATGACGATGATGTAGATAAATGCTATATAAAGCTTGACAACGGTGAATCATCAATAAAATATTATTTTGATGAAGACGAAATTGATGACAGCGATTTAGATGACATAGATGAAGACTCGTCAATATCGTTATCTCTTAATAAAGATGGAAGAATTACAGATTTTAGTTAAATAAAAAGGCAAGATTGTCACCTTGTTTGTAAATGGGGTTGACAATCTTGCTTTTTTATTGCTATTATTTATCGCAAGAGGTGATAAATATGGCATTAAAAGATGATATACTAGCTGAATTAATGAAAAGGGACTTTGTTTCGGGAGAAGAACTGGCAGAAAAATACTTTATAACCAGAAACGGTATTTGGAAAAATATAAAAAAACTTCGTGAAGAAGGCTATGACATAGAAGCTGTTACGAACAAAGGATATAGATTGAAATCATGTCTCGGAAAAATTTCGGAGGGAGAAATAAAAAGCGGATTAAAATGCGATTGGCATTTTGAAATACTTAATGAAATCGATTCTACAAATAATTATGCAAAGGAATTGGCTGTATCGGGGATAAGAGAAAATACAGTTGTTATTGCGGAAAAGCAGACATGTGGTAAGGGGAGGCTAGGAAGACCGTTTTTTTCGCCGGAGGGAAACGGTCTCTACATGAGTGTTTTGTGCAGACCCGATATAGATGTAAGCGAATCTCCGCTTATAACATCTTATACCGCGGTGGCTGTGGCAAAGGCTATTGAAAAACTGTGTGGGCACGGAACGAATATAAAGTGGGTAAATGATATATATATGAACGGAAAGAAAATATGCGGAATACTTACAGAGGCAGGTTTCGACTTTGAAGGAGGAACCGTAGATTATGCCGTTATCGGAATAGGAGTAAATGTTCTGGGAAAAGAATTTCCGGACGAAATAAAAAATATAGCTACGTCGGTTGAGTTTGAAACCGGTAAAAGAATGTCAAGAAACGAATTGGCAGCTGAAATACTCAATAATTTGTCGGGCATATCGGAAAATATAAAAAACAAAGATTATCTTGATGAATATAGAAAAAGGTCTAATGTTATCGGAAAAAAAATAACGGTAACATGCGGCAAAGAAAAATTTGTTGCAGAGGCTATTTGTATTGACGATAATGCGGAATTGGTTGTAAGAAACGAAAATGGCATAAGAATATTAAACTCTGGGGAGGTAAGTATAAAGTTATGAAAACAAAAGATATGGTTTTAACAGGTGTTTTTGCAGCGGTTATTTGCGTATTCGCTCCATTTACGATACCGATAGGCGCTGTTCCTATTTCGCTGGCAACATTTGCTGTATATTTGGCTGCCGCTGTTTTGGGAACAAAAAAGGGTACTCTTGCGGTCTTAATATACATACTTATCGGTATGGCAGGCGTTCCCGTTTTTTCTGGATTTGCCGGAGGTATAGGGAAAATATTGGGAGTAACGGGAGGGTATATAATAGGTTATATTCCGTGTGCTTTCGCAATAGGGGTTTTTACTGAAAGGTTCGGAGGTAAAAATTATATTTATCCTCTTGCGCTTGTGATAGGAACCCTGATTTTGTATTCATTTGGAACGGCATGGTTTATGGTACAGTCGGGGAACGGACTTATGCAGTCGCTTACGGTATGCGTATTCCCCTTCCTTGTCGGAGATGCAATTAAGATTGCGGCAGCGTCAATTGTTGCTATAAAACTTAAAAATTATTCGGCGATAATAGCTTGAGCTATGACAAAAACTCTTAAAATTACAGTGATTTTAAGGGTTTTTTATTTTGTAAAATATAAGATTTCCAGATGAATCAAGAGTTTTTATAAAAATACTAATTACTTACAACAGAAAATATTTGGAATTGATAAAATGGTTTGAGGTATAAAAACACTTTGAGTATAATTAATATTTATGTTATACTAAAATACAAGGAGTGATAAAAGTTGAAGGAAATAATAATTGACGGAGAGAAAATAGAAGCGAAGTCTCAAGTAAACGAACTTTTTGTAAACGAACTCGGATTTCCGGAATATTGCGGAAATAATCTTGATTCAATAGGCGAGTGCCTTGATGAGCTGAAAACTCCTGTTACAATAAATTATATAAACAGGGAAAGAATGAAACTGAAATTCGGAAGATTTGCCACAGTACTTTCGCAGATGCTGAAACTTGCGGCAAAGCATAACGATAAAATTACATATAATGAATCTAAATAGGAGCAGTAGAAAATGAGAATCAGAAAAAAATCATGGGAAGATAAGGAACTCTCAACAAATAAGCATCTTGTACATTGCCCGGAAGAATATAAAGGAAAATGGAAAGAATATTTCGGAAATGATAATCCTGTATTTGCGGAAATAGGATGTGGCAAAGGTAAATTTATTGTGCAGAACGCTGCAGAAAATCCTGACATAAATTACATAGGAATTGAAAGGCAGACTACAATAATGGCTATAGCAGCTCGTAAAGCTACCCCGGAAATGAAAAATATAGCGCTTATACGAGGAGACGCAGAAACGCTTGCGGATATTTTCGCACCGGAAGAGTTGTCAAGAATTTACCTTAATTTCAGTGACCCTTGGCCTAAAAAGAGATGGGCAAAGAGAAGACTTACACATAGGCACTTTTTGGAGCTTTATAAAGGACTTCTCGGAGGCGATAAAGAAATATTTCTTAAGACAGACAATACAATATTCTTCGAGTCATCACTTAACGAGTTTTGCGAGACAGGATGGAGATTGTCCAATATATCCCTTGACTTACATAACAGCGGATTTGAGGGGAATATTATGACAGAATATGAAGAACGCTTTTCGGGACTCGGTCAGCCGATATATAGATTGGAAGCAAGATGGCCGAAAAATAATATCTAAGAAGGTTTTGATATGAAATTTGTTATTGACGCACATACTCATACAATAGCCAGTGGACATGCATACAGCACTATTTTGGAAAATGTTGATTATGCTTCGAGAAACGGAATAGAACTTCTTGGAATTACAGACCATGCGCCTGCTATGGAAGGCGGAACAAAGCCTGCATATTTTTTGAACTTTGCCGCTGTCCCAAGGGAAATATCCGGGTTACAGCTGAGAATGGGAGCTGAGCTGAATATTATAGATTATGACGGAAATGTTGATCTGGATAAATTTTATCTTGAAAAAATGGACTACGCCATAGCCAGTCTTCATCCTCCGTGCATACCGTTTGGAACTCTTGAAGAAAATACAAATGCAATTCTCAGATCAATGGAAAATCCTTATGTAAAAATACTGGGACATCCGGGTGATCCGAGATATCCAATTGACTGCAAAGCAATAGTTGATAAGTCGGAGGAGACCGGTACGGTTATTGAAATAAATAATGCTTCGCTTATCCCCGATGGTTTTAGAAAGGGAAGCGAGGTATATATATCGAAAATACTTAAATTATGCAAAAAGAAATGCGTTCCTGTTATTCTTGCTTCCGACGCACATTTTGCCACAAAAATAGGAGATTTTGACTACGCTTTAAAACTGATTAAGGAAATAGATTTCCCTGAGGAGCTTATTATAAATCGTTCTGTTGAAATGTTTAAAAGCTGTCTTAAAATTAACTAAAAAATTCGTCTTAATATTTACTTTAAAACTTTAGTATGTTAAAATTAATGTATATGGAAATATACCTTTGTAAAAAGCCGACATAACGTTGGTATTTTACAGAAGGCAGCGGTAAATATATAGATGGGTGGTACGATTAATATGAACAGTAAAATAAAAAATGAAGCTACGGATAACCTATTCAGATGTATTCTTACTATGAAAAACATTGAGGAGTGCTACATGCTGTTTGAAGATCTGTGTACGGTGCATGAAATACAAGCCATAGCGCAGAGAATGCAGGTTGCGGAAATGTTGGACAGAAAATGTACTTATATAGAAATAGCAGAAAAAACGGGGGCTTCTACAGCTACAATCAGCAGGGTAAACAGAGCCCTTACTTATGGAATGGACGGTTATAAACTGGCGATTGACAGGGTAAGAGAAAACAGCAAGAAAGCCGACGACAGCGAAAAGTAATATTCACCCATCTGATTAAAGCCGTAGATTACGGATTTTTGGCGGATGGGTAAATTTATTATGGAGAGGATTAGTATGAAAAAAAGATTTCCTTTAGCGGCTTTAATATTATGTCTTATATTCGGAATGAGTGTTCAAGTAACAGCAAATACGTTAAATTCATCATGGGCGGAAAGTTATATAAACGAGGCATATCAGTATGAAATAATGCCCGAAGAAATGGCTTCTGATGATTTGACTGAAAATATAACGAGAGAGCAATTTTGTGAACTTGCCTATAAAACCATAAGCAGAATATCGTCTCAAAATAAAATCAAAATAACATATGCCGCAAGGGAAAGCCACTTTTATGATACGGATAATCCGTCAGTTATAGCTCTTAAACGAATGGGAGTTGTATCGGGAAGAACAAGCACAAAGTTTGACCCTATGGGACTTATATCCAGAGAAGAGGCAGCTCTTATACTTAATAACATGGTAACGACATTAGGACTTACGAAATTCGCAAACACAGAAGGATTCAAAGATAAAAAAGAAATATCGTCATGGGCAAAAGAAAGCGTTAATGTTGTGTGCGGAATGAATATAATGAGCGGTATGGGCGATGGAAAGTTTTGTCCAAAAGACACGTATACAAAAGAACAAGCTGTTTCTACTATGATAAGGCTTATCAATAATGTACCTGACAGCGGCAGTCGTGAAAAAATCGACAACTCGCGATATTATGTTTACAATAAATATTTTATGTGGGTAGAAGATGAAAACGGAAAAGTTATTTTTAAGCTTCCTACAGAAAAATACAGTAAAGTAAACTTTTATTCAAACGGAGAAAAGCTTCTGGCATTTGCATATTCTGATACAACTACGGATATATATGACATAGATACAGGTAGAAAACTTTTTACTATTCCGTATAAAGTCATAAGCACATCGTCAGATAGGTATATTATTGTCGGTAGCGAAGCGGAAAATATCTACGGCGTATATGATTTTAAGGGGAATATGGTTGCGCCGGTGGAGTTAAGCTGGCAGCAATTATATGAAAATAAGTATGTAAATACAACTAAAAGAGAATAGTTTTTGATTTTAAGCGGGAAGTTAACTATTTAACGTCCCGTTTTTGAAATAATAGGAGATATGGTTATGATAGGTTTTGAACAGTTGAATCCAATGCAGCAAAAAGCTGTCGCTCAAAAAGACGGAGCGGTTTTGATACTGGCGGGAGCGGGTTCCGGAAAAACAGGTGCTCTTACGGTACGAATAGCAAGTATGCTGGAACATGGTATAAGACCGTATAATATTCTTGCGATTACATTTACTAACAAAGCCGCAAAGGAGATGCGGGACAGGGTTGACGCCTTGGCAGGAGCGGCTGCACAGGATATATGGATAAGCACTTTTCATTCTACATGCGTCAGAATATTAAGGCGGGAAATAGATAAAATAGGATATTCAAAGGATTTTTCTATTTATGACGCTGATGACCAGGAAAAGGTCATGAAGGAAGTATTTAAAGAACTTAACATGAGCATTACCGATAAGCTGTTTACGGTACGGTCGGCTGTAAGCGCGGTCAGTCATTTAAAAGAGGAAATGATCTCATGGGAGGACTACTTAAAAGAAGTTGATAAAGCGGATATAAGATCATGGAAAATATCAAGGGTATATGAAGCGTATCAAACAAGACTTTTGAGAAACAATGCTCTTGATTTTGATGATTTAATATATAAAACCGTATACTTGTTCAGAACAAGACCTGATGTACTGAATGCATATCAGGAGAGATTTAAGTACATAATGGTAGATGAATATCAGGATACAAACACATCTCAATATGAACTTGTTAGGCTATTAGCCGCAAAATACGGTAATTTATGCGTTGTTGGTGATGACGACCAAAGTATATATGGTTGGAGGGGCGCCAATATAAGAAATATTTTGGATTTTGAAAAAGACTTTCCGAATGCATGCGTAATAAAACTTGAGCAAAATTACCGTTCTACAAAAAATATCCTGTCAGCTGCCAACAGCGTTATCAGAAATAACAAATCAAGAAAGGATAAGACGCTCTGGACTGAAAATACCACAGGAAGCGTTATACATGTGTTCAGGTCTGAAAATGACATAGAAGAGGCTGTTTTCGTTTCCGAAACAATAGATAAAAACGCCATTGGCGGAAAGGCAAATTACAGTGACTTTGCGGTACTATACCGTACGAACGCACAGTCCAGGGCAATAGAAGACAGATTTGTAAAAAAAGGAATACCGTATAAACTTTTCGGTGGCGTAAGATTTTATGAGAGAAAAGAAATAAAAGATATTTTAGCTTATTTAAAACTTATAGATAATTCAGCCGATACAGTCGCAATAAAAAGGATAATAAATGTCCCGAAAAGAGGAATAGGTGAAAAAAGTATAGAAACAGCTGAATGTATAGCCGTTGAACGCAATATATCTCTATTTTCTGCCCTTGGACGAGCAGGAGAGTGTCCTGAACTTAAGGCAAGAGGAAAAAAACTGACGGATTTTTATAATTTTATATGCAGCCTAAAAAAGCGAGCCGAATCATTGCAGGTACATGAACTTATAGCGGCTGTAGCGGAAGAAACAGGATATAAAGCTGAATTGGAAGCCGACGGTACTGACGACGCAATGATGAGAATTGAAAATATAGATGAATTTACAGCTAAAGCCGTTGAATTTGAAAAAACTACCGAAGACGCAACTTTATCTGCGTTTTTGGAGGAAATAGCGCTTGTTGCCGATATAGATTCATATAATGAAAATGATGACGCAGTTGTTCTTATGACTTTGCACAGCGCCAAAGGACTTGAATTTCCGTACGTTTTTATGGTCGGTATGGAAGAAGGTCTTTTTCCCGGAAGCAGAGCCATATCATCGGGAGACCCAAATGATATGGAGGAGGAAAGAAGACTTTGCTATGTAGGAATAACAAGGGCAAGGAAAGAACTGTTTTTAACATACGCATTGCACAGAATGCAGCACGGACAAATACAGTATAATGCCCCGTCAAGATTTTTGGCGGAGCTACCGCCGGAACTTCTGGACAATAGGTTTAAAAAACCGCAGAATGATCCGATAAAACACTGGAGTTTTTCCCCGGCAGGCGGCATGAAAAGAAATATTATATCAAATCCCTATAAAAGCGAACTTTCAAAACCGACTAATGTTGAAATTGATTTTAAAGTAGGGGATAAAGTAAGGGCTCCTAAGTATGGCATAGGAGAGGTTAAGGACATAAAAAGCGCGGGCGCCGACTATGAAGTAACTGTTTTGTTTACGGGAAAAGGCGCCAAAAAATTTATGGCCGGATTATCAAAATTAAAGAAAGTCGAAACGGAGTAATAGTTTATGGATAGAATGAAAGAGCTCATAAATATATTGAATGAAGCGTCTCAGGCGTATTATCAGGAAGACAGGCAGATAATGAGCGACCATGAATATGACAAGCTGTATGATGAATTATCTGAACTTGAAAAAAGTACGGGTATAATTTACGGTGGAAGTCCTACACAAAGGGTTGGATATACTGTAATCAGTTCTCTTCAGAAAGTAAAACATGAAAGTCCCATTCTTTCGCTTGACAAGACAAAAGACACCGATAAATTAGTTGACTGGTTGGGGGATAATGAAGGTATATTAAGCTGGAAATTAGACGGACTTACAATTGTACTTACTTATAATCACGGTGTTTTACAAAGAGCGGTTACAAGAGGGAACGGAGAAATAGGTGAGGACATAACGCATAACGCAAGATATTTTAAAAATCTTCCCGGAAAAATTAACTTTGAAGGCGAACTTAACTTAAGGGGAGAGGGGATAATAACTTTTACAGAGTTCAACAGAATTAATTCCGCACTTAATGATGATGAGGTATATAAAAATCCAAGAAACTTGTGCAGTGGAACTGTAAGACAGCTTAACAGCAAAATTGCCGCGGACAGAAACGTAATGTTCTATGCTTTTACCCTTGTTTACGCAGAAGGAAAGGAATTTGAGAAAAAAAGCGACCAAATGGATTTTCTTTCTGAACTTGGTTTTGATGTAGTAGAACATTATATTGTAAGATCTGATGATATAAAAAATAAAGTCGGATTTTTTGCCGATAAAATAGAAAATAATGATTTTGCCTCGGACGGTCTTGTTCTGACATATAACAGCATACCGTATAGCCGTTCGCTTGGAATGACAGCAAAATTCCCAAAGGACTCGTTGGCTTTTAAGTGGAGCGATGAACTTGCTGAGACAACTTTGCTTGAAATAGTATGGAATACTTCCAGAACAGGACGAATAAATCCCGTAGCTGTTTTTGAACCTGTAGACATAGAGGGGTCTACGGTTAATAGGGCAAGTGTTCATAATGTCAGCGTTATGGAAAGTCTTATGCTGGGCAAAGGAGATAAAATAAAGGTTTATAAGGCAAACATGATTATTCCTCAGATTGCCGAAAACCTTACACGTTCCAACACGGAAAAAATACCCGAAACATGTCCTGTATGCGGAGGAGAAACAGAAATTCGCGCTCTTAAGGAAGGTAAGGAATTATACTGCACAAATCCAAACTGTTCCGCACAAAAAATAAAGGCTCTTGTACATTATGTATCAAGAGAGGCAATGAATATAGAAGGACTTTCCGAAGAGACAATAAAAAAGTTTGCCGATATAAATATATTAAATAATTATACTGATATTTATTTTATAAAAGATCATACAGAGATCAAAGAAATGGAAGGCTTTGGACAAAAAAGTTTTGATAATCTGGTATCTGCGATAGAAAAATCAAAGATATCTCCTCTTGAAAATTTTATTAATGCTCTGGGAATAAATCAAGTAGGACTGGCAAATGCAAAACTGTTATGCAGACATTTTGATAATAATATCAACCATATTGTAAACGCTGACGAGGATGAATTGAAAAATATTGAAGGTTTCGGAGAGGTTATAGCTCACAATATCCGTTCATATTTTAATAATGAAAAAAATCTGGAACTGTTTAATAAAGCAATTGAGATTATTACTTTTACCACCTCTGAAACAGTTTCAGACAAGCTTAGAGGAATTAATTTTGTTATAACAGGCGATGTAACAAAGTTTAAAAACAGGAACGAATTAAAATCCTTTATTGAAAATCTTGGGGGAAAAGTAACGGGAAGTGTTACGTCAAAAACAAATTATCTGATAAATAACGATAATACTTCGGAGTCTTCTAAAAATAAAAAAGCAAAAGAGCTTAATATTCCTATTATAACAGAAGAAGAATTTTTAAAACTTACAGAGTAATTATAGAATATGAGACAATATTTTTTATAACGCTTGTAATATTTGATTTTGAGTAGTATAATAAACTGAAATAAAAAATAGGGGAGCTTGTAGAGCAGGCTGAGAGGAAGGATCACCTTCGACCCTTTAACCTGATGCGGATAATGCCGCCGTAGGAAATTCATAGATGATGATTTTTTATGGGGCGCTGCATAAGGCGCCCTTATTTTTGTACTTTTTTATAAAGGAGGTATGATTCCGCATGGATGCGGCGGACTGAGGGCGAGCCCCCTTGGTTTTGTATAACAGCGATGGGAAGCCGTGTTCCGGCGTGAGAGGATACCCTTAAGTATCGACCGAATTTATCTGCATACGGCAGACAAGATTATTCTAGGCTTTATATCAGCCGTTTCCACATTTGTAAAGGAGTATAAAAATGAAAAAGAAATCTGTAAGACATATGGTTTTAACAGCAATGTTTGCTTGTTTGGCTTTTGTACTAAACACTTTTGTTTATTTTCCGGCTATGGCGCCTTTCCAACATTTTGTTAATGTAATGGCAGCTGTTTTTGTCGGACCGTGGTATGGGTTTGCAAGCGCACTTTTATGCGGAGTAATGCGAATGATGTCGGGAAGAACTATACAAGCGGTAACAGGGGCTATATTCGGTCCGATTCTCGGCGGTTTAATTTATCGTAAAACGAAAAATATTTATCTTGTAGCAGTAGGGGAAATAATAGGAACAGGATTTTTAGGAGCTATGGCATCGTATCCGTTGATGAAAATATTTTATGGACTTGATGCACAATCTCCATTCTATTACATACCGTTTTATACACCTGCGGCTGTTGTAGGAGCGTCAATGGGCGTAGCGGTGCTGCTTATTTTAAAGCGAAGCGGAGCATTGAGCCGTATGCTTAATGAACTGGAGGAAAAACGTAATGGTTGACTTTGGGAAATATATTAATTCCATTTATGAAAAACAGCCGTTAGTGCAGTGCATTACAAATTTTGTTACCGTAAATGATTGTGCCAATATAATTCTCGCTTCAGGCGGTACTCCGTCAATGTCGCAGGATATAAGAGAAGTAGAAGAATCTGTAACTCGCTCTTCAGCATTGGTCTGCAATATGGGAGCAATTGATTTTATTGATTCTATGATTTTGGCCGGTAAGAAGGCTAACGAATTAAATATTCCGGTAATTCTTGACCCCGTTGCCGTTGGAGGAACAGAACTTCGTCGGGGAGAGGGGAAACGGCTTTTGGAAAATGTAAATTTTTCTGTAATAAGAGGGAATGCTTCCGAAATCAGATTTCTTGCCGGGCAGAAAACATCGGGTAAAGGTGTCGATGTCAGTACATCTGATGAGGTTACGGAAGGAAATCTTTCGGAGTTTGTTGTAATGGTGGAGGAACTTTCAAGGAAAACAAAAAGTGTAATTGCGGTTTCCGGCATTCTGGATATTGTTACAGACGGGCAACAAACAATTGTAATTAGAAACGGTTGTTCTACTATGGCTAGGGTTACGGGATCGGGATGCATGCTTACAGCCCTTATCGGTGCATTTTGCGGCACATTTCCAAATGATATGTTCGGTTCTGCATGTGCCGCAATGATTACAATGGGCGTATGCGGTGAGATAGCAGAAGAAAAAAGACTCAAAAGCAAAACGGGTAATGCAACTTTCAGAACTGATATGATAGACGCTGTTTTTAATATAACGGAGGAACAACTGGCAAACAAAGCTAATTATGAAGTTTTTAGAAAGTAAGATAAATTATATTTTTGTATAGAGTAATTTTTATAAATTTATATGGATATTAAAATGGGAATGGATACTATTTGATTTTATAGTTCCATTCCCTGTTTTCATTTAGTGTACTCTAAATATGGTTTTATATTAGATTATTGACGAATTTAATGTCCATATTATAATTAAAATATAAATGAGTTTTTTAAAATTGTTATCGGAATTTTAAAGTAAAATAAACAAACGAGGCATTAAATGAAAAAATTAGTATACATATTTTTGTCAGCAATTTTAATATTACCAGTTATCGGATGCCAAAAAAGTATTACTTCCACAAAAAATGTTATATATGATTCCGAATATAAAGAGAACAAAAATAACTTTGTATCTACTGATATCGAAAATTATTCTCTTGAGAATCAGTTACTGAATAACAGCTCTGATCCATCGGTAAATTATTATTTAGATGAGTATAAAAATTTATGATCGTGGAAAATAACAAGCATTAACAAATATTTAGAAAATTTCAAAGTTACCAATACAGAGCCGGAAATTGTTTTGAAAGATATAAAGAAAATAATTAAAACAGAAGCAACACCATATTTTATTAAGACTGATAATAGTATGTGGATAACAGAAGTTGATGAAAATAATGTAATTTCATATATAAAGATTTTAGATAATGTCAAATATTCAACATACGGGTATGCAATAACCGAAAACGGAGATTTATATGATATATCATATCGTAAAAAAAGTTTACCGTATCTTAGTGAAAAAACAGGAAAAATGTTAGAAGATATAGATACAATAGATGTAAACGGATCAACTGCATTTGCAATAGATAAAGATGGTAACCTTTGGTCTTGGGGAAGTGACTGCGGACGTGAACTTGGACAAGGCGTTGACTATGCAGAGACAGCTGAACCCCAAATAATTCTGGATAATGTCAAAACTATAGTAAGGAGTTATGACAGAGGAGATCCTACAATTTATGCACTTAAAACTGACAATACATTATGGTCATGGGGAAACAATAAATACGGAGCCGTTGGAAATGACACAACGGAAGGAGTTAATGTACCTGTTAAAATTATGGATGGCGTTAAAAATGTAATAGCATCGTCAGTAGGTGATGGTTCTTTTGAAACATATTCATTTGCCTATGCATTAAAAACTGACGGTATATTATGGAGCTGGGGATATAACGGTGAAGGTGAAGTTGGAAACGGAACGACAGAAAATGTCCATACGCCTGTTAAAATACTTGATGATGTAGCCGAGATTCAAAATGACAACGGTTTAGAAAAAAATATATCATACGCATTGAAAAAAGATGGAAGCCTTTGGGGATGGGGCCTTAACTATTATAGCCAACTGGGTAACGGCACAACAGAGAACGTTCTTGTGCCAATTAAAATTATGGATAATGTAAAGTCTTATGAATCATACTATGAAGCTCTATATATAATAAAAGAAGATGATACATTATGGGGAAGCGGATTAAATATTTCTTATTTTATAGATGAAAATGAAAATTATTTAAAGTTCATTAAGTTGATGGATAATGTTAAATATATAAAATTGGCCGGAGATACTATGTTTGCAGTAGGAAAAGACAATAGTTTACAAATATGTGGATATAATAATGTAACAATTGATAATGGTAAGATAAGCTCGGTTAATTATATAGATAAAAATAAAATATTAGATAATGTAAAATGGATTGATGAAAAGTCAGGTTTTGTCTATGCAATGACTTATAATGGGGAATTATACAGATTTTTGGTAAATGATAATTTTGGCGACAGAAAAGTAAAATTCACGGAACCGTATAAAATAAATTATCAAAAATAATATTAATGCCTTCGATAATAATAAAAATATCGAAGGCATTAATAATTTAGCTTATATAAATTTAAAAAATATTTCATAGATTACTTATATTTTTTACCATTTATATAAATCAGTTTACCTTACTTTATAAATATCAATGTTTAATTGAATTTTAGTATTATAATTTTTTGTTAGGTTTAGGAAAATAAAAGGAGTATATTTGACAATATCGATACTCGATGTTATAATATCGATATACGATATTGGGGTGATTGGATGGCGAAAAAATCTCTTGAAATATTAACTGAAACAATGTTTTATGTACTTATGGCATTGTTAAAGGGCGAAATGTGCGGTACGGAAATTGCCGTTTACATAGAGGAAAAAACAAAAGAAAGAATTAAATTAGGACCCGGTACACTATATACAATACTTGCCAAATTTGAAGAGGAGGAACTTATAGAAGAAACATCTGTTATAGGAAGAAAAAGAAATTACAGAATAACCGAAAAAGGATTAGACGTATATTTTGAAGAACTTGAGAGATTGAAACTTTGTGTTTCCGACGGCGAAAGAGAGGTGGACGAAAATGAAAAGAATATTCCCGATAGATTTAAGTGATATAGGCGGCGTCGAATCATATTTATCTGATATGGCTGCTGAAGGATTCTTTATCAAAAAGCTCGGACTTATAGCGGAATATGAAAAATTGAGTCCTAAAAAAGCTACATATCGTCTTGAGCCGCTTATGAAAGACGAAATGAAGCCTAACGATAGCATTATTGATGGCTACAATGAATTTGGCTGGAAATATGTATGCACAGACGAAAACAGACTATTTCATGTATTTGTATCATTTGATGAAAGACCGGATGAAATTCATACAGATATAGAAACTCAAAAATATTCTTTTGACTATCTGGCAAAAAGAATTGAAAAAAATAAGAAAGTCAGTATTATAGGCATAGCTTTATACTTGTTGATACTTTTGATGTGCAGTTTAACATCTGTATTTGATATGAGATATTATATAGAATCTGGAAGCGCGGTATGGCTTCAAACATTTATATTTTTTTCAATACTTATTTTGATTTTAAATATAATAAACTCCTTTAGATTAAAAAGAATTTATACTAATTTAAAATCTGGAGTTCCGATAAAGCATAGGAAAAAATATAAGAAAAGATATACAGCTTTTATTTTAACGACCACGATAACAATCCTTTCTGTTACTAGGATAGGTATAACAATTTATGGAATGAATTCAAACTGGACTAAAGACTTAGATACTTTTAACAGTGATTTACCTGCAATAACTTTATATGATATTGAGCCTGAACGATTTGAAATAAAAGACGATATATACAATGGCGTAAATATGAACAACAGTATAGAATATACATGGTCTGAGTTTGCACCAACTATATATGAAGTCCGTCAAAGAGGAGAAGTGGCAGACAGAAGGTGGAAGGATAACTCGGGAATATATTCTCCTTCCATTAAAACTAAATATTATGACCTTCGTTTTAAGCATATGAGAAAAATTTTACTTAACAGTATTATGGATTATGAACTTGAACTTTATAAATATGAGGAAATAGTAAGTGAAGAATTGTATGATACGTCGTTTGACTATGCTAGAATTGTAAAAGTTAATGAAAGCCAAATGCTGTTTGCATATTATGAAAATAAGGTTATATACGTGGATTATTACGGATATGGCGATTTAAAAAGCTGCATTGATAAAATATATAATAAAATAGTTTGAAATGCTTTATAATATAAACTTATACCATCTGCAATTTTAAGAAAAATTTTATTGATTTCGGAAGATTATTGTGATAAACAAAAAGTAAGTAACAACAGATAGGAGGAACATATATGAAACTTGCCGAGGCATTACAGGAAAGAGCTGATATAAATCATAATATAGAGCAACTGAAAAATCGTCTAAACAATAATGTGCTTGTCCAGGATGGAGAAACCACAGTCGAAGACCCTAATAAGCTTAAGACTGAGTTGGACAACTCTATAAAACGTTTACAGTATTTAATCGCACGTATTAACCAGACAAACTGCGAGACAAGTATTGACGGAGAAAGTATAACAGAGCTAATAGCCCAAAAAGATGCGCTTTCATTAAAAATAAATATTTATAAAGAAACTGCTTTTTTAGCAAGCCAATTGTCATATCGTGCAAGAAATTCGGAGATAAAAATAAAGTCCGCTATTTCTGTTACAGACTGGCAAGCTGAAATTGATAAAATGTCTAAGGAACTTCGTCTTTTGGATAATAAATTACAGGAGAACAACTGGAAAACAGAGCTAATAGAATAATAAATTGATTGATAGCATAAGTAAAGCGAATATCAGCGCGGCGACAGCGTAAGTCGTATGTATGGCACACTGAAGAGCCGGTGAAGGTTCGAATCCTTAATTATCGTTATGCTCCGACAGAGTACATATGTATTGAAACAAATTATTGTTATTACCGGATATTGGTTGCTTATGTAAGGGTGGGAAAGGGGAATTTTATATTACTTGATGTATGACAAAAATAAATCCGCTCAACATTGAGCGGATTTATTTTTTAGATCTCATATCTGAAAAGATTAGTAAAGTACGCACCGTTATCATCTACATATGTTATTTCAACATCAAAAACAAATTTCAATGTACTCATATTAAAATACCTGGTTATATTTTTTTCATAAACGGAACATTCTGTATCGTATGATTCCAATGCAATTTTAAAAAGTTCGTCATCACTTATGTATTCAGGCTCTTTAATATCAGATGAGAGAAAATACGGATTCATTTTTCCTATCATCTCAACTCTCATAAGTTTATCCCCCGACATAACAGCGCAGTATCCAAAAGTAGATTTATATTCTCCGACCATATAAGCCAGATATATATTTCCGTCTGAGTCCGATGAGTATGAGTAGTCTGTCATGTCAAATGTTGAATCATAGTTTTCTTTTATATATGAAGATATTTCACCCATATTATTGATAGCTTTGTAGTCATAAGTTTCTGTAAATATTGACAGCATTTTTGCAGCTTCGGCTCTTGTTATTGCCGATGTAGGGTGTAGAGTATCACCGGCAAGCATACCTTTTTCGCTTGCCCATATCATAGCTTGTTTTGCATAAGATGACACCATAAAGTTATCAGAATATTTTGAGAGAGCGTTACTGTTGCCGATTTCAGGTTTACCTGCAAGACGATATAATACAGAGGCAAACTGTTCAACTGTCATTGCCCAGTCCGGTGAAAATGTTCCGTCATCATAACCTGATATAATACCGTTGTCTTTTGCCCAAGTTATCCCATCTGTATACCATTCTCCGTCAGCTACATCGGAAAAATACTTTGAGTATTTAATATCGGGACTTCCGTACATACGATAAATAAGGGAGGCTGCCATTCCCCTTGTAAGCGTTACGTCAGGCTCAAAAATGTTTTCCGATGTTCCCGAAATAATACCTTTTTTATATACATCCGATATGTACGAATAGTACCATGAATTATTAGCAATATCAATAAACGGAACTGTTTTATCAAGAGCAAATGCCGAAACGGAAATAGACGAAGCCAAAATCACAGAAACAGCAAAGCTGGCAAATTTTCTCATATTAATCCTCCTTTAGCGATTATATAAAATAATATTAATTTTAATTCCGATAAAGAGCAATAATTAATATAAAAATGTAACAATAATGTAATATATAATAATTATGGCATTAATATCAATTCGCAGGTACATTCATTAAATTTTTCATGTGTTTTACTTTTTATGATCTCAGAAGCTTTTTTAAAATCATTTATAGCCAAACTATCGGATTGAATTTTAAAATATATGGAAATCCATAAGTGTCGTCCTGTCTTCGTTATGTCAAAGAATACAGGTACAAAATTAAATCGCTCCATTATGGGAGTGCAAAGTTCCTTGACTTCTTCTGTAAGCTCGGCATCTGGGGAAAAAAGAAATACATCTTTAATGGCACTCCAAAGAACTTTTACACTTTCGGGAAGCATAAAAATCATAACCAATACTGCAATGACTTGGTCAAAATAAGGCGCAATAAAGGAAAGAGGAGTTTTTGATAAATATCTGGACATAAAAAATGCGATTGACATTCCCAAACTGTATATAATATCAATTTTCCAACCTAATAATTCCGCTTCTACAGTAGGAGAATATAGATTATGGTTCATCTTTTTCATTATAATAAAAATGAAAATACTGGCAATTCCCAACATAAGTTGAAATAATGAAACTTGAACATTGTTTACAGGATTGCCTCCAGACAAGGCAGATTCTATAATTTCTATAGATATACCCATAGAAACCGAAAGCATCATAACTCCCTTTATAATGAGAAGTATTGATTCTATCTGATAATATCCGTAAGGATGTTTTTCCGAAACAGGTTTATAAAATAACGGAGTTAAAAAAAGCAGTAAAGCAATAAAAATCAATTCTGAAGCGTCATAAACTGCATCTGTCAAAGCGGATTGAGAATGACTGTATATTGAAAAAATAAATTCAATAACTGCAAAAATAAGTCCTGAGATAAATGACATCAGCAGAATTTGACGCTCTCTTTTTTCTATTATCATTTTTTCACCTTATCTAAATATTTTTTACAGAATGTATGACAATCGCTACAATAAATAATATTTTAATTATATCAAACTTTCTCTTAAATATCATATATTACTTGAAATGAATTTCAATTAAAAACAAATTATAAAAATAAACTAATGTTACCGCTTATTATACTAGCGATTTTTTTAATCGGCTTACATATTCCATTTTCAAATTTATAAATTCGTAGGAAAGAAATAGCTTATATTTTTATGATATTTATATTCGTTAAAATTTATATTGCTACAAAATAAGAAAAACAAATAAAAATATCATATTTTCATATAGAATGACGAACAAAGTTGTGATATACTTACCTATAACAAATTTTTAGCTTAAAATTACAGGAGGTCTGACATGAAAATTCTTGACGCCATTGAACTTGGTATAGGCGGCAGCGGAAAAGTTTATCATAATCTTACATATCCGCAGCTTGTAGAAATCGCATTAAAAAATGGAGAGGGAGTACTTTCGGACACAGGCGCGCTTGTTGTTAATACAGGTAAATATACAGGTCGTTCGCCTGATGACAAATATATAGTTGACACACCTGCCATTCATAACGAAATTGCATGGGGAAACGTCAATAAACCCATGAAAAAAGAAAATTTTGACATGATAAACGGTAAAATGCTGGCTTATCTTCAAAATCGTGATCTTTATGTATTTGACGGCTTTGCAGGGGCTGACAGAAAATATGCTAAGAAAATAAGAGTAGTAGAGGAACATGGCTGACACAAGCGGTTGATTCAAAATCTGCTTGTAAAACCGGATAAAAGCGAATTGGAGGATTTTGAGCCTGATTTTACAATAATAGCGGCTCCGGGATTTAAGTGTATACCCGAAACCGACAATACAAACAGCGAAGCTTGTATTGCCATAGATTACGAAAACAGAATAGTACTTATAGCCGGTTCACAATACAGCGGAGAAATTAAAAAAAGCGTATTCTCTATAATGAACTACGTTCTTCCTAAAAGCGGCATACTTTCAATGCATTGTTCCGCAAATATCGGAAAAGAAGGAGATACGGCAATATTCTTCGGGCTCTCCGGAACAGGAAAAACAACTCTCAGCGCCGATCCTGACAGATCACTTATAGGAGACGATGAACACGGCTGGTCAGACGACGGAATATTCAATATTGAAGGCGGATGTTACGCAAAATGCATAAATCTTACAGAAGAAAACGAACCGGAAATTTTCCGCGCAATCAAGTTTGGAACTCTTTTGGAAAATGTTGTTATCGACCCCGAAACAAGACAGCCGGACTACAGTAGTGATTACTTAACCGAAAATACTCGTGCAGGTTATCCCGTATGCTATATCCCGAATGCCGAAATGATAGGAAAGGGTAAACAGCCTAATACTGTAATATTCCTTACGGCAGACGCATTCGGAGTACTTCCTCCGATTTCTAAACTTGATAATAATATGGCAATGTTCCATTTCGTATCCGGATATACAAGTAAGCTTGCAGGCACTGAAAGAGGTATAACAGAGCCTCAGACTACATTCTCAACATGTTTCGGCGCACCATTCTTACCTCTTGATCCAAGCGTATATGCAAAGATGCTCGGAGAAAAAATAGAAGAAACCAAAGCAAACGTATTTTTAATTAATACAGGATGGTCAGGCGGACCTTACGGAGTGGGAAAGAGAATAAATCTTAAATATACAAGAGCTATGGTTTCAGCCGCAATATCAGGGCAGCTTAACAATGTAGAATATAAATTAGACGATATATTTAATGTTTATGTTCCTACAGAATGTCCAGGCGTACCAAGCGATATTTTAAATCCTTCAAATACATGGGAAGATAAAGAGGCATATACAAAATCAGCAAAAGAACTTTCAAAGAAGTTTAATGAAAACTTCAAAAAATATAAAAATATGCCGGAGAATATCGTTAAAGCCGGACCTAATTACTAATTTCAAAGTCCTCCGCACAAAATAATGCGAAGGACTTTTTAAATAATACTGATTTAAGCGGCCAATATACCGATCATTGATAAATTAAAATTAAATCGGATTTGAAAAATCCGTCAATTTATACTATAATAGCATTGACAAACACCTTTAAAATTTGATAAGATTTGTTAAATATTTCAACATATTTATTAGTAGAAAGGGATAGAGGATATGAATAAAATTTTAAAAGAAGGACTTACTTTTGATGACGTTCTCCTTGTTCCGGCAAGAAGCAATGTACTTCCCAAAGACGTTGACCTCACAACAAGGCTTACAAACAAGATTATTCTTAATGCGCCTATAATGAGTGCCGGCATGGACACTGTAACAGAGTCGAAAATGGCTATAGCTATGGCAAGACAGGGTGGAATAGGCATAATTCACAAAAATATGTCTATTGAAAGACAGGCGGAAGAAGTAGACAGAGTAAAACGTTCCGAAAATGGCGTAATAACAGATCCGTTTTATTTATCTGAGGATCATTATTTATATGACGCTATATCCCTTATGGAGAAATACCGTATTTCAGGTGTTCCGATAACAGACCATGGAAAACTTGTTGGAATAATAACAAACAGAGATATACGTTTTGAAACAAACTATAATAAAAAAATTACCGAAGTTATGACAAAAGAGCCACTTATAACAGCTCCTGTAGGAACAACTTTAATGGACGCTAAGAAAATTCTTACAAAACATAAAGTTGAAAAGCTTCCTATCGTAGATGAAAATGGATATCTTAAGGGACTTATAACAATTAAAGACATTGAAAAAGCAATTAAATATCCTAATTCCGCTAAAGACGCACAGGGAAGACTTTTGGCAGGTGCGGCTGTCGGAGCAACGGCTGATGTTCTTGACAGAATGGCTGCCCTTATTGAGGCAAATGTAGACGTGATTGTTATTGATACGGCTCATGGTCATTCGGTAGGAGTTATAGAAACAGTTAAAAGAATTAAAAACGCTTACCCTGACGTACAGCTTATAGCCGGAAACGTTGCTACTGCAGAAGCAACCAGAGAACTTATAGAAGCCGGTGCAGACTGTATAAAAGTAGGAATAGGACCCGGCTCAATATGTACTACACGAGTAGTTGCGGGTATCGGAGTTCCGCAGGTTACAGCAGTTATGGACTGTGCGGAAGCTGCTAAGGAATATAATATTCCTATAATTGCAGACGGAGGAATTAAATATTCCGGAGATATTGTTAAAGCAATTGCAGCGGGAGCAAACGTATGTATGCTTGGTAGCTACTTTGCAGGATGTGAAGAAAGCCCCGGAGAGACTGAACTTTATCAGGGAAGAAAATATAAAGTTTACAGAGGAATGGGTTCTCTTGCCGCAATGGAATGCGGAAGCAAGGACAGATACTTCCAGGAAGATTCTAAAAAACTTGTACCGGAAGGCGTTGAAGGTCGAATTGCTTACAAAGGCAGCGTAGAGGATTCTGTTTATCAGCTTCTCGGAGGACTTCGTTCGGGTATGGGTTACTGTGGAACAGCAACTATCGATGAGCTTAGAGAAAACGGACGCTTCATAAGAATGACAAGCGCAGGTCTCAGAGAAAGCCATCCACATGACATACAGATAACAAAAGAAGCTCCTAATTACAGTGTTGAATATTGATTTTGGAGGAACTCATGAAAAACGAATATATACTTATACTTGACTTTGGAGGTCAATATAATCAGCTTATTGCAAGGAGAGTACGCGAGTGTAATGTGTACTGTGAAGTAAAACCTTATACTTTAGCTATTGATGAAATAAAAAAGCTGTCTCCTAAAGGAATAATATTTACGGGAGGCCCAAACAGCGTTTACGATGAAAAATCTCCGCACATATCAAAAGAAATATTTGAACTCGGAGTGCCAGTACTTGGAATTTGTTATGGATGTCAGATAATGGCTTATACGCTCGGAGGAACGGTAACTTCAGCAAATTCAAAGAGCGAATATGGAAAAACCGAAATTTCTTTAGATAATACAAGTAAACTTTTTAAAGGCATTGAAAATAATCAGGTTTGTTGGATGAGCCACACTGACTATGTCAGCGAAGTTCCTGAAGGATTTAAAGTTACAGCTTCATCATCGACATGTCCTACGGCAGCTATGGAATGTGAGGACAAGAACTTTTATGCAGTTCAATTTCATCCTGAAGTAAACCATACGCCGAAAGGAAAGGACATGCTTAAAAACTTCCTTTTTGAAGTATGCGGATGTACAGGCGACTGGGTAATGGCAAATTATATACAGGAGCAGATAGAAGCTATTCGTGAAAAAGTAGGGGACGGTAAGGCTCTCTGTGCGCTTTCCGGAGGAGTTGACTCCAGTGTTGCCGCCGCACTTGTAAGCAAAGCAATAGGAAAGCAGCTTACATGCGTATTTGTAGATCATGGTCTTATGCGTAAAGATGAAGGCGATGAAGTTGAGAAAGTATTTGATGGATATTTTGACTCCAATTTCATTAGAGTAAATGCCGGAGAAAGATTTTTAAGTAAACTTAAAGGAGTTACTGATCCTGAACAGAAGAGAAAAATTATAGGCGAAGAATTTATCCGCGTATTCGAAGATGAGGCAAGAAAAATAGGAAAAGTTGACTTCTTAGTTCAGGGAACTATTTATCCTGACGTTATAGAAAGCGGATTGGGAGACAGCGCAGTTATTAAGTCTCACCATAATGTAGGAGGGCTTCCTTCAGTTGTAGATTTTAAAGAGCTTATAGAGCCACTTAGGCTGCTTTTTAAAGACGAAGTACGCCAGATGGGCACTGAACTCGGACTTCCCGACTACATTGTATGGAGACAGCCGTTCCCAGGTCCCGGTCTTGGAATCAGAGTTATAGGTGAAGTAACAGAGGACAAGCTTGAAATACTGAGAGAAGCTGACGCTATTTTCAGAGAAGAAATTAAAAATGCAGGTCTTGAAAGAGACATAAACCAGTATTTTGCGGTTATTACAGATATACGTTCTGTAGGAGTTATGGGCGACGGAAGAACTTACGATTATACAATCGCATTAAGAGGAGTAACGACAACAGACTTCATGACAGCTGATTGGGCAAGAATTCCATACGATGTTCTTGATAGAGTAAGCGTTAGAATTGTAAATGAGGTTAAGCATGTAAACAGAATATGCTACGATATAACAAGTAAACCGCCTGCAACTATAGAGTGGGAATGATTTCAGAGGCCCGAAAAAGCCCGGAATGACTGGGTTTTCTAAGGTTTGATGCCCTCTGTGGCAACGAAATGGCAACATTTTTTCATTATTCATAAAAAGAGAGCTAACTGATTTCGATTAGTCGGTTAGCTCTTTTTTCGATTATCTTCATCTATTAAAAATACACCTACAGGCATATAGCTAATTTCTTTACAAAATCTGTTTATGGCAGATAAATTGAGGGTACGGATATATTATTGACTTTTGCCACAAGCGCATTTCTGTTAGCCACACCCATTTTGGCAAATATATGATTTGTATGAGTTTTTACCGTGCTTAATGAAATAAACATTTTAGCGGCAATATCTTTATTTGAAAATCCCTGTGATATCAACGCCGCAACTTTCTGTTCAGTAGGTGTAAGTAAAGAAAATAACTGTGCGAAACTTTCTTTACAGTTGTCGTTTAAATCAATTCGTTCAACGGTAATAGTATAAATTTTTTCCCACCGATTATATAGTATCCATAAATTATATTTTTTTCCTGAATTTCCTGTCAATATTAAACTCAGCTCATTCGCTTGATTTAGAATATCCATATAAGTTTGAACCAATAGGTTGGCAAAGCGTGCAATAATATTTTTCGGAGAAATTTTTTCCGTAATAAAATCGCAGGCATATTCGTAACTTGACGGATTATAATACCTTAAATGATACTGTGGAAACTTATCGACAATAATGATAGACATTTTGCTGTTATCAAATGCGGTTTTAAGCGCATGTTCACGTTTGTTATTATCATCTAAAATACAGCAGTAGTTTACTTGATTTGCGATAGTAGGTACAACCGCCTCCAAGCAGTTCCATACATCAGTATCGGTTATATTTCTTTTATTGAAAGGCTTAAAAAGAGCCATGGTGTAGGTTTCTTCTCCCGCTTTAAAATAAAGAGAATCGGAATGGTATAAGTTTCTGCTTTTGAGAAATCTGTGATATGGATTGTCGGGATCATAAATGTTTAAATTGCTGAAGTTCAAAAGTTTATTATCAACCTTAGTTATGCCTAATCTGGGAGGGAATATAATATCGTAATCATGACGCCATGTCAAATAATCTTCCAATTGCTGTTGATCCATATTAAAACCTATAGGGTTTGTAATTGTAAAATCCCCGTTCATGGTCCAAAACGAAGCGGACGCATATCCGAAATATCCTGTAATACAGTTCATAATATATTTCATATTTTCTGAAGAAGTATTTTCTCCATTCGGAAGACTGATGTCATTGACGAACCCGGTCAATATTTGAAATTTATCGTTTTTGATTGAAGAATCTGATTTCATGGTTCTATTCTCCCACCTTTTCAATACCTCTCATTATGTATATATAAATATTAACATTATTTATTTTGTTTTTCAATTAATACAATAGTTTCCTATTAAAAATCGTACTTTAGTATGATTTTTTTCATAATAAATCAACCTTTACGGTAATTGTTGAGCAGGCTTATAGTCCTTAAAATTAAATTATACGAAAGGGGGATTGAAATGAATAAAAAACAGAACATTGTTCTTACGGGAACGATTATTCTGGGTATTTTGTCTCTGTATATTATGCAAATGGGGCCTTCGTCCATATTGGTACAAATTAAACGCGGACTTGCAATCGAAAGCGAAGTAATGCTGAACATGGTTGTAAACATTGTTTTTTGCTTTATTGTACTTGGATGTATTATAGGGCCGCATTTGGAAAAAAAGCTTGGAACAAAAAATCTGTACACCGTTTCGCTTATATTCTCGGTAGTAGGGGTATTCAGCCATATTTTTGCCGAAAACAGCTATAAGCTTATCTTGATCGGAAGAAGTGTATTCGGCGTCGGATTCGGTCTTTCGGTACCTTTTATCGGGTCGGCTATAATGAAATGGTACGATGGCGACGCAAGGGAAAGAATGGATACCGTAAATGCTTTATTTCCTTTTATCGGAACGGCAATAGCATTTTTATCGTTATCGCCCTTAACAATATTTTTTGACGGGCGTTGGGAAAAGGCTTTGGCTATTTGGAGTTTACCGATGTTTATATGCCTGCTGGTTTGGCAGTTTAGAATTAAAGAAAAGGAACTTACTGTTTACGGCAAATCGGAAGAAAGTACGGAAAAAGGAACATACGCAGAGCTTTTTAAGCGTAGGGAACTGCGTCTGCTATGCGGTATATTTGTATGTGATTTCGCTTGCTATTCATATATAGGCGTTATATTGCCTACATATTTTTTTGAAATCGGCGGTATAAATGAAACTGCGGCAAATATTATTGCGGCGGTTGCATTTCCGATTTTCGGAATGTTAGGAAGTATAGCAGGCGGACAGTTTAATTCCAAATTTAAACGACGTAAACCTATTTTGTGTATAGGACAAATCGGAAAATTTATAGGTCTTATGATTGTATGCAAGCTTTATAAGTACGGATTCTTTACAGCTGTTTTAGGCATAGCTGTATTCGGCTTTTTTAACGGTTTCTGGATGCCTGTAATGTATTGTATACCTATGGATTTGGATAATATGTCGTCGGCAAAGGTCGGAGCTGCTTTTGCACTGATGACAGCATGCGGTATCGCAGCCGGCTTTATCGCTCCTTCAATCGGCGGAGCAATGACGCAAATGTTTATGCGGCAATCTGCGGCTGTAAACAGTTTTGTAAGCCACACCGACGCTTTGAGACAAAGTCTTTGGATATTCTCGTTTACAAACATTTTGTCATTGGGATTGTGTATAAAAATGATGGAAACCGGAAAAAGAAAAATATAAAAATTATTTAAAAGGAGGGTAAACTATGAATTCGGAAAAAGTATCCAGAAAAGAAGTTCTGCCCGGATTTATAGCAATAATTACTTTAGCGGTTATCGTATATATTGCTATGGAACTAAGCGCGGAAAAGATCGCCGATAATCAATTTATTTATTCCTTCGGAGATTTAATCGGGAGAAATATTGAGGGCGGTCCGATGGGAGGATTTCTTTGGTTTTTGACCGATTTAACGGAAGGCTGCTTTACGGTATCCGTATTGGGAACAGTTTTTATGTGTATCGTTGTTCCGTTCACCGCTATTTTAGAGAAGAAAAAATCTCCTATGGCAGGTACAGGCGTCGACGGTAACGGCAGAAATTTTTCTGCAATGTTCATTGCGGCATTCGTAAGTATACTGCTTTCCCAAATTATTTACGGTCGTGGAGAATGGTTTGAAAAATACGGATTTATTCCTACTTTCAGTGCATTGCTTGTGTCTCAGACAATGATTACCTGCTACGGCAAGAGTTTAAAGAAAGTAATCACATCTATTATTATAGGCGCAGTTGTGCCATTTCCGATTTGTTTTATGTTAATGGCGTATGTAACTATTCCTTTGGGACTACCCGGATTTATATCTGTTTCCCTCGGATTGATTATAACTATTCCGATTGTGCATAAAATAGTTATGCTGCTCCCATGGATGAAAGAAAAAGAAAATATTCCTGAAGCTGTATCGGAAACCGATGATGTTTCAGCGCCGTATAAGCCGAACAGTTTTTTCATACACCGTGTTTTCGGAGACGTTGGAGAACTCGTTATTTGGGGAAGTTCATGGTCAATAATAGCAATGTATATAGGTTCAATTATAACATGGATATTAAATCCCAATCATCCGGTTTACGGAGCAAACAATCTATCGACTCTGATTTTTTGTCAAATATGTACGGGCGCTTTATCGGTATTTATTTACTATCCGTCATGGAAGAAAGACGGCTGGGCGTTTACATTTCCCGGAATAGTTTTTATCTCGGCAATTGTTAATACATATATTAATTCGTGGCTGGTTATTATTCCGAGTATGCTCATAGGAGCAATTGTTTTTCCGCCCCTTGTGCAACGTATATTAAAAGTATTTAAGTATGACGGAAGCTATCCCGCAATCGGACTGATACAGTTGTCAATATCACTTATCTGTATTCCGTGGTCGCTTATTGTCCTTCATATCATTACGCCGATGCTTTAAAAATAATAAAATTCAATACCTATAAACATATTTTGAAAGGAGAAATTTATATGACAAAAGAAACAAGAAAAGCCTATTCCTGCGATACTTTTTTAGCTCAGGGCAAAGCAACGAAAAGCGGACGTATGATTTTTGCTAAAAACAGCGACCGTTATATGGGTGAAGCTGCAAATGTAGTTTATTTTCCTTCAAAAGACTATGAAAGCGGAAGCCGATTAAAAATCAGTCAGCATGAAATCGAACAGGTGGAGCATACAAATGCGTTACTCGGATTACAGCCGCACTATATCTGGGGATTGGAAATAGGTGTAAATGAATACGGTGTTTCTATCGGAAATGAAGCGGAACATTCTTTTATACCTCCCGATACAGATGGAATTTTGGGAATGGATCTTGTTCGTCTCGGGTTGGAGAGAGGAAAAACAGCGGAAGAAGCTTTAAATGTAATTACAGCGCTTATTGACAGATACAGTGAGGGTGGAGTATGTTCTCCGGACGGTCCCGGCGCAGACTACAATAATACATTTATTATAGCAGACGGTAAGGAAGCATGGGTTCTTGAAACATTAAGAAACCAATGGGTAGCAAAACGTATTTCCGATCCTTACTACAGCATATCCAATACATATTGGATTGAAGACGATTATGACAAATGTTCCAACGGCATTCCTGAATTGGCAAAAGAATACGGTTTACCTATAAGAGAAGGCAAATTTAATTTTGCAAAGACATTCGCATTAAAAACAACAGGCACAGATTCTTTCTGTATCACAAGAAGAATGCGCGCTATGGAAATTATGAAACGAGGCTGCGGACATATTGACGTGCCGTATTTCATAAACATGATGAGAGACCATTACGAAGATAACGAGGTTTTAAAACCGAGATATGATGCTGCAAATGCAGTTTATATGTGTTTATGTTTCCATGGCGAACCGGGAATTGATTTCCAGACAAATTCCAGCCTTATTGTAGATTACCAGGGAGTAGATGAAAACGGAAATACTAAATTTGCCATGTGGGTCGGATTGAATCTTCCATGCTGTTCAACATTTTTCCCGATTTTTGATTTGGACGGTATCCCCGAAACACTTAACGGCGCAGGCGGAAAGTATGATACAGAGCATTTATGGTGGCAGCTTGAAAGAATGAAACTCGGTATTGAGGCTAATTATAATAAATATATTGAGTTATGGCGTCCGTACCAGAGATATTTTGACGGAAAGAGTTCACTGCTTGCGGTTGAAGTAGCAAAACAGAATTTGGAAAAATCCGAAAGAACAGAAAAGCTGGCTGAATTGTTGAAAGAAATTTACGAAGCTAGTAAGAGCGTTTACGAACAGATCGAGAAAGACTTAGCGGCAGGAGCTCCTGTCGAGGAGCACAGAGCGCTTTATCTTGAAAGTCTCAAAAATAAATACATGCGTTAATGAAAATACGGCGTCCGTTTATGCGGACGCCGTTGTTAAATATCAAAGTGCTACTATTATTCCTTTGTTTCCTGCATAAAGACTTGCAACGCCTTTAGTATCATTAATATTTATATTAATATCGGAATATCTTGTAAGAATTTTTTCTTTTAAATCTTCAGCTCTTTCAGGGCAATTACAATGCGCTATCACAAGATCCTTAGGCTGTTTTTTTTCACATTCTCCGACAATTATATCTACCAGGCGAGACATTGCTTTTTTAAAGCCTCGTGTCTGATCTACCTGATATATTGTACCTTCGGGAGTGGAACCCATAATAGGGACAATGTGGAGCAAATTTGCCGCAAGACGTTTTACACCCGTTAATCGTCCGTTTCTTTCAAGAAAGCTTAAATCTTCCAGCACGAACAAAGTATAAATACTGTCTCTGTATTCTTCTGCGAGTTCGACTATTTTTTCAAATTCAAAACCCATATTTTCATACTCGGCAATTTTCATTCCTATTAATGTTTCTCCTGCAGAAGCCGATTTACTGTCTATAACATGTATTTTAGTAAACGGGTTTATTTCAGAATAAAGCTTTTTTGCAAGACATGCGCTGTTATACGATCCGCTTAATTTATCGGATAAAGTTACCACATAAACACGATCACATTTACAATCGTACGCATTCATATATTCTTCGGGAGAAGGGCATGATGACTTCGGACATTCTGAAGTAGAAGCAACAAGTTCAAGAAAGTCCTTTTGATTAAAGGTTTCATCATCTATTACTTTCGTTTCTCCTACCTGAAGCGTCAAAGGAACATTTATATAATTACCGCTTTTCTGCATTTCATCGGTAAGTTCTCCGCAACTGTCTAAAATTATTTTATATGACATAGTTTTTAAAACTCCTTTATCTTGACTATATTACTATAATATACTATAATCATAACACAAAGATTTGCAAGCAACAAATATAAATATCTGGAGTTAAAATATACATTTATCTATAATATTGTTTGTTTTACGACATTTATAATCAAACAATATACTTTGGAGGACGCTATGGTTGAAAACAGAAGGGTAATGATGACAAAAAGGCTGCTTAAAGAAAGTATATTTGAACTTATGAAAAAAAAACCGTTGAATAAAATTACAATCAAAGAATTATGCGAAAACGCTGATGTAAACAGGACGACATTTTATAAATATTACGGCGATCAATATTCCCTTGTAAAAGAAGCAGAAGACGAACTTTTGGAAAAAACGTCTGAATTTCTCAAAAATTTAAGTTTGGAGAAAGAAAAAATAAAGCTTTTGGAAGAGTTCATTACATACGTTAAGACCAACGGAGAAATGTTTGATATATTGTTGAGCAAAAACAGTGATACAGATTTTAGAATAAGGCTTATGTCGGTGGCAATGAAAAAGGTTATGGCAGAAAAATATGAGCCGAATATTAAAGAAGGCGATAAAAAATATGTCTACTGTATGATTATAATGGGCGCTATAAGCACTATAAGCCTATGGATAAAGTCAAATTATGATAAATCTGTCGAAGATGTAGCAAATTTGATGTATAACTTGGTTTTATATGGTCTTAAGGGTATTGAGGAAGAAAAAAATATGTCGGTTTAACATGTTTTCTATATTTATCTGTTGAGTTATGTAGTAAAATATTAATATTATATACATCAACAGATTGAAGTTGCTATGTATATAATATATTCCCATAACAGAATTGCGTTTGATATTTAAGCTGATATTTGATTGAGGCAGCGATTCAGACAAATAAATAGTAAGAATATATAAAATACCTTCCGAAAAAAACGTATAAAAGTCGGACTTGTTTAAAAATTAACCGCAGAAATAAAAAAGGGGCTAACACATGGAGAATATCGTTGAATATTTTAAGGAACATTGGCAATATGTGGTCATTGCCGGAGGCATACTTACACTATTGGGGGCAATATTCAATTGGAAGTGGATTACAAGTCTTGAGGGAGAAAAGCCTTTCGGACCCGGACGATTTGTATATGATACGTTCGGGCAGAGCGGTTATCGTATCTTTATTGGGTTTCTCGGAGTTGTAATTATTGCATGCGGTATTTTCTTTCTCTTTACAGGCAGATAAGAAAGGCATACAAATCGAAAGTAGTTATAGTAATGAAATCTGATAAAATCTAATGCGTTATATCCGAAAATATAGGTCAACCAATATGAAAATGATATGCTTGTTGTAATGGTGCTATGATGATTCCGGGGGATTTTTGAAAAATGAATTAGACCTTGTCAAATTTGGCATGATACGCATTAACAGACTGTTAAATAACAAATGACGCTTAAAAGCGTCATTTGTTTATATAACGTTTAAAATCTTCTTCTGTATCTATATCAATAAAAGGAGTAAAATCTGAAAAATCTACAAATTCTGTGTCGCATAAATGCTTTTTATATATCTTTTTTCCTCCGCAGTCTCCCGAAAGTGAAAGTAGCTCGTTTTTATATCTTATGGGAAAAATAACCGGGTTCTGAGGCGCCCCGTTTACTATAGGAACAGTTATTTTATTTTTTTTATCGAAAGAGTGTATTAGCTTTTCAATAACCTCTTTATTCATAAAAGGCTGATCCGCCGTGAAAAACATTATCCCATCGCAGTCTCCGCAATTATTTGTTCCTAATATTACAGATGAAGATATCCCTTTATAGTTTTCGGAATTATTTATAATCGTAAGTCTGTCTGAATACTTGTTTATTTCGCTGTAAGACGTAACTGCCAACAACCTATAAAAATCTATTTCAGTCAAAGTATTAATTATATAATCAACTAATATATTTCCGCCGAAATCCATAAGCAGTTTATTTTTTCCCATTCTTTTGCTTAATCCTGAGCACATTATTACCGCTGTAATTTTCATCGTTTTATATATTTTCCTCTGCTGCTTATATATTTACCGTTATTAACTACGCAGTTTCCTCCGAGATAAACTTTCACTATTTTTCCTCGGACTTCTCTTCCGTTATAAAGGCTTGTATTGTCTTTTATAGTATCTGTAACGCTGTCATCAAAAATAACAATATCAGCGTCAGCGCCCGGCAACAAAACGCCTTTTCTGGGAAATAAATTATAAGCTTTAGCAACATTTGAAGTAAATTTTTTAATAACAGAATCTCCGAATATTGAATACATATTTAAAAAAGAATATTTAATTCCGCCTATGCCCATAGGCGTTTCACTTGTAAATTTATGATTTTTCATATTATCGGTAAAAGGGCAGTGATCCGTTCCGATGGTGGAAATATAATTTATATTTGAACAGAGGAGCTTACGTTCAGATTCTGCTCTAAGGGGAGGAGTCATTGTATATAAATAACCGTCGCATTTATCATAAGCAGAGCTGTTAAATATAAAATAGTGTGGGCAGCTTTCCATAATTATACGTCCGTTTTCTAATTCTTTTCTGTATTCGCGAGCTATTATGTCAGCCGTAATGCCAGAGCTTATATGAACTATATATAGATTTCCTCCTGTAATCCTTGCCATTTGCGCTAATTTAAGGACTTCCGTTGTTTCGCATAAAGAATCTCTGCTTTTTTCATGGTCTTTAATCAATATCCTATCATTATAATCAACAAGATTATCATTTTCCGCATGTATTACTATCCTGACATTGTTTTCTTTTGAATGAATAAGCAGTTCTTTAATGTAATTGTCATACGTTCTTCTATCGGTATTTGAATAGGTTGTAAATAGTTTAATTGAAGTTATACCGTATTTTAAGCCTTCTCTTATCATTTCTTCCGCGCTGTCTATCGGATTAGCCAGACAACTGTGAAAAGCATAATCCGAAGCTGAATTTTCGGCCAGCGAATATCTTTCATCGAAAGCTTTTTTAATGCTGTCTTTTTTCTTTACAGGGTCAAGAAAATCGATATATGTCGTTATTCCTCCAAGCAGACCATTTATAGAACCTTTTTCAAAATCATCAGTCGAAGTGTTATTCCCTACAGTAAGGGAGAAGTGTACATGCGGGTCGATTAATCCCGGCAGTATTTTGGCGCCGTCAGCGTTTTCAATAGTTTTACATTTAAACATTTCGTCAGACAATGCGGCTATTTTTCCGTTACTGACATATAAATTTGTATTAATAAATCCTAACTCAGTATAAACTTTGCCGTTAATTATTCCGAGATCATACATGCAAACTCCTCCTTATCTTTTTAAAAAATTTTATTTCCGGAAACAAATTTTGAAACTAAATTATGTTTATTTCCTAAATAGACAACTCGTTCAAGTCTTTCTTTTATAGGGAACTCTATGGTTGTTTTTATTAAACTGTCGTCAATGACAAGGGCGTCGAACTCATATCCGTTTTCAAAAGAACCGACTTTTCCGAAGAATTCGCCTCCGCCTTTTGTAGCCATAAAGAATATATTTTCTAAAGTCAACGGTTTATAACTTGAGTTTATATATCTCCAGTAAAGTTTTGAACACTGTGCGGCCAATGACATCGCTCTTAATATTGACAATGTTGTTCCGCCGGAAACGTCCGAACCCAAGCCTATTTTTATACCTTTATCCAGCATTTCCGAAACAGGGGATATTCCTGACGCTAAATTCATATTAGATTCCGGGCAATGGGCGACAAAGGCATTTTTATCTTTCATCAATTTAAGTTCTTCATCGGTCATATGAACGCAATGAGCCATTATGGTTTTGTTGTCCAGCATACCAAATCTGTCATATGCGTTTCCGTACGAAGTTGAAAAAGGGCATAACTCTTTTACCCATTCTATTTCGGAAGGGTTTTCCGATAGATGAGATTGTATAGGCAAATTATATTTTTTCACCAGTTCCGAAAGAGAATACATAAGCTCGTCTGTACAAGAAGGAATGAACCTTGGAGTAATTATCGGCTTTGTATTCTTAAATTTCTTTGAGTCTTCAATAAACGCTGTTGTCTCGGCTATGGACTTTTCAGCAGAACTTTCGCAAAGATAGTCAGGACAGTTTCTATCCATGTTTACTTTTCCGACCATTGTTTTGAGACCGCTTTTTTCAAGCTGTTCCATAAGAATAAGAGAAGCTTCTTTATGAAGCGTTCCGAATATACATGCCCTTGTTGTATATCCTGTTTTTAAATCTTCTGTAAACAAAGAATACGCTTTTTCCGCATATTCAGTATCGGAAAATTTTGCCTCTTCGGGAAAAGCATGTTTTTCAAGCCATTCCAATAATTCACAGTCCATTCCTACGCTTCTGAAATTGTACTGAGGCGCATGTACATGAAGATCCACAAGTCCGGGAATTATAATTTTATCGTTATATTCAATCAGTTCAAAATCTTTATATTCTGAGGGTATATAGGAAAAAACTCCTTTTGATATTCCTTCCGAGCATACAACATATCCGTTTTCTATTATCTCCAACGTATCTTTATTTTTAGAATATATAATATTGCCGTGTAAAATAAAGTTAGCCATAAAATACCTCCATAATATTTGCTTTCAAATGGATTATAGAACGAAAGTATATTTTCAGTCAAGGAATAAGGGGTACTTTTATCATGGACTTCTGAATTATAAATAAGTTGTTGAATATATTTGTATAAACATAGAACAAAAGGTGATACATATTGATTATCAAGACATTTAAATTTTCTAAGAGAAAGACATTGGCTGCAATTGCATTAGTTATTTTCGCCTCTGTTGCGGTAAAAACAATTTCACCGACGGCAAAAGCTGTTTTTGCCGCGGCAATTGCAAAGACAGAGCGGCTGCTGCCTATATATTGTGTAGAAACCGAAAAACCGCAAGTGGCAATTTCATTTGACGCGGCATGGGGAGCTGACGATACAGATAAGCTTCTTCAGATACTTGCTGATAATGATGTAAAAACTACATTTTTTATGTGCGGTTATTGGGTAGATAAATATCCTGAAGAAGTAAAAAAAATAGCCGAAGCAGGGCATGACCTCGGAAATCATTCGGCAACGCATCCTCATATGAGCCAGCTGACAAAAGAACAGATAAAAGAGGAATTGACTTCAGCAGGAAATAAGGTTAAAGAACTTACCGGCGTGCAAATGGATTTATTCAGAGCGCCTTTTGGGGAATATACAAACGACGTAATTTCTTCGGCTAAAGAATGCGGATATTATACAATACAATGGGATATTGACAGTCTTGATTGGAAAGAATATGGAACAGAAGCTGAAATTAAACAGGTTTTGAATCATAAACATCTTGGGAACGGTTCGATAATACTTTTTCATAATGACGCAAAATACACGCCCGAAGCGCTTGATACTATAATAAAGGGATTAAAAGAAAAAGGATATGAAATAGTTCCTGTTTCCGAACTGATTATAAGAGACAATTATTCGATAAATAATGAGGGGCGCCAAATTGCAAACAACACATCTTGCAACGATGAATAACTAATTTATAGAATAATAGTTAAAATAATTGTTTGTCTCCACACGACTGCTTTAAATCCATAAAAAACTAGATTCTATAACCACTTCTCATAAGTTTTTAATTATTTTATGTAATAATTAAGAAAAACGTAATTGCCTGAAACAAAACGTCAATATATAATAGACTCATAAGATGGATTAAAAGTTTTACAGGAGTGAAGACAGGTGAAAAAATTATGAAGAAGATTTTATCTTTATTTATTTTAACTATTCTCGTTTTTTCTTTTGTCGGTTGCGGTGGTTCCGCAAATTCCGCAAAAGAGACAGAGCCTAAAATAAATGTACAGAAAAAAGAAGCTGTTGAAGGAGATACTGATGTTAATCTAAAGGGTACTAATTCCGAAAAGGCAGAAAAGGAAGAAGAGGCTATTGTCGAAGATACTGCCGAAAATGAAAAATCAAAGGATTTGAAGCCTATTTTGGCATCAGCGCCTATGCCTGCAAAATCCAGTATATCTGAAGAACTTGATGACGCAGTTGCAAATGCGGTTATCACCAGTAATTCGGGAAGTTATATGGATGGTGAATGTAATGCCGAGGGGCATATAATATTGGACTCTTCGGAAAACAGTTCATATATTACTTTATATGCTCTTACTACATACGGGGAATATGCTTTCCAAAACGATATGTTTATAAAAATAAGCGGCACGGGGGTTATACCTGTTGCAATGACTTTTCTAGAAGATAAGGATGACGGTTATATACTGCAAAGTTATAAATTACCGGAAGACGGTGAGGGATACGCTGCTTCGATAAAAACATTATTTCCGCAAGAACTGTATAATCGCGTCGTTCATCCTTCCGACGGTGACAGAGCCGCTTTACAGGCTCAGGAAAGGAAATATGCTAAACAATACTTGGATTCAATAGGAAGAACTGCTGTTATAGGTGAATACAGCGATTTGGAAATAGAGTACCCTGATATATCATCTGAAAATTTGGATCTTATCTTTAACCGTTATTGGGAATATCCTCGTTGGATTGGAACAGAAGAGAAGATAGAAAACGGAGTAAGATATGTATATGAAACGCAATGGAAAAATTATGGTAATAATGACAGCATGGTTTATCTTACAAAATACGTTTATGATACCGGAGAAATAATAAGGACAATAAATGTCCATATAGATGATGGTGAAGTTCAGGCAACAGAGGAGAAAGTTCTAAGACTTATTGAAAATTCAAAACATGAATAAATTATTTATAAAAGCCGAAAGTGATTTGGGATTATCTTAGCCGACACTATCGGCTTTTATTTTATTTCATATTGAAAATATCATTAAGTTAGGATATACTTATATTAATATAATGTTTTATGTGAAGAAGGTGATTATATGGCAGTAACTGAAGCAGTTGAAAATTATCTTGAAACAATACTTGTACTGAGTTATAGACAGCCTGATGTTCATGCAGTTGATATATGCAATCATTTGGGATATTCCAGGCCTACTTTATCTGTAGCTATAAAACAGATGAAAGAGGAAGGCCTTATAAACGTAAACGGTGAAAACCATATAACATTGACTGACAGCGGAAAAGAGATAGCGGAGAATATTTATGAAAGACACAATGTTATTGCCGCTATGCTGATTGCTATAGGCGTAAAAGAAGAAACGGCTTATGCCGACGCATGTAAACTGGAACACGATTTAAGCGATGAAACATTCGAATGTATTAAAAAGCATTATGTTCAACATTATAAAAATTGAAAGGGTTTAGTATGAAATACAATATACTTCTTTTTGACCTTGACGGAACGCTTCTGGACTTTGATTCCAGTGAAAAAGAAGCTTTGAAGATGATATTTGTAAAAAAAGGCTATGAACCTAAAAATGAGTTCTTAGAAATTTATTCTTCGGTTAATAAAGCTCTTTGGAGGGCATATGAAAACGGCGAAATATCTATGCGTACTTTACTTGATACCCGCTTTAAAAAAACGATGGAGCATTTCGGTATAGAGATAGACGGCGCTGAATGGGAAAGAGAGTACAGGGAATATCTGGGTCAATTCCCATATGTTATAGACGGTGCTGTTGATATTCTTAAAAACCTTTCCGAAAATCACCGTATATTTGCCATAACCAACGGAGTAGGAGACACACAGACTAACAGACTTAAACTTGCCGGCATTATAGATTATTTTGAAGATATTTTTGTATCTCAGCTTATTGGCGCACAAAAACCGTCAAACGCATTTTTCGAATATGTAAAAAATAATATCCGTAATTTTGATATAAAGGACTCGCTTATAATAGGCGATTCTCAAGCAACTGATATACTTGGCGGAAATAATTACGGAATAGATACATGTCTTTTGAAGTCAAAGGATAAAAAATATGATGATAGTATAAAAAGTACATATGAAGTATATTCTTTGGCAGAGCTTTATAAAATCTGCGATTAAAAATGCCGTCAACAAAGACGGCATTTTATCTTATAGTATTTATTATTATAAAACAAAAAATTATTTGCATAATCAACTAATTTTTACTACACTGAACATATTTTATGTTATAATTAAATCCTAGTAAATCACTAATAATATTTATTAAATAAATTAAGGAGAATATTATGAGAATAGGCTCTGGCTATGATGTTCATAAACTTGTTGAAAAAAGAAAACTGATTCTCGGCGGTGTGGAAATACCGTATGAAAAAGGACTTCTTGGGCATAGTGATGCCGACGTACTTATTCATGCGATAATGGACGCTCTTTTGGGGGCTGCTGCGTTAGGAGATATAGGAAAGCATTTCCCCGACAGTGATAATAATTTTAAGAATATATCAAGCTTAGTTCTTTTGCGGAATGTTTGCCTCTTGCTTAAAAACAGCGGATATACTACAATAAACATTGACTCTACAATAATTGCGCAGCGTCCTAAGCTTGCGGCATATATTGACTTAATGCGCTCTAATATAGCCGAAGCCCTGGAAGTATCGGTTGACAGTGTAAATGTAAAGGCAACCACAGAGGAGGGTCTTGGATTTACGGGAAGCGGAGAAGGAATAGCGGCACAGGCTGTTTGTCTTATAGAAAAACTGTAAAGGAGAATATATTATGAAAATTTACAATACTCTTACAAGAAAGAAAGAAGAGTTTATACCTATGGAACCCGGAAAAGTAAAAATGTATGTATGCGGTCCTACGGTATATAACTATATTCATATAGGAAACGCACGTCCTTATGTTGTTTTCGACACCGTGCGCAGATATATGGAGCATAAGGGATATGAAGTAACGTACGTACAGAACTTTACAGACGTTGACGATAAAATAATTAAAAAAGCTAATGAAGAAAATTCGACAATGGAAAAGGTTTCCGAAAGATTTATTGAAGAAGCTTTCAGAGATGCCGATGGTCTTAATGTAAAACGAGCTACTGTTCATCCCAGAGTAACGCAGGAAATGTCCGGTATCATTGATATGATACAGCAGCTTATAGATAAAGGCCATGCTTATGAAGTAAACGGAACAGTTTATTATGATACAAAGTCTTTCCCTGAATACGGCAAGCTTTCAAGAAAAAATCTTGACGAGCTTATTGCAGGAGCAAGCGAACGTGTAGAAGCTGACGATGCAAAGAAAAATCCTACCGACTTTGTTCTTTGGAAGCCGCAAAAACCCGGAGAACCTAAATGGTCATCTCCATGGGGAGACGGAAGACCCGGTTGGCATATTGAATGTTCCGTAATGTCGAAAAAATATCTCGGTGAAACAATAGATATACATGCCGGCGGAGAAGACCTGATATTCCCTCATCACGAAAACGAAATTGCTCAGAGTGAAGCTTGCAGCGGAAAGATTTTTTCAAGATATTGGATGCACAACGGCTTTATTACGGTTGACAACGAAAAAATGTCAAAATCCGCAGGAAATTTCTTTACAGTAAGAGAAATATCCGAAAAATTTCCTTACGAAGTTATAAGATTTTTTATATTGAGCGGTCATTACAGAATGCCGCTTAATTTCAGCGATACTCTTATGCAGGCAAGCCAGAACGGTCTTGAGAGAATTAAAAACTGCATATCGTCGCTTGACTATTATATTGAAAACTGTTCTGTTGAAGAAAAAGATGATGACGCCGAGAACGAAAAATCAGTTAACGGTTTCCTTCAGCAGTTTGAAACAGCCATGGATGACGATTTCAATACAGCGGACGCTATTACCGCAATATATGAGCTTGTTAAATTTATAAATGTTAAAATAAATGAGTTGTTCTCGAAAAAATCTGCTGTTGCCGCTAAAAATATGATAAAAGAACTCTGCAACGTACTCGGTGTGCTTCAAAATAACGAAGAAGAAGTTCAGGACCATGAAAAAGATAAAATAGAGGAACTTATAGCAAAACGTGCCGAAGCTAAAAAAGCCAAGGATTTTGCAACTGCGGACGCAATAAGAGACGAACTTTCCGCTATGGGTATAACAATTAAAGACACACGCCAGGGTGTGCAGTGGTTTAGAGGATAATTATGACTGATAAATATTTTGAAAAAGTTCTCGAAAAAGAATATAAAGGGTGTTCTGCTAAAGAGCTATCGCCTCTTGTATTAGCATATATAGGCGACGCAGTTTATGAAATTTTAGCAAGGACAAAGGTTCTTTCATCAGGGAACTCACCTGTAAATAAAATGAATGCAAAGGCAAAAAAAATAGTCAATGCAAAGAGCCAGTGCGAAGCTTATTTTAAGATTGAAAATGAGCTTACGGAAGAAGAGGCGGCTGTTTTCAGACGCGGAAGAAATGCAAATTCCTATACTCATCCAAAAAACATGAATATAAGCGATTACAGACACGCAACCGGATTAGAGGCTCTTTTCGGCTATTTATATATTTCAGGAAAAACCGATAGAATAACTGAATTGTTTGACCTTATTTATCCTGCCGAATGCAAGTTATAAGGAGTTATATATGGATAAAAAATTTAATGAAAATCAGCTTGAAGGGCGTAATGCAGTACTTGAAGTTCTTAAGAGCGGAAGAGATATAGAAAAAATAATAGTGCAAAAAGGAAACGTTGAAGGAACTATTCGCCGTATTGTAGGAATTGCAAAGGAAAAAGGCGTAGTTGTTCAAGAAGTCGTAAAGCAGAAGCTTGATGAAATGAGTCAGACAAAAAATCATCAAGGCGTAATAGCTATAGTATCGGAGCATGAATATGCAGATGTAGAAGATATAATCAATTCTGCCGAATCAAAGGGTGAAAAACCTTTTATAATAATACTTGATAATATTACAGACCCACATAATCTCGGGGCAATAATACGTACAGCGGAATGCGCCGGCGCGCATGGAGTAATTATTCCTAAAAGAAGGAGCGTAGGACTTACAGCCGTTGTAGGAAAGACGTCTGCCGGAGCTATAGAGTACATGCCGGTTGCAAGAGTAACAAATATTGCCAGAACAATAGACGACTTAAAGTCTCGTGGAATTTGGGTTGCATGTGCGGATATGGGTGGAGACGACTATTTTGACGCTTCTCTTGACGGAGCATTAGCTCTTGTAATCGGTTCCGAAGGAGAGGGCGTAAGCAGACTTGTAAAAGAGAAATGTGATTTTACGGTTTCTATCCCTATGTACGGAAAAATATCCTCGCTCAACGCTTCCGTTGCTGCTGCCCTGTTAATGTATGAAGCGGTAAGACAAAGAAATTACAAAGGGTAAGAGGTGTCTGTTATGGCGCTTAAAACATTTCTTATAGTAGACGGCTATAATATAATTCATGCTTGGCCTGAGTTGGAAGATTTAACAAACGTGAGTCTTGAAAGCGCCAGAATTAAACTGATGGATATATTGTGTAACTATCAGGGGGTAAGCGGAGAGACTGTTATACTTGTTTTTGATGGCTATCTTGTAAAAGGAAGCCTTGGCTCCGTTATGGAGTACAATAATATTTTTGTTGTATATACCAAGGAGGCTGAAACAGCCGATCATTATATAGAGAAAACAGTATTTAACATTCCTAAAGAATACAGAGTAAAGGTTGCTACAAACGACGGTCTTGAACAAACAATAATTATGGGTAAGGGCGCTATAAGAATAACTGCGGCCGAACTTAAACAGATGATAGAACATGAAGAAAAAAATATCCGTCAAAATTATACGGAAAAACGTCCTGCAAAAAATAATATGCTCATTGATAATGTAGATCAGAAAACTCTCGAATGGCTTGAGATGATGCGCAGGAAAAAGGAGTGACATTTTTTGAGTGAGGACAATGAAATAAAAACCGAAACAGTTGTATCAGATAAAAAGAAATATAGCTGTATGGAAGATGAAAAATTAATATCTGCGGTAAGAAACGGAGATTTATCGGCCTTGGATTTTATATTAGGTAAGTATAAGCCCCTTGTAAAATCAAAATCCAGGGCATATTTTCTTGTAGGCGCAGATAATGAAGATATAATACAGGAAGGTATGATCGGTCTTTATAAGGCCGTAAGGGATTTTAATCCGGATAGGCATGCTTCATTTAAAGCTTTTGCAGACCTTTGTGTAAATCGTCAAATTATAACTGCGGTAAAAGCCGCTACAAGACAAAAACATCAGCCTCTCAATAATTACATATCATTAAATAAACCGGCTTTTGATGAGGATTCTCAGGAAACATTTATGGACAATATAAAAGACGCTGATTTTACCAATCCCGAAACTATGTATATAGGTCGTGAAGCAAGAGCCGGTATAGAGCAGCATCTCGAAAAAAACCTTAGTAATTTTGAAAGCTCTGTGCTTTGTCTGTATTTAGATAATAAGACTTATGCGGAAATATCAAAAATAACGGGAAAATCAGAAAAATCAATTGATAATGCACTCCAAAGAATTAAAAAAAAGTTGGAGAAATATTTAGAAAAATAAAAAATGACCTATTTAAATAGGTCATTTTTTTAAGCTAATGAGCGGACTCGAACCGCCGACCTACGCCTTACCAAGGCGTTGCGCTACCTACTGTGCCACATTAGCATGCGAGTAGTATTATACTAAATAATCATTTTTGTGTCAATACAATTATTCATGTTAGATAAAGCCTTTTTTCGCTTTTATGTACTTATATAAAATATTGCTTGAAATAAATCATTTAATAAAATATAATAAAAAAGTATGCGTATAAAACTTTAGATAAGCGAAGGTGAAAAAATGAAAAAATTATTGTTAGTATCAACTGCAATACTGATATCTTTATTTAGTATGTCAGGTTGTTCGCCGGCTGCGAATTCGACTGATAATACAGATGTTATAGAAGCGGTTTCCGATATCGAATCATACAAAGGCGAAACAGAATTGTATTTTACCGCACATGCAGACGGTAAAGAAATAGCAATGGGAACAACGGGTAAAATAAATCTTAAGAGCGAGCCTTTTTTTGCTGACATCGATTTATCAATATCAAGTAAACAAGACGAAGCTGATGAAGTTACAACAACTTCAAGAATGATACTTAATACACAGGAAGATGTAAATACCGTATATCTCCAGCATAACAATGAGTGGCAGAAAGAAGTAGTAGAAGCTGAAAATTTCCGTAAGGCTGCTTCTCAATATGATGTAATGGAAAATGCTAAACTTATAATGGAGGCATCTAAAAATATCCAGCCGTTTGGAACTGAACAATATAACGGAGTAACTGCCGATAAATATGAAGGAACTATAACTAAATCGGCAATGCCAGAGCTTTTGGAAGACACCGGATCTCTTGCTCTTGTCGGAACAAACATAGGATCTAAGTATTTTACTGAATGTGAAGATTTACCTGTAACCGTATGGGTTGACGGCAATAATGTCATTTTAGGGTATGAAATAGATCTTACCGAAGTTGTACAGAATTTATTTTATGCTTTATACGATGAAAATAACATAACAGAAGAAGAGAGTATGATAAAGTTCGACAGCTACACCGCTAAGGGAACTGTGTTGAGTTATAATGAGAATATTGATACTACAATTCCTGCCGACGCTTTAAATGCAGCTGAAGTTAACAAAAATATTAATTAATAGATTAGGAGAAATATTATGATTAGTGCTAATGATGTGTCTTTACAGTACGGTGGAAGAGTTCTGTTCAAAGACGTCAACGTTACATTTTCAAAAGGAAACTGCTACGGTCTGATCGGTGCAAACGGCGCCGGCAAATCAACATTTCTTAAAATACTTTCGGGCGAAATAGAACCTAATACAGGCTCTGTTTCCATAACTCCCGGAGAAAGAATGTCTGTACTCAGACAGGACCATTTCCTTTTTGACGATTTTGAGGTAATAAAATGCGTCCTTTATGGAAATAAAAAATTATATGACATAATGGAAGAAAAGGAAGCACTTTACAGCAAGCCCGATTTCAGTGATGAAGACGGAATAAAGGTTTCGGAACTGGAAGCCGAATTTGCTGAACTTGACGGTTGGAGTGCGGAATCAGACGCAGAGATACTTTTAAACGGTCTCGGGGTAACAAATGAATTCCATTATCTTAAAATGAATGAGCTTACAGGAAATCAGAAAGTAAAAGTTCTTTTGGCTCAGGCTCTTTTCGGAAATCCTGATATTCTGCTTCTCGACGAGCCTACAAACCATTTGGATCTCGCTTCAATAAAGTGGCTTGAAGACTTCCTTCTTAATTTTGAAAATACGGTAATTGTCGTATCACATGACCGTCATTTCTTAAATAAAGTATGTACCAATATAGCCGATATAGACTATGGAAAAATTACAATGTATGTCGGAAACTATGACTTCTGGTATGAATATACGCAGATGGTCGACAGACAGATAAAGGATCAGAACAAGAGAGCCGAGCAGAAAATAAAGGAACTTACAGAATTTATACAGCGTTTCAGCGCTAATGCATCAAAATCAAAACAGGCAACAAGCCGTAAAAAGCTTCTTGATAATCTTCAGATGGAAACTATTAGAATATCTTCAAGAAGATATCCGTTCTGCTCATTTAAACAGGATAGAGAAGTCGGAAACGATGTTCTGGAAGTAAAAAATCTTTCAAAGACAATTAACGGCAGAAAAGTTTTAAATGATGTAAGCTTTATTGTAATGCCAAATGATAAAATTGCATTTGTAGGCGCCGATGAAATAGCGAGAACAACTCTTTTCCAGATAATCTGCGGAGAAATGGAACCTGATGAAGGCTCATACAAATGGGGCGTTACGACAAGTACGTCATATTTCCCAAAGGATAATTCCAAATATTTTGATGGGTTTACCGAATCGCTTCTTGAATGGCTTAGACCGTATGCAAAAGAAGGAGAACAGTACGATGCGGATATAAGAGGTTGGCTCGGAAGAATGCTTTTTTCCGGAGAAGAGTCGTTAAAACCTGCAAACGTCCTTTCAGGCGGAGAAAAGGTAAGATGTATGCTTTGCAAGATGATGATTTCAGGTGCGAATGTTCTTATACTTGACGAGCCTACAAATCATCTTGACCTTGAGAGTATCCAGGCTCTTAATAATGGTCTTGTAGATTATAAAGGAACTCTGCTTTTTGATTCACACGACCACCAATTTGTTCAAACTATCGCAAACAGAGTTATAGAAATCCTCCCCGGAGGCATAATTGACAGACGTGAGACTTACGATGAATTTATTGAAAACGAAAGTCTTGCTGAATTAAGAGAAAAGCTTTCATAATACTTGACTTTATAAAAACAGGGTGCAATTGCACCCTGTTTTGCTATAAATAATCATTTTTAAATAGTCTTTAACCAAATTTCGCAATTGATAAGGCTTTTAGGTTGTTTACATTCGTATTATTTAATCTATATGTAGAAAAATATATGCATCAAAAAGTAAGTGGTATTCTAATAATTTCAAATTATATAAAAAGAAATAAGTATGTGCTATAATATAAAACAGGTGATGTAAAATGTTAATAGGTATTGGTACTGATATACTAGAAATAGAAAGAATGGAAAAATCAGTTGACAATAATAAATTTATGTCAACATACTATACTGTAAAAGAAATAGAATATATAAACAGTAAGACAAATAAGTCGGAAACGGCATGCGCCATATTTTGTGGCAAAGAGGCTGTTTCAAAAGCTATAGGCACCGGTTTTTCCGGATTTATGCCAAAAGACATAGAAATATTACATAATTTAATCGGAAAACCTGAAGTTTATTTAAGTGAAAAGGCCATGCAGATTGCAAAAAAAAAGGGTATAGAAACTATACATATATCACTTACTCACTGTAAACAATATGCTGCCGCTTTTGCCACAGCGGAAGGAGGAATCTAATTCATGAAAGCCGTAACAGCAGAACAAATGAGAAGAATAGATAGAGCTACCAGTTCCGATATCGGAATACCTTCAATCGTTCTTATGGAAAATGCCGCAAGAGAAGTATGTAAAGTATGTATTCGAGAATTAAGAGGTATAGATGAGCCTAAAGCTGTAATTTTTGCAGGTAAAGGTAACAACGGAGGAGACGGCTTTGCATTGGCAAGACTTTTAAAAGACAGAGGCATAAACTGTCAAATAGTGTTTCTCTTTGACAGAAGCAATTTCAGCGAAGACGCCGAAATAAACTATAATATAGCCTTAAAATGCGGAATTAATATAATAACCGATTTTACCGAAGCGGTTATTGAAACAGGAAGGTCGGATATTGTTGTAGACGCAATCCTCGGAACGGGAATTTCACGTCCGGTAGAAGGAATATATGCAAGCGTAATCGAAATGATAAACACCTATGCAAAAAAAGTCATAAGTGTTGATATCCCTTCAGGCGTAAACTCCGATGACGGCAGAGTAATGGGAATGGCTGTAAATGCAGATATAACAGTAACATTCGCTCTTCCTAAAATAGGCATGCTTCTTTATCCAGGCGCTTCTTACTGTGGGAAAATAGAAATCGCCAATATATCCATACAGCCGTCTACCATATCGGAAATGAATATCAAAACAGCATTTCTTGATAAAAAAGACTTATATAATATAATTCCCGAGAGAAAAAAACGTACTAATAAAGGTTCATACGGAAGATTGTTTATAATTGCCGGTTCAAATGATATGACAGGGGCAGTGGCATTATGCTGTAAAGGTGCATTTAGGGCAGGAGCAGGTCTTGTATACGCATGTACAGTACAAAGCGGAATAAATGTTGTACAGCAGCTCGTTCCGGAAGCGGTTGTAATGCCCTTATCGGAATATGACGGAAAAGTTCGTTTTGAATGTTATAAAGATGAAATCGAGCCTAAAATAAAGATGGCCTCTGCTGTCGCAGTAGGCCCGGGTCTCGGAATGAGCGATGAAGTACGCGAGTTTGTTAAAGAAATTATAACAAAAGTTGACGCTCCGTTAATTATAGATGCCGATGGATTGAATGCCATAACAGACGATCCTTCTATACTTTTGAGTCTGAAGCACACGCCTGTTATAACTCCTCATCCCGGAGAAATGAGCAGACTTACGGGTATGACAGTAAGAGAAATTCTTGATGACACCGTTAATCTTGCAAGAGACTTTGCAATGAAGTATAATACAGTTGTCGTTCTGAAAGACGCAAGAAGCGTAATTGCCGCGCCAGATGGGCGTGTTATTATAAATATAACCGGAAACCCGTCAATGGCTACAGGCGGCTCAGGAGATGTTTTGACAGGAGTTATATCTTCATTTATAGCCCAAGGTATTGACCCGTTTTTTGCAGCTGCCGCAGGAGCTTATATACATGGATTAAGCGGTGATATATGCAAGGATAAAATGGGCTCATACGGAGTTATGTCGTGGGACATAGCTGAAAATATAGCTGACGCAATAAAACAGTTCAGATAGGAATTTTATTGTTTTTATGTAAGTATATATAACTATAAAATATATTATGAGGTTATTATATGCTTAAAACTGTCAGACGAATTGCTTGTGCTGTTGCGGCTCTATGTTTTTGCGCCATTGTTACTTCTTGCGGTAAAGAGGAAATGACGGCAATGGAAAAGGTGCAAAAACAGCTATCTGATATGGACGGATATAAATGCACGGCCACACTTACAAGAATTTCAAACAAAGGCGAAACAACATACGAAACTTTACAGTACAATAAAACAAGCGGTGAATACCGAATGGAAATAACCGCTCCCGAGGCGATGGCAGGTAACTTTACTGTATACGACGGCAATTCAGTATATCAGCATAATGCTAAAACCGGAGAAACCGTTGCTATTGATGTAAAAAACGGTCAGAATGGAGACGAATTATTTTTTTGCAGTTTTGTAAGAAACTATATGCAGTCGGAAGATGTTGCCGTAGATACATCGGTAAGCCTTGACGAAAACCGATGTACTGTTTTAGAAGCAATAATTCCCGGAGGCAACAAATACATATCTACAGAAAAGGTATGGATTGATAATGATACGCTTAAGCCTTTGAAGTTTATTATTTATGACCAAGACGGAAATGAACGATATATAATAATCTATAATGAATTTGAATATAACCCTGAAATAGATAATTCTGTTTTTAAGGCACAATAACGGAGGATAAAAATGACTGACGAAGAAAGAGTTTTAGCTATTATCGACTTAGACGCCATTGCGTACAATATGACAAACATAAAAAGTAAAGTCGGAAAAGAAACAGGAATAATCGGGATAATTAAGGCAGACGCATATGGCCATGGTTCTGTGGAAATTTCAAAAGTAATTTTGGAAAACGGCGCTGACTGGCTTGCGGTTGCCGTTGTAGACGAGGGGATAAATCTTAGAAAAAACGGTATAGCAGCGCCGATATTGCTTTTGGGATATACCCCTGAGCTTAGGCTTGAAGATGTTGTCAATAACGGATTTATACAGACTGTTTATACATACAAGACAGCTAAAAAGCTTTCCGACGTTGCTGTCAGGCTCGGAAAAACAGCAGTTATACATATTAAAATAGATACAGGCATGGGTCGTATAGGCTACCGAGTTAATGAAGCGTCAGCCGATGAAATAGTAAAAATTTCAGAGCTTCCTAATATTGAGGTAAACGGAATGTTTACTCATTTTTCCACCGCCGATGAAAAGGATAAAGATTATACCTTAAACCAATACAAGAAATTTGTTCAAATGGATGCTCTCCTCCGTGAAAGAGGACTGGAGATACCTATTAAGCATGCGGCGAACAGCGCGGCAATAATGGACTTTGATAATATGATGTTCAATATGGTAAGACCGGGCATAATCTTATACGGAGCTTATCCCTCTGAAGAAGTTGATAAAGACAATCTTTCAATAAAGCCCGCAATGTCTGTGAAAACCCATGTAAGCTATGTTAAAGAAGTAAATGAAGGGGATTATATAAGTTACGGAAGAAAATATCAAGCTGTTGGGAAGAGGATAATAGCAACAATACCCGTCGGTTATGCCGACGGATTTATAAGGGCATATTCCAATGGAGGAAAGGTTCTTATAAAAGGCGAATGCGCTCCTATAGTCGGAAGAATATGTATGGATCAATTTATGGTTGATGTAACCGATATTAAGGACGTGCAGATTAATGACGAAGTAGTTTTAATCGGAAAACAAGGCAATAAAGAAATAACCGTTGATTTTATCGCTTCGATTCTCGATACAATAAACTATGAAGTGTTCTGTACATTAAGTAAACGTGTTCCTAGACAATACATACAAAACGGTAAAGTTATAAAAACAGTTAAATATGTATGATAATTTATGCCTGCGGAATAAAAAATTTCCTATAGGCAATAATATCTGCTGAGGATAGTTGAAAGGCAGGTACATAAAATAAATATAAAATATACATACCGCTCAACTATTTTTAATTTGTAAGCGGAGTGTGAATGATGTGTCAGTAAGAAGAGGAGATATATTTTATGCGGATCTCTCGCCTGTAGTCGGTTCGGAACAAGGCGGTACAAGACCCGTAATAATTATACAAAATGACATCGGAAACAAGTATAGTCCGACCGTTATTTGCGCGGCTATTACATCACAAATAAATAAGGCTAAGCTGCCGACACATATAGAAATTTCGGCCGACAGATACAATCTGATAAAGGATTCCGTAATACTTATGGAGCAGATACGAACGATAGATAAGAAGCGATTAAGGGAAAAAGTATGCTCTACAGATGATGAACTTATAAGTCTTGTTGATAAGGCCTTGGTTATAAGTCTCGGAATACTTATATAACTTTATTAACCGGTATATAAAAATAAGCACACCTTTAAGGTGTGCTTATTTCATCATCAAACAGTTTATAATAAATCCATTCTTTATACTTCTGTATATCCGCCGTTTTACTTTCGTCTATGGTATCGGAAAGCGTTCCATCAGGATACATATAGACATTTGATGACGCTACGGGAAGTGATCCTCTGAGTTCGTTTACAAATCCAAAAAGAGGGGAGATATTTCCCATATCCAACAATTCCATAACCGTTGTTCCGAGATAAAAAGAACTGATTATATCATTTACCGGCATTTTAATATTCTTGGCATTTTCAGAAAAATTTGTTGTTTTTAAAGCCACTTCGTTAGCCCAAATGAAAAACGGTGTTTCATATGCTTTCATCTGCTGCCACTGATTGCCGTTTAAGTCTATATCGGGTCTGAACTGAGAAAAATATGACATTCCGTTAGAAAATCCGGGCAAATGATCTCCGAAAAATACAAGTACAACCGGTTCGTCTATGCTTTCAAAATAATTTACCAAAGTTTCTATCTGAGCATCTGCGTCATCTATCCCCTGGAAATATCCTGAATATATAGCCTTTTCATCGTCCGTAAGCTGAATATCCGTCGAAAAATTTGTCTTTAGGTTTTCATACTTTTCTTCATATGGTCCATGATTTTGTATTGTAACACAAAATTCAAAAAGGGGATCGTCATTATTTTTTACATGATTTTCAAAGTTATCTATAATAGACTGCGTTGTAACCTCATCGGAAATATATCCGCCCTTGTTTTGAGTTGAAGGGTCAAAGTCTTCCTCAAGATATATAAAGTCATCAAATCCCATGTTTTTATACACATTAGTTCTATTATAAAACCAACCGTATCCGGGATGTATGGCTAACGTATCATAACCTATATTTTTCAAAAGTCTCGGCATAGCTTCCATGGGTTTTCTGATAAAGTTATATGATACTTGAGAACTGTCTATATATTTTGTAGAACAGCCTGTAAGCACATCAAATTCTGTATCCGAAGTGCCTCCTCCAAAATTAGGAACAACAATATGCCCGGAAATAACATCATCTCTATTAATAAATTGGTTATAAAATTCAAGTGGATCTCCGTACTCATCAAAATTAATAGATTCGGAATTACTTATATCAGAAAAAGCCTCGCTCATAATCATAACTATGTTAGGTTTTGATATGTCGTTGAGTTCTGTTGACTCCGCTGTATCGTCAATTGCATTAAATGCCTCAGGATTATACAACGATGGTTTTTCTACTTTAAGATTATTAATATCATAAATAAAGCTGTATAAAAATCCTTTTGATATATACTGGTTAACTTTAAAATATATGTTTCCGTCAACTGCATAGCTGTTATACAATTCTGTATTCGAATACGCTGTAGAAAACATAATAACAAAGCATGCAATACATCCGCCGGCTCCTAAAATACGTTTTTTAACAGTCAGTTTATCACTCTTTTTAAAAAATAAAAAAGCCAGTGCAATTATTGCTAATGTAATAAGTACGGCGGCAATAGCAAGTATCATATATATCTTGTCATAATTCTGTAATATGGATTTTACTTCCGTTATTACGGATAAGTCGCTTGGAACAAGCGGATCTTGACGTAAAGTTGACTTTGTTCTGTTGGCAAAAGCCGCTGCCGTAAAAATCATAAAAGGTATACCACTTGCAAAAATACAGTTGCCTGATATAAAATAAAGCATAAGCATCAACAACAGTATCGGAAGATAGTTTAAAATAAAGAGCGATGGACTGTCTATAACAAATCCCATAAATACTTTTAATGAACCGGGTGAAAGATAAAACATTAATCCCGTTGTAACCAATGAAACTATTATTATTACTATTAATGAAGTTTTGATATCAGGTTTTATTTTTTTTAATTTTATATTCATTATGTACCTCCAAAAACGGTTATATGTATGTTTACACTGTAACCATTTATATACAATACTGCTTTTAACATAAATGTGCAAATATTTTTTACAATTCTACTACAAATAACAAAAGAATGCATTAAGATAAGTTTAAAAAAATTATTAAGGTTTCTTTTAATGTTGTAAAAAAGGTGAAATTTTGCTATAATAACTAAGATTTAGCTAATTTTAATTATTTATATACATATTTATTATTAATGGGGAGAATATCAGTGGGCAATAAAGAGTATTATAAAAATAAACGAAGAAAAAGAAAACTTATAGGAAGATTTATACTTACCGTTTTTGTAATAGTTTTTGTATTTTCAGCTGTTTTTGTGTTAGTCGCTACAGCCTTAAAATCGCAGAGAGATAAGCAGGAAGCGATTAATTCCGAAAGCAAAAGCGATTTAAGCACGACTATAGCGGATAAAAAAATTAATGTCGCTATTTTAGGAACCGACGCAGAAGAGATTCATTCAGACGTTAATATAGTGGTTTCGTTTGATACGGAAACCGGAGAAGCTTCATTTGTTTCTGTACCAAGAGATACGCAGGTATTTATGTCTGAAAGTATGATGCTTGAAATGCAGAACAATGGCAGAGGCGACTACATTCCCACAAAATACGGCACAAAAGGCGAATGTAAACTTTGTGAACTCTACGCCTATGCCGGTCCGGAAAAAAATAATGAATATGTAGTTCAAGCACTTGAAAGTCTTCTTAACGTTGATATTGACCACTACATACAGATAAACTTGAATGCATTTAAGGAAATAGTCGACGCAGTAGGGGGAGTCGATATGTATGTTCCCATGGATATGTACTGGGATATGCGAGATACAGGCGGTCCTCTTATTAATCTTAAAGAAGGTCAGCAGCATTTGGACGGAGATAAGGCCGAACAGCTTGTACGATTCAGAAAAGGTTATGCCCAACAAGATGTCGGAAGAGTAAGTACACAACAGGATTTCATACTTGCGTTGATAACTAAAATTCTTGATTCTGAAAATGTTATAGGTGATTTAACAAAAACTATTAACGCCGTATATAAATATGTAACAACTGATGTATCTTTAGGAGACTGTATAAGTTATTTAAAATATATTTCCTTGGTGGATATAACAAAAATATCTATGGAAACTATCCCCGGTGAAGCAGAAAATATGTTTATTCCAGATCTTGAAGAAATTAAAATTATGTCTGACAGAGTGTTTAGAGGAATTATACAGGAACCTGAGGAAACAACAGCTAAAGATAGTAAACAGTATTCAATAGAAGTGTCAAACGGCGGAAATATTATGGGTTATGCTGCCAAAACACAGGAGAGACTTAACGGTCTCGGCTATAACGTAACAAAAATTACAACTTGGTACGGAAATCAACAGGATACTACAATAATAAACGTAAAAGAAGAAGGAATAGGGGAAGATCTTGTTTCTTTATTTACAGACGCAAAGGTTGTCGTTGATCCGGCGGCAGTCGACGGAGATACGGATATTAAGATAATTATAGGACTTAAAGAAAGCTGATTTTTAGGAGAGTTAGTATATGTTTGGTGAGAAAAAGGAAATCGGTAATGAAGCAAAGCCAAAGAAAAAAAGTCCGGCAGCTTCATTTTTTAAAACGGTATTTATAATTGTAGTATGCTTTATAGCGCTTTCGTTTGTAGCTGTATATGCTTATACAAAGGCTACTTATACGCCGGAAAAAGGATATGAAAAAGCTCCGAGTGTAACGCAGGTAATCGGAGACATGGTTAAGGATGATGTAAACATTAACATTCTTGTATGCGGAGTTGATGAAGCCGAAACAAGAACGGACGTCATATTTGTGGCAAACTTTGACAGTGAATCAGGAACTGCCAAGATGTTGTCTATACCAAGAGATACTTATACAGAAGTAACACCTGAAGTACGAGAAAAAATAAACAATGCTGGAAAATCCATACCAAGCGTTGTAAAAATGAATGCAGTTCATGCATATGCCGGAAAAGAAATAGGTATGGAATGTCTTGCAATGCAGCTTGAAGATTTGCTTGATATAGAAATAGACAATTATGTGCTTTTTAATATAGAAGCATTTAAGGCTGTAGTTGATATAATAGGCGGAGTTGATATGTATGTTCCTTATGATATGTATTATTCCGACCCTGTCCAGGGACTTTATATAAATCTTAAGGAAGGTCAGCAGCATTTGGACGGAGATACGGCGGAGCAGCTTGTAAGAAACAGACAATATGCCAACGGAGATATCGGACGTATTGAAGTTCAACAGCAGTTTTTATCTGCTTTTGTTAAGCAGGTACTGGATACAGATACTATTATAAAAAATCTTCCCAGTCTGATAAAAGCGGCGTTTGAATATATTAAGACAGACATGTCTCTGGGTGATATGCTTAAATACGCAACATATATCGATGATGTAAAATCAAGTGAAATTTTAACGGAAACTCTTCCTGGATACCCTCAGTATATAAACGGAGCAAGCTATTATATTGCAGATGAAAGCTCAATCGGACAAGCTGTAGATGAAATATTCTATTCAGGTGGAGAGTTCCTTACATCAAGTAAACATAAGAATATAGAAATCGCCAACGGCGGTGAAACTATGGGACTTGCCGGCAGAGCGAGAGACACCCTTGAAAATGAAGGTTTCACAATAAGTAAGGTTTCAACCTATAAAGGTGAACAAACCGACTACACAAGAATAGTAGTTAAAGAGGAGGGGCAAGGTCAAGACTTACTGCCTTATTTTGAAAATGCAGTTATTGTCGTTGATGACCTTTTACTCGGCGGAGAAGATGATATTTTAATTATTCTCGGTCTTGGACAGGGTGAAATACAGGCTCCCGTAACTCCTCCGGAAGGAGCGCAACAATGAAAAAAGGATTTGAATACCTTTTAAAGAATCTTTCGGATTCTGTTTTTGAAATGATGCTTAAACTCGGGGAAGAACGCAGTTCAGGGATATGTATTTACTATACAGAAGATTTATTGTCATATCTTATCGGTGAAGATGACGTTTCCTCTGACAAGCTAATTATGTTTAAAGATTTTGTAGCTGATAAACTCGGGAAAATAGATATGGAAATTGCTTCTGACCGAAGATATGGATTAAGAGTATATTCTGATGAAATAGATAAAATTATGAAGAGCAATCCCAGAAGGTTTTTTCTAAGAGAGCTTATTGATAAGATAAGAGATAGAAACTGTACTATAGATGAGATAAAAAATATTTTTGAAAAAGAATCAGCAGACTATGTTTGTGAAGAAATCAATGACTCTGAATTTCAATATGTTATATATTTCAGAGACGCAAACATTGATGAATACAAATATTGCTTTACATTTGACATCATGGGCAGTTACTATCATAGGCTTATAGATTATGATTTTGAGACGATTATTCATCATAACTGCAATGTTGGACATTAAAAAATTATCCTGCTAAGTTGATTTAATTAGCGGGATAATTTTTAGTTTAAAATATTACGAATTTATTAAATATTGTTTTCAAATAACTTTACATAACAATATTATGTTAATATAAGTAGGTGTACGGTGGTAAAAATGAGAAATAAAAAAATAACGGCTGCTGTAATTGTTATGGCATCAGCAGCAGCGGCAACAGTTTTTTCCCTTGTTGTACATAGAAGCTCTGGTACAAATGATAAAGCGAATGACAGTCTGTCTTCTCTTCATGCTACAATTGAAAACGGCATAGTCGAGCAGACAGATAACGTCGATGAACAAATTAGTAGTTATTCAAGCAATTTTAATACAAATTCTGTATATGATTCCGCCGAAATTGCAGAAGGCGAATATGTTCAGTTCGCAAAAGGTTCTGTAGTAATATTAAAAGACGGAGATATGTCGGCTGTGTGCGATGAGGAACTTATTAATGCCACCGACGGAATTCCCATAAGCAACGGTGAAAACATCCAAAATTATAAGCTCTATGTAATTACCGAAGACGGAGACGGACTGTATTCACTGAGTGATTCGGAATTCTATGTAAAAGGCGGATATGAAATAAGCGAAAGCAATAAGGAGTGATATAATGAAAAAAATTTGGAAGCCGATGATTTCTGCCTTTATGGCTTTTTGTCTTTCCATAGGAGGTTCTGTTTCAGTCTTTGCCGATAATCTTTACAGCGAAAAGACAGAGGAAATTGTTACAAAAGGCGTTACATACGGCTATGAACATCGACTGGCTACCGACGGATGGCAAAACATACATACTCTTACAATTGATCTGACATCAGATAATGTTAAAATTGCCCCTGTCGAAAGTTCAACAGAATACGGACTTAAAGAAACGGCTTTAAAGTTACTGAATGACAGCGGCGCAGTTGCCGGAGTAAACGCTGACTTTTTCGGTCTTACCGGTGCATATTCGGCTTCGTTCGGCCCTGTTATAAGCGATGGTGAACTGATTTCTGTAGGTACGGATAAAAATCTTAATTCTAAGGAATATGCAGCCTATTTTATGACTGATACGGGAAACAGCTTTATAGATTACTTACGTTTTACAGCTGATTTTGTAAACGATGCCGGCGCAAGGTTAGAACTTGCCTCAATAAATAAAATAACAGAGCTTGTTTATCCAATGTATTTTAATTCTTCTGCTGCTCCCAACACAGCAGATATAGATAAACGAATTGACGGTCTTGTAAAGATAGTTGTTGAAAACGATACAATTACATATATCTCACAACCCGGCGAAACTGTTACATGCCCTGATGGAAACGGATATGTTATTATAGTTAAAGGCACCTATACCGACTATGCAAATCAAAATTTCCATGTAGGAGACCATGTTTCAACCAGGATTGAATCTTCAATAGACCTTAACTCTATACAAACTGCTGTCGGCGGCGCCGGAAGAATACTTGTAAACGGAGAAAAAGCCAATGACGGAACAATTATTACAGGTCGACAGCCAAGAACAGCTTTAGGTATCTCTCAGGATGGTAACAAACTTATACTTATGGTTGTTGACGGTAGAGGAACGAGTATAGGGGCAACACACGATGAAATGGTTGCTCTTATGAAAGAATACGGAGCATATAATGCTATGCATCTTGACGGCGGCGGTTCAAGCACAATGGTTGCGGAAACAGCTGACGAAGATGAGCTTTCTGTTAAAAACACCGTGTCCGAAGGTACGCCAAGAAAAATTATGACTGCTCTCGGCGTATTCAACACTTCACAGACGGGAAGTCTTTCGCAGCTTAAGCTTGAAGCTGATACTGAAAGAGCCTTTGTCGGTGAAAGTGTAAAAACCAAACTTATCGGTTATGATAGTTATTACAACAAGGTGGATATTCCCGCTGAACAGGTAACATACAGTGTTACGGGAGGAAACGGAAATGCTGCAAACGGTATACTTACGGCATATGAGCCTGGTATATATACTGTAACTGCCGAATACGGTGGATTTACCGCTTCTGCAAACGTAACATATTCTTATGCTGCAGCTATGACTCCTTCCGTAAGCTCTATAAGTCTTGACAAAGGTCAGTCAATTACTTTGTCATTTAACGGTGTAGATTTGGAAGGATATTCAGCGCCTCTGACCAATGGAATATCGTATGTACTTTCAAATGAAGACCTCGGAACGATTAGTCCAAACGGCACGTTCACAGCGGTAAACAACGGAACAGGATATATTACATGTATAAGCGGAACTGCTGTATGCCATATACCTGTTTCAGTAGGAGGAACACTTAAAACCGTTGAATCATTTGAAAATTCTCCGACTGTTACATTTAGTTCATACCCTTCAAATGTAATGGGAAGCGCTTCTGTTACTTCGTCTGCATCAGACGGAAGTAAAGGTCTCCAGCTAAACTATAAGTTAGAAAAGTCCGATGATACTCAGGCGGCTTACGCCAAATTTAACAGCCCAATAGTCCTTAACGGTACTCCTAAAACAATAACGATGTCCGTAAAAGGAAACGGTACAAATCATTGGGTAAGGGGAAAAATTATTGACGCTTCCGGTAATTCATATACGATTGATTTCTCAAAAGGCGTCAATTGGAGTGGTTGGAATGAAGTTACGGCAAATGTTCCTGCTGAAGTTACATATCCGATAAAGCTTGAAACTTTATATGTTGCGGCTCTTACAAGCGATAGTTCTTCGGAATACAGCATAGCGTTTGATAATATCAAAGCTGTTGTATCTGATGGTGTAGCCGATGTTCCGTCAAATCCTTCATTCAATGATGTACAAAATGTAGCTATTGACAATAAAGAAGCCGGTTCATTCTATATAACTCTTGCAGGTAATGTTGTGTATTCGGGTCAGAATAAACCTTCAAATTATACAGACGCAAGAGTGTCGGTTAATAATGCTTTACAACAGAACAGTGATTTGATGATATATGCCGGAGGTTGTGATATTACATCAGGTTCTTCGGTAGAAACAATTAAATATGGCTCTACATATGCTTTCCATAATTACAACGTCGCAGATTTGAGTATTATCGAACTCACAGCTAAAAACGGCGGTCTAAGAAATACTCAGGCTAGCCAGTGGCAGAGATTTTCCAATGATATTGCCGCAGCCGGAAATAAAAATGTTATTTTCATAATGGATGTTACTCCAAGTAATTTCCGTGATAAACTTGAAGGCGATTTATTTAAGAGTGCTCTTAATACAATAAAAAACAGCGGCAAAAATGTTTATGTTGTTTCTGCAAGTGGAAACTCTTCATGGAATACAGTAAGAGACGGGATAAGGTATATAAATCTTCCCGGTTTGTGGACTTCATCAGGAAATCTTAACAAAGACTTCAAAACTCTTACAATAAAAGCCGATGGCAGCGGTATGTATTATGATATAAAATCAGTGTTTTAATAATATTCCCTCCGTATTGTAAAATACGGAGGGTAATTGCGGTTATAAATCAATTAAAATGAGGTAAGTTTTTATGTCTGAAAATAATGAAAAAGCTGTCAGAGCTGCAACTATGATGATGATAATTACATTGGTCGGAAAAATACTCGGTCTTATTCGTGATACAATGTTGGCTGCAAACTACGGTATAAGCATGGAAGCGAATGCCTTTCAGACAGCAAGCCGAATTCCGAGAGTTTTTTTTGACGCTATATTTGCCTCAGCTATTTCAGCAAGTTTTATTCCTATTTTCAATGAAAATCTTGAGAAGAAAGGTAAAAAATCGGCGTTTGAATTCTCAAATAAATTCATTACGCTTATTGCAATAGTTACTGTAATCCTTACATTGGTAGGCATAGTATTTTCTTCGGAATTATCCGCTTTATTCGCGCCTAAATATGATACGGAAACAATGCTCCTTACATCGAAATTATTAAAAATTATGTTTCCGACTGTTGTGTTTACGGGAATAGCATATTCATTTGTCGGTATTCTTCAATCTTTTGATGAATTTACAATACCGGCAGCTCTAAGCATAGTATCAAACGGTATCATTATATTATATTATATATTTTTTAACGATTCTTTCGGTATATACGGTCTATCATTTGCACTTCTGTTGGGTTGGGCAATGCAGGCAATTATGCAGATACCAAGCTTAATAAAAAAGGGGTACAGGTACAAATTCTCACTTGGATTCAGAAAAGATGACAGCATTAAAAAAGTGTTGGTTTTGATGCTTCCTGTTATGATAAGTACATGGGTACAGCCTATAAATTTAATGATTAATTCACGTTTCGCTTCCGGATTATATAACGGTGCAGGCGTATCTGTTCTTGATTATGCAAATAATTTGTATACAATAATTGTAGGCGTATTTGTATTATCTGTAGCAAACGTGATATTCCCTAGGTTATCAAGGATGACTGCAAACAAGGACTCTGTTTTTCAGACCGTAATTATGACTTTAAGAATATTATCTTTCATCATTATTCCCATGACTGCCGGAACAATGGTGTTAAGCAATCAAATAATAACATTGATATATCAAAGAGGGGATTTTACGGCAGAAAGCACTCTCCTTACATCCGGAGCATTAATGTTTTTTGCGATAGGAATGCTTGGATATGGTTTTCAAATAATTATATCCAGAGCATTTTACGCTGAACAAAACGGTAAAACACCCTTTATAGCAGGTCTTATTTCAATAGTTATTAATATTATACTTTGCGCATTATTAGTTGATAAAATGTCTGTATCAGGCCTTGCCTTAGCCTCGTCAATATCGTCTACAATATATGGCCTGACATTATATATTCCGCTTAGGCGAAAGTATAAAAACGAGGATGTTAACAGATTTGCTTTATCAATACTGAAAATGATTTTTTGCGCTGCCGTAATGGTTTGCGCTGTAATACCTGTAAGAAATTTACTGTGGGACGCAAACGGAAGTATGCTTATGAAAATAATTTCTGTAGGCGCTTCCGTAATGGTCGGAATCATAGTTTATATATTAACGTGCAAGCTTACAAAGCTTTATGAGGCTGAAACCGCCTTCAACTTTGTAAAAAAAGCACTAAAGAAAAAATCTTAAGAAACGGGGGTAATATATGGTGAGCGAAATGTTGAAAAACAGCATTGTATATAATTTATTCGCTTCCATCGGCAATTGGTTCTCTAAACAGTTTAGTCAAAGCTGTTTGATAAACCGATTTTTGACTGAAAAAGAAACGGCAGAGCTACCGCAAAAAGGTCTGTTCTCACAGATTTTCGCTTCAATTGTCGAACTGTTTAAAAAACTATTTTCAACTTTAAAGCTTAATAAACTGCTTGACGGAAGCATATTTAAGGCAACTTATTTATGGTGTTTTATGGCTGTAGTTTTTGCCCCGATATTGCCGACAATGGTCGTTTTAGCGCTTGCTCTTGTCGGATTTGCATCATTGGCGATTAGAATGTTTTGTGATGACTTAAAATTAAGGCATTTTCCGTTAAATAAATTTGTGCTTATTTATGCTTTAATCTATTTTATATCGACATTCACATCAGTAAATGTTAAAGGCAGTCTTTTGGGAGGAATACTTACAACAGCCTATATACTTTTTTATTTTGTTGTTATAAATTCCGTTGAAACAAAAAAGCAGCTTAATTTTCTTACTTTTTGTTTTGTCTGCTTTGGAATATTTATAGCTATGTATGGTTTTTACCAGTATTTAAATCCTTCTAAGTTCAGCGGTTCATGGGTTGATAAAGAGATGTTCTCGGATATAGGATTCAGAGTTTACTCAACTCTCGGAAATCCTAACGTATTAGGTGAATATCTTCTTTTAATTATACCTTTTGTCGTTGCTTTTTTCTTCAACACAAAAGGATTTTTGAAAAAAGGTTTCTTCTTTATCGTAGGCTGCATGCTTATGCTGTGCCTTATTCTCACATATTCAAGGGGATGTTGGCTTGGTATACTTTTTGCAGCGGTTATATTCCTTATTTTTCTTGATCGACGGTTTATTATCCTTATACTTATCGGATTGGTAATAATGCCTTTTATTCTTCCGGAAACTATAATTAACCGTTTTATGAGTATCGGAAATATGTCCGATTCATCTACCAGCTATAGATTTTTTATTTATATGGGAACTCTCAGTATGCTTAAAGATTACTGGATTTGTGGAGTAGGTCCCGGAAGCGCCGCGTTTAACATGGTTTATCCGTCATACGCCTATGACTCCATAACAGCTCCTCATTCACACAATCTCTTTCTCCAGGTTATGTGTGATTCCGGTATATGTGGCGAAATTGCTTTTCTTGCACTTATATACAGAGCGTATAAAACATGCTTCATAAGTTTAAAAAAGGCAGCGGAAGAAAATAAGATTTTTATAATAGGCGCCATATCTGCACTGAGTGGATTTTTCCTGCAAAGTATGTTTGACTATACTTTCTATAATTACAGAGTAATGCTGATGTTTTGGGTTGTTTTAGCACTGGCAATGCTATATTCAAATATTGATAAGCTTAGGGAGGATTAATATGATTAAAATATTAAACATAATAAGCGATAGTAATATAGGCGGTGCCGGCAGATGTGTACTTACTTTCTTAAAATACTTCGATAGAAGCAATTTTCAGGTAAAGGTCGTAGTTCCTACAAACAGTCTTCTTATACCCGAAATAAAAAAACTGGGCATAGATACTATAGAAGCTGAGGGAATTGCCGAAAAATCTCTCAGCCGTAATGGGATAAAAATATTAAAAAATATAATTAAAACTTCAGACTGCGATATAGTTCATACACACGGAAATATGAGCGGAAGAATAGCCGCAAAACAATGCGGTAAGAAAGTAGTATATACGAGACATTCCGTTTTTCCCGTAAATCCTAAAATAAGTAAGGGTATCGGTAAAAAACTAAACGGAATAGTAAATATGCACTATGCCGACGATATAATAGCGGTTGCCGAGGCAGCTAAAGAAAATCTTACTGACTCGGGGATAGACGGTTCCAGAGTAAAAGTTATACTAAATGGAGTGGAGCCGCAAAGCAAAATTCCCAAAGATGTATCTGAGAAAATAAAAGTGCTCTACAATATAGAAAAAAATGACTTTGTAGTTGGTATAATGGCCAGAATCGAAGAAGTTAAAGGACATATCTATCTTATAGAAGCAGCTGAAAAAATTAAAAAAACAGGCCGTAATATAAAGGTCTTAATAATCGGAACCGGAGCGCTTGAAGAAGAATTAAAAAACACGGTAAAGTCAAAAGGGCTTGAAGATACTGTTATTTTTACGGGATTCATCAAAAATGTAAATGAAATTTTAAGCATTATTGATCTTCAAGTAAATGCTTCATTCGGTACAGAAGCTACAAGTCTTTCTCTTTTGGAAGGAATGAGTTTAGGGATACCTGCCGTTGTCAGCAATTACGGAGGAAATCCGGGAGTAATAACCCATGGTGAAAACGGATATATATTCCGTTTGAAAGACAGTGATGATTTAGCTTCCTATATAATAAAACTTATGGACGATAAGGATACTTATGATTATATGAAAAATCGGTCAGTTGAAATATTTAACCAAAAGTTTACGGCTGAAATATATGCAAGAAATATAGAAAACGTATACACTGAACTGATGAAAAAATAAGAGGTGCAAAATGACAGAGAATAAAAAGTTTAAGATTAATTTTTTTGACATAGTTATTGTACTAATTGTGTTATGTGTCGGGGTAGGTTTTTATTTATTTACTAATAAAGATACAACAGCTGATACTAAAAAATTAACTTATGTAATCGAACTTAATAAAACAACTCCGGGATTGGAAAATTATATCAGAATCGGCGACGATCTTACAGAAAACACAAAAAATTATCACATGGGAAAAGTAGTTGATTTTGAGACAAAGCCATATACAAGAATCACTCCTGATTATATGAGCAATGTATTCAGAGATTCTGTCGACCCTACAAGCAATGCAGTGCTTATAACAGTTGAGGCCGATGTAACAGAAAGCAACAGTTCATTCGCTGTTGACGGTCAATTTATAGTACGTGCCGGAACAGAAATATTTGTTAAGGGCGAGGGGTATGCAGGCGAAGGATACATTGTTAAAGTAATCAGATAAAGGAGGCGTTAATTATGGCAGAAAAAAATAAAGGAAAGTTTAATATTGTAGACGTTATAGTGATAGCTGTAATAATTATCCTGATTGCAGGAGCTGCATATAAGTTCAGAGGATTAGACAAAACAAAAAAATCGGTTGCTATGGAACCTATAACATATGAAATGACGATAGAATCATTGAGAGACTATAATAAAGAAAATCTTCAGGTAGGAGACACTGTCTTTGATTATACATCCGGAAACGCAATAGGAACTATTGAAAACATTGAGTGGAAAGACGCAAAAGATCCTTTTTATACTTTGAAAGGAGAAACTGTTGAAGCTCCCGTTGAAAACAGATATGATGCAGTATTGACTCTTTCTGCAAATGCTACAAATGATGACGGCGTTTACTTTGTAGACAAAACATATGAAATTTCTGTAAACTCAAAAAGAAAAATTTATACAAAATATGCTGAATGTACAGCAGTTATAACTGGAGTTAACGAATAATTGTCTGTCGGAAGGAGTTCAGACATGGGCAAAAAATATAAAATACTTATGACAACTATGGGTTTGAATATCGGCGGAGCCGAAACTCATATAGTGGAACTTACAAAAGAACTTAAAAAGCGTGGATACGACGTTATGGTAGCGTCAAACGGCGGCGTATATGTTGATGAACTGACGGAAGCGGGAATAAAACATTTCGATGTTCCTCTTAACACAAGAAATATAGGAAAAATGTATAAGTCGCTTAAATTATTAAAAAAAATAGTCAGTGAAGAAAATGTCGATATAGTACATTCCCATGCGAGAATACCCGGATTTGTAACGGGAATTCTTCACAGATCCATGAAATTTACTTTCGTTACAAGCGCACACTGGGTTTTTAATACAGGACACGGACTTAAATATCTTACGAACTGGGGTCAAAAAGTTATCGCCGTAAGTGAAGATATAAAACAGTATCTTATGGAAAATTACAATACTCCTGAAAAAAATATTTATGTTACTATAAACGGAATAGATACTGATAAATTCTCACCAAATGTTTCAGGAGAAGAAATTATAAACGAATTCGGTCTTAATCCCGACAAACCTATAGTATCGTATGTGAGCCGTATGGACGCAGACAGAGCTATGGTTGCCGAACAACTTATAGATTCCGCTGAAGAAATATCGTCAAAAATTGATGGTGTTCAATTTTTAATTGCAGGCGGCGGAAATGTATTTGACAAGCTGAAAGATAAATCTGAAAAGATTAATACAAAGCTTGGACGAAAATGTATAGTAATGACCGGCGCAAGAACAGATATAAACAAAATAGTTGCTGCCGGAGATATATTTGTCGGTGTAAGCCGAGCTGCCTTGGAGGCAATGTCGGCTGAAAAACCTGTTATAGTTGCCGGTAACGAAGGCTATATAGGTATTTTCAACAATGACAAGCTTGAAACCTCTCAGGAAAACAATTTCTGTTGCAGAGGCTGTGAAATGTCCTCAAATGAATTACTTATCCGTGATGTTATTCGTCTTATACAGCTTAGTGATGATGAAAAAAAAGTATTGGGTAAATACGGAAGAGAAGTAATCTTCAAATATTATTCCGTAAGTAAAATGGCCGATGATTGTATAAAAGCATACGATTCAGCTTATAAAGAAAACCACGGAGACAGAATACTTATGTCAGGTTACTATGGTTATAATAACAGCGGAGACGAAGCGATACTTACAACCATTTATAATAACATTCAAAAAATGGACAGAAATATAAATATAACCGTTCTATCAAGAGATCCCGAAGAAACTATGGCAGAATATGGTTTTCAAGATGTCGTTTCAAGATTTGATTTCTTTAAAGTGATGTCGGAAATCAAAAAATGCGATATTCTTTTAAGCGGAGGGGGTTCTTTACTGCAGGATACGACAAGTACAAGATCATTAATGTATTATCTGTTTATTATAGAATGGGCAAAAATCATGCATAAAAAGGTCATGCTTTATGCAAACGGTATCGGGCCTGTTTCAAAAAAGGCAAACAGAAGAATGGTTAAACGAGTAGTAAGTAAAGCTGATATAATTACGCTTAGAGAGGAAGCTTCAAAAAACGAGCTTATTTCTATGGGAATACCTGACAATAATCTTTTTGTAACGGCAGATCCTGTTTTCACAATGGAAGCCGAAACAAGAGAAAAGTCAAAATTACTGTTACAGGAAGCCGGTATACCGGATGATAAAGGTATTATAGGCGTATCAGTCAGAAACTGGAAAAACGATTCTGATTTTGCGGAAAAATTTGCATGTATATGTGATGAGATACATGATAAATTTAATAAGTCTATAGTATTTATAGTCATGCATAATCCCAACGATACAAACATAAGCAAATCTGTAATGCAGAAAATGAAAAATGAGGCTTATATCCTTGAAAAAAATTATTGTCCGAAGGAAATAATGGGAATGATAGGCGAAATGGATCTTGTTTTGAGTATGAGGCTTCATACATTGATATTTGCAACCAAACAGAGAGTTCCGATAGTAGGGTTTGTATATGACCCTAAAATAAACAGCTATCTCAATATGCTGAAAATGCCTAACGGCGGCGACGTAAACAACATCAATATCGAAAGAACTCTGGAAGAAGTTGAAGAAGTATTGGAAAATCGAGACAAGTACGTAGACTATCTTAATTTAGCCGCTATAAAGCTTGAGCATAAGGCTAGGCTTAACGAAAAATATCTTGAAAGTTTATTGTAATTCTGTGAGGTGATAATATGGGAAAAACTACAATTCTTGGAGTTGATTTTGACACATATACTTTAGACGAGGCAGCCGAACACGCTGTAAATCTAATGAATGAAAGCGGTCAGCATATTGTCTGTACTCCAAACCCTGAAATTGTAATGGAAGCTCAGCATGACAGAGAGCTTATGGGTATATTGAAAGCAGCCGATATGGTTACGCCTGACGGAGTGGGAGTTGTATGGGCTTCAAAATACAGTAAAACTAAGATTACAGAGCGTGTGTCAGGATACGATTTAGTACTTCATATATTTGAAAAAATAAAAAACTCGGAACATACAGTATATTTTCTCGGCGGTGCACCGGGAGTCGCTGAAAAAGCTGCTGAAATGATGGCAAAAAAATATGTCGGTCTGAAAGTAGTAGGAATACATGACGGATATTTCGATAAAAAGGAAGAACATTTAATCATAGCTGATATTAAAAAGAAACAGCCATCACTGCTATTGGTGGGATTAGGTTCTCCAAAACAGGAAAAATGGATTTATAATAATCTCAGACTTACGGGAGCAAAACTTGCTATAGGAATAGGCGGAAGCTTTGACGTTATGAGCGGTAATTTAAAGAGGGCTCCTAAAATATTTTGCAAACTCGGTTTAGAATGGTTCTATAGACTTATAACTCAGCCTTCAAGATTTAAAAGAATGTTGAAACTTCCGAAGTTTGTTATAAAAGTACGTAAAGAAATGCGCCGATAAATCAATAAAAAACTCTGATAAGGTTATAATTAACTTATCAGAGTTTTTTATTGGGGTGAAAATATTGAAAAACGAAATCAAAAATTATTTATATATACTATCAGGCGTAATCTTAATCTCTGTTGGGATAAATATATTTTATATTCCGAATGAACTTGTTTCCGGCGGAATTTCCGGTATAGGAATAGTAATAATGTATTTGTCTGAAAAATTTCTCTCATTTTCATTCCCGATTTCTCTCATAAATATTATTCTGAATATACCTCTTTTCTTACTTTCCTATAAGTACTTCGGAGGAAAATATATCAAGAGAAGCTTTGCTGCGACATTGCTGTTTTCATTGGCTTTACAATGCACCGCGTTTCTTCCGCAATATAAAGGAGATCTTATGCTTGCCTCTATTTTCGGCGGCATAATAATGGGTAGCGGAGTAGGCTTTGTATTGAACGGTTCGGCAACAACCGGCGGAACGGAAACCGCTGCACATATACTTCATCATATAAATAACAGACTCTCTGTGTCAAATTATATCTTTATAATAGATTCATTAATTATTATAGCCGGATTTTTTGCTTTCGGTGCAGAAAAGGCAATGTTTGCCATAATTTCTGTATTTGTTGCTTCGAAATGTATAGATATGGTAGCCTCCGGGTCATCTTTGGATAAAGCAGCCGTTATAATATCGAGTAAAGCGTGTATAATTTCAGGCAAAATAAAAGAATGTATATCTTCGGAAAATGCTTACAAATTAAGTATGCCGTTTAAAAATATACTGCCCGGTTATATTGTTTGTATATTTTCACAAAAGGAGACAAGACAAATAAAAGAAATCATTAAATCAGTAGATAATTCCGCATTTATTATTCTATTTGACATAAAAGAAGTTTACGGAGAAGAATTTAAAAAGCTTTAATTCTTGTTAAAATATATAATAGAATAAAACTTCATGTCGGTTTATGCAATAAAAACATTAAATATAAGTACCATTTTTTATTAAAAATTTCAGTTTAATTTTTGCTTCAAAAAAGATGTCATTTTTTTTGAAAATTCTCTTTATTTTTTTGTTATTTTGTTATAAAATATAAATCAGTAATAGTGAAATTTTAGGGTGGCAGATTATACATTACGTTTAATGGATATTAGTATATATTGCTTTATGCAATTTTAAGGATAACAATACTGATTTCTGTTATTCTGTCGGCATTTCCTATAACTGCAGGCAGTATAAGGAATGGGGATTTTTATTAAATTTAATTGGGGTGGAAATATGATATCTAATCAGATTTTACAAAGTACAATTGACGGACTAAAAAACATTACACGCAAAGATCTCAGCGTAGTTGAAAAAGAAGGAAAGGTAATAGCTACTACCGAAGAAAACATGATAGGAAGGCAGATAGACGCCATAGAAAACTTTGTCGGTTCACAGGCGGACAGTCAGCTTATCCTCGGTTATCAGTATTTTAAGGTTTATGACAACGGTATTCCGGAATATGTAATACAGGTGAAGGGCGAGGATGAAGACGGCTATAGAATAGGCAAAATAGCCGCATTCCAGATTCAAAGCCTCCTTGTTGCTTACAAAGAAAGATATGATAAAGATAACTTTATAAAGAATCTTCTCCTTGACAATCTTCTTCTTGTAGATATATACAGCAGAGCTAAAAAGTTACATATCGAAAATAACATAAGAAGAATTGTCTACCTTATTGAAACGAATATCGATAAAGATATGAACATCGTTGAGATTGTAAGGAGTATATTCCCCGCAAAAACAAAAGACTTCGTTACAGCTGTTGATGAACACAGTATAATCCTCGTTAAAGAACTTCGTGAAAAGGAAACGATGGATGAAATTGAAAAAATAGCCAAAATGATTTCAGATACTTTAAGTACTGAATTAAATGTAAAGGTATATATTTCAATCGGTACTGTAGTAAGCGACCTTAAAGACGTTTCACGTTCATATAAGGAAGCTAAAATGGCTCTTGAAGTAGGAAAAATATTTGAAAACGATAAATATATTGTCAATTATGAAAAACTCGGTATAGGCAGACTTATTTATCAGCTTCCTCTTTCACTTTGCAAAATGTTTATTAAAGAGGTTCTCCACGGACTCACAATGGATGATTTTGATGATGAAACTCTTGCGACAGTCAATAAGTTCTTTGAAAATAACCTCAATGTTTCTGAAACTTCAAGGCAGTTATATATACACAGAAATACGCTTGTATACAGGCTTGATAAGCTTCAGAAAATGACAGGTCTTGACCTGCGTAATTTTGACGACGCCATTATTTTCAAGATTACCCTTATGGTAAGCAAGTATATGATGTATATGGATAAAATGGTATACTGATACCTTGCTCTTTTAAATAAAGGCATGGGAAAGGACGATTTAGTTGATAAGCATAGAACACGTTACTAAAGTATATCCCAACGGTACAGTAGGCGTTGAGGATATAAATATTAATATTGAAAAAGGTGAATTTGTTTTTCTTGTCGGTTCAAGCGGATCCGGAAAATCGACAATGATTAAAATGCTTCTTAAAGAGCTTGACCCTACTGAGGGAACAATTACAATTAACAGTTTAAAGACGGGAGACTTAAAAAGAAGTCAGATACCGTATTTAAGAAGAAATCTGGGCGTTGTATTCCAAGATTTCCGACTGCTGCCAAATAAAACTGTTTTTGAAAACGTTGCGTTTGCAATGCAGGTAATAGAAGCGCCTACTAAAACAATAAGAAGAAATGTACCTACGGTTCTCAGTCTTGTTGGGCTTCGAGATAAATCAAAGGTTTATCCTAGGGAGCTGTCAGGAGGAGAGCAGCAGAGAACTGCTCTAGCAAGGGCAATTGTAAATAATCCTCCTATACTTATTGCGGACGAGCCTACAGGAAATCTTGACCCCGCTACAGCTTGGGATATCATGACTCTTCTTGAAGAAATCAATAAAAGGGGCACAACAGTAGTAATCGCTACCCATGCCAAAGATATAGTAGACCAAATGCAAAAGAGGGTTATCACCCTTGAAAACGGTCGAATAATTCGAGACAAAAAAGGTGGGTACAGCGATGAAATTTAGATCAATTAAATACTTTTTCTCCGAAGCTTTCGGCGGAGTTATAAGAAACAGACTTATGTCAATAGCTTCTATCGGTACTGTTGCGGCATGTATATTTATGATTGCAATATCATATTGCGCTCTTACTAATGTTAATTATATGCTGGCACAAATCGAAGAATCTATCGGAATAGCCGTTTTCTTGGAAGATGACGTTAATTCCGATAAAGTGCTTGGAATAAATGACGCACTTGTAGCGATAGACCATGTCGAAAATGTGAGTTATATATCGCCTGAAGAAGCTTTAGACGACTTAAAAGAATCTTGGGACGCCGAAGAAATATTATCGGGATTTGATGAAAGTAATAATCCTCTTTCAAGCTCCTTTGAGGTATCTCTTGACGATATATCGTATCAGGAAGAGGTTGTTGATAAAATAGAACAAATTGACGGCGTAAGAAATATACGAAGTTCAGAAACAGAGACTCAATTCCTTGTAAAGATAAACAATTTCCTTAGTATATTCGGAAGCGCTCTTATTATCGTATTGGCTGCTATATCTGTTGTTATAATTACAAATACGATCAAGCTTTCAGTATTTACAAGAAGAACAGAAATAAGCATTATGAAATATGTCGGCGCAACAGACTGGTTTATACGTTGGCCTTTTGTTATTGAAGGAATAATAATAGGTATTGTCGGCGCAGCTATTCCTATTATTATAGCGTGGCCGTTATATAATAAATTAGTTGATGTTATTTATGCACAGATACCTATGGTACAAAATCTTGTTTCATTCAAATTCGGTATAGACATATTCTCTGTACTTCTTCCGTTTGCTTTGCTTTTCGGAGCATTGCTCGGCGTAATAGGAAGTACAATATCACTTAGAAAACATCTTAATGTTTAAAAAGTTTGAAAGGGGACGATGTATATGAAAAAAATGTTAAAAACATTTGTCGGTATACTGATTGCTTCTGTTATTGCGGTTGGATTCAGTACATCAGCCTTTGCTGAAAATACAACCGGAATAACTGTAAACGGTACAGGTACTGTTCTTGCAGACCCTGATACAGCTGTAATAACTGCCAGTACCGAAACTATAGAAAATACTGCCGAAACAGCTAAGTCCTTAAATAACAGTCTTTGTTCTGATTTAAGAAATTCTATGGTTGCAGCAGGTATATCGGAAGATAAAATTGTAACAGAATATACTTATGTTTCTCCCGAGAGAAAATATGATGAAAAAACAGATAAATATAAAATTATAGGTTACCGAGCATATACCTCAATTTCATTTTCAACAAACGATGTCGACAATGCAGGAAAATATATTGATGTTGCTGTAAAAAACGGAGCTACCGGAGTAAATATTTCGTTTTCACTTGAAAGTTCAGCTGATTTTTATGCTCAGGCATTAAAGCAAGCCATAGCCACGGCAGAGAGTTCTGCAAAAGCTATAGCTGATGCTTGCGGAAAACCATTAGGAAATGTAGTATCAGTAAATGAAACCACATCTAATCGTTATACAGTTGAAAATGCATCTGCAAAAACTATGAATGATTCAGAAGCAGTTGCAGAAGAAAGTGTAGGAACAGAAATAGACTATGATAAGATTAGCGTAACCGCACATGTAACAGTTAATTATGACTTTAAATAACACTTTAAAACAGCCCTGCTTTGGCAGGGTTATTTTATTACATATTGAATAAAATGTGATAAACATATATAATTGTAATGCGCATAAGCTATTTATAACGGTTTATGCGGAGATGGTTTTATGGAAAACAAAGAAGACGCTTTACGCTTTTTTAAAGGCGTTATATGCGGTGTTATTCTTACATCAGTTCTTATTGTTACAAAAAACGGATATGATGCAAAACATGCTGTGTTTAAAGAAAATAATATGGACATAGGTGAAAAAGCTTCTATCATAGCTTCAATGTTGGAACAGAATTATATAGGCGATTTTGAAAAAAACGGTCTTGCGGATCAAATGTATTGCGGAATGGCAAATGCTATGGGGGATCCATATACTGTATACATGAACGAAGAACAAATGCAAAATTTTATTACAGAAGCAAACGGTTCATTATGCGGTGTAGGCATAATAATATCATCAGATAAAAATAATGATACATGTATTATAAGTGATGTATTAAAAAATTCTCCGGCAGAAAAAGCAGGTTTAAAAGCCGGGGATAAAATTATAAGCGTAGACGGTAATAACATATCAGGTCTATCCGTTTCCGATATATCTGCACTAACAAAGGGTAAAAATAACACCAAAATAGTTATCAGTATATACAGAGACGGATTAGGAGAAAAGAGCTTTGAAATAACTCGTTCTATGATAGATATGCAGTATGTAAAAGGGGAAAAAGACGGCAATATAGGATATATACAAATAACTGAATTTTCTAAAATTACTGCATCTCAGTTTGAGAACGAACTTTCAAAATTGATGAAACAGGGGATAAAGGGTCTTATTATCGATTTAAGAAATAATCCCGGCGGAATGGTTGATGTAGTAACAGAAATTGCCGATAAGCTTCTTCCTGAAGGAATTATTACATATACTGTTGACAAAAACGGTAACAGAGTAGATTTTAAATCTGAAAAAGGATGTATTGATATTCCTATAGCGGTATTGGTAAATAGCGGCAGTGCAAGCGCATCTGAGTTACTTGCAGGCGCTCTACAGGATAACAAAAAAGGCGTTATTATAGGAACACAAACGTATGGCAAAGGAATAGTACAAGGATTATACAGTCTCAGTGACGGTTCCGGGTTAAAAATAACTATTCAAAAGTATTTTACGCCTAACGGAGTATGTATCCAAGGTTGTGGAATTACTCCTGATTATAAAATAGATTCTGATGACTGTTCTGCATCTGCAAATGATAAACAGTATAATAAGGCTGTTGAAATACTAAATGATAAAATAAAGGATTGATATAATATGATAGATGTTGCACTTTTGGGAACCGGCGGAATGATGCCAATGCCTGAAAGATTTCTCTCATCAATGCTGTTGAGAATTAACGGAAGACTTATATTGGTCGACTGCGGCGAAGGTACTCAAGTTACTTTAAAAATGCTTGGTTGGGGTTTTAAAGCCATTGATACTATATGTTTTACTCATTATCATGCAGACCATATATCAGGACTTCCGGGAATGCTTTTGACAATAGGAAACTCCGGAAGAACTGAGCCTGTAAAATTGATCGGACCTCCGGGATTGAAAAAAGTCGTTGAAGGTTTAAGACTTATCTTTCCCGAACTTCCGTTTAAATTAGAGTATATCGAAATCGACAACGTTGACTGTGTTATTGACTTTAATGACTTCTCTTTAAAGGCAAATGAGGGTGATCATCGTATTAAATGTCTCTCGTATCGTTTTGATATATCAAGAAAAGGTAAATTTTCAGTTGAAAAAGCAAAGACACTGGGACTTCCCGTTAATATGTGGTCAATACTGCAAAAAGGTGGTACAGCAGAATATAATGGAAAGATATATACAAGCGATATGGTGCTTGGAAACGCAAGGAAAGGAATAAGCCTGTCATTTTGTACTGACACTAGACCTGTCGACTCGCTTGTAAATTTTATAAACGGCTCGGATTTATTTGTATGCGAAGGTATGTACGGTGAAAACGAAAAACAGAAAAAAGCAATAGAATATAAACATATGCTTTTTTCCGAGGCCGCAAAACTTGCAAAACTCGGAAATGTAAAAGAATTATGGCTTACTCATTTAAGTCCGTCAATGAAAGAGCCTGAACTGTTTATAGATAACGCAAAAAATATATTTGCCAATACAAAAGTAGGATATGACAGAATGTACACAAGAATTAATTTTGAAGAATAAGCACGGAGGAAATTATGAATGCAGAAGAAAACAAAGATATATTGATACTAGCCATAGAGAGTTCATGTGATGAAACCGCAGCGTCTGTTGTAAAAAACGGAAGATATGTAATGTCAAATATTATATCCTCTCAAATTGATTTGCACACATTATACGGAGGCGTTGTTCCAGAGATAGCGTCGAGAAAGCACATAGAGAATATTGACGCCGTTATATCGGAAGCGTTGAAATCAGCCGATGTATCTCTTGATGATATAGACGCTATAGGAGTTACATACGGTCCCGGTCTTGTAGGAGCTCTCCTTGTAGGTCTTGCGGAAGCAAAAGCGCTTGCATTTGCTACGGGAAAGCCTCTTGTAGGCGTTCACCATATCGAAGGTCATATATCGGCAAACTACATCCAAGATGTAAATTTTAAACCTCCTTTCATGGCTCTTGTGGTATCAGGAGGGCATACAAATCTTGTATATGTAAGCGATTACGGAAAATATGAAATAATGGGTTCAACACGAGATGACGCTGCAGGAGAAGCCTTTGATAAAGTAGCAAGGGTGATCGGTATGGGCTACCCAGGAGGGCCTAAAATCGAAAAAGCGGCAAGAGAAGGAGATAAGGACGCAATAAAATTTCCTCATGTATTTCTGGAAGACGGAAGTTATGATTTCAGCTTTAGCGGACTGAAATCTGCCGTACTTAACTATGTAAATAAAATGAATATGACCGGTGAGACTATAGTACCTCAGAATGTTGCCGCTTCATTTCAATATTCCGTTATAGATGTTCTTGTCAATAAAACAATAACGGCAGCCAAAGAAAAGGGACTTACAAAAATAGCAATGGCAGGAGGAGTAGCTTCTAATTCCGCATTAAGAGAAGCTATGAAAAAAGCATGCGATGAAAACGGATTTACATTAAACATACCATCACCGATACTTTGCACGGATAACGCTGCAATGATAGGATCAGCGGCATATTACGAATTCATAGCCGGTAGAAGAGACGGTCTTGAATTAAATGCTGTACCAAGCCTAAAACTTGGTGAAAGGCTTTAATTGCAATAAATACAGAATAAACAAACTTAAAAAAGGACGAAGTGTAACTTCGTCCTTAATTTTTGCAACAACATTTAGGTAAATCAGTACATACCGCCGTCAATTGTTATTATCTGTCCGTTTATGTATCCTGATGAATCATTGTTAGATAAGAAAAGTACAAGCTTTGCAACTTCTTCAGCAGACCCGAATCGCGCAAGAGATATTTCGTCGCAAAGAGCCTCTTTTTCTTCTTTATTAAAACATTCATTCATTTTTGTATCTATAACGCCACAGCTGACGGCATTTACCCTTATTCCGCTAAGACCTACTTCCTTTGCAATCGCTTTTGTAAACGAATTCACAGCTCCTTTTGAAGCCGAGTAAACAGCCTCGCAGGAAGCGCCTCTTTCTCCCCAAATCGAAGAAATATTTATAATATTCCCCGAATGTTTTTTTATCATTTTTTTTAAAGCATAATGTGTGCAATTAAAAACCGAATTGAGGTTTACCTCTGTTACTCGTTTCCATTGTTTGGGGCTCATGTCTGTAAAAAGACCTATATGGGATATTCCGGCATTATTTACGAGTATGTCAATATCAGCTTCAAAAAGCCTCTTGCAGCTTTCATAGTCCGAAATATCGGCTAATACAGCTTCACAGCTATATCCTTTATCAATAAATTCATTAAGTGTATCATTCAATTCAACTTCACTTTTTGAAGCATTAATAATGACGTGATATCCGTTTTTTGCAAACTCTTCGGCAATCGCTTTTCCTATTCCTCTGGATGAGCCTGTTATGACGGCATTTTTCATATGCTTTCACCCCTTAAGCGAGCTATTTCCTGTTTGTATAGGTTTTCGGTTTTACTAATCCAAGGAGTCTCCAAAATAAACGGTCTTCCTGCTGTTTTTTCATGATGAACTATATAATTAATAGCGTCAAAACCGATATAATCCATTCCTTTTGGATTTGTTTCATCTGCCCCTATATTTGCATGTCTGTCTTTTTTTGCTCCGATTGGATTAAGAGAACCGTTTATATGAAACACTTTAAGTCTGTCAAGCCCTATTATATTGTCAAACTCATCAATAACCTTGTCAAAATTATTTACTATATCATATCCACTGTCATTTGTATGACATGTATCAAAGCATACACCCATATTTTCTTTTTTATCTATTCTATCAATAATAGCCCTAAGTTCTTCAAATTTTCTTCCTATCTCGGTTCCTTTGCCTGCCATTGTCTCCAGGCAAATATAGATATCGGGTATTCCACTGCTTATAACGCTGTTTATTCCATCGGCTATTCTTTCTATCCCATATTCGGCTGATTTATCCGTATATGCTCCGGGATGAAGAACCAAATATCTTGAACCGAAAGCAAAGGCTCTGTCAATTTCTTTTGCCAAAAAATCCTTTGCCAATGTAAACGTATTTTCTTTATAAGAAGCAAGATTAATTATATATGGAGCATGTACGACAATATCGCTTATGCCATGTTCATCCATATACTCTATGCCTTCCTGTATTTTTAACTCCGAAAGAGGTTTTCTTACTGTATTTTGCGGAGCGCCTGTATATACCATAAAAGTATTAGCATTATAAGAAAAAGCCTCCTTTGCCGCCCCTAAAAGTCCCCCAGATATTGAAACATGCGATCCTATAAGCATTTTATCCTCCTTTATTTTATATCAATAAAATTAACATTTTTGTTTCTGAAAGTAGCTATTGATTTGAATCCGGCAGACTTTATCATATTGTAAGCATCTTCAAAATGGTCTGCCATGTACTCGGGACTATGTGCGTCAGAACCTACAGTGATTATTTTTCCTCCGAGTTCATTAAACCTTTTAAGTATTTCAAACTGAGGATAACATCTGTTTTCGCCGTAACGATATGCAGATGTGTTAACATCAAGTCCCTTATCCTTTTTTACCAAGACTTTAAGTATTTCATCAATTATTTCCCTATACTCATTATAGTAAACACTTTTATCATCATACGGAGCATATCTACTTATATAGTCCAAGTGTCCCACAACATTATAGCAATCATGAATTTTCAAATTCTCAAGCACTTCCTCAAAATATTTTAAATATGCTTGTTTTTTTGTCTTTCCCTTAAAATACTCCGGATTTGAAACATCAATTCCGTCTATGACGTGTATGGAACCTATTACAAAATCAAACGGATTATACTCCGTAAACATTCTGGCTTCTCTTACTATATGTCTTTGCAATCCCATTTCAACGCCGATAAGAACGTCTATTTGTTTCATATATAAAACTTTGTATAAGTTAATCGCTTCCGAATAATCCTGATAGAACAGTGTAAACGGCATTGACTTATCAGGAAATTCAATATCCATATGGTCAGTAAACATTATTTCTTTTAAACCTATATTTACAGCCTTATCTATCATGGCTGTCATTTCGGCTGTGCTGTCAGACGAAAAATTTGTGTGTAAATGATAGTCTGCGTAAATCATATCTTTTCCTCCAAAAAATCAATGAATAGTTTCATGCCGCAAGTTTGGAATAATATAAACAGAGGCATAAAATAATTCGTTTTTATTTGATATTAAAAAACAAGTATATTAATACCTCAATAAGTTAATTTAGTATACCATACATTGAAAAATTTTACCAAGGGTAGTATAATTAAAAACAGTTAATTCAAAATTATAAAAAACATATTTTGAATTATTTTGGGTATCATTTATATAAACTGCATTAACTATTCTCAAAAGGAGGACCTAAAATGCTCAATAAAAAAACAGTAGACGATATCAATGTTAAAGGAAAAAAGGTTCTTGTAAGATGCGATTTTAACGTACCTGTAAAAGACGGTGTAATCACAGACGAAAACAGGATAACAGCATCACTGCCTACAATCAGAAAGCTTATGGACGACGGAGCTAAAGTAATTTTATGCTCTCATATGGGCAAACCTAAGGGCGAAGCAAAACCTGAGCTATCTCTTGCTCCGGTTGCGGAAAGGCTGTCGGAAAAACTCGGTGTTAATGTAAAGTTTGCAAAAGATGACACTGTAGTCGGCGATAATGCAAAAAAAGCTGTTTCGGAAATGAATGACGGAGATGTTATTTTGCTCGAAAATACTCGTTTTAGAAAAGAAGAAACAAAAAATGAAGATAACTTCAGTCAGGAACTCGCTTCTCTTGCAGACATTTATGTAAATGATGCATTTGGTTCTTCTCACCGTGCGCATTGTTCTACTGTCGGTGTAACTAAATTTGTAAATGAATCTGCTGTCGGATATCTTATGCAGAAAGAAATCGAATATCTCGGTAATGCTGTAAACAATCCCGAAAGACCTTTTGCGGCAGTTCTGGGAGGAGCTAAAGTAAGCGATAAAATAAATGTAATCAATAATCTTCTTGAAAAAGTTGATATTCTTATAATAGGCGGAGGAATGGCCTATACATTTATCAAAGCTCTCGGCGGAAACATTGGTGAATCACTGTTAGAGGAAGATAAAGTAGGCTATGCCAAAGAAATGATTGAAAAGGCAAAAGAAAAAGGCGTTAAATTCCTTCTTCCCATTGATACAGTTATTGTTAAAGAGTTTAAAAACGAAGCTGAAAGTGATACGGTTCCTACAGGTCTCATACCCGATGGTTGGATGGGCGTAGATATAGGTCCTGAAACAAGAAAACTTTTCTCAGACGCACTCAAAGAAGCTAAAACAGTTGTTTGGAACGGTCCTATGGGAGTATTTGAATTTTCTAATTTTGCAAAGGGAACAGAATCAATTGCTCAAGTATTAGCTGAAATAGACGGAACTACAATAATCGGCGGCGGTGATTCTGCGGCTGCTGTTAATCAGCTCGGTTACGGCGATAAAATGAGTCATATTTCAACAGGAGGCGGCGCTTCCTTAGAATTTCTTGAAGGTAAGGAGCTGCCAGGCGTTGCAGCTGTTCAGGATAAATGAAGGAGGTATCGGCATGAGAAAAAAAATTGTTGCAGGAAACTGGAAAATGAATGAAACCCCATCCGAAGCTGAAGCGCTTGCTGAAATGTTGCTTCCTTTAGTAAATACGAAAGATACGGATGTTGTATTTTGCGTTCCGTCAATTGATATAATTCCGGTCGGTAATATAATAAAAAATACAAATATTTCTCTTGGAGCTGAAAATATGTATTTTGAGGAAAGCGGAGCCTATACAGGAGAAATATCTCCTGCAATGCTTGTTGACGCAGGAGTTAAATATGTTATTCTCGGACATTCCGAAAGAAGACAATACTTCAACGAAACAGATGAAATAATAAACAAAAAGGTCAAAAAAGCTTTAGAATATAATCTTATACCTATTCTGTGCTGTGGTGAGACACTTGAACAAAGAGAAAAGGGCATAACCATAGATTTTATAAGGACACAAATTAAATCAGCATTTTACGGAATATCATCTGAAAATGCCGTTAATGTTATTATAGCATACGAGCCGATTTGGGCAATAGGAACGGGAAAGACGGCAACAAGTAGCCAAGCTCAGGAGGTTTGCTCTCAAATTAGAAAGGTTATAGACGAAATATACGGTTCGACTGTTTCGGAAAACATAAGAATTCAGTATGGCGGAAGCGTAAACGGAAAAAATGCATCTGAACTTTTTTCTATGCCCGACATAGACGGCGGTCTCGTCGGAGGCGCTTCTCTTAAAGAAGAGTTTAAAGACATAGTAAACTATAACTCCGAAGGGAGAATAATAAAATGAGTAAAAAGCCTACAGTCTTAATGATACTGGACGGTTACGGACTGAATGACAACCCAGAAGGAAATGCAATAAAAACGGCAAAAACACCTGTTATGGATCTTTTATATGAAAGATATCCTCATTCAAAAGGATATGCAAGCGGTCTCGACGTAGGCCTTCCTAAGGGGCAAATGGGAAACTCAGAAGTCGGTCATTTAAATATCGGCGCTGGCAGGATTGTATATCAAGAACTTACAAGGATTACCAAAGCTATAGATGACGGAGATTTTTTTGAAAATCCTGAGTTGTCAGCAGCCATGGATAACTGCAAAAAAAATAATTCCGCTCTTCACATAATGGGTCTTTTGTCTGACGGTGGAGTACACAGCCACAATTCTCATCTTTATGCCATAGTTAAAATGGCAAAAAAATATGGTTTAAAAAAGGTATTTATACATGCCTTTATGGATGGCAGAGATACGCCTCCAACTTCCGGAAAGGAATACTTGTCAGAATTAGAAGAAGAGCTCAGAAACATCGGTCTTGGAAAAATAGCCACTGTATCCGGCAGATATTATGCTATGGACAGGGACAAACGCTGGGACAGAATTCAAAAAGCATACAGCGCAATTCTGGAAGGAAAGGGCAGCAAAGCATCAGATGCTGTAAACTGTGCTGAAACCTCCTATTCAGCAGGTGTTACTGACGAATTTATTATACCGACTGTTATAACAGATGAAAACGGTTTTCCCACAGGAAAATTAGAAGAAAACGATTCAATAATTTTCTTCAATTTCCGTCCGGACAGAGCACGCCAAATTACAAGGGCTATTGTTGATTCTGACTTCAATGGTTTTGAAAGAGAAAAAATCCTCAAAAGATTTTTCTTCGTTTGTTTTACTAGGTATGATGATACATTGCCCAACGTCCATATTGCGTTCAAACCTCAGTTACTTCACAATACTCTTGGAGAATATATATCATCACTTGGGTTAAAACAGCTTCGAACTGCAGAAACCGAAAAATATGCTCATGTTACTTTTTTCTTTAACGGAGGAGTTGAAGAACCAAATGAAGGAGAAGACAGAATACTTATACCTTCTCCAAAGGTTGCAACTTACGATTTAAAACCTGAAATGAGCGCTTATGAAGTTTGCGATGTACTTACAGAAAATATATTATCTAAAAAATATGATCTTATAGTTGTAAACTTTGCTAATTCTGATATGGTCGGCCATACAGGTGTTATGGATGCTGCCGTAAAAGCCGTGGAAGCCGTAGATGAGTGTATAGGAAGAACCGTAGATTCGGTTATTGAAGCCGGAGGTCAGATGATAATATGCGCAGACCACGGAAACAGTGATCAGATGATAGACTATGAAACTGGTGAACCTATGACTGCTCACACTACAAATCCTGTCCCGTTAATCTTAGTTAATTATACGGATGGCATAGGATTAAAAGACGGCAAGTTATGCGATATCGCACCTACTTTGCTTGAAATGATGGATTTACCGAAACCTAAAGAAATGACCGGTGAATCTTTACTTATAAATAACATATAAGGAGGAAAACAAATGAAAGGCTATATTGAAATTTTAGACGTATACGCAAGAGAAATTCTTGATTCCAGAGGAAATCCGACAGTTGAAGTTGACGTTCTTGTAGAAGGCGAATTTTTAGGTCGCGCTGCTGTTCCAAGCGGAGCTTCTACAGGTCAATTTGAAGCTGTAGAAATGCGTGATGGCGGCGACAGATACTTAGGAAAAGGCGTTCAAGACGCTGTTGATAACGTAAATAATATAATAGCTGAAGAGATAATCGGCATGAACGTGCTTGATCAGGTTGCAGTAGACAAAAAATTACTAGAAATAGACGGAACATATAATAAAGGCAAATTAGGCGCAAATGCTATTTTGGGTGTATCCATGGCAGTTGCAAAAGCTGCTGCTGAAGCACTTCAAATGCCGTTATACCAGTACCTCGGCGGATTTAATGCAAAACAGCTTCCTGTTCCTATGATGAATATAATGAACGGAGGAAAACACGCTGACAATACTGTGGATTTCCAGGAATTCATGATAATGCCTGTAGGCGCTTCGTCATTTAAAGAAGCTCTTCGTATGTGTGCGGAAATATATCATAATCTTAAAGATGTTCTTAAATCAAAAGGGCTTTCTACAGCTGTAGGCGATGAAGGCGGTTTTGCTCCTGATCTTCCTACTCCTGATGCCGTTATCGATCTCATTAAGGAAGCCGTTGAAAAAGCCGGTTATGGTTGGGGAACAGACATAAAAATAGCTATGGATCCCGCAACAAGCGAGCTTTACGGAGAAGATGGAAAATATCACTTCCCCGGAGAAAGCAAAATGGTTGGTAAAGAAATCGTAAGAACAAGTGAAGAAATGGTAGCTCTTTGGAAAAATCTTGTTGAAAAATATCCTATTATTTCCATAGAAGATGGTCTTGCCGAAGAAGACTGGGAAGGCTGGCAGCTTCTTACAAAAGAAATAGGGGATAGGGTACAGCTTGTAGGAGATGACCTTTTTGTAACAAATACAGACAGGCTTAAAAAAGGAATTGAGCTTAAAGCCGGAAATGCGATATTAATAAAAGTAAACCAGATTGGTACATTAACAGAAACATTTAATGCTATACAGTTGGCTAACAGAAATAATATGACAGCAATTGTAAGCCATCGTTCAGGCGAAACCGAAGATACAACAATTGCGGATATTGTAGTTGCCGTAAATGCTGGACAGATTAAAACGGGAGCTCCTGCAAGAAGCGACCGTGTTGCTAAATATAATCAGCTTCTCAGAATTGAAGAAGAACTTGATGATGTTGCTGAATACCCAGGCATAAAAGCATTCTTTAATATAAATAAATAAAATTGTACTTTCAATAAATACCGTCATTAAAAATTTATGGCGGTATTTTTACGATGAAAAATAGGAAGAGAGTAGTAAAAAAGATGAAATTTAGGTATTTATATTTATTCGCTAAACGTAACTTTAGCGAATAAATACTGCTATAGTTAAAATCTATTTATATATTTATATCCCTTTTGAGTCCTTTGGTTTTTTATTATTCAATATTCTTTCGATCTTAATCTAACCACATAACCTATCCAAAAACAACAATAAAAAAACAGCCGCTTTAATAGCGACTGCAATAAATAATAGTAATTAAAGTTTAACCTTATATATTTCATCCTTTTCCTGAGGTATCAGTTCAACTCTTTTATTATTTTTCGTAACATATCTTCCTTTATCGGTAACTCTTCCGATTACAGCTGCGTTTATACCGCTTTCCTTTAATTTTGTAACAAGCTTTTCTCCGTCAAATGCTGTCATAACCATAGTACCACTTGAAATAAGCCTTAAGTAATCTATATCAGCAAATTTACAAACTTCCTTAGTACATTCTAGAACCGGTATTTCATCTGCATATAGCTCAACACCAACTTTTGAGCATTCGGCTATCTCCCATACAGCCCCCAGTATTCCTCCTTCGGTTGCATCATGCATTGCTGTTGCACCATACTCTGAAGCTATAATTCCTTCTTTTACAACACTTATCTTTGACGCTAATGCCTTAGCTTCGTCAATTGCTTCTTTTGATATAAAGCCGTCCATTTTATCTTCATAATCTGACGCTATTATTGACGTCCCCTCAATGGCTGCCCATTTGCTCATTATTATATGCTGTCCCGTTTTAGCGCCGCCTGAAGAAATAAATTTTCTGTTTTTTGTTTTTGCTATGACAGTTCCGTTTACAACAGGTTTATTAACAGCCTCGGTAATTTCCGTATGCCCTCCCAAAATTTCTATTCCTATTTCGCCGGCCGCTTTATATGCTCCATCAACTATTTCTTTCAAATCTTCTTCTGTACTTCCATAAGGAAGAAGCGCTGTTAAAAGCATACCTATTGGTTCTGCTCCCGCAGAAGCAGCATCATTACAGTTTATATGGACAACAAGATAACCTGCGTTACTACCGGCCGCAGTAATGGGATCTGTAGAAAGAACACAAATTTCTCCTCCAGGATCAACGGCAGAACAATCCTCACCTGTGGACGGTCTTACAACAATGTCTTTTCTTTTATTTATATTATTATTTATAGGGTCGAGAACTATACGATTAAGTATATCAACCGGTACTTTTCCTATTTCCAGCTTACTCATTTGTAAATCTCCTTTATTCGCCTATTACAGCATCAGAAACCGATTGTTCATTTTCAATTGGTCCTTCCGGTGTGCTGTTATCGCTCTCTTCAGGCTCCTCAACTAAGTCTGCAAGGTCTTTAGGAACAGACGGTGTTTCTGTTTCTTCTCCTAATGCAGGTATGTCAGAAGAATTATTATCACCTGTATTTTCTGTTTCCGTAGATGGTATATCTGGATTTGCAGGTACGTTTGGATCTGTGGGTTCGCCGATTACAGGAACATCTTCAGGTTCTGCCTCTCTCGGTTTTGTACCTACTGTTACTTCATCTGCGGTTGCAACATATGTCGATGACGAAAACCATTCGCGGCTTATAAGCTTATCTCCTTCGTATACAAGTTTATATGTGTCTATTTTAGCTCCTGTCTTTCCACTGTATGTTACCTGACGTTCATCCTCATACATATTAGGGTCATTTGTTATCTTTGCGGCAGGTTTTCCTATAGTAGAAACCCACACTTTTTCAAAGTCTACTCTATGTCCTTCATCATGTATCTCATGTCCGTAAATGTTGCATACTACATTATAATCTTCAATATATGCTTCAATGTATACAGGAAATTCAGTATCGTTTTGAAATCTTAGATTTTTATATGTTCCGGCAACAGCTGCATCTCTTCCGAGAGGAACATAACCTACCATCAGTGAATGATTGTGTCTTTCAACTATTTTAAGTTCGGCAAATATTGCCGCATTGTACATTGTTGTAGTTACTTGGCAAACCCCTCCACCGAGAGCAGATACTATTTTCCCGTTTTCTATAACTCCGGCGGACTTATATCCGTTTTCGGCTGTTTGCGGTCCAAGAGCTTCATTCATATCAAAAATATCACCCGGTTGTAAAACAATGCCGTTTATTTTTTCACATGCAACTCTGAGATTTTCGTTTCTGTTTTTATCATTTGCCGAAAAAGCTGTAGAAAATGATCCTATAAGAGTTTTTTCTTCTGCAACTTCGTTTTCTGCTTTAATCGGGGTTATCGGTTCTAAGTCTCCTTTTGAAAGACAATCTATAATTTTATCAGAAGTTTTGTCTATATCTATAATAAATTTATTATCAGAATTTGCTATCTCTTCATTAACTTTAGAAATTCTTTCTTTTAAAAGCTCTCTATCACATAAGTAGGTTATTTTAATATCCTTTTCAGTTTCCATTGCTTCGCTGAGAGCTCTTTCATAGTCTATAACTCCGCCTATTTCATCAAATGGTATTTTATACTCGCTCTCATTAATTTTAAGTATTATGTCCTTGTCACTTTCAATTTGAATCGAAAGTTTTTCCGTTGCTTCAGCTAAAGTTAAACCGCTTATATCAACACCCTCTACTGTTATACCTTCTGCAAATGTATCAGCTTTTTCTGTTTCGTCATTATTTTTATTACATGATGAAATCGAAGCGGCCATTATAATTATTAAAAAAACCGAAGTTATCCTCTTAATATTTTCAAATTTGTTTTTTATCATTATATTTTACCTCTGCAATTAAACAATTTATTTAATGTGTTTATAGTATCACAAAAACAATGCGTCTACAAGAATATTTCAACCACTTAAAATAACTGTAAAATATATTTAATATAAATTATTCCTATTACAACAACAGTGCACGGAATAACTGCCGCGCACTGTTGTTGCATTTATTTTAAATGTGCCTAAATGTTAAAAACTATTTTTTTCTGTTTCGTTTTTTACTCACCAATGTACTCGAAGCGGATTTCTTTTCTTCATTTGAAATAATATCAGATTTTTTCGTTTCGTTTTTATCTTTTTTAGGCAAAGCTTTCTTATTTATTTTAAGTATTTCTTTTTTATTAGGTTTTAATTTAGATAAAGCAAAAACAATTTTATCAATTATTTCAGGAAATCTTCTTATAAGTATATCTATAAGTATCAGTATTATTGATAATATTATTAACGGGACTGATATATCTCTTGATGCAGTCGTTTCAGGCAGTTCCGAGGCATATACTTCTTCAGGAGAATTTATAACGTCTATTCCTTCATACGATGCAAGCTCGTCAATTATTCCATTACCGTTAAAATTCCTTGTATCATATTCATTTGAATAGCCTATAATAAATCCTGTATTATACGAATTATTCCCACCGTCTGACAGATTTTCAGTAACAGTTATTATATAAGCGCCCTCTTCATCCGTAGGTATTGTGCATGTATATTGTCCGGGAAGAACAGCTGTCATATCAGTATTATATTCCTCTCCGTTTTCCGTTATAATAGATGCTTTAACCCCAGATGTACCATTATCAATAGGTATTTTTGCCGTAACAGTTGAAACTCCGCCGGCTGCTTCTCCTCTTACTTCTATATCATATAAAATATCGCTTCTCATAGAATAGCTTATGAGATTTCTTAAAATACTCATTCCTTCATCAGAAGCAATCCAATCGCTTGTCCATTGACCGCTTAAATCACTTGTCCAAGCCGCTGTTCTTCCAAGACCGTACTGCCACACAGCCAAAACAGGTTCATCCTTATCGCTTTTTAAAACCACATCCGCTCTGGGTTTAGCAGTTGTGCTTACATATCCATGAAGTATCGGCACAGTACTAATTCCTTCCGTTATTTCCGTGATATCGCCCAATGACGGATAGAAATCTTCATTATTTAAATAGTCTTTGCTCGCTACTGTTGTCTCGTAAACAAATATTTCAGGAAGACTGGTAAACTGATCGGCATAATAATAACGCCCGTTTCCGACTTCCGCTATATATTGAAGAAGATCCGAGTCCGCATCCTGTCCGACAGCAATTGTTGAGATTGTTATTTTGTCTTCATTCGCCTGATTCAATAGTCCGGTATATCCCTCTGTTTCTGCCTGTCCGTCAGTAAGCAAAATAATATGCTTAAGTTTTGCATCAGTCTGAGAAAGTTTTGTACATGCCAATCTAAGAGCAGGCAGGATACTTGTTCCGCCCCCTGCTTGAATCGTCCCTATAGATTCCTTAATACTTTCTTCATTTCCTCCGACCTTTTCTAATTCTACCACCCACTGTGCCTGTGAATCGAAAGAAACAATTCCGACCATATCATCTTCATTTAATTCCTGAACACCTCTGAAAGCCGCTTCTTTAGCCAAATCCATGCAGGTCAGACCTTGAGAACCTACATCCATACTTCCCGACTTATCTATTACCATTATCATTGCTAAATCCGGATTTTCAGATTGAGTTTTTATCTCCATATCAACAGGAAGTATTTCTTCAAGAGGCGTATCCGCATATCCTCCCGGACCGTACGAATTTTCCCCACCAACTGTAATAAGACCTCCTCCGGCATATTTAACAAAGCTGTCTGTTGCCAAGATAAACTCTTCGCTCAATTCATCATAAGCAACATCTGCTAAAACAATACTGTCATATGCTATAAGCGAATCATATGATACAGGTGCATCCGTAGGAGAAACACTTTCAACATTAAGTTGTGCAGATTCTAACAACCTTTTCATATTTTCCGCACTTTCGCCTTTTCCTATCACCAATACTGACGGAAGATTTTCAGCATAACAGTATCCATAAACAGAATTGTTCTGATAAAAATTATCGTTTTCAGGCACAATTTCCGCATGGTATGTTATTCCGCCGCCTTTTTCAGCCTTATCAGTAAAAACATACCTGTTTTCACCATCTCTCAAATTAACTTGTTCGTTTAAAACTAAAGACGTCCCTCTGTAAAGGCGAAGATTAGCTTTCTGAGAACCTATTGAATCAACTATAACATTAACGTCATACTCCATGTTAATATTGACATACTGTGGTAAAGCGATTTCTCTTATTCCCGCCTCTTGTTTGACATTACCGCTTACATCATATATAAGTGTCTGGATGTTTTCGTTTTTAAGCATATTTCTTATGGAAACTGCGTCGCCTTTTGTCTCCGAACCATCAGTTATCAGTACGAGTCTTTTCTTCGTATCCTCTTCAAAAACAGACATAGCCTGTTTAATTGCAGATTCAATATTTGTATTTTCTTTTTCGACAGAGGCTGTATCTAAGTTGACATTAACATATTCATCGGTAGGCAAAACAGTTGTAACCGCCCTGCCGCCGAATACCGACACAGCCGTTTTATCCCCGTTTCTCTTTTCTTGTTGAGCTGAATCTATAAACTCCGCAATTTTCGATGTCGAATTTTTTGTACTGTCAGAAATATCTGCCATAAATAATGTAGTATTATCTCTTGCTTTATCTGTTACAGAAACGCCTGACAGAGATAATATAAGCGTTATAACAGTTATTATGCGTATAAAAGAACTTGTATTTATATATCTATCACTTTTAATATATTTTTTCTTAAAAAATATAAATACAGCTATAATAACGGGAATTAAGATGAGCAAATAAATTTTATCAATGTTTATTTCCACGATATTTCACCCACCATTCTGCAACCAAAGCCAATATTGCCGTTATTATAAGTAATTCCATAATTCCGGATCCACCTTTACCCACGGCGCCGACTTTTCCGGTTTCATCCTGACCAAACATGGCATTAAGCTGAGACTCTCCGTCAGTCTTGACATTTACAGCCATGATATTTTGGTCTTCGTTTCCATCAATTTTTTCTGCTTTAATACTATAAAACCCCGGTTCTGACGTATCTGAATAATCTGCGTCTTTAAAAGGAGGCAACAATATTCTTTCTTCTCCAAGTGTATTTACAATAATTATTTGTTCTGTATCTGCCGAAGCATTTATATCAAGTTTTTCTCCGCAGTGTATTCCTGTCTGTATTCCACTTCGATTTGGTAAAAACCAATCGGTAAGGTTATAAATCATAATAGGAAATTCTTTAAGAAGCGGTAAATCCGAATTATGTATATCAAATGTAAATATACATATTTTCTGACCGTTATTTTCTCCCCTAATAATCAGCGGCGTTCCATCAGCTTGGCTCTCCGTTACAGCCCATGACGGTCTTTCAACTTCCTTGGCTTCTGATATTATAAAGCTTAAAGTGTTCCCCGATACGAGTTCACTGTTTCCCTCGGAATAACAGTTTAACTGCTTTGTTCCTTTTACATTAACCAACCCATTATCCTCAGGAGGATTAATCATAAATATATTTCCGTCATTAGGTAAATTATTAGGTGTAGTACCATCAAATATGTATAAATCATATCCCGATACATCAGAACTTTCCATTGTGTCAGCAGTCATTTTGTATACTTCTGTTCCCTCAGTCAATTTCAGTGCATTTTCTAAAAATGTATTGTTGTCTGTAACCAATAATATTTTTTCAGTCTTTGCCATATTGACCGCAAGATAAAATGTGTCATCTATCGGCATTATATCCTCAGGTGTTAATGACACTGTAATTTCCGCATTGTTATTATAAATATCTTCAAAAATAATACTTTTCTCGGTATCGGGCTGTATTGTTATATCTCTTACAGCCAGAGCCATATTCCCGTCAAATACAGTTACGGTTTTATAAGCCTCGGCCGTTCCGAAGTTTCTTACATTTACCAACACATTCCCTTCCGATGCCGAAGCCAAAGTTATAGCACAGTTTTCAGTATTTTTACCTGCATAAAATATATTTGCGTCCAATTCATCAACACAGTTCTTATCGTCTGTAAAAATATATACTCCTGCCGAAGTCTTAGCTGCCTCAGAAGCTATAATACCGTTAAGCGTGTCTTTATCGATTCCTCCGTAGGTTTGTCTTACAGATTTAACAACAGATAACGCCTCTCCTTTATCATTTCCCGGTCCATAGGCAATGTATGGGTTATCACAAGCGGTAATTACTGTTATATTACTCATAGCCGACGCTGATTTTATTAATTTTTCTGCGCGTTCCTTAGCATATTCCAGACGTGTTTGTCCCATATCCTCCGCAGACATACTTGCGGAAGCATCAATTACGACTACATAATTATATGCCTTTCCAAATGCTGAAATATAAGGTCTTGATGCAGCAAGACCTAATGATGTTACGGCTACAATCTGCAAAATCAGAGGAATACTTTTTTTCAGCTTTTGCCAAGGTTTAGATTGTACGCTTGTATCAGCTGCCCTTTCCCACAAAAACGTACTTGGTATACGTACGTCTTTTTGTTTGCGTTTCAGCATATGGAGAATTATGACTGCCGGTACGGCTATTAATGATATAAGACCCAAAACATTAAAAAATCCCATAGCTTTCTCCTAAGTTTATTTTTCAAGACCGGAAAAATACTCCGCTATTACTTCCTTCATTCCATATGGTATATTCCCGTTTTCAGTTTCTTTAAGAGCCTGATTTTTATAATCGACTACTACTTTATCATACGGTACGCTCTGACCGTTTACTCCTCCGGATTGTGTCTCGGAGTAAGTAACTTCTCCTTCATCAGTTTGCTGTGATTGAAGTTGTTGTTCTTCTCCGGCAATATTTTCGGCATTTCTTGTAAACACCTTTTCGGCTTCACTATGTCCGAATCCTCTGCCGTTTCCACCGTTTCCGGATCCGCTTCCGTTATTTCCGCTTCCTGCTCCTTCTCCCTGTCCGTTGCCTTCCCCTTGACCGCTGCCATTTCCTCCGGTTTCACCCTGTCCGTCGGAAGCTCCTTGTCCTTCATTACCACTTTGTCCCGTAGTTCCGGCTTGGGACGAGGCGTTTCCGTCCGAATTAGGAGTACTTGTCGCAGTTTTTCCTGTTCCGTCGCTTGCTTTTGCCAATGATGAGGCTGTTCTGTTTACAGATGATGAGGCAGACATGCTTTTATTTAAAGCAGACTCGGCAACTGAAGACAATGTCTCGTTTAATTTATCTGTATCCCCTTCTTTTGCTGCTTCTTCGGCTTCCTCAAGAGCTTTTTTAAGTTCCTCATCATTTAATTTTTCCGCTAATTCAGAAAGCTGTTCCGCTAGTTTGGCAAGTTCCTCATCTGTCATAGACGATATTTCTTTCGCTAATTCGGTCATTGCTTTTTGAAGAGCTTCGGAATTATTCAGATCCATTGCCGATGACAATTCGTTTCCTTTTGACAAATCCGAAAAAATATTTTTAATATTGTTTTTATCCTCCAAGGCTTTATTTTCTAATTTTTTAAGTTCTTTCTGGGCTTCGTTTATAAGTTTTTTAGCTTCTTTTGAGTCTTTTGCCTTTTTAAGGTTTTTATTCAGATTTTTCAATATTTTGTTATATTCCTCTTTAAACGAATCGGATAATTTTTCATCGTTATTTATATTTTTTTTCACTTCTTCCGCTTCCTTAAGAGCCTGCTCGGTTATCGGCGTCTGAACATAAATTCCTGCGTCGGGTGCAAATCCAGTAAGGCATGACGCTGCCAACATAATGGCTGTAATTACAGCAAGTTTTTTCGGATACGTTATTTTATACTTTGCCGCAGGATTACAGCTCTTTGCAATTTTTACAGCGTCCTTTACTGCTAAATTCTCCATCAAAGTCTCTTTGTCGCTGTCCCTAAGTATTTCATAAGCCGTTATAAGACGCTCTTCGCAGCCGAGTTTGTCGCCTTCTTCAGCCGCTTTATAGTACGTTACTTTGTATTTTACAAGGGCAAGAAACAGTCCGACAGCTACAGAAAGTGCAAGAATAACCGAACATATCACAATTTTATTCGGAATAAAAATAAATTTTGCAGCTACAAGAATAATAAAATCTATTGCCGCTCCGACAGATAATGTTTGTAATAATCTGTATATAAGGTTATTAACGGTTATCTTTTTTTTCAAAGGCTTAAGAAGCTTAATAAAGTCCTTCATAGCATATCACCCTTTTTTAGAAATCTTTCTTATTCTAAAAGCCGATAAAATCAAAAACAATCCTATTATTAAAATAAGTACGACAGTATTTATAACCCACATAGGCACATTCGTCGTTATAGGCGAGTGTGTCGTTCCGAAATAGTTGGAATAGTCCAATATGTTAGCCATAAAATTACTTCCGGTCTGTTCACATATTATACTTATAAGTCCGATTGCCGGGTTAAACGACAGCATAATCAATCGGAATATAAGCGGCAACGGTACTTGATAATAACTACCGTACAGAGAACAAACAATAACATAAAATACCATTGTCCCTCCACACAATAATCCCGTACATATATATGTAAATACCATTGAAGTTACCGTCTTTTTAAAAACCGTTGAAAAAAATATCGATATTGCTCCAAATGCTCCGCATATTAAAAGCATATATGCCGTTACGGCAAATATATATGATATACTTGTTCCTCCGAAATACATTATTAATGCAAATATAGGCATTGTTGAAATTATAGTAAGCGCTATCAGGGAAAGTCCCGATAAAAATTTACCTATAACAATAGAAAGCGGTGACATTTTCGTCACTAAAAGTAAATCCAATGTCTGTCTCTCTCTTTCCCCACTTATGCTTCCGGCCGTAAACGCAGGCGTCATAAGAAGAACAAGAACAAGCTGTAAAACCGTAAGTCCGATATATACGTTTATCATTGAAGCCGGGTCAAAACTTGCATTATATGAATTGTACATAAGCTGCCATATTGCTATAGCCGCCACTATTGTTACAATAAGGACATATCCCGCAACAGCATAAAATATTTTCCAGTTTCTCAATGTTGTCTTTGCTTCTCTTCTCAATACAGGATTAATCATTTTTCTCACCTCCGGTAACCGTCATAAATATTTCCTCAAGATTTCCTTCATTTTCTGCGAAAGAATAAATAGGTATTCCATTCATGATTATATTACGAAGGATTGATGTAAGATTATCGTTTGTTCCTTCAAAAGCAAATTCCACATTATCCGTATTTTCGGTTATTTCTTTAACCGTTGACTGTTCTTTTAGCAAACGTATAAGGTTTTCTTTGCCGTTTGAAAGTTTTACCTTAACCAGCCTCTTCTTATTTATGCGGTTCATTATTTCATTTACGGTTCCCTGCGTTACCAGTTTACCGTGGTCTATTATACCTATCTCAGAACACATTTCCGCAAGTTCGGGAAGAATATGAGAACTTACAATAATTGTTTTTCCCATTTCGCGAAGTTCCTTAAGTATTTCTTTCATCTCTACTCTGGCTCTCGGGTCAAGTCCCGATGCAGGCTCGTCAAGTATTATCAAATCGGGATCATGTATAAGACTTCTGGCAAGGCAAAGACGCTGCTTCATTCCTCGCGAAAGAGAGTCGACATACGTATCTTTTTTGTCGGTTAGATCGACGACTTCAAGAAGGTTGTCAATCAGAGTTCCCCGTTCCGCATAAGGTATATAATATGTTCCGGCATAAAAATCCATATATTCACTTACCTTAAGGTCATCGTATACACCGAAAAAGTCAGGCATATAACCTATTTTGTCCCGTATACTTTTGGGGTTTTTAAGTATATCCTCGCCGTTTATATAAATACCACCGGAATCGGCTTTAAGAAGTCCCGCCATAATTTTCATTGTCGTTGTCTTTCCCGCTCCGTTGGGGCCGACAAATCCAAATATAGAGTTTTCCGTTATGTTCATGGACAGCGAATCAAGGGCTGTAAATTTCCCGTATTTTTTATTAAGTTCAAGTATTTCCGGCATAATTATCTGCCCCCTTTCAAACTAAGTTTAGGAAGCGTTACATAAGTATCACTGTAAACTTCCGCTCCCAACATAATTTTTCTGTCTTTTGAAACGTATTGGTTTGGATTATTTACTAAATCCGCGTCTTTAAGATTTTCCCATGCCTCTTTATCATAATTATAGATTTGCGGCTCTTCTCTAAACGCATCGTAGTTATCCCATATAACATCCATAGATTTTATGTTATCCGAGAAAGACAAGTCGTATGTGCATCTTAAATAATCAGATGACATTGTATAGAGCTGATAATAGTTAAGGTCAAGCTGTGAATCTTCTGTTTCATTATTAAGATAAATTTCATCAGGGAATATATATCCGGCAGGTATATCATAACTATCGGATGCAGAAAGCTCTGTTTCAAATGTTTTCACATACATGTTTTCCCAGTTTTCGTTAGCTGCTTTTCCGTTTATTCTTTTTTCTCCGTCTATCAGCCTCTTCTCGCTGAACGCCGCAACTGTTACTTCAAATCCTTTTTCACGTAAATCATATCCTCCGTCAAAGACTATTGATCTAAACAAATTAAATCTCTGTTCCGTTTTATATGCCTCTGTAGCTGACATTCCCGTTCTGAATACCATGCTGTCCTGATACATATTTTCTTCAAGTCCATAGAACATCTGTCTTATAAGTTCATATGAGTTATCATTCCACTTATTATACTCCTCGGCTGAAAGCGGTATTGAAACCTCTATGCTTCCTCCTGCTTCTATTCGACCGACTTTCTGATACTGCCCGGCAAAACCTATAACAACATCAAATAAGTCATAGTCAAAATTATTTGTTATTGTTCCGGTAATATTTGAGCCGTTTACTGTAAATTGTCCGTCAAGGGAATTTGTTTCTCCGTAATCAATACTTGTATTAAAAGAATTGTCTGCCCACGAGTTCTGGTCAAAGTATGTTATTTCCGTAGAATTATCGTCGTTACTTACAGCATATCCGCAAATGCTTTTACTAACGTCTCCGTAGCCTCTGGGATAGTAAACTCCGTTATTATAAACATAAACATTATCATCCAAAGACAACGTTATATCGCCTTTTTCCGGAGTACGGATTCCGACAGAAATCTGTGTTGTCGGTTTTGCAGAATCCAAATCTGTATAGCTCATAAAATTGACGAGAGCTTCTTTTTGATAACTTGAAGCACTTACGCCGAATATAATTACAGAAAAAACAACCGCTATAACCGGTATTGTGACCCATCCTTTTTCCCTTTTGTCTTTTTTTCTGAGAATTAAGTAACATATAGGGCCAACGACTATTATATATATTGCAAGTATTCCAAGTAATGTCATCAGTCGTCCTTTTTCAATAGATGGGAGTCTGTTGACTGAATTTATCATATCGTTATGATAGTAGTAGTTTCTGTCCGCAGAAAACTTTTCGGGCATTGTATTTCTGTAAAATTCTGAGAAGTATTCTACTTTATTTCCCATTGACGCAACAGGATCTGTTCCAAGATCAAAGGAATGAACTATGATTTTACCGTCTCCTAAATTAAGTGTTTTTGTAACGGCTTTTCCTCCTTGAATTTCCGTTTCATTTGCGCCTTCAATTTCTATATCGGCTGTATCTGCCTCTCCTCCAAAGCATAGCGTTGTACCATAACCTTTAAAGTTAAAGTCAAATACGTCTTCAAGGCCATTTAATGTTTTTTCCGCATTCAAACCTGTTCCTATGATAAGCAGTCCGCCGTTTTCCGTCCATGTTGTCAATGCTTTTTTCTGTTTATCACTAAGAGATTTAGAGTTAAAGTCATCTATTATAACCGCACTGAAAGAACTTAAAACCTCGGCATTTTCCGGAAATGATTTTTGATTTAAAAAAGATACATAATTTGTTTTATATGTACTTGCTCTTCTGTTATGTATATCTTCACCGATTTTAAGGTTGCTTAAATAGTCGAGATTTCCCGATTTACTGTCTGTCAATACTGCGGTCATTATTTCTTCGGGAGTTATCGGCTTTACAGATTTATTAAAAGAAAGCTCTAAATTTCCATTACTGTCTAAGATTTTTACATTTATATATGAGGACGGTGCTTGTGGGAAAATTGTGAAATCATATTCTCCCGCCCCACCTGATACTATATCTATTTCCTTTGTATATTTAACATATGTTGAAGGAGAATACACCGCGTCTATATTTGTATACGCTTTTATTTCAACAATACCCTTAAAATCTTCGCCATTATTATATACCGTTAATTTTAGAGGGGTTTGCCTATTTACCATATAAACGTCATCATAACCTACGCTTACATTTACCTCCAAAGTATCGCTTTCGATAGCTTTATCCTCTTCCTCAAGTTTTGTTTCTGTTGTACCCTCTGTAACTTCTCCTGTCATCTCATAATACACCATTGATGAACTTGCGGCATTGTATGTAGAAGCAAAAATCGGAACAACACAGCTTAGAACCATGGCTAAAATTATAAGTATTGCAATAATCGCCATAATCTTATTTGAGCCCTTTTTGTCAGAAACTTTCTTCATTTTTCAACCCTCCCGATTATATATAAAAACAATACTGCCAAATACAGTAATATTATTAACATAATTATACTTTCGCAACTACATTAAAAGCCATTAATAAATTCTTAATTTTTATAAACTTTTTAATGCTTTGAGTTATTGATATTTTAGGCTTTCTCAGCTATTCTTATTTTATTATGTTCCTATGTCCCACTGTTTTAAAATCATGTGTGATCCGGTTGAGTTTACGCCTAATATAATTATATTTATTATCACTGTGCAGACTGTAATTTACATATATTTGTATTTTTCTTGACCATATATTTAATATTAAAACTGATTAATTTGCATAATACATAGTAGTATGATATACTTATAAAATAGTATGAATTGAAAGGATATGTTTTAAATATGCTTATTTCAACTAAAGGTAGATACGGCGTTATGATAATGGTATATCTTGCGGAGAATTATAATAACGGTCATAAACCACTTAAAGAAATTGCTTCCAGTCAGGATTTGTCTGAAAAATATCTTGAACAAATAATAAACCCGCTAACAAAAGCAGGCATGCTTACCAGTTACAGAGGAGCTCAAGGCGGCTATGCTCTTTCAAAGCCTCCTACCGAAATAGCTGTCGGAGATATACTTCGTATATTGGAGGGTTCTCTTGCACCTGTATATTGTGTAGCCGAAAACGGTGAAACATGTGATAAACTTAAATCATGTAATTCTGTAGTAGTATGGAAAAAAATAAAAGACGCCATAGATAATGTTGTTGATAATATGACTTTAGCCGACCTTCTCACTTCAGAAGAAAAATAACTTAAATAATTATTGATTTCTATTTTATTTTATGTTATACTGATATAGTTAAATAGATTTTGCCGGTGTGGCGGAATTGGCAGACGCACTTGACTCAAAATCAAGCGGATAATCTCCGTGCCGGTTCGAGTCCGGCCACCGGCATATATAGAGGAGCATTCTTATGAATGCTCTTTTTTATTTGATATTAAAAATTTATTATATTGCAATTATGACAATAAATATAAATTGTCCATTTCAATCCTTCATATAAATATGTAAAATATTTATTGATAATACTTAGGGGTGTGAAAAAAATGATAAAAGAGAAAATGGTTCGTGCCATGCTTGAACCTCTTGTCAGCAAAGCAATAAAAGATATAAAAAGCGACCCTGAGCGCGGTCTTAGAAATACAGTTGATTTAGCTCTGAATTTCCCTACAGGAAGATTCAGTAAAAAATTATTTCAAATTACTCAAAAAATGCTCTCAAATGAAAACAGCGCTTATTATAATCTTATAAATAAGATTTCCGCTGATGTTAATGAAGAAAATCTGAAAGACTTCTCTATGAATATAGGTTATAACAGTTGTACATTCGGAGCAAAAAAACTCAGAGAAAAAGAAAGTGAAATGGGATTTGCTATCCCTTGGTCTATTTCTCTGTATTCGAGCGAACTGCCAAATTGGTCTGAATATGTTGACAAAATAATCGACCAAGGCAATGATTTCGGTATATATCTATATCCAATATTCGGAAGCATGGCGTTTGATTTAAAAATGATAGATATTTACAAGAAGCACAATGACTGCGCCTTTGTTTTATTGGTAGATGCAGATGACGTATGCAGTGCTGATCTTAATAATATAGATAATATCAATAATATTCTTATATCTATTTCAGGTGATGATAACAGTTCTGTTTTGAAAGCCTCCGACAAATTGCGTAAATATGGTCGACTGTATTCTTATCATCTGTATTATTCCGAAAAAAACGCCGAGAAAATTTTAGAAGACGGATTTTTGAAATCTCTTGAACAGTATACAAATTCGTTTGTATTCTATATTCCGGATATAGACTGCGATATCAATATCGCAGATATAATTAAGACAAATGTAATTCAGATACGTAATGAACAGCATTATGCATTTGTACTTATGGATTTAAGAAATGATTTGTATATAATAGACGGTATAATTTCAGGCGGTGCGTATTCTATAGGTTTTAAAAGCGATGGTACTGTTCTTACAAGGGTCGGTATAGTTGATGATAAACGTTGTGATATTAAAATAAACTCCCTTTCAGATGTATTAAAAACACTAAATAAACTCAAATTAAATGAAATAGAAAAAAATCAGGTATAAAACAAATACCTGATTTTTTATTTTAGTTTTTTAACTGTAACTTTTGCAAAATCCTCTATACACGATTTTAATAATGTTACATACTCTTCTGCAGGCATACAATTTCTGTCTGTAAGCCATCTTACAATAGAAGTTATAAATGCATCCGTCAAAAATGTGGTATAAAACTCCGAATCTTTGCACTCCATAAATAAACTGCGAAGATATTCATTAACTATTGCTTTAAGAACATCTCTGAAATACTCAAAAAATGAGTTCTGGCCTTCAATCAAAAGAGCTTTTTTATAAAAATCACGATTATCATAAAAGTATGTACATGTATCTTCAATAAAATCCCATTCACTATCATATATTTTATCCTGGATATTAGAAATAAACTCAGTACTATATATCCAGTTAATCAGATCATACTTGTCTTTAAAATGATAATAAAAACTCTTTCTGTTCATCTCACATTTTTCGCAAATATCCCCTACGCTGATTTTAGAAAACGGAGTAGTCTTCATAAGCTCTTTCATTGCAAGTGCAAGAGCTCTTTTTGTTATATTTGAATCAGCCATATAACTAAAGTATACCTCCTATCTAAACATAAATGAATACTTCAATTGTACTTCATTAGATAGCGTATGTCAAATTAAAGAACCTAAAAAACGTCTGGAAGCTAATCCAAACGTTTTTATATTTATACATATTTTCTCATGTGTTTTAAAGCGCTTTTTTCTAAACGGCTCACCTGTGCTTGTGATATTCCTACTTCGTCTGATACCTCCATTTGTGTTTTTCCCTCAAAAAAGCGTAACATTAGTATTTTTTTTTCTCTTTCAGATAGTTTATCCATAGCTTCATTTAATGATATGCTGTCAAGCCACATACTATCCGTTTCTTTGTCATCACTCATCTGGTCCATTACATAAAGTGTATCACCGTCATTATGGTATACCGGTTCAAATAATGAAACCGGTTCCTGTATGGCCTCTAAAGCCTCTGCAATATCCTCCGGTGAAATTTCTAACGCTTTTGCAATTTCTTCTATAGTAGGCTCTTTAGAATTTTTTGCAATCATTTTTTCTCTTATTTGAAGGGCCTTATATGCTGTATCTCTTAGCGATCTGCTAACTCGTATAAAATTGTTATCTCTCAGGTATCTTCTTATTTCCCCTATAATCATCGGTACAAGATATGTTGACGGAAGTACATTTAATGTTGTATCGAAATTATCTATACCTTTTATAAGTCCGATACATCCAACCTGAAACAAGTCATCTATCGACTCGTTTTTTCTGTCAAATCGTTTTATAATACTCAACACAAGTCTTAAATTTCCATTAATCAGTCTTTGCCGAGCTTCTGTATCTCCACACTTTGCCCTCTTAAACAGTTCAACTGCTTCATCCTTTTTTAATACTTCTAGTTTAGCTGTATTTACACCTGTTATTTCAACTTTACCACAGTATCCCAAATTACATCACTCCTGTAAAATGTATTTTTGTCTGCTATTGGCAGGTATACATAAAACAGAAGTCATACAATATTTAGAAACATAATAAAAATACCTCCCGAAGCTTATATTCTAATTTTTCCCCAGGAGGTATTTTTTATACTTTATATTATATTTTCTATATTATTCCATATTATCTCTCATACGGAGTAATAACCCATTTAATACAGTTATCTTTTTTATTCTCAAAAACATCATAACCGTTCATTACGTCATTCAACGGCGCTTTATGTGTAATGAGACAGCTTGTATCTATTTGCTTAGTACGTACAAGTTTCATTATTTCCTCTGCGTAATTTGAATTTCCGTCTACGCCGCCTGTTTTAAAAATAAGGTTCTTTCCATACATAAGCTGAAGAGGAATTTCCTGTGGCTCTTCATAAAGAGCGACAACAACTACGATTGCATTCGGTCTTGCAGCCTGCCAAGCCAATTGGAAAGTAGATTTCAATCCCGCAACTTCAAATACTCTGTCTGCTCCTCTTCCGTCAGTTTCTTTTAAAATCACTTCAAGAGGATCTTCCTTAGATGAATTTACTATAACATCTGCAAGACCCTGTTCCTTTGCAAGATTAAGTCTGAAATCGTTTACATCTACAAGTATTACTTTTGCTGGACTGTAAAGTTTTATGCTCATAAGTGTGCAAAGTCCCGTAGGACCTGCGCCTATTACAACTACAGTATCGGCAGGTTTTAATTCTCCTATCGAAGCAGCCCAATATCCTGTGGCAAGTATATCTCCGTTAAAAAGCGCGTCTTCATCCTTAACATCATCCGGGATAAGCGTCATTCCCATGTCAGCTATAGGGACTCTTACATATTCTGCCTGACAACCGTCTATACGGCAACCCAGTTCCCAACCGCCTTCAACACAGTTATTTACATAACCGTTTCTACAGAAAAAGCATGTGCCGCAAAATGTCTCTACACTAACCGAAACTCTATCGCCTTTTTTGAATTTCTTTACTGCGCTTCCTGTTTCTTCAACAACGCCTACAAATTCATGTCCCAAAATCGTATCCTCTTTTGCTCTTGGCACTGCTCCGTGTTTTATATGTAAATCACTGGAACAAATTGTAGAAAGTGTAACTCTTACGATTGCATCTCTCTCATCTTTTATTACCGGCATGGGCCTGTCCTCAAAAACTACCTCCCCGGGTCTTTTATATACAACTGCCTTCATTGTTTCTCCCATATTAATGTTCCTCCTTTTTAAAAATCTAAAGCTGAATTTTCAGCTTCTCTCATAGCATCATTCATAATCTTTTCGGCGTCTACGCCATAAATATCTATTCCCTCGGCACAAATGCATTTAAAATTCTCTATTCCGAAAAATTCACACATAGCTTCAATATATCTTGCACCCATCTCAAGTGGTGAATCAGAATATATACCACCTCTTGTTGTTATGTACACAAGTTTATCAGCATTGCAAGTACCGAAACAACCGTTTTCGTTACAACCAAATGTAATTCCGTCAACGCACAGGTTTTCTATATAAACCTTAAGAAGAGCCGGAAAACTCAAATCCCAAAACGGAGCGGCAATGACAATCTTATCAGCTTCTTTAAACTGCCAAGCATATCTGAAACGCGGATGGTCAAACTTCTTATCTTTAAGAAGTCTTTCCCTTTGCTCAAAAAAACTGTCTTTAAAAAATTCCAACGGTTCATCCATTAAGCACAATTCTTCAACTTGGTAAACATCATTATCAAGCGAATCTATAAAATGTTTAGCCAGCTTCAAAGACCTTGAATCCTCTTTTCTGATGCAACAGTTTACAAATAATACTTTTTTCATACTATTACCTCCGTTTATTTAACAGTTACCTCTAGTTTTCCTAAAGTACCTTCATTTATCAAACTGTCTATTTCTGATTTTAAAGGAACAGAATCAGCAGCGCCGTTTCTTCCTACACATACCGCACTGGCTGTTGTAGCAAGAACAAGGCTGTCTTCAATTGAATAGTTATTAAGTACACCGTAAATAAAATAACCTGTAAACGTATCTCCGGCCGCCGTTGTATCTACGACATTTACTTTGTGGCATCCTACTGAATATATTTTATCACCGTCATAACAACATGCCCCTTTTGAGCCTAAAGTGAGCAGAACCTTACATTTAGGATACTTTTTATTTAATATTTCTATTATTTCATCATCATTATTGCATTGAGCAATCTGTTTTCCTTCAACTTCATTTACAATAAGCCAGGTAAGTTTTTCAAGAGGATATGTAAGAACTTTATCATTCATCGGCGCGGCATTTAACGCAATCATCAATCCTTTTTCATATGCCCTGTCTATTATATAATCTATCAAATTAGTCTCGTTTTGAAGCAAGACAAGACCGTCGTTTCCAAATTTCTCAAGGGCTTCATCTATAAATTCCTTTGTAAGACACTGGTTTGTTCCTCCGTAAAGAAGTATACAATTTTGTCCGTTTTCATCTACTTGGATAATAGCATGTCCGCTCATGTTATCGTGTTTCTTTATCAAATCTACATTAACACCGTTTTCAGACAAAGCTTCTTTTAATATCTCTCCGCCTTTTCCCATAAAAGCAGCATGATATACTTCATTTCCCGCCTTTGCAGCTGCTATTGACTGGTTAAGTCCCTTTCCTCCGCAGTGAGTATCAAGAGATAGCGAAGACTTTGTTTCACCCGGCAAAAGAAACTTGTCTACTTTATATACGTAATCAATATTAAGAGAACCGATATTTAAAATTTTCATAATAATATCTCCTTTTTAATTTGATAACTCGGATTTTTTTATTATTTTTTCTCTGAAAGTCATTCCCGATATAACCAGGAATATTCCTATTACCTTTACTATACTGAATTCTTCTTGAAAGAAAATACAGTCCAAGACTATTGACATCGACAGCTGTCCGATAAGCACTACAACCGTAGATATCATTACTGTAGATTTTTTAGTACCTATTACAAGAAATATAAGTGCTATAAGACCTGCTATACTTCCAAGATATAAATAAAACGGTACATTTTTAATATAGTCAAGCGTAATTTCATTAACATCACCGGTAACCAAAAGAATAAACAGAGAAATTAATGTTGCCTCAAAATAGTTTATCAACGTTCCATTTGTATTCCCTAAATATTCGGAAGCTTTTACATTAACCATCTTGTTAAAAACATTTAAAACTCCCAATGCAACGGCTATTATTATATAGAAAACCATTTTTATCCCCCATCACCCGTTAATTACAAGCATTATGCCTATAAGAACTAAAACATAAGCCGGTATCTGTTCCTTTTTAAACGGTATTTTTTTTACACCGAACAGACCATAATGGTCAAATACAGCGGAGACTACCATTTGACCTATTACTGACAATGATAATACCGCAGTTGCTCCAATAACTTTAGTACATAAACTGCTTGCAGCAACTATTGTAACTCCGAGAATACCAACCGTATAAACATATGGAGGAACACCTTTAAATGTTATTTTTTTCTTCTGAACCAGAGGAATATAGATAAACAGTATAACAGCTGCTATTGCATGTACCCAAAACGTAACAGCGAACAAGGAGTGATAGTTTCCCAGCTGTCCGTTAAAGGATACCATTATACTGTTAAATAACCCCGAAAAAAACAAATATATAATTCCCATCATGTTTAGCCCCTAAAAATATATTTACTATTATTATCTCCCCTTTAATATTGTTTGTCAAACAATCTATTGCGATAACACCAAATTTGCTGTATTCTGGTATTATACTAAAAACAATAGGAGGTATATATATGAGTGAACTACAAGCACATATTAGGCTCAGTGATGATTTAGGCATAAAGTATGCAATTATGCCCGGAGACCCTGCAAGAATCGACAGAATTATCCCTTATCTTGAAAATGTTAAAGAATTAGGTTTTAACAGAGAATACAGATGTGTATCAGGTCTGTATAAAGGAATAAAAATACTTGCCATTTCAACCGGTATGGGCGGTTCTTCCACTGCTATCGCAATTGAAGAACTTAAAAATATCGGTATAGAAGCTATGATAAGGATAGGCAGCTGCGGTGCAGTTCAACCGTTTGTTAAAGTCGGAGACTTGGTACTTGTTAATGCCGCCGTAAGGGATGATGGCACCTCACAGACATATATCAACCTAAAATATCCTGCCGTTCCCGATGTTTTTCTTCTTAATTGCTGTATAGAGGCTGCAGACGAAAACAATTTTTCATATCACATTGGTTTTGCGAGAAGCCATGACAGTTTTTATATAGATAACGAAGACCAAATTAATAACTTTTGGTCGGAACGCGGCATTCTCGGAAGCGATATGGAAACTTCCACTTTATTTACAGTAGGACGATTAAGAGGTATAAAAACAGCCTCTATTCTTAACAATGTTGTAGCCTGCGGTGAAGATACAGCTGACAGCATAGGAAATTATGCAGACGGAGAAAATCTCGCCATGGTAGGAGAAAAAAACGAAATCATCACAGCTCTGGAAGCTTTTGTAAAATTAGATTCCAAATTCAAGTAATATACAGGGGAAGCCTTATGGCTTCCCCGTTTTTTAATAATTCCCGATTATTTCGATTATCTTTTCCGCTAAAGCATCCCTGTCTACATCTGTCATAACATAGGCGTTTTCAAATCCAAACTTTATGTCCGTATACATATCGCACACAGTTTTTCCTCTTGTTATACTTGCCTTTGTCTCAACACATATGCCGGCAGGCTTTCCGGTAAATATCTCCGGGTAAGCAATATACAGAACCGCACATGGGTCATGCATACAGTTTCCAGCATGACCGTGTGCAATATAAAAGTCCATTGTATTTTTCAATATAGCATAGGCAAATTTAGCCTGATTTGATGTCATAGCTCCTATTTTCTCTATATCTTCAGGTAATAAAACAGCCTTTTCCGTAGCGTCTAAACCAAGCATATATATAGGAGCTCCGCATTTAAAAAGTATCTGGGCAGCTTCAGGGTCTACATATATATTAAATTCTGCTGAAGGAGTAACATTTCCATAAGCAGCTGAACCTCCCATTATTACAATTTTCTTTAATAAAGACGGAAGTTCTTTATACTTTGCTAAAGCTATGGCAACATTTGTCATAGGTCCGACAGCAACAAGAACCAGTTCTCCATTGTGTGCCTTGGCTTCTCTATATATTGCGTCCCATGCCTTTTCGCTGTTATCGTTTATATTAGGAGTAGGTATTTCCGAAGCTATGCCTCCCATACCGTCCTCTCCATGCACATTCTTTCCCGTAATTAATTCACGGAACATAGGAGAGTCTGCACCTCTGTATATTGGGATGTCTTTTCCTATAACCCCAACAGTTTTTTTTGCATTGATAAAAGTTTTATCTCCTTCAACATTTCCGCATAAAGTACTAATACCAACAACGTCCAGCTGAGGCATATTACATGCCAGCAAAAGAGCTAAAATATCATCAGCGCCCGGGTCGCAATCAATAAAAACAGGTATTTTACTCATTATTTTGACACCTCCCCATAGCTTGCACAAGCGTCAATAAGAAGTTTGGCAAAAGCATCTCTGTCAAGATTCCATAAAACATGTACGTTAGGTTTATTTCCTGTTACATTCTTTATATCGCCTATAGTTGCGCCTTGACAATATTCGCCTTCTGTTTCTACTTCAACATACATGTCCTTAACTTCAAAAATTTCAGGTTTAATTAAAGCAGCTACCGCTACCGCATCATGTACCGCAGCACCTCTGTAGCCTAAAGACTTATGATACTGGAAAAAGAAATCAAACCATTCAGCTACTGTATTTGCAACAGGATTTCCCAGATTTCTTATTATATCAAATTCTTCAGGATATATCTGAGCTTTTTCTGTTACATCAAGACCTGCCATTGTTATAGGCACTCCGCCCCTAAAAACTATATCCGCAGCTTCGGGATCTACTTGGATATTAAATTCAGCTGCCGGTGCCCAGTTTCCGTGGTGTATTCCGCCGCCCATTATGTATATATGATCTATTTTACTTTTCAGTTCCGGATGTGCAAGGAACAGTATTGCTATATTTGTTAACGGGCCTGTAGGAATAAGAGTTACAGGTTCATCGCTTTCTTGAAGAACTTTAGCTATAAGCGTTGCTGCATCCATATCAACAACATCAAATGCCGGCTCCGGAAGTTTCGGGCCGTCAAGTCCTGACTGACCATGTACATTCGGAGCTACCATAGGTTCTTTAAGAAGAGGCTTCACTCTTCCTTTTGCTACAGGAGCGTTAATTCCTAATAAAGTACATATGCGAAGCGTATTATATGTTGTTTTTTCCATTGTCTGATTACCACAGACAGATGTAACGGCCTTTATATCAAGCATGGGGCTGGCATTTGCCAGCACCCATGCTATAGCGTCATCATGTCCGGGATCACCATCAAGAATTACAGGAATCCTTTTCATAATAATCCTCCTTAATAAAATCAATTATGATTCCTTTTTTGCTTTTTTAAGCTGTGTAACTGCATAGATTACAAGACCTATGATTGTTACCGCATAGGGTATTGCTGCTACAAGATACGACGAGAAACCGGGTAAACCTTCCATCTTATTTCCAAGCGCACTGGCAAACCCGAATAAAATAGATGAAAGCATTGCTCCTACAGGTTCTCCCTGTCCCATTGCCTGTGCCGCAAGCGCTATAAAGCCTCGTCCTGCAATTATTCCTGTATTCCAGCTCTGAGAATAATACATCGACATATATGCTCCGCCAATGCCTGCAAGAGCTCCGGAAATCATAATAGCAATATACTGAGTTCTTAAAACGCTTACTCCAACTGAATCAGCGGCGTTTGAATTTTCTCCGACAGCGCGGATACGAAGTCCGAGGGCTGTCTTATAAAGAAGTACCCATACTACTATTACAAGAATGAACGAAAGATAAGTAAGTATTGAATGTCCTGAAAATATATCGCCTATAACCGGTATGTTTTCTATTATAGGTATATTGATTTTCGGTGTAAGCATCTGCGGTGTTGTCAAACTAGCTGTGTTTCCTCTTAATCCTGTGAAAAGATAAAGAAAGAATATGGTACCGCCCGCTCCCGCTATATTTATAGCCGTACCTGCAAGTATTATATTTGTTTTAAGTTTTAACGCAAATACGCCTATAATAAGACCAATGAGTATTCCGACTATCATTGCCGCCAGTACTCCTACAAACCAGTTGTTTGTCCAATAAGCAAATAATACTCCGAACAGCGAAGAAAACATCATTGTTCCCTCAAGACCTATATTTGTAACTCCGGCTTTCTCTGCGACAACCGATGCAAGCGCTGCAAATAAAATAGGAGACGTTATACGGATAATCGCATAACCAAAGCTGGCTGAAAATATCATATTCATTAACTGCTCTAACATTATGCTTTCTCTCCTTTCATTTCATTTGCTCTTTGAATAAGTTTTTCTTTTGCATCTTTAACTACAAGTTTCTGACGATATCTTGACAGGAACTGTTCAGCAGCAAAGAAGAGGAATATTACAGCTTGGATAATATCTATCATTTCGGCAGGAACACCTGCATATATTGCCATAAGTTCACAGCCTCTGTTTAGATATGCTATAAATAAAGCCGCAAAAGGAACCATTATCGGATTATTTTTTGCAAGTATTGCTACTGTTACTCCTGTCCATCCATATCCAGGTAAATCAAGCCAACGGAATGATATATCACGACCAAGAACCTCTATAGCACCGCCTGCACCGGCAAGCACACCGCCGATTACCTGAGAAGCAACTATTATAGCACCTACTTTAATTCCTGAATACTTAGCAAAGGATTCATTTATTCCTATCATTCTTATAGCATATCCCCAACGTGTGCGGTACATAAATATTGCTATGATAACGGCAGCAATAATAGCTATAAAAAATCCGTATGTAAGTTCCGTACCCTGTACTACAGTTCCAACTTTTGCAGTAAGTTCAAATGGGAATGTCTGTGTAGAGCCTTTACTTCTGTCTGCAAATACATTGTTAAGCAGATGAAGCACTGTATAAAGTATTACATAGTTCATCATAAGTGAAATAACCATTTCACTCGCTTTAAGTTTTACCTTTGTCAATGCCGGTATAAGCATTACAAGTCCTCCGACAATAGATGCAACCAGAATAGCTATAAAAGAATGAACTCCGGCAGCCATAGGTACATATATACCTATTAAAGCTCCTATAAATCCACCGAGCATTGTAACTCCTTCTGCTCCAAGGTTAAACTGATTGGCCGAAAACATAACGCATACAGCAAGACCTGTAAATATTATCGGCGTTGTTCGTCCGAGTATTGTCAATATTGATTTGACGTTTAAAGCACCATTGCTTATGATAGGCTTAATAAGCAAACACTGCAATGCTTCTCCCGGATCATCTGCACATATAAAAATAAATATAAAAGCGACCGCAATAGCAATCAGAATAGCAACAAGCCCACGGATAATCTCAAAGGCCATCATATGCTTATTCTCCATGTTGAACCCTCCTTATTTCTTCTTCAGACTGATGTTTAAGTCCGAGCATATACTCACCCATTATGATGTCATTCAGAACTGACGTATCCTCAAAATATGCCGATATTTTTCCGTTAACCATAACAATAAGGCTATCTGACAATTCCATAACTTCGTTAAGGTCGGCCGATACTAAAAGCACAGCAGCTCCCTCTCGGCTTAGTTCAACAAGTTTCTTTCTTATAAACTCTGTAGCTCCTACGTCTATGCCTCGCGTTGGCTGATCGGCTATGATAAGACCCGGATTACATGAAAACTCTCTGGCTACAACAACTTTCTGTATATTTCCTCCCGAAAGCATACCAACCTGTTGGTTTCTGGATTTACACAAAACCGCATAGTCCTTTATAAGCTTTTCACTGTCTTCACGGATATTCTTTTTGTTAAAAAGTATTCCGCTGTTATATCTTTTTTCAGCACACCTGTCACTTATAAGGTTTTCCTCTATCGTTCCCGTAGATGCTATACCAAATGTCATACGATCCTCCGGAATAAGCGACACGCCCATATCTCTTATTTTTCTTTGGGAAGTGCCTATTATGCTTTTACCGTTTACCGTAGCCGTTCCCGAATCCGGTACGTTCAGGTTGAACAGCATGTCTACAAGTTCTCTTTGACCGTTTCCTTCGACTCCGGCGATACCCAAAATTTCACCTTTACGCACGTCAAACGACAAATTATCAAGCATTTTTTTATTCCATTCGTTTGTATAATTTAAATTACGCACTTTTAATACTACATCAGTAGGCTCTGCCTTTTCTTTTTCAACTTTAAGGACAACATCTCTTCCAACCATCAATCTAGATATTTCCTCTTTTGATATATCTGCCGTATTATAAACTCCCATTGACTTTCCGGCTCTCATTATTGTGAGCCTGTCAGTAATCTCTTTTATCTCATCAAGTTTATGAGATATAAAAATTACAGTATGTCCTTGGTTTTTCAGATTAATAAGCTCTTTGAACAATTCACTTGTTTCCTGTGTAGTCAATACAGCCGTAGGCTCGTCCAATATAAGTATTTTGGCGCCTCTTACAAGAGCCTTTAATATTTCAACTTTCTGCTTCATACCTACAGGAATATCTCTGACCTTAGCGTCAGGATCAACTTCCAGATTATACTTTTTGGAAAATTCTTCTGTAATCTGTACAGCCTTTTTGTAGTCTATGAACCCTTTACTTTTCGGTTCCATTCCAAGGACCATGTTTTCCGCAACTGTAAGGCTTGGCACTAACATAAAGTGCTGATGTACCATACCTATACCCTTTGAAATAGCTACTGTCGGAGAAGTCAGATTAACTTTTTCACCATTTACTATAATTTCTCCGTCTGTAGGCTGTTCAAGTCCAAACAGCATTTTCATTAATGTAGATTTTCCGGCTCCGTTTTCCCCCATTAAGGCATGTATTTCACCTTTCTTTACGCTGAAATCAACGCCTTGATTGGCTGCAACTCCATTTGGATAAACTTTTGTTATCCCTTTCATTTGAACAACATATTCGATGTCCGGCATAGATAAAGCCCCCTTGCCTCCTGTATATTTTTAATCGTTCCTCAAAATATTATAAAATAGTGCTTTACTTATGATACGGTTTTATTAATTATCCGTATCCTCAAATGATCATTCAGTTTTTATGAAAAATCATTTCAAGATATGATAAATTAACAATATATGCCTATTAATTATACACTATTTTTCGACTTAATAATAAAATTTATTCTGTAATCTACAAAATACTCTCAGCTTATTAAAAAATTAAGGGGAGCTTTTTGCTCCCCTTATTGTGTTTTAATATAAAATCAATTAGGGCTTAACTGATTCTCTTAACTCTTCAACAGCGCCTGTTTCATCACCGATAGCTGTAGGAACTGTTACAGCACCTGAAGAAACATCTTCGATAGCCTTGTTTACAGCGTCCTGAACAGACTGAGGAACTGTTGTGAAGTTCTTATCTGTAACCATGCCAACGCCGCCTTCGTTTATACCAAGCGTTACATGTTCACCCCAATGCTCGTTACCTGCATCGAGTTCATCAAATACCCAGATGAGAGACTGATTAACATTCTTAAGACCTGATGTTAATGTAATAGCTGCAAGTTCTTCTGAAAGAGTAACTTCCTGGTCTGAGTCAACACCGATAAAGTAAGCTTTGCCTGTTTCCTGAGCGGCTTCTACAGCACCGTTTCCTGAGTTTCCTGCAACACCCCAGATAACATCACAGTTGTTGTCGTTGATCATAGATTCTGCAAGTTCTTTTCCCTTAGCAGGATCAATATAGTTACCTACATATCTTGTGTCAACCTTTACATCAGGGTTAACAGACTGAGCGCCTAAAATGTAACCATATAAGAAGTCATTTATAACCGGGCTGTCTACTCCGCCTACAAATCCGATAACATTATCTTCATTAATGTTTGCGAATGATGTATCTTTTGTTAATGAGCCTGCAAATACACCTACAAGATAGCCGAGGTCGTTCTGTTTGTAGCTTAAGTTAAGAACGTTTGGAAGCTGATATGTTGTGTCATCGTAAATGATATATTTCTGATCAGGATATGCTTCAGCTACATTTTTAAGGTAGTCGGGCATCTGATATGTACCGCAAATAATTACGTCATATTCCCCTGATGCTGAAACTTCCTCAAGATAGCTCTGCCATTTAGCCTGGTCTTCTGTTGAGCCGCCCATTTCAATTGTATTGTATTTGATACGTCCGGCATCCTGAAGTTCTTTTAAACCTGCTTCAGCTGAGTCAAAGAATGACTTGTCTCCAAGGTTTCCGTTTACAAGGTTACAAACATTATAAACCTTTCCTGTTTCTCCTTCGCCTTCTTCTGTTGTTTCAGCCGGTGTTTCAGCGGGTTTCTCTGATGATGAGCAACCTGCTGCCATAGCTACAACCATAACAGAAGCAAGGACTACTGAAATAAATTTCTTCATGGCTTTTCTCCCTTTCTCTTTTTAGTAAAAGCTTAAAAATTATCGGCATAGTCGAGCAAAAATAATTTCAATCTCGACTATGACTATATTTTATAGTAAATGCTATAAAATGTCAATGATTTTAGCCATATATGACAGTAGTGCCCATATTTGTATATTTTATTTGTACAAAAAACAGTGCAATTAAGACATTATAACAAAAATGTTGCATATACAGCGCTTATTCTATCTATCCTACTATTACTATTATACAATTCAAATAAATCTTTTCGTTATTTTTAACATATACGAAGATTATCGTTAATCTATTTTTAATTTATTGAATTTAAGTAAAATAATATGTTTAAGACCTATGTATTTTGTATAAAATAACTTATGCCTATATATTATCATCTGGGTTTTAGCAATTATGTCTGTAAAATGCCTTTTTATATATTTCCGAGACATAAAACCAGCATTTCAGTTTAATATAGTTGTCATACATAAAACTGCATATACAACTGCTTATATAAATCCATAATTTTATTCTAAGTATTATTTTAATTATATAAATTTGTTCATTTCTTTTTTCAGTCTTGAAATTATTTTCTTCTCCAGTCTTGATATATATGATTGTGATATACCTAGCATATCCGCAACTTCTTTCTGGGTTTTTTCACACCCGTTACCGTTTATTCCAAATCTCAGATTTATTATTTTTTGCTCTCGTGCAGTTAATTTTGTAAGAGCTTTTTTCAGCAGAGATCTGTCTACTTCATCTTCTATGTCTTTGTAAATTATATCTGCGTCCGTACCAAGTATATCGGACAATAATAACTCGTTCCCCTCCCAGTCTACATTGAGCGGTTCGTCAATAGATACCTCGCTTCTTGTTTTATTATTTCTTCTAAGGTACATTAATATTTCATTTTCAATACATCTTGAGGCGTATGTGGCAAGTTTTATCTTTTTTTCAGGTTTAAAAGTATTTATTGATTTTATAAGACCTATAGTGCCTATAGAAATCAAATCTTCAATATTAATACCAGTATTTTCAAACTTCCTTGCTATATATACAACAAGACGCAAATTTCTCTCTATTAGTATCGATTTTGATTGTATATCATTTTCTCCGCCCAGTTCCGATATAACGGCACTCTCCTCTTCCTGTGTCAGTGGTGGAGGAAACGTATCGCTTCCGCCTATATAATATATGGTCTCTTTTCCGTATCCGATTTTAAACTTATGTACAAAATAATCTTTTATCCGAAAAAAAACAAACTTAATATTGATCATATATGCACTCCCTTTAGAATATAATTTCATAGTTTATAATAGAATCGAAGAGACCATTTTTATCCAACTCTCCGTTATATACACAGACAATTATATTATCTATTTGTTTCTTCTCTTTAGCTTTTATAACAGCTTTATCAACCTTTATACCAAGAAGCATTCCGTTGTCCTCTCCCAAACTTTTAAACGGTATCAGCCTCAACTTATGTCTCAGACTTGTCTCTGCCAATATTTTGAACATTTCTACACTGTCATTCTGTATTTTTATATTGTCAGGAAAAAATTTTTTGATTGAGTTATATTGGCATATTATAACTTCATTTCCTCCAATGTTGTCTTTAAGAGAGTTTCCGCTGTCAGCCAGAGCACGTACATGAGCCGAAATCCCGTTAAAATATATATCTATATCGAAATACTCCGTTTTTTTACAGTTTACCATTCTTAAATAATTTCTGCCTAATTTTATAATCATATAAATCAATATCGAAGAAACTATTAAAATAGTATATGAAAAATTGTCTAAAATCTCCGAAACTGTTTTGTATGTATAAAATGCCTTAAAGCAAAGTATTGAAAATATCAATCCAGCCGCTATGTATGAAACCGCAGCGGAAACCAATACCAATTTAACCAATCGAAGTATATTATTCGGTTTATAGGCTATAATTAGAGACAAGGAAATCGACATCAGCATAACTAAAATTTGTACAATTCCATTTATGTAAGGCCTATACAGTGTAATTACATACATAAACGCACCAAAAGCCGCACCGGCAAGTATCCTCGGTATATTTACACGTTCTTTCATAATCATTCCGGCTGCCCATATTATAGTCATATCCATTAACATATTTACCGCAAACAAAATATCTATATATATAACCAAAAAAATTCCCCCAAAAGATATATTTTATAATAAATCTTTCAAAGGAATTTTTTTGTCATATTAGAGTAAGTTATAACCGCATTTGTTTACAAAAATTTTATTTTAAAAGCTCATCTTTAAAATGTCCTTTTTCATATATAGTTATACCGTCAGCCGTCACCTTCCCGCATTCGGTCATATCGTTTATCATATCCCAGTGTATAGCAGAATCGTTTTTACTTCCGGCCTCCGGAAAACCTGCTCCGAGAGCCATGTGCATTGTCCCGCCTATTTTTTCGTCAAACAGTATATTATGACTGAATTTTTTAATTCCATAATTTGTTCCGAATGCAACTTCGCCTATATATCTGGAACCTTCGTCCGTATCAATATAAGTCAGCAGTTTTTCTGCAAATTCTTCATTTTTGCAGCTTGCGGAAGTTATCTTTCCGTTCTCAAACTCAAGGCGTACATTATGAAACTCGTTTCCGTTCATTAATGCAGGATAGCTGAATGTTATATATCCGTTAATCGAATCTTCTACAGGAGACGTAAATATTTCTCCATCCGGAAAATTCTCGTTTCCGCAACAATTTATCCACTTTCTACCCTTAACAGAAAGGGTAATACATGTATCTTTTGACTCAATTTTTAATTCGGAAACTTTATTAAGATATTTAACCCATTTTTCCTGATACGCAGCCATTGCTTTCCATTCGGAAACAGGGTCATCCTTATCAATAAATCCTGCGCTGTAAACAAAATCTTCATATTCTCCCAGACTCATTCCCGCATATTGAGCGTCTCCGTTTGTGGGAAACTGAGTTCCGCACCATCTAAGTTCTCCCGTAGCGGAACGGTCGTTATATATTTTTCTGTTGTCCGCATTAGCCAGTCTTCGGCTTTTCAGCAATTCACCGTCTACAGAAGAAAGTGTACTTATATTATCCGTACCCCATGCGCTTATCCATACATCTGCTTTGGCACATTCTCCAAATCTGTAGTTTGGCTGGGCAATCTGTTCCATAGTTCCGTTTTTAAACAGAAATTCATCCATATCAGGCATATCAACAAACCATTTCACATTTCCTCCTGCTAAAACTGCCTGCTTTGTTACCTCTTTAATAAAAGGCAAGGCGCTTTCTTCACCAGAAACACATACATTATCTCCTGGCTTAACTTTAGTTGAATAGTTAACAAGCACCTTTGCTAATTTTTCCAATCTGTAATCTTTCATTTTATACCTCCGGTTTTATCTAAACATCTTGACATATGCTCTTTCAATGGATTATTATATCACTTGAGCAAAGACTATGACAGGGATTAGTAAATATTATTTTGTTTTCAGAGAGAAGGCGTTTGGTGTAAGCCTTTATCAAATAATATCGAACCTGCCCCTTGAGTTCCGCGGAGGTAATAATTCGCGGCGTTATCCGCGTTAAGGATTTAAGCGGACGTATAATACGTCAATTTGGGTGGTACCGCCGATTAACCTTGGTCCCTTTTGTTTTTTGGGATTGAGGCTTTTTTATTATGAAAGGAGTTTTAAAATGTCAAAGGATAAAAAATTCGTTGAATCTATTACAGACATGGAAGTAGATTTTCCTCAGTGGTATACAGATGTTGTAATTAAAGCAGACCTCGTAGATTATTCAAGCGTAAGAGGCTGTATGATTATAAGACCTTACGGATATGCTATCTGGGAACTTATGCAGAAACAGATGGACGCAAGATTTAAAGAAACAGGTCATGAAAACGTATACATGCCTATGCTTATACCCGAAAGTCTTTTACAGAAAGAAAAAGACCATGTAGAGGGATTTGCACCGGAAGTAGCATGGGTAACACACGGCGGCGAACAGGAATTAACAGAGCGACTTTGTGTAAGACCTACTTCCGAAACACTGTTTTGCGATCACTATAAAAACATAATACACTCATACAGAGATTTACCTAAACTTTATAATCAGTGGTGTTCTGTTGTAAGATGGGAGAAAACAACTCGTCCTTTCCTCAGAACTACAGAATTTTTATGGCAGGAAGGTCATACAGCACATGCCACAGCCGAAGAGGCTGAGGAAGAAACAATCAAAATGCTTAACGTCTATGCTGATTTCTGCGAAAATATACTGGCTATACCTGTAATTAAAGGTCAGAAAACAGAGAAAGAACGTTTTGCCGGAGCAAAGGCTACATATACTATCGAAAGTCTTATGCATGACGGAAAAGCGCTTCAGTCAGGTACATCTCATAACTTCGGAGATGGATTTGCACACGCTTTCGGAATACAGTATACCGATAAAAATAATGAACTTAAATATGTTCATCAGACTTCATGGGGAACAACAACACGTCTTATCGGAGCGGTTATAATGGTACACGGAGACAACAGCGGACTTGTTCTTCCTCCTAAAATAGCTCCTATCCAGGTTGTTATTGTTCCTATCGCTATGCAAAAAGAAGGCGTCCTTGAAAAAGCAAATGAGCTTAAGGACAGACTCTCTAACTTCAGAGTTAAAGTCGATGACAGTGATAAGTCTCCCGGTTGGAAATTCAGCGAATATGAAATGAAAGGCGTTCCCGTTCGTCTTGAAGTAGGTCCCAGGGATATAGAAAACAATCAGGCAGTTCTTGCAAGAAGAGACACAGGCGAAAAGAAAGTTGTATCACTCGATAACCTTGAAGCTGAAATAGCCGATATGCTTGAAGATATACAGCACAATCTCTTTATAAAAGCAAGAGACAGACGTGATGCTAAAACATATTCTGCTACAGATATGGAAACATTTGAAAAAGAGCTTAACGAGACACCGGGATTTGTTAAGGCAATGTGGTGCGGAGACCGTGCGTGTGAAGACGCAATCAAAGAAAAGACGGGCGCTACATCAAGATGTATTCCTTTTGAGCAGGAGCATATTTCCGATACATGCGTATGCTGCGGCAAAAAAGCAAAACACATGGTTTACTGGGGAAGAGCTTATTAATTATGCAATCTATAAAGCCGAGGTAAAACCTCGGCTTTTTCATAAATCAGATATACTTATTTATGTCATTTATAGACAACGCAGGATGTACGGCAATATTTATGGCATTTGATATAATATCGGCCAATCTGTCTATTACTGCGTCTACCTCTTTAGGAGTAACAAACATGTTTTCAGCATACGGAGTAAGAAGGTCATTTATAAGTTTATACCTTTCTTCGCCGTCAATATTATTAAGCATATCATAAAACATTTTATCATCGGAAGCAGCTGCCATTGCTTCCAATATTCTATCCATAGTATCATTTACTAAAGTAGCTGCGTCTACGACCGTAGGAACTCCTATAGCTATAACAGGTATTCCCAACGAATGTTTATCAAGCGTCATTCTTTTGTTGCCTACTCCGGAACCCGGACTTATACCGCTGTCAGTCATTTGTATAACGGAATTTACTCTGCTGAACTTTCTGGCCGCTAAAGCATCTATAGCAATTAATAAATCAGGTTTTATTTTATCTACTATTCCGGCTAATATTTCACCTGTTTCAATTCCTGTTATTCCCATAACTCCCGGAGAAATTGCAGATACCGATGCAACATTATCATCAATGTTCTTCGGAAGCGTATCCTTTATATGTCTTGTTACAAGTACTTTAGATATAACCTTTGGTCCAAGAGAATCCGGGGTTATAAATCTGTTGCCTAAACCCGCAATAAGTATATTTTTATATTTATTAGGTTTAATCAGTTCTGCAAGCATATCGGCAGTTTCTTTTATAACTCTTTCTTTAAAGTCCGTATCGTTTTCTCTCATTTTCGATGATTCAACTGTTATATATTTTCCAACAGGTTTCCCTACAGTATTACTTCCGTTTTCATTATATATTTCTACGCATGTTACCTCGATGTCATTATCGGATTTTGTTTTGGATTTTATGCCGTCGATAATATCTTTCTCTGTATTCAACAGTTCGCATGCTTCCATAGCCAAATCCGTCCGTATACTGAAATTTTTATTTATCATAGCTCCTCCTATTATCCATAAACTTTTATTTATATTTTTCCGATAACCGCTATATATATTCTTTATTTATGAAAAATTTAAGTATTATATTGACTTTTATTTAACTTTTACGGTGTATATTATTTATAGTGGAGGTGGTTATAAATGGAATGGAAAAAAGGAAATTTCAATCGTGTGCTTTTTATATTCTTTATATTATATGTATCTGCTTTGACATGGATCGTACTGTTTAAATTGACCGTTCCGTCAAATATTGTCTCCCTTTCCAGAGACAGAGTTATAAATGTAATACCTTTCTTTGAAGTTATAACAGGAGAATATTTTGACACATTTGATATGATAGCAAATATAATTGCTTTTATACCTTTCGGTATATATACAGCTTTAGTTCTAAAAGAAATACCAACTCGTTCGAAACTCATATCTGCGGCAGTTTTAAGTATTCTTTACGAAACCGTACAATTTGTTTTTGCTATAGGAGTATGTGATATAACAGATGTTATGATGAATACATTGGGAGCATATATAGGAATTTTGGTTTATGAGTTTATAAACTCCAAAACCCAAACCGAGTATAAAACCAAAAAATTTGTAACGGTATGCTCTGCAATATCAATAATTCCTATGGGCACAGTACTCGGAATAGTTTCAGTAGGAAAAAATATTATTTTATGATTGTCAAAAGGACTTTTCAAATTTGAAAGGTCTTTTTATTTTATTAAAAACTAAAAACGGGAGCCGCATATTTCAAATGCAGTTCCCGTTTTTAACGTCCTTATAGGACTGAAATTACATAGCGTTGTAAAGTCTCTGGATTGTTGATTTCTTTCTTGCCGCAGCGTTCTTATGGAAAATTCCTTTTACATAAGCTCTGTCGATAGCTGCGATAGCTGCCTTGCATGCAACTTCTGCCGCTGCCTTGTCTCCGGCTGCAATAGCTGCCTGAGCCTTCTTTACAGCTGTCTTTGTAGCTGATTTTACCATTTTATTTCTTAATGTTTTCTTTGAAATAACTTTGATTCTTTTCTTTGCAGATTTTATGTTAGCCAATTTTATTTCCTCCTAATTCAAAATATATAACAGTCAAATTACAGTTTTGCTTTAGCTGTTTCTACAAACTTACCGAAAGCTGCTTCATCGCTTACTGCAAGTTCTGCAAGCATCTTTCTGTTGATGTTTACATCAGCAAGTTTTAAACCATGCATAAGCTGGCTGTAAGAAATGTCATACTTTCTGGCTACTGCATTAATTCTTGTTATCCAAAGTGATCTGTATTCTCTCTTTGTCTGCTTTCTTCCTGCGAAAGAATAGCTCATAGCCTTCATAACAGACTGTTTAGCAGATCTGTACTGTTTTGATCTTGCTCCTCTATATCCTCTAGCTAATTTTAAAACTTTTTTATGTCTTTTTCTTGCGTTTAAAGCGCCTTTAACTCTTGCCATTATTCAAATCCTCCTTATCCTTGGTTCTTATGCGTAGGGAATTAATTTCTTTTTGATTGTCTTTACTACAGTCTTATCAGCAGTTGTTGCTTTTCTAAGATTTCTTTTTCTCTTAGTTGACTTTTTGCCAAGGATATGCTGTGTATTTGATTTATTTCTTTTAACTTTTCCTGTTCCTGTTAATCTGTAGCGTTTTGCTGCAGCTTTTTTTGTTTTTAATTTAGGCATTTTAAATTTCCTCCTTGATTAAGCTTATGTTAATTATGATTTTGGCGCCAGGAACATAACAAGGCTCCTTGCCTCCATTTTAGCAGGTTTATCTACAACTCCGTATTCCTCTACGGATTTTGCAAAGTTCTCTAAAATAGTTTCTCCGCCGCTTGTACGACCGAGTTCTCTACCTCTGAATCTTATGCTTACTTTGACTTTATCCCCATTTTTAAGGAATTCAATCGCTTTCTTAACCTTAACCTGAATATCATGTTCGTCAATACTGGGCGAAAGTCTTAATTCCTTAGTTTCTATGGTCTTTTGTTTTTTACGAGCTTCTTTTTCTTTCTTAGCCTGGTCAAACTTATATTTGCCATAGTCCATTATTCGGCATACCGGCGGTTTGGCGTTCGGTGCGATTTTCACCAGATCCAGCTTCCTTTCGTCAGCAAGCTTCTGCGCCTCTTTGCCTGATACAATACCGAGCTGTTCACCCGTATCGCTGATAAGTCTAACTTCCTTATCTCTGATTTGTTCGTTAATCATTAATTCAGTAATGGTTAAGCACCTCCAATGCAATAAAAAAAGTGGACAGAGAACTATCCACTTTAATACACAAAACCATAGGGTATTTAAAAGTATTAACCTTATGAACCGAATGTTATAAGGTGAGAAGTGGATACTTCTGCTTTATTACTTGAAACAGTATATCATCTATAAGTTACCATGTCAACTGTTTTTTACTTATTTCTACCCATAAATATATTTTTAGGCTCTTTCTTTTATTTCTTTTGTAACTCTTTCTATAACGTCGGCAAGGTCGAACTGTCCCTCTTCTCCGTTTGCTCTTGAACGAAGAGAAACTTTGTTGGCTTCCATGTCTTTTTCACCTACAACTATCATATACGGAACTCTTTCGTTTCTAGCCTCACGTATCTTATATCCGATTTTTTCATCTCTGTTGTCGATTTCCGTTCTGATTCCGGCCATGTCAAGCTGCTCTTTTACGCTCTTGGCATAGTCTGTAAACTTCTCCGAGATGGGAAGTACTTTCACCTGTACCGGTGCAAGCCATGTAGGGAACATACCCGCAAAATGCTCGATGAGTATACCGATAAATCTTTCGATTGAACCAAAGCATACACGATGTATCATTATGGGACGCTTCTTTGTGCCGTCCTTATCTGTATATTCAAGTTCAAATCTTTCGGGGAGCTGCATATCCAGCTGGATTGTGCCGCACTGCCATGTTCTTCCGATAGAATCCTGAAGGTGGAAGTCGATTTTAGGGCCGTAGAACGCTCCGTCGCCCTCGTTTACAACATAGTCGATACCCATGTCTTCAAGAGCTCCTCTAAGACCGTCTGTAGCCTTTTCCCAAGCCTCGTCGCTTCCCATGCTGTTTTCGGGACGTGTAGAAAGTTCAACATGATACTTAAATCCGAAAAGCTTGTAAACTCCGTCTATAAGATTTACAACGCCTTTTATTTCCTCTCTTATCTGATCTTCCGTCATAAAAATATGTGCGTCGTCCTGTGTAAAGCATCTGACACGCATAAGTCCGTGAAGAGCTCCTGATTTTTCATGTCTGTGAACTATGCCGAGTTCTCCGACTCTTAAAGGAAGGTCTCTGTAAGAACGCATTTCCTGTTTATATATAAGCATTCCACCGGGGCAATTCATAGGTTTTATAGCGAAATCCTGATCATCAATTACAGTTGTATACATATTTTCTTTATAATGATCCCAGTGTCCGCTTGTTTCCCAAAGCTGCCTTGAAAGTATAATAGGTGTGGAAACTTCTACATATCCGGCTTTCTTGTGTATTTCACGCCAAAAATCAATAAGTGTATTTTTAACAATCATACCGTTAGGAAGGAAGAACGGGAATCCGGGGCCTTCATCAAGAAGCGCAAACAGTTTAAGTTCTTTTCCGAGTTTTCTGTGATCACGTTTTTTTGCCTCTTCAAGCATTGTAATATATGCTTCGAGATCTGATGCCTTTGTATATGCCGTACCGTAAATACGTGAAAGCATTTTATTTTTTTCGTTTCCTCTCCAGTATGCTCCCGCAACACTCATAAGCTTAAAAGCCTTAACGGGTTTTGTGCTCATAAGATGAGGTCCTGCGCAGAGATCCGTAAACTCTCCCTGTTTATAGAAAGAAATAATTGCGTCCTCCGGAAGATCCTTGATAAGTTCAACTTTATAAGGTTCTTCTTTTTCTTCCATAAATTTTATAGCTTCTTCTCTCGGAAGTTCAAAGCGTTCAAGAGGCAAATCTTCTTTTACGATTTTTTTCATCTCTTTTTCAATTGCTTCAAGCTCTTCCTGTGTGAATGCTTTCTCTCTGTCAAAATCATAGTAGAATCCATCGTCAATAGAAGGTCCGATAGCAAGTTTTGTCTCGGGATAAAGTCTTTTTATAGCCTGAGCCATTATATGAGACGCCGTATGGCGTAGAGCTTTCTTACCCTCCGGAGTATCAAATGTACAAATCTCAACAGCACAATCTTCGTTAACAACAAATCTCAAATCTTCAACATTGCCGTTTACGAGTGCACAACATGCATTTCTGGCAAGTCCCTCGCTTATATCCTTTGCAATTTCCAAAACTGTGATTCCGTTGTTATATTCTTTTACAACTCCGTCTTTTAAATTAACCTTAACCATGTTAATTTCCCCTTTCAAATCAAAATAAAATCAATTCAATAAGGAACGTTAAAACAAATAAAAAAATCTCGTCCCTTAAAATATAAAGGGACGAGAGTATTCTCCCGCGGTTCCACCCTAATTGCTGTAAAAACCACTTAATTAAACGATTATAACGTAATCAACGTGCCGGATTGGGGCCGCTCCGAGGTAGTTTTCAAAAGTAATGTTTTGCAGTGCTCACAGCCAATGACACTGCTCTCTGTAAAAACTTAATTACAATCTACTCGTCTCATCAACGCTTTAATAATTGATATTATAGCACACCTTTTTTCGATGTCAACGATTTTAATAATCCAACTTATATATTTTTATATTAGATTATTTCTAATTCCACACAATATCTGCCGGACACGGTACGGAAATCTTTGTTCCGTTATAATCTATTATGTCAAAAGCCATTTCATAGACAGACTCCAGACATTCTTTTGTCATAATCTCTTTACCGCCGTAGGCGAAAATTTTTCCGTCTTTCAGAAATAAAAATCTGTCGCAGTATCTCATTGCTAAATTAAGGTCATGTATAATCACTATAACTGCAATTTTTTCCTCTTTGCTTATTCTGCACACCTGTCTCATCACACTGTATTGATTTCTTGGATCAAGGGAACTGGTCGGCTCGTCAAGAAGTAACAGTTTAGGCTCTTGGGCAAGCGCTCTCGCTATCATTACTTTTTGTAATTCCCCTCCGCTAAGTTCGTCTATGTATCTCATTTCAAAGCCCTGTAGACCCATTATTTCAATAGAACGCCTTACTATTTCGTGGTCTTTTTCCGCAACGTCCCATTTTATATAAGGCTTTCTTCCTAAAAGAACAGCGTCATATACCGTGCAGCCCGAACTTTCGTTTTTTTGAGCAACATATGCAACCTGCCTTGCCATAAGGTTCATATCCATTTCAGATATATTTTTTCCGTCAACATAAACATATCCTTCTTTCGGCTTCAGTATTTTATTAATGCATTTTATCATTGTGCTTTTTCCTGCACCGTTATTTCCCAAAACAGCAAGACTGAGACCCTTTTCAATGTCAAATGAAATGTCATCTATCACTTTCTTGTCTCCATAAGAAAACGATAACGATTTTATCTCTATCATTTTATGCCAGCTCCTTTAAAGAGTAGATATATGAATACAGGCGCTCCCAAAAACGATGTTATTGCTCCTATAGGGAGTATTACCGGCGCTGCTATAAGCCTTCCGAAAGTATCGCTTATAAGTAATATCAACGCTCCCGTAAGTGCTGATGCCGGAAGTAAGTATCTATAGTCATTTCCTATAAATCTACGTATCATATGAGGAGCGATAAGTCCTACGAAGTTTATAATTCCCACAAAGGCAACCGCTACAGATGAAGCCAGAGCAGCAGCGAACATACTTATTATCATTACTTTATCTACATTTACTCCGAGGCTTCTTGCAGTTTCCGCTCCGCTTGACATAGCATTATAATTCCACCTGTTTAATATGAAAAATACAAACAGTACGAATGCAGCAACAGCCATTATGCCTATTTCTTTCCATCCCGATCTACCTAAATCTCCAAAAGACCAAAATACTACCGCAGCAACCTGAACATCATCGGCAAAATACTGTATAAGCGTTGTTCCTCCGCTGAAAAGCGAGCTAAGAGCAACTCCGACAAGCACCATGGAACTCGGCTTCATAGACTTATATTTTGATAAGCATAATATAATTAACGCTGAAAGTATTCCTCCGACAAACGCACATATAACAACGACTACAGGATTATATATGGTAACAGCGCTGGCAGAAGATGTTGTGCCCTGTATGCCTGCCCCAAAACATATTATGCCAACAGTGGCTCCAAACGAAGCTCCGTGTGAAATACCGAGTGTTGATGATGATGCAAGCGGATTTCTTAAGACGCTCTGCATTACGCTTCCTGCCATTGCCAGAAGTATTCCCGCAACTATAGCTGTAGCGATTCTCGGAAGTCTTATGTTGAATACTATTGATTCTGACATTTTGTCTCCGTTTCCCAAAAGACAGTTTATTACCTGAGGCAAACTTAATCCCGACGAGCCGGAACATAAAGCATAAAGTCCTACGGCAATACATAAAATAAACAGTGTCAAAATCAGCAATTTTTTATGTCTTACATATTTTATATATTCATGGCTTATATTCTGATTTCTTCCTTCTAATGTTTCCATAATTATTCACCGATTTTAATCTGCTGCCATCCGAGACCGCCTTTTACAAGTTCATCATAATATCCTTCCGCCTCTTCTCCCAAAAGAGTTGTATATACATCAACAGCAAGATTTTCTATATCTATATCATCAAAAGCATCGGGGAATATTATTTTTCCGGCATAATATGCATCTACCACAGCCGTTTCCACATTTGTTGTATACCAGTTATATGCAACCTGCGTATATACATTACCGTTTTTAACCGCACTTAACGAATCATAAAAATCACTGTTGACTGCATAATCGTCATTTACAAGCTGCATATTATTAGGATCAAGAAAAATATACTCCGGATCCCATACGGCTATCTGTTCAAGGTCAACTATAACCCCTCCTACCTTATCGCTCAGTTCATCAGCAACATTTAAGGCTCCTATTGCCGTAAACGGAGGAAAATTAGTATATGTTCCTTCAATACCGTGTCCTCCTTTAAATGAACATGCACCTGTAAATACTCTCGGTTTACTCTCTACCGGTATATCGCTCGTTCTGCTGCTAAGGTCTGTCTGCCATTCTTTAAGAGAATTTACAACATCAGAACATCTTTCTTCTTTATCAAGTATCTGTCCTATCAGCTCCATAGATTTATATAATTTTTCATCAAACATACCGCCGTCATATGTAACTACAACAACAGGTATGCCCGTCTTGCTCTGAAGATCATCTGCCAAATCTTCCGGGTATGATGCAAATATAACATCCGGTGCCAGTTTAAGTATTTCCTCTTCATAAGCCTCATAGCTTCCGCTGCCTCCGGTACCTACAACAGGCAATTCTTTGAATATATCATTGTAAACATAGTTATAGCATTTTGCCAAAGTTTTTTCATGCTCGCCTTTTTCGACTCCGATAACCATATCCTGAGCATCGGCGTAGCATAACATTCGCAGTCCACCGGCCCCCAAAGCTATTACGCTTTCTACATCGTCAGGAACTTCTACTTCTCTTCCGAGTAAATCCGTTACGGCAACTGTTTCAGTAGTATTATTTTCGCCGTTAGTTTCTTTATCTTCTGTTTTTCCCGAACAGCCTGTAAAAACAGCAGCCATTATGACAGCTATCAGCAATATTTTTTTCTTCATTTTTTATTCTCCTTTTATCACCATTCTCTGCTATAATCTTTAAAACAATCAAGACATACCTTTTTTCCGTCCATCAATCTTATTTTATGTTCAGGCGCATTTTCACCGCATATTTCGCATTTTATGCTGTTGAATATTCTTGCTCTTTCCGGCAAATCGTATTTCGGAATTCCAACAGAAAATATTTCTTCAAACGGCGCATCCAATATGTATTTTTGTCTTTCATCTCTATCCATAGGTTCTTTAAAGGTCTTAAGGCAAAACCTTACTTTTTTCCCACTGTTTCTATCAAAAAAGCTGAATGCCATCTTGCCTGTACCTCTGTATATAAGATTTCCTTTGCCTATTGTACAGCTTAATATGCGTTGCACGGCATCAACCCCGCATGCGTCGTTTTCCGTAATACAAACAATATCCTCATCATCACTTTTATTGATTTCAAAATATTCAGATGCCGCCATAGCAACTCTGTATCCTATAGCCAGTCCGGGGCATTCATGCCCGTGAAAGTCAACACATTTTTCCCATAAGTCTATATTCATTATTTCTCCTCCTTATTCTCTTTCCAGTAAACCGTGCATATAATTACATCTGTCTTTTCATTTACTATACCGTCTTTTGAAATTGAATTAAAATAATTTTGTATTCCCGTTTTTGCTTCATCGGAAATTTGTTTTTTAACAGACATTCTTTTTATGTATGATTCAGTTGCTTTTTCTGTTTTCAACTTATTTTCCCATACCTCAGTCTCATAATAAATCTCGGGTTTTATGCCGTCTTTCCATAATATACGCAGTAAATTTAAAAGTTCCTCCTCTCCGTACCCGTTTGAAGTAATACCGCATATTTCATTCATCTTATCGGCTATTTCATTTTTTCTGTATACGGATTTTGTAACAGCACACCATTTTTTTGAAACAGATCTTAATTTTTGCAGTGTTGCCTCGCTGTTTATGGCAGGCGTCATGTGAGCAAAGACAAAATTGTATTTATTATTCCAACCAATCTTTTCAGTTTCCAAATCCTGCCACGATATACAGTCGAATTTTACATTTTTAATATTCTCTTTTTCTTTTCTGTAGTTTGCATATTTTATCATTTCTTCCGAAATATCCGTTCCGATAATTTCATTGAAATATTTTGAAAGCGCCAGTGAATATTTACCGGCTCCGCAGCCTATATCAAGCGCACTTCCTCCGCATTGCAATATGCCTTTAATATAAAGTAGTTTCATAAATGCATTGTTATACGGCGTAGGTATTTCATATTCGGAAAAATTTTCAGCCATGTGGTTCCAAAAATCTTTAAGTCTTTTCTTTTCTTCTAAATCCATGCTTTCCTCCTTCAGACATAATAAAAAAGCCACAAAAACAAGACTGTCATTCTTGACAGTATTGCCTTCATGGCTTTATTACAAACAAAATTTCAATATAAAATGAACTTCATGTTCATAAATTCTTTTTTATTTTAACAAAATAAATACTAAAAGTCAACATTATTTTTTTACATGTATCCCTATACGTTTTTATATTCTTCCATATTTACTTTCCCCTAAGTCTGCGTAAAGACTCGCTTATTCTTTTCTCCACTCCGTTTTCAGACGGTTCATAATAGATTTTGCCTAAAAGTTCATCGGGAAGATACTGCTGTCTGACATAATGACCCGGATAATTATGAGCATATTTATATCCTACTCCGTGTTCTAATTCGGAAGCGCCGCTGTAATGAGAATCTCTTAAATGTGCCGGAACGCCGGAAACCGTTATGTTCTTCACATCTGAAAGAGCATTTTCTATTCCCATTAACGCAGAATTGCTTTTCGGCGCGCAGGCAACATATGTTACCGCTTGAGCAAGTATTATTCTGCTTTCCGGCATTCCTATCATGTTAACTGCCTCTGCGGCCGATACCGCTACCTGTAGAGCATGTGGGTCTGCATTTCCCACATCTTCCGAGGCGCATATAACAATACGTCTTGCTATAAATTTAGGGTCTTCTCCAGCGTATATCATCTTTGCAAGATAATACAGTGCAGCGTCAGGATCGGAGCCTCTCATACTTTTTATAAAAGCGGATATCGTATCATAATGATTATCGCCGTCTTTATCATAGTTTAAAGCTCTTTTTTGAATACACTCTTCGGCATTTTCCAAAGTAATGTTTATCATGCCGTTATTATCGGGTTCAGCCGATAAAACGGCAAGTTCAACGGCATTCAGCGCCCTTCTTGCGTCTCCGTTTGAAACCTCCGCAATAAAGTTTACTGCTTTATCTTCAATATTTATATCCATATTTCCAAAGCCTTTGTCTTTATCTAAAACAGCTCTTTTTATAAGTTCTTTTATATTATTTTTATCAAGAGGTCTGAGTTCAAATATGTATGAACGTGATACAAGGGCTCTGTTAACTTCAAAATAAGGATTTTCGGTTGTAGCTCCTATAAGAGTAACCGTTCCGTTTTCGACATGCGGCAATAATGCGTCCTGCTGAGCCTTATTGAACCTATGTATCTCATCTATAAAAAGTATTGTTCCGAGATTATACATTCCTGCATTTTCTTTCGCTTTCTGAACTACTTCTTTGATTTCTTTTATTCCCGAAGTAGTTGCATTCAGTTGCTCAAATTTCCTCTTTGTAGTATTGGCTATTACTCTTGCCAAAGTAGTTTTACCGGTTCCGGGCGGTCCGTAAAGAATTATCGAACCCAGCTTATCTGCTTTTATAACGTTGTAAAGCATTTTTCCCTTGCCTATTATATGTTCCTGACCGACATATTCATCCAAGGTTTCAGGTCTCATTCTGGCAGCCAGTGGGGCTGTATTATTAAACTGACGCGACATATTATATTCAAATAAATCCATAAATATCCTCTTATCTACTAAAACAAATTTACAATCCTTTATCAGATAATTATAATTTTTTTATTTTATCAAGTCAACTCGGTATAAACCTAGTTTAATAACTCTTAATAACTGATTGTACCTATACCTTTTGCATATTTATATTTCTGAAACAACCATTATTATACAATTATTCCGACTACTCAAATGTATATAAAATAAAACAAAATTACTCTCATCTTGTATAATTGCTTTACATATTTTGCTTGCCATGTTATATTAAATTTAATGGACGGTATTCCAACGGAAACTTTACCATGTTATTATAAACTATAAATACATTTTCTATCTATAGCCTGTATCTTTTTGAGCGGGACTTCGGAAATTTGTACTTTATAAGTGGCTGTTTATAATATGTTTTTTTGGAATTCAATCCATCCGCAGTTTTTGTATTTTTATACTAAAACACGGATGTTTTTTTATGCATCCGAAACTGTGATTTTCACTGAATTGAAGGGGGTAAAACATGAAACCAGTAACTAAGGAAGAAAAAAACAAGCAAATAAAAAAAGAAGCTTTTGCCACGGTTATTCTTTTTATCATCTGTTTTATATGGCATGTGGGATTTGGCTATGGCCTTTCCGGAGTTCCGATTTACATTTTCAATCTGCCGCTGTGGTGGATAATCAGCACACCCGGAGTTTTTGTTGTAGGTGTAGTCGGCGTAATAATCCTTTTAAAAAAAGTTTTTGTAAACTTCGACTTAAACAGCGAGGAGGATTCTAGCGATGACAAATAAACAGATAATTGTACTTCTTATTTTAGTAATCTATATGGCTGTCAATATGATTGTCGGTCTTAAAGCAAGTAAACTGCCTGCAAAAAATCAAAAAACAGGAAGTTTCCTGCAAAACTATTTTGTCGGCGGACGTTCTATGGGCGGTCTTGTACTTGCAATGACTCTCGTTGCTACATATACAAGCGCCAGCTCCTTTTTAGGAGGTCCGGGACTCGCCGCCACATGGGGTCTTACGCAGTCATGGGTAGCTGCAATCCAGATTGGAACAGCATTTCTTACTTTGGGCGTAATAGGTAAAAAAGTTGCTCTTATTTCAAGAAGAATCAATGCCGTAACAATAACGGATTATTTTAAAGCAAGATACAATTCTCCCGCTGTTGTAATACTTTGCGGATTGTGCCTTGTAATTTTTTTCATAACTCAAATGGTTGCTCAGTTCATCGGAGGCGCAACTTTAATAGAGTCCGTTACAGGGCTTCCGTATTGGGTAGGTCTTTTATTGTTCGGAACTATAGTAATTCTTTATACTTCCATAGGAGGTTTTAAAGCTGTAGTTATAACGGATACGCTTCAGGGAATAATAATGACAATCGGCACATTCCTTCTTCTGTTTTTTGTAATCAGAGCAGGAGGCGGCATGACTGAAATAACATCCCAGCTTAATACGCTTAATCCCGGTTGGGATCTTCTCGGCAAAGGTGAATTCAGCGGCGGATTAGCTGCTTTATCTCCCGGATATATGATTTCATTCTGGGTGCTTGTCGGAGTCGGCGTTCTCGGTCTTCCTCAGACAGCTGTAAGAGGTATGGGTTTTAAAGATACACAGTCAATGCACAGAGCAATGATTTACGGAACTATAGTGGTCGGTATACTTATGATAGGAATGCACTTTGCCGGAACGCTTACGCTTCCTCTTCTCCCGGAAAATATAGTAGCCAATACAGACCAGGTAATACCTTATGTAGTTATGAATTATATGCCTTCATGGGCAGCCGGACTGTTTCTTGCCGCTCCTTTGGCAGCAGTCATGTCTACCGTATCTTCTTTACTTATACTTGCATCGGCAACCATAATAAAAGATTTATATATGACATATATAGTAAAAGTAAAAGACAGTGAAGACGAAGAGAGAATAAGTAAAAAAATACCTAAATACAGTTTCATTATAACTGTGCTCCTCGGTGTAATAGTATTTATATTTGCCGTTTCTCCTCCTGATATTATTGTATGGATAAATCTTTTCGCTATGGGAGGACTTGAAGCGACATTCTTCTGGCCGCTTATCGGCGGACTTTATTGGAAAAAAGGCAACAGCACATGCTGTATATGGTCAATTGTAGTCGGCCTTGCAACATTTGTATTCTTCAATCAGGTTAAAATCGCGCCTTTTAACATCCACGAAATAGTATTCGGATTAATTGCAGGTGGAATTGCCTACTTTGTGGCAGGAAAGTTATCTAAAAAAGAACCTGACCCCGAAATGATAAAAAAATGTTTTTGAGGTGATTTATTGTGGCTCTTGATCCTCAGGTTGTAGAAATATATAAAAATAAGCCTGCTCCTCCGACATCGTTCAACATAGCCGATATGAGAAGAAATGCAGACTTAACATTTAATGATGATGAAGAAGTTATCAGTATATATAAATTTGAAGACAGGATGATTTCATCCTGTCTTCCTATAAGGATTTATTATCCTAATGAAAAATCAAATCTGCCGGTCATTCTCTACTTCCATGGCGGCGGCTTTGTAATGCACAATATACAAAGCCATGACTCTCTATGCAGGAAGCTTTCCATTGAATGTGATTGTATAGTAGTTTCCGTGGGCTATCGCCTTGCTCCCGAAAACAAATATCCCGCTTGTATAGATGACGGTTACATTGCTTTAAACTGGGTTTACGAAAATGCAAAATCATTTGGTTGGAACAAAAATAAAATAATCCTTTCAGGAGACAGTGCAGGAGCTACTATATGCGCTTCTTTGGCTTTAAAATCGTTATACAAATCAGGTCCTTCAATATATGCTCTTGTATTATTTTACGGAATGTTCGGAGCTGTTGATTTTGGTTCGGATTCTATGAAAAAATACGGAAACGGTGAATATGTTCTTCCCAAAAATATGGCTGAATGGTGTACGGCTCAGTATGTTCCTGAGAACGCAGATCCAGACGATCCGTTTTTAAACCCGGGAAAAGCCAAAAATTATAGCGGATTTCCGAAAAGTCTTATAATATCCGGAGAATATGACCCTCTTCGTGATGATAGTGAAAAATTTTATGATCTTCTTAAAAACAGCGGAAATGAAACTGATTTAGTATGCATTGAAGGCGTTATGCACGGATTCATGCTTTATTGGAACAGACTTGATAAGGCTAAAGATTTAATTAAATATATTAATAATTGGCTCAGTAAATAATAAAAAACCTGAATTAATTGACTGTTAAAAATTTTAAAATAGTCTTTAATTCAGGTTTTTCTATATTCTATAAAACTCTTTTTTCCATCAATGAAATATAAACGCATTTCATCGATATTAATTTTCATTGCTGTTTGCATCGTCAATAACCTCAAATTCAGCTGCAACAATATCTTTGTTATCTATAACATATTTTCCCAAAGTATAATTCATTCTTGCTTTAGCCAATGCCTCTTTTTCTGTTTCAGCTTCAATTGCAATATCTAAATGTCTTATTTCCGTAATTTCTATATTAAAGTTATTCTTAAATCCCATATTTAAATCTCCTGATTATTAAATAGTTTTCCCTCACAAGAGGGATTGTGAGGGAAATTTGGGGAGTATAATGAATTTATTATGTACACACTTAGGTGTTTGTACCGTCTGATTATACTTTATCTGTTATATTCGATGATTTTAAAGTCCCATTGAAGCAAGAGGTATAAATACGAACAATGTTATAACAGGAATTAAAATCTGTGTAACAGCGATATCAAAGTATGCTTCTTTATGTGTAAGTTTACAAATTCCAAGAAGTGTGATCTGAGCTCCCTGATGAGGAAGTGTATCAAGAGTACCTGCTGCGATAGCTCCTACCCTGTGTATATACTCAGGAGCAACTCCCATTGATACAAATGTATCTTTAAGAGCATTGAATGCTACTCCCATACCGCCTGAAGCAGAACCGCATGCACCTGCACATATAGCTACAGCAATTGCAACGAATACGAGAGGGCTGATGTTCATACTCTGAACTTTTGCTATAAGGTTTGTAAATCCTTCTGTGTTCTGTACAACGCCGCCGAAACCTACTACGATAGCTGTGTTAAGTATAGCGACACCTGAGTCTGCCGCACCTTTGTTAAATACGCTGACCCATTCTTTAACTCCGCCTTTAATTCTCTTGAACATAAGAATTGTAGCAGCTGCAACACCTGCAAATACCGCGCCTTCAACTGTCCATTTGAATCCATTGAAGAGTATAAGAATTAAAGCTATAGGAATTATTGAAATTACAAAGTTAGGAAGATCTTTTGCTTCACTTTCTTTAAGTTCTTCTTCTGTAAGCTGTGTTCTTAATGTAGGGTCATTGAAAAGTCTACCTTTCTTTGTAAAGTATCTTGCCCTGTATTCAAGCCATACAAAGATTAAAATAAATTCTACAACTGATGCGATTAATGACGGAACAAAAGCTGCTGTTGCACTTGTGCCGAGGTTTGTCATAGCTATTTTATTCTGGATAGACGGTGAACCCGGAGCTGTCATAGACCATGTCCAGCATCCTGCAGATATAGCTGCGGGAATAAGCATTCTTGTAAGGTTAGCTTTCTTAAACATCTGAAGAGCTATAGGATAAATAACAAAGAATACAACGAAACCGCTTACGCCTCCGAATGTCAAGAGACCTGTTATAACCATAATAACGGGAGCTACAAATTTATCATGAGAAACTCTGCTTATTGTTCTGGCAATAGATTCTGCCGCGCCTGTAAACTGGTAAATAGCTCCGAAAAGGGCTCCTACGAAGAATGTAAGGAAATATTTACTTACGTAATCAGCGGCAGCCGGCATGAATGAGTTTAACAAAGTCTCAAGAACCGGAAGTCTGAAACATAAAATTACAAATATACTTACAAGAGGAGCGAGAATAAGTGCGCTAAGCTGCTTAAATGCAAGAACTCCGAATAATATAAGTGCTACTATCAAAATAATGATGCTTAAGTCCATAGCAGCATTACCTCCTTTTTATTTAAAATATATAATACCCCCTAATCCGTACCGCAGAACTTACTCTGCGGTACGAAACATTGCCTAATTATTTCTTTGCGGACATAACCTGTTTGGAGATGATAACCTTCTGGATTTCCGATGTTCCTTCATAAATCTCCGTTATCTTTGCGTCTCTGTACATTCTTTCAACGGCATACTCTTTCATATAGCCGTATCCGCCGTGTATCTGCATAGCAAGGTTTGTTACTTCTCTTGCTACCTTTGCGCAGAAAAGTTTTGCCATAGATGCTTCCTTTGTATAAGGCTTGCCCTCTGTTCTGAGGTATGCGGCATGGTATACCATCCATTTTGCGGCTTCTATCTCTGTTGCCATATCTGCTATGTACCACTGGATGCCCTGTAATGCCGCAATCGGTTTGCCGAACTGTACTCTCTGGTTGATATATGCCAGAGATTCGTCAAGAGCGCCCTCTGCAAGTCCCAGAGCGATTGCGCCTACGCCTACTCTTGCGCCGTCAAGGGAGTTCATGGCGATACCGAAGCCTTTGCCCTCTTCGCCCAGTCTGTTGGCTGCGGGAACACGGCAGTCGTCAAAGAAAAGTTCTGCTGTCTCGGAACATCTGATACCCATTTTGTCCTCGATTTTTCCCGTTGAGAAACCTTTCATTCCTTTTTCTACGATGAAAGCTGTCATTCCCTTTGCTCCCTTGGAAGGGTCTGTAAGTGCGAATACAAGAATTGCGTCCGCTCTTGCTCCTCCTGTTATGAAGCATTTATTTCCGTTAAGAACATATTCGTCCGTTGCGGCGTCATATACTGCCGTTGTCTTTGCGGAAGCCGGGTCTGAACCTGCGCCTGGCTCTGTAAGGGCGAATGCTGTGTAATATCCTTCTTCGGCAATTCTCGTTAAAAATCTCTTTTTCTGTTCGTCTGTGCCGTATTTAACGAGAGCCTGACTGAACATACCATGTACTGCAAGTATTGTAGCGACAGCCCCGTCTTTCTTTGCGATTTCTTCAATTGCAATCATTCTTTCGATGTCTGTAGCTTCAGGGCCGCCGAACTCTTCGGGTACGCCGATTGCCGTAAGACCCATATCTGCCATCATTTTATATATTTCGACAGGGAAAACGTCTTTTTCGTCGTTTTCTTTTGCTCTGGGACCGATTTCTTTTTCAGCCAGTTCCCTTACCATTGCTCTTAAATCATTCTGATTTTCATTGAATTCAAAATTCATTTTTTTCTCTCCTCTTTTTATACAAATAAAATTTTGATTTCATAAAATTTTAATCCGACTGCGAACCGTCGGCTTTTCGGCTTTCGATCCGCAGTATGGGGTGTCATCTATTATTTACCTGTAAATTTTGCGTCTCTCTTTTCGATAAATGCGCTTACGCCTTCATTCTTATCAGCTGTTGAGAAAAGAAGTCCGTTTAAGTCAGCTTCAAGGTTAAGTCCGTCAGCTATGCTGAGGTCTCCACCCTTGTTAGCCGCAACCTTACATGCTGCAACGCCAAGAGGAGATTTTGTAAGTATAGTAGCCATCATTTCTTTTGCTGAATTAAGAAGTTCTTCGGGTTCAACAACTTTGTTTACAAGACCTATTCTGTATGCTTCGTCAGCTTTTACCTGTCTTGCCGTAAACATAAGTTCTTTAGCGATTCCTGCTCCTACAAGTCTTGTAAGTCTCTGTGTTCCGCCAAAGCAAGGCATAATTCCAAGGTTAACTTCCGGCTGTCCGAAAACTGCCTTTGTACTTGCAATTCTGATATCACATGCCATAGCGATTTCATTTCCGCCGCCGAGAGCATATCCGTTTACAGCAGCGATAACAGGTTTCTCAAGGTCTTCGATTGCCTGGAAGCAGCTCTGTGCAAATCTTGAAGCTTCTCTTCCGCCCATAGCGTCAAGTGCAAGGAATCCGTTTATGTCGGCTCCTGCTACAAAGAATTTTTCGCCGGGTGCTGTAACGATTACGCCTTTAACGCTGTCATCTTTTGCGATTTCTTCGAATACAGTCTTTATTTCTCCGAGCATTTCTGTTGAAAGAGCGTTTGCTTTCGGTCTGTTCAGGGTAAGTACTGCCGTACCGTTTTCTTCAACTTCGATAATGATGAACTGAATGCTGTCTTTTAAGTCAAGTAATGCCATAATAAATCTCTCCTTCTCTTATAAAAAATATATGTTAATTGTTTTTAAGTCCCATTAATTTATCTTCAAATATTCTTGAATCCATAACCTTCACTTCGCCGTCAATCTTAGGCTCAAATCCCATAAGATCGATTACCTGTGTCTTGATGTCGATTCCCGGTGCTACCTCTATAAGGTAAACTCCGTCTTTTCTGAGTTCAAATACAGCTCTTTCTGTTATGTATTTAACAGGCTGGTTTGTTTTATTTGCGTACTCACCGCTGAATGTTATCTGCTCAACTTCTTTGATGAGTTTCATTTCTTTTCCTTCTTTATCAATTACAAGTTTTCCGTCTTTTATACTTGTTTTAAGTCCGCCTGCTGTAAATGTACCGCAGAAGAAAACTTTTTTGGCATTCTGTGTTATATTGATAAATCCGCCGCAGCCTGCAATTCTCGGTCCGAATTTAGATACGTTTACATTTCCTCCTTCATCTGCCTGAGCCAATCCGAGGAAAGCAAGGTCTATTCCGCCGCCGTCGTAGAAATCGAACTGATAACCCTGATCCAGATAACAGTCTGCATTTATAGCCGCTCCGAACTGTGAGCCTCCGAGAGGAACGCCTCCTACAGGTCCTGCTTCTACAGTAAGAGTCATGTAGTCTCCGATTCCCTCTTCGTTGGCAACCATTGATATATACTCCGGAATGCCTATACCGAGATTTACAACTGTATTTTCGGTAAGTTCCATAGCAGCTCTTCTTCCGATAATTTTTTTAGCTGAAAGAGGAACCTCAGCTGCAGCTCCTTCAGGCGCTGTTGCTTCTCCCGTAAGAGTAGGATCGTATGCGCATCCGAAGCACTGCTCATGTTCTTCAGGTGTTCCTACAACTACTGCGTCCACATAAATTCCGGGTATTTTAACAAGCTTCGGGTCAAGTGTTCCGGCTTTTACAACTTTTTCAACCTGAACGATGACTTTACCGCCGCTGTTTCTTGTTGCTTGTGCAAGAGAAGTAGCATCCAGCGGTGTTACTTCTCTTTGAAGAGATATGTTTCCTGCCTCATCCGCATATGTTCCTCTGATGAAGCAGACATCAATTGGCCTTGCTTTATAGAGAAGTCGCTCTTCACCAAGTACATTTACTAACTCAACAATATCTTCTTTTGTAATATCGTTAAGCTTTCCGCCTTCTATTCTTGGGTCAACATATGTATTAAGTCCAACATGGGTAAGAGTTCCTACTTTATGTCCGGCTATATCTCTGAACATCTGGCTGATAACGCCCTGTGGAAGATTATAGCCTTCTATTTTATTATCAATTATTAACTGTCCGAGGTTTGGAGCCAAATTATAATGTCCTGCTATTACTCTTTTTGTCATTCCTTCATGTGCGAAATGATCGGAAGAGCTTCCATCTCTATTACCCTGTCCTGCCGCATGGAAAAGAGTTAAATTTTTAGGTGAACCTGTCTCCAAAAATCTCTTTTCAAGAGCTCTTGTTAAACTTTCCGGGCTGCCGCTTCCGACAAATCCTCCCGTAGATACAGTATCGCCGTCTTTAACCAGCATTACCGCTTCATCAGCCGTAAGTACTTTTACTTTCTTCATGTCTGTTTCCCCTCCTAATTTTTATAGTTGCTGTTTGATGTTGTTGTTTAATAATTAACTAACATTCATCTCTTGTTTTGAATTATATACCTATATAGATTGAAGTTAAATGAAATCAATATTAGTTATATTTCTTCAATTTTATTCAATTGAATTAAACTAATTTCATTTACAAATTCCTTTATATGGTTTATAGTAAACATATAAAGCTTACTATCTTTTATAAAGGGCGATTGTCTATGGAAAACTATGGTAATTTACTCAAAAAATTAATTAAATTTACAAGTGTAAAGCTCTCTACAGTTGCTGACGCAGCAGGATATGACGTTTCTTATATAAGCAAATGGTGCAATCAGTCAAAACTTCCTGCGGCAAGGGTATCTTCTCCGATAAACAAAAGTCTTTCAAAAATTTTTGCCGATGAAATAATTTCACAGGGAGAACTGGAAAACTTTTGTTCAGAGTTTAATGTAGTTGTTGCTGAAGATCAGCTGCAAACATATCTTTATACAGCGCTTAAAGATGCATTTAAAAGTACTCAGGCATATCTTGATAAAAAATCCGATAAAAGTTCCGATTATCAGACAAAGGTTTTATTAAATCTATCCGAAATTGCAAATTATTTTGAGACAGAATTCAAACAGATGGTTATTAGCTGTGAGGATACTGCGGAAATACTTTGTACACTTGACGCCGTATCAATAGCAGCGGCATTAGATAGCACCGGATTTCAGAATAATTATGACGTACATATCCCTATTCATGTAAAAATCGGTATGAGTACAATAAATCTCAGCAGTGAAAATTATCTGTCTCTTTATTTTCTAATAAGCGCTTTTAATTTTGTATCTTTTGATTTTTATGAAAATTCGTCCTTTAAAGACAGAAATATTATAGTTCTTAAAGACAGAGTTGCGCTTATGTGTTCCATTGACCAAAGAGGAAAGATATCAATGTTATCTATTATCTCGGATCCCGAAAAGGTGTCTCTGATTTACTCAAGAATAAATTCCTTATTTAAAATTCATCACATGCTTATAATGTCAATGACATCTGACGAGCTTGTTTCCAGCGGATACAGAAGCAATTTTTATGCATTTAATGACTATCAGATTTTCCTTGCCAGAGGATTTGAATATCTTCTTCCACCTGAAATTATAGATAATATAGTAGCTGCCGCCTATGAACAAGGATATGACAGTTCTACCGAAAATATGTTAAGAACCCTTATGGTTATGGTTACTTGGGAAGATCTTTTTAACAAAGAAACTCTTGACTTTTTTATTACAAAAAGCGACTTGATTAAATATGTTGAAGACGGTGAGTTTTACTTTACGGATATAGTCTACAGAATGTCTATTGAGGAAAGAAAAAAGCATATTGAACATGTCCTCGATTTGTGCGGTAAAAATGATAAAATTAATTTTCATATTATTGATGACGAGGATATGCCATATTCGCATCAATATATAAAATTTTCAGTTTATAATAATACAAATAAACTGTTCTTAAAAAATGTCGATAGATTTTACAAACCTTATGGTCCTCAATTTTACAGTATATTAAGCGAACATATAATCAACGGTATAACCGAATGTATAGCTGATATAAAAAATACCGATATGTGTAAAAATTATCCGGCATGCTCTCTGAAACCATTTATGGAGCAATACGGAGCAATGGTATATCGAATGTTAGCACTGAGTGAAATAACCACTTCAAAATAGTTCAATAAAATTCATAATAAGTAAAAGCAAGTTTTTTATGAACAAATAATTACTCATAAAAAGCTTGCTTTTTGTTATTTACCATTTATATTTATGAAGCTGTCCTTCTGTAGTCAATCCCTTAAAACCCTGCTGCCTAAGGGCTTCATATAATATTATTGCAACGGAGTTTGAAAGATTAAGGCTTCTTAAATCGTCATACATAGGAATTCTTATGCTTGTTTCCTTGTACTTAAGCAATATTTCTTCCGGTATTCCGGCGCTCTCCTTTCCGAACATTATAAAATCATTTTCACTATAACTTACGTCTGTATATATTTGCTTTGCCTTTGTTGTTGCCATGTAAATCCTTGCTCCCGGATTTTTTTCGATAAAGTCCTCAAAATTTTCATAATATCTTACGTCTAAATATTGCCAATAATCAAGTCCGGATCTTTTCAAGTACTTATCGTCAACCGAAAAGCCCAAAGGTTTTATTAAGTGCAACGTAGAATGGGTTACGGCGCATGTTCTTGATATATTTCCTGTATTTTGAGGAATTTCGGGTTCATGTAAAACTATATTCATTATTTTTCCTCCAGTTTATTTTTCGATTAAAATATTTTAATATTGACTTGTTAGTATTTATGTAGTATTCTTATACAAGAATAATTATTCTTTACCTTTATATAAGGAGTTGATAAAATGAGCACTATTCAGGAACTACTGCGCTCCAAGGGTATGAAAGTAACCCCACAGCGTATCGCAATTTTGAATATGCTGATGAATACAAAAGCTCATCCGACAGCAGAAGCTATATTCAAAGCCCTTGAGCCTACCAACCCCACAATGAGTCTTGCTACTGTATATAAAACGCTTGATTCGTTTTCAAATGCGGAAATTATACAGGTGCTTAGTATTGACGGAGAAAGCCTTCATTATGATTATGATACCAGCTTTCATCCTCACATAATATGCAGAAAATGCGGAGCGGTATGCGATATCAATATCAATGTTTCCGATGAAATTAACTCGATTGTTAATAAAATATCCGACGAAACCAAATATGATATTGATAAAGAACAGCTGTTTTTCTACGGTCTATGCGAAGATTGTGCGGAATAATTTTTACATGACAAACCGTCCTTTTATAAAAGGACGGTTTGTTTTATTGTTCAATATCATTCATCACCATATATCTCTTCCGGATCAGGCATAGCTTTTATTTTTTCCAATAAATCGCTCATTTTTTGGAGTATAACCATATCTCCCTCCGAACTGCTTCCGGAGTTTTTTATAAATCCTATAACATTTTCAGTGTATTTTTCAGCTTTGCTTTTGTTTCCCCTTAAGTAGTAATAAAAGCTGAATGTAGTCATAAATGTTGCCGCAAAATTCTTATTTGAAAGATACTTCTGCATAACTTGGAAGTTATCCTCCACATATTTTGTGCCGTCCGCGTCTCTTCCGAGAAAGTAAGAAAATTGAGCAATATTATTTATGGCTACCGCCCTATGGCTCGGATTAAGCTTTGATAAATCAGCCGACTTTATAACTTCTATGGCTTCCGCGTATTTTCCCATAACGGAATATCCAACAGCCGAATTAACTTTAAGCATTTCCTTAAATGCCGAGTCATCCACTTTCTCCATATAATCGTTACATTTTTTTATATATTTCTCCGGGTCATTGTCCTCGGCAAGTATTTTATTCAAATGCTCCAGCATTTGCGCATACTCTTTATTTCTTCCGTTTATAATATACATTCTTACAACCATAAGAATTGCCCAAACCACAACTATTCCGGAAAACATTGATTTTGCTTCAAGTCCTGCGATTAATGAAACTACTATAACCGCCGCAGCGCCTAATACTCCGAATAGCAATAATTTTTTTGTTAATTTATCCATCTTTGCCATACATATTTCCCCCTTTACTGTTTAGAAGCTTTTCTCAACATATCAAATTTTTTAAGGGGTAAATCTGTTTTCAGTTTTAATATCTGCTCGGGGTGCGGAGCGGATTGAACCGATATTCCTTCTTCATTCCACATCTGTGTTACGGTCATTTCCATAGAGTCTCCGCTTACAGGCAAAATTTCAATTTTATCTCCGACTTCGAATTTATTTCTCTGCATTATAACCGCACATCCGCTTTCATCGTCTCTGTCCTCTGTTACAATGCCTATAAAATCGTAATCTCTTATATAACTGTTATTTGTATATACCTGATCGTCATGCCCCGGTTTTCCGAAATAGAATCCCGTTGTAAAGTCTCTGTGGCTAGCCTTTGTTATTTCAGACATATAATAATCTATACGGCTTTTATAATATTCCGGATCTTTAAAGTAATCATCAATGGCCTGTCTGTATGCCTTAACTACAGTTCCCACATAGTAAGGAGTTTTCATTCTTCCTTCTATCTTTAAACTACTTATTCCTGCGTCAATAAGTTCCGGAATGTGATTCAGCATACATAAATCCTTTGAATTGAATATATATGTTCCTCTTTCGTTTTCTTCTACAGGCATATACTCTCCCGGTCTTGTTTCTTCCATAAGATAATATTTCCATCTGCAAGGATGTGAACAAGCTCCCTTATTGGCGTCTCTGCCGCTGAGATAATTGCTGAGAAGACATCTTCCCGAATATGATATGCACATGGCGCCATGTACAAATGTTTCTATCTCCATATCATCGGGTATTTTGCTTCTCATTTCCTTGATTTCTTTAAGGGATAGTTCCCTCGCCCCGACAATCCTTTTTGCACCCATATTATACCAAAAATTTGCCGTTTTATAGTTTGTATTATTTGCCTGGGTTGAAATATGAAGCTCCATATCGGGAGCAGCTTCTTTTAAAGTCATATAAACACCGGGATCTGAAACAAGAACAGCGTCAGCCCCTATTTCATATATTTTCTTAAAATATTCATCCATTCCGTCAAAATCGGAATTATGGGCGAATATATTTGCCGTAATATATACTTTAGCTCCGTGTTCATGGGCAAAATCTATGCCTTCCTTCATGGTGTCTATATCAAAGTTTTTGGCTTTTGCCCTTAAGCCGTATGCTTCTCCGCCGATATATACCGCGTCTGCACCGTAAAGGACAGCTATCTTCAATTTCTCCAAATCTCCTGCCGGAGCTAAAAGCTCAGGTTTTTTTATATTGCTCATCTTTACTCTCCTTATTGCTGAATTCAATCGGACTGTTAGGCTCTTTAACCTTTACACAAACTGCAAGTCCGTCCCCTATAGGTACGATTGATGATGTAAGTACGTCCGTATGAGAAATGTCCCAAAGAAAATTTTTAAGTCTTTTGTGTATTGTACGCTGTCTTCTGGGCACCGCAAATCTTGTCTTCGCAATATCTCCTCCCTGCAAGACGTCGTCTACAATCAACAGTCCTCCAATATTCAGAAGTCTTATACAGTGCGGAAGAAAAGCCGAATACTGTCCTTTAGCCGCATCAAGAAATATAACGTCATACGGTCCTGAAAGTTCCGGTAAAATATCAGCAGCATCGCCCTCTAATATTTTTATTTTATCTTCAAGACCCATTCTCTTAATGTTCTTTCTGGCGTCCTTCAGCATAACTTCAAATCTGTCTATTGTCGTTACAGTTCCGCCCTCTTCCAGGTATCTTGTCATTAGACCTGATGAAAAACCGACTGCCGTACCTATCTCCAAAATATTTTTCGGCTTTTTAAGCGTAAGCAGAACGCTCAGAAGTCTTGCCGTCTCATGCGGTATAATAGGCACATCGGCAGCTCTCGATTCCTTTTCTATTTCGCCCAGTACTCCGTCATAGTGAGGCTGAACGGTTCTCAAGTAATTATTCAAATAATCATCTGTTACATAATTCATATAAACTCTCCTAATTATCAAACGTTGACTTATACTCAGCTTTAGCCGCAAGAAAGTCGTCGTATGTTTCAGCAAATGCGTGCTCGCTGCCGCCGCGTTCTTTCAACACATAATAAAGGTAATTATGCTCCTTCGGTTTAAGCGCCGCAACAAGTGAAGCTTCTCCGGGATTACATATCGGTCCTGCCGGAAGACCTGTATTTTGATAAGTATTATACGGCGAGTCCACTGTAAGATCTGTTTCCGTTACAACTTCGTTTTTAGTTGAAAGAGCATATTGAACAGTTGAATCTATCTGCAATTTCATATCCATTCCGAGTCTGTTATAGATAACACCTGCTATGGTCGGTCTTTCTTCATCAAGTTTGGCCTCTGATTCTACCATAGACGCCACAGTAACAATCTGATCCAATGTATAGTCGGTTGAACCAATAAAATCCTTAAGAGAATTATTATATATTTGTTCAAACCTGTTTAACATCATTACTATAATATCATGTGCCGTTTCGTTGCCGCTGAGGAAATATGTATCAGGGAATAAATATCCCTCAAGGTAGTTTTCTCTTTTCGGTATTCCTTCAAGGAATTCATACTCAAAAGTGCCGTTGTTCATCTCGTTTATGAATTCGTCGCTTGTAGCAATACCTTTTTCATCGACAAGCGCAGCTATTTGTTTGGCAGTATAACCCTCCGGAATAGTAATCTTATTTATCTCGTCAGTCGATGGAGGAGATTGAAGTATTTCTATAATTTGTTCCGTACTCATATCCTTTGAAAGATAAAATGTTCCGTAATTATAACTTCCGTCAGCTCCGTTAATTTTACTTTTCATTCTGAATGAAAACTCACTGCCGATTATGCCGTTGTCCTTTAATAAAGCCGCAATATCTCTTGTGGAAACTCCCTGCGGAATATCTACGGATATCAATGTTTCGGGCGCTATTTCCGTATCTTCTTGATTATCAGATATTAGATATCCCGATGCAAAGTGCCTTCCCACAGCGTATGATATTCCCAAAATTCCTGCGATAACAGCTATTACAATCAATATAACGATTAAAAATCTTTTGTTATTTTTCTTTCTTTTTTTTCTCTTTCTTCCCGATGCAGTTCCTCTTGTCCTCTCGTTTGTATAGCCTGAACTTCTTGTTCTTCTTTCTCGCTTGTTCAAAGTATCACCCTTTGCCAATAAATCAGCGCATTTTATATATTTCTTTAAGCGCTACATTGTTTTTAACCGCCAACTCTTTTGCTGAACTATATTCAGGATATACAACTTCTTTACCGTCTTTCAGTATCTTTTTTACGTCTAATTTTCCGTACTTTGTATCAACCGTATCAAAGCTTCTTTCAAGGCATGTTCTTTTCTCGGTTCTTTTTCTTATACCTATTGTTGTTGTCTCCGTAAATATAATATCTTCCATAGCTTCTGTATCTTTTTCATCACAAATTACAGTAAGTTTGTAGGCCGGTCGATTCTTTTTCATAAATATGGGAGAATAGAATACATCTTTTGCCCCTGCATTAAGCAGCCTTTCCATAGTATATCCCATAATTTCGCCTGACGCGTCATCAATATTTGTTTCCAATATCGCGGCAAACTCTGTATTTTCCTCTTCTGAAAGTTCTCCCATTGATACTCTCAATACATTAGGTATTTTTACATCTTTTTTTCCGGCTCCGTAACCTATTTTTTTAACAGACATAGCCGGCATAGCTCCATAGCTTTCTGCAAGTTCCGCTATTATTGCCGCTCCCGTAGGCGTAACAAGTTCCGTATCAATATCTATCTGTCTGGAAATAACATCAGAATCTGCAAATATTTGTGCCGTTGCTGGTACCGGTACAGGTATCTGCCCATGCTGGCACATAATAAATCCGTGTCCGTCGTTTACAACAGAGGAAAAAATTCTGTCCGGTTTAAGCATATCTATACATATTGCCGTTCCTATAATATCGACTATCGAGTCTATAGCCCCTACCTCATGAAAATGTACTTTATCAAGAGGTTCATTATGTACTTTTGACTCTGCCATTGCTACTCTCATAAATATTTTCTTTGACAACTCTTTTGCGCCTTCGCTGATTCCGCTGTTGTCTATTACGTCAAAAACGTCTTTAAGATTTCTGTGTTCATGGTGATGATGGTGTTCGTGGTCATGATGATGTTCATGGTCATGGCAATGTTCGTGGTCATGACAATGCTCATGGTCATGATGATGTTCATGGTCATGATGGTGTTCATGGTCGTGGCAATGCTCATGGTCATGATGGTGTTCATGGTCGTGGCAATGCTCATGGTCGTGATGATGTTTATGGTCAACAGGATGTCCATCCTCATCATAACCGTCAAGCGTTATAACAACATCTACTTTATTTGCACCTATACCGTTTTTAACAGCCTTTCCGAAAACAACATCATATCCGTCAACATTTATTTTTGACAATTCTTCAACAAATTTTTCTTTATCTATGCCAAGGTCAAGAAGAGCTCCGAGAGTCATGTCTCCGCTTATACCTGAACTACAGTCAAAATATAAAGTTTTCATTTTCTTGATACCCCCAATTTATTTATACTGTTTGCCGTATATCCGGCGCCGAATCCATTATCAATATTAACAACAACAACTCCACTTGCACAGCTGTTAAGCATACAAAGAAGAGAAGAAAGTCCGTTAAAATTAGCTCCGTATCCAACCGATGTAGGTACAGCTATTACAGGCTTGTCCGTAAGCCCTCCTATTACGCTTGCCAACGCTCCTTCCATACCGGCTACTGCGATAATAACGTCTGCCGCCTCAACCCTGTCAATTCTGGAAAGAAGCCTGTGCAGTCCTGCGACGCCTACGTCATAAAGCCTGTCTACTTTATTCCCTAAGAATTCCGCAGTTACAGCTGCCTCTTCCGCAACGGGTATATCCGATGTTCCGCCTGTAGCTACAAGAACAATACCTCCTGTCTTAACAAGCGGATTTCTCTCAACTATTACGGTTTTTGCGTCTTTATTATATTTTGCGTCAGGTATTTCATTTAATATATAACTGTACTTTTCATCGTTTACTCTCGTAGCAAGTATATTTTCCGTTCCGTTTTCGAGCATATTTTTCATTATTCCGAGTATCTGCTCTTTTGTTTTTCCCTCTCCGTAAATAACCTCAGGGCATCCGTTTCTCATTTCTCTCTGATGATCCACAACCGCATATCCCAGATCCTTTGTCGGAGCCAATTTAAGCATATCGGCGGCTTCATCAACGGAAATTTCATTATTTTGGAGCTTTACAAGTATTTCTTTTGTATTCATCCTATCCACCTCAATCCATGCTTCCGCTTCTGAAACCTTCTAAATCCAGCGTTACATATCGGAAACCGATTTTTTTAATATTCTCAATAATTTCTTTATCTGATATAAACGTACCAAATTTATCTTTTGGTATTTCGATTCTTGCTATATCTCCGTGAACTCTGACTCTGCCGCTTTGTATTCCCTTTTCGGCTATCAGAAACTCTGCCTTTTCGACTTTTTCAAAATTTTCTCTCGTCAGTTCCGTATCATAAGGGAATCTTGTGGCAAGACATGAATTTGAAGCTTTGTTCCACGTTTCAAGTCCGAGTAGTTCAGCCGCCTCTCTTATTTCAGCCTTTGTCATTCCTACTTCGTAAAGCGGACTTACTATGCCCAGTTCGTCTGCGGCCATAGCTCCCGGTCTATACGCCTTTCCGTCGTCGGCATTTTTTCCGTCGGCTACAAATTCAAAACCCAATTCCTTTGCTTTTTGTATTATTCCGCCCATTATGTTTTTCTTGCAAAAATAGCATCTCTTTCGGTCGTTAAATCTAAACTCTTTAACGGCAAAAGCGTCTGCTTCTATAATATAATATTTAATTCCTACCTTCTTGGCAAGTCGTTCAGCGTCTTCTAAATCCTTTCTTGACAGCATAACGCCGTTTCCGATAACGGCTATAGCATTATCTTTCAGGATATCATAAGCTACGTTCATTACAAGGTCGGAGTCTACCCCACCCGAATATGCAATGCAAAGCTTATCAAACTTCGAGATATATTCCCTAAGTTTATCCAACTTTTCCATTTAAACGCCTCCTTTATTGAAATATCATGCAGATATTCATATACAGTAAATTATACTACAAAAAATTTCAAAAAGAAATAGCGTATAAAAGTTGTAAGTCATTTTTAAAAATCTATTTACTTCATTTTCCTATTTGAAAGTTTTATTAAAATTATGCTTAATAATGCAGTAACTATATAAAACAATATGTGATTTTCAGAAATGAAAGTTCCTGCATTTTGCCAGTATTCTCCCAAAAAGTATCCTATTGAAATAAGAAACACATTCCATATAAAAGCCCCTATCGAAGTATAAAGTACAAATACAGCTGCATTCATTCCGGCAAGTCCTGCCGGTATTGATATATATGTACGGGCAATAGGAAATACTCTCGCTATTAAGACCGATTGCCTGCCGTACTTATTAAAAACCTTATCGGCGCTGTCAATTCCTTTTTTTATGGCGGGGAATTTATTACATAAATGCTTTTCTATAAAATTTTTACCGAATCTCCCCAAGCAATAGCAAAAAAAACTTCCGAAAATCCCTCCGACAGTGCTGGCTGTTACGGCTAACATTAAATTCATATTGCCTTTAAACACAAAATATCCTATAAAAGGAAGCAAAACCTCACTGGATATAGGAAAACATCCATATTCCAGTGAGGTTGCGATAAATATGCCAAGATAGCCGAACGTACTGACCATGTCGGTTATTGTATCAAGTATCAAAGCCATTCATCTCCGAATGTATTGTATAATTCATTCTATGCTTTGAATACCCGTCATATTAAATTATGCTATAAAAAGTCTGAGAAAAAGGTCGTATGCCTCGTGTATTCCTTTCATCGCGTCTCCCACTCCGCTGCAATCGCCTATTTTTGCGTATGATATTCTTTCGTCAAGGCATGCCAGTGTAATATCGCTGTTTCTCGGAGTATATCCGGCAGCTATTATTATATTGTCGGCAGGGATTTTAATTTCTCCGTCTGCTGTATCGGCAATCACATATCCATCGCATATCTCTTTTACCGATGATTCTTTCATTGTTTTTATTCCGTCTTCTTTAACCTCTTTCATAACAATCCATTTAAGACCGCCTAAATCTTTTCCTATTTTTTTAGTCCTTTCAACAACTGTTATGTTCATAGGTATATCAGCCAAAGGTATATCGCTTCCGATAAACATTTTATTAAACTCTCTTGATTTTTCAGTTGAATAATGCTTTGAAGCCAAATATCTCGCCGTTTCAAGTCCGACAGAGCCTCCGCCGATTATAACAGCGCTTCCTTTTTTAAGCTTTGAAATAACATCGATACTCCCTTTAAGTACTTCTTCCGCCATATAAACATTATCTCTGTCAATTCCTTTTATATTAGGTATTATGGCTTCTCCACCTATAGCCTCAACAACAAAATAAGGCTTGAGTTCTTTCACATATTCTCCGTCTACTTCCGTATCATATCTTATTTCTACGCCAAGCTGTTCTAATTCATATTTTTTATTATCTACATACTTAATAAGATCATGCTTTTCGGGAGACGCAGATGCGGAAACCAAAAGACCTCCCAAATATGAATCTTTTGTGCAAAGAATAGTTTTATATCCTCTCTCAGCCGACTTTTTAGCTGCCTCAAGTCCTGCCGGTCCCGCTCCGATAACAAGTATTTTCTTTGCAGATATAACCTTTCTGTGGGTCTTTTCTTCAGCTTCATGTCCGACTTCCGGATTATATGCGCATAATACGGGTTTTCCCTTCAAAACCGCCTCAATACATTTGTTACATCCCTGGCATTTATTATATGGCGTACTTGTTAAAACCTTTTCCGCAAATTGTGGGTCAGCCAGAAATCCTCTTGCAGTACCTACAAAATCAGCCATTCCGTTTTTAAGTATAGCTTCGATAGTATCTATATTATTTATTCTGTTGCAGGCAATTACGGGTATGTTGACAACACTTTTTATAGAGTCGGCCAAATATGCAAATCCTCCCGCAGGAAGCTGGTATGATATTTGAGGTACAGGAGCCTCATGCCATCCGCCTGTAACATTTACTGCGTCAATAAGTCCTTCTTTTTCGGCAATCATACAAAATCTCTGCATATAGTCTATGCCATATCCTCCGGGCATCATCTGTGAGCCTGCTATTCTTACTATTATCGGATAATCAGCCCCTACGGCTTTTCTTACTGCCCTCAATGTATCAAGAGGCATTTTCATTCGTCTTTCATCGTCTCCGCCGTACTCGTCATCTCTTAAATTTGTAAGAGGTGAAAGAAAGAGCGTAAGCAAATAGCCTGCCGAACAGCTGATTTCAACAGCGTCAACACCTATTTCCTTACATTTTACTGCAGCTTTTGCAAAGTCGTCTATTGTCGCCTTTATCTGCTCTGACGTCATAACTTCACATTCGTTTCTGTATATTGACGAAGGTACGTTGGAAGGAGCTACAGCTTTAAGTCCATAGTTGCTCCCGCTGTTTCTTCCTCTGTGAAAAAGCTGTACTATGTGCTTTGTTCCGTGGCTGTGTATCATATCTGTTATTTCTTTTTCTCTCTCGAAAAAAGAATCTTCCTTAATATTAGGCATATTGTCTGCCGCTCCGAATTCGCTTACGCCGACAACCTGCGTAACTGCGGCGGCTCCGCCTTTGGCTCTTTCTTCAAAAAAAGCCTTATCCTGTTCGGTCAGCTGACCTCCCGTTGAAAACCCCGTATGCATTACAAGCATTATTATTCTGTTTTTAAGTTCCATATTATTAATTTTAAACGGTGTAGCGCTTATAAGCGACATATCAATTCCTCCCAACATAGCTTGCTTTAGTTTTATCTTTATTATATAGTATAGTAAAAGTCATTGTAAATAGAAAATGCATTACTTAAAATCCAGCGATACATTAGTTAAAAATTTATTAAATATGAAGGTGAAAACTATGAAGTTAAAAAAAATCATGTCTGTGTTGGCAACTCTTTTGATTCTATCATCATCGGTTGCATGTTCCTCAACAGCCGACGCCGAAGATAACTTTTTGCCCGAAGCTCAAAACGACTATATATTTACAACGCTTCCCTCCAATGGCAATCTGCGTGTAAATTATATAGATGTCGGTCAGGGAGACAGCGAATTTATAGAATTTCCAAACGGTGAAACAATGCTTATTGACGCAGGTACAAATGAGTCCGGCCAAACTGTTGTAAATTACATAAAGTCGCTGGGATACACATCTGTGGACTATGTTATAGGCACACATCCCCATGAAGACCATATAGGCGGTCTTGACGATGTCATAAATTCGTTTGACATAGGCAAAATATATATGCCTAAGGTAACAACAGATACAAAAACATTTGAAGACGTCCTCGATGCCGTTGAAAATAAAAACCTTACGATAAATACGGCAAAAAGCGGTGTAGTTATAACAGAAACCGATGATTTCTCAGTTAAAATAGTCGCTCCCGTTTCAGAACAATATGACGACTTGAATAACTACTCGGCTGTAGTAAAAGTTTCCTATAAAGACAATTCTTTTCTTTTTACAGGTGACGCCGAAGAATTATCGGAAAATCAAATAACCGATGATATATCTGCCGATGTTTTGAAGGCAGGGCACCACGGAAGTTCTACCTCATCAAGCGACAAATTTCTTGACAGAGTTTGTCCGTCTACAGTTGTAATAAGCTGCGGAGAGGATAATTCTTACGGTCATCCTCATAAAGAAACGATTGAGAAGCTTAATTCAAGAAACATAAAATATTACAGAACCGATATAAACGGAACAGTAGTCGCAACATCAGACGGAAGTACAATAACATTCACAACTGATAAATCAACATCAACTGTTCAAACAGAAAATAAGACCGAAACCGAAAAAAACTATGTACTAAACACAAACAGTAAAAAAATCCATCTTCCAAGTTGTCCTTCCGTCAGCAAAATGTCCGATAAGAATAAGAGTTTCACATCTGATTATAATAAGGCAATATCGGAAGGATATACTCCGTGCGCTTCGTGCAATCCATAAGAGGTGTAATGTATGATTATAACAATCGATAGGTTTGAAGACATATATGCAGTATGCCTTACCGACAGTAATATTAAGATAGATATACCTAAAAGCTTGCTTCCCGAAGACGCTCGTGAAGGAAGCATATATGACATGAGTTTTACAAAATGCTGCGAAAAAGAAACAAGAAGAAAAAAAAGAATATCGGAAAAAGCAAAAAAGTTGTGGAATGATTAAACCATGATAAGAAAGCAGACGATAATTTATTATCGTCTGCTTTTCACTGTTTAAATCCTATATTTACATTGTAATTCTCGTTCCCGTTTTACCGTTAAGTCCGTCCCTTGCCGTATTCAAATGCGTAATTATTGCCGTTCTTCCCTCTTTGCTTTCGGCAAAATCAATTGCAGCCTGTACTTTCGGAAGCATTGATCCTTCCGGAAAATGTCCCTCTGAAACATACTTTTTCATTTGTTCGACAGAAATATTATAAAGTTCCTTTTGATTAGGTGTATTAAAATTAATCGCAACATTTTCAACAGCCGTCAACATTACAAGGCAGTCTGCGTCCAGTTCCTTTGCCATAAGACAACTGGCAAAGTCTTTATCAATTACAGCCCCTACTCCTCTCAAATGATTTCCTTCTGCCCGTGCGACCGGAATACCTCCGCCTCCTGCCGCTATTACAATTGTCCCTTGCTCTGAAAGTTTTTTTATAACATCGATTTCAACAATTTCTATCGGTTTCGGAGAGGCAATTGTACGCCTATATCCTCTTCCAGAATCCTCTGTAACGGTATATCCCAATTTTATAAGTTCGTCAGCCTCTTCCTTTGTCATAAAACGTCCTATAGGCTTAGTCGGTTTAAGAAACGCAGGGTCGTTTCTGTCAATAATAACCTGTGTTATAAGCGTACATACACTCTTATTTATTCCCCTGTCAAGAAGTTCTTCTCTAAGGGCATTTTGCAAGTCATATCCTATGTATCCTTGGCTCATAGCATCGCAAACCGACATAGGAATAACCGGGAGATCCGGCTGAGCTTTATGAAGCTCTCCCATAGCTACATTAATCATCCCTACCTGAGGTCCGTTTCCATGGGATATAATAACCGTATTACCGTCCTCTATCAAATCGGCAATTACTTTCACTGTTTTTTTTACATTTATCATCTGCTCTGGCAAAGTGTTCCCAAGGGCATTGCCTCCGAGAGCTATGACTGTTTTCTTCATAAATATCACCTTCTTAGTTAAATGCCGACAAAAACATTAAGAAGTCGTCGAAGACTTTTCGGTAAATGAAGTTAGACAAGCTATTACTACTTATTTTTTATATCAGTCTTTAAGTCTGTTTGGAGCTTCGCTCAGTTTTCTGAGCATTGCGGCGGGATCCTTTACTTTTGCCAAGAATATCATGGCTGCGATTATATACGGCTTAAAGCTTGCTTCCTTATAAAGAGGAACCCTGTAACGGTCGAATACAGAAGCCTCGACCTCTCCCTCCTCACAGCTTACACCCGATATATCCGCGGGAAGACAATGAAGGTAAAGGGCTTTTCCGTCCTTTGTAAGTTTCATCATTTCCTCTGTACATTCCCAGTCTTTATGCTCCGCATTCTGACTCAGTAATCGTTTCTCCAGCGCGTTTATTCCATCAGTATCGCCTTTAGCATACAAATCTGTTCTTTCTTCCATCGCCTTAAACGGAGCCCAGCTTTTAGGGTATACAATATCGGCATCTTTAAAAGCCTCTTCCATACTGTTTGTAACTTTAAAGCTTCCACCTGATTTTTCTGCATTTTCTTCGGCTGTTTTTATGACATCTTCCATTACTTCATATCCTTCGGGGTGCGCCAAGACTACGTCCATTCCAAACCTTGTCATAAGTCCTATTACTCCCTGAGGAACCGAAAGCGGTTTACCATAAGATGGAGAGTAAGCCCATGTCATGGCTATCTTTTTACCCTTAAGATTTTCCGCACCTCCGAATTCATGTATCAAATGAAGCGTATCTGCCATTACCTGTGTGGGGTGATCTATATCGCACTGAAGATTTACCAGTGTAGGACGCTGTTCCAGAACTCCGTTTTCGTAGCCTTCCTGAACTGCGGAAGAAAAGTCGTGCATATATTTATTACCTTTTCCTATATACATATCGTCTCTTATTCCTACTGTGTCAGCCATAAAAGATACCATATTTGCAGTCTCTCTTAAAGTTTCACCATGCGCTATCTGCGATTTATTTTCATCAAGATCCTGCACTTCCAGACCAAGGAGATTACATGCGGAAGCATATGAAAAGCGTGTTCTTGTGGAGTTGTCTCTGAAAATAGAAATCCCCAGACCGCTTTCAAATATTTTTGTGGACTTATTATTTTTTCTTAACTCTCTCAGTGCGTCTGCTACAGTAAATACCGCCTCTATCTCGTCATCTGTTTTTTCCCATGTAAGGAAAAAATCATTCATATACATATTTTTAAAATCAAGTTTTTGTAATTTATCTATATATTTACTAATTTCGTCCACTTCATATACCCCCTTACTTATCCTTTATACATCATCGGTACTGCCGCATATACAGCCGCGCAGTTTATAAGATCCTGTTTCCATGTTTTCTCATTGGGAGCATGTGCCTCCTTCTCTTTGCCCGGTCCGAAACCGATACAAGGTATCCCAAAACGTCCCATTATAGAAACCCCGTTTGTTGAAAAAGTCCATTTATCAACTCTCGGTTCTCCCACAGTATTTCTATGCGCTTCAACAACAGCCTTACATGCAGGATGATCTTCCGGAATAACCCATGTAGGGAAGAACGCCTCCGTAGGATATGTCAGTCCTTTCCAGCTTTCCCTTGCGTAATCATACATAGTTACTTCGGCATTATATTTTTTAACCGCCGGCAAAGCTTTTATCTCATCAAGGGCAGTAATATATGTTTCTCCGTCGGTAAGTCTTCTGTCTATTGATATAGCGCACATGTCTGCAACCGCACATCGTGAAGGCGAATTAAAGAATATCTGAGATACGGCAAGAGTTCCTTTTCCGAGGAACTCATCATAATGAAGTCTTTCATTAAGCGCCTTTACCTCTCCTATTATTTCCGCCATCTTATAAATAGCGTTGTCCCCTCTTTCGGGAGCAGAGCCATGACAGCTTACGCCCTGTACCTGAACGCGTATTTCCATACGTCCTCTCTGTCCTCTGTATATACCGTTATCCGTCGGTTCTGTAATAACAACAAATTCTGGTTTTATTTTATCCTCATTTACAATATACTGCCAGCAAAGGCCGTCGCAGTCTTCTTCCTGAACAGTTCCCGTAACAAGCACTGTAACATTGTTAGGTATAAGGTCAAGATCCTTCATAATTTTTGCGCCGTATACCGAACTTACAATGCCTCCAAGCTGGTCGGAAGCTCCTCTGCCACCTATTTCTGTTTCTGTTTCATAACCTTCATACGGGTCAAATTTCCAGTTTGATATTTCTCCTATTCCGACTGTGTCTATGTGGGCGTCAAACGCGATTATTTTTTCACCGTTTCCCATATAGCCGAGTATATTTCCCATAGGGTCGATTTCAACCTTATCAAATCCTACAGCTTTCATTTCCCGTTCAATTCGTTTTATGACTTTTTCTTCTCCGCAGCTTTCACCAGGAATAGCGATTAGTTCCCTCAAAAATTTCGTCATCTGAGGAAGATAACCTTTAGCGGCAACATTGATTTTTTCAAAACTCATATTATATTCCTCCCGTCTTCTTTTTTCCCATGTCTATATAGTTATAAAGTGTAAATTTCGATATATTAAAATATGCGGCAACTTTATCACCCGACTTTGTAATCAAAAATGCTCCCGATTCGTTAAGGAAATTAATGGCTCTGATTTTGTCATCCTTTGTCATAAGCGCAACAGGTTTTCCTATCAATTTTACAGACTGCTCTATAAGGTCATCTAAAAGCATTTCTACATTTGATGTGCTTTTTGCAACGTCTTTTTTGGATTCGACATTTCCAGTAAAAGAATGAAGGGCATTTTCGGCCATAACAAGATATGTAATATCATAATTTATTGAAAATACACCCTCTACAACCCCACTGTCATTTCTTATATATATTGTAGAAGACCTCAAAATTTTACCGTCTGCCGTTTTTGTAATATATGAAACATGATCTTCCAAACATTCTTCATCCATAACCGCGTCTAAAACTGCCTGAGACGGTCCATCCCCTATTTTACGTCCTGTTACATGTCCGTTATCTATTGAAACAATAGTGCTTGGCATATCTCCACCGTGATTTATATCATGAATTACTATTTCACAGTTTTCTCCGAATTGAGCAGCTAATCCATGGCTTAAACGGGTAAGAAAATCCAACATTTTTTTATCCATAGCCGTTTTCCTCCTGTTTGTTATAGTTTTATAATACCATATACTTATTTAAAATCAATATATTTTTAGAATATCAAAAAAAAATTTAGACTATGTTTTTATTTGATAATTAAGGAAATTTTTAGCTGTTAAAATTTGTGTGTGTTTTATATCATTTTTCGAGTTCAAAAGCATATTCACAATTTGCCTTTGCATTTTATGACAGATTATTTTATAATAAAGGCTAATATAAGAAAGAAAGGAATGATACCGTGAGATTTTTTAAAAAATTTGTAGCGGCGCTTACAGGCGTGTCAATATTTCTTGCCGGCTCTGCGGTAAGCGTATCGGCTGAAGAACTTCCAGAATATATACGCGTCGGTCTCAGAATGAGCTATGAAGAAAAATCGGCCATTTCAATAGAATCGAAAAATATAAAACTTGTCAGAAGCGATGACGGCATAACAAGTCCTCTTCTTAACGAAACAATGGCTGAATTTGCCTCATCCAGCGGTTTTACGGTAAGAGTCGGTTTAAGCTATCAGGTTGCGGTTCCAATTGACGCCGATTCTTATGATGAGGCTCTTAACGAAGCAAACTCATACATATCTGACGGATACGCAAACGCCGTTCCGGGATATTATAAAAACAATTGGGCAGTTATAATATACGGATATTCCGATATGTCGTCGGCAAACTCCGCAGCGTCATCTCTTAACGGCATAGCCCTTTCTCCCAATGACGTTATTATTTTGGATATGGGTGGAAATCCTATACTCCTTATTTCAAATTCCGACGCTTATTTTATGGGTGATAGCGGCAGTGTTCCAGTTGTAGATTTAGGCGCAAGATCCTACAGAGGTATAATAGACTTTATGCAAAATGACAACGGCACAATTACCGCTGTAAATATATTGGATCTTGAAGAATATCTTTACGGTGTAGTTGCTTCGGAAATCCCGTCAAGCTATGCTTTTGAGTCTATAAAGGCACAGGCATGCGCAGCAAGAACCTATGCATTATATAAGTGGAATCGCCAATCAGATGTCGGTTTTGATATATGCGATTCTACTCACTGTCAGGCATATATGGGTTATGATTACGAAAGCGACACAACAAACCGTGCCGTTGACGAAACCGAAGGGGAGTTAATATACTACAACGGCAAACCTATTGAAGCTTTGTTCTTCTCCTCAAGCGGAGGATATACGGAAGACGCGGTTAATGTCTGGGGTACAGATGTTGCATATTTAAAAGCTGTTGATGACAGTCAGGAAGTAAACTGCCCTAAATGGACAAGAACGTTAACTTTATCAGATCTTGATAAACTTATTGCCGTTAACGGTTACAACATCGGTTCCGCAACGGGCATGAGAATAACGGTTGATAATAAAACCAACCGCGTTCAAAAGCTTGAGATTTTGGGTTCAAAAGGAACAAAAACAATAACTCTTGAAGCATGTAGAACTGTTTTCGGCTCTATAGGAGACTCATTTAACAGTAGAAATTATACTATTACAAACGGTGATGTGTCAGGAGGCTCTACATCGTCAAGCAATAAAATCGGAACTTTTGTATACGGTCCTATTAAAGATTTTAAAGTAGGAAAAAATTATGTTATAGGTTCTGACTGTGCTGTTGTTTATGCTACTGCAAACGGAATAAAGGCTGTAGGTTACGACGGAAAAGAAGTTGATACTGACGATATTACAGGTTTTGACATTGATAAAACTCAAACTTCAGGGTCTTCTTCAAAAGACGGTACAACCGTTATAACTTCCTCAGGACCTACAATAGAAATAACAGGTTACGGAATAGGCCACGGTGTTGGTATGAGCCAGATGGGCGCAAACGGTATGGCTCAGAACGGAGCTACATATAAAGAAATATTAAAACATTATTATACAGGCGTAACAGTAAAATAAAATTGGAGAATTAAAATGAAAACTAGCGATTTTTATTATGATCTTCCCGAAGAACTGATAGCTCAGGAACCGTTAAAAGACAGAGCATCTTCAAGGCTTCTTGTTCTTGACAAAAATACGGGGAAAATTGAACATAAAATATTCAAAAATATAGTAGATTACCTTAAAAAAGGCGATTGCCTTGTAATCAATGATACTAAAGTAATGCCTGCACGATTAATCGGAGCAAGAAAAAACACAGGAGCCAGAGTTGAAATTCTTCTTCTGGTTCGTAAAGATCTTGATACATGGGAAGTACTTACATATCCAGGCAAAAAGGCTAAACCCGGCGATATAATAACATTCGGCGACGGTAGACTGGAAGCGGAGATACTTGATGTCATTGAAGGCGGAAACAGAATTGTTAAATTCCACTATGACGGAGTATTTGAAACTATTCTTGACGAGCTTGGCGAAATGCCCCTTCCTCCTTATATAACGCATAAGCTTGAGGACAAAAACAGGTATCAGACAGTATATGCCGTTCACGAAGGCTCCGCCGCAGCGCCTACGGCAGGTCTGCATTTTACAACCGAACTTCTTGAGCAAATCAAAAATATGGGTGTTGAAATAGCCCATGTTACACTCCATGTAGGTCTCGGTACTTTCCGTCCTGTAAAGGTAGACGATGTTTCAAATCACGAAATGCACTCTGAGTACTATATTGTCGAACAGGAAGAGGCAGACAAAATCAACAATGCCAAGAAAAACGGCGGGCGTATAATTTCCGTCGGAACGACAAGCACACGCACTCTTGAATCTGTAACAGATGAAAACGGTATCGTTCATGCAGGAAGCGGATGGACAAAAATATTTATTTATCCCGGTTATAAGTTTAAAATAATCGATTGTTTAATTACAAATTTCCACTTGCCTGAGTCAACGCTTATTATGCTTGTTGCGGCGCTTGTAGGAAAAGACAGAATACTTGATACATATAAAACAGCCGTTCAGGAAAAATACAGGTTTTTCTCTTTCGGAGACGCTATGTTTATCAAATAATCGGATTGTATAATTTTGTAAAACTATTGTTCTAAACACATACCCCTCTGTATATATTTAATCATACAGAGGGGTATGTTCATATAGATATTAACTTTTAATTTTTATGTTTATTATATTTGTGCCAACGCCTGTTCAATATCCGCAATAATGTCCTCTTTATTTTCAAGTCCTGCCGAAAGTCGAACAAGTCCTTCCGGTATTCCGGCTTCTTTGAGTTCTTCCGGTGAATAAGGCGAATGTGTCATACTTGCCGGATGCTCAACAAGTGTTTCGGCATCGCCGAGGCTTACGGCTATAGTACATAATTTGAGCGCATTTACAAATTTCATTCCTGCCGTTTTTCCGCCTTTCACCTCAAAAGATACCATTCCACCGAAATCTCTCATCTGTTTTACGGCTATATCGTGACCTGCCGAAGTTTCAAGTCCCGGGAAATAAACCTTTTCCACTTTTTCATGTTTTGAAAGCATTTCGGCTATTGCCCTTGCATTCTCACAGTGGCGCATCATTCTGAGTTCAAATGTCTTAAGTCCCCTAAGAATAAGATATGCTGCAAAAGGATCTATAACAGCGCCGGTCATGTCCTTAATACCGAACATCTTTACTTCATTGATAAATTCCGCCGAACCTACAACAAATCCTGCAATAACATCCCCATGTCCGTTAAGATATTTTGTAGCCGAATGAACTACAACGTCTGCACCCAACTCTAACGGTCTCTGTAAATACGGAGTAGCAAATGTATTATCACATACAACTTTTATGTCTTTATTAAATTCATGTGCAATTTTAGAGATTTCTTTGATGTCGGCTATTTTAAGGTTAGGGTTAGCGGGCGTTTCAAGATATACCGCAACTGTATTTTCTTTAAGATTTGCCCTGACCTCTTCGAGATTTGACGTATCAATAAAAGATACTTCAACCCCGTATCTTGTCATTCCATGGTTTAAAAGAGCGAATGTACAGCCGTAAAGAGTGCTGTCCGCAACAATGTGTGCTCCTGCTTTTGCTATTGTCCATAGAGCCGATGAAATAGCTCCCATTCCCGATGAAGCGGCAGCGGCAGCCTCCGCATTTTCAAGCGCCGCTACTTTTTCCTCCAAAACATTTGTTGTAGGGTTTCCGAGCCTTGTATAAATAAATCCGTTTTCTTCTCCTGCGAATCGCCTTCCTCCCTGCTCGCATGAGTCAAAGTAGTATGTTGAACTTTGATATATCGGCGTTGATAATGCTCCGAATGTTTCTTTCTCAAAATTTCCGGCATGGATAGCCATAGTTCCGAATCCTTTATATTCTTCTTTCATAATGACACACTCCTTTTTCATTTATAACTCCGCTGATTCATTTTTGCTTCGGCTGATTTATAGATTTCTTCTCTCAGTTAAAGCATAACATCATTTATAAAAAACGGTTAATACATAATTTGTATATCTTGTTATCATAAAAAGCTATAACAGATGTGTATATTAACATCAAATACTATTTTATACCGCTTTATATTTTAAAATATGCCTAACTATTATTCCAAAAATCGATATTCAGCTATCTATTTTTTTCATTATACAAATTTTTATATTTATGCTATTATTAAAACAGGAAATATAAGGTTGAAATATAAATTTCTTCACTCACTAAAATTTTATTTTCAACTAAATACAAGGAGGGTATCATAATGAATGAAAACGTAACTGCAAGTAAAGCACGAGGCAGCGCTCTTATTCCTTTTCTCGTCTTTATTATTGTTTATCTCGGCGCAGGAATAATTCTTGATAGACTTGGAGTTGACATGGCTTTCTACCAATTTCCGTCTCCCGTTGCGGCGTTAATCGGCATAGTCGTAGCTTTTATAATGTTCAAGGGTTCTATTGATGAAAAGTTTACTATTTTCGCTAAGGGATGCGGTCATGAAAATATCCTTACAATGTGCTTTATCTATTTATTCGCCGGTGCATTTGCCTCGGTTGCAAAAGCAATGGGCGGCGTCGACGCAACAGTAAATCTCGGATTATCGGTTATTCCCGCTAAATACATAACAGGCGGTATGTTTATAATATCTGCATTTATAGCAGTTGCTACAGGCACATCTGTCGGAACGATAAGCGCGGTAGGCCCTATAGCTGTTGCCACAGCTGATAAGGCCGGTCTTTCCCTTCCGCTTGTAATAGCGGCGGTTATAGGAGGCGCTATGTTCGGCGATAATCTCTCTGTCATTTCCGACACCACAATAGCCGCAACAAAAACCCAAGGTGTTGATATGAAAGACAAATTCAGAATAAACTTTCTTATTGCTCTCCCTGCGGCAATCATAGCTTTCATCATACTTCTTGTTGTAGGTAAACCGGAAACTGTTGTTCCGCTCGGAAACCTCAGCTTTGATATTATTAAAGTTATTCCTTATATAGCTGTACTTGTGCTTGCTCTTATAGGTCTTAATGTTTTTATTACGTTGGGCGTAGGAATTATACTTGCCGGAATAATAGGAATGGCATACGGCAGTTTCACTTTTCTCGGATTTACACAAAATATTTATTCCGGATTTACGGGAATGATTGAGATATTCCTTCTTTCGCTTATGATAGGCGGTCTTTCGGAAATGTGCGCGCATTATGGCGGAATCCAGTGGATGCTTGAAAAAATCAAAGGCTTTACAAAAAGCAAGCGGTCTGCGCAAGTCGGAATATCCGCTCTGGTATCCCTTTGCGATATAGCTACCGCTAATAATACAATTGCGATTATTATTGCAGGTCAGCCATCAAAAGAAATTTGCGAAACCTATGAGGTAGACCCGAGAAAGTCGGCTTCTCTTCTTGATATATGGTCATGTGTATTCCAGGGAATGCTTCCGTACAGTGCGCAGGTTCTTATTGCGTGCGGTCTCACCGCAGGGCTTGTAAGTCCTACACAGCTGTTACCTCTTCTTTGGTATCCATATTTGTTGGCGTTATTTACAATAATATCATTCTTCATACCGTTTGCCGACGGCGTTATTAAAAAACATCCATGGAATTATAAAACTTGGTCTTCTGAAAAATAAGCTTAATATTTGTAAATAAAAAAGCAGGATTTAACCTGCTTTTTTATTATTAGTAAAATTTTACTTTTTTATCCTTATTAAACATAAATTTAACCTCCGGATTTATTCCGGAGGTCGTTTTATTAATTCGTTCCTATGCACACAATCTCTTTAACAGGTTGTGTTACAACATTCGATGATACTATCTTTTCACTGTCAAATATCCCATTTATATATAACTGTTCCTTTTTTATTTCAGTTACTCCGTTAGTTCCCTGCTGAATTATTTTCTTATAACTGCTACTTTTAGTGTTATCATATTGATACTCTATTTCTTTTTCAGCCGTTTCTTTTTCCGTTACAGTAACGGTTGCCTGTACTGTAATAAACGGATCATTGCTCTTAACTGTTATTTCCTGTCCGACATAGATGCTTGAAGTAGTACTTAAGTTGGGATTTAACTCCAACAGTTCGTTTAAAGACATATCATATAAGGAGGCTATTGTTGAGAGCGTCTGTCCTGTTGCTACAGTATGTACTTTTGTAGAGCTTTCTCCGAGGGCAATCTTATTTTTAGCGTCTTCCAAAGTCATTATTCCATCCATATTTGTAAATTGGCTGACAATCTGTACGTCCTCTTTGTATGTTATTTTTGCGTCTTCTACTCCTTCCGGTGTATAAAGTTCATTAAGATATTCAAGAACTTCTTTCGCTTCCTGTTCATTTTTCAATGTAGCAACAACATTTCCGTCAACCGCTATGGCATATGCTTCAATATTATACGCTACACTATCCCGAAGTTTAGCAAGCAAGCTTTCCGTTGTCATAACATTTGTTTTTTTAGAAACATGTACGCCTTTTATTTCAATTTCATCCATAATCTGAACATTTGTACCGACTTGTTCGGCAAGCATAGCCGTTACGGAATTTGTAATATCCTCTTTTGTAATATTTCTTGTTTTAATAACCCCGACGCTTTGATCGTTTACAAGAATATCGCTTCCGTTTCTGCGCGTTGCAAATCCTATCACACCGGCTAATATAAGTACAACAATAAGTCCGCCGATAATTAATGTTCTTTGACGTTTGTCATACCTCATCTGCTTTCTTTTTCTGCTTTTTTGTCTTCTTGACATATTCCTTTCCGAATTAACCTCGGAACGTATAGTTGTTGATGAACTACGCCTCCTATTATCGGATCTGTTTCTATTGCTGCGTGTCATATAATTCCCCATCCTTTAGCCTATTTGTACATTTTATTTTATTATATTCGACAGAAATTATCAAGTAAAAGGATATATTGTAATAATTTTTTAAATAAAGAAGCAGTATATGCCGAAAATTTAACATATACTGCCTTTGTTTTTATTATGAATTTTTTATTGATTTAAGAATTTCTCTTGTCTGATCTTCTATGTGTTCTCCACTTACAGCTCTCGCTTTAACCGCGTCCTTTTTCTCAAATGCATTTATAAGTTCAAGGTGCTGCTGGTCGGGAACCGATATGTCCGTCAAAAGCTTAAGATATGTAATTCTATATCTATATATCTGTATTGAAATATTGCTTATTATTTGAATAAGTTTATCATTTTTTGTTGCGTCGAAAATAATATCATGAAATCTTGTATCTGCCTCTATAACGCCTTCGCTGTCTCCCCTGTTAAACGCTCTTATAAAATCAAGATGAGCCTCCTTAAGGTCGACTATGCTGTGTCTTGTCATATTTTCCGCTGCCAGACCCGCTGCCAGTTCTTCTAAAACCTTTCTTATCTCCAATACATCTTTTATATCCTTTTCGCTCATTTTCCTTACCTGAGCGCCCTTTCTCGGGATAAGATCAACGAGGTTTTCTATCTCCAGCATACGAAGCGCTTCTCTTATCGGAGTCCTGCTTACCCCCAGTTCTTCTGCAAGCTGATTTTCAAGAAGTCTTTCGCCCGGTTTCAGTCTTCCGGTCAATATGCCGTCTTTTATTGTATTAAAAACAACATCTCTTAAAGGTAAGTATTCGTTTTCTGTGATTTTCACTTTGTAGTCAGCCATTATTTTTACTCCTAAGCATTAAATATTTTTGTCAAAATTACATCTCTGATTTTAAATTCGTCTTTAATTACGTTTACGGCATTTTCTGCCTTTTTAACGTCATCAAAAATACCGTATACGGTCGGACCGCTGCCACTCATTAATGAGCCTATTGCTCCGGACAAAAGAAGCTTTTCCTTTATCTGTCCTATCATAGGGCACATCGGAATAGAAGCTTCCTCCAAAACATTAGACAGCTTTGAAGAAATTTCATAAACATCATTATTTTTTATAGCTTTAATTATTCCGTCTGTATCCGGGTGATACCCAATATTTAAAGAATCAATCGCCTTATAGACTGCGGGAGTAGACAATCCCACAGGAGGCTTTGCCAAAACAATCCACGCTTTCGGACATGGAGCAATTTTAGTAAGTATTTCACCACGTCCTTCAGCCAAAGCTGTTCCTCTCATAAGACAGTAAGGAACATCGCTTCCGAGTTCCAACGCTATTTCAGCAAGTTTTTTTCTGCTTATCTTTAATCCGAACAGTATATTCATACCGTACAATACAGCCGCACAATTGCTGCTTCCACCGGCCAGTCCCGCAGCTACAGGTATTGATTTTCGGAGTTCTATAAATACTCCTTTATTGATTTTATATCTTTCCCTGATTATTTCAGCCGCTTTATATGCCAGATTTCTGCCGTCAGTGGGAAGCCATTCAAGATTTGACTTTAATTTTACATAGGGTTTATCAATTTTCTTAATATATACGCTGTCATACAGTTCCACGGTTTGCATAATCATCTTTAGCTCGTGGTATCCATCGTCGCGTATTCCCGTAACGTCTAATGTTAAATTGATTTTAGCCCGTGCTTTTAGGTTAATGTAGTTCATATTTTCACCTGTATACAAATTTATATAGGTAAATTATAATTATGATTTGCGTAAAATACAAGTCTTTGTATACAATAAACTTTAAGTAGTTTTTATAAAAATTTTGTCAAAATAGTATAAAGCGGCAGGTGTTTAAACCTGCCGCAATCTTCTTGTCTTACAACAACATCAGTCATCTGCTCTTATTATAAGTTCAGGCGGCTTTACACTTACATAACTGTTCTTTTCAACCGACCTTGTAATAAATGAGTTTCCACCTATTACCGAATTTTCACCTATTACAGTTTCCCCTCCGAGTATTGTTGTGTTTGCGTATATAGTTACATTATCTTCAACCGTAGGGTGTCTTTTAACCCCCGACAGAGTTTGTCCTTTTCTTGGGGAAAGCGCTCCGAGTGTAACACCTTGATAGATTTTAACACCCTTACCGATTTTGGTTGTCTCTCCGATTACTATTCCCGTACCATGGTCTATAAAAAAGTACTCTCCTATTTCCGCACCGGGGTTTATGTCTATTCCTGTTTTGCCATGAGCATACTCCGTCATCATACGAGGTACGAATGGTACGTTCCTTTTATACAGCTCATGCGCTATTCTATAGACAAATATTGCATAAAAACCGGGATAAGAAAGTATTATTTCAGATCTGCTTGTAGCAGCCGGGTCTCCCTCAAAATTAGCCGTAACATCTTTGAGCAGAATTTCCTGAAGTTTCGGTAGCTCATTAATAAATTCGTCACATATATTTTCAAGTTCATTCGCTTCAAATTTATTTTTAACATTAGCGCACTTGCTTAAAGACAACGCCAATTCCAACTGCGTTTTAAGCTGATAGTAAATACTTACCAATGTTTTTTCAACATACTCCGAAGCTGTCATTCCTTTTAAGGAATTAACGCCAAAATAAGCAGGAAAAAGAATCCTTTCTATTTCATTCAATATATCTACTATTTCGTTTCTGTCCGGTAATTTCATTTCTTCACAGTATATCGGCATGTCCTTTTCACAGGAGTAATTAGCTGCAATTCTGTTTATAGTATTTTCGAACTCTGGCTTTCTTCCCGTAACCATAATTATAACCTCATTTCATACTGTATTAATAAATTCCTAGTGATATACTATGGTATTATAACATCTTTGTTACAATTGTCAATAACAAAGCATAAAAAATACAAATAAATAAAGCCGCAAAATTTCACTTGTTACAAAACAAGTAAACTTCGCAGCTTTATAATTGCTAGAAATCAAAAAGTGAAATTTGGTCAGATTCCGGTATTCCTTTTAAAACTCCGTTCTCTTTTAAAAGATCTATTATACTTGCACCGGCTCCCGTTCTGCTTTTAAATTCTTCAATGGTTCTAAACTCTCCGCCTTTTCTTCCTTCTGCAATACTTTGCGCAACGGTAATTCCAAGACCCTGCAACGAGTTGAAAGGAGGTATCAGACCTTCATCGGTAACTACGAACTTTCTTGCGTCCGATTTATAAAGGTCTATAGGAAGGAAATTAAAGCCTCTTTCGTAAAACTCTATAACAAGCTCCAATACAGTTGCCTTATTTAGTTCCTTTGTAGTAGCTTCATTTCCTTTGTCGTTTATTTCTTTTAAAGCAATTTTAGCAACTTCCTCGCCCTTACACATTGAGGAATAATCAAAGTCATCTGAAGCTCTTACAGTAAAATATGTAGCATAATATGCTTCAGGATAATTTATTTTGAAATATGCAATTCTATACGCCATCATTACGTATGCGGCAGCATGTGCTTTGGGGAACATGTATTTTATTTTAAGGCAGCTGTCTATATACCACTGCGGTACATCATGCTCCTTCATATATTCTATATCTTCATCGGCAAGCCCTTTTCCTTTACGAACCTTCTCCATTATTTTAAACGCTTTTTTATTTTCAAGACCCTTTGTAATGAGATAACTCATTATACTGTCCCTTGTTGAAATTGTCTCTTTCAGTGTTATTGTTCCGTTTTCAATAAGTTCTTTCGCATTTCCAACCCATACGTTTGTTCCATGCGAAAGTCCTGATATTCTTAACAAGTCGGAGAATGTTTCTGGTTTAGTATCAATGAGCATATTTCTTACAAATTTTGTTCCGAATTCCGGAATACCGAGCGTTCCCGTAGGGCAGTTTATTTGCTCGGCTGTTACTCCCAACGCTTTGGGAGACTGGAATAACGACATGGTTTCTTTATCGTCAAGCGGTACAAGCTGAGGATTTACCCCTGTTATATCATAAAGCATACGTATAAACGTAGGATCATCATGTCCTAAAAGGTCAAGTTTCAAAATACGTCCGCTTATTGAATGATAGTCAAAATGCGTTGTTATAATCGTTGAACCGACATCATCAGCCGGGTGCTGTATAGGGCAAAACTCATATATATCTTTATCCTTAGGAACAATCATAAGTCCTCCTGGATGCTGACCTGTAGTTCTTTTAACCCCCGTACATCCTCTCACAAGTCTGTTCATTTCGGCATTATGAAGTTTAAGATTGTGCTCCTCAACATACTTTTTTACATATCCGTATGCCGTTTTATCAGCTAGCGTACCTATTGTACCTGCTTTAAACACATGTCCGGTTCCAAACAGTTCTTCCGTATAAGCATGTGCCTGCTGCTGATATTCTCCGGAGAAGTTAAGGTCTATATCCGGCTCTTTGTCTCCGTCAAAGCCTAAGAATGTCTCAAACGGTATATCATGTCCGTCTTTTTTCATCATTGTTCCGCATTTAGGGCAAGCTTTGTCAGGCATGTCCACTCCCGAACCGCCTTGCATAAATACTTTTACAACTTCTTCCGACTCAAAATCCGAATATTTACAGTTAGGGCATACATAATGAGGAGGAAGAGCATTTACCTCTGTTATTCCCGTCATATTAGCCACAAAAGACGAACCGACAGAGCCTCTTGAACCTACCAAGTATCCATCGTCATTGGATTTCCACACAAGCTTTTGAGCTATTATATACATAACCGAAAATCCGTTTTTAATAATAGATTTCAGTTCCTTATCCAGTCTTTGTTCAACTATAGGCGGAAGAGGGTCTCCGTAAATTGAATGTGCCTTATCCATAGCTATCTGCTGTATTTGTTCTTCCGCTCCTTCTATTTTCGGTGGAAATGTTCCGTCAGGCACAGGTTTAATGTTTTCTATCATATCGGCAATTGCGTTTGTATTTGTTATAACTACTTCCCTTGCCTTTTCCTCTCCCAAATAATAAAACTCTCTGAGCATTTCCTCCGTTGTTCTGAAGTACAGAGGAGGCTGTTTTTCAGCATCATCAAATCCTTTTGCATACATAAGAATTTTTCTGTAAACAGAATCCTCAGGGTCTATAAAATGGCAGTCGCCCGTAGCTATTACCATTTTATTATGTTCTTCTCCGAGGCTTACAATTTTTCTGTTAAAATTTTTAATATCCTCAACTGAGCTTACTGCCGGAACTCGGTCGGAGTCTATCATAAACATATTGTTTCCCAAAGGCTGTATTTCGAGGTAATCATAGAAGTTAACTATATTATCTATATATTCTTTCGGTTTCATATCCAAAAGCGCCCTATACAGTTCTCCGGCTTCACAGGCGCTTCCCAGTATAAGTCCTTCCCTATACTGCATAAGCTTGCTTTTAGGTATTCTCGGCTGCTTATGATAATATTCCAAATGAGCCATTGAAACCAATTCATACAGATTTCTCAATCCGACAAGATTTTTAACAAGTATTATAGCATGATAAGACTTTAATTTATTATATGTTACGGTTCTGCTTGAATAAATATTAATATCATCAAGATTTGTTACATTATTTTCTTCCAGCATTTCCAAAAGCTTAATAAATATTTCTGCCGTAGCTTCTGCGTCATTCACAGCTCTATGGTGTCCCTCAAGGCTTACTCCGAGTCTTTTCGCCACAACATCAAGCTTATGCTTTTTTAAATCTTTTAAAAGAGTTCTGGAAAGCTCCAATGTATCCAATATTGTATTATGCATACTGTTCATGCCCAGTTCTTCGGCTTTTATACGTATAAAGCCTGTATCGAAAGAAGCATTATGCGCTACAAGTACAGCGTCTCCGACAAAGTTTAAAAACTCGGGCAGTACTTCATCTATCTTCCTCTGACCTGCCAGCATCTCATCGGTTATATTTGTCAGTTTGACTATTTCATCCGACAGTTTTTCTTCAGGGTCTATAAATGTAGAGTATCTGTCTACTATCTGTCTGTTCTTTATTTTTACGGCGCCTATTTCCGTTATCTTATCTTTTCCCTTATTAAGTCCTGTCGTTTCGATATCGAAAACAACAAACTCTCCGTCAAAGTCCTGTCCGCGGCTGTTTGTTACAACCTCTCCCAGGTCGTCTATAAGATATGCCTCAACTCCGTATATGACTTTTATTTTATTTGCTTCCGCAGCGTCCATTGCTTCGGGATATGCCTGTACGACGCCGTGGTCGGTAACTGCAATGGCTTTATGACCCCATTTAGCAGCTCGTTTAACATACTCTTTCATACTTGTTACTGCGTCCATAGAACTCATTGTTGTATGAAGATGAAGTTCAACTCGCTTTTCCTCGCTTGTGTCCATTCTTATCGGCGGTCTCTCCGCTTTTACTATATTTCTGGACATTATTACTATTTCACCGGCATATTTATCCAGTTGCACGTCGCCTTTTACCCTTACATAAGCCCCTTTAAGAGCCGATTTTATACCACCGTCGCAGTCATACGGTTTTCTGTCGGTAAAAAATTTAACCGTTGTAGAATCTGTTCCATCGGTTATATCAAAGGAAACTATATATTTATCTCCCTTTATTTCACGCTCTTCAAGATTGAAAATGTCCCCTTCGATTATTACTTTTTCTCCTTCGACCTTCGTATCCCTTATCTTAGTTACATCGCCGCTTATGTCGTCTTTGCCTATTATTATTCCTTTTTCTATATTAGCATGGGTAATTTCGGCTTTAGCCGTTTCTTTTGCTGTTTCAACCATTACCTGTTCGCTTATGATGGCGTTTATAAGCTGTTTTTCATAGGACTGCTGTTTCAGTTCATAATTTTTTATTTCTTCTTCCGTAGTTTTCTTATTTTTAAATCGGATTGAAATATCCATTCCGAACTCGTCCCTTATGCGTTCCTGTATGTATTTATCCGCTCCTTTTTTATACAAATAAAATGCGGCGTTATGTCCTGTAATTATCGTTATCTTTCCATTATCTTCTTTTATTTCGCAGTCCTCGAAAACACATCCGCATACTGGGCTATCCTCCGAAATTGTCTTAGCAGTATCTTTCCATATAAAATTAAATACCGACATCGGACTTTTATCTTCTATATCATATTTTATTCTCAGTTTTACTTCGCTTGCCGCTCCGACAGTATCAAAAACCGCTTTTTCCATTAAAGCCTTATACCTATTAGGTATAAGGCTTTTGGAAGATACTTCTGCCTGAAGTATTTTTGTACTTTTTGAAACTGTAAGTTTTTCGACAATCGCTTCTTTAAATGCTGATTTTACCTTATCATCAACATTTACTTTTCCGAAAATGTTAAAAAACTTTTCATGCATTTTAAATCACCCGTATATTAAAGCTGTTCTATCTCTTTCATCAGCTCTTCAATAAGCTTATCTTCAGGCACTTTCCTCAAAATCTGTCCTTTTTTAAAAATAAGCCCTTCTCCGTTTCCTCCGGCAATGCCTATATCTGCTTCTCTCGCTTCGCCCGGGCCGTTTACAGCACAGCCCATTACAGCTACTTTTATATTTTTATTTATATTTCTTACCTTTTCTTCAACTTCATTTGCAATTTTTATTAGATCTATGCTTGTTCTTCCGCAAGTCGGGCATGATATAAACTCAACTCCGAAGTTTCTAAGCCTTAAGTCGCTCAATATTTCCTTTGCGGCATATATTTCTTCAACCGGATCTCCTGTGAGAGATACTCTTATTGTATCACCGATTCCCATTGAAAGTATAGCGCCGATTCCTACAGCCGACTTTATTGCGCCTCTCCATACCGTACCTGCCTCTGTTATGCCTACATGTAACGGATAATCGACAGTTTTGGAAAGGAGATCATACACTTCTATCGAAAACGGCACATTCGAAGCCTTAATTGATATAGCAGTATCATAAAAATCATTTTCTTCCAACAATTTTACATGCCCCAATGCGCTTTCGACAAGTCCCTCCGGCGTTACTCCTCCGTATTTTTCTACAAGTTTTTTTTCAAGCGAACCGGAATTTACTCCTATTCTTATTGGTACATGATTTTTTTTAGCCATATCTGCAACTTGCTTAACTCTATCATGGCTTCCTATATTACCCGGATTTATCCTTATTTTGTCTATACCGTTATCCATACACTTTAATGCAAGTCTGTAATCAAAGTGGATATCTGCAACAAGCGGTATATTTATATTATTTCTGATTTCTCTTACAGCTTCAGCTGCCTCCATATCCGGTACGGCAACTCTAACTATTTCGCACCCGGCTTCCTCAAGCTTTTTTATCTGCTCGATTGTAGCCTTTGCGTTTCTTGTATCGGTATTACACATGGACTGGATAGCTATTGGATTATTTCCTCCTATTTTAACTCCGCCTATGTTTATTTCTCTTGTTTTTCTTCTTGTGTATTTCATATCTTATCACCAAATCAATTTAACTATGTCATTAAAAGCAATAAATACCATAAACACCAGTAACAGCATAAATCCCGCAAAATGAATTCTTCCTTCTATTTCCGGATTTATAGGTTTTTTTCTTATGCCTTCCACAATCAAAAATGCCAGTCTTCCTCCGTCCATCGCAGGAATGGGAAAAAGATTAAGAACTCCTAAGTTAGTGCTTAGTAATGCCGACAATGCAAACAAATTAAGTATAGCGCTGCCTATTCCATATTCCATACCGGCTTGGTAGGTATCCCCTATAGTTCCTATAATTCCAATCGGTCCTGATACTTCTTCCGATTTGACCTGGAATGTAAATATTCTTATAAATCCGCTTACAACGCTTTTTACAAAATATACCATGGTACCAATATCATTTTTTATGGTTTCCAGTAGCGAGGCTTTTTGGTATCCATCAACCTCATCTGAAAACAATCCGTATCTTCCGTCAAATGAAAATCCCATCATATATCTTCCATACTCTTCATTGTATTGCGGCGTAACGGAGACTTCATGTTTTTCTCCGTTCCTGTCTATTACCATATCGACAGGTTCACCGGTTTTTTTTATGTTGAGCGCAGGAGAAAAATCCTGATAAATCGTAATTCTTTTTCCGTTTACCTCAACTATTTCATCCCCCTGCTCCAAACCAACCTCATAAGCCGCACTGTTTTCCTCAACCGATTTTATTTCGGGTACAAGAAAACCGTTTACGCCAAGCAATATAAAAATCAATACAAATGCCAGTATAAAATTCATTGCCGGTCCTGCAAAAATTACCGCGATTCTTTGAAACAGACTCTTATTATTAAACGAACGTGAAGGATCACATCCTGCCGCCTCATCGTCTTCATCTCCGGTTTCGCCTTGCATTCTGCAAAATCCGCCGAACGGGAGAGCTCTTAGAGAATATTCCGTCTCCCCGATTTGCTTTGAAAAAAGCAACGGTCCCATTCCTACCGAAAATTCCTGAACAAATATCCCTACTTTTTTCGCTACCAAAAAATGCCCCAGTTCATGTACGATTATTATTATCGAGAATACTATTATTGAAATAATTATAGACAATTTTTTACTTCTCCTTGGTCTTTATTAGCGAAGCTGAAAACTCCCTTGCCCAACTATCGGCGTCAATGAGGTCATCAACCGTATAATTATATTTAACAGTATATGCACTCATTGTTTTTTCTATTATATCCGCTATATCCAAAAATCCTATTTTATCATTAAGAAATGCGTTAACAGCCATTTCATTTGCCCCATTCATTACAGTAGGCATAGTTCCTCCTTCTTTAACAGCCCTATATGCCAAAGAAAGACATTTGAAAGTATCCGTATCTGGCTTTTCAAATGTAAGGCTGTTTCTTTTCATAAAGTCGATTTTAGGAAAACTGTTTTTGACTCTTTTGGGATAAGTAAGGGCATACTGTATCGGAACTTTCATATCGGGTTCACCCAACTGAGCTATAACCGCTCCGTCCTCATACTCGACAGCGGAATGAACTATACTCTGCGGATGTACAAGTACCTCTATATCCTCCACCTCAACACCGAACAGCCATTTTGCCTCTATAACTTCCAGTCCCTTATTCATAAGGCTTGCGGAATCAATGGTTACTTTTTTTCCCATATTCCAATTAGGATGTTTTAATGCGTCCGAGGCTTTAACATTTTTAAGTTCTTCTGCGTTTCTGCCTCTGAACGGTCCTCCGGAAGCAGTGAGCAGTATACGTCTTATTTTGTTTTCGCTGTTTCCCTGCAAGCATTGGAAAATTGCCGAATGTTCACTGTCTACAGGATATATTTTAACACCGTATTTATTTACAGCGTTCATTATAAGCTCTCCTGCCGAAACCAGCGTTTCTTTATTTGCCAAAGCAATATCTTTACCTGCTTTTATAGCTTCAAAGGTCGGTAATATCCCTATATTTCCGACTACGGATGTCAAAACCGTATCGCTTTTATCATATACGGCTGCGGCAATAATACCGTCCATTCCGCTTAAAATATCGGTTTTGCAGTCTTTTGTTCTCTCTTTTAATATTTCTGCCTTTTCGCAGTCCATTACAGCCGCTATGTCAGGTTCAAACTCTCGTATTTGTTTTTCCAAAAGCTCTATATTATTATTTGCGGTAACTGCACACACATTTATTCCGCCGATTTCTCTTATAACATCTAATGTTTGCGTTCCTATAGAACCTGTAGAGCCTAAAATCGATATATTTTTTACCATTTGTATTCCTCCGCTTACATAACGGTTATTAAGTAAAACATTGAGTAGTATACTACCGGTGCAGTAAAGAGTACGCTGTCAAATCTATCCAGCACTCCTCCATGTCCCGGCATTATCTTTCCGAAATCCTTTATGCCGACATATCGTTTCATTGCAGACGCGGCAAGATCGCCTATCTGTGAGAATACAGAGCCTACCAGTCCGGTTATGAAGCATAAAAGAACCGTATCAACTCCTACCAGCTCATTTTTCGCTTCCAGAATAACACCGTAGATAACGCATATAGCAACGGCTACAACAATTCCGCCTATCGAGCCTTCAACTGTCTTTTTAGGCGACAGCTGAGGTATAAGTTTGTGTTTACCGAAAGCCATACCCGTAAAATATGCCCCGACATCACAACCGAATGCACTGAAAAATATAAGCCACACAAAAGCATTTCCATGCGTGTACTGCCTTGTAAGATATACATGCGAAATAAGGAAGCATACATAAAAAAAGCCGAAAAACGTAACTATCCCGTCCATCGTATTTCCGCTTTCATGCGTCAGCACAACATATATCAGTATTATAAGCATAAACAGTGCGACTACTACATTTAAAAGCGAAGCCGTATAAATTATTTTTTCAATAAATATCATATAGATAATTGCCGCAATAAATCCTATAAAATGGACAGGCTTTATAAATCCGCTGAAAGCCTTATAAAATTCAAACAGACCAATCAGTGCAACCAATGTTACTCCGATTTTAAGCGGCAGTCCTCCAAGCACTACAAATATTATAAGTAACGGCAGCGCAACAAGCGCCGATATTATTCTTGTTTTCATAGCTCCCCCTGTTATCTTCCACCGAATCTCCTATCTCTATTCTGATAATAACATATATCTTTATATAAATCTTCTTCCGTATAGTCCGGCCAAAGCTTATTGTTAAACACAAATTCCGAATATGCTATCTGCCATAAGAGGAAATTGCTTATTCTTTCTTCCCCACTGGTCCTTATTACAAGTTCCGGGTCAGGATAAAATCCGGTGTCAAGACTATCGGAAATCATTTCTTCCGTTATATCATTCGGCGTTACTTCTCCGTCGGCAACCTTTTGAGCAATTTTTTTGACGCATCTGAGAATGTCGTCCCTTCCGCCGTAGTTAAGCGCTATATGAAGGTTAAGTCCTGTTTTTTCCGCAGATAAGTTTTCTATGATTTTTATTTTTTCCTGAATGTCTATATCAAGGGCAGATCTTTCGCCTATAACGTCTATTTTTATGTTTTCCTTATCTGCCTTGTCTATATAACCATCAAGGTAGTTTCTGAGAAGATCCATTATTCCCGATATTTCCTCTTCGGATCTTTTCCAGTTCTCTGTTGAAAAAGCATAAACCGTCAAATGTTTTATACCGAGTTTATCGGCAGCCCTTGTTAAATCCTCAAGCGTTTTTGCGCCTGCTTTATGTCCCATTTTTCTCGGAAGCAGTCTCTTTTTTGCCCATCTGCCGTTTCCGTCCATTATTATGGCTATATGTTTTGGAAGCTTATCCATATTGATTTCATCTTTATATGACATTTCCGTTATCCTCCGTTATTTAAAAAGCCCCCCTAATACAGGAGGGCAAAGAATTATACCGAAAGAACATCTTTGCTCTTTGCTTCGATTTTCTTGTCGATCTCCGTTATATATTTGTCTGTAATCTTCTGGATTTCATCAAGCAAGTCATTTAAAACGTCTTCTGATAATTCGCCTTTCTTCTCCTGCTTTTTGAAAACATCAACGGCGTCTCTTCTGATATTTCTGATAGCTATCTTAGAGTCCTCGCCTTTTTTCTTAACATCCTTTGTAAGTTCTTTTCTTCTTTCCTCTGTAAGTTCGGGGAATACAAGTCTTATTACTTTACCGTCGTTTGAAGGGTTAATTCCGAGATCTGACATATTTATCGCCTTCTCTATTGCCTTTAAAAGGCTTGACTCCCACGGCTTTATTTCTATAAGCCTTGCCTCGGGAACAGTTATATTTCCAACCTGATTAAGCGGCGTAGGCGTACCGTAATAATCAACTGTTATTTTATCAAGTACCTTAGGATTAGCTCTTCCTACTCTAATTGTAGAATATTCGCTTTCGAGAGCTGCAAGTGTTTTCTTCATTTTTTCTTCGTAAGTTGCTGTTTGATTGGACATATTTCCGGCCTCCTTAAAATTATTCAAATTATCCTACTGTTACTACAGTGCCTATTTTCTCCCCTTTTACAGCTCGCATAAGGCTGTGTTCTTCATTAAGTCCGAATATAAGCACCGGTATTCTCTGTTCATAGCAAAGACTTGCGGCTGACGTATCAATTACTCTCAATCCGTTTCTCAAAATATCCTCGCATTTTATTTCATCTATTTTTTTTGCATTGGGATTTATCTTAGGGTCGCTGTCATATACGCCGTCTACGTTTTTAGCGAATAACAGCATATCAACGTCCAGTTCCGCACCTCTTAATGCTGTAACCGTATCCGTTGAAAAATACGGATGTCCTATTCCTGCCGCAAAAATTACAACCTCTCCGTTTTCAAGGTGTTTGACAGCAGACTCCTTTGAAAACTGTTCCGTAACCGTTCCTATAATAATCGGCGTCTGTACGGCAGCCTTTATTCCCCTTTGTCTGAAAGCGTCCGCAACATATACCGCATTCATTACAGTAGCAAGCATTCCTATCTGGTCGGCTTTAGTTCTGTCCATCTCAGCATTTGAACTTCTTCCTCTCCAAATATTGCCGCCGCCTATTACAAGAGCGACCTGTGTTCCCATATCAAGTATTTCTTTTATCTGATCCACAACGGAGAAAATTGTTTCGTTATCGTACATAACTCCGTCTTTATCACCTGCAAGCGCTTCGCCGCTTAGCTTGAGTATAATTCTTTTGTACACTTTAAGACATCCCCCTAAATATCAGCTCATATATAATTTACCATATATAACATAATAATTCTACAAAATTATAAATATTCAGTCTTTTGCTTTTATTACAAGCGCCATTCCGCTTTCAATACTGTAACATGCCGTGTTACCTTCCATAACGTTGCTTACTCCCAAAGGAGATCCCATATAAACCACAGCTTTGTCAAGCGGATACTCCAGACCTTCGGTGCTGACTCCCGTTACGGATTCCGTTATGGGAATAAATGATACCAGGTCTCCTTTTTTTCCCGAAATATCGCACTTTTTCGTACACAGCATTACTATATTGTTTTCGTTGACGCATCTGCATTTAATACCCGCTTTATCCATTCTCACAAGCAAAAATATATTTGCCAGAGTATGATCCATACGGCTTCCTATTCCGCCTATAAGCGTTATATCGTCTGCTCCGATTTCCATTGCATGGTTTATACCGAGTTCCATATCCGTCTCATCTTTACGGCATGGCACCTGTTTAATCTCGATATTTTGCTTTTTGTAAAAGTCAAGCACTTCCGGCTTTACGCTGTCAAAATCTCCAACTATATAGTCGGGTACAATTCCCAAAGCCATAGCGTGTCTCATTCCGCCATCGCAGCAGATAACTACCGCTTCATTTAAATAGTCTGCACAGAAGCCATAATCGTTTATATCAGCATTAGCAAATATTACCGCTTTCATTTTTAATCAAACTCCCTGATAACCGCCAGCATATCTTCAGCAGCTTTTCTAATATCCTCGGCTCCGAAAACAGCCGATCCGGCTACAACGACGTCAACGCCTGTCTCCATGACTTCTTTTATATTATCCAAGCTTACTCCGCCGTCAATTTCTATTTCGTAAGAATATCCTTTTTCATCTTTTATTTTCTTAAGTTCTCTTATCTTATCAAGACAATCAGTCATAAGTTTTTGTCCGCCGAATCCAGGTTCAACAGTCATAACCAAAACAAGATCAACCCTATCCAGATATTCTTCTATGACGCTTACAGGTGTTTTTGGCTTTATTGTTATTCCCGTTTTCACTCCATACGACTTTATAAGTTCTATAACTTCCGAAGGATTTTCTGTAGCTTCGACATGAAAGTTCACAATATCCGCTCCGGCTTTAACAAAATCCTCTATATATCTTTCAGGTTTCGTAATCATAAGATGTACGTCAAAGACAAGGTTACACGACTTTCTTATTGTCTTATATACCGGCGCTCCAAAACTTATATTCGGTACAAATACTCCGTCCATAACATCAATATGGAGATATTCCGCTCCGCCTTTTTCTATCTGTTCAAGCTGTTTATTAAGTATACCGAAATCGGCAGATAACATTGAAGGAGAAAGTTTTTTCATTTTTATCTTTTCCTTTCCTCTATTATTTCATTGTATATATCCTTATATCTTATATATCTTGACTCGTTTATATTTTTTCCGACCTGCGCTTTTACTCCGCAAAATCTGCTGTCCTCATTTAGATGTTTACATCCGTTATATTTACAGTCATTTAAGTACGGTTCAAATTCTCTGAAATACAGTTCAAGCTCATCGGGATTTATTCCGCTCATATCCAATGATGTAAAACCGGGAGAATCTACTATATAGGTATTATCTCCCAAATCCAACAGTTCCGATTGCCTCGTCGTATGTCTGCCTCTCTCTATTTTCTTACTTATTTCTCCTACCTGCGCTTTTATATTAGGATTTACCGCATTTAAAAGACTTGATTTGCCTACGCCCGACGGTCCTGCAAGCACGGATATTTTTCCTTTAAGCCTTTTTTTAATCTCGTCGATACCAATGCCTTTCTCAGCGCTTATCGGTACTACGTCAAATCCTGCGTCGGAATATAATTTGCATATATCATTGTAATTCCCGTCAATATCAATGTCTGTTTTATTGATACAGATTACAATATTCAGTTTTTGCTGTTCGGCAAGCACAATAAAACGATCCAAAATGTCTTGGTTAAAATCCGGGCTGACAGCGGCAAATACTATTAAAGCCTGATCTATATTTGCCACACGTGGCCTTATAAGACAGTTTTTCCTCTCCTCGATAATATCAAGGCTGCCTTTTTTATTTTTTTCATCCAATACGCTTATTTGCACATGATCTCCGACAGTAGGCTTTATTCCTTCTTTTCTGAATTTTCCCCTTGCACGGCACTCATAAACGCCTTCGGATGTAGCTATATAATAAAAACCGCCTATTCCCTTTGTTATTGTTCCGTTAAGCATATGTTCACCCTTTACTCCATGCTTCCAAGTGCGGGAACATCATCAGCTACGTCATTTTCCTGAGGTGTTGTATTATTGCTGTTTGTATTGGTATTCGTGCTGTTATCAGACGCATTGTTTGAATTGTTAGCCGCATTGCCTGAGTTTCCGCTGTTGCCTGTATTATTTGTCGTACTTGAATTATTTGAAGTGTTTGTGCTTCCCGAGTTGGAGTTACTTCCCGAATTATTATTTACGGCAGGAGCTGCCGGTCTTCCGCTGCTTACAACTATATCGATAGTACTGCTTTTAAGTATTTCCTCTCCGGGGTTAGCTGTCTGCGTTATAACATAACCTTTCGCAACAGTAGAACTTGTAGTATATGAAATATTTCCTACTTGAAGTCCGCTTGATGTAATCTTGCTCTTTGCGTCAGATTCCGTTAATCCCGTTACATTGGGAACAACTGCGTTGATATTATCCTGATCACGGCATATAGTAAGCGTAACGTCAACTGATTCCGTTACATTTGAATTTCCTTCGGGAGACTGTTTTATTACAGTTCCCTCAGTATGCGCTTCGTCATACTCATACTCTATTATAATGTTTGCGTTTAATTCAGATGTTATTTTTGAAATTGCGGTGTTTTCATCATCACCTACGACATTGGGAAGAACATAAGTATTCGCTCCCGAACTTACGGTTACCATTATTTCCATGTTTTCCGTAACGGCAACTCCTTCATCGACATCCTGTGTAAGTATTGTATTTTCAGGTTCTACGCTGTCAACAACCGCTCCCTCAATAAGTTTAACTCCAAGTTTTTCAGCTTTTGGCTCAGCCTCTTCCATTGTCATTCCTACAAAATTAGGAACCGTCTTTTCTTTATTAAAAACAGCTGTCGCATTGTCAAACACATCAAAAAATCTGATGCCTACAAAAACTATAATGCCTATTATTATAAACGAGGTAATTACCGCAGCAATAGTAACTTTTCTTTCCTGCCTCTTTTCTTCGTCTATCTCTTTATAATAATCATCGAAGTCATCAAAATCATCGTCTTCGTCGTCATCATAGTAGTCATCGTCATAATAATCGTCTTCATTATTAAGTTTTAATTTTTTGCTGTATTTGTCAAATCCTACGCTTCTTTTAGGAAGTTTTATATTTTTGGCGAGTTCCACCTTTAATTCTGGCTCGTCATCGTCATAGTCATCATTATCAAACTCTTCGTCATACTCTTCATCATATACGGCTGTATTATCTGCATCATCTGTATGTTCTTCTTCGATATTGTCGTCAAAAGTATCTTCCGCAACTTCTTCGGCGGCAGCGTCGCTTATATCATCTGCTGTTTCGGAAATATCGTCTGTTTCTTCGGCATACCTTCTTTTTACGGTTCTTCTTACAGATGTTGCTTTAAAGGCTTCCTCATCTTCTTTTGCAGCTTCCGCTTTAGACGCTTTTGCAACACGTGCAGCTTCTATAATTGCAAGTTTAAGATCTGATATCAATATATCTATATTGTCATATCTTTCATCAGCTTTTTTCTGTGTAGCTTTTCTTATTATTCCTTCTAATCCTCTTGTAATATTAGGATTGTATTGTTTTATATCGGGCAGTTCTTCATTCAAATGTTTAAGTGCTATTGCTATTGAGCTACTGGCGTCAAAAGGAACTCTTCCCGTTACCATTTCATACATAGTTATACCGAGAGAGTATATATCGCTCTTTTCATTGACATATCCGCCTCTTGCCTGTTCAGGTGAAAAGTAGTGTACAGAACCCATTGCGTTTACGTCGGCAGCATATGTATTTGTTGTTGCGGCGCGCGCAATTCCGAAGTCTGTAACCTTGATTGTACCGTCTACGGCTACGAGTATATTCTGCGGTTTAATATCCCTATGTACGACATGGTGTTTATGCGCATGTGATAATGCCGACGCTATCTGAAGAGCAACACTCAATGTCGTAAGCGTATCAAAAGGAGCTTTCTCTTCTATAGTCCTTTTAAGTGATTGACCATGCACATATTCCATTACTATATAATTTATGCCTCGGTCTTCACCTACATCGTAAACTCTGACTATATTATGATGTGAAAGACTTGCCGCGGCGCTTGCTTCCGAACTGAATTTAGTAAGGAATTCCGAATTTTCCGCATACTCGTCTTTAAGTACTTTAACCGTAACAAATCTTCCCAAACGCATGTCTCTGGCTTTATATGCTACAGCCATACCTCCGGAACCGAGTTTTTCAACTATCTGATATCTTTTACTGATAACAGTACCTTTATCCAACATTATTAATTATCCACCCTTCTATCCGCAAGAATAACGGAAATGTTGTCATAACCGCCGTTCTTATTAGCAAGCTCAACCAACAAATCGGCCTTTTTACCTATGTCTGTTTTCTTTTTCAATATTTTCTCTATCTCATCATCAGTTATCATCGTAGATAAACCGTCCGAGCACACCAAAACAATACTGTCATCTTCCAACGTGCATATAACCGTATCGGCAGGTATCGTTTCCTCTATCCCGACAGCTCTTGTAATCATGTTTCGTTTTGGATGCACTCTGGCTTCGTCAATGGTCAATTTTCCCATGCGCACCATTTCCATTACAAAAGAATGGTCTTTTGTAAGTTGTTTAAGTCCGTTTTTATCGTATACATATATTCTGCTGTCGCCTACATGCAAACCGTAAAGTTTGTTTCCTATTACGGCGGCGGCAGTAAATGTCGTTCCCATTCCATTCATTGACGAATCGTTTTGCGACATCTTATATATCTCCATATTGCTGTAACTGAGAGCCTCTACAAACGTATCTAATATGTCAGCTTCCTCTTTTATTTCCTGTCTGCTTAAATATTCGTTAAAATATTTTATCGCAGAACTACTTGCTATCTCGCCGGCATTATGTCCGCCCATGCCGTCGGCGACTATATAATATTCAAATTCGGTATCAGGGTTTTCAGATATATAAATACAATCTTCATTTTGAATTCTTACTCTGCCAATATCACATCTTCCGACAGCACCCATAGGCTCACCTCTTTAAGTTAAATTTGTTCATCTTTATATCGTTTTCTAAGCTGTCCGCACGCCGCGTCAATATCGCTTCCGAGTTTTCTTCTTACAGTGGTTTCTATATTCCTGGAAACCAATATTTCTTCAAATTTTTTTATACTTTCGTTTGTACTTCTGACATAATTTCGTTCCTTAACGTCATTTACCGGTATAAGGTTAACATGACACAAAAGACCTTTTAATCTTGACGCCAGTTCCCTTGCGTTTTCCGCACTGTCATTCACCCCTTTTATAAGGGCATACTCGAATGTTATTCTCCTCTTTGTCTTTTCCGCATAGTGTCTGCATGCCTCCAGTAGTTTTTCCATAGGATATGCTCTGGATATAGGCATAATTCTGTTTCTTATTTCATCATTAGGCGCATGCAAAGAGACAGCCAGCGTTATTTGCAATTGTTCGTCGGCAAGTTCGTACATTTTGTCTATAAGTCCGCATGTAGACAAGGTTATATGTCTCTGACCCATATTTTTTCCGTCTTTACAGTTTATTAATTTAATAAACTTCAAAACATTTTCATAATTATCAAGAGGTTCTCCGCTTCCCATAAGTACTACTCCGGAAACTTTTTCCCCTTTGTCTTTTTCTATAGCATATATCTGTGCAAGCATTTCAGCCGGAGTAAGACTTTTTTCCACTCCGTCCAACGTAGAAGCACAAAAAGTACATCCCATCCTGCAACCGGCCTGAGTTGAAATACAAACCGTATTGCCATAGGAATACTGCATAAATACGCTCTCTATTATATAGTTATTTTCAAGTTCAAACAAGTATTTTGTCGTATTATCCTCTTTAGATACAAGTTTTCTGACAATTTTGACGCCGCCGATTATGTAATTGTCATTCAGTTTATTTCTGAGATTTTCCGAAAGATCCGTCATCTCCTCAAAATTTTCCGCATATTTTACATGAAGCCATCTAAAAATCTGTTTCGCTCTAAATTTAGCCTCACCTATGGATTCCATTTCTTTTTGCAGTTCTTCCGGCGTCATTGATCTTAAATCTGCTTTCATTTAAAACCCTTTCTTTCTCATTGCCGATATAAAAAAGCCGTCAGTATTATTTACACCGGGAAGAAGCTGAATATATCCTTCATTTGCAAATTTTCTCAGATTTTCCGGTAAATACTCTTTTATATCAATAGCTTCAAAATTTCCTTTTCCAAGTAAATATTTCATATTAAGCTCATTTTCTTTTTTACATATCGTGCATGTACTGTACACAAGAATGCCTCCCGGTTTTACGCAATCGGCTGAAGCGTCAAGTATCTTTTTCTGTAATTCATAAAGCGAATCTATGTCGTTTCCGGTCTTATTTATTTTTATATCTGGCTTTTTACGTATGAGACCGAGTCCCGAACACGGTGCGTCCACAATAACTCTGTCGTATTTTTCAAAATCTTCTTTATGCGTCTCCGACGCGTCCCGTATTTTTGTTTCTATTATATTTATTCCCAATCTTTCGGCTGTACTTTTAATAAGTTCGATTTTATGCGGATGAATATCACACGAAACTATTCTGCCTGTGTTATTCATTTTCTCCGCCGCCAAAAACGACTTGCCCCCCGGCGCGGCGCATACGTCTAATACGGTTTCCCCGGGTTTAGGATCAAGGACTGAAACAGCAAGCATTGAACTCTCGTCCTGAACATGAAACATTCCTTTTATAAACGATTCTGTTTCGCTCAAATCGGATGAGCCTTTTATATGAACCGCCGAATCTATATAGTATCCGTTTTCAGTACTTATACCTATTTCATTGAGCTGTTTTTTCAACTCTTCGGTATTGGTTTTTAAAGTATTTGCGGCAATACATACATCCGGCGCCCTATTTCCCGCAGAACATACCATTTCAACAGTATCAAAATCATACTGTGCCAGCCACATTTTAACTATCCATAACGGATATGAATACTTAACCGATATATACTCCGGACTTTCTTTATCGGGCATATCTATTTTATCCTTATTTCTTGATATATTTCTCAATACGCCGTTTACAAATCCCGAAAGAGGCGCAAGCCCCCTTTTTTTGACAAGTTTTACAGCCTCGCTGCATATTGCGGAATCGGGTACTCTATCCATAAAAAACATTTGATATACGGAAATCTGCATTACCGATAATATAAACGGTTTAAATTTGTTTGTTTTTGTTTTAGAAAAAATATTAATGACATAATCAATAAAAATCATATTTCTCAGTGTTCCGTTTACACATTCCGTAACAAAAGCCTTGTCAACTCTCGGCATAGCTCCGTTTTGGCGTAGATATCTTCTCAGCGTCATATTGTTGTAGGCTGAATTTTCCCTTATATCGTTTAATGCGTCAGCTGCGACTTCTCTTGGATTTATATTAATCATATCCGTACCTCTTATAGATTTTCATATATAACTAAAATATTTTACCGCATTTTCGGCAATTAATCAATAAAATGAATATTTTTGTAATTAAATTTAAAAATCTCTTAAACTACTGTGGAAATATATTCTAAATCATGTTAAAATATTGCATGTAAATATCATTTAAACTACAAAAGGAGGAATTTTGAGATGGAACTTAAAGGTTCACAGACTGAAAAAAATCTGATGGAAGCATTTGCCGGTGAGAGCCAAGCAAGAAATAAGTACACATATTTTGCTAGTGTAGCGAAGAAAGAAGGCTACGAACAGATTTCTGAAATTTTCCAGCATACAGCCGATAATGAAAAGGAACATGCTAAAATGTGGTTTAAAGAACTTAAAGGGATCGGCACAACCGCTGAAAATCTTCTTGCCGCAGCGGAAGGCGAAAATTATGAGTGGACAGATATGTACGACGGATTTGCAAAAACTGCCGAAGAAGAAGGTTTTACAGAACTTGCCGCAAAATTCCGCATGGTAGCTGCAATAGAAAAAACACATGAGGAAAGATACAGAAAACTTTTAAATAATGTTGAAATGCAGAAAGTTTTTGAAAAGAGCGAAGAAACAATGTGGGAATGCAGAAACTGCGGTCATATTGTAATCGGTAAAAAGGCTCCCGATGTTTGTCCTGTATGCGCTCATCCGAGAGCATATTTTGAAGTAAGAAAAGAAAACTATTAATAAAATTGTTTTATAAGTTTATACTATAATAATATCTTATTTATAAAAGGAGGTAATTTCAATGAAATTTTATCAGTGCAGTCATTGTAAAAATATCATAACATATGTGGACAATAAGGGTGTTCCCGTTATGTGTTGCGGAGAAAAAATGCAGGAGCTTGTTCCCGGTACCGTAGACGCTGCCCTCGAAAAACACGTTCCGGTTGTTGAAAAGGACGGAAATAAAGTTACTGTTAAAGTAGGTTCCGTTACTCATCCTATGCTTGAAGAGCATCACATTGCCTTCATTGCAATTGAAACAAAACAGGGAAGCCAGATTAAATATCTTAAAGCAGGAGAAGCTCCCGAGGCTGTATTTGCAATTGCAGACGGAGATGAATTTGTAGCCGCTTACGAATACTGCAATCTCCATGGTCTTTGGAAAGCATAATGAATATTAATTTTATTTAATATCGCTGATTAGAATAAAAGCCGCTTAAAATTTTTTAAGCGGCTTTTACTATATTTATACTTATTTATCAATCGTCTCTTCTGTTTCCGAATACAACGATAAGTCTTAAAAGGTTTGCCAAAGCAACTACCGTAGATGCAACGTATGTCATTGCCGCTGCCGATAAAACTTTTTTTGCACCGTCTATTTCATCACTGTATAATATTCTGCTCTCATCAAGACATGCTATGGCTCTGCGAGAGGCATTAAATTCTACAGGAAGCGTTATAATAGTAAATACTACCGATAATCCGAAAAATATTATTCCAAGTGTTATTAATGTATCTCCCATGCTTGATGCAAAACTGAATAAAAGGCCAATCAATATTAACGGCATTGAAAGTCTTGAACCTATATTGGCCAAAGGAACCATTAAGCTCCTCAGCGAAAGCGGCGCATAGTTTCTTGCGTGCTGTATGGCATGCCCTGTCTCATGTGCCGCAACACCGATTGCAGCTATCGAACTACTTGAATATACGCTGTCCGAAAGTCTCAGTACCTTTCTGCTCGGGTCATAATGATCCGTCAGATTTCCCGATACCCTCTCTATACTTACATCATAAATACCGTTCTGTTCCATAATGCGTCTTGCAGCTTCCGCTCCCGTTATGCCGATATGGCTTTGAACTCTTGAATATTTATTGAAAGTTGACGACACTTTTCCCTGTGCTGCCATTGCCAATATAAGGGCAGGCATTACTAGGACAATATATGTCCAATCAATATAAAACATAGGCAATTACCTCCCGATTATTTCAAAATTATACCTTTTTCAATAGTATGTCCACGCATGTAGGCGTCAGCCGTCATTTTCTTACCGCCTTGAGCCTGTACTTCTTTTACCGCTACCGCCCCTTTCTTTGTTTTAACTACAAAGTCTTTTTTCCTTACGTCTACTATTTCGCCTATCTCTCCTGAATATTCGGTTTTTTCAACCTCTGCAAACCATATTTTCAGTTTTTCATCATTATACATAGTGTATGAAACAGGTTGAGGGTTGAGACCTTTTATAAGATTTACAACATTTTCACTCGTGTTATCCCAATCAATATGCTCCATATCTCTTGTTATCATCGGCGCCAATGTAGCGTCATCATCATTCTGAGGTACTCTTACAACCTCGCCTCTCTCTATAAGGTCAAGTGTTTTTATAAGCAAATCAGCTCCGATATAAGAAAGCCTGTCATACAGAGTTCCGTAAGTATCGTCGTCCTTTATTTTTTCCTCTGCTTTCAATATCATATCGCCGCTGTCCAAACCTTTAGCCATATACATTGTAGTAACTCCGCCAAACTCTTCTCCGTTAATAATCGACCACTGGATAGGAGCGGCTCCTCTGTATTTCGGAAGAATAGAACCATGAACGTTTATACAACCGTATTTAGGTATATTAAGTATATCTTCCGAAAGTATCTGACCAAACGCTACAACAACTATAACATCCGGCTCATATTCCTTTAATATTTCTACAAATTCACCGTCTCTTACTTTTGTCGGCTGATATATTTTAATATTATTTTCAACAGCCTTTTCCTTAACCGCCGAAAATATCATCTTTTTTCCTCTACCTTTAGGTTTGTCAGGCTGTGTAACTACCGCTGCCACATTATGTTTTTCTATAAGCGCCTCCAGTGTCGGAACCGCAAACTCAGGAGTACCCATAAATACTATTTTCATAAAAGTTATTCTCTCCTTTATCAGTATTCTATTTTTCCGACCGCTTTATCCACATATAATATTCCGTCAAGATGGTCTATTTCGTGGCAAAGCGCTCTCGCCATAAGGTCTTTGCCTTCAACTGTAATCTCTTCGCCGTTTCTGTTAAGCGCTTTTACTTTCACATAAGACGGTCGAATAACCTCTGCCGTTGCTCCCGGTATACTTAAGCAGCCTTCGCTGTCCTTTTTTTCTCCTTTTGTTTCCAGTATTTCCGGATTAATAAGTTCTACAAGTCCGTTTCCTATATCTATTACAACAACTCTGCGCAAAACGCCTACCTGAGGCGCTGCAAGTCCTACTCCGTCAGCTTCGTACATAGTATCTGCCATATCATCCAAAAGAGTATTTATATACTCATTTATCTCTTTAACCGGCTTGCATATAGTTCTTAATGCAGTATCGTTTCCTGTTCTTATTTTTCTTAAAGCCATTTTTATACCTCCGTAAATCATCACGTTTCCATCTTTCCGTTTAGACGAAATTATATCATAAGTATTAATCTTTTTAAATGATTTTCCAGTTAATATTTGCTTAGAATTTATTTTTGAACAATACTTATTTTAGGCATTTATTTTAAATATTTTAATTTATTCTTTAAATAAAGAGCAAGTCGGAATAATAATGATTACATTTACATTCTTTCTCCTATTTTTACAACAATTCGTAGAAAATATTATAATAATAAAACATAATATTCTTTTGTGTCCTTATCACTAAATATAATAATTGCCGTAGTACAATTATAGTTAATTTTAGACATATACCTACGAATTTGTATTGCTGTTTGTCTGTTCCATCCATGGTAATATTATGTAATTGCCAATTTTGTCGTGTTTTATTGCATTTTGTATGTTGATGTTGTATAATGTCGCATAGAATTATGTAAATAAGGGTGATTGAATGAAAAAACATATTAAATATATAGCGGCGTTGGCCGTTATGGCTTCTTTAGCCGTTACGTCGCTTCCTCATATTGAAGCCGAGGCCAAAACCTTGACTGAGCTTCAAAATGAGAGAGATCAGCTTTCCAAGCAGACTAAAGAAGCTCAACAAAAACTTAAAGAAGCTCAACAAAAGCAGGCTGACGTTGAGGCTGAAATAACTGCAATGGATGATGTTATAAATGCAGCTCAAAAAGAACTGGATTCCGCTCAAGCAGACCTTGATGATGTTACGGCGCGTTTGGAGGCCTCGCAAAAGGCTCTTGAAGAGGCTAATATAAAGCGTGAACAGCAATTTGTTACATTTTCGGGAAGAATGCGTTTCTTCTATGAAAACAGTCGATTAAGCTATCTGGACATACTTCTTCAGTCAGAAGGCTTCTCGGATATGCTCAGAAGGCTCCAATATATCGATGATATTATGTCATACGATCAAAACCTGCTTACAGAACTTACCGCAACTCAAAATGAAATAAAGACAAGAACAGAAGAAATAAAAGTCGAAAAAGAGCAGTCCGAATACCTTTTAGGCGTAGCGCAGGAAAAAATGGACAGTCTGGATGCAATCGTAGCGGAAAAAAGAAGGCTCGTAGAATCATACGCACAGGATGAAGCTAAGTATAATCAGCTTATATCCAGTAACGAAAAGGCAAGTCAGGAAGCCCAGGCTATGATTAACAAGCTTCTTGCAGAATCATCTTCTTCAAAGTCTACATATGTTTATACGGGAGGTCAGCTTAATTGGCCTGTTCCTTCAAGAGCGGCATCAAGCTCAAGTCTTTCCAGCGGCTATGTTTCAAGAAACAGACCTATAGGAAGAGGAAGCGAATTCCATACAGGTTATGACATACCCGCAAGTTACGGATCCGCAGTAGTTGCGGCTGAAGCAGGTACGGTAATATACGCCGGTTGGATGAGCGGTTATGGAAATACCATAATGATAAACCACGGAAACGGACTTGTAACATTATACGGACATAATTCAAGTCTTACTGTATCAAAAGGAGATACTGTAAGCAGAGGTCAGCAGGTAGCTAAAATCGGAAGCACCGGTAACTCCACAGGTAACCACTGCCACTTTGAAGTTAGGGTAAACGGTTCCCATACAAATCCCGAGCCATATCTCGGAGTACCTAATATAGGTTATTAAATTACTATATCGCCTCCTCTCATTTGATAATGGGAGGAGGTTTCTTTATTTATACGAAAAAATTAAGGCTCGTTTCAAAATACAATGAAACGAGCCTTAATATATAATTATTTTTCAGAATAGAAGTTAATCAGACATCCGTCAAGGATAATCTTTTTCTCGTCATCGGTAATATCACCCATTTTTAACATAAACGGTATGACCTTCCCTTTTTTAATTATATATGACGGTATTTCTTTCTTTTTATTTTCTATTGCTTTCTTTATTTCGGGAACATAAATATAATCGCCGTTTTCAAAAGACGGTGTTCCATCTAAAATAAACGGTATCATTCCCCAGTTAATGAGATTGGAACGGTATCTCTTAGTAGCATACTCACTTGCTATATTTGCCCAGCCTCCGAGTACTTTCTGACAGCTTGCCGCCTGTTCCCTTGCCGATCCGTCTCCCGGTTTTACTGCATAAATCGTGCTTCCTATTCCCGTATTTTCAAAATCAAACTCATTAAATTCGGATTTAATAGTATCGCTTATATCTTTAAGTTCGCCTAAAACATCAACAGGATTACATCCGCTGAGTCTTGCTTTTTCCGCTTTCTGGACTTCCTTAGCTCTTCCTACATAGGCAGGGTCTTTTCTTGAAAGAGCAAATTCGGCAAGTTTAAGCGGATTGGAACGATATGATGACGTCTCTCCCGAAGGAATAAGTTCATCCGTTGTCGTAACAGGATCTGTTATAAATGAAACGACCTTAAGAAGAACATTATCTGTAAGAGCGCTCATAGACGGCCAATCTGTAATGTTAGGTCCAAATCTGAGCTCTACGGAATTGTCAGCTTTTCCATATCCGTCATAGCATCTGTTTTTATAAACATCACCGTTAAAGAAATATTTAGGCTTAGTATAATTTATATCCAAGTCCGTAGCCGCAGTAAGTATACCTTTGTTAATTGCCGTTGCCGCAATAGAACGCGCGTCCATAAGAGCTACGGAAGCAATTTGTCCGCTTGTTATTTTAGAACCCTCACGGTTAGGGAAATTTCGCGTTGAATGACGTATACTGAGACAATTGTTTGCCGGGACATCACCTGCTCCGAAACAAGGACCGCAGAAAGCCGACCTTACAGTAGCTCCCGACATCATAATATCCGCTATTTTACCGTTTTCAACAAGTGAAAGGAATACGGGTTGGCTGGAAGGATATACACTGAGGGCGAATTCTCCCGTACCTATGGAGTTACCTTTTATTATATCGGCTGCGTCGCAGATATTCTCGTAAGTACCTCCTGCACATCCGGCTATTACTCCCTGTTCCACAATCAGTTTTCCGTTTTTCACCTTATCCTTAAGCGAAAATTTTATCGTATCGTTATCAAGCTGTTTTGCCCCTGTTTTCTCAACTTCGTCTAATATGTCAAATAAGTTTGAATTCAATTCGTCAATTGTATAAATATTGCTTGGGTGGAAAGGCATTGCTATCATAGGCTTTATTTTTGACAAATCCACATATATCAGACCGTCATAATAAGCCGCCTCTCCTGAGTTCTGTTCCTTATAATCGCCGCCTCTTCCGTGTATTTCATACCAGTCTTTAACTTTTGCATCTGTTTTCCATACAGAGGAAAGACATGTGGTTTCCGTAGTCATAACATCAATGCCGTTTCTGTAGTCAACAGAAAGGTTCTCAATTCCGTCTCCGACAAATTCCATAACTTTGTTTTTAACGTACCCGTTGTCAAAAACAGCTCCTATTATAGCAAGAGCCACATCTTGCGGACCTACCCCTGCTTCGGGTTTTCCCGTAAGATATACGGCTATAACCTGCGGTCTATCAATATCATAAGTTTTGTTTAACAGCTGTTTAACAAGTTCAGGACCGCCTTCGCCCATTGCCATTGTACCGAGAGCGCCGTAACGTGTATGGCTGTCAGAACCGAGTATCATTTTCCCTACTCCCGACATCATCTCACGCATATACTGATGAATAACAGCCTGATGTGCTGGAACATAAATGCCGCCGTATTTTTTAGCGCATGAAAGTCCAAATAAATGATCGTCTTCATTAATAGTTCCGCCGACAGCACATAAGCTATTATGGCAGTTTGTAAGTACATAAGGCATAGGGAATTTTTCAAGACCACTTGCTCTTGCCGTCTGTATAATTCCAACATATGTAATATCATGTGAAGCCATTGCGTCAAATCTTATTTTCAGTTTATCCGTATTTCCCGACGTATTATGAGCGTTAAGTATCGAATAGGCCATTGTATTTTTGCGACACTCTTCTTTTGAATAAACAACGCCCTTAGCTGCCACCATTTCTTTCTCGGCATTTCCGTTATCTTCAATGATTGTTTTTCCGTCTAAAAGATATACTCCGTTGTCGTATAATTTAATCATTTGGAACCTCCGTAATATAATTTTTTATCTGACTGCATTATAACGCTTTACCGCGCTGATGTAAACCCATTAATTGACAATAATTTAAGTAAAATAATTTGTTTTACGGCAAATAACAATTTCATATAAAACACCGAACTTAAAGTATTGTAAAAATCTTAAAACAACGGCATAAAATCACGTATTTATACTCTTTTCGCTATTATACCTGTAAAATACCTATTTTAATAAAAATATCCCAAAAATAATACTATGTCAAGCAATAATACAAATATATTATCAACCGTTATCTTGTTATGAATTTTATACATATATTTTATCTAAATTTATTCATATAAAACTTAATAATAAAAACAACCGACACCAAAAAAATCAGTGTCGGTCGTTTTTATATCAGATAGAAAGCAGTTTCACAACGTCATAATATTCACTGTCAATCTTCTTGCTCATACTAAGAGCCTCATTTATATCAATTGCTTCATATCTTCCTTTATTAAATGCGATTATTTTGTTTTTTCCGCCTTCAAGCAATTCTTTAACGGCAAGGTAACCCATCATTGAGGCATGCATACAATCTATTGCCGTCGGCGTTCCTCCTCTTTGAAGATGCCCGAGAACAGTGGCTCTGGTCTGTATTCCCGTTATATCCTGTATTTTTTTAGCCAATCTTACAGTTCCGCCTACACCTTCCGCAACTACTACAAGATTGTGTCTTTTTCCCCTGCTTCTGTTCATCAATATTTGTTCTATTACCATATCGTCGGTAATAACGCCTTTGCTTTCTGGAATAAGTACTTCCTCTGCTCCTCCTGTAACCGCACACCACATTGCTATATATCCTGCGTCTCTTCCCATCATCTCGACAACGGAACATCTTTCATGCGAGCTGGAAGTATCTCTTAGCTTTCTTATAGCGTCGAGTCCTGTATTTACGGCAGTGTCAAAACCTATTGTATACTCGGAACATGAAATATCCAAGTCGATAGTACCGGGAATTCCTATACAATTTACACCTTTTTCGGAAAGAGCCTGACAACCTCTGAACGAGCCGTCCCCTCCTATTACTATAAGCCCGTCCAATCCGAGTATATTGTATATTGCCGCAGCCCTTGAAACGCCCTCGTCAGTCATCATTTCCGGTGAACGTGCAGTATGTAATATAGTACCGCCTCTGTTCATAATATCCGAAACGTCTTTTGATTTAAATTCTACTATATCGCCGTGTATAAGTCCTATATATCCCTTATGAATTCCTATTACCCTGCAATTTTTATTGATTCCCGTCCTGACTACCGCTCTTATGGCAGCATTCATACCTGGCGCGTCTCCTCCGCTTGTAAGCACGCCTATTTTTATTTGTCCGTTCTCCATAGCAATTCCTCCTGTTTCATCTGTATTTAATAACAATATTATTATTGCCGAGCGCAGACATTAAATCGGATATTGTTTCGTCATTTACGTCTATCCAGTATGTCTCGTCAGCTTTGTATTTTCTTTTGTTGTGAACATCATTTATATAAAGCGGAATACTTCCGTGATGTCTTGTAAGTATCGGAACGACATTTTGTAAAGTTATGCCTTCATTTAAAACAATGCCGACGCTTACAGGTTTTTGTTTTTCTTCGGTATTATCAAAAGGGATAATATTATCGCATACAATTTTCGGAGCTTCTCCCTCAGACACAGACGCTCGTCCCTCTACTATTATAACCCTTTCTTCAAAAAGATATTTGCCGAATTTGTCATATGCTTTCGGGAATACTATTACCTCCGCAGAACCTGTCATATCCTCGATTTTTATAAATGCCATCTGCGTATTATTTCTTGTGAATTTAACATTTTTTTCAGCTATAAATCCGCCTACTTTAACTTTTTTCCCGTCATATATTTCGCTTAATCCGTCTTCTATATTACTTTCAAGAAAATCCGCACAGTGGGCGCTCACTTTCTTTTCAAGTTTGTCCGCATATTCGGCAAGCGGATGTCCGCTTATATATATTCCCAACACATTTTTTTCATTCTGCAACTTCTCTTTTTCAGCATATTCCGCAACATATTCAAAGCTGTCGTAGGCATCATGTTCATCTGTACCGACCGACATTTCAAAAAGGTTAAGCTGCCCTTCTATATTATTTTTCTTAGACTGAGCAAGACCGTCCATTACGGATTTGTAAACGGATATATACTGTTTTCTCGTTCCTCCGAAAGAATCGAACGCTCCGGCAAAAATAAGGTTTTCAACCATTCTCTTATTTATTTCCTGCCCTACCATTCTTGAGCAAAAGTCAGTCAGTCCCTTATATTTCCCATTCTTCTCTCTTTCTGCAATTAACGCTTTTACAGCAGGTAATCCGACGCTTTTTATTGCTGCAAGTCCGAATCTTATCTGATTTCCCGAAACGGAAAAGTTTCCGAATCCTTCATTTATATCAGGCGGAAGCAAAGTTATTCCCATTTGCCTGCAATCCTCAATGTACCCCGATATTTTTGAAGTATTGTCCATTACCGATGTCATAAGAGCCGCCATAAATTCAACTGGATAGTAGCATTTCAGCCAAGCCGTCTGATATGCAACAACGGCATAGCATGCCGCATGGCTCTTATTAAATGCGTATTTTGCAAAATCCGTCATTTCATCGAATATTTTTTCAGCTGTTTTTTCCGGTATTCCGTTTGCAAGACACCCCGGAACTTCTCCCTCTATTCCGTAAACAAAGTTTTTTCTTTCCTCTGCCATCACTTTGGCCTTTTTTTTACTCATCGCTCGGCGTACAAGATCGCTTCTGCCAAGGCTGTAACCTGCCAAATCACGAACTATCTGCATTACCTGTTCCTGGTACACTATACATCCGTAAGTATTTTTTAAGATAGGTTCAAGCGCCGGCGAAGTATATTGTATTGTCTCTCCGCTGTTTTTTCCTTTTACATATTTAGGTATAAAATCCATCGGTCCCGGACGGTACAGAGAAATACCAGCTATCAGGTCCTCAAGCCTTGTAGGCTTCAGTTCCTTCATAAACTGCTTCATTCCTCCGCTTTCCAACTGAAATACGCCTTCGGTCTTTCCCTGTGAAATAAGTTCATAAACCTTTGGATCATCGTCTTCAAGATTATCTATGTCTACATCTATTCCATATATTCTTTTTATTTCATTTACTGCGTTCTCCACAACGGTGAGAGTTCTGAGTCCTAAAAAGTCCATCTTTAAAATTCCCAGTTCCTCCAAAGTCGTCATTGTAAACTGAGTTGACGCTCCTTTATCGGAAACATAAAGGGGAACATATTCGGTAACGGGTTTCCCACATATAACAACGCCTGCCGCATGTGTAGAGGCATGTCTTGGAAGACCCTCTAACTTTCGGCTCATATCAATCAGACGCCTTACGTCATCATCGTTTTCATACTCGTTTTTAAGTTCTGGGTTCATTCCGAGAGCCTTATCTATTGTCATATTAAGTTCTGTAGGAACCATTTTTGAAATCCTGTCTACATCTGCATACGGCATGTCAAGCGCTCTTCCTACGTCCTTAATGGCTGCCCTTGCCGCCAGTGTTCCGAATGTAATTATCTGAGCCACTTTATCTGCTCCGTATTTTTCCGTTACATAATCTATGACTTCCTGACGTCTCTCATCTGAGAAATCCACGTCAATATCGGGCATACTTACACGCTCGGGATTTAAAAACCTCTCGAAAATAAGGTCATACTTTATAGGGTCTATAGTAGTAATATCCAGCGAATACGCAACTACGCTTCCCGCCGCGCTGCCTCTTCCCGGACCAACCGTTATTCCATTGTCCTTTGCAAACTTAATATAATCCCATACTATAAGAAAATAGTCTACATATCCCATTGAAACTATAGTATTAAACTCGTATTCCAATCTTTCAAGGAGTTGTTTATCCGGATTAGGATATCTTTTTTTAAATCCGTCGTAGGTTATTTTCTTTAAATACTCATCGGCTGTATATCCGTCGGGAACATCATATTTAGGAAGTTTAAGTTCATGAAATGCAAACTCCACATTACATCTTTCCGCAATTTTATTCGTATTTTCCATGGCCTCCGGAATATATGAAAACAGCTGAGACATCTCCTCATAACTCTTAAGGTGATAACAGTTACCAGCATATCTCATTCTGTTTTCATCATTTACAGTCTTTCCCGTCTGTATGCAGAGCAGTATGTCATGAGCCTCCCAGTCGTCATGTTTTATATAGTGCACGTCGTTCGTACATATAAGAGGTATTCCCGTTTCTCTGCTAATCTTTATAAGTCCGGCGTTTACCGTTTTTTGTTCGGGAATACCATGATCCTGCAATTCCAGATAAAAGTTTCCCTCTCCAAATATATCAAGATATTTAAGAGCCATATCCTTTGCGATGTCATAGGAACCGTTTATTAACATTTTTGCTACCGGACCTGCCAGACATGCGCTTGTAGCTATAATTCCTTTATGATACTTTCTTAAAAGCTCTTCATCGACTCTTGGTTTATAGTAAAATCCTTCAGTATATCCAAGAGAGACAAGTTTTATAAGATTTTGATACCCTTCCATATTCTCGGCTAAAAGCACGAGGTGATAATAACTCACACTTTCTCTGCTGTTTTTATCAAAGCGGCTTTTAGGCGCAACATATACTTCGCATCCTATTATAGGCTTTATGCCCTCTTCCTTGCACGCTTTATAAAAATCTATAACGCCGAACATTGCTCCGTGGTCAGTTATAGCCAAACTGTCCATTCCCAGTTCTTTAGCGCGTTTTACAAGTTCTCCTATTTTGGCAGAACCGTCTAGAAGGCTGTATTCCGTATGTACATGAAGATGCGTAAATTCTTTTTTTTCAGACATATATATACCTCATAATAAATTACTGCGTTTAAATTATTATAGCACAAATAAGGACGCTGTCATATTTTTTTATGGATTTAACAGACATTTAAATCTATTTTGTAACAAACGCCTCTTATTATGCATATTGTTTTATATCTGTAATTATGGGAGTTGAATTTATGTCCGAACTTATCAGCGGAAATATCATTTTAAAAGATATAAAGAGGAACTACTACTCTATGCCTTCCATATCTGTCTCGCACGAAACAAAAAAAAGTTTTCCTAACGGCTATATCCATGTCGATGAAATCACACCCGCCGGCATACCTTCCGTAAATACCAATGAAAGCGCCGTAACTTTTATAAACCCCGAAAATATAAAAAGCGAAGTAATATATGAAAATAACGCTCCTAAAACACCGAAAAAAATATCTAACGCAGCAGACAGTAAAAGTACCGATGCACTTTCATCATATATAAGATTTTATAATTTTACTCCGAAAGATCTGAATATATATACAGATGATAAAAAAGGTTCATTTCCCGTAAAATCTAACGATAAAACGGATTATTACAGACTAAATCCCGAAGTATATAGCTTTAAAATTGCCGAAGAAGATAACGAACCTTTATATGAATACAAATTTAACGCCTATCCCGGAATAAATTCCACTATTATAATTACTAAAAATAACAGTTCTTATAATATTACGGATATCAGCGGTGTTCCGCCGAAATGCTTTTTTAACACTGCCTATATACGTTTTGTACAATTATCCGAAACCGCTCCGGCTATGGATATATTTATAGACGGAATACCGGTTATTTTAGGAATAACTTTCGGAGAAGTTTCTGCTTTTATAGGAGTACCTAACGGCATACACAATATAAATGCAGTCGTATCCGGAACAGGAATTATTTCCATAGATGAAGAATTTAATTTTCCCGAAAATTCAGTCAACAGTTTTTTAATCGCTTTAAATGATTCCGGAAACTATACCGCAAATATAATAACAGATACCGATTCATGCGCATAAAGTTAATTAAAGTGGCATAATGCCGCTTTAATTAACTTTACATATTCCTATCATATTGTCAGACAATATTTATTTTCTGTTTAACAGAATAATATCAGATTTTAAAGGGATTTAGCCGATTTTTCATAAAAAACCAAGTCTTCTGTAATTATTATTTTTAACAATTAATACGTCAAAAAATCTCTTAAATTTGAGTATTTTTCAAATTCGAGTTAATTTAGATAAATTTTTTAATTATCCATTTATTATTGTTCAAAATAATTGTTGATTTATACCCATAAATATCGAATTTTGCAATAGAAACAAGCCTTGCAGTAAATGTTGTCATACAACAAATAAAATTCTTTAGTATTGATATGAATAAATTACTTTGATATAATTTAGATGTACAAATTTGCAATTTAAAACCAACTTACAATGGTAGATAAAATTAAGGAGGATATGCAAATGTCTAAAGTAATGAAAACTATGGACGGTAATGAAGCTGTTGCATACGCATCATATGCGTTTACAGAAGTTGCGGGTATTTTCCCCATAACACCGTCATCTCCGATGGCTGAACACACAGACGATTGGGCTGCCAACGGAAAGAAAAACATTTTCGGTCAGACTGTAAAAGTTATTGAAATGCAGTCAGAGGCCGGTGCTGCCGGTACTGTACACGGCTCACTTTCAGCCGGAGCATTAACAACAACATATACAGCCAGCCAGGGTCTTCTTCTTATGATCCCTAATATGTATAAAATTGCCGGAGAACTCCTTCCCGGTGTATTCCATGTAAGTGCCAGAGCTCTTGCAAGCCACGCTCTTTCTATCTTCGGCGATCATTCAGACGTAATGGCATGCCGTCAGACAGGATTTGCAATGCTTTGCTCAAACTCTGTTCAGGAAGCTATGGACTTAGCAGCTGTAGCTCATCTTTCAGCTATTAAGGGAAGAGTTCCTTTCCTTCACTTCTTCGATGGATTCCGTACATCACATGAAATCCAGAAGGTTGAATGTCTTGACTATGATGAACTTGCTAAGATCGTAGATATGGATGCTGTAAACGCATTCAGAAGAAGATCTCTTAACCCCGAGCACCCTGTATTAAGAGGTACAGCTCAGAACCCTGATATCTTCTTCCAGGCAAGAGAAGCATGCAACCCTTACTACGAAAATATCGTAGGCGTATGCGAAGATTATATGAAAGAAATCAGCCGTATCACAGGCAGAGATTATAAATTATTCAACTACTACGGAGCTCCCGACGCTGACAGAGTAATCATTGCTATGGGTTCTGCATGTGAAACTATTGAAGAAACTATTGATTACCTTATGGCAAGAGGAGAAAAAGTAGGTCTTATTAAAGTACATCTTTACAGACCTTTCTCTGTAGAGCATTTCCTCGGCGCTATTCCCAAGACTTGCAAGAAGATTGCAGTTCTTGACAGAACAAAGGAACCCGGCGCACAGGGCGAACCTTTATACCAGGATGTATGTACAGCTCTCTTTGACAAAGCTGACAGACCTGTTATCGTTGCAGGACGTTACGGCTTAGGTTCAAAGGATACAACACCTGCACAGATCATCGCAGTATATGATAATCTTAAGCTTGAACAGCCTAAGAACCACTTCACAATGGGTATCGTTGACGACGTTACATTCCATTCACTTGAAGTTGGCGCACCCGTTGACGTTACAGAAGGCGACGGAACAATCCAGTGCAAATTCTGGGGTCTCGGAGCTGACGGTACTGTAGGTGCAAATAAAAACTCAATCAAAATCATCGGTGACCATACAGACAAATATGCTCAGGCATACTTCGACTATGACTCAAAGAAATCAGGCGGTATTACACAGTCTCATCTTCGTTTCGGAGATAAGCCTATCCGCTCAACATATCTTGTAAATAAGGCTGACTTCGTTGCTTGCCACAAGCAGTCATATGTTCATATGTATGATATGCTTTCAGACCTTAAGGACGGCGGTACATTCCTTCTTAACACAGAATGGTCTGTAGAAGAACTTGACGCTAACCTTCCTGCATCAATGAAGAAATATCTTGCAGAGCACAACATTAAGTTCTATATCATCAACGGTACAGATATAGCTGCTGAAATCGGTCTCGGAAACAGAATTAATACAGTTCTTCAGGCTGCATTCTTCAAGCTTGCTAACATCATCCCTATCGCTGACGCTGTTGAATATATGAAGGCTGCTATCAAGAAGTCTTACGGTAAGAAAGGTGACGATATCCTTAACATGAACTACGCTGCTGTTGATAAGGGTGTAGAAGGTATTGTTGAGGTTAAAGTTCCTGCTGAATGGGCTAACGCTGTAGATACAGAAACAGTTGTTGCTAAAGACGAGCCTGAATATGTTAAAACTATTGTAACAGCAGTTAATACACGTAAAGGCGATTCTCTTCCTGTAAGCGCATTCAAGGGAATTGAAGACGGTACAACACCTCTTGGAACAGCTGCTTATGAAAAGAGAGGCGCTGCAGTTAACGTACCTGAATGGGATCCTGAAAAATGTATTCAGTGTAACCAGTGTTCTTATGTATGTCCTCACGCTACAATCCGTCCTTTCCTTCTTACAGCTGAAGAAGCAGAAAAAGCTCCTGAAGGATTTAAGATGGTAGACGCTAAGGGTGGCGCTGCATTTGCTGGACTTAAGTTCGCTATGCAGGTATCAGCTCTTGACTGTCTTGGATGCGGAAGCTGTGTAAACGTATGTCCTGCTAAGGAAAAGGCTATCGTTATGAAGCCTCTTGCAACACAGGAACATGAAGCAGCTAACTGGGAATATGCTATGTCTCTTTCACAGAAAGCTAACCCTATGGGTAAAGACTCTGTTAAGGGAAGCCAGTTCGAACAGCCTTTACTTGAGTTCTCAGGCGCATGCGCAGGCTGTGGCGAAACACCTTATGCAAAACTTATAACACAGCTCTTCGGTGATAGAATGTACATTGCAAATGCTACAGGATGTTCATCAATCTGGGGTGGCTCAGCTCCTACATCTCCTTATACAACAAATAAGGAAGGCAAAGGTCCTGCATGGAGTAACTCTCTCTTCGAGGATAATGCTGAGTTCGGTCTTGGTATGGCTATGGCTGTAAAACAGATGAGAGCCGGTATCAAGGAAAAACTTGAAACACTTAAACCTATGGCTTGTGATGAACTCGCCGCTGCAATTGACAAGTGGATTGCTACAATGGATCTTGGTGAAGAGTCTAAGGCTGCTTCAGCTGAACTTGTAGCTAAACTTGAAGGTTTCAAGACAGAAAACACAGAAGCTAAGGTTATTATAGATTATGTACTTGAAAACAAAGATCAGCTCGTTAAGAAGAGCCAGTGGATCTTCGGTGGAGACGGTTGGGCATACGACATCGGCTACGGCGGAGTTGACCACGTTCTTGCTTCAGGCGAAGACATCAACATCTTTGTATTCGATACAGAAGTTTACTCCAACACAGGCGGACAGGCTTCTAAGGCTACACCTGCCGGAGCAGTTGCTCAGTTCGCTGCAAGTGGTAAGAGAGTTAAGAAAAAAGACCTCGGTATGATGGCTATGAGCTACGGTTATGTATATGTTGCACAGGTTGCAATGGGCGCTAACCAGGCACAGCTTGTTAAGGCTCTCAAAGAGGCTGAAGCATATCCCGGACCTTCACTCATTATCGCATATGCTCCTTGTATCAACCATGGTATCAGAGGCGGCATGAGCGGTGCTCAGACAGAAATCAAGAAAGCTGTTGAGTGCGGTTACTGGCATATGTACAGATTCAACCCTCTTCTTAAGGAAGAAGGAAAGAATCCTTTCACTCTTGATTCTAAAGACCCTACAGGAGATTTCCAGGCATTCATCAAGAACGAAGTTCGTTACAGCTCACTTATGAGAACATTCCCTGAAGTTGCTCAGGAACTCTTCGATAAGACAGAGCAGTACGCAAAAGACAGACTCGCAAGCTACAAAAAACTTGCAGGTGAATAATTAAAATACATTGTCCCTCCTTTTTAGGAGGGACTTTTTTATTTCTTAAATTTTTATGAATTTAATTTTTCAGTCCTCTTTAAAATCGGTTAATTATGATATAATAAAGTCATAATTTATATCGGAGGGATTAATATGAAAAAACTTTTACCGCTTGTTTTATGTTCCGCACTTACCCTTTCTGCTTTTTCAACCGGTTTTACATTAAATGATAATTCCGAAAAGAAACCTATTACAGACCATTCAGTAATAGTAACAGATACTGACAGCATTGACTATTCTAAAAATCCGGTTACTGCAAAGGGTATTGAACTTATAGTACAGATGGACAAATCAGCTGAATCCGAAGCTTATCGCCAGCTTATGTCAGGTTCAGATAAATTGGATGAAATACTGGATAATATTGCAAAAGGAGAATACAGTACTCCTAACGCAGTATACAAAGTAGCAGTAACGGAATCGGTAGCATTGAAAGCCTTTTCAGACTTAACAAGTCTTGAGCCTCTTCCTGAAGAAATAAGAAGTTCAGTTGAAAGAAAACTTACAGCCGCTATACCTATGCATATAAATTCAACTGAAGGAGTTGATATGGTTGCAGCCTCTTCTGTTCTTACTGCAAGTGATTCTGTCATTTTAGATAACATAGACTGTAATCAGATTTATGTTTTTGTATACGACGGAATAACCGCAATGGTTACATATATTCCTTATGAAGACAACATCGTAGGAGTTACGGCTACATTTGTGAAGTTAGATAATATTGAATCGTCTGAAGATTTAAATAAAACTTTTAAAGAAGAACTGGGAATGGATATTGTATTTGAAAAAACAAAATAATAGAATCTATAGTATGAATATAATAAAAACTCCCAATATAGCTTACATTTACAAAAAGCATTTGGGAGTTTTGTTTTTATATTTTTAATTGATTTAGAGCATACTAATCATCCACATCATAAACGGTAATGATACGAGACACAATACAGTTGATATTATTACTCCTACCGAAGCGTATTCTCCTGTACTCTCCCCTGCTACTTCAGCTATTACCGGAACCATCATACCCGTTGGTGAAGCGCATAAAATAATAAACATCGTTAAAACGTCGCCTGAGAGAAACCCCGTTTTCCCTATGATAAAGTAAGCCAATAACGGTACTATAACAAGTTTCATCGGAGCTGCAAATACAGAACGCAGATTATTTTTAAGTCTGGTCATGTCCATTCTGGCAACAGCCATACCTATATAAATGCTTGCAAAATATTTTGCCGTTCCTCCGACATTTTTTGCAGTTGCCCAAACAATGTTTTCACTTAAATCAATCGGTAAAAGTACTATTACAAAACCAAGCAAAATAGATATTGTAAGCGGAGTTACAAGCTTCTTAAAATCTAATTTTTTCGATTTACTAAGTAGGTTCGGACCTACAAGCCAATATACAGACGCATCAACGAGCGTATATGCCGCCGCAACAATTCCGGCTTTATCTCCGAATATACTGATTATAAGTGGAACTCCCACAAATCCGGAATTGCCGAAGCATTGCAATAAAACATCCATTCTCTTAATTGCGGGATCTGCTTTTCCGAAATGCGTTATTACCTTAGAAAGAACAATTATCGTTGTATAGAAAATCAATGTAGCCAAAAAAATTTTAATACCCTGCGTAAATTCTGTTTTTGAAACCGAACCTATCACCGTTGTAAGCATAAGGGGAAGTATTAATTTAGCCAAAATCGCTGAAAGTGAATTAACCAAATCATCATTAAACAGCCTACTTCTTTTCCAAATAAATCCTATTAGCATAAGAGTAGCTATTATCTTCATCTGGTCAATAAGTACAGAAATATCAAATCCCATAAATCTATCCCCTTTTAAAAAAACTTTAATTTTCAACGTTATTATACAACTTTATCCAAGTCTGTAAAATATTCTTTTAATAATTATTAAAAATTCATCAAAAAAACGTTGAAAAATCAACATCTATTCAGACTTATTTATCTTGACCATAAATTTCAATGTTTTAAATTATTTACGTACGGCAATTTGCCCATAGTAATTTTAATCTGAATTTCGGTCTTAAAATAAATTTTGTCTAAAATGTTATTGTTATGACTTTTCAACGTTTTATAAAAAGATATTTCCGTTTAGGGTTATATATTAAATTTCAATCAACTCGTATTCTTTTGTTCCCAAGCCTATTTTTTCCGCATGGTCTACACAGTATTTCCAATTCGTCACAGGATGTGTGTCCGTAAAATGGTCGTGATGGCACTGATCTCTTTCAGCCAGAATACTGTTAGGCATTACAGGCTGCGCATTTACTGCATCAGCACATGCAACGTCAATAGCTACGGGATCAAAAGACGCAAACATACCGATATCAGGCACTATAGGAACGTCATTTTCAGAATGACAGTCGCAGTAAGGAGACACGTTGTTTACAATATTTATGTGGAAGTTTTCCCTACCGTCAAGTACAGCCATCGCATACTCTGCCATTTTTTTGCTTGTTATCTCAACCGAGCTATCCCCTATGTATGCCATTGCGTCAAAAGGACATGCTCCTATACATCTGCCGCAGCCCGCACATTTATCTCTGTCTATTACAGCTTTTTTATCTACTATGGAAATTGCCCCATGAGCGCAGTTTCTCATACATGAACCGCAGCCAACACATTTATCGGTTTTTACTTTAGGTCCGCTGGCGGAATGCATGTCCATCTTTCCTGCTCTTGAACCACAGCCCATACCTATATTTTTAAGCGCTCCGCCGAAGCCTGTCATCTCGTGTCCTTTAAAATGAGCGAGTGATATTACAATATCAGCTTCCATTATTTCTTTTCCGATAATTGCCTTTTCACACAATTCACCGTTACGGACAGGAACATAAACTTCACTGAGTCCTTTTATTCCGTCGCCTATAATTACATTACATCCTGTTGAAAAAGGTGTAAATCCGTTTTCATACGCCGTATCAATATGCTCGAGGCCGTTTTTCCTTCTTCCTACATAAAGTGTATTGCAGTCTGTCAAAAATGGATATCCGCCCTTTTCTTTAACATAATCGGCAACAACTTTTGCAAAGTTGGGACGTAAATAGGCAATGTTTCCTGGTTCTCCAAAATGTATTTTTATAGCTACAAATTTATTTTTAAAATCAATTTTGTCAATTCCGGCTTCTCTTATCAGCCTATCAAGCTTCTGCAAAACATTCATCCCTTGCTTTGCCCTAAAATCCGTAAAATAAACTTTAGACTTACCCATATTACCCTCCTATATTATATCCCTGTTATTTTCAGTCAAATAATTATATCATATCGAGACACAATCTACAACGGTATGTTCTATTTTATAAACATAAGTCAATATGAAAATCGATGCCTAAAATATATTTTAAAGCATATTATTTCAAGTTCAAATATATTGTAATTAAAAAGCCATTTATTAATAAATATTGTATTCCCTAAAAGCATTAGCAAACATATATTCGCTTATTTCCTTGACAAAATCTTTAAATTACGATATTATTAAAGCATTGTGTAAATGTATACAAATAAAATATTAGCAGGTGTAATTTATGGCTGTACGTAATAAAAAATATAATGACGAAAGTATTTCATTATTGAAAGGCGCAGATCGTGTACGTCTAAGACCGAGCGTAATTTTCGGTTCCGATGGTCTTGAAGGCTGCGAACATGCCGTTTTTGAAATACTCAGCAACTCTATAGACGAAGCAAGGGAAGGTTACGGAAATAAAATAGAAGTTACCCGATATAAAGACCATTCCGTAAGGATAAAAGATTACGGACGAGGCATACCTGTAGACTATAACGCCAATGAGGGTCGTTATAACTGGGAACTTGTTTTCTGCGAACTGTATGCGGGAGGAAAATATAATAATAATTCCGGAGAAAACTACGAATTCAGTTTAGGTCTTAACGGTCTTGGGGCGTGTGCCACACAGTATTCATCAGAATATATGGATACCGTAATTTTCAGAGACGGTTTCAAATACACACTGCATTTTGAAAAAGGCGAAAATATATCCGGTCTTGTTAAAGAGGAAACAGTAAAAAAGTCAACAGGTACAGATATAAAATGGAAACCAGATAAGGAAGTTTTTACCGATATCAACATACCTTCCGAATATTTTAAAGATATTTTAAAAAAACAGGCGATTGTAAATGCAGGTCTTATATTTGAGTATTATGATGAAGAGGCTGATGAGCATGAAACATTCGTATATGAAAACGGTATAAAAGACTATATAAACGAGCTCAATTCCGGAAAAGGACTGACAGATTCCTATTATATGGAAACGGAGACAAAAGGAAGAGACAGAGAAGATAAGCCGGAATATAAACTAAAGTTTGAAGCTGCGTTTTGCTTCAACAATGAAATCAATTCATTGCAATATTTCCATAACAGCTCTTTTTTGGAACACGGCGGTTCACCTGATAAAGCTGTCAAAAACGCTTTCGTATATTCTATTGACAAATATATAAAAGCCAATTCATTGTACAAAAAAAACGAAAAGAAAATTACGTTTTCCGATATTGAGGACAGCCTTATTATTATAGTAAACTCCTTTTCAACCATTACAAGTTATGAAAATCAAACTAAAAAATCTATAACAAATAAGTTTATACAAGACGCAATGACTGATTATTTTAAGCAGCAGTTAGAGATATATTTCATAGAAAATAAAATTGACGCGGATAAAATAGCCAACCAAGTGCTTGTAAATAAAAGAAGCCGTGAAACTGCCGAAAATACAAGAGTAAATATAAGGAAAAAACTTACAGGCAGTTTGGATATGAATAACAGAGTTGACAAATTTGTCAACTGCCGCTCTAAAGATGTAAGTAGACGTGAACTCTATATTGTGGAGGGCGACTCGGCTCTCGGTTCATGCAAACTCGGACGCGACGCAGAATTCCAGGCAATAATTCCGATAAGAGGTAAAATACTTAACTGTCTTAAATCGGATTATGAAAAAATATTTAAAAATGATATCATAACCGACCTGCTTAAAGTATTGGGATGCGGTGTAGAAATAAAAGCAAAACATAACTCAAATATTAATTCTTTTGATTTGAGTCAGCTGCGTTGGAATAAAGTAATTATATGCACGGATGCAGATGTAGACGGGTATCAAATAAGAACTTTAATTCTTACCATGCTGTATCGTCTTGTCCCTACACTTATATCTGAAAAAAAGGTGTATATTGCGGAATCTCCTCTGTATGAAATTACTTCCGGTAAAGACACCTATTTTGCGTATACGGAAAATGAAAAAACTCAGATACTTTCCAAACTTAAAGGAAAATATACAATACAGCGTTCCAAAGGTCTCGGTGAAAATCAGCCGGAAATGATGTGGGAAACAACAATGAACCCTGAAACAAGACACCTGATAATGGTAACTCCTGATTTAGCAGAACTTACAAAGCAAAAGTTTGAATTGCTTCTCGGTGAAAATCTAAAAGGCAGAAAAGAATTTATTGAGAGCGACGGATATAAGTATCTTGATCTTGCAGATATTTCATAAAAGCTCTTAATTAAGAGGTAAACTATGGCTAAAAAAACAAAAAACAAAAGTGAATATAAAGATATAGTAATAACCGAACAGAAAATAACCGATACGCTGGAAGTAAACTATATGCCCTATGCAATGAGCGTTATAGTATCAAGGGCTATACCCGAAATAGACGGCTTTAAACCATCTCACAGAAAACTTTTATATACCATGTATAAAATGGGACTTCTTAAAGGCGGAAGAACAAAATCGTCCAACATAGTCGGTCAGACAATGCATCTTAATCCCCACGGAGACATAACAATATACGAAACAATGGTTCGACTAACAGAAGGAAACGGCTCATTACTGCTTCCATTCGTTGATTCAAAAGGAAACTTCGGAAAGCAGTACTCAAGAGACATGGCTTATGCTGCCGCAAGGTACACCGAGGCAAAGCTTGCTCCTATTTGTGAAGAATTATTCGGAGATATTGATAAAAACTCAGTTGACTTCGTCGATAACTTCGACTCAACAACAAAAGAACCTGTTCTGCTTCCGACAAGTTTTCCCAATATACTTGTAAATCCTAATCAGGGTATTGCAGTCGGAATGGCAAGTTCGTTCTGTAGTTTTAATCTCATTGAAATATGTGAAGTAACTACTGCATTTATGTCAGATGAAAATATCGACATTACCGATTATATTAAAGGTCCTGACTTTCCCGGCGGCGGTGAATTGATTTATAACGAATCTGAAATGAGGACTATTTACGATACCGGTCGCGGAAGTTTTAAAGTAAGAGCAAAATACAGATATGATAAGAGAAACAGTTGTATCGAGGTTTATGAAATTCCCTATACAACAAATATCGAGTCTATAATCGACAAAATTATATCCCTGGTTAAAAGCGGTAAGATTAGGGATATAACGGATGTGCGCGATGAGACCGACTTAAAAGGTCTTAAGATAGCTATAGATATTAAAAAAAGCGCCGACGCCGATATGATAATGGCAAAATTGTTTAGCATGACTCCTTTATGCGATTCTTTCAGCTGTAATTTTAACCTTCTTATAGACGGTAAACCAAAGACGCTCGGTATAAAAGGAATATTATCAGAATGGATACGTTTCCGTATGGACTGCGTAAAACGTCGCCTGAAATTCGATATGGATAAAAAAAGCGCAAAACTTCATCTTCTGCAAGGTCTGTCAAAAATACTGTTAGATATTGACAAAGCTATCGAAATAATACGTAATACCGAAGTTGACGCCATGGTAGTGCCTAACCTTATTTCAGGTTTTGATATAGATCAGAAGCAGGCTGAGTATGTAGCGGAAATAAAGCTTAGAAATATCAACAAAGAATATATATTGAACCGTATACAGGAAATAAGCGAACTTGTAGATGATATAGCGGATCTTAACTCGGTACTTTCCGACGATAAAAAAGTTAAACGCTTAATAGCCAAAGAACTTAAAAGTATTTCAAAAAAATACGGAAGTCCCAGAAAAACCGATATAATTTTAGAGTCAGATACAGAAAAACTTCAGGCTGAAGATCTTGTAGAGGATTATGGAGTAAGACTGCTCCTCACAGGGCATAACTATTTCAAAAAAATCCCATTAACATCGCTTAGGACAAATCCCGAGCAAAAGCTTAAAGACGACGATAAAATCATATGCGAATGGGAATGTACTAATCGTGCTGACGCCGTGTTCTTCTCAAATAAAGGTAATGTGTACAAGCTGAAAGTAAACGATATACCGGATTGCAAAGCAAGCAGTTTCGGAGAATACCTTGCAAATCTTCTTGCACTTGAAGACGAAGAACATATACTTTACTTTACCGCTACAGTAGATTACTCGGGATTTATGATTTTTGCCTTTGAAAACGGAAAAGTTGCGAAGGTTACGATGGAAAGCTACGCTACAAAGACAAACCGTCGTAAGCTGTTAAATGCATACTCTAAGAAATCTGCCGTAATAGGAATGAAAGCCGTATATGAGGACAGCGATATGGTTCTTATAAGAGATACCGATAAAGCGCTTCTTTTTAACACCGAGCTTGTTCCTCTAAATTCAAATAAAAGTTCCGGCGGAGTCCAAGTATTTACAATGAAAAAGAAAAGTTTTGTAACGGCATTATTCTCTTCTTTTGAATTTAAGAGCGATGATATTGAAAGATACAGAACTAAAAAAATTACATCTTCGGGAGCTTCAATAACAGATACAGACAATGAACGCAATGACTTGCCCGGACAAATTAAGTTAAAAAAATCCTGATAAAAATTATCAGGATTTTTTTAAAATATGACCTTTATTTCCGTTCCTTCCCCTACTTCGCTTTTCAAGGTTATTTTAGCATTATGGCTTGCGGCTATATGTTTCACAATAGCCAAGCCAAGTCCTGTTCCGCCGCTTATTTTGGATCTGCTTTTATCTACACGGTAAAATCTTTCAAAAATTCTTTCTCTATGTTCCTGCGGTATTCCTATTCCGTTATCCTTTACAGTAAGTACAACGCTTCCGTTGTCCTTATTTACATCTATCCAAACGGAACCTCCCTGTTTATTATATGTTATTGCATTATTTACAAGATTTGTTACAAGCTCCTCCAGCATTGACCTGTTTCCGTTTATGACAGCCTTACTGTCGCAATGCTCATACAGATTTATATCATGGCGTCTTGCATTCTCCTGCAATATTCGCATACAGTCGTCTACAACCTCAGACAGGTTTATATCTTCATAGATAGCTTCGATACTGTCTGAATCCAATTCGGAAAGTTTGATTATATCGTTTATCAAACTCAGCAGTCTATCCGAATGATGATGTATTTCACCTGCAAACCTAACTACAGAGTTTTCATCAACCATTTTATTCTCTATAAGCTCTGCATAACCCGATATAACCGTGAGCGGAGTTTTCAATTCGTGCGAAACATTAGCTGAAAATTCCTGTCTGACTCTGGCGTTATTAAGAATATTTTCGTGCTGTTCCTTAAGCATATTAACAACCGGAACAAGCTCCTCATATTCAGGAACTTCTTTAAAACTGATATCGTCAGCCATTTTTTCAATAGGTTTTATTATTTTTTTAGTCAAAACCCTGGTTACAATAAAACAAAGAGCCGCCATAATAATTATTATTCCGCACAGAGCGGGAATAAGATACTCAAAAAACCTTAAGATATTATCTGCTTTCCTTGATACTCTTAGTATGTTTCCGTTATCAAGTTTCTCTGAATAATAATATATATCTTTATCAATTGAATCACTGGATTCTATAGAAAAACCTTCGCCTTTTATTTTGGCTTCGTTGATATCGGAACCGTTTATATAATTTCCCGTTTCTCCCAAACTGTCTAAAACAATAAAATTTTTGTCATTGAGTACGGTAACTCTAAGACAGTTCAGTTCAATTACTTTAGATTCATTTATAGAGTCATCTGTCATTAAAATTGTTTCACTGTCAATCTTCAGATCTTCCCATATCTGTCTTCGTATTATTCCGTTAAACACACCCGATATAATTACAGCCGTTGACAAAACGGCTATAATGACAACGGCTGTAATATATATACTTATTTTTCTTTTCATAAATATCACCGTTCTTTATAATTCGGCAACATATCCTACATTTCTTACTGTTTTAATTATATTTCCGGCATCTCCTAATTTCTGTCGGAGAGTTTTAATATGCATATCAACTGTTCTGGACTCGCTCTCAAATTCCACTCCCCAAACCTTTTCCATTATGATGTCTCGGGTAAGCACAATTCCCTCATTAAGAGTAAGCAGTTTAAGCAGTTCATATTCTTTATATGTAAGTTCGCATTTCTCATCGCTGACAAAAACAACTCTTCTTACATCGTCTATAAATATGTCGCCTATCCTGATATATTTTTCTCTTCCGGCTATTCTTCGCTCTTCTTCGGTTCTGCGAAGAAGAGCTTTGACCCTCGCAATCAGTTCCATAACGCCGAACGGTTTTGTAATATAGTCGTCAGCGCCTATTTCCAGACCTCTGACACGGTCAAGCTCCGTAGACTTAGCGCTTATCAAAATCACAGGTACTCTTCTTGTGTCCGGCTTTGAGCGTAATTTTTTAAGTATCTCAAGTCCGTCCTCATCGGGAAGCATAATATCAAGTATGATAAGATCCGGCCTGTTTACGCCAAGTTTATCATAAAACGACTTTCCGTTTTCAAAGGATTCGACCTCATGCCCGCTGTTAGTAAGCGCGATAGATTCTATTTCACAAATATTAGCGTCATCTTCAACAATGTAAATGAGGGCCATATTTACACCTCGTTTTATTCTATAATATACTTGTTTTTATACTCTATATAACGATCCTGGAATTCCTTATTTCCTGCCATTCCATGCTGTATAAGGAAATTATGAGGATCCATTTCTTCCTGGTCTGACTGAAGAACATATATTGCAATATTTGAGCAGTGATCCGCAACTCTCTCAAAACTTGTGGAAATATCCGAAAGAATAAATCCGAGTTCTGTTGTACACTCACCTGTTCTCAATCTCTTTATATGTTTTTCCTTAATGACTATGTTGAGATCATCGATTACATCTTCTAAAGGTTCTACCGTAACAGCAACCCCTTTATCCATATTTTCAAACGATTTCATCGTAATGTCAAGTATTTCTTTCACTGCCTCTGAATATACTCTTATTTCGTTAAGTCCCTTCTCGCTGAAAGAAAGACCCTTGTCATAAAGTTCTCTTGCCGCGTCAAGAATATTGACTGCATGATCGGAAATCCTCTCAAAATCATTAAGGGAGTGAAGAAGCATGGAAGTAGTATGTCCTTCCTCTATCGAAAGATTTTTACCGCTTATTTTTACAAGATAAGATCCGAGTTTATCTTCAAACTCGTCAACTTCATTTTCAATTTCAATTACTCTTTCCGCTTCCTTTTCGTCAAAGTTTTCAATGAGGTCTAAAGCTTTATATACAGCGCTCTTTGCAAGCATAGCCATTTTTGTTGTAACATTTTTACACTGCATAATAGCATATCCCGGAGAATCAAGGAAACGCGCGTCAAGTGCAAGAAGCTCTTTTTCAAACTCAGTCTGAGGAATTTTCTGATCTTTGATTGTTTTATTCGCAAGTTTTTCCAAAACATTTCCGAATGGTAACAAAATAATCGTTGTTACGACGTTAAATGTTGTATGGATAGAAGCTATTGTAGCCGCGCTTATTGTATCATTAAGGAAAGTAAAGTCAAGTACTGCATTAAGACCATAAAATCCTAACATAAATATTGTCGTACCTATAATATTGAAGTAAAGATGAACGGCAGCGGCTCTTTTCGCATCTCTTCCCGCTCCTATACTTGATATTATGGCAGTAATACATGTACCTATATTCTGACCCATAATAATTGGTATTGCATTTCCGAATTTAATAGCGCCCGTAACACACAACGCCTGAAGTATACCGACAGATGCCGATGAAGACTGTATTATAGCCGTAACGGCTGCGCCTATTAAGAGTCCGAGTATCGGATTTGAGAATTTCGTAAGAAGACTTGTAAATTCAGGTACATCAGCCAAAGGCTTAACAGCCGCGCTCATAGAGTCCATACCAAACATAAGTATTGCAAAACCGATGAGTATGCTTCCTATATTTTTCTTCTTATCCTTTTTGGAAAACATAATCATGCATATTCCGATAAGCGCCAAAATGGGTGAAAACGACGTCGGCTTAAGGAGCTGCATAAAGAAGCTGCTTCCTTCTATTGTAGTAAGGCTGAGGAGCCATGCCGTTACGGTAGTACCTATATTAGCTCCCATAATTATTCCGATAGCCTGATTAAGTTTCATAATACCGGAATTTACAAAACCTACTACCATTACTGTCGTTGCAGATGAAGACTGTATTACAGCCGTTACTCCCGCACCGAGAAGTACCGCCATTATACGATTTTTTGTCAGTTTCTCAAGAACCCGTTCTAATTTACCGCCCGAAAGTTTTTCAAGGCCTCCGCCCATTATATGCATTCCGTATAGGAACAACGCCAAACCTCCGACCATGTTTAAAACATCAAAAAGATCCATTACATCCCCCGCCATTCTAAAAATTAGACATATTTTTATTGCCATAAGAAAGATAATACATGTTTGTAAAAAATAAATGCTCCTAAAGTAAAATAAATGTAAAATCGACAATTATAATAATTATTCTACAATTTTTTTAGTAATCTGTTAAAAATAGACTATATTTAAAGCAAATTTACATATATGTTTAGATTAAAAAACACAAATATATATGTTTAAATGTAAATATGAGCATAAATGCAAATTATAATATTAATGATTATGTCCATTAAATGTAAAATTTATAGTATTAGCCATTACTGAAATATTAAATAAAATTTATGAAAAAATAAAATATAATATTTAAGTCTTATGTTCATTAAAATACCTTCTATTTGATTGAATAAATTTATATCATAGGGTTATTGCCTATTTATCTGCTTTTTGTATACTTTAAAAAAAGTGCTTGCAATATTGTCAAATTGATACTATACTTACTTTAAAATTAATTATTTTGACAGAGGTGCGGCATATCATCAGTAGTCGGATGTAAAAAACAGGCTTTCGCACAGCCTTATCCGAACGAAAGGGGTTGCTGCCGAAGTCGGCTGAGGCGTAAAGCCGTTCTGGGTAAACGGAATAATATCTGTTTAACTGTCGCATTGTATATGCGGAGTGCTGTCTCAGTTGAATATTTTATATGCAAACTGAAAGCCTCTGGAGATACTTCTTCAAAGGCTGTTTTTTGTATTAATAAAAGAAAAGGAGTTTATTATATATGATTTGCGGCAATATAGGAATCAACAAAAACGGTAATCTTACATTCGCCGGTCAGGATACTGTTGAACTGGCTGAAAAATATTCTACCCCTCTGTATTTAATAGACGAAAATAAAGTTCGCGAAAAAATGCGAATTTATGTTGAAGCAATCAATAAGTATTTTCCGTCGGGTTCTATGCCTCTTTATGCAAGTAAAGCCTTGTGCTTTAAAAAAATATACAAGATAGCTTCAGAGGAAAACATGGGTATTGACGTTGTATCTTCAGGTGAGCTTTATACTGCTCTTAAGGCAGGTTTTCCAATGGAAAAAGTATTTTTCCACGGTAATAACAAAACCGACTTTGATATAAACTTTGCCATAGAAAATAAAATCGGATACTTCGTATGTGATAACCTCTATGAATTGGAAGCAATAGACAAAATTGCCGAAAACCACGGTATAATTCAAAAAATACTTCTTAGGCTTACGCCCGGAATAGACCCTCATACTCATGTAAAAATATCAACGGGAAAAGTAGATTCCAAATTCGGAATAGCCATAGAAACAGGTCAGGCTGAAGACGCCGTAAAAATTGCTTTAAGTAAAAAGAACGTTAACCTTTGCGGCTATCATTGCCACATAGGTTCTCAAACATTTGATATTGAACCGTTTGCAGACGGAGCCGAAATAATGCTTAAATTTATTGCCCATATAAAAGAAGTCTGCGGATATGAAGCTGAAATACTGAACCTCGGCGGAGGTATGGGAGTAAAATACGTTGACGACGACCCTGAAATAGATTACGCAAAAAATATTCATGATATAGCCGAAGTAATAGAGGAAAAATGCAACAGCCTCAATATTTCATTCCCTGTTATATTAATGGAACCGGGAAGAAGCATTGTTGCCGACGCAGGTATGACTTTATATACAGTCGGCAGCACAAAAGAAATACCCGGATATAAAAGCTATATATCAATAGACGGCGGTATGACTGATAACCCGAGATACACCTTATATGAATCTCCCTATACTGTCGCAATAGCCAATAAAGCCGATAAACCTGCGCAAAGTGTATATACAATCGGCGGTAGATGCTGCGAAAGCGGAGACATCATCCAAGAAAATGTTAATCTTCCTTTAGCGGAAAAAGGAGATATACTTGCCGTAATGACGACAGGCGCATATAATTATTCAATGGCTTCTCATTATAACCGCATACCCAATCCGCCTGTTGTCATGCTGAAAGACGGTGAAAGTTACGTTGCCGTAAAAAGAGAAACCTTTGACGACCTTATAAAAAACGATCTTTAATATTCAATAATAATGAAGGAGAAATTTTAAAATGTCAGTTAAAGTATTAAAGTTTGGCGGAAGCTCGCTGGCAGACGCCGATCATTTCAGAAAAGTTGCGGAAATAGTTAAAAGCGATCCCGAAAGAAGATACGTCGTAGCTTCTGCTCCGGGAAAAAGAAATGAATATGATGAAAAGGTTACCGACCTTTTATTTAAATGCTATCAGCTTACAAAGGAAGAAAAAAACATTGACAGTATCTTTTCCAGTATTAAAAAAAGATATAAAAAAATAATATCCGATTTGGGACTTTCAATATCCTTGGATAAAGAATTCAGCAGAATAAAAATGGCAATACTTCATCATGCCGGCAGAGATTATATTGCAAGCCGAGGAGAATATTTAAACGCAATGATATTGGCCGACTTTCTCGGATTTGATTTCATAGACGCCGAAAAGGGAATATTTTTCAATGATGACGGAACATTTAATGCCGAAGAAACGAACGACGTGCTGTCCAAAATACTCGAAAAGCATGAATATGCGGTAATTCCCGGTTTCTACGGTTCTATGCCAAACGGAACAATCAAAACATTTACAAGAGGCGGTTCAGACTTTACAGGCTCTGTAGTGGCTCGTGCCGCTCGTGCCGATATATATGAAAACTGGACCGATGTATCCGGATTTCTTATGGCTGACCCCAGATTTGTAGAAAATCCGAAAGCAATTGATACTATTACTTATAAAGAGCTCAGAGAGCTTTCATATATGGGCGCTACGGTACTCCATGAAGACGCTATATTCCCCGTACGAGTGGCCGGTATACCTATAAACATCAAAAATACAAACAGACCCAATGACAAAGGCACAATGATTGTAAAAGACGCCAAAAGCTGTACGGGAGATAATGTTGTTACGGGAATAGCCGGAAAAAAAGGATTCTCTACCATTGTAATAGAAAAAGATATGATGAACAGCGAAGTCGGTTTCGGAAAAAAAGTTCTCGACATTCTTACATATAATAAAGTATCATTTGAGCATTTGCCGTCAAGCATAGACTCCATGTCAATTATTGTTTCATCGGAAGAGATAAAGGATAAAAAACTCGTATTGGCTGATGAGATAACAAAAGCCGTTCATCCGGACTACATATCTATAGACGACGGCATCGCACTTGTAGCTGTCGTGGGAAGAAATATGGCTAACGGCGTAGGTACGGCCTACAGAGTATTTAAAGCTGTTGCCGAAGCCGGTGTAAATATAAAAATGATTGACCAGGGTTCAAGTGAAATGAACATAATAATAGGTGTGCGTGAAGAAGACTATCAGGCTACACTGCAAGGAATTTATAAAGAATTTGTAAAATAAAAAATCAGTCCCCTGTTTTTGTAAACGGGGGACTATATATTTTCCTCAATTATTCTTTTTAATATATCTATATATTTTTCAACCTGTTCCGAAATTGTTATATCTTTTATTTTTATCCAGCCGAGCCGCATAAAATCATTGGCGTCTTCTATCGGTACGGACTTCAACCTGTTATCGCCGTACCCTTCCGGCAGTATTCCGCTTCCGGCAGATACACAGTCGGTATTTGCCAATATATTATAGCATGAAGCCCTATCACCCACATAAATAATTCTTTTAAATTTGCCTATTTCCGTTAATATTGCCTCTTCCGAATAATTAAAGGAATCATTATTATTCCTCGAAAAAGCAACGTACGGATAATCCAATAGGTCATTTATATTTATGCTGTTTTTATCTGAAAGCGGATGATTTATATTTATAAAAGCCCTTGGTTTTACTCTTGTAAGTTCGTGAAATTCCAAATCGTTTGCCGCAAGTACCCTATTCATAAACTTTTCCGTCATGTCCGATAAAAATATAATACCTATTTCGCTTTTCCTTTTTGAAACATTTTCTATTACCTTATCCATTTCCGCTTCAATATAGCTGAAGTTATACCTTGACGTATTTTCACTTTTTAAAAATTCCACAAAAGCTTTAGCGCAAAACGGATACCGCTGTGCTGATATATTGATTGACGAAAAATCGCAGTTATTTTTATCGGCATAGTAGTTTTCTACCATTTTTTGCTGCTCCACAATGGGACGGATTTGCATTATAAATTCCTTCCCGTCCTCCGTAAGGGCAATCCCCTTGTTACTGCGATTAAATATTTCTATACCGAGTTCCTGCTCAAGTTCTCTTATGGAACTGCTTAAACTTGACTGCGATAAAAATAATTTTTTTGCCGCCTTATTTATTGATCCGCAATTATAAATTTCTATAATGTAATTCAGCTGTAAAAACGTCATATTATTACCTCCGGCGTTACACATTACATCAGTACCTGTTTTTTATTATAACATTAACTTAAAAATAATTCATTAGATAAAATCAATAAACTGTTTAAATAATCAATATTTGTCTTGTGGACAAAAAATACAAGGTCTCAAACCGTATAGTCAGAGACCTTGTTGTATAATAAAATTTTAAATTTCTATCTTAGCGCCCATTAATTTGACAAAATCGGCAACTATAGCCGCATCTCCCGGCCATGCAGGCGATGTAACGAGATTTCCGTCAACAACAGTTTTATCTGCGTCAACCTCTACATATGTTCCTCCCGCAAGGTTTATGTCAGGTCCTACTGCCGCATATGCAGTCGCTTTTTTGCCTTTCAAAACATTAGCGGCTGTAAGTATCTGCGGTCCATGGCATATAGCCGCTACGGGAATATTGTTGTTCATGAAGTACTGAACAATTTCTATTACCCTTGGATACAGTCTCAAATATTCGGGAGAACGACCGCCTGTAATAAAAAGTCCTGCATAATCTTTTTCATTAACAGCGTCAAAATCAGCTGTAAGGGCAAAATTATGTCCTCTTTTTTCCGTATAAGTCTGGTCGCCTTCAAAGTCATGAATTGCTGTCTTGATTACATCACCGGCTTTTTTCTCAGGACATACAACATCTACCTGATATCCGAGCATCTGGAGACACTGGAAAGGCACCATTGTTTCATAATCTTCAGTAAAATCACCGGCAATCATTAATACTTTTTTAGCCATATATAACTTCCTCCTCATATAGATTTGTTCATTTGCTTTACAAGCATATTATATAACAAATCAAAGAAGATGTCATCATATTTTATCTATTTATAACATATATTTAAAGAAGAACTAATAAAATCATTTATGTATTTATCAATGAATATATACCGAATATTATGATAAAAGCAACTATTCGACAAAAGTAAAATCTAATACAAACTCATCTGATTATCCAAACACAAAAATAAATTCATTAATTTTTAAGTTTGCTGTCGGTTTTATTTTGGAACTTTTCATCTTCAACAATAAATCTTTCATGCTCGCACTCGCCTATTATACCAACCTCATCACTTGCTGATATTTTAAACACAAGCTTTCTTCCTTCAATGGCAACTAATTCGCTTTCACATATAACCTTCATACCTATGGGCGTTGATGCGGAATGGCTTAAATTAAGCTTTGTTCCCACTGTACACTGACCTTTTTCTAAAAAAGGGGCAACGCTTTTCCATGCCGTTTTTTCCATTAAAGCAGCCATTGCAGGCGTGGCAAATACTTTAAGCGTTCCGCTTTCCATAGCAATAGCGCTGTTATTTTCCGTTACCATAACTTCTTCTTTTCCTTTAATTCCCATTTCAAGCATTGTTTTTCCTCCATAATATTTAATTCAGAAAAAGCCCTGAACAAATCATGTCATATAAAGCTAAAAGCTTTTGTCTGCATATACGGCATTATTCATCCAAGGCCTGTTTTATTTTATATTTAATTAGTTTTTACATTATTCATAAAGCGGATATTTCTTTGTGAGAGCGTCAACTCTTCTGATAGCTTCTTCTTTGAAACTTTCAAAGTCTTTAAGAGTTCCGGCTATTATAGCGGCAATTTCTCTCATATCTTCTTCTTTCATGCCTCTTGTTGTAACCGCAGGCGTTCCGAGACGAATACCGCTTGTTACAAAAGGTGAAGCAGGATCGAAAGGTATAGTATTTTTATTGCATGTAATTCTTACTTCATCAAGAAGTTTTTCAGCGTCTTTTCCTGTTATATTTGCTTTTCTGAGGTCGACAAGCATAAGGTGGTTATCGGTTCCTCCCGAAACTATATCAAGGCCTTCTTCTATAAGTCCGTTTGCAAGAGCTTTTGCATTTTTTACAACCTGATTAATATACTCCTTATATTCCGGAGTAAGAGCCTCTTTAAAACAAACTGCCTTTGCCGCTATTATATGCATAAGAGGTCCGCCCTGTATTCCGGGGAATATAGCCTTGTCAATCTGTGCGGCATATTCCTGTTTGCACATAATCATACCGCCTCTGGGGCCTCTTAATGTCTTGTGTGTTGTTGTAGTAACAAAGTCTGCATAAGGAACAGGCGAAGGATGTATTCCGGCAGCCACAAGTCCCGCAATATGAGCTATATCTACCATAAGATAAGCCCCTACCTCTTTTGCTATTTCAGACATTTTCTTAAAATCTATAACCCTTGCGTAAGCGCTTGCTCCGGCTACAATCATTTTAGGTTTGCATTCTCTTGCGATTTTTGCAAATTCGTCGTAGTCAATATATCCTGTTTCATCTACTCCATAAGGAACTACGTTAAAATATTTTCCCGAAATATTTACAGGCGAGCCATGTGTAAGATGTCCGCCGTGGCTTAAGTTCATTCCGAGAATTGTATCTCCGGGATTGAGCATTGCAAAGTAAACCGCAATATTAGCCTGACTTCCGGAATGAGGCTGAACATTGGCATGATCGCAGCCAAAAAGCTGTTTAGCTCTGTCTCGAGCAAGATTTTCAACCACATCGACGTTTACACAACCACCATAATAACGTTTTCCCGGATATCCCTCAGCATATTTATTTGTGAGATGTGTACCCATTGCGTCCATTACCGCCGGAGAAACGAAGTTTTCGGAAGCTATAAGCTCTATATTGTCTCTCTGACGTTTAAGCTCTGCCTCCATTGCAGCTGCTATTTCTGGATCTTCTGCGGCTATTCTTGAAAAGTCAAGTACATTCATGTCCATATGTCCTCCTTATAAATACATTATTCCACCTATAGTGTAATGTAATAAAAATTATATAACATAAATCCGCTGATGTCATCATTGATTTTAAAAAAAATTATTATTTGTAAAATTAGCATTCCATTATAAATAATTCTGTAAATTTTTTGTTGACTTTTCAATCAATAGGCTAAATAATAAATAGAAATGGAAAAACACTGTAAACAATATATATACTTACGCAAACAGTTATCACAATATATTGTTTTTATTATTTAAAAAGGAGTGTATAAAATTGAATAACAGGGCAATCCTGGAGTTTGCCGTTACGGTCGGAGAACGTATGCTGGCAAACGGCTGCGGCACCCACAGAATTGAGGGGCTTATCAAAAAAATACTCGGAAACTGTCAGCTTAAAAACTATGAGATTTTTGTTACTACAACCGGTATAGTCGTTACAATCGATTCCGAAAACGACGGTGTTATAACAATGGTAAAACAGGTCCCCAAAAAGAAAATGCATACGGAACATATTTCTCTCATAGAAGACGTTGTTAATTCTTTCATTGCCGGCGAGCTGACGGCGCAGGAATCAATAAAAGAAATACATAATGTTGAGGCAAAAGCCACATATCCTTACTGGGTAACGATAATTGCATTCGGTATGGCAGGCGCTTTCAGAACGCTGATGTTCGGCGGTCAGATAATAGACGGCATATCCTCTCTTATAATAGGAATGTGTATGGGTATATTTGTTCAGGCTCTTAATTCAAATAATACGTTTACATTTCTCGTTAACTGCTGCGGAGGATTCGTTGTCGGTTTCATGTCCGTATTACTTATGCGCTTTGGTATAGGCTGTACTCTCGATAAGATTATTATAGGAACGCTCATGCCTATAGCTCCCGGTGTTCCGTTTGTTCATTCGGTAAACGATATACTGCACGGAGATTATTCATCGGGAACTACAAGGGCATACGAGGCGCTTCTTACAGCAGCAGCCATAGGAACCGGTGTGTCTTTCGCTATGATAATCTGGAAAATGCTTGGGGGTGCTACATTATGAAAATAATTATAATAGAATTTTTTATGGCATTTATGGCTTGTCTTTTCTTTGCCATAGTCTATAACACTCCAAAAAAAGAACTGTTTTTCTGCGGTCTGTTCGGTGGATTAGGATACGCCTTGTACTATTACCTTTCACGTATTTGCGGATTCGGAATATCTGCCAATTTCTTTGGAGCGCTGCTAATAGCTTTTATGGCAAGAATATTATCGATTTACAGACAAATACCTGTAATGTTATATGTTTTACCGTCAGTATTTCCGCTTTCACCGGGAGCTAATATGTATAATGCTGCCTACGCCATAATAAAATCGGATATGTTTACAGCCGGCATACAGACTATGATTTGTATTAAGGTTGTAGGAGTGTGTGTAATAGCAATCCTTATTATACTTTCTCTTCCCGAATTTCTTTTTAAGCCTTTTAAGAAGAAAGCAGTTTGAAAATAGTTTGATTATATAACTCCGTACTTTTATAAATAATGCGGCAGGAATTTTATTTCCTGTCGCATTATTTTTCTTTAATATATTTCCATAAAAAATCATTTTACGGTTATATTTTTAATAATTCCCCACTTCACACCTTCAGAACCGTCGGCTTTTTGTAGACTGTCGGCAACAACTGCGTATCCGTCCAGAAACGGCTCAGCCTTGTCAAAAATAGGACTTATTATAAATTTTCCTGTTTTATCAGTATATCCGTACGATTTTCTTTGTTTATCATACATAGGCGAAAGTCCTTCCGAAAGATTTACTTTTAATTTATACTCATCATAGGAAATTTCACCATTATCATCATAATGTCTCACAACATGAGAATGGTCTGCACCTGCCAAATCTTCTATAATAATCTCTGTACTGAAAAGGCGACCGTCTTTACTGAAACTGACTGATGCATTTCTCACATTCTCAATATATTTCAGTTTTTTTCCTTTATTGTCAATAATCCATGCCTCGCCGCTGTCAGCCGTAACAGCAAATGCTTTTCCGTCAGCAAAATTTCCTGCCGTTTTAAACACAGGCTCGATGACTGTTTCCCCTTTGTTATTAATAAATCCTACTCCGTCATTTGTACGTACCATTGCCAAACCTTCACAAAAATCACCGCAGCTGTAATACTCAGGTTTTATAACAAAGTTTCCGTTTTTATCTATAAATCCCCAATGTTTATTTCCTGTTTCTCCTACCGCTACTGCAGCTAATCCTTCTGAAAACCGCTTCGCCTCATCAAACTGTAAGTCCACAATCATATTTCCGTTTTCATCTACATAACCGTACTTATAAGAATCTCCTACAATATTTCCTATTGCAGCCATACCGTCGGAAAACTGTTCTATACGTTTATCGTCCAAATTAAACAATATATTTCCTTCTATGTCTGAAATATATTGTTTATGCTTCTCTGTCGTAACACAAAACTTTCCTTCTCCTATATATTCCAAATTTCGAACAACATGAGGAGGAAAATTCATATAAACCGTACCGTTGCTGTCTATAACTGAATACTCGCAGTCATCTCCTCCGATATATGTTCCTAATGGCTGGTCTTCACCATATTTTACAGCAACAAAATATCCTTTTCCGATGTTTTTTATTTCATCATATTTCTCGGAAAGCTCCAACGCATATACAGGCTCTTCCCCTTTTCCCGAAAGTATAAATTCGTTTGGTTCTTTCGTATCTACTTTTCTTTCAGTAATTTTTATAACTGCTTCTTTGTTCTCATCATTCCAAATAATGTCTTCATCTGTAATTTTATATCCCAAGGTGTTAAAAATATCCTTCCAATTTCTGATCGGTATAAATAATCGCCCGTCTTTTATCGCTATTTTCCCCGATACAGGAATATTTTCTCCGTTAATTTCTATTTTATTTTTCTCTGCGTTCAGTAAAATATGATATTCTCCGATTAATACGCTCGCATTTTTATTTTCTTCGTCCCAATTAATACGTGTATTTTTATTTACTGATGTAAAAAATGTGCGAACAGGCAACATTATACAGTCGTTATCGAGATATATTTCTGCCTCTGATTGTATCCTTTCCTCATTTTTAACAATGTATTTGTTCCCTATTCTTACTTCAGTAAGTTCCTATAACTCTGTTTTATCTGCAAAAAGAGTCCTCCATATACACATTTTGGTTGTGATGGAGAACTCTTTTATGATTCTATTCTTCTTTTACACTCAAACATTCCTTTTCATCAAAACACCTTCTGGTCTTCCTGCTTCTTCCACAGATGTATTGGCTACTTTACAGAAAACATCTAAAAATTCTTGTGCCAATGCTTCATCTTCAGTTCCTTTCTTCAATGCGGCAATATCCGAAAGAATCTGAACCGCCTCTGCATTTGTTATGTAACGATGCAGACCAGAACCCCAAAAGGCTTTCTCTTCTTTGCTTTTGTTGGCATAATACTTCCAGAACGGCATCTTCTTCGCCTCTTTGGGAGATAGCGCCATCTTAAAACGAGATTGTGTAGAAACAAATCCTTCGTCTAAGCTATCTCCATCATAAGCACGCTCCACCAAAAATACTGCAAATATCAGCCGTTCTTCTTCTTCGGTATAAGGTTCCCGTGTTGTCAAAATACACAAGCTGTTTGCCTGCACCTGTGCTAAACGCATCGCCGCTCCTTTTCGTTCTCCTTTCTGCACAACACCTGCCATTGCTTTCCATTCTCGCAGCATCTGGCTTTCATAACATACAAAGCCACCATAATCCATCTGGGATTCCAAAGCATATCTTGAAATTTCTCCTTGAAAATATGCCCTACATAGGCTATCTGGAGAAGAACACCATGTTCCTTTTTTCTCTTTGATATGATACTGAATTATACTATCTGAACAAACACCATGAAAACCCATCAAATTATCAGATTTCCCACCATCGCAATAATTGCACTTAAAAACGATATTGTGACGATCTTGTGAATCTTGGTGGGTTTCCGAAGTTCGATTTAGCAATATATCCCTTTTATTTTCAGCTTTTTGCTGTTCTTTTTCCTGTTCCTTTTTTTTCGCTTCTTTCAAAACCTCTTCTTGCAGCATTTCGTCCTTTAAGACAAGAAATTTCTGAAATGCACTTGGATATTGGAATTGCTTGTCTACATTCGCAAATTTTACAAAAATAGCGTCTTCTGTTTGTTCCACCACTGTACCTACTCCAAACTTTTTATGAGAAACCTGTTGATTGAGAATATCCATATTTTTCTCCCTTCTCGCCATATTACAATTCCTACCCTACATATTTGCTTCTGGTTTTTCCTATTTCATTGTTTTCATCTATGAACATCTTTTCTTTCAGTATATCCGTCCTGACCATCGGCTTCAAGATGAAATCCCATAAATAATATTATCCCTATGTATTCACCTTCCCAGCCATCTCTCCTACAGCCTAATCATGGCAAATCCAAACCTTTCGTATTCTGACAATATTATCTGTGACGGTTCGCCTGCATGTACCGTTACAGTACCAATAACCATTATTGCGCTTAATAAACCACATATACTTTTCTTCATAAAGCTTCACCCTTCCCGTTTCTGCCGTTATGTAAAGTTTCACTGTAAATTCAGTATATCATATATTTTAATATCGTATATCTTTGAAACCAAAACGTAATATTTCTTTTATATTACGCAAAAATGAAGTTCATTCTGAACCTCATTTTATTTTTATCATTAGCATTGCAGTATAAGCCATGTATTTTCGAAATTCTTATTTTTGAGATCTTCCTTCAATATATAAAAATATATTCTGCCGCAGTCGCCGAACATAAGCCCAAAATCGTCCTTTTCAACGGTATCCAACTGTAACAGCAAAGTCCATTCTTTTGAAGCTTCTGCAAAACGTTCCTTTTCTTCATCTGTCATATTCGGATATCCGCTTCCCGTATAAATCCCACGTCTACCGCAAAGCTCACATTCCGACAGCATATCATTTTGTATAATATCGGCATACCCCAATAGCTTTGTTCTATATTCGCTTTCCGCGTCTTCCGCAACTATTTTCTCCCTTGCATTACAGTATTCTTCCCAATCAATATCTGTTTCGTTATATTCAGCATATTCGCTCCAATCAGGGACATCTTTTCTGTTTCTGAAGCTTATATTTATTTCGGGCGTAATAAACTCCAAATCTTTCGGGCATTCTCTGCTCATCAAATTTTCGCACGTACCTTCGTAATAATAAACTTTAGAACAACCTCTGTCCTTTGGGTCAAATCCCCATTTTTGCGAGCCTAACTCATAGAAAAAATATAACATTCCTTTTTTTGGAAGCAGTCCGTCATCATCATATACAGATACTTCCTCACAGTTTATCTGCATAAGAAACGACAGCGGTCTCGGCTTAATTTCACTGTCCTCAAATGTATCGGTTGTATAGTACGGCCAATTAAAATTTGATGGAAGATCCGGGTTACCACCGAATTTTGAAGTTCCATTCTTAGCTTTTATATTATTTTTTTGATCAAAAACTATCTCAATTGTATTTAATTTTATCTGTTCAAAAATCTGTTCCGGATTCATCGGAAACACCTCCTTTTTTTAATAATATCATACAGAGTTCTATATTACAACATCATAAACTAACTCTTATATATAAAGCCATTCTCATTTTTATCCGTTTTGTAAAGCTTCTTATCGTCAGTATTTTTCTTTTGTTGCAGTCTATCCTCAGCCAATGTATAATTAAGTTAGCAGATAAAAAATAACTACACTAATCGCCGAAATACGGAAAAGGAGTGTTAATAATGGGATTTTTTGACGATATGGCAAAAAAGGTCGGTTCCGTAGCAAACGAGGCCGGTTCTAAAGCAAAAGACGCTGCAAGTATTGCAAAGCTTTCAGCTGAAATAGGCTCCAAAGAAAGAGAAATGGCAAGATTATTCAGTGAGATGGGACAAAAAATGTACTATGAATACAGAGATTGTATTCCTAACGACATCGAAGAAACAGCCGCCAAAATAGATGATATAAAATCATTAATAGCCGAGCTTAATGAGAAAATCGAATATGTTAAAAACAGTTGAAATCAAGCCGCAATCAATAAGAATATATGCAAAATGAAAATTTTTAATCGTATATATCTAAAGCAATCTGATTTTTGAAACGGGAGCGTGTTCGGATGTCAAAACAAAATAACTGCAAAAATAACAGCACCAGACTGCTTTGTACAGTAACATCAATAGAAAAATTTTGTCTTATAAAAAACAGACTAAATAGCAATGGCATAGCTTACTTGGAAGAAACTGTAGGAAATCACAAAACCGGTACTTTTCTTACACAACTGTTTCTCAACAGCCACGCAACATACGGCATGCATGGTGAACATGACATAAACTACTCCGTGTATGTTGACAATTCTGTTTTTGAAAAAGCCATATCTTTGATAAGTGATCTTTTATAATAAAAACCACTAGTTCACTGGTGGTTTTCTCAGACCTTAGAAGGGTCAGTTATTGCTGACCCCTCAGAGGGGTTATGAAAGTTTGTCATCACATCACTTGTTTCTTTATCTCACCCTTGGTAGAACCATGGGTTTTATTGCCGCTAAATCTCAAATAATTGATAAAGCCAACGTTTAAAACGTTGGCTTTTACTGTTTTTTGATTTAATTCATTAATTACTTAGCGTCAACCTTTGCAATATAACTGATGAGGTCAACTACTTTGTTGCTGTAGCCCCATTCATTGTCATACCAGCTTACAAGTTTCACAAAGTTATCATTGAGAGCAATACCTGCTTTTGCGTCAAAAATAGATGTATGAGGATCTCCGAGGAAATCACTTGATACTACATCGTCCTCTGTATAGTCAAGAATTCCTTTAAGTTCGTTCTGAGACGCTTTCTTAACAGCAGCCTTAATTTCATCGTATGTTGCGGGATTTGCAAGTCTGCATGTTAAATCTACAACAGAAACGTCAATTGTAGGAACACGGAAGCTCATACCTGTAAGTTTTCCGTTAAGTTCAGGGATAACCTTACCTACAGCCTTAGCTGCGCCTGTTGATGAAGGGATGATATTAGCAGAAGCCGCTCTTCCGCCTCTCCAGTCCTTCTTTGAAGGTCCGTCAACAGTTTTCTGTGTAGCTGTTGTAGAATGAACAGTTGTCATAAGACCTTCTACAATACCGAAATTATCATTAATAACCTTAGTAAGAGGAGCAAGGCAGTTTGTTGTACATGACGCATTTGATATTACATTCATATCAGACGTATACTTATCATTGTTTACACCCATAACAAACATAGGCGCATCCGATGAAGGCGCCGAAATAACAACTTTCTTTGCACCGCCTTTGAAATGAGCCGAAGCTTTTTCCGTTGTTGTGAAAAGTCCTGTAGACTCAACAATATATTCTGCGCCTGCTTCTTTCCAAGGGATTTCCGCAGGGTCAAATAATGAGTATACTGTAATCTCTTTTCCGTTTACGACAAGCTTACCGTCTTTTTCCGATACTTCACCCTGGAAACGACCCTGAGCGGAATCATATTTCATCATATAAACCATATAATCAACGCTGATTGCCGGGTCATTGATAGCTACTACCTGAACGTCATCTCTCGTAAGAGAAGCGCGGAGAACAAGTCTTCCGATACGACCGAAGCCGTTAATTCCAACTTTTACCATAATTATTCCTCCTAGTAAGTAATGTAATAATAGATTTGAAAAATATTCTTGTCCATTTGCTAATCTATTTAGGTTTAGTATAGCACAATCTGGAAATTTATAAAACAGCTAATTAATAAAAATTTATTTATAATATGATAAAATACCCATTTACACATTCAAATATACTTGTCCTTATGACAATAATAAACTACAATATATTCCGAGGTGATAAAATGTTTTTTATTATGGGAATAACTGAAGGAAGAAAAAAATTTGAACAGCTTGTAAGTATTGTATGTCCATACTGCGGAAATGCGGGAAAAGCCGTAGTTTATATGACATACACTTGTTTGAGTCTGTTTTTCATACCTTTTTTTAAATGGAATAAAAAGTATTATGTTAAGATGGAATGTTGCGGAAGTCTTTATATTTTAAATGAAGAAAGAGGAAAAGAAATTGCGAAAGGTAAAGACGTAATTATTTCGTCATCGGATCTGACGCCTGTAAATAACGGATATTATGAAAACCGCTGTCCAAACTGCGGAACCATAGTTGACAGAGGATTTGATTACTGCCCTCGCTGTGGAAAAAAATTAAGATAACGATATATGTACGAAGCCCATCAGGGCTTCCTTTTACTATTCATTTTAGCGCTTATTTTACCCAGCGCCTTTTTTTCTATTCTGGAAACATAGGAACGTGATATGTTCATCATTTTTGCTATTTCTCTTTGGGTAACTTCATCACCGCCGCCAAGGGCATATCTTAAATAAATTATTTTTCTTTCCCTATCATCAAGTACTTCTTTCATGTCGTCAAGCATTTGTATAATCTCCATTTTTGTACTTACCTGTTCGGGAACGGGATCATCGTCTGTTTTTACTATATCCATCACCGTTATTTCATTTCCGTCAAAATCATGTCCGACAGGGTCTTGTAAAAAAACGTCGTTCATATATTTTTTCGAACTTCTTATATACATTAATATTTCATTTTCTATGCATCTTGCCGCATAGGTTGCAAGCCTTACGTTTTTATCGGTATTAAATGAATCTATACCTTTTATTAAACCAATCGTACCTATTGACACTATATCGTCAAAGTCTATGGATGAAAAACGCCCTCCTGCCGTATATTTTTTAGCCACATGGGCAACAAGCCTAAGATTGTGTTCTATGAGTATATTTCTTGCTTGCGTATCTCCGTTTTTATACCTGTCTAAATAACGGGTTTCCTCTTCTTCGCTTAACGGCTTTGGAAAGCATACCGACGATCCATGGAAGAATATGGACAAAACCGTTCACCCCTTAAATTAACGGTCTTTTATATAATATGCATTACATTATCGCAAAATGAACGAAAAAGCGCGGATTTTTAAAAATCCGCGCTTTTTCTTATATCTGTCTGTTTACCGATCTGTATTCATTTCTATATCTGAAATAATGGCAATCTCCGAAATTACCTGTTACAAAGTCATACATCTCGTCTTCGTCTAACTCCATATCACAGTAGTAATAATCGTATTCGTCATCATAAATATAGTATTCACACATCTCACAGTTTGATTTTATCTGTTTCATATCCGATTAATGATTTCCGCAGTTGTGTCCGCCGCATCCATGTTCTCCGCAGTTTCCATGATGTTCATGTTCATGATGAGCACATTCAATATCCGGATTGAATGAAAGTTTTCCTTCAAGGCAAGCCTCCACAGCCTCATCAGCGCTTCCCGTTACTCCTCCGAAAAGCTCGATTCCCGCTTCGGCAAGAGCAGCCTTTGCGCCTCCGCCTATTCCTCCGCAAATAAGCTTATCAACTTTTCTTTCCTTAAGAAAATCAGCTAAAGCGCCATGTCCGCTTCCGTTTGTATCAACCACTTCACTGTTTTTTATTTCAGAACCTTCTACCTCGTATATTTTGAACTGTTCTGTATGTCCAAAATGCTGAAATATATTTCCGTTTTCGTAAGTTACTGCTATTCTCATATTATATTCCCCCATTTGATTATAAAATTATAAACTGTTATTTGCAGCGCATTTCCTGTGGCATGATTCACATCTCTTTGCTTTTTCTTCGCAAAAAATATAATCTCCACCTTCAATACGCAGTTCATACCCCTTTATCAGACACAACGCCAACTTGTATCTGGCATTGTTATATATGGACTGGGCTGTGGTTCTGGAAACATTCATGCTTTCCGCACATTGTTCCTGACTCATATTTTCCAAATCTATGAGCCTTACCGCCTCATATTCGTCAATAGTCATTACCAACACTTCAGCCCGTTCATTTTTTGAAACAGGAGCAAAACTATAGTTTTCCGGCATTGAACAAATTCTTCGCCTTTTACACGGTCTGGGCATATACAACCCCCTCTCATAACCGGCATATGCTATTTATAAATTAAGTATAGCACATTTCCGGCATATGTCAATAATATATTATTAGATTTTATTTCTTTTTATATTTGTATTATTCATAAAAAAAAATCTTATCCAAACATGGATAAGATTTTTTTCATTTTACGGCGCATATTTCAAACAAAGGGGTTTCTGAATAAAGTTCCAGTTCCCAATCCGAATAAAGTTCCTCTCCGACATTCAGGTCTGTCTCAATATTTTTAAAACCGATTTCTTTAAGAACTTTAATGTCCCATTTCGGTCTGACTATATTTGACAACGGAAGATTTTCAAATATAGAGGTGTCGTCATCATAAACCTTAAATTCTTCCCCGAAAGCCTCATAGTATTTTCTTTCATTTTCCCTTACTCTTTCCATCATCTCATTGTTATAAAATGGTATATGCCAGTTTGCGTCATATATTATTAATTTTCCTCCGCTTTTCAGCTTATTATAAAACTCTTGATAAACATGCTCGGGATTATCCAATGTCCAAGTTACGTTACGGCTTATTATAATATCAAACGTATCGTTCGGAAAATCTATGTTGTTAATATCCATACATATAAAATTCGGATAAACATTCAATTCTTCGGCGTTGAGACGCGCATATTTCAGCATATCCTCCGAACGGTCAATTCCAATCACTTTGTTTCCGTCCTCAGATAAAATACATGAAAAAAATCCGGGTCCGCATCCCGCGTCCAATATTTTCATCGGCGCTTTAATATGCAGATTTATTCTTTTTTTCCATTTTTGCTTTCTATCGTCATTTAATTCACTATAAACATAATTTTCATAGTCTGCTCCGTCTTCCCAGAACTCTCTGTTTTTATCATTCATATTTTTTCTCCGTTTTATTTTTTATGGAAACAGCCTTTGCTGCCTCTATAAGCCTGCAAGTCTGTTCATGTTTAGGAAAATTAAGTATATTTTCTTTTTTATCGCATTCTACAATGCGCCCTTTATCCATAACCGCTATTCTGTCGCATATAGCCGCAGCCAAAGGAATGTCATGAGTAATAAACATTATGGACATATTCGTATGATACTTAAGCTTTTTCAATAAATCCACTATCTGAGCCTGCATAAGCACATCAAGCGCGCTTGTTGCTTCATCACATATAAGTAATTTCGGTTCCGATATTAATGCGCGCGCTATTGCGGCTCTCTGACATTCTCCTCCGCTCATATTATTAATTTTTACATCGGCATATTCTTTTTTTAGTCCGACATAATCGATAATTTCCAAGGCTCTTTGCTCCAGTTCGGCTTCACTCCATATTTTATATGACGCCGCCCCCTGTTTAATCCCTTTCAACAGCGTATCTCTTGGGTCAAAAGAGTCCGTCGGATTTTGAAAAATCATTTGCATTCCTCTACCGACAGGTTTCAGCAAAATACCGTTATTGATTTTTTTCCCGTCAAATATAATATTTCCGCTGTCTTCCTTTATAAGTCTTGCGATTATCCCTGCGGTCGTACTTTTTCCACATCCGCTTTCCCCGACGATACCGAGACATTCACCCTTCTCTATTGTAAAGCTGACCTCATTAACTGCGGTCAGCTCAATCTTATTTTTTTTAAATTTCTTACTTATATTTTTTACTTCAAGTAATGCCATTAGCATGTACCCCCTGATTGCAGATGAAAACATTTTGCTCTATGTTCGGGAGCAATATATACATCGCTCGGCTCGTCTTCAAAACATCTTGCCTCAGCCTCTGTACACCTTCCAGCAAACGGACAGCCTTTCATATCCTTTGTAAAAACAGGCGGATAACCTGTAAGACCTCCTGATATTCTTCCGTCCATATCAGGCATTGCCTCTATAAGAGCTTTTGTATACGGATGAGACGGATTATAAATCACATTCTCCGTTTTCCCGTATTCCAAAATTTTACCGCCATACATAACTGCCATATCGTCAGAAATCATAGATATTACTCCTATATTATGGGAGATAATAACGGCTGAAACTTTAAAATTATTTTTCAAGTATTTAAGCTGGTTTACTACTTCTTCCTGAGATGTTACGTCAAGGGCGCTTGTAGGCTCATCGCCGAGAAGAAGTTTCGGTGAATTAATCATTGACGCGGCTATGGCAACCCTCTGACACATTCCGCCGCTCAGTTCAAACGGATATGATTTTAAAATCCTCTCTGGTTCGTTTAAAAGCAGCCTTGACATAAGTTCGACGGCCTTTTCAAAACATTCCATCTTTTTTGCATTTGCGTTATGAACCTTAACTGTTTCAAAAAACATAGAAGCTATGGTTTTTGTCGGATCCATAGATAAAAAAGCATTCTGCGGTATCATGGCTATTTCATTGCCGCGTAACTCACGAAGTTTTTTCTCCGAAAGTTTTGTAATTTCTTCTCCGCAAAAATTTATAAATCCATCTGTTTTAGAATTTTTTCTTTTAAGCGCCATAATTGAATTAAGCAATGTTGTTTTTCCGCATCCGCTTTCTCCGACAATGCCGAGAAACTTTCCCTCTTCAACAGACAGGCTTACGTTTCTTACAATAGGTATATCATTATAAGAAACAACAAGGTTATTTACATCTAATATCTTCATCAAATCACTTCTTTAATTTTCAATATAAACATTGGAATCCAGAAGGTAATATTCGGAAGGATTTGTATGGAGTCCCTTTAAATCAGAATTCATTACATAATAATATTTTGAATGACCTACGACTATGTATCCTGCGTCGTCTATTATTTTCTGCTGGATTTCCTTTGCCAATTCCGTACGTCTTTCGCTGTCAAACTCCACGTCAAGTTCTTCTATAAGCTTATCAACTTCTGCATTTGAATATCCTCCGTAGTTACTGCTTCCTCCCGTACGGAAAGCTATATCGGCAAAATACTGAGGATCGCCTGTCGGGACCATTGTAAAGCTCACCATCATTAAATCAAAATCGCCTGTTTTCTGCTGTTCCGCTACCGATTCATATACTTCAACCGATATGTCGATTCCGATATTTTTTGCCGAAGAAGCAATTTCATTACAGAAATTTGCAAGTTCGGCTTTTGTACTGTATGTCAAAAGCCTAAGAGAAATGTCCTCCCCGTTCAGTTCTCTTATTCCGTTGCCGTTGCCGTCGATTATTCCTGCATTATCAAGCATGGCATTGGCGCCGTCTATATCGAATTTATATCCGTCTGCTCCGCCGAATGCCATAAAATCAGGATAGAGTCCTGTTGCAGGAACAGAGGCTCCCTTATTTATAATATCGGCATAGTTTTGCTTATCTATTGACATACTTAACGCTTTTCTTATTTCTGTATTCTGTAAAAACTTGTTGTTGAAATTCATAAATATTACCTGTCCTCTGGAACCCGGAACACCGTCTACATTATACAAAGATGTATCATTAAACAGTTCCAGGCTTGTAGAAGGCATACTTACGGAAACATCGCTCTCTCCGTTTTGCTGAGCCATTGCAAGCGTGCTTGTATCACCGATTATATTTATAACAGCTCCGTCCAGTTTTGGTTCGCCTCCCCAGTATTCGGGATATTTTTTTACTTCAGCTCTTGTTTTCACCTCGTAGCTTACAGCCTCAAACGGTCCCGTTCCCACAGGTGAAACCGAAGGATCTCCTTCTGCGTCAACATCAATAATTCCCGTAAGAGGTTCGCATAATCCGTTCATAAAAGCCGGCACGGGTTTGGAAGTATTAACCGTCAATGTCTGTCCGTCTGCCGCCATATTGTCAATGTAAAGCAGTTCATTAAATCTGGCGTTTATCTCGCCTGTTCTTTCCCAACATTTTTTTACGCTTTCGGCAGTCATTTTGTTACCGTTGTGGAAAGTAACATCGTCCCTAAGATTTATAACCCATGTATCCTCGTCAATCATTTCGCATGACTGTGCGAGAAACGGTTGCGGTTCAAGGTTCTCATCAAGTTTATACAGCGTTTCCGTTATTCCCCAGCGCGATGTATACCAGCTGTCCCAGCTCTGAGCTAAATCTAAGCTAGTCGGACATTGTGTATCCGCAATTATTACTGTATCTGCCGAAACAGCTTCCGCTTCATTATTTGCATTCGCTTCGTTTGTATCGGAAGAACATCCTGACAACGCCAAAACACACACCGATACAGCCGCTAAAACAGCTTTTAAGTTTTTCTTCATATTTATTCTCCTATTCTTTTATATTATCTCGGAGTTTTTCTCCGAAAAAGTTAAACACTGCCGCCGCAATAAATACAGCTACGGCAGGTATAATAACAAGTCTGACATTCGTCTGCATATAGCTTCGTCCTGCGTTTATCATGGTTCCCCATTCAGCCATAGGGTCTTTAACTCCAACACCCAAATACGAAAGCGCAGCTATTTCCATAATCATTGAAGCCACCCCGAGACTTGCGTTAATAATCAACGGATATATTATATTCGGTATAATTCTTCCGCATATAATTTTAAAATGCGATTCTCCGCAAATTCTTGCCGCCTTCACATAACTGTGCTGTTTTTCCGTAAATGTAAAACTTCTCGCCATTCTGGCATACTCGACCCATTCGACCATGCACAGCGCGATTATTGTATTTTCTATTCCTATTCCGAGCAATCCGGCTATGGCAATAGCCAATATAATTTTAGGAAAAGCCTGCATTATCGTTATAAGCTTCGATAAAACTGCGTCAACCGCTCCTCCGAAATAACCTGCCGTAACTCCTATAAAAGTTCCCGTAATAAACACAACGGCTATTATAAATAAGCTTGAAAAAACCGATGTTCTCGCTCCGTATAAAACTCTGGACAGCATACATCTGCCCAAATTGTCGTTGCCGAGTGGATAATCTGCGCTTGGTTTTGCCTCTGACAGCATAATATTCGTAACATTAGGATCATTCGGAGCCAAGACAGGAGCCAGCAATGCTGTTGCCAAAAGAATGATAACAAGAATAAGCGATATTTTAAAACCTATATTTTTTCTCATTTTTATTCTCCTTTAATCATTCCCGTATTTTATTCTCGGATCAATTAATGCCGATATGATATCCACAGTCAAATTGACAATAAGATAGGCTATCGCACACCATAAAACAAATCCTTGGAGCATATTATAATCCAGTCTCGCAACCGAATTAACAGCCATTTTCCCAAGACCGTTTATAGAAAATATGCCTTCTATAATGGTCGACCCGCCTAAAAAAAGACCGACATATATGCTTATACATGTCAAAATCGGTGCGGCGCAATTTTTCAGCACATGTGTGAACAAAATCCTCCTATAGCTTACGCCTCTCATTACAGCGCCCTCAACATAGGGCTGTTCTAACTGTTCCAACACTATCGCCCTTATCTGTCTAATCATCTTTGAACTGCATTGTATTACAAGTACGGCTGACGGAAGCACGAGTCCTTTCAACCCGACAGGCGCTATTACCGGCATAATTTTCAGTTTTATACAAAACAGCCATAAAAAAACAAGAGAAATGACAAACGACGGAACAGAAATTCCTATGAAAGAAAATATCCTGAATATATTGTCGATCCATCTATCTTTATAAACAGCACACAATATTCCCAAAGGAATTGCAATAATAACCGTTACCGCAAGTGAAACAGCAGTCATCTCCACAGTCGGAGCCATGTGTTCTTTTATCTCCTGAGATACGGGTCTTTTCGTTACAAACGATGTGCCGAGGTCTCCCCTTGCAACATTCAGAAGCCAATTACCATACTGCACTATAAACGGCTTATCCAAGCCCATTATTTTTTCCTGTTTTTCTATAGCCTCTTCGGAAATAATTCCCACGTTGCCGTCAGAGCCTGCCAGCCAAAGCTCCGCGGGATTTTTCGGAGACAAATACATAATAGAAAACGTTAAAAGAGTTATTCCTATAATAACAATCAAAAACTGAACTATTTGGGACAATATTTTCCTGAAAACGATTTTCATACGTCCCATGTCAGTGCGTCCTCCTGATAACCGCAAAAAATTCAGGGAAAAGTTCATATTGCATTTGTTCTTTTTCATTATATACATACTGATTTATATTTTCATAAATCTCACATTCAAATCCGTTCTGAGCCCTCCAGAATTCCCTGTCCCATACAGGTCTGTTTTTATATGTCATAGGAAGCGACATTGCGAGGTTTTCCAAATTTTTAGCTTTACCGTATGTAAATCCGCCGTTCTCTTTTATCTTTCTTCTGTTTTCTTCCAATTCTTTCCTATATTTTGCGTCTCTGAGATAGTAGTACCATTCGGCGTCAAAATATATCATCGTTCCGCCGACCTTCAACTTATCTGCCCAATGACGAAGTTGTTTTTCGGGATCTGTTAAAGTCCATGTAACGTCTCTTGACATAATCAAGTCAAAACTTTTATTTTCAAAAGGAAGCATACGTCCGACATGTTTAAAATTTATATCGGCGCCTACAAGTCTTGCATTTTCAGCTGCTTTTTCAAGCATATCGGGACTCATATCCGCAGCGGTTACGTTATGCCCTCTCAATGCCGAAAGAATTGCAAAAAAACCGGGGCCGGTTCCGATATCCAGTATATCTAAACGTCTGTTTTCCGTTACCTGTCCGAAAATCAAACTTTCCCAAGCAGCCTTTTTATCAGAAAAAAGCTGCGCCATATTTTGGTCGCTGTAACTTTCAGATCTGTCCTGCCAGTAATTTGTCATTCCGTTTTCAAGCATTTGTTTAATATCAGGTGCGGTAACCGTATTATTTATATTATTTTCCAGTATTGATAACGGCATTTATTTCAGTCCCTTCCGATTTATGGTAAAAAATATAAAAAGGCCACTAAAAACGATAACGGTGCGTTTTTAATGACCTTCTTGATCACATTCAAATTATAAATAAGCAAAAAAATTAACGGCTTCTGCCGATTTGAGCATACTTCGATGTATACTTCGTTATGTGTTATATTATAATATATCTGCGTAAAAATGTCAAAATTTTATTAAATTTTATATGATATATGTTAATATACAAACTTAAAATGTAAAGTACGCCTTATTCGATAATTATTTTAATAGGCGAACATTTTCCGCTGTTACAGTCGCTTTCAGAAACACTGCATGAGGCTATTCCCAGCTTAATGTACATCAGCGCTTTTAATATAATTTTATCTCCTGCTTTAGAAATCGGTTTCTCAACTGAAATACTGCCATCGGTATTTATTTTTGTATTCATAAATAAGTTAATAGGCGTAATAATAGGTCGATGTTCCCCAAGCGCCCCATTGATATTATTAAGACAATTGGGGGTGTCCGTCTCCGTTATTATAAAAAAAGTCATACATTTCTTTTCTACAGCACGGGTGGAGCAAGTCATGTTCTTCTACATCGTCATATATTACTTTCATCATCGGATTATACAAATTTGTATAAATAATGTCATTATTTTTCAATTTTAAAGACTCATTACAGTCAATTGTTACGCCTGTCGAAAGAAATTCATCTTTATTTCCGCTTACCTCTGCAAAAAAATCGACTACCTGTCCGCCTTCAATATCAATGACTTCAATATTTTGACCTTTTTTAACATCAATTTTCATTCCGGAACATGCCGCTATTACATATTCTTCAATCATTTTTTCATCTTCCTTAATTTGGTTTTATATAATTATTGTTTATTCAAACTGACTATATACATGACATGCGGAACAAATCAGTATCACAAATCACATATCTGTTCCGCATAAATATATCAAATATTAATATGTAAATCCTGTTCTGAAAATTCCGAACTCTCTGTGTCCCAGTGCTTCGGCTTTTGTATACTCGCCGTTACAAACATTTATTATCATATCATAAAGTTCTTTGCCCATATCCTCAAGGCTTACTCCGTCGGTAATTATTTTTCCTGCGTTTATGTCTATATTATCAATCATTTTATTATAGGTTTCGGTATTGCCCGTAATTTTTATTACCGGCGCTATGGGGCTTCCCGTAGGTGTTCCCCTTCCTGTTGAAAAAACGATAATCTGCGCTCCTCCTGCCACCATACCCGTAATAGAATCTATATCTTGACCCGGAGTATCCATAAAATAAAGACCTTTTTTATCATGCGGCACTTCTTCGGCATATTCAAGCGCTCGTAAAAATGTGCTCTTTCCGGCTTTATGCATACATCCAAGGGACTTTTCTTCAATAGTTGTAAGTCCTCCTGCTTTATTTCCCGGAGTCGGCTGACCTTCTCTTAAGTCATGACCTGCGGCGTAGGATCTGTCCTCCACTCTCTTTACCATAGATAGAAACTTTTCCCTTTCGGTAATGTCTGCAAATCTTTCCGCCAGCAAGTGCTCTGCGCCTATACATTCCGTAGTCTCGCTCAAAATACTGCTTCCTCCGTCATTTACAAGCATATCCGAAGCAACTCCGATTGTCGGGTTTGATGCCAATCCGCTTGTAGGGTCGCTTCCTCCGCATTCCAATCCGAGAATTATTTCGCTTATATCAAACTCCGTCTTATTCTGTTTAGCAAGTTCTCTTGACATTTTGCCTGCAATTTCGACTCCTTTTGCAACCGTTTTGCACGTTCCGCATTCGTCCTGTATAATGATGTAGTCTACAGGTTTTCCGCTCTCTGCTATTTCATCGGCAATCTCCTTTGCCTGTATTCCCTCACAGCCGAGACCTACCACAAGAACCGCTCCTACGTTGGGATTTTTTCCGAAACCTACCAATGTTCTTTTTGTTGTTTCAAAATCGTCGCCTATTTCGCAGCAGCCATGCTGATGAGGTATGGCTATTGCGCCGTTTACAAGCTTTGCTATATTGACCGCCGTTTCGCTTGCACAGACGGAAGCCGGTATTATAAGAAGGTAATTCCTTATTCCGTATGTTCCGTTTTCTCTTTTATATCCCATTAATTTCATGGCAAAATCCCCCTTATTTTTTATCTCCTCTTCCCCTTGTGCTTTCACAGTTATGCACATGTACATAATCGCCTGTTTTTATTTCAACTGTTGCTTTTCCTATTACCTGACCGTATTTATAGCATAATCCACCCTCGGCTATATCGTTTACAGCCATTTTGTGGAATTTAGGTATATCGGAGTTTGATATAATCTTTTTCCCGAAAACATCAAATGTTTCGCCTTTTTTCACATCTCTCAAGCATGTAACCAGATTATCCTTTTCATCGATACGAAGTAAATCTTCCATAAAAGCACCCCTTTTTAAATATTATTATCCGTATGGATTTTAGAACATTTTTGTATAATTATATATACACAAATTATAAATTAATAAAACGATATATTCAATTGTTATTTGACACAAACAAACAAAAGAGTTACTATAAATACAAAAATGCAAATTTAAGGAGCGATTATATATGGCAAAGGTTTCAACAGACGGTAAATCAACGGAAGAAAAAATGGCTTTGGCTGACGAAATAAGCCGCGGATATTTTCGTCAGGGACTTAACTGCGCCGAATGTGTTCTTCGCACATTTATGGACATGCACGATATAGACCTTCCTGATGATATAATCAAAATAGCGTCGGGTTTCGGCGGAGGAATGGGACATACAAAAAACACTTGCGGAGCTATAACGGGAGCCGTGCTTGCACTTGGAACAGTTAAAGGTCGTGATCCCTTTGAAAAAGAAGAAATGAAAGACCGTATTCATCAGCTTCAGGGAGAAGTTTATCCTACATTCGGAAGCATGGTGAGTGAAATAAAAGAAAATTACGGAACGCTCAACTGTGATGAACTTTCCAATCCTTTTGGCGATTTCGCAGGAAAAGCAAGAAAGAAAAACTGTATGGAAATGATTGCTTACTGTTCAGCCATCGCTGAAAAATATGCAAATCAGTAAATAATTTACTTATAAAAACAACCACGGTTTCATAATAATAAATCGTGGTTGTTTTTATAAAGTCATATAGCCTCTGACATCTTTATATATTTTCTTTAACTATCGCTTCTTGTTCCGTCTTCAGAAAAACCTTCTACCTTTGAAAGTTCTATCCATCTGTTTATAGCCTGCATACGAAAATCCATTTCATTTATTTCTTCGGAACATTTTCTGAGGCTTTCTGAAATATCAGCCGAAACCGATTCAGGAAGATTTTTTTTATATCGGAGTTTATGTTCTATGCTTGCCCAAAAGTCCATAGCAATTGTCCTAAGCTGGACTTCAACCGGAAGCCTCTTTTTCTCCTCTGTGAAAAATACAGGCACTTCAAGTATAAGATGCAGACTTCTATAACCGTTCGGTTTGGGATTTTTAATATAATCTTTCTTATTTAAAAGTTTAATATCGTCCTGCATACATATTTTCTCCGCAAGTCGGTATATATCTTCGGGAAAAGAACATACGACCCTTATTCCGGCTATGTCATATATATTATTCTGGATACTGTCTATGGATATTTCAAACCCTTTTCTTTTAAGCTTTTCCATAATACTGACCGGTCGTTTTATACGGCTTTTAATAAATTCTATAGGGTTTCTGTCCCCATATAAGGAAAGCTCATTATTTATAACTTCAAATTTAGTCTGTACTTCCAGCATTGCACACCTGTACTGCATCATCAATTTTTGGAACGGAATAGTCGACTCCAAAAATTCTTCCGGGTCATTGCTTGAAATTAATTCTTCAAAAGTTAACTGCTTATCTTCAAATTTCATTATTTATCTCCTTTATCCTCTTTTGCAATTCCATAAAATATAATATCAAAAATTCTCTGTATTTCAATTTTAAATATTTATTATTACGTATTAATTGTAATTAAAACATTCAATTTATACATTAACGAATAATTAAAAAATCTTATATATTGGTATCATTGTTAAAATACATATATTAATAATTCCTTTTATCATATAAACAGTTCAAATATCTCTCAGTATATTATTCACCAATCCATTAACGTAAAAGACGAGTAAGAATTTTTTGATTCTTACTCGTCTTTATTTTTTAGTCCATATTCAATTCTATATTACCAAAAACTCTTGATGCTAATCTTTGATTATGGAAATTTGTTTTTTACCTTTTATCTTTCAGTCAGCATGATAAGTACTACTTCATTTCCATAAGTATATCCTGTTACATTATACTTACTTGTATTCATTGCCGTAGCAAGATTTGTCTGCTCATACTGCTTAGGACCTGTCTTAACATAGCACTGTACGTCCTCGCTTACATCATATTTTCTGCTTCCGCTTGAAGCCGTACCATAGCTTATATTGCTGAGTGATACAGATGTGAGTCTTCCGACATATATAAGCTTATCATTTCTAAACTGGAAATAAGCGGCGCCGCTGTCTCCGCCAAAGTCGTCTCCTGAAACCGTAGCAGTTCCCGACTGTCCGTTTATTATATAGTTATATATGGTTGATGTAGGCTCTTCAGATGTTCCGTCAGCACCATATATTTCTTCTTTGCTTACAACTATACCAAACTGTTTTCCATCGCTTGTAACATCATAAAGTATGAGATCTGTTATTTCTCCGCTTCCGTTTGTTACATAATATAATACATTGTCCGATGTTATTTCTTTTCCGGCAAGTTTAGATGTATATGTTACCGAAGCTGAATAATCCTGATTTACATTAATTATATTACATCCCGATGCTAAAGTATGTGTTCCGAGTTTTGTTCCGTCGGAATTGAATTTTCCGTTTATTCTCTTAACAGCCTCTTTCTGAACGGTATTGCTCTGACCGTCAAATGATATGGAAACAACATCTCCGACCTTAAACTTATCAGTATCGGTCTGATATGATCTTACAACGCCGTCAGTACATGTTACATATACAACGCTTTCTATAACCTTAGCGCCGGCCTCGTTCGTATATGAATCAGACCCTATTTTTGACACGATACCCGCATAGCTTCCGCTGAAACGTGATGTTGATACTACATCTACAACCGTTCCGTCTTTTCCGAGAAGCAGTGTAACTGTGTCGCCTATTGTATAAGAACCGAGGTCTGAAAGTTTATACGCTGCTGCACTTTCAAGAGTATAAGTATTTCCTGCTACAGTTGCCGATGTAGGATTTGCAGTTGACGGAGAAGCCGCCGTATATCTTCCTGTTACACTGTTAGCATAAATCCATACCGTCTTAAGAGCTTCATTATAGTAATATACATCATAAATCTGAACAGCTGAAGGTGTGCTGATAATACCGTTTCTGTAAATTGTAGCGTCTGCAGCTGCAAACGGTATATTTGCAAATATGCTTCCTGTCTCGTATACATAAGGACCTTTAAGTTCGCTTGATACAAGAGAAGAATAATTTATATTTCCCGAATTATCAACAGTATATCCGAGTTTTGTTGCATATACCTGTCCATCAGCAGTTTCGGCTTTAAGAAGATTATAGAATATATTTACACAATCTCCTCTTGTAATATACTGCCCCTGTTTAAGGTTTGTATTGTCGTCCAGTCCCAGTGCCTGAAATTTTGAAATCTGCGCCGACGGGAATACCCCCTTAAATGTTGACGGGTCATATCCGAGAAGTTTAAGAACTGCCGTAGCAGCTTCTTCATATTTTATTTTGCTGTCCGGACGGAATGTTCCGTCTGAATATCCTGTAAACCATCCGTTTTCAACCGCTACTCTTATGTACTCGACTGCCCAATGGTCTTTTTTTACATCTTTATAAAGAGAGCTGGCTACTTCATCTCCCATCTCGTCCTTATAAACAGATGCGGAAATCATCATTTTTGCAAACTCCGCACGTGTAACATTCGACGACAGGTTCATATTTCCCGCTCCGTCTCCGCCGATTATGCCGAGAGCCTGAACTGTCTGAAGCGCCGTTTGGCTGTCGGCGGCATGTACCGGAACAGCAAACGCAGAAACGGATATCAGCGCCGCGCACATAAGACTTGCAAATTTTTTAAGTCTTTTCATCGTCTTCCTCCTTTAATAAATTTATCCGGTTATCAGTCTGCCGAATAGATCGGATTAATCATATCTCAAAGCGTCTATCGGATTTAATCTTGCTGCCTTTTTAGCCGGCATATATCCGAAGAATATACCTATAGCGGCAGAGATACCGACAGATACCAGAATAGCAAACATTGTCGGAGCAACTGTAAGAGGTTCGCCTAAAGTTATAAAAATAACCTTGGAAGCTACAAACGAAAGTATATATCCGACTACAATACCAATAATACCTCCCAGTGCGCTGGTTGCGGCAGCCTCAATAACAAACTGGCTCATAATATATCTTTCTTTTGCTCCGAGCGCTTTCCTTATGCCTATCTCTTTTGTTCTTTCTGTAACGGAAACAAGCATTATATTCATAATTCCTATACCGCCTACAACAAGTGAAATTCCCGCAATAAGTGTAAGTATAGTAATTAACATATTTGTAGACTGATTCATCATATCCAAAACTTCGGACATACTCTGAACATAAAATGCGTCTGAAGATCCGTTGAAATATTCCGTAAGAGCATTTTCAAGTGTTGTTTTTGCCTCTGCTGCCATTTCTTCATCTTTAAAAGTAATTGTAAAGCTGTCAACGTCCCTTATATTCATCATTCTTGATACTGTAGAATAAGGAACATATATTGCGTCATCGGCAGAATATTCCGTACTGTCGGCTTTTTCTTCCAAAACACCTACTATTGTAAAGTCTCGTCCGTTGAGTTTTATCTTTTCCCCAAGAGCCTGACCTCCGAAATATTTTAAATTTATAAAAGATCCTACTACGCATACGTTTGTTCTTTGTGCAATGTCCAAATATTGCAGTGTTCGTCCCTGCGCTATATCAAGCTTATTTATATCGGCAAAGTCTTCGCTTACTCCGGTAACATTGGAATTCATACTTTCCGTACCAACTCTTTTTGAGCCTTGGAAGGATACGGATGGAGTCATTTTATCAAAATATTCAGAGTTTTCATCAACGATTTTTTGCATATCGTCAACCGTCATCTTTTGACTTCCTCGTCCCATAATATACACAGATAATGTGTCAGTTCCCATACTCTCAAACTGTTCTCTCATATACTTTTCCATTCCGCTTCCGAGACCGGTAATTACTATAACGGCAGCAACGCCGATAATTATACCGAGCATGGTAAGTATTGACCTTGTCTTGCTTGAACGTATGTTTTTCATTGCCATAGAGAAAGCTTCATAAAAATTCATTTACTTCCTCCTTCCCCGATTTCAGCGTCATCATCGGAATCGTCCAGATTAAACGTAGGCTGTACAAACGCATTCGGATCGCTGGTAGGTCCATCGTATACCTTTTTTCCGTCCTCAAGTCTTATAACCCTTTCAGCAGTTGCCGCTATGGAATTATCATGCGTAATGAGAACAACGGTATTCCCCGCCTTATGCAGTTTTTGAAGTATTTTAAGAACCTCTCGTCCTGTTCTGGAATCTAGGGCTCCCGTCGGTTCATCGGCAAGTATTACCGACGGATTTCCTACAAGCGCCCTTGCTATGGAAACCCTCTGCTGCTGTCCTCCCGAAAGCTGACTCGGCAGATGTTTGGCTTTTTCCAGAAGGCCTACCCTCTGCAAGGATTTTTCAGCTCTTTTTCTTCTTTCCGCTCGTGAAACACCGGCATACATAAGCGGCATTTCAACATTTTCAACAAGATTAAGCTTTGGCAGAAGATTATATTGCTGGAATATAAATCCGAGCATTTCGTTTCTTATCTCAGCCAACTCGTTTTTATTCATCTTTCCGACATTTCTTCCTGCAAGAAAGTATTCTCCCTCACTGGGAACGTCTAAACATCCTATTATATTCATACATGTTGATTTACCTGAACCCGACTGTCCTACGATAGCGATAAATTCGCCTTTATATATTTTAAAGTTTATATGGTTGGCGGCTCTTATTATGTCGTCTCCCATCTTATATATCTTTGATACATCTCTGAATTCAATAAGAGGATCCATTTATATCTCCTCCTTATCCCATAGCCATCATTGCGCCGCCATAGAACATATCAGATGACGAGCTGAATATATAAGCAATTTCGTCGCCTTCGTTTATGCCGCTCTTTATTTCAACATAACTGTCATTGCTTATGCCTGTTTCAACCTCAACATATTCATATCCTTCCGGAATTGACGGATCTTCCGAACTGTTAGCTCCTGTTTTTACAAGAACCATGTTTCCTCTTGTAACAGCTCCCACGGGAATAGCTATAACGTCGTCAGCCTGTGAAACTACTATTTCCGTACTTACATTCATTCCCGGCAGAAGATCTTCATCAGGGTTATCTATCTGCACTTCAACGGGATATGTTGTTACGCCGTTTGTAGTCGTTCCCGCCATGTTTATTTTTGTAACTTTACCTGCAAAAGTTTTTCCTTCAACAGCGTCAGCCGTTATTGTAACGTCCTGTCCTACAGATATTTTATTTATATCAAGCTCATCTACATTCATCGTCATCTTAAGATAAGATAAGTCGTATATAGTACAGAGTTTTGCACCCGCGTCAATAGTATCGCCTGCTTTGACAAGCTTTTCTATAACCGTACCGTTAATGGGTGATTTTACAGTATAGTCCTCAAGGTTTTCGTACTGGTTTTCAAGACTTATCTGCGCGTCCTTTACATTATCGGAAGCTGACTGAACAGAATCAGTAACATTGTCGCTTTCCAATCTTATAATAGTGCTTCCGTCAGAAACCAATGCTCCTTCATCGTTTACTATTTCAACAACTTCTCCGCTGACCTCGGCATTTACACTTCTGTTTTCTTTATATTGGAATTTTCCGCTCTGTGTTGAACCTGATGTTCCTACTTCAGCCGTTGCCATCTGCTCTTCTGAAATAGCTCCCGGATTGTCTACATTTATTTTTACATTTTTAACAATCATATTTCCCGGCATAACCTGTGTAGCTCCGCTTACGGAAGCAACTGTTCCGCTTAAAGTTTCAAAAGAACCGTAAAGCGTTACTTCTGCGCTTTGTCCTATGTAAAACGTATCCGCTTCGTCAGCAGGGAACGGAAGTTCAATTGTCATTACGGAATCGTCTCTGACTTTTGCGATTTCCTGTCCTGCGCTTACTTCATCGCCGACCTCTACAAGAACATCCGTTACAGTTCCGCCTACTTTTGTTTTTACATTCAGATTATCAAGCGCTTTTACAGCTGTATTATAGTTGCGCTGTGCCGACGAAACCGAAATCTGTGCTTTTTCAATGCTTGTTTCCATATCTGATGAGTCTATCTGATAGAGAGTCTGATCTTCCTTAACTATATCGCCCTCTTCAAAAGCATCGCTGAGTACGTCTCCCTTTAACAGCGTTGTAACTGTATATTTATCAGCCGGCTCCAAAGTACCGGTTCCCGTAATACTCTCGACAATGCTTGTTCTTACAGCCGTATCCATAGTATATGTTGACGCCTGCATTGCATCGTTTTTACCTTTTCCGGAGCAAGCTTTAACAGCCACAATTACGATTACTATAACCAATATAAGTGCAATTATTTTTTTTGTTTTAGATGTTCCGGAAAACTTCTTTTTAAAGTTATTCATTTTTCCGCTTTTTTCATCAAGTTCAATTTCATCTGTTTCCGATTTATCGGTAACTTCAGTGAGCTCATCATTTAATTTTTCTTCATCCATATTTTCATTCCTTTCATTATCAGCTGAATATTTTTATTTGATCTTTCTTAATTACAAATCAAGCAATATCATAAGTATCAGTTAATAAATTTCAATGTACCGCTTATGTCCGTCCTCCTTTCTGATTAAATAATGGCAAATAAATCTGTTTTCATACGTAAAAATAATACATTCTTTAGTATATAAAAGTCAATGAACATACGCTTAAATTATCTTAAGATTTGTTTAAAATTTTTCACGACATTTAATTTTGTTATATATATTAAAAACCACTCCGTAAAGTTTCAATTAAAATTGCAAAGTCAAACATTGAGTAATGTTAGCTTTTTTATTGTATATCTTCAATGTAAAACAATTTAAAAAGCGGCTGTAACATTAAATCCCAGCCGCATAATAAAATTATTTAATTTTCTTCGTTTGGATCAGGTAAAAATCTTAATGCTATCAGCTTATGGAAAATATATGCAAATACATATCCGATAACTACGCCGAGTATCGTGTCTATTATACGAATGATAACCGCTCCGTGTATACCGTAAATTCCGGCTCCTATCATTAATGCTCCGAAACAGTTTAATGCCGTCTTATATCTGTACTTTGTACAGAAACCGAGGCACAGACCGCCTAAAGGTCCGATAAGCGGCTGAATGGATTCCGGCATAATCTGAAAAATAACAAAGAATGCAGCCGAACCGATAAGTACGCCCAAAACACGCTGTCCGAAACGTGTTTTTGTATCCGGAGAATACGGATACTCCGACAACAGCGATGAACATGCAAATCCCATCCACATAAAACGTTCAACCTTAAATATGCTTCCGATTGATAAAACAAGAGTAACGCCTATTGCCATTCTCAGCTGCCATAAATGTGTAGGATTTTTAAGGGTAAATCTTTTAATAACATGATGGAATCTCGTTTCTGAATGTATGTGCCTGTGCTTTACAAAAAGTATAACAGCGCAGATAATATATCCAACCAATGTCATCATTGCTCTTTGTGTAAGTAATTCTCCGCTTACGGGGTTGCCAACCAAATATATGTATGCAAAACTATATAATCCACCGTTTCCGAGTTCCGGTCTTTGGCTTGTTATACAAAGTATTGCAAAAATAGCAATAAAATGAATAAACGGGATAAGTATTGTAGGCACCGAAATAAGTATTGCAGGAACAAACAGCAATGTTGCGAACGCTATAGCCAGTGTTACCAACGAATCTCCTATACAATATTCAAAGTTGACAAAACGTATTCCTAATAAAATACAAAATAGAACTACTGCCATCGGCGTATTTTCCGTTCCGAAAATATTTGACAGTGTAGTGATAAACAATATTGCAAATGCAACTATCAATATAGCTCTGACTGTAATTGCCGCCCAATAATAAACTTTTTCTTTTTTCTCATTACTTTGTGATATTTTTTTCTTTAGTACAGAAGGATCCATTTGAAGCGCATCATAAAAACTCATAATCAATTATCCTCTCTCTTTCTTTCATCTTCTATATTCCGAACTATATTATCAGCATACTGTAAAAATTTTTCAAAATCAGATCCTACGTTTCTCCATAAATCGTAAAACGGCTGTAATATATTTTTATATCCTTTCTCTAATTCAGCGCAACCGAAATCGGTTATAAATAATTTATAGCTTCGTTCGTCGCACTCCAGCTTTTCTTTTCTTATACAGTTCTTTTCATAAAGACTTTTCAGGCAGCGGCTTACCGCTTCCTTTTTCATACCACTGTACTGGCTAAGCATAATCGGCGTATTTCCCTCGGGTTTTAAATAAAGCCATGCCAAAAGTTCACATTCCCCTGCAGTCAGTTCCTCTTGTTTGGAAGGAAGAAGCATACGTGAAAGTTTTTGAACCTGTTGACGATAATGGACCATATCAATCCAGTCTATATCCATAATCAGACCTCCGAAACTAGTTAACACTGTTAATTATATTGTTTATTATTACAATTGTCAAATTATAGTTACATTATAAACAAACTGTTGATTTTTAGTTTATTCCGTGTTATATTTCTCTTATATATTAATGATTTGAGGTGAAAAGATGTTCAATTTTTCTTGCTGATAATTTTTTGCATAACATTATTTCAAGGCAGTTTATACAGCCTGTTTTTTTGTTATGCCATGCGGAAAAGTTGAATGTCTATACGCTTATATAAAACGGATATTTCTATCCTTATTTTGTGCTGCGGATCAACTTTCCGCAGCATTTTTGTTATTTCTGGAGGGATAAAAATGTCATTAATAAACGTATCTAATCTTACATTCGGATATGACGGAAGCGAAAAAAATATTTTTGAAAATGTAAGTTTTCAAATCGATACCAATTGGAAACTCGGATTAACAGGAAGAAACGGACGTGGTAAAACAACATTTTTTAAACGAATATGAATACAGCGGAACAATAACATCTGATGTTTCATTTGAATATTTCCCTTTTTCGGTACGTGATGAAAGTTTGTATACGATTGACATACTTAATGAAATATGTCCGGATGTACCCGAATGGAAAATAATAAAAGAGGTTTCCTTATTGGACTCTGACTGTGAAGTCCTATACAGACCGATGGAAACTTTATCAAACGGAGAGAAAACAAAGGCTCTACTCGCGGCGCTTTTTCTTAAAGAAAATAATTTTCTATTAATAGATGAGCCGACAAACCATCTTGACTACACTGCAAGAGAGGCTGTAAGCTCTTATCTTAATAAAAAGAAAGGATTTATATTAATTTCCCACGACAGAGCCTTCCTGGACAGCTGTATCGACCATATCATTTCTATAAACAAAACTAATATAGATATACAAAAAGGCAATTTTGAATCATGGTTTTATCATAAACAGCTTAACGATAATTATGAAACAGCTCAAAACGAATTGCTCAAGAAGGATATAAAACGTCTTGAAGCCGCAGCAAAACGAACTGAAACGTGGTCCAATAAAAAAGAAGCCTCAAAATTCGGCTCTAAAGCAGACAGAGGTTATATCGGACATAAAGCCGCAAAAATGTCAAAACGCTCAAATTCTATTAAAAATCGTCGAGTTACAGCCATTGAGGAAAAATCATCGCTTATGAAAAATATAGAAACAAACGAGCCGTTAAAGCTTACTCCGCTGAAATTCCATAATACACAGCTTGTTGTACTGAAAAATGTTTCCGTTTATTACGGTAATAAATCCGCATGTTCTGATATAAGCCTTACCATAGAGCAAGGCGACCGCATTGCAGTGAAAGGAAAAAACGGCAGCGGTAAAACAAGTATACTAAAGCTGATTAAAGGCGAAAATATAGAGTACACTGGTGATATAATAAAAAATCCCGCTCTTAAGATTTCTTATATATCTCAAAGTTCCGATTTTCTGGAGGGAAGTTTGGACGATTATGCAAATGATCTTGATATAAATACAAGCCTTTTCAAAGCAATTCTCAGAAAACTCGATTTTTCCAGGGATCTTTTTGAAAAAAATATGAAAACCTATAGCGACGGTCAAAAAAAGAAAGTTCTTATTGCCGGAAGTCTCTGCGAAAAAGCTCATTTATACATATGGGATGAACCGCTGAACTATATCGACGTCATATCAAGAATTCAACTTGAGGAATTGATTTTAAATTATTCGCCGACTCTTATATTTGTAGAGCATGATAAAGCTTTCACGGATAAGATCGCAACAAAATTTTTAGAGTTTTAGAAAAAACGGCAGCTATAGCTGCCGTTTTATATTTCTTTTAGGCAACGTGTTACTTTATAAACACATTACCGCTTACTGTTTTTTATTTCGTCTTGAAATAATTACATTAATTGCAATTCCCACGATAATAAGCGCTATGGCTACAAACAGATAAAGATTCGCTTGATTAATAATATATGACAATAAAAATCCAATCCCTAAATATACTGATAAATCACCAAATACTTTCACTTATAATTCACTCCCGATCCTTGTAAAAAAATACTGCTTATTTTCATATGAATAATTGGCTTTTATACCGAAAATACTCTCAAGTACATTGCTTTCGCACATTTTTGTCGGCTTGCCGTCAAAAACTATTCGCCCGTTTTTCATCGCTATTATCTTATCTGAATAGCTCATTGCCAAATTAATATCATGTATGACCATTATAACAGTTTTTCCGTTATTTTTCAGTTCTTTTATAATTTCCATAAGTTCCAACTGATAATTAATATCCAAAAAAGTAACAGGCTCGTCCAAAAATACTATATCTGTATTTTGCGCCAACAGCATAGCTATATATGCCTTTTGCTGCTGTCCCCCCGACAGTTCCGACAAACTCTCCTCCGCCAAGTCGTATATTCCGGCAGTTCTCATTGCCTCGTCAACTATTTTTCTGTCTTCATCTCTGTATTTTCTCGGATATCCCAGATAGGGAAACCTCCCATGATAAACCAGCGCTCTTACAGTAAGCGCACCGGGATTTTTCTGTTGGGACAATACCGATATTTTTTTTGCCCTGTCTTTTGCGTTCATTTCATGGATGTTTACTCCATCAGCTACAACGACTCCTTCATATGGCTTCATCAGTCCGGAGGATATTTCAAGAAGCGTTGATTTTCCGCATCCGTTCGGACCGATAATAGAAGTTATCTCATTTTCATGCATAATCGTGTTTATGTCAAAAAGCACCTGTTTTTTTCCGTATCCGCCGTTTATGTTCTTAAGTTCTATCACCGTGTTTTCCTCCTTTCTTTTTCATTATCAAATATATAAAGAAAGGAACTCCTATATATGATATTATAATTCCGAGTTGTACCTCGTATGGTGCAAAAACAGTTCTGGAAATCAAATCGCACAAAGTTACAAATACTGCCCCCAAAAGAGCTGTCCCCGGTATAAGCCTCATATTTCCGCTTTTAATGAAATGTCTGGCGATATGCGGAACAATAAGTCCGACAAAACTTAGCAGCCCCGCAAAGCTGACTGCCGCTCCCGCTAAAAGAGCCGCCGACAAAAGAAGTATAAACCTTATTACTTTTACATTCATACCAAGGCTCTTTGCGGTTCTGTCTCCTAGGGACAATATATCCAGTTCATGGCTCAGAAGCATTGCCAAAATAAATCCTACGGCAATATATATACATGCCGGATATAGTTTTGAAAAAGTCATTCCCATAACTCCGCCTATTTTAAACGATGTTATACCGTTAAGGGAATCCGGAAAAAAGGTGGTTATTGTATCGATTCCGGAATTGAGAAGATTACTGACGGCAACTCCCGCCAATACGAGCGTCATCTTTGAAGCTCCGTTTTTTACAGCTATGAAATATACGGTCATTACCGTTATAATAGCTCCCAAAAATGCCGCCGCAGGTATAACGGATATTTTATAGGGAAAAATCGCCATGGCAAGCACGGCAAAAAAGCCTGCGCCCGAATTTACGCCTATTATACTTGGTGCCGCGAGAGGGTTTTCGAGAACCGACTGTATTATTACACCGGAAACCGCAAGCGCAATTCCCGCAAGCACAGACGCCGCCACTCTCGGCATTCTTACAGAATATATTATCTGACTGTTTACAGTATTTTCGTCAAAAAAAAGCGCCGAAATAAAATCCGACAACGGTATCTTCACAGATCCCATGCATATCCCCAAAACAGCTGATATAACGAGCGCTATCGAGCAAACCAGTAAAAATATTTTTTCGGTTCTATCTCTTTCGGCTGATACAACGCGTATATTTTTCATACCATTCACTCCGTTAAAAAATCAATATTTTAGATTATACCATATATGTTAATGATACGCTATAAAACTCTTCGTAAACTGTTCATATATAAATCTGGTTCATACATCTTATCAGACTCTTAAATAAGAGTTTTTTCCCGAATCTAAAGCTTCTTTACTTTCTTTTATAACAGCGACCATTGTCCTGCTAAAGCATAAAGGCAACCGTTTGCACAATGCAGTCATAAAAATCTTCTTTGAGTTTCTCAAATAGGAGCTTCTATATCTCCGGAAGTTTCAGTCCGTAAAATACTTTAAGCAGTAACCGATGGACTATTTAGATTATTATAACAATCGCCGAATCAAGACAAATTTAAAAGGCTTGCCACCTGCAATTCCCAGACAACAAGCCTTTCCGGATTCTTGAACATTTATTTTTTTTAATATATTGTCTAACTTTTTAGGATTCAGTTCATTGCCGTAGTATGCATAAATAAATTATTTGATGATTGGTACTTATTGGTGGCTATAGTTTATAAACCCACGTACAAATGCCGGAGCATTATCCTTACAAAGCAAAAGGAATTCATATTTTTATCATTTTGTTACGCAACCAGCGCATTCGCATTAACTTGCTCTATTACTCGCCTGATTCCAATCCACACAGATGGCTCTTTAAACACTTCGACAATACTTCCCTGGTCTGTAAACGGAGTTTCTTGGAGAACTGATAAGTCTTTCATCATTCCATTATGTACAATAAACTCTACAATCTGATTCACAAAATATATCTGTCTGCTATCCAAATTCGTATCATCCAAGAACTCTGCAAAAGCCTCCTTAGCTGCCGTCATATCAAGTCCTACAATTTCTCGAACAAATTCTCCTAGAGGTTTTTCGCCATACTCAGCTTCATAATCATGCTTTGTCCCAACTTCACTCCACAGAATATCTTCCAAATTTTTTATATCTTCATACGTTAGCGGCTTATTACTCTTAAGCTTTGCAATTGTCTCATTGTCTTGATGCTGACGAACATAATATTCTGCTTTTGCTTTATAATTCTTCAGATCATCATTTTCCAAATCAGATTCATTCCAGTCCATCGATAGAATCTCATCGTCAAAATTTGTATCATAGATAATTTTCGACCCTTTAGGAATATACTTCATCAAATCACGAAGATTTTTTCTAATATATTCAAATTCATTGATTCCTGCATTTTCAATGTAATCTGTATGAAGGATCTGATTGATCAGATCTGCCTGAACCATAATTTCTGGAATATTGGCAACACCGGAAAGTGCAGACACCTTTGAAATAAGATCATGCATACCGCGAGAATACTTTTTCCCAATCAAATACGCCAATTCGATACCATACATCAGCGCGTCAAAACGTAATGCCGTTGCCTCATCATTTTCCGGTTCAATCAGCGGTGAAAGTTCTTCTCTTACAACTAATGTATCCTCATAAGTCAAGGCGCTGTAATTCTTTTCATTTACATAGATATCAACGTATTTTAAATGCTGTCGAACGGCAAAATTCTCTCTATTCAGTTCTTTCACTTTTGACGCCATATGTTCAACCAAAGAATTACGATAAGCAATCAGACTCTCTGTCTGATATACAATATCCTGCAATTTATATGCAATTTCAAATTCAAGCTGAAAAATTGCTCCCTGCAACGCAAGCATATTTGCTGTCGGACGTCCTTTATTCATGCGGAAAAACTCAAAATTTCCGCAAAAATCGAAAATGTAGAATTTTTCCTTATCTTTACCATCCAGTAATCCTGGACATAAACGCGTTCCTCTTCCGATCATCTGCCAGAACTTGGCTTTACTCATTACTTTTTTGAAAAACACCAAGTTAACTACTTCCGGCACATCTATACCTGTGTCAAGCATATCAACAGAAATAGCAATCTGCGGCATTTTCTTCGGATGGGAGAATTCATCAATGGCGCTTTGTGCATAGTTCAAATAGTTATCAATAACCTTTGCATAACCAACCAGATGTGGATACTCCTTACCAAACACTTCATATATCTTTTCAGCGTGATCGTGGTTTTTCGCAAATATAATACTCTTTCCGATTTTATTGCCATAATCGACTTTAATTCCGTTAGTCATGAAAATATGCAGTACTTCTTTGATAGTATCCTCGTTAAATACCCAATCGTTTAATGCAGAAGACTTGATACGTTCCGGTAACTCGCCATTTTCATCTATAAATTTATTCTCATATTCTTCTTTTTCTTCCTCTGACAATTCATCATAAACAATGCCCTGATCAATAAATTTCAGAGTAGTTTCCACAGATACAAAATCAACAAGATATCCGTCCTTTACAGCCTGTGCAAGTTCGTATCCGTATGTGGGAACGCCGTTTTCCAGTTCAAAAATTTCATATGTGTTTTTGTCAATTTCATCTTTCGGCGTCGCTGTCAAACCGACTAACGGAGCGTCAAAATAGCTGAAAATATCTTTATATTTGTTATAAATGGATCTGTGCGCTTCATCACAAATAACCAGATCAAAATGTCCGCATGTAAATAACTTTCCATTTTCATCATGAATTGAATCTATACAATTCATCATTGTCTGATATGTGGAAAACACACCATGAGCAGTATAGTTATCTTTTTCTTCGCAAAGATTGGTTACGGATAAATCCGGCAATAGATTTACAAAATTTCTTTTTGCCTGCGTTACAAGAGAATTTCGGTCTGCCAGAAAGAGAATATTTTTAATCCATCCATGTTCCAGCAATACCTTGCATAGCGCGATAACTGTTCTTGTTTTTCCGGAACCTGTAGCCATAACCAGGAGCGCTTTTCTACGGTTTTTGGTACCGAAACTATCGCATACAGCCTTAATCGCACCTTCCTGATAATATCTATCCGCAATATTCTTATCTACTGTAATATATTTTAAGCTTGATCTCATTGTTTGAAGATTAAACAGTTTTTCAAGATCTCTCTTAGAATATATGACAGATACTTTTCGTTCCGGATATTGATTATCAATAATTCTGGTTTCAAAACCATTTGTCAAAAAAACCACCGGTCTTCTTTTCTGTTTTTTCTCAATTAAATCCGCATAAAGCTTTGCTTGCTGTCGGCCTTTGGAGACATCTACACAGGTACGCTTCGCTTCAATTACAGCCAATATCCGTCCGTTATCTCCCAGCAAAACGTAATCCGCCAAACCAACTTCCGACTTGTTGGGCATTCCGTGAATCTCATATTCGTTTATCCAATCTTTACCTTCTGTCCAACCTGCGTCCTGAAGCATGGAATCAATATATAATTTTCTTGTTTTATACTCCGATAGATCCAGGGGTTTTGGAATATATGAATTCTGCTGTTCTTCTCTCCTGGCTGAAAGTTCCTCTTTTAGCGCCTCATTTTCTTTTATTAAAGATTGTAAATCCAGATCTTTTTTCTCAAGCTCACTGATTTTTTTCAGTAAGCTTTCTTTAGTATCGGCAGCCTCTTTCTTAGATTGCTTTGCTTTATTAATTCTATCCTCGATTAATTGCTTGTTAAAAATATGTTCAGTATAACTTAACGAATAGCAGCATGCAATAAAATCAAGGAAAATAGATAAATTCTCAAGACAAAGCATCGCTTCCGCTCTACCAATTTTTTTATTATTATGTGCAACATTATTGCCGCATCTTCGAATGTAATCCATCCGTTTCCAAATATCGTATCCGACAACATCTCTGAAATCTTCGGCATTCATCAAGCTCTGAAGATTATCCTGATATGGCATGTCCAACTGTTTTTCAACAGAATACATCCATTTCACAGCAAATTCCATTGCCCTGCGGCAGTTAATTATACAGGCCTCAGGATCTATTAAGACAATCTTCTCTGCGGAGATTGCGACATCCGCAAATGCAGTAAATTTCTCTTCATTTTTCAAATAATCAAAGTTGGTTGTCATAAGAACCTCCTTCTTGTAGCGAATACACTTATATTTTTAAGAGGTTGTAACCTCTCTCTATTATCAATTTTGATTTATCGACTTGTTTGACAAAGTCAGTGAATACCTGTTGTTGCTTAACTGACGGCATCAGAACAACAATTTTATTCATTGTAGAAATTGGCAGTTGCGGCTGAGCCGAACCACTTGCTATCTTCTCCTTAATTGAACCAATCTGCATTTTAAACTGTTCTATAAAAAACCGCTCTGATACTATTTCATGGTTCATTCTCAAAACAACCATACCAGAATTAATACGAACATTTTCGTACGGAACCGATTCATCATAAAATGCCAAATTTCCTATTGTTCCACGTGTGGTAAGTACCACATCTCCACGATTCAGATGACCTTTTCTTAGTAATTCATCCTTCTCTTTAGTCACAAACATGCAGTTCTCAAACGAGAAACCATTTGAAGTAACATTCTTAGCATTTAAAAACAAACAGTAACCTTCATCTGAAAATTCTTCCTGAGTTGGATAATTCTTTCCTCTATCACCATCAATAATCTCACAAACCTCAGTCATTGGCTTAACGGGTAAATTCATACTATTTATTTCCGGATCGCCAAACAATTCGATAAATCTGGCTTTGATAAGTTCATCCAGTTTCTGAAGTTCTTTTTGACGAGTTCCAATAATGTTTGCTGCTTTTGAAAGTATATCTGCAATAACAGCTTGCTTTTCAATAGATGGGAATGGAATCAGCATATCGTCAAAATCTTTTTTTACAATATGCTTCATAGTAGCACCATGAGCCTTTGATTCCATTTTTTTTAAATTGTATTTAACAGCAAATACAAAATAATCTTTATTCACCTCTACCTTATCAAATACAACCTTAAAAATATGCTGATTCAGGAGTGCCTTTCCTCTATTCCAAATATATACACCTAAGCTAGCAGACCAAGAAATCAATACGTCTCCATCATTGATTTCTATTTTTTCTGGATAGTTACCATTATAAAAGCCCAAATTATAAACATTACCTGTAAGATCTTGAATTCTAATAATCGGAAGTCCTTCATTCCTTCTATCTTCTGGCTTAAATGCATATCCATTTATATAAGTAGCAATATCGCCTAATCGTTTTTGTTCCATATACCCATCCCCACAAATCCGAATTGCCCCTAGGCAATAAATTTTTGATGGGATGTTTTTACATTTGTCTGATTTACGATAGCATATTGCATAGTAGTATCTATTTGAGAATGACCTAATATCTTTTGCACTTGTTCGATAGGCATACCTTTGTCAATTGCCCTTGTAGCCATTGTTCTGCGGAACTTATGAGGATGAATTTTTTCTAACTTCAATTTTCTGCCTAATGTACGAATTCGTATCTCTACTCCGCTGATTTTCAATCTATCATGCGGCGCATCTAACGATACAAAAAGCGCAGGATTATCGTCCTTTCTCTTTCTCAAATAATTTTGCAAATGAAGTTTTGCCTTTGCGTCAAAATATACTTTTCGTTCCTTATCTCCTTTTCCGAAAACAATACATTCCCTAGCCTCAAAATCAACATCCGAAATATTCAAATTCACTAACTCACCCACGCGCATACCCGTAGAATACAACAAATCAATCATAGCCAAATCTCTGGTACATTTACAATTATCTCTGAGTAATTCTATTACTTCATCTGAAATTATTTCTTTCACAGGCTGCGTAGTTTTTATTTTATGAATACGCCTCATCGGACTCTTCAAAATATAATCTTCTTCCTCCAGCCAAGAGAAAAAGCTGGAAATATTTCGTCGGATATTATCCACCGTAACCTTGCTGCAGTTATTGATTTTCTGATAATCAACCAGATATTTTCTGATTTCTTCCGTAGAAATCTTTCGTATGGGTTGTTTTATATTTTTAAGCATTCGCTCTACCGTAGAACTATAGTATTCAATGGTTCTCGCCGAACAGCCTTCAATCTTTTTCGCATCCAAAAACAACTGCAAATACTCGTAATTTGAAATTTCTTCTTTTGATATATTACTTTCCGAAAATGTTTGCAACAAAACTTCCTGTAGCTTTTTCATTTGTGAAACATTCAGATAATCTGCCATTTTATTGATAATTTGTACAATCTTTTCTTCCATGTTGATATTTTCTCCTAACCATACCAACATCCTGCTCCACAAAATTTTTATATAACTTTATTCTCCAAATAACATTCCAGCAGATATGCCGGATTTTCATAATACATACTGCTATTGTAATCGTCTATTTTACTGCTGATAAATGAATTATAAACTTTCAACAAAGCGTCAATAACGTCTGTTTTTTCATATTCAGCTACGGATTTTATAAGCCTTTTATATACTTTTCCCATATCCCAATGTGAAGGGATAGAGTATTTACAGTCTGCGACATTGTCGAAATTGCCTATGCCTATCTGAGCTTCTCTGATAAAATCATCACTCACACGGTCTATATTATCGCTATGATAAACATCCGCTAAATCGTAAATTTTTGCCAGGTACTTTTTTCCTAACGCGTTTACAACCGCAATTCTTGTATTTTTTGTTTTTCTTGCGATATAATCAATCAGACTGCAAGTAAAGAACAAATCGTTGTCTTTTGCAGCTTCACGTCCTGTACCGTTCATTACAAAACCTCCTCAAAACCTCTGTATTCAAGGCATTTTAATGCCTCTTTTGTACAGAAATTAATCTGATGCGTCGGATATTTGAACTTTGCCAATACCCAAAACTGTTCTCTTGTAATGCTCCCATCCATATAATCAGACACATAATTATAAATCTGGTCGTCTGCCATTGCTCCAATCACTATATCATATTCATGCTTTCTGCCGCTTCTGCAATCAATGATAAAATCCAGCCATTCATCAGTCATTTCCTTAAATTCCTTTATTTGTAGGCTAGAATTCAAACGCACCTCATAAATGGATACAATTTTTGTGTCATATCGTTTTGCCCAACGTTGAGCCTGCTCTTTAATAATTGTACAATAAAATCCGTCGCCGAAATCCTTTGTATTTCTTCCAATGCGAATTTCAGGATTTATAACCGCCGCATATCCGCCATGATATACTGTCATTTTTGACACATAGCATTCCTCCTATCCAAAATATTCCTGCATTAGACTATCAAACAATAACTGAGCTTTTTCTAAAGCATTTTGTACCGCAATTTTTGATTTGGCTGTCTGCTCGACGAAAGCAGCGAACTGTTCTTGTAATTCAAAAGGTGCAAACGGAACTTCAAATTCTTTAATTTTCGACAGACTAAGATTTTTCTGACGCACGCCCCGTCTTTCTTGCAAAAAAATAGGTTTCATAATATCAAACAAATAATATAGCCAAACAATGTTATAACCTTGCTTCGGATTTAGATTTGCACACGCTTGATTAGAACTCGAATCCTCTGTCAAGATACCCATCTTAAATGCAGCGGTATCGTACATTCCAATCATCAAAGTACCTTTATAAAAAAGTTTTGCAGCCGATTGTTGGAGTGCCGTCTCAGAAATATGTTCAACTGAATCTGGCAAATACAAGGAGTTCAATTCACCTGCACTATACCAACGAATATCCCCTTCAAAATACTCTACTTTTGCTCTGGATGGTGTTCCTCCACTTGTTAATACTCCTATTTCTCCGATTTTAACAAGGTTACTTTTATTGTATTTAGGATCGCCAAACAATTCGATAAATCTGGCTTTGACGAGCTCATCTAGTTTTTGAAGTTCTTGTTTTCTATTTTGTATAATTGAATATACCTTCTCAAGAATTTTAGAACACTCAATCTGTGCTTCCAAATCAATATCTGGCACCAAAGTTTCTTCTAATACTTTTCGTCCAATTGCTTTAAATGTACTTCCTGTCCCCTTATTATTAAGTTCTTCATTTTTTCCTTTTAACAGCCAAAATATAAACTCTGGTGACACCTTTGTTTTATTCGGTGTTAATGCAGCTAAACCACGCCCAATGCAGCATTCTTCTGTTGCATAATTCATAGCTCCTATAGGTGCTCTTACAGATATTAAAATATCTTCAGCTGCAGCCATTTTCGTTGGTGCAGTACACCATTTTCTGGTTACAGGATAACGCTCACCAAAATCTGCATTTCCTTGAAAAAATGGAACGCCTTCACCATTTTCATTATAACTATCTGAATCAGGCGATTGGCCCATATTTATAGCACAGACCTCTTTTAACATCACATAATTCATCATTTTCATCCCCATAAATCCGAATTTATAATCCTAACAATTGTTCCAAAGCGTCCATTTCATCGGCAATCTTCATTTCCAACTCACGAAGATCAGTCATTATTTCCTGACTTGACGGATACTCAATCGGTACATACTCTACTTCTTTATATTTGTTAATGCTTAGGTCGTAATCATTATCGGCAATTTCTTGCTTTGTTACAAAGAAACTCTGTTCTGTTCGCTTTCTGTCTGCTTCTTTGTCAAGATGTCTGAAACGCTCAATAATATCGGGAATATCATTTTCCTTTGTTTCACTGCGCTTGTCATCCAAGCTGAAACCATCGGCTTTCATATCATAGAACCATACGTTATCTGTTCCGCCATGACCTGTTTTTGTAAAAATCAAAATCGCCGTTGAAACCCCCGCATAGGGTTTAAATACACCGGATGGCATGGAAATAACCGCTTCCAATCTGTTTTCTTCCACAATTGTCTTACGAATATCCTTGTGCGCTTTAGATGAACCGAATAATACTCCGTCCGGAACAATACACGCACAGCGACCGCCGACTTTTAGCATACGAACAAACAATGCCAAAAACAATAACTCTGTCTTTTTTGTCTTACAAACTTTCAGCAAATCCGCACTCACAGTGTCATAATCCAAGCTTCCCTTAAAAGGAGGATTTGCAAGAATCAGACTGTATTTCTCCTTATCCGGATTCTGATCTGACAAACTATCCCTATACTCGATATACGGATTGTCTACTCCATGGGTCATCATGTTCATAGCTCCGATTCGAAGCATCGTTCTATCCATATCAAATCCATGGAACATATGATTCATATAATGATTTTTATTTTGCCTATTGAAGAACACTTCTTCTTTCTTTGTCTCTTTTAAATACTCGCTGGCAGATACAAGAAATCCCGAAGTACCGCATGCCGGATCACAAATAATCTCATCGGCTTTCGGATTCATCATTTCCACCATCATACGGATAATATGTCTGGGTGTACGGAACTGTCCGTTTACTCCCGCTGTTGCCAATTTTGAAAGAAGATACTCATACACATCGCCTCTTGTATCAGCAGATTTCAGCTGTGCCATCTGCTCATAAATAGAATCCATAGCCGTTACTATCTTATCCAACATCAAAGGTGTGGGAACTTTGAATATTGCGTCCCCCATATATTTTGAGTACGCGCTTTCCTTATCCCCATGAAGATTCTTAATAAAAGGAAATACCCATTCCTGCATTGTACTATACATTTTTGCCGCAGGAAAATCGTGGAACACACTCCACTTCAATTGATTTCCGTCAATTGTACGTTCTCCGACCTGTACTTCATCGGCAAAAATGCTTTTATGCGGAAGCCCTAACATTGCGGCTTCCTTTGCATGAAGGTTATCTGCGTCATCCAAATCTCGAATAAACATCAGATATGTCATCTGCTCTATCACATCTAACGGATTGGTTAATCCTCCTGTCCAAAAGATTTCCCACAGTCCGTCAATTTTGCTTTTTAATTCGCCCGTAACCATATTAATCTTTCTCCCTGTTTAATACCGCTGATTTTTATTATCTCACTATCTAGGATTCTAACATTCCGTTTCGCTTTTATCAATTCATTTTAGTCATTTCTTTTTATTTTGACTAAATCGAACTCGCTTTTAAATATTGTAAAAGAAAATATATGTTGTAAATTACTTGTAGAATTTATTCATTTAGGTATAACAAACATGCAACTCTTCGTAACGTGGATTGTTTTTATCTATTAAATATTATAAAATGCTGAATGGGTGATGATAATGGATGAAAGAAGAAAAAAGGAACTTATTTTCGAATATAGGAACAGAAAACCCGAAAAAGGTATTATATGTTTTAAATGTACAGCTGTAAACGAATCGTTTCTTATGGCTTCAAATGATACAAAAGCAAGTTTAAACAGCGTAAGCGCAAAACTTTCTATGGGTTTCCATCCTAATAAAAGACTGCTTGAGCTTTGGAAAACATACGGTGTTAACGGTTTTGAACTCTCTGTAATACATACTCTGAAATATGACGATCCGAGTCTTGATTATTCCGAAAAGCTCGAAAAACTGCTGGAAGAGTGCCTTGAATCTGACAAAAATGCTTCAAGAATATGGAGATAAAGCATTTCACCATAACAAATTTACATATTTTAAATTAGATTAGACTTAATTAAATAAAAACGGAGGTTGTCAAATGGATTGTGCAAAAGTTGGAAAACTTATTGCCGAATTACGAAAAGAAAAAGGATTGACTCAAAAAAATATAGCCGACGCATTGGGCATAAGCAACAAAACCGTGTCAAAATGGGAAACGGGTCTCGGATGTCCCGACCTATCTCTGTGGCCTGATCTGTCTGTTATATTGGGAACGGAAATTACACAACTTATGGAGGGCGAAATAACTACAAATAAACCGGACGTCGGAAATATATCAAATATACGTTTCTATGTATGTCCAAACTGCGGAAACATACTTGTAAGCACGGGAAGCGCTTCAATATTCTGCTGCGGAAAAAAGCTTGAAAGACTTGAGGTAAATTCCGAAGAAAATATTGAAATGCAATGCGAAGAAATAGATATGGACTATTATATAACCTTAAACCATGAAATGAACAAGGAACATTATATTTCATTTGCCGCTTATGTAAAAAGCGATAGAATATATTTGAACAGATTGTATCCGGAACAAAGTCCGTCTTTCAGAATTCCTCTTATGCGAGGAGGAAAGCTTTATGTTTACTGTGTAAATCATGGTCTTTCGGTATACAAAAATATACATAAAAAAGCATGAATTTAAAAATTCATGCCTTTTTATTATTCCGTGAACTCTCCGAATTTTCTGAATCTCTTATATCTTTCCTCAATAAGAGTATCTATATCTTTTTCTTTAAGTTCGCCTATCTTCTTAATAAGCTCTTTTTTTATAATACTTGTCGTATAGCTTAAATTATTTTCTATTCCCGATTCTTCCTCGGGAATAATTTTTTCTATTACTTTAAGCTCAAAAAGATCTTCCGCAGTTAATTTCATAAGTTCCGAAGCCTCTGCAGCTCTTGCGGAATCTTTCCATAATATGCTTGCAAATCCTTCCGGAGACAAAACGGCATACATACCGTTTTCAAGCATCCACACTTCGTCTGCAACCGCAAGGGCCAATGCTCCGCCGCTGCCGCCTTCTCCTATGAAGATAGATATAACCGGAACTTTAAGCCTCGCCATTTCCATAATACTTCTGGCTATGGCTTCGCCTTCGCCTCTTTCCTCAGCGCCTATTCCGCAAAAAGCGCCGGGAGTATTGACAAATGTTATGACAGGACGATTAAACTTTTCAGCCTGTTTCATAAGTCTTAAAGCTTTCCTGTATCCTTCCGGATTCGGCGAGCCGAAGTTTCTTTTTACATTTTCCTTTACGGAATGACCTTTCTGTACACCGATTACAGTTACCGGCATATTATCGAGAGTTGCTATTCCTCCGACTACCGATTTGTCATCGGCATAGTATCTGTCTCCGTGAAAAGTTATAAAATTATCAAAAATATCTTCTATAAATTCCGTAGCAGACGGACGCTGAACTTTTCTGGCAATACTGATTTTTTCATAAGCTCCTGCCATTACATCGCCCCCTTGCTGTGAATCATAAGAATTTTTCCCAACATGCTTTTCATTTTCGGTCTTTTTACTATTTTATCTATAAATCCGTGTTCAAGCTGAAATTCCGCTGTCTGGAATCCTTCCGGAAGTTCCTGTCTCAGCGTCTGTTCTATTACTCGCTTTCCCGCAAAACCGATTACCGCTCCCGGCTCGGCAAGCATTATATCGCTGAGGCTGGCAAAGCTTGCCGTAACGCCTCCCGTTGTAGGGTCTGTAAGAACCGAAATATACAAAAGCCCCTCTTCGCTGTGTTTGGCAACTGCCGCCGATACTTTCGCCATCTGCATAAGAGATATAATTCCCTCCTGCATTCTGGCTCCTCCAGATGTTGTAAAAACAACGACAGGAATCTTTTCCCTTGTAGCTGTTTCAAATGCCCTAGTTATTTTCTCACCTACAACCGAACCGAGACTTCCCATTATAAAGTTGCTGTCCATTACGCATATTATAACTCTGTACCCAAGTATCGTACATCTTCCCGTAACAACGCCCTCGTTAAGTCCGGATTTCTTTTCCGCTTTTTTAATAAGTTCATCATATCCGGGATAATCTATAGGATTTTTAGGTCTCATATTTGCGTCAAATTCTTCAAAGCTTCCTTTGTCGCATGTAATCTCTATTCTTTCCCTTGCTCCTATCCTAAAATGTCCGCCGCAGTTAGGGCAGATCTTGAATTCGTCCAGTTCTTTACGATATATTGGTTTGCCGCAGTGCGAACACTTTATCCATGAGCCGTCGGGTATTTTAGGTTCATCGCCGTTGGATTCTGCATTTTGCGGAAACTGTATTCTTATATAGTTTTTCTTTTTAAAAAGATTCATATATTATCTCCCGCTTACTTAATAATTTCATTTGCTATAAATGAAGTATCAAATTCGCCCTCAATATATTTTTTATTAAACAATATAGTTTCTTGGAAATCTATATTTGTTTCTACGCCTTCTATAACAAACTCATAAAGAGCCCTGTACATCTTCGCAATTGCTTCTTTCCTCGTCCTGCCGCATGTAATAACCTTTGCTATCATTGAATCATAGTACGGGGATATAGTATAACCTGCATAAACGGCGCTGTCAACACGAACGCCTATTCCGCCTCCCGGCATAAGAAGATAATCTATCGTTCCGGGAGAAGGTATGAAGTTCTTCTCCGGATTTTCGGCATTTATTCTACATTCAATAGCATGTCCTTTAATCTGTATGTCTTTCTGAGAATACTGAAGCTTTTCTCCGGCGGCAATTTTTATCTGTTCTTTTACAATGTCAACGCCCGTTACCATTTCCGTAATAGGATGCTCAACCTGAACCCTTGTGTTCATCTCCATAAAATAGAAATTGCCGTCTTTATCATACAAAAATTCAATTGTTCCTGCACTTTTATATCCGACAAATTTTGCCGCTCTTACGGCAGCCTCTCCCATTTTCTTCCTTGTCTCTGCGCTGAGAGCGGGAGAAGGCGCTTCTTCCAAAACCTTCTGGTTTCTGCGCTGTAAAGAGCAGTCCCTCTCTCCGAGATGTATTATATTTCCGAAGTTATCTCCTAATATTTGTATTTCAATATGTCTGGCATGTTCTATTACCTTTTCCATATACATGGTATCGTCGCCAAATGCTGACTTTGTCTCGCTTTTTGCTGTTTCATAAGCTTCGGCAAGTTCATCTTTTGTCCTGACTATTCTTATGCCTCTTCCACCGCCGCCTGCCGACGCTTTCACCATAACCGGATAGCCGAGTCTATCTGCCGTTTCATACGCCTTCTCGACGTTGTCAACAACTCCGTCGCTTCCGGGTATTACCGGAACGCCTGCGCTTATCATAAGTTCTCTGGCGTTTGATTTATTACCCATTTTATCTATAGTTTCGGAATCCGGTCCTATAAACTTAATGTTACATTCTTCACACATTGCGGCAAACGTGCTGTTTTCCGACAAAAAACCATATCCCGGATGTATAGCCTGCGCTTTTGTGAGTACAGCGGCACTTATTATATTCTGCATATTTAAATAACTGTCAGCCAACCTTGCAGGTCCTATGCATACAGCCTCGTCTGCAAGTTGGGTATGCAGCGCCTCTCTGTCAGGTTCCGAAAAAACCGCAACGGTAGCTATACCCATTTCTCTGCATGCCCTTATTATACGAACAGCTATTTCTCCTCTGTTGGCAATAAGTATCTTGTTAAACATTTACACTGTCCTCCTGTTAATCCGCAGTTTCAGCCAATCATAAATGTGAGTTCAGCCTCAGCCGCCTTCTTTCCGTCAACATAGGCTATTCCTTTTCCTATACCTGCGTTTCCTCTAAGTTTTGTAAATGTAACTTCCAGTTTCAAGCAATCCCCCGGAACAACTTTTTTTCTGAACTTCGCCTTATCGATTGCCCCGAAATACGGAGTTTTTCCTTTAAATTGATCCATACTTAATATTGCTACAGCTCCTGCCTGTGCCATTGCCTCTACTATAAGCACTCCCGGCATTACAGGTTCTCCGGGATAATGTCCGACAAAGAACGGCTCGTTCATAGTTACATTTTTTATGGCTACTATTTTTTCGCCTTCCACAATCTCCTCAACTCTGTCAATCAGAAGAAAAGGTGGTCTATGTGGTATTATACTCATAATTTCCTTTATGTCCATCATAATTTATCACCCTCTCATACAATCATAAACAAGGGTTGACCGAATTCGACAACCTGTTCATTCTCAACAAAGATTTCTTCTATTGTACCGTCATAGTCGCTCGTTATCTCGTTCATTATTTTCATAGCTTCTATTATACATACAACTTCACCTTTTTTTACTTTATCGCCTTTGGATTTTAAGGCAGGGCTTGACGGCTTCGCACTTGCATAAAATGTTCCGACAATAGGAGATTTTATTATGTTGCCGGATTTTGCTTCTACATTATGAATTTCTTGCTTTTCTTCCTGGATAAATCTGTTGTCATGCTCTTCAATATCATTTTTTTCCGAATCTTTTTCAAGGATTTTCACAGGTTTTAAAGCTCCGTCATTTTTGCTCATACTTATTGATGTTCCATTTAGACTAAGCTGAAGTTCCCTTAATTCGGAATTGTTCACCATATTAATAAGCTCTTTTATCTGTTCAAAATCCATTATTTACCCTCCCATTTTTTCAGGCAAAGAACAGCATTATGACCGCCAAATCCAAGTGAATTTGAAAGGGCATATTTAATATCTGCTTTTCTGCCCTTATTCGGAACATAATCGAGATCACATTCCTCATCTTTTTCAGAATAGTTTATTGTAGGAGGTATGTATCCTTCCTCCAAAGCTTTGGCGCATATAATAGCTTCAACAGCCCCGGTTGCACCAAGCATATGCCCCGTCATTGACTTTGTTGAGCTTACGGGCACATTATAAGCGTAGTCGCCAAGCGCTTTTTTAATGGCTTTTGTCTCCGCTAAATCATTTGCCTTGGTGCTTGTTCCGTGTGCGTTTATATAACCGACGTCTTTAGGCGATATTCCCGCCTCGTCAATTGCAAGCTTCATCGCTCTTGCAGCGCCGTCTCCGTCTTCGCATGGAGCGGTAATATGATATGCGTCTCCCGTTGCTCCGTATCCTACAACTTCCGCATATATTTTTGCTCCTCTTTTTTTAGCATGCTCAAGTTCTTCAAGCATTACTATACCTGCACCTTCACCCAGAACAAATCCGTTTCTGTTCTTATCAAACGGTTTGCAAGCCGTATTAGGATCATTTTCAGTTGATAAAGCAGTAAGATTTGTAAATCCGGCAACACCGGTTTTTGTAATGGCGCACTCGCTTCCTCCTGCAAAACACATATCCGCATATCCGTGCTTTATATATCTAAAGGCTTCACCTATATTATTTGTTCCCGAAGCACATGCGGTAACAACTGCTTCGCATACTCCTTTTGCACCGAATTTAAGAGATATATTCCCAGCTGCCATATTCAATATTGCCATAGGTATAAAAAGCGGAGAAATTTTTCCCGGACCTTTCTCAAGCACTCTGCTGACCTGATTTTCGAGAGTTAAAAATCCTCCTATACCGCTGCCGACTATACATCCGAATCTTTCTGCCTCTTCTTCTTTTATTTCTTCCTTTACAAGGCCTGCCATATCAAATGCCTGCTGTGCCGCCGCTATTGCTATTATAGAAAACATATCGTTTCTTTTCAGGTCTTTTTTGTCGACATACAGTTCTGCATTAAAATTTTTTACTTCACCGGCAATTTTAACTTTAAATTCTTCTGTATCAAATTTTGTTATATATCCTATCCCGTTTACGCCGTTTTTTATATTTTCCCATGTCGTATCAACGTCATTTCCTACGGGAGTAACTGCTCCCATGCCTGTTATAACGCATCTTCTCTCCATAACTTCCTCCTAGTTCATTACCATTCCGCCGTCAATATTTATGACCTGTCCGGTAATATATCTGTTTTTAGCCAAAAATACCGCAACCTCCGCAACTTCTTCGGCTTTTCCGAATCTTTTCAAAGGTATTGTCGCAAGCATGTTTTTCTTTATATCATCACTGAGTACACCTGTCATATCCGTTTCTATAAATCCGGGCGCAATGGCATTTACCGTTATTCCTCTTGAACCCAATTCTCTGGCAACGGATTTTGTCATTCCTATTACTCCTGCCTTTGAAGCGGCATAGTTTGCCTGACCCGCATTTCCTATCAGTCCGACTACCGATGAAAGATTTATTATAGTTCCGGATTTCTGTTTAAGCATAATATTTGAAGCAAATCTGATTGTATTAAACACACCCTTGAGGTTTGTATTTATAACTGAATCAAATTCGTCTTCGCCCATTCTCATTGCGAGCATGTCCCTTGTTATTCCTGCGTTATTCACAAGTACTTCTATATTTCCGAATGTGTTTTTGGCAGTCTTTATAAGTTCTTCAGCTTCATTGAAATTGCTTATATCGGCCTTAAACGGCAGACATTCAACGCCGAAAGATTTTATTTTTTCAATAACCTCATCATCTATATTGCTTCTGTAGTTAAGAACTATATTACAGCCTTCCGCCGCAAATCTTTCGGCAATGGCGCGTCCTATTCCCTTTGCCGCTCCTGTTATGACGGCTGTTTTTCCGCTAAGCATCGTGTTTCCTCCCGTCAGCCTTTTATCTTATCTAAAGTTTTATCCAAAGATTTTAAATCTTCAACATTTAAAATGACCGAACCCTTTGCAATTCTCTTTACAAATCCACTGAGTGTTTTTCCGGGTCCTACCTCAATAAATGTATCCACGCCTTTATCTACAAGGTTTCTTATTATATGTTCCCATTTAACTGGACTCATAACCTGTTTTATAAGAAGAGGAACAATATCCTCGTTATTTTCTATTTCATTTCCGGTTACGTTTGTTAATACCGGTATATCCATATTCTTAATATTTATTTTTTCAAGTTCTACCGCAAGTTTATCACTGGCAGGCTTTAAAAGAGCAGTGTGAAACGGTCCTGTTACATTAAGTTTTATTGCCATTTTAGCGCCTTTTTCTTTGCATATTGCCGCCGCCTTTTCCGCAGCCTCCGCTACTCCCGCTATTACTATCTGCCCGGGAGCATTATAGTTTGCCGGAGATACATAACCGTACTCTTCCGCCTCTTTACATGCCTGTTCAACGGCTTCTGCCTCAAGGCCCATTATCGCATACATACTGCCGACGCCCTCCGGTACAGCCTCTGTCATAAATCTTCCGCGTTTTTTTACAAGCTGTACTGTTTCCTCAAAGTCAAAGGCTCCGCTTGCAACTAGCGCAGAGTATTCTCCTAAGCTTAATCCCGCCGCATAATCAGCATGTATTCCCTTTTCTTCCAGCACTCTTAAAGCAGCGATACTCATTGTCAATATTGCCGGCTGTGTGTTTTCGGTTTTATTTAATTCCGTTTCATTGTTAAAACAAATATCTGAAATAGAAAATCCGAGAACTCTGTCCGCATCGTCAAAAATTTTCTTTGCACAGTCAAAATTATCATACAATTCTTTTCCCATGCCTACATATTGTGCTCCCTGTCCGCTGAATAAAAATGCTGTTTTCATAAATACACTCCTGACCTTTTTGTTATTTGGGGTGTAGCCATAATGAAAACTGCACCCCTCAAACCGAAAATATTAATGTTCAACCGTATGTTCTGCGGCATTTTTCATCAAACCGCAATACTCGTTAAACATTTCTTCTATAATTTCACTGCAAGTCTGTTCTTTTTTTACAAGACCAGCAATCTGACCTGACATTACAGAGCCGTTGTCAACATCGCCTTCAACTACCGCTTTACGAAGAGCGCCTCTTCCGAGGGCTTCAAGCTCTTCCGCCGAAGTATTCTTTTTTTCAAGTTCTTCATATGCTCTTGCCATTTTGTTTCTTATTACCCTTACAGGATGTCCTGTAGACTGTCCTGTAGTTGTAGTATCAATGTCTTTTGCCTTTATAATTTTAGCCTTATAGTTCGGATGTACGTTACATTCTTTAGCTACAAGAAATCTTGTACCTATCTGGACTCCTGACGCTCCGAGCATAAACGCGGCTGCCATTCCCCTGCCGTCGGCTATACCTCCGGCAGCTATTACCGGAATGTCGACAGCATCAACAACCTGCGGTACAAGCGCCATCGTTGTCGTTTTTCCGACATGACCTCCTGATTCCGTACCTTCGGCTATAACAGCGTCGACGCCTTCTCTTGCCATCATTTTGGCCAAAGCAACGGAAGAAACAACTGGTATAACCCTCGTTCCGGCTTCTTTAAACTTTGACATATATTTTCCGGGACTTCCCGCTCCGGTAGTAACAACCGGAACTTTTTCTTCACATATAACGTCTACAATCTCATCAACATATTCGGATAAAAGCATTACGTTAACGGCAAAAGGCTTATCTGTCATTGATTTCAGCCTTTTGATTTCCTTTCTGCATTCCTCTCCGTTAAGATGTCCTGTTGCCAGTACGCCCATACCTCCGGCATTTGATACGGCCGCTACAAGGTCGGCGTCGGAAATCCACGCCATTGCTCCCTGTATTATGGGGTATTTAATTCCGAATATTTTGCAAATATCCGCATACATTGCCAATTCCACCTTTAGTTTTTATTTGCTTCAACAAAGTTTACAACGTCTGCTACTGTGTTAATAGATTCGATTTCTTCGATTTTAACGTCAAATTCGTCTTCAATTTCGTTAATAATCTGGAAAAGGTCAAGTGAATCTGCCGAAAGATCTTCCTTTACCTTTGTCTCCATAGAAATTTCATCAACTTCAATACCTAACTGATCAGCAATAATCTCTCTTATTTTTTCAAATACCATTTTTAATTCCTCCATAAAATTTAATTAATATATTAATCATGGGATATTCCCTGATTTTTCGGTTTAAATTTTTTTATATTTCAACAACCATACTGCACCATGTAAGGCCTCCTCCGAAGCCTGTTATAAGGAGCTTGTCTCCTTCGGAAAGTATGCCTTTTTCATACATTTCGTTTAATGCTATCGGAATGCTGGCGGCAGACGTATTGCCGTATTCCGCAATGTTAAGGTAAAACTTTTCCATAGGTATTTTAACTTTTCTGCTTATTACTTTTACTATTCTTTCATTTGCCTGATGAGGAAGAACATACTTTATATCTTCAGGCATTAAATTTGCTTTTTCAAGAAGTTTATTTACACTTTTGGGAACCTGTCTTGTCGCAAAGTCAAAAATGACCTTACCGTCCATATATATATAAGGATCGTCAAACTTTTCAAGTCCGTTAAAAACATTAGCCGCAGTGTTTCTCGCTCCGCCGAGGCTTTTTCCTTTGGTTCCGTCGCAGCCTATATCTTCGGCAATAATACCGGGCGTTTCACTTCTTTCAATATAAGCCCCGGCCGCACCGTCTCCGAAAAGTACGCATGTGCTTCTGTCAGACCAATTTATATGTTTGCTTAACACCTCTGAGGCTATAATAAGAGCGTTTTTATATGTTCCCGATTTTATGAACTTGTCCGCAGTGGAAAGTGCAAATACAAATCCAGAACATGCGGCGCTTATATCAAAAGCAACTGCGTTTACCGCACCTATAGCCGCCTGAACAGTACATGCGGTAGAAGGAGACATACAATCCGGCGATACTGTAGCTACTATAATCAAATCAATATCAGTCGGGTCTATTCCGCCCTTTTTAATTATTTCCCATGCGGTTTTTGATGCCAAATCAGATGTATTATCCCCCATGGAGATATGTCTTCGTTCTATTCCTGTCCTGGAACGAATCCATTCGTCATCTGTTTCCACAAGTTTTTCAAGATCTGCATTTGTAACAATGTTTTCAGGTACATAAGCCCCTGTGTACTTAATTTTAGAGAAATACATTATTTTTCACCTTTAATTATAAAATATTCTTCCCTCAGGAAGTCGTTCAGATGCTCCAGAGCCTTTGCCAAAACCCCTATCTCTTTGTCATCCATTCCCCCGATAGTAGCCATTACCATATCATTATGAAATTTTGCGTGTACCCTGTATAAAAGTCTTCCTTTTTTAGTCAATCCAAGAAAAACTATCCTTTTGTCCCCATCGCTTTTAAGCCTTCTGACATAGTCTTTTTTAACAAGCTTATTAACCGCTACAGTCAGCGTTCCGACCGTTATATCTAATATTTTTGCCACTTCGCTCATCATACATGCCTATGGCTTCTACTGTATGAACCTCAGTTATGGACACATCATTAAACGGTCCGTTTTTAAGAGCTTTTTCTTCAATAATTAAAACGTCGTTAAACGAATCAACCAACAGTTTATTAATCCTCTGCATTGTTTCGTTCATAATTTCCTCCAGGCACAGCAAAATACTTTGATAATCAAAGTATATTGTTTTTTCAAAATATGTCAATAGATAAATTAAATTTTTCACAAAATGTTAATATTTCAATTTAATGTTTTCCTTATTTTTAGACTTTAAAACATCGGTTTTGTGCCTGTCTTTTTATATTTTATAAAAGCTTTTCCTCAGTAAACGCTTAGCTTTGACTATAATGGAGATATTTTTTCAGCTTATCTAAACAAAACATTTATAACCGTCTTGATAACTTAATCAGCAATATATTACCTTTTTAAAATAATTCTTCTGTTTACTGTTATAAGCCTCCTACTGCATTCCTCATTTTAATTCGTCTTGTATATTGTAAAATATTATTATATTATAATGTTATACTTACTGTCAAAAAGCAATATATAAACTCGTGCTATGACAGTAAAAAATCTCTAAATGCAGCTTAAAATAAGCGCGTTATAGAAATGAGGTACTTTATTTTGTCAATAGGTAAACTTAAAAAGGCTACATTAAAAGCATTGACAGCGTTGGAGCCTGATATAAAGAAAAGCTACAAACTGGAACGCAGATTGCACGTGCTGACCGCTAAAGTCCACAGACAGCCTAAAGGGTGCGAAACATGGGATTACTTTTTAGAGCATGACGGATACTCAATCCCCGTTCATTTTTTTAAACCCGATAATTTAAGGAAAGACTTTCTTTTATTATATTTCCACGGCGGCGGTTGGGTAACCGGCGGAATCGAAAACTATATGTCGACTTGTTTAAGCATGGCAATCGGTACTGGATGTATGATTGCTTCCGTAGACTATAGACTCGCCCCGGAATATAAGTTTCCGGCTGCTCCCGAAGATTGTTATGCGGTTGCAAAAGAATTTTTTTCCGGAAATATAATAGATGTAGATCCAGATAAAATAGTATTGACGGGAGACAGCGCAGGCGGAAATCTTGCCGCCGTTGTTTCCCTTATGGCAAGAGACAGAGGTGAGTTTTCGCCTAAACAACAAATACTTTTTTATCCGTCGACATATAATGACCATAGCGAAACATCTCCGTTTTCTTCAATCAGGGAAAACGGTACGGGATATATACTTACAAGCAAACGTGTATGTGATGTAATAGAATTATACAGGAGTTCCGAGGAAGATTTATACAATCCGTATTTCGCGCCGTTAATTGCCGACGATCTTTCATCTCAGCCAAAGACTCTTATAATAACAGCCGAATACTGCCCTCTAAGGGATGAAGGCGAGGCATACGGGCAAAAGCTTCTCGAGGCGGGAAATTATGTAAAAACTGTCAGAATCAAAGACGCCATTCACGGATTTTTGACTCTTTCGCCAAGTTTAAAATATTCAAATCAATCTTACAGAGCAATAAATGCTTTTTTAGCAAGGGGTAATGAAAATGAAAAAAAGCAATCAGTGGTTCCGATTGGATAACGCCGCCAAAATCTTTCCCCCTACATGCTCCAAGCGCGATACAAAGGTTTTCAGATTTGTTTGCGAATTGAAAGAACCTGTTGACCAAACAATCCTTCAACATGCGCTTGACAAAACAGTAGAGGTATTCCCTTTATACCGTTCGGTACTCAAGAAGGGAATATTCTGGTATTATTTAGAAGAAAGCGATATAAAGCCTCAGGTTTTTGAAGAAAATATCCCGGCGTGCGCGCCGCTTTATGATTCATATAATCACAGACTTTTGTTCAGAGTTTCCTACTATAAAAAAAGAATAAATCTGGAAGTTTTTCATTCTCTGTCAGACGGTACCGGAGCGATACAGTTCCTTAAGACAATGGTATATTATTATCTTGAGGAACGCCATAATATAAAAATTATGACGAGCAATGACTTTACGTCTCTTTCACAGAAAAACGCAGACGCATTCAGCAAGTACTACGATAAATCGGAAACAATAAAAAAACATGTATATAAAAAAGCTCATATTATAAAAGGAGAACGTATTCCGAAAAACAATGTAAGCATTATAGAAGGTATTATGCCCTCTTCCGCAGTTCTTAGGCTGGCTCATGAAAATAATGCAACTTTTACGGAATTTTTGATTGCCGATTTAATCTGTTCCATATACGATAATATGACGACAAGGGAAAAAAGACGTCCGATTATAATAAACGTACCTGTAAATCTTCGTCAGTTTTTCCCTTCGGAAACGACACGTAATTTCTTTTGCGTAATAAATGTAGAATATACGGCGGATAAATCAGAATGTGATTTTAGCGATGTTATTAAAAAAGTTAAACTCGCTTTTGAAAGCCAGCTTACAAAAGACAATATACAAGGTATAATAAACAAATTTTCCGTTATAGAAAATAATCCTGTTGTAAGGGTTATACCTTTGCTTTTGAAAATACCGATAATGCGGTTTTCAAGTTATCTTGCCGACTGCAAAAACACCTCGTCATTCTCAAACCTGGGACGTATCGACATACATGAGAATGCAGCCGAATACATTAATATGTTCGATGTATTTGTTAAAGCAAAGCGCCCCCAGATGTGCTGCTGCACGTTCGGCGACAAATTGGCAATAGGAGTCTCTTCTCCGTTGGTCAGTAAGGAAATCGAACGAAGTTTCTTTTGCAGACTGGCTGATATGGGTGTAGATGTACAAATAATATCAAATATATCTCAATTCGAAATGTGAAAGGGATGATAACATGCTTCGCTGTGAACGATGTAAAGTTTATCTGCCGGATAATCCTAAAAAGTGTCCTTTATGCGGCAACCCGATATCCGGTACGGCAGACGAAGGCGAAAGCTTTTTTCCCGTACTTACAGAAATAAGACGTTCGTTTATAAAAAGGCTTATAAGGTGGTTCGCCTTTGTATCTATATGTGTAGTTCTTATATGTCTGTCATTAAATATTTTTTTATTGAACAACAGCTTTTGGTCTTTTTTTATACTCGCAGGCATAGGAAGCTTTTGGCTTGATTTTATAATGCTGACCAAAAAATATAAACACTCTGTTAAAAATATTTTATGGCAAACCGCAACTTTATCGATAATAGCTCTTCTATGGGATATAGTAACAGGTTTTCGCGGATGGTCTGTGGATTTTGTTTTTCCGATCCTTTGTATTTGTTCAATGTCGGCTATATTTTTATATTCAAACATAAGAAAGCTTCATATACAGGACTATATATTTTATATACTTATAAACTGCGTACTCAGTATAGTATCTCTTGTAGTAAGTATAGCAATGACCAGGGAAATGATAATCCCGTCCGTAATCAGTTTCATTGCGTCCATAATTTATATTATGGTTTTATTATTCTTTCATAGAAGATCATTATCTGACGAAATCAGAAGACGTACTCATCTTTAATAATTAGGCATAACAAATCAATCCGATTATTCCACTGAATATCATAATAATCGGGTTGATTTTTATTTTCCGCAAAGCCGCCTGCTATACCGATTATTAAACAGCTATACGATATTTTTAATACCGCTATCGAAAAAATGATTTATAAAATCCTATAATATAAAATAAAAGTCTCCTAAATCGGTATTATGTCAATAGCCGACAGGAGACTTTTTATTAAACAAAGCAATACTTTAAAGTTCGTTTATGCAGTTTTTAATTCTTTTCAAACCTTCTTCCAATACGCTTCTCGGACACGCTATATTTATCCTTTCAAAACCTTCTCCTGCTTTCCCGAACATATATCCCTGGTCGAGCCATATCTTTCCGGTGTATTTCAGCTTTTTATGCAGTTCATGGCTCTCAACCGCATAATTTTTAAAGTCAAGCCACACAAGATATGTTGCTTCGGGTACCATTACCTTTACTTTAGGCATATTATCGGATACATATTTTATGAGAAAATCAAGATTTCCCTGTAAATATTCCATAAGCTGATCCAGCCACTCGTCACCGTAATTATAAGCCGCTCTCATTCCTTCAAGTCCGAATACTCCTGCTTCCCCTTTGTCAAAACCGGCTCCGTTCATATAGTTAAGATACTTTTCTCTTAATTTTTCATTCTTTATTATAACCGAAGATATTTGAAGTCCCGCAAGATTGAACGTCTTTGTCGGAGCGGTACATATTATGCTGTTATTCGTTATTCTGTCATCTAAAGTTCCGAACGATATATGTTTTTTATTTGGATATACCAAATCGCAGTGTATCTCATCGGCAACTATTATTACTCCGTTTTCAACGCATATTTCTCCCAGTCTTGTAAGTTCCTCCCTTGTCCACAGTCTTCCTCCTGGGTTATGAGGAGAGCAGAGATAATACATTTTCACACTGGGGTCGGAAGCCTTTTTCTCAAAATCGTCAAAATCTATTTCATATTTTCCGTTTTCGTATATAAGCTCACTGTAAACGGGCTCTACTCCGTTTTTTTCGGCGGCTCCGAAAAACGGATAGTATACGGGAGAATTCATAAGTATTTTGTCGCCCTTTTCGGTAAATATTTTTGAAAACGCATGTAAAGCAGGTACTATTCCGGGACTGAAACATATATGCTCCTTTTCTATTTTCCAATTGTGTCTTCTAGAAAACCAACCTATAACAGCGTCATATACATCATCTTTATATATTGAATATCCGAAAACTCCGCTTTCCGCCCTCTTTTTCAATGCGTCTATAATAGGTTCAGCTGTTTTAAAGTCCATATCGGCTACCCACATAGGCAGAATATCATTATCGGACTGATCCCACTTACAGCTTAAAGTATTTTTTCTGTCAATTATTTTGTCAAAATTATATTTCATAGTATCCTCCTTAATAATATATTTATAATTGCTTTTCCGTTTTACTTAAATAATCCCAAAACTCCGCCGATATAGCGGAACGGTAGCTGTTTTTTACAGCGATTAGGCATACCTGTGTAACAAGCCTGTTATCGTTTATCTCAACGCTTTTTATTTTGTCTCCCCTCAGCATTTCAAGAGCCGACTCCGGCATAATTCCTACTCCCATTCCTCTGTCCGCCCATGCGGCAGTTGTTCTGGCGTCCTCATTCATACATATTATTTCGGGTTTAATATCAAGTTCATCAAAAATACCGTTTAAAATATTTCTCCACCGTTTATAAATAATAAGAGGTAATGAACCGATTTCTCTTATTGAGGCTTTCTCGCCGATATTTCCGAAAAACTCTTTCTTGCCGACTGCATACATTTTTTCGGTTTTAAGAGGCATGTTGTCAACTCCTTCAAAGGAAAACGGTGTTCTTACAAACGCAAGTTCAATTAATCCTGCCTTAAGCATGTCGATAATCTGATATGTGTTAGCCTCTGAAATTTCAAACTGTATTCCGTTGTACTCTTCACGAAACGGTTTAATCCACATATCGAGAACCATATTTCCTACGGATGAAACAACTCCGAGCCTCATAATTCCATGCTTACCGCTGTTGTAATCACGAAGTTCTTTTTTAGTCAGTTCAGCCATTTCGATTAATGTTTTTGCCCTTCTGTACAACATATTGCCTGCTTCCGTAATCTGTATCTTCCTAGATCCTCTCTCAAAAAGCACACACCCTACGTCTTCTTCCAATTTTTGTATTTGTGTGCTTAACGGAGGCTGAGATATATGCAGCTTTTTCGCTGCCGACGAAATATTTCCTTCCTCTACAACGGCCGCAAAATATTCCAACTGTTTAATATCCATATTTATCACCTATACATAAATGATATAGAAGCTATACATTAATAATATTATTAATATATATATATTTATGGTATTATAAAATTAAATATTTTTCAAGTACCGGGAAAAGAGGCGTTAAAATAAAATGAGAAAAATTCTTATCTATCTGAAGGACTATAAAAAAGAATCCGTTCTTGCTCCGCTTTTTAAAATGTTGGAAGCCTTGTTTGAACTTTTTGTACCTATTGTTATGGCAAAAGTAATAGACATAGGAATAGCAAATTCCGATAAACCGTACATCATTAAGATGTGCATAATACTTGTCGCCCTGGGGATAATAGGTCTTACATGTTCCATAACCGCACAGTATTTTTCAGCAAAAGCCGCCTGCGGTTTTGCTGAAAAACTTCGACATTCTCTGTTTAAGCATATTCAATCCCTATCGTTCACCGAAATGGATACAATAGGCACTTCAACTTTAATAACGAGAATGACAAGCGATATAAATCAGCTGCAAAACGGAGTAAACATGTTTCTTCGTCTGTTTATGCGCTCACCGTTTATCGTTTTCGGAGCAATGATTATGGCTTTTACAATAGATTTCAAAGCCGCTCTTGTTTTTGTTGTTGCTATACCGCTTCTTTCCGTTATCGTATTCGGTATTATGTATGTCAGTATACCTCTTTATAAAAAAGTCCAGTCGAACCTTGATAAAGTCCTTGGAATAACAAGGGAGAACCTGACAGGCGCTAGAGTAATAAGAGCATTTCACAAAGAGGATTCGGAAATCCAACGATTTGAAGATACAAATTCTTCTCTTGCCAAACTTCAAATGTTTGTGGGCCGTATCTCGTCTTTGATGAACCCTTTAACATATATAATTGTAAATATATCAATAGTTGCCGTTGTATGGATAGGCGGAATACAGGTAAACAGCGGTATTATAACCCAAGGCGAAGTTGTTGCCCTTGTAAACTATATGTCGCAGATACTTGTCGAACTTATCAAGCTGGCAAACCTTATAATACTTATAAATAAAGCTATCGCCTGCGGAAACCGTGTGCAGGGCATATTTGAAATAGAATCAAGTCTTAAGGAGGACGAAAATCCCATTGAAGTATCCGATACTCCGTCCGATAACATTTTGGAATTTAAACATGTAAATTTAAAATATAAAAATTCATCTCAGGAGTCATTGACGGATATTGATTTTTCGGTAAACAAAGGCGAGACTATCGGTATAATAGGCGGAACGGGATCGGGAAAAACTTCTCTGATAAATCTAATCCCGAGATTTTATGACGTCTCTTCCGGAGAAATTTTGTTAAACGGTATAAATATAAATAAATATTCCGTCAAGTCACTAAGAAGTAAAATAGGAGTCGTTACCCAAAAAACCGTTCTCTTTAAAGGTACTATACGGGAAAATCTGCTTTGGGGAAATGAAAACGCCTCCGACAAGGAACTTTATGACGCCCTTGAATCAGCCCAGGCTTTAAATATAATAAGTTCTAAAGAAAATAATATTGACGCGGAAGTGGCGCCCGGAGGTAAAAATTTTTCCGGAGGGCAAAAACAGAGACTAACAATAGCCCGAGCCCTTGTAAGAAAACCGCAAATACTTATATTGGACGACAGCGCTTCCGCTCTTGACTTCGCTACCGACGCGGCATTAAGAAAAGCTATACGAAATCTTGATTACAATCCTACCGTATTTATTGTATCTCAAAGAGCTTCATCAATACAGTTCGCCGATAAAATCATAGTTCTGGACGATGGTAAAATAGTAGGCATAGGCAGCCATAACAGTCTTTTGCAAAACTGCGAAGTTTATCGGGAAATATATTATTCTCAGTTTAACAAAGACAGAAAGGAGGAAAATTAAGTATGGATAAAAAAAATTCATTTCAGAAAAAAACTTTTAAGAAAGTACTGCTTCGTATAAAGCCGTATATGCCGCTGGTTATTTTGTCTCTTGCCATGGCTGCCGTTACGGTTGCGCTTACTCTTTATTTTCCTCTTTTAACAGGAGACGCTATCGATTATATTCTGGAACCCGGAAAAGTCGATTTCGGTTCCATAAAAGCTATTCTTATAAAAATGGCGTGTATCGTAGGGATAACGGCTTTATGCCAATGGATAATGAATATACTGAACAACCATATAACTTACGACGTTACAAAAGATATAAGGGACGAAGCCTTTAAGAAAATAGAGATACTTCCTCTGAAATATATAGACAATAATTCGGCAGGAGACCTTGTAAGCCGTGTAATAGCCGATGTTGATCAGTTTGCCGACGGTCTTTTAATGGGATTTACACAACTTTTTACCGGCGTTCTTACAATAGTCGGAACTTTGTTCTTTATGTTCCGGGAAAACATAACAATAAGTCTCGTTGTTCTTCTTGTAACCCCGATATCTCTGTTTGTGGCGGCTTTCATTGCAAAAAGAACGTATAGTATGTTCCGCCTCCAATCGGAAACAAGGGGCGAAGAAACGTCTTTCATAGATGAAATGATTGCAAATCAGAAAGTAGTCCAGGCATTCGGACAGGAAGAAAAAAATATAAATAAATTTGATGAAATAAACAGACGTCTCGGAGACGCTTCAATGAAAGCTACATTTTTCTCGTCTATTACAAATCCGTCCACAAGATTTGTAAACAGTCTTGTTTATACAAGCGTCGGCATAGTAGGAGCGTTTTCGGTTATAGGAGGCAGACTCAGCGTCGGGCAGCTTTCGGCATTTTTAAGCTATGCAAACCAGTATACAAAACCTTTCAACGAAATATCGGGAGTCGTAACAGAACTTCAAAATGCTTTGGCGTGCGCTGCCAGAATATTCGAACTTATAGAAGAAGAGCCCCAATCTCCCGATTCGGAAAACGCCTCAGTTCTTGATGAAGCCGATGGAAATGTAGTATTAAGGGATGTTGCTTTCAGCTACACTCCCGATAAAAAATTTATAGAAAATATGAACCTCATCGCAAAACCCGGTCAAAGAATTGCAATCGTAGGGCCTACCGGCTGCGGAAAAACAACTCTTATTAATCTGCTTATGAGATTTTATGAAACCGACGGAGGCGAAATAGAAGTAAGCGGGCACAATATAAAAAATATAACAAGAAAAAGTCTACGAGCCAATTACGGAATGGTATTACAGGATACATGGCTTAAAAGCGGAACAATAAGAGAAAATATAGTTATGGGAAAGCCCGACGCCACCGATGAAGAGGTAATTGCGGCAGCAAAAGCGTCCCATGCAGACAGCTTTATAAGAAGGCTTCCAAACGGTTACGACACTTTTATTACGGAAGACGGAGGAAGTCTGTCGCAGGGTCAAAAACAGCTTTTGTGTATTACAAGAGTTATGCTGTGCCTTCCTCCCATGCTGATACTTGATGAAGCCACATCTTCAATAGATACCAGAACCGAACTTAAAATACAGCATGCTTTCTCCCAAATGATGGAAGGACGAACAAGCTTTATTATAGCGCACCGTCTTTCGACAATCCAAGACGCCGATATGATACTTGTTATGAAAGACGGCCATATAATAGAATGCGGCAAGCATGAAGAACTTTTAAAACAAAACGGTTTTTATACTTCACTATATAACAGTCAGTTTTCAGCATAAACTCAAAAAGCCGCGGATTTAACATCCGCGGCTTTTTACCGTCTTTTTATCAAAGATTATAAAACACCATAAAATTCCTTATTATCTGCGCTATCTCCGCTCTGCTGGCAATTCCCTTAGGATCAAGTTTATTATCTTCTTTTCCGCTGATAATTTGGTTTTTAAGCGCCCACTGCATCGGTCCGCCGGCGTATCCGCTTACGTCAGCATAATCTTTATATGCAAGCAGCTCTATGCCGTTTGTTTCCATATTTCCGAAGTTTTTATACTTCGCATAGTTATATAATATAGACACAAGCTGCTCTCTTGTTACATAATCTTCAGGACCGAAAAGTCCTCCGCCGTATCCTTTCATTATACCGGTTTCTGAACACCATGCCACTGCGTCTGCGTACCACGCATCTTCTTTTACATCAAAATAAGACCAATAAACCTTTCTGGGGTCATTTTCTATATTTTTCATAATTAAAGCTATCATACCTCTTGTTGCCGAATCATTAGGGCTGAATTCCGTCTCGGAAGTTCCGCTCATAATCCCACGTTCGGTAACAAAATTTACGGAATCAAAATACCATGCGTCATTTTCAATATCCGAAAACTTGCTTTCTTCTTCCGTTTCGGTGTTATCTGTTTCCGTATTTTCTTCTGTACCTTCGTCTTTATTTTCTTCTGTATTTTCTTCGGTTATGGTATTATCTTTATTTTCACTGTCAATTTTTTCGGCAATTGCCGTAAATGAAGTTACAGTCATTGTAAATATAAGAACAACCGCAAATATTTTCTTTTTCATCAAACCTCCCGCCTTCCGTTTTATTATTTTTACTTAGTAAAAAAATTATCGTCAATATAACTTTACTTCTTTATAAATCAAATACCGGCTTTTTTATTAAAAGTACGCTTAAAGTATACATAAATCATTTCAATCCTACAACCTTTTTAAATATTTCGTAAGAAATAAAAAAGACTTGTTTTGTAATAAATAATTATGTTCTCAGTATTTATAAATACTCCTTTGCATTCGGTAAACTAAATTTAACCAATCTCATTAAAAAGTTTTATCATAGTCTAATCTCCTTCCTTATAGCTTTCTTCTATGCTTTTATTTTTACATAATTTCGTATAAAAAACATACATAACAAACGGGTACAGTAATAATATTCTGTACCCGTTTGTATTATAAAATCTATTCATTCAACAAAACTATAATCATCAGCGCCTGTCTATAAGGTCTATTTTTGATATAGAGACTTCGTAAGCTGTTCTTTCTTCTATCTCATCATTCTCCAACTTTTTTTGATAATTCCTTGACTGTACCCTGCCCCAAATTTCAATATTATTCCCAACCTCCAAACCTCCTGCAAACTTTGCGTTTCTACCCCACGCAATACACGGAATATAATCACTTTTTCCATAACTTCTGTTAACGGCTATTAATAAATCCGTAATTTCTCTGCCAAAAGGAGTTGTCCTGTACACAGGCGTTTTACAAATAAATCCGTTCAAAAATATTTCATTGGGATTTGCCAAAATATCTTCACCGATCTCTATCTCTTTTGCGAACGTAGTCAATATAAGCTTATTCTTTTTTGATGAATAATGATTATAGCTCCTCATCTGCCCCATTACGTTTACAGTCATTCCTCTTTTCAGACTGTTTATGTCAATAAGTCTTTCCGACACAGTTACGGGCAATATGTCCTCGTTTTCACTGAGTCTTTTTACCTCCGTTTTAAATATATAAAAGCCTTCCCCATATACCTCGTGGCTGAATACACATTCCTCCGAAATAACGCCGGATAAACAAACATAGTTATTCTCTGCCATTTTGCTGTTTTCCATTATGTTTTTCCCCTCTTTCATTTGCCTGATTATAAACTACTAATTTATTTTATTCACCAAATGAGATTTAAGAACCTAATCAGGAAAACAGCAGTCCGTCCGTAACACTTTCTGCTATATCTGTCGCAATCGCCGCCGTTATTATAAGCAAAACGTCTGAAAGCGGATATTTTCCGCGCACGTTCACTCCAAATTCCTGCGGTTCTATATACTTTCCGGAAACAGTTCTTATTGTGCGCTGTATACAGCACTGAATTTTTTCTCTTCCGTTTTTGTATTCACTGATTGCAGAAAACGTTACAGACGCATTACTGTTTATACCGCATGTTATTATATTTACATTTTCAGGCAAAATATATGGGAATATCGAACAGTCATCGGCATTTATTATAGCATATCCATTCGGTGTTATATTTTTTATTTTAGAAAGAATCTTTTTCTTATCAATATTATTGAAAATCAAAATATCAAACTTTAATATTCCGTAACTGTCTGTTTTAGATATAAATACTTCCTTACATAATCTCTCGGCCTCCGCTAAACAGGATCCTATATCCGAAGCCGCTCTGCTTCCGCAGTATAGATATACAGAGTAACCGTCTTCAATATACCTATTTTCAATCTGCCTTATAAAGTTTTCGCTGACATCTCCCACTATTCCGATACAAATCATAAGAAACCCCCGTTTGCAGTTATGTAAAGGGGCAAAAGCCCCTTATATCACTTAAATTCAGGCGCCTTTACTCTTATTTCTTCAGGACTTTTTGTTGAAGACGGTGAAGACATATTAAAGTACATTCTTGCAGCTTTTGTTGTTCCGAAATCTCTGTTAGAACCGGAATCCATCACCTTATTAAATGCGTCTCTGAACATTTGGTTATGCGCTTCTTCTCTGTTTAAAAGGAAATCAATGGTATCGCGTACCTTTTTGTCTCCTATCTGTCTGTACAGATGTTCGTACACAACTTTCGCTCTTTGCTCGGACGCTATATTAGACAGAAGATCCGCACACAAGTCTCCCGTTACGGTAACGTAATCGGCAGTCCACGAATATCCCGAAGAATTTATAAGTCCGGGACTAAGTCCGAGAATTGTATGGGACTGTATTTCACCTGCATTTACCTCATAACAATCAACATCATGTCCGTTAAGCAGATTTATTGTTTCCGCTACCATTTCCATGTGTCCGAGTTCCTCAGCTGCTATATCCATAAACAAATCTTTTATTTCTTTATCTTTTATTCTAAAACTCTGAGACATATACTGCATTGCCGCTTTCAATTCGCCGTTTCCTCCGCCAAGCTGTTCCTGTAAAATAACGGCATACTGAGGATTGGGCTTTTCAACCTCTACAGGATGAAAAAGTTTTTTCTCGTGAAAAAACATACATAACCACCCTTTCTTATATAATTTGACTGCAACATTAGTATGTGTACCGACTGCAAATTTATACTTACTAATCTTTGCTTTATGCTTTTATCCTGTAACCCACAAAAATCTATATATTTTTGTTTTTCAGAAAGCAAAACCCTCTATATGAAAACCTATATTTTCGCCTTTTATCGTTATAATACGACATTTTTGTCGACAAGATTTTCCACAAAATTCTATATTTTTATGTATTTAATCAAAATTTGTATTAAAATGTAGGTAACTACTTTCTCAGGAGGTCGTTTTATGGAAAGAACGGAAAATACTATAACTCTTATAATTAAAGTGAAAAAGACCGATGAGGCTAAAAAGACAGTTGAAAGACTTATGTTAGATGAAAGTATTATATCCATTATGTCGGAAAACGATGAACTTATAAAAAACGCAGCATCTGAAAAAATTACAAACGTCTACAGAAACAACAGCAACTTTAAGCAAGAAGCTCTTTCTCTGTTGATGAGAAAGCTTAATTTTCTTCCGAGCCATAGCGGATTTCATTACTTTCTTACCGCTGTGGAATATAAAGTCTCATGTCCTATGCAGGAGCTTGGCATTACAAAATATATTTATCCTTATGTAGCTAAAGTCCATAGTTCCACACCTGCCAGGGTTGAACGCTGCATGAGAAAAGCAATAGATCATGCATGGAATTGCAATGGAGATGTTCTTTTTCAGGAACTCACTTCATGTAATCTCGGTAAAAAGCCTACAAACTCTCAGTTTATCTCCCTTATGGCAGAATACATAATCGAGCACCGTTCCGAATTTTACTATTAAAATACAACTCCATATAAAAAGCCATGAAATAACTAACTTTACAGTTGATTATATTTCATGGCTTTTTTAATTTATTTAACGGACTTTTCCAATGATTGGACAAATCTCTCGTTCGGATCTACATAAATTGTTTTATTCTGTTCATATATTACCATTCCGGGTTTAGCGCCACGCGGTTTTTTTACATTTTTTCTTACTGTATAGTCAACGGGTACTTTTGACGAATCCTTTGCCTTTGAATATGTAGCCGCTATTACCGCAGCCTCAAATACAGTTCTTTCCGGAGGGGTATTTCCTCCGCATCTGATTATAACATGCGATCCCGGTATATTTTTTGTGTGCAGCCATATATCGTTGCTGTCGGCAGTTTTTAGAGTAAGTTCGTCATTTTGCAGATTGCTTTTTCCTGCGTAGATTTCTATCCCGTCGGAAGATACAAAGTACAACGGCTTTGATTTTTTTGTACCTTGTTTTTTATCCTTTGTTTTCTTCTTAGCCCTTATATATCCTTCGGAAACAAGTTCTTCTTTTATTTCTTTCAAGTCGCTGTCATCTTCGGCAGCGTCTATTGCCGTTAAGACGCTTTCCAAATACGCCAGTTCTTCCTCTGTCTGCTTTTTCTGCTCCGTTGCGGCAGCATAAGTCCTCTTTGCCTTATTATATTTGTTATAATATTTATTTGCATTTTCCGACGCCGTCAAAAGAGGATCAAGTTTTATCTCTACTTCAGGCATATTTTCTTCATAATAATTAAGCGCGGTAAATTTGTCGGCTTTATCTTCAATAGAATACATATTTGCGGTTATCAATTCTCCGCAAAGCCTATAGAAATCCCTGTTTTTTGTATCATTTATGGATTTTATCTGTAACTCCAGCTTTCTGGCGCATCTTTCTATATTTGAAGAAACAAGTCTTCTTATATCATGTGCTTTCTGTTTTATATGATATTGATTATCTTTCCTTGCATAAAATTCCTCAAGCAATTCAGAAAACGATTCAAAATATTTTCTTTCGCTGTTTCCATACTGATTTGACGAAAGCGAAAAGAAGTCTATTACGCCTCCGTCTTTGTCATATACTATATGCGGAGAAAACTTGCCGGATTTTATTTTTTCTGCATCTTTGCTTATGCTGTCATATAATTCATGGATATTTTCACCGCTTAACTGCTGAACTCTGTCAGATGAATCGAGTCCTGCATTAAAGCATATTTCCGATGCATAGGCCGGACTTATTCCCGTATAACTTTTATATATAAAAGCTTGCAAGGTCTGACCTGTCTTTTCCTCGGCAAGCTCCTTAAATCGTTCAAAATCCAGCTTCATTGGGTCGTATTTGTCCTGCGAAGGAGGAAATACATACTGCCCTCCGGGAAGCACCTCTCTTACGGAACTTTTATCATGGCTGACATGCTTTATCGAATCCAATATACGCCAGTTTTCATCGGTAAGTATTATATTAGAATACTTACCCATAAACTCCGTAATAATCCTTTTTATACCCAAATCGCCCATTTCATTCATACTTTCAACTTCTATTATTATTATTCTTTCAAAATCAGGCTGGTATATGTTAAGTATTCTTCCCCCTGCAATATGCTTTCTTAAAACCATGCAGAACATTGGCGCCGAAATGGGATTTTCCTTTTTTATCTGCGTTATGTGTATTCTGGGATGCATAGAATTTGCCGACAGCAGAACTCTGAAATTCCCTTCTTTTACCGAACGTACCGAAAAAATTATTTCATCATTCCCCGGCTGATATATTTTGTCAATTCTTCCGCCGGTAAATTTACTTTTTAACTCATAGACTATATTAGACACGGCTATTCCGTCATACGCCATTTTAATCGCCTCCGTACATGAAAATGTTTCAAAACTTAAATAATGGGCCTAGTGAATAAGCCCATTATTTCATATAATACCGCTGAAATTATCCTGTGTATTTATCGTTTAAATACATCTGATTAAGCAGTTGTGTTCCTTTTTTTGTTTTAAAAATCAAATCTCTTATTTTCATTATTCGTTCTTTATCGGTTATTTTTTTATCAAGAATGTTAACAAGAGTATCCGCTTCTATGACTGCACGGAAATCAATTCCGTTTATTGCGCTTAATGTGTGATGGTGTCCGACTATATAGCATACTCTGTCGATAATCCATCCCGGTACATGCGCGTCCTTCAGTATTTCTCTTGCCAAAGGTTCTCCTTCTATCTCCTGATATTTTCCCTCTGTGGAATTATATTTCTTTTCGGCATTATGCATTCCTATATCATGTAGTATGGCAGCCAGTTCCGTTATTTTCTGATTATTCTCATCAAAACCGTCAGCCTTTCCGATAATCCTGGCAAAAGAATGAACTTTTATAAGATGATGTATACGAACAGCATCATTTTCATTATATTCGACAGCACGTGCCATAACTCCAAATACCATAAAGAAAATACCTCCCATTTTATTTATCTAAGGGCATTATATACTATTAACTTTTTAATTGCAAGGCAGGTATATACTCTACAAAAATCATCTATATCAAACTTGTATAAAAACATCTGATTACATAATAAAAAAAGCAGTATTTACACCAAATCATTTTTCGTTGTATAATTTATTATATGACTATATCCTAATAAAATCAGAATAATATTTGCTTATTTGAAATAAACCACTACACCTTTTATTTTATCTAAAGAAGCATTAAAAACAAAAGATTTGCTATATATTTTTTAAAATCCTTTTCCAGCCACTTCTTTTACTGTATTTACGATTACAAATGAAGATGGATCTATACTCTTTATAATTCTTTCCGCTTTCAGCAATTGACTGTTAGATACCACACTCAATATTATATTGCATCTTTCTTGTGTGTATCCTGTTTCTCCGTATATTACAGTTGTTCCCCTTCCTATCTGTTCTATTATGGCTTTTTTTATTTCATCGGACTTATCGCTTATTATTTGCAGTTGTACCCTTTGCTTACCAAGTACAAGTATTTTATCCAATACAAGAGAATTTATCATTATAAGAACTATTCCGTATAATATTTTTTCCGGTTCGGTAAATATAAGTTGAACGGCAAGTATAATACATCCGAATGCATACATACAATTTGAAACCGAAAAGCCGAAAAATTTGTTCAGCAAAAGCGGAGGTATATCCATTCCGCCGGTAGAAGCACCTGCTCTTATTACTATCCCAAGCGCTAATCCTGTCAATAATCCGGCAAAAAACACATTAAGAAATATATCGTCTGTAACTCTGTAACTGCCGATAACATTTTGAAAAACGCCTAATATAAAAGGATAGTAAAATGTACTTATTCCGGTCGTAAGAGCAAATTTTTTGCCAAGTACCGCAGCGCCGACAATAAACATTATTATGTTAAAAATCAATGTAAAAACATATATAGGTATATTTAAAAAATGTGTCGCAATCAACGAAAGTCCCGTTCCTCCGCCCATGGCAAGTCGGTTAGGCAGTACAAAAAACGCGACGGCAAATGCAAACATTGTATTACCTATCAACACAGATATAATATCCTTTACTCTAAAATGCACATTCCACATCTCCTTTACGGAAAGCCAAATACCCTCCGTATTATTTTATCCGGAGGGTATCATTTATTATTTAATATGTCAATTAATTATCTATTATCGATTTATTAAGAAATTGTATCGGCAACTTCATTATAAAACACGTCCAGTATTCCTTTATACTTCTCTTTCCACGGTTTGTTATCGCCGTAGTAATGGATAATTACCGCATTTTTAATAACCCAATCCATATCTATTATTTCATTTTCTAAAGGATTCAAGTTATTGAGAACTATCAGTCTGTCGCTTATGTTATATTTTAAAGTATCGATAAGTTTTATTTTTTCACCGTATACTGCTGAAATTATATCCTGATCCGGCAAAATAAACCTTTCTCCTTTTTTATTTACATAATCTATAACTTCACGTTCAGACTGTACCTTTCTTAACTCTGCCAGGTTCATCAGCATTACGCCGGAATTAATATAAGGTATATCGTTTTTTACTCCCAATCTAACTCTGTTGATTTCCGTAAGTATTTCCTTTGTATGGCTGGCGGCTATAAAGCAATTACCTTCAAAATCCATATTATAAAGTTGATTAAGCGGTTTTATAACGACTATATCAGGGTCAAGATATAATATCCTGTCAATATTTTTCGGCAGTATAAATGAAGCAAATATCCTATAATATACAACCCTTGAATACTTGTTAGTTTCCGGAAAATCCTTGAAGGCGTCCTCATCGATTTTTATAAGATGAACCCGCATACCTTCCGTTTCTTCCATCTGCCTTTTCAGCTTCTCAAACTCATTTTCGCTGTCCTGTATAATTATATAAACTTCCCAACCTTTCTCAATGGGAAATCTAGTTATTGACCGAACGCATACTTTCAGTTGGTCTATATAATTTTTATTCAGTGTAAACAGTAGGTTCATCGCTGTTATCAACCGCCTCTTTCTTTTTATAAAGTATCTGCATAAATTCTTCTCCTGTAATAGTTTCGTTTTTATACAAATATTCGGCTATCTCATGGAGTTTATCCAGATTGTCTTTTATAAGCTGTGTTGCCTTTTCATACTGCTTATTTACAATATCAACTACTAACTGGTCTATTTTTGTCTGCGTTTCATTTGAACAAGACAATGTAGTATCTCCTCCGAGATACTGATTTGTTACATTTTCCATAGCAACCATACCGAATTCATCTGCCATACCGAATCTCGATACCATTGCTCTTGCAAGTTTCGTAGCCTGTTCTATATCGTTTGAGGCTCCGGTAGTTATGTCTTTGAATACTATTTCTTCCGCAACACGTCCACCCGTAAAAGTAGCTATCTTGTTTTCTATTTCTGTTTTGGTCATCAAATAGTGTTCTCCGTCTTCCACCTGCATTGTATAACCGAGCGCTCCAGATGTTCTGGGAATTATGGTTATTTTCTGTACAGGCGCAGACTGGGTCTGAAGGGCGGCAACAAGCGCATGACCTACCTCGTGGTATGAAACTATAAGTTTTTCTTTGTCGGAAAGTATTTTATTCTTTTTCTGATAACCTGCTATTACGACTTCAACACTCTCCATAAGATCCTGCTGCTGTACTTTGTCTCTTCCCTGTCTTACGGCTCTTAATGCAGCTTCATTTACTATGTTGGCAAGTTCTGCTCCCGACGCTCCTGCGGCAGCCTTTGCAATAGCCGCATAATCTACATTTCCGGAAGTCTTTACTTTGGCGCCGTGTACTTTAAGTATATCTATTCTTCCCTGTAAGTCAGGCAGTTCTACAGGTATACGTCTGTCAAAACGACCCGGTCTTAAAAGCGCGGGGTCAAGAGATTCCGGTCTGTTTGTCGCTGCAAGAATAACGACGCCGTTATTTCCGTCAAATCCGTCCATCTCCGTAAGTAGCTGATTTAATGTCTGTTCTCTTTCATCGTTTCCACCTATCTGACCGTCTCGCTTTTTACCTATTGTATCTATCTCATCTATAAATACGATACAAGGAGCCTTTTCTTTAGCCTGTTTAAACAAGTCTCTTACCTTCGCGGCTCCCATACCTACAAACATTTGTACAAATTCCGAACCTGATATCGAGAAGAACGGAACGTTTGCTTCTCCGGCTACAGCTTTGGCAAGCAATGTTTTACCTGTTCCCGGAGGGCCTACAAGCAAAGCTCCTTTAGGGAGTGTAGCGCCTATTTCGGTGTATCTTTTCGGCTCATGCAAATATTCGACTATTTCCTGAAGAAGTTCCTTGGCTTCTTCTTCGCCTGCTACATCGCTGAACTTTATACCGTTATCACTTTTTACATAGACTTTTGCCGCATTACTTCCGCTGCCCATTCCAAACTGCATCATTGTCGGATTATTTCCCATTTTATTAAGCATTTTTTTCGACAACCATCTTGAAACGAATATCATAAGAGCTATGGGAATAATAAGGCTTATAAGGTAGTATAAGATAGGATTCATTTCATTAACTACTTCCTTATCAAACTCTGCTCCGGATTCATACAGCCTGTCAACCAGCTGAGGATCGTTAAGATTTCCCGTACTGTACACATTGTCTCCGCTTTTATCTGTAAACACTATCTCATCTGTATTTACCATTACGGAACCTATTTCCTTTTCGTTCATCATGTCCATAAAGGTTCCATAATCCACATCCTGTACCTGACTCTTGAGAGCCGACGGAAATACAAATGTATTTAAGGTAAACAGTATCAGTAACGCAATAAGCCAATAAAACAGCAACGGCTTTTTATTAGGTTTTACTTCCTGCAAATTTATCTCTCCTTTTCAATTTTTGACAAAAATAATAATATTTAATCATTTTTACTGAAATTATAATACTTTGGTATTCTGATTTCATTTGAATTTCATTAAAAATATATAGTACTTTTTAATACTGGTCTATTTTTTAAACCATTTTTCTCACACCGTTTTTCCCATTCAGGCTCATACTTTTCAACATTTTAATTAAGGACAACCTTTATTTCTTTATCTATCGTCATAGAGTTTTCGGTTATAAGACAGTCATACGCCAATATATTTACTCCGGCTTTATGTGCATTTTTCAGTTCCTTAGAAAAAACAGGGTCGGTAATATAATTCGGTTTAAAACAACTTATATTTTTCATCTGTATAACAAAAAGCACAGAACAATCAAAACCCTCTTCGTGAGCCTTGATAAGTTCCCTTAAATGCTTCGTTCCTCTTTCCGTAGGCGCATCGGGAAATCTTGCCGTTCCGTTGTCGTTAAGAGTAACGCCTTTAACTTCGATAAATCCTTTTTTGCCTTTGTTTTCATAATATATATCAAATCTCGAATTATTATACTTTACCTCTCTTTTTACCGTATCAGGTACGCCTATTTCGGCTATTATCCCATTTTTTAAAGCTTCAAGTGCGGCTTCATTGGGCGCTTGGGAATCTATATTTATTATTTTTCCTTCCTTATATACGGCTATCAAGGAATACTTTGTTTTTCTGTTCGGATTGCTTCCTTCCTCCAATATTACCCTTGCTCCGTCGGTAAGCAGTTCTTTCAATCGTCCTGTATTTTTAACATGAACCTTTTCCGTATTACCATCTATGCTCACGTTTGCCAAAAATCTATTGGGTCTGTTTATAAAAACAGCTTCTTTTGTTTTATTATATTTCATTTTTTACAACACTTTCTATATTTGCAAGTTCAAATCTGTATTTTTGTTTTACATTAGGGTACTTTTCATGATCGACCTCCGATATAAACATATCGTAAGGTCTTATATAAAGGTCCTGACTTCCGTATAAAGCCCTGTATACGACAAATTTTTCTCCCGTCTCGCTATGTGTAGCTATATCTTCCGCCAAATATAAATTTCCTTTAAAATGCCTGTAAACCTTTTTAAGTTGAAGTTCCATTCATATTCCTCCCTACTGCGCTTTAGATATATTTTATCATTCGCTATGTATATTATCAATGTCAGTATAAAATAAGACTCTCTTTTCATACTGTTTACCGCAATCGATTAAGAGAGTCTTTTATATTATTGATTATTATTGATGATAATAGCTGAGGAAATCCGCAAGTTCGGAACATGCGTACTCAAGCTGGTCTGTTTCCGCAAGATATACCATTCTGAAATGGTCAGGCTGCTCCCAGTGGAAGCCTCTGCCGTGTGTAACAAGTATTTTCTTGTCCTTAAGGAAATCGAGAGCAAATTGCTCGTCATCTTTTATATTGAATTTTTCCGTATCAATTTTCGGGAATATGTAAAATGCGGCTTTCGGTTTAACAACGCTTACACCGGGTATATCTTTAAGTGCGTTGTATATACATTCCCTCTGTTCATATATTCTTCCTCCCGGTTTTAAATATTCGTCGGAAGTCTGTATCCCGCCTATTGCAGTCTGTATCATCGACTGTCCCGGTACATTTGAACATAATCTCATGGAAGAGAGCATATTAAGCCCTTCTATGTATCCTTTTGCTCTGCTCTTGTCTCCGCTCAATGCCATCCAGCCTATTCTCCAGCCTGCTACTCGATGAGATTTAGAAAGTCCGTTAAGGTTAACGCATAAAAGGTCGGGACAAAGAGAGCCTAATGCAATGTGTTTTTCTCCGTCCATGACAAGTCTGTCATATATTTCGTCAGCAAAAATAATGAGCTGATTTTGTCTTGCAACCTCAACTATTTCTTCCAGCACTTCTCTTGGATAAAGCGCACCCGTAGGATTGTTGGGATTTATTACAACTATTCCTTTTGTTCTTGAAGTTATTTTGCTTTTAATATCCTCTATATCGGGATACCATTCAGCCTGTTCATCACACATATAATGTACAGCCGTTCCTCCTGCAAGCGTTACCGAAGCTGTCCATAAAGGATAATCGGGCATAGGAACAAGTATTTCATCTCCGTTATTGAGAAGTCCCTGCATACACATAGTTATAAGCTCGCTTACACCGTTTCCCGTATATATGTCGGAAATATCCACATTAGGTATTCCCTTCAACTGGCAGTACTGCATTATTGCTTTACGTGCTGAAAACATTCCCTTAGAATCCGAATATCCTTCGGTATTTCTAAGGTTGTATATCATATCCCTTATCATCTCATCGGGAGCGGAAAAACGGAACGGAGCGGGGTTTCCTATATTAAGTTTAAGTATTCTTACGCCCATTGCTTCCATTTTGTTTGCTTCGTCAAGTACAGGTCCTCTTATATCATAACTTACATTATCGAGTTTATGGGATTTTTCAAAAGTTCTCATCATTAACACTCCTTTTCAGATAAAAAAATAACGCCCTAAGCAAAAAGCTTAGGGCGAACAATGTCCGTGTTACCACCTAAATTCAGGATAAACCTGCTCTCTGTCGGTACAATCATACCGCTTCCCTATAACGTAGGAATTACGTTGAAGCCTACTGACAACATGCGCTTTCGGTTCAAGGCTCAAAGACTGCTTCTCCATGCCCGCATAAGGACTTTCACCTGCCGTCCTCTCTCTGCAATGCCGCAACAAAGGTACTCCTTCTTTTCATCGCCTGTATACAAAAATTATTTATAACGATATTATACAACTCTTTTTAATAATGTCAACACTAAATTTAAAAAGATATTTCCGTAAGTTTTCCGTTTTTAAATACGACATACTTATCAAATCCACATTTAACAGCCAATTTTTCAGCTTCGTCAAACCTGTAGCACAGTCCTTTACAGCTGTGTGCATCGCCGGAAAAAATTATTCTTCCGCCCAATTTTCTCCACTTAACAAGTATATCCGAATCCGGATACGGCGTATTTCTATAACCCCTTGAAACAGCTCCTGTATTTATCTCCAATATCTTATCGGCAGCTGCAAGTCTATATAGCGCATTGTTTACGGCTGACTCATATATCCTGTTTTTTATATCGAAAAGACAGCCTCCCTCATTAAACTTCGTAACCAAATCAAAATGCCCTATTATTTCGATATTGTCAACTTCCGAAAATGACGACAACAGTTTGTAATAATCCTCGCAAAATGCAAATATGTCCCCTTCGTAATATTTATTTATATTGTCGGTAAATACATCTCTGCTTTCATCAACAGGCAGATATACGCCGTCTTTAATGACATAATGAACCGAGCCTATAACATAGTCAAATCGTTCTATGTTTATTATGTCCGAGAATCTGTCTCTCTCTATTCCGAGATATATTTCGATATCCGAGTATTTTCTTTTCATGACCGATACTTCTTTTATATATTTCTCCGTATCAGCATTACTCATACAATACGATTCATCAAAGGGCGTGTGCGAATGTCCCGAAAAGCCTATGCTTTCCATACCGTTTGATACGGCATAATCAATCATTTCCTTTATTGAATTTTCTCCGTCGCAATATGTTGTGTGCGTATGAAAATCGGATTTTATCATTCTGTCATTTTCTCCTGCTTTACTTTATGGTCTATAACATGTCTGGAAGCCAGTTCTTTCTTTATGTCATCTAAAGATATTCCCATTTGTATCATAAGAACCATGATGTGATAGCATAAATCTGAAATTTCGTAAACCGTTTCCTTTTTATCGTCGGCTTTGGCTGCTATAATAACTTCCGTCGACTCTTCTCCGACCTTTTTCAGTATTTTGTCAATTCCCTTTTCAAAAAGATACGTAGTATACGAGCCTTCCTTTTTGTCGGTTTTTCTTCCTTCAATGAGCTTCATAAGTCCTTCGTATGTAAAATAATCTATATCTTCATTTTCATAAACTACATCGTTAAAGCAGGAGTCTGTGCCGAGATGACATGCAGGTCCGTCTTTTTTTACCGTAACGGTAAGGGCGTCTCTATCACAATCGGCTGTTATTTTAACAATATGCTGATAATTTCCCGATGTTTCTCCTTTTCTCCAAAGTTCCTGTCTGGAACGAGACCAAAAGCATGTTTTTCCTTCTTTTATACTTATTTCAAGACTTTCTCTGTTCATATAAGCTACTGTAAGAACGTCTTTACTTTCTGCGTCGACAACAACCGCAGGTATAAGACCCTTTTCATCAAATTTAAGGCTGTTTATATCAAGCATGATTCTCTCCCCTTTCATACTCTTACGTTTATTCCTTCGTTTTTCAGTAATTGTTTAAGACTTCCGATGCTTACTTCTCCGAAATGAAATATCGAAGCCGCCAGTCCTGCGTCAACTTTAGGGAGCTTTTTAAACAGCTCGACAAAGTCTTTTGCACATCCTGCGCCTCCCGAAGCTATTACCGGCACGGATACCGCTTCACATACGGCGTCAAGCATTTCAATATCAAATCCGCCTTTTACTCCGTCTGTATCTATGCTGTTTACCACAACCTCTCCGGCTCCTTCGGAAACGCATTTTTTAATCCATTCTATGGCGTCCATTCCGGTATTATCTCTTCCGCCTCTTGCAAATACCGTAAATCCTTTGTCCGTTCTCTTTATATCCACAGAAAGAACAACGCATTGGTTTCCGTACTTTTTCGCCGCTTCTTTTATGAGATACGGATTTTTGATTGCCCCTGAGTTTACGCTGACTTTGTCAGCTCCGCATTTTAAGACTCTGTCAAAATCCTCTGCCGTATTTATTCCGCCGCCTACTGTAAGCGGGATAAACACCTCTGCGGCAGTCTGTTTTAAAATATCCGTAAATAATGCTCTTCCGTCGGACGAAGCGGTTATATCATAGAACACAAGCTCATCGGCTCCGCTGTCACTATAAAACTTTGCCAGTTCCACAGGTGATGAAACATCGCTCAGTCCCGAAAAATTTACCCCTTTTACTACTCTTCCATCCTTAACGTCAAGGCAAGGTATAATTCTTTTGGCAATCATTTTCAATCCTCCTTCGGATTTTCGGCAGCCGAAACAGCCTCTCTCAAATCTATCGTATTTTCATAAACGGCTTTTCCGACTATCGCGCCGTACATATCCATAGAAGCCAAGGTTTTAATATCGTCGATTGAAGAAATGCCTCCGGAAGCAATTATATTCAAATCAAATGTCTCATTAAGTTTTTTATAAAGTTCTATATTAGTTCCGCCGAGCATTCCGTCTTTGGATATATCGGTACATATAACGGTTTTTACACCGAGTTTTTCAAGACCCGAACAAAATGAAAAACATTCCGTTTCCGTAACCTCCAGCCAGCCTTTAACGGCAACAAAACCGTCCTTTATATCAACCCCGACCGCTATTTTGTCTCCGTAGTTTTCTATCGCCCTTTGTAAAAACAGGCTATCGCTTACCGCCGCAGTGCCGAGTATCACTCTCTCCGCACCTGCCTCTATATATTTTTTGATTGTTTCGTCGTTTCTTATTCCGCCGCCAATCTCGACCTTCATATTTGTTTTTTCTATAATCGACTTTATAACGTCAAAATTTGCCGTCGTGCCTTCCTTTGCACCCTCTAAGTCAACAACATGCAGATATTCCGCTCCGCATTTTTTAAATTTTTCAGCAACCTCAATAGGATTTGTACTGTAAATTGTCATTTTATTATAGTCGCCCTTTAAAAGGCGCACTGCCGAACCATTATATAAATCTATTGCCGGAAGTATATACATAATTTTCTCCTTTATATCTCACAAAAAGCCCTAAGTATGTCAAGACCGACTCTGCCGCTTTTTTCAGGATGAAACTGTGTTCCGTAAACATTTTTGTTCTGTACGGAAGCAGTAAGCATTGCTCCATATTCCGCTCTTGCCGTAACATATTCATCACATTCCGCGCCATAATAGGAATGTACAAAATAAACATAATCTCCGTTTTTTATATATTTGTAAATCGGACTTATTTCCTTTTCTTTATTGAGCGTAAGCCTGTTCCATCCTATATGCGGTATTTTATAATCTTTCGGAATAATATTCTCTATAGGCTTTATATTTCCTTTTATCAATCCGAGTCCGTCATGTTCACCGTATTCATAACTTTTTTCAAACAAAAGCTGCATACCCAAGCATATACCGAGTATAGGTTTTCCGCTTAACGCCTGTTTTTTTACAGTCTCATCAAGTCCGCTGTTCTTCAGCTTTTTAGCTGCGTCTGCAAACGCCCCTACACCCGGAAGTATTATTCTGTCGCATTTATCAATTACATCATTTTCTCCCGTAACAACTACGTCTTCTCCTATAAAAGAAAACGAGCGTTCCAGAGAAAAAAGATTTCCAACTCCGTAGTCTATTATCGCTATCATCACAGCACCCCTTTTGTTGACGGTATTTCATCGGCAAATACCCTGTCTATTTCAACGGCCTTTCTTAAAGTTCTTCCTAAAGCTTTAAATATGCCCTCCGCTATATGGTGTGAATTTTTTCCGCTGAGCTGTTTTATATGAAGCGATATCGGAAAGTTTCTTACAAAAGCCTGTAAAAATTCTTCAATCAGTTCCGTATCAAAAGTTCCTATTTTTTCGGAAGGTATATCTATATCGCAGTTCAGGCTTGCACGTCCGCTTATATCAACGGCGCATAATATAAGCGCCTCGTCCATAGGCAGTATTATATCTCCGTATCTTTTTATTCCTCTCATATCGCCAAGTGCCTGATAAAAACACTTTCCGAGACATATCCCTATATCCTCTACGCTGTGGTGGTCATCCACATCTACGTCGCCTCTGCAAACCAGTTCGATATCAAATCTTCCGTGGCGCGAAAACAAAGTCAGCATGTGGTCAAGAAATCCAACCCCCGTATTTATATCGCTTTTTCCGCTTCCGTCTGCGTTTAATTTTAACACTATATCGGTCTCAGCCGTTTTTCTCTTTATTTCCGCTGTTCTCATTTGTTTTTCGCCTCCGTTTCCAATATATATTTTACTTCGGATACAAAAGCTCTCATCTGCTCCTTCGTACCTATTGTAACCCTTATAAAATCTTCGATTCTTTTTTTATTAAAATGCCTTACAAGTATGCCGTTTTCTTTTAACAGCTTATAAAGTCTTTCTCCGCCTATATTTTTACTTCTTGCAAAAACAAAATTCGTTTTTGAAGGTAGTACTTCAAAGTCCATATTTTTAAGCTCTTTTGACGTATACTCCCTGTTTTCGATAATTTTATTTATATTATCCCTAAAGTATTTTTCATCGTCAATGCTTGCTTCTCCCGCTAGCAAAGTAAGTCTGTTTATATTATACGGGTTTGTAGAATATTTTAGCTTCTTCAAATCGGCTGTAATTTCCTTTCCGCCTATTGAAAATCCCAAACGTCCGCCTGCAAGCGATCTGGATTTGGAATATGTTCTTACAACAAGTACGTTATCATATTTTTTAACAAGGTTCACAGCGCTTTCACCGCCGAAATCAACGTATGCCTCATCAATAATAACAACACTGTTTGTATTGGACGCAACTATTTTTTCTATATCCGAAATAGAAAGCGCCATTCCCGTCGGTGCATTCGGATTAGCAATAAACACAGCCTTTCCCAATGATTTATAATCGTCTGCGCTTATGGAAAAATCATCTTTCAGAGGTATTATTTGTGTTTCTATACCGTGTAAATCCGCAAAAACTTTATAAAATCCATAGGTTATATCCGCAAAGGCAGCTCCGTTTTGACAAAATGCCATAAACGCAAAATTAAGAACTTCATCCGAGCCGTTACCGATAAATATATTTTCTTCGTCAAAGCCATAGTAGTCCGCAAGTTTTTTAGTAAGCGAACCGCATTCGGGGTCGGGATAAAGCGGAAGCTTATCTATTTCACAGCTGTTTAACGCCTCGTATACCAACGGCGATGGTTTAAACGGCGACTCGTTTGTATTGAGTTTAATATACTTCATATCCGTAGGCTGTTCCCCGGGCACATACTCCTCAAGAGTAGCATATTTTTCATTCATATACCTGCTCACAGCAAATCCCCCTTAAATTCCGGCTTTATCAAACCTTACAAGTGCAGAACGGGCATGTCCGCTTAGTCCCTCTTTCTCCGCAAAGTACGCTATGTCGTCGCATACCTTTGAAAGAGCCTCTTTTGTATAATATGTAAAAGCTGACTTTTTAACAAAATCGTCTACGGACAGAGGACTTGAAAATTTAGCCGTTCCGCTTGTAGGAAGAGTATGATTAGGTCCGGCAAAATAATCACCCAGCGCTTCGGGACAATTTCTGCCCATGAATATAGAGCCTGCGTTCCTTATTTTATCAAGGTAATCAAACGGATTATCAACGCATATTTCCAAGTGTTCGGGAGCTATTTCGTTGGCTATCTCTATAGCCTGATTTATATTTTCCGTTATAATTATTTTTCCGTTTGCTTCGATTGATGTCCTCGCTATTTCTTCCCTCGGCAGGAGCTTAAGCTGGCGTTCTATTTCCGCAGCTACTCCTTCCGCAAGGTTTCTGCTGTCCGTTACAAGTACAGCGCTTGCAAGCTTATCATGCTCCGCCTGAGAAAGCATATCCGCCGCAACTGTTTTGCAATCGCTGTTACCGTCGGATATAACAAGTATTTCGCTTGGTCCGGCTATCATATCAATATCCACTAGTCCGAAAACCTGTTTTTTGGCTTCCGCAACAAAAGCGTTTCCCGGGCCTACAATTTTATCCACTTTCGGTATAGTTTCGGTTCCGTATGCAAGTGCGGCAACCGCCTGTGCGCCTCCCACCTTGAATATTCTGTCAGCGCCGGCTATTTTTGCGGCAGCAAGTATTATCGGATTAATTTTCCCATCCTTTACGGGAGAAGTCATTACTATTTCGTCCACGCCCGCTATTTTTGCCGGAACGATATTCATAAGTACTGTAGACGGATAAGCCGCCGTACCTCCGGGGACATAAATTCCCGCTCTTTTAAGCGGCGTAACTTTCTGCCCGAGTACAACCCCGTCGTTTTCGGAAATTATAAAACTGTTTTTAACCTGATGTTTATGATAATTATAAATATTTTCCCTTGCTTTTTTTATAACTTCGATAAAGTGTGGATCTACGCTTGCAAATGCCTCGTCTATTTCCTCTTGCGTTACCTCCAATTTATCGGTATCTGTATTGTCGAATTTCTTACAGTACTTAAAAAGAGCCGCGTCTTTGTTTTTTCTTACATCGGATATTATTTCGGCTACAATATCCTCTACGCCGCTTGCAGCCATTCCTCTGTAAAATATTTCTTCATTGCTTGTTTTGGAATAATCCATTATCTTTATCATCTGTTATTCCCCCACTCGCCGCATATAGCGTTAATTTTATTGCAAATATTTATTATTTCTTCGTTTTTAAACTTATAGCTTGTTTTGTTTGATATAAGTCTCGCGCTTATCGGTAATATTTCTTCGATAACGGCAAGATTGTTTTCCTTAAGAGTAGTTCCCGTCTCCACTATATCTACTATTACATCGCTCATTTTAAGTATAGGCGCTAGCTCTATTGAACCGTTAAGCTTTATTATATCTATTTGTCTGCTTTTTTCCGCATAAAAATTTTTTGCTATATTGGGAAATTTCGTGGCAACTCTCAGCGTCCTCGCAGTGTTATCCCTAAATCCGTTAGGTCCTGCCACGCACATTTTGCATTTTCCCATATTAAGGTCTGCAAGTTCAAAAACGTCAGGTTCATACTCAAGCAATATGTCTCTACCTGCAACGCCTATGTCTGCCGCTCCTCTTTCTACATATATTGCCACATCGGAAGGTTTGACCCAAAAATATCTTATCCTGTTTTCTTCATTTTCAAAAATAAGTTTTCTGTTCGTTTCCAAGATGGAAGGACAGCTGTATCCGGCTTCTTCAAATATTTTATATACGTTTTCCCCAAGCCTTCCCTTTGGAAGCGCAACGTCAATCCAGTTTTCCACTTTAATCAATCCCCCTTTCGCCGATTCTTACAATTCTTTTATACATGCCCTCTGACGGTATTTTACTTAGTACGCATACGCTTTCTCCCGATGAGGTAATATTTTCCGCCGTTTTTGCCACAACGTCTTTATCGTCGGTTTCGTCATAGATAATAAGCACGTCTGCGTCATACTCCTCACCGTTGTCTTCAAGCCACTCCAACATATCAAGATACAATGCAAATCCTATTGCGCCTGCATTTTTACCGAGCTTATGCAATAATTTATCATACCTTCCTCCCGACAATATATTTGAAGGAATGCCTTCCACATACCCTTTAAATACAATGCCGTTGTAATAACTCATATCATTTATTATCGAAAAGTCTATATTTATATTATCGGCACATCCATATACCTTTAACATTCCGTAAACTTCTTCGAGTTCGTCTATAACGGAATCCGTTTTATTATTTATGCTTATTTTTTTCAGTTCCGTAATAATTTCTTCAAACGGTCCGTAAAGAGACGCCAGTTTAACGGCTTTTTCCGTAATACTGTTTCCGAGGCCGAATTCCTGACATATTTTTTTAATTCCGACAGAATTTTTTGCGCTTACATATGATAAAATGATTTCCCTTTTATTTTCCGGTATATCCTTGAATATTTCCTCGATAAAACCGGTATGCGATATATCAAGAATATAATTATCCGATATTTCCTTTAAACTTTTTACCGCCAGCATAAGAACTTCTCCGATAGAGTAGGAGTCTATTTTACCCATACATTCAAGTCCTGTCTGCATAATTTCTTTAAACTCATTTCCGCCTTTTCTTGCTCTGTACACATTTTCGTTGTAATATAATTTTTGCGTGCCTTCGGTCTCCTTGACATTCTTGGCTATAGATAGGGTAACATCAGGTTTAAGCGCCATTAGTTTTCCGTTCAAATCGGTAAACGTGATTATATTGCTGTTTAAAAGAAAATTTTTATTTTCGGCATACAGGTCGTATTCCTCAAACTTATTCATTTTATATTGTCTGTATCCAAACTTTTTATAAAGATTTTTAAATTTCAATATCGCTTCTTCATCATTTTTAATATATCTTCTCTCAGTCATAATGCGCACCCCCGTCCTTTAATGAAATTAATTATATTACACTTTAGCATGGTAGTCAAGTAAAGTGAAAAATATTTTTATTGATAAATAAGCATATTAACACTATAATAAAAGTTATTAAATCACTATAATGAAAGCAGGCGAAATATTATGGATCTCATAAGAAGGGCTTTAGGTGCATACTTTACTTTTGCATTTGTTTTTGTAGTATTAGGCATTTGTTTTTTGGCATGGCCGCAGACTTCTATGATGACTGTTTGCTACATTTTAGGCGCCGTAACATTGGCGTGGGGACTTGTAAAAATCTCGGGGTTTGTAAAAAACAAAGATAAAAATAAGAGCTTTTCATTTCAATTCAGTTTAATAATAGGAATATTTTTAACTATAGCAGGCGCTTTGTTAATTGTTTTTCCCAGATTTATACTCCCTGTCATCCCTATAATAATGGGCATAATGTTAACTGCCGACGGTATACACAAACTGAAGGTAGGTTTTGACGCCAAAGCAATGGGACACGGAAAGTGGTGGTTGATAGAAATACTGGCTGTTATTACGGCTGTGTTCGGCTTTTGCCTTATAATAAATAATTCGGCAGCTGTAACCGCTATAATCGTACTTCTGGGAGTTTCACTTCTTATAGACGGGGTACAGAATATTATAGTTATAGTAAGCACATTCAAACTAATGAGCCAAATGAACGCAGAAGAAAAAGCTCGGGAAGAATTTAAAAACGATGATATTCCAAACGCACCATATACAGATGAAAATCCGGAAAAAATCAATCCCGACGATATGATAATTGAGGATAAAAAAGATTAAAAATAGAGGCAGACCAATAGGTCTGCCTTGTTTTTACATATCTTCCAGTCGTCCGTGTTTTTCATATCTTGTTATACGGCTGATTTTGTTGTCATCATCTACAAATACTACTTTCGGAGGATTTTCCGTAACTTCTTCGGGATTCATAAGCGCATAACTCATTATAATTATTTTATCTCCTTCCGAAACGCACCTTGCGGCTGCTCCGTTAAGACATATCATTCCGCTGCCCTCTTCTCCGGCTATCGTATAGGTTGAAAATCTGTTTCCGTTATTTACGTCCACAATCTGCACTTCCTCATATTCCAATATTCCCGAGGCGTCCAAAAGTTCTTTATCAACCGTTATACTCCCTACATAGTCAAGCGCTGCCTGTTTAACTGTCGCACGATGGATTTTTGACTTCAATACTCTTAACTGCATTTTAATTTCCTCCGAATGTTATTTTTCAAAAATAAAATTATCTATCAATCTTGTCTTTCCTATATAAACAGCCATTGCTACAAGCACAGCTCCGTCCATTTTTTTTACGGGTTTTATGCTTATAGCGTCTACTGCCTCCACATAATCTATCCTTGCCATAGGCTCCGTATTGATAAGCTCTTTCATTTTGCTTACAATTTTTTCTGCATCATTTTCGCCGCTTTTTGCCATATCTTCTCCGAGTTTTACGGCTTTACTTAATATTAATGCCGCTTTTCTCTCTTCACTGCCTAAATAAGTATTTCTTGAACTTTTTGCAAGACCGTCGGCTTCTCTTATTATAGGGCATCCGACAATCTGTACATCAAAGTTAAGGTCTCTTACCATTCTTTTTATTATTGCAAGCTGCTGTGCGTCTTTCTGTCCGAAATACGCACGATCCGGTTTTACAATGTTAAAAAGTTTTGATACGACAGTACAAACTCCTTTAAAATGAATAGGTCTGCTTTTTCCGCAAAGCTCATCGGAAAGAGAATTTATATTAACATAAGCCTCGCAGTCATCATAATACATTTCACTTGGTTCGGGATTAAAAATCAGAGCGGCTCCGGCTTTTTCACATAATTCGGCATCACGGTTTATATCACGCGGATATGCTTCCAAATCTTCACTGGGTCCGAACTGCGTTGGGTTTACAAAATCGCTTACAACTACTCTATCGTTTTCCGACACTGCTCTATCTATAAGACTTTTATGTCCTTCATGCAGAAAACCCATAGTTGGCACAAGACCTACCGACATGCCTTCAGCTCTCCACTGCGATGTAATATTTCTGACCTCTTCTATTGTTTTTACAATTTTCATATTAATCTCCTTTAAATCAATACAGTTTGTTGATGACGTCTTCCGATATTTTAAATGTATGTTCATCCGCAGGGAAAGAACCGTCTTTTGTTTCCTCAATATATTTTTCAAATGCCGCTTTCATTACATCTCCGATTTCCGCGTACTTCTTTACAAATTTCGGTGTAAAATCGGAGAACATACCAAGCATATCTTGGTAAACCAAAATTTGTCCGTCGCAGCCTGCTCCTGCTCCTATTCCTATGGTAGGTATATTTACGCTTTTTGAAATCAATTCCGCTAGTTTTGCCGGAACACACTCCAAAACAATAGAAAAAGCGCCTGCTTCCTCCACAGCCTTTGCCTCTTCAATAAGCTTTCTTGCGGCATCCTCACTCTTTCCCTGAACCTTAAATCCACCGAATGCATTAACCGATTGTGGAGTAAGACCTATATGCGCCATAACCGGAATTGAGGCCTGCGTAATAGCTTTTATTTGCGGACAAACCGCCGCTCCTCCTTCCAGCTTTACCGCCTGACATCTTCCCTCTTTCATCAGTCTTCCTGCATTTCTTACAGCTTCTTCCACAGATACCTGGTAAGACATAAACGGCATATCTCCTACAACCAAGGCATTTTTAGCTCCTCTGCATACAGCTGCCGTATGATGAATCATGTCCTCCATAGTAACTGATAAAGTATCTTCGTATCCGAGCATTACCATACCGAGGGAATCCCCGACAAGTATACCGTTAATGCCGGACGAATCCACTAGCTTTGCCGTTGAATAGTCATAGGCAGTAAGCATTGTTATTTTGTCTCCGTTTGCTTTCTGTTCTTTAAAGGTGGATACTGTGTTTTTCATTTTCTATTACCTCCGTCATCTCAGTATAATCACGCTGCAAATGTTTTCTTTTGGCTATATCAATGAGTTTCTCCGACAATAATATGTATGCCATGCGGTCTTCATTATCATTTTCAAGAGCTGCAATATGATTCTTAACGGTAGAAACGTCATTTCTCTCCACAGGTCCCGTCAATGCCGAAACAGTATCGGTTGTCCGTATAGAATTCACGTTCCCCACGAACAGAGGCATAAGCGCCTGTTGTGCTTCCGTCTCGGAAAAACCGCATTTTTGCAGCATATCAGCTCCTATGGAAAACAATCCCGTAACAAGATTGCTGACAACTACAGCTCCGCAATGATAGAGATATTTATTGTCCCTCGTTGTTACAATTACTTTGTTTCCGGCATTTTCAAAAATACTTTTCATTTCTGATAAGTGATTTTCACTGCCTTCGATTGTAAAAAAAGCTTGTTTCAGTTTTTCCCATGAATTGTATTTGTCATTGATAGCATATAGCGGATGTATCGAATAGACGCTGGCGCCCAATTTTTCACCATTAAAAAAAACGGCCGATGATATCGAGCCGCTGCAATGACAAATATTTTTATTTTTAACATCAAGATTCTGCATATAATCCCATATTTCCTCTATTGTTCCGTCAGGAACCGTAACGAAAATGGTATCACTGTCGTTTAATAATTCAGTAATACTGTTATATGATCTTGTCTTGGTAAAATCTGCTGCTGATTTAGCTGAAATCGGTGATTTACTGTAGTATCCTGTTACAGTAATCCCATTAGCCGTAAGGTATTTACCGAGGGAAAATCCCACTTTTCCCGCTCCAATAAATCCTGCTTTCATACCGTTCACTCCTTTCAATAAGGTAGCGACAGTGTTTAAATCTGCAAAGTCTTGTGAGGTATCGTTAAAAATACAATCCTCTATGTTTAAAAATAAAAATTTGCGGTACAGCTTCTTTACGAATACTATCCGTATATCAATATATCACTATATTATATTTTTGTATAGTAATAAATTAAATTTATTAATTAAAATCCTATTTTCCGATTATTTTTGTTTCGCTTTCAGACTTCACTATTTTGTAACAAAAAATACCCTGCATTAAACATAATGCAAGGTATCTTTATGTATATTATTATAATTGATGTTTATGGAAACTATAGCTATATTACTTATTTTCACTCAATGTATATATATCCGTCCTTCTCTGTTTAAGAAGCGGAAGCTGTTCCCTTACAGACTCGACTTTTTCAAAATCAATATCTGTTATCAGCACATCTTCTTCATATCCTAATTGACTTATGACACTTCCCCAAGGGTCTGTTATAATACTGTGTCCCCATGATTGATAAGACGCGCTTTCATCTCTGCACGGGGCTGTGCCGACAGCATATATCTGGTTATTTACAGCCTGAGACCTAAACAAAAGTTCCCAATGTGCAGGGCCTGTAGTCATATTAAACGCCGCAGGAACAAAAATTGCTTTTGCACCTCTCAATGCCATAAGACGAGACAATTCTGGAAATCTGAAGTCATAGCAGATACATAGACCGAATGTTCCGAATTCTGTTTCAAACGTAGTTACTTCATTTCCCGCTGTCAGTGTATCAGATTCCTTAAAGCGTTGTCCGCCCTTTACATCGATATCAAATAAATGCACTTTTCTATGCTTTGCTATCTGCTTTCCGCTTCTGTCGAATACATAGGCCGTATTATATACTTTACCGTTATCATCAATTTCCGGCATAGTTCCGGCAGACAAATAAATTTTATACTTTGCCGCCAAGTCAGAGCAAAGTTTCCACATTTCTCCGCCCTCTTTTTCGGCATATATAGGAAAATTATCTACATGATACGGACAGCAAAACATTTCCGGAAGCGCAATAAAATCAGCATTTTCAGCCGCATCAGCTATTTTAAGCTTTATATAATCGGCTGTCTCTCTCTTATTTACAAACACCGGCATTTGTATCTGCGCTATTTTCATACTGTGCCTACCTCCGAAGAATTATTTTTTTCTTCCATTCGTTTGATAGTTTTTCTGAAACTTCTGATAAACAATATTCCTGTTGTAATAACCGCTATAGCATCGGCAACCGGTTCAGCTAAATACACAGCCATCGCCTTGTTCTCAAAGAACATCGGAAGAATGTATATAAGAGGTATTAAAAGGAGTATTTTTCTCAATATTGCCAAAAACAGAGATGTTTTAGCATTTCCTATGGCAATAAATGTCTGCTGACATGCTACCTGTATTCCGAAAATACCCGATACCGCAAAGTATATTCTCATTGCCCATGAACCATATTCAACCAAATTAGGGTCTGAGTTGAACATCATTACAAATTTATCAGGCATAAGCATTACTAGAAGCCAGAGTAACATAGAATATGCAAGACATACTTTTAAAAGCAAGCTGAAAGATTCCTTAACTCGTTTTGCATTACCTGCGCCGTAGTTATAGCTTGTTATCGGCTGTGCGCCCTGTGTAAGTCCCTGAAGAGGGAGCATAGAAAACTGCATTACCGTTGCCAAAACAGTCATAGCTCCGACAGCCAAGTCTCCGCCGTACTTAAGCAAAGAAGAGTTAAAGCATACGTTTATAACACTCTCCGTAGCCTGCATAATAAACGGAGATACTCCAAGTCCTATACATGGTGCAAGTACTTTAAAATCTATTTTGAAGTATTTTTTCTTAAGTCTTATGCCTGTCTTTTTACCGGCAAGAAAAGCCACTACCCAAACAGCCGAAACAGCCTGGGAGATTATTGTTGCCAGCGCTGCGCCTTTAACGCCGAGATCAAAAACAAATATTAAAATAGGGTCGAGCATTATGTTCAATACCGCTCCGATAACGACCGACATCATACTTACTTTTGTAAAGCCCTGGCATGTTATAAACATATTCATTCCAAGAGCCAACTGTACAAATATCGTTCCCAATACATATATTCTCATATAATCCATGGCAAAGCCTATTGTATTTGCACTTGCTCCGAATACCATAAGCAGCCTTTCTCCGAAAATAAGGAACGTAGCTGTCAGTATTATACTTATTGCTATTAAAAATATAAGACAGTTTCCCATAATCTTTTCTGCCTTATCATATTCTTTCTTACCCATGCATATAGAAACCTGCGGAGCTCCGCCCATTCCCACAAGACATGCAAATGCGGAAACCAGCATTATTACAGGCATACATACACCGACGCCTGTTAATGCAAGGCTTCCTACTTCAGCCATATGCCCGATATAAACTCTGTCTACCATGTTGTAAAGCAAGTTTACCAATTGGGCTACTACAGACGGCACGGCAAGTTTAAACAGGAGTTTGCTTATTTTCTCCGTACCTAAAAACTCTTTGTTATCCAAAACATTTCTCCCCCAGTCTATTTCTTCAATAATCTTTTTTTAGAATAAATATATGCGCTTACAATAACAGTAACCTCGACGGCAACCGCTATCCAAAATGCCGGCGATGTTACGTCCAGTTCCTTTCCGAATATTGTAACGCATACCATGCCGGGCGCTACGGCAATAAAGCTGCTGATTAGATACTTAAGATAAGGCATTTTTAAAAATCCGAACATTATACCCAAAACTTCCGTTGAAAGTCCGAGGGCATGCAGTATATATGAAACAAGGAACGAGTTGGTTTCACATTTATCAAAATATTTTTTTATCTTCGGATGCTTGTCTATTTTCAGTGCAAACCCATCGCTTTTGGTATTATATCCCATAATATAGGAAATTGTAAGGCAAATTACCGTACCTGCGGAGTTTATTAACAGCGCCTGCGGAAGGCTGAATATAAACCCTGTAACGGCTACAAGAAAGCTGTAATAAATAATTACCGTAACGCTTTTAAGCGCATATAAAAATAGGATAATCACAACTGCCTGAGCTTTATTGTTTATAATATAATTATATACGCTCTCAAAAGTCCAATGATTAACAACGGCAACAATGACCAGAGTTACCATGCATACCAGTATAATAAAAACAGGTAAATAATTTTTGATGGTTTTTTTAAGCTTTGTATTCATAAAACAATGCCTCTTTTTATTAATTTAATACATAAAACGCGCATTGAATAATCAATACGCGTTCGGATTTTTAATGTTATTCCTTTCCGAAATCAACAGCGGTAAATAATTTTACCCACATAAAAAGACTTTTCAAACAACATCAGTTATTGAAAGGCTCTACTTTGACGCTTTTATCAACATCTTCGTCTGTGCAGCAGCATTCGTCCCCACAACAGCATTCATCATCTTCGTCGTCCCATTCATCGTCCCAATCGTCATAACATTCTTCATCGCATCTCTTCTTGATAAGGTAAACTATACCAGCAACAAGCAATGCTATTATGACTGAACCTGCAATTACAAGACCTACAAGCTTGTTTCTGTTTTCTTTCTCTTTAAGTCCTGCAATGTATGCTTTCAATTCGGCATTTGTTTCGGTAAGATTTTTCATGTTAAAACTCCCTTCATATAATTAATTATTGTATCCTTTTAGAATTACATTTCTCGGCGTTATGCCTTCAGCTTTTTTCATATCTGCATATTCGAGAAACGCTCTTTTAAGCATTTGTCTCTCGTCGTTAAACTTAAGCAGATGGTATGCCTCATGGAACTTATAAAAACCTGCGTCCGCAAAAAACTCCTCACTCTGCGGCTTACAGTAAAAAGAGTCTGCTGACATAAGATACCAGTGAACAGATTTGTTTACCATGTCGTCGTTACCGCGAAAAACATACTGCGTCTTTCCGATATATTTTATAACATGTCCATGTGCGCCTGACTCCTCACAAACCTCTCTTAATGCGGTTTCCTTGAAAGTTTCTCCTTCTTCTACAGTACCTTTCGGCAACACCCAGCCCATATAGCGTCCGTTTTGATTCTTATAAAGCAGAAGAATTTTCCACCTGCAGATCACAACGCCACCGCAACTGACTGCTTCTATCACCTGATTACCTCCGTACAGTTTATAGTGTATCTGTCAATTGTTAATAGTATACCGCTTTTTTTAATTCATTTCAACATATAGGCAGAATTTTAATGAACCTCACATCTACATTACTTTTGATTCCATTAAAAAAAGGAATAAATCACAATTAAATGATATATTCCCTCTACTTATCGACAATTTCAAGTTTATGTCCTTGTTCATCATTATATTCATCGGGAACGGCTTCATCGCCGTTCCCTTCATTTGTAGTATTATTTTCTTGTGTACTATTTCCTTCCGGCAGATTTTCCGAAGTATCTTGTTTGTCATCGGGATTTTCCGGGTTTATTTCTGGATTAGGTTCAGTATTTGTTTCCGGATTTCCGTTGATTGTATCGCTGCCTATAACGTAATCGTCTTCAGGCTCGACAACATCTTCAACTATCTCGGTTTCACTGTTCAAATCATCACCGTTATTATCTTCAGGCTCCGCAGGAGGAGTATATGTATAGTTATTATCGCTGATACTTTCTCCGTTATTTTTATCCAGTACAGCCTGCATAAGTTTTGCACCTATGGGCGTCGCCCTTGCCGATCCGCTCACATTTTCCAGTACAACCGCTACCGCTACCTGAGGATTGTCATCGGTCGCAAATCCTACAAACCAGCTATGGTCATATTCTCCTGAGTTTTCAGCCGTTCCGGTTTTTCCCGCAGCTTGATATCCTCTCAGTTTAGCAGCCGTTCCCGTACCTCTGTTTATAACCTCTGTAAGCATTTCGGTAAGTCTGTCCGCTTCGGCAGGAGTCATAACAGTATCAAGTACTTTCGGAACTGTAGTAGTCCTTGTTTCTCCTTCACCGTTTGATATTTTCTCTATCATGTACGGCTGCATCATAACTCCGTCATTTGCAACAGATGAAATAAGCATAGCCATATATAACGGTGTAACCAATGTTTTTCCCTGTCCTATAGAAGTCTCTGCAAGCTCGCTGGAACTTGACAATCTTGTTAATGAAACTATTGTGTCCGATAAAGGCAGATCAAAAGTTATATCGGAATTCATATGAAGAGCGTCTGCTGTCTCACGCAGTTTGGCCGAGCCTACTTCCATGCCAAGTGATGAGAAAAGACAGTTACAGGAATATGCCATTCCGTCGTCAATTGAAATAACTCCATGTACCTTAGAGTTAAAGCAATGTATTATTTTATCTCCGAAGTCAACCTCCCCTTCGCATTTGAATACGAAGTTATCTAAATCACTCATATTTCTCATGGCAGTTAAAGCCGTTACGATTTTAAAAGTTGATCCCGGAGGATAAAGACCCTGTGTAGCCCTGTTCAGCATGGGACTATCCTCATTAGTTGAAAGTTCTCCCCAATCTTCTCTGACAGTATTTGGGTCAAATGAAGGAGTAGACGCCATGGCTATTACCCTTCCGGTTGTAGGATCCATAACAACCGCAGCTCCTTTATTGTTTCCGAGCAAATCATACGCAAGTTTCTGTATATCCATATCTACTGTCAGGTATACATCATCTCCTGTCAGTTCGTTATCCCTAAACAGTTTTTTTACTCTCTGACTTACTTCATTATTAAGACCGAGCAGATTGAAATTTTCAACTGCCTCTATTCCTGCCGCTCCCGAGCCGGTATAACCTGTTATATGCGCCGCCGCTTCACCATAAGGATATGTTCTTTCATATCCGTCTCCGTTTTTTACGCTTTCTGCCATAACATTACCGTTGGAATCGTATATAGTACCTCTTTTAAAGTCCTCGTTGCCGTAACCCAGTCTTGCGTTATAACTGTTTGAAGCTATAGACTGCCTGTCATGCGCAACAAGTTTAAACATTGTTCCCAGCAAAAGGAAAAACAGAGCTACAAGTATCCAAAACACACGTTTCATGCTCTTTTTCATACCGTTGTGCATATTATCACCCCGACAAATTTATTATGCTTTTTTCTTAAAAAATCCGAATACAGACAGTTTATTTTCAAAGTTTTCCTCTTCTTCCTCTTCACGTTTTATCCTCTCTGCCGGAGTACCGTTTGCCCATTGCAAAAGTCCCATTAACGCTACGCTGACGAGAACCGAGCTTCCGCCGTAGCTGACAAACGGAAGCGTTACCCCTGTAAGAGGTATAAGTTTTGTTACTCCGCCGAGTATTAAAAACGTCTGGAATGAAAACATTATTACTATACCGGCTGAAAGTATACTGTAAAATCTTCTTTTTGCCCTGACGGCTATAAACATACCTCTCAAAAACAAAAGCATATATATACACACCATGCCCATGCCAAACAAAGTTCCCATTTCTTCGCAAATAGCCGAAAAAATGAAATCCCTCTCTACTACGGGTATTTTACCCGGCATACCTCTTGTCAACCCGCTTCCGAGAAATCCCCACGTAGTTATGGCAAACAAAGACTGCGTTATTTGGTACCCTGTATTTCCTGCGTCCGTCCACGGGTCCAGCCATGTAGACACACGCACTCTTACATGTCCGAACAAATTATACGCTATGATTGAGGCTAAAGCCATAGCTCCGAAACCTGCCGCCAACAGCAAAAAATTACTAGTAGTAATATAGAGCAAAAGCATGTATGTAACAAAAAATATTAATGCTCCTCCCAAGTCCTTTTGCAAAACAAGACAAAGGACTATAAATGCCGAAAATCCCGATACAATACAAAGCTTTTTAAAATCCAGCGGTTTTCTGAAAACACACGCTATATACAGCAGAAAAAGAAATTTTACAATCTCTGAAGGCTGGAAGCCTATTCCTTTTATTTTTATCCAGTTAAGAGAGCCGTTTTCTTCATCACCGAGTATAAACGGCATTAATATAAGCGCCAACGAAAGGCAAAAATAGAAAGCCTGAAATTTTTCCAGTTTCGGCAAAATTTTAAGCATCGGCGGTATGAGCATAATAAGAGCTGCGCTCACAGTCATCCATATAAGCTGTTTTCCTGCCAATGTTGGATTAAGCCTTTGGAGCATTATAAGTCCGGCATCCATTAAAAAATACATACAGTTCCATATAAGAGGGCATCCATGCTTATATATTTTTCTTAATAAATGATAAGAAACAAATATGTATATAAGCGCGGCAATCCCCGATACAGCAACGTTTATATTTATTGTTTTTGCTTCCCTGTCCCATATAATTATTGAATAAGCCGTAATGTGCATAAGTATTATCATGCTTCGCTGTATTGAAACGGCTTTAGGCAGTCTTCTCGGATCTCCCTTTCTTTCATCAACTACATATATAAGTCCCTGGAATATAAAAACGGCTATATATATAATAAATAAGTATCTGCTTATTAATATTAAAAAATCAAACATTGAGCTTTTACTCAACTCCTCTGAAGAAATGACCCTTTGTTACGGCTTTTTTAGCCATTTTATTAAGAAGCGCAGAGACAGCCTGTCCACGAGGTCCGCAATTAAGCGCTGCCTCTGAATATGCCTCTAATATTTCAAGGGTTTCACCGAATGTCTCTCTCGTAAAGTCCAGTCGTATATATCCGGCAGGATTTGCAAGAACCTCATCAAAAAATTTAAGTGTAAAAAGCGGTTTGCTGTTAAGTATCTGGCAGACGCATTGTCTGCAATCGGGAAGTAACGGGAACGCTACGTCCTTTCTGTCTTTAATTACATATCGTTCCTCCGAATATCTTTCCGAACAATATATTCCTGCCGACTTTCCTCCCGCATAGTTTCCTATCGGACATTGAACGGTTGTCATAAGCGGTAAATATCCGTATACTACTATTTCGCAGTCATCATCGGCAGCCGTGTTAAGTTCATTCAGATTAAGTTCAACAGACATTGTTATTCTGTCTGCGCCTCTGTGCTTATAAAATTCAACTGCCTCATTGTTAAAGACGTTCATATTATAATCTACCGCTATCTGTTTTCCGAAATCCTTTACAATATCGAACTGTCCTGACGATGTAATCAAAAATCCGTCTATAAGGCTGTTATCCAATCTTTTTATAAAGTCTCCGTAAATCTCCTTTGTATTCTCTCTGAATATTCTGGGAAAAGCGGCGAATATTTTTATATTGTTTTCATGGGCGGCATTTATAATGAACTCGAAATTATCCTCAAAGTCCTCGCATAATTCATAGTACACTGTGTCTACTCCGCCGCATTTTAAAACTGCGTTAAACTGTTCTCTGTTTTTAACTTTTACATTCAGTTTTTTTGTCTTTTTAACGCCGCTTACGCTTGTCTCGGGAAACGCAACGAAATCAGGCTCTTTATGCCTATTTTTATTGGTTATCCTGTCTGTAAGCATCTCGCATGCGCTTCTTCTTAATTCATTAAGGGATTTTATATCAATATATAATCCTTCATCCAGAACTATGTCCAGATTTTTAAGTTCAAACGGCGTTGCCCCCATTTTGCTTATGTGCTTTCTTATTATTTCTTCCGTTACAGGTCTGTTTTCAGCCTTATCAGGCACAGCTCCCTCTGCCGTTATGCTTATTCCTTTGTCCTGCCAAAGTTTTAATACGCAGGGTTTTCCTTCTTTAATCTCCATTTTACCGTAAATATCGGTTTTTCTTGTATCCTTTTCATAGGTTTTTTTCATGGAATCCATAAGCGCCTTATCGTACGTTTTATAGACGACGTCATTTTTTTCAATATCGCCTTTTATTATCATACTTATTACCTGTCCGGCTCTTGAAGGTTTTGAAACTCCGCTTCCGACATGGGGTTCTTCTTTCGTCCATATTTCTATTCCGTCTCCCGGTACGAGCGGTTCCCTTGTGCGTATGGAAACTCTCCCATACTTCTGATCGTAAGAGTCTACTATTCCGGTTTTAAGTCCCCACGCTTTCGGTCTTTCAACGCTCATCATTTCATAGCCTGACGGCGTTGTAAAGTATCCGTTCGTAAATCCCCCTCGGTTAAAAAGCTGAGTAAGTACCTTTATATCATTTTTGTCCACTTTATATTCTTCGGGATTATCAAAATACATATCTATGTACTTTCTGTATACGGCTGTAACTCCTGCTACATATTCGGGATTTTTCATTCTTCCCTCTATTTTAAAAGAATTTATGCCCGCCTCAATAAGTTCGGGAAGTATTTCAATCGTTTCGATGTCCTTGGGACTCATAAGGTATCCCGAAGAGACCTTTTCATAACCCTTATACAGTTCATAGGGAAGTCTGCATGTCTGGGCACAGCAGCCTCGGTTTCCGCTTCTTCCTCCGAGCATACTGCTCATTATACACTGACCCGAATATGATACGCAGAGCGCCCCGTGTACAAAACATTCTATTTCCGCATCGGTATTTTCTCTTATATGTCTTATTTCATCCAGAGTAAGTTCCCTGCTCAGTATGACCTTATCAAAGCCGTTATTTTTCAAAAAATTAACGTCGTCCGCCGTATTTGCCGTCAGCTGAGTACTTGCGTTTATTTTCATGTCGGGGAATGATCTTTTAATCAGGTTTGCCGCTCCGGTATCTTGGACAATAAGTGCGTCAACGCCTATCATATAGAGTTCTTTTACAAAATTTATAAACGGTTTAAGTTCCGCGTCTTTATAAAGCGTATTTACCGTAACATAAACTTTTACGCCTCTGACATGGCAGTAATCACACGCTTCTTTTATTTCTTCAGTCGAAAAATTGCCGGCATACTTTCTGGCGCTGAATTTTTTACCGCCCAAATATACGGCGTCGGCTCCATTATTTACAGCAGCTCTGAGCGATTCCATAGTACCGCACGGCGAAAGCAGTTCTGGTTTAAACATTTTATTCCTCCAAAATATTAAATAGGGCGGGAATACATGTGCAAATTTCACATTTTCTGCCCGCCCCTGTTTTATAATTATTTGTTTCTGTTTTTATGTGAAATATTTTTACTTGCGTCAAGGGCGACAAAATATTCGTCAAGCTGATCCTCAACCTGCGCCTTTTCTTCGGCAAGCATATTCATATCGTCCTTTAAAATATAAATATCCCGGTTAAGCTGTTCTATTTCCTTTCTTGCCTCTTCCAGTTCTGATTCTGTTTCCGACAATTTTTCTTTCAAAATTTCAAATTCCGTTTGTATATTCTCTCTTTTGCTTTTCTCTTTAAAATAATCGTCGGCTACGTTAATGGAAGTGAGTATGGAGGCCATGGCAACGTTCATTTTTCTGCCGTTCTCTCCTGAACGTATTTCCTTATTTTTTTCTTCTATGTACTCGGCTACGCTTTTCATATACTCAGGACTTTCGGTACCTACCAAAGTCATAAGTTTTCCCTCTATCATAACCTGTACATGATTTTTTTCAGCCATCTGCCGTTCACCTCAAACTACACAATTTAATAGAACAAGTATATCATAGTAAATTTAATTTCACCATATATTTTTATAAATCTAAAAATAATTTTAAGAGAATTTAGCCGCCGTTTTTTCATAACATGGCGTCGGCACGCCGTATTGTTTTCCGAGACGAACAACCTCAAACACAAGCGTGTCTATCTCGGAATTTTTTCCTGCTTCAAGGTCTCTTTGCAAAGATGTTTTTATATCGTCTCCGAATGAATCTATCGTCTGCATGTCCTCTTCATAAAGACTCGGACTCATATTAATTCCCATAGCCTTTCCGACAGCTATTATCTCTCGCACAAGTGATTTATAAAATTCTCTTTCTTCGCCTTCCCTGTGTATTGCCCCGGCAGCCGTATCAAAATATGCGCCTGCGGAAGCAAAAGCCGAAATAAACGAAAACTTTTTAAATGTATCTCTCAATATATCATCGGAAATAGCCGCTGTAATTCCGGCTTCCTTTAAATCATTTTCTATCTGCCCCATTATTCCGTTTTTTACGTTTTCATTATACGGATTTCCGAATAAAACTTTAAAAACTTCTCCGGCATGTACAACTTTGCCCGGGTTATCTATATAGGCGCTTATATAAATACATCCTTCCAAAACTTTAACTTCCGGAAGTTCTTTTTTTATTTTCTCACCTGTTTTAAACATATTAAGTATAGGTATTATAACAGTATCCTCGTCGGAAGCGTTCTTAATTACAGGCAAAACCTCTTTAAGCGAATAACTTTTTACACATACAAATATAACGTCATACTTTTCATGTATATCCTTTCCTTCGTATGCCTTTACGTTATTCAATTCGATTTTGCCCTTCAATGCGGAATCCAAAACAAGTCCGTTTTTCTTCATCGCCTCCAGATGAGCACCCCTTGCCATAAAGGTTACGTCTTTGCCTGTATTTGCAAGAAATGCTCCTATTGCGGCGCCGGTTCCGCCTGATCCGACTATTAAATACTTCATATAATTCCCTCCTTATAAAACAAGCTGCTCTTAAAAATTAAAGAGCAGCCAAAAAGTTCTGTCAAATAATTACAATTTTTTACGTCTGAGGAAGCTTGGAATTTCTATATCAAGATCAACTTTTTCACCGTCATTGTCTATATATGAAACAACATCGGGCTGGCTTGCGGCTTTTTCTTCTGTTTCGGATTTCTTTTCTTCAGCAGGCTTTTCCTCAACCGCAGGCTCTTCTTTTTTTGCAAGGCTTTCGTTAACTATTCCGTTTGAATCAAGGCCCGTAGCTATAACCGTAACTATTACTTTATCATCAAGTTCCTCGTTAAGAGTAGTACCGAATATAATCTCGGCATTAGGGTCGATAGCTTCGGAAATAAGGCTTGCTGCCTCTCCCGCTTCAAGAAGTCCGAGATTCGAATCGCCACAGATGTTGATAAGAACATATTTAGCGCCTGAAATAGTAGTTTCAAGAAGAGGACTGGATATAGCTGCTTTTGCTGCCATTTCAGCCTTATTCTCACCTGTTCCTACACCTATTCCCATATGAGCAACGCCCTTATCCGACATAATTGTTCTTACATCGGCAAAGTCAAGGTTGATAATACCGGGACTTGCAATAAGGTCTGTTATACCGGAAACACCCTGTCTTAATATTTCGTCTGCTTTTCTGAAAGCTTCAACCATAGTAGTCTTTTTATCAATAATGCTTAAAAGCTTCTGATTTGGAATTATTACAAGAGTATCTACGTTTTTCTTAAGTTCGGCAATACCTTTCTCGGCATTTGACATTCTCTTTTTACCCTCGAAAAGGAAAGGCTTTGTAACAACGCCTACAGTTAATTTTCCCATTCCCTTTGCTATTCCGGCAACCTTAGGAGCTGCGCCTGTTCCTGTTCCGCCGCCCATACCGGCAGTAACAAATACCATATCGGCATCTTTAAAAGCGTTTGAAATTTCTTCTTTTGTTTCGTCAACGCTCTTTTCGCCAACCTCAGGATTACCGCCTGCGCCAAGACCTCTTGTAAGCTTTTCGCCTATCTGAATTTTTGTCTGTGCAAGTGAACGGTCCAGCTGCTGTTTATCTGTATTAATGGAGATAAAATCTACTCCTGTCATGTTATCCGCAATCATTCTGTCAACAGCATTGTTTCCGCCGCCGCCTACGCCTACTACTTTTATTTGTGCAACATTAGTGTTATTCATGTCAAATTCTATTCCGGCCATTGTTATCCTCCTAAATATTATCCCATATATGTAAACATATTTTTATAATCATTAAAAACAAACATAGTAATTCATTCTTAAAATGCTCATCTTACATTGTATATTGTTTCTGCCGAATATTCAATAAAAACTTTATATTTTAAAGAATTTTTTAAGTTATTTATTTTTAACGTTTATTTTATGTGGAATATTTAAATATTATCGGCTTGCTCAAGTCTCTCAAATCCAACGTTCCTCTGTCTCCGTCCGGTATTTCTTTCACAGCCTCCGACATGGTTTTAATCTTTTCCTCCATACGGGTCGTATCGCCTAGTAAAACTTTTATATTATCAATATACGCATATATATTCTCGGAGTCGGACACGTTTATGCTTATTTTTTTATCCAGCATTTCATATTTTGACATCGCTCTTGATATAATAAGAGCTGTATTGAAAGCCTCGCTGTTTTCCACAGGTATTATTTCTCCCTGTGTAAAATAACCGAACTCAAGTCCCTCTATTACAGGAAGCTTTTCCTCTGTTTCGTTCTTTATGTCTATAACTCTTCCTTCTCTGTTTATATACAAATAACTTCCCAAGTACGGAATATATCCGTATATTCGGTTTTCGTCAACAGTTATAACCATAGTATCGGGAAGCTTAAACGATATTTCCGCAGAATATATATATTTATCTTCTTCAAGCTTTTTCTCGGCTTTACCCTTGTTAAAAAATACTCCGTTGTCTCCCTGCGAAAGTCCTATTTTAGTACAAATCTCGTCTTTTGTAAAATATTTCAGTTCATTTACCTCAATATTATTTACCGCAAATACCGGCGAAGCAAGTATGACTGCACCCGAAGCGGCAAATATTACAATTGCCAATGCAATCTTTTTTAATGTATCTTTTTTACCTCTTTTATTTAACTTATTTTTTTTTAAACTATCGGTGTTTTTTTTGTTTATTTCCTTTTTGTTTTTAACACTCTTTTTATTATGATTTTCCGCTTTCTTGCTTTGAATAATACCGTCGTTATGGCTTTCTTCATTATTAAAAGCTTCTTCTGAAAAATCATCGGCAGCATCCTCATAATATTCATCTTCCGGCTCGTTATCATATTCGGTATCGTCGTCCATATCTGAATAATCTTCATCATCTTGCCCAAAAGTATTATCTTCTTCCACTTGCTGTTCCGCTGTACTCTCGTCATTATCTATATCATCGCTGTCAAATGAAAATCTTATTTTCATCATTAATTTATCACCTGGCTTTCTTCCAAATGCTTAATCAATTAAGTATACTAGCAAAAACATTACTCTGTCAATAAAATAAGCGGTTTTATAATCACCCATCGTATTATTTATCATATTATATAACATAAAAAAATTATGGGAGGCATTGGATATGTCATGCTGTGATTCCGTATTAAACAGCTCCGTGCAGTCAAATGCAGTTACAGAAGATTGTATTATAGCCTATAAAATTTTTGATCAGTGTCGAAAACAAATTTGTTTGACGCCATGTATTCTCGGTCCGGCTCGCAGTTCAAGAGCGTCAACCGCCTGTTCGGAAATACTTCAGGAAGGAGACATCATTGTTCCGCCTATTAATGCGGCGTCTGTAACAATGGATGACCTCAGCCTTTGCAAAGTTCTTATTACGAAGAAAAAAGAAAACGCTTTCAGAACAGGATACTGGGATGTGGAAGCAAAGTTTGTATTTTGCTACACACTTACGTTCCGCGATTCCGACTGTAACTTTATAACGTGTAAATGTGCTACAAGCGTTTATACAATGCAGATTACCCTCTTCGGTTCTGTAGGAAGCGATACTGCAATGGCTACAGATCTTATTAATGCCGAAGGTGTATCGACATCATGCGGACCTTTTGTTTCAGTTGAAGCTAAAGCCGCAGGTCTTGCCGCAGAACTTAAACTTACGCCAAGATGCAACTGCGGATGCGACTGCTGCTGCGACGATACCGTTACGGAAGTTCCTACGGCAGTATGCGTAACTATAGGATTGTTTGCTATTATCAGGCTTTTCCGCCCTGTTAATATGCTTGTACGCAGTTATGGATGTTGCGTTCCAAATGAATGTTCCGGAACCGACAGCGCTACTAACGTATGTGATTTCTTCAACAGCCTGTCATTCCCTTCGGATATGTTCTGCCCGCCAACTTTAAACGAACTTGAAAAGAAATGCGATGACAGTCCATGTTGTAAATAACAACTTATAAATCATAGTTTTTAAATCTAATGAAGTATTGTAAATTAAATTTACTGTGTTTTTAAAGATATAAAATGCTAAACTATAAAATCTATACCTTATAATGTAGTTTTTTTAGTTAGCTTTTAAATATTAAACTTTAAACACTCAAATAAAAATCATTATTTAGTTCATTCATCCGAATTTTATAATCAAAATATATATTTAATGCTAAAAGGCCGTACAGAAAGAAAAACTTATCTGTGCGGTCTTTTTTATTCAAAAATAATTATTTGTATTTTATATTTCACCATAAGAAACATATCAATACATAAAAAGAGAACATCATGAAGCTATTATTTCAAGAGATGATTTCATTGCGGTTCAAAAGCTGATCAGTAATGCCAAATACGGAAACAAATCATTGCTTCCCGAACTTCATATAATTACGGATGGAGCATTAAAGGGATTCATCACTGTTAATCCCCATTGGGCAGGGTTCAAACCAGAGGATTACTATGCCGCTTCGTCAAGTATATCTGATATGGAAATAGCGCCGTCAGATACAATACCCATTACTGCGCAACTTGGTTCTTTTGACCTACGTGGATATGAAATCGCTCATAATGAAGATAGCAACATGTCTGTCGGGCGTTCATTACAGGAGGAATGAACATGACAGCAAATACATATAAGCCCGAACATATAACCGCATTATATGCCCGTTTAAGTCAAGAGGACGCATTAGACGGGGATAGCAACAGCATTGTTAATCAGAAAGCAGTTCTGTCAAAATACGCTTCGGACATTGATGACGGCGTTTCCGGTGTGACTTTTGACCGCCCGAATTTTAACCGCATGATTGCAGAGATTGAAGCCGGAAATGTGGCGACAGTCATTGTCAAGGATATGTCCCGCTTGGGGCGTGACTATCTGAAAGTCGGTTACTATACAGAAATCTTTTTCGTTGAAAGAGATGTTCGCTATATCGCAATCAATGACGGTGTAGACAGTGCAAAAGGCGACAATGATTTTACCCCTTTCCGAAACCTGTTTAACGATTTTTACGCCAAAGATACCAGTAAAAAGGTAAGGGCAATCAAGCGGGCGCAGGGTATGGCAGGAGAACATCTGACTAAGCCGCCTTATGGCTATAAGGTAGACCTAAACGACAGAAAGAAATGGATTGTAGACGAAGAAGCCGCCGCTGTGGTAAAGAGGATTTTTGATTTATGTGTTGCCGCAAAAGGGCCGTCGCAAAGAGCCACCGTACTTAACGCAGATAAAGTGCTGATAGCAAAAGCATATTATGCAAAGAAAAAAGGGAAAGCATTGCCCGACAATCCATATAACTGGAAAGACAGCACGATTGTTGGCATTTTAGAGCGCATGGACTACTGCGGGCATACTGTAAACTTCAAAAGCTATTCCAAATCCCACAAGCTGAAAAAGCGTATTCCCACCACAAAAGAACAGCAGGCGATTTTCCGCAACACCCATGAAGCAATCGTTGAGGAAGCTGTCTTTGAACGGGTACAGGAATTAAGGGCAAATAAACGCCGCCCCACAAAGGCAGAGCGGCAGGGAATGTTTTCCGGCTTGGTATTCTGTGCGGATTGTGGAAGTAACTGCACTTTGCCACCTGCAAAAGTTTTGACGGCTCACAAGACCATTACCGCTGTGCAAGATATAAAAGCAATACAGGAGATTGTACGGCACACTTTATCAGAGAAGAAGTCCTGCGTAAAATCGTTCTCAACCGGATATTTGCCGTAACTGCCATGTTCTATGAGGACATCACTGCTTTTATGGAACTGATACAGAAACAGCGGTTTGATGAGGCAGAAAAAGATATGAAGCGCAAGCGGCGTGAGGTCGGACAGGCAAGAAAACGGATTGCAGAACTTGACCGGATTTTCAAGCGGATTTATGAGGACGACATCAACGGAACTATCAGCCATGAGCGGTTTTTGAAACTGTCCGCTGAGTATGAAGCAGAACAGAAAGAACTGACAGAAAAGGTAAAGGCAGAACAACAGGAAGTTGATACCTACGAACAGAATAAAAGCGATTTTGACAGCTTTGCCGCCATTATCCGCAAGTATGTGGGAATAACCGAATTAACTCCCACTATCGTTAATGAATTTATCAAAAAAATCGTTGTCCATGCGCCGGAGAAGATAGACGGCAAGCGTTTTCAGAAAGTAGATATTGTCTTTAACTTTGTGGGAGAAATTCATTTGCCGACTGACCCGCAGACAGAACAGAAAGAAGCCAATAAACAGGAAAAGACGGTATAGCCCTTGAACGGGGCTATACCGCCTAATTGAAAAATATACTTCCTTGTAACCTAAAACCCTTGATTTTACTGGCTTTGCGGTTATGTCATCTATTTTGATCACTCATCCCAGTTATTATAAACGTTCTTTACATCGTCATCGTCATCAAGTAAGTCAAGAAGTTTATTCATTTTTTTAATATCGTCTTCATTATTAAGAACAGTATATGTCTGAGGTATCATTGTTATTTCGGCGCTTACCATAGGTATGCCCGTTTCTTCAACGGCAGCTCTTACTGTCTCAAAATCATCAGGAGCTGTAGTTATTTCATAGCTATCATCTTCAACTCCGAAATCTTCGGCACCTGCCTCAACAACAAGCATCATAAGCTCGTCCTCATCCATCTCAACTTCTTCTTTATCAATAACAATAAGACCCTTTTCGTCAAACATGAACGATACGCAACCGCTTGTTCCCATATTTCCGCCGCCTTTTGTAAAGGCATTTCTTACATTTGCCGCAGCTCTGTTTCTGTTATCCGTAAGTACCTCTACGATTACGGCAACTCCGTTAGGACCGTATCCTTCGTATGTAATGGCTTCATATGTTACTCCGTCGCCTGCTCCGGCAGCTTTTTTAATACTTCTGTCGATAGTATCGTTAGGCATGTTATTAGCCTTTGCTTTTGCTATAACTTCTCTTAATTTTCCGTTATTGTTAGGGTCAGGCCCTCCTGCCTTAACAGCTACAGCTATTTCACGACCAATCATAGTAAAGATTTTTCCTTTTGCCGCGTCATTTTTTTCTTTTTTATGCTTAATATTCGCAAACTTTGAATGTCCGGACATTAAAGTTACCCCCTAAAAATAAAGTTATTGCATTATTCTATCATTTTTTTTCTTTTAGTTCAAGCCAAAACGACTATATTGTTAAAATCAGTATCCGAATACAAAATTCTTCATATTAAACAAAAACATCTATCTCTTTTATTTCATCGAACGTATTAAATTAACCATTTCTATTGCCCCGTGGGCACAGTCGGAACCTTTGTTTCCGGCTTTAGTTCCGGCTCTTTCAATAGCCTGTTCTATCGTATCCGTTGTAAGAACTCCGAACATAACCGGAATACCGCTATTAAGACCGACTTGCGCTATACCTTTTGATACTTCGCTGCAAACATAATCATAGTGGCTTGTGCTTCCTCGTATAACTGCCCCGAGACATATAACGGCATCATATTTTCCGCTATCAGACATTTTTGAAGCTATAAGAGGAATTTCAAAGGCTCCGGGAACCCATGCTACTTCTATATCTTCCTCTTTGACGTTTTCTCTTTTAAGCGTATCTACCGCTCCCGAAAGAAGTTTAGACGTGATAAATTCGTTAAATCTTGCCGCAACAATTCCTATTCTTATATTATCGGATACAAGTTTTCCTTCATATATTTTCATTTTATCTTTCCTCCTCGATATTGAGTAAATGGCCCATTCTTTCTTGTTTTGTCTTTAAATAAAAACGGTCATATTTGTTGGCTTCTATTTCTATCGGTATTCTCCTGATTATTTCCATACCGTAATCTTCCAGCTGATATATCTTGTCGGGATTGTTTGTAAGAAGTTCAAGTGATTTAATTTCCAAATCCCTAAGTATCTGAGCGCCTATATAGTACTCTCTTAAATCACCTTTAAATCCGAGTGCAATATTTGCTTCCAATGTGTCCATACCGTTGTCCTGCAAATGATATGCTTTCAATTTATTAACAAGTCCTATTCCTCTTCCTTCCTGACGCATATACAATAAAACGCCTCTTCCTTTTTCCGCTATCATTCTCATTGCTTTATCCAACTGCTGTCCGCAGTCGCATCTGAGCGATCCGAAAACATCTCCGGTAAGACATTCGGAATGGACACGGCATAAAACGCTTTCTCCGTCGGATATATTTCCCATTACAAGAGCAATATGGTGCTCGCCGTTTAATTTATTTATATAGCAATGAGCTTTAAATTCTCCATATTTTGTAGGCATATTTGTTATTGATACGCATTGTACAAGATTGTCAAATACCTTTCTGTACTCCTGCAAATCCTTTACCGTAATATATGGAATATTGTATTTTTCCGCAAAACTTATAAGTTCATCGGTTCTCATCATCTTTCCGTCATCACTCATTATTTCACAGCAAAGACCACACTCCTTCAGCCCTGCCAGTTTCATTAAATCCACTGTTGCCTCTGTATGTCCGTTTCGCTCCAACACTCCGCCTGCTTTGGCAATCAGAGGAAACATGTGTCCGGGTCGTCTGAAATCCAACGGTTCCGCATTTTCATCAACACACATTCGCGCCGTAAAACCTCTTTCCTCGGCAGATATTCCCGTTGTTGTATTTTTATGGTCTATTGATACCGTAAACGCCGTCTCATGATTATCTGTATTATGCTCTACCATTGGCGCAAGCATAAGTTTTTCCGCTATTTCCGCGCTCATTGGCATACATATAAGCCCCTTTGCATAGCTGGCCATAAAATTAACATTTTCTGTCGTTGCCGCCTCTGCGGAACAAATCAAATCCCCTTCGTTTTCCCTTTCCTTATCGTCCATAACAAGCGCTATTTTCCCTTTTTTCAAGGTATCCAATACATTTCTTACAGCTTTATAATTCATTTTCATTCATTCCCTTCTAAAATCCGTTATTTAACAAAAATTCCTTTGATATACCCGAATCATTCTCAACAAATTTTTTAATATATTTTCCGATAATGTCATTTTCAAGATTTACAATGTCATTTACTTTTTTATTTCTCAATATTGTTTGTTCTAATGTATGCGGTATTACAGATATATAAAAATCTCTTGCAGTAACCTTTGCAACAGTTAAACTTATTCCGTCGACAGCTATAGACCCTTTTTCTACTACGTACTCCAGTATTTCCTTAGATGGTTCTATTTGAAACCATACGGCATTATTGTCCCTTCGTACGGTTTTTATTGTACCTGTTCCGTCTATATGTCCCGATACGATATGACCGCCGAATCTTCCATCGGCAGACATTGCTCTTTCAAGATTTACTTTGCTGCCTCTGTCCAATTTTTTTAACGCCGTTCTGTTCCATGTTTCATTCATTATATCTGCTGTAAATATATCTGTATTAAAGTATGTAACCGTAAGACAAATTCCGTTTACGGCAATGCTGTCCCCTATATGTACATCATCCAATACTTTTTTTGCTTTTACCGTTAAATTACAATATTTATCTCCCCTGCGTATATTTTCTATTACTCCGATTTCCTCTATAATTCCCGTGAACATCGATAAATCACTTCGCTTTCTATCAAAATATCACCGCCTACTTGAGAAATCGAGTAAGGTTTCAACGAAACCGCTTCATCGGGAAATTCTATTCCTTTTCCCTCAACAGGGCTTTTTGCTTTTCCGCCGAATATCTTAGGCGCTGTGTACACCTGTACTTCATCAACTATTCCGCTGTTTAAAGCGCTCCAGTTCAATTCCGCTCCTCCTTCCAGCAGAACGCTGTCTATTTCTAGTTTTCCTAAGCTTTTCATTAGTTTTTTCAGCTCTATATGATTGTCTTTTTTCTCCGTATATATAAATTTACATCCGTATCTTTCATATTCCCGTTTATGAACCTCATCATTACATGATGTGGCAATATATGTCGGAACACAACTTGCCGTTTGTACAACTTCAGACTCGATAGGCGTTCTCAGATTTGTATCGCAAATAATACGGATAGGATTTTTTCCGTTTTCAATTCTGCAAGTCAAAGACGGATTATCTTTTATTATTGTGTTAACTCCAACCATAATCGAAGAAAATAAATGTCTTGTTTCATGTACACGCCTTCTTGATTCTTCGCTGCTTATCCATTTTGAATTACCTGCGTATGTAGATATTTTCCCATCAATAGTCATAGCGTATTTCATCAAAACAAACGGTTCTCCTGTAGAAATATACTTTCTGAATATTTTTGTCAGCCGTTTACATTCGTCTTCCAAAACGCCTGTTTTTACATTTATGCCGTTCTTTTCAAGCAGAAAAATACTTTTTCCCGACATCTTAGGATTAATATCCAAAGTTCCTATCACAACATTTTTTATGCCGCTTTTGATAATTGCCTCCGTACACGGTGAAGTTTTACCGAAATGGCAACACGGTTCCAGCGTTACATACAATGTTGCCCCTTTCGGAGACTCTGTACAATTATTTATGGCATTACGCTCCGCATGAAGACCTCCGTAATGCTCATGGTAACCTGTACCTATTATTTTATTGTTTTTTACTATTACCGCTCCGACCATCGGATTCGGATTTACATATCCTCCTCCTTTTTCAGCCAATTCTATGGCAATCTTCATGTATTCCAAATCATTCACCTAAACACCTCCAAAAAAAATGTCTTGAATATATTCTATCCAAGACATACAAAAAGAGACGCCGATAATCAAAAAATGCTCTGAAATGACAAAATCATTCCAGAGCATACAAAAAGCCATAGACGTACTTTTTATCTTCTTTCATCCAGACTATACTGTCGGCTTCGGAGTTACACCGAATCATGCCTTTCGGCTCGCGGGCTTTACCGCCGGTAGGGAATTGCACCCTGCCCTGAAGATAGATATTCAATTGACACTAAGTATAATGACAAATGTATTTTTTGTCAACAGTATTCCAAACTTATTTTGCAAAATTTCTTAAAACAGCTATAATATAATACCATTATCATGTTGATTTTATACAACTCACAGCAATTTATACTATTTTTTACAGATTATAAATTATTTATAAGTTCAGCATATATTCTCATTGATTCCTTTATTTTTTCCACATTGCAATGTTCATCTCTCATATGAGCCAATTTATATTCTCCGGGACCGAAGCCTATTGTCGGAACTCCCATGGCTACGGGAGTAATGGCATTTGTCCCAAAATCCCAAAAATCATATTTATCGAGATAATTTCCGTAAACAGATTTATATGCTTCATTAAGAGCTTTTGTAAGCGGCGCGTCTTCATCTATTTTCCATGGGTCATGCATAGGTTCATATACAAGTTCTCCTCCGTTCCATGACGTATGGTACAATGTGCCGACTTCCCATCTTGCGTCCTTTCCTTCAATCAGCTCATCCATTTCCTTTTTCACCATATCCAAAGTTTCTCCCAGAACAAGCCGACGGTCAAGATATATACTGCATTGGCTCGGTACGGCATTAAGAGAAGCGCTCTCGCATCTTATATCCGACAACACAATCGTTCCGTGATTTTTCCCATTCGAAGAAAGTCTTTCATTCAATTTCTCGACTCTGTTTATAATTTCAGCCATCTCATAAACCGCATTTTTTCCCTTCTCGGGAGCTGAACCGTGTGCGGAAATTCCGTTTGTTATTATTCTTATCTGCGCCTTTCCTTTATGTCCTAAAGTTATAACGTTATCACATGGCTCACATATTATGCAGTAATCAGGTTTTAAATTAAATTCTTTATAAAAATGTTTAAGATTTTCACCGTCGCAGTATTCCTCACATACAGTACCTGTTACATAAATTGTTTTATCTTTTATATATCCCATATCTCTTGCTGACGCAGCTGCATATATTGAGGAACAAAGCGCCGATTTCATATCAACGGAACCTCGTCCCCATATAGCGCCGTCAACTATGTCTCCCGAAAACGGAGGAACCTGCCAATACTCTTCATCATTTACTTTAACCGTATCCATATGCCCGTCAAAATGGATTATCTTATCGCCGTTTCCGATTCTTCCGACAACATTTCCGACTGAATCTATTTTAACTTCGTCGTACCCAAGTTTTTCCATTGTACGCTTTAAAAACAGAGCAAGCTCTCCTTCTTCATCTGAATAGCTTCTTATTTTCACGGCTTCCTGCGCCGTACTTATCAATCTATCTTCATATTCTTTAATATTCATATTCAAGCCTCCCTTTATATAAAATTATATTGATTTTTTATTATATTTATATAATAATATAGGCAAAAAATATAACAATATTGAGGTAATAACATGCAGATATACAATATACCAATTAACGATGACAGGATGGAAACAACTCGCCACGGCAATGCAGAATTTCCTGTTGCTATATATGAAACAGTGCTGATTAAAAACATCCTCGGCTTTGTCAACTGGCATTGGCATAATGAAATCCAATTTTGTCTTGTTACATCTGGTTCCGTACAATTTATTGTAAATAACAGTACATTTGAGGCAAATATAGAAGAAGGAATTTTTATAAACAGCGGAGTTTTACACATGGCAAAGCCTTTGACAAAGGACGCCGCTTATATATGTATTGACGCCGACCCGTCCGTTATCTCAGGCTTTTCCGGCAGCGTAACAGAGCAAAAATATGTTTTGCCTTTTTTATCGGACAAGTCCTTCTCTTACAGAGTTTTCAATTCAAAATCCAATATGGGAATCGTTAAAAATCTCATGGCTATTTATAGCCTAAGCAGAGAACAGCCTTTTGCTTACGAAGCGGAAATCATGTCGAGACTTTGCCTTTGTTGGATAGATATTATAAGAAAAAAAGATTTTGTTTCCGTCAGCGACGCTGACTACAGCCGCCTGAAAATAATTCTTTCTTTTATTCATGAGCACTACAGCGAAAAAATCTCATTGTCGCAGATAGCAGATGAAGTACATTTGTGTTCGGGCGAATGTTGTCGCTATTTTAAAAAAAATATGAACTGTACTATATTTGAATATATAAATAATTACAGGCTTACAGAAAGCACAGCCGCTCTTCTCAGCTCATCGGAAATTCCCATAAGCCGTATTGCATATGAATACGGGTTCGGAAGTACCAGCTATTACATTGAAAAGTTTAAGAAAAAAACAGGCATGACGCCACATGCGTATCGAAAACTATATAAAGACTGACACCAAACATCCGTAATTATCATTCTTCTGTTTCTCACCATGTTAGCAGGAATAAAAAAGAGACTTAAATCGCCCCTTAAAAGAAGTATAAAAATAGGTTTTTAGTTTTCTGAATAGTAAAACAAATGTTCAATCTCTATTTTGGGGTAGTAAAAAAGCCCTTAAAACCCATTGATTTCAAGGACTTTAAAAAACGGAGGCGGTGGGATTCGAACCCAATTTGAGTAAATTAATATAAACGCCTATTTTGAGGCATTTTCTCTAAAGCCTTGATTTTACGGCTTTCTTTAAACATTATTTTTTTAAATATTTATAATTTTTGCTATTTGAATTATAAAAATATGCAACACAAAAACAAAATGCAACACGAAATGCAACACGAAATCAGGTCTTATGATATACAAAAACCGGCAGTCTTTTTGACTGCCGGTCAATGCTGCAAATTAATATTCTGCAAAAGCGTCTTGTATCGCTTCGTATATGTGAACAGGATCGAGTTTAAATTTTGTAAATCTGTCAACTATACTTTTTACAAAATAGTAATCTGTTGAAACGTCTTCTATAAGCTTAACCCCTTCTTTACAGAAGACTTTTATTCCGTATGTTAGGTATGTCCCTCCGTTCTCCGAAATTCCAACATCCTTACATAATGAATAACGCATAATACCCTCCGAATTATACTACCCCCGTTCCGCAGATAACCTCAACAAATGTTTATCCCCAACGTTCTACATTGTACGATAAATATGTGTATATTGCAACCTTATATGGATTTTTTATTTTTTCTTCTTCGTTGCCTGCTTATATATCCATACAGCATCGTTATACGAATATCCCATAGATTGCAATTTAGCTATTTTATCGGCTTTTTTTCCGTTTCCTGCTGCTATAGGGTATACTTTTGAATATTCATCCGCACTCATACCTGCATTTTTAAATATCGTCCATTTTTCTTGAGCCGAGTCTGACATCTGAGTAATTTTAAAGCTTTCGTGATTACCGTAATCAACCTTCTTTTCCTTTGGCATATAAATTCCGTCATCTATCAATAAGTCGTCCAAAAGTTCCTTCTCTCGAACTGTTAGATACTTATTATTTTTAAGTTTATCTCGTTTCTGCTCATTACTCATCTTCTTTTTGTCTTCATCTTTGCGATTAAGATAGTACTTGTAGAAAAAGTAATCTGCTTCGCTTAGTCCATGTTCCGCCGCCTCATCAGCCTCTTTGCTCGTATTTGAAAGTTCGTATATGCTTATCACATCATCTTTTGCCTTTTCCTGCGCATAAGCGTATATATCATTTAGCACTTCCACTTTTTCATCGGCTCTCATATGTTGATAATCAGAGTTTTTAGTTAAGTTTTCGACGCTTTTATTTATTATCGTTCCGGTTACAGTCTGATATTGAGCCGTCTGCTCAGGTGAAAGCGTTACTGTATTTCCTTTGTATGTAACTGTGTACGGCGCTGTAGGAGGTATAACGGATTTATTACCGGTTTCCTTATATAAGCTATAAATTTCATCGGCTGTTGGCAATGTGTTTTCTTCCCCATAGTTTACGGGGTTAATAAACGCATCGGCAACAGAGTTATGCCCTTTTACCTTTCTTCCGAGAACGTCTACTGCTGCCGGCAGAGTTTCTCTTGCTCCCGGTATTTTTAACAGCGCCTTATTAATATTTGTTCTCAGCGGATTTCCGTAAACATAAGTTGTTCTGTTATACTCATCCATAGTCTGTGCAACTTGTCCGAGTGCTGTCGGTAAAAACTTTGATAGTTCGGCTCCAACACTTTCTGTAATACCTTTTATAGGATCTCCACTGTTAAAGAAATTCTTAAGTCCCTCCAGAAAAGATAAGTTGAAAAGAGTTGTTCCCATCGCTCTTACTCCACTATACAACGCATTGGTTACACTGGCTAAACCTGTTCCTCCCTGCTGTCTGCTTGTTTTATAACCTTCAACGGCGTTTGCCGCAACTGCGGCAGTTCCCCCTACAGGCTGCGCCCATTCATATGAATATGTTTTATCGCCTATTTTAACGGAATACGGAAGCATACCGAGTATATTGCGCTCAAAGTTTCTTACGTCTTTATCCTCCGAAGCGTCTCCCTTAATAATGCCTTTGTCAGCTAAAAATCCATAAAATATCAAAAGCAGTGTTCCGGTAATTCCTTTCGACAAGTCATTTACATATGCTCTCTGTGCGGCAGCCACTCCTTTTCCTGTGTTTATTGCCAAATTAAGGTTTCTACTGTCTTTCATAAGCGCCTTTACAACGCCTACAGGGGAATAATCAACTACAGCCTTCACCAGATTGGCAGGAGTTTTTACGAAAGGCATAACTATATCGCCGAGTCCATAGCCTTTAAAATTAAGTCTGTTCAATCCCCTTTTTACATCAGATACAAGATGTGTATATCCGTTGTCGTCCTGCCACGTTCTCTGAGCCGCCTCAACAGCCGCCAAATCTTCCATTGCCTGCGTAGGCTCGCTTACATTATTAAGAGCCATTTGGTTTGCCAGCGAATTTTTATACCACATTTCATAAAAACCTCTATCACCTGCATCAAGCATAAACGATGTAAGATCGTCTATCTTTTTCACACCCTTGCTTAATATATTTTTTCCTTTAAAGGCGCCGGTTGTGCCTAGGTCAAATCTATCGTTTTGAACATTCCTTGTATTTATTCCGTGCCTGTAATCATAAAACGCCTCCGAAATACCGTGAGGTACTCCTTTTAATGATGAAGCTTTAAAAGTACCTGTTGTCCTCATACCTGTTTTACCGCTTACGGCTTTATCTATTCCGCTTCCTATTGCATCGCTTAACAAAGCTCTCGGCATTACAACAACATTTCCCAATACGTTTCTAATCTGTGTTTTTGCGTTGAACAGCATTGATATTCTGGCGAGGGTTCTCATTTTTTCCCCTGTAGTCGACGGCAGCTTTTCCGAAATCATACTTTGTATTTCAGCCAGTAATATATCTTTTTCTCTTTGTGAAGAAGCCTTTCCTATCTTAGCCATATTTTCATGTATAAATGCGGTTTCTTCCGGCGTGAGATGAAAACGGCTTTCATTTTCGTCTATCCACTTTTGAGTCTTGCCTTTAACCATTTCTTCTCGTGCATTGTCTAAGGATTTTTGGGCATAATATGCCATGCCATCGGGAGTCATTCTTTGAAGAGCGGAGAATATTTGCGTTGATTGTCCGGCGGCTGTCGCCATTTTTCTTAACTGTTCGACAACAGTTATCATTCCCTCATAGTTTCCTTCTTGCTCATAACGTTTGGCTAAAATCATACCCTCTGCTCTGTCTACGGTTGTTGCCTCATACGGATTCATATTTTTCCAACGTTCTGTCTCCATTGCGCCGTTTTCATCAAGCCTTGCCTGTGCCATTGAAAAAGCCTCTTTATTGCTCATTGAATCGTATGTATTTATATTTACATTTTCGGCAGCTCTCTTCTTAAACTCATCCGAGTAAACCGTCTGGCTCTGCATACTTTTCTTAAATCTGCTTTCCGCATTGCCTTTATACTGTTGATTGACTCTGTTTATCGGCGGCGTTGTATTCATGTCCTCCTCGCTTATTTTAGCAATCTGTGCAGGATTTAATGTTTTTACAGACAGCATTGTCTGCCTTTCTCCCAATTCTTTCGGCGCTGAATTGTTGATATTTTCGGAGGTTTGGGGTATAATATTATTAGTAGTAAGATTGACGTCTTGGACGTGTTCGCCGGGGGGACTATTTATATAGTCTGTTGAGCGAGTCATTGAACTCGCCACATTGGCATTAGTCTTACTACTTATTTTTTTCATCTTTTTTAAAAATGAGGGTTTACTATCTAATCCAGTTTTTAAAATTTGTTTTACAGATAAAATACCATCTTCATATATCTCTTCAACAACATAAACTTTATTATCATATATTTTTTCATAAGCAATAGTTCTGTTACCGTTTTTTGTTTTATATCCCTCATATAAAACATCATAATTATTAAATATATCATTTAACAATTTATAATCGCTTTCATTTACTTTATATTTATCATTCGACCTAGAACCATGCCTTTTGTCAATATGCCTTATATCATTATCCCTTAGTGCATGAACAAAACCTTTTAAATTCAAGCCTATTTTTAACATATCATCTTTCAATCTATTCGATACTTCTCCAATCTTCATAAACATATCCTGTTGTTTATTTTTAAGAGAATTATCTACATAATCCGATATTTCGCCGATACTCGCTGTTCTTAACCCTGCTACTTTATCAATATTGTTTGAGCTTGCTTTGTCCGTGCTATGCATTAACTGTCTATATGACGGCATATTTCCAACAGCAGTTGCTGCGCCGCCCATTATACCACCTGAGACTGCTCCGCCTAAAAAGCTGTTAAGAGCTTCTCTTGCTGAAAACTTTGCATTTTTATCATTAGAAGAAACGTCTGCGGCATAGTTCATAATATATGAAGCCAGTTCTTCCGTTCCTTCCGTTCCCATTTGTTTCAATACATTTTTTACGGCTGACTTTCCGCCTGTTTTTGCAATGGTTAATAAATCGTCTAGGGGAAGTTTTTCAGTTGCCACTTCAATTGATCCCGATAACAAACCACGTCCGAGGGCTTCTGTAGCTGTTTTGCCCTGAGATGTAAGTTCATTTGCTTTGTTTGCCGCCGAGTTTGCCCCCATAATAACCAATGGTGCTGACGGATTTATAAATGCCGTCGGAAGAGTAACAGCATTTTGAGCTATTGAAGCCGCAAGTCCCATAGCCTTTTGCTGTGAAGGCGTAAGTCCTTCCTGCGCTTTTTCAAAATACTCATTGGCTTTCTGATACCTTTTGTAACCTATAGACTCAGTACTTACGGGGTTTCCGTATGTCCAATCGGGATTATCCATGTTTCTGCCCATTTCCGATAGAGAAGACTGCAACCCTTCCTCTTTTATTTTATTATGCCAGTCCGAAAGGGACTGCTTTGTTACACCCACCAATGTCGGCACTGTTGCGGCAAAAGACATTCCAACGCCTTTTAAAAAATTGTCGCTTCGGTATCTTTGTGCCTTTGTCGGAGTAAGGTCGCTTGCTTTACTGGCACGTTCCAGCGCAGATGTAAGCCTGTTATTTACAGGTCTGGGCAAAGTCTGCACAGCCTTTGGAAGCGTTGTTATATTTGAGTTTTTATTCCATTGTTTCGGTCCGTAGCTTTCCGCTTTCTGTGAAGCATTCACTTTCGGCAGGTTATCAATTGCTCTGGGCATAGAAGAAGGCGTACCCGAAGATACGCCTTTGCTTGGAGATGTTGCTTTATTATACGACTGTTTTATAAAAGTGTTCTGTGCCGCTTGTAATTTCTTTTTTCTGTCTTCGTCATCTTTTTTTCCTATAGTAACATAATATGCCATTTTAAATTACCTCCAAGTTTTAAAGCAAGTCAAATATAGGTCCCGGTTTAAAATCTATTTTAAGAGTTGTAGGTTTTTTTGTGCCTCCGTCGTCGAAAACAGGCGTTCCGCTGCCGCTGCTTCTACCAGAACCGCTTCTGCCTAATTTTGCATTGCCTAAAAGCAGTTTATTAAGTTCAGCCTGCGACAACTGTTTCATATAGCTTGTATCTGTCCCCGTAAGACTGCCGTATAAATCCCAGTCTCCTGCGGTCTGTGCGTACTTGATGAGTTTTTCCATTTCTTCCGCCTGCGCCGCCTGTGCCGACATCATACGCTCATACTCAAGTTCTGCGTTATACCTAGCCTGTTCCGCTTCCCACTGATTTCTTGCAAACGCCATTTCCTGCACCCACTGATTATAGGCGTTTTCAGCCTGCGCCGCCTGCATTTGCAATGAAAGCGAGTTCTGCTGCATTTGGGCGTACATATTAGCCGCTTCCATATTTCCCTCCGCTATGGCGTTATTCTGAGCGATATTGAGCTGATTGATTGCGTTTGTAAGCGTTCCTGCCGTACTGTTGTAGTTCTTCATGTAATCGCTTTCCAGTCCTGCGAGGGTACTTTCGGCTATACCGCCGTTTATTCCCGCCGCCTGCATTTGAGCAGGCATATTCAGTCCTGCCAATTTATAATTGATATAGTTGGCTCTCTGTTCTTCTTCCGCCGCCTGTTTTAACTGTTCTATCTGTGAAGCATAAGCGGCGGCAAGAGCGTCGTTTCTTTCGTTTACGGCGTCCATATATCCCTCGTAGGCGTCATTCATCTGCGATTCGATGTCATCTTTTGTAAGTCCCACATAACCGCTGTTCGTTGTGCCGTAGTTTGCATATATATCGTCCATATTGGGACCTTCAACACCGTAATCGCCCATTATGCCGCCCTGCCCTGCAAACTGTGTGCCTTTGTCATAGGCGTTCGTCATGCCGTTACCCTCATAAGCATATCCTGCGTACGGATTTTTATAATCCATGCCGTCTCGACCGCTTAGGAATTGTAACTGCATATTATTCTGATCATACCAATTGCCTGTCTGTTTATCATCAACATAAAGGTTCGTTGTAAAATCATCGGGTCCGCCAACATTACCCCAACCGTAACCGGGTTTGGCATAAGCCGACGAAGCAGTACCGTAACCGAGAGAACCTAAAAGTTTTGCACCGTTATCAAGGTCTATACCTGCCAACTTAGCCGCGTCCTTATAATTTGTCGCATTGCTGAAAACGGTTTGTTTCTTTCCGTTGCCTAAATCAAACGTAAACCCATGTTCTCGGTTGGTATGTCCCATACCTTCACCATATCCCATCGGCACGATTTCTCCGTTTCGCACCTTTTCGCTGTATTCCTTCTGCTGCAAAAGACCGTTTATTGTTTCCTGACTTGCGCCCGAAGCTTTTGCGGCAGCTATTTTTCCGTCAAAATCAACATCGGCATTAAAGTTTGAATAGTTTTTCTTATATGGGTTTGCAATATTATATGTACCGTTATCCATTCCCCCTATAACGCCCGCACTGTCATAGGTTTTTCTTCCCCCCAAACTTCCGCCTTTTCTGTAATTGGCTATATCATCGTCCGTCAAACTGCTGTATGACAGCTTTTCACCTTTTATTTTGGCGTCCCTTTGGGCGTTAAGACTGTTTATATAATCCTGACTTGCACCGCTCTGTACGGCTTTCTGTATTTCCGCCGCATAGTCTTTATTTGGGTCATACTTTATTCCGCTTGTATTGGAATTGCTTGTCCCACCCGAACTTGAACTGCCCGAACTAACCGAACCGCCTTTTCTGTTAGATTCCCTTTCACTTCGTGTTACTGTAATAGACGTTCCACCTTTATAACTTGAAGAACCGCCCGATTTCTTTTTTGTTGTGTTGGTAAGCGAATATCCCATTGTTATTTCACCTCTTTACTTATCTCTACTCCTCAAAATCATTGCAGCCACCTGTTCCCTAGTAGCAAATGCCTGTGGATCCGTTCCGTCCGTTATGCCTTCCGCTTTGGCTTGTTCCAATTCTTCCTTCGCCCAATCGCTTACGGGCAGGTTTCTTCTTTCCGCAAGCCAATTGTCCATGAATTTATTAAATTGTTCCTGTGTCATTTCTTCTTCCTCCTTGGGAGCTTTCCAGTTGTCCGTTATTTCAAAATGCGGCATATCGGGAGTAGTCCATGTGCCGCCCCATGTTATACTTAAGTTTTCGGCTATTGCGCCCGCTTTTTTTAATGTAGCTCTGTCATACAGATTACTTCCGTTACAGGCTATATCCCACGCTCTACGGTCTGTATGACGGCTGTGCATTGTCCATGTTACAATCTTGCCTGGCTTATTTCTGCCCTGCTCCCATAGTTCGTTCTGCCGTTTTTGTGAGCGGTAAGTCTCGGTTATGAATATATCCAGCCCCTCCGCCCTGCAAGTCTCCATAAACAGCCTGCACGCCCTCTGTGCCAACGGTGTAAGCTCATTTATATCTCTGCAAGTCATTTGCCATCACCCGACACTTTTTCATGCTGCGTTCCGAAATAAAACGATATTACAACCGTAAACACAGTTATAAACTCTCTCGCTTCTATCTTGCCTGTGCAGCAGAGGAAGGCAAACACAGCCGTTAATGCCAGTGTTACGATAGTTTTTACCCTTATGAGCTTTGTTAATGCTTCTAACATATTAAAACCTCCTTTTAATTAAAAAAGCACCCGTTTAGGGTGCTGTATGCTTTATGCCATAGCTTTTAAAAATAATAATCTAAATGTTTCTCTGCCTTTTGGAGTTATAAGCGTCTGTGTTCCGCTCCACTGTGTTTTCTCGTTAAAAGTTTCCTTTATCTCAAACAAGCCGTTATTTTTATCGGCATAAGGCATGAGCTTTCCTTTCTTATCTCTGTATATGTACTTTTTATCTAAAAGGAAATTAATGAACTTCTTTTCTCCTATTTCAAACTGTTTGGCAGTTTCTCTGAAGCTGGTTAAAAGATTTCTATCCACAAGTTCGTCGAAATAGTCTGCCTTTGGCTTCATAATCTGGTTATCCACTGTTAATTCTGAGTTTCTAATGGAAAGCTTTTTGATTTCTCTGTTTGCAATCTGTAAGGCTCTAGCCATCACCTTTTCGGGGCTGTTCCAATCTTTCTCAAGTTGTATGAAATATTGCCTAGCCTGCTTTCCTTTTTCTGTACGCTGTATCATACAGAGTTCTTTTGCCATATCAATGGTAAGCTGGTGATCTGTTGCTGGTCTACCTCCTGTGCTTTCGCTCAAAAATGAGCAAAAGTCTAATCCTTCTTTGAAACCATAATCACACATTCTCGGAAACCAATCTTTATATGATGTCTTAACTTCCAAAAAGTTATGTAAATCTCTTCCGCTTACAGTTGGTCTATCACTGTCATAACTGATTTTAATTAATTCGTTCATACTTACTCAACCTCCTCATGTAAAAATGAACTGTTGCTTTTTAAATCATCTAGTATATCCGCAACATCACATATATAATCGTATACAATATCTGTATACATAATAATATCGCTTTTGCAGTAATTAAAAACTTTTCCGTTACAGGGTTCTAATTTATTCTCTATAAGTCCCTGTATAAGCATTTTAGCTTTATCAACCGCAACACTTGCATCCTCAACAGATGTTTGAGTATCAAAACTCATTAAATAAGACATATAAAAAACTCCTTTCAAATTTTGAGTATTGAAAGAAGTCCCTCTCGCATGCTATAATATTTACGAGAGAGAAATCTTTCGGGTAAAGAGAATTTCGGTGCGCTCGCCAAAGTACAGCCGATATTCTCTTTTTTATTTTTCTTCGAGTTTTCTTACTGCTATCCTAACTCCTTGAGGTCTTGTAATTTTTTCTTTTGCACAAAATTCATCTAATATCCGTAATGTATCTTCATCAAATCGAATACTAAATTGTGTCGTCTTAGGATTATCAGTAGGTCTACCCATTTTTTTCTCGGGCATGTTATCACCTCACTTTTGAAACCCATAAATATAATATCTTTTTGCGTTTCAAAAGTCAAGATGTTTTCTAAAATTAATTTATAATAATCTTATTTTTTGTGCAAATGCCGTTTTTAAGGATTTTTGCTTTTTTCTTATTGTTTATTTAAACACGTCTTAACAAGGTTAGGATATAAATTTATAATAATTTATTAAATTTATAGTAAACTTTAAACTCATTTAAGTTCATTTAAGTTCGTTTTAAAAAAAGCATTTACTGAATAAAAATACATTTTTACAAATTAAAAACCATTAACCATTTGCATTTACTCATTTTTTCTTATTTTTTCTAAACTTCTCATAATTCATCTATTTATTTTTATAACATGCTATACATCTTATTCTTTGCTTTCCAGATTACTTATTCTTATCTCATGTTCCTGTAACTTATCGTCCTGTTCCTCATTGTGTTCCCACAGTCTTTTGTGCGCTTCTTTGCTCCTAACGCTCTGCTGTTCAATCTGACGAGCAAAGTCGTCAACCTTAACCGTCAGCTCTGTTATGGATTTCGTCAGTTTCACAATCGGCGTAACGATTGAAACAATACCGCCTATCAGCACAAAAAGACCTGCTACTATCTCCCATGTCATGGCGTTCCTCCCTATAAGAAAGGGGAGATTTACTCTCCCCTATTTCATTTTGCTAATTCAAGATAGAACTCGTTCGCCTTTTTGTATGCCGCATGAACGGCTCTGGGCAATTTCTTTCTGTCTATTCTCACAGAACCCTCAACGTGATATGTACCGTCGGCAACGATATATCTTATGTCCTTTGATTTTTTATAGTTCGAGAGATATACATATCCCTTTCCTGCGCCCCAAACCTCAACCGCAATACCGTTGATACAGGGCATACCGCCTTTTACTTCGCACTCGTCTGTTATAAGTATTTTGCCGACTGCATATCTTTCTGCGTTCTCTTTTCTCTTCGTTGCGTGCATAAGACCGTTTTCATCAAGATATAATGCAACTTCGTTTCCGTTAAGTCTTTCTATTAAATCTACTGTTTTTCTCATTTGTAATTCCTCCTTAAATTGAATAGTTAGTTAAAAGTTTCTTTTGTTTTTTACTTGCTGAAAATAGCTGTTATTCTAACTCAAATGTATATGAAAAGATCTCCTGCCATTTAATCACTCCTTTCTGGGGTTATCATATAAATCCTATTAAATAAAAAATCCTTTACGGGTCTTATTTTTAATTTTCTACCCAAAAACTACTATTAGCATTTTCACATATAATTGTTACTCCGTTTGTATCAGTAATCAAAAGCGGCGCGTTTTCAGGTAATGGATATGTATTACTACTTCTATAATATAGAAATTCCTGTCCGTTTATATAAACTCTCCCGTTTACATTCTTAGTTTTTACATTTACAATTCCGTTTACAAAAATTTTAGCTCGCGTTGTAAATAATGTCCTAAAGTTTGTATCTTCCATTTCCGTACAATATAATTTTGCATTGTCAAAATTAAAACTCCCTCCACCCTTATTCATCAACTGCTCGACCAAACTCTGTAATTGGTCTGATTTCGTCTGCAACTGCGCCATATTGTTTTTCAGCGTTTCCAATTCTGTCTTCACTGTGTCAGTACCCCCGCCCGAAAAATTTCCGAGGGCGTTGTTTGCCTGCTTAACTCCGCTGTCTATGCCGTCAACCGTACCTTTCACAGTCTCCAACGTGTCCTGTCTCGCTATAAATACTTCTCCTGCCATTACAATACCTCCCTATAATACAAACCGCCGTTTTGTATACCCAGTTTGTACTTCTTACCTGTTACATCATCTACTATTACATTCCTGTCCGCTTCCGCTACTGCGCCTACGTCTGCGGCGGTAAGGGTAACGGAAGTACCGGATTTGTTGTTGACGGTCTGAACCTTGTTATCCCACGACGTCTGTTTTTGCGGAGACGGCACAACCGCTAGCGCCTTATTAAAATCCGTTTCCGTTCCCGTATACCCTGCACTGACAGCGCTCTGATAAGCCGATATGCCGTCTTTTCCCGATACGCCCTGTATACCCTGAGGTCCTTGCGGTCCGACTTCTCCCTGTATGCCTTGCGGTCCTTGCAAACCTTGTGGCCCTGTTGCTCCGGGAGGACCTTGTAAACCTGTATCACCCTTATCACCTTTAGGTCCCTGCTGTCCTGTCGTGCCTTTCTCGCCTTTATCGCCACGGGGTATTGTAATAACAAGCGAAGCATTTTCGGGAGTACCCTCATTTACAACGCTTGCCGATGTTCCCGCTGCGCCTGTAATAACCTGTTTGATTGACAATGTTCCTGCCGCACCCTGTACTCCCTGCGCTCCTGCCGGACCTTGTGCTCCCTGTGGCCCTTGAAGCTGTCCCAATGCTACCCAGTCTTTTTTTGTTTCAGACCATATATATACATTCTTGTCCGCTTCTACCATATAGGCGTAACTATCACCTGTCGGTATTGCGTTTCTTAAGGCTTGAAGTGTCGAATACACATCTTGTATAACAAAACTCTTTCCGTCTGCGCCGTCAGCACCTTTAAGACCTTGCGGTCCCATCGGTCCTTGCACGCCTTGCGGTCCTTGTAATCCTCTCGGTCCTGCTGCACCTGTCGCTCCTGTTGCGCCCTGGGGTCCTTGTGCTCCCGGTTCTCCTTTATCCCCTTTATCGCCTTTTAAGCCCTGTAAACCTGTTGCGCCTGCCGGACCTCTCTCGCCCTGTTCGCCTTGTATGCCCTGAACGCCTCTCGGACCTTGTATACCCTGTTGTCCCTGCGGACCTACTGCGCCCTGCATACCCTGTACGCCTTGAACTCCCTGCGGTCCTCTGATATTTACCGTTGCAGGGGGGATTGTAGTATCGGACTGCGACCAGTTTCAGACCATATATATACATTCTTGTCCGCTTCTACCATATAGGCGTAACTATCACCTGTCGGTATTGCGTTTCTTAAGGCTTGAAGTGTCGAATACACATCTTGTATAACAAAACTCTTTCCGTCTGCGCCGTCAGCACCTTTAAGACCTTGCGGTCCCATCGGTCCTTGCACGCCTTGCGGTCCTTGTAATCCTCTCGGTCCTGCTGCACCTGTCGCTCCTGTTGCGCCCTGGGGTCCTTGTGCTCCCGGTTCTCCTTTATCCCCTTTATCGCCTTTTAAGCCCTGTAAACCTGTTGCGCCTGCCGGACCTCTCTCGCCCTGTTCGCCTTGTATGCCCTGAACGCCTCTCGGACCTTGTATACCCTGTTGTCCCTGCGGACCTACTGCGCCCTGCATACCCTGTACGCCTTGAACTCCCTGCGGTCCTCTGATATTTACCGTTGCAGGGGGGATTGTAGTATCGGACTGCGACCAGTTTAAATCGCCGTTGGAGCTTATGTCGGGCAGCCATGCTTTTCCTAAATCTCCTTTATCGCCCTTATCCCCTTTTTCACCTTTGTCGCCCTTGTCGCCTTTTTCTCCCTGTATACCTTGCACACCCTCAATAACTGTGCGCCTGTTCGGTTCGTCATCGGCAACAACTACATTTTTAAACTGCAATCTGCTTCTTTGGGGATATTCCTTTCCCGTACCGTCCTCTACGATATGACCGCTTGAGCCTGTCGCCTCATAAGCTATACCGTCCGTTGTTACCTCGATAACCTTATCGGGATTAATTCTTATTCCTTTAATGTTCTCCGACGGCACTCTTGTATCTATCTGTAGATTATTTAACACGTCTACAAGGATATTAAACTGCGGTATGGCAACGTCTAACACCAACTCGTCAAAAGCTCTCTGTGCTTCCGCTACAGGCAGTCCCAAAGGGTTCGGCTTTACTCTTATACCTTTATCGGCATAATCGGCAGGCTCTATCTTTTTGAACAAATCAGCCATTTATCCACCTCCCAAACAATAAAAAAAGAGCTTTATCAGCTCTTGAAAAAATTCTGTATGTAAGTTATAATTGGGGCAAGAAGAGTAACCGTGCAAAGCGGTTAGTCAGAGTTGGGTTTGCCGTTTATTTACGGCTCGACCGTTCTGTGCCAGCAGAGCGGTCTTTTTTGATTGTAACAGAGATTTTATGTAACTTGAAGTTAATCTCTATTTTAATCATAATCGCCACCACCTTTCGAGCGGATTTTTTTACCTCCTCTCCCGGTTAGTAAGCGACCAGCCGCTTTAGCTGCTCCTCTTGCTTGTTTTTAATTATATCATTCGACATATACCGCCGTCAATTATCGGCTTTTAGTCGTCCGATTTCTTTCATTTTTTATGTTCTACACGCCCCTAATCCAAGCTGTGGCTACACAGTTTGTATGGATTAAGGTGTGTAGCCGCCTGATTTTCCACCTAGTTTTTCTGTCATTGACGCCCCTAATCCAAGCTGTGGCTACACAGTTTGTATGGATTAAGGTGTGTAGCCGTCTAATTTTTTTCCTTTTTTTAGGCTGTACGCGCCCCTAATCCAAGCTGTGGCTGCACGGTTTGTAGAGGTCAAGGTTTATAATTACCGCTTTCCGTAAACTCCGTGCCGATTGCATACAGTCCGAACGGCTCGTTCAGTTCTTCATTGCGGTATGAAAAACGGACTTTATCAACTCTTTTTATCCTTATTTTTCTTCCTATTGTTCGTGGGGAAGTATCGGACGAAAAGTTAATCTTTCCGAAGTCGATATATGAAAAATCAAAGTATCTTGCCTTTGCGCCGCTGTCAAACAGTTTTTTCCATATTCCCTTTATCTCCGCCCACACCTCATAGCCTGTCGATATGGCAGGGGCAATCTGCGCGGAAAGATATTTAAAGTTTTTCTTCTTATAAAACAACTCGCCGTCAAGGGCATTTGTGTCCCATCGTGCTTTTATCGGCTCTCCGTTATCATTGTATGAAGTCTGTAAATGCTTATCGGTATAAAACTTCATTATTTCCCCTGTATACGTTCCGAAACAAAGAGTATTGTTTTCCGTAAACACAACGCTGATGTTTGGTATCTCCCAGTAGTAGCACTCATACTGGAAACTGCTGTACGGATTGTTTTTCTCGTATACCTTTTGCAGACCGTCGAGAAGATACATTCTTTTAGGCGTTGCCAGTACATAGAAGTCATTGTAAGTACAGGCGTATGCATTTTCCAAATCCTCCTCCATAAGCGCGTTACGGATATAGAAAGACCTTTCCTGCGTATATTTTTCCCCTGTAATGTCCTGCGCTGTGATAGCGTATATCCCAAGTTTTGTAGCAAACAGACTTTCGTTGAGATATGCAAAGTTATAACGCCCTACCGCACCTATTCCCTGTATAGTATTTACTATTCTGAATGAGGCACGCTGTACTCCGTTCAAAGTGGTATATTCGCCGTATCTCATTATTACGTTACGTCCGTCTGCTCCGTCGGACTTATGGGCAGCCAAATAATTACCTACCAGCGAATACCCGACTATCTCATTTGTATCAAGTCCTATGGTGGAATAGCTGAGATCTCCGAAGAATGTAAAATCTTCAAGGGATTTGGACTTTGCCGTTTCGTCCTTGTCTATATCCTCCTGCGATACGCTTTTCAGTCCGCTGAACCAATCTCGATTGGGATATTTAGGATTGCCGCCTACAAAAAGCCTGTCCGTTGCCCCCTCTATGCCGTATACGATTGATATACGGCACTTGTTTATAGTATCCGCATATCCCTCTATTACCTTTGAAGCCGTTATCCTCACATTGTCCCTGCCCGATACGGTCGGTTTTTCGGGAGCTGTTGTAAATGTTACGGTTCCCGGTTTTAAGTCAACCTTATAATCTGTATTGACTTTTTTCGTTATCCAGTCTCCGTCACTGTTTAATATCTCCACCTTATCAACGGAATTAAGTTCATCAAGGGATAACTGAAATACTTTTGCCTCTCCGTCTGCCAAAAATTCGTTTTTGAACTTAGGTTGTAAAAAATTAATCTCTTGAAACCTTATACCCTCTCCGTTGGGTTTCCTCGATATGAATGTGGTCGGAACTGTGGCAATCTCACTTACTTTTTTAACGGTATACGTCTTTCCGTCAAACTTCCCCAGCACAAGGTATGTTTTACCGTCAAGCATATATAACCTGTCTCCCAACGCCCAGCCTTTGGAACGTGCGGTATTCATATCACTGTAAACGACTGTTTCACCGTGATACAGCTTTGTTCCCGAATGTACAAATCTTTCGCCGTCTAAATGAAATACCCCGTATATCTCGTCATCGTACTTGACATCAAGCTTGTACCCCATACGTTTTCTTACTTTACCGGGGACGTCTCTAATCATATTAGGCGCTTCCGGGCTTCTTCCGGGAGAAACGTTTGTCGGTGAATTGGTAAGGTCTACGCCTTTGAAATTTTCTATTTTCGTTACACTGCGGTCAACGGCGGCAGGCGGATTAAACTGTCTCATTTAATACCACCCCTTTGTATTGATGAACTCGTCAAAGCCTGTGTTCATAACCTTTTTAGCCGTATTTCTTGCGTCTTCAAGCATTGCGACAAACTCGTTCCAATATACCGTAGACAATGACGGGTCATCGTCTTTATACAGCTGTGAAGCCATAAACCACGGTAGAAGAACGGCAACTTCGGGATATAACGGCAATTCGTAATCGTCTGCCGTGTCCTGCTTTATTTCGGTTGGATAGGCATTATAATATACTGTCCATTTTCCCTTTAAAGAGCCGTCAATCAGCAGTATGCTTGTATGCTCTACGGCAAAGTTATAAGCCTTTCCGTAATGCCCTTCTTCATCCTCAAAGTATATGCTTGACGGTTCAAGCGAAAAGAAGTCGGGAGCAAGCTTTTTTAAATCGTATCGCTGTATTCCTTTCTGTGAGCCGTCCTGCTCTATGGTATAGCTTAAATCTATATGTCTTACCGCCGTCGCTATGTAGTTTAGGCAGGCTGTTGCCGCTCCAGGCATAGCCGTAAGATACGGCGTAGTATTATCGTCTGTAATAATTTCCGCCGTATCGTTTGAAAACATCTTCTGTAATGTTATCAGTTTTACATCGTACCATTTCATAGGGTTTCACCCCGTTTCCCATCATGTTAATCAGCTTAATGCCGTTCCTGTTAATCCCTCTCCGCAGATAGCAACACCACGCCAGTTATTGAAGCCTGCGCCGAATCTTGCTCTGCCCTTCCATACGTTGGCGTCTGTATTGGGGTCAATGTCAGACTTAACGGAAAGCGGAATTCTGTCTACCCAAGGAAGCGCCATATAATCTTTATTGAACTTGCTGTCCATCATAATGAAGTAAGGCTTACTGCCTGTTCCGAGACCTGTAGGAAGATAAGGCCATACAAGCACATTCCAAAGACCGAGCTGGAAGTTAATCGCATTGTTAGATGTCGCAGGGTCAAGCTCCGAACCTACCGCCGCAAATACGGCTCTTTTAAGCGCTCCGTTGTTGGGGATTATGATTGTATCGGGCGCAACATTTAAAAGATTGCCGTCATCGTCTGTAAACATCTGCATTTTTTCCTGTACGGCGTCCATAATACTCTGAGAGAACGCGGCTGTAAAAATATTGCTCTGGTCTTTTGTTCCATTGGTGATTGACTTATGCGCTTTCGAGAACAGAGCCGCGCCGTCCGCCGATGTAGTATCGTATGTTTTACCGCCGAAAGCAGCCGTTGTGTTAATACCGCCTGCAAGAAGAGTAGCCGCAAACTTTTCTCTTGTTCTGTTAAACGATGTAGCGAATATATTCGCCCTTGATTTAATCTTACCGTATTTGGCGTCCTCCAGCATTTCAGCCGTAACCTCAAATTTATTTTTCCATGTTACGGGGGTAATTACTTTTTCATAACCCTCCTGAATAGATGTAACGGGATATGCGCCGTTTTCTCCGACGTCTTTAAAGTCTCCCAGTGATGTTTCCTGGGTATATTTTTCCGCAAAATTAGTTGATTTGTCCATGTAGAAGATTTTATCAATCATGGACATTTCTTCAAACGCTTCAACATTCTGTTCGATTACTGCCTTGATAGGCTCCTGTGATTTACCGAACGCGCTGTTATTAAGTCCGCTGCCTTCTGAAAATATAATTCCTGCCATTGTATATTACCTCCCTTTAAACGCCTGCCGGTTTAACAAAATGACCGATTACCGTTGAGTTTGTTGTCGCTCCGTCTGTCTCATCAATAACAAACGGGCCTGCCGCCGTTGCCGTAACCGTTAATCCGTCGGTATGCAATGTTACCGTTGTACCGATAAGCGTCTTTGCGATTGTCGCTGTCGATGTTGTCTCAAAATAATCTGTAGGATGAACCGCCATAACGGGATATAATCCTTTTTCGTTCTTTTCACCCATACATATATATGTAACCTCATCTTTTGCCGTTGCTTTTGTAAGTTTTCCGCTCGCTGTCTTAAGCGCCTCTCCGATTGTAAGAGCTTCGGCAGCTTCCATATAAACGTGCGGATTAACGTCCGCCACGTCTCGTTTTGCTATTTTAAACATTATTTATGCCTCCTTTTGTAATCCGCTATTATTTTTTTATCGTCCCATTCGGGAAAGAAATGTTTGTATTCCGCAAAAACATCATCGGGAATATATTCTTCTCCCTTACTGTTGTCCGCCGTAGTCTGCAAATGCTTTTTGCCGTTTGCCTGATTAACTGCCGCCTGTCTTACGCCTGCTTTCTGCGCTTCCGTTATTTCCGTGCGGTGCGTCAGATAATAGGCGTCCGCTATGCTTAACCCACGCTTTAAATAATCGACTATTCCGCTGTCTTTTATATCTTCAACCTTTTTGATTTCACAAGCGGGATATTCTTTGTTTAATGCGTCGATATCAGCCTGCATTCTTGCCCTGCCGCTTTCAACCTGCGCCTGTCTTTCCAGCTGCTGCATTTTCACGGCCATTGCCCTTGAAGCCTGCATATTGGGACTGTTGTTTATTAATCCCTGTACATAACGGTCAAAATCTTCCGCTGTTGCGGTTCCGTTTCTTATGCCGTCAAATATATTCTGCGTTGTCTGCTGTTTTTTGTGCTGTACCAATTCGGCATTGTACTGACGTTTGTACGCAAAAAATTCTTCGGGAGACTGTATCGGTCTGCCCGTATAGGGATTAATCTTGTTAAACGCCTCTCTGTATTCCTGTTCTAACGCCGTATCCTGTGCCGTCTGCGCTCTTCTCTGCGGCATCGGCGGCTGTTCTTCGTGTTCTTCTGTTTCTTCTTCCTCTTCTTCCGTCTGCTCCGCAGGTTCTTCCGTATCCCCCATAATCTCAGACGTATCTTCTGTATCTTCCGTCATTTCTTCCGATAAATCTTCGTCTGTCAATTCTTCCTCTGCCAATGCGTTAAATTCTTCTTCGGTCATTTCTTATGCCCTCCTCATTTCTTTGCCCTAAGGTCTCCGCCTTTTTTGCTTACAGGCTTTTTGCTTTCGCTTTTAACGTCAGCTTCTACATACATTGCGTTTTTATTTGTTACTTTTCCCTTTAAAGAATTAGTACCCTTGCCCATTGCTCTACCTCCTTTCTTTTCTAAGCGAAAATCCCCTTGGATTTCCGCTTGTTTACTTAATGTATGAACAGTTCGTTCCATCGGACTTTGCCCTTGAAACTCTCTGTTCTCCTCGGTTGGGCAAAGCCCGCCCTGCGGTTTTAAAACCGTATTGTGAATATAAAAATAAAGCCTTTTTACGTCTTGCTCGGGACGAGATGATTATGGATCGCCGCCTTTCTCTGTTAAGCGTAAATCCCCTCGGATTTCCGCTTGCCACTGTATGTATGAACAGCTCTTCGGATAAAATATAAATTTTTCCTCATTCGCTGTTCTCCTCGGCGAAGAACGCGGTCTCCGCCTGCGGTTTAACCTTATTAATTCCGAATTATCAGCATTTATCTTTTATTACTTCAATATTTTTTTCATATTCGGGGCATTGGCTGTTGCGGCAGCGGTAAATTACCTTGTACCCCTCCTGTGTTTCCTGACCCTTGTAAATTTCCATTTCCGTTTTACATTTTTCGCACTTCAAAGCTGTACCTCCTTATGTTTCGCCTATCTTATCTCGCCTACCACTAGTATTTCCCGTTTAAGGAAACGGAGTTTCCGGAAGGGTCAAGGGGTAAAGCCCCTTGCGGGGTTTGGGGCAGCGCCCCTGAAAGCTCCTGCGCCTCCTGTTGTTCTTTCTGTTCTTTCAAATTCTGCTTGATGTTTCCTGCGTTTGGATAGTGGTATCTTTCCAGTGTCGCCCAGTACAATATCCTTGTATCTATATTGGCAGGGTCTCCGAATGCGCCGCTTTGGTATGCCTCTTTCGTTGAGTTCCATAACGCTTCCCTGTTTTGTGCGTTATTGTTTGTCGTATCGACGCTGAATAAAAAATCATCATTCCAGTACAATTCCCCTGCCGCATCCCTTTCAAGAAAATTGTATCTGTCGAACATACCGTATTCTATATCCCCTATAGGATTCTGTCTTTTTGTTGCCCTCGGTTCATCGGCGTATGCAAGCATGAATTTAAACATCATTTCAAAAAGCTCCTGATATGCCGCCTGTTTCATAACTCGTTTACTTTCCAGTCTGCCTGCCGTCTGAGCCGCCGCAAACTGTTTAGCCGCTCCCGACTGCGCCGTACTGTCTTTTCTTCCCTGAAAGCTGTCCGTTATTCCGATTGTCTCCCTTGCCGCCTGATACGCCACATCCATAAACGCCATATCGTTGGAAATGTTAGCCTGTATGTTCAGCACATCAATCATTTGTTTCTGCGACGGGTCTTCCAATTCTATAACCTTTAATTCCTCATCGCTTTTTCTTGTATTAACGCCTACGGGGAATGTTACATAAGAACCGCCCTTTAAAAGCTTCTCCTGCATTTTATCGCCCAGTTTTTTAATCATTTCCTGCTGGTCTTTTATACTGTCTACATCGGAACCGCCCAACAGAGCGCCGCTTTTCGATATATTTCTGCGGAGAATTACAGGGTACTGCGTCAGCTTGTAAATCGGAACTTCGTTCGGTCTCGCCTCTTCGATTATGCCGTATTCCGTCATGGCGTTTCCGAACTCGTCAAACATTTCCGCACCTGTTTCGTCTGTTACGGGTATATCCCCATATACAGGAGCCGTCATCTGCGATATATATTCACGCTGTCCGCCGTTTATCTCTATATCTATGTCCCTGTCAAGCTGCGTTGTTTCCTGTATTCTGTGTTCAAATGCCCGACTTTCGCATACGGGGCATATCCTTTCGTCTTCCGTTACTATGTTACCGCACTTTTTACAGTACTTTAAACGCCTTGCGAAGTAATCGGGCAAAGACTGTACTTCCGTATCTCCTACCCAGCGATACACGCCGATACCGCCGTTTTTATTTTTATAGTAGGCGGTTACAAGCGTAACAAGTTCATTGGACGTTATATCCGTATCGCCGTCGCCGCTTCTCACCTCGGGGAACTCCTCATCTTCGGAAAATACGTCGACATTATATCGGCGTTTAATCTCTTTTTTTGTCGTCCCCGTAAGCACAAATATATAATCCATGTCCTGTATATTGTTTACACCTGCCTGCGGTATTACCTGTCTCGGGTGCAGTAACGAAACCTTTAAACCGCCCACCGTATCATGGGTATGGCGGTCATTATCCCACTCCACAAGGAAGAAGTCGCCGCCCTGTATAGGCGTTGTACGTTCGTCCATGTCGTTTATTTTCTCAAAAGGCAGATAATCCAGTTCGTTCCTTAAAAACGCCTCTATGGTCATCGCTCTGTCCTCGTCTTCGGGTCTTTTTGCGCTGACTTTCGGCAACGGTATGGAGCTGTCAACCTCCGCTTCTATTATTTCGCCGACGATATTCCTGACATAATTACTTTTTTTCGCCGCTTTTCCGTCAATTCCCGAAATCTGTTTAGTGCCGTTATACAATGCGTCTCTTTCAGCCATTTTATTCAGTTCGTTTTCATATTCGGAACGGTTATTTCTTAGTCTGTCCTGCCATTTTTTCAGATTAGAGCCGCCTTTATTGTTTCCCATTTAATCACCCCTATAAAAAAGAACCCGATTAACGGCAATTGAGCCGATTAAAACGGATTCCCCCATCTTTTTATTAATTCTTTTCGTCCTTCGGCGTTTGAATTGTAATAGTCCTCCCATTGGTCGGCTTCCCAACGCACTTTTTTTGTCTTACCTTTTTCAACGGTCATTGCCTGTTGTCCTCTTATGCCGTATGTTATTGCCAATCCCATTACAAGGTCGTCATGTTCGCCGTCCTCTGCCTGCGCCTTGCCTTTTATCTTAACAAATGAAAGCATTTCACGAAGCGTTGCAACGTCATTAATCAAATATGTTTCGTCTCTTATTATCTGTACCAGATTCGCAATAATAACAGGTCTTGTTGCCGTTGTAGTCTTAAAGCCGAAAGCCTTTTTAACCGCGCCTGTAAATGTATCGGGCGTTTCTCTGACATACTGTTTATGATAGCCTATCCTTGACAGTTCCCTTATGGGGAATGTTGAAAAGTTAGCCTCTATTCCGACCAAAGCGTTATTATAATACATACCCAAGCAATATATTTGTCTTGTATATTCGTCCTCGTCCATTGTATCAGACCGCAGTACCGCCACCTGTTCCCCTGTCGTATTATCAATGACATGAGCCGTAAAGTAGTCGCTGCCGTCTCCTGCCGTATCTCCGCCGATAACATAAGGCGTATTCTCTGTCGGTTCTTTAAATATCTTTATGCAGCCTTTTACATCGTCTGTAAATCGTGCCTGCTGAATACAAGCGCCGTCATATTCATATTCAAAGCCGCCCTGTTTACATTCATAGTATTTTAAATCGTTTATGCGCCGTATAATCTTTTCGGTATCAAAGACGCATGCCCCCGTAGCAATAAACGCCTCTTCGGGGCTTGCGGGATATTCCTGTTTAAACAAATTCATATCGCCGCCGCAGTTGTTTTTAATACACCATCGCCGCCAAGTAAGCTGATCCAGTGTTAAATTATACCGCTGTCGCAGTTCCTTTTCTTCATCGGTCAGCTGAAAACCGTCATAGGGCTTACTGTATTCGGACAGCTCGAACCACGGAAAGAAAACAGGTGCAAAATCATTCTCGCCGTTTACGGAAGCGTCCCACAGCCTTTTGAACTCGTCAAATCCGTTTGCCGTACTTTCGACAATAACCATTGTTCCGGCAGTAGATGGGACGGACTGTAAAAGACCGTTAAGCGTTTCCATTTTGTCGCCTGTCCAAAATGCGAACTCCGATATATGCACATTTGAGAACGTATCAGATCGTCCGACGCCGTCTCCGCCGGCGGTAGCGCATTTTATTTTTGAGTTTAATCCCTTTAAATCCTCACGCCTTGATGGCGCGTCAAATATTATTTCTTTTGCGTTACTGGCTCGCCTCTGCGGTTTCATCATCGGCGGCAGTTCGCTGTAAAACAGTTTGGACATATTGAAAAGGTTAGTTGTGGCGTCGTCTTTATGTGCGATAATCAGACTGTTTACATTGGCTTTCGTTGCCGTCCTATGAAATATCAACGCCTCTGTCAGTGTAGAAAATCCCATCTGTCTGGCTTTTAAAATAATTAATCGTATCGGCTTCTTCTGCTCTGCCTGCTGTCTGATAACGTCATACAGTCTCTTTTGCGGTTCATTCAGCGTAAACGGGACTATCTCATTATTTTTTGTTTTTATCTTTAAAAACTTCTCTATATATTGTTTTGCGTTTTTTATATTCAGCATATAACCGCCGTCCCTTTAATAGCTGTAATCGTTGTCCAACTTACTTAAATAATCCTCGTAACTGATTTGCGCCTTTATTTCCTGTTTTTCAGTAAACATTCCCAGATGTTTTCCGAGAAGCTCCAACGCTTTTAATTTATCTCCGCCCCTTATTTCTATTTCACCGATTAAAGGCGATTCCGCAAATCCTATCTTTGCCAGCTCTTTTACAACATCGTCCTGTTTTATCTCTGTACGCTCCGACCTTTCAGCTATTTTTTCTTCAATATACGCCGCAACCTTAGTGTTTCTTAGCAGCTTTGAAGCATTTACCGCCGCCGAGTTATCGTTTTTAACGCTTTTATATGCCGCTTTGTATGCTCTGGTGGCATTAAGGTCGATTAAATATTCGTCTGCAAATTTTTTCTGTTTTTCTGTCATGCCACTGTATCACATCCTTTCGGGCATAAAAAAAGAGCTTAAAAAGCTCTGAAATTCACAAATTTATTCTGTTTTTATCCCTTTTCTATTGACATACTACTAATAGTATGCTATAATTAAAACATAGAAAGGAGGTGGAAAGACATGGAGCTTATAAATACAATAGCCAATCTAATAACAGCGATAATCAACCTTGCGACAGCTATTATCCTGTATAGACTGGCTACCAAAAAGTAGGGCTTGGGGCTTATGCCCCTCCCCTTATATATATTTTACTCCATGTCATATAATTATGCAAATGTTATCGTTAATAATCAGTATAGCAGCTTTAATAATCAGCATAATAGCTTTAATTAACATCCTTAAAAGAAAGTGAGATTTTAAAATGGGTAAAACATCATCGGCAGTAAAATACAAATACAACAAAAAAGCATACAAGGCTTTTAATGTTCAAATTAAGCCTGAGATATTTGACCGTATCGACCGATACTGTAAAGAAAATAATATCAGTCGTTCGCAATTTCTTTTAGCTGCTATTAACACTTTATCACCTGATGAAGAGGTGAAAGATTAAGGTCGGTATTAACCGACCTTTTCTTTTTACATACTGCTTATTCAGTCATGTTTAGGAGAAGAGTATTTTTCATAACTTTTTACTCTACTATTATACCACAGATAAATGTGCTATTGTGTGCTAACTTTTATTATTTTTCCTGTTTATAAGGATTATATAGGGGTTATTTTATCTTATAATAGATATATTTTTATGTAGTTAAAACTATCCATAATATTATATTATCATATTTTATACAATATATCAACTCTTTCCCCTGTAAATTAAAAAAGCGGAGTAGCAAGCCTCCGCAAATAATTAACGCTCAATATTTATTATAAATTTCGCCACGGTTTCCGGCGTCAATTACATATACAATCAATTTTCCGTTGTCAACGCTGTATATAATTCTATAATCTCCAACACGCAAACGTAATAAACCTTTGTTTTTCTCCCCTTTTAACTTTTTTATATCCTCGCCATTCGGGAGCTGTTCTATTGCTATTGCAACTCTCAACCGCTCATTTTTCGGTAGCTTATCAATAAATTTCTTGGCTTTCTTTTTGATGATAATCTTATACATCAAACAAGCCCCCATTCTTTCAAGCAATCTTCAAGCGGTATGTCTTCCTTGTCCTCGTCCGGTGCGTTTTCATAATTTTCTACCATTCTTTCGCAAAAAATATCATCTGCTTCCTCATCTGCTGTTATACCCTGAACATAAGCTAAGACATATCCCATTTTATAATCCGGTACACTTTCCAGAAGTTCTATTATTTTTTCTTTATTGCTCACTTTTTAACACCTCTCTTTCTATTTTTTCTTCTATTGCCATTATAACAAAATTGTTAAAACTATTATACCCTAATTCCTTTGCCTTAGTTTTATATTCTTCCCTTTTTCCTTTTGGTACTCTAGTTTTAATATCATCAAAAGTATTCCGTAAATATTTATTGACTGCTTTTTGCTGTGCTTCAGATACCGGCATACAATCACCTACTTTCGTAATTATTATATCACACTTTTTATAATGGGTACATAGTGCATATTCAACAATATAATGGGTACATATTTGTATGTTTCGCCTATTGTATAATGGGTACATATATTATATAATGGGTACATAGATAACAGGTGACAACGATTAACAAAAGGAGCGAATAAAAATGACATACTTTAAAAATATTAATTCAATCGAAGATCTTAAAAAATTATATCGTAAACTTTGCCAGAAGAACCACCCTGACAACGGCGGAAACGTTGAAACAATGGCAAAAATCAATAATGAATATGCCGAGCGATTTAATGAATTAAAAAAAGCACATAACGAAAAAGCAGCAGCAGACGAAAGCGGAAATACAAGACCTATAAATGAATGTCCTAACGAGTTCATAGAAATAATATCACACCTTGTCAGATTAAAGGGATTAAACGTTGAGCTTTGCGGTTCATGGATATGGATAAGCGGAGAAACAAAAGAACATAAAGAAGAATTAAAAGCTATCAAATGCCGTTGGGCAAGCAAGAAAAAAATGTGGTACTGGAGAAGCGAGAAAGACGCCGTAAGAAGCAAAGGCGCTAAATCAATGGAATATATAAGAAGCAAATACGGTTCAGAAACATACAGTACATCAGATTTATTTATAGCTTAAAAAATACCCGCCACGGAGGTTACGAAGGCAGAAAAGAGGTAAACAAAATGAGAGAAGAATATATACCGTTAAATATTTATCTGTGGCCGTATAAAAATGAAACGAACCCACAACAATTAAAAAAGTATGACGATTATTTAGTCAAGGATTTAGATAGGCTGCAAGCTGCCATTAAGCAAGTTGAGGATCATAGAAAAAAGATGTTTGAGCATATACAAAAGCTATCTTCCAGCCAATACTCTTTAGAGCTGTCATTAATACGCCATAAAGATTATTATGGCAAGGTATTCTATTATATTACTCTTTCCAAAATCTTCCCGGAGATAGGCAACCAAGACATAATACAAGAAACCTATCCAGGTACAGAACGGCACAAAGCAATAAAAAGATTTGAAGCATTAAAAAAAGAATATCCCGGAGCTAAAGCAATCAAGGACATTGAAAAACGCAATTGGGAAAGATAAAAGCCCCTTAATCGGGGCTTATTTATTGTCGATATATTTCTTTTTAAATCCCTGTAACGCTCTGCCGTGTAGGTGTCTCAATCGTGTATACGAATAACTCATCTCCACCGCTATCTCTTCAAGACTCTTATACTGCACATATCTCTTATACAGTATATTTATGTATACAGGATTATCCATGCTCTGTATCTCGTTTATAATCTTATTCCTAAGCATTAACATCGCGCCCAAATCCGAATTTATTTCTTTTTCCAAATCAACTATTCTCGTTATTTCCTCTGATAGCCTGTCCCTCGGCGTTGTCTGCACCCTCTCGCCGTCCGTACCTGTCGATATGCTTTCCAGTGAAGATTTCAGCCTTTCCAGTTCTTCTTCTTTCTGTTCTATCTTTATTTCGGCAGTTCTCAGCTGCCTTAAATATTCTTTTGGCGTTTTCTTTTCCAACTACATCACCCCTCTATAGTTTTTTGTGTGTTTATACGCATAACCAATATAAAACCCACAAAATTCTATACATTATCTTCTTCCCTCTCCATTCTCCCCAGCTGTCTTTTGACCTTGAACCTCTTTATCTCGTCAACCTTGTCCTGTGCGTTGAAGTGCATTATCATCTGTTCAATCATAACCAGTACATCCGCTATCTCTTCCAGAAAATGCGCTTTGCTGTCCGTTCCGTTTATGTACCCGTCCGAGGCTTCTATCAGTTCTCGGCACTCTTCTTTCAAGTGGGAAACCTGTTCCGTTATGCCGTAGCGCTTAAGTATCGCTCTCTCGCCCAGTCTCAGCTTGTAATCCTTAATCAGAAAGTATACGTTTGTTATGACTACGGCAATAGCTAAAACATATATTAAGAGTTCTATAAAGTCATTGAAAGTCATTCAACATCCCTCCGTTCCCCCGCGTTACAAAACCCGTTATCTGTAACCCAGTCACATTGCCCACCGCACATTAAGCAGTCATACCACATAAGATAATGTGGAGTATGTAGTTTTACGCAATCCTTACACCTTACAACCTCAACAGCGTCTACCGTCGGAAAATCCGCTATTAAATATTTTAAATTTGTACGCTCATTCAGTTGAGATTGATAACGCGTGTGTGCCGGACTGCCCAAAGGTGTGTCTAAATATCTGTCTCTTGCCATCTCTTCTAACTTTGCAATCTCATTATATAAATCCGCTTTATTTATATATTCATTCATTCTTCATCCCTCCAGTCGATAGCCTGTCCGCACTCATTACAATAATTACATTTTCTCTGGTCGTGTGGTTTACATTGTGTAGCATTATACCGCTGCCCTACAAACCATCCACACTCAGGGCATACCCAGTCTTGCCATTGCACATTTCGCCATTCGTGGGGCTTATCTCCCTTGTTTGTATGAATTATGGATACTCCGCTTTTTAATATCGGTTTCTTCGGTATCTGCTTTTCCAGTGCTTCTATAGCCGTATCTATTGCAATGGCATAATCTAACGGGTAGTTCCATTCGACTTCTGCCTTTGCTATTTTAAGTATTGTTATTGCTTCCTCTGGTGTCATTTCCCTCACTCCTTTATCAAATCAGGCAGATATATAGGACTGTTTTCAAAGGTTACAAAATCATATAGAGGAGTATTGACGATACTAGCAATATTTCCATCTTCGCTTGGTTGAAAAATACCCTCAGCAGAATATGTAGGTTTAGTTTCAAAAAACCAAGTTTGTTTATCATTATCTTTGTCCTTTGTAGCCCACGGCGTTCCCTCTGCAATCCTTCCCTTTATAGCAGTTATCTGCTGTTCGGTAAGAGTTATTTTTTCGGGTATTATTCTAATGAGTTCCGGGTGGGCTATCATTCTACATAAATTTTTTTCACTAAATGAAATATACCACTTATCATCTATATACATTTCTCTTACATCCCCTACTATTCTATAGGGACTACTACCATCAAACCTAAACTCCTGTCCCTCTTTTACTCCTAATATATCGCTTAGTCTGCTCATCTTAATCCCTCCGTTGCTTTCTCCAATTCTTTCTCCATTCTCTTTGCTATCTCATATATAACCGGAACCGTAACGCCGTTCCCTGCCTGTTTATATAACTGACTATCGCTGTTTACAATTGCTGCGCGATCAAAATATTTATCTTCCCAGCCTTGTAAACGGAAACATTCCTTCGGGGTAAGCTTGCGAATTGCAATATAGCATCGGTATTTTTCGTACCAAACGGCATACGCATATACACCGTTCGGTAGTTTAACCATTACACCATGCCTGTCCTGCCCTGTAAGCGTGAACATATCTTCTCCGTTTTCTTTCATCCGTCTGCCGTTCTGTCGCTTATCCACTCTATCGGGGGTTGATACGGGTATTGCAACTCCCGATACTTCTCCGTGCCTGTTAGAAACGCCCTTGTTATACCTAGCCTGTATTGCACACGCCGTTTCAGACAATCGTTGTCCTGCCTTATATGACATATCACAGAAGCACGGTAGCATTACATTAAATCCTCTGCCTCCGCCTGTTCCCGTGTCCAATGCTTCCGTAATCCCCTCTGCGCTGTAAGTCTGGCTGTTTCTTCTGTAGCCGTCTCTATGTCCTATAATTGAAACACTATTTTTTCCGTCTGCTCTTTCGATAGGAAATACTTTTCGTCCACTTCTTCCTCTAAGATGTCCGATAATGAATATCCTCTCTCGGTTCTGCGGAACGTAATCGGCAGAGTTGAGAACTTGCCATTCTGCATCGTACCCGACTTTGTCCAACTCAGCGAGAACGGTGAGGAAGTCGAAACCTCGATTGACAGATAGTAGATTTTTAACATTTTCAATGAATAAATAAGAGGGTCTATTTTCTTTTTTCGTATCTTCGAGAAGTTTAATAACTGTGTGAAAAAGTCCGCTTCTGTTTCCGTCAAGTCCTGCCTGTTTTCCTGCGACACTGATGTCTTGGCATGGGAAGCCGAAGCACCAACAGTCTGCTGTCGGTATATCATCTGCCCGCAGCTTGGTAATATCGTATGCATACCATTCTCCATGTCTGTACTCCTCCTTATTCGCTTCTTTTACTCTCCCTCTAAAGGGAATTGTATCTATATATTTTCGTTCTTCGTCCGTCATAAGATGCATGGCTGTATAGCTTGCGACTGCGAATTTATCATATTCACAAAAGCCTATACACTTATGTCCTGCCATTTCCATTCCACGCCGAAAGCCTCCTATGCCGGAGAAGAGGTCAATAAACGTCATTTTCTTTTCTCCTTAGTATTAAAATCGCTAATTGTTGCAATCTCAGCAAAAATCGATAGGCGTTCCACCAAACATTTTACAATATTATCTCTGTCAAAATTATACTTATCGGCAAAGTTACAAACGTCATGTATTATATTAGTTATCATCTGTGCAAAATCAGAAAGTTCCTCTTGCGTAAAGCCATTTACAATATTTTCTTCTTTCATTCCTCTTCCTCCCCTAACAAACTGAGCTGTCCGCTCAAATAGTCTTTTTCATTAAGCCACCATTCCATGACCTCTTCACCTGTTTTCCATTCTGTTTCCTTGCCTATTGCTATGCGTCTATCAATCATTCTGTCAAATGCCTTGATATAGTTTTTCTTGTATGCAGGAAAATCAGCAAATTCCTTGCTCTTGCTCTTAAATCCCACCATCGGACACCCTACACACCCCACCCTTTGATATCCCATTTCATATAGAGGGTTGTATCCTATCCCGTTTTCTCGGATATACGACCATATATCTGTATTAGTCCAGTCGATTATTGGATTGACTACCATTTTCCCTTTGAGTTCGCAACGCTCTATTAATCGTCTTGTATCAACGTTGTCAGAGTTCAGCATTACTTCATCGGACACCCTGACTGCTTCTTTTGGTGTCTTGCCAAGACTTTCAAACTCTTTTCTCTTTTTTCTCTTGTTGCTTTCATCCCATCTAACACCTGTAGCAATCGCTCTATTAGCACAGTTGGATTCTTTCAGTACTTGACAACAGTATCTAACAGTTCTTGTCGGCGGCATTGCTTTTTCTACTATCAAATCCCACATGGATGTTCTTTTTCCCTTATATGTTGGATAAGTAATAGTGGCTTTAATGCCCTTATCTTCAAGTTCTTTAAATTTTTCTCGTATATGATAAACGGTCTGCGGTGCGTCAACAGTTGTATGGCTGTTAATCACCTCAAAATTGACGCCTGAACGAATAAACAGCTCTAACATTACATCGCTATCCTTACCTCCGCTATATGTGCATATTAGCGGCTTATTGTAGTACTGTTCACTCATCAGTGCTCCCAGCTTAATTCTTTCAATAGCTTTTTGTTCCAAGTCCATTTCCTTTTCTCCTCCCTATAAAGAACTTATATATCCAACCACCCTCTCTCATACCCGGTCTGTGTTGACACTTGACATTCATCGCCTATATGTAGTCAAGGGATTGGTTTTGAATTATTATGCGGTTTATTTTTTGCGACCGGTTTATTATATAAAGGGCTTATCCCTGTATACCTTGTTTTTTCTCACGCTCTTTCATTTTTTTAAACTCTTCAAAAGTACAGCTCTTATCTATAAATTCATCTATATCCATACTGAGAGAAGTCAGCAGAAACAATTCGTATTCTTTTTTCATTTCATCTTCTGGAGTTGTCCTTTTTATCTCTTTCAATTTTTTCTTCCTTTCTCTTCTTTCGGTATTTTTTTGTGTATTCGGATAGCTTCTCTTTATTTTTCCTGCGATATTCCCTCTGATATTCTCTCTGACGCTTCCTGAGCCTTTCTTTGTTCTTTTCGTAGTACTCAGCTTTGTACTGCCGATAATGTTCTTTATGCTTGTGGCGGTGTCTTTTCTGATATTCATTGGATCTTATACGTTTTTCTTCATCTGTGAGCGTCTCATTTAGCCTCAGTCCTGCCGCAGATTCTGCTTTCCACACCTCGACTAAATCTCTGTCGGTTACTTCTTCACATATACAATCATCGTATTTACAGTTGAAACAGTCTCTATCACACATCTGTTTCACCTCTCAGAACGGAAGGTCTTCATCTTCCACGTTGTCGTCTATTGGGTAGAACTTATCTTCCGGTTTGTCCTCTGAATTGCCTTTGTTCTTGCTTTCCGCAAAGTACTGATTTTCAATCACAACCTCTGTCGTCCTTCGTTTATCACCCTTATCATCTTCCCACATCCTTACCTGTAGCCTTCCGACAACTGCTATCTGCTGACCTTTATTCAGATATTTTTCCGTAAACTCGCCGTTCTTTCCGAAGGCAACGCACGGGATAAAATCCGCCTCAGTCTCGTCTTCTTTCTTGTATGCTTTGTTAACAGCCAATGTATATCTTGCTATTGCTAAAGGCTTATCGCTTTGTGTATATCTAACCTCCGGGTCTCTCGTGAGTCTTCCCATCAAAATCACCTTGTTCATACTCTTAACCTCTCAATCTATAGTTATTCTCCGGTTTTCTTTCAACGCTGATGTGGTTGTTTCCGCATCTCTGTTTAATCCTGCTTCCTGCGGCTTCGTCTATGTCTAACAGCTCTCCCAGTGTTCTTTCGCTGGATATAATCGTTATCAAATCCCTATTGTTATAGCGATAGTTCAGCAGCTCAAAAGCTATATTTACATCAGCCGTTGTCGGCTGTTTCCCTTTCTCCGTCTTGAAGAAGTCATCTATGTACAGCACATCGGTTCTTTTGAACTTTTCAATCATTTTTCCGTATTCCTCATCGTTGTTTTTGACTGCTTTCAGTTTGACCGTGTCGTCCGTCCAACGCATATACAGCACTTCTCGACCTTTTTTTATCAGGTATGAAGCAATGGCAGTGCATATATGGGTCTTTCCGCTGCCGACCTGACCGCCGATGTAAAACCACCCTTTGGGGTCTTTCGCAAACTCAACAGCCATTTCCAGTATTCCCTTTTGCCATGGCTTGTCCGCTTTGTAGTTTTTGAATGTGTATTCGGCAACACTGTCTTTCAAACCGCTTCTTTCAAGCCTTGCCATGTTTGCCCTGACTTTCATGCACTCACAGGGAGCCATAACCATGTACAATCCCTTTACCCCTGCTATGTAACCTCTGTTTTTGCACTTCGGGCAATCATAACCGACCATATTTCCCTCAACTGCGTTCATTCTCTCGGCTTCTGCTATTGCCGCTTCTCTCATTCGTTTTTCTCTATCGTCAGACGTTGAGTCCGTCTTGCAGGTATTCATCCCATTTGCCTTTACCGCTAAGCTCATGCTTCTCCTCTCCTTTCAGCCTGTCCCAGATAATGCCTCGCCACCCGTTCGCCATGCTTTCATCCATCAACGCCATTACAGGGTTTTCGCCGTACTCTCCGCTTTTTTGGCTTACTCTGTTCAGCAATGCGGTTAGTCCCGTCGATTTATACGTTTCTCGTCTCTCGCTCTTGTACTTTAGCCATTCTTTGATTTTAATAGTCATGGCTTCCGAGAAATCGTATTGGCTGATGATGTCCTCTGGGGTTTCTTTTGGGGCATCTTTAGATACCCTTTTCTTTATTTCTTCCCTTCTTACTTTCTTACTTTCTTCTATTGTTGTCGCTTGCTTGTCACTTGCTTGTCGCTTGCTTGTCACTTGCTTGTCGCTTACCATGTCGTTGTTCTGATACAAGCAGTAGTTTTTTACCGTAATTACAGTAAATTTACTATGTCCTTTGCTTGTCACCTCGTGTGTCATTTCTAGGTGTTTTAGTGCTGTTCTTACTTCACGAACTGTAAGTCCTGTTTCTTTAGATAGTTTATTGGTAGAAGTTACCAAAGAACCTCTCGGAACTTCTATACCTTCAAATCGTCCGTCTTTCCAATTCGCTTTTAATATCAAATGTATAAATAACCTTGTGGTATTAATATCGCTATACCATTCCCAATCTAAAATCCCTCTGTCTATTTTTATAAATCCGCCGTCCAACGTCATCACTCGCTCTCTTCCAGCATTAACTCCGTCCTCGGCTGTTCCGAATAGGTCTTAAACAGCGTTAAGGAATATATCTGGCTGTCATCTATATATGCCAGTCCGTTAAGCGCATCCAATACCGACTTTGCCATGTTGTCCAAATCAGGCTTTTTTATATGCGCCGTTTCTCTGTTTTTCATGGCTGTTTTGGCTTTCTTTGAAGCACTCTTAGGGATAGGCATATAAAATATAATCTCTGCTTTTAACGGCTTGTCCGAAGGCTTTATATTGCCGTATTCAGCCGCCCAACAGTATTCAATATAGCTTTCGAAGTCAGCCGTTTTCTTCGGTGTGTATGTGCCGTACTTACTTACCCTCGGTCTGCCCTTTGCAACCGGATTACCCGGTATTGTTATTTCAAAATTCATATTTCTACCTCATAAATAATTCTTTCCTATCAGCTGTATGAACTCTTCTCTTGTATGTCCGTCCGCTTCGTATGCCCTCTGGCAGTCCTGTTTTAACTGCATATCCAGTTCTATATTTCCGTTATGTATTCCCTCAGAACTCATGTTGTGAAGTTCAGGAATGAGCCATACCCAAAAGCCGTGCTTATCAGATATGGCTCTGTTGCCTGTGCCGTAGTAGATGTGATGCTTGTGCAGTCCGTATTCTCTGCCTGTTATATAGCAGTATTTCTCTTTTCCTTGCAAAATCGAAACGCTATGCGAACCTTTCACTTTTCCACTCTCTTTTCATACATTCTAACTGTTCCGGCGGTAACGTCTCTATCCCCTGTTCCTTACAGTCGTTTACAACGCTGTCTATCAGTCTTGACATCTGTTTTGTGTTGTACGAACTACTGCCGTAGTACAGGTTTATAAGGCTGAAACCTTCATGCTCTCCGTTATCGGTCTTTTCGGCTATCCAGCCTAATCCGTGGGACTTCCACATCTTTATGATTGTATCTACCGCCTTGTTATCTACCTCAACGCTTCGGTAAATGCCCATGTGCTTTATGTACTCCCAATAGGTCTCTTCCTTGCTTATATTCAGCTTTTCGGAAAGCCTGCCGATAAGCTCCCAAAAGTAAGCGTTTGCCGACAGGCTTCTTCTTTTTCTGTATTTGCTTACCGCTATTGTCAGTGTGTCTCCTGCTCCCTCTAATGCTGCTCTTATATGCGTTTTCTCTCCGTAGTTCAATTTATCGACTACAAACGAAACCTCCGTCTCTCCGCTTTCCAGAGCCTTAAACGATATGCTGTTTTTGGCTTTCAACGTAGCCAGTTTATCGGACATGAGATCACTTCCTTAATTCTCGCCTTGCTTTAATCCTGTTCAATATTGCAGACACTTGCATTGGCGTAAGCTCTTCTATTTTTGTAGCATTGTAATGTTTTAAAGTATCTTCTAAGCCTTTGTTTTCTGCAAAGTAGTCTTTAATTTCTTTTATAGTTTCCGATGGTATCGGTCTTGGTTCGTTAAGTGATACTTCAACTGTTTCTTTAGGGACATCGTCAACCGTTTCTTCGGGTACATCCGTTTCTATACAATCTCCCCATTCATAAATAATTTTCTTATTCTTTACATCGGATATTGACAGTCCTGTTATTTTTTTGTTGACAATCTTTATGTCATTGACAGCGAATACTTTCTTTGTTTCGTATCCGCCCCTGTCATTCTTCTTTAACCCAGCCGCAGCAGCGTCTAACCATATGAAAGGCGAAGTATACAATTCTCTGCCTATCCCCCAGTTGGTTCCCGCTCTCTTAAAGCTGTCAGACGCTTCGCCTTTCTTTTCGTTACCGTTGCCGTCCTGTCTGCTCTCAACACCGCAATCCGACTTTTCTATCCAAACAGGGTCTAAAGTTGTGTCGTAATAGTTACGATTAATAGCAATTCCGCAAAACAAGTTTCCTTTGCAATCGTAGTGCCTACGTTGCCAATTCATAGGACCGACTGTTTCATCGAGGATTGCCATATCACATCTGGCGTCCTTATAAAGCAAAAGGCTTAAGCCTGTCCCTGCCCTGCTTATCGTTCCGACTCTAACCTCTATCTCATCTGCGGTTAAATCACGAAATTCAAACATTACGCTTCCTCCTTATTTATCCCGAACATTTCCAATACATCCGATATGTCCAGTCCCTTTTTTAAACATCCGCAATGATAGTATTCTTCATATATGTGATAGAACTCTTGTCCCTCTCTTATAGGCTCTCCGCAGTATTCACACTTGTATACCTCTTTCGGAAGTTTTCTTCTTTCTCCGGGACAGCCGTGTATATGGGGGTATGTATGGCAGTATTCACATGTCATCGCCAACGCCCCCCATTGCGCTGAGTTTTTCTCTAAGCTCGTTGTTCTCTTCTGCAAGTACTTCATTCTTATCCTTTTCTTCCAGATACCAGTTATAGTATCTCTCTGATTCTTCTATCTGGTCGTATAGTTCATTTAAAACAATCTCTAAAAGCTTTCTTAATGTTTTCATTCCTCTTCACCCTTGCCTTTTCTTCCGTTTTCGGTTATCATATAAGTGATTATTTCCTTGTGCCCCTTGTAGGAATGCCAGTTCCGCAGGGGCTTTTTTATATTCCGCACAGGCTACTCCTCTTGACCTGTCCTTACATCTGCGCCACTTCGCACAGCTTTTGCATTGGTCTTTCACCGCCTACCTCTCCTTTGTATTGACCGAATACAGCCTTTAATCTTATAGTCGTCCAACTCCGCTTCTTTCCGTATTTCTATAAGTACTATTTCCTTATACGTTTTTCTGGCGGCGTCATCCAACTTCTTATCTCTCTCCTCGTTTGAGGGCTTCGTATCTTTCTTTGTATCTCTCCGCTCTTTCATGCTCCTGCTCCGCCTCTCTGCTTATGTGGTGTATGTATATGGCGCTGATGATTGTTATTACTATCCCATAGGCAAGCCAGAAGCTTACTGTTTCTACTGCTGTCATTGTGTACCCTCCTTTCCCTCTATCAACTCCGCTATGTCGATATTTAATTTTTTGCACACTTTTCTTAATTCGCTTAAACGAAAATGTGAAGGACTTCTCAGCCTTTCATATAATGTTGATACGCTCAATTGCGCAGAAACGGCTAACTCGGTTGTCGATATTCCGTTTAACTCCTGTTTGTAGATAATCATTGCTCTGATTTGTTTATCAAGCTCATTATCTTTGTTGATACCTAATTTACTTTTCGGCATTTCTTCTCACCCCGCCTTGCCCTCTTTTCTTGTTCGTAAAATTTTTTTGTGATATACTCCTGTTTAAGGAGTTGATAAATTATGGTATTTCAACCTAACGAAGACTATAATAAAATGGTAATGCTTTATATTCGGGACAATCTTACATATCGTTCAAGCGGAAAACCGATTATTATAAAACCCAGACATATTTGGTCTTGCAACAAAAACTGCGACTATCTATTAATCTGCCTTACAGTTGAATATCTCTGCATAAAGGGATTGCTCATAAGACAGCGCAACGATGTATCTCCTAAAGCTACAAATATAATCGGTATTTCTGAAATAGGTTTTGAATACATTGATCTGATTGAAAACTCATCTATCTGGGATAAAGTAAAGACTGGTTTTTCTGTAGACAAATTCTTGTCCTTCGTTAATACCGGCTTGTCTATAGCTGAAATAATTACAAAGCTATCACTTTAGCGATTTCTATCTGTTCCCCATTCGGTTTTATCCAATCAAACAGCCTATCAACCGCTGTATCCAAATCTGTAACTCTGTTTGTTTCAGGATTGACAACATCCCATTCTCTATCAACCTTGATAAATTTATCTGTGCCAAACAGTATCCATTTTTTATCTCTCACTACATATCTAAATCCTGCTGCATACATACCTTGCAGTATTGTTTTTTCTTGCTGTGTCATCTTTCCACCTCTGTCTTACTTATTGCTTATAGAAGTACTTCTATAGTGAGTCGTTTTTTATGTACTCCTATATCATCGCTCTCCTTTGATGTTTTATAAGTTGTAAAATATTTCAAAAAGTGATATTATTATTTCAATAAGTTTAATAAAGGAGGCGTTGTCTTAATGTCCCAATTTTTGACTTATCCCTGTTTCCGTTGTATAGGTGATAAACTCTAAACCTTTGTTGTGCACTCAAAGTTTAAAGCGGAATCCTAAAAGCTATTGCAGGAGCTTGTAGTCTTACTTTTGACTGCAAGAAGGCTGTCCCGAACTGCCAAAGTTGATCTATACCCCATAGAAAACAATCTGCTAAATTGTTCATTGCTCCCGGACAGAGCTTTTGCAAGGTATTACGGATATAAAATTCGGGAGACCGGCATTTATGTATTAGCAGTGCATACTTGTCGGTCTTTATTCTTTAAGCATAAAATCTATGCCGCACCCCAATATCTTTGACAGCCTAATTAACTTACAACTCGGTATATCTGTTTTACCGTTTATCCAGTTGTAATATGTTTTAAGTGAAATACCGACTTCATCTGCAAGCTCTCTTTTGCTTAATCCTTTTTCCTCTCGCTTCCTATCGATGTTGCAATATTTCATCTTTCCACCTCCTACTAGTTTATCTCCTGTCGGGTTCTTCGTTTACTCCTAACTAGCCTTATCCGATATAAGCTCGTCCACTGTTACGCCGAGGAAGTCAGCGACTTTTTTAGTGAACAATGATTTTTCGTTTTTGCTTACCAAATTGATAAAAACATTTAGTTATGATATAATTAACTTTGCCAATTAAGCAAAGAAAGGAGTTGGTCTCTTTGACACAACTTTTGTCTTTGCCTGTTCCCAATTTAAGCTGATGCTACTAGGCTACATTTGCGGAACTAAAACCGCATAAGTGAAGCGGCATATCATAGAAGTAAGCAGTATCGTTGTTTACGATTTAATAAAAATGTGTTTGGTAAGCTACTACCAAACAACTGATAGACAATGTCTGCGGTATCAGACGATAAAAAACGTAGTGCTATCAGTATTAAGTCTGCAATATGCTTTGGGTAAACAAATTTAGAAAGAATAGTTCGGTGACGATACCACCGACTATTTTTTTATTCATTTTCATTATCTATAAAATCCCTTGGGTCTTTTTCAAGAAAAGCACATACTGCCAGCAATTCATCCCCTCTAATCCGCCTGCATTTGTTTTTGTTCATTAAGCTGTCATATAAGGCTCTAAAGGAAATCCCTGTACGTCTTGCCATGACAGTTACACTTATTCCCTTTTCTCTTATATGCTCAGCTATATTTTTTTCTAAGCTCATTACGTTGTCCTTACCTCCTAACTTATTCTTCATAGAAGTACTCTATCGGCACTCCGAAATAATCAGCTAACTTTTTTATTTTTTCGATTTTCGGATTGCTTCTCCCTGATTTCCAGTCGCTGAATGTTGACTTAGTGATACCTGTTTCTCGAGAAACCCTATAATCACTAACACCTTTTTTGTCTCTCAGTTCTGTATATACTACATACTTCAAAACATCACCTCATTTCCGAACTTTTTCTATTGATTTTAGTTCGGAAATCAGTTACAATATATTTACCTGATATATTGACAAGCTTTATAAATTTGTTTTAATTTCCGAACTTATTTATATTATAGTTTTGAAAACAGAACTTGTCAATACTTTTTGTACGGAAATTACAACTTAACTGAGGTGAAATTATGTATGAAATTTATTGCAAAATAAGAGATGCGGCTGGTTGCAAAGATGCTGACGTTTCAAAAGCAACTGGAATATCAAAATCAACATTCAGCGATTGGAAGTCTGGCAGAAGTAAACCAAAGCAGGAAAAACTCCAAAAAATAGCTGATTATTTTGGAGTGTCAGTTGATTATCTAATGACAGGAAAAAATAGTTCAAACATTAAAGTTGTAGATGAAAATAACAATATAGTTGTATTAGATGATGAAGCACTGGAACTAATAGACAGTCTGCGATCTAATCCCGAAATGCGTATGTTGTTTTCCGTTAGTAAGAAAGCTACCAAAGAGGATATTATTAAAGCAGTAAAAATTATCGAAGCACTGAAAGATGAAAACGAGAGTGATTAATGATGGAATATTGTGTCAGATATATTAATCTGCCGGTAAGCATTAGAGGGATTACCGTTCTTAATAACGGTTTTTATAACATTTATATCAACGCCAAGTTATCATACGAAGAGCAACAACGTGCTATACACCATGAGTTGACACATATTAGGAGGAATGATTTTTATTCCGAGGCAGCAATAGAGGAAATTGAGGATATGTAGATTTATAAAGAAAAGGGGTAATATTATGAAAAAGAAATTGTTAGCGATTATTTTATCTTGTGGACTAATATTGGGCAGTGTCCCTGCATATGCAGCCATTCCTACCGGGGATACTGTTCCAACATCACAATATGGCGAAGCTGTCTTAAATTTATATACAGAAAGTTATGCATATATGTTGCGCGCCTATAGTGATAATTTGCTAATGGCTATATCTTTTGCTCCTGCAACTAGCGAGTTTTCAACAAAAGAAGATATTTTAACCAGTATCAATAATATAAATTATTACATATCTCTTTTAGAGAATATAAATACTCTTATAACTGAAAAGCACATTGAAATTTTTTATAATATACAGCCATATGTTTCAACTTTAATCTCTAATGCTAAAATCTATGTTGATGGCTACACAAAAATTTATAACGGAGATTCCAACGGATACAGTATCTCTGTATCTGCGCTTCCGGCTATATACGATTCACAAATCATAATATCGCAGTATTGTGATTCTATAAACACATTAATAATGCAATATTTAGCAAATACAACTAATTAAAGAGGGAGGTTCTACAAATGAAAAGAAGAATTTTAACGCTTGTTTTATCTTGTAGTTTGATATTCGGTGCAGTTCCTGCTTATGCACAGGAAATCAAAGACTCAACTTCTGCTGTATATACATATTCAATGCCATTCGATACTAAGTTAAAAACAGTTGACGGTCAGCTGTACATAAGTGCCAGAGATGCAGCTACCTTACTCGGTGCCGGCATTTCTTGGGATGGCTCAACAAAGACAGTTGTAATTTTTGAAACAGACCATACACTTGTCTTTACAGTAGGCGAAGCAGGATATTATAACAATTCTGTTCAAATGTATTCTTCAAACAAGCCTGTTATTATTGACGAAACATGTTATATATCTCTTGCAGATTGTCTTAAAGGTGCCGGCAGAAGATATGAATATTTATCTGATGGTTCAATCAATGTGTTGTGTCCGTTAAAAACATACAACAGCGGCATGATGACAAGTGATGAATATGCACAACAGTATTTGAATAAACCATCAACAAATCAGTATTATAAACCGTATGTTCCCTACTCTTCTAACGGTACATATTCGCCAAATGCAAACTATTATAATAAATTTGATTATGATTATAACAAATACGAAGAATATGCAAACGAACTGTACGAAAAAGCAGAACAAGCAAAAAAAGAAGCTGCCGAACTTCAACAGTATGATCCTGCTTATGAAGAAGCTGCCAGAGATGCTTATATCAAATATAAAATGGATTCTTTAAATGCAAGCACATACGGACCTTATGCAGGAGTATATGAAGAAGCTGCTCGACAGGAGTATGAAGCTGCCCTTGCAAAATTAGGTATATATAAATAACCCCCATAAGCTTAACGGGGAAATAAAAAATCCCCTCCTGCGCCAACAGGAAGGGATAAAGCACTGTTGTATATTAGCAATATGAAATCGGGGTGTACATATTGAGTAAACCTATATTGACACAAACTGAAGCAGACACACTACTTAACATGTTAAAAAAATCTTTAGATGAATACTTATCATTGCCAAGTCCAGGGGACAACACAGAAATAACTGTTTCCGGTATAGACAGCAACGATACATTCAAAATAAGTATCTTCCAGAGTAAAATAGCTAAAAAAATCAATTTTGGCGCAAGAGTCAGCAAAAATAATGTAATGCTTTTAGAGTTGCATATTAATCCCACTAACGTACATCCAAATCCAAATGGTGAAAAGATTATAGGTAACCACTGGCATATATATAAAGAAGGCTATGATATTCGTTGGGCTTTTCCGGCCGAAGATATAGGCAACCAAAATTTTGTAGAACTAACTTTAAAGTATTTTGAGAAATTTAAAGTAATAGAAACACCACATATAGACTTTAAACTTGATGTTGGGTTATAATAATCAATAAGCATGAAGGGAGGGGAGACTATGGACATCAATAAATATATTAACGACTATGTAGACTGGCTTAAAAATGAAATAACATTTACTAAAATCGGAGAATATTACGAAATTACAACTCCCTACCTTGACAGTAATAATGATTATATTCAAATCTATGTTAAACAAGAGAATCAGACTATATTCTTTTCAGATGACAGTTACACTCTTAACACCTTAAAATCAAACGGTCTTCAGCTCACTAAAGCCCGTAAACAGCAGCTCGACAACATTCTCATGCAGTTCGGAGTTGAAATAAAAGGTTCCGAGTTAATTTCAAAATCCGGTTCCAATGAATTCCCTGTAAAAAAACATATGTTTATTCAAGCAATACTGCATGTAAGTGACATGTATCTAACTTCTCGCACAAAAGCTGTTTCTTATTTTATTGATGATATACAGTCATATTTTGCAGATAACGATATTTATTACACGGATAATGCTAAATTTACAGGTAAATCCGGATTCACACATAATTATGACTTTGTCTTTCAGCGCACTAAGAATAAACCTGAACGCCTTTGCTTAGCAATTAATAATCCAACTAAGCAAAACATGGGAAACACTATATTTGCATGGAATGATACCAAGTTAACACGCAAAAAGGATAGTTCGTTAATTGTAATATTAAACGATAATAATCCAATACCTGATGGTGTGCTTGACGGATTTTCCGCCTACGATATTAATGCAGTAAAATGGTCTAACAGGGATGCTGATAAGTTTAAATTACTCTTTTCTGCATAATTGTATATTAATTAAAAATCCCCTGTGCGCCAACACAGGGGAAAGAAAGGTTATGCGGTATATGAATACCTACGAACAACTTAAGTATATCATACGACCGCTTTTATTTCTATATAAAAATAAATAAAGGAGGTCTTTTTTTATGGCTACTGCAAAGAAACTCCCCAGCGGACAGTGGCGTACATTAGCTTATAGCCACACAGAAACCATCGACGGAAAGCAAAAGCGGATTTATGAAAGCTTTACCGCTCCTACAAAAAAAGAAGCCGAATATATGGCTGCTGAATTTATGTTAAATAAAAAGCGTATTCATATTGGCAATCTTACATTTATTGAAGCTGCCGAAAACTATATTGCCGATAAAGAAAATATCCTTTCACCGTCAACAATAAGAGGATACAAGTATATTATCAAAAAAGAAACCGAAGATATAAACCAAATCCCTATTAAAAAAATTGACGAAAAGTTATTACAACGCTTTATAAACAATAATTCGGTTAAATACTCTTCAAAGAGCATAAGCAACCAAATCGGATTTATTTCGGCTGTTTTAAAAAAATATAAGATAGTTCTCGACTTTGACTCTTTAAGTCGCAAGCCTAAACAAAAACGAGAAATTCTTATTCCGTCAGAAAACGAAGTATTAAGCTTACTGCACATTTCAAAAGGAACAACTATGGAAGTCCCTTTAATACTTGCCGCCTTATGCGGTTTACGTCAAAGCGAAATTGCAGGCTGTACCTGGGATAAGTTAAACGGAAATATTTTAAAAATCCGTGGCGCTGTAGTTATGGATGTAGACAATAATTATGTACATAAGCAGGAAAATAAATCCGTTTCCGGCACAAGAGATATTATATTGGTTGATTACGCATCAAAAAGGTTAAATGCGATAAAAAGCGGAAGAACAACCGGGTCTATGTCGGAAATGACACCATCAGGCGTTCTAAAGGGATTAAAACGCTTATGCCGCGAGCTTGGCATAAATGAATACTCCATGCACTCTCTCAGGCATTATCATGCGTCTACAATGTTATCGCTTAATATCCCTGATAAATATGCGATGGAAATACTGGGTCAAAACAGTCCTCACATGCTGAAAACCGTATATCAGCATACGTTTTCCAGTGAATTTGTAAAGGTAAACTCTATAATAAACGAACACTATAATAATATTATGCAACACGAAATGCAACACAATAAAAAATAAACCCCGAATTTTCGGGGTTTTTATGACGGAGGCGGTGGGATTCGAACCCACGGTACCGTTGCCGGTACACCTGATTTCGAGTCAGGGCCGTTATAACCACTTCGATACACCTCCGCAGATACTTTGCTATTATAGCATACAGATGATATAATAGCAAATGTTTTTTAGATATTTTCTCCCATTTTCTCTGCTTTATTTAAAAATTCCGTATTCTGTACATCTCCTTTATTCCATACTCCATCTGCAATAAGCGTTCCTCGGTCTTTCCATTTCAAATGATTTGCAATAAGTTTATATGTAGATGTAATTCCGTCAAATTCTTTTATTTCCTGAGTAGCTCCGCATACTATCAGCGCACACTCCTTGCCCGAAATATCTTTTCCGGCTGTACCGAAAGAATAGATTTTGTCAATAACATTCTTTATTTGAGATGTAAATGAAAACCAATACATAGGCGTTACAAAAACAATTACATCACACTTCTCTATTTCAGGCGCAATCGTATTAAATCCGTTGGAAACCGCACACGCCCCGTCATTAGTAAAACATTTGTCGCATGCCTTGCACGGTCCTATATTCATACGCCCTGCGTCAAATCTTACAACATTATTATCAGCGGCCACCGCTCCGTCAATAAAGGCGTCGGCAAGTCTGTCGCTGTTCCCGTCAACTCTCGGGCTTCCTGTAATAACCAATACATTTTTACCAGCCATTTTTTACCTCTCCTCCGCTTAACAATAAAATTAAAACCTGTTTAATATTATAACAGTTAATTCATTTAATGTAAAGCAAGCCGTAATTTACTGTATTATCAACATTATAAATTATACGGTCAAATAAAAAAGGCCGAAAAATCCGAGAACGTATATACCATATTCAATCCGTTCCGTTTTTATCGGTCTGTATATTAAAAGAAGGATAACTTAACCGGCTTTGACGCCGCTTAGTCTATTACTTACTGACTGTAGCGACGTCATGCCTCTGTATAATATTTAAACCAAACGAATATAAATTCGTCGGATTGTTGTAATTACTCCTTTGCCGTTCCGGGGTCGTTTATATTTCCGAGTACAGCCGTTACATCAACGGCAGTATCTCCGTTTCTTATTATGCCTATTTTAACTTCATCACCGACATTGCTTTCTCCGACAAGAGCTACAAGGGTATCCATATCCATTACATTTGTATCGTTATATGATACTATTACATCTCCTTCCTCAATTCCTGCCTGCTCCGCACATCCTCCGCTGATTACGGATGTTACAAGAACACCTACGGGAAGTCTGTAAAGTTCTGAAAGCTGAGTCGTGATGTCCTGACCCGTAATGCCCAGATAAGGTTTTTCAACCGATCCTGTCTCTCTTATTTCCTGGAGTATAGGCACCGCTATACTTGACGGTATTGCATATCCTACTCCCTCTGCACTGCTTCCGTCTGTTGTTGTAAATGTTTTTGCGGTATTAATTCCGATTACCGCTCCCGAATAGTCAACAAGAGCTCCGCCGCTGTTTCCGGGGTTTATAGCCGCGTCAGTCTGGATAACCTCAAGTTCTTTACCTTCTACGTTTACAGTTTTATTCTCGGCGCTTATCATACCGCCTGTTGTTGTTTTTCCTTCTCCAAGGGAATTTCCGATTGCTATAACGGATTCTCCCAAATTAACTTCTTCCGATGTGTCAAATGTAGCTATTGTAACATTTTCTATGCCCTGTGCTTCCAAATCGGCTTTTTCTACGGAAAGCACTGCAAGGTCGGTTGTTTCGTCATATCCGACTACCGTAGCCGGTATTATTTCATCGGCGTCATCGAAAGCAATTGCTATATTTTGTGCGCCGTCTATAACATGTTCATTTGTAGCGACATATACAAGAGAACTGTCTTCCGAGAAAATAACTCCGCTTCCCGCTCCTTGAGCTTTATAGGGAACGGTATAGAATCCATAGTTTGCCATTCCTTCCGATTCAGTCGTAATACTTACAACAGCGCTATATACAGAAGCTATTGCGTCGCTTGCAGAACTTGATTTAATTGAAGATACTGCCGCAGCTGTAGTTGTCAGTACACCGTCGTACGTATTGCCTTTGTTTCCGCTGACCGCTCTTGAAAAACCATATCCGGCCCCGATACCGGTACCTATTCCCAGGCTGCATACAAGGCATATTGCTATTGCTTTTCCGAACTTGTTATTCTTTTTTGTCTTTACCTTTATCTCATAATAAGGTGGTTTTCCGTTTCCCCCGTTTGCAGCTCTATTCGTTTTTTCATCTTTTATATCTTCTTTTTTGTCATCTGAATTGTCGTCTTTACTGAAAGCAGCTTCATCCGAAGGTTTTTCAGCCGCATTTACTGGCACATTCAATGTTTCCCTTGCGGTACCCTCAAAAGGCTTATCATATACGTTCTCATATTTTTCAGTATCATGTGAAGGATCATCTGCATTTATGTATCCTTTTGAATCCACAGTTCTTTCCTCGTTATTTTCCTTTCCATCTGTATTGTTAGGATTAGCATTATCATTTTGATGTTCCTCATACCATCCCATATTTATTCCTCCTTAATATCTAATGTCGTTTTGCGACTTTTTTATTATCTTTTCTATGTTTTGAATTATAATAATCATTTTTGAACACCGTGTGAACAAATAATAAAAAATACGTTAATAAAAAATTTTGAAATAATGAATGTTTAATCGCTATAAAAACCCATAATCAAAATTTTTTGATATGCCGCCCTCTTCCTACAATCGTTTTTCTTTGGTATAATCTCATTATTAATAAATAAAGCAAAGGAGACTTTCCATGACAAAAATTATAATCGCCACAACAAATGAAGGCAAGATGAAAGAGTTTCGTTCTCTGTTGGCACATAAAGATGTAGAAATCATGTCCATGAAAGAAGCCGGAATCGATATTGATATAGAAGAAAACGGCAAGACGTTTGAAGAAAATGCAGCTATAAAAGCAAAAACCGTATGTGATTTCTGCGGCTGTATATGTCTTTCCGATGACAGCGGTCTTGTTATAGACTTTCTGAACGGAGAACCCGGTATATATTCGGCACGATACCTTGGCCATGACACCCCATACAGCGAAAAAAATAAAATAATAATCGAGCGTCTTAACGGCGTTCCCAAAGAAGAACGCTCCGCACGTTTTGTATGCGCTGTAGCCGCCGCTTTTCCCGACGGGAGGGTAATGACTGTCAAAGATACTATGGAAGGTTATATAGCGGAATCGGCAGCCGGAAACGGAGGTTTCGGATATGACCCTATTTTCTTCTTCCCACCTGCGGGAAAAACAAGCGCCGAAATGACGCCTGAAGAAAAAAACGCCGTAAGTCATAGAGGAAAAGCCCTAAGAAAAATGGTTTCTCTTCTTGAAAAGGAGTTTTAAATGAAAATACTTGTTTTTTCCGACAGTCATAACAATACAGGTATTATGAACGATATTGTAAAAAAATACAACTCCGAAATCGACTGCATAATACATCTGGGAGACTGTACGGACGATACAACCGAATTCAGTACTATATGTCAATGCATACCTGTATTTCAGGTAAGAGGCAACAATGATTATGACAGTCTTTATCCGCATACACGCACTATTACAATAGGCGGCAAAAGAATATTTATGACTCATGGACACCGTCATAAGGTTTATTTTAATACTGACGGCATATATTATACGGCTGCTCAGGAACAGGCTGATATAGCTCTTTTCGGCCATACTCATATACCTTACCTTGAAAACGAAGGCGGTATCTTAGTAATGAACCCGGGCAGTATATCCCTTCCGAGAAGCTCCTGCGGCAGGACTTTTGCATTCATTACAATAGAAAACGGTAACATAACCGCTTCTATAATGATATACGACTTTGACAAAACGGAAAAGTTAAGAAGTATTTCCATATAAAATTTTGAATAACCTATTACATAAGATCCCCCTTACCGTCTCGTATTCAAAGACAAATTCGGGGGATTATTTTTGTATATAAATTTTAATGTCGTCCGTTTTAATACTCTCTGCATTTATTTGTTGTAATTTAACAAATAACATACTCATACTTCCCATATAGCTTTGCCATTATGTAGCGTATGTATAAAATCTAAGTTAAATATAACTATTTTTTGTTTAAAGTATTTAAAAATGTATGCCTTTATGATAAAATCAGCTTGTAGTTAATATTTTCCACCGCTGAACAGATAACAAATCCTGTTGCGGTATAATTTATTAAAGGAGGATTATACATGAAAAAGAAATTAATTTCTCTTATCACGGCAGCTGTTATGGCTCTCGGAATTTCTGTTCCGGCTATGGCTGCCGACGCAAAACCCATGGAGGGCAAACTTGTTGTAGTGCATACCAACGATATGCACGGCTATTACGAAACTACCGAAACGTCTATCGGTATTGCCGGAGTAGCGGGACTTAAAAATTATTATGAAGCACAGGGTGCAGACGTTCTTCTTCTTGACGCGGGAGACTTTTCTCAGGGAAGTACTCTCGTAAGCTATTATAAAGGCAAAAATGCCGCAGAATATATGGCGGCGGCAGGATACGACGCAGTATCAATGGGAAATCATGAGTTCGATTACTCTTTTGACGCACTTCTTGACAATATGAAAGTCCTTACAGACGCAGGCGTAAAGGTAATCGACGCTAACGTAATCAATAAAGAAACAGGAAAATCATACTTTGACGCAAACGCCGTTTTCGAGTTTGACGGAATTAAAGTAGGCGTATTCGGTCTTGATACATCTGAAACGCTTACAAAGGCAAGTCCAAGCAATGTAAAAGCCGTAAACTTCCTTGATAAAGAAGAAATGTTCAAAGAAGCTCAGGCTCAGGTTGACAAACTTAAATCAGCGGGATGCGACTATATAATCGCGCTTACACATCTCGGTGTCGATGAAGAAAGCGTAGGCAGACGTTCAACAGACCTTGCTGCCGCTGTAAAAGGAATAGACCTTATTGTAGACGGTCATAGCCATACAGTAATCGACGGAGGAGAAAAAGTCGGCGATACGGTAATCGTAAGCACAGGTTCTTATCTTGCAAATGTAGGTACTGTAGTTATAGATAAAGAAGCAAAAACAGAAGAAGCGAAACTTATATCGGCAGCAGATTATGCCGCAGGTACAGCACAGTATGACGAAACAGTTAAAGCTCTTGTAGCAGAAGACGTTGCAGAAGTAGCGGAAGCATACTCAAAAGTATTTGCAAAAACAGAAGTACATCTTGAAGGTACAAAACAGATCGTTCGTTCACAGGAAACAAACCTCGGCGATTTTACTGCCGACGCTTATCTCTATACAGCACAGAAATATGCAGACGAGCACGAACTCGGCGTTAATGTTGACTGCGCTATATCAAACGGCGGCGGTATCCGTGTTTCGGTAGAACCCGGCGACATCTCAATGGACACTCTTGTAACTATATTCCCGTTCGGTAACAACGTATGCCTTGTTACTATTACAGGCGAACAGCTTCTTGAAGTTCTTGAGGCTTCAACGTTCTGTACTCCCGAAACTATCGGAGGTTTCCCTCAGGTAGCAGGTATAGAATATAAACTTGATGTAAGCGTTCCTTATGAAAACGGAGAACAGTATCCCGATTCAACATATTATGCTCCCGCAAAACCCGGCAGCAGAGTTACAATTAAATCCGTAAACGGTAAAGCTTTTGATCCTAAGGCTGAATATACGGTAGCTGTAAACAACTTCCAGGCAGAAGGCGGAGATACATATTATCAGCTTACAAAGAACTCCTACTTCTGTGATACTGAAATTCTTGACTGCGACGCACTTATCGAATATGTTAATTCCCTCGGCGGAGTTATCGGAGAGCAGTACAAAGAGCCTCAGGGTCGTATCGAAATCGTAGGAACAGCTCCCGAAGTAAAACCCGAAGAAGTAAAACCTGAAGAAGAAAAACCCACAGTTGAGCCTACTCCCGAAGTTCTTCCCGACGGAAATATTTATACTGTTATCGACGGCGATACTCTTTGGAAAATAGCAAAATCACAGCTTGGCGACGGAAAGCTTTGGACAGGTATATATGAAGACAACAAAGCTGAAATCAAAAATCCTGATTTAATTTATGCAGGACAGGAACTTGTTGTAAATAAATAATTTTTATACACAAAAAGGCTCATTTAAAATGAGCCTTTTTATTATTCCGTTTTTTGTCAACAATCTCTTTAGAATTTTTACGAAGCCTTTTTTACCATGTCCATAACCGAAGTCAGCGGTCTGAAAAGTACTAATGTCAAAATAAAATTACTTATGCAGTGTATAATATCAAACGGTATTCCCGCTATCCACCATGCCAACGCCGTTTTCAGTCCGCCGGTAAAAACATATACCAATGAGCACATCCCTCCGAAAGCAAGTCCGAAAACAGCTGAAATAATCGACCAAAAAATTGTTTCTCTGTGCTTTGCAAATAAAAGAACCATAATTGCAAGTAAAGGCCATACATATATGTACATTACAGTCCATAAATTAAATCCCCATACTGCACAGTCCAAAATTATGAAAATAAATATTGAAAAAAATACTTTTTTCCCAAAATACAATGTATAAACAATTATAAGCAGAGTTACGATTTCCACATTCGGCAAAAATGACAGTGCCGCTTTTCCTGCTATAAGCACAGCGCTCATTATGCCTATTTGGGTAACATCCTTAGCCGATATTTTTGTCATTTTATTTCCTCATAAACTATCTCAAAAACATCTCCGTCATTAACAGGCTGTCTGTCTATACTGTAGTTACAGTATTCTCCATTTACATAAAACGCCCAATAAGCGTTGATATTATCGGCTTTTATTCCGTTTACGGTATCAACATACAAGCCGTACTCCCCTTCTTCACCGCTGTATTCAAAATCCTTTTGTTCAAGTTCGTCCATAACCTGTTTTAAATATTGCGCTTCCGTATTTATAAAATACTGCTTCTCATAACCTTCATCATCAGTAACTGCAATATCCACAGATTTGCTGCCAAGTGTAACATCCGGTTTTCCCACCAGATATATAACCAACATTACAACTATTGCCGCAGCTACAGCCACTATGCCATATAAATATTTTTTACTCTTCATAATAATCATCCCCGTTAATTTATTACGTTAAACCGTAGTTTTAATACAGACTCCCCAATCGAACTTTTTACTGTATATCCGCTTTTACAAAAACATCTAACATTATACATCATAAACAAAAACTATGGAATAGTATTTTAATATATAAAGGGAATAGCCGCCCTGTTATATTCATACTTATACATAAAGACATATTTCGGAGTAATTATGAAATTCAGAGCCATATATTTAAAAAACATAAAGAATACCATCGCCATTGCATGTTTATGCGCTTTAATAGCGGCAGTAGGAATAATAGAGGACAAACGAACAATAAATACAATGCTGCCAGTTGAAAATAAAGTAGTTATCATAGACGCGGGGCATGGGGGATTCGACCCCGGAAAAACAGGAAAAAACGGAGATAATGAAAAAAATATAAATCTAAAAATATCATCATATTTACAGCAGTATTTAGAGCAAAGCGGAGCAGTTGTAATTGTTACAAGAAACACTGACAGCGCACTTGGCGATTCCAAACGGGAAGATATGTCAGAACGTCGCCGTATAAGTAACGAAAGCGACGGCGATATACTTATAAGTATACACCAAAACGCATTTACAAGCGGTCAGCCATCAGGGGCACAGGTTTTCTATTTCAAAACAAGCGATGAGGGCAAACGTCTGGCAGAACACATACAACAATCGCTTATAGATACTCTCGATAAAAACAACAAAAGACAGGCTAAAGCCAATTCGGACTACTATGTCCTTAAAACTACCGATATTCCGTCAGCTATTGTGGAATGTGGATTTTTGAGCAATCCCGAAGAAGAGGCAAAACTGAATACCGATGAATATCAACAGCAGACTGCATGGGCCATATATAAAGGCATAGTAAACTATTTTAATGAAGTATAAAAGTCTGCATTTGTATTTTTGACTTACTCAAACTATAAGTATCCTCCTTTTATTAAAATAACAAAATGAGGATACTTATGGATATTGACCGCTTGATAAACTAGAATTTGTTTATTATTTTATAAAGGTTGCATCATTTCAAGTATAATTCCATCTGGATCTTTGAAATAAAATGCTTTGCTTTTGCCAAATCCTTGCGAACTAAAATCAAAATACTGTGGTTCAGATAAACACTCTACATTTTTTTCAATGAGTTTTTTATAAACTGTATCAATGTCATCAGTATAAAAACATAATTCCGAAATAGATGTCATAAATAAATTTGACTGAACCTTTTTTACTTCATTGTCTACAAATTGAATCAATTCAACAGGTGGTGTTTCAATATTTTCAGAACCATTCAAATAAGCAACTCTTGCCTTACAATTCTTCTTCTGGAACATTTTATCTGTCTCTTCGCCAACCATCATTATTTCTCCTTGGAATGTAAGTCCAAGTACATCTCTATAAAATGCAATTGATTTATCTAAATTTGAAACTGTCAATCCTACATGATATATTCTTCCAACCATTTATTATTCCTCCTTAACAAACGATAAATTCTAATTTATACTTTCATCTATTATTATATCATGCACTAAATTTGCAAGACAACTGCCATAATCATGAATAACTGCACATTCCCTTTAGATTGACTAAAGTTCATACATATCATATAATATTCTATATTGTAATATGAACGGAGGACAAAATTAATGGCAACGACAAAAACAATACAGTCTCTGGAAAGAGCTTTCGCTATTCTGGAGCTTTTTCAAAATAATAAATCCGAATTAAGCCTAAAGGAAATTTCCGTTTCCCTTAACCTTAACAAAAGTACCACCTTCGGTCTTGTAAACTCGCTTACAACTCTCGGCTATTTACTGCAAAACGAAGATAATCAGAAATACAGTCTCGGTTTAAAAATCCTTTCTCTTACTAACGCCGTAAAAACAAATAATATTCTAATTCGGGCTTCCCGTCCGTATTTGGAGGAACTCTCGGCAAAATACAGAGAAACCGTACACAGCGCCCAAGAGTTAAACGGAAGTATAGTATATCTTGATAAGGTCGAAGCCGATACCTCAATATACATAAATACGCAGATGGGGACAAAAAACTATATGCATTGCACAGGCGTCGGAAAGGTTCTTCTTGCCTATAAAAGCCCCGAAGAATTGGACATGTTTCTTGACCAACCTCTAAAACCGCTTACCTTTAACACAATAACAGACCCTGATGACTTCAAAAAAGAAATGTCCAAAATACATGAAAACGGATACGGCGGTGATGATGAAGAAATAGAAATAGGTCTTTCATGCGTAGCCGTACCTGTAATGAAAGCCGAAAACAAACCGGGCTTTGCCATAAGCCTTGCAGGGCCTACCGTAAGAATGAACGAGCATAAAAAAAGAGGCGTTGTTGACGATTTAAAAAATACGGCTGCAAAACTCTCGGAAATCATATACGGATACAAAAAATAATTTTTATTATTTTGCTCATAATAATGCGCCCATACGAATGTAAAAAACATAACATTCGCATGGGCGCTTAATAATATAAACTGTTTTTATAGTCCCTTTGCTTTTTTTACCGCCTCTTTGCATGCGTCAATATAATACGCTGCGTCAAGTCCTACGGTTACGGAATCATATCCTTCTTTAAAGTATTCCGGAGCAGATTCCGGATTCATATTAAAAATAATAACAAACTTTCCTGCTTTATGGCAGGCATTTTTAATTCTCTCCAAAGCATTTTTAAAATCCGGATTATCAAACTGACCGCTTATTCCAAGACCTATAGAAAGGTCATACGGCCCGATAAAAATACCGTCCACGCCGTTCATAGATACTATTTCCTCTATATTGGCAAGACATCCTTCCGTTTCGCACTGTGGAATTACAAGAACCTCTTTATTCCAGTACTCCATTACTTTGTCCATAGGTTCTCCGGAAGGATAGTCGCATCCCCATCCGTCTTTTCTGGACGGACAAAATCCCCTTGCGCCTATAGGGCTGTACTTTGCCCATTTTACTACGTTTTTAACATCCTCAACTTTTTCAACAAAAGGTATAATAAGACCCTTAGCGCCAACGTCAAGGGGTTTCATAACCGACGCTCTGGATATTTCCCTTACCCTTACAATCGGTGTAATTCCGCCAAGTTCCGCGCCTCTTACTGCGTCCAATGTGCTTTCGCCCTCAAAAGTTCCATGTTCGTTGTCTATAATAATGTAGTCAAATCCACTTCTTCCGATACACTCTGCCGCTGTAGCGGAACCAATTTCGAAAAATGTTCCGACAGGGTTCTGCCCTGCTTCAATCTTTTTAATAAAATCGTTCATATCATTCTCCTTATAAACAACCGCCCCCTTGCAAGAGGGCGGTAAGTTTGTTAGTTTTCTATAATAGCTCCTTTGTCGGCTGATGAAGCGACTTTGGAATAAAGCCTTAAATATCCTCTCGGAATGTCCTTTTCAGGACGCTTCCATGTTTTAAATCTTTCTGCTATCTCTTCTTCCGAAACATGAAGCTCAAGTCTACCTTCGTTTACGTCTATTAATATTTCATCTCCGTCTTTTACTATGGCAAGAGGGCCGCCTTCGGCAGCTTCGGGCGAAATATGGCCTACGAAACATCCGTTATTTGTTCCCGAAAAACGTCCGTCCGTTATAAGCGCACACGATTTTGAAAGTCCTGCTCCGTACATAAATTTCATTGCTTTGAACATTTCCCTCATACCGGGACCGCCTTTAGGGCCTTCGTAACGTATAACAACAACTTCTCCCGGCTGTATAACTCCGCCGAGTATAGCTTCTTCAGCAGACTCCTCGCTGTCAAAACATCTTGCTTTTCCGACAAAATGATGAAGCGCAGGATCAATTGCTCCGGGTTTGCTTATGGCGGTATTAGGCGCAAGGTTTCCTTCAAGAACCGCTACTCCGCCTGTTGCGCTGAAAGGCTCTTCTACCGTTTTTATTATTTCGGGGTTCTCGGGATATGCAAATTTATACTCTTCAATGTTTTCCTTAACCGTCTTTCCTGTACATGTAATGAGGCTTGTATCAAGTATATCTCCCAGTCTTCCCATTACTCTGGGTATTCCTCCTGCTTTATAAAAGTCCTCCATATCCCATTTTGCAGCAGGATTTACTTTTGCTATCTGAGGTGTAGTTTTATTCAGTTCTTTAAACTCACGAACTACGTCCATACCGAGTTCAGCTTCATTTGCTATTGCGCTTAAATGAAGAACCGCATTTGTCGAACCGCAGATTGCCATTGTAACCTTTATGGCGTTTCTTATGCTTTCTTTTGTAATTATCTGTCTTGCCGTTATTCCTTTGTTTACCATATCGACAACGGCTCTTCCTGCCATAAACGAACTTCTGAGTCGCTCACCGTATACTGCCGGAATAAGAGCGCTTCCGGGAAGACTCATTCCGAGAGCTTCCGAAAGACATCCCATTGTATTTGCCGTTCCTAAGAAAGCGCACGAACCGCAACCGGGACATGCCGTATTTTCCAAAGAGCAGTACTCTTCTTTTGTTATCTTGCCGACGCTGTACATTCCTTTTGCCTCATCTGTAGATGTAAAGTCAGCCTTTCTTCCGTCAAATTCTATACCGCCGAGCATAGGTCCTCCCATTACAACTATGGCAGGTATATCAAGTCTGGCTGCCGCCATAAGAACTCCGGGTACTATCTTATCGCATGAAGCAAGCAGTACAACTGCATCAAGTCTATGTGCCTGAGCCATAATTTCTATGGAATTGCATATTATTTCCCTTGACGGAAGTATGTAATTCATTCCGATATGTCCCTGGGCAACGCCGTCGCAAGCGCCTATTACTCCGAATTCTACAGCCGTTCCTCCGGCGCTGTATATTCCCTTTTTAACAAATTCAGATACCTGATTCAGGTTAAAATGTCCGGGAACAACAGTATTCCATGTGTTTGCTATACCTATTATGGGTTTATCATCAAGCTCATAGTCCGTATATCCCATTCCTTTAAAAAGCGAGCGGTAAAACGGAGCGTCGTCTCCGCCCATAATAATATGACTTCTTAATTCCGGCATTATATTTTCCTCCCTGTAGGTTAATTAATAATATTTGTTTTTTCCGAATATCATTCTATTATATAGAATTAAGTTCGTCAATTCTTTTGTTCAAAAAATTTAAAATTCAACTCTTTGTACAAAATTTGTTTAAATTTTTGTACAATTTGCCACTGTCTCTTGCAAATATTCAATCTTTACAATATACTTGTAACAGCTAATATTAATATGGAAGGAATATTTTAATGAATAAAAATTTTAAAGATCTCGGTATATCCGACATACTGATTTCGGCTTTAGAAAAACAGTCTGTCAACGAACCTACCGAAGTACAAATAAATACAATCCCCGAAATTCTTAAAAATAATAACGTAATAGCACGCGCTGAAACAGGCTCCGGAAAAACCTTAACATATCTTCTGCCTATATTCATGGGCATAGATACTTCCTTAAGATCTGCGCAGTGCATAATACTTACGCCTACGCACGAGCTTGCGGTACAGGTTCATCGTCAGGCAGAACTTCTTGCCCAAAATTCCGGTATGGAAATACGTTCCGCACTTATAATCGGTAATGCCGGATTACAACGACAGCTTGATAAGCTTAAAGAAAAGCCTCAAATTATAATAGGGTCTTCCGGAAGAATTTATGACCTTATCCAAAGGAAAAAAATACCCGCTCACACTGTAAAAACCATTGTTGTGGACGAAGCAGACCGTATGCTTGATAAAATGAACGCCGATATGGTTAAGGCTATTGTAAAGACAACTCTCAAAGACAGCAGAAGATTAATTTTTCTTTCGGCTTCCATGGATGAAGCGGCTGTTAAAACGGCGTCGGAGATGTGCGTCGAGCCGCCTGTTTTTTGCATGGCAGAGGAAAAAATACCCGCCTCCCTCTCCCACTACTGCATGGTATGCGAGCTGAGAGACAAAATAAATATGATAAGAAAAATAGTTCACGGCGAAAAAGCAAAGAAAACTATAGTTTTTATAAATAATCCCGAAAATATAGAAGTTACTGTTGAAAAGCTGTGCTATCATTCTTTGAAAGCCGTCGGTCTTTACGGAGGCATAAGAAGAGATGAAAGACGAAAGGCTATCAATGACATGTTGAGCGGAAAAGCCGAAATAATGGTTGCTTCCGACCTTGTTTCAAGGGGACTGGATATACCGGGAGTAACACATATAATAAACTTGGATATACCGGAAAACACAGCCAGCTATCTTCATCGTTCAGGTCGTGCCGGCAGAGCCGGAAAAAGCGGAAAGGTAATAAGCATAGCGACCTTCGGTGAAAAACGTTATGTAAACAAATGTGCAAAAGAACTCGGTATAAGAGTAGAATATGTACAAATGAGGGAAGGTAAAATGATTCCCGCCGAACCTGTAAAAAAACAGTTTACATCCTACAAGACAAAAAAATCACAGTCAGAATCGGATAAAAAAGACATTAAAAATAAAAAGAATTATAAAAATAAATAAAATCCTATTGTACTTAACCTAAAATTGGTATACTATAATCCTGTAACCATTAATTTTATGATAAAGGAGAATATTAATGAGCGATAATCATTGCGGCTGCGGCCATGACCACGATCACGATATTGAAGAACAGGAACTTGAAACAATGACTCTTACATTGGAAGACGATACTGAAATTCAGTGTGCTGTACTCGGAGTTTTTGATGTTGAAGGCATTGAAGGTAAAGAATACATCGCTCTTCTTCCCGAAGACGATGAGACAGTTCTTATTTATGAGTACAAAGAACTTGAAAACGATGAGATAGAACTTCTTACAATTGAAGATGATGCGGAGTTTGACAAGGTTTCAGAAGCTTTCGACTCTATATTCGATGACGAAGACGAGGAAGAAGAATAAAATAATAATTCTCAGCCCTTTCGGTATAATAACCGAAAGGGTGTTTTTTCTTTTGTTTTTAAGTTTTACGCAGAATACAAAAATGTAATTAAATAAGTCCTGTTCGAAATATTTAAAAAACGCTCTAAAAGTGATAACATCACAGAAATATAAAACCATTTTTTATATTATTTTATTAAAGAAACACAAGGAGGTAATCCTATGAGATTAAAAGATAAAGTTGCTATTATTACAGGCGGAAGCCGTGGTATAGGTTTCGCCACAGCAAATAAGTTTTTATATGAAGGAGCAAAAGTAATTATAACCGCACATACTCAGCCATCGGCAGACAAAGCGGTTCAGACATTAAAGGATAAACATCCCGACTCCTCAATTGTGGGAATCAGTCCGAATCTTGCCAGTCTGGAATCGGTTCGCAGTGAATTTCAAAAAGTAATCGACAAATATGGTCGTATTGATATTTTAGTAAATAATGCCGGAATATCGGAAAGTACTCCATTTGAAAAATATACAGAAGAAGTTTTTAACCGCGTTATGGATTTAAATGTAAAAGGCGTTTTTAATGCAACCAAAGCTGCCAGCGAATTTATGATTGCCGAAAGAAGCGGCGTCATATTGTCAACATCATCTGTAGTGAGCATATATGGTCAGTCAAGCGGTATATCATATCCTGTATCCAAATTTGCGGTTAACGGCTTTACCGTATCTCTTGCGCGTGAACTCGGACCAAAGGGAATAAGAGTAAATGCCGTTGCCCCCGGAATTACAGAAACAGATATGATGAAAGCCGTACCAAAAGATATAATACAGCCGATGATAGACCAAATCCCTTTACACCGTTTAGGAAAGCCGGAGGACATTGCCAATGCTTTTGCCTTTTTGGCATCAGACGAAGCTTCTTATATAACAGGCGTTGTTCTCAGTGTTGACGGCATGGCCAGAACATAATATTTAATAAATATTTCAGTATAATACCCACCGGCTTAGCCGGTGGTTTTTCTTTTACATGCATACATACTGCACTGCAAATTATTTAACAAGTTTCTGTATACACAAATGTTCACAATCATTTCAAATCTTATGACATAATTATTTTTTTAATCCTACCTATGTCAACAACTTTATACATAAATAATACCTAATTAAACAAGTTTATACATCATAATTACCAGTACAAAAATAATTTAATATAAAAACTTATGATGAACCTTAATTCTTAATATTATCTGAATTCCCGTAAGCTTAAATATCTTATCAAAATCAATAAATCTTGAATATTATAATTCTTATTATATTCTAATAAAAAACCTTTATATTATTATTGACTATTTTGTTTATAATTGTATAATAACTACTGTTAGTTACCTAACAGTTAGATAGGTAAGTATTTAATTTTTAAGAAAGGAGCATAGTAATGAACGAAGACAAAGTCGTTGCGCCTGAGATAAAATGCGTTTCAAATCTTATAAAAAGGTTTGTTAACATAGTTTCAAGCGAATACGATTTGCACGGTTTAACCGGCCAGCATATGCGTATTCTCGGCTATATAGCCTTTCAGCATAATAACGGTTCCGATGTTTTTCAAAAAGACATCGAAAACCAGCTTAACATACGCCCTTCTACCGCAACGGTAATGTTGAAAGTACTGGAAAAGAACGGCTATATTATAAAAGAAACAGTAAAAAGCGACGCAAGGCTGAAAAGGCTTATTTTAACGGAAAAAGCAGATGAAATAACATCTAAAGGCATTGAAATCATGAAAGAAGTAAATAACCGTGTAACAAAAGGAATACCTGAAGAAAATCTTGATATTTTTTTCAGCGTATTGGAACAAATAAAATCAAACTTGCTTACTACCAACGACATAAAATCTAAACATCATTAAGGAGGTACAACAATAAATGGGTATGGTAAAACAACTGTCGGGATGCGTCAGACAGTATAAAAAAGACGCCGTACTAACTCCGCTTTTTGTTATAGGCGAAGTTATTCTCGAGGTAATGGTTCCTCTTATTATGGCTAATCTTATAGACTTCGGTATTAACACCGGTGATATGGGATACGTTATAAAAACGGGAATTATCCTTATTATTTTCTGTATGGCTTCCCTCTTCTGCGGAGTTATGAGCGGAAAATACGCCGCGTCAGCTTCAGCAGGATTTGCGGCAAACCTCAGACAGGATATGTACTATAAAGTACAGGACTATTCTTTTAAAAACATCGATAAGTTTTCCACAGCGTCAATTGTAACGAGACTTACAACAGATGTTACAAATATCCAAATGGCTTTTATGATGGTAATACGTATTGCCGTAAGAAGTCCTATTATGCTTATAAGCGCATTTTTTGCGGTATTGAGCATAAATAAAAAAATAGCTCTCATATATCTTATAGTAATACCTATCCTCGGTATAGGTCTCTATTTTATTATGACCAGAGCGCATCCTATATTTAAGAGGGTTTTCAAAAAATACGATAAATTAAACGCAATAGTTCAGGAAAATCTTATGGGAATAAGAGTTGTAAAATCCTTTGTGCGTGAAGATCATGAAATAGAAAAATTCGACGCTTCTTCAAAGGATATATACAACGATTTCACAAAAGTAGAAAAATTGCTTGCTTTTAATAATCCGCTTATGCAGTTCTGTGTATTTACATGTATTCTTGTTTCATCATGGCTCGGTGCAAAACTTATCGTAGGCGGAGAAATGATGACGGGAAATCTTGTCAGCATTATGACATATACAATGCAGATGCTTATGAGCCTTATGATACTGTCTATGGTTTTTGTTATGATAACAATGTCAAAAACAGCCGCAGAACGTGTATGCGAAATACTCAATGAAGTTCCCGACATAAAGGATAACGAAAATCCTGTATATACTGTAAAAGACGGTTCTATATCATTTAAAAACGTCAACTTCAGCTATACAGACAATGTTGATAAATTAAGCCTTAAAAACTTTAATCTTGATATAAAATCAGGCGAAACAATAGGTATAATCGGAGGAACAGGCTCTTCAAAAAGTACATTTGTACAGCTTATACCAAGGCTTTACGATGTAACGGAAGGTTCCGTAGAGGTAGGCGGAATAGATGTAAGAAATTACGACTTGGAAGCCTTGAGAAACGATGTTGCGTTTGTCCTTCAGAAAAACACTCTTTTCTCCGGAACAATAAAAGAAAACCTCCGTTGGGGTAATGAAAACGCTTCGGACGAAGAAATTATAAAAGTGTGTAAATTGGCGTGTGCCGATGAATTTATAGAGCAATTCCCCGATAAGTATGATACCTATATAGAACAGGGAGGAACAAATGTATCCGGCGGACAAAAGCAGAGACTTTGCATAGCAAGAGCATTGCTCAAAAAGCCTAAAATACTTATATTGGACGATTCTACAAGCGCAGTCGACACAGCTACCGATGCCAAAATAAGAAAGGCTTTCAAGGAAGAAATACCGAACACAACAAAACTTATAATAGCTCAGCGTATATCATCTGTTCAGGAATCGGATAAAATTATCGTGCTTAACAACGGAAAGATAGAATCTATCGGAACACATGAAGAGCTTTTAAAATCAAGTCCTATCTATAAAGAAGTTTACGAATCACAGACAAAAGGAGGCGAAGAATAATGTCAGCAGAATCAAGACCTATAAAAGGACCTATGGGAAGAGGCGCAAGAGGACCGAAACCTAACATTAAAGACGCCAACAAAACAATAAAAAGACTTATGTCATACGTCGGACACTATAAACTTCAGTTTATTTTTGTTATATTTTGTATAATCATCAGCGCCTATGTAAACGTAAGAGCTTCGATGTTTATACAGACTGTCATAGACGATTATGTAACGCCTATGCTTGCGTCAGGCAGCGCTGACTTTACTTCATTCGCAGTTGCCATATCTCGTATGGCGGTAATATTTTTTATAGGCATAGCTGCCTCTTATTTATACAACAGAACTATGGTAAGCATATCGCAAGGCGTTTTGAAAGAAGTAAGGGACGATATGTTTGCTCACATGCAGACTCTCCCTATCAAATATTTTGATACGCATACGCACGGAGATGTAATGAGCCACTATACAAACGATACCGATACATTGAGACAGATGCTTTCTCAGGCTCTCCCTATGTTTATATCGTCATCGATAACTATTATCTCAGTAGCTATAGCAATGCTTAAATCCAGCGTCTGGCTGTCTCTGTTCGTTGCGGTATTTATATTCCTTATGCTTAATGTTACTAAAAAAATAGCGGGAAACTCATCAAAATACTTTATAAAACAGCAGCAGTCAATCGGTGCACTTAACGGATACATTGAAGAAATGATAAACGGTCAGAAAGTTATAAAAGTTTTCTGCCACGAAGATAAAGCAAAGGAAGGGTTCGACGAAAAAAACCGCGAACTCCGCGAAAACACAACAAACGCTAACAGATTTGCCAATATTCTTATGCCCGTAATGATGAACCTCGGAAACTTGGAATATGTTTGTATTGCTATATTAGGCGGGTTCCTTGCCATAAACGGAATCGGAGGTCTTACATTGGGAGTTATAGCGTCTTTCCTTTCACTTTCAAAAAGCCTTACAAACCCCATAAGCCAGATTTCGCAGCAGCTTAATTCCGTTGTAATGGCATTGGCAGGCGCTGAACGTATATTTGACCTTATGGACGAAACCCCCGAAGTTGACGACGGTAATGTAACGCTTGTAACTGCAAAACGCAATGAAGACGGTACATTAACGGAAACAAAAGGACGTACGCATATATGGGCATGGAAAGTTCCTACGGAAAACGGTTTTGACTATGTCGAGTTAAAAGGCGATGTGCGTTTCCACAACGTCGACTTCTCCTATGAAGAAGGAAAAACTATACTCCACGACATATCTCTGTTTGCAAAACCCGGTCAAAAGATCGCTTTTGTCGGCGCTACAGGTGCGGGAAAGACAACTATTACAAATCTTATAAACCGTTTCTATGACATACAGGAAGGAAGCATAACCTACGACGGAATAGATGTCAAAAAAATAAAGAAAGATGATCTTCGTCATTCATTGGGAATAGTCCTTCAGGATGTAAATCTGTTTACAGGTACGATTATGGAAAATATAAGGTACGGAAGACTGGACGCCACGGACGAAGAGGTAATCGAAGCCGCAAAACTTGCAAATGCTCATGATTTTATAATGATGCTTCCCGACGGATATGATACAATACTTACAGGAGACGGCGGAAGTCTTTCTCAGGGACAGAGACAGCTTATTTCCATAGCGAGAGCGGCTGTTGCCGATCCTCCCGTTATGATACTTGACGAGGCAACATCGTCAATAGATACAAGAACGGAATCAATAGTGCAGAGCGGTATGGATTCCCTTATGGACGGCAGAACGGTATTCGTAATAGCCCACAGGCTCTCTACAGTGCGCAATTCCAAGGCTATAATGGTAATGGAACATGGAAGAATAATCGAAAGAGGAAGCCATGACGAGCTTATTGAACAGAAAGGAAAATATTATCAGCTGTATACCGGAGCTTTCGAACTTGAATAAATAAAGGAGAATAAAGATGAGAGAAAAATTCGCCAGATTTATGGCAGGCAGATATGGAAATGATAATCTTAATAAAGTCATATCCATATCATCTATAGTATTTCTTGTAATATCATTGATTACAACAAGATTTGTTCCGTTTTTAGCCTCATTCTGCTGGATTTTGGCAATAATGCTTATTGTTCTTTGCTACTACAGAATGTTGTCAAGAAATATTACAAAACGCTCTATGGAAAATCAAAAATTTATGTCATTAAGATATCAGGCGGCTGTAAAAAAACAGCACAGAGCTGAAAGAGCAGCGCAGAGCAAAGACTATAAATTTTTCAAATGCCCGAAATGCGGAGTTCTCAACAGGATTCCGAGGGGCAAAGGCAAAATACAAATAACCTGCCCGAAATGCGGAGAACAGTTTATAAGAAAGAGCTGATATTATGTTTGGATATGTGGCGGCAAATGCAAAAACATTAAGTCCCGATGAATTGGAAATTTATAAAGGTTTATACTGCGGTCTGTGCCGTGTCCTTAAACGCAGTTACGGAAACGCAGGTCGCCTCACCCTGACATACGATATGACTTTTCTTATACTTGTCCTGTCATCGCTCTACCCTTCCGAGGAAACGGAGGGGTTTGAACGATGTATAGCGCATCCTCGCAAAAAACATAAATATATCGAAACGGATTTTACGCAGTATGCCGCCGATATGAATATCGCTCTGACATATAATAAATTTCTTGACGACTGGAACGACGATAAAAATTACGGCGCTAAGGCGGCGTCCGTATATTTCAAAAATAAGTATAATAAAATACTTGAAAAGTATCCGCGTCAATGTTCAGTTATAGAAAGCTGTCTTTCCCAACTTGCGGAAGTCGAAAAAAAAGGCATATTATCGCCCGATATTCCGGCAGATATATTCGGAAGACTTCTTTCCGGACTATTTACGGTATATGACGATGAGAATACGGAAATTCTCGGTATGGCTGCCGCAAATCTCGGAAGATTTATTTACATTCTGGACGCCTGGGACGATTTGAGCGAAGACATAAAGAAAGAGAGATATAATCCTCTGACATCTATAGACACGTCAAATATAGGTTCAATATTAACAATGCTCATTGCCGACTGCTCGCAGGCTATGCTGTCACTGCCCTTTAAAAAGAATGAAAATATTATCAGAAATATACTCTATTCCGGTGTATGGCAGAAATATAAAACGCACTCTGATGATAAAACTACATTAAAAAATGATAATCAGCCTTAAAAATCCCTTAATTTATATGCTTTTGTCTTTGCAAAACATATACGGTTGGTTTATAATATATCATGTTTACTAAAAATAACGTACATGAACAATGCAGAGAGGAAATTCCAAAATGACAGAAGATCCATATAAGGTGCTCGGGGTTTCTCCGTCGGCGTCGGATGATGAAATACAAAAAGCATATAGAAAATTGGTCAAAAAATATCACCCCGACGTAAATCCGGGTGATGAAAACGCAGAAAGAAAAATGCGTGAAATAAACGCAGCCTATGATCAGATAAGGAATATAAGAGAAGGTAAGGCAACCGGAGGATATAGCGGAGCCGGTCAAAATGCAGGCGGCGGATATTACGGCGGCTTCTCATGGGAGGACATGTTCGGCGGCTTCGGCGGATTTAATCAAAACTATCAGGAAGCCACAACGGAACTTACCGCAGCTAGAAACTATATAAATTCAGGACATTACAGAGAAGCAATGAACGTTCTGGATTCAGTCGATATAAGCGCAAGAGGCGCAAGATGGTATTATTTCCATGCGTGTGCCGCATACGGACTGGGAAATAAAATACAGGCTATGAACGATGCGGAGCAGGCTGTAAAGCTTGAACCGAATAATGCGGAATATCAGCAATTCCTTAACCGAATGAAATCAGGCGGAGCAACTTATCAACAGTACGGAGGCGGCTCTCCTATAGTATGCGGAACGAGCAATATATGCCTTGACATTTGTCTTGCAAACCTATTCTGCCGTTTCTGCTGTTTTCCATGCTGATAAAACAATAAATCTAAAAAATTTTCAAATAACCTGAGTATGTACATAATAATGTCATATTCAGGTTTTTTAAATGTTTTCACTTATAAAAACAACAATTTTTAAACATCTTATTTTCAAAATATTTTTGATTAACGCTTTTTTCTAAAGCTGTTATATATCCCTGCTTAAAGTATTATTTATGCCCTTGACAATTTACTTTCAAAAACCGATAATTTAATTAATAAGTCGCAAAGGAGAAATAACTATGTATGGTTTTGTAAGATGCGCAGCCGCCGTACCTAAAATGAAAGTTGCAGACTGCGTTTATAATGTCAAAGAAATTATCGCCATGATAGAAACGGCGTCAAATAAAGATGTAGATTTACTCGTTTTTCCGGAACTTTGCATAACCGGCTACACATGCTCGGATTTGTTTTTGCAGACATCTCTTCTGACAGCCGCGGAAAAAGGACTCGAGGCTATTGCCGAAGAAACAAAAGATAAAGATACGGTGGTTGTTGTTGGTCTTCCCGTAAATATAGGTAACAGTCTTTACAACTGCTCCGTTGCCGTTTACAAGGGTTGTATTCTCGGAGCCGTACCTAAAATCTTTATACCGAATTACTCTGAATACTATGAAAAACGCTGGTTCAGAAGCGGTCGAGGCATAAACGGAAATATTGTGCTCTGCGGACAAAGCATACCAATCGGCACAAATCTTATTTTCGCTGCGGAAGGCATCGAAAACTTTACTTTCGGTATAGAGGTATGCGAAGACCTTTGGGCAAATATTCCGCCCAGCTGTTCTCTTACTCTTTCAGGCGCGCTTATTATAGCAAATACTTCTGCAAGTAACGAGCTTGCTTCCAAAAACGAGCACCGCCGCTCTCTTGTATCCAACCAGTCTTCCAGATGTATATGCGGATATATTTACTCATCATCGGGAGTCGGAGAGTCAACGCAGGATATGGTTTTCAGCGGTCATTCAATAATATGTGAAAAAGGTTCCGTTTTAAACGAAGGAAAGCTCTTTTCCCTCGAAAGCGAAATGATAATTTCTGACATAGATACAGAATTATTGGCAAATGACAGGCGAAAAAACATGAGCTACGGAGATGAATACTCCCCCGCTCCGGAAATAGTATCTTTCCCTATGTATGAAAAAAATAAAAATAATCTGGAACGTCATATAAATCCTTACCCGTTTATTCCACATGGCAACGATATGGCAGAACACAGGTGTGAAAACATATTTAACATCCAGGTATCGGGACTTGCCAGAAGATTGCAGCACACAAAAGCTTCTTCTCTAGTTATCGGAATATCCGGCGGTCTTGACTCTACTCTCGCACTTCTGGCGGCTGTCAGAGCGTGTGATTATCTCGGCATTGACAGAAAAACCGTTTTAGGCGTTACTATGCCGGGTTTCGGAACAACTGACCGAACATATAACAATGCAGTTTCTCTCATGAAAACTCTCGGTATCAGAATCCGTGAAATACCTATCGCCGAAGCTGCACTTCTGCACTTCAAAAATATAGGCCACGATCCCGATGTTCATGATATAACATACGAAAATACGCAGGCAAGAGAACGTACACAAATACTTATGGATTTGGCAAATAAAGAAAACGGCCTTGTTGTGGGAACAGGAGATTTGTCGGAACTTGCCCTCGGTTGGGCAACATATAACGGAGACCATATGTCAATGTACGGTGTAAACTCAGGCGTACCTAAAACGCTTGTAAAAGTCCTTGTAAGCTGGATAGCAGACTCATCGTTCCTCGGCTGCGACGTATCCTCCATATTGAAAGATATACTTGATACGCCCGTTTCTCCGGAACTTCTTCCTCCTGACGGCAACGACAATATAAACCAGAAAACCGAGGAAATTGTAGGTCCATACGAACTTCATGACTTCTTTATTTATTATGCGGTAAGATATGGTTTTTCGCCTAAAAAAATTTACTATCTCGCTCTTAACGCTTTTGACGGCATATATGATGGAAATACAATATTAAAATGGCTTAAAAACTTTTATAAACGCTTCTTTACTCAGCAGTTCAAACGTTCATGTCTTCCCGACGGTCCTAAGGTCGGCTCAATAAGTCTTTCGCCCAGAGGCGATTGGCGTATGCCTTCCGACGCAGTTAATACCGTATGGCTTAACGAGCTGGAAGATTTATAAATCATCACTAAATATAATTTTATATTACATGCAAAAACGGACAGAATTAATATCCTGTCCGTTTATTTATTATTGCCAAAAGTAATGAACCGTCTAATGGTTCATCGTTTAAAATTCTCTTTTAGGTTTATTTATCAGTCTTTTAAGGTGCTTTAAATCCCAGTTCTCTCCGTCTGCGTCCCACCTCTGCTCTGCTATAAACAAAACTTCATTGGCTTTTTCAAGATTTCCTTCGGCTATAAACCTGAATATATTAAGAACAGCTATAAACGGCTCCAATTCTATATTATTTCTCAACTTGTTAAATTTCCGCTCATACTTTGTCATAATATAAAGTGCGCTTGCGTAGTCTCCCAAATAGAAAAATACATACGCCCTATACAAACTGCACATTACTTCATAATTATCCGAAAGTCTATCGCAATCTATTTCCATTAGTTTTTCAGCCGCTGTCTTATATTCATGCTTGTCGCAGTATGCGTTCGATATATTTATCAGAACTATTGCCCTTTCATTTTCTGTTTTAACCTCATCAAGCAGCTTTTCACTTTCCAGAATATATTTATCGGGATTTCTTTCCTCATTAAGAATCGGTTTGAGCCTGTTTATTTTATCAATAAGCGCTTTTTCAACAGATTTTTCATATACTATGAAAAAAGCTACAGATAAAACCGCTGTTATCGCTTCTGATTTAAAAATAAAATTCAACTCATAGCCGTTTAATTTTAAAATAATAAACATACCTATCATAGCCGATAAACAAAAAACAATATATATCTTTCTTAATTTCAAGGGTATCACTTCCTCGTAAAATGATTATCCCCTAATAAAACCGCCGCATTAAGCATTTTCTGTATTTTCAGCCCCGTCTTTTTCAAATATTTCATCTATAGTAGGAACAAAATATTCATTGAACATAGTTTCAGCATCTAAACTGCCCCTCGTAAAGAACTCTATCGTTCCTTCAGAATCAAGTATTGCCGTAACCGGTATACTCTGTGCGTCAAATTTTATGCTTTCCTCTATTCCTACCATAACAGTCTCAAAAGTATAGTTATTTTCTTCCATAAAATCTTTTATATCTTCTGCGCTGTCGCCTCCGTTTAACGCCAATACATTAATGCTGTCGCCGTACTTTTCCTTTAACATTTCCAATGCCGGAAGTTCATCCTTACAGTATCCGCACCATGTTGCCCAAAAAACCATTATCGTAGGCTTTCCGAAATATTCGGATAACTGCTTGTTATTTCCTTCAAGGTCTGTTACAACAATATCGGGGGCAATTTCTCCGAGTGCAGCATACTCTGTATCTTCGGTTGTTTCAGACGGTTCATACTCACTTATATCTTTGCTTTCTATTTTCTCACCGCTCATTTTAGGAGAGCAGGCAGTCGTCAGCAGGCATGCCGACAGTAAAATTAACATCTTCTTTCTCATAGTTTATTTCTCCCTTTTATTTTTCCAACAGATTGCACCTTCACCGCACTTGTCTATGCACTCGCCGCACGATATACACTCAAAGTCTCCCGGTTTCTTTATATCCATTTTGCATACTGCAACACATTTTCCGCAATTTGTACACTTTTCATTATCAACCTTTATACCTAAAATTGATATTTTATTAAAAAATGAATATATAGCTCCCAACGGACATATAAATCTGCAAAATCCTCTGTAAGCAAATATAACTCCTAATACAACTGTAATTAAAACGGCAACTTTCCAATTAAATATAGCTCCGAGCATGGCGGCAATGCTTTCATCGGTCGCCGCTAAAGGTATTCCTGCCTCCAATGTTCCGACAGGACATATATATTTGCAAAAACCCGGATATGCAAACATCAACGGAATAATTATTACAAAAACGGCTAATATAAAATACTTCAATTTTGACAGCCACATCGTAGCCTTACTTTTTTTCAATTTAGGAGTCGGTATTTTATAAAGCAGTTCCTGTATTAATCCGAAAGGACATAAAAATCCGCATATAACCCTTCCTAAAATAACACCGAAAAGCAACAATGTTCCGATTATATAAAACGGCAATCTTTTACCGGATACAGCAACTGCGTTTTGCAGGCTTCCGAGGGGACATGAGGCTACTGCTCCGGGACATGAATAGCAGTTCAGTCCGGGAACGCATATCCCTTTAATATTTCCATAGTATAAGCTGCCGTCTGCAAAACCCTTCAGATTTGCATTATAAACAAGAGCGCTTATAAGCTGTATGTATCTTCTCTTAAAACCTTTAGCCAATTCCAACACACTCCAAACATACCCTTATACCTTTGTTTAACGTGTCCCTGAATCCGCCGTTTGCAACTCCGACAGCTATCATGGCAACTGCCACACCTAAAATCATAAAACGTTTTATTTTCATTTTCCATCCTCTGTTTTTATAAATTTTACTGCCGTTCCGTATGCTGTAATTTCCGAAGCCGACTGCATGACAGAGCTTGTAGAAAGTCTTACGCCTACAATTGCGTCCGCATTCATTCGTTCCGCATCGGATACCATTCGTTCCGTTGCTATTTTTTGAGCCTCCTCTATCATTTCCGTATAACCTTTTATTTCTCCGCCTACAATAGTTTTAAAGCTTGCCCCTATATCTTTTCCTATATGTCTTGAATTTACTGTAGTTCCTTTAACAATGCCGATAACCTCATAGTTCTTTCCTATATTTTCCGTTGTCGATATTATCATACATATCCCTCACTTTATATTTTATAAAAGAATTATAAACTATAGATATGCCATTTGCTATATGCTTAAATATATTGTAAGAAATAAGTATATACCTTGTAATTACCCCTACATTTACTTGTAATATTTATTAATTGTATTTTTTAATCACTACTGTTATATAATGTAGTACTGATTTGTTTATCATTTTATATATAGAACGTATTTTTTGTTATATCTGTATTAAATCGAACAAACATGACAATTATTGACCAAATGTCGAATGTATGATAACATTTAATAAAAGAATAGTTTTCACCTAACCGCAAAACGTCTGAGGAGGCGATATTATGTCAGATTTTCTTGAAGATCTATACTATGGGAAAATCTCTCCATGGGAAACGGACATCAATAAAATTTCACCGGATTTCAAAACAAAATCCCTTGAATATATGTCTTTATGTAATGATTTACGAGCAAGTCTTTCTAAAGAGCAGCTTATTATGTTTAACAAACTGTTGGAAAAAAGCGACTCAATATCCTCTGTGTCATCTATTGCTATCTTCAAAGTAGGTTTTTGTACCGGCGCCAGACTAATAAATTCTCTTTATAAATTTTCTTTTAAATAACCCGCAAAATATTTTCAATCAATTTAATGATTCTTAAATATGCTGACAATTCGGTAATTTCATAATATAAAAAAGAATCCCCTGAATTTTCAGAGAATTCTTTTTTTATTTTTAAGTAATACGATTTTAAAATCCGTAATTATTCTTCTGTTGCTTCTTCTACAGGAGCTTCAGCTTCCTTTTTAGAAAGGCTGATCTTCTTCTGTTCTGCGTTTACATCAATAACCTTTACTTTGATTGTTTCACCGATCTTAAGTTCATCTTCGGGTTTTTCAACACGTTTGTTGGCAATCTGAGAAATATGAACAAGTCCGTCAACACCGGGTTCAAGTTCGATAAATGCTCCGAAAGGTACCATACGAACAACCTTTCCTTCTACAACTGAGCCTACAACATATTTTTCAGCTGCCATTGTCCAAGGGTTGGGAGTTACGTCTTTAAGTGAAAGAGAAATTTTGCTCTTTTCTTTATCTACATCAAGAACAACAACCTCTACAGTATCTCCTTCTGAAAGTACTTCCTTAGGATTTGAAATTCTTCCCCAGCTCATTTCAGAAATGTGGATAAGTCCGTCAACGCCGCCGAGATCAACAAACGCACCAAAGTCAGTAATTCTTGATACTGTACCAGTTACTTTTTTACCTGCTTCAAGTGTTGCGAATACAGCTGCTTTCTTTTCTTCAGCCTCTTTCGCAAGAAGAGCCTTTCTGCCGCCGATTATACGGTGTTTAGCTCTGTCAAGCTCAATAATATTAAATGTGAGGTCTGTTCCGTCATAAACGCTGAGGTCTTCTACAAATCTTCCTGCAACCTGTGATGAAGGTATAAATACCTGGATTCCGTTAGCAACAGCAATCAGACCGCCCTTAACAATTTTTACAACCTTACCTGTTACAGTTGCTTTTTCTTCAAAAGCCTTTTCGATTTCTTCCATACCCTTCTGAGATTCTACTTTCTTCTTAGAAAGAAGTACGTTTCCGTCTCCGTCGTTAACGCGTACAACAAAAACTTCTATTTCATCGCCGGGCTGTACAACCTTGCTGGGAACAACACTTGCGTCGCTGCTGAATTCTCCTCTGGGGATGATACCGTCTGACTTGTATCCAAGGTTTACGGAAACCTCTTCGCCGGCTGTAGAAATAACTGTACCTTTAACAACATCTCCTGTATGTAAAGTTACAAATGAATCGTTAAGCATCTGCTCAAATGTAAGCTCTTCACCTTCCATAGTATTTTTGACTCCGTCCATTTCGCTCATAGTAGTAATAACCTCCTTTATTATTGCAGGGGGCGTAGACGCTCCTGCAGTTATTCCAATTTTATCATTAAATTTGCAATTATTCAACACCAAATCTTCAATTGTTTCAATATAATATGTGTTTCGGCAATTTTTTCTGCATATTTCATAAAGTTTTTGTGTATTAGAGCTGCCTTTATCTCCTATAACCAACATTTTATCGACGTTTTGGGATATTTTTACAGCTTCCGTCTGTCTTTCCTCAGTTGCCGAACATATCGTATTTTCCTCAGTTATTTTTTCGCTCTTTTCTTTCAGTATTTTCAAAATATCATAAAACTTGTTTTCCCTGAAAGTTGTCTGTACAACAACGGCATATTTTTTCTCATCGTCAAGTATAAGCTTTTGTGCGTCGTCCACATTGTCAACCGTAATCGCCGAATTGTCGCACCAACCGTTTATTCCTATAACCTCGGGGTGTTTTCCGTCCCCTATTATAATTACTTCATATCCTTCATCACGTTTTTTTCTTACAATATTATGTATTTTTTTTACAAAAGGGCATGTTCCGTCCACATAATGAATATTTCGTCTTTCAAGCTCATCATACACAGCTTTGCCTACGCCGTGGGAACGTATTATAACGGTTGCGCCTTCACATCCGTCAAGAGTGTCTACAGATTTTACTCCTTTGTTTTCCAAATCTTTGTTCACGTTTTTGTTATGTATAAGCGGTCCGTATGTAACTATCCTGCCGCCTTTTTCTATCTCGTTATAGCAGGCTTCTATCGCTCTGTTTACCCCAAAGCAGAAGCCGGCTGACTTAGCCGTTATTATTTCCATTATCGTTCACCCGTTTTTTCATATACAATTTTCGATATCAAAGCCGCCGCTTCATCGGCAGTCATTCCTGTAGTATCGATTTCTACCGCCGACTCAGCTTTTCTAAGAGGATTATAGTCCCTTGTCATATCGTTATGGTCTCTTTGCTTTATCTGCTCGATTACTTCATCGAGAGTTTCTTTTCTGCCCTGCAATTCAAAATCCTTAAGTCTGCGTTTTGCCCTTTCCGTAACGTCGGCGTTGAGATATATTTTAACCTCGGCATTGGGAAGTACAACAGTTCCTATATCGCGTCCGTCCATAACTACGGATATTTTTTCAGCTATTTTCTGCTGCATCTCAACAAGCTTATCTCTGACAGGCACAAAGGTTCCGACATCAGACGCTCCCTGACCTACCTCCGCCGTCCTTATGAACGCAGTTACGTCCTCTCCGTTTAATATCATGTGTTGTACACCGTCTACTGTTTTTATATCCATATTGATTTTTTCCATAGCGGCTGCAACGGCATTGCCGTCTTTTGTATCTATGCCGTTTGTCATACAATAATAGGCTGCGGTACGGTACATTGCGCCCGTATCAACATATACAATTCCGAGTTTTTCCGATAAAATTTTAGCAACAGTACTTTTTCCGCTTCCGGCAGGTCCGTCGATAGCTATTGAATATATTTTCATATTTACACCCCGTCTTATTTTTTTAAATCAGGTCTTAAACCTACCGCGCCTCTAAGATAGGCGTGATTAATATTCTTTCTGTCATAGTTGCCTTCAAGTGTAACCATGACTCTTATACATTTCCTCAGACTGCCTTCCACGTTCATTTCCTGAACGCACATCAGAGCCGCTTCCGTAATTCCCATTTGCCTTACCGCAACAGCCGGGTACGCTTTATCCAAGTCAGAAGTGGCAGTAAAAACTATGGAAACTATATCGTCCTTGTCTATATTATTTCTCTCTATTATTTCTTTCATCATTTCAGCCGAAGCTTCATAGATCATTTCTTTGTCGTTCATTTCCACCGTAGTGGCTCCTCTTACAGCTGCAATCATTCTCTTTCCTCCAATCCGTCGGCAGCGGAATATCCCGTCGAAAACGCTATCTGCAAATTAAATCCGCCTGTATATGCGTCAACATCAAGCACCTCTCCCGCAAAATATAATCCCTTAATCAACTTGCTTTCCATAGTAGACGGGTCTATTTCATCCGTATTTACTCCGCCGCTTGTAACGACCGCCTCATTAAATCCCGCTGTTCCCGTAAGGTGTACAGGGAGAGATTTTATTAAAGAACATATTCTTTTTCTTTCTTCCTTAGTTATATCATGTACTTTTTTGTTCTCGTCAATACCGCTGAGTTTTATAATTACGGGTATCATTTTCTGGGGAAGCAGGTCGTTGAGAGCATTCTTCATGTCTTTATTTATATATTTCTCAAAATCTCTCAATATACGCATGTCCAACTCTTTCATATCAAGAGCCGGCTTCATATCTATATAAGCGGTCATATCTTCATCAAATCTATTAAGTAGATGTCTGCTGGCGGAAAGTATCATCGGCCCCGAAACTCCGAAATGAGTAAACAGCATTTCTCCGAAGTCCTTATATATTGTTTTGCCTTTTCCGTTTTTTATTACTATTGCGGTATTTTTCAAACTTAATCCCATAAGTTCACCGCAAAACGGCGAATCCGATTTCAGAGGAACAAGGGACGGCAGCAGCGGAGTTACCGTATGCCCTGCCTTTTTTGCAAATCTATATCCGTCGCCTGTCGAGCCTGTAGAAGGATAACTCAATCCTCCCGTAGCTACAATAATGGCGTCGGATAAAACTCTGCTTCCGTCGTTCAAAACTATTCCGCAGGTCTTTCCGTCTTCAATTATTATATCTTTGACAGCCTTGTCAAAATGCAGCCTTACACCGTTTTTTTTCATATATCTTACTAAAGCGTCGACAACGTCCGCCGCTTTATCGCTTACGGGAAAAACTCTTTTTCCCCTTTCGACCTTTGTTAATACCCCCATTTTTTCAATGAGTCCGACTGTATCCGACGGCTGAAACTTATAAAGCGCCGAGTACATAAAGTATGGATTTCCCGGTGTATTTTCTATATGTTCGTCGGGTTCGGAGGCGTTTGTTATATTACACCTTCCCTTTCCCGTTATCCTCAATTTTTTTCCTGCCATATTGTTTTTTTCGTATATGTCAACAACATGTCCTTTTTCGGCGGCTCTTCCGGCAGCAATCATTCCGGCAGCTCCTGCTCCTATTACAGTTACGTTCATATTATATCCCCCGCTTTTACGGTTTTAAAAAATTGCTCTCGTTTTGTCCTATATCAGAAAGATGCGCGCTGTCGTTTACGGTAAGCATCAGCCGTCTGTCATCTTTTATTTCAATAATGGATATAGCCGTATTATTTATCCACATTTTTGTGAACCAGCTGTTATCCAGTCCCATTATGTACATTATCATAAGTCTTATTATACCGCCGTGTGAAACTATAAGGATGTTTCCCGATTCGTTCTCTATAATTCTGTCCAGCGAAGGTTTCAGTCTGTTTATAACATTACTTATATTACCTTCTCCCGGGAAATCATAGAGATGTGGATTTTTTATAAAATTCATATACGTATCGCCGTATTTTGCCTTAAGCTCGGGAACTGTCATTCCCTCCCATTCGCCGAAATGTATTTCTCTGAAATTTTCTTCCGGTATAATATCAAGTTTCTTAGCCTTCGCTATCGGTTTTGCCGTAGCCATTGCCCTTTTCAGCGGAGAACAGTATATTTTATCTATTTCTATATTTTCAAAACGCTTTTCAGCACATTCCGCCTGTTTTATTCCCGTTTGCGATAATTCTATATCAGTCATGCCCTGATACCGTCTTTCCGTATTCCAAACGGTTTCTCCATGGCGCATCATATATAATCTAAGCATTTTATAACTCCTTAAGATAACGTATTTCCTTATCGGTAAGGTATCTCCACTCGCCCTTTTTCAGATTTCCGAGGGTTATATCGCCTTCCGCAATTCTTCTGAGCGAGGCTACAGGGTGTCTTGCCGCCTGACACATTTTTCTTACCTGTCTGTTTCTTCCCTCGTGTATAGTAATATTGCACCATGAAAAGCGTCCGTCGACTTTCAGAAGTTCTATTTTGGCAGGATGCGTCTTTTTTCCGTCTATTGTAATTCCGTTTTTAAACAGTTTTATTGTATTGCTGTCGGGCACTCCGAAAAGCTTTGCCTCATATACTTTTTTTATTTCGTTCTTCGGATGAGTAAGCTTATATACGATGTCTCCGTCGTTTGTCAATATCAAAAGACCGGACGTGTCGTAGTCCAGTCTTCCGACAGGTACAAGTCTTTCCTTAACATTTTTCACCAAGTCCAGCACCGTGGGTCTTCCGAACTGATCCTTTGCCGTTGTAACATATCCCTCGGGTTTATTAAGCATAATATATACTTTTTTCTTTTCCGGAGATATGACTTTTCCTTTATATAAAACTTTATCTTTCGCAGGGTCTACCTTTACACCCAGTTCCGTAACTGTTTCGCCGTTTACGGAAACAAGTCCCTGTTTTATAAGCTCCTCCGCCTTTCTTCTGGAGGCAACTCCGCAGTCCGCCATATACTTTTGCAGTCTTTCCATATTCTTCTCCTTAGTTACAAACAAATATTAAATTTAAGTATGTACGCTATTTTTTAGTATATCTGATTTCAATGGATTAATCCAGTATTTTATAAGCATTGACGCCGTTGTTTTCACATCTTTTTTTTCAACGTTATCATCAGCCGTCAATTTACATTCCACCAGTACTGTTTCTTCATTGACTTTAAAAATTATGCTTCCTATTTCGTCTCCTTTTACAACCGGCGCGTCTATCGTGTTCGGAAGCTGTATTTCCGCCTTTATGTTTTCTTTTTCATCATAGTTGAGCGGTATTGTTATTCCCTTTGAAACGCTTACCCCTACTCTCTTATTATATGAATTTTTTACCGGAATGTCGGCAATATAGTCTCCCGATATGCATAAATCATAATACTTATAGTTATCAAATCCATAGTTAAGAATGTTTTTTGTATCAATCCATTTTCTTTCTTTTCCTACTTTTCCCCATCCGCTTCCCAACACTACGGACACAAGCTTCATCCCGTCCCGTTCTGCCGCTCCTACAAAACAATTGCCGGCTTTTCCCGTAAAACCTGTTTTAACGCCTATAGCTCCGTCATATTCATTTAAAAGCCTGTTTTTATTGATTACGGTATATGTCCGTCTATCGCTTTTTATATTTACTTGTCTTGTATTTATAATATCAGTAAACGTTTCATTTTTGAGGGCATAGCAGGTAATTACAGCCATATCGTACGCCGTTGAATGGTGTTCTCCTTTATCCAGACCGTTGGGAGTCTCAAAATTTGTATCTAAGGCTCCTATATCCTGCGCTTTCTCATTCATAAGGCTGCAAAAATCATCAACGCTTCCGGAAATATGCTCGGCTATGGCAACCGCCGCGTCATTCGATGATTGCAGCATAAGAGCATACAATAAGTCTTTCAATTTTATCTGTTCACCGACCGAAAGTCCCATTTTGGTTTTCGGCTGCACCGCAGCATTTTTAGAAGCAGTAACCGTTTCATCAAGTTTTCCGCTTTCAATTGCCAGTATACAAGTCATTATTTTGGTTGTGCTTGCATTCGCTAACGGTTCAAAAGCATTCTTTTCCCATAAGACACGTCCGCTTTTTTCATCCATTAAAACAGCACCCAACGCCTTTACATCGGGTGCTTTCATTTCTTCCGCTTTTACATTTAAAGTAAAAATTATCGTTATCAAAATTGAAACCGAAATTATTTTTCTAAATATTTTCACAGCTACGCCCCCTCTTGTCTATTATATTTTGCATAGTCCAAAATATAACGGCGTATATTGTCAAAACCAAAAATCAATCCTGTTTTTCATTTCGTTCAGCTTAAGCTTTTCTGCAAACAACTGTCTGTATGTTGCCGTCTTTGTTTTTTGCATATTTTTCAACCTGTCAGCGGATAAAACCGTCTTATCTATGTCCGTCAGAAGCGCCTCGTACATGTTCTCAAACGCCGCTAGTTTTTCAATTACTTTTTCCAATGAAACACCATCGGAAAGTTCATATCCGTTTTCTGATTTAACGGTAATACGCTCCATTTTATTCCTCCTGTAAAGGCTCGTTTTCAGTTTCTTCCAGTTCGGGTAAATCATCCATTCCTTTAAATCCGAAATAACGAAGAAATTCCGTAGTTGTACCGAACAATATGGGCTTTCCGGGAACGTCCTTTTTTCCTGTTTCGCATACCAGACCTTTTTCAACGAGTCGGTTTACGGCATGGTCGCTGTTTACTCCTCTTATTTCCTCTATTTCCGCCTTTGTAACAGGCTGTTTATACGCTATTATAGCCAATGTTTCAAGAAGTGTAGGAGACAGTCCGTGTTTTTCCCGTACCTTATATATTTTTCTTATGGTCTCAAAGCATGAGGGAGACGTGCACATTTGATAGCCTTCGCCTATCTCTATTATTCTCATGCCTCTGTTTTCATCGGAATACCTTGCAATCAGCGTATTTACTATCGCTTTTGTCGTCGCCTTATCCATTTCTATCATGTCAGCCAAAGCAGTTAACGAAACTTCCTCTCCTGCCACAAAAAGGGCAGCCTCTATGACTGCCTCATACTCATTCATTTTCATATTCTTCACCGCTTTCATCGCCGTCCAGGTTATCTCCGGCATATATCATAATTTCCCCGAAAACCTGCTCCTGTTCCACTAAAACGCTGTGATGCCTTATCAATTCCAAAAGCGCCAAAAACGTAACCAATACTTCCTCTTTTGTCGAAGAGTCCGTAAACATATCATAAAATTTTATTTTGGGGTTTATCCTAAGAATACTTCTAAGGCCGGATATTTTTTCATCAACCGTAAAATTATCTCTTTTTACCGATTTAAAACCGCTTCTTACACGGTCGATTTTCTTTTCCCTTCGCAGCATAACTTCCCTGAACGCATTATATAAATCTTCCATAGTAAGACCGTGCAGACATTCCTCAACGGTCGGTTCTTCTCTTTTAGAAAGCTGCGGTATAATTATATCGGGTTCTCTGAAAAAAATCTTTGAAGCATTCTCTTCCATGCGCTGAAATGTTTCCGTAACGCCTTTAAATTTCTTGTACTCCAACAGTTTCTGTACAAGTTCATCCCTTGGGTCTTCTTCAGGTTCTTCAGATTGTACTTTCGGCAGAAGCATACGGCTTTTTATTTCTATAAGGTCGGCAGCCATAACGATAAATTCGCTCATACCGTCCATATTTTTGTTTTCTTCACGGCTGATAAACTCCATATATTGTTCCGTCAGTTCAGCTATAGGTATATCATATATATCTATTTCGTTTTTCTCTATTAAGTGATACAGCAGATCCAACGGTCCGGAAAAGCTGTCCAGTCTGACAGTCATATTATTCATGGGACACCGCCTTAAAAGAATATCGATGTTATTGCCATATAAAGCATATCTATTATTCTTCCGAAGAAATTGCCGAGACCGAGGAAAAGAAGGAATAAAAATCCCATCTGTATAACTTTCTCATACTGAATCAGTTTATAATAGCTGTTCGCCGGAAGAACGGAAGAAAGCACTTTCAGGCAATCCATGGGCGCTACAGGTATAAGATTGTAAATAACAAGGCAGCAACAATAATACGCTGTTTTTACAAACAATATTGACAGAAAATATATATTTGACGTAAACCATCCGGCAAAAGCGAATACAAAAGCAAATATAAGGTTTGCGATTGTAGGCGCCACGGCAGTAATAAGTACTCCTTTTTTTCTGTCCTTATAATAAAGAGCGCTGGTATTTACAGGAAGTCCCCAGCCGAATCCGCATGCCAACATAAGTATCATTCCTATAGGCTCAAAATGCTTGAGCGGATTTATTGTAAGCCTTCCCTGCTCTCTAGGCAGTTTGTCTCCCAGTGAGGATGAAACAGCGGCTCTTGTAAACTCGTGTATTGTTGTAGCTATCATTATTGCGGGTATCCCCAATAAAAATACAATCAATTGATTCATAAAGCACCTCCGATATATAAATATTCTGTCTTGAATAATTATTGTATCAGAAATAAGTATTTTAGTAAAGATTTCAACAACGTTCTTAATTTAACGTTAAACTAATATTTTTTATCATCGCAGTTGATACCGAGTTTAGCTTATAGTAAAATATATGAACACTAAAATATGGGAGACAGCCAAAATGGAAAAAATACTGTTGGATAATATTGATAAAGTTCATACTACAAAAATGGGTATTGACAGAATAATAAAAAATTTGGACATCCATAATATCGCCCCTGTACAATATTGTAAAAATTTAATTTCGGAAAAAAATTGTAATATATATCGCAAAGGTAAAAATCTGTATTGTGAAATCAATAATATAAAAATAACGATAAACGCAACAAGCTACACTATTATAACCGCGCATAAAATTTAATAGATACTCAATCTTTTTTGACTTTTGGAAGGAACAACTATTATGATTGAAAAATTTAAAACCGAATATCTCGATGATATTATGCAAATATGGCTTGCGTCAAACATTTCCGCCCACAGCTTTATAAAATCATCCTACTGGAAAAGCATGTTTGACGAAGTAAAAAAAATGATACCGCAGTCGGAAATATATGTTTACCGAGACAACGTGGAAATACTCGGATTTGTCGGAATTACCGATAATTATATAGACGGAATATTCACCATTTGCCGCTCATCGGGCATAGGTAAGGCTCTTATTGATTATGTAAAAAAATTAAAAGGCAGTCTGGAACTTAACGTATATGAAAAAAATAAACTCGCAATAAAATTTTATGAAAGGGAAAGTTTTAAAATCGTTTCAAAATCAACCGATGAAAGCACAGGCGAAGCGGAACTGTTTATGGTGTGGAACAAAAATAATTTCGATACAAAAAATTTTGAATTTATAAATTTAGCAGAATATACCGAGTATTCAGCTGCTGCCGCCGAATGGTTCAGCAAAAAATGGAATATCCCAAAAGAAGCTTATATTGAAAGCATAAATGATTGCATAGATAAAAAAACGGAAATTCCCAGATGGTATATAGTACTTTACAACAGTAAAATAATAGCCGGAGCAGGTATAATAGAAAACGACTTCCATGAAAGAAAATATTTGTCCCCAAATTTGTGCGCTCTGTATGTGGAAAAAGATTTCAGATACCACGGCATAGCTCGATATATACTTGATTATGCAAGAAAAGACTTAAAATTGCTCGGTTATAAAAAGCTTTACTTAATAACAGACCATACGGAATTTTATGAAAAATGCGGCTGGAACTTTATGATGTATGTAAAAGAAGATGATGGAAACGACATCCGTATGTATGAAGCCGACTGCTAAACACATTTTTATTCCTAAAAACAAAAAAGCCAAGGTTCAACGCCTTGGCTCTTTTATATGTAATTATCTGCACCAGCTTTTTAAAAGTCTTTCCGCAACAGTAGGCAAAGATGCCCTTTCTACTGCTTCAGAAGTTATGACATCGGCTTTTGCAATCACCTGTCCGTCCAACATATATACAGCCTCTCCTGCTTTTACCCCCTTCTCAATCGGAGCTTGCAGGCTTTCTGTCAATTCATATACAATTTCAGGTTCGCTTCCACCCTTCTGAATCATAGCATTTATATCTCCCGAGACTTCCAAAAGCACCGTTTCATGCTCACCCTTGCTTACAGGTATTTCTCCTGCCGAGTCGCCCTTTTTAGCTCCCGATACAACGGCGTAATTCGCATATCCGTAATCCAACAATTTTATTGCTTCAGAAAATCTTGATTTGTTGTCGGGAGCAGCCATTATTACCGCAATAAGCTCCATTCCGTTTTTATCAGCCGTAGCTGACAGGCAATACTTGGCGTTTCCCGTACTTCCTGTTTTCAGTCCCGTTGCTCCGTCATACCAACGTATAAGCTTATTTGTATTTGTAAGACCAAACTCCGTCGTACCTTTTCTTGTCGTATGATTTATAGTGTCCTGCCATGTAGTAGTATATTTTATAATATCGGGAAAATTTTTAATCAGTTCCTTTGACATTAACGCTATGTCTTTAGCCGTAGTAATATGTCCTTCCGTATCCAACCCACAGGCATTTTTAAACTCGGTATTATCCATGCCCAGTTCTTTTGCTCTGCTGTTCATAAGTTCTACAAATCCGTCTTCACTTCCGCCTATATATTCAGCCATAGCTACGGCAGCGTCATTTGCCGACGCAATTGCTATACATTTTGTCATATCCGCTGCCGTCTGCGTCTCTCCTTCTTCCAGAAAAACCTGAGAACCTCCCATAGAAGCCGCATGTTGACTTACAGTAACCTTATCATCCCATTTTATTTTCCCATCTCTTTCAGCCTCATATATAAGCAAAAGAGTCATTATTTTTGTAATGCTTGCAGGAGGAAGCTTTTCATCGCTGTTTTGCTCATACAAAATATCTCCGGTAGACGCTTCCATAAGTATGGCGCTCTTTGACTTTAATCCAAGATCTGTTATATTTTCATGCTGAGCCGCATTAACATATAACGGTCGGCATACCGATATAAAGACCAATATAGAAGCCGTCAGCTTTTTCATTATTTTCATAATATGTCTCCGTCAGTTTTTTTCTTATTACTAAATTATTTGTATTATGCCTAAGTTAGAACATTATTAACTGTTTTAAAAATAATATTATATTTTTTGCACAAAATGTGATATAATAAAATACTATTTAACATTGCTGTAAATATTTAATATTATTTCGATTATTGTATGATATATGATGATAATGTTATAATATGCGGCAATATCTAGTCAGGGAGTTAAAATTATGAATAAAAAACTGCTTTTGATATTAAACCCATGTTCAGGGCAAAAAAAGGCTAACAAGTATATAATCGATATAATTTCTCTTTTCAGTAAAGCCGGCTATGACTGTACCATACATGTAACCCAGTGCACAGGAGACGCCTCTCAATATGTAGCTGACAACGCCTCGTACTATGATTTGATAGTGTGCATAGGCGGAGACGGAACTCTTAATGAAGTTATAACAGGTATACTTTCCTGTGGCGTCGACGTTCCTCTCGGATATATACCGTCAGGCAGTACAAATGACTTTGCAAACAGCCTAAAACTATCAAAAAATGTTATGCAAGCTGCTCAAGATATTATAAACGGTAAGCCTAATTTATATGATATAGGATGTTTTAACGGAAGATATTTTTCATATATAGCTTCTTTCGGAGCTTTTACAAAGGTTTCTTATGACACTCCTCAAAATCTGAAAAATGCTTTCGGACATTTTGCCTACGTCATGGAAAGTTTAAAGGAGTTACCTGCTATTAAGCCTATTCATGCCAAAATCACAGCAGGCGATATTGTTTACGAAGATGATTTTATATTCGGCGCTGTCAGCAACTCAACTTCTGTTGCCGGAATACTTACGCTCGATCCCGAATATGTTGATTTGAGCGATGGTCTTTTGGAAGTATTTCTTGTAAAAAATCCGACAACTCCATTTGAGCTTAGTAAAATAGCGCTCTCATGTACTCTTAGGCAGTATGATAACGAAACGGTAAGATTTTTTTCGGCTGAAAAAATAGAAATAGAAACATCATCGTCAGTAAACTGGACAATTGACGGAGAATACGAGCAGGGCGCCGAAAAAATAGTTATAGAAAACCTTAAGCACGCAATAAAACTGATAAAATAAAAATACAATAATACCGACCTTTCAGATTTAACGGCAACTTCTGACAGGTCGGTATTTTACACTAAATATTATATCTACAAAAATTTTGTTTTATCAACCTCTTTTATATGCTAAAAACCGTACCTGTTTTAATAAGTACGGTTTTGTCATTTTTATCTTATTCTGTCAGGGAAACCTATCTTTCTGTGTACCTTGGAAAGTGTTCTCTGCGCTATTCTCTGAGCTTTCTCTGCGTTCATTTTTATAATACTGTCAATGTAGTCCTTATTTTTTTCCAGTTCTTTTACTTTCTGCTGGATAGGTTCAAGGCTTGCTACCACAGCTTCTCCGACAGCCGTTTTAAACTGACCGTAGTTGCTTGATGAAAATTCCCTTTCAGCCTCTGCAATTTTCTTTTCCGTTACCGCACAGTATATGTTGAGCAGGTTGCTCACACCGGGCTTATCCTCGCTGTATCTTATTTCGTTATCCGAATCGGTAACCGCTTTTTTTATTTTGCTCATAATCACGTTAGGATCGTCAAGAAGAGCAATGGAATTGTTTTTATTTTCGTCTGACTTTGACATCTTCTTTGTAGGCTCCTGAAGAGACATTATCCTTGCGCCGACTTTTCCTATATATGCCTCCGGTATTTTAAATACGTCTCCGTATATGCTGTTAAAACGCGCGGCAATATCTCTTGTTATTTCAAGATGTTGTCTCTGGTCTTCTCCTACGGGAACAAGATCCGTCTGATAAAGAAGTATATCCGACGCCATTAATACAGGGTATGTAAAAAGTCCCGAGTTAATATTATCGGAATGAGTTTTTGACTTTTCCTTAAACTGGGTCATTCTTCCCAATTCTCCCATATATGTATAGCAGTTTAATACCCAGTTAAGTTCCGCATGCTGAGGGACATGAGACTGATAGTATATAATATTCTTTTCCGGGTCAAGACCTGCGGCTATATACTGCATGAGAAGAGTTCTTGCCTGCTGTCTCAGCTTTACGGGGTCTTGTCTGACAGTTATAGCGTGCATATCGACTATACAGTAAAGGCAGTTGTACTCATCCTGAAGTTTAGTCCAGTTTCTGAGAGCTCCCAAGTAGTTTCCGAGCGTAACATAACCCGAAGGCTGCATTCCGCTGAATATAGTTTTTTTCTCATCAGCCATATAAATTCCTCTTTTCCGTATATAAAAATATCGTAAAAAAATCAAAAATAAACTTCTTATAGTATACTATGGTTCTTTTTTATATTCAAGTAAATTTATTGAGCGCCTATTTTAAAGACAGGAAAAATTATTATGTCATTATTGAATATTAAATATATTTATAGTAAAATATTAACCATGCCTTAAAATATAATCAGCTTTTAAAGGCAGACTGATTTTTAAAACATAAGAAAGGAGCAGAATTAATATGAGTTTCATCAATGAACAGAATATCCCTTCTCCCGATGAAGTTAAGGACGAAGTGCCTTTTCCGCGTCATCTGACAGGGATAAAAGCCAAAAGGGACGCTGAACTGAAAGATATAATTTCAGGAAAAACCGATAAATTTATTTTGATTGTCGGTCCTTGTTCCGCAAGCGATGAAGACGCCGTATGCGATTACATATCACGCCTGGCAAAAATAAACGAAGAGGTAAAAGACAAAGTCTTTATAATTCCGAGAATATATACAAACAAACCCAGAACTACAGGCGACGGATATAAAGGAATGCTCCATCAGCCTGACCCGGAAAAAGCTACAAATATATATGCCGGAATTATAGCTTTGCGTAAAATGCATATACGCGCCCTTTCGGAATCTCATCTTACAGCTGCCGACGAGATGCTTTACCCCGAAAACCTTGTATATGTCGACGATATGCTCGGATATATTACAATAGGCGCTCGTTCTGTTGAAAATCAGCAGCACAGACTTGTTACGAGCGGAATAAATCAGCCTGTCGGTATGAAAAATCCCACCAGCGGCGATTTTTCCGTAATGTTAAACTCTATACACGCCGGTCAGCATGAACATACTTTCCTTTACAGGGATCACGAGGTAAGTACAAGCGGAAATCCTTATGCCCATGCAGTAATAAGAGGTTCTGTCGATAAGTACGGAAAGGCTCATGCAAACTACCATTATGAGGATCTTATGTCGCTCACCGAGGAATATATTGAGAGAAATCTTAAATTCCCATGTATAATATGCGACGCTAACCATTCAAACTCCGGCAAAAAGTTTTATGAACAGCCGCGAATAGTAGCTGAAATACTGCATAACAGAACCCAGAATAAAGATTTGCACAATGTAGTTAAAGGCGTTATGGTCGAAAGTTATATTGAAGAAGGAAACTGCAAAATAGGAGACCATATATACGGCAAGTCCATAACAGACGCATGTCTCGGTTGGAAAGATACGGAAAAACTTATATACTATACTGCCGAACATTGTTAAACCGAAAATATATTTTACAAATAACAACCCCTCTACATTAATGTTTAATTTCATACAGAGGGGTTTGTTTTTATCTGTGATTCTATTTTACGGGCTTTCGTTTCGGATAAAACAAATCGAAAGTCGAACAAAAAGTTATATGATTTCCAGCCATGCGACGCTTTCGCTTCCTACGGTTTCCACTTCGGATTTATCATATGCAATTAAAAGTTTTCTGTCGTATTCGCCGTCTTCATCGCTGTCAAACCGTATTTGTACATAATCGTTTCCTACATAATAGGCAGTACCGCCGCCTTTCGCTATCTCAATGTCTGCTTTCTTATTATTTTCAAATGACAGATTTTCGGTAATCTCTTCTAATGTCATTTCCTCATTTATTCCGTTCATCAACGCTCCCAATGTTCCTTGAAGCCGAATGGGAACAGCTTCATCACTCAATACTACCTCACCCGTATCCTCGTTATATTCTCCGTTGTAAACCACGCTGACAGAAAAATCCGTGCTTTCTCCTATAAACAAATTCCCATGGTAAAACTCCACATCATTTCCTGTTTGTTCCTTAAATTCTTTATATGACATAAATTCATATTCTTTCGCCGTATCGGATATACTTACAGCAGGTTTTTTTGAGCCGTTGCCACAGGCAGATAAAGCCGTGATTATGCCCAGCGTCAGACCGAATAATAAGCTTTTTCCGATTTTTTTCATATAACCGCCTCCATGTCTATCATTTGTTTATTATGTATCGCTGTTTTCAGCAGTCTTCCAATAATATTTCTTTCAAATACTCTAAGCTTTGTTTTTTCATTCCTTTTGATATAAGGTAATTTTCAATATCCTTATCTTTATACAGTTTTATAAGCTCACACATTGTTTCTGCCTCAGAAAGCACAACGCTTCTGTACTTACGGTATTGAGGAAAATCATTCATAAATTTATCTGCCCTATTCTTATTGTATGTATAACTGACTTCATAATCGGCAATAATGTCTTCTTCCGATACGCCGAGCATATAGTATAAAACAGACGCCACAACCCCTGTTCTGTCCTTTCCCGACGTACAGTGAAATAATACTCCGCCGTCTTTAACGGAGTCCGCAATTATATTAATAACCTCCGCAAGATTTTCTCCATGCGACAAAACGATGTTCTTATACCCCTCCGCCACACTTTCCGCAAAAGCCTGCATAGACGGACTTGATATATTATTAAATGAAAGATTGTCTTCTACAAGAGGAAAGTGTATATAATTAAAATCTTTCGGACAGTTATCGGGAAACATTTTAACTTCCTCTTCCGAGCGCATATCTATAATCGTCTTTGCTCCTGCTTTTTTTATCACTTCCCACTCTTCTTTAAGTACTCCGTTAAGTTTATCGCTTCTGAAAAGCAAATTCCATTTTACGGCTTTACCGTTTCCGGCATAAAGTCCGCCCATATCGCGAAAGTTAAAAACCTCAGAAAATCTATATCTTTTTATATGCATTACGAATACCTCTTAAATTATTTTAATAATATGTACGTTTTCTGTTTACAATGCCGTTCCTTTCTTAGGTACAAAAAGACCTTCTAACGGCGCTCCTTCCAGTTTCAATAGCATTACTTTTTTATCCAAACCTCCTGCATACCCTGTTAGGCTTCCGTTAGAACCGACAACCCTATGGCACGGTATTATAATACTTATTGGGTTATGTCCGACCGCTCCGCCTACCGCCTGTGCCGATACACGTTTTCCTCTGTATTTTTTCTCAAGCTGTTTCGCAATTTTTCCGTATGTTGTCAATTCACCGTATGGTATTTCCGTTAATATGTTCCATACGTCGCGTCTGAAATCGCTTCCTTTAGGCGCAACGGAAAAATTAATACTCGAATTTTTTCCTTTAAAATAATCGTCAAGCCATTGTTTTACAATTTTAAAAACAGGAAGTTCTTTTTCTTCCGCATTCGGTAATGTAGAAGCATAGTATTTCTGCCCTTCTATCCAAAGTCCCGTTATGCTTTCATCTTCACCTGCAATTGTTATCTTTCCTACGGGCGAATTATAATAAGTAATATATTCCAATTAGAAGATCCCTCCTTTTATAAAATCTGACAATGAGTTTTATATAAGTATATCATTCATACTAATATTTTTTGAGTAATAAATCAATAACCCCAAACACATATATGTTTAGGGTTATCATTTCTCGTTAAAACTTTATTTACTTACAATCTCTCGATATATTCAATAACAGTCCCATAGAAGCCATCATAACTACCAGCGATGTTCCCCCGTAGCTTATAAACGGCATAGGCATACCTGTATTCGGTATCGAGTTGGTAACAACGGAAATATTTATTATTACCTGCACGGCTATCATTGTCGTTATACCCGTAGCCATATAAGAGCTGTATTTGTCTTTAGCCGTCATAGCTATCTTTGTTCCTCTCCATATAAGAAGCGCAAAAAGAAGTATTACTACTATCGCTCCTACAAGACCGAGTTCCTCGCAAATAATTGCGAAGATGATATCATTATAGCTTTCGGGAATAAACGTTTTCTGCCTGCTCTGGCCTATACCCAAGCCAAACAGACCGCCTGACGCAACCGCAAAAAGCGACTGTATAACCTGGTATCCCGTATCGCTTGGGTCGCTCCAAGGGTCAAGCCAGCCTTTTATTCGATCCATTCTGTATGGTTCTACGATTACAAGCAAAATAAATCCAAGCACCCCGAGCATACCGAATACGACAAAGTTTCCTACTCTGTTACTGGCTACAAACATTATCATAAATCCTACAGCCATTACGACTATACCTGTGGACAGGTTTTCTTTTGCAATAAGTATAAACGCCAAAAGCAGCGGTATGGAAAAAATCAAAAACGACTTAAAATTTCCATTCAACTTATTTTTGTTTTTTATGACATAATCACTCATAAAAATAATCATTATAAACTTTGCAAACTCTGAAGGCTGAAAAGACGTACCCAAAACCTCAAGCCATCTCTGCGAGCCTTTCGTTGCAACGCCAACCACCAGAACGACGCCCAGTATTCCGATGATAAATATGTATGCAATACCCGAAACTCTTCTGAAAAATTCGGTATTTACGCTCATACACATTATCATTGCAACCAAACCTACAATAGACCATCTCAGCTGACGGGCAAAAAAGTAGAACTTATCGTTGAACTTAGGTTCTGTCATCGCATAATAATAGCTTGAGGAAAATACCATAACAAGTCCGAACATTACGAGTATAAGAACAAGTATAAGAACTGTATAGTCAATTCCTCTGAACGGGTGCGGATTAATAAGATTTCTTAAATTAAGGCGGCTTCTGTCAGGAATATCGTCATATCTTTTTCTATTCAGTTGGTAGACGTTGCCGTCTTTCTTTTTATAGTCGGCCATTCTTTACCTCCTGTAAACCAAATTTTACAGCCGCTTTTTTACTGAGCGACCATTTCCTTGAACATTCTTCCCCTCTGTTCATAGTCCTCAAACATTCCCCAGCTTGCGCACGCCGGTGAAAGAAGTACGCAATCGCCTTCTTCAGCCGAAGCCTTACATTTTTCTATACACTTTTTAAATGTATCGGCAAACTCATAGTCTTTAAATCCATATCTGTCACAACATTCCGCTATCTTTCCTGCCGTTGCGCCTATGAGTATAAGCTTTTTCACTCTTCCGTCAAAAAGTTTTACCCATTCGTCATAGGATGAGTCTTTATCATATCCCCCTCCTATGAGGACAATAGGCTTTCTCATAGCAAGGACGGCTCTTATTGACGCGTCGGGATTTGTTCCCTTTGAGTCATTGTAATAATCAACTCCGTCAAAAGTTCCGCAATACTCTATTCTGTGCTCAACCCCGTTAAATTCTTTCAAAATTTCTCTTATGCTTTCCATATCTACGCCGGCACAGACAGCACAAGCAACGGCAGCCATAACGTTTTCATAATTATGCGTACCGAGTATTCTGAGGTCATGGATATTTATTACATCTTCATCCAGTCCGTTCCATTTTATATGTATATTGTCTCCGTCGAGATATATTCCCTCGTCAAGCTTCTCCGCACTTGAAAAAAAGAATACTTTTCCTTTTGTTTTGTCAGCCATTTTCACACAATATTCATCATTTTTATTTAATATTGTGAAATCGTCTTTATTTTGCTTCATAAAGATTTTTTCCTTAACGGCAACATAATTATCCATTGTTTTATGTCTGTTAAGATGGTCGGGGGTGATGTTCAATACAGCGGCTATATGCGGTCTGAAAGTATCGGATGTTTCAAGCTGAAAACTGCTTATTTCCGCACATACAAAATCATCGGCTTTAAGGCTTTTAACTTTTTCCGAATAAGCCACTCCGATATTTCCGACAACAGCCGTATTTTTATATTTTTTATTTAACAACATTCCCGTCAATGTTGTCGTCGTTGTTTTTCCGTTTGTTCCGGTTATGGCACATACAGGGCATTCGGTCAGCGTATAAGCCAGTTCTACCTCGCTTATAACTTTAACTCCGCTGCTTTTTGCTTTTTTTATAAACGGCAGGTCGCACGGAACGCCGGGGCTAAGAACAGCATAGTCGAAACTATCTATAATATCGTCCGGATTTGCTCCCGCAAAAATTTTTATTCCCGCTTTTTTATACGCTTCTATATCATGCAGCTTAATCAGAACATCCATTGGTTTCATATCCTGAAGCGTTACGTCGGCGCCTACGGACGCCAACAATTTGGCTGCGGATATACCGCTTCTTGCCATGCCGCATACTATTACCTTTTTATTTTCATAAAGCATTTTAAAATCTTCCTTTCATATTTGAAGCAGTACGGTCAGACTCTTCTCCTGCACAAACAATATATTCCTTAAAAGAAGTCATAGATTTTTCTTAAATTAAAATATATTTTGTGCTCCGAGGAACGCCACAAGACATGCAATTGCCGTTATTACATAAAAAAGAGTTACTACCTTTGTTTCGCTCCAACCTGAAAGTTCAAAATGGTGATGAAGAGGTGCCATCTTAAACACGCGTTTTTTGGTCTTTTTATAAACGGTAACCTGTATCGCTACAGATAACGTCTCCACAACATAAATTATTCCGGCTATAAGTATAAACAGAGGCATTTTCAGTATAAACGCACATGCGACGATAAAACCGCCAAGTGCGAGCGATCCTGTGTCTCCCATAAATACTTTGGCAGGGTATGCGTTGAAAATTAAAAACGCTAAAAGTCCTCCTATCATCGCTCCGCCGGCCGTTACTATTCCGTTTCCGGCGGCGTATGCGCACATTGTAAAGAATACGCATACTATAAGCGTTACTCCGTCTGCAAGACCGTCAAGTCCGTCGGTAAGATTGACTCCGTTTACAGTTGCAAGAACCGCTATAATACAAAACGGTATAAAAAGTATTCCCAGATCCCATGTTTTTCCGCCTGTAAATGGTATATATATTTCCGTACCTACGCCTGATTTATTCAAATAAACCATAAACAATACGCATATAATAAGCTGTCCGATTATCTTCTGCATAGGTTTAAGACCGAGTGAACGCTTCTTTACTACCTTAATATAGTCGTCAATAAATCCTATAAGTCCGAATCCGATAGTTACGAGGATTACCGCTATAGTCTCATGCGTAGGTGTCATAAATATTGCCGAAAGCACAAAAGCCGCTAAGAAAGCCAATCCTCCCATCGTAGGCGTGCCCGTTTTTTGCAAATGCGTCTGCGGACCGTCGTCTCTGACAGTCTGTCCGAACTTAAGCCTATGCAGAAAAGGTATAAGCACAGGACAAACAAAAATGCAAAGCACGAAAGCTATTATTAACGTGTATATTCCTTTTATCAATAAATTCATTTGTATTACTCCTTTTAAAACCGTTAAAATTTCTTAATATATTCGGCAATCTCACTGAAATGCATACTGTGCGACGCCTTTATAAGAACAGTGCCGCGCGGTTTATATCCTGAGTTCAAAAATTCCTCAACGGTCTTATAATATTTTATATTATCTAATCCGGCTGTTTTAGCCCCGTTAAAAATATTAACGGAAATTCCTCCGATAGCTATCAATTCATTAATCTCTTTTTCCGCAGCATATTTGCCTGTATCAAAATGCATTTTTTCCGCATACTCGCCAAGTTCAAACATATCGCCCAATATGGCGCACTTATGTCCTTTACATGACGCCAGTACGTCTATGGCTGCCTTTGTCGATACCGGATTGGCATTATAAGAATCGTCAATAAGCACCGCCCCATCGAATAAATTGAATTTTTCCATTCTCATTCCCGTAGGCATAAAACTTTCGATACCTTTTTTTATGCTTTCTAAGTCCATATCCTGTATTATTCCTACGGCAGCGGCTGCCATGGCATTATATACCATATGAACGCCCGGAACCGAAATCATTGCTTCAAAGCTTCCCTTCGGAGTATTTATTGTGCATTTTATTCCTTCAAGTCCCATAGGCTCTATATCGGACGCCCAAATATCAAATTCATTATCTGTTCCGTACCATATTATTTTTGCATTATTACTCAATCCGTATGTATGCTCAAAACCTCTTATTTTACAAAGCATATCGTCATCACCGTTGAGCACTGCATAACCGTCTTTTCCGATATATGGGAACATCTCACATTTTGCCTTTAGTATACCCTCGCGTGAGCCGAGGTTCTCTATATGCGATACTCCGATATTTGTGATAACGCCGACATCGGGTTTAACGGCCTTAGCCAAGACGTCTATCTCTCCGCTGTGGTTCATACCCATTTCGACTACGGCTGCCGTATGTTCATTTTCAAGAGAAAAAATCGTGATAGGAACGCCTATATCATTATTAAAATTCCCTTTTGTCTTATGCACATTGTATTTTTGAGACAAAACGCCTGCTATAATATCTTTTGTCGTCGTTTTTCCGACGCTTCCCGTTACCGAAACAACGGGTATGTTGAACAAACTTCTGTACCCTTCAGCCAGGTCAAGCAACGCCTTTCTTGTATTTTCAACAAGTATCAGCGACTTACCGTGAGGTACGATAAACTCTTTTTCGCTTAGTACACATTCGGCTCCGTTTTCCCATGCCTTTTCTATAAAATCATGCCCGTCAAATTTATCTCCTTTTACGGCAACAAACAGACTGTTCTCCGCAGCGGCTCTGGAATCGGTCGTAATACATGTAATAACCTTGTTTTCTCCTATCAGTTTTCCGCCCGAAAATTCCGCGGCCTGATTTATGTCTATAGGTATCATTTTTATCTCCTTATGCCCTAGCGGCTTCTATTGCTTTTTTCACTTCTTCTACATCGTCAAAATGAATTGTTTTATCGGCAAATATCTGGTAATCCTCATGTCCCTTACCTGCAATAATTACAACGTCGTCTTTTTCAGCCATTTTTATAGCTTCATTTATAGCTTCCCTTCTGTCCTCAATTTTATGATAGGGACATTTTGTAGGTATCATTCCAACTTCCACATCATCCAGTATAGCCGCAGGATTTTCGGTTCTCGGGTTATCGCTGGTAATTATTGCAAAATCGGAAAGTTTTCCGACAATATCGGCCATTATGGGACGTTTTGTCCTGTCTCTGTCTCCTCCGCAGCCGAATACCGTTATTATTCTTCCCTTGGCAAATTCATGCGCAGTCTGCAAAATATTTTCCAAACCGTCAGGTGTATGCGCATAATCTACTATTGCCGTTATCCCCAAATCATTGGGTACGGACTGAAATCTTCCCGGAACACCTTCGTTAAGTGCGAGTCCGTCTATTATCTTTTCCATTTCTATACCGTTTAAAATACATGCGCCTATAGCTCCCAAAGAGTTATAGATACTGAATCTACCCGGAATATTAAGTTTTACCGGATACTGTTTCCCCTCATAATCAAGCGTATAGCTTACTCCGTCGGCTGTAACGGAAATATTTTCCGCTCTTAAATCAGCCTTTTCATAATCTATTCCGACAGTCATAACATTTCCTTTTGAAACGCTTTTCATATATTCTCCGGCTTCATCATCCATATTTATGACGGCTTTGTCAGCCATGGAAAAAAGTATTCCCTTGGCTTTCATATAGTTTTCCATTGTTTTATGATAGTCCAGGTGATCCTGTGTTAAATTTGTAAATATCGCAGTGGAATATCTAACGCCTGCCACCCTGTCAAGAGACAGAGAATGGCTGGAAACTTCCATTACCGCATATTTTACATTCTCGTCTACCATTTCGGAAAACAGCTGTTGAAGTTCAAGGCTTTCAGGCGTTGTTCTGTCCGCATGAAGCTTTCTGTTGCCTATCATATTTCCGATAGTTCCGACTACGCCTGTTTTATAGCCGATATTATCAAGTATAGTTTTTATAAGATATGTAGTAGTTGTTTTTCCATTTGTCCCCGTTACGCCGATGACATTTATTTTTTCCGACGGAAAATCATAATAAGCCGCCGATATCTGTGCAAGGGCAAGTCTTGTATTTTCGGCAATCACAACCGTAACTCCGTCAGGTACGTCAACCTCATGTTCAGCCACAATAACGGAAGCGCCCTTTTCCGCCGCAGATCGGGCATAATTATGGCCGTCGCTTTGGAAACCTGTTATACATACAAAAAGGTCGCCTTTTCCAACCTTTCTTGAATCATACTGAACCGCCTGTACCTGCGCATCGGCAGAACCTTTTATAACAGTACAATCTATATTCTCAATCAATTTCTGAAGTATCAAGGTTAAAACCTCCTAAACAATCAGTTTTTAAAATCTTCTATAATCAATTGATTATATCACAGTCAAACATCGATGTAAATAATTCCTACTTCTTATATTTAGTCGGAAACCGATATTTCAGCTGTTTTCGGTATGTTAAGATAAGGAAGTATATTAGAAAGCAGGTCTTTCATAACAGGCCCTGCGACCGTTCCGCCGTAATACACTCCCTGAGGCTCATCTATAAGCACAAGAGCCATTACCGTCGGTTTATCGGCAGGCGCAAAAGACATAAAGCTGGCTATATATTTTCCGCTGCCTCTGGGTAATTTCTGGCTTGTCGCAGTCTTTCCACCTATTCTGTATCCGTCTACCTGAGCTTTATTTCCCGTTCCTTCCGCAACGACAGATTCCAATATAGCACGCATTTTTTCGCTTGTTTCCTCGCTTATTGCCCTTCCGCCGTCAGGCCATTCAAATACTTTCTGTGTAAATCCATCGTCATCTATGGTTTTTACCGCAAAATGGGGAGTAATGAGCCTTCCTCCATTCACAACCGCAGCAGCAGCCCTTAAAAGCTGTATAGGCGTTATTTGAAACGTCTGTCCAAAGCTCATTGTCGCCAATTCCACAGGTCCTATATCATCTTTTTTATGAAGTATTCCGACTGCCTCTCCGTTAAGGTCTATTCCCGTCTTTTCATTAAATCCGAATTTAATCATATATTCATGGAATTTATCGGCTCCTATCCTCTCTGCAACCTGCATAAACACAGGGTTACACGAGTTTCTTACTCCCTGCACAAACGTCTGTTCCCCGTGGGTTCTCGGATAGCGCCAACATTTTATTTGTCTGCCACCTACCGTCATGGAACCTGTACATGTAAACGGACTATCGGGCGTTATTACACCTTCTTCTAATCCTGCCGACGCCGTAACTATTTTAAATGTACTTCCCGGCTCATAAGTATCATTTATAGCCTTATTTCTCCACATTCGGTTCAGGTAATCATTTTTTTCCTCCGCTGTAAAGGTGTCCCATGCCTTTGCAAGTTCAGGGTCATTAATCGTAAACGGTTCATTAAGGTCGAATGTAGGATAATTTGCCATTGCATATATCTCGCCGTTTTGAGGATTCATAACTATAATTAACCCGCTTTTTGCACCTTTAGCCTCCACTGCCGCTTTTATTTCCTGTTCTGCATACTGCTGTATCACCACATCTATACTCGTTACCAGGTTATCTCCGCTTATCGGCTCCACTCTTTCCTCAGCATCGCTCACTCTCAGTCCCTTTGAGTCAGTCTGCGTCAATATTTTTCCGGCTTTGCCTTTCAGATAGTCTTCATATTTACTTTCAAGGCCGATTATCCCCTGATTATCCTTTCCTACAAAGCCGATTACATTTGCCGCCAAAGTACAATATGGATATGTACGTTCAATATCTTCATCTATCATTACTCCAGGAAGTTCCAACGCTCTTATCTCAGCGGCGGTTTCATTATCGACTTTCGTCTTTATACGTTTCAGGGCAACGCGTTCTTCTATATCTTCAAGAACATCATCATAGTCCAATTCCAGTATTTCCGATAACGCCGTTGCCGTTGCTTCTTTATCCTTTATCTGGGCGTGTATAACAGAAACGGAACTTACCGATTCCGTAACAGCCATTCCCACTCCGTTCCTGTCAAGTATGCTGCCTCTTTTAGGCGTTATAAGACGGTCTCTGGTCTGCTGTTCATACGCTTTATTCTGATATTCCTCGTCCTTTGTCAACATTATATATCCAACTCTTACCGAAAGAGCCGCCAAAGAACACATAAACGCCGTAAGCGTTATTAAAAGACGTTTCTTACCTTTAAAAGTCAGTCTGTCCACTCTGTTCACTCCATTTATTATATCTTATTAAATATATGTATTTATCAATCTGTGTATTACGCAACGTTACATCCATTTTTATTTTTTACATAAATTGTCGTTAATTTTTTTGAATTTTGCATAATTGACAGCTTCTTAATGTATATATTATAATTAAATAAATTCTTCGGAAATGGGATTACCCTACCGGCGGTTACAGCCCGCGAGCGGAATATTCCGCATAATTCAGTTAAATTCTGAAGCCGACAGTAAGTCTGGATGGGAGAAGAAAAGCTTGAAACGGCTGCTCTCCTCCCATTTTCTACATAAAGAAATAAAAGAAAGCATCCGTTTTAAGGGTGCTTTTTTTATTTCAGAAAGGAGAGTTAATATGGAACAAAATCATTCTAACCCATTGGCAACCGAACCTGTAGGAAAACTTCTTTTGAAGTTCTCCGTTCCGACTGCGCTTACACTTATGGTCAACTATATGTATAACATAGTCGATCAGATATTTGTCGGTCAGAAAGCCGGCTATCTCGGTATAGCCGCAACAAACGTGGCTTTTCCTCTCAGTACTATATGCGTTGCCATAGCGCTTCTCATCGGAGACGGCTGCGCAGCAAACATAAGCCTGCATCTTGGCAGAAAAGAATATGAAAATGCAAATCACTCTTTTGCCAATGCTTTTGCTCTCTTAATAGCTTTCGGCATATTTGTTCTTGTAGGCGGAAATGTATTCCTAAAACAGCTTGTACTACTTTTCGGCGCAACGGAAAATGTTTTCAATTCTGCAATGAGCTATTCCAGAATAATACTTTTCGGACTTCCTTTTATGATATTCAACGTATCGTTTACCGCAATTATAAGAGCTGACGGAAATCCGAAGTATACAATGAAATGTATGATGCTGGGCGCATTAATCAATGTCGTTCTCGACCCTATATTTATTTTTACGTTTGATATGGGTGTAGTCGGAGCAGCCATAGCCACTATTATAGGTCAAATAGCCGCAGGCGTTTTATGTCTGCTTTACATACCTAAGCTCAAAAACGTATCTTTTTCAGTCGCAAATATGAGGTTGAAAGCCGATACATGCAAGGAAATACTGACTCTGGGAATACCGAGTTTCTTTACTCAGATCAGTGCGGCTTTGACTCAGATAGTAATGAACAACCTCATGAAAACCTACGGCGCTTCTACAATATACGGCAGCGACATAGCTCTTTCATGCTACGGAATGGTTATGAAAATATATCAGGTTGCACATTCCATGTTCGTAGGCGTATCATCGGGAACTCAACCTATAAACGGCTTCAACTATGGTGCAAAACAGTACGGGAGAGTTAAAAAAACCTATAGCCTTGCCATAAAAGTCGCTCTTGTTATATCTATAATATGGTATTTATTGTTTAGGATTTTTTCAGGAACGCTTGGAGGTCTGTTTGTTCCCGGCAACGAGCTTTACAGTCAGTTTACACAGCACTTCATTAATATTTATATGGCTGTATTTTTCATCTACGGTCCTCCGATGTCAACGGCGTCATTTTTCCAGGCAATCGGAAAGCCTGTAAAATCATTATTGATTTCATTATCAAGACAGGCGTTCTTCCTTATTCCGCTTGCATTAATACTTTCAAATTTCTTCGGCCTTGACGGCGCTCTTGCCGCCGCCCCCATAGCCGATACTTTAACGCTGTTACTTGCAGTTATACTGGTAGTCAGAGAATTCAAATTCTGGAAAGCCAATAATATGATTTAATAAACTTCGTTTTCTCCCTGAAATGCCTTTTCAGGGAGAAATTTTTATACCGATAATTATGTAAAAATTAAGAAAGCCTCCTGTTTTTTATTAATAAATGTATGATATTCTTTTTATAAGTAAACTTTTTATAATTTTATGAAATACTAGGAGGCATTTTACATGAAACCGTTTAAAACAAAAAGTAAAGTTTTTTTGATAATATTTATATTCCTTATAGTATGGATATTTTGGAGTAATACAACTCTTTCAATAAGTAAATATATTATTTCAGACGAAAGTGTTCCGTCTGAATTCAACGGTTTTAAAATCGCACATATTTCAGACCTGCATAACGCGGAAATCGGCAAAGGCAATAAAAATCTTCTCGCAAATATTAAAGAAGAAAATCCCGATATAATAGTAATCACAGGCGACATTATAGATAGGAATAATACGGATACGGCTGTCGCTATAAACTTCGCGGAAGCTGCCTCAAAAATAGCGCCATGCTTTTATGTAAACGGAAACCACGAAGCTTCCGTCAATGAATATAACGACTTTAAAAAAGCTTTAAAAAATGTCGGTATAACCGTTTTAGAGGACGATTATTCGGTAATTGATAAAAACGGTCAAAAAATATATGTTTTGGGGTTATCCGATCCGAGTTTTTCCGGCGGAAGAGATATAACCGGTTCGTTAAAACATTTGAAAGAAGCGGCAGGCAGCAATTATACAATTTTGTTATCACACAGACCCGAACTGTTTGAACTGTATTCCGAATATGAGATAAATTTGGTTTTCAGCGGACATGCTCACGGCGGTCAGTTCCGCCTTCCTTTTATAGGCGGCCTTATTGCTCCAAATCAAGGTCTGTTTCCAAAATATGACTCCGGCTTATATACAGAAGAAACCACAAGCATGATTGTAAGCAGAGGTATCGGTAACAGTATAATTCCCATAAGAATTAATAACAGACCGAATTTAGTTTTTGCAGAACTGAAATTAAAATGAGTTCGATAAGTAAAATATTAGTTATTTAATCGGAATATGTGATATAATTTTTAATATGTCCACAGACAGCGTTTAAAGAAGGTGATATTAGTGTGGATAATATTTGCTTTACTGTCGGCAGTATTCGCCGCCCTGACATCTATACTCGCAAAAATAGGTATAGCAGGAGTCAATTCCAATCTTGCTACGGCAATCAGAACGGTTGTTGTTTTGGTTATGGCATGGGGTATGGTATTTCTTACTCATGCTCAAAGCGCAATAAGCGAAATAGGCAAAAAAAGCTGGATTTTTCTTATTTTATCGGGATTGGCCACAGGCGCTTCTTGGCTGTGCTACTACAGAGCTTTGCAGCTTGGCGAAGCTTCTAAGGTTGTGCCTATTGACAAACTGAGTGTTGTTATTACTCTGATACTTGCTTTTATTTTTTTGCATGAGGATTTTACTCCGAAGTCTTTGATAGGCTGTATACTTATAGGCGTCGGAACTTTAATAATGGTTGTTTAATATTCTGTAAATTTTTTAACGTGTATAACTGAAATGCGGATAAAACTTAAAAGTTTTATCCGCATTTTTATCATGAAACTACTTTTCCGGTTTTTGATTTAGTTGTAGGTATCACATTTTTAGTCGAAGGAGTTGCGGCTGCTTCTGTCGGTTGGCTTTCCCCATTCTGCTCTGTGCTTTGAGTTTGCGTCTCAGCGCTTCCTTCTTTAACTTCAAATGTAAGCGTAACATCGCTTCCTTTTACAACATACTCTCCTTTTTTAGGATTCTGGTTTACAACAACTCCCTTTTCATCGCCTTCAACAACAGCCGATAAACCAGAGTTCATTATTTCCTGCACCGCCTCGTCATAGGTCAATCCCAATACGCTGGGCGTCTGAGTCATATTATCATCGTTTTCGCCTTTGGTAACATACATAATTATTGTAGACCCTTCCTCAACTTCCGTACCTGCATGGGGCGCACTGCTTGTAACCACGCTTCCCTCTCCGACAATTTGATAATTGAGATTTTTCATGTCCATATATGTTATTGCTTCGTTTGTAGTATATTGCGTAAGGTCATCTAAAACTACAGTTCCTTTTTCCGCATTAACAGACTCGTCTACATTTTCGGTTTTCTGTATACCGAGGTATTTTATAATGTTTTCCAAAAGTCCCTTAAGCATAGGGGCTGCCGACGTGGAACCCTCTGTATACACCGAAGGTCTGTCAAGTATTGCTATTGCTATTATTTCCGGATTATCAGCGGGAAGAAAACCTACGAATGTTACGGTATACTTTTCCATAGAACGTACAGACTGCTGAGCAGTACCTGTTTTACCGCCGATAGCATATCCGTCTATTTTTGCTTTTTTACCTGTACCGCTGTCAATAACCGTTCTCAAATATCCTCTTACAGTATTGCTTGTTTCTTCGCTTATAACCTTTCTTACAAGCGTAGGCGTCTTTTCATATGCTATTTCTCCGTCAGAATCTATAACTTTTGAAACAACATAAGGCTGCATAAGATTTCCGCCGTTTATAACAGCTGAAAATGCAGTAAGAACTTGGATAGCCGTACAGTTAAATGACTGACCGAAGCTCATAGTAGCAAGTTCAACAGGGCCGATAGCGTTTTCCGCATACATTATCGTTGAACCCGTGCCTTCCTCGCCCGGTAAATCTATTCCCGTTAGTTCACCAAAACCGAAATCTTTCTGATATTTATAGAACAGGCTTCTGCCCATTTTTTCTCCTATATCCATCATTGCGACGTTGCACGAATTTGCAAGAACATCTTCCAAAGTTTCGGTTCCGTGACCGGAACGCTGCCAACATCCTATAGTTTTATCGTAAACTGTTTTCTTTCCGTTACATACATAAGTATCTGTTTCGGAAATAATACCTTCTTCAAGGGCAGCTGCAACAACCATCGGTTTAAATATGGAACCTGGCTCAAACGTATTAGAAATGTTAAAATTACGCCAGCTTTTCATAAGATATTCAAGCTGCTCCTCATTTGTCATTGCGTCCCAGCTTGCTTTAAACTCATCGCTTGTATTAACGGTCGTTGGGTCTGAAGGGCTATTGGCATTAAATGACGGAGAATCTGCCATAGCGTATACTTCACCCGTATTCGGATTCATAACCAATACTGCGGCGTGTTCCGGACTGTACTCCTCAACCGCCTTTGCTACAGCCTGTTCCGCATACTGCTGAATATTATAGTCCAAAGTCGTTACAACGGTAGATCCGTCCTTTGCGTCAATTGTTTGTACAACAGCCGACGAACTGCCGTCATACGTTTTAAACTCTCTTCCGTTTACCCCAGAAAGAACCGTATTATATTCGTTTTCCAGTCCCCACGAGCTGTCTCCTCTTATAAAACCGATAACGTCCGACGCTACCGTTCCCAGAGGATAACTTCTTTTTGTATCCGCTCCGAATACAACGCCCTTTAAGCCGAGAGCTTCTATTTCCTCTTTTTGTTCTCTCGTAAGCTTTTTCGCCAACACTTTCCAATGCGTATCTGCCGCAGGTACTCCGTTTGCGTCAACTGTGATATATGATTTTAAAGTTGCATAATCAAGGTTAAGATAATCTATTCCGGCAAGCGTAGAGATTGTTTTTTCCTGCTCTGCGCTGTCATAGTATTTTACCAATACCCTGACATCAAGTGCCAAGTCATAAACACGTGTTGATACTGCAAACGCCTGATTGTTTCTGTCAACTATAGAACCCCTGTTGGCAACAATCGTATTATCAAAGTCCTCTGTCTGCTGTGTTTTTGCTATCCCCTCGTACTCTTCTCCTTTTACTACTTTAAGATAGGCTATTCTGCCTATAAGAAGAGCCAAAATACCTGTCATAATAAAAAGGACAAGCCTTTGTCGGATTATCCTTTTATTATAAATTCGTCTTTTCTTACTCAATACTCATCATTCCGTTTCCTTAATTGCTTTTGAAGAAAAATTCTTTCAAAAGTTCGGCGTTTACTTCCGGCATTTCATTTTTGCTTTCATTATACTGTACTGTATAACTCTGTTCCGGAACGCTTATTGTTTTAATCTGATATTCCTGAGGTTCTGTCATTCCTAAATCGTTTACCGCTCTTTCCTCTATGTAGTCAAGATTGATAGTATCGCTTATTTCCGAAGCCAATACAATATTTTCATTCTGAATTGTGTTTAATTCTTCCTTAAGTTCCGTAATGCGGTAACGCATTTCCGTAACCGAAGAAACAGCTGTTATTGTAAGAACACAGCCGAAAAAGAATACGCCCGACGCGGCAATAAGCTGTACTGAACGAAGTATATTAAGCCTTCTTTCGTTTCTCACCCTAACTGCATGTTTTCTTCTTTTTTCTTCTTCAAGAGCAATTCTCTGTTCTTCTTTTCTTCTTTTTTCAAAGTCTATTTCATAAGCGGCTGAACCATAGTTATATGTACCGTAGTCATTATAACGTTTTCCCTTTGTATAGTCCATAAAAGAAATTTCATTTCCTGAATATGCCATTTATTCCGCTCTCCCTATAGGTTATATTTTCTGCATAATTCTAAGCTTTGCACTTCTTGCCCTCGGGTTAAATTCCAGTTCTTCTTTTGAGGGCAGTATCGGTTTTCTTGTTATCACTTTACCGTCTGCTGTTTTTCCGCATACGCACACGGGAAATTCCGGCGGACACGTACATGGATTTTCATGTCTTCTCATGGCGTTTTTTATTATTCTGTCTTCAAGCGAATGGAATGTTATTATACATATTCTTCCGCCCTCATTAAGTTTTTCCGTAATGCTGTCAACAGTCCTGTCAAGTATGGCAAGTTCTCCGTTAACTTCAATTCTTATGGCCTGAAACGTACGTTTTGCCGGATGCGGACCGTCGCGCCTCGCGCCTTTAGGAACTGCTTTTTTTATAATTTCCACCAATTCTCCCGTCGTTTCTATAGGTTTATTCTTTCTTTCCTCAACAATAAACTGAGCTATTCTTTTAGCCCATTTTTCTTCACCGTATTTAAAAATAATATCGTTAAGTTCTTTTTCTGTTTTTTCATTTACAACGTTCCAAGCCGAATAGTCGGCCTGCCTGTCCATTCTCATATCAAGCGGAGCGTCCTGCATATAGGAAAAACCTCTTTCCGCCTCGTCAAGCTGATGGCTGGAAACTCCCAAATCTAAAATAAGCCCGTCTATTTTGTCAACGCCGAGTTTGTCCAGTATCTCTGCGGCATTATAAAAGTTACCGTGTACTGCGCTAAATCTGTCCGAATATTCTTTAAGTCTTTCCGTAGCTGCCTCAATGGCGTCGGTATCACGGTCTATTCCGTACAAATGTCCTCCTTTGTTAAGCCTTTTTGCTATTTCCAGGCTATGCCCTCCGCCGCCTAACGTTCCGTCGACATATATGCCGTCCGGTTTAATATTTAATCCGTCTACAGCTTCATGCAGAAGAACCGACACATGATTAAACTCCACTTACGACCACTCCTAAATTTATATTCCGAACAATCCCATTGATTCGACAATACTGTCGTCAAGTTTATCGGGATCACATTCCGTATCCCACTTATCTTTACCCCAAACCTCTATACGAGTTCCTACTCCTGCCGATACGACTTCTTTAACCAGTCCGGCATAATTACGCAAACTCTGAGGAATTATTATTCTTCCCTGATTATCAACATCACATTCAACAGCCCCCGAAAGGAAAAATCTTGTGAATCGGCGAGCGTCTGCGTTTGCCAACGGAAGCTCTCTCAGTTTTGCCTCAAAAGCCTCCCATTCAGTCCTTGGATATATATACAGACATCTGTCTATGCCTTTGGTTACGATGAAATGTTCTCCGAGTCCTTCTCGGAATTTGGCAGGCACAATAAGTCTGCCCTTTGCGTCCAGACTATGTGAATACTCGCCTATAAACATTTCATCTCACCTCCCGGTTTTATAATTTGGCACAATCATGCCAAAACAATTCACTTTTTCTCTACTTTCTACCACTTAACACCACTTATCACCATTATAAAGAATATTTATGTAAATTACAATACTAAGTAAATTATTTTTTGGATAAAAAAAACAGCCCCTAAAAGCTGTTTTTTAGTCATATTTGAATTCGATATTTTACTTGATTTAGCCCTTATTTTCTTCGGTATTCACCGCATTTTTTCTTCTAAACCATATTACCATAACTATGCCTGCCGCAATCATAAGCGCACTGAGCGCCTGGCTTACCCTTATGCCGCTTCCGAACAGATACAGGCTGTCGGTTCTCAGACCTTCTATCCACAATCTTCCTATTCCGTAAAGAATCAGATACCATGCAAATATTCCCTGTTTAAATTTTCCGCTCTTTCTTAAAATAATCAGAAGCACAAATACTCCTATATTCCACAACGATTCATATAAAAATGTAGGATGAACCTGTATATACTCTACTCCACCGGAAACAATAGTATTTTGAAGTATATCTTCGGTTAAATTTGATGGTGAGACCTGCGACAGTTTATATCTCATTGCAAATAAGCCGTCGGTAAATCCTCCGAATGCCTCTCTGTTAAAAAAATTTCCCCATCTTCCTATAGCCTGTCCCAACGGAACCGAAGGAATCATAATATCCGCCATGTCCCAAAAATTGAGTTTTCTTTTTTTAACATAAAAAATACCGAAAATAACAGCCGCTATTATTCCTCCGTATATGGCAAGTCCGCCTTCACGAAGATTAAATATATCCATGGGGTTATCCTTATACATATCCCAGCTGAATATAACATAATACAGTCTGGCGCCTATTATGCAAAATATAACGCCATACAGCATAAAATCAAGTATATCGTCCGGATTTCCGCCTATTTTTTTCATATAACGCATGGCGAGATATGTTCCCAGGATTATTGCCGCTCCTATAAAAATCCCATACCAATATACATCCAGTCCGAAAATCGTAAAAGCTACTCTGCTCAGTTTATCTATCTCAATACCGAGATTGGGAAACCATATTTCAGGCATATCAAAACCTCCATAAAAAATTATTATGGAACATTCTATCACAGCATAATTTTTATATCAAGATAATTTACTCTCCGTTTGCTACACATATCCCTGCATTTGTCCCTATTGAAGAAATATCACAGTCTTCATATTTTAAATTCCTTACTGTTTTCGCCGTCTCTGCCAAGCTTTTTTCTCTAAACTCCGCCTGCGTCATAACGGCCTGTTCACAGTCATCCGCCATTTTAATAAACTCTCCTGAAAGTTTTTTTCTAAGCCTTTCAAAAGTACGTCTGTCTACGCCTCTTGATTTTATATCAATGACTGTGTTCTGCACTGCTTCAACAGCTTTTTTAGGTTCAGTTGCTATTCCGCTCACCGACATATATGCTAATCCTTTATGCTCATAAATCTCAACTGACGGAACATCGCTCATTATTCCCTCATCAGAAAGCATTTTAAACATTCCGGAACTTTCTCCGAACATGGCCTCTGCCGCAAGTTTAAGTGAAAAAATATTTTCAGTTCTGTTTCCGTTAATATTAATCGGATAAACCAAACTGAATCTCGGAACCTTTATATCCATATTGATTTCGGTAAATCCTCCGACAGGCTCTGTATCCATATAAGCTGTTTTTGCAGTTTGTACGGTAGCTCCTCCTAGTATTTTATCAGCCTCTGTCATAATCTCGTCTGCACATACGTCTCCGCCACATATTATCGTCATATTTTCGGGTGTGTAAAACGCTTTGTGGCAGGCGTAAAGTATATCCGCATTTATTTTTTCCACACTTTCGGCGCTGCCGGCTATTTCCTGTGCCATGGGACTTTCCGGCCATAAATTTTTTAAAGCCGTAAAAAATGTCTTCCATTCCGGCTCATCATCATACATGGCTATTTCATTTTTAATTATGCTCTTTTCATTTTCCACGCTGGTTTTCTCAAAATACGGAGTTTCTACAAAATCCAATAAAACTCGAAAGTTTTCTATAAAATTTTCCGCTGTTTTGAAATAATATACCGTTTTTCCGCTGTCGGTAAATGCGTTCGCCTCAGCTCCCAGCTCGGCAAACCTTTCCATTATATTTCCCTCAGGCTGTTCAAACATCTGGTGTTCAAGAAAATGTGCTGTTCCGTACGGTACTTTATAATATTTATTTTCATAATAAAATTCCCTGTCAGCCGCTCCGTAACCTATTACGACAGCTCCGACGCTTATATTCCTGTTTTTTGGAATAATATAAATTTGCGCTCCGCATTTCAATCTGTGATGTATTGTCTCGCATCCGGACGGACAATTAAGCATTACGTTCATTTCAGTACCTCCGTATTATTCAGCCTCTATTATAAATACTCCTTTTTTCTTCAGTCCGTTAGCTGCCTCTATTATATCTTTAACGGTTATGCCTTCTAAATCTTTATGAATATCATGATTTATTGTAACGCCTAGAAGCATTTCATTAAGCTTTTCATTAACTACTCCGCTTCTTCTGTCTTCAGCCGCTTTAAAGTCTCTTTCCACGGCTTTTTTTGCATAATTTAATTTATCTTCATTCACGCATAAATTTTTTATGCCTTTCTCAATAAGTTCAACTGTCTTTTTCTCATTTCCGGCAGATACTCCCGCGTCAATTACATATAACATTCTGAATCTCATAAGACGTCCGCCGATATAATAGCATAATCCCTCTTCCTGCCTTACGCTGTCATAAAGAACAGACGATCCCGAACCGCAGAGTATTTCTCTCAAGACAAGACCGATACACCATTCCTTACCCCATGGTTTCAGTTCGGAAGTATAAGCCATGGCTATTCTGCTCTGTCCTATATTTCTTTTTTCTGCTTTTTCAGCCGTACCGCCGATTTCTTTAATTTCATCTATAGGAAGTTTCTCCACGTTATTTCTTCTTCCTATAAAACTTTTCGCCGCTTCGACAGCAATGTCATAGTCTACTTCTCCGTTTATAAAAATATCGGTATGCGCTGATTTTTTAAGCTGAACAAACATTTCGTTTAGTTCTCTGACAGATATATCGTCTATATCTGACGCATATCCTCCGCAATGTACGGAAAAAGCGTCGTCGGGATACGTTATATCTATCAACCTTTCAACGGCATACTGCGCTGAGGAATCATTTTTTTCAAGCAGCGTATTTTTTAATCTGCTTTTAGCCTGCGTAAGAGCTTTTTCTGTAATTTTGCTTTCTATCGTTCTTCGTATAAGAGAAACCGCATTTTTAAAAACCTTTTCTTCTGCCGCACTGTCTGAAACACATTCAATATTAAGTGTCAGAAGCTGCCTTCCCCCTTTTTGGATTACAAATGAATCAAATACCGCACCGTACATTTCCGACAGTTTTTCTTCCAGTAACGCTCTGTCTCCGTTTTCCCCGAGCCTGAGAGCCTCCGCTATGAGAGCTGTAAGTGTTGCCGTTTCTCTCTTTGCAGGTATTGTCCAAACAATCGAAATAAGATTTGTGTTAAACTTATCCTCATTTAGATAATGCAGCCTTACCGCTTCGGAAATTTCCGTTATTTTATCAACCTTTTCATATTCTTTTGTTATCATCATCATTCACCTCAGTGCTATTATTGCGACTATTTAGTAAATTTATACTTGTTACAAGGTTCAAATAATGATAAACTTTTCTGTAATAAAAATCGACAAGGTGGATAAAAATGGAAAATTGTAACAATACATCGTTTAATGAAATCAAACAAAAAATCGAAGCCCTCAGAGCTATTGAAAAAAGCAGAGGAAGTGAAGTTCCTTTTTCAGTGCAGATGGAAAGTGATCTTTATGCTTTTTCCCCGGAGGATAAAACCATAACTATTTCCTTTCCGGTTCTTGAAAAAGAACTTAATCCAAACGGAGCTATGATAGGAGGAATAATATGCACAGCCATAGATATAGCTTACGGAATGCTTGTTTTCAGTTTATGCGGCGGTGAAATCATCCCCCCGACAATTACAATGACAACAAATTTTATTAACCCCATATTTAAGGACGATACTCTTCTTGTAACAGCAAAAATCGAGTCTTGGGGAAAACGTATAATCAATATGACTGCCACTGGCATTTCAAAAAACACGGGTAAAACAATAATTACTTCGACCTCTTCGTTTGTAAGTAACGAATCGTTCAAATCATAACCACGCCTAAAAGACGTGGTTTGCACTAGCCCTATAAGGGCTTATTAAGAGCCAGCGCCTTAATGACGCTGGCTTTCACTTCGTTCAAGCCTCGGTGGTATGATTATCTGCTACCCTTAAAAGGGTCTTCATACTCTTTTGTATTCAGCTTGTCTTCTATTTGATCTTGTTTTTCCTGTTCTCTAATATATTTTTGAATTGTTGCTGTATTTAATCCGACAGTACTCACATAATATCCTGTTGCCCAGAAATTTCTATTGCCGAATTTATATTTTAGGTTTGCATGATTATTGAATATCATCATCGCACTTTTCCCTTTTAAGTATCCCATAAATTGCGAGACGCTCATTTTCGGCGGAATCTCTACCAGTAGATGGATATGATCCGGCATCATATGACCTTCTATAATTTCTACGCCTTTCCATTTACATAAATCTTTTATTATTTTTTGAATATCTTCTCTCAATTCGTAATATATTATTTTTCTCCTATACTTTGGTGTAAATACAATATGATACTTGCATACCCATTTTGTGTGTGCTAAACTGTTTGCCATAAAAGCATCGTCCTTTCTTTTATAAAATATTTAGGCTTGAACTCCTTTATTTTACATCAAGGACGATGCTTTTTGCTTAAGCTTTAATCTCACCCGCAGAGCGGGCGGTTGTTAAAGCCTGCTTCGCAGTCTTCTACACTAAAGTAATAACCTAAAAAAATCGGCTTATAAAATAAGCCGATTTTTACTGTTTATTGTTTTATTTAATATAAACCAATCTGTCCTTTGTAAGTGATACCTTTGTTTTAAGTTCCTGAGAACTTTCAGCTATTGAACGCACAGAGAAATCCCATTCAGTCATATTAACATCATTATCACCGTATTTATTTACCACAGGCGCCTCTTCTTTGGACACGTCCTTATCAGTAACTGTAAATGTTACTTTTCCGCTGTTATTTTCCGTAAACGATATTCTTACTGGAACGTATGCATAGTTATCGGCTGTTATCATTACAGCGCTTTTCCCCTCATATACGCCCCATTTACATTCAACAGCGCTTGACATATCATATGCAATATCAAAATTTCCGCTCGCTTCTCTGTTGTAATCCACAGGGATTATAAGCATACCTTCATCTCCGACAAACAGGTTTTCATACTCATCATTGCTTCTGTCATATACAAATAATCCGTTTTCCGATTCAATAGATTTTTGGTTTTCTTCTATTTCTTTAATAATATCTTTGTAGTACAGCTCCTTTTCCTTGAGCATATCGTTAAATGCCGTAAGAGCTTTTTCCTTTCTCTCAACAACTCTGACGTTTACATGTGTTTTAGGACTGTTTGTAGACGAAAATCCTTTATAATACAATGTTATTCCGGCAGTTCCTCTTTCCCCTGAACGGATAAAAAGAGCCTTTTTGCCTTCATAATATCCCTCTGTTACTTCACAAATTTTTTCTTTATCCTCATCAATTTCAACTTCTATCTCTCGCGTAGGATCACAATTAAGCGGAATTACAATATCCTCATCAGGTTTCATGTAAACGGTTTTCAGCACTGCTTCGGGAGCTTCCGAATAGTCGCTGTTATACTCCGCTTTAGCCGCAGACGCAGAATAAATCGATACGGTTTTTGTCATTTCATTCCATGTAATATCTATATCCAGACCGTCCGATAACGCTCTGAGAGGAACATATACCCTGTCGTCTTCTATAACCGGTGAAACCGGTATTTCCTTTATTTCATCATTAACTATCATTGTCTTTACGCCGTTTGTAAAAGAAATAACCCTGTTATCGTCTTTTACCGTAGCTGTACTCAGCACATCATCCCATACAACCTGACATCCCAGCTTTTCGGCAACAAAACGTATCGGAACCATTGTATATCCGTCATAAGTCTTTGCCGAAGCGTCTGTTACTTCATTTCCGTTTACAAATATTCTTGCATATGAATCTGAAACTTCGTTAGCATATACTGAAACCGACATAACAGCCGCAGCCGCTCCGGTAATTAAAATCTTTCCAAAAGTTTTCATATATAAACCCTCCCAACGGAACGTAAAAAATTCCTATATATAGATAATATTAATACATTTTATGTCAGGAAACAATCCCAAATCCGATTTTTTGTAAACTAAATTTAATTTTACCAATTTTAGCAAATCATTATCATATTAATTATGTTTTGTATATAAAATATCATCTGTTAAAAAGAAAAATGCTGTCCATAAACAAATATGAACAGCCATCGTTAAATCGATATTCAGTCTAAAATATTTATCTGGCACATCTTCATTGTTTCAAGCGCAGCTTCATGTGTTTTAGGAGTTACTCCGGCACAGCATGAAGGATCTACGGAAATTTTCACTTCCGGCATTTTCGCCTTAAGTAAAAGAGCATTTGATACAACACAAATATCAGTACAAAGACCGACCAATTCTATTTCAACCGGATTTTTATCATTTCTGGCAAAAATAACATCCGCAAGATCCGTGCTTCCGAATGAAGGCTTATCTATTATTTTTACATCTCCCATAGCTTCCGCTACTTCTTCCCTTATCTGCCAGCCGTATGTATCTTTCACACAGTGTACTATCGGCAGATTTTTACCTTCACTTGTATTCAGATAGTCCTCAAAATGAGTATCTCTTGTTGCATATATATTTTCAGGTTCATATTCTCCTATTTTATTTACAACATTTTTTACAATTTCCTGAGCTTCCTGTGTTCCCAGCGAACCATCAATAAAATCATTCTGCATATCGATAACTACTAATATCTTCTCAGTCATAACCGTTTTCTCCCACTTAATTTTATTTATCCCGGTGAATATTAGCACTTATATAACTTTTTGTCAAGAAACGTACGCTTCTCAGCCTGTCTTTATTATATTTATTATTAAAATAATGTACTCTCCTCTTGCTTTTTTCAATGCATTGATAAATATTGATAATTAAAAATTTATGATATATACTATAAAAAAGGAAGGAGAATGTGTATGAATCCATATAATCTTGATATAACAAAAACAGTAAAATATATCTGTCTCACTGCCGTTTCAATCGTCGGTATAATATTCGGGTGCGGTACAGTTCAGAAAATATACGAAACCAAAGCTATGTTTGATTTTAAAAAGAGACAGATTGAAGAATAAAAATCAAAATTCCGAAATTTATAAAGCCTTTATTATTTGACGTTTAAGAAAATTTTTCTTAACACGGTTGGCATTATACTTTATGTCAACTGTTGCTTTAAATTCTGTGCATAGATGTTGCTGCTGTAAATGCATATCTTTCTATTGACATTATCGGAAAACGGAACTATACTGATATCAGTTTTAGGGCGAGGTGAAATTCCTCACCGGCGGTAAAAAGCGCGCTGACGCTTGAGTCCGAGAGCCATTTGGCTGATTTGGGTTAGATTCCCAAACCGACGGTATAGTCCGGATAAAGGAACTTGAATATGTTCTGTCTTTTCGCGCGCCTGAAAACTTTCGGGTGCGTTTTTTAGCTCTAAACATAATATCTTACAGCATAATTTATTTTTAGGAGGCTTTAAAAAATGGAAAGATCATCACAACTTCGAAAACTTACTACAATGGGAATGATGGCGGCAGTATCTATAATACTGGTCTATCTTATACACTTCCCTATATTCCCGGCCGCTTCGTTTCTTGAATATGACCCAGCGGACATTCCGATCTTTATTTGTACGTTTTTATACGGTCCGTTAAGCGGTTTCATACTTACGGTCATCGTATCTTTCATACAAGGATTTACAGTCAGCGCACAGAGCGGAATAATAGGCGTTATGATGCATATATTCGCAACCGGATTTTTTACGATAGTTGCGGGAAACATGTATAAAAATCACAGAAACAAAAAGTCGGCTGTAAAGGCTCTTGTAGTCGGTTCAATTATAATGGTACTTATGATGTGTATATGGAATATCGTATTTACACCTATATTTATGGGTACCCCCAGAGACGTAGTTATGGCAATGATTGTACCTATTATAATACCTTTTAACGCAATAAAGGCCGGTGTAAACTCTCTTATTACATTTTTAATTTACAAAAAGATAGCCAACCATATTCCTCACGGTCAGGCAATAAAGGATAATTAATACATAAAAACAGTCCGAGCATTTTTGCTCGGACTTATTTTTATCATTTCCCCTTTTTCTCCATAAGAAGCTTATTCAATTCTTCCATAAAAGTATTTATGTCTTTAAACTGCCTGTACACAGACGCAAATCTTACATAAGCGACTTCATCGAGATTTTTAAGTCTGTCCATAACCATATTTCCAAGTTCCTCCGAACAAACTTCCTTTGACTGGGAATTCATTATAACATTTTCAATATCATCCACAAGCGCTTCCATTTGTCCCATGGAAATATTGCGTTTGTTACATGCCTTTACAATTCCGTTTAATATTTTATTTTTCTCGAAAACTTCTCTTGTACCGTCGCGTTTCACTACTATAAGCGGTACAGTGTCCACTCTCTCGTATGTCGTAAATCTTTTATCGCACTTTTCGCAAAGCCTTCTTCTTTTTATTACCGTATTGTCATCCTGAGCTCTTGAGTCGACAACCTTTGTATCTTCATATCCGCAAAAAGGACATTTCATGCTTCTACCCCCTTGATTTTTATCGCCCTCTTTCTTTATCATACTGGATTCTTCAATTTCGGTCAATCTGTTTGGTAAATTTTAACTCAATTTTTTCTGACGCATACCGCATGAGTATCAGCCTCAACAAGAATAATGTCTTTTCCTATGCGTTTTATGGCGCACCATGGTATACGATATTCTTTATCCTTCGAAAAAAATAATCCGTTCTTTGTTTGAACCGGTATTATAATATCCGTTATTTTTCCACACGACAGGTCTATTACCAAATCGTTTACATATCCAAAACGGAAACCGTCGCATATATTAATAACCTCTTTTTGTTTAAAACAGCAGAAAGTCTCCATAAAAATTTTTGCTCCCGAAAATTTAGTATTATTACTGCTTCTATTTTGGCTATAGTGCATATTGACTATTATTTTATGCCGATGTAGAATACTAGATGTTGACACTGACATTCTTTAACCCCTATATATAGTTGTATATAGGGGATATTTAGGAGGAAACAATATGATTACAACAATAAAAAAGCGAGACGGTCGTACCGCTTATTTTGACATCAATAAAATAGCAAGCGCAATCAACAAGGCTTTCGGCGCAACAACAGGCACAAAGGATAACGCAACATGTCTTTCGCTTGCCGGTGAAGTAGCTACTATCCTTGAGTCTGCCGGAATAGAAACTCCTACTGTTGAGCAGATACAGGACAATGTTGAAAGTGTGCTTATATCACACGGATATGTGAATACAGCTAAAAGCTATATTCTTTACAGAGCTGAAAGAACACGCGTCAGAGACATGAATACACGTCTTATGAAAACATTTGAAGACATAACATACTCGGACGCAAAAGAAAGCGATATAAAAAGAGAAAATGCCAATATTGACGGCAATACTCCCATGGGCGCCATGCTTAAATACGGTTCGGAAGGAGCAAAACATTTTAACGAAATGTATGTGCTCAATCCGAAACATTCCGAAGCGCACAGAAACGGCGATATCCATATCCATGACCTTGATTTCTATACGCTTACGACTACATGCTGCCAGATCGACATAATAAAACTTTTTAAAGACGGTTTTTCCACAGGTCATGGCGTACTCCGTGAGCCTAACGATATTTCCAGCTATTCGGCGCTTGCATGTATAGCAATACAGTCAAACCAGAACGACCAGCATGGCGGTCAGTCTATCGTAAACTTTGATTACGGTCTTGCCCCCGGCGTTAAAAAGACATATAAAAAACGTTATTTCAGACTTCTCAGAAATGCCCTTGAGCTTCTCGGCGGAGAACATACGGACAAGGACGTTGACGATATTAGAGAGACTTTAAAAGGCGAAGGTCTTGAGCCTGAGCTTGATACAAATCCTGTTTACGACGAAAGAGAAAAACAGCTTCTCCTTGATAGAGGTTATGACGAAAAAGAAATCGATAAGGTTATTGAGTTTACTAAGCGTAAAGCTGCCGAGGAAACAGACAAAGCTACCTATCAGGCAATGGAAGCTTTTATCCACAACCTTAACACAATGCACTCCAGAGCAGGCGCACAGACTCCTTTCTCTTCAATAAACTACGGTATGGATACTTCCACCGAAGGACGTATGGTAATGAAAAACATACTTCTTGTTACGGAAGCAGGTCTTGGACACGGTGAAACTCCTATATTCCCCATACAGATATTCAGAGTTAAGGAAGGAATAAACTACAATCCGGGCGAGCCTAACTACGATTTATTTAAGCTTGCCTGCCGCGTCAGCGCAAAGAGACTTTTCCCTAACTTCTCATTCCAGGACGCTCCTTTTAATCTCCAGTATTACAAAGGAACTCCCGAAACCGAAATATCATATATGGGCTGCCGTACAAGGGTTATCGGCAATACTTATGACCCAACAAAGGAAATATCCAACGGAAGAGGAAACCTCAGCTTCACAAGCATAAATCTTCCGAGAATCGCTATCGAATCAAAAGGCAATATCGATTGGTTCTTCAAAGAACTTGACAGCAAAATCGACCTTGTTGCAGAACAGCTTCTTGAAAGATTCGAGATACAGGCAAAGAAAAAAGTTCACAACTTCCCGTTCCTTATGGGTGAAGGCGTATGGATAGACAGCGACAAGCTTGATATAAACGACGAAGTCCGCGAAGTACTTAAAAACGGAACTTTATCGATCGGCTTTATAGGTCTTGCGGAAACTCTTAAGTCCCTTATAGGCTATCACCACGGCGAAAATGAGGTTGCCCAAAACCTCGGTCTTGATATAATAGCTCACATGCGCCACCGTGTAGACGAGTTCTCGGAAAAATATCATATGAACTTCTCACTCGTTGCAACGCCCGCAGAAGGACTTTCAGGAAGATTTGTAAAAATAGACAAGGAAAAATACGGTATAATCGAAGGAGTTACCGACAGAGACTATTATACAAACAGTTTCCATATTCCTGTTTATTTTCCTATAAGCGCTTTCAAAAAAATCCAGCTGGAAGCTCCTTATCATGCTCTTACAAACGGCGGACATATTTCCTATGTGGAGCTTGACGGCGACCCTACACAGAACCTCGACGCATTTGAAAAGGTCGTTCGCTACATGAAAGAACAGGGTATCGGTTACGGTTCGATAAACCATCCTGTAGATAGAGACCCTTGCTGCGGTTTTAACGGTATTATCGGCGACACATGTCCAAAATGCGGCAGAAGCGAGGCAGAAGGTCCCCACTTCCAGAGAATACGTCGTATTACCGGTTATCTTGTAGGCGATATGTCCAAATGGAACAACGGAAAAACAGCCGAAGAACACGACAGAGTAAAACATAAACTTGTAATGGAAGATTAATTAATTATATGCAAACAGACGGATAATAATATCCGTCTGTTTTATTATAAAAAACAATCTAGTTCCTGCTTTTATTTTCTTTATGAATTTATCTTACCAAAACATGATGGCTCAAATAGTATGCGCCGAAAATAATCGCAAAGAAAATTATTCCCGCTATTACAATAAATCTGATAAAATCCCATTCCTCACGGTTTTCGGCAACCTCGTTTTTATGTTTCTTAACGGCGTATTCAATCATATCTTTTCCGCTGACATCGGCTTCGCCCTCTATATTTACATTCGATTTATCCTTTACTTCTTCCCTAATGCTCTTTCTCAGCCTGTATACATGTTTCCATACAAATATAACTATAATTAATATTATTGAACTTACAATTGTTATTTTAAAAATATTATCGGGGATGTTTTCATATTCAAGAAAACCTCTGAAAATATTTAAGAATATTACCGTATAAAAAATACTGCTCCAAATTTTTGCGGCTTTTTCATTCCCCTTTACTTCAAAATAGCTTCCAAGAGCCAGAGATATATCCATTGCCGCAAATAAGATAATAAACAATGCTGTTTGATAATTCATACTAACGCCTCCTTTTATGACGTCGCCCCCTATACTTTCATTTTAGTCATAAAACAGCCTGTGTCAATTATCCGCAAACAAAAAAGAGGAACTGTAAGTTCCCCTTAAATATTTATAAATATCAAATTTTATTCTTCTACCAATGCCTTAACTTCATGTGCCTCTATAAGTTTAACATCCGGATATTTTTCCATAAATGTATTTAATGTGTACTGATTTGCAAAAAGGATAAGCGGCCTCATAAAGTGGTCAAAGGCAAGCGTGCTTCTGGCATTGAGCATATCTTTTATTTTTTCCTTATCAGTATCGGGCACCCATCTTGCAACAGAATAATCAAGCGGTTCCATTCTTATTTCCGAATTGTACTCGTTAAGAAGTCTGTATTCAAAAACCTCAAACTGAAGCTGTCCTACGGCGCCGAGTATTACTTCATTATACTCGTTTGTATATACCTGTATTGCGCCTTCCTGGGCAAGCTGTTCAACGCCTTTCTGGAACTGCTTTGCCTTCATAGTATCGATTGGTCTTACTTTAGCAAAAAGCTCGGGAGGAAACGTAGGAAGAGGTTCAAAGAATATCTTTTCTTTTTTATCGGTCAATGTATCCCCTATCTGATAATTTCCCGTATCGTATATACCTATTATGTCTCCGGCATAGGCGATGTCGACAGTTTCTCTGTCGTTTGCCATAAGCTGTGTAGACTGGGAGAGTTTCATCTGTTTTCCCGTTCTTGTGAGAGTTACGTTCATACCTCTTTCAAATACTCCCGAGCATATTCTTAAAAACGCAAGTCTGTCTCTGTGAGCAGGATTCATGTTTGCCTGTATCTTAAATATAAATCCGCTGAAATAATCGTCCGTCGGTTTTACTTCTCCAGTAGTTGTCTTTCTTATTCCGGGAGACGGCGACATTTCCAAAAAGTGCTTTAAGAACATTGTTACACCGAAATCCGCAAGAGCCGAGCCGAAAAATACAGGAGAAAGTTTTCCCTCGTCAATAGCCTCTTTATCAAATTCATTGCCAGCTCCGTCAACAAGTTCTATTTCGCTTCTCAATATTTCAAGGTTAGCGTCGCTTATAACGCCCTCAAGCTCAGGTCCGAACACTCCGTTATCACCGAGTTCTATCATTTTATCACTTTTGTATAAAAGTACGCAGTTATCAAGGCGGTTATATACTCCCTCAAAAAGCTGTCCGCTTCCTATAGGCCATGTTACGGCAACCGAAGGCAAGCCGAGCGCTTCCTCCAAATCCTCGAGAAGTTCCAGCGGATCTTTTGCCTGCCTGTCCAGCTTATTAATAAATGTAAATATAGGTATGTGGCGCATACTGCAAACCTTAAAAAGCTTTTTTGTCTGTGTTTCCACACCTTTTGCCGCGTCTATAACCATTACCGCGCTGTCAACGGACGTAAGTATACGGTATGTATCCTCACCGAAGTCATTATGACCGGGAGTGTCCATAATAGATACTACCTTTCCGTCATATTCAAACTGCATTACAGATGAAGTAACGGAAATACCTCTCTGTTTTTCTATTTCCATCCAGTCGCTTTTTGCCGATTTTCCTGTTTTTCTTGCTTTTACTGTTCCGGCTTCCCTTATTGCTCCTCCGTGATAAAGAAGCTTTTCCGTAAGAGTTGTTTTACCGGCGTCAGGATGAGATATTATACCGAATATACGACGTTTTTCCAACGCCTCAACACTTGTAGATGCCATTATTCCAATCCTCTCAAAAATTAAATTATCTAAAATTTATTAAAAATATGTTTTCTCTTCCCACAATACTATCTTTCCCTGTTCAAGACTTGCAGGTACATCAATGGTTCTTTGATTTGAGCTTCCTTTAAATCTGAGTTCCAAAGATTTTTTGTCCATTTCAAACTTGCCGTCAACCAAAACGTCGGTAGCTCTCAAAAGCCGCATAAAATCCTCATTTTTGCTGTCCGTCAATTGTTCCCATGTATATCCCGTAAACGTCCATACATTCAGACCGAGTTTTTTAACTCCCTCTGCTATCTCCGCGCATGCCTCAGGCTGATAGAATGGGTCTCCTCCCGTCAGCGTAACACCGTCATACAGCGGATTTTCCGAGGCAAGTTTTATTATTTTATCAGTATCATACAGTTTTCCTCCGTTTGGGTCATGGCTTTCCGGGTTATGGCAGCCTTTACAGTTATGGATACACCCCTGTGTAAAAACGGACATTCTTATTCCGGGTCCGTCTACAATGGAGTCTCCCTCAATACCGAAAATTCTTATATCCATGGTTATTCTTCTTTCTTAAGTTTTTTAACAAACATTTTTTCTTTATCCGTAAGTTCCGCCGAAGACAGTAAATCGGGTCTCTTTTTATATGTTCTTATTATCGACTGCTCTCTTCGCCACTTGTCTATATTTGCATGGTGTCCCGAAAGAAGCACATCGGGAACTGTTCTGCCCAAAAATTCCGGCGGTCTCGTATACTGAGGATATTCCAGAAGTCCGTCTGAGAAGCTTTCGTTTTCATAGCTCTCTTCCTTATTCAATACACCGGGTACAAGCCTTGAAACAGTATCTATTATAGTTATCGCCGCAAGTTCTCCCCCTGTCAGGACAAAATCTCCGATAGATACTTCATCTGTAACTATTTCTTCTATTATCCTTTCGTCAACACCTTCATAGTGTCCGCAAAGAAGTATAAGATTATCCTCTTTTGAAAATTCCTCAGCCATTTTTTGATTAAATTTTTTCCCCTGCGGACTCATATAAAGTACTCTGGCTTTGCCCGTTTTTTCTTCAATGCTTTTATATGCGTCATATATAGGCTGCGGCTGCATGACCATCCCCGCGCCGCCTCCGTATGGGTAATCGTCCACATGACGGTGCTTGTCCTTTGTGAAGTCTCTTATATTAACGGCTTCAACGCCTATTACTCCGTCTTTTATGGCTCTTCCCGTTATACTGTGAGATAAAGTTCCTTCTATCATCTCGGGAAAAAGTGTAAGGACATAAAATTTTTTCATTATCTCAGCCCTTCCAGAAGTTTTACCGTCATCTTTCTATTTGCCACATCAACTGCAATAATGCACTGTTTTATTGCCGGTATCAATATCTCGTTTCCGTTTTCGTCCTTAACACCGTATACGTCGTTTGCGCCTGTTGTATACACTTCCTTCAATATTCCGAGACGCTCGCCTTCATCGGTATACACTTCCATATCATAAAGGTCTCTCGTATAGTACTCGTCCTTTCCCAGCGGAAGCGCTTTTTCTTCCGGAATGAGAACTCTTCCGTTTTTAAATCCTTCAACTTGATTTATGTCGTTATATTCTTTAAGTGTAAGTAGCACAAAATTTTTATGATACGCAACTTTGTCTATCTTACAAACCTTTTTTTCGCCTTTAATTTCCAATATTACCTCGTCAAGAAGTTCAAATCTTTCAGGCACATCCGTAGTAGGGAAAATTTTAAGCGTACCCTTTATTCCGTGAGTGCCGGCAATTTTTCCTATTTCAAAAAAATTATCCATATTTTCGCTCCTGTATTTTAAAAAAGTTAGGTTCACACCTAACATTAAAAAGTATTTATAATATCAAATATACTATTTATTAAAATATATATCAAAACATTCCCAATTCGTCAAAAAATTCGAAAAAGCCCTAAAAGGACTTTTTCGAATTGTACTTATTGTACTATTTCCACCACAATTTTTTTATCATCGTGAACTGCGGCAGCTTTTACAACAGTTCTTATAGCCTTGGCTATTCTTCCCTGTTTGCCGATAACTTTACCCATGTCGTCGGGAGCAACCTTAAGTTCAAGAACAATGGAACGCTCTCCCTTAATTTCAGACACAGATACCTGTTCAGGATTATCAACAAGGTTTTTAGCTATAATTTCCAATAATTCTTTCATAGCCGTACCTCCTGCCGGATTACTCGATAACGCCGGCTTTCTTTAATAAGGACTTAGCTGTGTCTGAAAGCTGTGCGCCCTTAGAGATCCAGTCTTTTGCCTGGTCAGCGTCAACCTTTAATACAGCGGGTTCCTTTGTAGGGTCGTAGTATCCGATTTCAGCGATTGACTTACCGTTTCTTGATGTTCTCTGGTCTGCAACAACGATTCTATAGAAAGGTGCTTTCTTAGCTCCTAATCTTTTTAATCTGATTCTTACCATTTGTGTTTCACCTCCTGTTATTTATTATATATAAACGCTTTCGCGATGATATATCATTAATCAGCGGAAAAACGGCATTCTGAACTTGCCTTTTTTTCCTTTTGCCAAAGAGTTTACCTGCTTCATCATCTTTTTCATTTCTTCAAACTGTTTAAGCAGTCTGTTTACTTCGGCTATTGTTCGTCCCGAACCGTTTGCTATTCGTTTTTTTCTCGGTCCGTTAAGAATCGACGGATTTTGTCTTTCTTCCTTAGTCATTGACTGTATTATTGCCTCGATATGCGCCATAGCTTTCGGATCTACGTCAACGTCGTTAAGGTTAAGCTGGCTCATTCCGGGTATCATACCTATCAAGTCTTTCAAAGGACCCATTTTTTTAATCTGCTGCATCTGGTCAAGGAAGTCCTCCAATGTAAAGTCATTGTTTCGCATTTTCTGAGCCATTTCCATAGCCTGTTTTTCATCATAGGCTTCCTGAGCCTTTTCAATGAGCGAAAGGACATCTCCCATTCCGAGTATTCTGGAAGCCATTCTGTCCGGGTAAAACGGCTCAAGATCTTCCATTTTTTCACCCATACCGATATACTTTATGGGCTTACCTGTTACGCTTCTTACCGAAAGCGCCGCACCGCCTCTGGCATCGCCGTCAAGCTTTGTAAGAATAATACCGTCTACTCCAAGCTGTCCGTTAAAGCTGTCGGCTACAGTAACTGCGTCCTGTCCTGTCATAGCGTCTACAACAAGAAGTATTTCCTGCGGTCTTACCGCTTCTTTAATATTTTTCAATTCCTCCATCAGTTCTTCATTAATATGAAGACGTCCGGCAGTATCTATCAAAATTACGTCGTGTTTATTTTTTGCCGCATATTGCAATGATTCTTTGGCTATATCAACAGGATTTAACTTATCTCCCATTTCAAAAACGGGAATGCCGTAATTGTTTCCGACAACCTGTAACTGTTTTATAGCCGCCGGTCTGTACACGTCGCAGGCAACAAGCAACGGACTCTTTCCCTGTTTTTTCAAAAGTCCCGCAAGCTTTCCCGATGTTGTGGTTTTACCGGCACCCTGAAGTCCGACCATCATGTATACGGTAGGCGGCTTACTTGAAAAAGTAAGCTTGCTCTGAGAAGAACCCATAAGTTCTATAAGTTCCTCATTAACAATTTTTATAACTTGCTGTCCCGGCGTAAGACTTTCAAGCACTTCGCTTCCGACAGCTCTTTCATTAACTTTATTTATAAACTGCTTTACTATTTTAAAGTTGACGTCAGCCTCAAGAAGAGCGAGTTTGACCTCTCTCATGGCTTCCTTAACGTCTTTTTCAGTAAGTTTGCCCTTGCCTCTCAACTGTTTAAAAACAGCTTGCAGCTTTTCGGACAAATTTTCAAAAGCCATATTTTTTCCTCCGTTAATATGTGGATTACTCTATGATTTCGTCAACGGCATTTCTGATTTCTTCCGCTATTACAAGCGATTCGGATGAAAGTTCGTTTTTGTTTTCCAGTTCGTCAATCAGTTTTCTTATTCTTCCTGCGGAATTTTTATTTGCCATAAACTTTTCCACTAGCATAAGTTTTTCTTCATACTCTGAAAGTATCTTTTCGGTTCTTTTAAGCTGGTCTCTTACAGCTTGGCGGCTTATGTCAAGTTCCGCCGCTATTTCCGAAAGCGACATATCATTCTGATAAAACAACTCGTATATTTCTTTCTGCTTTTCCGTAAGCAGTTCTCCGTAAAAATCATAAAGGAGAGTAGTTTTTAATATATCCACATTACTCACTCCTATGTAAAGTATTTTTACTTTACTTGTGATATTTTAATATACCATCGGCTCTTTGTCAAGTATTTTTACTTTACACATTATGTTTTTTTATTAGCACAATAGTTTTTCTTATTTTATAAAAAACCCCGATATATAATCGGGGTTTTAAGATTTATTTTTCTTCCGCGAGCTCTGTTTTTTCCAAATTAAAGTTGACAGCGCCGTATTTTATCCCTTTTTCAATTCCTATTCCGTTCACACGGAAACCGTATACAAGCCTGTATTCTCCCGATTCTAAATCATTGTAAAAATCGCTGAGTTTTATAGTTCTGTCACTGCTGTTATCAGCTTTTATCTGATAATTTATATCATTTATATTCTCATTGTCTCTGCTTATTTCTATCCATTGTCCGTTTATTTTTTTCTCAAGCTGGAATATTTGAGGGTTATAGGCATATATTGCCTCCGGTTCTTCACCTAATCTTGTAAATCTGAGCTTTATGTCGCTGTCTGCCTTTATAGGCTCTGAATTAAGAAGGACAATACTTATATTTTTAGATAATCTATCGTCTGTTATAACCGACTTCTCGTTCACATTAGGTATTTTTCCGTCAAGCGCTTCATCGGCTTTATAAAGCATTGCCAAAAACTCCGTTTTGGAAACATTATTTTGAGGCTTAAACGTCCCGTCATCATAGCCGGACACTATTCCCATTTCCGTAAGTATACATATATCTTTTTTTGAATAGTCGGAAATATCATCAGAGTCTGTAAATTTCAATTCTGAATTTTTAGCTGTACTAAATCCGTAAGTTCTGACTATAAATGCAGCGGCCTGTTCCCTTGTAAGCACTTCATCCGCATCGGCATAAAGTTTTCCGCTATCTTCTCTTCCCTTATATATATCTGCGTTATACAGTCTTATAATATCATCTGTATAGCTGTCTTTTATCTCAATGTCCGAAAACGGGTTATCGATATAATAGGCTTTAAGATCTGCCGCAGCGCTTAACATTTCAGCCATTTCTCCCCTTGTCAACATGCCGTTTATGTTATAGTCCGCCGATATAATTTCTCTCTCTTTACAATGCTTAACCGCATCATCATACCATTCCGCACCAAACGCAGTCATATTAAGAGCCGAAACGGCTACTACCGCACCCACTATAAATTTTTTATATCCCTTTATCATATCGAACCCCTCCTTATATTTAAAAGTTTACAAATACAAAATTAATATAAATTTACAATACCATACATTTACATTAATTTCTACAAAATAACATAACTGTAACATAACCTTAAATATAGTGAAATATTGCTGAAATAAACGTAATTATAAAGATCCGTATTCTCCGCCGCGTATATATAACTTTTTATTACTAAGAATATAATTTGCAGAATTACATTAAATATATAAAAGCCGCCATACGGCGGCTTCATATTATACTTCTATTATATTGTCGTTATTATCATATATACGGCAATGATTACCGAAAACACTCCGACAACCATTTTAAGAGGTTTTGACGGAACCTTAGACGATAATTTTCGTCCTATAAACATGCTTATACAATATGCCAGTAAAACCACAACCATATATAATGTTAAATCCGATAAATTTACATTTCTGACATAACCTACAAACGCAGGAACCGAAACAAAAAGTGAATCAAGCAATCCGACAGCCATAGCCGTATGTACTTCCATTCCCATTGTTGCTAGAAGCGGCATTACGAGTATAGGTCCACCCGAACCGCCGAGCGCGCATACAGCCCCGGTAATGATACCGAAAGCAAGCATGAAAGGCTTTGAATCCAACTTAGGACTTCTTTTCTCGTCGGAAGCTTTTTTTCTGCTCTCATTTATAACAATATAAATTCCTGCCAACAGTACTACTATATAAAGTATGATTTTAACTCCCTTAGGACTGAAAAAAGAATTCAGCTTAACCCCTAAAACAGCTCCTATTGCACTTCCGACGCAAAGCCACCCGAGAGTCTTTTTCTCTCTTGACATTTTGTCCTTACATCCGACAAATCCGAGCGGACTGGATATAACAAACACCCAGTAGCTCAATACCAATGCCTCCGGTACGGAAAAATCAGTCAAAGCCGTATAAAACATCGGCAGAAGAAATCCCGATACTCCGCATGCCCCTACAATAAACCCGATTATAGCATTTGCCAAAGTTGTCAATAAAAGCTGCATAATAATCCCCCTAATTATTCAACTAAAACCCCTTAAAAATTTTTAATTTCAATCTTCAAACAGTGCTCCCGCAAATTCTGTCGGATTAAACGCCTGTAAATCGTTTATTCCTTCCCCTACCCCAATATATCTTACGGGAATATTAAGTTCATTTTTTATGGCGATTACAATTCCGCCCTTTGCGGTTCCGTCAAGCTTTGTAAGAACTAACCCTGTTATATCGGCTACTTCATTAAAAAGTTTTGCCTGCTGCAAAGCGTTCTGTCCTGTTGTTGCGTCCAGTACAAGAAAAACCTCCGTATTGGCTTCCGGGTATTCTCTGTTTATTACCTTGGCTATCTTTTTAAGTTCTTCCATAAGATTTTTCTTATTATGAAGTCTTCCTGCCGTATCGCATATCAGAACGTCTGTTTTTCTGCTTTTAGCCGCATTTACCGCGTCAAATACAACCGCTGCCGGGTCGGAATTTTCCTCATGGCATATAACGTCTATCTTCGATCTTTCTCCCCAGATTTTAAGCTGGTCTATTGCCGCTGCCCTAAAAGTATCCGCAGCTGCAAGAAGTACCGTTTTCCCTTCCGATTTATAATTAGCCGCCAGCTTTCCTATAGTTGTTGTCTTTCCTACGCCGTTAACGCCTATTACAAGTATTACCGAAGGAGGAGTTATTTTAAATTCATTTTCCGCACCGTCCGATAGAATTTCGGCTATTTCGTCCTGAAGCATTCCTTTAATAAGAGAAGGATCTTCGGCTCTTTCCTTTTTTACTCTCTTTTTTAGATTTTCAATAATTTTAAGCGTTGTTTCAACTCCTAAGTCAGCCATAATAAGACTTTCTTCAAGTTCGTCAAACAAATCGTCGTCTATTTTCGTAAATCCGCCGAGAACGGAATCAATTCCTCCGAAAATATTTTTCTTTGTTTTTTCCAGACCTTCTTTAAGCCTTGCAAAAAAACCTTTTTTAGGCTCTTCAACTCTTTCTTCATCATGTTCTTCTGTTTCCTGCTCAACAGTATTATTATCTGCGTCGTTGTTTCCGTCATTAGATTCGGCAATATCCTCTATTTCGGCTTCTTCATTGAAGTCAGTCATTTCCGTACTTTCGTCAGTCTCTTCATCTTCCGTCTCATCTTCAAAATCGCATATATCTTCGGAACACTCTTCTCCGCTTACTTTTTTTCCTACGCTGTCTCTGACCTCATCCTCTATTCTTGTAACGTTTTCAACTACTTCCGTTACAACTTCTTCGCTTACGCGCTCCTCGGTCTCCTCTTCTATCTCCTCAACAGCGTCTCTTACTATTTTCTCTACCGATTCTTCCACATCGGCATTTATATTTTCTTCTTTATACTCTTTACCCTTAAGAAAATCAAAAAAACCCATTTTTACTCTCCTTACTGTCCGACAGCCTCATCAAATTTTACCGACACTATTTTTGAAACGCCATGCTCCTGCATAGTTACGCCGTAAAGTACGTCGGCTGCCTCCATGGTTCCTTTCCTATGTGTTATAACAATGAACTGTGTATCTTTAGAAAAACGTTTAAGATAATCGCCGAATCGCTGAACATTGGCGTCATCTAAGGCAGCCTCTATCTCATCCAATATACAGAACGGTGAAGGCTTCATTTTTAATATTGAAAACAGTATTGCTATTGCTGTCAACGCCCTCTCTCCACCTGAAAGAAGCATCATATTTTGCAAATTTTTTCCCGGAGGCTGAGCAATTATATCAATACCGGACCCAAGCACATCGTCTTCATCCGAAAGCTTTAAATACGCCTTTCCGCCTCCAAACATTTCTCTGAACACTTCATTGAAATTCTCCGATATTATTTCCAGATTTTGTCTGAATTGTTTTTCCATCAATTCCGAAAGATCCTTTATAATTTCTTTCAGTTTTTCTTCCGCTTCAATAATATCATTTTTCTGTTTTGAAAGGAATTCGTACCTTTCTTTTGTTTCTCTGTATTCGTCAACCGCATTTACGTTTACGTTTCCAAGCAATTTTATCTCGGCTTTAAGCGACCTGACGCGCTTCATAAGCTCCGCAGTCGGCTCTGTTACTTCAAAAAGCTGCGCCGCCTCCGGATAAGTTATTTCATAACTATCCCACATCTCGTCATTAAGACGTTTATTTTCTTCTTCCAGTTTTTCAAGCTTTATTTCCAAACGTACTGTTTCATTTTTGCAATGCAGTATAGTTTCTCTGAAATCATTAATCCGATTCTCATTAACCGACATTTTACCGTTTTCATCTTTACGTTTTTGCGTAATTTCCAACAGTTCCTGTTCTTTGCCGATTTTTGAATTTTTACTTTTTTCGGTCATTTCAGCCGCATTTTTTGCCGTCTCTTCTTTTTCGGATATTTGTTCATACGCTTTTTGTCTACGGCTTTCAATCAGTACTATTTCTTCGGAGAATTTTGTTTTTTCTTCCGATAGTCGTCTGATACTATCTAATTGGAACTGTCTTTTTTCATTTAATGCCGAAATTTTAATTTTAGCCGCTGTTATCTCGTCGGAAATAGATTCCCGTCCGTTTTTACCGTTTTCGGAATTATCTCTGAAGTCATTCAGAGTTTGCTGAAGCCTTATGATTTCAGTCTCAACTTCTTTCAGTTCTGCCTGTTTTTCTTTTTTTTCTTTTTCTACGGCTTCTTTCTGTTTTTCCAACTGCTGAGACTCAATTATAATGAGACGTGTTTTTTCCTCATATTCGGAAATTTCTTTTTTAACGCTCTCTGCCTCCCTTTCGGCAGTTATAAAATCAATGTTTACTTCAGATGATTTTTTTCTTCCGTTTTCAAGATATTCATCTATTTCTTCGATTTTAGCCGAATTCTTTTCAAGCTCCGCCGTAAGTCCGTCAACTGCCGCCTGCAAAGCTTCTATATCCGATTTGAGATAATCTATCTCCCTTTTTCTTCCGAACACATTACTTTTTTTGCCTGTGCTTCCGCCTGTTATAGCTCCGCCGGGCATAAAAGATTCGCCTTCAAGCGTTACCAATCTATATCCCTGGTTATGTCTTCTTGCAAATGATATAGCGTTATCCATCGTATCTACAACAAGTATTCTTCCGAGGAGACTCTCCGCTATACCTGTATATTCTTTGTCATATTTTACAAGTTCGGAAGCAACCGCCACTATTCCGGGTTCATTAAGCAGTCTCTCCTTTTCTGTCCCCAGACTTTTCCCTTTAACTGTGGATATAGGCAAAAAAGTTGCTCTTCCCAGTTGTTTTGACTTAAGATAACCTACTGCATATTTTGCATCGTTTTCATTATCCACAACAATGCTCTGCATAGAACCTCCGAGAGCGGTTTCTATTGCGGTTTCATATTTCTCATCGGTTTTAAACAGCTGTGCCACAGCTCCGCGTACGCCCTTGAAATTAGGGTTTCCGTTTTCCTTAAGCTGTAAAACGGCCTTTACCGATTTATAGTATCCGTCATGTTCTCTTTCCATGTCGGAAAGAACCTTAAGCTTTGACTGTTTTTCCGAAAGCTTACTATTCTTTTCTCCCAGTCCCTGTCTGATATTGTCCGCAACCTTTACCGCAACGGATTTTTTATTTTCCAGTTTTTTCGATTCTTTACTGAGTTCTTCCAATTCATCCGAGCACTGTTCTGCTTTCAATTCAATGGATTTACTTTGTATTTTTTTATCTTTAATCTTTGAATCAATCTCTTTTTTCTCATTTTCTATTTGGTTCTGTCTTGAAGCAAACTGTTCGAGAAGAGTTTCCGTTCTTTCCAAAGCGCTTTTAATATCGGCAGTCTTTTTTATGTTTTCAATCATATCCGCCTTAAGGCTGTCAATCTTTTCTTCCCGCCTGCTTTGGCTCTCGACCATCTCTTTCAGAGCCGTCTCCTTTTCATCTAATTCGGCTTTCAATTCATTCACGGAGTTCAGCATATAGGCTGCATTTTTTTCGCAAACTGCAATTTCCGCTTCATTTTCCGAAATATGCTCTTCTTTTTTTATTTTTTCTTCTCCGAGTTCAGATACCGTATCTTTGAGATTTTTTATTTGTTCCGCAGTCAGAGCGCATATACCTTCATTTTTTTCTATTTCTCCGGAAAGCTCGGCTATTGTGCGGTTTATTTCCTCCATTTCTAACGAAAGCTGTTCAACCGTACTTTTTATATTTTCCGTCTCGATTTTAACTGCGTCGAGATTTTCCTCATGCAAACAGGTCTCTTGTTTTATATTATCAAGATCGTCTTTTGCTTTTAATATATCTTCCTCAAGTTTTTTGCCGTTTATTTTAAAAAGTTTTATATCGGCGTCTTTCATATCGGCGTAAAGTTCTAAATATTTTTTCGCTTTTTCGGCCTGTTTCTCCAGAGGTTCTATTTTACTTTCAATTTCGCTTATTATATCGTTTATTCTTACTAAATTTTGCTTTTCCTTTTCCAGCTTATTTTCGGCTTCATTTCTTCTGTTTTTATATTTTACTATTCCAGCTGCTTCTTCAAACAGAAGCCTTCTGTCTTCGGATTTATTGCTTAGTATCTCATCGATTTTCCCCTGGCCTATAATGCTGTATCCGTCTCTTCCGATACCGGTATCCATAAAAAGTTCGTAAATGTCTTTTAATCTGCATTCACTGCCGTTAATAAGATATGAACTTTCGCCTGAACGATACACACGCCTTGTTATTTTTATCTCGGAATAGTCCATATTTATTTTTTTATCCGTATTATCAAGAGTCATAGATACTTCGGCAAAACCTACCGGACGTCTGTTTGCCGTTCCCGCAAAAATAACGTCTTCCATTTTTCCGCCTCTCAGACTTTTTGCCTTCTGTTCGCCCAATACCCACCTGACAGAATCGGAAATATTGCTCTTTCCGCTTCCGTTCGGTCCGACTACGGCAGTTATTCCCTTATTAAAATCCAATTTAACTTTTTCAGGGAAGGATTTAAAGCCCTGCAATTCCAGTTCCTTTAAATACATTAACACACCTCGTTAAAAAACTACGTTTCCTCCGACAATACAGCTGACTGTATTTCCGTATACTCTTTTTCCCTTTGCAGGAGTAAATTTAGCTTTGGAATAAAACTCCGAAGGTTCTATCACATATTCATTATTTATATCCATTATTACAATATCGGCGTCATTTCCTGCTTTAATTTTCCCTTTTGTTTTAAAATTCAAAATTTCAGCGGGATTTTTCGACATCTTGTCGGCAAGCTGGCTCTCGGAAAGTATTCCCGTTCTTACAAGCGCCGTATAACTGAGAGAAAAAGCCGTTTCAAAAGCCGATATGCCGTATGAAGCCCTGTCAAATTCTCTCTGCTTATGTTCTATTCTTGTAGGCATATGTCCGGAAGCTATAACGTCGATAGTTCCGTCTGCCAATCCTTCTATTATAGCTTTCGTATCAGCTTCCGTTCTCAGCGGCGGTATGACTTTCGCATAGGTATTATACTGCATGGCAGCTTCCTCAGTCAGCGTAAAATAATGAGGGCATGTTTCACACGTTACGTTAACGCCCCTTGCTTTCGCCCTTCTTACAATATCAACAGCCCCTTTAGTGCTTATATGCGCTATATGAAGCCTTGCTCCCGTACTTTCCGCCAGCACGACATTTCTGGCAACAATTATATCTTCCGCTTCCCTTGGCATTCCTCTTAATCCCAGAATTGTTGAAACTCTTCCTTCGTTTATTACTCCCGTTCCCGAAAGGGCTCTGTCTTCACAATGGGTTATAACCGGAACGTCAAACATTTTGGAATACACGAATATATTTCTCATAAGCTGTGCATTTTCAACAGTTAAATCGCCATCGGCTATTCCTACCGCTCCGGCTCTTATCATTTCTCCCATTTCGGACGCTTTTTCTCCCTTGCATCCTATTGTCATGCTTCCGTAAGGATAAATGTTTACTTTTGAATATTCTCTGCTTTTTGTTATTATATATTCAACTACGGTTTTATTATCAACGGCAGGTTCTGTATCAGGTATACATACTATTGTTGTAAATCCGCCCCTTGCCGCGCTTACGGAGGCAGTCTCCATGTCCTCAACGCTTTCATGTCCCGGCTCGCATACGGTACAGTGCATATCTATAAATCCCGGGTAAACATATAACCCTGCCGCTTCCGTTATTTTATCGACTTTTACATCTAAAGAATATCCGACAGATTTTATTTTGTCTCCTTCTATAAGCACGTCGGCAGGCTTTGTTATATCAATTCCGTCGCTGACAACAAATCCGCCTTTAATCAAATGCTTCATGCAAGCCGCCTCCTATCTGGGACAGTATATAAAGCATTGCCATTCTTACTGCCACGCTGTTTCCTATCTGATCGTTTACTATACACTGAGGACTGTTTACAATACTCGTGGCTATCTCCACTCCCCTTTGTATCTGACCGGGATGCATTACTATTGCGTCTTTTTTCGCATATTTCATAAGATTTTCGTCAATAAGGAACATACTCCTGTATTCGTCCAACGACGGTATATAGTTATCGTCTCTCACATTCGGAGCTATCCTTGTGGATAAAATAACATCTGCGTTTGATACCGCCTCTTTCGGATCAAAGTACACCTTTACTCCAAAGCTTTCAAGTTCCTTTGGTATAAGCGTAGACGGTCCTGTTACTCTGACTTCCGCACCGAGTTTAAGCAATCCCCAAATGTTGCTTTTTGATACTCTGCTGTGGGTTATGTCTCCGACTATTGTAACTTTAAGTCCTTCAAATCCGCCTTTTCTTTCTTTTATTGTCAAAAGATCAAGAAGTGACTGCCCCGGATTTTCGTTATATCCGTCGCCTGCGTTTATAACAGACGCTTCCACGCTGTCGGCAAGTATCCTTGCCGCTCCCGACATAGGATGTCGAAGTATTATAAAATCAGCGCCCATCTGGTCTATCAGCTGTCCCATGTCCTGAAGTCTTTCCTTATTTTCGGATGAAGCCGTCGTCATCATGTCAACCACATTTGCGCTTAGATGCTGAGCTGCCAATTCATACGAAAGCTTTGCCCTTGCACTGGAATCATAAAAAAGTATGATCACTGTTTTCCCCTGCAAATGAGGTACTTTCTTATTTTTCTGATTTATAACGAACTTCATTGTTTCAGCTGTTTTTAATATATAGTCAAGTTCCTCGGCGGTTAAATCTCTTATCCCCAAAAAATCCTTGCGGTTTAAAAACATAGCGTTCACCCCGTTTTCTTCGGTAAAATCTTATGACAACATATTTTTATTATATATTTCTACACCTTTCCAAAAGCTTCTGAAAGTATTCCGGAAGCGGAGATTCAAACTCCATATACTCGCCCGTTACAGGATGAACAAATCCAAGCACCCTTGCATGCAAAACCTGTCCTTTTAAATTAAAAGGCTGTTTTTTAGGTCCGTATACACTGTCTCCTAAAAGCGGGTGTCCTGCATAAGTCATGTGTACCCTTATCTGGTGGGTACGTCCTGTTTCAAGCTGAGCCTCTATATAGGTAAATTTCCCAAGTCTGTCCAATACCCTATAATGTGTAACTGCTCTTCTTCCTCCCGGAACGACAGCCATTTTCTTTCTGTCCGACGGATTTCTTCCCAACGGTTTATCTATTGTGCCTTCGTCCTCTTTTATATTATTGTATACGATGGCGTTGTATTTTCTCGTTATGGAATGTTCGGCAAGCTGAAGCGCAAGGCTTCTGTGGGCGTTATTATTCTTAGCAGCCATTATTACTCCCGACGTGTCCATATCTATTCTATGTACTATACCCGGTCTCATTATGCCGTTAATACCAGAAAGGCTGTCTCCACAATGATAAAGCAGTGCATTAACGAGAGTGTCGGTATAATGCCCCGGCGCAGGATGTACAACCATCCCCTGCGGTTTATTAATCACAATAACGTCATCGTCCTCATATAAAATATCCAGCGGTATATTTTGAGGAATTATCTCAAGCGGAACGCTTTCCGGTATGTTCATCGTTACAATATCGCCTGTCCTGAGCTTATAGTTTGCCTTAACCGTCTTATTGTTTACGGTTACTCCGCCGGCGTCTATTATCTTTTTCAATCCGCTTCTTGAAAGTTCCTCATAATTTTCGGCAGCAAACACATCTATTCTTTTACCGACGTCATCAGCCTCTGCGGCAAATGTAATCATATCACTTTCCTGCATTTTCTTTCTCGTCCTTCATAAAAAACATAATTATTACAGCCATAACTATTGTTCCGACAACTACATAAATATCTGCCATGTTAAAAACAGGCCATTTTATAAACGTAAACTCAAAAAAATCCACTACATATCCTCTCAGCGCCCTGTCTATAATATTTCCGACTGCTCCGGAAAGGATTAAAACAAATGTAACTCTCAGCTTTCTGTATTCTTTTGTTTTAGGCATTTTTGTCATTGCCCATACGAGCACAGCGCATATTATTATGGAAATAACAAGCAACAACCACGTTTTTCCGCTGAATATACCGAATGCGGCGCCTCTGTTTTCAACAAAAGTAAAGTCCATAAATCCATCTATAAAAGTAACGCTCCCTATGGGCTTAAGCTGAGTAAGAGCTATGTATTTTGTTATCTGATCAACCGCCACAAGCAGTACAGCGGCAATAAGAGGTATAATCATACTATCAATCCTCCAATACGGCTTCTATTGCCGACATAACTTCATCTTTTGAAACGTCGGATGTTCTGACAGCCTTTCCTATTTGCTCTGCCAAAACAAATTTCAGTTTGCCGCCGCTTACTTTTTTATCATGGAATAATTGTTCATAAACTTTATTTTTTTCAAGTCCTTTTACGGATACAGGCAATTCAAAATATTTCAGCAGCTCTCTTATCTCGTCGACCTTATCCGAATTAATGCAGCCTCTTTTTTCAGAAATATCCATTACAGCCGACATTCCTACGGAAACACATTCTCCGTGTATAAGCTCAAATTCTTTTAAACCTTCAACCGCATGTCCTATTGTATGCCCGTAATTAAGTATTTCCCTAAGGCCCGTGTCATGCTCGTCCTCGGCTACAACATTGGCTTTCATTTTGCAGCATGCACATATAATAGTTTTTAACGCCTCTTTATCCAAGGATTTTATTATATCTTTATTTTCTCTGATAAAGTCATAAAAATCTTCCGACTGTATTATTCCGTATTTTATAACTTCGGCCATTCCTGCCGCAAACTCTCTGTAAGGAAGCGTATCAATTGTTGAAGTATTTATATATACAAACTTAGGCTGGTAAAACGCGCCTACAACATTTTTATAACTTCCGTAGTCAACTCCGACTTTTCCTCCTACGCTGCTGTCTACCTGCGCCAAAAGAGTAGTGGGTATCTGTATAAAATCGACGCCTCTCATAAACGTAGCCGCAGCAAATCCTGCCATATCTCCGGCAACGCCTCCACCAAGACCTGCTATGACGCTTTTTCTGTCAAATTTATTTTCCAAAAGGAATTCGTAAAAGCTTCGTATTGTGTCAAGAGTTTTGCTCTTTTCGCCAGCTTTAAATACACATATTTTGATTTCTGAAAAAATCTTTTCAAGTTCCTTTGAAACTACGTCCGCATATATCGGCGACACGTTATCATCCGTTATTATACAAAGTTTTCTTCCGCTATAGCCGCATTTTTCAGCCGCCTCGGCTAATCCCGAAAAGTCTCGGCAGAAATATATCGGATATGCTCCGCTTGCTGTGTTTACCGTAATATTTTCCATGCTGTCCTCCTAAACATATCGACCTACAGTTATAACAAGCCGACCTTTTTTAGTAGTTCCGCCGACTTCAATCAATTTTCCTCTTCCGCCGCCTTTTAAAGAAAGTATGTCTCCCTCTTTTATAATATCGGATGAGCTTCTTACCACAGTCCAGTTTACGGAAGCTCTCTCGGCGCGTATCAAATCCTGCGTTTCGCTTCTCGAATTTCCGAATACTGCACCAAAAACCGTATCAGCTCTTAACGATGATACGGTAATATTTTTAATCTCCATTTTCTTTTCAGGCAGTCTGAGCTGATTAATATCGGCTTTTTGCGTCTTTACTTTTGTATGCCCAACACGTTCCAGGTTGGACAGTATATAATCCGCTATGGATTGTTCGGCAAAACATATTGCCTCTCCGTCCATTGCTACAATATCTCCGACCTTTCCCCTTTCGATACCAAGTCCCATTATAGAGCCAAGATAATCTCTATGCGATATAGACGAAGTAAACTTTTTATTATAGCTTATACCGACAGCGCCCAAGGGAAAATAAATGTCTTCTTCATCTATGTATTCGGGAAATACGGCTATCATCTTTCGTTCGGCATCATCATATCCTCCGAACTGTTTTGTCTTTAATCCGTCGTATTTTCTAAGAAGTTCTTCGATTTCCGCAAGCATAGCCGGAGCAATGAAATCCGTAAAACAGATTATATGTTTCTTTAAACTTAAATCAGCCTGATCCAAAACTTTCGCCAACAAAAGTCTTTCATCAGGCTGACTGTAACTTTTTAATAAAGCGTGTTTATCCTTTGTTTTCAGGGACATAATAATACCTCCGAATGTCCTCTTAAAACATTCTGACTATATAAAGCAGAATAATCTGAATGATGTCGAGTATAAACAGAGCGATTACCGGGGAAAAGTCCAGCATCATTCCGCCTCCGAGAGGAGACTTGTCCATCATTCTTTTTACGGGACCCAAAATAGGTTCCGTAAGGCTGTATATAATATTGCCGAACGCAGAGTATCTTGAGTTCGGAATCCATGACATAAATACTCTTACGATTATAAGTATGTACAGCAGTTTGAAAAACACGTTGATGGCGTCTGTAAGCAATCCGCTCATAGCGCACCTCCAATCATCTTATTTTCCCTGACTTACCCAGGGAAGTATAACGCTTTTATTAAGTTTCGGTTCTTCCCTTGTATCACTCGATATATCAAAATTTACAGGAGCTATTATAAAAATGTTGCTTGATACTCTCTGTATCGATCCGTCAAGAGAATAGCATGTTCCGCTTAAGAAATCCATAATTCTCTGCGCAACCGGATACTCAACTCTTTCAAGATTAACTACAACAGGTCTTTTTGCCCTGATATTATCACAGATTCCCTGTGCGTCTTCATAGCACTCAGGCTTCATTATTACAACCTGCTGATTAGACTGACTGTTACTCTTAAAATCAACAACCTGAGGCTGTGCCTGGCTTCTTCTGGAAGATCTCGGAGCAGTGTAGTCAACGCTCTCTCTTGTTTCGCGTGTGCTTACTTCCCTTTTTTCTCTTGAATGGGGGCGGTATTCTTCTATTTCTTCATCATCTTCATATTCATCATAGTCGTCCTCATATTCATCGTCATAAGGTCCTGCTATAAAATCTTTAATTTTGTCTACAAATTTTGCCACAGCCATTTCCTCCTAAATTATATGGTAATTTTTTTGGCATTTCTTCTTAATTATTATAATTTCTCTTACCGAATATTCCTGTTCCTACCCTTACAATGGTAGCTCCCTCCTCAACGGCGGTTACATAATCTCCGGTCATACCCATAGATAAAATATCCATGTTTATATTATTAATTTTTTTTGCATTAATGTCAACTAATAATTGTCTCATATTCCTGAAATAAACTCTGTTTTCTTCCCCATTTTCGACGTCAGGCGCCACAGTCATAAGGCCGCGAACCCTTATATTGCCGAAAGTTGCCAATTCTCTGATAAAATTCTCGGTTTCTTCCGGAGCTATCCCGAATTTTGACTCTTCTCCGGCAATATTAATTTCGACAAGCACATCTGCCGTTACTCCGTGCTTCTTTGCCTGCTTGTCTATTTCTTCGGCAAGTTTCACACTCTCGACAGAGTGTATCAGTTTAACCTTGTCTATTATATATTTAACTTTGTTAGTCTGCAAGTGTCCTATTAAATGCCACTTAACTTTTTCTCCCATAGGCTCGTACTTTTCCATAATTTCCTGTACTCTGTTTTCGCCCAATTCGTCAAGACCGCATTCAACCGCCGCTTTTATTCTCGGAACGTCAACGGTTTTAGAAACCGCCAGCAAAAGAATATCTTTAGGATCTCGTCCGGAACGTATGGCCGCTTCGTCTATGTCAGCTCTTATTCTTTTTATATTTTTGGAAATATAATCGTAGTTTTCCACTGTTATCGCTCCCTTAATATATCTCGTCTCCCTCGGTAATTTCAGAGGTATTTGTGATTATCTTATCGTATGCCTTCAGTGATGATTCCGCAGCGTCGGCTATTGTATACTGACTGTTTTGTCCCAATACGGATATAGACGCAAATTTTGCGTAAGCGCTGTTTGCCGTAAGAACTCCTACCTTTGTAGAAACCTCGCTCAATTTATATTCGCTCGCATTTTCTCCGGTTCCGTTTAATATTACATCGCCTATTTTCAGATTTTCAAAGTCCTGTCTTATATATGCAAACTCTTCATCCTGCGATTCTATCTCTACATTTATAAGGTCATCCTTACCGTCAGTACGTTTAACCACGCTGTACCCGTTAAGACTTTCCATTACGCAACTTGCCGGAATCTTTATAAATGTTTTTTCGACAATAGCCGAATTCGGTATTTTTAGTCCCTCATACGAACTGTCTGTTATATAAAATTCGATTGAGCGCTCGCTTAAAAAGTCTTGTACATTGCTGTTTGTTTTAAATACAACGCAGGTTTCCGTCTCGCCTGCGGTCATAGAATCTATTGTAACGTCAACAGCCTTTTCCGTCTTATCCACTACGGCTCTTATGGTTTTTGTGTCTCCTATTTCCCACTCGGAAGCTATGGCGTTGTCTATATAAGCGCATATATACCATGTATTGCTTCTTACTATTTTGAATGCGGGGCTTCCTTTTTCAACTGCCGTTGTTTTAGAAAGATAAGTTATATCATAGGATGTCGTTGTATCTTTTTTAGTAACGGTTTCTAAAGTATCAGGCGTAAATTTCTCCTCGTTTCCGTCGCATGACAGTACCAGTATGCCACTGTCGGCGGCAGTCAGGTTTTCCGTATTTTTGGAGATCTGCGTCTGATATGTGCGTCTCTGGGAAGCAAGAGAGTCTGAGCTTTCACTGTTCTCGTTAATCCATATATCAGTTCTTATATCCATCTGCGTCTGGACGGCATTTCTCATCGTGTATACATCATTATAGCTTCCGGCCGATATTCCTGCCTGAGCAGATTCAACCGATGATAATATGCTGTTTTCGGCCTTTGTAATATCGTCCTTGTATTTTGAAATATCAACCCTGTTTTTTTGAGTTTCTATTATACTTTCATCTATAGTACGCAGTCTGTCCTCCGCATTATCGGCAGTTTCGCCTTCTCTCACGGTACATACAAGCGCGTTCTTTTTTACTTTGTCGCCTTCACCATAATTAAATGTAGGTTCTCCTCCGCTTTCGGAAGTTTCGACATATTCGTCTCTTACAATAAGACCGTTAAAGGCATTAGGTATATCTATCGTTCCGTAGTCCACTGTCTCTATGGCAACGGTTGTGCTTCCCGTTGCAAAGTCAAATGCATATTTCACCAGATATATCATAATAATAGCGAAAAGAACTACAGTAAGCACATTTATGGGAGAGCCTCTCCTTTTTTTCTTCTTAGGGCTCGGACTGCGCTCTTCCGCATACGATACGCTTCTGACTTTACTGCCTTTGACCTTTACGCTTCTATTTTTTTTACGCTTTGCCATTGGCCTCTCTCCTCATAAATATTACATTCATATTACAAATTTCAATTATACCGTATTTCTTCTGTTTAGTAAAGAAATTATATCTTAAAAATATCCGTATAATAAAAGACCGACCTTTTTATCAGCCGGCCTTTCGTTATTACATTTTTCTGTCGAGTTCTATTCCGTCCAAATCAAAAATACTTATTGCGTCTATGCTGTTTTTCTCTTTGGAAAGTTTTCCGTATTTATCAACCTGCGTAACATCTTTTGGTCCATGCGAAAGCGAAGCCGCTCCGCCTATACAGCCGCACTTACAAGCCATTCCTTCGATAAAGTTGCCGTCTAATTTTCCTGCCTTGGCAAGTCTGAGTATTTTTGCACAGTCATCAAGGCCGTCAACCTGCACCGCCTTAAAATCAACATCTATTTTTTCATGTTCTACAATCTGTTTTACAGCTTCGCTTACTCCGCCGCTTCTTGCAAAAATCCTGCCATAAAACGACGCATTATCCAATGCGCTGTCCTCGCACTCTTCCAGATTAATATTCATTGCGTCAAGCATAGCCGCAAGCTCTTCAAATGTTATTACAAGGTCTACGGCGTCTTTTAAATCTTCCTGCTTTATTTCCATTTTTTTAGCTGTGCAAGGACCTATAAATACTATTTTTGCCGTCTCGTCAGTACTTTTTATCAGTCTTGCCGCCGCTATCATAGGTGAAACCGTATTTGAAACGTGTCCCATAAGTTCCGGGAACATTTTTCTTACATAGTCTACAAAGGCAGGACAACAGCTTGTCGTCTTCCATTTCATCTCTTCTACCGTCTCCGCAAATTCATGCGCTTCATGATATGCAACTACGTCGGCGCCGAGGGCAGCTTCAACCGCATGGAAAAATCCTATTTTTTCAATACCGGATATTACCTGCTCTATCCTGGCATTTGTAAACTGTGAAGATATTGCCGGAGCTATTATTGCGTAAACTTTATATTTTGTATTGTTCTCGGAATCTTTCAAAAGTTTAAGCACATCCAATACAAAAGGCTTGTCTACAATTGCTCCGAACGGGCACATATGAACGCATGCTCCGCACGATACGCATTTTTCATCGTCTATGTACGCTTTTTTATCCTCGTCAATTTTTATGGCTCCTATGGCGCATGAACGGACGCACGGTCTTTTAACGTCGCTTATGGCGCTATACGGGCATGCGCTATGGCATCTTCCGCACTCTATGCAAAGCTCTTGATTTATGTAAGCGTGGTGATTGACCATAAATATTGCGTTTTTAGGACAAACCTCCTGGCATTTGTGTGCAAGACAACCTCTGCATGCGTCGGTTACGACAAATCTGTTTACAGGGCATTCATCACATGCGTCAGGCAAAATATTTATTACATTATTGCCCTTAAGAGGCTCTATCGCATTTTTCGCTCTTTCCTTTATAATATGCCTCTCTTTATAAATACAGCATCTTGTCGTCGGTTTCGGTCCGGGAACAAGCTTTTCCGCTATGTTTTCAAGCGAATCCAGCGAACTGTCCAGCGTTCCGTTTATAAATCTTTCCGTTATTTCTCTGTTTACAAGATATTTTGTAAACTGAACGTTACTCTCAAATTTTTTAATATTCATTGAGTTATACCTCTGTCGTAATAAATTTTATATATATGTTACTTCAACGTCCTTACCCATTTTTCCCAATAACTGCGTCAATTCGTTCATCTGGTTTATTTTGTAGGTAAAGTCCATTTTAAAAGCAAGGTCCTGATGCGCCGGGTTAATGGCCGTACCTTGATATATTTTCACACTGTCGCATTCCTCTATCAGCAGTCTTGCCAACATAGACGCCGCGTTGTTTTCGTGCAGTCTGTTTTCCAGTTTCGGATTGTAGTCGGGCTTTACATATTCTCTTAAAATATCAATTGCCTTTGATAAAGTTATAACGCCTTCAGTTACAAGTTCTATGCCGTCTATTACGGCTATGGGCGGTATATCCATAGTCATGGTTTCCATATCGAAATCCATTTCCTTATCGAGCAATCTGGCAGCTATCTGGGCAGTCGTTCCTCCGCAGACCACCGTTTTTCCCCCCGATCGAAGCACTTTTTCAAACACTTCGGTATCGTTTTTTCTGTCTCTGGGCGGTCCGAAAAACAGATTTACAACCTGCTGTTCTTTTATTTTTACAGCCAACACAGAAGTATCGTCGCCGGGTTCGTTTTCGTAAAGCTCGCTACAGCAGTCCAGTATATTTTTTACTACTTCTTTTGTCGAAGCTTCCGTATTTGACATATTTCTTAAATATGTATTTACATTGACCCATTCCCAGCCTAAGTCAAGGGAATGCCCTACACCGGCATGAACGACGCCGTCGCTTACGGCTACAAGCATCGTGTCCTTGTCCATTTTAAATCGGCTCTCATAAATATTTTTATCCCCTATAACTTTCAATGTTTTTTTTATGGGAATATCTTCTCCGTTTTTATGAAGAAAAATCGCCGGATTGTCAAACTCCGCTGCATAGGCGTCCCCGTCTTTATATATTTTTATAAGGGTAAAAGTAGAGTATGCCAGATGTCTCTGCTTACAGACGGGAAGCGTATGCACTATCGTATCTATAGTTTCTTCAAGCGTAGAGCCTTCTCTTAACATCGTTATGGCAATTTTTGACGTCAAAGTAGATAGTATATTAGCCTTTACTCCACTTCCCAATCCGTCGGCAAGAACAAATATTTTGCAGTCCTTAAGATTAGCCTGTTGTATACAGTCTCCGCAAAGTTCCTCGTAGTGTTTTTTTAAACTGTTATGTGAAGCGTCTATAAAATACAACTTATTCACCCTCTTCAAGAACAACTTTTTTCAATCTGTTCAGCGCAACCTTTGTCTCTGCCGTTGTTTCTCCGAGCAATGAAGCTATTTCCTGAGCTACCGTCATTTGTTTGTCTATGACCTTCTGCGCTATATCTACGGTATTCAGCTTCAGTTTATCCAGTTCCGCACGTCTCTTTTCAGCTATGGTTATATCCTGTATGGTTACCATAAACATTTTTTCTTCTTTCATATACATAAGGTTCATAAGACCGTAGAAATTAAACTTTTCTATGTTTATTTTCTCACCGACAATATCGTTTCCGCTTTCCATTACCTGTTTGAAATACTCTTCCGGTACAAATTCTCCGACAGGCATACCCATTGCTTCTTCCGCTTTTATATCGGCTATTTTTTCAAACGTCGGATTTATTTTAAGGATTTTAAAGTTCATATCCGTAATAATTATGGAGTTTCTGGCAGCCATAAATATGGCGCTTGTCATTGTCTCGGCTTTTCTTTTCATATACGGCATACACATATCAACCTGTGCCATTCCCATAAGTACTGCAGCGGCTTTTTCACGGCATGAATTATATCCGCACGCTCCACAGTCCAACTCGTCGGCTCTGCTGTTTTTACCCATTTCTTTAAGTACTTCTTTTATCTGCCTGTCGGTAAATACCTCTTTTTTAATCTCCATGGGATGAAAGCTGTTTTTAAAGCCGACTCCCGACCAGTTAATAACCTCGTCATTTTCCTCTCCGCCCATAAGCTTTTTACGGGTATCAACATGTTTTCTTAATTTTTGCAGACTTAAAAACATATTTGTATCATTCTTGTGCATAAACGGACCATTGAGGCATGAACCATGGCACATAGCCAAATCAGCCATAGTTCTGTCGAGTATGCCGTCCTTCATAGCCTCCAGCAGTTCTTTTACCTGTTCCGCGCCGTCTATGGAAACAACGCTATAGTTTAGACTGGACGCCTTTACAGCCAGCCTGTCGCAGGTTTTACCCGGCATAGCGTAGTTTTTTCTTTCGCTTCCGGATACAACATCAGGGAGCAATGGGTCCAGTTCCGTATAATCTATAAAATTAACCTTCATCATTCTTACGGCTTCCGAAAAGCTTATTGCCGCATCAAGTTTGCTCTGCTCTGCGTCAAGAGTTTCATATCTTCTGCTGAGACACGGCCCAATATAAACCGTGTATGCGTCAGGCTGTACTGCCTTTACTTTTTTAGCCATAGCTATTGCAGGCGATACGACCGGTATCAGATATTTCACAAGTTCGGGATAATATTTGCACACATACAAATATACGGACGGACAGCTGGCTATAATCATATATTTCAGAAATCTGTGATCCTCCATATACTCCATCTGTTCCTCCGTTATTTTCGCAGTGCCTGCCGCTATTTCCTGAATAGAATCTATTCCCAGCTTTTTAAGTCCGGCAATAAATCGTTCAGGTTCGTCAAACATGGCAAGATAAGATGAATCTATAAGTCCGACCACCTTTTCGCTGTTTTTTATTCTTCCCGAAACATTAGCATAATCATTATCCATGTTTCTGACATGTTTCGGGCATACAACAAAGCATTGCCCGCAGGCAATGCATTTCTCCATGTCTATTTCGGCTTTTCCGCTTTCAAATCGAATGGCTTTGACCGGGCAATATCTGATACATTTATAGCAGTTTTTACAGTTATCGCTCTTAAAATCAAACATCCTTATCATTAAATAGTCTCCTTTATAACAGAGTTATAGAATTCCTCTGTGGTAGACGGCTGCAACGAATACATTTTATCATCATAAGTAACCGCAACCGCTCCTTCGCAATTACCGAGGCAGAACGACGCCTTTACATTTACCTTATCGGAATTTCCGTCTCTTTCTATAGCTTTTTTAAGAATATTTATAATTTCGTAAGAGCCTTTTAAATGACAGGCGCTTCCGATACATACTTTTACAGTCTTCATAGGAAAATAACCTCCTTAATATTTTTTACGATTATATTATAACAAATCTGAATGTCTTGTCAAAGGGTTATACCCTATTAATACTAACAAATCATGCGTATATAAAAGGTAAAAGTTTTATTTATTTTTAGTCATTGCAGCGTTATTTTCAATATAAATTTTCGGTCTGTTCAGTTAATGCGTAACTTAGGACCGCATTATAAATTTATATCCAGTTCCACAGGGCAATGGTCGCTTCCCATTACATCGCCGTGTATTTTTGCAGATATAAGTTTATCCTTCAGTCTTTGGGATACTATAAAGTAGTCTATACGCCATCCCGCATTCTTTTCTCTCGCTTTAAATCTATAGCTCCACCATGAGTAGGCGCCTGTTTTGTCCGGATAAAAATATCTGAACGTATCAATATATCCAGATGAAAGCAGTTCTGTCATTTTTTCTCTTTCCTCATCGGTGAAACCTGCGTTTTTGCGGTTAGTCGACGGATTTTTAAGGTCTATTTCCTCGTGAGCTACGTTAAGGTCTCCCGTAAGAATAACAGGTTTTACGGCGTCCAATTCGTTAATATAGTCTCTGAAATCATCTTCCCAATTCATTCTGTACGCCAGCCTTGCGTTCTCACTTTGAGAATTCGGAGTATAACATGTAACATGATAAAAATCTTCAAATTCAAGAGTTATAACTCTTCCCTCATGGTCATGCTCGTCTATTCCTATACCGTATGATACGGAAATCGGTTCTTTCTTCGTAAATACCGCAACGCCCGAATATCCCTTTTTTTCGGCATAATTCCAGTATGCATAGTATCCTTCAGGAGCAAAATCTATTTGTCCTTCTTGAAGTTTTGTTTCCTGAATCGAAAATACATCCGCGTCGACATCGTTAAAATAGTCTGTAAATCCTTTTGTAACGCATGCTCTAAGTCCGTTTACATTCCATGAAATCATTTTCATCTGCAATCACCTCTTATTGAAAAGAAAATTTAAAAGTGCTAAAATATTGAAAAAATTATACTATGGAGGTTTCTTTTATGAAAATAGCCCTCGCACAAACCGATACAATTTGGGAAAACAAATCCGCAAACATGTCAAAGGCCGAAAAATTTATATCGGAAGCCGCAAAAGAACATTGCGATATAATAGTTTTTCCCGAAATGTCTCTGACAGGTTTTTCACTTAATATAGATAAAATATCCGAAACAGAACAAAATTCTCAAACAATATCGTTTTTCAGCCGCCAAGCGTTAAAAAACAAAATATATATAATGTTTAACGCCGCTCTGGCAGATGAAAACGGTAAGATTTTTAACAAAACAGTAACTGTTGACGACTATGGAAATGTCATATCGTCTTATGCGAAAATACATCCTTACTCCCATGGAGTTGAAGCAAAATATTTTACAGGCGGAGACCGTATTGAATGGTTTAACCTGAAAGGAGCTACTGTTTCTCCTTTTATATGCTACGATATGCGTTTCCCTGAAATTTTTCAAATAGCTTCTCAAAAAAGCCGTCTTATTATAGTATCTGCTTCGTGGCCTGATATAAGAAGCCCTCAGTATGACATACTTATAAGGGCAAGGGCAATAGAAACCCAGTCATTTATTGCCATTGTAAACCGAGTCGGTCATGAAATGAAGTACAATTATAACGGTCATTCTCAAATAGTATCTCCAGACGGAAACGTTATAAGTACTATTTCAGAAAGCGAAGCTCTTATAACCGCCGAATTCGATATAAACTATGCCGATGTCTGCCGACATAATTTCAGCGTTAAATCCGACCGCCGCCCGGATTTGTATAAAAAATATTTATAAGTATCTATACTTAATATACAAACAACAGGTAAACTTGATGTATGGCATCAAGTTTGCCTGTTGAATAAATCATCTTATGTATAGTCATGCTTAATGTCAGTCCATTTTAACAAGCTCTATACCTGCTTCGTTAAGCATCTTTACCGCAAGCTCATCGGGGTAACTGTCTTTATAAACAATTCTTCTTATTCCGGCATTTATGCACATCTTTGCACATATTACACACGGCTGATTTGTTACATATATTGTTGCGCCGTCTGTTGTGTTTCCTATTCGTGCAGCCTGGATTATAGCATTCTGCTCTGCATGAAGCGCTCTGCACATTTCATGTCTTTCCCCCGAAGGAATATTATGCTCCTGTCTGTAGCACGTTCCTATTTCGGTACAATGGCGGCATCCGGAAGGCGCGCCGTTATATCCCGTAGTTATTATTCTGTTGTCCTTTACTATTACCGCGCCTATCTGACGTCTCATGCACGTAGATCTTGTCTTGACTATTTCCGCTATTTCCATAAAATATTCATCCCAACTTACTCTCATATTTACTCCTCCGATTTATTCTGCGTTCCGATATATAAATAATCAGCATTTATGTAGTGTCTCATTATTGTTTACGTTCATTTAAAGCCTAAATTAATTTTATTTTTTGTTGAACTATATTTAAATATTTCAGTTTAGAGTATATCACACAACCGATCTTTATTCAAAAGCAATTTTATTTAATTATAAAAGTAAAATTTACTTTTTATCCGCTTTGTATATTAACGGTTTTTGCTTATATTCCTTAAAAATTTTAAATCGTATATACAAAAAAATGACGACTAATGTCATCATTTTAATGTTTCACTGTGATTCAGAACCGATGAGCTATAAAGGAACAAAACGTCTTTATCTTCAAAATCTACAAGCGTGCCTAACGAATAACTAGGCAAATATCTTATATCAAGCAGTGTTATTTTGCTATATCCTTCTGCCAATAAAGGCGCTATTGAACTTGTAAAAGAATCTCTGAATATTATGAGTTCTTTTTTATTATCAGCCGATGGATTTTCAATAGTAATATATGAAATAGGTCCCGAAAGATACGCTTCATAAGGATCGCGTCCTTTTGCTTTTTCCGAATCATACATTCCTATTTCCTCATTATTCTGATAATCATAAACCTTACATTGATTTATGACTTCGTTTTCCAAACAATACATCTTCTCACTCGGCAGAGGTTTTGCTGCCTGTCCGCAGTATGTTCCGTAGAACTCATCTTGTATTTCTATCTTTTCATATTTATTTCCGATATGCGTGTTCATTGAATCAGCAAGATGTTCCGCCACATCTGTAATTTTTTCCTGTCTCCAGTGAGGGTCTGTTTTATAATAATCGTCCAGTTCAAGCAAATGAGTAATATCTATATATTCCATATAATCCAGCTCATTTTTAAGCTTATCAAACAATTTATCATAATCCATAGACAGCAGAGAATTATTTTCTCTGAGAAAATAATTTTTATCAGGTATTACGGAAAAATATATATTTTCGCTTTTTCCTTTTAAATAAGATTCATATATCCTGTTAAAAACACTTACCGCATGGTCTAAAGATTTATCATTCAGAGGATATTCTTTAGCTACTGCCATATCGTCAAACAAATATAAACCTTCCATATCCGACTGACAAAATACTTCCGTAGTTACATCTGCATATAGCCTTCTAAAGTATTCTCGAAAAGGAAACTGGTCTACGGCATACTCATCAAATTCTTTCATAAACTTTCCTGAAAGCAAAGCGCTTTCACTCACTTCCGGAAACTGCTGTAAAGGTCTTCGTTCGCTCAGAGAAATTTCATTAGGTTGTTTGATTAAACAAAATGAAAATAGTCCGAAAACAATTGTACCGGCGAGGAGAATTACAATTACGTTCTTTATTTTATCTGACATATTGTATCCTCCTTAAAATCTAAAATATAAAAACGGATTGTAAGAATCATTAATTAAATATGCGCTTACAACCAACAGCAATATTATCAATACTATCGGTTCCGCAATATTAAGCAGTTTTCTTCCGTTTTCATTTTTTCTTAATTTCTCAACTATATTGCTTACCCACGGTCCGACTCCGACTATAGCTATTATTATAATAATTCCATAGCTTTTCAGATAATAGAAAAACTCAGGAGACGTCAGCGGCAATCCATTGCCTGTCAACATTATACTTAAATACGAAACAGCCTCTTTCATATCTGTCGCATTGAAAACGACAAAGCTGACAAGCACCATGAAAATGACATAAACATGGGAAATTATAGAATGTTTTTCCAAAACTTTTGAAAATCCGATTTTCTCTATCAGCAGCAGAACAGCAAACATAAGTCCCCATATGACAAAATTCCATGCAGCCCCGTGCCAAAGCCCTGTTAAAAACCATACTATAGTAATATTTATAAGCCAGCGTCCTTTTTTAACTTTATTGCCGCCCAACGGTATATAGATATAATCCCTGAACCATGAACCGAGAGAAATGTGCCATCGTCTCCAAAATTCACTTATGCTCCTTGACAAATACGGATATCTGAAGTTTTCGGTAAAGTCAAATCCAAAAATCTTTCCCAGACCTATTGCCATATCGCTGTATCCCGAAAAATCAAAATAAATCTGTAAAACAAACGCCAGTGCATAAAGCCAGTAGTATAAAACCGAACCGTCTGATGACATTCTGAAAATACTGCACAACTCTCCAAGACTGTTCGCCAGTATGACTTTTTTGGACAGTCCCAAAATAAACCTTCTTATTCCCAGAGATATTTTTTCAATAGTATGCTCTCTATGCTCCAGCTGCTTCGCTATATCAATATATCTTACAATTGGTCCGGCAATAAGCTGAGGAAACATAGATACATAGGCGCCGAAAGATATAATGTTTTTCTGCGCCTTACAATCTTTTCTATATACATCTACCAAATAGCTTAAAATCTGGAATGTATAAAAGCTAATCCCTATCGGAAGGGCAATTTTAAGCAACGGAATATTAAATCCCAGCATATTTAGGTTTTCGGCAAAAAATCCTGCATACTTATAATAAATTAACAGTGCACAGTGTATGGCACACGACCCTGCCAATACCCATTTTGCCTTTTTTCCGTCTGCCTTTTCTATCAGCAATCCTTCCGCAAAAGCAATTGCTATAGAAAACATCATCAGAAAAATATACCGCGGTTCTCCCCATGAATAAAAAACCAAGCTGAATAAAAGCAGTACAAGATTCTTCAATTTAAACGGTACTATAAAATAAGCAATAAGAACGCACGGTAAAAAATAGTATATAAACGGTATACTTGAAAATAACATTTTATAAACTCTCTTCCGCAAGTATCTCAGCTGTAGGATATGCCGCAGTTAACTGAGTTTTAAAATACTCAACCATTTCAGCGTTTCCGAAAGCCGAAACAACATACTGGTCTCCTATTTGGAATAATACAGCGGTTTCGGGAGCGCCGCATATCCATTTATTATTTATTATGGCATCTTTTAAAGAACCTGCGAATTTTTCCACATCAGCTTCATCCGTTACATGGAATGCCCCGCTTGTAAATGTATTTGCATTCATTGCATGAATAAGACTTGCGGCATCGTCTATCATTACCGCAGCATCTTCGGGTACAACTAAAAGCGAGCCGAGACTTTCCTTATCGCTTACATCAAATTTTCCGGGAGCATTTTCCGTCATCTGATTATAGTCTCCTCCCATGGCGGCAAACTTGTTATCATCCGTATAGCTTTCCCATACGTTATTCAATATTTCCAAGGAATCTTTTACTACAACGCTTTCTTGTTCCGTTGATTGACCTGTTGATTCCTGCTTGTTCTGACATCCCACAGCCGAAAATACAAAAGTACCTGCAAGGATTAACGCTAATAATTTTTTCATAAATATTCTCCTTCTCATTTATATTTTTCTAAAATTTTAATACAGACAATATTATCTGTACTGACTGACCGCATTATATCAAAGTTTATATTCATTTTCCAGACTGTTAATAAATTCTTAAAGAAGTGTTTATTACATTGTAAGTCTTATCGGTTCGGCGCTGTATTGAATTTATATGTACATTTCTTAATCCCAATAAAATACCTGTGCAAAATAAAATCTACACAGGCTTTCTTTATTTGTTATGCTTTTAAAAATCCTTCTATTATTTTTGCTTCTGCTTCCTCTTCCGTCAATCCCAATGTTCGGAGCTTGATTATCTGCTCTCCGGCTATTTTTCCTATGGCGGCTTCATGTATAAGAGAAGCGTTTAGGTCTCCTGCATAAAGTTCTGGGGCTGCGTTTACCCTTCCGTTTCCTACCAGTATCGCGTCGCACTCCGAATGACCTGTACAACGACAGTTTCCTTTTATAACGGAATGGTATTCCTGATATGAATTACCTTTTGCCACAGAACGTGAAATAAGGTCTACGCCTGCGTCCTCTCCGTCCATTGATACGCTGAAGTCCGTTTTTGCCGTTTCATCATTGTCGGTAAGTATGCGCTCTCGTATTATAAGTTTTGCCCTTGCTCCCAGTTTTGCCCTTGTCGTTCTCGTTGTTTTATCAACTCCCGAAAGCTGAACTGTATCCATCTCCAAAACAGAGTCTTCGGCAAGTTCCGCGTCAGTAACGGGGTCTATCCTTTTTATCCCTGTTCCGTTTCCTGTTCCGACATGTTTTTCTTTATATAGTACTTTTGCTCCCTTTTCAAGGAAAAATCTGTGTATTCCGTTATGTCTTGCCTCTTCTTCATTATCAGTATGAACTCCGCAGCCTGCTACGATTACAATGTCCGCGCCCTCTCCGATAAAAAAGTCATTATAAACAAGGTCGTTTACATCTCCGTGTGTTACACACGCCGGTATATATATCGTTTCTCCCTTTGTATTAGGACTGATATGTATATCGAGTCCCGGAAGTCCGATTTTTGATTCGATACGTACATTTTTTGAAGACTGTCTTCCCGCGCATGAACCGTTTTCTCTTATATTAAACGCTCCTGAATATACGCCTTTCCAGTCTGATACTATTTTAAGCAATGATTCCGTAATACTGTTCATTGTTACTCAACTCCTTTTCTGTCTTTTCCGAGGGGACACCTTGCCCCTTTTTCTCCCGAAAGCAGATTTGGCAGTATGTCGTCTCTTGCTCCCTCCGTACGGATTTTACCGTCGGCAACTACTATTATATTATCGGCTATATCCAATATACGTTCCTGATGAGATATAATGAGCAATGATTCGTTATGCTTGGTTTTTATCTTCTGGAATGCGTCTATAAGTCCTGTAAAACTCCATAAGTCAATTCCGGCTTCAGGCTCATCGAAAACGAGCATTTTTACATTTTTTCTTGCAAGAACCGTAGCTATCTCAATCCTTTTGCTCTCTCCTCCGGAAAGACTGGCGTCAACATCTCTGTCTATATAATCGTTAGCGCATAAACCGACATCTCCGAGTATATCGCATATTGTACTTTCATGCAGTTTTTCGCCTGCCGAAAGTTCCAATAAATCTCTCACGCTGAGGCCTTTAAAGCGGACAGGCTGCTGAAATGCATAACCTATTCCGTGTTTCGCTCTTTTTGTTATATCCCAATCGGTTATATCCTCTCCGTCAAGAAATATCTGTCCCGAAGAAGGCTTCTCCAGTCCGGCTATCAGTTTTGCCAACGATGTCTTTCCGCCTCCGTTAGGTCCTGTAATGACAGTCAGTTTTCCGTCCGGTATTTTAAGGCTGATTCCCTTTAAAATTTCTTCTCCGTCGGGAACGCTCCATCTTATATTTTTAAGTTCCAACATATAAAATCCTCCTTATTCCCGCATAACCGCAGGACGCTTTCCAAGCGGTTATATTGTACTGCCGGAATATATGTTTGTCAATCCCTATCAAACCGATAGGTAATTAAATCATCTAATATTTATTTTTAAACAGTCATTTTAAACAAATATAATATTTCTAATCCGCTATGTAAGAATACTCCCAAATGAACCCTCATCTTACCCTATCTAAAAAAGACCGAATTTTCGGTCTTTTTATAACTATCTTATCTCAAAAACATTTTTATTATCTTTTCATTAATCTGTTTATACGGTTGGTATCTGAACGGCAAATCCATCCATGTTTTTTTATCAACGATACTCTTTTTGTGCGAAAACGCTTCAAATCCTGCTTTTCCGTGGTATCCTCCCATACCGCTTTCTCCCACGCCTCCGAAAGCCATATTGCTTGTTGCCAAGTGTATTATCGTATCGTTTACGCAGCCTCCGCCAAAGGTGCACCTTTCCGTTACATATTTTATATTTCTTTTATTTTCTGAGAATATATAAAGGGCAAGAGGATGAGCCATAGAATTTATTTTCTTTACTGCCTCTCCTATATTTTTGAAAGTCAATATAGGGAGTACAGGTCCGAATATTTCCTCCTGCATTACCGCGTCGTTCCATTTAACATTATCCATTACCGTAGGTTCGATTCTCAGTCCGTTCTCTTCACATTCTCCGCCGAAAACAGTCTTTTCTTCATCGATAAGAGACAAAATACGATTAAAGTGTTTTTCGTTTATTATTTTTCCGTAATTACCGTTAAGCAAAGGCTTTTTTCCGAACTGTTTTTCTATCTGTTTTACGATTTCGTTTATAAGTCTGTCTTTTATTTTTTCATCGCAATATATATAATCAGGGGCAACACATGTCTGACCGCAATTTAAAAATTTACCGAATACGATACGTTTTGCCGCCAATTCTATTTTAGCCGTATCATCTACTATACATGGACTCTTTCCACCTAGCTCCAACGTAAGAGGAGTAAGATTGTCTGCCGCATGTCTCATAACTTCCCTGCCGACAGCTTGGCTTCCCGTAAAAAATATATAGTCGAACTTCTCGCTCAACAGGCAGCTGTTTTCTTTTCTTCCGCCGGTTATAACAACAACATATTCGGGTTTAAAACATTCTTCTATTATTTTTTTGATTACCTCGCTTGTATTGGGAGAATAGGCGCTCGGCTTAAGAACAGCCGTATTTCCAGCGGCTATTGCGTCTGCTAAAGGATCTATTGTCAACATAAACGGGTAATTCCAAGGACTCATTATAAGAGTAACTCCGTACGGTGACGGTTTTACATAACTTCTCGATACATACTGAGCCAGCGGAGTAACAACTCTTTTCTCGGCCGCAAACTTCTTTGTATGATTAATCATATATGAAATTTCGCTTAAAGCAAGTCCCACTTCGCACATATAACTTTCAAATCTGCTTTTACCCAAATCAGCCTTTAATGCCGCGCAAATTTCATTTTCATACTTTTTAATTGTAAATCTTAATTTCTTCAATGCGTTTATTCTAAATTCCGTATTATGTGTTTTTCCGCTGTCAAAAAACTCTCGCTGTTTCTTTACTATACTTTCTATCTCTTCTTTTTTCATTTGTTATCACTCCATAACCTTATAATAAAACTTGCGAAGCTCTTTATCGTCCATAAGTTTGGGAACCGGATAAAGCGGATTTCCTTCTTTATCCGCATATTTTGCCAGTCTCGGTATATCCTTTGCTTTTATTCCCTTTATCTTTTTGGGAATATTCATTTTTTCATTCATCTTTTTAATGGCAGTGATAAACTTTTCCGCTCCGACTCTATCACTTTCGCTAAAACTTGATATTCCCACAGAGACCGCCAGTTCATGCAGTTTCTTATATGCGCTTGAGCCGTAATCTTCCAGTACATACGGAAGGAGTACCGCATTGGCAAGTCCGTGCGGAACATTATATCTTCCTCCCAATGTATGGGCTACCGCATGAACATATCCCACATAGCTTTTTGTAAATGCGCAGCCTGCCAGATATGAAGCGTAAAGCATATTTTTTCTTGCTTCCATATCATTTCCGTTTTCATATACTTTGAATATATTGTCAAATATCAGTTGTACTGCCTCTATAGCCTGCGCTCTTGTTCCCTTTGTTGTAGAACGGCCGATATACGCTTCCACAGCATGTGTAAGTGCGTCCATACCTGTTGTCGCCGTTATGCTTTTGGGAAGCGATCTTGTAACCTCAGGATCCAGTACGGCATATTTCGGTATGAGTACAAAATCATTTATAGGATATTTATGTCTTGTCCTGCTATCCGTTATGACTGCCGCAAGCGTTGTCTCGCTTCCCGTTCCGGCAGTTGTCGGCACAGCCGCAAGCAACGGAAGTTTTTTCCGCACCTTAAGTATACCTTTCATTTTTTGCAGACTTTTTTTAGGTTTCGCTATTCTTGCCCCTACTGCCTTTGCACAGTCTATTGACGATCCTCCTCCGAATCCAATCAGCGCGCTGCATTTGTTTTTGACATACATTTTTACAGCGGACTCAACATTATCAGTAGTCGGATTAGCCGTGGTATCATCATATACAAAACATCTGATTTTTGCACTGTAAAGGGACTTTTCCAAACGCTCGGTTATTCCCAGATTCCTTATACTTTTGTCTGTTACCATAAGCACTCTGTTTATACCTTGTTTTTTTAACATCCTTGGCAAATCGTCAACATTTTCCAATAGTTTGGGAGTTTTATACGGAAGTATAGGCAGAGCTATCCTAAAAGCAGTCTGATATGTACGGCAATATACTTTTCTTAAACAATTCATAGTCAATCTCCTCTAATTATCGCAAATTTTTGTAAGTTTTTCGGAAATAACGCTCAAACCTTTATAAAAAATTTTTCTTTCTTCCTCACTCAAGCCTTCTCCGACCTCGGCCATTATTTTTTCAATTACTTTTAATATTTGTTCTCCGACTCTTTTGCCGTCATCGGTAAGCATTACTTTAGATCTGTATCTCCGTTTTTTTCCACAATCATCAAACGATACCAGTCCATGCTCTTCCAAATACGAAACCGCTCTTGAAACAGCCGCCTTGTCTTCCATACATATATTTGAAAGTTCGGCAGCCGTAAACCCTTCATCACTTTTCATAAGTGTTATAATACACATGGCGTTTGTTCCTTTTAAATCAAATTCCGTCATCTCTTTATTTTTTATTTTTTGGATACATCTGTATATTCTGTTCACAGATAACACAAAAGTTTCAAATCGAGTTATCACGCTGCACCGTCCTGTTTTTCTTATTTAAGTCGATAATATCATACAGATGTTGACAAGTCAACATCTTAACAGTATGCCTCTTAGTACCTGCTCATAAAAATTATTGTCTCATATACTTCCCACAACGTAAAAAAGGGTATAGCTCTATCTATACCCTCTGCTTAAAAAACACATTCGTTATTATCAATCAATTATAAGATTCCATACTTCCGTTCCGGTTTCTTTTATTACATACTCATGGGTATTGGACGCCTCCTGCAATGCTGAATAATACCACTTTTCAACGTCTGCGTTATCATCCCATGTTTTCATATCAGTCAGCATATCTTCTTTATTTCCCGGTTTTCTATCAAGCGCATTATTAATAAAGAACGCAGCTTCGGCTCTTGTTATATAATTATTCGGTTTAAATTCTCCATCTGTATACCCTGCCATCCAGCCATCGGATACAGCAGCCTTAATATACTTTTCCGCCCAATGCCCTTCTATATCTTTAAATATTGCATTTCCTTCTTTTAGATTAGTATATCTTGATATAAGAGCTGCCATTTCGGCCCTTGTTATATTGTCATCAGGTCTGAAAAATCCGTTTTCACCTGAAACTATACCTTCAGACGCCAATGTATTAATGGCTTCGCTACTCCACCTGTCCCAGCCTACATCCTTAAATGTAATATCTGTTTTTGTCGATGTTATTTCTGCAAGATTATAAATTACAGCTGCCGCTTCTTCTCTCGTTAAATATTTTTCTGGTCTGATTGTTCCGTCTTCATATCCGGAAATATACGCCCTGTGGATTCCTCTTTCAGGTTTATTTTCTTCCGCATATATTGTCTGCGGAAAAAACATAGCAGTCATTACGGTTGCGACTGCAACCAATATTCTTATTTTCACATTCTGCACTCCCTTTCAGTATTAAAAGTTCCTAGAATATTATTCCATAAAATGCAGTCTTTAACACATTAAAAAGTAATGCAAAATATTTGTTTTTCTTCCAAAATATTCATGCCGTCAGTAACTTTAAAAAGCAACAGGCAGGAAAATTTATTATTTTCCTGCCTGCTTAATAACTATTTAATCAAAAACAACCGTAAATACCGTTCCCTCTCCGGGTTTGCTGTTCACTTCGATATGCGCATTGTGAAATGCCGCTCCATGCTTCACTATTGACAGTCCCAGTCCTGTTCCCCCTATTTTTCTAGAGTGGCTTTTATCGACTCTGTAAAACCTTTCAAATATTCTGGAGCACTGGTCTTTCGGTATACCTATTCCGGTGTCCGAAACTTTTATTATCGGCTTATTATCTTCTATTCCTACAAACACATTTACCTCGCCGCCGGTTTTATTATATTTTACGGCATTTTCACAAAGATTGTATATTATCTCATCTAATATATAATTTATTCCGTTTATAACTGTTTTTTCACCGCTGACGTTTATGGTTACGTCATTTTTGCTCGCTATCGTTTTCAGTCTGTTGGCAATACTTTTTGCCATTGCAAATATATCGACAGGTTCTTTCTGAGCGGTTATGGAATTTTCATCAAGCTGAGAAAGTTTTATTATATCGTTTACAAGATTTATAAGCCTACCGGACTCATCATGTATATTAGCGGCAAAGCCTGCCATATCCTCGGGTTTAACAATACCGTTCATCATTATTTCAGAAACTCCGAATATCGATGTCAGCGGCGTTCTCAGTTCATGGGAAACATTAGAAGTAAATTCTTTTCTTAAAGCCTCCCTTTGTTCTCTCTCCGTAACGTCCATTATAAGTATGACGGCTCCGTTTACATCGTCATTTTCAAATACAGGGTTTGCCAGAAGCTGATATATTCTTCCGTCATGCTCCATCATAAGTTCACTGTGATTTCCCGCAAGAGCCGAACTTATTCCCTCTCTGAACCTTTCCGAACGGTCAAGAGTAAAAACGCTCTCTCCTATTTCAGCATTGTTTTTCCCAAGTAACTTGAGCGCTCCGTTATTAAACGATAGTATTCCCGTTCCTTTATCGATTATTATAAGTCCCTCGGACATATTCGAGGTTATCGTCATAAATGCCTCTTCATTTTTTCTCAGCGCTTTCATCTGCCTGTCTATAAGAAGGTTCTGTTTGCTTATCTTTTTTAAAAGAGGTGATATTTCGGGATAATCTTCGTCAATATCAGGGTGATCCAAGTCAATATCATTTATGGGCTTAACTATTTTTGTTGACAACTTTGCGGCCAGAAATACCGACAAAATTATGATAAGAACAGAAACAAATAAAACCGGCTGAACCATAGCCATTATAAGAGACCATATAGAATATTGCGAACTTGACACTCGTATTACGGTTCCGTCGTTCATCAGCTCCGCATAATATACATTCCTTTCCGCAAATGTTCTGGAATATCTCTGGCTTGATCCGCTTCCGTATTCAAACGCCTCTTCTACCTCTTCTCTTTCTTTGTGATTTTCGAGAGAAGCTGCGTCTGCGTCCGTATCATATAAAACTTTTCCGTCACTGTCTATCCATGTAATTCTTCCTTCGGTTTCCAGACTGTCAAAGTATTTCTCACCGTAAAGCTCTACTCCCTGTTCAACCAGAGTAGCCTCTATTTTCAATTCGTTTAAAAGGCTTTTATTAAAATAGTCATATAAAATACCCATTATAAATACTATGCAGGTAAGCCCGGTTACAATGGAAGCAAATATAATACTGCGCAGTATTCTTTTTGTCATGGTTTATCCTCCTATTTTATATCCTATGCCCCTTACCGTTTCTATAAGAGCTCCGCACTCGCCAAGCTTTGTTCTCAATGTACGGATGTGAACGTCAACTGTTCTGTTCTCACCGTCAAACTCAAATCCCCATATTCTTTGTAATATCTGATCTCTGTTAAATACAGTTCCCTTGTTGGATATTAACAGGCACAGAAGTTCAAATTCCTTATACGTCAAAACTACTTCTTTTCCGTTTGCCTTTACAATATGCTTTGATGGGCATACATATAATCCATCCGCTGTATATTCATCGTTTTTACCGTTAGCCGCCGTTCTTCTCATGAGAGCCTTTATCCTGGAAATCAGCTCCATCATGCCGAAAGGCTTTGCAACATAATCGTCGGCGCCTGTATCAAGTCCGATAACTTTGTCATATTCTGTATCCTTTGCCGTCAGCATTATAACAGGTACGTTTTTTATATCGCTTCTGTTCCTTATTTTCTTTAAAACCTCAAGTCCGTCCTCCTCAGGCAGCATAACGTCCAGTATTACAAGAGCGGGTATACTTTCGTCAACGCCTTTCCAAAAATCAGACGGTTTTTCAAAGCCTCTGGACTCCAGTCCGGAGTTATTAAGAGCATATTCCACAAAATTTCGTATGCTTTCATCATCTTCGAGCAAATATATCATTATATTCCCTCCTGTTTGACATTTATATAAGCGGCTGGTCGTTTATAATCAGTTTAAACTGAAGTCCCAACCTTTCAGCTGCCTTTCGGCACAGTATCATTCGACCTAAAAATATTTCAAAATAATCCATTACCGAACCGTATTCCGTATCAATAGCCAGCCTCAATGTTATATTCTTTTTATCATCGCTTATTGTAAGCCTGCTTTGTGTAACTGAATAGTTGACTCTATCATGTATATCAAAGGTTGAAATGTCCGTATTTCTTACCCTTGAGCGTCTTACATCGGATTTGTCGGCAAGTATAAGCGCAGCAGCCACTGCGTTTACTGGAACTCCGTTTCCCTCGTCATGGTTTCCTATGGCTGTTGTTACGGCTGCTATATCTTCCGCTTCCATATCCATATTTGTAAGCAGACGAAATGCCATTACAGCTCCGCTCTGAGAATGATCCACACGGTTGACCAGGTTTCCGATGTCATGAAGGTACGCCGAAATTTTTACTATCTCAATATCATGCTCACCGTAACCCATAGTTTTGAGTATATATTCTGCTGTATGAGCTACGTTTACAACATGAGCAAAAGAATGCTCCGTATATCCCAACGCCCTTAATGACTCGTCTGCTTTTTGTATATATGTATTTATCGCCTTATTTTTTTTAACTTCTTCATACGATACCAATATACCTCACCTCAATTATTCTTGCTTCTTTGTCCTGTTATGGAGTATTCAACCCATTCGGCTATGTTAGTCGCATGGTCGCCTATACGCTCCAGATATTTTGCTATCATAAGCACATCTATGGAATATTCTCCCATACTGCTGTCATTGGATATCATCTCTATTACTTCTTTTTTCATAGTTGTAAACCACTCATCGACAACATCGTCATAGGCTATTACTTTCCTTGCCAATTCAAGGTCTTTTTTTACAAATGAATCAACGCTGTCAGTAACCATTTTCACGGTTTCCCTTGCCATTTTTTTAATGTCCTCATTTATGGAATGTTCGCTGTTTATTATAAAACGTGCGATTTCCGCTATATCGGAAGCCTGATCTCCGACGCGTTCCATATCCGTTATCATCTTAAGGGCGGAAGAAATAACTCTCAAATCGGTGGCAACCGGCTGCTGCTGAAGCAAAAGTTTCATGCAAAGTCGTTCTATATCATTTTCAGCCTGGTCTATTTCGCTGTCAACCTCAAAAACCTTTCCGAGCATTTCCGTATTATTTTTTTCCAAAGCGCACATTGCGGTTGTAACCGCTTCCTCGCAAAGCGCTCCCATTTTTATAAGTTCTATATGCAGTCTTTCAAGCTGCTCGTCGAATTTGTTTCTCATTAACCGAACCTCCCTGTTATATAATCTTCAGTTCTCTTGTCCCTAGGCATAGAAAACAGCGTTTCAGTATCGTTTACCTCTATCACTTCTCCTAATAGGAAAAATGCGGTCTTATCGGAAACTCTGGCCGCCTGCTGCATATTATGCGTTACCATGACTATAGTATACTTACTTTTAAGTTCCATAGCAAGGTCTTCTATTTTCGATGTGGATATAGGGTCAAGAGCGCTTGTAGCCTCGTCCATAAGCAGCACTTCCGGTTCTACCGCCAATGCTCTTGCTATGCAGAGTCTCTGCTGCTGTCCGCCGCTCATATCAAGGGCGCTTTTTTTCAGTCTGTCCTTAACATCGTCCCAAAGTGCTGCGTCTCTTAAAGATTTCTCTACTATTTCATCAAGCTTTACTTTTGAACGGATACCGTGTGTTCTGGGTCCGTAGGCTATATTATCGTATATACTCATCGGAAACGGATTGGGTTTCTGAAAAACCATTCCTACCCTCTTTCTAAGCATATTTACGTCCATACCTTTATATATATCTTCACCGTCAAGAAGTATTTCTCCGTTTATTTTACAGCCTTCTATAAGGTCGTTCATTCTGTTAAGAGTTCTCAGCACCGTAGACTTTCCGCAACCGGACGGACCGATGAATGCGGTTATCTCATTAGGAGCAATATCGAGATTTATGCCTTTTATTGCTTTAAAATCGCCGTAATACAGCTCCATATTTTTTATTTCCATTTTATTACTCATATTTGTCCTCCATCATTTCTTGGTAAGTTTCTTTGCAAAGAAACTTGATAAAGCGTTTATGCCTATTACCATCACAAGCAGTATAACAGCTGTCGCATAAGCCTGTTCGGTATAAAGACCTTCCGAAAGCAGACAGTACATATGAACTGCCAGCGTTCTTGTTGATGAAAAAATGTTTTCCGGCACGGCGGCAGTTGTTCCCGCAGTAAATATAAGTGCGGCAGTTTCGCCTACTATTCTTCCTATGGCAAGTATTATTCCCGAAAGTATACCGGGCATTGCCGACGGAATTACTATTTTGAATATAGTTCTTAACTTGCCTGCTCCCAGTCCGAAGCTTCCCTCTCTGAAAGAGTCAGGAACCGAAAGTATAGCTTCCTCGGTAGTTCTCATGATGACAGGTAAAACCATTATCGCAAGAGTAATCGAGCCTGCAAGAAATGAATACTCCCATTTAAGAGCTATGACGAACGCAAGAAATCCGAACAATCCGTAAACTATCGACGGTATGCCGGAAAGAGTTTCTACCGTTACCCTTATAAGCTTTACAAGCTTTGAACCTCTTTTTGCATATTCAGCCAAATATACAGCCGAAAATACTCCTACAGGTACCGCCATAAGAAGCGTAAATCCTGTCATAAGCAATGTATTGATTATAGCCGGCATCATGGATACATTTTTTGAAGTATACTCCCATGCAAAAAGTTCCGGCGTTATATTAGGTATGCCTTTTATTAATATGTAGGCAACTATAAAAATCATTACGCCGACCGTTATCACAGCGGACAGCATTATAAGCAGAAAAGCTATGAAGGAACCCGGATGACGTAAATAATCTTTTAATTTCTGCTGCATTATCCGTTCCTCCTTTTAACAAGTGAAAAACACACGTTTATAATAAGTATAAATACAAACAAAACAACGGCCGTAGCTATTAGCGCGTCTCTGTGAAGATCTGCCGCATATGCCATTTCAAGGACTATATTTGCCGTCAGCGTTCTTACTCCGCTCAATACGCTTGTAGGTATTGCAGCCTGATTTCCGGCAACCATTATTACAGCCATAGTTTCTCCTATAGCGCGTCCGATACCCAGTATAACGCCGCTCATAACTCCCGATTTGGCCGCAACCATAACGGATTTGAATATTGTTCTTTCCTTTGTCGCTCCCAACGCCAATGATCCTTCATAATATGATGTCGGAACAGCTCTCAGCGATGACTCAGTAACCTCTATTATCGTCGGTAATATCATTATTCCCAGTAGCAGCGACGCCGTAAGTATACCCTTTCCGCTTGTCGAAAATATTTTCTGCATAGCAGGTACTATAACTACCAGTCCGAAAAATCCGTATACGATCGACGGTATACCTGCAAGCAGTCCTATCGCCGGTTTTAAAACGGAATATAATTTTTTAGGACAGTAATGAGCCATAAACACAGCTGTCAGTATGCCCACAGGTACCCCGAATATTATCGCTCCGGCAGTTACATATATACTTCCGACTATCATTGGGAATATTCCAAACAAGTTCTGCCCCGGACGCCACTCGGTGCCAAGCAAAAACTCTCCGACTCCGATTTCTTTTATAGCCGGAAATCCATTCATAAACATAAACAGACATATTGCGGCAACAGCTATTATTGAAACGCAGGCACAGAGCAGGAATATTATCTTCATTATTATTTCTCTTGCTCTCATAAAAACCTCCAGATTTTTTATGTTTCAAAAATCTTTATACTTACAAATTAAACCGCCGGCATTTGGCGGGCGGTTTAATTTTACATTCAGAATATATTTTTTATATTACTTTATTTCCGACCAGTCTGTTGTTTCTCCGAGATAAATATTCTTTATCTGCTCTGATGTAAGTTCATCTATTGTATTATCGTTGTTTACAACAACCGCAATACCGTCGCTGGCAATCTGAGTACTTACAAGTTCTGCTTTTTCACTGTCTTTAAGTGCACGTGAAGCCATTCCGAAATCGCATACGCCTTCAATAGCAGATGTGATACCGGCGCCTGAGCCTGTCTGCTGGATTTCTACGGTAACATCGGGGTTAAGAGCTTTGTAAGCGTCTGCCAAAGCTTCCATTACAGGCGCGATTGATGTTGATCCGTCAAGTACAACTTTGCCTGTTAATCCGCTTGCCGTATAGGCTTCACCTTCCTCAACGCTGATATATCCTTCATCACTGATGATTTTCTGTCCGTCAGCGCTCATTATAAATGCAAGGAAGTCCTGAGCTACATCTGAAAGAGAACCGTCTTTATAAGCTAAAAGGAAAGGTCTTGCAACAGCATATTCGCCTGATTTTACGTTTTCCGCCGTAGCCTCAGCGCCGTCAACCTTAACAGCTTTTACATCGTCCGAGAGAGAACCGAGAGAAACATATCCGATTGCAGAAGGGTTTCCAGCTACTGTTGTAAGCATAACCGATGTTGAGTTTGTAATCTCGGCATTTAATGTTGTAATATCGTTGTCATCTTCATCAACAACTCCCATAAGCTCAACAAAAGCTCCTCTTGTTCCAGAACCCTCTTCACGAGCTACTACCGAAATAGGACCTGACATTTCAGTTGTCTGCTCTGTTCCTTCAGCAGGCGCCTCCCCTTCTTCACTGTTTCCGGATGAGCAAGCTGCTACGGAAAGCATCATTACCGAAGTCATTAATAAAGCAAAAATTTTCTTTTTCATTTTCAGATACTCCTTTAAATTAAAAATGTAATTATTTTCTTTTTTATCCCTCATTTAAGGTACGGGTACAGTATATAAAGAATAAGTTAAATCTCCAACCGCACAAATGTTAAATGTATGTTAAACAAGCCTAAATATCTGTTTTTTTCAAGAAACATTATAAGTTTTTGCTGTTATTAATTATTTTTGTCCATATCTTAAGTTCTTTATACTATACCCATAAGCAGCCTTTTAACATTTCTAATTCTTCTTGATAAATATCTCCAATACAAAAAATACCGAAAACGTCATTAGACGTTTTCGGTATCCTACCGTAATACGTAAATACAGTTTTAAACTACAGTATCCGTGCCGTACACGGAAAATTTTTGCATAACATTCCTGTCCGCCGTATCAGCTGAACATGACAATTTAAACTATTGTCTTTGACTTGGAGCCATCTGTTTATATAAGTATCAACCGAACTGTATATTCAGTTTAATGCATATATATGGTGGTTAACTAGTTACAAATTGTTGGGTAATGTTGAGTTGAGTGTAATCAGCGGAAATCAAAATATTTTCAGGCAAAGCAGCCGTAATAGAATGATATTCAAAAAAGAGTTGTTATAAATTCCTTTATATGCTTCATTATTGAAAATTATATTTTTCCTAAAAGAGGATTTCTTTTCATAGAAGAACTTAAACAGACGCTTTTTATAGTCTCAGTCATATTACAGCGCCTACCTAAAAATAAATGCTCAGCCTTGACAGTCTTTAGACAGGTCATATTAAACGAACCATTCATTTTTTCCCCTTCCAGCAAAACTAAAATAAATTAGTATGCGTTAGTCATACCAAAGCAAAAGCTTTCGGTGCAACTGGCTGCCAACCTGAGTGCGGTAAGGCCCTGTAGCTTTGCGTCGCCGGCTTTCGCCGGTTTTGCCCATTTGTCATTATCGATAAGACATATCTAGTTTAAGCCATATTATACAGTTTGTCAAACTCATTCCATAATTTTCTATATTTTATTATTATTTCCGTCAAAATACGTCTTTTAAGACATAATAATGACAGTTTATATTAAAAAGCATGGTAAAAATATGGTAATTTATATATACCGTTTATAGAACATTAAATAATCAGTTGGCAATCATAATCATATTTGGCAGTATATAAATTTTAAAAACGCAACATATTTTTCTTTTATTTTTATTATCAGGTAAAAATTTATGTTTTTTTTCTTGATAACGTCATGAAATATTAAGTCCAGATTCTATATTTTTATTTTTTTAATCAGATAACTTCTGTTGTAATACAAACAGATATTGTTTTTTAAGCAATATATATTTAATAAAAATTCTGCTTTACTTCATTTATTTAAAACTATTTTTATATTTTTTCTTAATTACCAATGAATACACTGCTATAAACGCGATATTTTCTATCACAACTCCGGCAATCGAAACCCAAATCCATTCAGAACGTCCCGTGAGCAAAGGAATACCAAACAGAACCCATATAATACCATGCACAATATAGAGTTTAGACATCGCATGATTATATTTTCGTATATCCTTCACCTCAAACATTTTCTTAGTTTCCCAGAAACCGATTGCTTTTTTCAAAAACCATATGTATATAGCCAACCCAATATATATAATGCCCCAAATACATAAAATGATAAAAAGAATATGCTATCTTTCACTCATATATCTCTCTATTCTGATTTATCTTACTTTTCCATAAATACATAAATCGTAAATGTTATTGTTTTTAATAACCGCTTTTTTCATTATACCTTCTAATATAAAATTATTATTCTCCAGCGCCTTTCTTGACGCAATATTCGGCTCGTATACCAGTCCTGTAATGCGAATAATATCTAATTTTTCGAAAGGAATTTCACAAATTTGTCTAGCAGCTTCTGTCATGATTCCCTTTGAATACACTTCTAGTAATAAATAATATCCGATTTCCGAATTTTTTCGATATACATCTTCCTTTTGTTCAACCGATATTGCACCTACAATTTTTCCATCAACTGTAATGTCCCGAAATACGCCTTTTTTGTCATCATTTTCTTTTACCATATTTAACCACCATTAGGCAGAATTATTTGTATATGGATTGGGCAGCCTATCTGATAAATAATTTCTATCTATCGAGTTTCACATTTTGATAAGAGATTATTTATGTTCAAAACACCATTTTCTTCACTCAATATTCATTTCTATCGTCAGATTTAAAAATTCAAAGTTATTTAATACCATTATAGCATACGCTTTATTTTTATAGTTAATCATAACCACCGGCTAAGCCGGTGGTTTGACTTTGACCCTATAAGGGTCCTTTACCTGCATATGCCTTGAAGGCATACTGAACATCCGACAGACGCACTACTTTCTCAACTGCCGCCTAATGCGGCTTCTTTTCCGTTTTCTTTTACTTTTCACCCGTAAACGGGTCAATATATTCCTTAAGACTTATTTGGTCTGCCATGTAGTCTTCTTTTAGCTGATTTTGAATATATTCTTGTATTTTCTTACTATTTTTTCCTACTGTATCTACATAATATCCTCTGCACCAAAAATTCCTATTTCCGTACTTATATTTTAAATTTGCATGTCTCTCAAATATCATTAATGAGCTTTTCCCTTTTAATACTCCCATTACATACGATACACTATATTTGGGCGGTATTCTTAAGAGCATATGTATATGATCTTTACAACATTCCGCTTCTATTATCTCTACTCCCATTCTTTCACATATTTCTCTTAATATTTTTCCTACATCCGCTTTTATCTTTCCATATATTACTTGTCTTCTATACTTTGGTGCAAATACAACATGATATTTACATTCCCACTTTGTGTGTGCTAAACTGTTCATTGATAATCCTCCTTTTTTATACTTCTTGCGTCTTGCCGGACTCTTTTAGTATAATATTGAGGATTATTTTCTTAAAGCTAAAGCTTCTTTACTCCCCCTGTATAACAGGGGGATTTGTCTTGCTAAAGCGTAACAGCAAAAATAGCACTCATAGATAATCTATGAGTGCTATTTATATTATTATGCCTTTATTTCCATGTTATCCGTCATAAGCAAAGAAAACGTTGTATCACAACAAGTGAATATGCGCTGTCAAGTATATTCATTTTTTGACTGACTGCATCTTCAAACGATGACTCTTCAGTCTTTATTTTGTGATGACGTAAGCGATAGTCTAAGTATAAATCGCGTTTCTTTTTTTATGTATTTTTGAAAATGATTATTCGACATCCTGAAGGGCATCATAACCTTCTTCTCCGGTACGAACTTTTACGACGTTTTCAACATCGTAGACAAATATTTTACCATCGCCAATGTGTCCGGTATAAAGAACTCTTTTCGCTGTATCAATTACTCTGCGCACAGGTACTTTGCTGACTACAATATCAACCTGAATCTTAGGAAGCAAATTAGCCTCAACCTGAATGCCACGATAATATTCCGGTTTACCTTTCTGTACGCCGCAGCCTAAAACATGCGAAACAGTCATGCCCGTTATTCCTATATCCATCATTGCGGCTTTCAGCGCCTCAAATCTGGACTCCTTACAAATAATCTCAATCTTTGTAAATTTGGGCATTTCATCATCAAAAATAGGCATTTTCTTTACGGTTACCGCCTCAGCCATAGCGACATCGCCTGTTACCTGAACCGGAGCTTTTGCATCAGCATCGGATACCGTAGTATCCGGAAGCATTGCAAATCCTGCATAGGCAGTAAGTAAACCATGTTCGGAAACATCAAGACCTGCAAGTTCGTCTTCCTTGTCTGCACGAAGACCGATTGTGTGCTTTATGGCAAGGAATACGATTGTAATTACGATTGCGACATAAGCGGCAACCGAGATAACTCCCAGGCACTGTACTCCAAGAAAATGAAAACCTCCGCCGTAGAATAAGCCTTTTTCTGTTGTAACTCCAGTAGCAAAGAAACCGGTAAGTAGCGTACCTAACGCACCGCATACACAATGAACCGATATAGCGCCGACAGGGTCATCGATTTTTGCAACCTTGTCAAAAAACTCAACTGCAAATACAACAACCACGCCGCAAATAACACCGATAATAGCAGCGCCGAGAGAGCTTACGGCATCGCATCCTGCGGTAATACCGACAAGACCGGCAAGCGCTGCATTGTAGGTCATGGAAACATCTGGTTTTTTGTAACGTATCCAAGTTACAATCAAGGTAGCGCAGCAAGCAACGGAAGCCGATAAATTGGTATTGAAAAACACACGACCGGCAGTTTCCATCAAGGAGTCACTGTCCATGCCAACGGTTGATGCACCGTTGAAACCAAACCAGCAGAACCAAAGGATAAATGCGCCAAGGGCGGCAAAAGTTATATTGTGTCCGAGTATTGCATGGGGTTTACCGTTTTTGTCATACTTACCGATACGCGGACCGAGAATAGCCGCACCGATCATTGCACATATGCCGCCGACCATATGTACAGCTGTAGAACCGGCAAAGTCGTGAAATCCGAGTTGGCTGAGCCAACCGCCTCCCCAAATCCAATGACCTGAAATCGGATAAATAATCAGCGAAATTGCAGCCGAATAAATACAATAAGCGCTAAATTTCGTCCTTTCAGCCATAGCGCCTGAAACAATAGTTGCTGAGGTTGCACAGAAAACAGTCTGAAATACTGCAAATGCCCAAAGCGGAACACCTTCAGGTAAAATATGACTGTAATCTCCCATAATAAGAGGATCAATAGTTCCGAACAAAGCAGTACCGCTTCCGAACATCAACCCGAAGCCAACCAACCAAAAAGCCGGCGTTCCGATACAAAAATCCATAAGGTTTTTCATCAGGATGTTACCGGTATTTTTCGCCCTTGTAAAACCCGCTTCACAAAGTGAGAAACCCGCCTGCATAAAAAACACAAGTGCCGCACCGATAAGTACCCAAATAGTATTAACCGGACTATAAATCATAAAAAATCATCTCCATTCTTTATTCCACGCCAAACAGCAGATCGGCGTATGTCGGGAAAGGCCAATAGCTCTTTGCCGTAAGAGTTTCCGCTTCATCACATGCAAGTCTAAGCTGACTCATAAGATTAAGGACTGAGTCGCGAATCATAACAGATTCAGCGCCTATGTCTTCCGCTTTATCAAGAGATAGAACCGAATTTTCAAGTTCGTCTGCCTTTGTAGCAATACGTTCAGTCAGAGCAGAGAGTTTTCTGACAATATCGGTCTCGTAACCGCATGCAAGCGCGCAGTCGATAGCCTTCTTTGCGGCAGCCGCCGTGGCAATATCAGCAGAATACGCTTCAATGGCAGGTGCAATCTGCGTCTTTGCCATATCTACCATTGTGTTTGCTTCAATAATAATTGCCTTACAATAGTTATCAAGCATAATCTCATATCTGGATTTCAACTCAGCCTCGGTGTAAACTCCATGTGATGTAAGCATCTCCACATTCTTTTTATCAAGCAGATGAGGCATACAGTCTGCGGTAGTACGATAGTTGAGAAGGCCTCGTTCTTCAGTTGCCTCCCTGATCCAACTTTCGTCATAGCCGTTACCATTGAAGATAATGTGCTTATGATCCTTAATTGTCTTTTTAATCATCTCATGCAGTGCAGTCTCAAAATCGGATACACCCTCTAAGCGGTCAGCATAAACTTTAAGGGCTTCTGCAACCGCGCTGTTCAGCATAATGTTTGCACAAGCGATGCTGTTTGAAGAACCAAGCATACGAAACTCAAACTTATTGCCGGTAAAAGCAAAGGGAGAGGTTCTGTTGCGGTCGGTTGTATCTCGGTTAAATTTGGGCAAAACGTCAACCCCGAGCTTCATCTGCGTCTTTTCAGCTCCTTGATAAGGAGTATCTGTCTCAATCGCCTCAAGAACACCGTTCAATTCATCACCGAGAAAAATAGATACAACGGCAGGCGGTGCTTCATTGGCGCCGAGACGATGATCATTACCGGCAGTTGCAACCGAAATGCGGAGAAGATCCTGATAATCGTCTACCGCCTTGATAACCGCACACAAAAACAACAAAAACTGTGCGTTTTCATATGGTGTGGAACCTGGGGAAAGCAGGTTTTGTCCGGAATCGGTAGAAATTGACCAGTTGTTATGCTTACCGCTGCCGTTTACTCCCGCAAAAGGCTTTTCGTGTAGCAGACAAACCATGCCGTGCTTCGCAGCGACCTTCTGCATAATCTCCATAGTAAGCTGGTTGTGGTCAGTCGCAATATTGGTAGTTGTATAGATAGGCGCCAACTCATGCTGAGCAGGAGCAACTTCGTTATGTTCCGTCTTTGCCAGGATACCTACCTTCCAGAGTTCATCATTAAGTTCTTCCATAAATGCGGCAACTTGCGGTTTGATAACGCCAAAATAATGATCATCCATTTCCTGTCCCTTGGGCGGCTTTGCGCCAAACAGGGTTCTACCTGTAAAGCGAAGATCCGGACGTTTTTCGTACATTTCCCTAGTAATAAGGAAGTATTCCTGCTCAGGACCGACAGAGCTGGTAACTCGCTTTACACTGTCATTGCCGAACAGTCTGAGTATACGAATAGCCTGCTTGTTAAGTGCTTCCATAGAACGAAGCAACGGAGTTTTCTTGTCAAGAGCATGTCCATCATATGAACAGAAAGCAGTAGGAATACACAATGTTTTACCCTTGATAAATGCATAAGAGCTAGGATCCCATGCAGTATATCCTCTCGCCTCAAATGTGGCGCGAAGACCGCCGCTTGGAAAAGAAGATGCGTCCGGCTCACCTTTAATAAGTTCTTTACCCGAAAATTCCATAATTATACCGCCATCCGGTGACGGAGTAATAAAACTATCGTGCTTCTCTGCGGTGATACCCGTTAACGGTTGAAACCAATGGGTATAGTGTGTTGCTCCTTTTGAAACCGCCCAGTCCTTCATAGCATTGGCAACGGCATTGGCAACGCCGACATCCAATTCTGTACCTTCATCAATAGTCTTTTTCAAAGAGCTATATACCTTATCCGACAAAGTCGCTTTCATTACCCTGTCATCAAAGACCAAACTTCCAAAATAATCTTTTACTGTACTCATAATTTAGTCTCCTTTGCTAATTTAACTAAAAAGATAAAGGCACCTTTAATGCTGGGGGGAACATTAAAGACGCCTTTGCCTTTATAATATGAAATTGTTATTGTATAAGATAACGCCATGTATGTTCATGACATCTACGACTTTTTTAAAGTCTGTGATATTATGTAGGCAATTAATCGTTCTTCAACTTTCGGATTATCTTTGCCGCAGACGGGAATATCGGTAAAACTGTTCTTAGAGAACTTCTCACATCCATAAAACCTAATAGTACTTAGGTTAACCGATTGATGAAATCCGAGTCTGCCCTTATAGGAACTGATTGTGCTGTTGAATTGAACACGGTATCCTATATTGGCATAAACCCAGCCGTTATCATCAATTCAAGTTACTTAAACCCTGTATGTCTTTCCGAATCAACCTACATTTCAATCAGACTGTATATCGAAACACTTGCTTGTTCTTAGGAATTACAGTACAGGGTGAATCGAGAAATTCTTTGACATTCTGATAAAACACTCTTCATCATGATTTTCTTTAACTGCTTGTTCAATTACTTCATCTGCATATGACATATATCTTCCTCCTTTATGAAAAAAGAAAAGACGCCTTCAACAGCAGAAAAAACTGCAACATTAAAGACGTCATTGCCTTCTTCATGTTAATTTTGTTTTGGGCTATAAAAAACAAAACGGCACCTTTGAGAACCAATACTCAAAGACGCCTTTGCCTTTCATGTAGTGGATTATAATCCCACACAAACTGTTTGTCAACTCTTTTTTTATTTTTTCAGCTTTCTTTTTGACTTCTCGAAATGTTCAAAAATCAACCGTTTTCCTTGACAAAGTATGTTCTCATGAGTACAATTATGAAAAATGAGCAAAGGCGTTCATTTTAGTACAGACAAATATCTGTGCTGAAATGAGCGCCTTTGCTTTATTCTATCCCGAAAGGAAAAGAGCGCTATGAAAGTAGAAGATCAATCAAGAATCACTAATGTAGAAGGTCAAGTAAGAATCCCATCCGGCTGCGCAATCGCCGCTGTTATTTCCAAAGAAGGAAAAAGAATGTCAGGTGAGATGATTACAAACGCTATGAAGCCGATGCACGACCGTTCCAACGGACTTGGCGGTGGTTTCGCAGGTTACGGCATCTATCCTGAATATAAGGAATTTTATGCATTACATATGTTTTTTAACTCTCGTGCAACGAGAAAAGAATGCGAAGTATTTTTAAAAGAACGTTTTGAGATAATAAAAAGTGAGATTATTCCAACACGCACCATTCCAACAATTACAGACGAACCAATTATCTGGAGATATTTTGTTGCTCCTCTAAAATCATTGCTTTCTTCAATGCAGCTTGACGAAAAAGAGTTCGTGTCTCGCATGGTTATGAAAATCAATACCGAAATGAAAGGTGCCTATGTTTTTTCCAGCGGTAAAAATATGGGTACGTTCAAGGCTGTCGGATATCCCGAAGATGTTGGTGTCTTTTATAAATTAGAAGAATACGAGGGTTATTCCTGGACAGCACACGGTCGTTATCCTACCAACACCCCCGGCTGGTGGGGCGGTGCTCACCCATTCACTCTGCTTGACTGGTCCATTGTCCACAACGGAGAGATTTCGTCATACGATGCAAACAGACGCTTTATTGAGATGTTCGGATATAAATGCACATTGCAAACCGATACCGAGGTCATTACCTATATTATGGACTATCTTATCCGTGTTCAGGGACTGACGCTTAGTGAAGCGGCAAGCGTTGTTGCCGCACCGTTTTGGACTACTATCGCCGGCAAAACTGATTTGGAAGATAAAAATAAACATACCTTCCTACGTACTGTATTTCCGAGTTTACTAATTACAGGACCGTTTTCTATTGTTCTCGGTTTTAACGGCGGGCTGATGGCTTTAAATGATCGGCTAAAACTCCGCTCTATGGTTGTCGGCGAGAAAGACGATAAAGTATATATTGCCAGTGAAGAAGCTGCAATACGGACAATGGAACCGAATGTCAAAAATATTTGGGCTCCTGCCGGTGGTGAGCCGGTAATTATTAAGGTAAAGGACGGTGCATATTAAAATGAGTGTAGAATTTATATATCCGGAATTTGAAGTAATCAGAAATACAGATCGCTGCATCTCCTGTCGTGTATGCGAAAAGCAATGTGCGAATGAGGTACATACCTTCAACGATATTAAAGGCGTTATGATTGCCGATGAAACAAAATGCGTTAACTGCCAACGCTGCGTATCTCTCTGTCCAACAAGAGCATTAAAAATCGTAAAAAGCGATTGTGTTCTTCGTGAAAACGCCAACTGGCAGAGCGATACTATTAAGGAAATCTACAAACAGGCAAACAGCGGCGGCGTTCTGCTTTCTTCCATGGGAAATCCTAATCCGTTACCGATATATTGGGATAAAATTCTCATCAACGCTTCACAGGTAACCAATCCGCCAATCGACCCTCTCCGTGAACCGATGGAAACTCGTGTTTTTCTCGGTAAAAAACCGAAAAAAATCGAACATGATGAGAACGGTAAAATCAAGTGCGACTTATCTCCGCAGATTGAACTGTCTATGCCGATAATGTTTTCGGCAATGAGTTACGGTTCTATCAGCTATAACGCTCATGCTTCCCTTGCCCGCGCAGCAACTCAGCTAGGAATTCTTTACAATACCGGTGAAGGCGGATTACATGAGGATTTCTACGTCTATGGAGAAAACACAATCGTTCAGGTAGCAAGCGGTCGTTTCGGTGTTCACGAGGATTACCTCAAAGCAGGCGCCGCCATTGAAATTAAAATGGGACAAGGCGCAAAACCCGGTATAGGCGGACATCTGCCCGGTGCAAAAATTGTCGGAGATGTTTCCCGTACCCGTATGATTCCCGAAGGCTCGGATGCCATTTCTCCTGCACCTCACCATGACATTTATTCGATTGAAGACCTGCGTCAGCTCGTTTTCTCGTTGAAAGAGGCTACCGAATACAAAAAACCAGTTATCGTAAAAGTTGCCGCCGTTCACAACATTGCGGCAATCGCCAGTGGTATTGCCAGAAGTGGCGCAGATATTATTGCAATCGACGGCTTCCGCGGCGGCACAGGCGCAGCCCCTACCAGAATTCGTGATAATGTCGGTATTCCAATCGAACTTGCACTTGCCGCAGTAGATCAGAGACTTCGTGATGAAGGAATCCGTAATAAAGTTTCTCTCGTTGTAGGCGGCAGTATTAGAAGCGCGGCTGATGTTGTAAAAGCTATTGCTCTAGGTGCTGATGCCTGCTATATCGCAACGGCAGCTTTGCTGGCTCTCGGCTGTCATCTTTGCCGTACCTGTCAGAGCGGTAAATGCAACTGGGGCATTGCCACACAGCGTCCCGAGCTAGTAAAGCGTCTGAATCCCGATATCGGCAGTATGCGTCTTATCAATCTGATGAATGCTTGGAATCATGAAATCAAGGAACTGATGGGCGGCATGGGTATCAACTCAATTGAGGCTCTTAAGGGCAATCGTCTGATGCTTCGCGGCATCGGACTTACAGACAAAGAACTTGAAATACTCGGAATTTCTCATGCGGGAGAGTAATAAGAAATGAAACGACTTTTTACAAAAGACGAAAAATTTAAAGATTTCATATTTATCGGAAGCAATGAATGTATCGGATTCTATATATCATTGCTGCCTGAGTAAATGCCGTTTAATACAATCAGCCCTGATCTGATGAAAAAGCAAGCGACATATTTTGTTTCTTTCCGAAAATCACAGAAATAAATTTGGAGGTGTGGTATAATATTATGTTAATAAACGCAAATAGGCTTGACTACAAAGCACTAAATGATAACATCCGCAAAGTTCAGGGGAACTGCACCATAACCAACTGTTGCGGTCAACGTTTTATCGCAGTGGGTATGTCAAATAAAGAAATTACTATTGACGGTGTCCCCGGAAACGCACTCGGCGCATATCTAAACGGCGCCACCATTATCGTCAATGCAAATGCTCAGGACGCTGTCGGCGACACTATGAACGAAGGTAAAATAGTTATTCACGGAAATATAGGTGATGCCGCAGGATATGCAATGAGAGGAGGTAAAATCTTCGTTAAGGGAAATGCCGGATACCGTGCCGGCATTCATATGAAAGCTTATAAAGATAAAGCGCCTTTAATGGTAATCGGCGGAACTGCGGGAAGTTTCTTAGGAGAATATCAGGCAGGAGGCGTTATTGTTGTTCTTGGTCTCGAATCTGAAAACAAGAAAATCGTCGGCTTTTTTCCATGCACCGGAATGCATGGTGGTAAAATGTTTCTAAGAAGCAACTGTGAGGATGTGGAGTTTCCAAGTCAGGTTACCGCCTGTCCTGCCGATGAAGAGGATATGAAGGAGCTTAAAAAGTATGTTTCCGAATATTGCGTTTTATTCGGTTACGATATAAACGAAATATTAGCGTCTCCGTTTACCGTCATTACTCCAAACAGTAAAAACCCATACAAGCAAATGTATGTAGCCAATTAAATTGATTTCTCGAAGAAAGAGGTGAAGATATTATGAAGTATTCAAGGGAAGAGGTAATGCAGTATGTCCAAGAGGAGGATGTAAAATTTATTCGTCTTGCCTTTTGCGATGTGTTTGGAAAACAAAAGAATATATCTATTTTGCCCGAGGAACTTCCTCGTGCCTTTGAATACGGAATCGCTTTTGACGCTTCCGCAATCGCAGGTTTTGGCGACGAATCAAAATGCGATCTTTTGCTGCATCCGGAGCCGGAAACATTGATGTTGCTTCCATGGAGACCGGAACATGGCAAAGTAGTTCGTATGTTCACTTATATTACCTATCCGGATGGATCTCTTTTTGAATGTGATACAAGAAGTTTACTTAAAAAGGCAATAGAGGATGCAAAAAAAGCCGGCTACTCCTTTTCTTTCGGTGCAGAACAGGAATTTTATCTGTTCCATCTTGATGAAAACGGAAAACCAACCAAATCGCCGTATGACAATGCCGGCTATATGGATATTGCTCCTGAAGACCGCGGCGAAAATATCCGTCGTGAAATTTGTCTTACTCTAGAGCAAATGGCTATTCGTCCCGAAAGTTCCCATCACGAAGAGGGTCCCGGTCAAAATGAAATCGACTTCCGCTATTCTGATGCTCTGACTGCTGCAGATAACGCTATGACCTTTCAGACAACCGTTAAAACTATTGCATACAGGAACGGACTTTGGGCAGATTTCTCTGCAAAACCGCTTGACGACGCACCCGGCAACGGATTTCATATCAATATGTCAGTAAAGCCCGGTGAACCCTCTGAAAATCTTTTCTATATGATTGCCGGAGTTCTTGATAAAGTTGAGGATATGACAGCGTTTCTGAATCCAACCGATAACTCTTATAGACGTTTCGGTCAAAGCAAAGCACCGGGGTATATTTCCTGGTCTGAAGAGAATCGTTCTCAACTTGTGCGTATTCCAGCGGCAGTCGGCAAATATCGTCGTGCCGAACTTCGTTCGCCGGATCCTACAGCAAATCCGTACTTGGCATTTGCTCTTATGATTTATGCCGGTCTGTATGGACTTCAAAATCAACTTGATATGCCAAATGCGGCAAATATTAATCTTTATAAAGCTGATTCCGAAACTTTGACAAATTTAAAAAAATTGCCGAAAGATTTAGCTACAGCTTGCAAAATTGCTTCTGAAAGTGAATTTATCAAAACACATATACCTGACGCAATATTGGATATTTATTGCAATAAGTAAACAAATAACAATCCATAAAGGAGGAGAGAAAAATGAGTTTGAAAAAACTAGTCTATAGCGTTCTGATCGTTTCTGCAGCAGAAGGATTTAATAATGCTATATCTGCTCTTCTCCCGGAATCTAAGTACTCTCCAGTCCACTTCGTATCAAATATCAGCGCTGCCAAGCGAGCACTCGCCGAGTATGCTTTTGATTATGTTATCATTAACTCACCTCTACCTGATGATGTTGGTACGCGTTTTGCAATTGATATGGGAAATTCAAAAGAAACCGTTGTTCTACTGATAGTTCGGGCAGAACTACAGGCGGAAATCTATGACAAAGTAGCCGAGCATGGTGTATTTGTGCTTTCGAAGCCGACATCAAAAGCATTTATGGCTACTGCTCTATGCTGGCTTTCCAGTGCAAGGGAAAAGCTTAGAAAAACCGAAAAGAAAACACTTTCCATTGAGGAAAAGATGGCGGAAATCCGTATAGTTAACCGTGCAAAATGGTTGCTTATAAGCGAATTAAAAATGGATGAACAAGGCGCCCATCATTATATAGAAAAGCAGGCGATGGATCGTTGTATTTCAAAACGAATTGTTTCTGAAGAAATTATTAAAACATATTCATAATTGAATTTTAAGATTAATAAAAGTTTTTTCAATTTGCGTTGAATAAGAACAATTACACTCTTTCATATAGTATTCCCCCTTTTCAGAAATTAGATTGCTGTAAACTTCGTTTACAGATTTATAGCTTGGTAATGTTACTATATAAAAAAGCGGAAATTATTTAATTATTATTGAGCTTTGCAAACCGAAGGTTCCTATTCCCATTATATATGAGCGCTTCTGTTTTAATATTCATATAAGGTAAAAAGCAGGCAATACAATTCGTAACATTTCAGTGCTATTGAAAATTACTTCTGTATATACTATACTGGAAAATAATCGTTTAATAGAAAGCAATGTAGAATAAGGATGTTAACAATGGATAATTTAGAACAAGATATACTTCTTATCATGAAAGAGTTGTGTCCTGATTTTGCTCCATATCATGCACTGAAGAACGACTTATATAAAGGTTCTCTGTTCGGTGGCACCAATTTATATTATAAAACCGGTGAGAATGGTACAAGAGGAATGGTAACAACAAAACGAAATGTTGCGAAATATAAATTAGACCAGTTCACACGCAATTTTAAGACATCAAATGCTATTAATAGGCAACCTGAAACAGGATGGTCAGGTACTGTCCTTTTGGACCTATTGATTTATTTTAAAAATTGTATAGAATAAATCATAACCACCGGCTAAGCCGGTGGTTTGACTTTGACCCTATAAGGGTCCTTTACCTGCATATGCCTTGAAGGCATACTGAACATCCGACAGACGCACTACTTTCTCAACTGCCGCCTAATGCGGCTTCTTTTCCGTTTTCTTTTACTTTTCACCCGTAAACGGGTCAATATATTCCTTAAGACTTATTTGGTCTGCCATGTAGTCTTCTTTTAGCTGATTTTGAATATATTCTTGTATTTTCTTACTATTTTTTCCTACTGTATCTACATAATATCCTCTGCGCCAAAAATTCCTATTTCCGTACTTATATTTTAAATTTGCATGTCTCTCAAATATCATTAATGAGCTTTTCCCTTTTAATACTCCCATTACATACGATACACTATATTTGGGCGGTATTCTTAAGAGCATATGTATATGATCTTTACAACATTCCGCTTCTATTATCTCTACTCCCATTCTTTCACATATTTCTCTTAATATTTTTCCTACATCCGCTTTTATCTTTCCATATATTACTTGTCTTCTATACTTTGGTGCAAATACAACATGATATTTACATTCCCACTTTGTGTGTGCTAAACTGTTCATTGATAATCCTCCTTTTTTATACTTCTTGCGTCTTGCCGGACTCTTTTAGTATAATATTGAGGATTATTTTCTTAAAGCTAAAGCTTCTTTACTCCCCCTGTATAACAGGGGGATTTGTCTTGCTAAAGCGTAACATTATAAATGCCCGCATCGACAGAATCGATGTGGGCATTGTTGTTATCCCGCTGCTTCCAGCATATTCTCAATAAATATACCATATCCTCTTGTCGGGTCGTTGACTAGCACATGCGTTACAGCGCCTATCAATTTACCGTCCTGTATGATCGGAGAGCCGCTCATGCCCTGCACTATTCCTCCGGCAGTTTCTTTCAGTTTTTCATCGGTTATTTTCAATACTATTCCTTTGTCGGCGTCTTTATGGTTCAAATTAATCGACGTAATCTCCGCCTTATATTCACTGATTCTGCCGTCGACCGATGAATTTAATATCGTAACGTCGCCTTGTCTTATTTCAGATTTATCAGCTATAGGAATAGGCTTATTATAATATTCCTCGACTGATTGCTCATTAAGAACGCCGTAAATACCGCATTTGTTATTTTCCGTAATTTCACCCTTTATTTCATTTTTGTCCAGTACACCTGTCAGTTCTCCTGGCTTACCCTTTTCACTTTTTCTGACTCCAGTTATATTGCTTTTAACTACATTTCCGCTTTTAACAGTCATCAGTTCTCCGGTATCTGCGTCATAAACTCCGTGCCCCAATGCTCCGAAACTGTTATTTTTCGGATCAATATAGGTAAGAGTTCCTATTCCCTGTGTGCTGTCCCTTACCCATACTCCTATTTTATTGCTGCCGTCCTCCATGCATTTAACGGGAGTCAGGCTTACATCCAGCACCTCGTTTTTCCTCTTTACTTTTAAATCAAGCCTGTCATTACAGTCTCTTACAGCCAAAGACAGAGCCTCTTTGTCTTCCAGTTCAATTCCTCCGGCGCTTAATATAATATCCCCTTCTCTGAGAATATTTTCAGCCGGTGAATACACATGCCTGTCTCTGCCCGTAACATTGCCTGTTCCGAGAACAAGTATTCCGTTACTTTCAAGTGTAACGCCTACCGCGGTTCCGCCCGGAATAAGCATTTTCTCTTCGTTTTTTACAACTGCCGCTTCTACAGTGCTCTTTTCACCGCCGCCTGCAGATGACGGAAAAAGGCATGCTGCGGCTAAAATCGGTATAACCAATAATTTCTTGCCAGCTTTCATTTTTTTCACATCCCTGAACATCGGCTTTTACGAAGATTTCTCTTCGCAAAGTTTAATTTAACCCGACCGATAAAAAGCTATACTAGCAAAGATTTTAAGATATGCTGAAATAAAGTAAATCAGCTGAAACTAAATAATCGGCTAAATATTTTTATAATTCTTCACTGAATATTATACTGCCCAAATATATGTGTTTTATTTCATACTTGCGGTAATTGCTTTTTAAATTTATAATTATTTTTAACAATATTTTCTGAATGAGAGGATAAAATAATGAACAGAAAAGATATATCGGAACTGAAAAAAAGAATGAAAAAAGAGGAATGTACATTCACTAAAATGCTCGGATGTTATGTCGACTCCCATAAAAATATTATTTTAAAAATAAATGAAACATTTTTAAACCTTGTCGACGATGAATTTTTTAAATATTTGGAAATTGCCAAAAAAACTCTTTCCGGCACAGTGGGAAATAATCTACTGGAACTGGAATTTAATCCTGAAGAGGAGTTGCATGGCGGCAAACAGAATTTTCTTCTCGGTCTGAGGGACAGCAGTTTAAAAACGGAAGGCCTTGCGGATAGGCTTTATGAACTTATTATAAATAACTACGATTATGACGGAAACTATCTTATACTTCTTTTCCACGATGCCTATGACGTCATTACAAAGACAAACGATAACAATAAGTTGGATGAGTCTGAGGAAGTTTACAGCTACATAATATGTTCTATCTGCCCTGTTGAACTTACAAAAGCAGCTCTCGGCTATAGGGAAGATACTCACAGAATAGGTTCCAGAATACGCGACTGGGTAGTTTCCATGCCTGATACGGGATTTGTTTTCCCTGCTTTCACGGACAGAAGCAGCGATATTCATTCCATTATCTATTACACCAAAAATGCTAAAGAGCCTCGTCCGGAGTTTATGGAGTCGGCTCTCGGTTGTAAACCCAAACGCACTGCTTCGGAAGAAAAAAAGACTTTCGACGACATTTTAAAAAACGCTTTGACAGACAGCGAATATGACAGCGATGAAGTAATAATAAACGTTCATCAGGCGTTAAATTACATAGCCGAAGAAAACAGTATGAGCAATACTCCGTCTACTCTTGACAACCATGCCATGGAAAATCTTAAGACAAGCATACCGGAAGATATAGCGATAAAGATAGAAGCCGCCTGCATTGAAGAATTCGGAGACGAATCCCCTGTTCTTGAAAACATAGTTGACACAAAAGCTATTGAAAACCACTGCAAAAAGCAGAGAGAGCAGAGACTTCAAAAAGAGGTAGAGGAATTAAAAGAACAAATAAAAGAAATTTCTACAGAAAGCCGTTCCCTTCCATGGGCTGAAAACGATTCGGAAATAATACTGAACGTAAGCGAAAAAAAAGCAGACGAGATACAAGCAAAAATCATTGACGGCAGAAGATTCTTGATTGTCCCGATAGATAACGGTGAACATACCGTAATAAACGGTATTGATACAGAACTTTAAATTTATATCTTTTTTAATCTCTATTTTATTGACTTTTTTGTACAGAATTTTATAATAATTGGTAGGACAATTATTATTTTTATAAAACTTCAATAAATTTATATTGATGATTTTTGCCTTATTGTTAAATATTAGTTAAGGGGGCATATTTATGAAATATCTTATGCAGTTCGGTATTATAATCGGACTGTCTCTGGTAGGAGAAGTCCTAAATTCCGTAATACCGTTACCAGTACCGGCAAGCGTTTGGGGAATGGTTCTTCTGTTTGTACTTCTTTGTCTAAAGGTTATAAAGCTGGATCAGGTACAGGACGCCGCCGACTTTCTTTTAAGTATTATGACGGTCATGTTTGTTCCTGTAGGAGCCAGTCTTATAACAAGCTTTGCCGATATAAAAGATGAAATTCTCGGTATTTTCGCTATCATTATCGTATCCACAGTCATTTGTTTTTTGGTTACGGGAAAAGTTGCTCAAAGAATAATAGATAAAAGCGAAAACAACGGAAAGGAGGAGAAGTAATGCTTGAAAATCTTTATAACGGTCTGTTCGGAACGGCTTTCTTCGGCATCGCTCTCACTCTTCTGGCATTTAAAATAGGTATTATAATAAACCAGAAAACAAAGCTTGTAATATGCAATCCGCTACTTATAGCTATCATTATTGTTATTGCGTTTTTGGCTATAACAGGCGTAAGCTATGACTCTTATAATGTCGGCGGATCAATGGTTCAATTTTTATTGACGCCGGCAACAATAGCTCTTGCCGTACCTCTTTACCGACAGCTTGAGGTCCTTAAGAAAAACTTTAAGGCAATTATATGTGCAATTCTTTCCGGCTCTGTTGCATGCTCCATAACTATGTTTGCAATGGCAAAACTCCTCAACATATCAGAGGAAGTATATTTCGGTCTTACCTCAAAATCCGTTACACTGGCTATAGCCCTCGGTATAACAGAGGAACTCGGCGGTATAGCCGGCGTTACATGCGTTGCCGTAGTAGTTTCCGGTATAATAGGAGCCGCATTTGTAACGGTATTTTCAAAAATATTTAAAATCAGTAATCCTATCGCATTGGGACTGTCTGTAGGAACAGCTTCTCACGCAATAGGAACATCCAGAGCGATTCAGCTTGATGAACTTGTCGGCGCAATGGGTTCGCTGGCTATAGTAATCGCAGGCGTTCTTACGGTTGTCATTGCTCCGATTATGGCAGGATTATACTAAGACCCAATCAAAAAAGGATTTGAACTTTACAGTTCAAATCCTTTTTTATTACGCTGCTCCTTCCCTTGTCAGAGAATTAAGCCATTTATCGCCTTTCATTCTTATCAAGCATAATATAGCTTTTACTATTTCATCTATTTTCATAAAGAAAAATACAATCGGAACAGGCGCTTTTACAATAAATGCCATCACAAGCGCCAAAGGAATAGCCAAGCCCCAAAGACATATAACTTCCGTCCTCATGCAGAATTTTGTATCGCCGGCGCCTCTCAGCGCACCCATTATAAGAGTCATATTTGTTGAGGTGCCTATTGTTATAAATGCAAATACTGTTATTATCTGGCTTGCCAGTTCCTTGGTTTCCATAGGAATATCATAAAATCCTATGAATACGTTTTTAAGCGCCATTATAAATGCCCATGCGGCTATCCCCATTATAAACGAAAGATTTCTGAATGCCTTTGCCCTTTCTTCAGCCTTAGCCATATTACTCTCGCCTATAGCCATTCCTACCATAACGGCGGCTGCGTTGGCAACACCCATTATAATAACGGTAGAAAGCTGCTGTATTACCCCGGCTATGGAATTTGCAGCCACGGGATCTCCCGCCGAATATGTAATATGCCCCAAAATAGCCGCCTGCGCAGATGTAGCCAAAGACCACATAAGCTCGTTTATGACAACCGGAGTTCCGTTTTTTATTACATCTCCTGCCAAAAGCTTGTTGTGCCTGAACATATCGCTTATTCTGAATTTTAATCTCTTATCTATAACAAGTACATAAACAATAGCTATAACAAACTCGCAAAGTCTGGCTATAAGAGTCGCTATAGCGGCGCCCTGTATTCCGAGTCTCGGCGCCCCGAGATTACCGAATATAAGCACCCAGTTTAAAAATACGTTTGTACAGAAAGAAACTATCGAACATACTACAGAAACTCTCAGCACTTCAATACTTCTCAACGCCGAAAGAAGAGTATTGCTTATGGCAAACGTAAAATAAGCGTATCCTATAATACGAAGGTACTGTACTCCTCGCATTATAACGTCCGGATTGTTAGAATAAATCCCCATTACTTTTTCCGGAAAAAACAATACAGCCGAACCGAATATAATTCCGACGGCAATTGCTATTTTAAGAACAAATGAAAATATATCCTTTATAGGTTTTATCTCTCCTTTTCCCCAATACTGTGCGCACAACACAGACGATCCGCTTGCCAAGCCGAATGTAAGCACCTGTAAAATGAAAAAGGGCTGATTTGCCAACGATGACGCCGATAAAAGTATTCCCGTACTATCCGCCCTTCCGAGCATTATAGTATCCATCATACTTGTTCCCAGCGTTATAAGGTTCTGCAAAGCTATCGGAATAGCTATTGCAAAAATATTTTTATAAAAACTTTTATCTAATTTCATAACAATCTCCTAAACCAAACTGCAAAAATCAAAAAATCAAATTATTCAGTTATAAATTATAATGTCTTATTATAAGCCTCGCCGTTGAAGTCATCTTAAAACCGATATCCATACTTTTTTTCTGTATAAATCTGTAGGCTTCAGGCTCTGAAATTTTATTATGTTTCATTAAAAGCTGTTTTGCACAATTTATAATTTCCTTTTCTTCTTCTGTACGCACCGATGTCTTAGCCTCTGCAACCGTACAATCCTTTTGTAAAACATATGCAACCGCCGATATAAGCTTATTCTTTCTCAAAGGCGTTGAAAGTTTGTATATATCTTCATTTTCGCACATATCCAGCATTACAGGCTGACCTACCGCAATCACAGACGCTATACCGTTTACGTAATACATCAAATCATCAGCCGTCATGTCAGGAAGCCTGCATCCGCATATTATTATTCCGCCGCCGAGTCTTCTTATTTCTCTTATGGCTTCCTTTCCTGTCCTGCACATATTTTTCGGAGTATATCCCTCAGCTTCCAATGTTTCATATATACGGGTTCTGTTTTTTTCGTTGGAAAATGCTAAAACTATTTTGTACATATCGCCATATCCCCTTGCGCTTTAGGATTTTGCATACAATATTTCGTAAACGGCACAATCGACAAATTTACATAACTGTTTCAAAAAACTTTTATAACTCTTTTCGCCAAGTTATTATTTTATTTTCCAAAATGTTGATCAATGCCACCGAAAGCATTGCTACTGCGGACAGCAGAACAATCGGCGCAAAAACCCCCGCGCCGTCAAGCTGAGTCATCATTCTTTTACTGAAATAACCGAGACCGCTTTGCGCTCCGAGCCATTCGGCAATCGCCGCGCCTATAACGCTTAAGGGAATAGCCATTTTTATTGCCGAAAAGAAATTCGGCAGCGCAGTGGGCAATTTAAGCATAAAAAATATGTCTTTTTTAGAAGCGCCGTATGTTTCAAGCAATTCTTCCATTTCCCTTTTTGTAGACTTAAATCCGTCAAACACGGTAATGACTATAGGGAAAAACGTTATTAATATGGTTACAAGGACTTTACTCCATATAGAATATCCAAACCAGAGTATAAACAGAGGGGCTACAGCCGTAGTAGGTATAGTCTGCGACGCTACTATTATCGGATAAATAGCTTTTTCCGCCGTTTTAAAATTGTCCATTATTACAGCCAGAAGCACGCCCAGGATAATCGATATAATAAGTCCTATTAGTGTTACTCCAAGCGTAGCAGGTAAATGCACCGTAAAAAGTACTACTCTGAGTTCCCATAATTTTTCTACGACCTGCACAGGCGTAGGCAGTATGTACTGGGCGTCTATTCCTAACGCCGCCGCCTCCCATACTATGAGCAGTATAAAAGTAAGTATAAGAGAAGGAAGATTAATTTTATTTTTCATTTTTCTACCTTCTTTCTCAGTTTGGAAATAAGCTTTTCTTTTAAATCAGCTACTTCAGGACGTTTTAAATCAGCCCTGTTTCTCGGATAATCCATAGGAACTTCAACGCATTCCATAGAAGAAAACGGTCTGTCTTGTATTACAAAAATTTTCTTCGATAAAAATACCGCCTCTTCAACATCATGTGTAATAAAAATTATTGTTTTTCCCGAATTTCTCCACTGATCAAGAAGCCATTCCTGCATATCTACCCTCGTAAGATAGTCCAAAGCCGAAAACGGTTCGTCAAGCATAAGCATATCCGCACCTGTAAGCAATGTGCGCGCAAAAGACGCCCTCTGCTTCATTCCACCCGACAAATCTTTGGGGTACTTATTCATATAATCAAGCAGTCCCGCCTGTTTCAATGCTTCCGAACAGTCCTTCTTTTGCTTTTCTTTCGGTACTCCCATTATTTCCATAGGCAAACATACATTTTGTTCTATCGTTTTCCAAGGGAGCAACAAATCTTTCTGTGGCATAAACGAGCTGTAATTTTTTTGTTTTTCAATCGATTTACCGTTAACAAAAATCTCTCCGCTTTGAGGTTTTTCCAATCCGTTTATGAGCCTGAACAAAGTACTTTTTCCGCATCCGCTGGCGCCTATGATAGATATAAACTCTCCGTCGTCGACTGTAAAAGACAGATCAGTCATCATTGGAATATCGTCCTCATCGTATTTGAACGTAACGTCCCGAAACTCCAGCATAATTACATCTCCTTATTATAAGACATATCCCAAAATCTGTATTCATATCTACTGCAATTTATAAATACTTCCTCAAGATACTTTGCTCTGCTTTCGGTTATTCCTTCACCGAGTTCATTTACAAGGTCGATTATATCCTGTGTATTTCTTCTGTAATCATCGCAGGAATAACCTTCCACCCATTCTCCGAACGTCTCGTTTTCAATAGCTCCGTCCACTTTCATATGATGTTCGCCTATAAACTGGTAACTCCATGCGCAGCTTAAAACCGCCACAAGCACATCCAATGCGTCTCCTTTGTTGGCAATGTCAAGCATATACGATGTGTAAGATTGGTTTATAAGCGATGTTTTTGTCTCCATTGCTTCCCTTTCGGATATACCCAATCTGAGCATATATTTTTTATGTATCGTCATTTCTCCGTCAAGAGTTTCCTTGACCATAAGTGCAAAACGACGCATTATATCTTCTCTGCCGCTTTTTATTATGCCGAATGCAAATACTTTGGCATATTCAAGAAGATACCTGTAGTCCTGTATCATATAAAATCTAAATTTATCGATTTCAAGCGTTCCGTCGGCTATTCCTTTTACAAACGGATGCTCCAAATAGCTGTTCCAAAGTTCTTCAACAGAATTAAACAGTCTGTCTGTAAGTTTCATTGTTATATCTCCTCTCATGCTCTTCCGTACATTTCAGTAATATGCGCTATTTTTTCGGCAAGTTTATCCGTTGCCGCTCCCTTTTTCATTCTCCATTTCCAGTTTCCGTCCGCCACACCTGGCACATTGGTTCTGGCTTCCTTCCCAAGTTCCAGATAGTCCTGCATCTGGGTTATAAACAGATCCGCCGTTGAAGCCATTCCGCCTTTTATTATTCCGAAATTAAAACTGCTTCTTCCTGTTATTCCGAAATATTCCTTTGCGAAGGCTATTTCCGCTTTATCTCCTGTTTCTTTCCACTCTTTAAGGGTTGCATTATCATGCGTACCTGCATAACAAACGCAGTTTTTATCATATTTATACGGTAGGTAGTCGCTTGTACGGCTGTTATCAAATGCAAATTCCAATACTTTCATTCCGGGAAAACCGGACTCTTTAAGCAGCTGCCTAACCTCGTCGGTTAATATTCCAAGATCTTCGGCTATTATTTCTATTCCGTTAAACCAGCCCTTTATTCTTTCCAAAAAGTCCATTCCCGGCCCTTTTCTCCAATGACCGTTGACAGCCGTTTTTTCTCCTGCCGGCACTGACCAGTAGCTTTCCAAGCCACGAAAATGGTCTATTCTTATAACGTCAAACATTTTTACCGCCTGACCTATTCTTCTTATCCACCATCCGTACCCATCTGCACGCATAGCGTCCCAGTCATACAACGGGTTTCCCCACAGCTGCCCTTCCTCGGAAAAATAATCCGGAGGAACTCCCGCAACTTCCGTAGGATTCAATTCGCCGTCAAGCTGAAAATTTTCCGGAGATGCCCAAACGTCTGCCGAATCCATAGCAACATATATGGGCATATCTCCTATTATTTTGACATCATTCTCATGGGCATATTTTTTTAATCTGTTCCACTGTGAAAAGAATAAATACTGTACAAAGATATGATATTCTATCTCATCTCCGAGTTCATTTTTGTATTTATCCATTTTATCTTTTTTTCTGAATTTTATATCGTCGTCCCAGTCATACCATGCCGAATAATTAAACTTTTCTTTTAAAGCCGAATATAAAGCATAATCGTATATCCATGACGCGTTTTCTTCCGCAAATGAATCAACTTCTTCTTTTAATTGTTTGTATACGTTTTCATATGCTTTTCTGAGGATACAAGGCTTATTTTTTAAGAGTTTGTTATAGTCCACGTTGCCTTCGCCACAGTCTGCGTTTTTTATATCTTCAGGCTTTAATATTCCATTATTACATAATGCTTCCAAATCTATAAAATTAGGATTTCCCGCAAATATCGACACCCCAGAATACGGCGAATTTCCGCAAGACGTAGGTACGACAGGCAGCACCTGCCAATATTTCTGTTTGGCTTTATTTAAAAAATCTATAAATCTAAACGCCTCTTCCCCCATAGTCCCAATGCCGAAATCGCCCGGCAATGAAAATATGGGCATTATTATTCCACTTGCTCTTTTCATAATCATTTCTCCGTTATATCAATTTAACCCTTGTCCATTTTCCGCTCTTATATCTGACCGAAAAGAATATTGCTCTCACAAACCAGTCTATTATCATTGCAATCCATACGCCCATCACGCCCATTCCGAATGTGCTTCCTAAAACAATACCGAAAACAATACGGAATATCCACATTGATGCAACACTTACTATCATTGTAAACTTGGCGTCATTCGCCGCCCTGAGTGTATTGGGCAAAGTAAATGCTATAGGCCATATAATAACGGCAAACGAAGCATGTAATATCAATATTTTTTCCGCAAGTATACCGGTTTCAACAGATAATCCGTAGGCTTTTATTATCAAAGGCAGCGCCGCAAAAATGGCGACGTTTATAATAATATGCATTATATATGTCATTATTATCAGTTTTTTTGTATAATATTTAACCTGATCGTATTCCCCTGCACCGACGCACCTGCTTATTACCGTAACAACGGCAAATCCCATGGCAAGCCCCGGCATTACTTGGAATGTGCATACGGCGTTTCCTACTGCATTTGCCGCTACCGCCATAGTTCCGAGTCCCGATATAAAGCTCATTAACATAATTTTTCCAAGCTGAAATAAACTGTTTTCTACACCGTTGGGTATTCCTATTTTTAATATTCTTTTTATCATTTCCTTATTAAGTTTCGGATTGTATTTTTTACTAAGATGAATAGTAAGGGTTTGATTTTTCAAAAGTTTTATTATAATAAATGCGGCTACCATTCTCGAAACGAGCGTAGGTATAGCGACGCCTTCTACACCCCTATGTAATCCGTATATAAGAAAAGCGTTTCCAGCGACATTAATACCGTTCATAAGCAACGACGTATTCATTGAAATTTTTGTATTTCCCATTGCGCGAAACATAGCCGCGCCACAGTTATATACAGCAAGAAACGGTATCGCCGCAAAAACGATAATCAGATACGTATTCGCATATGCCTTTACATCAGGCTCTATTTTTCCAAATAATGAATTTAAGATAAATCCCTTTCCAAAATACATTATTACAGTTATAACAAGCGACATAATAAGTACAAAATTAAGAAGCTGATCACAACTGTCGCATGCTTCTTTGTTACGTTTGCTTCCCAAATACTGCCCTGCCACAACTGCTCCACCTGTTGCAACAGCCGAAAACACATAAAAAAGCAATATATTTATGGAATCAACAAGAGATACGGCGGATACGGCGGCTTCCCCGACGGAAGATACCATAATAGAATCCGCCATTCCGACCAAAATAGATAACAGCTGTTCTATAATAAGCGGAAATATTAATTTTTTTAAATCCGCATTTGAAAAAAGCATTTTCCCATCCTTCGTCAATTCGGCCTTTGAAGTTACTCCCACAAAAATTCCCCTTTTCTATAATAACCCCTTAATTTACGAAATTGTTTATATTATACCCCATTTCATAGGTAAATCCAATATTTTTGCATCTTAACCGTTAATTTTATATTAATATCAATAAATTTTTCTTTATGTAATATTAATTGCTTAAACTTAGAAAAAAATTTATATTATTAAAGTAATCTATTGACAAACCAACAAATTGGTAGTACCATTTAATTAAAGAAAAGATTGGTAGAGCCAATAGAACGAATTAATAAGATTAACTTCATTACAGAAAGGACTGAGGATCATGAAAAATAAGAATATTGCCGCAAAACTTAACTATACGGATAGACTGGCGGCATACGTTTTTGCCAGCCTCCTTATCTGTATTGCAGCTACAATAATATTTAAGTTCTCATCAATAATTTTCTTATATTAATATCCATGATTAATTTTTTCTTGTTATCTCCCCAATGACATGAAAAAACACACCATTTTGCCGGCCATATAAGCCGGTTTTTTTATTGCGGAATTTCTGCATAGAGATCATAATTTTTACGGAAACTATTATAAGAAATTTTTATTTTATATTTTTTTAAAAACTATTGACAAATCACTATATTGGTAGTACCATTTAATTAAAGAAAGGATTGGTAGTACCAATAAAAATTTTAAAATTCTATCGGACATAAAAATATTTAATAATCAAGCTCTTTATTATTATCTGACAATTAAATTAATAATAATTTTTAAAGATTGGAGGGATTGACTATGAGAAAACTTGAAAACGAATTAACTCGCAAAAAACAGAACCCACTCAACCTGATCATGGTCAGAAATTCAATCGACCTGACAGAGCAACCGAAAGAACGACGTAATAAGGCGGCTTGATGTATAACCTATCTCAAAATACGAACCATTAATGAAAGGTGGTCTTAAATATGAAAAAGAATAGAAGATTTTTTACCAACTCAACAACTTTTGATGTAGCGTTACTTTTTGAAGAGTCAAACAACAACATCAGACAACGCCAAAAACCTAAAAACAATAACAACGATAAATCCCCGAAATAATCATAAATACTGAATATTCTTATAATAAAACTCTTTCTTAAAAACCAATAAAAAAAATTGGCAGGACAACACGTTGTCCTGCCAATTTGATTTTCAAACTAATTTTTAAGGCATTATGTAATGACAAATAAACAATACATTATATGTTATACAGCTCGTATGATGACATAATGCACAAAAACATAGTTTAATATAATTTAGATCAACTGTTGAATATTATATATTTATAAACGTATTTTTTTAGTTAAAACCATTGACATCGCCTTTTATTGGTAGTACCATATATACATAAAGTTAGTAAAAGACATAACAAAATCAATAAGGGGCATGAAATATGTTTAACAGTTCAGTAACTTTTAACATAACAAAAAGTATTTTTAATCCTTATGAGCTTAACAGAATAAGGCAGTCAACCGATTTTACGGAACAGCCAAAAGAAAGACGAAGCTCTACCTTAAACTTGTTAAAATAAAATTTACATATTATATTATCAGAAAGGTCGTAATATCCATGAAACATTTTACTAAATCAACTACATTTGACGTTAACTTTTTATTGAATAATGAAACCGCGGTTTCGGAAAGACACCATAACGAACACAGAAGTTTCAATAATGAGGCAATGTTTGATGTTAAAAATCTTTTTGAAAAATAAGATTCTTTAAAAAATTTAATATCCATGAATAATTTCTCCATTCCCCATTAGTAATGGTATTTAAAATTTTTTGCCGGATTTAGAATCCGGTTTTTTTATGCAAAAATAAAGGAACGCCTAGGCGTTCCTTTTCAAGAGGGGATTTTGTTTTCTGTTTTCCAGGAGATATTTGTATCAGAAAACTTTTTGAAATTATTTTTTGAGCAAATATGTATTTATTATAGAACAATATTGTTTTTATGTCAATACATTTCTCCCATGTGCTTAAAACCAAGTTTTTAATATATTTTTATCGCCACCCATTTCTGTGTATTTTTAGTCAAATAAAAAATACCGCCGTAAAACGGCGGCAAAAAGAAATTATTCACAGATGTTATATGCAAAGTTGGGGAAACATAAAACATTGTATGTGGTAGTACCATTTAAACGATATACATATATAATAAATTTATATTACGGTTTTGTCAATGTATATAAATGAAAAAAAGATTACATTCTCATTAATTTATCATAAATATTTATCAATAGTATCATAATGCTTATTGATTGCAAGAACCCCTTTTCCCTCATTTCGTTCAAGCAAACTCATAAGCATGTCCCGATGAAATACAGTCAAAACATCACTTTCATTGCCTATAACAAGTCTCCTTGCTTTAAAAATAAACTTTTCCATTATAGTTGATAACGTGTCGTTTATAATCTCTATCAGCTTATTTTTTGAATATTTAGATATTAATAAATGTATATCTCTGTCTACAAATGCAGATTCATCTACTTCAATGACATCAAGCCTGTCCAGCAGCTGTTTTATTTCGTATATATCGTCCTCATTAACATTGCGTACTGCCAATATCATTGCCTGTATGTCTATCGCTCGTCTTAGCTGACTTACGTCTATATCGGATATCTGCTTAAGCATAAACATCATATAAAGCGTTTCCTCTATAATCTGCTGCATTTCCCCGGATATATAATTTCCGGAACCCTGACGGCATCTTATAAGTCCCATATTATCCATGGTTCGCAACGCTTCTCTGACGGAATTTCTGCTTAGTTCCAATTTTTCCGATAGTTCCCTCTCTGTGGGAATCTTATCCCCCACCCTTAACTCACCGGTTTTTATTCTCTCCTTAACATAGTGTGTAACCTTTTCGTAGGCTTTATCTTTTGACTGCTCTACATTACTTTCTGCATTGTTTGTTACATTCTCTATATTATTTTTCATAATATCACCTTCTAATTTATATAAATATATTTTAATATAAATCAGACAAAATAACAACAAAATAAGGGGTCATTAATATACAATTATCTAATTTTTAATTTAATTTTAAAGATTGGCACTACCATAGGTTATATTTTTTTCGTTATATTTGCATACAAAAATGACGTACTGCCATTGGCAATACGTCATTGATATTAGTTATTATTTTGCTGCTTTTGCAACTTCTTCAGCAAAGTTCTCTTCTTTCTTTTCAAGCCCTTCACCTGTTTCAAAACGAACCATTCTCTTAATTGTTATAGGAGCGCCAACTTCCTTGGCTACAGATTCGATATATTTCTTAACTGTTAAATCGCCGTCTTTTACATAAGGCTGTTCTACAAGGCAGATTTCCTTCATTTCCTTGTTAAGTCTTCCATCGATCATCTTTTCGATGATGTTAGCCGGCTTAGAAGCGTTCTTAGGATCGTTCATAGCCTGCTGTGTAAGGATTTCTTTCTCCTTAGCTACAAATTCAGCGGGAACATCATCAACACAGATGAACTGAGGGTTAAGAGCCGCAATCTGCATTGCTACGTTCTTGCCCATTTCTTCAACAGCATCTGTAACATTGTCGCATGCAATCTCAATCATAACGCCGATTCTACCGCCGCCGTGGATGTATGATACGATTGTTCCATTGCCTTCTTTAGCGTATTTTTCAAATCTTCTTATTTTAAGGTTTTCACCGATAACAGCAACCTTACTGCTGAGAGCTTCAGCAACTGTCATGCTTGTGTCAAACTTCCATGCCTCTGCAAGAAGAGCTTCAACATCGGCAGCCTGCGAATTTGCAATATGTTCTGCAACCTGAAGTACATATTCTCTGAATACAGGGTTCTTAGCAACGAAGTCTGTCTCAGAGTTTACTTCTACAACAACGCCTACGCTCTTGTCATCATTGAGATATGAAAGGCATACGCCCTCAGAAGCAATACGTCCTGCTTTCTTTTCAGAAGCTGCAAGACCTTTTTCTCTTAAGTATTCTACTGCCTTTTCCATATCGCCGTCAGTCTCGGCAAGAGCCTTTTTGCAGTCAAGCATACCAACGCCTGTTAACTCTCTAAGTTCTTTAACCATGCTAGCTGTAATTGCCATTTTAAATACCTCCGTATATTATTGATTATTCAGCGTCCGCAGCAACTTCTTCGCTTTCCTCTGCTGTCTGCTGTTCTCCCTGTTTAGCTTCGATAACTGCGTCTGCAATCTTTGAAGCGATAAGTTTTACGGCACGGATAGCGTCGTCGTTTCCGGGGATTACATAATCAACTTCCTCAGGATCGCAGTTTGTGTCTACAATAGCAACAACAGGGATTCCGAGAATGTGTGCTTCCTGAATAGCAATCTTTTCTTTTCTGGGATCGACAACGAACATAACGTCGGGAATTCTTGTCATTTCCTTGATACCGCCGAGGTTCTTGTCAAGTTTTTCTTTTTCATGAAGAAGTACTGCTACTTCCTTCTTGGGAAGAACGTCGAATGTTCCGTCTTCCTGCATCTTTTCAAGCTCTTTAAGTCTTGCTATTCTTGTACGGATTGTCTTAAAGTTTGTAAGCATACCGCCGAGCCATCTTTCGTTTACATAGTACATTCCGCATCTTTCAGCCTCTTCTTTGATTGATTCCTGAGCCTGCTTCTTTGTACCTACGAAAAGGATTTCTCCGCCTTCGTTGATGAAGTTTGATACAGCTGCATAAGCCTCGTCTACTTTTTTAACTGTCTTCTGAAGATCGATAATATAGATACCGTTTCTTTCAGCGAAGATATAAGGAGCCATTTTAGGGTTCCATCTTCTTGTCTGGTGTCCGAAATGAACACCTGCCTCTAATAACTGTTTCATAGAAATAACGCTCATAATTTACCTCCTAGGTTTTTCCTCCGCATTATCCGAACTGCCAAAACTCCGAGCAGGAGCACCTTTCAGCTGAGTCAAATGCGTGTGTTCTAATTAGTTACGGCAGATATTATACCATTAAAGTCTACTAAATACAACAATTATTTTTAATTTATTATTGATTTAAAATCATTTTTATAAAGTTTATATAATATAAAAGTCAAGCCGTGCTAAAAGCACGGCTTATTTTTACTCTTCTTCCTTATTTTCCTCTTTCTTTTCGGTAACGAAACCGCATTGCTGATCTGAACAAACCAGCTTTACCGGATTTCTGCCCTTTTCAACCATGTATGCGCCGCACTGCGGACATTTTTCCTTTGCGGGCTTATCCCAAGAAACAAAATCACACTCCGGATTATGTTCACATCCGTAATATGTTCTTCCTTTTTTGGATTTCTTTTTCAGTACCTTTCCTCCGCATTTCGGGCAATCAACATCGGCGGACTCGTAATACGGCTTTGCGTTATTACATTCCGGGTATCCTGGACATGCTAAAAATTTCCCGTATCTTCCTACTTTGATAACCATTTTTCGTCCGCATTTTTCACAGACGACATCGCTTTCTTCATCTTTTATTTCTATTTTTTCAAGCTTTTCCATTGCATTATCCAGCTGTTCTTTAAACATAGGATAAAACTCTCTTATTACGTTTTTCCATTCGTCCGAGCCGTCTTCAACACGGTCAAGTTCAGCTTCCATTTCCGCAGTAAATCTTATATTCACTATTTCAGGGAAATAGTTTTTCATAATATCATTGACTATTTCTCCAAGTTCTGTTGAACAAATGGCTTTTTTCTCTTTAGTAACATAGTTTCTTGCTATTATAGTCGCCAATATAGGCGCGTAAGTACTGGGGCGTCCTATTCCGAGTTCTTCCATCGTCTTTATCAGAGACGCGTCCGTATATCTTGCAGGCGGCTGCGTAAAGTGCTGTTCCGGAACTATTTCTTTTGTTTTAAGCACACAGTTTTCCGTCAGCTTCGGGAATTTTATTATATTTTCCGTCTCTTCAACTCTGTTATACACTTCCAAAAATCCTTTAAATTTTACGGCTGAAGCGTTTATTCTGAAAATATATCCTGCCGAATCTATCGAAACTGCCATTGTTTCGTATACCGCAGGCGCCATCTGACTGGAAACAAATCTTTCCCAGATAAGCTTATACAGCTTAAACTGGTCATTTGAAAGAGAAGCTTTCAGGCTGTCGGGAGTTCTCGACGAATACGTCGGTCGTATGGCCTCGTGGGCGTCCTGAGCATTTTTCTTTGTTTTATATACGTTTCTTTCTTTGGGAATATAGTCCTCGCCTATATTTTCTTTTATATATTCCGTTACTTGGCTATATGCTTCATCGGATATTCTTACGGAATCGGTTCTTATATAAGAAACAAGTCCGACCGTTCCTTCTCCCTTTATTTCAACGCCTTCATATAATTGCTGTGCCAACATCATTGTTTTCTGCGCAGTAAAATTAAGATACTTACTTGCCTCCTGCTGCAAAGTACTCGTTGTAAAAGGCGGATACGGTCTTCTTATTTTCTCGTTTCTTTTAACCTCTTTTACGATAAAATCGCTTCCCTCAACGGCTTGAAGAACTCTGTCCGCATCTTCTCTGCTTTTAAGTTCTATTTTCGACTCTCCGTTTCCGTAAAGCTTTGCTTCAAATTCATTTTTTGACGTATCAGTTACAAAAGCGCTTATTGTCCAATATTCTTCCGGAATAAAGCTCCTTATTTCGTCTTCTCTGTCGCATATCATTTTAAGAGCCACGGACTGAACCCTTCCTGCGCTTAAGCGACCCTTTACCTTCTGCCAAAGCAGATTGCTTACAGGGTAACCTACTATCCTGTCAAGAACACGGCGTGCCTGCTGAGCGTTTACCAGGTTCATATCTATGCCCCTTGCGTTTTTTATCGACTTTTCAACCGCGTCCTTTGTTATTTCATTAAATGTGATTCTGTCGGTTTTTTCCTCATCCAGATTAAGCGCTGTCATCAAGTGCCAGCTGATTGCTTCACCCTCTCGGTCAGGGTCAGTTGCCAGATAAATATGGTCTGCGTTTTTCGCTTCTTTTCTTAATGCGCTTAAAAGTTCTCCCTTGCCTCTTATAGTAATATATTTAGGCTCATAGTCGTTTTCTATGTCCACTCCGAGCTGACTTTTGGGCAAGTCCCTTACATGTCCCATTGACGCCATTACAGTATAGTTTTTTCCTAAAAACTTTGTAATTGTGCTGGCTTTTGCGGGAGACTCCACAATAACCAGTTTTTTCTTTGTTTTAGCTGTTTTTTTTGCCGTTTTTTTCGTCGTTTTCTTTTTAGCCTTAACTGTTTTTTTCTCGGCTTCTTTTATAATCTTCTCTTCCGCATTGCCGTTTACTTCATTCTTTGACACTTGCGTACCTCCTAAAATACCAATCTATATCTCTGCCCGGGCATTTTTTGAATAAGTTTTCTTATTTCCAAAATCGTCAGTTCCGTCATAATTTTACTTTTATCAATTCCCGTTTCTTCCCACAGAGTCTCAAAGTCCTTTTCTCCTTCACTGAGGGATTTTATTATTTTTCTTCCCTCTTCGTCAATATCTTCCAAGTCAATATTATTTTTTCGGCAGTCTGCACTTTTTACTTTCTCTATACCGATTTCATTCAAAATATCTTCAAATGATAAAGCCGGATGACATCCGTCCCGAATCAACGCATTCGTTCCCTCGCTGTACTTATTAAATATGCTTCCCGGTACTGCAAGAACTTCTCTTCCGTATTTTAACGCAGCGTCGACCGTAGAAGACGTACCGCTTTTGAACTCTGCTTCAACAACTACCAATGCCCTCGACATCCCCGCTATAATTCAATTTCTTCTTACAAAGTCCGAAGCGTATGTCTGTCGGTAAGGACCGTATTCCGATATAATGCATCCGTCGTTTTTTATTATTTCTTCCATAAGGCTGATATTAGCGGCAGGATAACATCTGTCTATTGACGTTCCCATTACCGCAATGGTTATTCCTTTATGTCTGAGCGCACCTATATGAGAATACGAGTCTATACCGTCTGCAAGACCGCTGACTATGCTGATGCCTCTCTCGGCAAGATCGCCGGAAAGCTTCAAAGCCGCCTGTTTTCCATACTCGGTACATCGTCTCGACCCCACCATGGAAACCAAAACCGCGTTTTTAGCCGGAAGTTTCCCTTTATAATATATTCCCGATGGAATATCGTCAATGCTTTTTAATCCCTCGGGAAAGGCATCGTTATACATCGAAATATATTCCGCTCCTGCTTTACGAAGGTTTTTTACTAAGTAATCCAAACTTACGTCTTTAGCCGATTTCACAATATTTGACGCGTCTTCTTCATTAAGCGCCGCTTTCAGATCCGACTTTTCAGCCTTATATATTTCCTCGGCACGTCCGAAATATTCAATCAACTTATTTATTTTTTTGATTCCTATTCCTTTTATATGACTCAGCCACATAATATAGTAATCGCTTTTCATAATCATTTCACCTTATGGTTTAAAAACAATTTCTTCACATGACCTCTATAATATATTGTTTTTACGCCAAATTCAATACAAATATTTTTTAACATCAAAAGCCACGTATATATTGATAAAAATAATTCTGCTTGATATGATGTATTTATAATGTAATTACGGGGGGAAATTTATATGCTTTCTAAAATCATAAGCGGAGCCGCAGAAGGGATAAACGGTTGTATTATTAATGTCGAAGTTGACATTTCCAATGGTTTTCCAGGCTTCGAAATAGTAGGCCTTCCGGGTTCCGCCGTAAAAGAATCAAAAGAGAGAGTACGTACAGCCATAAAAAATTCCGGCTATGAACTGCCTCCGAAACGTATAACAATAAATCTTGCGCCGGCAGACACCAAAAAAGAGGGACCTGCATTTGACCTCCCCATCGCAGTAGGACTTTTGTCAAATATGGGATTGATTGATAAAAAGTTTATATCCGACTGTATGATTATAGGCGAACTTTCCCTTGACGGAGGAGTAAACCATGTAAACGGAGTCCTTTCGATAGTATACAACGCCTTAAAACATAATATAAAAAAATGTATAGTACCTATTTCAAACGCCGATGAAGCTTGTCTCATCGACGGTATGGAAGTGTACCCCATTGAAAATATAAAACAGCTTATAGGCAATAATACTCTAAGTAAGTATACCTCCGATATAAATACTATACTAAGCGTTTCTTCTAATGACAGTCAACCGGATTTTTCCGATGTAAAAGGACAGGAGTATGTAAAAAGAGCAATGGAAATTGCGGCGGCAGGATATCACAATATACTTCTGACAGGTCATCCGGGAAGCGGAAAAACGATGATGGCAAAAAGGCTTCCGTCAATACTTCCCGATTTAACATTTGAAGAAAGCATAGAAATAACAAAAATATACAGCGTAGCAGGTCTTTTGAAAGAAGGTCAGCCTCTTATTACGAGCAGACCGTTCCGGTCTCCTCATCACACAATATCGGCGACTGCCCTTACGGGAGGAAGCCGTATTCCAAAGCCCGGAGAAATAAGCCTTTCTCATTACGGCGTCCTTTTTCTTGACGAGCTTCCCGAATTTAAACGCAGCGTCCTTGAGGCTCTACGTCAGCCTATGGAAGACGGTCAGGTAACAATATCAAGAGTAAACGCCTCCGTTGTCTATCCGTCAAAATTCATGCTGGCAGCCGCAATGAACCCATGTCCATGCGGTTACCTGGGCGATAGCAGATGTCATTGTACGGCAAGCGAAATAGCCGCATACAGAAAACGTATATCGGGACCTCTTCTGGATCGTATAGACATATACGCCGATACTCCCGACGTTACATATAACGACCTTAACAGTAAAGAAAAAGCGGAAAGCTCCGCCGAGATTAAAAAGCGTGTATCTGCGGCAAGGGACATACAGCTGACAAGATATAAAAACGAAGGAGTATATTTTAATTCTCAGCTGTCATCGGCTCAGACGGACAAATTCTGTATACTTGATAAAGAAGCCTCTGCCCTTGCGGAAACCGCTTTCGACAGCCTTTCTTTAAGCGCAAGGTCATACCACAAAATACTGAAAGTCGCAAGAACCATAGCCGATTTGGAAAACAGTGAAATCATAAAAGCTCACCATATCGCGGAAGCTATGCAGTACAGGATGTTAAAAAACGATTGATATGTTTATCTAAAGCCTGTCTCCGCTTTAAACACAAAAATTACCTTTCCGTATACAATAAAGCTGTTCATACTGTATAAAAGGAAAGGTAATTTTTGTAATATCCGATTTAAATATTTTCAGCGCTTTATAAACTTATTATGTATTGCTCTTACTGCCCTTTCTTCATCATTTTTATCTATGAGAAGGCTTATTTTTATTTCAGATGTAGTAATCATCTCTATATTTATATTTTCCTCATAAATGGCTTCCAGTAGAGACGACACAACGCCCGGGTTTGTCTCCAGTCCGGCGCCTATAACCGATACCTTTGACAGCCTGTCGTTTGTTTCTATCTTTCCCTTTACCGAGCCTTTTATAGTTTCTACAGCGGCTTTCATGTCCCTTTTAGCAACTGTAAATGATATTTCACCCGTACCGGAACATAAAATTATATCAACGCTTATGCCTTTTTTAGCAAGCAGAGAAAATACGCCGTTTGCCGCTCCCGGTATATTGTCCATTTCCGTAATGGAAATAAGAGCCGTATTTTTATCAGATGCAATTCCGCTTACCACACGATGTCCGCCTTCCGCACAAACGCTTGTTCCTTCGTTTTTAGAAAAGCTTGAGCGAACAGTGAGTGGTACATTGTACCTTTTTGCAAGTTCAACAGACCTGTTATGCAGCACTTTAGCTCCCATTGTCGTATAATCGAGCATTTCTTCATAGCTTATTGATTTCAGCTTAACTGCGTCTTTGACTACCCTCGGATCGGCTGTAAAAACTCCGTCGACATCCGTGTATATTTCGCATTTGTCCGCTTCCAAAGCCGCCGCAAGAGCAACAGCAGTCGTATCCGAACCGCCTCTTCCTAACGTAGTAATATCGCCGTTTTTATTTATCCCCTGGAATCCTGCGGCAATAACCACATTTCCTTTTTCCAGTTCCTCTTTTATTCGTTCGGAACATACGGCCTCTATTTTAGCATTTCCGTAATTTTCCGTCGTAACAATCCCCAGCTGCCATGCGTTAAGACTTATTGCCGGAATATTCATGGCGTTAAGAGTAATCGCCATAAGAGCCGCCGATAATTGTTCTCCCGTTGATAAAATCATATCAAGTTCTCTTTCCGACGCTTCGGGATTCATATCGGAAGCATATTTCAAAAGCTCGTCTGTTGTGTTTCCCTGTGCCGAAATGACAACAACCACTTTATTGCCCTCGCGGAAACTTTCGGCTATTCTTGACGCCGCATTCTGCACAGCGGCTTTATCGGCTACCGAAGAACCGCCGTATTTTTGTACAATCAGCAATTAAACCCCTCCAGAAATTATATAATTTCAACAACCGCTCCGACTTTATCAGGCTTAAGCAGTTTAAGTTCCCAATTATCGGGAAGTCTGCCGAGAACGGATTTCATATTTTTTTCAAAATTATCGGCGTTGTCATCTGTTATAACGGCCATAAGCGTAGGGCCGGCTCCGCTGAGATATTCTGCCTTTGAACCGCTTTCCCTTGCAGTTTTAAATATTTCGTCATATCCTCTTATAAGTTTTTTTCTGTAAGGCTGATGTATTGCGTCATCCATTGCGATACGAAGATTATCGAGATTGCCCGTCATAACGGACGCAATTAAAAGACCTGTTCTTGACGCATTGAATACTGCTTGGCTTCTTGTGTAGCTGTCAGGCAAAACGGACCTTGATTCCGATGTTGATAAAGCAAAATCGGGAATCATAACGGCAAATAAAAGATTTTCCGGAACATCAAGTTTCACGCATCTCATGCCTTCATCGCAAACTGCGCTTATTATCATGTCGCCCATAAGAGCCGGATTAGAGTTATCCGGATGTCCCTCAAGTCCAGCCGCCATTTGCGCAAGATAATCAATCGAATAATTTTTCCCGCTTAAAGCATTCGCCGCAAGAAGACCTCCGACAATGCATGCCGCAGAACTTCCCAGACCCCTTGTCATAGGTATTTCATCTTTCTGAATAAGCTTTATACCGGGCATATTAAGCCCCTCATGTTCATAAAATCCTTTAATGGTGCTGTATATTAAATTTTTGTCGTCAGTCGGTATTATTCTTTCGTTTTTAGATACGATTTCAATTCCGCTGTCTATTTCTTCTACCCACAGTTCGTTATACAACTGAAGCGCTATTCCAATACAGTCAAATCCCGGTCCCATATTGGCGGACGTTGCAGGCACTTTAATATGTATCATATTTAATTCCTCCGTATTTTTATTTTATTCCCGAGCAATTATATTAAGCGCTCTTATTCCGTCAATAGCGCTTATTTTATCGACAAATTCACCCAGTTCCGTCGTAATGCCCTGGGTCTCGATAGTTATAGTTACGTTTGCTATACCGTTTATCGGAATAGTCTGATTTATCGTCAGTATATTTGCACCCGACATTGCGATTGAATTGAGTACAGCCGAAAGTAAGCCGGCTCTGTTGTCCATATTCATAGACAAAGTAACGTTTTTTCCTCTGGAATGTTCATAGAGCGGAAAAATAGCGTCTCTGTATTTATAAAAAGCGCTCCTGCTTATCCCTACTTTATTTACCGCTTCCTGAACTGTTTTTTCTCTTCCGCTTTCAAGAAGATTTTTAACCTCCATTACTTTGATAAATACTTCCGGAAGAGCATTTTTGTCAATTATATAAAAATTTTTAGTTTCCTTCATATGGCTTCTCCTGTTCATATATAATAAACATTTGTATTCAATACAAGGAATATATCACAATGGCGGTTATTTGGCAAGACTCAGTAAATGAACTCTTTCAGAGACATTATATATCTGTCGGATTTTGATCTTATTTCCTGCTCCTTTGCGGCAGAATATTCGTCATACACACCAATAACCTCTGCGCCGGACTTTTTGGCTCCGTCAACGGCATTTGGAACATCTTCAAAAATATAGCATTCCTCAGTTAAAAGCCCCATATCGGACGCCGCTTTATAATATACATCCGGATACGATTTATTTTTTCCGACATCATCACAGTACGCAAATGCCGTGAACAAATCAAATACTCCGTTGCTCTTTAATACCGCAAATGTCATCTCTTCTGTATTAGATGTTGCTATAGCCAGTTTAAGTCCGTCATTTTTCATGCGCGTTAATAACTCTTTTGCCCCATCTTTCAGTTTTATAGTATTTTTATAATCATTCAAAACTATTTCATACAGTTCTTGTGCTATTTCTTCAGCTGTTTTTCTGAGTTTAAATCTTTCGGTAATATATTCCGCGCCCTGCATAAAAGAACATGACGTAACCCTATTCCAATATTCTTCATCAGGTTTAAAGCCGTATCTTTCCGCAAGTATATAATCGGCATTTTCCCAAACTTTCATAGAATTTACAAGAGTTCCGTCCAAATCAAATATAGCGCCTTTTTTCATAATCTTAAATCCTTTCATAAGCATATAAGTTGTAAAACCGCATATAGATTATACATTTTTTCATTTATATAGGCAAATAAAAAGTTAATTTTGCCGTTTGCAATTAAAACCTATATTTCAAATATAAAAAATATCTGATATAATGATGTATAATAAAATTTAAGGGAGAAAATACTATGGAGTCGGAAATGCAAAAAATATTCGACCGTTTTTCAACGGATTTTAACTCTATATTTATGTATATGTCCGGAAAACAGAAGAAAGAAATAGCCTACCTGTCTCCGACATTATTTATACGCTGGTACTACAGCGCTCTTTTTTCCGAAACAATATTATCTCCGTCTGCAATAGTTGAAAGCCAGGATAGTTTTATACAAAAAGACAAAGGTTTTTACAGTTTCTGTGTACATTTTGATAATATCAGCGGAGAAAGAGTAAATTTCACATTTAAAAAAGAATTTTATTCTTTAGATGATCACCCGATTTATAAGGATATTGATGTCTTTATGGATTATATGAATCCTGCATTATATTTAAGCGATAAGTTTGTATTAAAGGAAAAAGACATACATAATCTTCAGAAACGATTATCAGTTTCAGACAGATATTATGTAAATTATATTTTCAACCTTGTGGGAAAGCTCGGTTTATACAAATCCATTCCTTCTCTAACAGAACCCTGTATATGTTCGGATACAAGTTGCGGATTCTTTTCTTTATCTTCGCATGAGAAATTCAAGCACATATATAACTCTTCACTTAATATATGTGCCGAAATGTTAAATAAGGAACTTCCGTATGATCTTAATCCAATAGATTCCCCAACCTTGGAATCATTTTTAAGAACTCCGATATCAATAGACGATATGTTTGTTTCTCTATATGACAATGTCGGAATAGATATCCGTGATATATGGAAAAAAACGGACAATTCAACATTAGATGAAGGGGATTCCTCAATACTGTCATCTCTTCTTTATATGGGTATATTGACTGACAGAGCTTTCATTTATATTTTCGGTCATTATCTTCGTTTAATACGACCGCTATACTCATATAAAATAAATTTTAAGGAAATAATAAATTCTTTATTTACATCAATAGCTATCGGCGGTGAACAAGAACTGGAATTGTTTGTCCCATGCACGAGCTATACGCTTACTCCATTGGGAAAACTATTCTTTAACGGTACATCCGCAAACAAGATTTCTCCGATTCCGATTGATAAGATTCTTTTATCATTGGACGCTGAAAATCATCTGAATTTACTCGATATAGACACTTCGGAAAACAGCATTAATAGGATCTATACAATTAAAGCCTGTTACGCAAACAATAAACGCCTGTGGAAAATTATAGAGATTGAAAGTAATATTCCTGTTGAGCTTGCAGCCAATTATATTCTTACTATGTTTTTGCTCCCTGTAAACAAAAAGTATATAATAAAAAGTAAGCGTAAAAATAAAAAGGAAATTATTTATGTTCCGTTTAAACGTAAAGAGGACTCTGTATTATCATTTTCCGACCTGCTTAATAACGATAATAATTTGATTACTTTCATTACCGATAGAGAGCACAGGATTGAACTAAAATTACTGGACGAACACGACTTTATCGATAAAATCGTATATCCGAGAATCTTAAGTCAAAGCAAAGAACTGACGGAATATGAACATAATTTATTTTTATGATTAACATACGAAAAGAGGAACAAAAATGGAAACACTTATGCATATGCACGGGGGAGATCTTGACGCTATTGAAAGGGAATACGGAATACCGAAAAATGAAATTTCTGATTTCAGCGGAAATATTAACCCATTTGGATTTCCGAAAAAAGCCGCAGAAAAATTAGCTCAAAATATTTCAATAGTCTGCAACTATCCTGATAAAAACTATATAGCGCTAAAAAACAGTATAAGTTTATATACGGGTGCAAAACCCGAAAATATAGTAGTTGGGAACGGTTCTACAGAGCTTATATCAACATTCATTAAATCTGTATGTGCTAAAAAGACGATTATAATGGGCCCTGCCTATTCGGAATATGAGAATGCTGTAAAACTTGCAGGTAGCGATTTTGAATATTTTGAATTGCGTGAAGATGAAAATTTTGTACCGAATATCGACAGACTTATTTCCGTACTTAAAGATGAAGTCGGTCTGTTTATAGCCTGCAATCCAAACAATCCGACGGGAACAGCAATAGCCATAACCGATATGAGAAAACTGCTTACACATTGTAAGAAAAACAATATAAGCGTAATGATTGACGAAACCTATATAGAATTCAGTAATAATCTTGAAGAAATCTGTTCAATCCCACTTGTTGATGAGTTTGACAATATATTTGTTATAAGAGGCACTTCAAAATTTTTTGCAGCTCCCGGCTTGAGACTCGGATACGGAATTACATCCAGCGCCGAATTTCATAAGTTGCTCGCTGAAAATCAAGATCCATGGTCTGTAAATATATTGGCGGCATATGCAGGAGAGCTTATATTCAGTGATATCGATTTTATTAAGGAGACCAAACATTTAATATCATCTGAAAGACAAAAAATTTATGATGAACTACTTACTTGGAAAAATATAAAAGTTTACAAGTCTTCATCAAACTTTTTGTTAGCAAAACTTCTTACCGATAAAATAACAGCTGCGGAAATATTTGACCAAATGGTAAGAAAGAAAATGGTAATTAGAGATGCCTCCTCATTTACTTATCTAAATGAAAAATATATTAGATTTTGTATATTAAGTCCCGAAGAAAATAACAGACTGCTTTCGGAATTAAAAAATATAATAGAATAAGTATAAATGCCGTTGATTGTTTATTTCAACGGCATTTATATTTTATATCATTATTATCTACTTTTATACATAATCTAAACAATCTATTAATTTAGGCTGCTTTGCTTAATATTTTCAATAGGCTATACATTATACAATTAAAATTTTATGGTTGGCTTAAAGATATATATGGTTTTTGAGCATAAAAAAAGCACGCCTTTGCGTACTGATTTTAAAAAAATCGGGGTGACAAGACTTGAACTTGCGACCTCCTGGTCCCTAACCAGGCGCGCTAACCAAACTACGCTACACCCCGATAATAAACATATGCAGTTGAGGGGACTTGAACCCCTACCCAGTTTACCCGGACTAGATCCTTAGTCTAGCGCGTATGCCAATTCCGCCACAACTGCTTAGACCGCATAAACTAAAATATCCCGCTCCGCTATTATAGTGAGCGGGTATTTAATAAACTAGGCTGGCAGGATTCGAACCTGCGCATGATGGAGTCAGAATCCATTGCCTTACCACTTGGCGACAGCCCATCATTACGGTTAATATTTTATGAATCCTGGGCTGAGTGGATTTGAACCACCGAGTGCAGGAGTCAAAATCCTGTGCCTTAACCGCTTGGCGACAGCCCATCATATGATAGGAAAAGCGCGAAACGAGATTCGAACTCGCGGCCCTCGCCTTGGCAAGGCGATGCTCTACCACTGAGCCATTCGCGCATAAATGGTGCAGTCGAGGGGACTTGAACCCCTACCCAGTTTACCCGGACTAGATCCTTAGTCTAGCGCGTATGCCAATTCCGCCACGACTGCATATGAGTCACGCGGGGCTCGAACCCGCGACACCTGGATTAAAAGTCCAGTGCTCTACCTACTGAGCTAGTGACCCATGATTAAATTTAAAAGGGTGGATAGTGGGACTCGAACCCACGGCCTCCAGAGCCACAATCTGGCGCTCTAACCAACTGGGCTATACCCACCATACATCTTGAAGCTCGGGGTGACAGGATTTGAACCTGCGACCTCCTGATCCCAAATCAGGCGCGCTAGCCAAGCTACGCTACACCCCGGGATAATGCTTTTATCTAT